>Ga0302250_1000001_pt1 | contig 1082745 bp, 960 predicted proteins | sample AAG_RA_Asp_MG_FD_193536 | JGI IMG/M metagenome (GOLD analysis project Ga0302250, IMG submission 193536) | Enriched activated sludge microbial communities from anaerobic digester in WTTP, New Holstein, Wisconsin, United States - AAG_RA_Asp | ecosystem: Engineered > Bioreactor > Anaerobic >... | reverse complement strand
CCTGAAGGCACTGCATGCCAAGATCGGGCAATTGACGCTGGAGAACGATTTTTTAGAAAACGCGCTCACCAAGGTGGGATTGCTGAGCGCAAAGCGATAATTGACCGCAAGCACAAACTCTCTGTGACAAAACAGGCCAAACTGGTCGGCATCAGTCGCAGCAGCCTCTATTACCGTCCAAGGACTGTGACGAAAGCCGACTTGGATCTGATGCGCCGCCTGGACGAACTGCATCTGGAACGCCCCTTCATGGGTGCGCGTATGCTGCGTGACCAACTTGATCGAGCCGGCATCAAGGTTGGCCGCAGGCGTGTCGGCACCTTGATGAAGCGCATGGGGATCGAGGCGTTGTACCGGAAGCCTGGAACCAGCAAGAAGCACCCTGGCCACAAGGTCTATCCCTATCTCCTGCGGGGGATGACGATCAACCGAGCCAACCAGGTCTGGGCGCTGGACACCACCTATATCCGGATGGCCAAAGGCTTTGTCTATCTGACGGCTGTGGTTGACTGGGCCAGCCGGAAGGTGCTGGCGGCCAAGATTGCCATCACCTTGGAGGCCTGCCACGCAGTCGACGTTCTGCAGGAGGCTTTGACCCGCCACGGCACGCCTGAGATCATCAACACGGACCAGGGGAGCCAGTTCACCGCTGAAGAATTCACCCGGGCGGTCCATGCCTGCGGATGCAGGCTCAGCATGGACGGTCGGGGAGCCTGGCGTGACAATGTTTTTGTGGAACGACTGTGGAGATCAGTCAAATACGAAGAGGTCTATCTCCATGCCTATGACTCAGTCAGCGAGGCCCGCAGATCGATCATCCACTATTTGGACTGGTACAACCGCTTCCGACCGCACTCCAAAATAAAGAAAAAAACGCCCGACGAGGCCTACGCCGTAATGCTGCCGACGGTTGAACTGGCAGCGTAACTACAGGTAGAGATTCCACTTAAAAATCAAAGAATCTTGTTCAGACAAGTGGAGCCACCTCTGCCGTCGATTCTTGCCGTCATGCCGATGTGACGACGGAGAAGATCGGCCTTGATCTTCCATCCTGGCTCGGTTTCGTTGTAGCCAGTCAACACGGCATCAAAACATCTGTCAATCCCCAGGCTGCGGAGCTGTTCTCGTAAGGCGGTTTCGTTTCTTCGCAGGGTGATGCAAAACAAACCGGAAAAGAGGGGGCGCAGACCGGCAAGGATGGCAAAAATATCCTCTTGCAGGGTATCGACAGCAAGGTATTTTTTTTGTTCGATCCGGGCGATTCGCAGGGCATTACACGGCTCAAGACCACTCTCATCCACTCCGCTGAGACGAAGAATATCCGCCTCCTTGACCCGCTGCCGTTTCAGACTCCAATATTTGGGTTGCTCCAGGGCGTTGCCGCCGAACTCTCGGACACAGTCGCAATACACGCGATGATAGCGTTCTTCGCAGTTGATGATCGGACCGTCGAGGTCGATGCAGAGCAGGGGGGGGCATTGTTCTCCTCAGGTTTTGCAACTTGCCTCGGAGGATTGTTTCGGATAAATTAATGAACTTGAACGTAAAGCGGATTGATCTTCTGCCCATTGTAAAAATTCTTTTCTAGGCCAGATTATCATAAAAGATTTTGGGGTGTATCTCCCCTCTTTATACAAATTTTCTCTAGTTTTGGATTTTGCGATAGCATCACTTGGATCTCGTAATCCGAGATAAAATCTCTTGGCCCCATTTTGCAAAGGAATTGTCTGTAAATACATAAGCCTCGGGCTTATTCCTGCTAGTTGTGGGTCATAAAACCAACTTTCATTACATATTCCTTTTATATAAGGATTCTTTTTCATCATATTTGCTATTCTCACATAACAATCATTCCATCCCTCCTCACTAAATCCTCCAAATTCTGGCGTATGCGTATGAACTTGATAGTATCCACGTCTACGGGTGCATCCGAAGCTTATGGCATTATTTAACCCGTCGGATCCTCTTCGGTCGTGATGCTCGCTGCTGCTTTGCGTTTTGCTCATACTTCTCGAAAAAGGAATCGAATTTTGAATTGTACTTGGCACATCGCAGTTTGAGGATGTTGTTTGCATAATCAACTTTCCACCAGGCACCGGATCTCTTGAGACGAATATTGCTGATGAACTTATTGGCACTTTCAATCGCTCCACTGCCAAGCGGGTACCCACCTCGCCGCAAACGACCATACTCAATTCTGCCTTTGTTCTTTGTCAGGTAGTTTACCAACTTAGTTCTCTCTGTTTCCGCAGTGGCTGTTGTGCATTTCATTCTATTCAAGCCAGCGATGACATGAGAGGCATTGTTGTGAAAGAGCCGAACCTTGGTTTGCTCTATCCACTCAGCGGCTTTTTTCGATCCAGCAAACTGATGTTTGGCAAAATCATGGAGGTGTTCCGAGCAGTGGAAATAATCAAGGACTTGGCGGCAGGTAGGGAAATAGTCTTTGACGCAGTCCCATATCCAATCGGCTCCATCACCTACAAAACACAGGCGAACTTTATCCAGCGGGATAATATTCTTGTCTCTTAGCTCGGCAAGGAATCCTCGAAATTCAGTGACATTGCTGATTTGATGCCAGCTTAACAGGTGAACAATCTTGTCCTGATCGAGCAAATAACCACGGATCCCTTTAGCTTCGCGCCAGTGATGAGGTTGCCCCTTGTCTTCTGTCCTTATGGGTACCATGGCTCCGTCAGCAGAAAAGACAAGAACTGGCCTCCTATAGTTTTCCTCCGAGATATCTTTTATGATTTTAGATATTTCTTGAGAGGTGGGCGTGATCTCCTCAAGGCTGATTTCAGCGGCGACTTGGTTGGTCAGTTTATGCACGGTGTCAGCGGAAATGCCAAAACGGTAAATTTCGTTCATCATTTCCGCAGCTTCCTCGAATGTTTCCTTTGCACCGAAGAGAGAAGCTATTTTTTGAACATCGTACTGGTACTTGCCATCCCTTAAATTAAGAGCATCTTCGTACGGGGTGTGGACGTTTTTACATTTGGGACAAGCATAGTACGAGCATTGAATGACAATGGTGCCGATGGTGGTAACACACTCTTTTTTCTTGGAATATTTTTTATGAGCTTTGGTACCGCAACAGGTGCATGTTGGGGCTGAAATGTGCCTATCGAGTTCACCTTGAATGATAATCTGTACTAATTCGGGATCTATTGACGGGTACTCTTTCCTGATCTTGTCAATTATCTCAAAAAGCGTGTTGTTGGGTGCATCAACACACTGGATAATGTGAGCAATTTTTTGATCGAGAATATTATCGTACATGTCTTTGTAACACTTGGACCAATTCCGAATTTTACGCACTGCAGCCATGGTGTAACCTCCTGATTTCGCAGGATATTATACCATGAAAAAAGCAGCATTTAAACTAAAAACAAACGTAAAGTAATAAAATTATTACACAAAACTTCCAATCGCGATCTGCGGAGCGATTCCATAACTATCGGATGCACCCCACGTCTACCGCCCAATTGAACAACTAACATTAAAAACTCAACGGATTGTTTTAAATTTTTACCGAGCCCTTGCCTTAAACCAAAACCTGAAAACATTTCAACAACTTGAGCACTCCCGGCTGGAAACATCTCTTGTCGAGCTATAGCAAGGTCCTTCCAAAAAACATCGCTATTGCTTTCCCCCCACCCTTTATGATCTACACACCTGTTGTAAATTCTTTGTACATGAACCATGAATTGTTCTCTGACGCATGTTGGATATTTATCAGAAAATATTTCTTCCAAATTATGCAGCAAACAATGAACCATTAAATCAATCCTATAATTTTCTATATATTCATTTCCATTTCTTCTTAATATGTTGAATAATTCATTTTTTTATCTTTATTATAATATTTTTTCCCTTTAAATGGACTTATAGTCATTTCTGATTTTAATTTTTTAAATTCTCCATTATTCAATTTTTCTTCAAAACCATCTTGAACAACTTGCAGCATCTTTTTAATTTCATTTTTGAAATTTTCTAAATTTTTTATTGAAATATTGTTTATATTATCCATAAAACCATCTCCTTAAAAATAAAAAATATGAATTGAATTAAATTCAGCAAAATTTGAATAATAAAATATATTTCAATTTACAACATTACAATACACTAGATAAGTTTTTTCCTTTTTACATCCCTTTAGAATAAATTCATCATAGAAAGATAATATTCTTCATAACGTGTTAGCATATGTTGAAAACTAAATTTTCTTTCTGCTATTTGGCGACTGTTAGAGCCCATTCGTATACGCAAATCATCATCTGTTATGAGGAAACCAATTTTACAGGCCATGTCTTTGATGTCGTCAACTTCACAAAGAAATCCATTATATCCCTCCTCGATGATCTTGCCGTTTCCGCCGACAGCGGTAACTACAGCAGGTACGCCGGCAGCTTGACTTTCGAGTAGAGCAACAGATGTACCTTCAGAAAGAGAGCTCAATATAAAAATGTCGAGAACAGGGGTCAGGCGATGCAAATTATATTGCATACCAAGAAATTTCACTTGGCCCTCCAAGCCTAAATCCCTGCTCAAACGGATTAGATTTTCACGCTCACTGCCTTCACCAATAAAAACGAGACAAAGACACTTCTTAATATTATTACAAATCAAGGCAAACGATCGCACCAGCATCTGGTAATTCTTTATTGATTCCAACCTGCCGACTGAACCAATCACAAGTGCATCGAGAGGGATGCCATGCATTTTTTTGATCAAGTTTCCATCCCTTTTTTCAGGAAAAGGCCTGAACTTCTCCGTATCCACTCCATTGATGATCAGTTCGATCTTGCGCCGGGCAAATGGATAACAGCTTTCTAGGTGGATTTTAATCTCTTCCGAGACCGCCACCAGTTTGGTGGTCAAGCAAGCGGCGATAGCATTTTCAAGAGAGGCCTTAATCCCATACTCGACTGGCATGCCATGCGCCGTGTAGATCACACCGGCAACGCCGGTAAAAAGTGAGGCCAAGGCAGCATTGAAGAAACAGCCGCTGTGGGAATGCAAGACATCAACTTGTTGTTCCTTGAGCAGTTTTCTAATTTTCGCAATAAAAGAAAAATCGAGCTTCCCCTTTTTTTTTATCAAATAAACTGGAATGCCACCCCGCTCCATCTCATTTTTATATTGCGAATCAACATATTGCAGGCAGAGCACAGAAACAGTGAATTTTTTTTTGTCAATGCGCCTGGACATCGCCATCACTAGCGATTCCAGCCCGCCGATATCAAGGGTCAGCACAACATGGAGGATATGAATTTTTTTGTTTGCGCGCATCTATGTCCTAACAAAATGATTTACAGAGCAATTCTTCAAGCTGAGCAACACTCTGATCGAATTTACGCTGAATGTTTGCCTTCAAAGCAATCATCTTCTGTCGTCGTTCCGTCTTTTCCCGGCCAAGTTGCTTTATCGCCGCCATCAGAGCCGCAGGTTCGTGTTCCGTGTAAATCGGTCCATCTTCAAAAAAATCCTGCAAGGCCCTAGTGTTTGACAAGATCAAAGGTTTTTCGGCGGCAAGCGCCTCATAGGCACCACAACACAGGCAGCCCTCGACGGTGGTCAGAACAATGATGCCATCAACGGTATGCAACAGTTCATCGTAGACGTCATCGGCCACATAGCCAAGAAAAGTAATATGGCGTGTGGTTGGAGGGGTTTTATATCTTTTTTTCCAGTTTCCTGTGATGTAGAGGTGAAACGGAGAGAGTTCGTTGTCCAGGGAAACCAATTCATCGAGGGGCTCATCCTCGGCAAAGGAACTGACCACCAGGAGGGGAACCTGTCCTTTGCCCTCGGCCACAAGTCCCTTCGCACACACCGATCCTGACCGCAATCGGGGGAGTTGATCGGGAATGCAGACGACCTGTTGATTGAACGGCAAGATTTCTTGACGATACAATGGATTGGTAACAATGACCACATCTGAGCCACGAAGCCCCTTTCTGAAAAAATATAAAAAAATTTTCTCGTCAAGCCCCTCAAGGCGGATATTGACGGTGTGCAGGTCAGTAACCAGGACAAATCCGTAGACTTTTTTCAATCGTGCCATCCACCAGCTTGCAAAAATGGAGGGGTTCATCACAAAACAGATATCAGGCTTTTCGCGCAGGATAATCATCCACGAGTTGAAGCACTCCGCCACAAGGCGGAAGCACCGGGGCAACCGGAGTTCCGACATGTATAGTGTGGCGTTGACCGAGCGGGCCAGGCCGATATTGCGCCGCTGCCTATTCCAGCTTATCCAAACTCTTTTTCCAGCACTCGCGTCAACGGCAACAGGTAAACTGGGCATAGAAATCTTCCATCGCGCGGACCCTTTGTAGGAAATCAAAGGATTGCATTATACGCTGCCGGCCGGCTGCGGCGTATACCTGACGCCTATTGCTGTCCTGGAGCAGGTCGAGCACTGCCCCGCTCAAGGAGGCGACATCCCCAGCGCCAGCGAGCAGGCCAGTCACTTGATCCTGTACCAATTCCGGTACCCCCCCCACATTGGTGGCCACAACAGGAACTTTCATGGCCATGGCTTCGAGTACCGTATTGGGCAAGCCTTCCGTCCGCGAGGTCATCAGAAAGAGATCCAAGGAGGCGTACACTTCTTTCAGATCCTGCCGATGACCGGTAAAGGTGATCAGTCCGCTCAAGCCCAGAGCATCGACCTGTTGGCGGGCCTCGGCCAACTCATTGCCATAGCCGTCACCGACGATCACGAAACGGACTGCCGGCAGCCTCTCTTGCACCCGGCGAGCCACCTCATAAAAAGTAGGCAGATCCTTGTCATAGGTAATACGCGCAACGGTTCCAACCAGGAGACATGGGGCATCGATGCCCAACTCCCGGCGCAGAACCGGGGTAACGGACTGTCGGGACCAAAAGGAGGTATCGATACCATTATAGAGCACGGCGACATCTTGGCCGGAGAGGCCTCCCCGCACCAAACGAGTCTTGGTGTTTTCGGAGATGGTCAGCACTGGTTTGGCGTGCCGTTTCAATAACTGGATGATGATTTTCTTCCGAAGCAGAAAGGAGAGATAGGCATGGAAAGAAAGGAAATGCTCTCTGCCGTATTCGGCGTGGGAGTGGCAGGTGTGCATCAGGGCAAGACGGGGCATGCGCCGCTTAAGCAGATAGCCGTATAGGGAGGTTTTATCATCATGGGTGTGCACCACCTCGATCCGTTCCCGTCGAATTAGCCTCTCAAGTTCTCGTACGCATTGCAGGTCAAGAAAACACCGATCGACCAGATCCTGGTACCGGATCTTAAGCCTGGCAGCCTGGCCGGCAATCTGAAACTCCGTGTCTTGGGGCTGCCTCAAATAGCAGACCAAAACATCGACCCGTTGCCGATCATGTAAGACTGCGGAATTGAGAATAGTCTTGTCCGGGCCACCTCCTCCTTTGTAGGTGCCGCGTAGGTCCAGTACCCGCACCGGCAGGCCATTCCTCGATACTTGTCCTCTTGCTTTCATTCCTGACGTCTTTTCAAAATGATCGGCGGAGATGTGGCGGTAGAATCAGGGGGCATGTCACAGTTGACAACCGCATTGGCGCCGATCTTGCATCCATCGCCAATGGTAATTTCGCCAATGATCTTGGCACCTGCACCGATCATCACATTGTTGCCGATAGAGGCCGCGCCACCGTGCCCTCCGCGGTCACCGATGGTGACATGATGGTAGAGGGTGCAGTTGTCTCCCAGCCTGGTGGTGGGGTGGAGTATGACTCCACCAAAATGGTGAATTCGCAGGCCTTTGCCAATGTCACATTTTGCAGGGATGGAGATCCCGGTGGTGATCTCGATTGTCCGTTCGACCAGAAAGCGGACAGGTTGGGCAGGTATGTTGAGCGTATGCAACCAATGAAAAAAGCGGTACACCAAAATCGCCTGAAATCCCTGGGAAAGCAGACCGCGCGCCAAGGCGCGCCAGGATGCTTTGCCATCCCCGAGCCGGGCTATGTCGGCCTTGATGTTCTCAAACATAAACAGCACCGCCTGCAATCCACTGTTCTTGCCAGAGGGCAAAGACAAATAGGGTCCACAGGAGGGTGCCGTGGTCCTGCTTGCCGGTCTGGTGTTGCTCCCATAGTTGCTTGATGGCATGGATGTTGAAAAATGAGGCCATGGCCTCATTGTACAGAAGATACGTTTCGGCCATTGAACGCAATTCGTGGCGGAACCACTTGTTGATGGGAGATTCGAATCCGTGTTTTTTGCGCTGCAGGACCTGTGATGGCAAAACACCGCGCAACGCATTTTTCAGGATATATTTTTTTTCGCGGCCGTGCAGCTTGAACCGAGAGGGAATGCGAGCGGCAAACTCGATCACTTTTTGATCGAGAAGCGGTGATCGGACTTCCAGGGAATTGGCCATGCTCATCCTATCTACCTTGACAAGAAAGTCGCCAGGGAGCAGCAATTTAAGATCTGTGTAGAGAATAGCAGCAAGATGATCTGGCCCATGGGCCCGATTGTAATAACCAAGGATATGCCCAGCTGGATCGTAGTCCCTGACCTGTGCCAACAACTCCGGGGCAAGCAGCGTCTGCAACTGGCTGTCGCTGATAAAGGTATTGGTGACATAAAATCCCTGAGCCGGACTCAACAGGGCGGACGAACTAAGGGAGTGGAGCTTTTTCCCCACCCTGCTTCCGGAGAGCATTGAACCGGAAAATGAGGCAAGCAGGCGAAGAAGGGGAGACGGTACGTGCTGTCGAACTCTGTTTTCAAACTGATCGATGGCGTATTTTCCGTAGCCGGCAAAATTTTCGTCGCCTCCATCGCCTGACAAGGCAACGGTCACATTTTTGCGGGCCATTTGCGAAACGTAATAGGTCGGTACCATGGATGAGTCGGCAAAAGGCTCATCAAAATGCCACACCAGCTTTTTGATCACCTGAGCCGGCTCATCCTCCACATAATACTCATGGTGCCTGGCCCCCAGGGAGAAGGCAAACGTCTTGGCCTCTTCCGCCTCGTTATAGGATTTGTCCTTAAAACCGATAGTGCAGGTTATGACTGGGTCCGGCTGCAACCTGTTCATCAAGGCCACCACACCGGAGGAATCAATCCCGCCGCTCAAGAACGCCCCCAGCGGGACATCGGAAAGCAATCGGCATTGCACCGCTTCTTCTATGATCGTCAGCAACTCTTCGGTCAATTCCTCTTCACTTGCATTGCTCGTTTCGGAAAAATCAACATCCCAATACTCCTCGATATGGACCCTGCCATTTTTGAACAGCAGAAAATGCCCAGGAGCGAGTTTGTGAATATTGCTGTAAATGCTTTTTGGATGAGGGATAAAGAGATATTTAAGATAATCAACCAAGGCGGTGGGGTCAAATTTGGGCTTGATTGAAGGGATGGCAAGCAAGGATTTGATTTCCGAGGCAAAGGCGAACCTGTCACCGTCATGAAAAAAATAGAGCGGTTTTTTGCCGATACGGTCTCGAGCCGCAAATAGCTCTTTTTTTTCCTTGTCCCAAATGGCATAGGCGTACATGCCCCTGATTTTCTGCAGGCCAATCGTGCCTTCTTCCTGATAAAGCGCCAATAGAACTTCGGTGTCGGTTCTACTGCGAAAAAGATGACCTTTCTTCTCAAGCTCCTTGCGCAAGGCAGGAAAATTATAAATTTCGCCATTAAACACAATGGCGAACCGACCATCACTGCTCGACATAGGTTGCCTGCCGTCTTCGCTGAGATCGATGATCGACAGGCGACGATGACAAAGGCCGATGGCCTCGTCCAAATGGATCTCTCCCATGTCCGGACCTCGATGCAGCATGGCATCATTCATCCAGTGGAGAGTTTGATGAGGATCACTCCCTAACAAATTCCGGGTTGCCCCGGCTATTCCGCACATTTAGCCCCCCTTTCCGTACGCCACTTGACGGATTGTTCTCCGAGAAATCCTTTATAAAATCCAAGCAGTATAGCTCCATTAACCAGGCAGAAATAAAACGGAAAGGCGATGATACGAAAAGGGATATGTCTTTTAAACAAAAAACCTGACAGGGCAAACAGATAAAAGATCGTCTGGCCACAGAGAGTCGCCATAAAGAAAAACGATTGCGGTGACACAATGACTATGAGGGCATTGGAAACCAGCAGAAAAGGTAGAAAAAAAGGAACCAGCCAGCGAAGTAATTTGTGGGAAACGAAACAGAAAAAGAGCGTGCCATCCCCCATCGATGGAATACCCTCATATTGACTGAGCGCCTGAAAAGCGCCGGCCATAACCCGTGTCTTGCGGCGGAACTCGGCAAAATGGTCGCTGCTGCCCTTTTCGGTGGCCACGATCTCTGGATCGTAAATAAACTTATATCCTTGTTTAGCCACGTTCATGGAGATCACAAAGTCATCGAGAATGATATTGGCGGATGGTGGAACGAAAAGGGCACGACGGATAGCGTACAACCCCCCGTCTGCACCAATAATCGAACCGATTTGCGATTCCTTGAGCTGAATCCAGCGTTCAATGGCATAGTACTGCGATTCAGATGCACCAAAAGTGGTGTCATGGTTCTTAAGCACAACATTGGCACTCACTCCCCCAACTTGTGCGTCCAGAAAATCTTGAGCAAACAGTTGAAGTGCCTTGGGCTGGAGCATTGTATTGGCGTCTGAAAAAACGATAATCTCTGACTCTATTAAAGGCACAGTTGCCAGCAAGGCGCCAATTTTTCCTCTTCGCTCAGGATAATCAATAATCAGAAGACGATCGTCCTCATGGAGACGTGCCAAGGCTACAGTTTGGTCGTTTGATCCGTCGGAGGCGAGAATTACTTTGAATTTATCGGCCGGATAATCTAACTCAAGACTATTGCATATTTTTTCCTCAATCACATTCTCCTCGTTATACGCACAGATAAGCAGAGTTATACTCGGGAGAACGTTGCTGTAATTTTTTTTCGTTGTGTCTTTGCTCTTCATAAGGCAAAGGGCCAAAGGATATCCGAAATAAACATAGAGGGGCACTGTGAGGGAGAGGAAAAAAAGAATATACAGGGATATCAGGCTCCAATCCGTGGCCTGCTCAAAGAGGGAGAAACCGAGAATCAATAGAAGGATGAGGCATACATGGACGACGATGGAAAGAGTTAAGGAGCGCCCAGGCGAGGAATCAGCTTCACGAACCGGCTGCCATGTTGTCTGAATCGATCCTTTTAAACTGCGAACTACGCCGATAAACGCCGCAATATTGACTGCAATGAAATAATAGGGAAAAGCAAAAACTGGCCAGAGCCGAGGATCACCAGAAAATATATAGCCAATGTAAGAACATGCCAAAAAGATGAGAGAAACAAGCGTTATTGCCTGGAAAAGAAAGGCGCTTTGCCAAGTGAAAAAAGAAAGAGCCACACTGGCTCCCCAGAACGATGCGAGGAACAGGGGGGCGAACCATCGAAGCAGTTTATGGGAGATGATCTGAATGCTGTAAAAACCCGTGCGTAACGGATTCATTACGGCCTTAACACGCATCAATCCACTGAAACTGCGATTAACAATCCTGATTTTACGTCCAATCTCTTTGTCAAATCTGCCGGAAGTTTCTTCCTCACAGATTGCGTTTGGTTCATAAACACCTCTGTATCCTTGAATGATAATTTGAAGGGGGTTGACAAAATCGTTAATATCGGTTGGGAGCAATTCTTTGTAAAGAACTCGTCGAATCGCGTAAATTGCTCCGTCACCGCCCACGATGGAGTGCAACCTGCTCTCTGCGGTCTTTAATAAAATTTCGTAACGCCAATAGGTACTTTCGCTTTTAGATGCAGCGGTTTCGGTAATATCATTATATCGGGCTTCTCCGACTACATACCCAATTCGGTGATCTGCGAAATTTGCTACCAAATTTGTTATTGCATCTTGATGGAAGATGGCATTGGCATCTGAAAAAACGACAATTTCACCAGTTGCCTCCTTCATGGCGAGATTAATTCCCATGGTTTTACCAAGCCGGCCTTCCTGGCGGATCAATTTCACACCTTGAACATCATATTGCTTGACAATTTCATCTGTTTTATCGGTAGAACCATCAGAAATAACGATGATTTCAATTTTATCCTTTGGATAATCCAACGACAGGGTATTTTTTATTTTTTTTTCTATAACTGCTTCTTCATTATAACATGAAATAATAAAAGATACAGAAGGTGTTATGCGCGCTTTTCTGATAGATTTATTGGGAAGAAGAAGAGAGAGAAAGAGAATAAATATTGGATATCCCAAATACACATAGAAAAGAATTCCTAAGGATATGCAAGCAACCCCTAATAAAATGAAAATCATTTTATAAACTGATATATTGTCTGAGTTTTGGGCCAATTAAATTAGCAATAGACAGTGGAAGCTTGCTCCACAGGTTTGCTGCTAACTGCCGATTTACGCCATGCTGTTTCAGAGATGCTGGGCTGGCATATTGGTTGATATCGACGGGTAACTTATCCCAGTGTAAGGGGTTTGGCTGAGCTCCCCATTGAGCTTTGAATCGGTATGTGCCACTATTTGGGGTTGAGCGGCCAAAGTCAAAAAGATTCGCTCCGGCTTTTATGGAGAATTGCAATAAATTCCAGTATAATAACATATTTGGGCCCAATTTGTTGTATTTGCGAATGGTTGAAGCCCAAGGGATTGCTGTGTGTGTACCGCAGAAAAGGATGATTCCGCAACCAATTGGTTTTTCGTCGAGAAATACCAATCCCATCCGACAAGAGCCACCGTAACTTTTAAGGATGGAGGCAAAAAAATATTTGGAATGGACTGGTGAGCCCAATTCGAGCATGTTTTGGCTAAACACCTGATAAAATGATTTTATATCCTCATCCCCCTCCCCGAGCCGAAACATGAGACCGTTTTTTTCAGCTTTTAATATTTGGCTGCGCAGTTTTGATCTAAAACTATTCCAAAGTTCCTTTGGATCAGCAGGCAGGGACAGAAGCATTGATACTTTGCTATTATTAAAAATTGTTGATTGATGAGATAATCTGGTTCGAAGTTCAACTGTGGTCGCTTTATATTGCGCTGCTGCTTGTTGTGCCTTGTCGAGAAGTCTGTCACGTGTGAGATAATCGTCCGCAATAGGACCGGCCACATCACAAAATGGGAGTGAAACCAATTGGTTTTGCAGAAAAAATAATTTTAACTGGAAAAGCGGAAGTATACCGCGAACTTTGCCTTGTTCTTCTGCTATTAGGTAGTGTGCTTTGTGACCATAAGCCGTTTCAACCGCTTCTTTCCAGGCCCAAAGATGATAGGGCGTTGCATCGGGGTGTGATAACGCATAGTTATCCCATTTTTTCCGATCTGTCTCAACCGCTTTATTGATGATCATAAAAATTGCTATCCAGATTCAATTAGTGCGTTTGTGATATTTACACAATTAAATTCATGCCAATTCCAATAACCATACAATAAAGATATCTTTTAAAAGTTATTGTAAAGGTATGGAGGTGAAAGCAAAATCTGTTAACAATCGCATTAGCCTGGATCTTGTTTTACCTAAATTGTTGTAGTGACGAAACCGAGATAACAATCTTGCATTATGCATGCGAGGCTGATGAGGGTCTATTTCCCATGGATGAATATAAAATATGAATGGATTTTCATCGTTGTGGTTGATTCTTTGAAGACATAAATAAGTAAACCAATAAGGAAATAGCCGAAAATACCCCCCCCCGGAAACTGGAATTTTTCTACCGAGCAGGATAGCCGTGGAAATCGGGTATTCGAGTAGGCCATTGGCATGCCGGTAGGCAAAACGGGGTGCGTCGGGAATGCCGTAGGTGTCGTGGTGGATGGGAAAAATCGAGGAGTCGTAGGTAAAGCCGAGCTCCTTGAGAATGTCAATTGCCCACAAGGAATTGGCGGTGATTGAATAACTGGGTGCACGATAGCCAAGCACCGGTTCTCCGATAATTTCTTCTAAAATTGCTTTTACTCTGGCGGTGTCATCTCTGAATTGCTCGGGGGAGAGGTCATACACCTTACGATGCCAGTAGCTATGACAACCGATGCTGTGTCCCCGATTATGGATATTGCGAACGAGATGAGGATATTTTTCAGCTACCCAGCCAACTATGAAAAAGGTCGCTTTGGTATCGTACTGATCCAATAACTCGAGCACATTTTCAGTATTGCGCACAACTCTATGCTCCATTCCATCCCAATCATCGGTTCGAATAATGTCCTCAAAGGCCGAAACTTGAAAATAATCTTCAACATCAATGGTGAGATAGTTGTCGATTGAAGTCATATAGGAAGCGTATGTTATGGACGATATGAGGTCAAAAGAAGTATGCGGTAATAATAAGAAGAGTCATCATTTCTTTCTGAGCAGGAACTTATTGTTCAACATGAGCAGGCTCAGCCCGAGTACAAAAGTAAATATCCCTGAAAAATCATGAAGAAACCCCTGAGCCACTTTTCCCCCATAGATACTGGCTAAACCTGCGGTGGCAGTGAGGCGCACGATATTGGCAAACATGGCAACCGGAGCGGCCAGAAAAAATAGTACCCATTTTTTCCACTGGACAAAGTCGGTGAACCAGGCGAGGGCTGCGGCCAGGGCAAACATGGTGGTCAAGGAGCGGAGGCCCGAGCAGGCATCGACGACTTCCAAAGTCGTCTGCGCAAGGTGGAGAACATTGCCTTCACGAAAAATAGGGATACCAATCATCCTGACCACCTCTTCGGTGATCGCACTGGAAAAAAGCTGCATAGGAAAAGCGATCTTGTTCCAGATGATAGCTGGAAGCGGAACCATGAACAAAAGGTAGGCGATCGGCAGTAGCACTTTTTTCGTGATGGCCTTGCCTAAAAGGAAAAGAGTTATTCCCAGCAACACAAGAATAAGGGAAGTTCTTTGGAGAAAATATTCCGAGCCGACCCTGGCAATGTAGAGTTGACCAAGTCCTGCAACCAGGAAGGGAAGGCCCCAATTGGTCGGGAGAATTGACAGCTGGCTGAGTTCTTCTTTCATGGAATAGACCATGTAGCCGCTGATCAGGGGGATAAAAAAGCCGTGGGAATAGTTGTCGTTGGTGGACCAGTCATTGGCCAAGCTGGTCAACACGGGGAAATAGAGCCCTGCCAAAGCTGCAACCACGAGAAACAAGAGAAGAACGGTCGAGTTTGCCCTAAAAAGAGAGGATATGGCATGCATGATTACCGTCCAGGAAGGAAATGTTCGAGTTCTACCATGGCGAGACCGGCGAAACGCTGTAACAGTTGCTCCGTCTGGGCGATATCCCCCTCCTGTACCGGCGCCATAAGCCGGACAAAGGTTCCGTCGCGTCGCTTCATGAAAATCGCATCCAGCACCAAGTATATTTTTTCCCAGTATTCCGAGGCAATGATCCTGCCGCGGTTTTGATACCAGTACACTACGACTTGGTATTCGTTGCCGTTGCGAATCAGCATCTCACTGACGTTTACCGCTGATCTTCCTTGAGCTGGCTGGACCTCGATGGTTTTCACCGAATCAATGCCCCAGCCCCCTCCGGGGATACAGTTTTTGGGTGAATGGTATCCACCGCCGGTGCCCACCGACTCGTAGAAAGCGGCATAAAAATTGAGCTCTCTCCCAGATGGGGTCGCATAATTGTATTCGATGTAATCGTCCACGCCGAGCATCTCAATAACCGCATCCGTGGATTTTCGACTGGAAAGAGCGTGCCATTCTCCTAGAACCACGGGAAACGTGCTCAGCGGCTGCTTGATGGGCGTCCGGACCGTGCCCGAGACCCCTTGTAGAAGAAAAAAAGTGCCCATCAAAAGAACAAGCACCAGAAGAACACGGCGCACGGAAAGCTTGTTTTTAGGAAGAGAGGAGATATCGACCATACATTGTTCCATGCAAGAGTTCTTGTACATCTACAGCGTTCCAGGACCATTAAGGCACGGGGCCACCTTATGTGCCCCTGCGGGCAGTCACTGAAGGAATGGTATGGATTTCATGGTACAGGTCTCAACGGGCCCGGTCAAAACAAAAAAACATCCACAAATCGTCACGACAAATCAGAAGATTCCAACAGGCGATCTCCCACCGGCCAAGCCCGGTTGCCTTGACTTCGGGAGACAAAGCATATTTAATGAGGGCAATTGTGCCGTATCATCCCACTTCTCTGCAACACGGAAACCATGCCGACATTTTTCAATAAATATCACCCGGTCCGCAAAATCTTCTTTTTCCTCGGCGAAGGCGTGCTGATTTTTAGCAGTGTCCTGGGTATTCTTATTGTCTTTTCCAGTTGGGACAGCTTTCTTGTTACGCCGTCGGAATATACCTTGAGATCCATGACGGTCACCCTGGTTTTTCAGCTCTCCCTCTATTTTTACGATCTTTACGATCTGCGCAAACCCGGAACCACCACCGATACCTTTATCAGGATGATGCAGGCCTTTGGCGTCGGCTGCATTGTCCTGGCACTCCTGTATACCCTATTTCCCTCGATCATCATCTCCACGTTTATTTTCTGGGCCTGCTACCTGATCATTTGCGCGAGTTTGCTTGCATGGCGCTCACTGTATTATCTCGTTCTCGAGAAAAAGTTGTTTGCCAGTGAAATACTCATCGTCGGCATGGGAGAAATGGCGGAAAAAATTGCCACGGAAATCAAAAACAACCGCGAATCCGGCTTTGTCATTGCCGCATTGGTCGGATCAGGCCCCCCTACGTTCGACCATGCTGACATCCCGGTGTTGGCAAACCTCGCCGAAATGAACAATGAACCCCGATTATCCAGTGTAGAGCGAATCGTCGTTGCCCTTGATGATCGTCGGGGAACCATGCCCATTGCCGAGTTGTTGCACAACAAACTGCGTGGCCTCCTCATTGAGGACGGAATTTCATTTTATGAGGCGATCACGGGAAAAATTCTCGTCGAAAAGGTCAATCCAGCCTGGCTGATCTTTTCTGAGGGGTTTGATTGCGGGCGCATGACCTATCTGATCAAACGCCTGCTCGATCTCTCCCTCGCTGTGGTAGGCCTCTGCCTCAGCCTGCCGATAACCCTGATAACCGCCATTCTGATCAAGCTCGAGTCGCCTGGCCCGATTTTTTACCGGCAGGAGCGTGTGGGCGAACGGGGCAAGGTTTTCTCGATCATCAAATTCCGCAGCATGCGGCAGGATGCCGAAAAAAACGGGGCTGTCTGGGCCAAGAAGAACGACAGCCGAGTTACCCGTGTCGGTGGTTTTATCCGCAAGGTGCGCATCGATGAAATCCCCCAGATGTGGAATGTCATCCGCGGACAGATGAGTTTTGTCGGCCCGCGTCCGGAGCGGCCGGTTTTTGTCGAGCAGTTGGTGGAAAAACTGCCCTATTACTCGCTACGGCATGCGGCCAAACCGGGCATTACCGGCTGGGCCCAGGTCTGTTATCCTTATGGCGCGTCAGAAGAGGATGCGCTGCGCAAATTGGAATACGACCTCTATTACATCAAGCACCAGTCCATTTTCATTGATTTGCTGATCATTTTCCGGACCATCAAGACCGTGCTTTTTCAGAAAGGCTCTCGGTAAAAATGGAAAATCACCCATCTCGCTACACGATTTGGCCCTGCTACCAGTGCCACAATTCCTTGGTGGCGCTCAGGGTAAACAGCACCTGGTGATCGGTATACTGGTCGGTATCCAGTTGGCCATCGGAGACATAATAGGTGTACTTCACGCCCGCGGTGTACCAGCGAGCAAAGGAATATCGCATGCCAATCCCGAGTTCATAGACGTCCGTGTCATAGGTCAGGTCGCCTGTGGCTGTGGTCGACGGTACGCCACCAAGCGCATCGAGATATTCTCCCTGCGGATCCATCTCCGATTCCCAACTGTAGCGACCGAAGAAATCAAACCCGAGGGCTTGGGTCGCCTGCACGGTCATGTTGGCCCGGACATTGTAGGTGTCAGTCAGACCTGACTCCTCGGTCCCGCTGAAATTTTGCGTTTCATACCGCTTGTCCGCCTGGAGCGAATACGATGCGTGCTCGTACTGCTTCATGAAAGAGAGATAGGCGTTGTACCCCCACTGTCCTTCCAATCCTTGGATTTTCGCGTAGGAGGGACCCCCGCCCAACGCAAGACGCGTTTGGGCATCAAAGGCATGATCCCAACCAACCGACCATTCATGGGACTGCGAGTCGCGCCGGCTCTCACCGTCGTATTGAGTCTCCGAAACAACATACTTCGCCGGAAAAAAATCCCTCACACTCCGGACATAATCAACGCCGAGGCTGGCCCCGTATTCATCCAGATCTGGGTTGGCGGCGGCTGCGGGCTGATTGGCAGCAGTTGGTGGCGGCTCGTCATACAAGCCGCGGGTGTAGTTCGCCCCCACGCTGGACCGCCAGTGCTGGTTGAAGCCGTGGGTCAGATTGGCGAAAAAGGAATGCTTGTCGTACTCGTCATAGCTGTCGCTCCCGCTCGCCCCTCCCTCTTCATTGCGGAGTACGGCGTAGCTGTATCCTCCGCCAATGCGGGTCGTTTCCAACAATGCGTAGGATGTACGCACCCCTGCGGTATTTGTCCAATATTGACGGCCGCTCAGGTCTCTGGACAAGGCATCGCGGGAAGGCCCTTGGTCCTGACCAGTGGAACCGGATGCGCTGCCGTCGCTGAAAAAAGAGGAGGACGCCTCCGGATCGTCGGAATAGAGGAAATCATCGGAGAGCGTCAGGGACCACCTGCTGGTAAGGAGGCGCTCGTTGCCGACGCTCAGTTGATGATCGACCTCGTTCTCGTCATCGACAAAATCATAGTTGAGTTTGGGGGAGTAACGGAGGTTGAGCGTATCGTACACGCCTTTGGATACCACGGTGATATCGGGTCCGATGCTGATTTTTTGCACATCGCCTTCGTTCTCTTTGTCTGCTGCTTGCCGGTCATAGGTTCGTTCGCGAAAATCGTATCCCGTTCCCGCCGAACCAGTCACCGTGGTCTCCCGGGCAAGGGCTGGCCCTGCCCCCCCGGCGAGCGCAAGACATGGCCAACAGAGGGCAAGCAACAAAGATCGGCGCGCACGCTGCATGGATCGCCTCTCTCAATGGGCTACGACGACATCACCGGGTTCGAGCAGGATGTTCTTGTCGGTATTTTTTCCGTCAAGAAAATCGTCATAATCGAATTCGAATTTTTCGACCTTGCCCTGTGCCTTTTCCTGGCCTTTTTCGACAATTTGATCGTTGCCTTGGCGAATGATGCTCACCTTGTTGTCGGCCCATTCGGTGAATCCGCCGGCCTTGGCAATCGCCTTCACCACCACGGTCGGATAATCGAGTGGGAACACACCGGGGGTTCTCACCTGGCCCATGATCGTATACTGTCGGCTGTTGCTTTTCAGCAGGGTGACGATCACATTCGGGTCGTCATAAACGGTTCCGTACAGCTTTTTCAGATAATCGGCGAATTGGGTAAGCGTCATGCCAACCGCATAGACATCGCCGATATGACGAAGCGAAACCCGGCCGTCCGTTCCGACCTCGGCGCCAGCCCCACGGCTGGCGGCGTCATCCTGTCCCCCTGGAGCCATTCCTTCCATCGCGGCGGGGGCCGCGGCGGGATTGCCTGGTCCGATGGCCATGGGCCCTTCCCCATACACCTCCACATAGAGAATATCCCGATAACCGATGACATACTCCTTGTCCGATTGGGCAGGAGCCTTCTTGCCGAGGATTTCCTGGCGATACTGCTCCTTGGTTTCGTTGGCAATCACTCCTTCGCCGCTCGATTCGGCAGCCCAGGAAACGCTCAACCAACAACAACAGAGAACAACCCAAACGATCGTCTTTACGGTCAGGGAAACTGTCTTCATACGCTCCTCGCCCCAAAAAGCTTCATCAGATAAATAAGTTGACAAACCATGCTACATGCAGAAAGAAAATAGTTCAAAATAAAAAAATGGAACGTCTCCATTTTTTCAACACTGGCAAGCAGTTGCTCACCGATTCGTGCATTGCCTGAAGCGCTTCCCAACACGGCAACTCCCGGTATGGTCTTGCCGTGCGGCCCGGTTTCGTTGCTCCGGGTACGCTCTTTTTTTATTCCTTAATCTTTATAAGTTGTTATAAAATGAACCGTGCAGTCAGATCAGCGTAATACCAATTCCCTTTTGCCAACGGAGTCATTATGCCATTCAAGAAACTGTTCCCCCTGCCCCTATTGCTCGTGCCACTCCTCCTGCTCCTGCTTGTTGCCGCGTGTTCGGACGGCGGCAAAAACAAAGAAGAGCATTACAACAAAGCAATGGGGTATCTTGGCGAAAACAAGGAAAAAGAAGCAATCATTGAACTGCGCAACGCCATCCAGATCGATCCCAAATACGCCGATGCCCGCTATCAACTCGGCCTGCTCTATCTCAAGAGCGGCGATGTCCGGCAAGCCTTTGCGGAATTGCAGCGCGCCGCCACCCTGGACCCGAAAAATCTCGATGCCAAGATCAAGACCGCAGAGTTCTATTTGCTGACCAAGAAGAAAGAGGACGCGCAAAAACATATTGACGAGGTTCTCGTCCAGGCACCGGACAACAAGGATGCCTTGGCCCTGCAGGCCAACCTGGAGTTGGTTGACGGCAAATTTGACGCAGCCATTGCAACGGTCGACAAGGCTATTGCCGGGGCTCCCAACGAAGACCGGTTTTACGCCATCAAAGGCCGCGCCCTGAGTGCCAAGCAGCAGTTTCCAGCGGCAGAAAACGCTTTTTTGAAAGCCCTCGAGTTGGACGGGAAGAAACTCGCCAATCATGCGACGCTGGCTGCCTTCTATGTGGAACGAAAGGAATTGAGCAAGGCCAAAGCCAGCCTGGAGAAAATGGCCGCCGCCTTTCCGGATTCCTCGCAGCCGTACCTGCAGATGGCCTCCATCGAACTGATGGAGAACAATCCTGACGCTGCCGAGCAGCATCTGACCCAGGCGCTCAAGGTTGACCCGAAAAACAGCAAGCTGAAGACGGCCATCGCCGATTTCTATTCCAAGAAGGGGAAATTCGAGCAGGCGGAGCAACTCTACAAGGAAGCCATTCAGGATACGGACAAACCCGAGGACGCTGAGGCGCAGCTGGCCAATTTTTACTTTGACCACGGCAAGTTTGACCAAGCCAAGGTGGAATTGGACAAGGTGGTGGCCAAGAATGCAAAAAACGCCACCGCCAAATTGGTTCAGGCCAAATTCCAGCTGAAGGATGGCAAAAACCAGGAAGCACTGGATATCGTGACCGGTTTGCTTGGCGACTATCCCAAATGGAGTGAACTTTTCTTCGTCAAGGCACTGGCCCACAGCAATCTCAAGGATTTCAAACTCGCCAAGGAAGCCTTGCTGGAGGCCATCAAACTCAGCCCGGGGTTTAGCAAGGCCCACTCGCTGCTGGCCCTGCTCTCCCTCCAGGAGGGTGAATTCGAGACCGCTAAAAAGGAAGCGGCCACTGCCCTGAAAATCAACCCCCGCGATTTTCAGGCCGCCCTCACCCTGGCCAAGGGGGTACTCTTTTCCAAGGAGTATGAAACCGCAGAAAAGATGTTCAGCGAACTCCACGCCAAGGTGCCTGACAACGTCGAGGTGCTGGGCAGTCTCGGGCTCACCTATTTGGCCATGAAGCAGGAGGCCAAGGCCAAGCAGACCTTTGAAAAATTGCTCGCGGTCCAGCCCGACAACGCCAAGGCCTTCAGCTTCTTGCTGCAGCTGGCGCAAAAAAGCGGCGCGCAAAAGGAGGCGCTGATCAAGATGACCCAGGCCCAGATCGACAAGGCGCCCAAGAGCGCCGGGTTACAGATTCTGCTGGCCAACCTGTTCCTCAGCGCACAGCAACCGGACAAGGCCCTTGAGCTCTACAGCAAGGCCCAAGAGCTCGACCCGGACAACCCTCAACCGTATGCCATGAGTGCTCTTATCCTGACGCGGCAAGGCAAGACCGATCAAGCCATCGCCGAATACCGGGACCTGCTCGCCAAGCAACCCAACGCCATCGGCGCCTACATGGGGTTGGGCAGCATCTACGAGCAGACGGGCAAAACCGATCTGGCCAAGGAAGCCTATCAAAAGGCCTTGGCCGTCAAGCCTGATTTTGCCCCGGCGGCCAACAACCTGGCCTGGATGATTGCCGAGAGCAAGGATCCGGATCTGGGGGAAGCCCTGCGACTGGCCATGACCGCCAAACAGCAGAAGCCGGACGACTATCATATCATCGACACCCTTGGCTGGGTACACTACAAACGCGGCTCGTTCAGCCTGGCCCGCAACGAATTCGTTCAGGCGGTGCAGAAACAGGAGGATATGCCCATACTTCGCTACCATCTGGCCCTGGCCCTGTATGGGGAGGGCAAGAAGCAGGAGGCCATCAAGGAAATGCAGCAGGCCCTGGCCTCGACGCAGCCGTTCAAGGAAAAAGAAGAGGCTGCCGCCACCCTGCAAAAATGGCAGAGCGAACAGTAGGCTCGGTACAGTAACGATTTTGGGGTACGGTTATGCAGCTGGGAAAAAAAGCGGTTATCGGCAGGCGAAGACTGCAGCAGAGAGTCCAAGAACTCGGTCGCTTGATCACCCAGGAGTACCGGGACCGGCAGCTGGTGCTCCTGGGCGTGTTGAACGGCGCGTTCATCTTTGCCGCCGATCTGTGCCGGGCCATCGATCTCAAACTGGAAATCGATTTCATCCGGGTGACCAGTTACGGTGCCTCGACGGAATCCTCGGGAACGATCCGCCTGCTCAAGGAACCGAGCATCGACCTGAACGGCAAGGATGTGCTGCTGGTGGAGGACATTGTCGATACCGGCACCACCATGGCTTGGCTGCGCGATCATTTCCGTCAAAGCCCGGCCAAATCGGTGAAAATCTGCTCGTTGATCGACAAGCAGGAACGACGGATCGTCCCGGTCGAGGTGGACTACGTCGGTTTTGCCCTTGATCGAGGGTTTCTTGTCGGTTACGGGCTGGATTGCGCGGAACAGTATCGCAATCTGCCGGCAATTTATTCCCTGCGCTAGAAAAACAAGCCCGGATAGCCGGCCCGGGTCGAATCTGTTTGTCATTTGCTGCCATGGAGGCGACTATGCACAAAAAAAATTTCGCCGTGATCCTCTCCGGATGCGGCCATCAGGATGGAGCCGAAATCCATGAGGCGACCCTCGCCCTGTGGGCTATCCACAAAAACGGGGCAGACTTCCAATGCTATGCACCGGACATCAAGCAACACCATGTGCTCAACCACATCACCGGTCAGGAAATGAACGAACAGCGCAATGTGCTGATCGAATCGGCGCGGATCGCTCGGGGCAAGATCGCCTCGCTGGCCACCTTTGTCCCTGAGTCGGCCGATGCGTTGGTCATCCCCGGCGGCTTCGGCGCGGCCAAGAACCTGAGCAGCTATGCTTTTGATGGCCCCAAGTGCATGGTGAACAGTGATGTGGCCCGGGCGATCAAGGCCATGCACGCCGCCGGCAAACCGATCGGCGCGCTGTGCATCGCCCCGGTGATCCTCGCCAAGGTGCTGGGCAACGTGATCCTGACCATTGGTCAGGACCCAGCTACCGCCGACAACCTCGCCGCAATGGGCGCGCGTCATCAACCAGCCATGCAGGGGGAAATCGCCATTGACCGAGAAAACAGGATCGTCAGCACTCCTTGCTACATGCTCAATTCCCGCATCGACCAGATCGCCGACGGTGCCGACAACCTTATCCGGGCGATGCTGGACTTGATGAACTGATCCCGCGTTGTTCCTCCTGCCCCCTTTTTCCGCGTTCCAACAGGCACTCGACAGGGAAGCGGCTTTTGCCGTCTCCCTGTCTTGACTCCTTCCGCCAGCGATTTATCTTTTGGTCAAAAATGTTCAGGGTAGTGAGGCGGTCATCTCTCGGCCGAGCCGCTCCCGAGAAACACCAGGAGAAAACGATGAATACGATGAAAACCTTTCTACTCATGGCTGCCCTGACCGCCCTGTTCATGGTTGCGGGTCAGGCCATGGGCGGCCAGCAGGGGATGACCATCGCCCTGCTCCTTGCCGTGGGCCTCAATTTCTTTGCCTACTGGAACTCCGACAAAATGGCCCTGGCCATGAACCGTGCGCGCGAGGTATCGACAGCTGAGGCGCCCGATCTTCATGCCTTGGTGGCCTCCCTGGCGGCACGGGCCAGCCTCCCTAAACCCAAGGTCTATGTGGTCGATAATCCGACCCCCAATGCCTTTGCCACCGGACGCGATCCCGAACACGCGGCGGTGGCGGTGACCACCGGCCTTCTCCAGGTGTTGGACCGATATGAACTGGAAGGGGTTATCGCGCATGAACTCGCGCATATCAAAAACCGCGACATTCTCATCGGCTCGATTGCGGCGGTCATGGCGGGAGCCATCTCCTATCTGGCCACCATGGCTCAATGGGCCATGCTGTTCGGCGGCGGCCGCAGTGATGAGGAAGGGGGGAGCAATCCGCTGGTGATGCTGGTCACCATGCTGGTGGCGCCGCTGGCGGCCACCTTGATCCAGATGGCCATCTCCCGTGGCCGGGAGTACCTGGCCGACGCCACCGGCGCGCAGATTTGCGGTCATCCGCAATCGCTGGCCAATGCGCTCAACAAATTGGCCAACTACAACGCCCAGCAGCCCATGGATGTCAATCCGGCCTCGGCCCAGATGTACATCGTCAATCCGCTCAAGGGCGGGTCCATCGCCTCCCTGTTTTCCACTCATCCCCCCATGGAAGAACGGATCCGCCGACTGCTGTCGATGTAATCAGCGGGGAAAGCGGACGCAGTTTCACAAACGGTTGATCAGGGCGGCAAAGACTGCGGCATCCAGGCAGCCCCGTCCCATCAACAGGCCGCTGATTCCGGCAAGCTGCCACAGCGAGGCGGCATTGTCAACCGTGACCCCGCCACCGTAAAGTACCGGACCATTGTCGGTGCTCCGGGCGATCTGCGGCAGCAGGGCGACGATCTCCCTTTCGCTCCGTGCCATTTCCAAAGTTTTGGGCGTTTCCGGAGTATAGGCCCAGATCAGGCGGGGTAACTCCTCGGCGGCCATGGCTGCGGTTTGCGGGATCAAAAGTTCCCGGTCCACGCAGACGATAGGCTGCAGCTCTTCCGCCAGCGATTCATAGGCCTGTCTGGCCACATCCTGAACGGTTTCGTGGAAATAGCGTCGTCGCTCGCGATGGCCAATCAGGGTATAGCGCACCAGCCCGCGCAGCCATGCGGCTGGTGTGGAACCGGTATAGTTGCCCTGCGGATACGGAGAAACCCCCTGCGCGGCCAGGGCAATGCCATCGCGCCCCCGCAGATGTACCGCAACCCGTTCCAGCATCAACGACGGCACGGCAACCACCATCTCGAGATCGGCATGCGGCCGATAGGTGGCGGCGAACACCTCGCACCACTGCATCGCCCGTTCCGGCGAAAGATTGGCCTTCCAGTTGGCCAGCAGTATTTTTTTCATCACAGCCCCCAGGCATCTCAAGGAATTCAGCACATCATGCAGCTCTGTTGCTGCCCGTGCGGGTCAGGTTCCCCCGCTCAACCTGGTGCAGCAGCGGGCTACCGCAGCAGGGACCGGTGGCAGCCACCGGTCCACATTCGCTCATTTTCTCTCTGGAAAAAGGTGCGCGGCCAAAACAGCCCGCACCTCCTGCTCGTGACCGCTGGCGATAACCACTGTCTTGCCGCGGCTCTGGTGGCCGCTTTTGAGGACAACCGACGACTTGGGCAGATGGAAGAGTTTGGCCAGGTAGGCAACGACCGCCTGATTGGCCTTGCCGTCCACCGGCGGCGTGGTCACGCGCAGCTTGAGCATGTCGCCCTGCAAGCCGGCCAGATGGTTGGCCGCGGCGCGGGGCTGGACCTGCAGACGAAGCAACAGGGAACCATCCGCCAACCGCTGCAGACAGGGAAGTGCATCCGGACCGGCCGCCATGTTCCTCTTCGGGTCGTTCAACCGAGCAAAATAGCGGATTATTGCAGGCTCACCGCGATCTGCTGCAGGGTGGGGACGAGAAAGCTCTGGAGAAAGATGATGATCAGGATGAGGATCATCGGGCTCAGATCAAGGCCTCCCATGATGGGGACCACCCGGCGAATCTTCATCAACAGGGGATCGGTGGCCTGACGAAGAAAGCGGACGATGGGATTATACGGATCCGCATTCACCCAGGTGATGACGGCGCGGGCAATCACCACCCAGATATAGGCGCTGAGGACAAAATTGATCAGTTTAGCCACCGCCAAAAGGAAGTTACCGAGCATGAACATATGGATACCTATAAGCTAAGGTGAAGGGATGAGGACTTCTTCTCGTTGCGGCAGCCGATCGGTAAACCTTTTGCCAAACAGCCGCGACCATGTTCAGGCAACCCGGCTGCCGGCGGCGATTGGACCGACGACCGTGGTCAGTACCAGCCGTTCCGTGCCACCGGTCAGCTGTTCTTTAGCGGCCAGCACCATGCCCTGCGAGGGGATGCCCATGAGTTTGGCCGGCTTGAGATTGGCGACAATGATCACCCGCAGCCCGAGCAAATCCTCGGGACAATAGTGCTGGGCGATGCCGGCCACAATGGTTCGCTGTTCCGGGGCCTTGACCGTCAGCTTGAGCAAACGGTCCGATTTGGCCACCTTTTCGGCGGCCACAATTTCCGCCACCCGCAGTTCCACCGTCTGGAACTGGTCAAAACCGATCAGTCCTTCGCCAAGGGGTGGCTCCGGCCCCTTCTTGTTCGGCTGTTTGCCGGCAGCGGGCGCCGCCGGCGTTTCCGTCTTCTTGTCGATTCGCGGGAACAGCTGGGTGCCTTTGTCGATGGCTGTGCCCACCGGAATGTACCCCCATTTTCTTGCCTCGTCCAAGGTGACGCTGGCAAACTCGGTGCCCATACCCAAGGCGGCGGCCATCCTGGACGCGGTATCCGGCATGATGGGTCCCAGCACCAGAGCGATCTTCCACAACGATTCAGCCAAGAAGGCAAGAACGGTCCGCAGGCGACCGGCCTGATCCGGCTGTTTGGCCAGCTCCCAGGGAGCATGGGTGACAATGTAGCGGTTGAGCAGCCCGATAACCTCCCAGATGGCCTGCAGTGCCTTGTGGAACGTGAATGCCGCCATGTTTTCCTGGTAGTGGTCAAACATGGCGGCGATGGCGCTCATCAACTCCCGATCCTCCGGGGCGAACAGCGCGGCTGTTTCCGGCTCGGGCACCCGGCCAGCGGCATACTTGTCGATCATGGTCAAGGAACGGGAGAACAGATTGCCCAGGTCGTTGGCCAGGTCCGCATTGTGACGGGCGAGGATGGCGTCGCTGGAAAAGGAGGAATCCAGCCCGAAACTCATCTCGCGGAGGACAAAGTAGCGGACCGTATCCACGCCGTAGGTCTCGACCAGTTCCCGGGGCCGCACCACGTTGCCCAGCGACTTGGACATCTTGGTGGCATCCACGTTCCAGTAGCCGTGGACATGCAGGCGCCTGTACGGTTCAAGCCCCATGGCCCGCAGCATGGTCGGCCAGTAGATGGCGTGGGGCTTGAGGATATCCTTGGCGATCACATGCTCGGCCTCGGCCCAGTACATGGCGAACTCCGGGCTGTCCGGGTAGCCGATGCCGGTCAAGTAGTTGATCAGGGCGTCAAACCATACATAGGTGACGAAGTTCTGGTCAAAGGGCAGCGGAATGCCCCAGGTCAGGCGGGAGGTCGGCCGGGAGATGCACAGATCCTCAAGCGGTTCGCTGAGAAAGGAGAGCACCTCGTTGCGGTACCGCTCCGGGGTGATGAAGTCCGGGTGTCGCTGGATGTGCTCGATCAGCCAGTCCTGGTATTTGGACATGCGGAAAAAATAGTTCTGCTCGGTGATGGCCTTGGGTTCCACCAGATGATCGGGACATTTACCGTCCACCAGTTCCTTTTCGGTCAAAAACCGCTCGCAGCCCTTGCAGTATAAGCCGGAATATTCGCTGAAATAAATATCACCGCTCGCATGTACCTGCTGGAGAATGGCCTGCACGGTCCGGACATGATCGGCATCGGTGGTTCGGATGATCTTGTCGGGCTGAATGGCCAGGACCGGCCAGGTGTCCTTGAAGGCGGCACTGATACGGTCGACATACTCCCGGGGCGATTCCCCGGCCTTGGCCGCTGCCTCGGCGATTTTCTCGCCATGCTCGTCGGTCCCGGTCTGGAAACGGACCGTGTCGCCGCACAGGCGACGAAAGCGGCTGTAGGTGTCGGTGACGATAGTGGTATAGGCATGTCCCAGATGGGGCAGGGCATTGACGTAATAGATCGGCGTGGTGACGTAGGTTGGCATGCTGCAATTATCGTGAAAAGGTATAAAAAGGGGGCTGGCCCATCAGTTCGCTGGCGGTTGTCAAAGAAGGCGGCTCCTCCCGGGCCTGGTCAACAGTCACTCCTCCTCTGGCTCGTCCTTCATGCCCCAGATGTCGATGGCGGCAGGCTTGGACCAACCGCCTTTCTTGCCCGGCCCCTTGCGGCCGGTGCTTTTGGCAATCGGGTCGGCGGCCCGCCACTCTTCCTCGGTCAGCAACCGCTCCTCTCCCTCGGAAGAAACCGCCGCCACCTTGCCAAGCAAGGGAATCTGTCGGGTGACCAGGTAGGTCTTGCCCTCGAGCTGAACCTGCCGGCCCACCCGGGGCATGCCCTTTTTCATGGTCTTGTAGGTTTCGTATTCGTAGGTCAGACAGCAGAGCAGACGGTTGCACAGGCCGGAGATTTTGGCCGGATTGAGTGGCAGATCCTGGGCCTTGGCCATCTTGATCGAGACCGAGTCGAACTTATTGAGAAAGGCGGTGCAGCACAGTTCGCGACCGCAGGCGCCAAGCCCACCGGTCATCTGGGTTTCGTGGCGGACGCCGATCTGGCGCATCTCCACGCGGGTGCGGAATTCCTGCACCAGCGCCTTGACCAACTCGCGAAAATCAACCCGGCTTTCGGCGGTGAAGTAGAAGATAATCTTCGAGCCGTTGAAAAATCGCTCCACCCGCACCAGATGCATGGGCAGGCCCAGCTTCTCGATCTGTCGACGACAAAGGCGAAAGGCCTGCTGTTCCAGCTGCGGCAGTTGCGCGTACTTCTCGCATTCCTCGTCGCTGGCCCGCCGATTGATGCGGTAATTCACCGGCCGGGCAATGGCGCTGTCCACTCCCCGGGGGGAACGGCTCACCACGGTGGCGGGCTCTGGTCCCTGCTCGGTGCGGACCATGACCCGGTCGCCCCGAACCAGATCGGTCAACTGGGCACAGGCGGTTAGCTCCTGCCCTTGTTCGCGAAAGCGGATTTTATAGTAATGCAGAACCGTTTCCTCGCCGCAGCCTTCCCCAATCGGGGCCGGCTCGACAAGCTGCGGTTCGATATCGGCGTCTGTCATGATGGTTCAGGTCCAAGGGATACCGCAGTCAAAAAGATCCAGGAGCAGCACTTCACTGGTCAGGCCGCGATTGCAGTTTCTGGCAAGTGCTTGTTCCGCCAGATCAATGGCCGTCATCTTAGCAGATAGCTGGGGCAAATTCCAGCGTTCTCTTGCCGTCAGCACCTCGGGGGCGAAGGGACGGACATCCTCCATGGCCCTGGCGGCCATGGCGTTCTTGACGAAGATGCGCAACAGGGCCAGCAACGGCTCCAGCCCCTCCTTGGTCTCGGCCAGTTCCACTGCCAGCGCCAGGGCATGCTCCACCCGCTCGCCCTCCGTCTGCCCTTGGGTGAGCCATGCAGTCACAACTTTCTGATACACCGTCAATATTCCGTCGGCATCGAAAGCCAGAGCCTGCCCAGGACAACCGTCGGCCAGGGCCGCCAGGGCCGACCGATCCGCCTCGTGCAGCTCGGGCCGATGAATGCGGAGAATTTCGGCGGCCAAGGGAAGGGGGAGCGGCGCAAAGGGAATCAGTTGACAGCGGGACACGATGGTATCAAGGATCGCGCCGGTAGCATTGCCCATCAGGATAAGGATATTGTCGGCGGGTGGCTCCTCCAGTACCTTGAGCAGACTGTTTCCCGCCTCCCGCCGCATGGTGTGCACCTCTTCCAGCAGAACAACACGCTGTCGGCTCTCAAGCGGAGGAAAGCTCAGGGCTTTTTTCAATTCCCGAATCTGGTCGATCTTGATGGCCGCTCCCTCGGGCCGGATGCGGACCAAATCGGGATGATTGCCCGACTGGAACTTGCGGCAGCCGGGACAGACGCCGCAGGGGCGATCCTCCCGAGGCGCCCGGCAGAGAAGCACCGCCGCCAATTCCAGGGCCACGGTGGTCTTTCCCACTCCGTCCGGACCGGCAAAGAGATAGGCATGGGCCAGCCGGCCGCTGTGCAGGGCACGGTCGAGCAGGGCAAGGGCCTTGGCCTGTCCGAGAATGTCAGAGAAGGCCATGGCTCAGAACAGACTTTGCTGCCGCATGTCGATCGTTTTTTTGGCTCGTGGCGCGGCTATTGATTCCTCGGGGCCGGGTTCAGGCTCCGGCTCGCTGCCGGTCGCCCCGGATTGGGCAACCCGGGTGGCAGCCGCCTGCTCTTCCTCGCCGCCCGCCCGCAGATAGAGATAGCGTTCCAGGTGCCGCTGGTACTCGGTCCACTGCCAGCCGGAACCGCTCATCTTCGCCCGCAGACCACCCATGTACTGCATTTTGGCGTCGATGTCGTCGAGGTGATGCAGGAGGATGGCCTCCGGGGTCATGGGCAGCACAGGTGCGCCGAAATCATGCTGACCGTGATGACTGAGGATGATGTGCATCAGCCGGTCCACCTGCTCGGCGCGCAGGTCCTCGACCTGTTCCGCCGCCTTGCGCACCATTTCCACCCCCAACACCAAGTGGCCGACCAAGCGCCCCCGATCGGTGTAGCCAAAGGGCGGCCGGGTAAAATCGAACTCCTCGATCTTGGCCAGATCATGAAGCAAGGCACCGGCAACGAGCATGTCCCGATCGATGAACGGATAATGGCCGGCGATCTTGGCCGCCAGGGCGACAATGGACAGGGTATGCTCAATCAGGCCGCCGATATAGGCATGATGCAGTTTCTTGGCCGCCGGTGCACGCTGAAAGCGGTCGAGGGTATCGCCCTGAAAAATCACGGACAACAGGGCCCGCAACGGCGGATCGCCAATACCCGCGATCACAGCTTCCAGCTCGGCGGCCATTTCCGCCAGCGGCCGGGGACTGGCGGGCATGAAATCCGCCAGATCCACCGCTGTCTCCGCCACCGACTGAAGGGTGATGACCGCCAGCTGCATCTGGTCGCGGAAGGGCTTGGCCACCGCCTGCACCAGGACAAAGCCGCCTTCCTCGACCTGGGGCTCAAACTCCAGGGCATTGTCCCACACCCGGGCCTCGACCTCGCCGGTACGGTCCATCAATCCCAGGGCCAGATAGGGCTTGCCGGCCTTGGTTTCGGCCAGAGATTTCCGCGCCACCAAAAACACTTCCTGGAACTGTTGGCCGGCGATCAGTTGGGCGACAAACATCTTCTTTGCCATATCACGAACTCCTCGTCACCGGCGCCCGCATGGGCGGAACGGGCACCGTTGAAATCGACCGGTCTTACGGCTCAGACATTGAAACGGAAGAGGATGCAGTCCCCATCCGCCACCACATACTCCTTGCCCTCGGAGCGCATCAACCCCTTGTCACGGGCCACGGTCTCGGAGCCGCAGGCAATGTAGTCGTCATAGGCGATGACCTCGGCACGGATGAAACCGCGCTCGAAATCGGAATGGATCTTGCCGGCCGCACCCGGCGCCTTGGTACCTTTTTTGATGGTCCACGCCTTGGTCTCCTTTTCGCCCACGGTGAAAAAGGTGATCAGGCCCAGCAGGGCATAGCCTGCCTTGATCAGCCGATGCAGCCCTGGCTCCTCCATGCCCATCTCGGCAAGGAACTCGCGCTGTTCCTCGCGGTCCAGCAGACTCAGTTCCTGCTCGATGGCCCCGGCGATCATCACCATCGATGCTCCCTCTTCGGCCGCGACCTTGCCCAGTTGTTCGACGTGGCGATTGCCGGTGGCCAGATCGCCCTCATCGACGTTGGCCACATAGAGCACCGGCTTGGTGGTCAGCAGGCAGAGATCGCGCACCAGATCCCGCTGCTGATCGTTGTCCGGAAACACGGTTCGGGCCGGCTTGCCTTGATCGAGCGTCGCCTGGAGGCGCTCCAGAAAGGCCGCCTCGGCCAGCAACCGTTTATCGCCCGACTTGGCCTGATTGCGGCTCTTGGCCAGGCGTTTTTCCACCGTCTCCAGATCGGCGAGGATCAGCTCGGTGGTGATCACCTCCACGTCGCGCAGGGGATCGATGGAGCCATCGACATGAACGATGTTGTCGTCCTCGAAGCAGCGCACCACATGGAGGATGGCATCAACCTGGCGGATGTGGCCTAGGAATTGATTGCCCAACCCCTCCCCTTGGCTGGCCCCCTTGACCAGGCCGGCGATATCGACAAATTCCATCTGGGTGGCCACCTTGTTCCGTGTCTTGACCAGCTCGGCCAGCTGGTCAAGACGCGCGTCCGGTACCGGAACAATGCCGACATTGGGTTCAATGGTGCAGAACGGATAATTCTCCGCGGCGATGGCCGCGGCGGTCAAGGCATTAAAGATCGTTGACTTGCCCACATTGGGCAGGCCGACAATTCCACAACGAAATCCCATGCAATCCTCGAGAAAAAAAGGGTCAGCAGCCCAGGGCCTGAAGATGGAGAACACCATCTGCCTCTTGTCGCTGCGGGTGATTCGGGTATAGTGCGTTCTCTTCCCGGCACGGCCGGTCCCCTGTGATACACTATCTCGGAGTTTTTGTGCAAGCAGTTCCGAATATTGATCTCCTGATCACCAACTGCACGCTCCTTCCCGACCCCGGCGAAGCACCCCTGCCCGCGCCGGCCTTCATCGCCGTCGCCAACGGCCAGATCGCGCGGCTCGGCCCGATGAGCGCATGCCCGACGCGGGTCAGCGGGACAGTGCTGGACGGACAGGGACAACTGGCCATGCCCGGTCTGATCAACGGTCACTGTCACGCCCCCATGACCCTGTTCCGCGGCCTGGCCGATGATCTGGACTTGGCCAGCTGGCTTCATGACCATATCTTTCCCGCCGAGGCGAAATCGGTCTGCCCCGAAATGGTTGTTTGGTGCGCCAAGTTGGCCGCTGCCGAGATGCTGCTCAGCGGCACCACCACCGTGGCCGACGGCTATTTTTTTGAAGACGAGGTAGCGCGCGCCTGCGCGGAAACCGGCTTACGCTGCGTGGCGGCCCAGGCGGTGCTCGATTTCCCGGCTCCGGGTGCCGCAGATCCGAAGCAAAATATTGAGGTGGCGGCCCGTTTCCTTGAGCGCTGGCAGGGACGCGATCCGTTGATCACCCCGGCGATCTTTGCCCATTCCCCCTACACCTGCGGCAACGATACCTTGCGACGGGCCAAGGCGCTGGCTCGGGCGCACGGGGTGCCGCTGTTTATCCATGCCGCCGAAACCCGAACCGAACATTCTCTGATCGCCGAACCGCTGGCCTCGACTTCCCTTGGCCACCTAAGTGCGCTGGGCATTCTGGACCGCGACACGGTTTGTGTCCACTGCGTCTGGGCGGACGAGGACGACCTTGACCTGCTGGCCCAAGAAGGCGCCTCCGTGATCAGCTGTCCGCAAAGCAATGCCAAGCTGGCCTCGGGACGGGCACCCCTTGCAGCGATGATTGACAGGCGGATGCGGATTGGCCTTGGCACGGATGGCGCCGCTTCAAACAACAATCTCGATCTGTTTCGCGAAATGGATTTTGTCGCTAAAGTACACAAAGTCCGGCCCAACGAGCCGACTGCCGTTCCAGCCCGTGAGGCGCTGCGCATGGCGACCCACGGCGGCGCCGAGGCCATCGGTCTGGGTGGTGGACTGGGCACCCTGGCCCCCGGCGCACCCGCCGACCTGCTGCTGCTCGACCTGCACCCCCTCTGGCTGCAGCCGTTCCACAGTACCAATCTGCTGGCATACAGCGGCTGCGCAAGCGCGGTGCGCTCCGTGATGGTCAATGGCCAGCTAGTGGTCCACAACCGGCGGGTACTGACCCTTGACCTGAAGGAAGCCTGCGCCCACGTCCGACGGCTGGCAAAAGGATCCCCTCCCTAACCCTTTTCCGTTGCTTGCCCTGCGGCGCGCTGCCCTGCCGCCTTGATGGGCGCCGGCTGCCCTCAGCGCCACCAGATGACCCGCTTGGGCGGATTGCCAAAGGATTCAAACGCATCGCCGGACTCGCGCAGCACGGCGTCGAGATCTTGGACGGTAAAGGCATAGCCATCGGCTCCGGCGAGGGCAACAAATTCTTCCTTGGTTTTCAGCGCATCGTATCGGCAGCGAATGTTCTCGTCAGCTCCGCCGGCGATGAGCAGTGCTTCCACGTTTCTTTTCGACATGGGCATCTCCTTCCGTTTTCGTGTTGGCTTCTCAACGACTTGCCCTGAGCAGGATCACAGCGCATACCAGGCAAGCGACTACCTGGCCAGAGCAACAACCAGGCCGATTGGCCGTACACCCAAAAAAAAGCGCCACACAATGCGGTTACCTTCGTGACGATCAACAATCAGGCAGACTGCGTCACCACCTTGCGACAAAATGGTTCACCTTTGTCATCAAATCTCCTTTTTTGAAACTGAAAGAACTGCCCAATCGATCGCCAGCCCCGCACGCGGTGTCAATCAACGCCCCCATGATCGACAAACCAAGCATCACGGCAAAAAACCATAAAAATTTCTTGACTCATTATTTGTCATGCGCTATAGAAAATAGCTTTATCAAAAGCAAGGTACAAGCAAACCCTTCACGGCAGTCTACACAGGTTTGCGGGCGCTTTTACAGCGGCGAAGGATCCCCTTCCTTTTTCCCCCACCTTTTAGCCAGCACCATCATCGTATTGAGCATGGAGTTGCAGAACCTGCTGTAACTCCATTTTTTATTCATCAACCGACAAGTATCGAACGGCAAGCAGCGCAGCGAGCGACCTGAAGCGGCAATTGAGGAACGCGTCATGAAAAAAGACTTGAACAAAGTACGGAATATCGGCATCAGCGCCCATATTGACTCGGGCAAGACCACTCTGACCGAGCGCATTCTGTTTTACACCCAGCGCATCCATGCCATCCATGAGGTCCGGGGCAAGGACGGCGTCGGCGCCACCATGGATTCCATGGAACTGGAAAAGGAGCGCGGCATCACCATCCAATCCGCCGCCACCTACTGCTCGTGGAGGGACTATGACATCAACATCATCGACACCCCCGGTCACGTCGACTTCACCATCGAGGTGGAGCGCGCCCTGCGGGTGCTCGACGGCGCGGTGCTCATCCTCTGCTCGGTGGGCGGCGTGCAGTCGCAGTCCATCACCGTCAACCGCCAGATGACCCGCTACAAGGTGCCGCGCATCGCCTTTGTCAACAAATGCGACCGGACCGGCGCCAATCCCTTCCGCGTCACCCAGCAGTTGCGTGACAAGTTGGATCTCAACGCGATCATGATTCAGCTGCCCATCGGTCTGGAGAGCGATCTGGCGGGCATGGTCGATCTGGTCAGCATGAAGGCGGTCTACTTCGACGGCGATCAGGGCGAGAAGATCCGGTATGAAGAGATCCCCGCCGAGTTGCGCGAAGAGGCGGAAGCCAAACGGGAAGAACTGCTCGACGCGGTGTCCATGTTCTCCGACGAGCTGATGGAGGCCATGCTGGAAGAGGCCGAGATTCCCGAGGCATTGATTCACGAGGCCATCCGCCGCGGCACCCTGAGCCTGGAGCTGACTCCGGTGATGATCGGTTCGGCCTACAAGAACAAGGGCGTGCAGCTGCTGCTCGACGCGGTCAGCGCCTATCTGCCCTGCCCCACGGACATCGAAAACACCGCCCTGGATTTGGACAAGGACGAGGCTGAGGTGGTGGTCAGCAACAATCCCAGCGATCCGCTGGTGGCCCTGGCGTTTAAGCTCGAGGATGGCCGCTACGGTCAGCTGACCTACATTCGTACCTATCAGGGCGTGATCCAGAAGGGTGACACCATTGTCAACAGCCGTACCGGCAAGAAGGCCAAGGTGGGGCGTCTGGTGCGGATGCATGCCAACGAGATGGAAGAGATCGAAGAAGCGGGTTCCGGCGATATCGTTGCCCTGTTCGGCATCGATTGCGCCTCCGGCGACACCTTCTGCAGCCCCGGCCTGAACTGGTCGATGAGTTCCATGCATGTGCCCGCGCCCGTTATCTCCCTGGCCATCAAGCCGGTGGACAACAAGGCGCAGATCAACATGTCCAAGGCTCTCAACCGCTTCACCAAGGAAGACCCCACCTTCAAGACCTATGTCGATCACGAGACCAGCGAGACCATCATCTCCGGCATGGGCGAGCTGCATCTTGAGGTCTATATCGAGCGGATGAAGCGGGAATACAAGGCCGAGGTCGAGGTCGGCGCACCGCAGGTCGCCTACCGCGAGACCATCACCCAGCGGGCCGAATTTGACTACACCCACAAGAAACAGACCGGTGGTTCCGGTCAGTACGGCCGGGTTGCCGGCTACATGGAGCCGCTCGAAGAAGGCGAGTACGAGTTTGCCGATCAAATCGTCGGCGGCGTCATCCCGCGAGAATTCATCAGTTCTTGCGACAAGGGTTTCCAGAAATCGCTGGAGAAAGGCACCCTCACCGGCGCGCCGATCACCGGAGTCCGGGTGGCGATCAACGATGGTTCCTACCACGCGGTCGACTCCTCGGACATCGCCTTCCAGCTGGCCTCCATCGGCGCCTTCAAGCAGGGATACGCCAAGGCCGCGCCGGTGATCATGGAGCCGATCATGAAGGTGGCGGTGGAGGGCCCCTCAGAATTCCAGGGCGCGGTCATGGGCAGCCTCAATCAACGCCGGGGCGTGATCATCGGCACCTTCGAGGAAGGCAACTATACCGTGGTCGAGGCGGAGATGCCATTGGCCGAGATGTTTGGCTACTCGACCACGCTCCGGTCGCTTACCCAGGGCAAGGCCGAGTTCACCATGGAATTCGCCACCTACAAACAGGTGCCCAAGGGCGTGGCCGATGAGCTGATCAAGGCCTTTGCCGCGCAGAAAAAGGATGCGTGAACCGGCGTTCCGCTGTAATCGACATACACGTGAGAGTTAACCGTTAAGAGGTGGAATTATGGGATACGAACCACTAGTTCAGCAGAACCCGCTCAGGGTTCTGAACATGAGCGGAGAGAACAATCAGATGGGGCTGGTCATGGCCCGCGCCGGTCTCGGCAAGACCGCTCTGTTGGTCCAGATCGCCCTGGACGCTATTCTTCGGGGCAAACGGGTCATCCATGTCAGCATCGGTGAGTCGATCGAAAAAACCAAGACCTGGTATGACGACATCCTGGGGCTGATTCTCCAGGAGCACAGCGTCAACCGACCGCACGAACTGATCGACATGGTCGCCCGTCACCGGATGATCATGACCTTCAAAGTGGCGGCTTTCAGCCGGTCACGCCTGGAAGAGCGGCTCAACGACCTGGTGTTGCAGGACATCTTCCGCCCCAACTGCCTGATCGTCGATGGTTTTGACTTCGTCAACACCGACCGCGAAGCGTTGGAAGACATCAAGAACCTGATGGAAAACATGAACATGCAGGCTTGGTTCTCGGCCATCTGCCATCGGGAGGACAAGCGCGTCTCTCCGGCCGGCGTGCCCGCGCCTTGCCATGAGATAGACGATCTCTTTGACATGATCATCCTGCTCAAACCGGAACAGGATGCCACCATACAGCTCGACATCATCCGCAACTACGGCGAGCAGGTGGAGGGCGGCAAGGGCCTGCGCCTCGATCCCACCACCATGATGGTCAAGGAAATGTAATCTCGTTCCCGCACCAACCAGGGGCTGTCGGACACCACCGGCAGCCCCTTTTTTTTCAGGGATGCCTGCTATGCGATTCCGCCCCTGTATCGATCTCCATGACGGCAAGGTAAAACAGATCGTCGGCTCCAGCCTGGGCGACGATCCGGCGCGGCTGCAAACCAATTTCTCCTCCCCATTCCCCCCCTCCCACTACGCCGACATGTACCGGCGCGACCAGCTCACCGGCGGTCATGTGATCATGCTTGGTCCCGGCAACGAGGCGGCGGCCCGCGAGGCTTTGGCGGCCTGGCCGGGCGGCTTGCAGGTGGGCGGCGGCATCACCCTCGACAACGCCGCCCATTGGCTCGACCACGGCGCCTCCCATGTCATCGTCACCTCCCATGTGTTCCATGACGGACAGCTGGACCAACAGCGGCTCGACCGTCTGACCCGGCTGGTCGGCAAAGAACGCCTGGTGCTCGACCTGAGCTGCCGCTGGCACGGGGACGGCTATTACGTGGTCACCGATCGCTGGCAAAAATTCACCCAACTGCGGATTACTCCGGCAACCTTGTACAATTTGGCTGCCTCGTGCGATGAGTTTCTCGTCCATGCGGTGGATGTCGAGGGCAAGTGCATGGGCATCGATACCCGCCTGCTGGAACTGTTGGCCGACGCTGCCCCGGTGCCCACCACCTATGCCGGCGGTGTCGCCAGCATGGCCGACCTGGATCACATCCGGATCAGCGGTCGTGGACGGATTGACGTCACCGTGGGGTCGGCCCTCGACATTTTCGGCGGCTCCGGTTTGCGCTATCAAGACGTGGTGGCCTATCATGAACGCGGATGATCATGGGCCAGAAGGACACGACCGCAAACTGGTCGAATTGAAGCTGCTCGTTCCCGAGGACCTCCACCGGGCATTCCAACGCTGCCTCTGGATCCGGATCAATGAAACGGGGCAAAACCAGCTGCAACTGATGGAGGAAATGGTGCGAAATTTTTTGATTAAACACGGTTGTTAATCTCGGAGAAAACTCTCCCCTCCGCTTGACCTCCCCTGTTGGTTCATTTATTATAGGCGAATTGTATTGGCTCCGGTGTCGTTTGCCCCGCTTCTGTCGCTACCCCCTGTCTCCATGCTCGAACGAAACACCAAGCTGGATAAAATCCGCGTTGTCGTTGATAAAATGCCAAGCCTGTCGACCACGGTCGGCAAGGTGCTGGAGATCTGCAGCCGACCGGACACCGCGCCCAACGACCTCAACAAGGTCATTTCCCTTGATCCGGTCCTGACCGGACAGGTTCTCAAGCTGATCAATTCCGCCTACTACTCCCTGGTCAACAAGGTCACCTCCCTGACCCGGGCGATTATCATGCTGGGCTTGAACACGGTCAAGAACCTTGCCCTGTCCACCGCCATCATCCGCAGTGTCGGCCAAGCCAAAAAATCCAAGGCCCTCCCCATCAAGGCATTCTGGGCACACTCCATCGGGGTGGGTGTCATGGCCAAGCTGCTCGCCGCCGAGCGCGGTCTGCCCCTGGCCGAACGGGAGGAATATTTTGTCGCCGGCCTGCTCCACGATCTCGGCAAAATCCCCTTTGGCGACGAGTACAGCGAAGTCCTTGCCCAGACATTGAAGGTTCAGGAGCCCCTCAATGCCCTGGAAAGGAAAATGATGGAAATCGACCACGAGGAAGTTGGCGAGATGATTGCCGCCAAGTGGAAGCTCAACGCCGTCATCACCGACGCCATCTGTCATCACCACTCGCCGTGGGATGCGGCTGCGGAGCACCGGGCTTTGGTGGCCACCGTGGCCCTGGCCGATTTTTATGTCTGTCTCTTCGATATCGGCTATGCCGGCAATCGCTTTCCCGACGAAACCCGGCTCGAAGCGTTGCTGGAGTTGTGCGGGCTCAAGTGGAATACCGTTGTCGGCCTCCGGGAAACGGTCGATGCGGAAATCACCAAGGCGGAAATCTTTCTCAAAGTCTGACATGACCTCACTTTTCCTTCTTCCACTTGGGATGCGCCAATGATCAAAGTCAAATTCTGGGGTGTACGCGGGTCTATCCCCTGCCCCGGCCCAAAGACCATGAAATACGGCGGCAATACCGCCTGCATCGAGCTGCGCTTTCCCGAAGTGAACCGGCACGTCATCATTGACGCTGGTTCTGGCATCCGTGACCTGGCCAACTTCATGCTCGCCAACGATCTTCCCAAGGGGCCGATCTCGACGGAGATCTACTTGTCCCATACCCACTGGGACCATATCATGGGCTTCCCCTTTTTCGTGCCGGTGTACATTCCTGGAACCCGGATCAAGGTCTTTGGTCCGGTGACTTATGAGGATGAACCTCTGGAGGCGGTGGTCGGCGGTCAAATGAAGTACCGCTATTTTCCAGTCAACATGGGCGAACTCGCCAGCAGCATTGAATACCAGCGGCTCAAGGAAGAACCAATGATCGATCTTGGCGACGGCATCACCCTGTCGACCGCGATCATCAATCACCCCATCACCACCTTGGGCTACCGTTTCAGTTTCCGGGGCGCGGTTTTCTGCACCGCCTACGACACCGAACCGTTTCGCAACCTGTTCGTCACCGACCCCAATGCCTCCAACTACGACGAGTTGATGGCCCAGGAAGGCGAGGAAGCGGCCCGCGAGCAAAACCAGGTGCTGGAAAATTTTTTCAGAGGCGCCGATCTGCTGGTCCATGACGCGCAGTACACCAGGGTCGAATATGAACAAGGCAAGGTTGGCTGGGGCCATACGCCGATCGAGGATGCGATAGCCGCCGCCGCTCGGGCAGAGGTCAAGCAACTGGCCCTGTTTCATCATGATCCGGAGCGCAGCGATGACCAGTTGGATGCCATGACCGACTTGTACTGCACCACGGATGCAAATCATCCCCTGCGTATCTTTTTTGCCCAGGAAGGGCAGGAAATTATCCTGTAACATGCGCATGAACCGTTTGTCCGCATTGCATAGCCTTGCGTTGGGAGTCTGTCCATGAAACCTGTTGTCCTCGACTGCATCGGCCTTTCCTGTCCCCAGCCTGTTCTGCGGGTCAAGGAAGCCCTGGAGCAGGGAGTCACCTGCATTGAGGTCTTGGTCGACAACGAGGCCTCGCGGAACAATGTCAGCCGTTTCGCTCAAAGCCAGGGGCATGCCGTGGCATGCGCCAACCGACCCGGCGGCGGTTTCGCCCTGACCATCACTGCCACGGCCGGCCAGAGTGCGCAATCCGTTGGCGCGGAGGAGTATCGATGCACGATCCCAACCGCGCCAAAGCTGATCTACGTGATCGCCTCGGATACTATGGGACGGGGTAGCGACGAACTCGGCTGGGCCCTAATGCAAACCTATATTCAAACCATCAAGGATGTCAGCCCGTTGCCGGAAAAAATCATTTTTTACAACAGCGGTGTCAAACTGGTCGCCGCTGCATCGGGGGGGCTCGACGCACTCAAGCGGCTCCAGGATCTGGGTGTTGAAATCCTCGCCTGTGGCACCTGTCTTGATTTTTTCAAGTTGAAATCAGCCATCCAGGTGGGCCACATTTCCAATATGCATGAAATCATGCAGGCGATGACCGCCGCCGACAAGATACTCAGCCCTTATTAATCAATGGTCCCTCCGCTGCTGTCCGCCTCATGACCGCTTCTCCTCCTTCTTGCGGGAATAGAACCCGACTCCTATGAAATATCGCGCTCCCATATTCTCCCGACGTGCCCTCCCTGTATGCGCTCTTTGCGCTCTTTTTCTCCTGACGTTCATCACCGCGTGTCAGGCGAAGAAGGCTGCTCCCGAGGCATTCGACGAAGACCGCAATCAACTGATCGCCCTGATCCTCAGCCAGCAATTGCCGGCGCAACACTTCAGTCACGAATCCCTGGATGACAACCTGTCGCGCAAGGCGTTTGACCTGTATCTGCGGCAGCTCGATCCCCGCAAGCGATTTTTGCTTCAATCCGACGTCAACCAGCTCAACGCCTTTGCCACCCATGTGGATGACGAACTGAGCCGCGGCAATGTGGTGCTGCCGGACGCGGGCATGGAACTGCTTAACGACCGCATCCGCCAGGTGAAGAAACTGATCGATCCGCTCCTCGATCGGGGATTCGATCTCAACCACTTGGAATACCTTGAAATCGAGCCCAAAAAACTCACTTTTGCCGAAAATAGGGAAGCACTGCAGGAACGCTGGCGCCTGACGCTCAAAATGCAGGTGATCGATACCTATTTCGATCTGCTTGAGGACAAGAAGGCGCAACAACCGGATATTGTCAAACAGATCAGCCCCGAACACCATCCAGCCGAATTGAAGGAGGCGATCAAGAAGGTGCGCGAAAGCACGCACCGGGCGCTGAACCGGCTGGAGCAGCAATCGCGGCAGGATCATTACGACCGTTATTTCGATGCGGTGGCGCGAGCCTTTGACCCGCACAGTGACTACATGGCTCCCTCATCAAAGGAAGACTTCGATATCCAGATGAGCGGTTCGCTGGAAGGGATCGGCGCGCTCCTGCGTGAAGATGATGGCCTGATCAAAGTCATCCGGATCATTCCAGGTAGCGCTGCGGAAAAACAGGGCCAGTTGCAGGCCGAGGACACCATTCTCGCGGTTTCCGAAAAGAATGGGGAGCCGGTTGATATTTCCGAAATGCGCATTCGCGAGGCCGTTGGCTATATTCGAGGCCCCAAGGGCACCGAGGTGCGTCTGACCGTGCAAAAGCCCGACGGCAGCAAACGTACCATTCCAATCATCCGCGATGTGGTGCGGATTGAAGAAACCTATGTCAAATCCACGGTGGTCAAACAGGGAAAACACGCCATCGGCTATCTGCGAATCCCGAGTTTTTACCGTGATTTCGTTGCACAAAGCAATGGCAAGGAGAGCCGTAACGTCAGTGACGACACCCTGGCGGAACTGATCAAGCTCAAACAGCAGAAAATCAGCGGCCTGATTCTCGATCTGCGCAATAATGGCGGCGGAGCGCTCACCGATGCGGTGCAGATTTCAGGCCTCTTCCTTCCTGGTGGCCCGGTGGTCCAGGTCAAGGATTCACAAGGCAGCGTCCGCGTGCTTGAGGACGAAGATCCCGATGTCGCCTACGATGGCCCCCTAATCGTGCTGGTCAACCAGTTCAGTGCCTCGGCATCGGAGATTCTGGCGGCGGCACTGCAGGATTACGGCAGGGCCTTCATTATCGGCGGCGAGCACACCCACGGCAAGGGTACCGTCCAGGCGATGATGGACATGAATAGAAATCTGCCGCTCTTGCATCTGCAGAAATACGACGATCTGGGCGCGCTGAAACTGACCATTCAAAAATTCTATCGTATCAATGGTGGCTCGACGCAATATAAGGGGGTGGAGCCGGATCTCGTGGTGCCCTCGATGTTTGATTATCTGGAAACGGGCGAAAAATATATGGATTATTCCCTGCCCTGGGACCAGGTCGAGCAAGTGGATTTCGCGCAATGGAATGGCGACCGGTTGATTACCGAACAGCTCCGCCAGAAGGGCACACAGTGGGCCGAAAAGAATACCGCCTTTCAGAAGATCAGGCAGGAGACGGGGAAAGCGAAGGCACGAGCAAAACAGACCCATGTGGCGGTGTTTCTCGACGGCATGTGGCAAGAGCGACTGGAACTGGCGGCCACCCGAAAGGAGGCGAAGGATGCTGGATTGCTGACCGGCAACGGAGAGGACGACGGTGAACCGGTCGAAGAGAAAAAGCTGGATGAGCTGGTCGCCACCGATCCGTATATCCAGGTTGCTCTCTTTCTCTTCAAAGACGGAAGAAATGCGGGCCTGTCGGCAGGAGCCTCCCGATAAATTTTTTCTTGAAACAAATCAGCAATCATGCTAGAGCATGCGGTGCATGAATCGCCATTCATTTTTAATGGCTGAAAGATTGCTGAAATATTGACAGAATTACATTGATCTCCAACGCCCTCCAGATGATGGGCGAGAGTTGTGCACCATGGAACTGCAGAAGGCGCTGGCAAACAAGAAGAAAGAGATCCTTTCGTTGTGGATTGAGCGGACGCTTGACAGTTACGCCTCACCTGGATTTTTCAAACAGTCACAGGATCCGTTTGCCAATCCCGTGGGAAGCAACATTTCTGCCGGCCTGACATCCATCTACGAACTGTTGCTCACAGATACCGACCAACAGGCCTATTGCCAGCCGATCGATCAGGTCGTCAGGATCCGAGCTGTGCAGGACTTCACTCCGGCACAGGCCGTGGCGCCTTTTCTTGAATTGAAATGGGTCGTGAAGCAGGTTTTCTCCCTTGACAAGGAGACCAAGCCATTGCTTGGCCTTCTCGATCAACTGGATTGCACCATTGACGGGATCGCATTGACCGCATTCAACATTTATTCTGAATGTCGAGAACAATTGTACCAGAACCGCATCCGTGAACTGAAAAGTGGCAGCGCAATTCTCACCGATGCAGCGTGCCCTTCCGCACTCATGCGGCAACACCTTGACACATCCGGCCCTGACGCCGGGAAGTAGGCTGTGTGACCGGTCGAGCGGCTTCAATTGTGGAGATTGAGGCGAAAGCTCGGCTTTTTATCGTAACTTTTTTTACAAGTTACAGTTCAACTTGAATGCGAAGGAGTGATCGATGAAGTACGCCTTCCCTTTGGCGGCAGTAATTGCCCTGGTGTTGATTGCGCTGATAGCCGTGCAGATACCGGGAATGCAATACCTCTTTGGTGTTGTCATACCCTATCTGGCTATGGCGCTGTTCTTAGGCGGTTTTTGTTACCGGGTGATCCATTGGGCCCAATCGCCGGTACCGTTCAAAATCCCAACCACCTGTGGCCAGGGGTACTCGCTCCCCTGGATCAAGCATGACAAGCTCGAAGCCCCGGTCAACACCGCCCAGGTGGTGGCCAGGATGTTTCTTGAAATCGTTCTTTTCCGTTCACTCTGGCGCAACACCAAGGCTTCGGTCTATGCAGGACCCAAGCTGACCTACGAGTCGAGCAAGTGGCTGTGGCTGTTCGCGATCATGTTCCACTACAGCTTCCTGGTGATCGTGGTCCGTCACATGCGTCTCTTCCTCGACCCGGTACCCTGGCTGGTGTCCTTCGTCGAAACGGGCGACTCCCTGCTGCAGATCGGCGCGCCCACCATGTATACCACCGATGTCACCATTGTCCTTGCCCTCCTGTTCCTGTTCGGCCGCCGCTTGATGAACCCGCAGGTCCGCTACATCTCGCTGGTCAACGATTACTTCCCGCTGTTCCTGATCCTCGGGATCGTGATCACCGGGATCCTGATGCGTTTCTTCCTGCGCACCAACGTGGACATCAACGCGATCAAACAACTGGCCGTCGGCTTGGTTACCTTTTCTCCGACCATCGTCACCGAGATCAGTTCACTGTTCTATGTTCATCTCTTTTTAGTGTGCACACTGCTTGCGTACTTTCCTTTCAGCAAGCTCATGCATATGGGCGGTGTCTTCCTCAGCCCGACCCGAAATCTGGCCAACGATTCGAGAATGAGACGCCACGTCAATCCCTGGAACCCGGACATCAAGCCGCACTCCTATGCGAGCTATGAGGACGAATTCCGTGAGGATATGATCGAGCAGGGCATTCCCGTTGAGAAAGAGTTGCCGCCTAAGGCTAATGACTAACGCTGGATAATTCAAGAGTATAAGGATAGAGCAATGGCAGTAGTAAAGGTAGATATGTTGGCACGAAGTGTTGCCGAAGGACCTTCGCTGATGACAGGCTCCATTCCAACTAAGGATTGGATGGATGTTCCTGCCGTATTCAAGCCAGGGAATTACGCCTACCCGGCCAAAGCCGAGATCATTCGATATCTCGACAGCCAAAAAGGTGTCAGTTTCCCCAATGCCCGCGAGTGGAGCCCGGAGGACGATGACTGGAAACTTCCAGAGAACTGGAAGGAAATTATAATCCAAGGATTGGCAGACCGCCTGGATCGCTTTCGCTCCCTGAAAATCTTCATGGATTGTTGCGTCCGTTGCGGTGCCTGTGCGGATAAATGCCACTTTTTCCTCGGCACCGGTGATCCCAAGAATATGCCGGTTTTGCGAGCGGAACTGCTGCGTTCCATCTACCGCCAGAACTTCACCCGCGCGGGCAAGATTTTGGGCCGGCTTGCCGGTGGTCGCGAGATGACCGTGGGTGTACTGAAAGAATGGTTCATGTATGCCTATCAGTGCACTGAATGCCGCCGCTGTTCGGTTTTCTGCCCCTATGGCATTGATACGGCCGAAATCACCATGATGCTGCGCGAGTTGCTGCACTTGGTTGGTGTGGGCATCAACTGGGCGATGGAGCCGGTTGCCAACTCCAACCGGACCGGCAACCACATGGGGCTCACGCCTCAGGCCTTCAAGGGTAATGTGGAGTTTCTCTGTGATGACATCGAGAATCTCACCGGCATCCGGGTCAATCCGACCTTCAACCGCAAAGGTGCCGAGGTCCTGTTCATCACCCCGTCGGCTGACGTGTTTGCCGAACCGGGTATTTTTACCTGCATGGGGTATCTCCTGCTGTTCGAGGCCATCGGCCTTGATTACACTTGGTCAACCTACGCTTCCGAAGGCGGCAACTTCGGGTTGTTCACTTCCAACGAGATGATGAAGAAGCTGAACGGCAAAATGTATGCCGAGGCGAAACGTCTGGGAGTTCGCTGGATTCTTGGTGGTGAATGCGGCCACATGTGGCGCGTCCTGCACCAGTACATGGATACCATGAACGGTCCGGCAGATTTCCTGGAGGTCCCCCGCTCACCGATCACCGGCACGGTGTTCGACAATGCCGCCTCCACCAAAATGATTCACATCTCCGAATTTACCGCCGATTTGATCAGGAACAATAAGATCAAACTCGACAAGAGCCGCAATGCTCATGTCACGGCAACCTTCCACGATTCCTGCAACCCGGCGCGGGCCATGGGTCTGTTGGACGAACCAAGGTATATCCTGGATAACGTGGTCGAAAATTGGGTGGAGATGCCCGAGAATACCATCCGTGAGAAAACCTTCTGCTGTGGATCGGGAACAGCGCTCAACACCGACGAGATCATGGAACTCCGCATGCGCTCGGGACTGCCGCGCGCCAATGCGGTCAGGTATGTCCACGATAAGCACGGCGTCAACACGCTCGGCTGTGTATGCGCGATCGACAGAGCAACCCTGACGACCCTCATGAACTACTGGGTGCCCGAGGTACAGGTGGCCGGTCTCAGTGAACTCGTCGGCAATGCGCTGGTGATTGAGGGTGAACAACGACAAGACCTGACCGAAGGGCTCAGGACCTTGGTTTAATAGATCGGCAGGAAGGGAGGAAAAGCTATGTACGATAGCGGTAAAATAATTCCGGGACTGATCATTTTCGTCCTGATCATCACCATACCCATTTGGTACAATCGCGGCACCGCTGGGTCGGTACCGAAACCCGTGTTGCCCAAGGATGCCAAAACCTGTGTTCTGCCGGCCGCCGAGATTCGCGCCGAGCATATGAAACTGCTCAACGTATGGCGTGACGATGTGCTGCGCGACGGGAAGCGGGAAACCTTTGAGCTGGAAGGCAAGCAATACCAGAAGAGCCTGATGCTGACCTGCATGAAATGCCATACGAGCAAGAAGCAGTTCTGTGACACCTGTCACACCTACGCATCGGTTACGCCCTATTGTTGGGATTGCCATTTGGCTCCTGTTGAGTGAACGGCTAAGGAGGAAGAGACAGATGGATACAAATAGAAGAAATTTCCTCAAGGTAGCCGGTATTTCCACACTGGCGGGCCTTGGCGGAACTGCGGTGGTTGATCGTTTGGTGTCTGGCGCGGGTTTGGCCCATGCTACTAGTGCTGGCCACGGTGCGGAACAGGCTGGAGCAGCCGCTGGGCACGGCGGTGCCGCACAAGGCGGGATCCGCTACGGCATGGTCATCGACATCAAAAAATTTCAGGAAGATCCCGGTTTGGGCGCAAAGGCGGTCCATGCCTGTCATAAGATTCACAACGTGCCGCAATTCCCTGACAAGCGGGACGAAATTAAATGGATCTGGATGACCAACTTCGAAAATGCTTTCCCAGAGAAGCCAAATCTCTACCTGGATGAAGCCAGCGAAAAGCACCAACTGCCGATCCTGTGCAATCACTGCGACAACCCGCCCTGTGTACGAGCCTGCCCCACCAAGGCGACCTTCCGTTCCGAGGACGGCATTATCGGCATGGATTACCACCGCTGCATCGGCTGCCGGTTCTGCATGGCAGCCTGCCCCTATGGCAGCAGAAGTTTTAACTGGCGTGATCCGCGCTCCTTTATCACCGATATCAACCGAGATTACCCGGCCCGTACCCGCGGCGTTGTCGAAAAATGCAATTTTTGCGTCGAACGCGTCCAGATCGGCAAGCTGCCGGCCTGTGTCGAGGCCGTTGGCGACAGCAAGGCTTTGGTTTTTGGCAATCTCAATGATCCCAACTCCGAGATCCGAAAGATTCTCAAAGAGCAGCATACCATTCAGCGGAATCCTTCTCTCGGAACCTTACCCTCAGTCTTTTATATCGTGTGAGAGGCCCCCATGTTTGAAAAAGCATTAAAAGGAAACAATTACTACTGGATGTGGCTGGCCTTCCTCGGCTTTTTTATCGCGGTGGCGGCTTTCTGCTATCTCCGTCAGTATTTTTACGGACTTGGCCTGACAGGCATGACCCGCGACGTCTCCTGGGGAATCTACATTTCCCAGTTTACTTTTCTGGTCGGTGTGGCGGCGGGAGGCGTGATGTTGGTGCTTCCCTATTATATTCATAACTTCAAGGCATTCGGTCGGATCACCATCCTCGGTGAGTTTCTCGCCATCGCCTCGCTTTTGATGTGCATGATGTTCATCATGGCCGACCTTGGTCAGCCGTTGCGTGGTTTGAACGTCCTGTTCTACGCCACCCCGCATTCCATGCTGTTCTGGGATATGTGCGTGCTCTGGGGCTACCTGTTGCTCAACGCCCTATGCGGATGGGTGATCCTGACCGCCGAGCGCAAGCAGATGCATCCGCCAAAATGGATCTATTTCTTTGTCTATCTGTCGATTCCCTTTGCCTTCTCGATCCACACTGTCACCGCCATGCTCTACTGCGGTTTACCCGGACGGCATTTCTGGCTGTCAGCGATCGTTGCTCCTCGATTCCTCGCCTCAGCCTTTGCCGCAGGTCCAGCGCTGATCGTGGTCATGGCCCTGATCCTGAAACGAGTCGCAAATTTCGATGCGGGAAAACAAGCCATCGACAAAATGGTGACCATTATCACCTATGCGGCCATTGCCAACATGTTCTTTGTCGGCCTGGAGTTTTTCGTCGGCTTCTACTCAGACATTCCGGGTCACAAACACACCCTGCAGTATCTGTTCTTCGGATTGGAACATCATGGTCATGTCTACAATAACCTGGTTCCGTTCATGTGGGGCTTTGTGGTCCTCTTCCTGGTTGGCATCGCCCTCATCACCATTCCCTACACTCGCAGGCAGAGTGACCTTTGGCTCGGGGTCGGTTGTGCCTCCATTTTCATCGCCTTCTGGCTGGACAAGGGCATCGGCTTTGTCCTTGGAGGATTTGTTCCCACACCGACCGAAGAGATTGTCGAGTATTACCCGACGCTCAACGAGCTGTTCATTACTATCGGAGTCTGGGCCACCGGCTTCTTTATCCTGACCATCCTCTACAAGATTGCCATCGGCGTAGAACACGAGATTGAAGCCTGATCTCTGCCAAAGAGAAACAAGAAAACCCCCGATTCGTTCGGGGGTTTTTTTTTACCCGCACCAACCAGCCGTTAGAAGGCGCTGTGCAGATACCAGCGCCAAATCCCGACGATCTGTTCCTGAAAGAAGAGATAGGACAGGGCAGCGATCGCCAGAAAAGGTCCAAATGGAATACGAGTCTGTCCTCCCCTGCCTTGTTTGACCATGGCGATTCCACCGACGACACATCCCGCCACGGAGCTGGAAAAAATCACATACAACAAACTCTGCCAACCCAGAAAGGCCCCGATCATGGCGAGCAACTTAATGTCGCCACCGCCCATGCCTTCCCGTTTGGTCAACGCCATATACCCCCACGCCACGGCATAGAGGATTCCGCCGCCAAACAGAATACCAAGGGCCGATTGCTGCCAGGTTATCTGGTCGATAACCAACGACCCGGCAAATCCAATCACGATTCCCGGCAGACTGATCCGATCGGGAATTATTTGATGATGGATGTCAATAAATATGATAACCAGCAGGGCAGCGCTAAAGACAAAATAGACCAACAATTCAGCGCTGAGGCCAAAACGCCAAAACAACAGGGCGGTCAAAGCTGCCATCGCTGCTTCCACCAAGGGATACTGCCACGAAATAGGCACTTTGCACGTTTTGCATTTGCCCCCCAGCAACAGAAAACTGACAAGGGGAATGTTCTCCCACCATGTCAGCGGCTGTTGGCAGTAGGGGCAATGGGATCCAGGAAACACGATAGACGCGCCTTCCTCGGGCAAGCGAAGAATGACCACGTTGAGAAAGGAGCCCACCACGGCACCGATCAGGGCGGCAAATACGGTCAGCGATGCTTCCATTGTTGATAACCACCTGTTGATTAAGGATAATATTTAATTTGTATCTTCGTTGTATCGCTTTCCATGCCACAGTACCAGGAAAATTGCAGCATAGAGCGTATCGAGCAGCTCTCCAAAGATTTTTACCGTCTCACCCTGCGATGTCCCATGATCGCTGCCCATGCCCAACCGGGCCAATTCGTGATGGTCGCCTGCGGTTTAACCCTTGATCCGTTGTTGCGCCGACCCTTTTCCATTCATCACTGCACCCAGGATGGGACCTTACAGCTGTTGTTCAAGGTCATTGGACGTGGTACCCAGTTGTTGTCCGAATGCCGAACAGGGCAATCACTTTCCCTGATTGGCCCTTTGGGACACGGTTTTCGTCTCCAACCCGGACGGCCTGTTAGTCTTGTTGGTGGCGGCATCGGCATCGCGCCGCTGCGATTTCTTGTCCACGCCCTGCAGCAGGCCGGCGGAGCTGGCGCTGATTGCACGGTCTTCCTTGGTTCCCGTTCCGGAGACGAGCTCGCTCCTCTGGCGATGGAATTCAGCGCCTTGGGGTGTCAGGTGCATACAGCTACCGACGATGGCTCCCTTGGACATCATGGCTTCATCACCGAACTTCTAGCACCTGAGCTCAGTCGCTTCAGCAAGGTCTACACCTGCGGCCCCCACCCGATGATGGCCACGGTGGCCGCGCTTTGCCACTCGGCCGGTGTCGCCTGTGAAGTTTCGCTGGAGGCACACATGGCCTGTGGTCTGGGCGCGTGTCTTGGCTGCACGGTGCATGGCACCGAGGGGCAATATCTGCATGTGTGTAAACAAGGTCCGGTTCTCGATGCACAGGAGGTGGCATGGATACGGTAACCTCTGTTCCCGTGCCCGATCTGCGGGTCCAACTCGGCCCACTCGCCCTTGCCAATCCGGTGATGACCGCCTCGGGCACCTTCGGTTATGCGGCGGAGTTTGCCCATCTTGTTCCGCTGGCCAGCCTCGGAGCGGTAGTGGTCAAAGGCATCTCCTTGCATCCTCGCCCAGGCAATCCACCGCCGCGTATTGTCGAGACTCCGTGCGGCATGCTCAATGCCATTGGCCTGGAGAATGTCGGCGTCGAGCGGTTCATCAGCGACAAAATGCCGTTCCTCCGCACCTGCGGTTGCCGGGTGGTTGTCAACATCCTTGGCGATTCCATCGAGGAATACGCTGCCCTGGCCGCAGCACTCTCCGATGTTGCTGGCATTGATGCTCTCGAGGTCAATATCTCCTGCCCCAATGTGAAGAAAGGTGGCGTGGCCTTCGGCACGGTTCCAGAAATGGCCGCGGCGGTGACCGCGGCAGTCAAACGGGTGACCACGCTGCCGGTGATCGTCAAACTCTCGCCCAACGTCACCGACATCGTGGCCATGGCCCGAGCAGTGGCGGACGGTGGTGCCGATGCCCTGTCCCTGATCAACACCTTGATCGGTATGGCCATCGATGCGCGCACCCGCAGACCGAAGCTGGCCAACGTCATTGGCGGCCTTTCCGGACCGGCAGTCAAACCGGTGGCCCTGCGCATGGTCTGGCAGGTGACCTCGTCGGTCTCCATTCCGGTGATCGGCATTGGCGGCATCGGCACCCCCGAAGATGCGATCGAGTTTCTCCTCGCCGGCGCCTCGGCCGTGCAGGTGGGCACCGCCAACTTTTACAACCCTGCCGCCGTGTCCCAGATCCTTGCCGGCATTGAAACCTATCTGCGCGATCAAGGCGAAACCTCGGTGCGCTCCATCATTGGCGGCTTGCGCTTGAGTAAATGACCATGACTGCTCAGGGATTGATCTGTGTTTCGGTCGCCAGCGAGGACCAGCATCATATCCTGTCAGCTGTCACGCCGGTCCTGCCGCTCGTCGATGTGGTTGAGATCCGCTTGGATGGCATGCGCGATCCACAATGCGGGCAGTGTATCGCTGCGCTGAACAAACCGGTGCTGGCGACCAACCGGCCGGCTTGGGAAGGGGGGCAATGGACCGGTTCCGAAGAAGAGCGCGTGAATCTGCTGTGCGCAGCACTGCGCTGGGGCGCCCGCTATGTCGATGTGGAACTGGCGACCGCATCCGAGTTGCAGGCCCAGATCATCCAAGAGGCACACCGCCATCAGGCCAAGGTGATCGTGTCCAGCCATGATTTCGACGGCACGCCGGACGCTGCGCAGCTCCACGCAACTCTGCAACAGATGATGGCCACCGGTGCCGATATCGGCAAGATTGTCACCACCGCCGTGTCAGCGGCCGAGGTGTTGCGGGTACTGGCCCTGCAACAAGACGCTCTGGCCCACGATTTTCCCCTGTGCGCCTTTGCCATGGGCCGTGCTGGCACCATTAGCCGCTTCGCCACCCTCTTTCTTGGCGGCTTCATGACCTACGCGGCCCTGTCGGAAGCGCAGGCCACAGCCCCCGGACAACTCACGGTCGACAACCTTCACCGCCTCCTTTCTTTGCTCGGCCACCGCCCATGATCAACGGTCAGACGCAACTTTTCGGCATCATCGGCAATCCGGTGGAACATTCCCTCAGTCCGGCGATGCACAACGCCGCCTTTGCCCATCTGGGCCTCAATGGTGTCTACATTCCCATGCGGCCGGCGGATCTGGGCGACGGCTTCCGGGGCCTGAAAAGCCTCGGTTTTGTTGGTGTCTCGGTCACCGTGCCGTTCAAGGTGGCGGTTATGGACTACATCGACGAGGTCGATCCGGTGGCCCGCAAAATCGGCGCGGTCAACACCCTGTTGTTCCGTCGGGACCAAGACGGCCAGAACCGCTGTCTCGGCTACAACACCGATTGGCTAGGCTCGAATCAGGCCTTGGCCGAGGCGCTGGACCTAGCCACCAGTACCGTGCTGATCATCGGTGCCGGCGGGGCGGCCCGCGCAGTGGGTTTTGGCCTGATCGAGGCCGGAGCCAGGGTCCTGGTGACCAACCGCACCGAATCCAAAGGTCGGGATCTGGCCCGGCAGCTCAACTGTCCCTTTCTCAGCGCCCACGAATTGCCGACCGCCCAGGCCGATGCCCTGATCAACACCACCTCGGTGGGCATGGCGCCCAAAAAGGAGGCCGTGCCGATCGACCCGGCCCTGTTGGCCCGCTTTCCAGTGGTGATGGATATCGTCTATGCGCCACTCTCCACCCGTTTGCTCGTCGAGGCGAAACAGCGCGGATGCCGGACCATCGACGGTCTCAAGATGCTCCAGTACCAGGGAGCAGCCCAGTTTATCCTCTGGACCGGCCGTGAGGCGCCCCACGCGGTCATGCGCCAAGCCCTGCTGGAAGAACTGCGGTCAAGACAATCCTAATCCTATGCCAACAACACTCCCATGATCACCATCCAACCCGTCGCCACCATCGATGCCGTTGTCACGGTTCCCGGTTCCAAAAGCCTGACCCAACGGGCCTTGATTGCCGCCGCCTTGGCCGAAGGCTCCTCGCAACTCCTTGGCCCCCTGGCGAGCGAAGACACCCATTTCACCATGAACGCCCTGCGGGCCATGGGCATCGCCTGCGATGACCGCGACCCCAACCGCTGGCAGGTCGAGGGCAGCGGTGGTCGAGTCCTCGCCCCCGAAGGAGACATCTTTCTCGGCAATAATGGCACCGCCACCCGCTTTCTCACCTCGGTGGCCGCCCTGGGTCAGGGCCGTTTCCATATCACCGGCAGCGAACGGATGGCCGAGCGTCCGATCCTGCCGTTAATGGAGGCCCTGCGCGGCTGGCAGGTCAGCATCGATAGCGACGCCGGCACCGGCTGCCCGCCTCTGACCATCATGGCCAAGGGGCTTGCCGGCGGGCGCACGGTACTGCCAGAGGGCAAATCGAGCCAATACCTCTCCTCCCTGCTGCTGGTGGCTCCCTATGCCAACGCACCGGCTGAATTGGAAGTCTTGGGCGAAATTCTCTCCAAACCCTATGTGGAGATGACGCTGGCGGTAATGGCCGATTTCGGCGTTCGGGTCGAGGCCGCGCCAACGCTCAATTTCTTCCGCATTCCCCGGGGGAGCTATCAGGGACGAACCTACGCCATCGAGGGCGACGCTTCCGGGGCGTCCTATTTCTGGGCCGCAGCCGCCGTGACCGGCGGACGGGTCACGGTGGCCAATGTTCCGGTGCCCTCGCTCCAGGGCGACGCCAAACTGCTGCCCTATCTCGCCCGCATGGGGTGCCGCATCGAGCAGACCGAGGCAGGTATCACCCTGATCGGTCCAGATAGGCTGGAAGGTATCGAAGTGGACATGGGCGACATGCCCGACGTGGCGCCGACCCTGGCGGTGGTGGCGGCTTTTGCCGAGGGCACGACCATCATCAACAACATTGCCCACCTGCGCATCAAGGAGTGCGACCGCCTGTCGGCGGTGGTCAACGAACTGCGTAAACTGGGCGCCGAGGTGGAGGAAGAGCCGGCGCGGATGATCATCCATGGCAAACAGGGCGGCCGCACACTCCATGGCGCCTCCATCGCCACCTACAACGATCATCGCATGGCCATGAGCTTTGCCGTCGCCGGTCTGCGCATCCCCGGCGTGTACATCGGCAACCCCCAGTGCGTGGTCAAATCCTTTCCCGATTTCTGGGAGCGGTTCGCGCGCCTTGCGGAATAAACGCAAACCCCTAAGCAACAGCGGACATTGATCACGGATCGTTGTTGTCCGCATCCGATAACAGCAACAAGAGGGAGAAAAGATGTTGAGCAACAAACAATGGGTTGGGACGCTTGCCGGTTGCCTTGCGCTGACGTTACCCCTGTGCGCGTCTGGGTGGGCGTGGACCTCTGGGTCGCATTACACCTATGGCGTCGAGGGGGTGCTGGGGGCAACACCGCCCCCACCGGGCTGGCACTACCGCATGTACAACCTCTGGTACACTCCGGATGAGCTGAAGGACAACAGCGGCAACACCGTGCCCGGGAACTTCGAGCTCGATGTGTTTGCCTCGGTGCAGCGCATCATCCACGTGACCGATGTCAAGATTTTAGGCGCGGATTATTTCTACGACGTTATCATCCCCTTGGTCGACCAAGAGTTTACCTCTGGTTCGTTCTCGGACAGCCACTCCTTCACCCTCGGCGACATCACCTTGGAGCCTTTTGCCCTGGCTTGGCGGCAACCGCGATGGGATGCCTCCTTTGCCCTGGCGGTGATTGTCCCCACCGGCCACTTTGAAGGCGACGAACCCGCCTCGCCCGGATTGGGCTATTGGTCCGGGATGATGACCGTGGGCGGCACCCTCTATCTTGACGACCAGAAAACCTGGTCGGCCAGCGTCCTCACCCGGACCCTGATCAACGGCGAGCAGGAAGACACCGACATTACCCCTGGTTCGGAATTTGTTGCCGAGTACGGCATCGGCAAGGAGTTCCAGGTCAACAGCAGTCTGATGATCCGCCCCGGCCTGACCGGCGCCTCCTACTGGCAGTTCTCCGACGACAGCGACGAAGCGGGTGCGGCGGCCGATCAGCATAAAAAGGCCCATGCCCTCGGCGCCGAGGTCAATGTGTTCTACCTGCCGATGCTCTGCCAGGTGAACCTGCGCTACCTGCAGGAATACGGCGTTGACAATGGTCCGGAAGATGCACGGTTCGTCGCTACCCTGACCAAATCCTGGTAATCCCGCTTGAGCTGCACCGTCGGCTTTTCAATCACGGAAAAGTCGGCGGTTTCTCGTTGGCCACCACGTCACCACACGGAGGATCCCCATGCTGGAACAGTACAGAAGCAAAGCGGCCGAACGCGCCCTCCTCGGCGTCCCTCCCCTGCCCCTGACAGCCCTGCAAACCCGGGAACTCACCGAACTGCTGGCGGCCGGTCACGGGGAGCAGGCAGCCCTGCTCCAACTGCTGGCTGATCGGGTCGAACCCGGGGTGAGCAAGGCAGCCGGCGTCAAGGCAGACTGGCTTGAGCTGGTGGCCAAAGGGGCGATTGCGGTCGACCAGTTGCCTCCCCAGGCGGCCATCGCCATGCTCGCCCAGATGGGCGGCGGCTACAATGTCAGCGCCCTGCTGCGTCTGCTGCGCATCGCCCCGCTGGCCGAAGCTGCCGCCGAGGCCCTTAAAGGGCTGACCAAGATTTACGAAGCCTTTGACGAGGTGGCCGAGTTGGCCACGACGCATCCTGCGGCGCGCGGCGTGCTCGAATCCTGGGCCGCGGCCGAGTGGTTCACCCGCAGTCCCGCATTGCCGGAGAAGATAGCCTGCACCGTGTACAAGGTCGAGGGTGAGATCAACACCGACGATTTCTCCCCCGGCAATCAGGCCCAGACCCGAGCCGATATCCCCTTGCACGCCACCTTTTTCGGGGTGACCCGCTTTCCGGACGGTATCCGCACCATCGCCGACCTTCGCGCCCAAGGGCGGACCGTGGCCTTTGCCGGCGACGTGGTCGGTACCGGCTCTTCGCGCAAATCGGCCATCAATTCGGTGAGCTGGCATCTGGGCGAGGATATTCCCCATATTCCCAACAAACGGCGCGGCGGCCTGGTGCTGGGCGGGATCATCGCCCCCATCTTCTACGCCACCGCCCGCGATGCCGGGGTACTGGCGATCGAATGCGAGGTGGCCGGCCTGCATACCGGCGACCAAGTGGTGCTCAACCTGCACCAGTGGACCCTGGAACAGGAAAACGGACAAGCCATTCCTCTCAAACCCGCGCCGCTGACCCTGCTCGACGAATACCGCGCCGGTGGCCGGCTCAACCTGATCATTGGCCGCAATCTCACCCGTCGGGCCTGCGAGGCCTTGGGACGCCCATTCCCCTCCCTGTTCCACGAGGTCACCAATCCTGTACCCAACGCTGACCACGCCTATACCCTGGCGCAGAAAATGGTTGGCCTGGCCTGCGGCGTTGTCGGTGTTGTGCCGGGCACGGTCTGCGAGCCGCGGATGACCACGGTCGGCTCCCAGGACACCACCGGTCCCATGACCATGCAGGAACTCGCCGAACTGGCCTGCCTGCGCTTCAAGGCCGATCTGTTCATGCAATCGTTCTGCCATACCGCCGCCTACCCCAAGGCCTCGGATCTCGGCCGCTGGCAGAGCATGACCGAAACCACGGTGGTCTGCGGCGGCGTGGCCCTCAAGCCCGGCGACGGAGTCATCCATTCCTGGCTCAACCGGATGCTCGTTCCCGACACCGTGGGCACGGGCGGTGATTCCCATACCCGTTTTCCGCTGGGCATCTCCTTCCCGGCCGGTTCCGGTCTGGTGGCCTTTGCCGGAGCGCTGGGTTTCATGCCCCTGGAGATGCCGCCGTCGGTGCTGGTCCGTTTCCATGGCCGCCGCCGGCCGGGAATCACGGTGCGCGACATGGTCAACGCCATTCCCCATGCCGCCATCCAACAAGGGTTGCTGACCGTGGCCAAGAAGGGCAAGAAGAACATCTTTGCCGGTACCATCCTCGAAATCGAGGGCGTGGACGACCTCAGTGTCGAGCAGGCCTTTGAATTGAGCGATGCCTCGGCTGAGCGCAGCGCCGCCGCCTGCACGGTCAAGCTGTCGCTGGCCGCAGTGATCGAAAATGTGCGCCAGAATAGCGCTCTGCTCCGGGACCTGATCGCCGATGGCTATGCGGATCGTTCCGCGTTGGAACGGCGCATTGCTGCACTTGAGGACTGGCTGGCCTCCCCCCGCCTGCTCAGCGCGGACAAAGGGGCGGAGTACAAGGCGGTGCTCGACATCGATCTAAGCGCGATCACCGAACCCCTGCTGGCCTGCCCCAACGACCCGGACGATGTGCGCCCATTGCGCGAGGTGGCTGGGGCAGCCATTGACGAGGCCTTCATCGGCTCCTGCATGACCCATTTGTCGCACCTGCAGGCCGCGGCACGGTTGCTGCGGGACGAACCCTATGCGGCCAGCCGGCTATGGATCGCCCCCTCCACCCGCATGGACCGGGACATCATCCAGCGGGAAGGGGGATTGAGCGTCTTTGCCCAGGTCGGCGGCCGGGTGGAGATCCCCGGCTGCAGCCTGTGCATGGGCAATCAGGCCCGGGTACGACCGGGGGCGACGGTGATGTCCACCTCGACCCGCAACTTCGACAACCGTCTCGGCGACGGCGCTCGGGTCTATCTCGGTTCCACCGAGCTGACCGCGATCAGCGCGCTTGCGGGGCGTCTGCCTTCGCCGGAGGAATACTTTGCCTTTCTGCAACGCAAGGGGATGCTTGCCGACGGCTAACAGCCAGCAAATCGACCGTTCTCAGGGGATGAGCTGCCCGTAGTTGATCTGCTCGGAAAAGACCCGGGCCAAGTTGTTGTCGATGACGTAGATGCAGATTTCCTTGGCGCCCTGACGGGTATAGCCGAATTTTTTCTGCAGGTTGTGCATCATGAAACGGACATCGCTCTGGATCTTGTGATCATAGGTCTTGAAGGACTCCTGATCGAACTCCTTGACCGCGCGGCGGAAATTCTCGTTCTCCAGAAAGGGGTCGAGCACCTTTTCCTTGAGATGGTGGATATAGCGTTCGTGGAGGTGGAGGTACAGCGCGGTTTGGCTGATGTCCAGGTTGTCGCGCAGGATTTCCTGGGTGAGGGTGGTGGTGTACGCCTTTTGCACGCTGTTGCGGAAGGCCGTGGCGTCGGCGGACGAGACCATCAACCGGGACTCGATGCGTTGAAAGAAGGCTTCGTTGATGTCCAGCCGCTCGCCGGTGAAGCGGCAGGTTTCGCTGGTCCCGGGTTCAAAGTTGACCGCGAACAGATAGTTCTGGATGTCGCGGGCGATCTGCTCCTCGTTGTAGTCGTAGAGCGATTCCTTGACCGACTGCAACACGGCGTAGTTGTACATCCGCAACAGGGAATCGAGAAAGCCCATGGGCAGGAAGGTCTTGTCCTTCTTGCAGTATTTGCGGAAGAAGAGGCCGAGCATCGACATGTCGATCAGCTTGTCCTCACGGGCGTAGCGCGCATAGAACTCGTTGAACATGCGGATGGAATCACGACCCGACAACCCCTGCCAGCCGTCCTGTTCCGATTCGGCGATGATTTTCAGCCGCCGCTTGGAGGTGAACCGCTCCACGTCCTCCTCGCTCAGCCAGGGCGGGATGTGGCCCGTATAGATCTCCATCTTGAGCAGCTGCAGGTTCTTGTCGCAGTAGAGCGCATACTTGTCCGGATCCTGAATCCATTCGAGCATGGCCTCCGACCGGGTCCGCAGCCGGGTGGCGACGATCACCCGGGCAAAGTTGTGCAGCACCCGGGGGAGAAAACTGGCATCGATGTGCCGGCCAAAGACCTCACGATAAATCTCGATTTCAGTTTTAATATCGAGAATATAGGGAATATTGACATATTCGATCCGGTCGGAGAAGGCAGCCAGATCGGTGAGCACCTTCTTGTCCTCTGGGTTCATCAGGGCGAAAAACAGGGAATTGACCCGCTCCTCGACATGATCGACCTTGTGCACTCCGTCGCTGATGATGTTGTGCAGATCCATCAACCGCTCGGTATTGTGCGACTTGACGTCCATCAAGGCATAGATGCCGTTGTTGCTCTTGGCATAGCCTGAGTAGAGATAGGGCACCTTGCCGGCGGGCGAGAACAGACTGTTGAGGGTACGCTGCACCTCGTCGTCGGTGCGAACATTGCGCTGCGAGCGCCGGTCGCCGGGGTTGAACACCGAAATGCCGGCCCCCAGCCGCCGATTGAACACATACGGCCGGGCAAAAACATGGTCCAGCACCTTGAGGGGATCGCCCTCCTTTTTCAGCAGCTCCTGGTAGAGCGACAGGCAGAGGGTGCAGGGCTCCTCGCGGAACACCCATTCGTATTTCTTCTCGGTGAACAGCTGGGCCTTGAACCGGTCGTCCTCCAGCAGCTCATCGAGGAACTGGCGCCGGATTTCCTTGGGGATGAGCAACAGCGGGTGATCGTGACTCGGGCAGGGCAAGGTCAGCCAATGGCCGCCTTCCCCCTGATCGCTGCCCATGGTCTGGCCACCAACCGATTCGGGAACCTTCAACCGCCATACCACCTCGAACCGACTGCCTTCCGGAGTGTTGGCATACTGTTCGAACTTGCGCAGCAGGTTGTTGAGGAAGGTCGATTTGCCGCTGCCGTGCGGACCGTCGAAAATATAGATCTTGTTCTGCTGGTCGCCAACCGAAAGCGATTCCACATGGCGAACCAGCCGGTTGGCAAAGAGACGATCGGCAAAGAAGGGCCGGTCCGAGCCCTCGACAAACAGGTGGCTACAGTCGTAGTGCAGATAGTTGATCGATTCCGGATCGTTGCGGTATTCGTCAAAGCCGTTGCGGACAAAATGATGTACCATGTCGGCATAGACCTGGGTGACGTTGCGGATATTGCGTTCCGGCCGCTCGACCACCTCGCGGAGGAATTGCGTGAACGACAGCTCCGCCTGCCGATTGTGATCGCCCCGATACTTGTGCAGGGTCTGCAAGGCTTTGGTCAGTGCACCCATAACGTTCCCTTTCCTTGTCGCCGAGCCGTCATTCCGCGAGCGTCCGCGACAGGGTCCTGTCTTTCATGGTGAAACGGAACCGTTTCCAGCTGATGGTCCGCTTCGGGGTTTCTTCCCTGGGCTGTCCGTCCTCTTTGCCCGCCTTGACCGGAATGGGCACGCTGGTATAGAGATGCACCTCGTCGCCCCAGAGAAACTCCACCCCGAGCAGCACCCCCTGGATGAAATCGCGCAACAGGGGTTTCCCCTCGAACACATGGTCAAGCATCAGGGCATTGTTCTCCGCCACCGTCACCTCGACGCGCGGTGGATGATACAGGCTCTCGGCCACCATCTGTCGGTAATCGACGGCCTTGCGGCTCTTGACATAGTACTGCCAGGTCATCCGTTCCCGGTTGAGCCGTTTGCCGGCGACGAACAAGCGGTAGCGGTCAACAAACTCCTGGTCGATGAAGCTGTTGATAAACATTGAATCGCAGTAGTTCTCGCGGATGTGGAAGATGTACTCCCTGCCCTGGCCGGTGGCCCGGTCAAAATGGCGCCGCTGCTCACGGTCGGCGGTCTGAAAGTATTCCAACCCGGTGCGTCCCTTGTCCGCCTGCTCCTCCAGATGCTGGAACAACCGCAGCCCCAAGGCATAGGGGTTGAGCCCGACCCGGGGCATGGAGGTCACCTTGGCGTTGACAATGGCGTAGTCGACCTCGTGGCCCCTGATCCGCTCATCGCCGAGGAAGAGGGTGTCATGCCAGTAGGAGGCCCAGCCCTCGTTGAGGATCTTGGTGCGGATCTGCGGCTGGAAGTAGAGCGAGGTCGAACGGATGACCTCAAGGATCATCAGCATCCAGCGGTTCTTCTCCTGGTTGAGAAAGGGCGAATACTCCATGAGAAACTGGAGCAGGTCCGTGCGGCCGACGCTCTTTTTTTCCTTCAGCTTCCTGGCGTGCAAACTCTCCAGTTCGGTATGCTTCTCGGTCACGCTCTTGACAAAGCGCAGCTCCCCGTCTTCGGGATACTCCCTGCACATCCGGTTGTAGCGTTCGATCTCCCGGGAATAGGTGCTCACCATTGTTTTCGGCCCACGCTGGAGAAAGACATCGAAGTAGTAGTCGAGCAGACTGAGGGGCTGGTCGCCGCCCGCTTGGCCGACATCGGCCAGCAGATCGAAATAGCCCACCAAGTTGTCGATGGTGCGGGCGAACTCGATCACATAATCCACCCAGCGCCCCTTTTCCGAACGCAGCTTGGCGAACAGCCGTTTGTCGGCCAGGGCCCGGCCGGTGAAATCGTAGTCCCAGGTGTGGCGGAAGAAGAGATTGTTCTGAAAAAAATCGATATGGCCGATGACGTGGTAAAAAATCATCACGTTGAGCCAATCGGGATTGTTGTCGTTGTAGTAGGAAATCGGCGGCCGGGTATTGATCACCGTCTCGTAGGGATTGTTGGGATACAGCTCGTAGCGGCCCTGCTCACGCAGCACCTCCACCTCCTGCACCCAGTAATCGTAGAGGGTGGGGATCATCACCTTGGGGCCGAGTTCCAGCATGTCGCGGTTGGTGACCACGTATTCCAGGGTCTCGTCCTCGAAGCGCAGGCCTGCCTGCCGGGCGCGTTCCTTGCACCCCTCCATGATCCGTTTGGCATGCTGACTGATCAGTTCCATACTCGCACCGGAGGCCCCGCCCTCATTCAGAAATCAGATGTTTGATGCCCTCGATGATCCGCGTCTCGGTGCTCTCCTTGGACATCACGTCCAAGCGCAGCAGGGCCTTGCGTGACTCCAGCAGACCGGACTTGCTCAGATATTTTTCCACCTCGGTGCGACGGGTGCCGTCGAGACCGTTCTCGGCAATGGTGATCCCCACGCGGCTGGCGTAGACGAGCATCTTTTCCAGTTCGGGCAACGACTCCTCGCCGTAGGTATCCCAATCGTCGCCGTCGGTGCCGTGGAAAACGTAGATGGAATAGTCGCGGGCCAGTTCCTCCTCGGCCACGATCCGGTTGACCAGACGGTAGGCCGAACTCACCTGGGTGCCGCCGGCCACCTGCATCTGGTAATAGGCCTGAAAGTTCTCCACCTCCCGCGCCTCGGTATCGTGGAGGATGAAGCGCGTTTCCACCTGATTTTGGTACTGGTAGCTCAGCCAGGCGTAAATGAGCACGTGCTGATTGACTACCAACTCGGTCGGCTTGCCGGCCATGGATCCCGAATAGTCGCGAACAAAAAAGACCACCGCCTGGGACTCGTAGTCTTTTTCCTTGGACAGGATGCGGTAGACCCGGTCACGGGGCGAGACCATCAGGGTGTTGACATCGACCGGGGTGCCCGCCTGCAAGCGCCCCAGAGCGATGTTGGTCTGCAACACCCGCTTCAGGGTGGCCTTCTTGTCGAGGATCTGGCCAAAGCCGCGATTCTTGTCGGTCAGGTCGTAGGCAAAACGGGTCAACGAGCGTTTCTTGCCCTTATCGCGCAGGTTGGGCAGGGCGAACTGTTCGGTGAGGATGCGGCCCAGATCGTAAACCGTGGATTCCAGTTCGTGGGTGCCGCCCTGGCCCTGCCCGGCGCCACTGCCGCCGCCCTGCTGTTCGCGGATCGGCTGCTCGCCGATCACCTCGCCCTCTTCACCCTCGCCAGCCCCGCCTTCGCCTTGCCCCTGGCCTTCTCCACCCTCGCCTTCCTCCTCTTCGGGGATGCGGTCGTGGATCAGCTTTTCCTCGACCGTGGTCGGGATGACCACCACCTTGTCGTCGCCGTCCCGGCCCGGCTTGACCAGCTTGCCCACTCGGATCTTGCGCGGAAAGCCGTCTTTTTCCCGCTGCAGGTCACGCTGGAGCAGATGATCGAGCGACTGGGCCGCCACCAGCGACATCAGGGGCGACGGATTGCCCTGGCCGAGCATCTGCGGATCAGTGTAGCTGTACAGCGAACGGGCCACAGGCGGCGGACCGATCAGATGGTCACGTACGGGATCGCTCCCCTGCTCGGCCATCGCCAGCTCGCGCTCGATCACCCGCCGCTGGTCGTCGGTCAGTCCCTTGGCTTCGAGCCGCTGATAGAGTTGCCGTAATCTGTACATGGCTGCCCCTGGTCCGTTGCCTCCACCCTCAGTTCTCATCCACCTGGGTACAGAAGTACTCGATGGTCTTCTGGGCGCAGGTGACACAGTAGCCGAGCTTGTTCAGCATGGTGTCGATCATCCGGTCGTAGAGCTTCTGGTTCTCCTCGTTGGTGCGGTTGGCAAGCGCGCCAATCAGGCTGCCGGCACCGGCGATGTCGGATTTCAGGCGAACATCGGTGACCGCCTTGACCAACTCCAGATTGTCCATGAAATCGTAGTCCGGATTGACCGAAATCTTCTGGCCATAAATCTTGCGGATCGAGGTGCGGAAGCTGTCTTTCTGCTCGCGGATCTTCAAGCCGAGGCAGGCTTCGACCGAATCGATGTAGCGTTCGTCGATCTTTAAGGCCTGCAGTTCGCCGGTCTGGGGGTTCTTGTACTTCCACATCCGATCCACGCCCAGGTTCTCGGCGTCGATGCCGATGATCATGTTGACGTAGTTGAGCACGTCCTTGCGGATGGCCAGCGGTTCGTCCATGTAGGCGTTGAACATCTCGGTCATGATCCGCTCGCGGTACAGTCCCTTGGCGATCTTGAGATCATCGAGGAATTTGGCCCGGTCAGCCGCCTCGGACACATAGTCGAGGATCACCCGCTCCAGCGCCGTGAACACGTCGTAGGCGAACATGCACTTGCCCTCGTTGGTCTCCGAACTCTCGAGCATCAGCTGCATGGTGCGGCCGAGGTTGCGCTGGCCCAGTCCCTTCTGGCCGAAACGTTTGGTGATGTCGTGCTCCTGGTTGAGGGTGTCGATCACCTCGGCGAGCGTCTTCAGGCTCTTTTCGCCCGCCACCTCGCCGGCGGCCAGCTTCATGGTCTCGATCGGGGTCAGCTTCTCCGAGCGCGGCAGACGGGTGAGGACCACGGCCACCGAGGCGGCGTAGTTGAGGTTCGGGTCCTGGTGCATGACGTTGCCGGTGAGGGTGGTCTTGGACTCGTTGCCGATGGCGTAGGCGGTCAGATCGCGCTGCTGACGGTAGTTGGTGTTGTGCGACACATAGCAGATGCGGCAGCGGTCGATGATCGGCGCTTCTTCCTTTTCGGCGAGGAAACGGTTGAATTCCGAGTTGTTGCTGGTGGCGATGATCAGGGTGTCGATCGGCCAGCGGTAGCCGTCGATCTCGATGGTCCGGTTCTGAATGATCCCCAGGTACACTTGCACCAGGTCTTTCTTGTTCTTGTAGATCTCGTCGCTGAAATGGATGCCGCCGCCGGCCACCCGGGCCAGGGCTCCGCGCCGCAGGTCGAACCGGTAGGGATTGTTGGTGTCGGTGATGTGCAACAGCCGTTGGATCGACTCCTCGCCGAGCAGATCCACCGCCGAACTGGTGATCTTGTCCTTGGCCGGATATTTGCCGGTGACCGTGCCCAAGCTCTCCACCAGCGGCACCGGCACGATCTCCACGCATTGCAGCATCGCCTCGACGTCGTCGCCGCAGAGCGTGCGAATGTCGTTCCAGATATAAGCCGAGCAGGCGCCCAGCGGCCGGTAATTCTCGGCCCAGGTCTCCAGGGTGGCGTCGCTGACCTTGCATTTCTTGGCGAGGTACTGCATCGATTCGCTTTTGCTCTCAAACAGATTGAGGGCCAGGATCATCGGATCCTCGTAGGTCTGCGACTCGATCATTCTGATGGCGCCGTAGCTGCCGATCCGGTCGAGATTGGTGAACCGAAAAGTGTATTTCCGATTCTTGGGCCGAGAGAGAAAATCGCGGTACAGACTGCACAGATACTCGACCAGGAAGGTCTTGCCGTTGCCCGGCTCGCCGACGAGGACAAAGGCCATCTCCTTGGAGGAGCCGCCCTGGGAGGCGTCCTTGACAAAGGAGACGAACGAGTTGATCTCGTCGTACATGCCGATGATGTGTTTCTTGCCTTCGCGGAAGATGGTGAAATCAAAGGTGGATTTGCCGTTGACCGTGACCTTGTTGATGTCCTTTTCCAGGATCATCCGGCTGACACTTTGAAAGGCATTTTCAAAAACCCGTTCACCTTTTTTGACAGCAAGGATGTGGGCATGCAGTGAAGTGTTCTTCGGGTCGGTCATCTTGTTCCTCCTTGACCAGATCAGGATACGTTTGCCAGAGCGGATTGTTTTTATTATCGTTATAACTTCATCGAAAATCAAGGGGTTATTGAGACAAACACCGTTTTGTCGCCTGCGGGGCGAGAGAGAGGAAGGCTCTCGGCGCGCCGGAGGCACCCGGAACCGCAGAAAAAGGAGGCGACTCGTTTGCAACTGGGATCGCCTCGCCCATTCTTCCCGAACGACGGGGTCGAATGGCTTCGGGCAGGTCACGATGGGGGCAGGAATGCGATACAGGGAGGCAGGAGGAGAGCGGGCGGCAATATCGCCGGCAAACAATACCGCCGCCGCGCATCCCGGACATGGCCAACAACAAACCTTGCTTCCTCACACAGGCCCCTTTCGTTTCAAGGAGCCGTTCCACGGAAAAGCGGCAGCGTCCACACACGATGCGCTGCCAGGCGTTCCGTCCCTGCGATCCGGGAGCCGCGCTGAATCGGCAAAAAAAATCCCCGGATCATTGTGTGCAAATGATCCGGGGATGCCCTGGTTGATCCTCGTCTCGGCGCCGTCTCTCAGATCCGCGGAGAGCGACTGTCACGCTTCAGGCAGGTATTCTGACTTCCGGTTCACCCTTCCACCACGCCTTCCCAACCTGAAGGTCAGTGACTGAACTGTGGTGGTCGTCCCCGGTTACAGCGGCGGGCCCGTCTCCGAATTCCACGGAGTTCCCTATTAATCCTCGAAAGGAACCTGAAACTTGTGTGTAAAGGAACTTGATTGAGCCGGTAAAGTCAAGCGCAATGTGCACACCCTGTCCAGCGGCGGATCACAGCCGCCGATTGCGCCTGTCAACGGGAAAACGCGGAAGAATCCTTGCTGATCTTGGACATAGCCATTATGTTGCGCGCATGAGGGACACATCGCGCGCGGCGAATGCACCGCGGCTTCGGGACCGCCGGGCTGCGGGGAACACCGTTGTTCCGGTTTGAGCGCCGATGTTCGTCTCCTGTTTCGCAACCAGCCATCCCCCGCCTCGGTACCGTGCATGGAGAAGGAAAAAAAACGAAAATTCGCCCATGCCATCTCCATCAGGATCGCCCTGCCGGCCCTGTTCACCATTCTGCTGTTCGTCACCGCCACCTTTGTCATCATCCTCCCGTCGTTCAAGGAAAACCTGTTGGAAAAAAAACGGGAGATGCTGCGGGAAATGGCCGAGATTGTCTACGATGTCATCGCTGCCTATGAGAAGATGGAGCGCAACGGCGAGATGAGCCGCGAGGCTGCACAAAAGCAGGTTCTGCAGATCATTGCCGACCTCCGCTACGGTCCGGCCAACAAGGATTACTTCTGGATCAACGACATGAACGCCCTGATCGTGGTCCACCCCTACCGCCCCGATCTGCGCGGCGAAGCGGTCCCGGATTTCCGCTATCCCACGGGCAAGAACCTGCTGGAAGAATTCGTCCGGGTGGTCAAGGCCCAGGGTGCCGGTTATGTGGAATATCTCTTCCAGTGGCAGGACGACCCCAACAGGATCGTGCCCAAACTGTCCTATGTCAAGGGATTCGCGCCCTGGGGCTGGGTGATCGGCACGGGGCTGTACATTGACGATGTCAATGTCGAAATCGGCCTGATCGCCAAACAGCTCAACGCCATTGCCACCGTCATTCTCCTGCTCAACGCCTTTCTCGCCTTCTACATCATCCGCCATACGGTGCTGGCCGATCGGGTGCGGCGGATCATCTGGGAAGAGCGGGAACGGCTGCTGACCGCCCTGGAAGAGAGCAACGAGCGGTTCCGCTCCCTGGTAGAAACCACCAGCGACTGGATCTGGGAGATCGATCCGGCCGGGGCCTATACCTACAGCAGCCCCAAGGTGCGCGATCTGCTGGGGTTTGCGGCCGAGGAGATCATCGGCAAGCAGCTGGAGGACCTGGTCGCCGTTCAGGAACTAGACCGCACCAGCCGTATTTTCAAGAAACTGATCGCGTCGCGCAAACCGTTCAACGGCTTTGAAACCGTGTGTCAAACCCGGGACGGACGAGTGGTGGTGATCGAGAAAAACGGGGTGCCGGTGTTCGGCGATGACGGTGAGCTTTTGGGGTACCGGGGCATTGCCCGCGACATTTCCGAGCGCAAGAACGCCATCGAGGCCCTGAAAAAGAGCCGCGACGAGCTGCACACCAGTTTGGAGGAAACGGTCAAGTCGCTGGCCCTGGCCGCCGAAAAACGCGACCCTTACACCGCTGGCCACCAGATGCGGGTCGACACGCTGGCCTGCGCCATTGCCCGCGAACTGGGCTTGCCGGAGAAGCAGATCGAGGGGCTGCATTTCGCCGCCCTGCTGCACGACATTGGCAAGATCAGCCTGCCCTCGGAATACCTGGCCAAACCGGCCCGCCTCTCGGCGCAGGAACGGGCGATCATCAAATGCCACACCGAGGTCGGTTACGAGATCCTCAAGAACATCCCCTTCCCGTGGCCGGTGGCGGACATCGTCTACCAGCACCATGAACATCTCGACGGGTCCGGCTATCCGCGCGGGCTTACCGACAAGGAAATCCTGCTGGAAGCGAAAATCCTCACCGTGGCCGACGTGGTCGAGGCCATGAGTTCGCACCGCCCATACCGTCCCTCCCTGGGTCTGGAAACGGCGGTGGAGGAGATTCGTTCAGGCCGGGGCGTTCTCTACCACGCGGAAAGCGTGGATGCCTGTCTGCGCCTGATCGCGGATAAACGGGTCGATTTGACCGCGGCGGCGTGGTGACCGCGGGGCCTCGCCTTCGCCCCGCCCCCAACCCTTATTCCCGTTTGTTCACCGGCGAATACTCGCAGCCCATCAGGCCGCAGTATTCACCCACGTACTGGGCCTGGGGCCGATAGAGCGCCGGTTTGCCCTGGGCGTCGGCGAACTGCTCCTCGATGATATGGGCGCACCAGCCGGCGACCCGCGAAACGGCAAACACCGGAGTCATCAGATCGGTGGGAATGCCCATAAGGTAATAGACCGGCGCCGAGTTGAAATCAACGTTGGGCAGGATGGTGGTCTTGCCGCGCTCGGCAAAGATGGCCAAGGCGGTTTGCTCGATCCGCTGGGAGATGCTCGCCCATTTGCCGCCGGTCTTCTCGCCCAGCCGCTGGCCCATTTTCTTCAAGTAGACCGCGCGCGGGTCGCCGGTTTTGTAGATGGCGTGCCCCATGCCCATGATCCGGTCCCCCTCGCTGAGCTGTTTCTTCACCCATCCCTCGACATCCGGTTCGTTTTCCAGCTTGAGCAGCATTTCCATCACTTTGGCGTTGGCGCCGCCGTGCAGGCTGCCGGACAGCGCCCCCAGGCCGGCGGCCACCCCGGCATAGAGGCTGGCCCGGGTGGACACCACCTCGCGGGCGGCAAAGGTCGAGGCATTGAAGGTGTGGTCGGCATGGAGAATCAGGCAGACGTCGAGGTCGTGGGCCGTGGCCGCATCCGGTTTTTTCCCCTGGAGCATCCACAGGAAGTTGGCGGCATGGTCCAGGTCCGGGTCCGGTTCGAGCACCGGTTGGCCGGTGCGGATACGGTGCCAGGCGGCCACCAGAGTGGGCATCTGCGCCAGCAGACCGATGGACCGCTGCAGGCAGACATCGCGGTCCATGGTATCGCTGTGCTGCTCGGCCATGGCCAGCAGCGGCACGCTCGCCTGGAGCACATCCATGGGCCGGGCATCCTTGGGCCAGTGACGCATGCTCTCCAGCACGTACGGCGGCACCTGACGCATGCCTTTGACCTGACCGGTAAATCCTTCCAGCTGTTCGCCTGTGGGCAGGGTGCCGAACAGCAGCAAAAAGGCGGTTTCCATGAAGGACGAATGGTCGGCCAGATCCTCGATCCGATAGCCCCGGTAAATCAGTACCCCCTTTTCGCCGTCAATGAAACTGATCGCCGAATCGGCGACGGTCACTCCACGCAGCCCTGTATTCTTGACCCGGGTCGCTTCGCTCATGCATGCCTCCAACAAGCTGTTTTAATTGAAAAGTGATGACGCCTTGCGGCCCGTTCCCGCGCTGATCGATCACGCGCCGCCACCGGTACCGCTGCCGATGGTCCAGGCGTACCGAAGAAAGGCGGGACGTTCAATCCCTCTTTCCGTTTGTGTCGCCGCTTGTCCGCTCCTCCGCTTTGGGGGCGTCCTCCCCGGCCGTGCGAGGCGACTCCGCGGTTGCATCGGATACCTCTTCGGCAGTCAGGGAGTCCGGTACGGCGCCCCCACTCGGGTTGTGGTTGAATAACGGCCCGACATCGGGCAGATAGGCCTCGAAGGCCTTGCCGTAGATCTCCCAGATGGTGATGAACAGGGCGGCGACGATCGGACCGATGATGATGCCGAGAACACCGAACATGGAAATGCCGCCGAGGGTCCCGAAGAGGACGAACAGGTCGTGCATCTCGGTGTCCTTGCCCACCAGCCGGGGACGGAGCAGATTGTCGAGGTTGCCGGCCACCGCCCCGCAGAGCACACCGAGGATGACCGCACCGAAAAATTGTCCCTTGAGGGCGAGGATGATCAGGGCCGGCACCCAGACAATGGCCGTGCCAAAGGCGGGAATGATCGACATCACCGCCATGACCGTGCCCCAGAACACCGGTCCCTGGATCCCGGCCAGGGCAAAGGCCACGCCGCAGATGAACCCCTGGAGCGCGCCGATGATCAGCGTGCCCTTGAGGGTGGCCTTGGTCACCGAGGTGAACCGCCGCAACAGACGACGTTCATCGCGGTCTTGGAGGGGGAGAAAATAGAGGATCTTGGTGAGCAGCACCTCGCCCATGGTGAGGAAGTAAAACATCACGTAGAGCATGATCACGCTGCTGAAGACCGCGTTGACGGTCAGCTTGGTCACCTCCGAGAGGCTGTTGATGAGGAAGGTGGAGAGATTGCCCACCATCATCCCGGCTTTTTCGATGATCACCGCCCGGTAGGGGAGAATTTCCTTGTAATAGGGAAATTTTTCCATGTAGGCGGTGATCGCGGTCGGCTCGTTGATGAAAGACTGCACCCAGGGGGTGACCGACTGGCTGACGCTGATGGCCTGGCCGACCACCACGCCGACAAGGATGGACAGCGGCGCCAGCACCAGCACCACGATGCCGACGATCACCAGGATCGAGGCGATATTCTCCCGATTGCCGATTCTCGCGGTCAGCCAACGGTGGGCCGGGCTGAGAATGGCGGAGAAGATGCCGGCCATGAACATCGGCATCAGAAACTGCCGGATCATGTCGAGGAACAGGGCCGAGATGAGCAGCACCAAGGCCAGGAGCACGCTTTTATTGATCAGTTCCCGTTTCATCGCTTGCCTGCGGCAAAGGAGTTGGAAGAACGGCGGCTGCGGTCACTGGACCATTGCCGCCGCCCGAACCAGGGCGCTCGTCAGCTGCGACAATTCGTCCGGTTCGATGATGAAGGGCGGCATGAGGTAGAGCAGACGGCCGAAGGGACGAATCCACACTCCCTGGTCGACGAAAAAGCGCTGCAGCACGGCCATGTCCACCGGTTGTGTGGTCTCAATCACCCCGATGGCGCCCAACACGCGGACATCGGCCACGGTGGGCAGGCTGCGGGCCAATTCAAGCTCTTGTTCCAGCTGGCTGGCGATGGCGGCCACCCGCTCCTGCCAAGGCGTTGCCCGCAACAGGTTGATTGAGGCACAGGCCACATGGCAGGCGAGCGGATTGCCCATGAAGGTGGGCCCGTGCATGAACACGCCGGCCGCGCCGTTGGAGACGGCGGTGGCCACTTCGGTGGTGGCCAGGGTGGCGGCCAGGGTCATGGTGCCGCCAGTGATGGCCTTGCCCGCGCACAGGATATCCGGAGCGACCCCGGCATGCTCGGCCGCGAAGAGAACCCCGGTGCGGCCAAAGCCGGTGGCGATCTCATCGAAGATCAGCAGCACGCCGTAGCGGTCGCACAGTCGCCGCAGGCCGCGCAAATACTCGGGATGATAGAACCACATGCCCCCCGCGCCCTGGACAATGGGTTCGATAATCACCGCCGCCGTCTCGTGATGGCGCTCGGCCAGCAGCTCGGCCATGGAGGCCAGATCGGACTCGTCCCATGGGCCGCCAAAGCGGCAGGTGGGGCGGGGGGCAAAGAGTTGCTGCGGCAGGGAACGCTCGAACAGGGTGTGCATGCCGGTGATCGGGTCGCAGACCGACATGGCATGGAAGGTGTCGCCATGGTAGCCGCCGCGCACGGTGAGCAGCCGGTGCCGCTCCGGCCGGCCCATGGCCTGCTGGTACTGCAGGGCCATTTTCAGGGCCACCTCGACGCTGACCGAGCCCGAGTCGCAGAAAAAGACCTTGTCCAGCGGTTCCGGCGTGAGTTGCACCAGGAGCCGGCCCAGCTCCACCGCCGGTTCGTGGGTCAGGCCGCCGAACATGACGTGGGCCATGCGCTCGCTCTGCTCGCGGATCGCCCGATTGAGCACCGGGTGGTTGTAACCGTGGATGGCGCACCACCAGGAGGACATGCCGTCGATCAACTCCCGGCCGTCCATCAGCCGGATGCGCACGCCCGAAGCCGAAGCCACCGGATAGACCGGCAGCGGCCGGGTGGTCGAGGTGTAGGGGTGCCAGAGGTGGTCGCGATCGAATCGCAGCAGACTGTCGCTGGCCATGGTCTTATCCGCGCGCAAAGGTGAAGCCAAGCTCCGTGAGATGGTGCAGATCACCGGCGATCCCCGAACCGGTGGTGGTCAGGTAGTTGCCGACAATGGCGCCGTTGGCGCCGGCGGTGAAGCAGCGGTACTGTTCCTCGCCCAGCTGCTGCCGGCCGCCGGCCATGCGGATCACCGCGTCGGGATTGATGAAGCGGAACAGGGCCACCGTGGTCAGGACCTCGTCCACCGACAACGGTTGCAGATCGGCCAACGGCGTGCCCTCAATGGCGGTGAGGATGTTGACCGGGATCGATTTGACCGCAAGCTCGCGCAGCTCAAAGGCCATGTCGAGTCGATCCTCCATGGTCTCGCCCATGCCGATGATGCCGCCCGAACAGAGCGACATGCCGGTCTGGCGGGCCAGGCGCAGGGTTTCGACCTTTTCCTCCCAGGTATGGGTGGTACACACCTGGGGAAAATAGGTGCGGCTCGCCTCCAGGTTGCAGTGGTAGCGCCGCACCCCGGCCGCATACAGATCGCGGGCGATCCGCTCGTCAAGAAAACCGGCCGAGGCGCAGAACAGCATCGAAGTGGTCTGGGCCATCTTCTGATAGAGGTGAGTCAGCTCGGCCACCGTCTCCGGCGACAGGCTGCGGCCGCTGGTGACCAGCGAAATGCGATGCACGCCGTGCTCGTCGTTGTCCCGGGCCTGGGCCAGGGCTTCCTCCTCGGGAATCACGGTATAGGTGTCGATACCGGTGCGGTGGCGCGCCGACTGAGCGCAGAATCGGCAGTTCTCGGTGCAGTTGCCGCTCTTGGCATTGATGATCGAACAGAGGTCGAAGTGGTTGCCGCAGAAATGACGGCGGATGGCATCGGCGCTGCGATAGAGCTCCTCTTTGTCGCTGCCGAGCAATCGCGACGCGGTGGACCGGTCGATCTGGCCGCCGGTGAGAATCGTTTCTGTGGCCTGGTGTACGATGGAGTCCATAATGTCTGGGTGCCTTGACGGCGATCAGTTCCGGTTGGTTTTAATGTCCCTGGGCGGGCCGCCGACAATCATCTCGGCGATGGTCAGCTTGATTTTGGGGAAGAGGCCGCGTTTGTCGCCCAAAAAACGCGATTCCAGCTGCGCCAGCCGCTTGTAGAGGATGGTCCGGTCCATGGCCGGAGCATCGGTTTCCGCCGCATAGGTGGCCTTGACGATCTCCTGGCAACGAAAACAGCCGGGGAAGCGGAGATGCTGGCCATCCGGCCGGGTCAAGGTGGCCGGCACCCCGTGGGTGCGGCAGATCATCAGGCGATGCGTGTACAGGCCGCACAGGCCGTCCTCGTTGAGCGGGCACATGATCTGCGGCCGCTGGCCCCGGGCGATCAGCACGCGACTCTGCTCCACATAGTCCCGCGCCCGCTGCATGATCCGATCCAGACGGGCGTCATCCAGGGCGCGAATGCCCTCCCACAGGTAGGCCCATTCGCAATAGGTGTAGTGGAGGAAATAGGAGTCGCAACAGTTGTCCGGACAGCCCTCGCAGGTCAGGGTGATGGCGCGGGCCACCTCGTCGTAGGCGGTGGCCATGGAGGCGTAGATCTCGCTGATCTCGCAGGAGAGTTCCGGGGGAAGAAACAGTTCTTTCATGGGGTTCACCCGTCTGCGCGGGGTTCCTCGAAGGATTGGACCTGATAGGTAAAAACGCCAAGCGTTCCGGAACGCCAAGCGCCTTGCGCCAAACCGGCCTTGCGGCACAGGTGGCCAAGAAACTGGTCCGGGGCGGGCAACTGCTGCCACACCTGGGGCAGGAAGGTGGCGCTCGCCCCGCCCGGTCCCTGGAGAATGACCCCGTCCACGCCCGGCCGCAGCAGCCGCAGCAGATCGTCGGCATTTTCATAGGCGAGCGGCTGGGGCTCGGTGAGCACCGAAACCTCCACATGGAGCGCCGGCAATTCGGCCGTGGTCAGCGGCTCGAAGCGATAATCGTGGAACGCGGCATTGAGGGCATTGCGCCGGGTACCGTCGACGATGGATTCCGCGGCGGCCAAGCTGCCAATGCAACCGCGCAGATCGCCCCGCTTGTGCAGGGTGACGAACACTCCGCGCCGTTCCTGCAAGGCCGGATCGCGCAACTCCTCGGTGGTGACCGGCCGTGACGGCGTCATGCCCAAATGGCGTTCGATCTCCTGCCGCGCCAGGCGGACAAGGACTTGTCCCTGTTGTTGGCTGAGCATTATCATCTGCCTCCCTGATGCCCCCGTCAAAAAGGCCTGTACTCTAAAGCACGGGCTGATCCTGTCAATACAATTGTGCTGGACTCCAAGGGAGGCAGGCGCTTGGGGAGAGAAAAGCGTTCAGCGGCAGGCAAGGGGGAACAAGAGACGTCGAGCATCGGCTTCCCGGGGAGAAGGCGAGCCCATCGGCCTCACCGGTACTGGCTCAGCCCCTTGAGGGAGAGCTCTCCCGTGGATTTGAACGGCACTTCCTTCTTGAAGCCATGAATGCCCACCCGGACCTTTCCCTGGAGGGTATAGGGCACGGGTTCATCCTTGGAGGGAATCTTGCCGGCGGTGTGCAGCAGGTCGGCCACCGAGGCAATCATATCCAGTACCGAAGCGTAGACTTCCACCGGCACCACCGCCGTGCCGAAGGCCGGCACGCTCTGATTGCTGTCGCCGATGCCGCTGGCAAAATGGCGTTTATTGATTTCCAGATCGCAGTCGATGCCGTGGAGGTCGAGGGCGACATCGTTGGGGTTCAAGATCCGCAGTTTGATGAGGAAAACGCCTTCCAGCGCCTTGACTTCCTGGATGCGAATATCGGCAATGGACACCTTGGGATCTTCCTTGAAGCCATACATCGCGGCACAACCGTTCAGCAGCAACAGGGTACACAAAAGTGTCAGGAAGGCGGGGATTTTCGATTGCAGTCCAGAGAAAAACATGGCCGCTCCTTGGGTGGAAATGACGATGCTCTTACTTAACCAGGGGGAATGACAAAGTCAACAGCGCGATGGAACAGTTGACGTTCCCGCCAGAAAACGGTATCAATAGCCCCGACGCGGAGAAGTGCCGGAGTGGTTGAACGGGACGGTCTCGAAAACCGTTGTGGGGGTAACTCCACCCAGGGTTCGAATCCCTGCTTCTCCGCCATGTCATTGTCCAACACCATCTAAAGATGTCCATTAAGCCCGCAATTCGACAAGGATTGCGGGCTTTTTGCGTCCAGGGGTGTCCGTTGCAATTTGAGCAGATCTGGTTGTATTTGTTGGTACTCTCAGGGGCATGTACCAACACCCCTCATGTTGGTACCAACACGGTGCCAACAGTTATTCGAAAAATTCCTGCCATTTCGATACGTTCGGACAAACAAACCGGTTTTCTTCGCAACGGGAGGTACCAACATGGGTGGAATGACCAACAAATTAACCAAACTGGCGCTACGAAACGCCAAACCAGGAGCAACAACCAAGAGGTTGGCGGATCGTGGCGGATTGTTTCTGGAAGTCAGGCCGAACGGCTCCAAATATTGGCGCATGGCGTACCGGTACGGCGGCAAACAAAAGCTGCTCGCCCTGGGCGTCTATCCCAACGTATCGATTGCCAAGGCACGAAAAAGCGCCCAACAGGCAAAAGAGCAACTTGCAGAGGGTGTTGATCCGGGCCTCGTCAGAAAAATTCGCAAAGGTACAAACGCAACGGACAACACCTTTCAAACCGTTGCCGAAGAGTGACTGGAGAAATTCAAGCATCAGTGGACAGAAAGTCATCTGGAGAGCATCTCTGGCCGCCTGCGTCGCGATTTATTTCCATGGATTGGCGCTCGTCCCGTTGGCGAGATATCAGCACCGGAATTGCTTTCGGCTTTACGTCGCATTGAGGCTCGGGGGCACCTGGAAAATGCCCATCGGGCACAGACCAATGCCGGCCAAGTCTTCATGTATGCCATTGCCACCGGCCGGGCGGAGCGTAATCCGGCCGCTGACCTTCGAGGCGCGATCCCGCGACCCAATGTCAGCCACATGTCCTCCATCACCGATCCCAAGCAGGTTGGAGAATTACTCCGGGCCATTGACCGATATCCCGGCTCGCCGATCACACGCTGCGCCTTGCAGCTGACGCCACATGTCTTTTTGCGAAGCAAGGAGATTCGTTTTGCCGAATGGTCGGAATTCGATTTTGCGAAAGCGGAATGGCGTATCCCCCTTGCCAAGATGAAAGGGCGCAAGCGAGATAAAGAGACCAGCGGTTCAGCTTTTCATCTGGCGCCTTTGGCAACCCAGGTTATTGATATCCTGCGGGAGGTCCAGGCCTTGACCGGCCAGGGAAAATATCTCTTCCCCGGCCTGCGATCAACGACCAGGCCAATGAGCGATGCCACCCTAACCAATGCCCTCAGACGCATGGGATACAGTCAGGAAGAATTGCATGTCCATGGGCTCAGGGCAACTGCCAGAACGCTTATCCGCCAGGAGCTTGGTTGCGATGAAGAGCCCATTGAACGCCAACTCGGCCACGCAGTCAAAGGCCCCCTGGGAGCAGCCTACATTCTCCTCATGCAGCCGCTTGAGTTCATCTTGCACATTCAAAGGCTCGTCATTTTTCGGCAAATCCATACTCCGCCATCAGTTCGCCCATGTCGCTGCTCACGCCCCATCCCCAATCGTCGGCTTGATAGTGAATACTATCAAGCCGCTCCAGATAGTGTTCTTGTTGAACCGGATCAAGCTGTCGGATCCATTTCAAAGCCTGCTCGAACATTCGCACCAGGGCATTGAAATACACCTCATCATCTACGCTGCAAAATCCAAGAAAATCCCGGCAGGATTCGCAATAGAACACCGTTAACTCAGCCAGCCCCTCGGCATGACCAACGGCCTTTTTGTAATCCGAGATCGCCTTCTTGGCCTTGGAAACCGAGTAATCCTGGTTACGCATCACATCGGGACAAACCCAGCGGGAGATGGTCGCCTTGTAAGGTTCCAAAACATCGTCGCCCAAGCCAAATCGTGCGTGCAGGAAGGTTTTGTTCTCCTTGTGGGCTACATAGAGATCATGCACCAAGCCCAGCAGGGCATCTCGGTCCAAGCCGCCGATGGTGCGTTTGAGGTCATTCCACGTCGGCTTTTTCTTGGCACCCGACATCATTCCATCTCCTCAAAGCCACGTTCTGCCATCGGCGTGGCCAGCACTTTTTCCACCTGGCTGGCAAGATCCACCGCCAATTCACTGATCATTGTCGCCGTCACCCTTTCTTCCTCTTCCAGATTCCAGAATTCGACAAATTCCTCCGGCGCTTCAGCAATCTCCTGGAGATATTCCCAGGCCCCCCGAAGCCAATCATCCTCAGTTGCATGCTCCATGCTCATTGCACCGAGTTCCGCCTTCAAAGAATCGGAAACCTGAGCAGCCCACACAATAACCTCCCGGGCCATTTCCGAGAAATCATCTGTATACATTGTTTCTTCCTTTATTCGCCACCACTTGACTCGGAACCTGTAAACAGCTCATCCCTCACTCCACGGCGCCACCCTCGGCCGGGATTGTCTTGTAAATCACCCTGGAGAGGACCGCGAAGGCGGCATCCTCGAAGGCCTTGTCGTCCATGTACCGAGAGACGATCCTGTCGTTTTCTCCCATGCGCTGGATCATCAGGTCCTCAAGCATCTGACGCAGGCCCAACTGGAATTTGTCGAAGGGGTTGGCCCTGCGCAGGCGAACCACCTCCGGGCTTTTGGTCGCCTTCTCCTTGATCTGCTCAAAAAAGAGGCGGTCCTCGTCGGTGAAGTTGGTGCCAAAACGGTCGTTCAACACCTCGATGATCTCTGACAGCGGCGCCTTTTCCTCCTTGGCCTTGCCGGTGCCGACATCGGTGGGACTCTTCACCCCGTATTCGCCTTCTCCCTCACGCAACTCAATAGCCCCGGAAAAGACCCGCTGCAGGCGGTAGTACTGCAAACCCACCTCATCGCCGAGCTTGACGGTGCCGGTGTCGCGTGTAAGCACCAGATGCGGCAGCAGCAAGCGGCCAAAGCTGTAGAGCATCTCCAGATCGGGGTCAGCGTAGGGGATGATCTGGCTGAGGAAGCTGTACACCTTCACGTAACCGCTCAGCTTGTCGCGGAATTCGCCGCGCTGCTCCTCGTCCTCCATCGCCTTGAAGCGATCCACCGCCGGTTGCAGATGTCGTTGCAAGTGAGCATGGTCGGCCGGATTCTGCTTGTTTGGCGCCCGGTAGAAGATGCGGGCAAAGGCCTCCACCTCGCTCCAGTGATAGACCTGAAATCCGTCCAACGCATGCTTGAGCTGTTCGAGCAGGGCGGGGTCCGAGCTTTCCTGCAGGCTGGCGGCATCAAAATAAGGTTTGAAGGCTCGGTAGATGTCTTCGGCTTCATTGACGAAATCAAGCACGAACGGCGCTTCCTTGCCCGGCACCATGCGGTTGAGGCGCGACAAGGTCTGCACCGCCTGCACACCGTCCAACCGCTTATCCACGTACATCGCCATCAACAGCGGCTGGTCAAAGCCGGTCTGGTACTTGTTGGCCACCAGCAGTACCTGGTAATCGGGCGAGGCAAAGCGCTTGGGCAGTTGCTTCTCGCTAATCGGCTTGCAGCTCACCACGTCAAGATTCATTCCCGGTTCGGTGTATTCCAGGCCGGTGTCCGGATCGCGCACCGTGCCGCTGAAGGCCACCAGCGGCCGAATATCAGTGTAGCCTTGCTCGCCGATATAGCGCTGGAAAGCCTCCATGTATTTCACCGCCTGCAGGCGTGAGCTGGTCACCACCATCGCCTTGGCCCGTCCACCGAGATGGGTGCGGACATGGCCCCGGAAATGCTCGACGATCACCTCGATCTTCTGGGCGATGTTGGTCGGGTGCAGCACCAGGAATTTTGAAAGCGCCCGCGCAGCCTTCTTCTTGGGCAGATCGGGGTCCTCCTCCACCGCCTTGATCAGCCGGAAATAGGTGGCATAGGTGGTGTAGTTCCGCAGCACATCGAGAATAAACCCCTCCTCGATGGCCTGGCGCATGGAGTAGAGATGGAAGGGTTCCGGCTTGCCGCCGGGACCGGTACGGCCAAAAAGTTCGAGCGTTTTTCCTTTGGGGGTGGCGGTGTAGGCAAAGAAGCTCAGGTTAGGCTGGCGGCCCCGCGAGGCCATCACCTGATTGAGCCGATCTTCCCAGTCAGCCTCCTCGTCATCGTTCATGTCGCCGTTGCTTGCGCCCAGAATGGCCTTCAGCTCCCGCGCCGTCTCACCGGTTTGGGAGGAGTGCGCTTCGTCCACAATGACCGCATAGCGGCGTTTACCGATTTCAGCCTCCCAGGCCTTGGCCTGCGCCTTTGCCTCATCGTCGGGACTGTCCAGGTTCTCAGCCCCAGCGGTATGGAGCAAGCCGCGCAGCACAAAGGGAAACTTCTGCAGGGTGGTGACCACGATCTTGGTGCCGTCGATCAGCGCCGAAGCCAACTGCTTGGAATCCTGGTCGATGGCCTTGACCACACCCTGGGCATGTTCGATTTGGTAGATGGCATCCTGCAACTGGCGGTCGAGCACCTGCCGGTCGGTGATGACGATGACGCAGTCGAACACCTTGTGATCGTGCTCGTCATGCAGGCTGGCCAGCCGGTGCGACAGCCAGGAAATGGAGTTGGTCTTGCCGCTGCCCGCCGAATGCTGAATGAGATAGTTCTGCCCCGGCCCCTCGGCGCGGGCGGCGGCAATCAATTTGCGAGTGGCGTCCAACTGGTGGTACCGCGGGAAGATCATTGTTTCTCGGGTCCTGGTCCGGCTGCCACCCTTGCCGCCGTCCACCTTTTCCTCCTTCTTCTCGATGAAGACGAAATGGCCGAGAATGTCGAGGAAACTCTCGCGCTCAAGTATCTCCTCCCAGAAGTAGCCGGTGCGGTAGCCGCAAGCGTGTTGCGGATTGCCCGCGCCGCACTGCACCGCACCAGGGTGGCTGCCGCGATTGAAAGGCAGGAAAAAGGTCTTGCCCCCGGCCAGCCGGGTGGTCATGTGGACTTCATCCGGGTCGGCGGCGAAATGGACCAAGGCCCGCTCTTTGAACGCGAACAGCGGTGCGCGCGGGTTGCGATCCTCCTGGTACTGGCGCACCGCATGCCGCCAGCTCTGACCGGTCCAGGGATTTTTCAGCTCGCAGGTGGCCACCGGCAGGCCATTGACGGCAAAGACCAGATCCACCGTCGAATGGTCGCCCGGATGGCAGGGTACCTGCCGGGTGACGGTCAACCGATTGGCCTGATACTGGGCCAGCACCTCATCATTGAGGCCATGCGCAGGTTTGAAGTTGGCCAGCCGGAAGGTCTTGCCGTAGAACTTGAAGCCGTGGCGCAGCACATGGAGCGAACCCTTGATGTCCAACTCCTTGACCAGCGTTGACAGCAGCATAGGTTCCAGTTGCGCTCCATGTTGGCCGCGCATCACCTCCCACAACTGGGGCTGGGTGGCGGCGATGAACGCCACAATCTGACCGGGGAACAGCGCCCGCTCCTGGTCCCACTCTCTCGCCGAACCCTGCTGCCAGCCCTTGGCCAGCAGCATGTGCTCGACATAGGTTTCAAAGGCTTTTTCGCTGGTCTGTGTGCTCATCCTTTGGTCCTCCGATTGGCGGTGCGCACCCGGTAGAGCCGCTCAGTGAAGCCGCCTTCTTTTTCAAAGGTGTCGGCAAGCTGCGCCACCTGGCGCTCAAGAAGATAGCAGGCCAGGTTGAGCAGGGAAAGCGCGCCATTAGCCGCCAGACAGGAAGATGACAAGGACTGACACGGACCAGCACCGACTGGCACCGACGACTCGTCGATCCGGCTGTCCTTGCCCGTCTGTGTCTGTCCTTGTCCGTCCGTGTTCTTTTGCCGCTCTTCTTCGACCCAGGCCGCAAACGCCGCAACCGTTTGCGGTTTGTGCTTTTTGAAGCGCGTCAGCGCGGCATGGCTTGGCTCCAGCATGGCCAGCCCCCGCTGCCGCAGGAAATCTTCATAGTCGAGCTTGAGCTCTTCCAGGCTGGCGCGGGCCACCTGGGTGAGCTTGAGTTCCATCTTCTTCGAGGTGGCCGAGGCCAGCGACCCTTCGGCGATGTTCTGCACACCGCTGCGCGCCGCCTGCACCATCTGGTCGTGGGTGCGGCTGCGACGGTCAATGTAGCGGTCGCAGAACCGCACCGTGATGTCATACACCAACTGCGCGACCTGGAAACTCTTCAGTTTCCGGTAGCCGCCATGTTTGGGAATCAGAGGTTCCTTTTCCACCGTGCCTTTTGTTGTGCCTCCCCTGTTTGGTGTCGATCTTTTCTTCTCAGTCTCAGTCCTTGCCCGTCCGTGTCAGTCCTTGCTTGTCCCCCGCACATCGATCTTCCCGGTGACCGCGGCAGTGATCAGCGCGGTGCGGTACTCCAGCAAACGGACGATGGCCGCCTCGACCTTGGTAACCAGTTGGTCGATTGTGGCGATTTCGCGGTCGAGGTAGGTGGCGATGGCGGTTTGTTCAGGGCGCGGGGGAACAGGAACAAGCATTCGTCCGACAATGGTTGGGTTCAAATTGAGCATTGTTGTGCCAACGGCATTCAACTCCAATAGGCTACTAAACCCGGCCCCAGAAATTATGGATGCAAAATACGCAGCGCTTGAATTGCGCAAACGAACAACAAGTGAGCCAGTGCCACACAACCAACCAACCTCAGTTGACCCAATAACTGCACAGCGCCCTATTTCGCCACGGCGTCCCATGACGATGTCGCCAAATCGAAAACGATGGCGGCTTAGGCGAATTGCCGTTGCGTCATCAACCGAAGATAGTTCATCTGGAACAACCTTGCTCGCATTGATGTGAGCAGGGTTAATCAGTGGGATACCTCCTTCAACATAATCAGATGAATGAAGCTGGCTACCGAAGGGACCTGTTTGGATCGTCTCAGCAATACGGAATAATGGAGTCACCTCCCACCCCTCCGGCACCTCGCCCAGCCATTCGATGCCGGAGTCCTTGAAACGGGTATGGGGCTCAAGGCCGAATTCACAGGCGGCATCGGCGGGCAGGCCACGGGTGACGGTGCGGGAGATGAGCGCGGTGCGCTTCTCCCCCAGCAGCGCGATCAGCCGCCGCTTCTTCGCCACCAGCGTATCGATCCGTCCTGTCTCCCGGTCGAGAAAATCGGCGATGGCGGTTTGTTCGGGGAGAGGAGGAACTGGCAGCAGACAGTTGCCAATGAAATCCCAATTTGCCCGTGGCATCTTCGACCCATAAGTGGACGAATCGACTAACTTGATGAAACCATCCGCCAATAGCCAGTAAAGCAAGGCTCTCCGATCAAAATTCTCACTTTCGATCACCAGCAATTCAGTCGAACAAAGTCCGTCGAAACCGGGATTACATGCCTTAGCTAAATACGGCCGGAGCTTACCGAATAGGGTGCTCCTCGCAGTGAATCGGTTGGCGACACCAGAAGGAACAATCTCAGAATCAATGGGCAGCAGCTTTCCCGTCCATGACTCAATGTTTTCCATGCCGATATATGGAACGGGGTTTTCCTCGTCGGCCTCAACTTTTCTGTCGTTCAGATGAGCGGCCAATTTCAGCCGCTTCACCTCCCAATGCTCCGGCACCTCGCCCAGCCACTGCACGCCGCTGTCCTTATACTCCGGATAAGCCAGGCATTTCATTGCCGCCCGTCCTTATTTCTTACCGATTTTTCCCCTTCGGCCAACTGTTTGGCGGCGGCTTCCAGGTGTTTGATCGTTTCGGCTTCGCCCAGGCTTTCCTTGTATTCCCGGCGCCGGGCGGCGAACTGGTCATATTCCGTCTTGGCATGGGTTTCCGCCGCCTGCTTGCTCACCGTGCCGGCGTTGGCGAGCACGGCGCGGTCGTTGAAGCGGAGGAAATCGTCGAGCTTCCGCTCCCAATCCTGCATGAACACCTGTTTGCGCCGCATGGCCTGGTCCTCGGCAAAATCGAGCCACATGGCGACGATGCGGTTCAACTGGTCGATCTCGTTTTCGTCCAGGTAATTCTTGGCAGTGGTGACATCGGTCTTGCGCACCTCGCCCGCCTTCCAGGAGGTCAGGCCCATATTGGGCAGCAGGTGGTTGGCGCGGGACTGGATCAGCTCGGCGGCGGTCATGCCGGTGGCGGCAAAATGCAGTTTATTCTGCATGATGCTGAAAAATCTGGTGGTTTCGCTCCAGCTCGGTTCGTAGTCCGCCGCCATGGCAAAGATCTCTTTCACCCGCAGGTACATGCGCCGTTCACTGGCGCGGATGTCGCGGATACGGGCGAGCAGCTCATCAAAGTAGTCGGGAACGGCAGAACCCTTGACCGGCGGATTCTTCAGCCGTTCGTCATCCATGACAAAGCCTTTGACGAGAAACTCCCTGAGCTGCCGGGTGGCCCAGATGCGGAAGCGTGTGGCAATGAGGCTTTTCACCCGGTAACCGACGGAGATGATCATGTCGAGGTTGTAGAAATCGAGATTTCGTTGAACCTGCCGGGCGCCCTCCTGTCGAACTGACAAGAATTTCTTGTGAGTTGCCTCCGGGATCAATTCGCCTTCTTCGTAGATATTGAGAATATGCTGGCTGATGTTCTGTTGAGTCGTCTGAAACAGCTCTGCCATCAGCGGTTGGGTCAACCATACGGTCTCGTTTTCCAGCCGCACATCCAACCTCACCTGCCCATCATCCGTCTGATAAACGAGGACTTCGCCTTGCGATGGTTCCAATTCATCCTGTCGGCTTTTTCCGCCACTCATGCCGTCACCTCCCGGAGCAGTTCAAGGATTTCCCCCTCCAGCACCTTGATTTCCGCCTCGATCTCGGCCAGCTCGCGTGGCGGCTCATAGCGGTAGAAGTGGCGGTTCAGGGGAATCTCGTAGCCAACCTTGGTCTTGCTGTGATCGATCCAGGCATCTGGTACATGGGGCAGCACCTCACGAAGGAAGTATTCCTCGATGTTCTCCTTGAGCGGCACGGTCTCAGTGTCGCGCAGGTCGGTGTCCGGCTCCGGGTTGCCTTTGCTGTCGCGGCAGATAGCGGCGGTTTCATCGCGTTCACCTAGGGCGGCGAGCACCGCCTTCAGCTCCGGGGCGGCGAGTTTGACGCCCCGAGCACGGTCGATGTCGCGCAGGGCGAGCAGGAATGTCTTGCGATCCTTGAACAGGGTGTCGCTGTGCTGGTCGGCAAAGGCGGCCAACAGATCGCGGATCACCTGTTGGCGTGCCTTGCCCGCTTGGACTTCCTGCTGGCGCAGGGTTTCGTTCTTCTTGCTGCTGGCAGCGAGATTCTTGAAGGCTGTCTGTTCCTCCAACCGGGCGATGCGTTCCGTCGTGGCCTGGAAGTTGAGGCGCAGCGGCCGCTCGACGGTGATCTTGTGGTAGCCAAAGTCCTCGTTGTCGAACAGCTTGCTCACCACCAACGCCTTCTCTTTGCCATCGAGGAGGAAGGTGCGGGTCTCGCCGTCCTGGAAGTTTTCGTAAATGCGGGTGATCTCGGCGATGTGGTCCGGGTCCTTGGCCTTATCCTGCGGGTCGCCGATGCGGCGGCGCTTGTTGCCCAGCGACTTTTCCATCTGCACCCAGAAGTTGCGGGCGTCGATCAACTGTACCTTGCCTTTGCGCTCCTTGGCTTTGCGGTTGGTGAGCACCCAGATGTAGGTGGCGATGCCGGTGTTGTAGAACAACTGCTCCGGCAGGGCGACGATGGCCTCCAGCCAGTCGTTTTCGATGATCCAGCGGCGGATCTCGCTCTCGCCGCTGCCCGCGTCGCCGGTGAAGAGCGGTGAGCCGTTGAAGACGATAGCGATGCGGCTGCCGTCTTTATCGACGGGGCGCATCTTGGCGATCATGTGCTGGAGAAAGAGCAAGGCGCCGTCGTTGATGCGCGGGGTGCCGGCGCCGAAACGTCCGGCATAGCCCAGGGTGTCGGCCTCCTGTTGGATGGTTTTCTGCTGCTGCTTCCACTCCACGCCAAAGGGCGGGTTGGCCAGCATGTAGTCGAAGGTCCACTTGTTGCCGTCAGAATCGCGGTCAAAGCCGTCGCGGGTGAAGCTGTCGCCGAGGATGATGTTGTTGGCATCTTCGCCCTTGATCAGCATGTCGGACTTGCACACCGCCCAGGCCTCGTCGTTCCAGTCCTGGCCAAAAACCTTGGGTTTGGCCTCACTGTTGAGATGGCGGATGTATTCCTCGGCCACCGACAGCATGCCGCCGGTGCCGCAGGCGGGGTCGTAGATAGTCTTGACCACGTGGCTCTTGGCGAGGTCCTGCTCTGGGGCCAGCAGCAGGTTGACCATCAGCTTGATCACCTCGCGCGGGGTGAAGTGCTCTCCGGCCTCCTCGTTCGATTGCTCCGCGCCGATGCGGATCAGCTCCTCGAACACATAGCCCATCTGCATCTGGTCGACCCGCTGGGGCGAGAGATCAATCCCGGCAAAGGCCTTGATCACCTCGAAGAGGATGTTCTTTTCCGCCATGTGGGCAATCTGCTCGCTGAACTTGAACTTCTCCATGATGGCGCGGACATTGGCGGAGAAGCCGTTGATGTAGCTGTTCAGGTTGGGGGCGAGGTTGTTGGGATCGTCCAGCAGCGAGTGAATTTTTTCACCCGGCAGGGTGAGCTGCATGCGCGACAGGTTATAGAAACGGTGGCCGGTGATCTGCTGCAATCGTGCCTGCTGCACCCGTTCCGGCTTGGTCTTCAGCGATTGGAATTCTTCAAGGGCAGCCTGCCGGGTTGGCTCCAGCAAACATTCGAAGCGGCGCAGCACGGTGAGCGGCAGGATGACCTTACGGTATTCGTTGCGCTTGTACGGGCCGCGCAAAAGATTGCAGATAGACCAAATGAAGTTGGCCAGTTGACTATGGGTTTCACCGTTCATTGCTGGATGTCCTTGTTGTCGAAATTCGATGTACCATGATCATTACTGTTTCAAGAGGAGCATGATGGCTGCAATGACGACAAGTTAAAGAGTTGTCAACTCTTGCAGAGAAACAGATTAATCCGTGTCGTCTGGAAAAGAATCAGAGCCGCACATCGTTTCGTCGGCCAAACGTCACCATGAAATGATGCTCGGAAAAATGAGAGTATCTGAATTTTCCTGGCACGTTACAACATCAACAGTATAGGCTGCCAGATAAAAACTTAAGAATTGCCGACAATCATGCGACAGCTGGAACCACCGATGGCGCATCGCTGCTGGCGGGCCACTCCTTTTAAAATAATTAACATAATATGTTAATAAAAATTGAGATTAGTGCGCAACGTGCGTATATTCTTTAAAAACAAAAAGCTCCAAAAAATATGCTCAAACAGTGCTGAGGCAATCAAGCTGTTGGGGGCCAAGCGGGGCGGCAAGCTGATGCAGCGAATGATGGAACTCAAGGCTGCCGAAAATCTGGGCGATATTTCACGTTTGCCCCCTGCCAGGTGCCACGAGTTGACGGGTAATCGAAGCGGCCCAACTGTCTGTCGATCTGGAATACCCGTATCGCTTGCTTTTCATTCCCGCTAACGAGCCAATACCAGTACATCCACATGGTGGGTTGGACTGGGGGCAAGTCACGGAAATTGAAATAGTGGAAATTGCCGATACGCATTGAAGGAGGGGGGAGCGATGAGAGCGAAAAGAAAAGACGAATTTGAACCTGATTATGCGGTTCCACCAGGGGCGACATTGCACGAGGTTATGGAATCTCTGCAGATGTCCCAAAAAGAATTGGCCCAACGAACCGGGCTGACCGAGCAAACACTCACCCGCATTTTCAAGGGTGACCAACCGATTTCCTATGAAACCGCCAACCGACTGGAACTGGTGACAGGTGTACCGGCGAGAATGTGGAACAATCTCGAAGCGCAATACCGGGAGCAGTTAGCCAAGCAGGAAGAGCGGCAAAGGTTGGAGGCCGACAAAGCCTGGCTGAAGACGATCCCGATCAAAGAATTGATTGAGCGAGGCCATGTGGTGCCGGACGATGACAAGGTGAATCTGGTCCGTAAGGTTCTTGCCTTTTTTGGTGTTTGCAGCGTGCAGGCCTGGCAGGAGATCTGGGCTGCCCCCGCTGTGGCTGCCCGAAGGTCCCGTTGCTTTGAATCCCGGCCAGGAGATGCGGCCGCCTGGATCCGTCAGGGCGAACTGCAGGCACAGCAGATTGAGTGTGCCCCTTTCGATAAAACCAGGTTCAGTGCTGCTTTGGAGGAGATTCGTCCTCTCACCCGGGAAGAATCGGTGGTGTTTGAGCCTCGAATGAAACAGCTTTGTGCGAATGCCGGTGTAGCTGTGGCCCTGGTACGCGAGATGAAAAAGGTACCCTGGAACGGCGCCACCAAGTGGCTAACCCCCAACAAGGCGATGATCCTGCTCAGTCTGCGTGGCAAGGGAGAGGATAAGTTCTGGTTTTCATTTTTTCACGAAGCTGGCCATGTGCTCAAGGACAAGAAGAAGGGGCTCTTCATCAACGACGAGAGCAATGGTGACCTCAGCGAAAAAAAAGCCGATGCCTTTGCTGCGGAAACCCTTATTCCCGCCAAGCATGATGCCCGGATTTCTAACTGTCGCAGCAAGCAAGAGATCATCCTTCTGGCCGACGAACTGCGCATTTCTCCGGGCATCGTTGCCGGGCGGTATCAATTTCTCACAGGGCAATGGCAAATGTTCAAGGATCTCATCCGTAAATTGGAGTGGGCAGACTGATTTTTATTATGATTTCAAAGGAATAACATCCATCTCTTCACGCCGTCTGATTCCGGGAGTTGCCACCCTTCGGTGGGCAATAATCAAACCCTGCTTTCTCACTAAATTCCTCCATAAAAGGAGAAGGATCAAGTTTCCCTCGATGACCGACATTATCGGCGAGGAATGGATTGCACGGCGGGAAGTTGTGACATCGCGGGCAGGGGCTCGACAACAATTGCTCCAACGGCCTGGCTCATCCGAGCAGGGTCGTCGGTGGACGGCGAATCACCGAATCAGCGGCCAGCAAGGCAATGAAGCTGCAGATCAGGGGAGCGCTCAGGAGGAGCAGGATGGCGGACAGCCACTGGAACTGCCACAAGCGGTCGAACATCAGCCAGGAGATCCCCAGTGAGCAGCACAGGCTTAGCAGCAGGGCAATCAAGGCGGCCGCGCCTCCCAGGAGGGCGAATTCGAGCATCATCAGGGTACGAATACGGCCGATTCCCGCTCCCAACACCCTGAGTAGGTTGATCTCCCGTTCACGCCGCAGCGCCTCCTGACGGGCAATGGCGACCACGGTCACCAGTCCGGTTGCCAAGGCGATACCGGCCATGAATCGCAGCGACTGGCTGAGCTGGGCGGTCAAGGCACTCAACCGCTCCACCGTGCCGCTCACGTCGATCACCGAAATATTGGCAAAGGCCGCGGTCAGGCGGTTGACCAGCGCCTGTTTGTCCTTGTTCTCCACCCCGCTCACCGAGGCCAGGTAGGTTTTGGGCGCCTCGTCGAGCACCCCCGGCTGCACCAGCATGAAGAAATTTGGCTGAAAGCTGTTCCAGCGCACCTTGCGCAGGTTGACGATCCGTCCCTCCAGCTCGATCCCCAGGATATCGATGACCATGCGGTCTCCGATGCCCACCCGTAGCCGCTCGCTGAACTCCCGTTCCATCGACAGGGCAAAGGGTTCGCCGGCATCCATCGCCCAGGGGATCGTGGGTAGTGGCACGCCCTCCACCACATGCTCCGACGGATCCAGCCGAGTCCTGCTGGAAAAATTGAACTCGGTGCGCCGCAACCCCCGCTCGTCGCCAGCGCCGTGCTGGTCGCGCCAGCGGGCGAAAGGGATGCCGTTGATGCTGGCGATCCGTCCCTGAACCATGGGGGCCAGTGGAGACAGAACCACCTGTTCCGTGTGCAACAATGCCTCCAGCGGCTGCCGCTGTTCTTCCTGAATATCAATGAGGAACAGGTCGGGCCGCTCCATCCCCTCCGGCTGGCCGATCTCGGCGATCAGCCCCTTTTCCACCTGGGGAATGAGGTTCACCAGCAACAGGGCCGTGGCCAGGGCGGCAAAGACCGCGCTGGCGGCGAGGCGGTTGCGGTAAAGGTTGCGCCAGACGATCCGCCAGGTGAGGCGATCGGTTCGCGACCAGCGGCGGCAGCCGGCGGCGAGCATCCTACCGATCAGGGCGAGCAGTCCGATCACCGCCGCCAGTCCGACGGCGAATCCGATGCCCTGCGCAGGCGTGTGGCTGAGACGCACGGCCAGAAAAAACAGCAGACCAACGGCTGGGACCAGGGTGGCCGACTGCAGGATGCGCTCCTGCCAGGAAGGCGAACCGTTGTCGAATTGATCGCGCAACAGCGACAACGGCCGGACAGCCAGGATGCGCCGGTAAACCGGCAGGCAGAACAGCAGGCTGCCGGCCGTTCCGATCACCAGGGTCATGAGCACGGAAGCCGGATCAACCCCGAGGTGGAGGTCGACGGGAATGAGACCAACGAACAGCCGGCTAAACAGCGGCAGCAGCGCCTGGCTCAGCATCGTCGCCAGGCAGGCCGCGCCCAGGCCAAGCAGGGCCAGCTCTCCCATGGGCAGAAGCAGGCATTGGCGGCGGCCGGCGCCGAGACTGAGGAGAATGGCGATTTCCCGCCTCCTGCCGCGCAGATGCTCCCGGAACAGATAACCGCCCGCCAGGCCGGCCAAGCCGAGGGAGGCCATGGAGGCCAAACCGAGGAACGAACTGAAGTAGCCCACCGCCCGGCCCAGGCGGCGGTTGACATCCACGGTGGAAGACACACGCAGATCCGACTTGCCCTCGGGCCCGGCCAGGGCCGCGCCCAGTCGGGTCGCCACTTCGGCGTTGTCGGCCGTTTCCGGCAGCCGGATGAAGCATGTGTGGGTGACCCGGCTGCCAAACCGGATCAGGTTGGAGCTCTCCACCTGCGGCAGGCCAAGATAGATCTTGGGGGCCAGGGTCAGGCCGGTGAAGCCGCCGCCCGGATCGCGATCAAAAAAGGTCCTCGCCGTGGAAACGAGCTGGCCGATGGTCAGCGGGTCGTCCGGCCGCAGGCCGTAGGACCGGGCGGTCTCGCGGCTCATCAGCAGGCGGGGCTGCTCCTGCAGGGCGGCCAGCAGGTGCGGATCGACCGGCTGCCCCGCGTCTTGGAAAGCGCCGTAGAGCGGATAGGCCGCATCAATGGCCACGATCTGGGCCAGCTTGGAGGTGCCGCCTCCCTTGACCATGGTGTAGAAGGCGATTTGCCGGGAAAAACGGCTGTCCGGCCCGGCGACGCGGCGAACCCGCTCCCTTTCCTGTTCGGTCAGGGGGCGACTGCCCTGGATCACCACATCGGCGGTCAAGATTTCGCGCAGGTGGCCGTCGACATAGCGGGACAGGGTGGCGCTGAACGAGCTGACCAGGAGAAAACCGGTCAGGCCGAGGGCCAGGTTGACCAGGAACAACAGGGAAAAGCGCGGATGGCGGACGAGGCCGCGCCACACGAGCCGCAGCAGCACCTTCATCGCAGGACTCCCTCGGTCAGCCGCAGCCGGCGATGGCAGCGGTCGGCCAGTTCCTGATTGTGGGTGACCACCACCATGGTCATCCGTTCCTGCTCCACCAGGTGAAACAGGAGATCGCTCACCTCGCGGCCGGTGGCCACGTCGAGATTGCCGGTGGGCTCATCGGCCAGGAGCAGCAGCGGCTTGACCGCCAGGGCCCGGGCAATGGCCACCCGCTGGCATTCGCCGCCGCTGAGCTGCGACGGCAGATGGCCGCGCCGCGCCGCCAGCCCGACCCGTTCGAGCAGGGCGTCGATCGCCTCCGCCTCGCAGGGCCGGTGCAGCAGTTCCAGCGGCAGGCGGACATTTTCCTCGGCGGTCAAATGGGGCAACAAGTGGAACTGCTGAAAGACAATGCCGATATGGGCGGCGCGGAAGCGGGTCAGCCCGGCCTCGTCCAAGCCGGTCAACTCGGTGCCGTTGATGGTGATCTGTCCGTGATCGGGGCGATCCAGTCCGGCCAGGAGCGCGATCAGGGTCGATTTGCCGCTGCCCGACTGGCCGGTGACCGCCAGGGTCGTTCCGCCCTGGAGGGTGAAACCGGCTCCGTCGAGCACGCACAACCGGCCCGACTCGGGCAAGGGATAGGTTTTCTCCAGGCCGCTGGCAATGATCAGCGGCCCGTTGCCCGGCGCGGTCATGGTTTGCCCGCCTCGGGGCGTTCCCCTGCCGTTTTCACGCAGGCCTTGAGCGTGGGGTAGACATGGCGGGCGATCCGCTGATGCCCTTCGGCGTTGGGATGAATGCCGTCGGCCTGGTTGAGGGCCGGAACCCCGCCGACCCCCTCCAGGAGAAAAGGGATCAGGGGCAGGCCATGCCGGGCGGCCAAGTCGTGGTACACGTGGCGAAAGGCGGCGGTGTATTCCTGGCCGTAATTGGGCGGCAGCTCCATGCCGGCGAGGATGACGCGCATTCCCCGCGCCTTGGCGGCCTCGATCACCGCGTTCAGGTTGCGCGCCATCTCCTCCATGGTCAGGCCGCGCAAGCCGTCATTGGCCCCCAGGGCGAGGAAGAGGATCGAAGGGGTGATCTGCTGGTACCAGCGCAGCCGCGCCAGGGCGCCGGCCGAGGTGGATCCGCTGATCCCGCCGTTGACGATGCGCACGTCCGAGATGCCGTCCCTGGCCAGCATCTCGCCGAGCAGCCGGGGATAGGCCTGCTCCGCCTCCACCCCGAGACCAGCGGTCAGCGAATCGCCAAGGAACAGGATCACCCGTTCCGCCCAGGCGTTTCCGGCCCCGCAAGCCGTCAACACCATCACCACAAGAACACCACGCATCCACTCCATATTCTTTCCTCATTCGGCAAGACCGCGAAACATTTCTGCCGACACTATGCGCACGATGGGAAGGAACAACAAGGAAAACCGCGGCCGCGCGGTGCACAGCCCGCACGGCGGGGACAAACGGCCGGAGCCGGTTATTGGGCCTCGGCGGCGCAGGAGGGACAGATGCCGAACAGAAAGACCTCGTGATCCTCGACCACGAAGCCCTCGGGCGCGGCCAGCTGCTGGTTGAGGGTGCAGCCGGGCAGCTCGAAGACCCGGTTGCAGCCGTGGCAGTGAAAATGATGATGATGGGCCTTGCCGCTGCGTTCATAGAGCGTGCCCATGGCCGGATGGTTGATCTGGGTCAGCCAGCCCCGGTCGAGCAGCAGTTTGAGGTTGCGATAGACCGTGGCCTGGTTGAGCGATTCCACCCGGGCGCGGCCGAGACGGAGGATTTCGTCGATCCCCAGAGGGCGGTCCTCGCTCAGGAAAACCTGCTCGATGGCTGTTCGCTGTGTGGTCTTTCGCTGCATGCTCGTCACTCCTGCTCCCACTATAGACGCGGCCCGTCGTTGTTGCAAAAGATTTTGCATTATCGGTTGACGGTCCGCCACCCCTCTGTATAATGCAAATCAATTTGCATTAACTCCCCGCTCGTCTTCAGGAGGATAAATCCATGCTCACCGCCACCCTGCGCCTGTTGCTCCTGCTGTTCGTCTGCCCTGCCGCCCTGTGCCTATCCCAATCGAAGGCCCATGCCGCCGACAGGCCGCCGCGCATCCTCGCCAGCACCTTTCCCATGTACCAGATCGTCCGCAACATCACCCAAGGGATTGACGGAGTCGAGGTCGAGCTGATGATCCCCGCCCAGATGGGCTGTCCCCACGACTACGCCCTCACGCCCCAGGACATGACCAAACTGGCCAGGGCCGAGGTGCTCGTCATCAACGGGCTGGGCCTGGAGGAATTTCTCGGTGCGCCGGTGCGCAAGGCCAATCCCCATCTCACCCTGATCGACAGCTCGCGCGGGATTGCCCAGATTCTCCCCTACACCGAGGAAAAAGAGGGCCACGGGCACGCCAGCAAAACCCATGGGCAGCCTCATGGAGTCCACAACGACGGGCATGACGGTCATCACGATGCCAATCCCCACCTTTTTGCCAGCCCGCGCATGGCCGCCCTGCTGACCGCCAACATCGCCAATGCCTTGGCCCAGGTCCATCCCGCCGGTGCCGCGGCCTATACCGCCAACGCCCAGACCTACGGCCAACGGCTGACCCGGCTGGCCGACGAACTGGCCGAGCTGGGCAAGCGGTTGCACACCAACCGCATCGTCACCCAGCACGGGGTCTTCGACTACCTGGCCCGCGACATGGGGCTGGAAGTGGTGGCGGTGGTCCAGGCCCATGCTGGTCAGGATCCGTCCGCCTCGGAGATCCTTCGTCTCGTGCAGACGATCAAGGCGAAAAAAGCAGGTGCGATTTTCACCGAACCACAGTATCCAGAAGCTGTCGGCAGAACCATCGCCAAGGAGGCGGCTATTGCCACCGCCCGCCTCGATCCGGCGGCCACCGGACCCGAACAGGCCCCGCTGGACTACTACGAACAGGTCATGCGCGCCAACCTCAACACCCTGGAACAAACCCTTGGCAGCCACTAGCGTGCTTCCCCTCCATCAGCCCGGCCCGGCAGACCTTGCCGTGCGTTTTGACGCGGTCACCGTGGAGCGTGGCGGCATCTCCATCCTCGACCAGGTGAGCGCCTCCGTGCCCAAGGGCAGCTGCACGGCGATCATCGGTCCCAACGGCGCCGGCAAGACCACCTTGCTGCTGGCCTTGCTGGGAGAGATCAGCTATCAGGGACGCATCCACATGGGCAACAACGGCGCGCCGCCGCGCATCGGCTACGTGCCGCAGCGGCTCAGCTTCGACCGGGGCATGCCGTTGACGGTCAGCGAATTTCTGGCCATGGGCTTTCAGAAAAAGCCGCTCTGGTTCGGCATCGCCAAGGCACTGCACCAGCGCTCCCGGGAAGCCCTGGAACTGGTCAAGGCCGGACATCTGGCCAGCCGCAAGATCGGCGCCCTGTCCGGCGGCGAATTGCAGCGGGTCCTGCTGGCCCTGGCCCTGCGCCAGGAACCGGAACTGCTGGTGCTTGACGAGCCTTCGGCCGGGGTCGATTTCCGTGGCGAGCTGATCTTCTGCGAATTGCTCGACAACCTCCGCCGCAGTCAAGGATTCACCCAGCTGATGGTCAGCCATGACCTGGCCACCGTCACCCACCACGCCACCCACGTGATCTGCCTCAACCGCAAGGTGGCCGCCGAGGGGCCGCCCCGCCTCACCCTGACCGGCGACAATCTCACCGCCATCTTCGGCATGCACATGGGTCTGGTCAGTTCCCGGTCCATGCCCGACAACCGGGCGGTCTGCTCCGCCCCCTGCTGCCAGGAGCGGACCAATGCCTGATTTGTCGCCGTTGTACGCGCTGTTGCCGCAGCTGCTGCCCTTTGACTGTCTCCACGCCCGGTTCATGCAACAGGCCCTGCTCGGACTGCTGCTGCTCGCCCCCATGGCTGCGGTCATGGGCATCCTGGTGGTCAACTTCCGCATGGCCTTTTTTTCCGACGCCATCAGCCATTCCGCCTTTGCCGGCGTGGCCCTGGGCCTGCTGTTCTCGGCCGACCCCGGCTGGACCATGCCCGCCTTCGGCCTGCTGGTCGGCTTGGGCATCATGATCCTCCAGCGCCACTCCAGCCTGTCGAGCGACACGGTGATCGGGGTCTTCTTTTCGGCCATGGTGGCCTTCGGTCTGGCCATTGTCAGCCGCGACCGTTCCCTCGCCCGCGACCTGCAACGTTTCCTTTACGGCGACATCCTCACCATCAGCGACGCCCAGATCCTCTGGCTGGTCCTCCTGTTCGTGGTGCTGATGCTCTTTCTCGCCCTCAGCTACAACCATCTGCTCTATATCGGCCTCAACCCGACCCTGGCCCAGGCGCACCGCATCCGGGTGGCTATCCACCAATACTGCTTCGCCGGGCTGCTCGCCCTGGTGGTCATGTTTTCGGTGCAGGCGGTCGGCGTCCTGCTGGTCACCGCCCTGCTGATTGTCCCGGCGGCCGCGGCGCGCAATGTGGCCCGCTCGGCCGGCGCGATGTTCTGGTGGGCCCTGCTGATCAGCCTCACCTCGGCGGTCAGCGGCCTGCTCATCTCCGCCCAGGATTGGGCGCGCACCGCCACCGGCGCCACCATCATCCTCATCGCCTGCGGCTGGTTCATGCTCAGCCTGCTGCTGGCCAGCCGGCGCCGGGAACAGTCAGCCTGAAAAGTGCCGTCCTGCCGCGCCACAAGGAAAAGAAAAACGTACGTGAAGAGAATCCCGCTCGACAGACCGAACCGTTAACCCAGCAGGCCTTTTCCTGCATCCCGCCAGGTAACCGCCCATGGATCACTTTTTTGCCCCCGCCTCCCTTGCGGTCTACGGACTCTCCTCCAAGCCCGGCAACACCCCGCGCATCATTGTCGACAACTGTCTCCGCTGGGGGTATCGCGGCCGCATCTTCGGCGTCAATCCAGCCACCGACGAGACCGATGTCGGCGGCATCCGCGTTGTCCGCAGCGCCGCTGAGCTGCCGGTGGCGCCCGAACTGGCGGTCGTGCTCATCCCGGCCCGCTATGTGCCGGCCGCGGTCGAGGACTGCGGGCGGGCCGGAATCACGCGGCTGGCGGTACAGTCCGGCGGTTTCAACGAATCAAGCGAAGGCGGCATGGCCCTGGCTGCCCAACTGCGGGACGCCGCCCGCCGTCACGGCATCCGCTTTGTCGGTCCCAATGGCCTGACCCTGGCCGATACCGCAAGTGGTCTCTGTCTCCCCTTTGTGCCCTCCTTCCCGGTCAGACACGGCACTTTCTCGCTCATCACCCAAAGCGGCGGCCTGGGGCTGTTCCTCTGGAATCTCCTGGAAAGCGAGCAAGTGGGCTTGGCCAAGTTCGCCAGCATCGGCAACAAGCTCGACCTCGATGAATGTGATGTGCTCGAATACCTCGCCACAGACCCGTCCACCCGGGTCATCGGTCTTTACCTGGAGCAGATCGGCAACGGCTGCCGCCTGGTGGAGCTGGCCGCACGGATCGACAAACCGGTGATCCTCTACAAGGCCAACACGACCGAGGCCGGCAGCCGGGCGGCCATGAGCCACACCGCCTCGCTTGCCCACGACGAGGCGATCATCGACACCGCCTGCGCCCGGGCGGGGATCATCCGCATCCATCACCTGCACGACTTCATCACCACGGCCAAGGCCTTTGATCTGCCGCCGATGCGCGGCAAGCGGATCATGGTCATGAGCCCGGCCGGCGGTCTGGGCGTGGCCATGGCCGATGACTGCGAGCAGGCGGGCTTTGCCTTTGCCGATCCGGGACAGGCCTTTTACACCGAGCTGGCCGGGATCGCCAACGCCGGCATCATCCGCCTCGGCAATCCGCTGGACATGGGCGACCTTTACCAAATCGACAAGTACCCCATGATGTTCAGCCATGTGCTCGCCAGCTCCGAGGTGGATGGGGCGATCTATGCCAGTCAGTGGCCACGGATGCCTGCCGGCGGCAGCGATGTGTTCACCGCCATGTTCACCACCGACATCAGCCTGGAACTGGCCGGCGCCATGCGCTCTGCCGACAAGCCCTTGGCCCTGGTGCTCTACGGCGACGCACCGGTCATCGCCGCGCTCAAGGCTCGGGCGCCGTTGCCGGTGTTCGACGGCCCGGAGGAGGCCATTCGCGCCCTGCGCCGCCAGATGGATTTTCATGTCCACAAGGCGGCGGGGCCCTTGCAGAGCGACACCCCGCCCCCCTGGCCTCGCGCCGAGGAAGCCCGTGTGTGGCTGAATGCACGGGCCGGTCTTGTCGGCGAGGAGGGACTGGAGCTGCTTGGCCTGTACGACGTGCCCAGTCCGCCCGCGTTGGTCGCCCGGACCGCCGAGGAGGCGGAGGCCTTGGCGGAGCGGATCGGCTGTCCGGTGGTGCTCAAGGTGGTGTCCCCGGCCGCGATCCACAAAACCGAGGTCGGCGGCGTCCTGGTCGGGATCGGTTCCCCCGAGGAGGCGCGGCGGGGATTCACACGCATCAAGGACAATCTGGCCCGCCATTGCCCCGGGGCGGAACTCGCGGGGGTGCGGGTCATGGCCATGGCTCCGGCGGGGCTTGATTTTTTTATCGGCGGCCTGCGCGATCCTTCCTTTGGTCCCGTGGTCCTGTTCGGGTCCGGCGGCATTCTCGTCGAGCTTTTCCAGGATGTGGAGCGGGTCTTGTGCCCCACCTCGACGGCGGAAATCCGGGCCAAGCTGGAACGGCTCAAGGCCGGACGGATTCTGGCCGGGATGCGCGGGCAACCACCCATCGATCCCGAGCCGTTCATCCAGGCGGTCGGCAATGTCGCCCGCTTGCTCGTTGATTGCCCGCGGATCGCTGAACTGGATGTCAACCCGGTCCGCATTCTCCCCACCGGCGCCCTCCTTGCCTTGGACGCGCGGATGCGGGTCCTGCCCCCCCCTTCCCCCTGACGAGGTCGCTCATGAAACACCTGATCCGACTCCTGCTCTGCTGCCTGCTGCTCGCACCAGCCATCTGCCGCGCCAACGACGGCTTCGGTGGCTTGAGCGCCACTGGCCTGCATTTCCACAAGAACGCGAGCGTCCGCATGCTTGCCGAGGATCTCTTTCTTAGCCCCGGCCAGGTGCGCGTGCGATCCGTGTTCCGCAACGAGGGGGCCATGGACGTTCAGGGGGAGGTTATTTTCCCCCTGCCGCCGATCTCCTTGGCCGCCCTGACCGACTCCGGCTTCGCCCTCTCCGAGCAGCAGCTGGCCCGGGAGAATGTGGTCGATTTCATTGCCTCGGTCAACGGACAACGAATCCCTGTCCAAAGCGACCGCATCGCTGTCCGGGAACCGCATTTCGAGGCACAGCGCCCGCTTTCGGCCGGCTACGATACGCCCGGCGAGGATGTCACCGCCGTGCTCAAGGAACTGGGCATACCGCTGTCGCTCAATGTCACCGAGGTGGCGGCCATGATCGCACGTCTGCCGCAGCCGTCCAAGGATCGGTTGCGCGCCGGGAAGTTGGCCGATTTTTTTGACGGTGAGCCGCCCCGCCCCGCCTGGTCCATCATCGTTCGCTATCACTGGCCTCAGGTCTTTCCCGCCGGCCGGGAGATAACCATTGACCATCGCTACGCGCCCGCCCCGCCGGGGGGCATTTTTAGCTGGCCCAAGCAGGAACGGGATCTCGACCCCTACCAACGGGAACTGATCCAGACCTACTGCATCGACGACACCACCCGCAAAGGCCTGGTCAAGCGGCTGCACCATGCCTCGGCCGGCGAGCTGGCCGGCACCGGCACGGCCCTCTTCCTGGACTATGTGCTGACCACGGCCAATACCTGGCATGGACCCATCGGCACCTTTCGCCTGACCATCGACAAAGGGTCACCGGACAACATCCTGTCCCTGTGCATGGACGGCATCCGCAAAACCGGTCCGACCACCTTTGTGGTGGAAAAGACCAACTTCACCCCGACCGAGGATCTACGCCTGCTGATTGTCTCCCGCCTGGCACAATGAAGCCGTGACCGGCGCAGCGATGGGCGGCTCACACAGGGTGAGCCCGAGGTGGTGCCTGCCGCGTCGGGACGGCCGGGCATATCCTTGCACGTGATCGCCATCCACACCGGTCATATCTGAAAAAATCGGCATCGTCTTTTTTCCGAGAAATCGGTGTTGCATCGCGCCGGTCACGAGCAAAGATTTCGTTATTGCATGATCGATACTTTACAAACAGGGTGGAATAGCGTATTTCGTTATTCCATATCGAATAACGAAAAAGGTGCACTCGTATGACAACACAGCCAGTTTCACCGGCATCAGATTCGCTTTTTCTCCAGCATATCCTCGGTTCATCGAACAAAAAAAACCCAACGGTGCCCCTGCTGGAGGAAATCGACCGCTGCGGCTCGATCAACCAGGCGGCCAAAACCGTGGGTATAAGCTACAAGGCCGCCTGGGAGAAGATTGAAAATCTCAACAACCTCAGCTCGGAACCACTGCTCAGGCGCCAGGTGGGCGGCAGTGGCGGGGGCGGGACGGTGCTGACCGAAGCCGGCCACGCCTTTCTGCAACGGGCGCGAACCCTGCAGCGGGAATTCACCAGCTTTCTTAATTTTTTTTATTTCTCGCCGGACGAGGCATTCAACACCTTGAAAACACTCAGGAGAATAGAAATGAAGATCAGTGCCCGCAATGTCTGGCTGGGCAACGTCGCCAAGATCGAAAAAGGGGCAGTGAACAGCGTGGTCACCGTGGCCCTCAAGGAGCAGGATACCATTGTCTCGGTGATTACGGATAACTCGGTACAGCGATTGGGACTCGAAATCGGTTCCGAAGTGCTGGCCATCGTCAAGGCACCCTCTGTGATGCTGGCGTTGGAGGTCGACCGCAACAAGATCTCCGCCCGCAATATCCTGGAAGGCACGGTGAATCGCATCGTGCCCGGCGTGGTCAACGACGAGGTGATCATCGATCTCGCCGGCGGCAACACGGTCACCTCGATCCTGACCTCGGAGAGCGTCAAACGCTTGGGTCTGAAAGAGGGGATGCCGGTCGCGGCGGTGATCAAGGCCTCGGATGTGTTGCTGGCTGTTGCCTAACGCACCGAGGCTGCAAAAAGAACGAAACCACCCGAGATCGTTCGGGCATTTGTACCTTTGCTGAGGAGAACACAATGAAATCACTACAAGCCATCGTCGCCACCATCTTTACCTGCCTGTTGAGCGCCTCCCTCCTCCAGGCTGCCGAGGAGATCCGCATCTCGGTTCCGGCCTCCATGACCGACGCCATGAAGGAACTGGCCGCCCAATTCGGCGCCTCGGGCAAGCACGCCCAGATCGTGCCTAATTATGGGCCCTCCGGCACCCTGGCCAAACAGATCGTCGAGGGCGCGCCGGCGGATATCTTCATCTCGGCCAACCAGAAGTGGATGACCTATCTCCGCGACGAAAAAAAGATCGATCCGGCCAGCGAGAAAATTTTGGCCGCCAACACCCTGGTCTTTGTCGGCATGAAGAATCCAGCCGTGACCACGTTGGCGGATATCGTCACCTTGAAGCAGATCGCCATCGGCAGCCCGAAAAGCGTGCCCGCCGGCGAGTATGCGGCTCAGGCCATGGAAAAGGCCGCCATCTACAAACAACTGGAAGAGGCACAGAAGCTGGTCATGGCCAAGGACGTGCGTCAATCGCTGACCTATGCCGACCGGGGCGAAACCGATGGCGCCTTTGTCTACAAGACCGATGCCCTGATGGCCGAAAAGGCGGTGATCCTGTTCGAGGTTCCCCAGGATCTCTATGAAAGGGTGACCTACCCGATTGCCCTGACCGCGGATGGTGCCAAGAAGGCCGAGGCCAAGGCCTTCTACACCTTCCTCATCGGTCCGGAGGGACTGAAGGTCTTTTTGCACTACGGCTTCAGCGCCCCGAAATAATCGGGCTTGTGCTGTCGGGCTACATCGCATGTTTCTGCAACCCTCGGATCTCGACGCGATCCTGCTTTCCTTCAAGGTGGCCTGCACGGCCACCTTGCTCTCCACGCCGCTGGGCATCGGTGTCGCCTATCTGCTCGTCCACACCCGCATTCCGGGCAAGGCCATCATCGAGGGTATCGTCAACCTGCCGCTGGTGCTGCCCCCGGTGGTGATCGGCTACCTATTGTTGGTGCTCTTTGGCCGCCGGGGCTGGATCGGCTCATGGCTCATGGAGTACAACATCCAGATTATCTTCACCCTTACCGGGGCTATTATTGCCTCGGCCGTGGTCGGTTTCCCCCTCTTGGTCCGCTCGATCCGCCTGGGCATGGAATTGGTTGATCCCGCCTATCACCGGGCAGCCCGCACCCTGGGCGCCAGCGGCTGGGACGCCTTTTTCACCGTGACCCTGCCGCTTTCCGGACGGGCGGTCTTTGCCGGCATGACCCTGATGTTCGCCCGCAGCCTGGGCGAGTTCGGGGCCACCATCATCCTGGCCGGCAACATTCCCGGGGTCACCCAGACCATACCGCTGGCCATCTACGAATACACCAGCACCCCGGGGGGTGACCGCATGGCGCTGTCGCTCTGCATGGTGTCGATCATCCTTTCCTTTATCGTCTTGTTGGCCAGTGGCGCGGCCAGTAAATCGCTGGACAAAAAATAGCATGCACCTGGACGTTTCCCTCCGCAAGCAACAGGGCACCTTTCAATTCACCGCCGAATTCAGCCTCTCCGGTCAACGTATCGGCCTGTTTGGACCCTCGGGCAGTGGTAAATCTACGCTAATGCACCTGCTGGCCGGACTGCTCAAGCCGGACAGCGGTTCCATCCACCTGGATGAAACAGTGCTGTTTGACAGTGCTCGCGGCATCAACCTGCCACCGGAACAGCGCCGCATCGGTGTCGTCTTTCAGCATGCCCATCTCTTTCCGCACATGAGCGTGCGCCGCAACCTGCTCTACGGCTGGCGGCGCACGCCGGAGGCCGAGCGGCATGTTGAGCCGGAGGCGATCATCGAGGTCCTCCATCTGGCGCACCTGCTGGACCGGGGCGTCAATCTGCTCTCCGGCGGCGAACGCCAACGGGTGGCCCTGGGCCGCACCATCCTCTCCTGCCCCCGCTTGATTCTCATGGATGAACCACTCACCGGCCTGGATGAGGAACTGAAGTTTCAGATCATGCCCTACCTCAACTCGGTGTTTTCCCGCTTCGACATTCCCCTGCTGTTCATCAGCCATTCCCTGTTGGAGATGCGGCTGATGACCGAGCAGGTGCTGGTGGTGGAACAGGGAGAGGTCAAGCGGCAGATGGCCACCGAGGAACTGGCGCAGTCCGCCTGGGCGGCCTCCCGCCAGGGCTATGTCAACCTGCTGCGGTTGGGCCGACCGCAGCCGCAGGGCGATCTCTGGGCCTATCAGTGGGGAGATGTGCGCCTGGTGCTCACCGAACAAGGCGAAAACGAGGAGAATGTCTTTGAACTCGATGCCCGGGAGATTCTGCTCTTCAAACGCCATCCCGAAGCCACCAGTGCCCGCAACCTGCTCCCCTGTACCGTGCGCAAGCTGTTCACCGTCGGCAACCGGGTGCGAGTGGAACTGCAGTGCGGCTCCCAGACCATGACCGTGCAGATCGTTCCGGAATCGATGCGCGAGTTGGCGTTGGAAACAGGAAAAGAGGTGGTGGCGGTGATCAAGGCATCTGCCTTCCGCAAGTTGCTGTAGCCGTCGGGCCTTGTCTCCATGGCTGGAGATCCCGCCGGCTCAAGGGTGGTCATGATGGTGGCAATAGAGTCCCGGTTCTCCGCGCCAGCCTTTTGCCGGAATCACATCGCCGAAGACTGCATCAGGAGGGTGCACGTTCGCGCCCTTCCTGCCCCTCCGTTCTCCGCGAAGTACGCGGCCTGGGGGGAAAGGGGGCGCGGTAAACAGGTTGTCAGCCTTTCTTCCTTGGGGCCTCGGGTACGCCGCCGCCGTGGCACTCCATGCAATTGGGTTGGGCATTGATGCCGTGATCGGAGATCGGGGCCCAGTCCCCCTCTTCCTCGTATTTGCCGTCCTTCCAGTCGTTGAGCAGCTCCACCAGGTGATAGGCCACGCTGGCCGTCACCCGCGCACAACGGTCTTTGCGCTCTGGGCTGCCGACCGTTTTGTCGGCAACCGCCATCCACTTACCGACCGAGACATGACAGAGTGGCGATTCGCTGATGGTCTGCGGAATGTTGCCCTTGAAGGCAGGCTCTTTCGGTTTAAAAACAGGAAGAGCTGTCTCGCAATACCACTGCATGATATCCGTTCCGATCAGGTGCCCCTCATCAGCACCGGCAATTCGCGGGCCGATGATCAGGTTGGCGACGATGTTCGCGCCAGCATTTGAGCCGCAGATCGTGCCCCAACTGGCCACGCCACCCTCAAGAAAGACAAAGGCATCGATGGGAAAGGAAACGTAGGGTTCGCCGACCTTTTCTCGTAGCTGGGTGAAGACGCTACTGATAACCGCGCAACCGCAATACACTCGGTACCATTCTTTATACGCAAGTTCAGCGGTGGCCATCGGATCGAGCTTTTCATAGGGCCACGGCCATTTTTCGGTGTTGCCGCCCATGGCACGGGCCGGTTGCAACACCCCACCCAGATGCGCCAGGGCAGCGGTTGTTGCCAACGCCCCGGTCCCAAGCAGCCATTGCCGTCGGGAAACTCCTTTCAGTCTCTTTTCGTTTTCAGAATCCATGGTGGCTCCTATTCGCACAATTTTCTCATCACGAGAAGCGGTTATTTGTTGGTATGACAGACACCACACCTGGCGAGATCTTTGTCCTGCTGGAGGTGGCATTCCATGCAGAGCCTGTGGCTGGCCCGTTTAAGCGTCGCTATTGGTTCTGGCATGACTGCCTTGCTATTGTGGCAGGTTTCACATTGTTTAATTTTTTGCCCAGCCACATAGTCCTCCATTTTACCGCCCGGTCCTTTGCTGTGATGGCAGCCATCGCATTCCAGCCATTGGTGGTTGTGGTGCGGTAGGTAGGCTGGCTTTGCCACCTTTTCCTTGTCAATCGTCGATTGGATGACCACGTGTTCTGGTCCTTGTCCACCCGTGGCACATACCGGCAAGGCAGCAATGCATGTCCAGCAGAGAGCAAGAATGGCCCCGTGCACCGCATTAAATCTCATGGTTAATCTCCTGAATGTCATGGCTTGGAGCCGCAAGCGGAACCGCCTTCAACGTAGTCGCGTTAACGCAAATCCTGCACGGATAAGCGAGAAGTCACGAGCGGATCCCCCTCGAGTCGGTTGATTGGGATGCAATGGCATTTGTTATATTTTTAAAAATATAACGAGTCAACAAAAAAACTCCTCCTTGAAAATAATCCGGCATGTAGGCCCATCAAGCCATGATCGACGGTTAGCAAGAGCAGATAACGGGACAATCGGCTCAGGTATGAAGGCTGGCTCCGTTTTTTGCGGATACGCTAGATTGGGGCACGGGGGTATATTCCCAAAAGTATCCCCAAGGCTTTAGATTTTAGCGTAGCAAGGCGGACAGTCTCGGACAACGGAAAAAGAAAAAGCCCAGTGTTTACTGGGCTTTCAAGACATCCTTGGACTTACTCGGATGTTAGGATGGTGCGAAGGCGAGACTCGAACTCGCACGACAGTGGGCCACTACCCCCTCAATGAGGTGGCCTGTCGACCGGAATCAGTGGCCGCTTTCAACCGGAATACCCGGCCGACTTGAAACGGAATCAGTGGCCGGCTTACTCCGGAATACGCACAATTGAGGTGGAAAGATTGCCTCGCAGAGCTGTAAGAACGCGTCAGAACTCTTTTGCCGTTCAAAATCATTGTCGGCAAGTCTTACGAAGGAGCAACCGGTGGCAAAATCGTTAGGGCAAAGCTATGCCAACCATAGGTAAAAATCAACGAAAAAGAAAAGGCCAAAAGCTCTGTATTCTTGAGCTTTTGGCCTTTGTTTATTGGTGCTCCAGGCAGGATTCGAACCTGCGGCACCAGGATTAGGAATCCTGAATAATATAATATAAATTAATAATTTGCATGCAATTGTCGTAATTTTAGGCGCAAATTTCAACAAAAAAGCTTCTCTCAACCAATTAGACGGGTCCTTTTCGTCTTCTTCACCTTCTTGTTTCCAGTTGCTGAGAATTCCAATTCCCCCAACCTTTCTTCCAGCATCTCCAACCGCCTGACCATCTCCACATTCTCTCGTTTTCCTTTCATGGCCCCATAAAGCCCATCGATTACCCCACTCAAGATTGCGCTGTACTCAGTTTCAGACTTGAGCACTTCCAATGCTCGCTGCAAGGTTTCGGATTTCGTTTTGTCCAAGTGTCGACCAAGGCTATCAGCACTGGATTGCTCATCCCGTAAAGACCCAAGCCGCGAAACTCCTTGGCCCTGAACCACTGTTCCTTCTTGAACCGCCCGGCCGAGAGTGAGCATGGCTTCATAGGTCATGCCAAAATGATCGACAATTTTTAGTCGGATCTCCTCAGCCGCTGGCTTTCTTCCCTTGATCACCGCATTGAGATAGCCCCGGTCAATGTTCTGGGCCAGGGCAAGACGCACCTGTGCGCCTCTTCCCTCCTGTTGGAGCAAAAAATTTAATGCGACCCGGAACTGCTCAGCGATTGGGTTGTTCATGCCGCAAAGGATAGAGCATTTGCTCAAGAAATAAAAGCCGAGAATACGGCTGGGTCAAAAATGTGAGGGGGTTGCATAAACTTCGTTATTGGCATTTGGTTGAACTCTCATGGCGCGAGCTTAATTTTGCTCGCTTTTTTGAACCCATAGCGCAAGCGCGTTTAAGGAAACCGTTGCCATGAAACCCTTCCGCTGCAATGCTTGTCATCGAATTCAACCTATAAACCCAAGGAGCCCCAAACAAGAATACTGCAACCGTGCTGACTGCCAACGGGCCAGAAAAAGAGAATGGCAGCGAAAAAAAAGAGCCACTGATCCTGATTACCGCCAAAACCAGAATGATTGTCAGAAGCGATGGCGGGAACAGCATCCCCATTACTGGCGAGAATACCGGAAAAAGATAAAAGACTTGCCACCGCCGTCTGATCCGCCCGCTGCAAAGATGGACGGGTTGCCTCAAGATTTCCACATATTTCCGGGGAAATACATCATTGCTCCTGTTCATGATCAAAACATCAAGATGGACACGTTCCAGGCTATAATCCTCCCTATTCCAACCAGTTACGATCCTGAAAAAGACGACATCATAGGCAAGTTCGCTGCATTGGCCTACGATCACCTGAAGAATAACGGACAGGTTCGAACTCCATCCAACTGTTCTCCGTAGCAACAACTTTTCACCTCAGCGATCAGCCCTCTCAAAAGCGTTTTTGCGGGCATTGATTGCCGGGAAACATGCGGGAAATAAATGAGCACCTGCTCATTTATTGAGCAATTGCTCATTTTATTTAATAAAAACAGCATATTATCGACAGTTTTTCCTTGACTGCATCCTTATTTTCATCCAAATAGTTGACCATGAGCGCAACGAACGAGCGGATCACCCAAAAGCAGATTGCCCTGGAGGCTGAAATCTCGGCAGATTTTCTCAGTCAAATCCTCCACGGCAAACGGCCCTGCCCGAAAGCGGTGGCGGTTCGCCTCGAAAGAGTCACCGGTATCAGCAGAGTGATCTGGGTTTGGGGCTCTCCAGAGCAAATCCGCGCAGAGGTCCACAAGGTATGTGCCAATGATACGAAACACATCCATCACGATCGATGAGGCGGCTGAGCTCGCCAAGTGCAGCTACCACACCATTCACCGGGCAATCAAGCGGGGTGATCTGGCAGCCTATAAGCCAGGGAAAACCGTCTTGATCCTGGAAGCTGACCTAAATGCCTGGTTTGAAAGCAAGCGTATTCGAGCGGTGAAAGCAGGCCGGCCTCGTCGATCTATTCAGATTCGTGAACGGTAGCTCGTTTTATGAAAACAATTCCGAGCGAGGAGGCTGTTATTTCACGCGAACTCTTTCCTACAGAACCAGAGGCGAGCGGTCTTCTCCAGCACCGCTGTTTTGATTCCCTGTCGCCTGAGATGCGACAGAAGATTCTAGCCATTGAGCAAATCCCTTTGCTACCCGACTGGCCCGACAAGACGCGCGGCATCCCCAATATATGCCTGCGCTCCGCTCTGTTCGGGGTGATCAAAAGAGGGCGACGAAAAGCCGTCAAGAAGGAACTCATCGCATCGCTCAAGGGGGTGACGATCCAATATACCGGTTGGCGATTGGATCAGGGTGATTTTGACGTGTTGGCGCAAGCACTCCATTTTCAAGCCCGTGAGCCCGATCCAGAGAAACGACAGTTTCTCAGGATCAAGGTGAAACCCTTTCTTGCGGCCATCGGACGTCAAGGCGGAAAATCAGGCCGGGAGTGGCTCAAGGATTCACTCCGACGCCTGACAGCCACCGCCGTAGAGATCAAGGTCGATCTTGGTCCATACCGGGGGAGCTTCTCCTATGCCGGCTCACTGGTCGACGAATTCTATTTCAGCGATGAAGACCAGTCCTACATCGTCAGGATCAATCCCAAATTGGTAGGCCTGTTCGATGTCGGCTGGACCCAGGTGCAGTGGCAACAGCGGCTCCAGCTCAAAACCGATCTCGCCAAGTGGCTGCATGGCTTCTATGCGAGTCACCGAGCGCCCTATCCCGTAAAAATTACCACATTGAAGCATCTCTGCGGGTCGGAGTGCTCTCGGCTGGTTGATTTTCGCCGGAGTTTACGATCCGCGATGAGCGAATTGGTCCAGGCCGGAGCTGTCCAGGGTTGGGACATTGATCCGGAAGACAAGTTGAACGTGGTGCGCCACCCTCAGTCACCTCAAGAAAGAGGGGGCATAGCACTCACACTTGGGGGGCATAGCACTCACACTCAGGGGGCATAGCACTCACACCTGGGGGCATAGCACTCACAAAACAGGGGGCATAGCACTCACGTTTTGGGGGCATAGCACTCACAGTTGCTCAATTTTTTTCGCACGCAACCCATTGCAAATAATAAGTTTTTTCCGGAGATCCCGAACCCTCTAATCATCTTTAATCTTTTTTTAATCTTAAAAGAAGGGCCGACCGCCCACGAGTCTCATGACAGCACCGAGCGCCATCCACATCTCCTCCAGCCAGCTCACCTGGCTTGCCGCCACGCAATGGGTCCAAGCCCACACGCATGTGGTCCGTTGGGAGGCAGCTCCTTTTGTTCCCTACATGGCAGGAGATGACGACGATCTGTTCCAGGAGGCCACCATAGCTGCTTTCAAGGCACTGATGGAGGCTGAGAACCAAGACCCTCAGCGGTTGATCACCTATTTTCGGACTATCTTCAGAACGCAGTGCCTGAAGATGGCCATTGGTCTCCGACCAGCACATTTTTCCTACGAGTACCTGGTCTGCACTGCTTCTCGGGAAGAGGAGGAATACCTTCCTGAACCGCAACCCGAGGAGATCATGGCAGCCATGCAACGGGTCGAGGATCGGGACCGGCAAATTTGCCGGTGGATCCTCCAACAACCGTTCCCGGTCTCCACCGAGGAGACGGCGTGCCACTTCAACCTCAGCCGGCGACAGGTCTGTCGAGTCCTTCAGAGCGCCACTGACCACATCATTCAACAACAACGAAACATGCAGCCCAAACTACCGACCATAACCGAGTTTTCCCGCAAGTCACCTCTTCCCCGAAAAATCCTCCTGCTCCTGAAGCGCAAGGAGATCATCCAGGATCCCCTTACCCCGGAGAACCAGGTCGGCCTGCGTGTATTGGAGCAGGTCTGGGGGGACAGGAATGTACTTCGTCCGCAGATCTCCCGGATGTCCCGTCTGGCCAGGGAGAAGTTTATCCGGACCGTGGCCTTGAGCAGCAAATGGGAACGCTACGCCTACTCCCGGTACTTCAACCAAGAGCCGGGAAGCCGTCTTTCCCTGCAGCAGGTTATCGAAGAAATTCAGGCCACCTTCCGGTTTGAGCTGACCAAAAAACAGATCAACCGGATTCGAAATATTCGCTCCAAAGCCCAGGTCGCCCGGTACCGAGATATGAAGAAAAAGGCCAAGGAGATTTCTTACATCGCGCAAACTAAGAAGTAAGAAACAACGTTTCTTGATGATGACAAAACCGACTTCAACGGCCCGAAAAAGAGAGCACAAGAAAATCATGAACGCCCACCTGATTCCCATCCTGATAACCGTTCTGATCCTGAGCGTCTCGCCGCTCATGGCCAGGGAGATCCGCCAGGAACGCTTCTCCCTGCTGAGTGAGATTGTGCAGGTGACGGACCGGGAGACCTTTGTCCTCACCGGCACACCCAACCACCGCCACCCAGCCTGCGAGATAAGGACCGTAAAGGCCACGGATACTTGCCAGCTCCCGGTGGTGCATTTCCTCCTCGGTAGCGCCGAGCTGACGCAGACCGAACAGACCTTGCTGCTGACAGCCCTGGCCCAATGCACCATCGCCCCCGATACCGGGGTGATCGTCACCGGTCACACCTGTTCGCTGGGGACGGAAGAGCGCAACCGTATCCTCTCCTACGAGCGGGCAGAAAAGGTGGCAGCAGTTCTCCGTGCCCATGGCTACACCGTCTCCGAAACAGCGGCCATGGGCTCGCAGCAACCCCTACCCGGCAACGAAGACCTGGCCAAAAACCGGCGAGTCGAACTCGCCTTGACCCGACCGTAACCTGCCAGAACGGCAGATTTTTCAAACACTCTTTGGAGGAGACCACGATGAACCGACTGCAACGCTTCCGCAAACATTTAAACATGACAAATTGGATGGCCGCCGTGCTGTTCTCCCTGATGAAGGCGGGCAACGCTTTGGCCATGACCGTACCGGCCACAGGCTCCTTTGCCTATGACCTCTACGACATCGGCGTCAACCAGATCCTGCTTGGCCCGGTGGGATTCACCGGCGGGGTGGCCTGCATGTGCGTGGCCGCAATCCTGGCCATCCGGCAGATGATCCTGCCAGCGGCCGGGGTTGTGTTGGGCGGAGCCTTTCTGCTCCGGGCCAACACCGTAGTTGAGACCATCGGCGCTTTGATCAGTTGAGGGGAACATGGCCGGCTCATCCCGCAAATTTCCCCAGTATCTGTCCCGACCCTTCCAGGTGCTGTGGTTTGAGGTCGATGAGCTGGCCATTTTTCTGTTCACCCTCACCGTTGCCCTGATCTACGGCGGCCTGGCCTGGCTTGTCTTTGTCGGCGTCCAGTATGGCTACATCCGAACCAAACGGAGCAAACCCCGGGGATTTCTCAAGCACCTGCTCTATGCCTGCGCCTTGCTGCAAATGAAAAACTACCCCGGTTACTTTGAACAGGAGTTCCACGAGTGAAACTCAACACCTATGTGCAACACAGCAGCAACCTCTTTGCCCGCAACCGGTTGCTCCAGTTTGTGGTGATCATGCTGGCGGTCTGCCTGATGGTCACCTCCTTCATGGCCTACCGGGCGGTACGCTATCAGAAGGTGATCCTCATTCCGCCGCAGATGACCGGCACGGTGGAGTTTGTCCAGGGCAAGCCGACCGAGGCCTACATCCAGGACATTGGCCGGCGGATCATCAGCTTGGCCACTACCTATTCGCCCAGTACGGCACGCAAGCAGTTCAACGAGTTGCTGGTCTACTACGCTCCCGAGTCCTACCCCGAGGCCTCCACGCTCTGGTACTCGCTGGCCGGGCGGATCGAGGAGTCCCAGGTTAGTTCGGTCTTCTATCCGCAGACCCTGAGCATGAAGGACAACCGCATTGAGGTGTTTGGTGATCTGAAGCAGTACACCGGCAACACCCGGCTGGAAAATACGACCCGGACCTATTTCCTCGACTTCCAGATCCGGGACGGCCGGTTTTCTCTGCTGGCCTTCAAGGAGAAAGAAAAATCCGGAGAAGAGAGGAGTGACAAATGAAAAAACTGTGCTTTTCCATCGGCTGCTTGTTGCTAAGCACCAGCCATGCTGTGGCCGGCGAGGGCGTCCCTGCTGAGGTGCCCACCATGGTGGAACTCTCGGCTAAGGAGATCAACCGCATCGTCTGCCCCGGGCAGATGAGCGATCTGATCTTCTCTGAGGAGAAAGGGCTGACCGGCCATTTCTCCGGCAACAATGCCTTCATCAAGTTCACTGCTGAGGAGGCGGGCGGCAAGCTGAAGTACAGCAAGGAGCCCAGCGAGATCTATGCAGTCTGCAACGGTTCTGTCTACACCATCATCGGAGCCCCGGCGGAGATCAATGCGGTCACGGTCCGTCTTGCTCTGCCCAAGAGCGAGACTGTGGAGAAGAACATCACCCGTTACAAGAACATGCCTCTGGAGAAGCAGGCCCTGCAACTCATCAAGGAAGCCTACGACGGGGTGTTTCCTTCGAGCTATCAAGTGATCGACAAGAAACAACCAGTGCACCTCTGTCCGGACCTTGATCTGGTCCGGCAGCAGGTGGTCGAGATTGAAGGCGTCGGTCTGCGGCTCAAAACCTTCAAGGCCAGCTCGCGGCTGGCTACGGATCTGGAACTGGTGGAGAAGACTTTTCTTATCGCCGCAGTCGGCAACCCGATTCTGGCGGTGGCCATCGAACAGCACAACCTCAAGCCCAAGCAGTCGACCCGGGTTTTTGTGGTGGAGCGCAAAGATCTACCTGCCGCAACCATGACCGCTCTTGATGCCGGAGCTGAGCGATGAAGATCACCGAACGATTTAATCGGCTGACACCGGCACGGAAGAAGATTGTCATCTGGTCGCTGATAGGGGCTGTCCTCCTGGTGATCGTGGTGACCGGCTACAGCTCCAGGTCAACTCATCAACCAGGGCAGAGTGGCGAACGAGGTCAGAATACCCGGCTTGAGCCGGATCTTATGGAGAAGACCATTGTCCGCGAGTATCGCCGCAAGCTGGAAGAACTCGAAGGGCATGTCTCCACCATGCAGCGAGACCTGGAGCGGGGCCGGAAGGATCTCGAAGCGACTGAAAGGAGCAATCAGAAAGCTGCCATGGAAAAAGAGCTGCCCAAGATACCTGAAGCAGGCGAGATCGAACGTGGCAAGGCAGCCTTTCCGCCACCCCTTCAGCAACCAGTGGCCGGAGCTGAGGATAATCCGCATATCGCACCTGCCGGCAATCAGAAGGACAAAAAGCGGATCGGCAAGATCACGGTGGTCAAGAACGATAGCCTGCCCAAGGGGGACGCTAAGAAGAAGGGCCGGACCGTGTATCTGCCGCCCTCGTTCATGGAGGCCAACCTGCTGACCGGCTTTGACGCGGCCACTTCGGGCACCAGCAAGAACAGCCCGGAGCCGCTGCTGCTGCGGATCAAGACCCCGGCGGTTCTTCCCAACGACATCAAGGCCGAACTCTCCGGCTGTTTTGTGGTTGCCGAGGCTGTAGGCCGGCTCGACAAGGAGCGGGCCGATGTGCGGTTGGTCTCGCTCTCCTGTCTGAGCAACGAGGGCAAGGCGGTGATCGATGCCCAGGTCAAGGGCTTTGTCACCGATGCGGATTCCAAGGTCGGGCTTTCCGGCCGGGTGGTCTCGCGTATGGGCGCAGCCACGGTCAGGGCCATTGTCGCCGGTTTATTCGAGGGAGCGGGTGATGCCCTCAAGGCCTCGGCTACCACCACCTCGACCTCGCCTCTGGGCTCCACCTCCACCATCGACGGCTCCCAGGTCGGTAAGTCAGCGCTGGGCACAGGACTCTCCCAGGGCGCCCAGACCATGAGCGACTTCTACCTCGACTTGGTCAAGCAAACCACCCCGGTGATCGAGGTCGGTGCAGCCAAGAAGATTACGGTCATCATCTCCGAGGGCAAGGAGTTGGAGATCAGGGACATCAAGAATAATGAGTTTGCCCAACAGTGAACTAGGAGCAGCCATGAAACGAATACTCGCCTGCCTCGCCGTACTTACCCTGGTCTCCGGCTGTGCCGGGGTCAAGGATGCGGTGAATCCCTATGAGGAAAACTTTCGCTGCAAGGCCAAGGACAGTGACGGCAAGTGCCTGGACACCCCAACGGCCTACAAGGAAGCCCGGCTTCCTGATGGTCAATTGAGCGAGGCAACTCCAAACACCTCCCAGATCGAGGCCCAGAACAGCCGTTACAAGGCTTTGACCGATCTGCTGGAAGCACCGGAAACCCCGGTGCTCAACCCGCCCAAAATCCTGCGGGTACTGCTTTTGCCCTACAAGGGCGAAAACAACGAACTGTTCATGACCCGGTATGCCTATCTGGAGATTGAGCCCTCCCAGTGGGTACTGACCGAGGTCAGTGAGAAAAAGCCATGATCTCCCTGCTGGAAAAAATTGGCCTTGGCCCTGGCGCACACCTCAAGCAGGCGGATCTTGAGCGGATGACCATCCGCCATCCGTTCTCCGCCTACCTGAACTATCTGGCCTACGACTACAACCTCGACATCTACCTCAACCAGGATTGCAGTCTGGGCATGCTCTGGGAATGCACCCCGCTGACCTTTGCCGGCCCCAAAGCTCTGACTTCGCTGGAGGGGTTGTTTCGCGCCGGGCTGCCCAAGGGTAGTGTGCTCCAACTGATCCTCCATGCCGATTCCCATATTGCCCCGATTCTGGAGGCCTACCGGGAAAGTCGAACAGTGGATGATGTCATCGTCCGCACCAGCACGGATCAGATCATCGATTTCATGGAGCAGGGACGGCGCGGCCTGGCCGCCTGCTCCAACATCCCGGTGCGCAATTTTCGGTTGTTCGTGGCGATCAAGCTACCCGGAGATATGCCTGAGGCGCCGAATCCCGAGGACTTCATCGACAGGGAGAGAGCAAAACCCCTGCAGGACATCAAACGGCAGATCACCGAAACCTTGAAGGCGGCACTCCTGTCCCCCCGTTCTATGCAGCCGGGTGACCTGCTCGAATGGGCGCGGCGGCTGTTCAACCATTATCCGGCCGGGTATCCGGAGCACAATTTCATCAGCTATAACGACACCATCCCCCTGCGCAAACAAATCCTGAACGCCGATACCGTGGTTCGGGAAGCGGGTGACCATCTCCAGGTGGGCGATAACTATTTCTGCTGTACCACCCCCAAAATTATCCCGACCGAGGTCGACCCTTTGCAGACCAATACGCTCTTTGGTGGCATCTGGGGCCTGGTCTCGGATATGGACCAGATCAAGACCGGTTTCCTCTATACCCTCAACATCCTCTTTGAGCAGGGTCTGGAGACCAGGATCCACGCCAAGTGCAACCTGCTCCTCAACCAACAGGCGGTCGGCTCGCTGTCCCCTTTGTTACGAAGAAAGCAGGAGGAGCACCTGGAGGCGACCGATGCCCTGGAGCATGGGGTCAAGTTCGTTCGCATCATCCCCATTCTCCTGGTCTGGGACCGGGATCTGGAAGGAGCACGCGAGTCCTGCACCCGGGCCAGAAGGATCTGGGAGGACAACGGCTATGTCATGCAGCAGGATTCTTTCATCCTCAAAATCCTTTTCCTCTCTGCTTTGCCCTTCGGTCTCTACACCACCGGCAGGAACATCGACAACCTGGAGCGGGATTTCATTGCCCCGGTGCCCTCGGTGACCCCTTTGCTACCCGTCCAAGGCGACTTTGCCGGCACCGGCGGGGTGCCGAAGCTGATCTTCACCGGCCGTAAGGGCCAACTGGTCAGCCTGGATTTCTTTGCCAAGGGCGCGCCTAACCACAACACCGTCTGTTGCGCCACCACCGGTTCGGGCAAGTCCTTTCTGGTCAACTTCCTGGCTTTCAACTACTACGCCTGCGGCTCTCTGGTGCGGATCATCGACATCGGTGGCTCGTATAAAAAAATCGCCAACATGCTCGGCGCCCGCTATCTCGACTTCCAGCCGGGCACCACGGTCTGTCTCAACCCGTTCACTTCCATCCAGGAACCGGAGGAAGAATTAAAAACAGTCACCGCCGTCTTTGCCCAGATGGCCTACTCCAACTCGGATACCGACAAATGCGATGACACCGAACTGAACATGATCCGCAACGCGGTCCGTTGGGCCTGGCAGCAGAAGGGGCAAGGGGCAGACGCTGATACGGTCTATGCATTCCTGGCCAAGTTCCCCGAGGTGCCGGCGGCTGATTTCGACTCGATGAGCGACAACCCGGCCCTGGTTGAAGTGGCCAGGAAGTTGGCCTTCAACATCCGCGAGTTCACCAGTCATGGCTTTCACGGCAAGTTCTTCACCGGTCCCTCCACCTTCGACATCCACCGCGATGCCTTCGTGGTCCTGGAGTTGGAAAATCTCAAGATCCAGCCCGACCTCTACCGCGTGGTCACCCTCCTGGTGCTCAATGCGGTGACCCAGGATCTCTATCTCTCCGACCGATCCCGCTCCCGGCTGATCATCTTTGACGAGGCCTGGCAGTTTCTGGGCAAGGCCGCCATGCTGGGGCCGGTGATCAATGAAGGGTACCGGCGCGCCCGCAAGTACAACGGCAGTTTCATGATCATCACCCAGTCCATCCTTGATCTCGACAGCTTCGGCGAGGTGGGCCGGGTAATCAACGGCAACTCAGCCTTCAAGATCTACCTGGAATCCTCGGACTTCGATCAGGCCCGCAAGCAGGGACTGATCGAGTATGACGACTTCGTGCTTCAGTTGCTGAAAAGCGTCAAATCCAACCCACCCAAATACTCGGAGGTCTTTTTCGATACCCCCTTTGGCCTCGGTGTGGCTCGGCTGGTGGTCAACGACTACGACTACTTCATCTACACCTCCAAACCAGCCGAAATTGCCGCCATCGAGGCCATGGTCAAAAATGGGCTCTCTTATCATGAAGCCATCCTGGAGATGGTTGCCCGGAGGGAGAAGGATGGACTCTAAACTTCTTTCTGCTCTATGGATCATCACCTGTGCCACCCAGGTTTGGGCAGCGTACCCCCGGCTGGATCCGGTGGGACGAACCTATCCCATCGTCGAGCAGGACATCACCAAAGAACTTCAGCAGAAGGCAACCACGATTGACCTTGATGCCCTGTTCAATTCCCAGAACCGCTATCAGCCGGCCAACCTGCATCCGCTGCCTCGGGCAGCAAGCGATCGGACGTTTACGGTCGACCTGACCCATACTCTCGACCATGACATCAAGGATAGTCAGGGCAATCTGCTCTATCCCCAGGGCTTCAGTTTCAATCCCTTGAAGTATGCCGGGTTGAGCGGCGGGCTGGTGGTCATCGACGGCAGTGATCCGGGACAGGTCGAGTGGTTCAAGGGGTCTCCCTATTTTCAGAATCACCGGGCCATCCTTTTGCTTTCCGGTGGGTATGCGGCCGAGGTGAAACAAGAGCTGAAGAGGCCGGTCTATTACCTGACCCACGACATTGCCGCCCGACTCCAGCTCAAGGCCGCACCTTCGGTGGTGGTCGAGCAGGACAACAAGCTGACCGTTCGGGAGGTGCGCCTTGCAACACAGCGTTAGCAGATTCTTGGTGTTCTGCCTTCTTCTCTTGGCTCCATCGCAGTCCTTGGCCAAGTCGGGAACTTCGTTCAATCCGATTACCGACATTCATTGGGGCGAGATGGATTTCACCATAGAGGGGGTGTGCTTCTGTCCGCGCCCACCACCAGTTTTTATGGAGACCGGAATAATCGTCAGCTATTGGGAGCCCTTTCTACTCCTGGACACTTCATCGATTGCCTTTTACTCGGCAATGCTGGGCAGTTCGGTTGGCGGAACCCTGACCGATGAACTGGGGGGCAAGAATAAAAGCTCGGATGCGGTCGATATCGCCAATGAGTCCACCTTTGCCCAGTCGCACGCCTTTCTCTTGCCTCTGATGGCGGGGATCTGCGACCGCAACGATTACGGTACCTGGTGGAGTGAGTATGACGCCATGTGGCAAAACGATGAGCTGGCCGCCTTGCTCACCCCTGAGGTCTCCCTCTTTGCCAACAAGGCCATGGTCATGGCCTGCATGGCTGATGCCATTGCTGCCAATGCCGGCTGGCCGCTGGATGCCATGCCCTGGTGCGTCGGCAGCGGCGGTTCGGCCTATCCCATGACCGGCCATGTCGACAACGACAACATCGTTCAGGCCAATGCCACCGCCGCCTACCGGATGCTCTATAAGCTGAACCGCATCGGTATGATCTGTGATCCCTCTCCGATCTGCGGCTGCATGTACACTCCGGTCTGGATCAAGAGCCATTATAAGATGAACGTGGCTCGGCCCGACATTCGGGACGTGTATCCCATCGGTCGGGCGACCTCTACCTATGATTCCGGACTCAATCCGCCCTACATGGGTGCCCAGGGCTCCAATGACGAGTTTCTCTGGGTGGTCTATCGCATGCAACGGTGCTGCACATGCTGCGAATGAGTTGGAAAGCACAGGCCCTTGTCCTGATGATTGTGTTCCTTCTTGGTAGCTCAATTGCTGAGTCTGATGAGCAACGGGGCGATAGGGAACAGGTTGAGCAGGTACTTGAGCAGGTTGGCAAACTCCGCGAGACAATGACCGTGCCCGAGAATAGTCACGCACAGGAAGGTATGGAGGCTGCCCGGAGCACGGCGGAGCAATTCAACTCCCCAGGTTTCCAAGAAAAATTGCGTTGCCAGATGGAAAGGATCCAACAAAGCGGTCCGCAACAGGAACAGGCAATAGCATTACAGGGAAAAGGGACGCTTACCGCCCAGGAGTCGGTCTACCTCTTCCTTTCCAGCGCCATGCCCGAGGCGGTGGTGAATCGCTACTTGATCGATATTGGCCGAACCGGTGAACAACGGATGGTGCCAGTTCTATTTGGCCTACCGCAAGGCTTGGCAGGCAAACGCCTCAATGCCGACTATTTCAGCCGGGTGATGCAGGCCAATCCGGGCTGCCGAGATACACCCGAAACTCCCTGCCAGCGGCTGGCAGTGTCCCTCAAGGTCAACCCGGTGCTATTTACCCGATACACCATCAACGAGGTGCCAGCCTTGGTCTATGACAACGGTCAGGACTCCTGGTCGATCCATGGAGATACTGAACTGGCTTACTTGTTGGAAAAGGTCGGCAAGGCGGCGAACAATCCCGCGATTACCGGTATCAGTGTCCGATTGCGAGGTGGTCAGTGAACGAATCGATTGAAGTGCAAGACAAAGAAAGCAGAGTGACGGACTCGCCCGGCTACTTGGAGGTGATCGGTATCGTCCTACTCATCGTTCTTGGGGCACTCTTTGCCTACGACCGATTCCTGGTGCCCAAGGTGAAGGTGGCAGATTTGAAAGGCTACCTGCAGGAACAGAAAACCTTGCTCGCTGCCGGGACCATCACCGAGGACCAATGGAAACGAAATCTCGACACTCTGGAACAGGTGTTCAGGGAACAACCTCCTCGCCAACTGATCATCCTCAAGGATGTGGTGTTGCACCATGATCCGGATACTGAAATCAAGCTCAAGTAGACCATGGTGGCGGGTGAACCGGCGGGAACAGGCTGTAGCAATCGTTTTTCTCGCCTTCATCCTGGCCGGTTCCTGGTTGCCCGGCCGCATCACCGTGGCCACCAGTGGTTCACTCGATCATCGGGTTTTCTTTCTGCTGCCTGCACCCGCCAAGGTGGATTTGGGTGATTACCTGGTATTCCGCCGCCAGGGCCTCTCACAGGTGCAGCTGGGGCTCCGTGCCGATCATGATCAGATGATCAAGAAGGTGGGCTGCCTTCCGGGTAATCAACTGACTATGGATGCAGCAAATCACTTTTCCTGCAATGGCAGACTGCTGGGGCAGGCATTGGAAGCCGACAGCAAAGGCCGGCCCTTGCCCCGATTCTCCTTTAGCGGTCCGGTTCCGGCGGACAAATTGTTCATGGTCGGCACCCATCCCCGCAGTTATGACAGCAAATACTATGGGTTCATTGATGTTCACGAGATCAGCCATCAAGCGCTGCCGCTTTGGTAGTTATGGGTTATGCCTGACACTGCTGGCATCTCCAGTTTGGTGCGGAACAACTATGCCCTCAACGACCACCAGCTTCTATCAGGAGAGTAAGCACGGTTGGTTCTGGTATGAGGATCCGGCTTCGGTGGTCGAAGAGGAGCGGGAGATACCGGTAACTGAGCCCAAAGCAGTCCCTTTATCTCGGGAGGTGTCCTTGGCCCACTATTCCACAGAGACCCTGTGGAACATGCATCCGGATGATTTTCAGCAGTTGCTGAACGGTTTGCAAAAGAAGGCGGTCCAGTACCCAACCGAGCAGAACATCCTTGAATATCTCTCCATCCAGGATGTTGCCCGGCGTAAGGCCCTGGCCTACGCCAACGCGGCTCAGTTCGTCACCCAGAAACGGGCCGACTTGTTCAACATCAACCAGGTCTATCCAACCTCCAGCCCTGGAGCGGTAGCCCGGGTGCAGATGCAGCAGGAAGAGATTGCGGGGACCATCCGCGAGGCCGGGGATGATCATGCCTTGCTGTTCTTTGTCGCTGCCGGTTGTGGCTTCTGTGAGAAGCAAGCGCAGATCCTGGCCTATTTTGTCGACAAGTACGGCTGGCAGGTCAAACCCGTGGATATCGAACGTGAACCGAATATTGCCCTACGCTTCAACATCACCACCACGCCGACCTTGTTGCTGATCAGGCAGGACCGGGAGGCCTCGATGCGCATTGCCACTGGCGTGGCCACGCTGCCGGAGATCGAGCGCAACCTCTACCAGGCAATCCGTTCTATGCGGGGTGACACCTCCATGGAGTCGTTCACCACCTACGATTTTCAGAAAGGTAGTACCCTGGATCCAACCTCGATCCTGAAGATTCAGACACCCTGGCAAGGGACCGGTCCAACCAACAAGCCATCCATGAGGCCATCGCCATGAAAAAAGCACTCCTTTCCACCCTTCTCGCGGTGACCATCTCCGCCCAAGCGGCACAGGCCGGTTGGGTCGACGACTGGCTGCAACAGCATGCCGGCAGTACCCCCAACTATTTCAGCGGACAACAGCGTGGCTATTACTCCGGCGGCAGTTTCTCGGGGCGCTGGCCGAGCACCGCCGAATACCCGGTCACCGTGGAGGTGCCCCGGATCAAGAGCGGCTGCGGCGGCATCGATGTGTTTATGGGCGGCTTCAGTTTCATGAACACCGATTACCTGGTCAACAAGCTCCAGGCCATCCTCACGGGTGCCCCGGCTGTGGCCTTTGACCTGGCCCTGAAGACCCTTTGCGAGCAGTGCTCGAACACCATCAAGAACTTCGAGGCCCTGGCCGACAATCTCAACTCCATGCAGTTGGATGAATGTGCCGCCTCCAAGGAACTGGTGGGGATTGTGGCCAATGAAAACGGCTTTCACTCCTCCGAGGTGATGCGGGAGCGGCTTGGCACCGCCATCAAGGAGAACAAGCTGGTCAGCGGCACCGCCGAGATGTGGGATATCCTCACCAAGCAGGACCGGGCTAACAATAATCAGCCCCAGTCGGCCGACGTGGCGGATGTGACCAGTGGCTGCAATGCCGACATGACCAACATCTTTCTCGCCGGTGGTTCGCTGCTCGCCAATGTCGGTTCGCGGATGAGCATTCCCGCCAGCCATATTGATTTGATTCGGGGATTGGTGGGGGATGTGCAGTTGGAAGGCCCTGCCAATACCTTTCGCATCTCTGCCATTCCCCCTTGCCCACAGAACAACCCGGATGATATCAAGGCCTTCACCGAAGGTGCGGTCTACATCAAGAGTACAACCGGCACCTGCAGCCAGATCAGCGATGCCAACCGGGATCTGGTCGCCCATATCAGCACCACCCTGAACAGCATCGCCGACAAGGTGGAGACCAAGGGCACGCTCACCACCGCCGAGCAGACCTTCCTCGAATCCAATCCGCTCGCCACCCTGCCGATCCTCAAGACTGCCGTAGGCACCAGCACCCGGGCCACCATCATTCCCGGCCTGGCGGACATAACCGCCAAGGCCTACAGTCTGCAGATGCTCTCCGATCTCTATCTCCGGGGTGAATCCATTGCCGCCAAGGCCAAGGAGGTGTTGGAGAAAAAGGCCGGGCCCTCCACCGGTCAGGGACCGGAGAAATGTGCCGCCGTACTCTTTGCCGAACATGCCGACCAGAGTATCACCGCCATGCTGGCGCGGATTCGTGCGCTCAAGGAGTCAGCCAAAACCAGCTATGTCGCGGCGGCGAACGAGATGAACACCACGGTGGCCTATCTTAACCACATGCAGCGAATGGAGGTGCAGATGGCCGCCGAGATCACCCGGCGCTACGGCAAGGACCTGGCCGAGAGGATGCAGTTGTGATGAGTAGGATAAACACGATGAAGATGTGGGCGTTTAAGTCACTGGTGCTGGTCACCATTCTCCTATCAGCAGGCCAAGCCCTAGCCCTGGATATGGAGTATTATACCTACGGTGGCTTCAACCCCATTGTCCAGGCCTTCATTCGCATTGCCCTGATCTTCAGTGATGCCAGTTATCAGGGGCTCATCTTTGTGATGACCGTCATCGGCATCATGGCCGGGGCAGCGGCCTGGATCGCCCGGGCCACCACCGGGGCCCGGATCATCCCGCTCACCTGGACCGTGCCGGTGGTCTTCGGGGCCATCGTCTATCTGGCGGTCTTTGTGCCCAAGGGCCACATCACCGTCTATGACCCGGTGTTGAACCGGTTTCAGACAGTGGGCGATATCCCCGATGCCATCGTCTTCACCGCCGGCACCCTCAATCTGATCGAGCGCGGCCTGGTCGATATCATTGATACCTCGGCGGCCCCGGATGCCGCCTATACCCAGACCGCCGGCGGCATTGGTTTCAAGACCCTGGAGTCAGTCAAGGGCTCCTCGCCCAAGGACAACTATGCCCGCACTTCCATGATCCGCTACGTCAAGGACTGCGTCACCTTCGAGCTGATGCGGCCGGGCACCACCCTGTCCCTGGACGACCTGCGCAACACCAGCACCGATTTCCTGGTCAATCTCGCCCAGGCGGTCAATCCTTCCGTGTTCACCGTCTACTACGATGCCGCGAGTCCGGCCGGTACCGCCATGAGCTGCACCCAGGCCTGGACCAACCTGCAGCCGATCTATGCCACCGCTGCCAACTACAGCGAGTCGATCCGCAAGGTGTGCAGCAAGGCCTATTACGATCCGAGCAGCGCCACCGAGCTGGCAACCTGTCGCAACCAGATCAGCAACACCTTCAACTTTACCACCGGCACAGCGGTGACGCCGGAGCGGATCATCCAGCAGCGGCAGATTGCTGAGATCCTCTACAATTTCTATTTCCAGGATGATGTCGAGACCTCCATGCTAATGGAGAGCGACCGCAAGATTACCACTTCGGGTTTGGGCATCGGTTTGACCATGAATGAATGGATACCTATCATCCGGGCGGTGATGACCGCCATTGCCATCGGCGTGATTCCATTTCTGGTCCTCTTTCTTCCCACTCCGATTGTCGGCAAGGCCGCCTCAGTGATGCTCGGTTTTTTTGTTTTCCTTTCCACCTGGGGCGTGACTGATGCGGTGATCCATGGGGCGGCCATGGACTATGCCGCCCGCAACTTCGAGGAAGTCCGGCAATCAAACCTCGGTGTCTATGCCATGGCGGCCCTGCCTTCGGTCTCCACCAAGATGTTGGCCATGTTTGGTGTCATTCGCTCCGCCGGCATTATGCTCGCCAGCCTCTTTTCCATGATGCTGATCCGCTTTGGCGGCCATGCCCTGGCCATGCTGGCCGGCAACCTGAGCAGTCTTGTCCAAGGAGCCGGCAGTCATGCAGGTGCCTTGCTCACCCCGAGCGGTCTTTCAACTGCCATGAGTCAGCAAGCCAAGGCTGCCGGCCTGCTGGATGGGATGGCCGAACATCGCTTTGCCAACCTGGCTGCCGCTGAATCCTGGGGCCTGCACAAATCTGTGGGCGGGCATACCGCTGCCATGAATGCCCGCAGGAGCCTGCAACAGTCGGGGAAAATTCCGCCCATGACCTCGCAGGGCGACTTTGCCGCCATGATGGCCTCGGCTAACCAGAGTGTCGGCACCGCCACCGGACCGGTCTCCATCTCCACCGGGCCGGATGGCACTGCCACCCGGATGCGATCAGAATCGGTCAATCCGGACGGTTCTTCCAGTGTCGTGACCCTTAGCCCTGGCGGGACTGGTACTCAGGAAGACATCCTTGCCGCCGGCAAGGCCTCCTACGTGGTGGATAGTGATGGAGCCAGAACCACTACCCAGGCCTCAGTTCATGGCCTTGATCCGGTCAAGGTCGGAGCCATGGCGGTGCAGCAGAAGGTGGCGGGTGCGGCCAAGACCCTGGGGAGTGACAGCAACTGGGGGATGCTCTGGCAACAGGTACAGAGGGATAGCCTTTCAGGTGGGACCAATCAGAGCTATTCCGACACGTTAAATAATGCACTCAGAACTAGCTGGAAACGATCATTTAATGATCAGTCGAGTTTTATGCATACATTGGATGAGGCTACAAGAACAGAAATCCAAAGCCAGTTGGGGGTTGGAAATATTAAAGGATTTCGGATGGGTGCAAATGGACAGCTTTCAGTCGTAGGGACCGATGGAGAAGTTGTTAATTTCTCCGTTTCTGAAGACACGGCCAAAGCCTTTTCCCGAGATGAAGCCAATGTGCGCTCTGAAGCAGTCGCTCAGACATTCAGCAATGGCCGTGGATTAGATTACCTCGCCAATGTGGCCAAACGCATCGGCGCCACAGAGGCCTACTCCATCATTGATGAAGCCCGGTCAATCAGTAGGTCACAGGAATCCTATGGTGCAGATCTGACCACAGCTCTGGTAAAAAATTACGCCCGAGAGCGCTATGGCGAGGAAACCCCGGAAACGATACGTAAAACCATCAGCGATTTCAACAGCTATGTCACCCAACTCGGTGCAGCAGGCGTCAACAATATGCGTGACATTGTCGGTGGCTTTGTCAGCGGGCACGGATACGGCTGGGGCAGCACCCAAGCAGAGGTGCAAGGAACCATCCACAACACTCGGAATCGAATCCATGACCAAGGTTTGATGAAAGGCTTTGTCGATCAAACGGCTGGATCAGTTCGTTCCAACACCGTTGGCATTGCCGAGGGAACCATCCAACCTCCGGCAAGTCCTCTCCCATTATCAAAACCTGATGGGACACGAACCATAACCGATGCTGATAATCTGCGGAGCGTCAATCGACATGAGGAATCAGGGCAAGGTCGAATCCGAACCGATATGAAGGGAATGGCTACAGAAGGGATCGGTAAGGTGTTCAAAGGGGTGGTGGACAGTCAGGGAATTCGTCCGACATCAAAGGGATATTTTCAGGCGCCGCCAGAGAACAAATTAGCTCCGGGTGAAGGAAACCCCGGAGCTGTGGTAGAAATTCATAAAAGGAAATAGTTACCCCTTGTTTTTATGGAAAATATTCCCTGAAAAAAAAGAATAAACAGGGCTCTTCTGGATGTTTTCGTGAAAGTCTGCCTTGTCCTCATTGCCCCAAACTTCTCTTGTTGTTTCAAAGGAAAGGGAACCAGCAAATGAAGAAACAGCCTGCGAAAGAGAAAAAGGTCGCACCGGCACCGACTCATCCATCAATCGGCCGCAAGACTGGCACATCGCACTGTCTTCGGACTCATACCCGCAATGGGGACAAATGCTGGTCCAATTGTTCTGGTCAGACATGGCTGGTCTCCGGAGTCCTGGGTAGTAGGGATGATCTGTACCGGTTTGTGTGATAGCGAGAGAATACGTTTTCATTTAAGCATTATCATGTTTCCGATAAAAGTCAAACTATCGAAAATAGCCTTGCAAGTGACAGATACGAGGATTGAGGTGGATCCAAAAGAACGAAAGCCCTTTGCATTGTTTCCGCTCCTGGCCAGTTTTCTGCTCTTCTTCGCGTCGAGCTTTTCATCGCCATCCACCGCCGATGCGACGGTAGCCGCCTATATAGATGTTCAAGGAAACCTCCATTATGTGCGGGGCAAGAGCGGTCGAACGAACAAGAAAATCGCAATCAACCGACCTGTCCCACGATCAACGGGAAATGTTTCCTCTCAAACAATCAACGCATTCATCCGAGCAGCCGCCACCGAACACGGGGTGGATCCCTTGCTGATCAAGGCGATCATCAAGGCTGAATCGAATTTTGACCCTACCGCTGTTTCGCCAAAGGGAGCCCAGGGGTTGATGCAGCTCATGCCGGCGACGGCCAGGGATCTGCAAGTTGCTGATCCCTTTGACCCTCAAGAAAACATAACCGGCGGCACCAAATACTTTCGTTCCCTGCTCGACAGCTATGGATGGGATGTGGTGTTAAGCCTAGCTGCCTATAATGCGGGACCGGGAAATGTCAAAAACACAATCCCCAAAATCCCTGAAACCCGGATCTATATCACCAAAGTTCTCGATAATTATCACTCTTACCGAGCCAGCAAGTAAACCGTAAACAGATTTCAGATCAACTGAGTGGATGTCGTTAGGTTATGCGCTGGCGTGTATTATTTATGCGTCAGCGCATAACTTGTGTTTCTCCTTGCAAACCGCTTTTATAAGCCTGTCGACTGGCAATAGATTTTTCTAATAAATACATTGCATTGATTATCTGACAACCTCGCACGAGGCGTTCCTGTCACAAATCCTCGCCGCATTCATTTTGTTATCAATCGTCGGCACACTTTCAAAATATGCCGACATTTTATAACAATTCAGGCTGTACGAGCATATTCTCCTGTATTTGGCACGACAGATAGAACTCTATAACCGACCACGGTATTTTTTTGTTGCGGTGGCTGGCTTATGCAATTATCGATAACTCTTTAATATAACAAAATTATGCTCAGGCTCAGTGAAACGGAGCTTTGTTTCTTGGCCTATTCTTTTTGCAAATCATTGTTGGATATACCGCAGGGGCCTTGGAATAACTTGCATCCGTGTTGTCACTGAGACGACATGGTGGTACTTGAGCTTCGTATTCATTGCATCGGCACCATAACGGTCGAAAATCTAATCCCTTCTTGCTTTGGAAAATAATTCGTTGATTTTGGATAATAATGCACTCTGCGCCCATCTCTGGGAGGCCGCAAATATTCTGCGAGGCCCTGTGGATGCGGCTGATTTCAAGACCTACATCTTCCCGCTGCTCTTTTTTAAGCGAATCTCCGACGTCTATGACGAGGAGTATGCCAGCGCACTGGAAGAGTCCGATGGCGATGTGGAATTTGCCGAGTTTCCCGAGAACCACCGTTTTCAGATTCCAGAAGAATGCCATTGGAAAGATGTGCGGGGCAAGAGCGCCAATATCGGACATGCGCTCCAACAAGCTATGCGTCGCATCGAGCAGGCCAACCCGGACACCCTGCACGGCATTTTCGGTGACGCCCAGTGGACCAACAAAGATCGCCTATCGGATTCGTTGCTCAAAGATCTGATTGAACATTTCTCGTCGCTCAATCTGGGCAACGAGCACTGCAGGGCGGATATTCTTGGCCAGGCCTATGAATACCTGATCAAGAAATTTGCCGACCTGACGAACAAGAAGGCCGGTGAATTCTATACCCCACGCTCCGTGGTGGCGCTGATGGTCCGCATCCTTGCGCCCAAGGCCGGGGAAACAATCTATGATCCGGCCTGCGGAACCGGCGGCATGCTCCTTGAGGCGCTGCACTATGTCAAAGAGCATGGCGGCGATGAGAACCTCATGCTGGGCAAGCTCTACGGCCAGGAAAAGAACCTGACCACATCTTCAATCGCCCGGATGAACCTCTTTCTCCATGGCGCGGAAGATTTCCATATCGAACGTGGCGACACGTTGCGTTTACCTGCCTTTTATTCAGGGGACAGCCTCGCCACCTTTGACTGCGTTATCGCTAATCCTCCGTTCTCCCTGGAAAAGTGGGGAGACGACGTCTGGATCAACGACCCCTACGGCCGCAACTTTGCCGGATTGCCGCCAGCCAAATCCGGCGACTTCGCCTGGGTTCAGCACATGGTCAAGTCCATGGCCCGCAAGACCGGCCGCATGGCCGTGGTGCTTCCCCACGGTGTGCTGTTCCGCATGTCTAAGGAAGGCGAGATCCGGCGCAAGCTGCTGGGAATGGACATCCTCGAAGCGGTGATCGGCCTTGGGCAGAACATTTTCTACGGCACCGGTCTCGCGCCTTGCGTGCTGGTTTTCCGTGATAACAAGCCCAAGGCCCACCGTCAGAAGGTGCTGTTCATCGACGCCTCGAAGGAGTTCAAGAGCGGCCGCGCCCAGAACGAACTGCTGCCCGAACACGTGGACAACATCCACCGCTGGTACGAGGGCTATCAGGATGTCGAAGGGATCTGTAGGGTGGTCACGCTCGACGAAATCCGCGAGAACGATTTCAACCTGAACATCCCTCGCTACGTGGAGCCGGTGATCGAGGAAGAATCCATAACCATCGACCAGGCCATCGCCAATCTCAGGGAATCGCTACAGGCGGCATATGCAGCCGAGGATCGCCTGAAGGAACTGCTGCTCAGGGAGGGCCTGTTGTGAAAGTCTATCAGTATAGATCACCTATTGGCCGTTTTCTCATCAAACCGCAAACCAATGGTCGCTGGGGTCTTTGGTTCAAAGATGACCTGCTCGGCTCCTATCACTCGGCCATGGCGGCCGCCGATGACGTCTACACCCAGGCGACCGGCGATTACGACTGGGACTCCCTGGGTGGCGTCGATATTCCAACGGACATTTATGAATGGGAAGTGGTAGCGCGGTGAAGAAGAACAAACACATCTCCCAATCGGAGCTGGAATCCTACCTCTGGGGCGCGGCCACCTTGCTACGCGGCTACATTGATGCCGGAGACTATAAGCAGTTCATCTTCCCGCTGCTGTTCTACAAACGCCTGTGTGACGTCTATGACGAGGAGCTGGCCGATGCGCTGGAGGAATCCGGCGGCGATCAGGAATATGCCACACTCCCCGAACAGCATCGATTCCAGATCCCGGAAGACGCACACTGGAAGGCCACCCGCACCAAGGTCAAGAACGTGGGCAAGGCTATCCAGGATGCCCTGCGAGCGATTGAAACAGCCAATCCCGACACCCTGTACGCGGTCTTTGGCGATGCCCAGTGGACCAACAAGGACCGCCTGCCGGATCACATGCTGCGCGAGCTCATCGAGCACTTCAGTGGACAGACGCTTTCGCTTGCCAACTGTCCGGAGGATGAGTTGGGCGTGGGTTACGAGTTTCTGATCAAGAAGTTCGCCGACGATTCCGGTCACACCGCTGCGGAGTTCTACACCAACCGCACCGTAGTCCACCTGATGACCGAGATGCTTAAACCCATGCCGGGCGAGTCGATCTATGACCCGACCTGCGGTTCGGCGGGCATGCTGCTCTCCGCCGTCACTCATCTGAAGCGGCAGAACAAGGAATGGCGAAACCTGCGCTTGTTCGGTCAGGAGCGCAACCTGCTCACCTCGGCTATCGGACGGATGAATCTGTTTCTGCACGGCATTGAAGACTTTCGCATCGTCCGGGGCGATACCCTGGCGGGTCCCGCCTTTGTCGAAGGCGACCGGCTCATGCAGTTCGATGTGGTCCTTGCTAATCCACCGTACTCCATCAAACAATGGGACCGAGAAGCCTGGGCCGCCGATCCGTGGGGCCGAAACATCTACGGCACCCCGCCCCAGGGCCGTGCCGATTATGCCTTCTGGCAACACATCATCAAAAGCATGATGGCCAAGAGCGGCCGCTGCGCCATCCTGTTTCCCCATGGCGTCCTCTTCCGCAATGAAGAATCGGCGATGCGCGAAAAACTGGTTGCCCACGACGTGGTGGAGTGCGTGCTGGGTCTCGGTCCCAACCTCTTTTATAACTCCCCCATGGAAGCCTGCGTCGTTATCTGCCGCATGAACAAACCCAGAGAGCGAAGGAACAAGGTGCTCTTCATTCATGCGGTGAACGAGGTGACCCGCGAGCGGGCACAGAGTTTCCTCACCGATGATCACATTCAGCGCATTGTCGCGGCCTATCAGGCTTTCGACGATGAAGACGGCTTTACCAGGGTGGCCAGTAACGACGAGATCCGGGAAAAAGGCAGCAACCTGAGCATCCCGCTTTACGTTCGATTAGCCAACGGAAACGGCAATGCCAACGGAGCGGGTGAAACTATCAGCCTCAAACAGGCTATTGCGAACTGGCAGGAAAGCTCGATAGCTTTGCGGGGGTCGATGAACGGCTTCTTTGAGGTGCTGGAACAACACACGGATCATTTTCCCGGCGGTACGAAAATGATCCGGGCCTCCGGCGAAAAAGAGTCACGATTTTGAAGGCGAAGAAAAGAATGAGCGAGCTGAGCAAAAACAATCCCGGCACGGACTACGCGCACCTCCTTGCCGAAGTAAAAGAGCGCGTCCGTTCGGCGCAGTATGCAGCGCTGAAAGCGGTCAATACCGAGTTGGTCGGGCTATACTGGGATATCGGGCGGATGATCGCCGAACGTCAGGAAAAGTCCGGATGGGGCAGGTCGGTCGTGGAAAACCTGTCTGGGGACTTGCGGCGGGAGTTTCCCGGAGTCGCCGGTTTTTCTGTGCAGAACCTCTGGTACATGCGCCAGTTTTATCTGGAATATAGCGGCCATGAAAAACTCCAACCACTAGTTGGAGAAATTGCCTGGGCTCACAATCTGGTCATAATGAGCAAGTGCAAGGACTCACTGGAACGAGAATTCTACATCCGCATGACCCGCAAATTTGGCTGGTCGAAAAATGTCCTCATCCATCAGATCGACAACCAGAGCTATGAAAAATCCCTGCTCGGCCAGACCAATTTCGATCAGGTACTAACGCCCGAGCTTCGCGCACAAGCCAAGCTGGCGGTGAAGGACGAGTACACCTTCGATTTTTTGGAGCTGGGCGAGGAGCACAGCGAGCGTGAGTTGGAACGGGCGCTCATCGCCCGGATCGAGGATTTTCTGCGGGCCATGGGCGGCATGTTCGCCTTTATGGGGAGCCAGTACAGGTTGGAGGTGGACGGCAAAGAGTTTTTCATCGATCTGTTGCTGTTTCATCGACGACTGCGCTGTCTGGTGGCCATCGAACTGAAGGTCGGAGATTTCCAGCCGGAGTTTGTCGGTAAAATGCAGTTTTACCTGACCGCGCTGGACCGGCAGGTCCGGCAAGAGAACGAAAATCCTTCCATTGGTATCATTCTTTGCAAGGAAAAGCGCCGTACCATCGTCGAGTATGCCTTGCATGACGCCCGCAAACCCATCGGCGTGGCTACCTATGAGATCACCAAAACCCTGCCCAAGGAATTGAGGGGACAACTGCCCCAGCCGGAAGAGATTGCGGCCTTGCTGGAGGGGATTGAAAAATGAGCGTACGCTCTCCATTTGACCCAGGTACTGTCGAAGCCATGGCCAAAGTACTTGGTGAGGCAGGATCAGGGACTGATATAAGTCGATATCTTCAAATGAACGGATTGGTTGATGATTCTGGCGAGTCCACCAAATGGCGACGGCTCAATTTGGTATTCCTGAAAAGCCAGGCCATGACAAAGAGCGCTAATCAAATTCTGGCCTTTGTTAAATCCTACCTTATTCCAACCCGCTTTGTTGGAAAACGAGATGAATTCGAATGTCATCGTGGTGAACTCAACGCAATTTTGATCCTACATGGCCTTGAGTATGGCAAAGACGGTCAATTCCACATCACAACTCAAGCCAAAACATTGGATGAAGCAGAGATGCGAGCCCAAGGCGTTCGTAACAAGTTGGCCCCCCGCAACACGCATCCTGAGGTCTATAAATACTGCCAGCCTGAATTGATGCAGGAAAATTATTTCCATGCTGTTTTTGAAGCCAGCAAAGGATTGTTTCAAAGAATCCGTGATCTTTCCGGTCTTGAAGCCGATGGTACCAATTTGATTGACAGAGTTTTCTCGGTTGAAAAGCCATACCTCGCATTTAACACCCTTCAGACTGAAACAGAAAAATCAGAACATAAAGGATTCGCACAGCTCCTGAAAGGTTGTGCAGCGGCAATCCGTAACCCGCTGGCGCACGGCCCAAAAATACTGTGGCAGGGAGAGATAGACGCCGCTGATTACCTCACCCTGATTTCCATGCTGCACAGAAAGCTGGATCAATGCATCAAAGTTCCGAACCCGGAATATCGGCATGGAGGTGAGGTATGACTGAACTGAAAGCCGGATGGAAAATTGTCAAGTTCGGAGATGTGGTGAAAAACGTTAATCTTGTGGAGCGGGATGCCAAGGCCAATGGCGTTGAAAGAATCGTCGGGCTAGAACACATCGACCCAGAAAATCTGCATATTCGTCGCTGGAACTCCGTTGAGGATGGCACTTCGTTTACACGCAAATTCGTGCCAGGGCAGACGCTTTTCGGCAAGCGCCGGGCCTATCAACGCAAGGTCGCCTATGCCGAATTTGCAGGCATTTGCTCTGGGGACATCCTGACGTTCGAGCCGAAAAACAGCAAGGTTCTGCGGCCGGATCTTCTGCCGTTTATCTGCCAAAGCGATGCCTTCTTCGATCATGCGCTTGATACCTCGGCTGGTTCGTTGTCACCGAGAACCAGTTGGACTGCGTTGCAGGACTTTGAGTTCCTGCTGCCACCGCTTAATGAACAGAAGCGCACTGCCGAGATTCTATGGGCGGCGGATGAGGCACTGGAAAAATGGACCGAAGCTTATCGGCAGTCTGAATCAGCCCTGAGTTCATTACGAAGCCATATCTTTCAAGAGCTTTCTCAAACCGAGGAATGTATCTCCCTAAAAGATGTTGGCCGATGGTTTAGTGGTGGAACGCCATCACGCAGCCGAAGTGATTTTTGGAATGGTGATTTCCCGTGGGTCAGCCCGAAGGATATGAAGCAAGATGTCATATCCGATTCCGAGGAGAAACTTACTGATACAGCGTTGAACGGGCGGGTAACCATCCTGCCTCCTGAAAGCATTCTCATAGTTGTCCGTGGGATGATTCTTGCCCATACATTCCCAGTCGCGTTCACCGACAGGAAAGTCACTTTTAATCAGGATATGAAGGGCATTGTCCCCAATTCTGATTTTTTGGCTGGGTTCGTATTTCACTGGTTCAAAGACAATTCCGCAAAAATTCTGCAAGCAACAGAAGAGAGCACGCACGGCACCAAGAGGCTTGCAACGGATGTCTTATACGGAATGCAAATCCCAAAACCCTCGCCCGAAATGCAAGAAAGGGCAGTGGTTGTGTTCGAGGCATTTCGCACCAAGCTGGCTGAAATTGCGAAACATATCGCCACATCTCAACAGATGCTGCGCTGTCTGAGGAATGCACAAATAGGAGCCACCCATGTTTAACGAAGAGAACACGGTCGAACAGATGGTTCTCGACACGCTCTGCGGCGGCGTGACTTCGAACATGGTTGACAAAGAGTTCGCCAATTGCGGTGGCGCGTGCGACAGTAACCAAGGAGGCTTACTCTATGGCATTTAAAATTCCACAAAAATCTTCAGCATCTATCAAAGACCCTGAATCGCTGTTCCGTGACCTAAGGGATCGTACCGTGGAAGGACTTCTTGCGCAGCAGGCAGACATGCTTCGCAGATACATGGATCATGTTGATAAACGAGATATAGCACTTGAGCTGCCTACTGGCAGCGGTAAAACCCTGGTTGGTCTTCTGATTGCAGAATGGCGCAGAAGAACAAAACGGGAGCGATGCGTGCTGCTTTGTCCAACCAAGCAGCTTGTTCATCAGGTTGTCGAACAGGCCAAAGAAAAATATGGGATCAACGCTCTTGATTTTTCAGGCTCCAAACACCAATACCCGGAGGCTGATAAAACCGCTTTTAATAATTGCGAATCAATAGGCGTTGCCACCTATAGCGCTCTATTCAACACGAACCCATTTTTCAGCGACGTTCATACACTCATTTTTGACGATGCGCACGCGGCTGAAAATTATGTGTCGAGTTTCTGGTCTTTGGAAATCAGGCGCTATCAGGACGAAACAACCTTCGCGGCAATTTGGCAGGTAATTGCACCTCTCACCACAGAAAATGACCAACTCCGTTATGACCAGGGCAATGACGGATCACTTGATACATCGTTCGTCAATAAGGTCCCAACGCCTTATTTCCTCAAATGCAGCACTGCGCTGACGGTTGCAATGGATAATGCTTCCAGAGGTAATGATGAATACGGTTATCGATGGCGCATGATCAGAGACCACCTTCACGCCTGCCATCTCTATTACACCAGCAATTCAATTCTCATTCGTCCTCTTATCGCCCCTACCAAGAGCTTTCCGCCGTTTCAGAATGCGCGACAGCGTATTTACATGTCGGCAACGCTCGGTGAAGGTGGAGACCTGGAAAGAATTTTCGGCCGTAAAACAATCGAACGAATTCCTGCCCCAGAGGGCTGGGACAAGCAGGGAATTGGCCGACGTTTTTTCGTGTTTCCTATGCGGAAGTGGGATGAAGAGACGTCATTGAATCTCGCGATTTCCTGGATTACGAAATTTGACAGAGCACTCGTCCTCACCCCAAGCAACCGCGACGCCGATAAGGTAAAAGAAGCCATCAGGGCACTCACGGTGACGCAGGGTCACACCCTCTTTGACGCCGCACAGTTGGAGGCGTCGAAGAAATCTTTCACTGGGGCCAGTTCTGCCATTGCGGTTCTGGCGAACAGGTATGACGGGATCGATCTAATCGGAGATGAATGCCGATACTTGATAATCTATGGTCTTCCGGAATCAACCAACCTCCAGGAGCGCTTCATCATCAGTCGATTAGGCGCGTCTGTTCTATTCCAGGTTCGTATCCGCACCAGAATTACCCAGGCGGTAGGAAGATGCACGCGTTCATCAACCGACTACGCACTTGTAGTTATTATCGGCGATAAGGTGCATCAGTATTTCCATTTACCGGAAAAAAGAGAGACTTTACACCCAGAACTTCAAGCAGAAGTCAATTTTGGTGTTGAGCAATCAAGAGTTGAGAATCCATCTGAGTTGGGGGATAACATCGACATATTTGTTGCCCATGGGCCAGAGTGGAAATCGGCGGATAACCATATATTGGAAACCAGAGATGAACTGGTTCAATCGCCCATACCTTCCGCTACTCCGCTCGGGAACTCGGTTGTTCATGAAGTGAAATTTCACGATGCCCTTTGGTCTGGCGATTTTGACAGTGCTCTCTCGTCAGCAAAAAATGTGCTTGCCAGCCTTGCTGGAGGGCATGACCTGAAAGGGTACTCCGCTCTTTGGAATTACCTTGCTGGCTCAGCTGCCTACCAAGCAAATCAAGCACAAGTAGCTCAAGAACATTTTTCGGCAGCATTTTCATGCGCCAGTACGTTGCCATGGCTGAAACAGATTCAACTACTGATCTCCAACCAGGAACCGGAAGCACCTATCGAGATCATTTACGGAGAACGAATCGAACGTATTGAAGGAATCTTTGAACGGTTTGGCAAGTCCGGAAGCGTAAAAATTGAAAAATATTTACAGGCTATTCGGCAGGGACTTTCAAGCACAGAATCGAAACCATTCGAGGAAGCGCAGGTGAAACTTGGTTGTCTCCTGGGTTTTGAAACAGGCAACACAGAAAGATCCGGTGATCCGGACCCTTGGTGGATCTTTGGCCGACAGGGCATTGTCTTTGAAGATTACACGGCAACCGGTGATAATCCTATTGTCTCCAAGGAAAAAACACTTCAGGCCAAGGCACATCCGGATACCCTGGCTGCCGAACATCCAGGAGTAAGTTTCTCGGTTGTATTTTGTTCAACTTCAGACAAATTACATTTCGCTGCTGAGCCTCATACCGGGGATGTCTATTACATCAAGGTTGAAGATTTTAAAATTTTTTCAGAAGAGTGCATGGCAACAATGCGTGTGCTTTGGGACTCTTTCCAGTCGCCAGGAGTTATTGAATGGCGAGAATTTGCAGCACGCAAAATCAACGAATCGAGGCTAGGAAGCGATGACATTCTGGCACGATTGACGAGCAAAAAACTTTCCTCATTGGCAAGAGGTCAACAGAAATGACCTGCTTCAACGAGGAAAATACGGTCGAACAACTGGTACTGGACGCCCTGGCCAACAAAGATAACCAATGGTGTGTATCCGAACCGCAAGCCGATTATCTCGAATCCCACCTCTCTCTTCATCTTTCGGCTCTCAAATGGCGCTTTGTGCCCGCCGAGGAGCTACCTCGCCAGCATTCTGATGTGCTGGTGGAATCGATGGTGCGTGATGCTCTCATTCGCCTGAACCCGGAAATCAAGGACCAGCCCGACCGAGCCGACGAGGTACTCTACCGCCTGAGGACCATCCCGCTGTCGGTGCAGAGCGAAGGCCTGGTGCGGGCCAACGAGCTGTTTGCCGAATGGCTGCGGGGCGAGAAGTCAATGCCTTTCGGCGAGCGCGGTGAACATACACAGGTAACGCTGATCGACTTCGATAATCTTAGCAACAACGATTACGTGGTCACCAATCAGTGGGTCTACCCGGTCAAGGAAGGTGGCCGCCGCTTCGATATCGTCATGCTGGTCAACGGCATTCCGCTGGTGATCGGCGAGGCCAAGACACCGGTCCGCCCGGCGGTGACCTGGGTAGACGGGGCCAGCGACATCCATAATGGCTACGAACAGAGCGTGCCGCAGATGTTCGTAGCCAATGTCTTCTCTTTTGCCACCGAGGGCAAGTGCTATCGTTACGGATCGGTGCGTATGCCCATCGATATCTGGGGGCCGTGGCACGATGGCGAGAATAAGGCCGAGGGGACGCTTGCGGACGTGCAGCGTTCCATCCGTTCCATGCTGCGCCCCCATGTGGTGTTGGACATCCTGCAGAACTTCACCCTGTTCGCCACTGACAAGAAGCACCGGCGCATCAAGATCATCTGCCGCTATCAGCAGTACGAGGGCGCTAACCTGATGGTGGCCCGCGTGGTTAAGGGCTATCCCAAGAAGGGTCTGATCTGGCACTTCCAGGGCTCGGGCAAGTCGCTCTTGATGGTGTTCGCGGCGCAGAAGCTGCGGATGCATCGCAAGCTCGGCAACCCCACGGTGATGATCGTGGTGGACCGCATCGACTTGGACACCCAGATCACCGCCACCTTCAACGCCGCCGATATCCCGAACATGATCGGAGCGGCAACCCGGCAGGAGCTGCAAGGCCTGCTGGCGGCTGACACCCGCAAAATCATCATCACCACCATTCACAAGTTCGGCGAGGCGGATGGCCGTCTGAACGAGCGTTCGAACATCATCGTGATGGTGGACGAGGCGCACCGTACCCAGGAAGGCGATTTGGGACGCAAGATGCGCGACGCACTGCCCAATGCCTTTCTCTTCGGCCTGACCGGAACGCCGATCAACAAGCGAGATCGCAACACCTTCTGGGCCTTCGGGGCGGACGAGGATGAGCAGGGATACATGAGCCGCTACTCGTTCCAGGACTCGATCCGGGACAAAGCCACGCTGCCGCTTCATTTCGAAGCGGTGGACGTGAAGCTGCACATCAACAAGGAAGCCATCGACGAAGCCTACTCCCAGATGACCGACGAATTGAGTGAGCTGGATCGTGACGACCTGGCCAAACGGGCCGCCAAGATGGCGGTACTGATCAAGGCCCCTGCGCGGGTAAACGCCATCTGTCAGCACATCGTCAAACACTTTCAGGAGAAAGTGGAGCCCAATGGCTTCAAAGCGCAGGTGGTAACCTTCGACCGGGAATGCTGCGTCCTCTACAAGAAGGCCATGGACGAGTTGGTCGGGTCGGAGGCCAGCGCCATCGTCATGCACACTCAGGGCGGCAAGTCCGACCAATATGCTGAGTGGAAACTATGCAAAGATGAGGAGGAAAAACTCCTCGACAGATATCGGGACCCAATAGACCCTCTCAAATTCCTGATAGTAACCTCCAAACTTCTGACCGGCTTCGACGCGCCCATTTTGCAGGTGATGTACCTCGACAAGCCGATGAAGGACCACAACCTGCTGCAGGCCATCTGTCGCACCAACCGCACTTACCCAGGCAAGACACATGGCCTGATTGTGGATTACCTGGGAATCTTCGATGACGTGGCCACGGCGCTCGATTTTGATGAAAAGGCCGTCCAGCAGGTAATCACCAACCTGGATGGACTGAAAAAGGAAATGCCGGGGCAGATGGTAAAATGCCTGTCATTCTTCCCGGCGGTGGACCGTAGCGTTGGTGGCTACGAGGGCCTGATTGCAGCTCAGGATTGCCTACCGGATAACGCGACCCGGGACAAGTTCGCTGCGGAATACTCGGTGCTCTCGCGCTTATGGGAGGCGTTATCTCCCGATCCCTGTCTCGGCCCTTATGAAAAGGACTACAAATGGCTGACTCAGGTATATGAATCAGTGAAGCCGCCGAGTGGCAACGGCAAGCTACTCTGGCACGCACTGGGGGCCAAGACCATCGAACTGGTTCATGCGAATGTTCATCTGGAGACAGTGCGCGATGATCTGGACACCCTGGTAATGGACGCCGAAATCCTCGAAGGGCTACTCGATTCCAAAGACCCCGACAAGAAATCCAAGGAAATCGAGATCAAGCTCATCGCCCGCTTGCGCAAGCACAAGGACAATCCGAAGTTTATCGCCCTGGGTGAGCGCCTCGAAAAACTCAAAGAGCGGCATGAACAGGGGCTGCTTCATAGTCTCGACTTTCTCAAGGAATTGCTGACCCTAGCCAAGGAGGTCGTCCAGGCAGAGAAGCAGGTGGACCCGGTTGATGAACAGGCCAAGGCCAAAGCGGCCCTGACCGACCTGTTCGCCGAGGTGAAGAACGGCAAGACGCCGATGGTGATCGAGCGGATCGTAACCGACATCGACGAGATCGTCCGCATGGTCCGCTTCCCTGGTTGGCAGAACACTAAGGCCGGAGAGCGCGAGGTTCAGAAGGCTCTGCGCAAAGTGATCTACGTGAAATACCAGATCAAGGACCAAGATCTTTTCGACAAGGCGTTCGGATATATCCGGCAGTATTATTGAAAATACCTTCAATAGAGCTTCGAGGTGGTAGTTTTCGCTTGGCAGCTACGTCACCAGTATCAATGTCGAGCTGCAATCCGCTATGGTTCCCCACTCACTGCAGGATGGAGACATATGTACATCGCCAGACTCGCCATCACCAATCTTCGCTGCTTCCGCCAAACGACAGTCGCATTTCAACCAGGAATCAACGTAATCTTAGGGGAGAACAACGCGGGTAAGACAGCTCTTCTACGCGCATTGCGACTCGTGTTTGACCGCTCCAGCCGTCTGCGTCCAGATTTCCCCGATTTCTACCAAGGCATCGCCGACTTCACGAAAGCCCCAACGATCTCCGTCACCGCGACCCTGCGATCGTCAACGGCCGATACCATCGACGACAAGGCCCTCGTGGCAACCTGGCTCACCAAGTTGGACGCCCCTTGGGAAGCGCAACTCAGCTACGAATTCTTCCTTCCCGAAGAAGAAATTCCAGCGTTCACCGCAGCACTTGGTGCGGCACCCGACCGCAACCAATTCTTCCATGTCCTGGAGCAGTTCATCCCCAAGTATGTCGCCCGCATCTTCGGTGGACTCCCGGATAATCGGCTGGTCGCCGAACCCGACGCTCTGGCGAAATTCGACTGCCACACCGTCGATGCGATCCGTGACGTCGAATCTGAACTGTTCGCAGGCACGAATCCCTTGCTGCGTATGATGCTGCGACAGGTGCTCGACCATGATGCCAACGAGGCTGAGACTCTTAATCGCCGACGCCATTTTCGCACCCTGACGCAGGATGCCCGTTCCAACCTCACAGGCCGCATGAATCTGGACGCACTCTTCCAGCTTGCCAAGGACACGGGAGCGGCTGACGGCGGGGCACCCATTCTGCGCGACGCCATCGACGAAGAAGACTTCATTGCGGCTCTTCGTCTCTTCATCGACCGCGTGCCCTTCAAGGTGCCCGCAACCCACAACGGTCTCGGGTACAACAACCTAGTATACATTTCCCTGCTCTTGGCCAGTTTGCAGTTCAAAGCGTCGGTACCCCGGCGGGGCCAGAATGCGGTCCTTTTCCCCATGCTCCTCATTGAAGAACCGGAAGCGCACCTCCACCCGTCGCTCCAGTACAAGCTGCTTAAGTACATTCAGAAGCGGCTCTCCCCTGAGCAGACCAGTCGGCAGGTATTCCTCACAACCCATTCGACGCACATTACAGCTGCTGCGGGACTTGAACCCATCATCTGCCTTAACCTATCCGAAACCGATGGCGGTGTCTACGCCGCCTATCCCGCTCGCGTTTTCGGCGAGAGCCCGGGAGGAAAAGCATCCCGCAACTACGTTGAACGATACCTGGATGCCACCAAATCCAACATGCTGTTCGCGAAGGGCGTCATCTTCGTGGAAGGGATCGCGGAACAACTGCTCGTCCCTTGCCTTTCCCAATGCATAGGCCGTCCCGTTGAAACCCATCATGTCGCGGTCATTGCTGTGGGAGGCGTGACCTTCAAACACTTCTTGCCGCTCTTCGGCGCTGGTGAGGACGAACATCTCCGAAGCTATGCGCTACGCCGCCCCGTCGCGTGCATGGTGGATGCCGACCCGGCTCGCAAGGCCAAGGACAAGGACGCGCGGAGAAAGAAATGCTGGCCGTATGCCCTACACCGCGACTGCTCCAATTTCGACTACTTCCCGGTGTCCGGCGTCGTAACCAACTTGCAGACCATGCAAGAGCGATCGCCAGGGAATATCAAAATCTGCGTCGGCAGCAAGACCCTGGAGTATGACTTGGCTCTGGCTAACGCGCAACTCCCCCTCCTCGTCACATCGTCTTGTGAGCATGAGGAGGATCTTCGCGCCTTGGCGGAGACCCCAGCGATAGTGCCAGAGACCCTCCTATCCCTGCTCGCCGGGGACGGAACCGATACCGTCGAGACACTGACTGCCCACCAAGACGTAGCGACGCATCGGTTCGCCACCTGCTACCTGCTCTGTACCGAGGATGCTAAAGGAGGCCATGCCTTTATGCTCGAACGGCAACTCTGTGAGAACGCTTCGAAACCGGAGGCCGACCGCAAGCCATTCGTGTGTCCAGATTACATCAAAGACGCTATTCATTGGACCTGCGTTTTCGAAACGCCGGAGGTTCCCAATGTCTGAGAAACTGGAAATCGATTCTGGCATGATCCTCGCCGACATCGAACGCCATTTCCGCATCGTGGCTGGGCCGGGAGCCGGAAAAACGCACTGGCTTGTTAACCAAATCAAGCATGTCGTCGCCAGATCCAAGCGGCTCTCTCCCACGTCCCGTGTTGCGTGCATCTCCTACACTAACGTCGCTGTGAATGAGATTGTCACGCGGCTCGGTTCGGCTGCCAATCAGGTGGATGTCTCCACGATACACAGCTTCCTATATCGCAACGTCGTTCGGCCATACCTCCATCTGCTGCGCGACAATGTCGGCCAGCCCCTCGTGGCGTTCGCATCCATCGACGGCCACGATGAACACCACCCGTCCTACTCCATCGTCGACGAATGGCTTAGAAGCATCGGGCAAGCCAAAATCCTACAGCGAGACTTCAAGGAACATCTAGGTATACTCAAGAGCAAGCTCTGTCAGTTGGTTTGGCAGCGTTCGGCGGAAGGAGTTTGGACGCTGGGGCCGCGAAAGCTCGATCGCATGGGGAAGATGCTCAACTCCATCTGCACGAGCGCGAACCTCATTGACTACAAACGCCGATACTGGAACCTGGGCATCGTTGATCACGAGGACATCCTCTACTTTGCGCACCGTATCCTCGAAGAGCATTCACTCGTCTGTCAGTGCCTGAGTGCCCGATACCGCTACCTGTTCATCGATGAATTCCAGGATACGCTGCCCATTCAAACCAATGTCGTACAGTGGCTCGCGGGTGCAGGGACGGTGGTTGGTGTCATCGGTGATGCTGAACAATCTATTTACGGCTTCCTCGACGCCCACCCGGAGGATTTCCAGTCGTTCTCGCTACCAGATTACCTGGACGTGACTATGCGTCACAACCGCCGCAGCACGCGCCGCATCATCTCGATCCTCGACCACGTTCGGTCGGACGGTCTACGACAACATTGTTTTCGTGAACTCGAGGGGCAACCCGTGTCGGTGTACATCGGCGAGGTCGAACGCAGTCTTGCGGTTATTAATGCTGAGCTGCCGCAGGATGCAGTCCTCCAAGTGCTGACACGGAAGAACAAGGATGCCCACCGTGTGCGATCGGCTCTCGCGCCCGGAATCGTGGAGCCCTGGAAGTGCTTCTACGAGGCCGATGACGAACGAGCCCGTTTCATGGAGCACGTCATTGCCGCGTCGGAACTTGCGAAACGCAGCCAGTACGGACTCGCCCACCGAGAATTGGCTCGGATCATAGGACGAAAAGGACGGGTGAGAAAGCCCCTCAAGTGTGACATGGACCTGAGCGATGTCCATCGTAAGGGAATCGCCGTCACTATTCTGCAGGAATTTCTGACCAACCATGCCACCATCTTCGCTGGCACTTTGCTTGAGGCGTACGTCCGATGCGGGACCTGCGTCACGGCCGCGTATCCGGCAGTGACCCTTACCGCTGCAAGGGCTGGGAAATTCAAGACGTTCGCAGAGGCCACGCCATTCTCGCACCTCTCAGGGTCGGTTCGTTTGCAGGAAGAAGTGCGTCACGTGCGGACCATTCACCAGGCGAAAGGAAGCGAGGGGGATAACATCGCTGTTTACCTGGAGGATGCCGATCGTATCCGGCATATAACGCATCCGTTGGCTACCCCGGGGGATGATGAGAAGCGCCTCACCTACGTTGCCTTAAGCCGTGCCCGTGATCGTCTCTTCCTCTGTATTCCACCGTCTATTGCCTTTAATGCCGACGATCTACGCGCGCTCGACCTTCACGTCGTAGACCTTCGTGAAGCAGTATAGCAGCAACAACGATTGTTCTATTCTTAGTCAAGAATTCTCTGTGAATTGTTACTTCAACAACCTGTTTCTTCGTTTCTTCTATCACTCCGTTTCTTCTTTCTTGGCCTCCGGCCATGTTTTTTTGCCTTTCTTGATTCACCAAGCCGGCAATAAAAAACGGCTGCCCAACCGTTATGGTCGGAGCAGCCGTTGGCGTTGCTGGGGTTTCTTCGTTTCTTCGAATTATTCGTGGTCAGTTACCGGCTCTTCACAGCGACACCCTTTCCCGACCCTCTTGGTTGGATGGTAGGAAAAACTCCAGTCAACCTGATCGGCTGGCAAGGTCGAATGCACCGTGCCTATGGTGAGTCCGCAATGTTGCAGCGCATACTGTTTCGCTGCCGAGAGTGAAGACGCTTCGATATTGAATGCACCAGCGAACTCAAAAACCACTGGAATTTTGTACCTTCTCATGTTCATCATCAGCACCTTCTCTCACGCTGCAACGGGAAGTTCGTTCGTTGCGGAAACATCTTCCTGAACACTGCCAATCCCGGCCTTGTCGAGGACAAAGTCAGCGGCCTGCTGGGCCTTGGCAGCGGCGGTGAAGATGGCCTTGCTGTCGCCCTGGAGGATTTGTAGCCAGTGGTGGATATACTCCGGATGACGCATCCCCTCAAAGGGGATGCCGGTATGGGCACCGAGAAAGGCCGCGCCTATTTCGGCCACCAGCTCCTCGAAGGCATAGCCGAGATCACCAAAGCGGGTGCCGAACACCCGATTCAACCGGTCGGGATGCCCGGTCCAATGGCAGATTTCATGGTAGCCAGTGGCATAGTAGAAATCACCATGCTCGAAGCTGGACCGATGGGGCAGCAGCACCATATCCGGACCCGGCAGATAGCAGGCCTTGTTGCCGCCGTGCTTCAAATTCGGCAGAGCCAGGATCTGCTCCGCCAGTTGGTTGCATTCGCCCATACCCAATGCCTCTTCTTCGACCAACGGCGGTAGATCCAGCCCCTCGCACTGCTCCACGTTGAACACCGTGTAGCTGCGGACAAAGGGGATCAGCTTCCGCTCCTGTTCGTCATCGGTCAACGCATCGGGTGCCGCATCGCCGTCCCGGTCCCTGGCGGGCAGGAACTTCCAAAAAACAATGGACGCTCCTTTCTCACCCTTGCGCACATGGCCGCCCAACTGCTCGGAATTGCGGTAGGTGAGCCAGCGGGGATCGACATGACCACGGGCCAGCGCCACCAGGTTGAGCAACAGCACGTTCATCCCCCGGTAGGGCCGGTTGGTGAGCGCATTGCGGAAGGGTCCGCAATGGACCGATTGCCAGGGCTTAGCCCAGGGATTGACGCCGTCTTCCAGGGCAGTGATGATCTTGGCGGTTATTTCTTCGTAGATGGATATTTTTTGATCGTTCATAGTCTCGCTCCTTGGGTGCAGGGATATTTCATCGGGTCGTCCCCAATGGGTTTCATACGCTGTGATGGCCGGTTTCAGAAAGGGAGAGGACCTCTTCGCCCACGATCAGATGATCGAGCACCCGGACATCGATCACCTTGAGGATCTCGGTCAGGGTACGGGTGAGTTCCAGATCTTCCTTACTGGGCTGGATGCCGCCGGAGGGGTGGTTATGGGCAATGATGACCGACGCAGCATTGAGCGTCAGCGCCTCCTTGACCACCTCGCGGGGATGGACCGAGTTGCGGTTGATCGAACCCCGGAACATCTCCCGCCAAGCCAGCACCTGATGCCGGCTGTCGAGAAACAGGCAGCCGAACACCTCGTGTTCCAGGCCGGTAAGTTTGAGCCCGATGGCCTCCTTGGCGGCGGTGGGCGACAGAATCGTGGTCCCACGCCGGAATTGATAACCGCTTAACCTGCGGGCTTCGGAGAGAATGGTTTCTTTGGGTGCGGGTTGATAGACGCCGCAGAGATCTTTGATGTAGAGCATGTGTGCCTCCTATGGACGAGGCACAACAGCCCATCGGGGCAGTGTGCCCCGTCTGGGATTGGTTTGAGTGCAAATAGTGTTCAAGCAGCCTGGCGGACCTCGGCTAAGACAAAATGGCCAAGGTGGGACGGCTTGTAGAGACGAATGGGTTTGTGGTTGATCTCGCCATGACCTTGGCGGTCATAGCTGCCGATCCTACGATCCTGCCAATAGATCACCCCGGATTGCAGCCGGAACCGGTTGCCGTCCACATAGGCCACCGCCGTATTGCCCCGGAGATAGACCCGCCCCCTGATCACCAACTCGTGGCGGACCAGGGCGGTCTGTCCATCGGGGGAACTGATGGTGGTCGTGGTGGTCACCCGGGTTTCCTCGGTGGTGGTGATGCTTTCGGTCTCATCGAGATCGAGCACCGAGGCCAGTTCCCGCTGGCGATACCTGCTCCAGGCGGTGGTGACATCCTCCACCGGCTGTTGGCCGGTGAGGGCCTTGGCCAACTCGTACATCATGCTGTTCTCCGATTCGGAGAGGGCTGCCAAGCCTTGATCCGAGAGTTCGCCCTCAACCGCGAGCGAGGTCTCCATCTTCTGGGCCATAAGGCTGAGCGCCTTGTCCTGCATGGTTTCGGCATAGGCCAGGTAGAAGACCCGGACCGGCAGGTTCTGGCCAATCCGCCAGGAACGGCGGCTGGCCTGCCTGAGGGTGAACACCGAGTAGCCGCACTGGAAGAAGACGATGGTCGGGAAGTCGAGCAAATCCAGACCAGTCTTGACCAGGTTGGGGTTGCAGAGCAGACAGTCGTACTGGCCGGTGGCGAGATTTTCTTTCAGCCAGTCTTCCCGATGTTCCGGTTTGACCGCCTGTCCCCGCAGGACCAAGGGGGATAATCCCTGCTGATGCAGCTTCTCCACCAGAGTGGGCACCAGGTCGCGGGTGCCGGTGTGTTCGAGAAAGACCGCCACCTTGCGACCCTGCTTGCGTTCCGTTGCCAGAATCTCCAACAGCCGCTTTTCCTTGGCCAGGAGATTGATTTCCAGGGCCGGAGCCGAAGCAATCAGTTCCTCCACACCGCCGCGTTCAAGATAGACCCGTTCGCCAAAGCGGCAACCATCCGGATAGGCCAAGAGGCTTTGCAGCATTTTGCCCAAGAGGCGCATGTCGCCGCAGGCCAGCGCCTTGCGGGTGGCAGCGACCAGGGTGTTGGCGAGTTCGAAATAAGGAGTTCGGAGTGCGTCATCCATTGGGGTGGTGACGATGATTTCTTCATAATCGGGCAGGGACTGGCTGACATCGTTCAGCCGGACAAAGGCGGAACGCTCTAAGAGCAGATCCGGCAGCAGTAGCGGGGAAATCCCCGGTGCCTCCTTGATCCGGGCTTTACCGGTCTTGCGGCCGATGCTGGCCTGATTCCAATCCGGGCCCAGATCATCAGCCTTGTAGGTGCGCTCCACCACCCCGTAGCGTTCGGCAAAACCGAGGGTGCGGCCGTATTCAAAACCGGCCTGCACCATCTGCCGGGGAAACATCCGCCAGAGGAGGAAGAACAAATCGCGCCCATATCCCCCCATAAAGGTGCCGGTCAGCGCCAACACCTTGCGGGAGCGGGCGATCAGGCAGGACATGGCCTGGCCCTGGGCGGTGCCGCCTCCTTTGAGTTCGTGGACCTCGTCGAGGATGACCAGATCGAATAAACCCTTGGGGAGATAGCGTTTGATGAACTCTGCCTTGGCATAGCGCCGGTTGCGTCCACCGTCGGCCGACCACATCCGGGCCTGGCAATGTTCGCAGATCGGGGCCGGGTCGCTCAGATTCAAAAAGACCTGAGCGCCGCAGTCCGGGCAGCAGGATGCACCTTGCCGGACCATAAGGCCGGGCTTGCGCTGATAGTGCAGCTTGGCCCGTTCCTTGCCCAGGACCCAGATCTCGGTGCCCCGTGGTTTTTGAGGTTTTCGTTTCTGTTCGAGCAACAGGGTCATATCCCGGCCGTTGAGGTTGATGCAGGTGCAGCCGGGAAGCGTTGCTTCCGACTCCCTGATCCACTTGTGCACCAGATGACCGGGGCATTGAATGAGGATGCGCTTGGCCGGCTTGGGATCGAGCGCGGCCACAGCCAGGCTCATGATCGTCTTACCGGCACCCATCTCGCCCACCAGGAAGGCACCTTTGCGGTCCTCCTTGTACAGCGTTCGGGCAATGGGTAGGATGCCGCAGCGGATCTGGGCCTCAAACGGGGTACGTTTGAGTTGGCCCAGTTGTGCGCGTGCCTGCGCATCCCACTGATCTTCACCCTTGGGTTGATAGACCGGGTGCATGGTGGTGATGACCTGGGACTTGAGTACGTCGCCCCACTGGTCGAGAAATTCACTTAAAGGGATGTCCATCGTCTGTCCTCCATGGGGAAGGCAGACGATCCCCACCTGGGGAACGAATGCTTCCCCTGATCGGGTTGTGTTTGAGTTCGTTTAACCGAGATAGCCGAGCCGAATCCCTTCCAGGATCTGCGTCTCCAACTCCTCCTCCTGCCAACTGATCTTCCAGGCCTGCCGCAGGTGCGGATTGCCGAAGGAATAGAGCCGTTCCGGGTGCAGGACATCGTCCCACAGCCAGTCGCGCCACTCAGGCTTCAGCGGCATGGTGGTACTGTTGTCCAAACGGTGATAGGCCTGCTGCTTGACCGCTGCCATGTCCTCGCCAAAGACGATGACCGAGCAGGTGGTCTCGGTATGCTGGGCCTTGCGTTCGAATTGGTCGGCGCTGATCAGTACCTTGTTGACCACATCGCCGATCTTCCGTGCCCGGATGGAGCGGATGGTGCCCGGAGTACGTCCCAACTCCAACGGAGTGGGTTCGATCCCCGAGATGCGGCTGAAACCACCGTTGTAGAAGTGGGCCGAGGTGGCCTGGATCTGGGCCGGGCTGCCAACCAGACTGAGCAGATAGGCGCGTGCTTGATCCGCCTCGATGCTGGCGATGAGACCGTCGCAGTAGGTGATAAAGCCGTTGCTGCGGATGGTGAGATAGTCGTGCATGATGCCTCCTGAAAAAAAGAGGGAGACATCCCCATCGGGGAAGACTCCCCCATGGGTTGGTGTGGATGAAATTGTAAAAATTCAGCGGATGATCAGCATCTCGGCCTTGGCCATGTCAATGGCCTTGACCGTGGGCTGGTACAGGTCACGGGTGGTGACCATGGTGTCACCGCTGTTGTTCTCGGCTATGGAGTGGATTTTTTCCGTCTTGTGGACCACGCCCTTGATCACCAGCCTGCGGCCGTCCATCTCGATCTCGCCGTTCATGTAGCCGCCGGCAAGCATCAGTGCAAGATGGCCGTTCTTCAACGGTGCCAAAGGCCGGATGGAGTGACACTGTCCCGGCGCCAGATCATGGGTGAGCAGATCCTCCAACAGCCCGCTCTTGCGGACCTGGGGGATGGCTTCCCGGGGATCGATCCGGCTGCACTGGAAGGTGCAGGGATGTTTGGGCGCTGGGATAACCAACCGTTCCGTGCAACTGGCCGACTGCGGAGCCGTGGCCAGAAAGATCTCCGGCGCCATGCCGGCGATGCAATTCAGCTCCTGCTCCATGTGGGCAGCCTTGGCCTTGGTCACCAGCGAGCGTTTCCGCCCAATCACCAAACACTGATGGAAGGTGTGGAACTCCTCTTCCGGAAAGGCGTAGACCTGAAGGTCGATGAAATGCCTGGCCAGGATTGGTGCGCAGGCGGCCAGCACTGTGTAGGGGACAACCAGCACCAGCCAGCCATCCTTGTGCAGGGTTTCCTGGAAGCGTTTGAGAAAAAGCGCTTCCAACCGCTGGGCCTGGGCTTCCGGCTCCAAACTGTAGTCATAGGGTGGATTGAGATAGAGCAGGCCAAAGGCGCCGGGCGAAATCCGCATCTCCACCAGGGCGTCGCCCCAAAGGAGATGGTCGATTCGTTGCCGTGCCTCGGTGGCCCGATCATGATCCAGTTCAATGGCGTAGGTGATGGCGCCTGTTCCTTCTGCCAGTGCGGCAAGGGTTTGGCCTTGGCCGCAGCAGGGGTCAAGGATGCGGGCACCATCTTCAAGATCAAGCAGTTGTTTGAGTTGGCCACGGACGCTCTCCGGTGTCGGATAAAAGCCGGCCTTGGCCTGTGAACCCAGTCGTGCCATGGTGTTCTCCTGTAATGGTTCAAGGCATTCGTGCCTTTTCGATCTCGACCACGAAGTGAATCTGCGCGGTCTGGCCGATCATGCAGGCATCCAGGCCCTCTAACCGGGCCAGGTGCAGCAGGTCGGTCAACAGATCGATGATGGCGGTTTCGAGGGTGTCCATGGGTTCGCCCTTGCTCAGGCAGTATTGATCGAGTGCCTGTCGGGCGGATTCGGTGCGTTGTGTCACGGTCGTTCTCCCTGGTTGTCATGGATTTCCAGTTGTTGCCAATCGGGGAAGATGGCTTCCAGCATGGTGCGAGCCGCAGTGGCTGTGCCGGAGGAAGTCACCAGATCCCGCAGGGCAACAAACAAAACCGGGGCGGCCTGGAGCAGTCGAATGTTGCCGGCTTCATGCCGGGCTACCGCAAGACTGCGTCGGTCGCCTTCCTCAGTGGAGATGTCATAGCCCTGGTCGCACCATATTTGTTGCTCATGACGGACTTCACGGATGACATAACCACCCTCGGTGTCCGGATGGGATGTAATGGTCCAGGGAATAGGGGTGCAGAACGATGGTTTTGCATGGGGGTGTTCCTGTTGGTTGGGTAGGTGGTTCATGTGGTTCTCCTGATGTTCGGAAGAGATAGGGCCTGAACCCCACAGAGGTGGAGTTCAGGCCTTAGGAGTTGTGTGGCAGCAAAGTGTGGCAATCAAAACGGTACGTCGTCAGAGGGTGGTGGTTCCTGGCCGTCTTCCGGCGGGACCGGAATATCGGTTCGTTCGCCGCCACCCAGCATCTTCATTTCACGGGCAATGATCTCCGTGGTGAAGCGGGTGACACCTTCAGAGTCCTGCCATTTGCGGGTCTGCAAACGGCCCTCCAGGTAGACTCGGGAGCCTTTGGAGAGGTACTCAGAGCAGATCTCAGCCAGACGGCCGAAGGCAACGATGCGATGCCATTCGGTCGATTCCTGCGGCTTGCCTTCGTTATCTTTCCACCGTTCGGTGGTGGCGATGCGGAAGGTGGCCACGGCGACTTGGGTCTTGGTGTAGCGGGTGTCAACGTCTGCGCCTAAATTGCCGATGAGCATGGCCTTGTTCAACATGATGGTTCTCCTTGAAGAATGAGGTGATGGCTCTCCCCACTATGGGGAGAGATATGGGTGCGATGTGGATAGGAAGCCTGGGTTCAGGCGGCTTTCTTGATCTCCAGGAAGGCGTAGGAACTGCTCTTCTGGAAATCATTCAGCGAGTGACCATAGCCCTGAAGGAACTGGTTGAGTTGGTCCGTATCCAGTGACTTCCTGGTGCGAACCGCCTTGCGCAGCAGATGGCCGAAGGCCTTGAGCGGTCCGCGCTGGGCCACGATGGCCAGCAGGTTGCTCTTGCGGTAACTGACCTCGGCCTCCAGACCCTTTTGCTGGTGTTGCAGCTCCAGCAGGATCTCGACACTCTCGGTCAACTCGCGCACCTCCTCGGCCTCGAACTTGGGACAGTCCATAAGAAAGGGGCAGTATCCGCAGAGCGGTCCCACCTCTATAGAAGGTGTGGTCAGATCACCGGCACTGTAGGCTTGGTATTGGTTCCAGATGGTGGCGGCCCGGTCGATCAGGCCGTGATAGAGGATGTCCTGGGGTGTGTAGCCGCCAAAGAGTCGCATGCCCTGATCACCGAAGTTGACCGCCAGAATGGCGCCTTTCTCCACGGTGTAGTCGGGGAAGCTGTCGGCCAGTAGTCCCATTTGCAGATAGAGTTGGGTCTCCCAGGCGCCGTAGGGGTGTTCCGGGATGTTCTCCGGTGCTTTCACCTCCAGAACTGCCATGGTTTTGCGCACCTCCGAAACGAAGACAAAATCGAGATGGGCCATGACCGGGACAGCGCCCGTATGACGAACCTCGGTTTGTCGCTGGAAGTTGCTGAAACCGGCGATCATGAAGGCAGCGGCAACCACTTCCTCGGCCATGTGACCGCGTCGCTGCCGCAGCAGGGTGACGAGATCGGCCTCCGGGGCATGGAGCTTTCTGAGAATGGTTTTGCGTGGGCAGGCGCCGATGTCGGAAGCCCCGAGATAGGTACTCCGATCACCGAGCGTTTCCTCGGTCTGTTGGATGGCAAGCTGCTGGAGAGCGGCCTGCAGGGTGAGCATTAACTGGTCTGACATGGTGGTATCCTCCTGAAAAAAATGAGGGAGGATACACGGATTCCCGCCGAGGGAATGGTATCGCTCCCTCTGGGGTTGGGTGATATTGGGGTTATTAAGCGGCTTGCTTCATCCAGGTTTTTCCGGTCTTATCCCATTGAAAGCCTGCGGCCTTGAGCAGTTCCTTCTTGTCGAAGAGATGGTCGCCGATAGCGATGATCACCCCCTGGCGGTTCTCGAAACTGACGCCAGCAATCTTGGGCAGGGTTGCCGAGGGATCGCTTTGATTGGCAGGTGGTTCAGCGGGTTGGCTGGTTGTGGATGTAAGTTTGGTTTTTGGTTGAGGGTTGGATTGTGTTACGGGTGGCTGCGTTCGTTGGCTTCCCCGAAGGTAAACGTTTTTCAAAAGTCCTTTGTAGGCATCGCTGCCGATGGATAACAGTGACATGCATTTCTGAATGGCATCGGTGATGGCCCCTTTCTGGGCATCGCCGACATTGCCTTTGACGATCTGCATCTGTCCTTTGTGTGAGCCCTTGCACAGCCAATCACCGTCGCTCTTCACAAACAATCGAACCTCGGCAACCGCCTGGGACTCAAAAATCTCCTCCTTGGTCAGTTCGTACCGCCAATTCTCCGGACCGAGCACCTCGTTGACGCTGTCAAAGACGTACTGGGGCCGGAAGCCGTACTTGATCTGGCCGATTACGTTACCGCTCTTGTCGGTCATCTTGATTTCCTGAATCGCCTCGATGCCAAATGTTCGCAAGCGTTCGTTGATGGATTGGATCTGTTCCTGCAATGGTGCCATGGTGTTGCCTCCTATGAGTATGGGGGAGCACGACGACATGGCTCCGCCGGGAGCATGACGTAACAGCTCCCATGGATGAGCGGGGTGGGGTATCTATTGAGATAACGATAGGTTCAGTTTGTCCGAGAACGCGCAAAGAAAATGCGGCTTCGGAAGAACAAAGGAATGGCTATCGGTTCAACGGGGAAAATGAACGAGAGGAAAACGAATCGCTGGATCCGTATTGCAGGGGTGCATGCGCAACTCTCTCAAGTCAAAGAAAGACGTTCGCCTCTGCGATTAAACGTCTTTGGCCGGAGAAAGGCAGCGCCGCGTACTACTGGAGTTCAAGAACACGAAAATCGTGTTCAGCTAAGCCCTGAAAAGGGGTATCTCATTGGAAATGAGTCGGAATAGTGAAGCTATGGTAACGCTTGTTTTGCAAAAGGCAAGTAAAATAGACTGCCACACCTTGCAAAACAGAGCCATAAATTGTTGGCAGCAGTGTCGTCCTGTGTAATGCTGTAACGCCGCAATTGATATTAATCAGGTCACTGTTTACCGGACATTCAGATTCTTTCTAACTTGCTGTTAAAATGATGTTAAGAAATTAGCTTTATGTTCGCTGATTAATGAATCATTTTAATATTTATACAAAAAATTTCAATATAATTTTCATATTGCTTAATTCTAAACGTTGCATAATATCGATACCTACCTATGCAAGGGAGTTAGTATAAAGAAAAAATGGTTTCAGATTATTCACTGTCTATAACTTCTGAAATCATTATGGTGTTTGCACCAGAATCACCTGAAAGATACATCCGTAGTGCATATAAAAGGTCAGGTGTGTTGCGGAAAATTTCCGGTTTCTCAATTTGCAGGCTTATTCGAGACTTAAGTTCAATATCGTTATCGATCACTATCTTTGCAACATCGTCTACCAAGGTCACATATTTTTGAGCCAGATCCTTATCCGGGGATAAGATCGTTTTGAAATCTTCATCCTCGTTTCCCCGGCTTCGAAGGAATGCAAAAAGAAGTTCCAAGTGCTTACAAAGGATGTTGGCCTGATAGCCTCGTTCCCTCTTTTGAGCCTCTGTTCCTGTAAGCCTCTTTTCAAGATGGAATTGAAGCCGGTGCTCTGGAATGTCAGAAGTCAGTAGTTGCATATCAAACTGAATGCAACTGACCAAATCATTACATAGCTTTCTTAATTCCGTTCCTGACAGCTTGAAAATAAGTGTTTTTGACCGCCAAAGGGCTATCGACAAAACCTCCATGGTAATGGATCTGGTTAGGATCTCATTATCAATGAGGTCTATGACATTCTCCAGCAACTCCTGTTGGTATGGAAGCTCGGCATTACCGATGGCAAATGCAATATTCTTGTGGTACCTCCGCAAAAGCTTTTTATCCTTCACAGCATCAAGAAGCCGGGAGCCAACAATTCCGGGGGCATCCTTATGAAGACAGCACAGAAAGAAGAAAAGCTCATCTTTAAGGGTGTCCGGCATATTTTCAGACTCAATTATAGATAGAGCCTTCTGAGTCCCTTCAAATATCGCATTTCTAAAATGATTAGGCACATCAGACTCTGAAAGGGAGTGGCCGTGATTCCAGATGGTTAATGCTGGGAATCGGAGGCTACTAGCCAAAAAACAGCGAGTTGGCTGAGAGCTTCCAATTACAACATCTTCTGCGGAAAACTTTCCGTGATCACCTTCTATTTTATAGAACGAAAGGATGTCTCCGTGTTGAGGTAACTCCTGCTCAGAAGTTAAACGTAACGATGACTTGTGTATAAACACATCGTCAATAAAACAGAATATATTGCTATTTCCTTTATCAATCCACTTGGGGATTATTCCCGAGACACGGCCATAATGCGAAATATCAGAAATCTTCTTCATGTCTCGTTCGACCCATTCCAAAAGATTAGAGAAACTCTTGCCATCTTCCTTAGGAAAATTCTGAAAATCGGACCAGCTTTTACGGGCAGGGAAATCTGGAACCGGCAAGTTTTCAAGATCAGCAGTCTCACCCTCTGATGCTGAGCGCCATTCAACCCGAATAGATTTAAAACCTGCTCCCGCTAAATCGAATGGAATGAATTTCAGTTCGTATGGATCATCCGCTCCATAGGTATAGGTCATCTTCAGCTTGCAGGCCGTGGCCTTCTTCAAAGGGAATGCTGGCGATTTCAGGTATGCAACAAACTGCAGCTCTTTATTTCCTTCTCCCTGCTGCAGAGGAAAACTGTAATGCGTTTGTCCGGCTGGAAGAGTAAATGACTCTTCTACTGGTATATTCACAGTTCTGCCACGTTGCGGTGTTACTGTCGCATCTTTTACCAGATAGAAATTTTCAAAGTGCCCATCACGAACAATTCTGATCGACAGCTCAGGCAGATGATCACGCCAAAGGGCAATGTCATCAACTTCCTCCTGCCATTTATTTAATGTTCTCCCGCCCATAACTGGGCTAAGCGTTTCTTCAATCCACCTATAGTTCCTATCAAGATGCTCTGGCTTCCTGATTGTATTATCCATAGGCAGGATAAAGACACCCACTCCCCGACAACCCCTGTTTGTCGAATTTACGCAGTTACTGATAGCGTCGTTTAATAATATGTTGAGATCTATATTCTGAGTCAGAGCCTCCCGAATAGAACCCGGTAAGTGATACCAGTGATCCTCTTTCACAAAGGACAAAGCTCCGGAATCATTGGATAAACCATCAAAGCCGAACAAATGGAGGAGCTCTTCAGATGTCTGGCAGCCATTACGGTCAAGATTCCGGGCTATGGCAGTATGAATGCTCCTGTTTGACACAATAACCGCAGGGTGTCTTTCCCAGCTCATGCCTTGTGTCTCAGGCAATCTCGTTTTCAATTCATTTTGGTATTTTGCTTGAACAGGGGTTATCGAAATGCCGCCGTCAAATGAATCAACCACCAGCACAAAATCATTCTCTCGGACTCTATCCTGTGCAAATTTCTTTGATTGCCATGCAAAGATAGCAGCTATGCTTTTAGGAAGCGGTGTCGACTCATCAAAATAAAAATTGACGCTTTTTCTTACTCCCTCCAAATCGAAGTCATTACCCCAATCAGGGACAAGGTAGGTCAGTTTGTCTGCCTTGATATAGTCACTCAACTTTTTAGTAAAAAACATCGACGCACTGCTTTTGGTGGCATCGGGCAGTGTTAAGCTATGTGAAAATAGGCTCCTTATGCTGACTGTTTCAATATCGGAATGCAGGACGATGGATTTTGCGTAACCGCAGTCTAACACCACCCCTCCATTAACATTCAATGGCCAATGTTGCAGAAGCAATCTGAAAGGAAGGTGTGCCTGGGAACCAGTATTATTTGTGAACGTGGGACGGATAGAACATAGGTCCACAACAGAGCTATCCATCGGTATTGGGGCATATTGATTATCGGTCGGATCAGAATACTCAAACGGGAAATCCGTGACTAATGACAGTATCGTCTTCGGGATCTCTTTGAGAGTTGCTGGCTCTATTTTTACCTTCTTTTTTGCGCCCTGAGCTTGCTCAATAACAAGATTATCGGAAACGATCTGTAATAAATACTTTTCCCCACCGACTTGTATCTTCCATTTATCACCCGTCAAATTGGAATCTACAGGGATGATTCCTGCCGGAAGAGTTATATCGTCAGCACATTCGCCCTGTCGGTTGCTGCCGATAACAAAAGAAACTTCATCTCCAGCGGATAGTGAATTGATGTCTAATTTTCGAGATAGATTGTATGGGTTGAAATACAGGTCTCGGCCGTCATCAGAAGTTATAAATCCGAATGACTTATCGGGCTTTATAAACTTTATCTTCCCCTGGATCTTTGTGTCGCACGCAGGAAACAAATATCCCCTAACTGGTAATTCTGGTGATATCGCAAAGTTATCATAATCGAGACCGACCGGCTGCTGAACGGTCCGAAATCGACCACTATGGCTAAGCAAGGAAAGGGTATTCCAATAAATAACGCTGAGGATATCTCGATGGACTCTTTTGCTATCCCCTGTGATCTGCTCATCGATAGCTTGGAGCCAGAGCCAACCATCCCAGACTTTTCGATAACGCTTATCCTGAAGAAGCGTGTTGTTAGGAGGAAGATTTCCCCAAGCACCGATTTCAGCTGCATCTTCAGTTCTGAGCCATCGCTGAAGGGAAACAAGCAATTCCTCGCAGGTCTCTTCTGTTGCTGCAGATAAAACATTCTGCCTTTCAATCAGAATCTGTTCCAGCCGGAATAGAAAAGCTCTCAAAAGTCGGTTTTCTGCCGTATCAACACTGGATCTCCGCCTGACAGCCTTCATATAGGGCTTACCGGAAAGCTTCTCACGGAGTGTTCTTCCCGGCTGACGGCTGAGCCATTGAACACTGTTGCTGTCAACCTCTCTCGCCGCATGTATTGGCAGCATGGCATGTTCCCGTAATATCTTATCCCGAGTATGCTCCATGATTGCCAGAACAGCTTCCTTCGTATGTGCCACAATTCGATAGATACGATCCTTTATCTCATCCTCAGATGATTCAACCTGCATCGATTTGGCCACAACATCCATAAAATCGACAATGCCGGTATGCAGGGCATGCCCGGAAACAGGGTCGAAGCTAGAGACCTCCGTCAGCCAGTTGCGTAGCATCAGCATCAAAAGAGCCTTGGCCTTTATTTCATCTTGGCCGTTTAATGCCTTGTAAATAGACTCGACAGAATCAATAGCGCTGATGGAGGGTTCAACAGTCTGAGCGGTTTCATGCTGACGTTGATGGTAATCGAACAACATGCGTTTCTGTCTGGCCGTTAGCTTATATTTATGCGGTTCCGGCATTTATTAGTTCTCCGCATTTTCCTGACCGGTTAAACCCTCATCATCCTTTAAATAATTGGCGCTGTTCCAGATGAACTGACCGTAACCAAACTCACATGCCAGATCAAAGTCCTCGATTATTGTATAGTCGTCATTCACCAGCTGAGTTCGAATTTTATCAAGGCAGTCCGATTTGGATTTGCCTCGGGTTTCAATGCCGCGTAGCTTAGGCATAACCTTCTGAACAAGCTGATCTTCAAAAGCGACTTTCATTGCTTGGACCAAGCCTGCATCATCATTGATTCTCTGAGCTTCCAGCACATCGGGATAATTAGACATGTAGTATTCGATGGATTGCCACACCCTGTGCCCCAGAGCCCTGCCAACCTTGGACAGCGAGGTGTTCATTTCTTCAATGAACCCCTTGAATGGTAAAATCTGATCGTCGTTGAATTTGGTTTCTCTGCACCACCAGCTCTCCCACAGTTTGCGAGACAACAGAGGGGCTTGGTCGCCCAACGGTTTCAGCTGACGGCGTCTTTCCAGAGTGGTCGGCCGGGGAAAGTTGATTACAATTCCTCGATCAAGAACCTTGTCAGAAAGGGATTTCGTTGTCTCGTCCTGATTCATTGTTCCAGCCCAGAGCACATTTCTTCCCAAGGGCAGATCATAGTGCTGGATACCTGCGCCCAGCTTGACTTCAAGGCTGGGCACCTCATTGCCTTTGCGACCCCGCCGTAGCTCAAGTTTGCTCAAGAATTCCGCAAAATAGAGTTCGACATGGGCAAGGTTCATCTCATCCATCAATATCAGACTCATGACATCTTCAAGTCCATGAGGATAGCCTTCAGCTTGAGCCTTTTGACTTTGCGCCAACAAACGTAGAACAGGCTGGGCATCGAACTTGTTATCGATTGAGTTGAAAAAACCAAGCATGGATTCCTGGCTGTCCCAGTTCGGCTGCACGGACAGGCTCAGAAAATTGATGCCGCCAAAATGTGAATATAGTCTTGGCAACTCGGACTTACCGGTTCCACTAACACCAGCTAGGACGGTAATCGGAGACCACTCGGAGGTTTTTAGTGCAGTGTGGAATGCGTACAAGATTCGTCGTGGGAATCTCAGTCCATAATCAATGCAGGATTTACTGATGCCGTCCAACCATTGATGCTCTTCAACTTTGTCGACCGCACGAGGCAGTTCCTTTTGGATGTATGGAGTTTCAATATCCCGAATCCTTGCCTCACGGTCCTGTTCTCGTTCGTACGAGGATTGTAAGCGTTTAAGCTCCGCCATTAATCGGTTATTGTCGGCATCCACTGATTCAAACCGCCTCAGCAGAGATTTGTTTTTATCGGTCAGTTCTGCTACCTGCATTTCAAGATCCGACTGTGCGCGTGCTGAACTTCTGAGAACCTGATTTTCTTCAGACAGTCTGTTGCAAGCTTGCTCGAGGGAATCCTTTTCGGACTTTATTCTATTAAACTCTTCTTGAGCTAATAACGGCCGGTTCGCAAGGTCGTTCTGAAGGCTTTTAATGGTCTCAACTTGCTTTGCCAGCTCATCTTTCACCTTTTGTGGATCTTCGCCAAGATCGTGCTCAAGCTTTTTGTATGTATTGAGCAACTCTTGAAGTGATGTTGAATCTTCGATGTATCTTTTAATTTCTAGATCTTTTTGCTCAATGCTCTTTCGGAGCTGAACTCGTTCTGACTCAACTAAACGACCCACCTCAAGGTTTAAATTAGCTTCTCGTTCCTCAAGGCGGTCTTTGCTGGATTGAAGACGCTGCTTTTGATACTCAAGCTCATCCTTGAGTTCATCAAGTTCTGCCTGATCTTTCAGGAACGCCTTTCTTTTTTGTTCGAGTTCGTCCTTATCCTTTTGAATAGCCGCCTCATGAGCTTTCAACCTATCTGCTATCTCTTTCTCCAAGCTCGCTATTCTGGAGATTCTCTCCTCCGAAAGTTCTTTTTCAATAGCAGTCAGAGCGTTTGCCCGTTTTGACTCGAGTTCCTTTTCCTGTTTTATACGAAGACTGAATAACTCTTCATCAAGCTTTGCCCGGACATCTGCATACCCATTGTCCCTTTGGATTTCAGCCTTTTGAACCGCTACCTCTCTCTGCCGCAATTTTTCCTTTTCGGCCTCAAGAGATTCCAGCTCACCTACGCACTGTGCTTCCCGCTGTTCCAATTGTTTTTTGAATGCTGCGAACTTTTCCTCAAAGAGTTTCGGAAAGCCGTTTTTTGCCTGAAGCTCCATCTCTTCAAGCTGAACACGTTTGTCATTCAGCTCCGCATCTTTTTTGGCTATCGCGTCTTTAGCGGCCTTTAGCGCCTGTTCCTTTTGGGCAATAACCGTTTCTTTTTGAGCCAGAGAGTCTTCCAATTCCTTCAGTTCTTGCTGCTTATTCAGGAGGCCAGCCTCTGTGACGTTCATAATTTTATCAGCCTGATCTGCCTGTTCATTATCCGAAGAAGACTGGGCGTTCTGGTTGTTCTTGTTGCCCATTAGAAGACCTCCGTTATTATCTTGATTGCTTTGAATACCTTGTTTTTCAACGACTCCATGTCGCCCCGTGAAAAGTCAAATTGCTGATTATTGCCGTGTCCACGAAGTCGGATCAAATCGGCGACAAGCTCAACGAATTTTGGATCTGTTTTTTGCAGCTTGATCAGTTCACTTTCTGATCCCTGCAGGAAAACCGCAAGAAGTTGAGCTCCCAAAGTTGTGCTTGAGCCCTGAACAGCACGATAAAGTCGTTTGGTATTTACCGTACTGATTTGTACGGGGATGGCATCAGGCGCAGGATAAAAACCGGATTGAACGATTTTTTCAATCGCCTCATCCCTCAGGTTTGTTCGGTTTTTGACTGATGATCTCCGGTCCTTAGCGACTTCAAAAAGCGACAGCTGCATAATGGACGCCAGCAAATTTATGTGGCGTTGAAGCTGCTCGTTATCCAGAGTCGTCCTCTGGCTTAAGATCGTTACTTTGACCAACTCTTCCCGCAACGACGGGGAAACAGCCTGAACGAATCCAAGCCCCAAGGACTTGTCCAGTTCGATCCTAGCCTTCAATCTGACCTGATCAATATCTCTTTCCTGCTTTGTTTTGGCTGTATAGGCATCTTTGGTCATATCCGGTATCAGTGACTGAATGAGCCGAACGGTTCTATCGCAATAGCCTTCAAGGGTTTCCTGTGAGAGTTCAGCATCTGTTGAGCTTCCATGGGATACCGGGTCCCTGACTTCTTTCAGCGCATTAATAAAAGAGAGATATCCAGAGTCTTCAATGGCCAGATGATTAAGCGGATGGTTGGAATCGTTTATCGCCCCGGCTATTGCCAGAGCCAATAACGGCTGCATCTCGGAAACGCCACGGTCAATGGCTCTGATTTTGCCGGGTTTCACTTGAAGCAGGGTCTTCATGCTGTCCGAAACATCAAACCCAATCTTGGTAGCAAACGAGCGAAGTATCTTGTCATTTTCCCGGTAGGATTGTGACGAGAACAAGCGTTCCCAGTGAGTCACAGGGTTATCAGATACAACAAAACGCAGCGCCCATTCTACGGCTTCATACAAGGCGACTACCGCCAAGCCGGTCAAACGGGCGAATTCCTGCTCATTATTGGATGAATCAACATTGATCTTTTCAGCCTCTGACAGATACTCTTGTGCGCGTCGAAGTGGGCGTGCTATCAGTGGATATTTCTTCAACCCGTCCGCCGCTGAAGATTCATCCTCAGCCTCTTCATTGCTTGGGTCGGAACTCAGCCTGTCAATAACACCTTTATTCTTCAAGTCTATGACCCACTTCCAGTCCTGAGAAGTAAGGTAATTGGCAAAGCTTTCAGAGAAGCCAAAGCCGCATCCATCCGTCACCAAAAGGTCAGAATTGCCTATCTGGATAAGGACATTGCAATGCAAGTAAACCAGTTCCGGATTCTCATGTAAGGATATGGCTTCAGCCATTGGCACCGGAGGCGGGTACTGATCGACACCTTGGTTCAACAGAGCATGCCGTTTATACTTCTTCTTAAACTCCCTGATGGCTCTGATGATATCGTTTGAGTCAGGAACTGCATTCCAGAAAGAGTCTTTTGCAGGGCGTATCTGTCTTGCACTGACCATCGACTTCTCATTATTTGGATTGATTAGAAAATCAATAAATCCGTTATCACCAATCCTTGAGATTTTTTTATAGCTCAACTGCTCCGTGCTGACATAGGGAAGAAGCTTCCCTGACAGCAGATCAACAAACACTGTGGCCACGGTGTATTCCAAATTTCCATCTGATTTATTCTGCCACTCGTTCAGAAGTTCCTGTCCATGCTCAGACAACCCATAGCGGTCATTCAAAAGGCCGAGTTGGTTGAGGCGATTCTGAATGAAGGCCACCAGTTCCTTTTCCAGACAAGTGAGCAGCGCAATCTTTTCTGTATCGCCGGATTCTATCTCTGTTATTTTCAAGATAGTTTCTTCAAACACATTGAGACCGCTCTTTTTCTTTTGCGGAATAGAGATGTTGAAGGCATGACATGGCCATAGAACACTTTGTCTGGCGGCGATATTCAATCCATCCAATGCTGTGCGGAAACTGATTACTTTAGGACGATGATCTTTTGGTTTTGCACTCATAGGATCACCCCCTTTTCATGGCACAAATCATAGAAGTTTTTCAGAGCCGGAACTGCATCCACAGCTATCTGAGTGTTTGCAAGAACGCCGTCTCCCACAATGGCTAAAACCTTCTTCTGACGACTCATGCTCACACATAGGCGGTTTTCCGACATGAGATGGCCGAATAATTTTTGCTGCTTTTTTTTGTAATCCTCCTCGTTGCGTATATGAAATGGTAAGGCGTTCATATCCTGAGACCTCACCATGGAAAGAAACACAATGTCGAATTCCATACCCTGAAAAGCATCAACAGTACCGATGCGGAGCCGCTCTTCGCCATTTTTGAGGAAACGGTATTCCTGACATATCTGCCATGTGCCATCCTGCGCTCGTTCTGTGATGCCGTATTTTTGCAGGGCTTCATAAACAGCAAATACCTGGGCCTTGTAAAAACTGATAACACCAAAGCTTAGGTTCTTGCCTGCGTCAGATTTTATCCAAAGACTTAACTTCTCTGCAATTCTCAGAGCCTCAGCATCCCTTTTTCTGCTTGTGCCACTCTTATCTTCATTTCCCTGACTGTTAGGCACATCAATCCAAATAGCGGCTTTGCTTTCTATGCCTTGAAGGCGTTGCTCAAAGTGGATCTCAGACAATGGAGACCGGTAACCCTCGTTGTATTTTTGATAGAAATTATTGCTTGCAAAATCACCCAACAGCGGGTGTGTTCGGTACTGAGCATCCAGTGTCACTGTTCGTTTGATGTCATCCTTCTCCTCCAGTTTTTTCAGCCGGTTGAACAGATACTCAAACATACTTTTCTTTACAAAATCGACATCAACCGGCAGACCGGATGAATCGTCACTTTCCAAAGCTCTGGCGACCTCTTCATCAATCATGTGGGGTAGTTGTCGATGGTCACCAACTAGAATTATTCGTTTCTCCGCCTGGGCCATAGGGATTAACAGATCTCTTGGACTCACCCTTGCAGCTTCATCTATAATAACTGTGTCATATCTAACTAATTCGTCGTCATTAAATTTCTTCTTGGCTCGCCTTATTGCTTTTCCTTCAGAGTGTCCCGTAGTGGCTGCAAAAATGAAATTGTAATCTTCTATGGCCTCACGAACACCATCAGGATTGTCTTCAAGCTCATGTAAAAACTCAGCCAGGATTGCATCCCGCTTGTTGGTTGAATTGAGTTTTTTCTCCAGAAGCTGAGATACCGTTGCCACCAATCTCAAAACATCCTTTCTTGGTTTTTCAGTCCTGAAATCGGGCGAAGGCAGATATTTATAGAGCAGCGATTCTTTCAGCTCTCTGAGCTCTGGAAGAAAACTCAGCGGCTTACCGCTGCGCCAACGGGCCGCTTTTTCAAGAACGCTTAAATCCGGATTAGCAGGTTCACCTTCGATCTTATCCAGCAAATCGACAGCTCTTGCGGCACCGTCGTCTTCAAAGGCTCCTTCACTGACACGCAGGGCCCGAACGAGCCGCAGAGTGGAAGGATCATTCGGTTTCAGTTCCGTCTGCAGGGAATTGATAATTTCTTCAGCCTCATTGGTGATCTCTTCAGAAATCACGTCTCTGGGCAAACCCAGAATACGCTCCATTAAACCCACAGTGTTGTTCTTCGAGGGGCACAATGAATATGCGACAAAAAGCTCTGCCAGTCTTACCTGATCCTCAGTCTGAGCAATCTGAGGATTCTTGTTTCGAATATTCTCAGCGACACTGGAGCACCATTGGTTAATTTTTTCAGTGACGGCATCTGCCGTAAACTCCGAATCACCGGACCTTTTTCCGAACTTAACTGCCGGAAGTGCATTAACACTCAGTCTCGCAACGATATTTTCCACTGCATCATGCTGAAAACCTGAGACAAGTATCTGACCTCTTATCGACTTGGTCTTGTCATATTCCTCGTTGAGCCTTTCAAGAATTGCCGTAACTACAGTTGTTTTTCCTGTTCCCGGAGGCCCCTGAATAAGAGCAATATCCGGAGTGTTCAATGCGACGTCGATGGCCTCTATCTGTTTAGGAGTTGGATCGTGCTTGAAAATTTTCTCTCTCACAAAGGACGTCAAAGGCTTTAGTTTGGTGACGCGCTGTATGTCCGGGAGCGTTCCTCCTTCTTCAATCAGCAGACCGAGAAGCGGGTTAGCACAGCGTTCTTCCAGAATGGCTGAACGTGCCCGCATTCGTCTTTCAATCTGAATCTTGTCGCCATTGATGGACAGAATCAAAAACATTGGACCAGACGGAATTGACGGCAGATCCAATTCAATGCTGGTTTTTGAAATCTTAAGGATCGGGGCATAAACAGAAGCTGGCATTTCAGCATCGTTCTTTTTCTGATCCTTTTTGGTTGCGAATTCTTCTTCCAGAGCCTTGCTGTAGGCTTCCCATGTAAGATCCGGATTCTTGAGGTATAAAGGCTCCTCGGAGGTGATCTCTATTTCATCGCCTTCGGTAAGTTGATCCGGAATAGACGACACAAAGAACTTAACGCCTTTTGTCGTCTGTTCAGTGCCATGATAGTCTATTCTGCCAACAGCTTTTGCCCGGGCCAGCAGCATTTCACCTTCAATTGCGCCGTACTCGTCCCACTGTTTCAAGTAACTCCCGGTCTCCTTGGTAAGTTGACTCATCGCTCCAGCGGCTAAAGCCCTAATGCGACCTGTCTTGGTGTAGTCAGAAAACTGGACAGCACCCCTTGCCAGACGCAATGATCCTTCACTCTTCTGGTTATCCTTAAAGACCGCTTTAGTCGCAAAATAGATGTCCTTTGACTTATCGACATTGCGCCTTTCAACCGGGATACGAACTCTCTCTCCATAGATAGAGAATTCCCGGTACTTCTCCTGCACAACGGCCCCCGACTCAGGCGAGTCTTCATCCTCGGGACTATCCGCTTCAAAGTCAGCCTTGGCGGCTGGGCCGCTCATGAGCAGAAAGAAATCTTCGCCGCCAACGCTGATTTTGCATTTATCGTTTAATACGCTCCCCAGCTCTTCAGCTCCATTGAAGCGAATGCCATTTCTTTTAGCCGTTGATTCTATGTGCTCATCAATGCCGATCTCCACGTCGCCAATTTCAACGATTTCACCATTGAAAAAGATGATTTTAACAAGCGCACTGTCATCCTTGGCGACCTGCATTACCTCGGCAAGATGCGCACAGCCTCTTTTTAGATGATGATTCAGATCATTTCCGGTCGAGGGATCACGAAGCAACATGTTCCACTGCTGGCCATCAATTCTTAATTTGTATGCCTGCCCGGCATTATTGGGTGCGATGTATCCAACCCCCATGTTGGGAGTCTCTCCGGACAGCTCCGGTTTCATCCACAATTCAAAGGCGATTTCAGCATTTATGTCTTTCAGTCTCATTTACCGCCTCCGCTGATCATGCATTTAACCAACCGAGGACTATTCAAATGTGCGAACATCCAAAACTGAACATCCGGCGTTACCCGGTCTATTTTCATCTGTGAATAAAGCTTCTGAAAACCACTTTGCGGGTGACTGTCAGCAGCAACGGACAAATCGGCTTTGCTATGGTCTGTCTTTTTAATCAGAATGCCATTATCGCTTGAAGAGATGAGCACCTCTGCTGTATCCGAATCAAGCATTGCAAACTCATCAAAAACTCGCCTTGGTATCGTGAGTTCGGTGCCCTGAGGTATCTCACGTACATACCGCCAGCATGGTGCATTTAAGGGTTTATTGGGTCCATTCCATCGGTAAGACTCAAGAATGAGCACCTGCGGCCTCTGCGTTTTACAGTAAGGGCAATTGTGATCCTCTGTTTCCGGGTGAATAAAATCATAGTAATAGTTCATCGAGCAGCCCGGGCACATGACGGTCATATCCGCTGCCTGAGCGAGAGCTTCAGGCCAGTGATAGATGGTCGGCCGCAGCGATGGGGTTGTCCTGCCCGGACCGAATGTGCCCTCAAATAAAGTGATCAGTTTCCCTGTAAGGATAAGGGACCTGGGCAGGCCGCTGTCGGAAGAGTTTGAATCATCATCTTGGTCATCGACCCAAGGGAACAATCCGGCATAGGCCTTATTTTCGATGTCCTCGTCATCATTTTCTTCATCAGCCCAGTCGCCTTCGTCCGATCCATCCACCTTTTTTCCGACAAACGGGTGAATCAGAGAGAGCAGGTAGAAAGCCACCACTGCAAACGCATGACAATCGCTTGAAGGTCTTCCACCGTCTTTGCCCTGTACCAGCTCAGGGGCACCGTATTTTGGTGTGTAAACGCCACTTCCACCTGCGGTGATTTCAAATCGAATATTGTCGGCATCAATCAGCCAGACTGATGAATCATCAAGCCCTTCTGAAATAAAGATATTGTTGGGAGAGATATCGCCATAGACCATGCCATTACCGTGAAGGCGTGCCAATAATGACGCGCACTTGTAGAGCGCATGAAGCCTGCGTCTGAGCCCTCCGGTTCTATAATAATGAACAATCTTTTTAGCTTCGTTCTCCGGCATTGCAGAGAGCCATGCCGGGATATCGTCGGGGCCAATTTTCTCTGCGGACTTGCCATCGAGCCAGAAATGGCTGAATGGAACCATCTCACTTAAGAGCTGCATCACATAACCGGCATTATTTTGAAGCAAAGCTGCCGGTACGGATATATTCAGGCTTTCTGGCAGAGGCAGGAGCCGGACGCGCTTAAAGCGCTTTGAATACCGTTCCACCGACTCCTCATCGGTGACTGGAGTCCCGCTTTCATCTGTAACAAGCTTGATCGCCAGATCAGGGTCCTTGGTACGGAAAACGACGCCTTGGCCACCTTGACCGAGCACCTTGTCCTGAATGTGTACATTCTGATATTCATCCACATACTTGTTAAATCTTTGGCTCATTGGGAACCTCCTTTCTTAAAAAGACAGGCAATCGTCTTGTCATCGGAGTGCCCCGGGACCGGCCATTCATTGAGCCACCGTTTGAGATCCCTCTTTCTTTCCTCCGACTCCAGGTCTGCATAAGTGGAGTAGAGTTCCTGTGCAAAGATTATCTGCTTTTCAGGTAACAGGTCATCAGATATGCCATCCGTGCATAGCACAACTGCATTGCATGCCGCGCTTTCAATCGTCACGGTTTCCCACTGATCAGGTTTGAATTCCTGCTGAAGACTGTTTGTGTAGTTTGAGAATGAATCCTGTTTGTTATCACTGAGAATAAGGTGTTTTTCGTCAGTTTCACCAAGGGTGGCAATCATTCCGTCACCGAGGCGGCCAAGAGTGATACTTCCTTCAATCTGGATGGCAAAAAGGCATGTGGCCGAGCAGTCTGATGAAGAGTACGGAGCTATTTTCACAAGCCAATTGGCATGAATGAGCCTTAGAATATCAACGATATTGGCATCGGGGGTATTCTGGCAGCTCTTGGCTGCCTCAAAAACAGCAAGGCATGCGGCTTTTGAACCGTGATCTGAATGAGCCTTGCTGCCCAGTCCGTCCGATACAACAACGACATTTCCCCATTTATACCGGCGTGCCATCCAAGAATCCTGATTGGGAATCCCGGCTTTAACATGTAGGGGGCCGATTACTGAGGCACCCCAGGTGTTCCAGAGTTGGTCAAGCATCCCAATCCTCCTCTGGTTCTTCTGATTCAGTCAGTTCGGATTGCGGAATTTGGGCCGTGGATACTGGCGCGGCCAACGGCTCATCAGAACCAAAGATTGTGCCGTCTATCGCTGAGGCTATATTCTCCGAAAGGTAAACAGTGTTGTTTGTGGAAATTTTCTTCAACTTCAACAGGTCAGCATCAGCGCCGACTGCAACAGTCCGGATGATCAGGTCGGTTAATGTGCCAAGTTGGTTCTGAAAGCTTACGATTTCTGAATTGGAAAAATTGCCGTCAGACAGAATGAGAACCATCGATCTCCTGGTATCTTTCAGATACTCGGAAAGAAAATCAGAGAGAACACAGAGGCTCGAGGAGCCTTCAGCGTTTAAGGCTGGGATATCCCCGTCGCTTTGCAAAGCGACCTCGGAAATATTTTGTGCCCATCGATAAAAACGGATGTCTGCGCCTGAGTATTTTTCCTGGTCAAGAAGCCGCAGCTGAGCCGCATAACGGCACAAATTCCGCTGAAGATGGATTTTGCCCATCTCATTCATACTGCCGGAAACATCAACAATGATATAGAGGGGTGCTTTCATCGATTACGCCCCCCGGGTTGAATCATTTCTTCCAGCTGCCTAAACAGATTGTTACCCGATACCGACTGGAGATTTTTCGAGTCGTCGATTTTCTTTCTTACGACTTTGTTTTTCGGGTAGAAACATGAGGCCAAAACAGCTCGGCCTTCAATTCCGCCAAAATAACGGACAATATTCTGGAGCTTCATGACATGCTCGCTGTTCACATTGCCCGCTTTGCATTCGATGACATAGAGACGTCGTCCATCCGTGAAGATAATATCAAGCTCCTGATAAGTATCCCCAAACAGGCTACTCAGTTGTGCGCTGAAGCTTGATGAACTCTTGTCGGCATCGTCATCTTTGAATGAGACCTCAAGACCGATGCGCATATCCTTGATCACGCCGGTATCAACAAGGGGTTGGAGCTTCATAAAGGTGTATTCTTCAAACCATCCACCTGAAAGATATTGAGCAAAATCCGGCCACTCCTTGAACTCAAAGTGTTTGGTGCCGACACTTATCTTCGCACTTTTATCCTTGGAGAGCTTTGCGTAGATGTCGCCATTATGCAGTTCAAATGGCTGAAAGCTGTCGTTATAACGAGACAGCTCTCTATAGAGCCGTGAAATTTTAGAACGCGCCTGCCAGAGCTCATTGGTCAGATTTTTCCGGTCAGGAGATTCAATGTCGGGTATATCAGCCCAATGGCCAGCCTTCGAGATAAACAGATTATTGCCGTTGAGCTGGATAAAGGTCTCTACCGATGGAATCAGTTTTGTCTCAACGGTCTTAAAGTCATTGAGATAAACCACCTGATTGTTCCGGCTGTTAAAATAGAATGGCGTCGCATTCACCTTGCGACAGGCGGCAAGCGCCCCTGCATACATCAACTTGGTTCCGCCCGTTAAGTTGAAGCCGATCTTCGCATCGGCAGGCATTTTCGCGATCAGATCCAGAATCGTGGTTCGGACATTTTCAGGGTCATATGGGTCCACCGCAATTTCACCGTATTCAGCTTCTCCAAGAAACTGTTTCATGACATCGGCAGGGAACTGTGCGGAATTCACAAAGATGTGCTTCCTGCTTGAAAACTGGATCACGCCAAGCAGGTTCGGCACCCGTTGTTCGCCGAACAGGTGAAAAATGGCATCATACTGATCAGGTTCTGCATCAGTTGTTCGAACCTGTCTTCCGTGCCATTCTAGCCACTCGTTCGGCAGGGTGATTCTTTCCGGAGGTCTTCCGGGCTGAGAAGATGCTATAAGGCGTTTTTTGAGAGTCGGATGCCTCAGGGCCGCAAAAGCCCAGACAAAAGCCATAACGGGAGTACCCGGGCTAAGGTAGAGCGTAACCAGTTTTTCACCTTCAGATGCTGCAACCGTATTCAAAGATTGAGTCGCAGCCTCATATATGCCTTCTGTGTCATTGAGATGCTTCAGGCCCACGGGGTGAAAATGTACATTGACCTTTTTACCGGCATCCCGAAGCTGCTTTTCCAGCCATTGAGTAAAGTGGTTGTGTGCCTCAACTGAGTTCGAGAACAAATCAATAATCTCTCTCGCAGCAGCAGGGTCAGAACCTTCAGTCTTTTCTATTTTTTGTTGAAACACATCTGTTTTGTTTGCGGTTTTATCTGGGTGCGTAAAGCCAAGGATGACCACATCGGTGTAGTCTTCCGCCAGCAAAGCTCCCAGAACGGGTCCGGTTGTCTGTTCCAGTCCAATTGAGGCCCTGAAATCAGTTGTTCCGTACCATGTCAATAAGTATTTCTTCATAGAATCTGCTCATTTATGTATGGACGAAACCAGCTAACCTGATTTTTCAGGCGATCGGCAAAGACGGCGCGATTGTCTTTTTCGAGCCCTTTAAATTTACCAATGACTCCACTAACAAATGTCCCCGCATCATCTTCATTCATGCAAAACCCAATACGAATCTCAAAGAAGCCCAGCAGGTCCTTGCACGATGAATTGCAACGTTTCCAGTTATCCGCAAAGGCGATCACAAATGTCCCTTGCAGCGGACCGTCTTCCAGAATTTTCTTCAGACTCTCTTGTGGTGATGGTGGCTCATCCTTCTTCACCGGTCTAAAACTCGCCGGTCCGGAGTGAAATTCCTTGGTCGAATCCAGTCCGTCAATAATCACGATTCTTTTTGATTGTTGTAATTCCTCGGAGATCTCGGCGAGATTCAGCGCGGGAACACTCTCGTGCTTTGAAACAGGTCTGTTTCTGGAACCATCGAGATATTTTGATGCACCCACGGGCACAATGGAGCGCCCGTTAAAGTAGATGATCTCATCAATGCCAGTCTGAAAATCCAAGCCTTGAAGGATGGAGGCAAGCAGTCCGTCATGGATTGCGTCGTTATAACCGGATATCAACAAATTGGATAAAGGTCGGTTTGCCAGAGTCACACAAAGAGGTTCTTCTTCATAGCTCAGTCGGGTGCCGAGATGCAACTGTATCAACTTACACGTTCTTGAGATAAACCAATCTGGTGCTGGAATTTCTGGCAGGCGTGATCCATCAAAGACTTTTGTTTCGCCGCAATAGCCTTTGCGTTCTGCTGTTTCTGAAATTTCGGCTGTGTGCCCTCGACATGTTTCTCTGTCGGCTAATGGAATCAAAAAACGTTGATTTGCCGATTTCGCCCCGTTGGCATTGTTGATAATACCTTCGGGAGGACTGTTCAGATCTGCAGCCGCCCAGTTGTTTTGTCCCAATATAAAAGCAGAATCCTCCTGACTACAGCTCAATGCAATTTTGCAGGTCAACTGACTTATCAAGCCACTACTGAAAGATACCGCCTGTAAACCACGAATGGTCTGTGTAGCCAGCAGGAGATGAATTCCATGGGAGCGGCCCTGTTTAAGCAGCTTGGTAAACAGCGACTCCGCCTCTCTGGCGACATTAGCATCTTCTGAAAAAAGTACCTGAAATTCATCGACAACCAGCAAGATGCGAGGGAGCCCTGATGTTGCAATCGCTCTGTATTCATAGATATCCCGGACAGATCTACTTTTAAACTCCCTGGCACGGCCCTCAAGCTCCTCTGCCAAACGCTTCAAAACGGTTACTCCATATTCTGGATCACTTTCTGTTGCCACGAGTTTAATCTGCGGGAGCTTTTCTTGTGCGTATACATTAAACTCAACCCCCTCTTTGTAATCCAGCAAGTAGATATTCAATTCCGAAGGTGAATAAGCATGGCAGGCACTGTGAATTAAAACATGAAGTAGATTTGATTTACCGGAGCCGGTTTTCCCGGCGAGAAGGGTATGGTGTTCCGTGTTCACGCCGCCAATAGTGAAATATACCATTTCGCCATCAGCCTCCCAACCGATCGGAACGTGCAGGTTCTGAGCGGAATTATTTTGCCAAAGATTACTCTCTCTCCAGAGGTCCGTCAGGCTCTTGCTGAATTTTGCGCTCTGTTCATATCGGTCCGATATGGATGCCAGAAAATTGGTCAGCTCAGAACGTCCGGGCCAAAACTCCTGTTCCTCCACAACATTGATTTCAGAGACATGCTTGGTCAGTATCTCTGCCGGAACAATGGAATCCATTCTCTTGGAATATTTGTCTATCGCGGTGCGCAGCCCTATAAACTTTCGATCCTCCAGCCGATTTTCATCAATGGTCAGAACCGGAAGAACGCCGCAGACAGGGCCGTGTTCCAGAAGGCGGCCAAGGTACCAGAGGCTTTTGTCTGTCAACTGTTCCGGCACTCCGAAAATGAGCAGCAGTTTATATGGTATGGGATTGCTGCTGTTTGCCTCGTTGTGGGCGGGCCAGCTCTTGACCTCTCCCTTGAATTTATTCTGAAGAAGATCCTCGACATAATCCGTTAACCGGGCCAGAGCATTTTCCAGTTCGTCCGACCGGGTTAGCAATCGCTGCTCGGGAAAGAGCCGTTTTACTTTCAGCAGAGAAAGGAACGGGTCCAGAGACGTACCCAGTCTCAGCGGATCTGCCGCGGTAATTTCAACATTGCCGACCGGCATGCAGTGCATCAGCCGAAGCATCAGCTGGTGAATCAACCGGTGTCCTGTATTCTGGTCGGGCAGCCAGAGCGATTTCTTAAAAGGGAAAGGGATCAGCCGTGGGATATAACCTTTCCAATTCTGATAGGTAAGATACATGCGCCCGAATGCCAGAGCGTCAGGGAAACGCGTGCCCGTGTTGATATTTTCGGCTGTTAACTCATCCAGATGCGGCTGGCGCTGGCGGACTCTTTTGCAAAGATCATCAAGATTTTTCAGGGCCGAAACCCATTCCTTCTCAAACTCCTCGTGCACCCGATGTTTTCTCTCGCGAATCTGCTCTTTTTTTGAGTTGAGAGCATTCAGCGCGTCATTTCGTTTTCTGGCTCCCGCGAGTTTGGTATCGCTCAATTGCTTAATTTTAGCCTGGATACTGGCCAGCTCAACTTTCAGGTCATTCTGGCGATTCTCCAAACCAGCCTTTCGAGAGCTGAGTTTGGATTTGGTTTTGATTAAATCATCTTTGCCAAGCTCATTCTTTTGAATCTCTCGCTGGATTCTTTCAGATTCCTCACGTTCAGCATCACCGAATACATATTTTACGATTGAAATTAAAATGGGCCTCTCGTTGATCTCACGGTCAAGCCTGTCCTTATCACTCGCGAGATCGGAAATAGCTTTTTCAATCTGTTTTAAATGATCCTCTACGCTGCGGATCTCATTGCTTAGCGGTTGCAGGTCTTTCTGCAAATCTGTCTCTTTATCATGTAGCACAGCCAGTTCGCCTCTTTCCGCAGAGTCGCTGACAGCTCTGAGATTTCCCACAGTTCTGTCGCAGTCCTGCTCCGATTGCTTCAATTCAGTTTGAAGCTGGCGGTAGGTATCTTCCTTCCTTAGAATCGCCTTATTCATTGCACCAACGGCATCGAACAAGCGTTTAGGCATGGACTCCATGTTTTTCCTAATGGTATTCATGGTCCATAATTCCTATCGATTGCAGTTCACCAGTTAGCTGATCAATCTCGGCGGCTCGGGTCTGAAACAGTTCTCCCACTTGCTGAAGGCCGGAGATTTCCTCCAAAATGGGCTTGAAAACGTCTGAGACAATAGACTGACCAAACTCGTCCCTGACTGTGTCAGAAAATTTGCCCATCTGCTGCGAGGTCACATTAAATAGATCATCAAACATCGGCTTCCTCCTCTTCATACGGCAGCTGGAGGATAACGCCTTGGGTTTTCAATGCCTGCTCAACCACACTCGAAACATCCGCAAATGATTTAGCCACATCGGCTGCAATAATCGTTTCGAGTTGCGGCTTGGCCATGATGTAGTCGGACTTGAAATCGTCATCAGAGGCTCTGACATTTTCAATCAGCTGGTGCCAGTATTCTTCCGACAAGGACAGGGAATACTCGCTATCCGTTAGCGAAATCATTTCTTCCGTGAGTTGGTCAACAGCACTCATCTCGCCTGCCTCCATCGTGTTCTGGAGTTTGGAGGAAAGATCCTGTGCCTTACTGGTGTGTTCACTGGGTATCAGAGCGATTTTAATTTTCATGAGTTCCTCCGTTTTTTGCCTTAGAACCAATCACCATGTCCCAGCAGGCTTTGTCGATTTCATCTTTTGTCGGGAGCATGCCTATTAGTGGCGATCCGGCACTCCGAAGGGCTTCACGCAGCTCTTCTTCTTGTTCTGGAGTTAAATCCTTGATGTCGCGTGAACATACCGTCATCGACGCATTGGCTTCCTGATGCCCACCGGACTGGAAAACCATATGGTCTTTCTGAGAATAGAGGTACGACGCCCTGCCGCATTTCACTTCAATGGCGATAGAGCCACCGGCCGGAGCACTCATGCCTTCACCGCGACCGAGAATAACCGGTACCTTGAGATCTTCGATGATCAGGTCGGTTTTGGTGAATCTGCCGTCCTCAAAAGTGGTCCGGGCCTGTGTGTCCGCTTTATGTCCGAGCGGGCTCAGCGCCTGTTCAACAATTTTTTCGCCAAAGTATCCGCTCAGGTTTCGGCGGATCTTGAGCTGAACCGCATGCCTTTCAGCAGGACCGTTGGCGGCTTCGAGTTGGCTTCTGTAGTCGGCAATCTTGGCTCTGAACGCCGGGTCGCGATCGGCGAGATATTCAAAATAGTAGCGCTGCTGTTCAACGGATAGATTCAACCTCGAATGCAGCTCTTTTGGCGTAACCGGCTTATTCGGGTCCGGAGTCCATGTCAGCCATGAATAAAATTCAGCTGCTGGCGGATGTGTATGGAGATAGGCGTTGAGAGCGTTTCTGGCACTCTCCAGCCGGGCTTTTCCTGTTTCAAGATGAGCAGTTGCACTGGCAAGCCGGGTTGCACACTCGTTCTGAACGGTTTCCGCCAGCTGCGTTGCCATATCAAGACACTGCCGGGCCATTTCAGTTCGCTGCTCCATCTGCATGCGATGGCCTTTGGCTTTTTCGTATTCCTGAATAGCTTGTTGTAACTCAGCAAACGTTTCAGCAACGATTACAGATGCAGAAGCTATAAGTACTGGATCACCAGATGCTATCGCGCTGGCCAGTTTAGCTTCTGCTTGTGCATGTTTTGTTGTATCATCAGCTAATTTTATACTTTTCTGCATTTCATTTGCAACAGCCTGGGCCAGCAAGGATTCCGAGCGAATTTGTTCAGTTTTACAATCATTTACTTTAACGCCAGCACTATTGATTAGAACATAGCATTTTTCCTGTGTGGAATCATATACACCTTGAAGAGACCAAACTGTCTCTTCGAGAATTCCCACTTGTCCAACTGATACGTACGCCATTCCCCACCTAACTCTGTAAATAGTCTCTTAAACGTGAAGCCAGCGTGTGAAGATAAGGGACCTGTTCCGATGCGTTTGCCTCAAAATGAGAAAGCTGCTGCACCAGCGCGTTATAGTCCTCTTCAAAACTCGCTCGCTTTTCGTCCTGCCAGGTATCCCCAAGGGCACCAAAGCTATGATTCAAACCGTTGACCGCTTCATTCAACGTGTCGATGAACTGCGTCAGAGACTGCGCGAAACGGTCAAGTTCATCAGGATCGCCAATTGCCTGTGGCATGATTCACCTCCAAATTTTTGTTTACCAGTAACCTTCACCGTCTGTTTCTTTCAACTTCTCAACAGCTGCCCCTTTCTCAAAAGCCAAGAGTAGCTTCCTTAATTCATTAAACTGACTTTTCAGTAGTGCATTCTGCAATTTCAACTCCGAAACAAACTCGTGATCGACTCTCTTACTCTCTTAATCTGCCGTGTTTTCTTGCACCCTTTCAGATTTACTTGGCACGTCATATAAAACTTTATTTCGAAGATATCTGACATCACGCTCAAGATCATTGATGCGTCGAAGAACATCAAAGTCAATCTTGTCTTTTAACTCTTGGATCGCAGTAGACATCAACCACCTCTTTACCAATAACCTTCATCGTCGGATGAAGCGGTTGTATTCCCGGCTGCAGCCGACTTGACACTGCCGCCGTCCAGTTTGATCTCCGACGGGGCTGGTACCACGTTCGGGTTCTTGGACTGGGTACGCATGGTCACCGACATGGTCACTCGCTGGAAAAACTCATGCAGCTGCCCGGCGTTTTCCGCATAGAAAAGGTCGTGGGGCGTGCCCTCGATAAAACGCTTCAAAACCGTCTCATCCGCATCACGTCCGATAGCCATTGCCATGCGGTCACATTTGGAAGAGCGCCCTTCGGAGATAAAGTCCTCCAGCGGCCTTTCCCAGCTGTCATTAGGCTGCCCATCAGAAACAAGAACAATCGTCGGACGGTAGGCACGGGACGGAGTGGTCTCCTTGTCCTCGATCATGGCCTTGGCCATCTTGAGGGCGGTTCCCATCGGGGTCATGCCGTTTGCCTGCAGACCTTGCCACTGCACCTGAGAAGCCTTGGTATAAGGCACTTGCAGTTCAACCTGATTGCCGAAAGCGATGACGGAAACCAGAATCTCCGTTTCCATCTTTTCTTCCTGCGCAAAGGTGTCCAGCATATTCTCGACAGCCTTGTTAAGGTTTTCGATTTTATCTCCGGACATGCTGGAGCTGACATCCAGAAGCAGAACGACGGGAAGCGGTTTGGCGGTCGGGGTGGTGAACTTTTTAGGATCAAACATGGATTATCCTCCTGATTAATTTGCTGGTTTCTATTTCATTCGATTCTCAATACTCGGGTAAAAACTCTGCAAGGTTTCTGCTCCCGACAAACTTGGCAGACCAGTTGGCACCGGACCACCCTCATTAGCGACCTGAGCTCAACCCACTGCCCGTAAATATTTTCCCTTGGGCAAACCCCCGGCTTTGCCGTGGGCCCCCAACAGTTTGACGATTCCTGAAAAAAAAAAGCCTCCGAATTCGTGGACTGCTCAAAGTCACAACAAAACGAGGCTTCATGAACGACGACGCACACTGCTTAAGCCACACTGCCATATGGGAATGCAAATTCCATATGGTGTGGATACCGAAATGTCGGAGGAAAAGGCTCTATGGGCAACTCCGGAAATACCTTGGAGCAGTGCTGCACGACCTGGCCCGGTAAAGGGAAAGCCGAGTATTGGAAGGGCACATGCAACTCGACCACATGCACATGCTGATCTCAATACCGCCCAAGTATAGGCGTATCCCAGGTGGCGGGGTATATGAAAGACGCATCGTCCGCAGAATTTGTGGGTAGCTCTTTGAAAATAAGCCCCAGAACCTGAGCCCCGCCGGAGGTGAGAGGGGTGGGCACCTGCCGCCCCGTCACCCTTGCCACTTTCAGGATGAGCGTGGAGGCTCGGCTCTGTCAAGGCTGGGCGCACAGCGCACACCCGCAGGGCATGGCCTTGATAGAGACGGGGCTCCATGCTACCGACCGCACCGTACAAAAAACGGTGCGCAGGGTTGAGCCAGCGACCGATCCCAATGCATCCGCTCGGATTGCGCAGCGTAAAACACACTAAAACAATGCGTTGCGGCAAGGAACGTTACCGGTCAACCCACACATTCTGCGGAGGATCCTGAAAGACAAGAGTGCGATTCATATCGCGCGGACCCACCTCGGTCAGCGAAAGAACTACGGTGGTATGGGCTGTTGGGCACGGGGCTATTTCGTTTCAACTGTGAGTGCCGACGAGACAGTGGTTCGGGCGTACATATGCGATCAAGAGCAGAAAGACCAGCGTCTCGAGCAACTCCATTTGTTCAAGTAGTCGACCACCGAAAGGCGGTCAGGGCATCTGTTGAATAGACCACTTTGAGCAAATCACAGTCTATCATGCCATCCGCTTTGCCGGTGGTTAATGACTTTTTTATATGAGCATGATACATCCATTTTACCCCATATGATTTTACTTCAGGCGGAAGCATGACCATGAAATTTACTAATAATTTTTCTTGAAGATTATACATCCACAAAATGAGATATATGGTCCATCCAATTTTTATCCTTCGACCAATCTGTCAATTCACACTTTCGCTGTTGTCTTCATTATCTTTTTCAGAATTTTGAAGATAAGTAAATAAACCGAAAATTGCGAAACCATAAACAACTGCAGCACCGATGAATTTAAACATTTCCGCCCCCATTAAAAATTATGAATTTGAATTGTTGTTTCACACTACAATGCAGACAAAAATCCTTTGACGATACTAAAATATTAGCAATACTCCTTCAATCCAGCTGCCAGCCTTTCTTTTATTCTTGTCTTTAGTACTTCCGGCCCCTGCACAACTATCCATCCGCTCAGACCAAGGATCCACTCTTCCAATCCCCATCCTATAGCACATTCGATCACCACTTCCATGCTACCATCAGGAAATTCAACGATTTGCTGGGTAGGATGATACTGAAATTCACGAAACAGGTAAGCGACCTCTGGCTTCACCTTGAGGCAAACAACAGCAGGATCTGAGATGTACCCTTTGAAACTCTTCCTTAGTATGTCCTCAATAACATCTTCAGAGATCGGCGCCGCCTGTCTCGTCGAATCAACCAAAATATTAGAGAAATTGGCAATTCGCCATACCCTTAATTTTTGATCAATAGCACCAGCGGCTAGCAAGTAAGCTCGTCCATCCGCGAACCAAATAGCCAGCGGTGCGATATCAACACGACTCTTTTCACCCAAGCGATTTTCATAATTAGCTACCAATACCTGTCGTCGAGCGATTGCCGTAGTCATTATTGACCATTCCTCACTTGAAACCGAATCTCCAACAAATAGACGCCCGAGAACTCGTACCTTGCCATGTAGGTCGGATATGCCCGTGTCGCCAATCCTAAGCGCTCTATTGGTCTGAATTTGCAGTTCTTCAAGCATTTTCGACAACGTGCGATACAAAGGATAATGACGCGGTATCACATCGTTCAACAACGCCCGACTGAGAGAAAGAGTCACTAAGTCTAAAGTTGCAGGTAGGCGGTGATATAAATTCTCCAATTCACCAAGTTTCTCTTGATCACGAATTTGCCATCTGACATTTTTTAGACGTCCCTGACAGGATTCAATCTCGTCAAAATCTATTTCTTTGCCCTGATCATCAACCATGCAAACTGGGAATCCACATTTTTGTAAGGTCTTCAGGTCTTCCCGCGTGGTTTGTACAGCACACTGATGGTCACAAAACGGGTAATTGCGATGAATTTTATCGTGTATCTCTTGAGCGGTTAAAGGGTTGGAAGATTCAACAAGAAGGAGCAGCGTCTCCCATGAGCGCACTAAACGCATGCCTTTTTCACCGAACCTCGATGTTTTCTGTCCTGGTTCAACCTTCATTGAATAAGGCTTCCTATGTTTTTGGAATCTCAGAAAGGCACAATCATAACTATTTTGTGGGTTACGTTTCAGAAACTCAAGGAAATTTTTGAGAAAATTGCTCTTCAATCGAGTTGCTGCGCTCGATAATCACCGAAAGCATACGACGGTTTGCGCTTTCAATGATTACAAGACATTTGGCAAAGAAATTTTCCAAATCTTCCTCTTTCATGCTTGATTCCAGATCAGCTATTAGGTCGTTATTCATATCACTTACGTCACCTCCGGTGACAGCTAAAGCCAGCCGAGCAATGCCATGAATTCCGGCGGTTAAGAGGAGAGCCTTTTGGCTTGGTGTGTCATAATCCGTGGCGATACACGTTGAATATTTGACCTCTTGCATTGAGTTCTTATCCTTTATAATTTCCAAGCGTTACTAGCTTTGGATACATTTATTGGGAGACAGCCGCCTTAAACCTTTTTATGAGAAACCGCGTAAAGTTGGTTTATTTGATTCAACAATACGATCCACAAGCTCGTTCCTGGCATTCTTGAATTTTTTTCCAGAAAAAATACTCCCAAAAAGCGAGGCAAATTTTGGACGATCAAAGAGATGGCCTTTGAAATAGTCCCCCGATCATTGCCGGCGTTGCTCCGCTGGTATACGGCCGGGACCCGAAATCGAACCCACTGAGAGCACATCAAGGCAACGATGGTTCGTTCTCGTGGCCACTGGCCAACTCCACCGTCTCATGCACGCCAAACGACGGAAGAAGAGGATGCCGGTACCCTGCTGTACAGCCAGGAAGAAGGCTCTTCAGAGGAATCCAAGTAAAGCTGCGTCATTCCAAACCACCAGTTTTCTCTTACCAAATCGCATTGTCGAAAAAAAAGAAGTCCTTTGCAGATGGAACCTTTTTCAGTTAGCGCCATCAGTTAAATTCGCTTTAGATACAATCTGTTGAGCGCCTCGTCACCCGTCGCTGCCAGGTGAAAATTCTTTCAGCCTCCCCCTGAAACGCGCCCTGTTTTGCCCTCTCCACTCCCCCAAAACGATGTCACGCTGCAGGTCCGATGTCATCACCCCTGAAAAAAGAAGAGAGACCGATTGGAACGGTCACTTTTTTTATCCACACCAGGGAGATGATCACGCATGCAGTCTATCATTTTGTCACTCGCCAGTCGGTATGCCCTTTCCACCGCCGAAGTCATCCAGGAAATCGAATCTGCTTTTGCCCGCCAGATTTCCCAGTGGTACCATCAGGAGGTCATGGTCTTCCTCCGCGAGGGTATGCGCCTGGAGATTGTGGCCTACAGCAAGCTGAACGGACTCCCTATTCAGCACATTCTCCATCTTCCCGCCATCCTCTCCCGCAATCAGTTCAAGACCATTCTGGAGAACCACCTGGCCACGGCCGCAGTCATCAAGCAGGTTCGCCTGCTCAAATCGTTTGAGCGGCGACTGCTCTGGGGCGAGGTCGTCCGCAACAGGACCGGTGACCATCTCATGGTTGAAACCGAGATCGTCCCGGACGAACCGATCATAGCCATCTGCCCTCTCAACCGGATCGGCCTGCATGAACGCCATGCTGGCCGCTTTCAGCCTGGCCAACGCCGAGCCTTTCATCTGCGCCGGATCGAACCGGTGCTGGTGAACGGTACCCCACGCACCAAAGTCGTCCTGGACAGGGTCTCCAAGACCCTGACCGAGAATCTGCTTCGCCATCATCTGGGCGATGTGGCTCATCGGTTTCAATTTCGCTGCCTGACACGCTATGTCGGCCACAAGAGCATAGTCCTGACCATAAAAAGGCTGCCGCGCGAGGTGATCATCGCCGTGGACCGGGAACTCCAGGAACGGGTCGAAGTCCGGATCGTCAAGGCCTTGCCATGAAGTCACCAGAACCAACAGAGCCGAAGGAACGCTGGACCCATATCGGACAAGGCGTGCATCTCGATCATCCCCAGACGGTCATGGAACTGGGCGTTCCCGACAGCCATCGCAAGGGGCACTTCTGGTGCTTCGGCACGACTCGGGTCGGCAAGACCCGGATCATGGAGCACATCATTGAGCAGGATATCTGCAAGGGGTATTCGGTGGTGGCCATCGATCCCAAAGGCGATATCGATCTGTTTTCCAAAATCACCCAACTGGCCCATGAGACCGACCGGCTTGACGATCTGATGCTGATCACCCCGATCTTTCCCCAGTACAGCGCTATCCTTGATCCCTTGTCCTCCTACTACATGCCCGAGGAATTGGTGGCCCATATCACCGCCGGGGTGGCCATCGGCCGGGAACCCTATTTCTTCGGGGTGGCCTACGAGGTCAGCCTGGTGGTGGTCCAGGCTCTGATCATGCTGGCTGAGCAGGCCGGAACAAAGCCTTCGTTCAACCTCAATGACATCAAGAACCACATCAGTCATCAGGACCTGGAGCAGCTCAAGGAGAAGATCGATTACATCGACAGCCCGGAGGCCAAACAGCTCTCCCTGGACATCCAGAAAATTCTCTCGACTCCGGCGGACTATTACTCCAAGGTGGCCAGTTCGCTGCGGGTGGCGCTCACCGAGCTGACTTCGGGCAATGTTGGCAAGATCATCGGCAAGGCTGACGAAAACCGCTTCATTCAACGGTTGGAGGAAGGTAAGGGCATCATCCTGGTGGTGCAGTTGGGATCGCTGCTGACCAAGCGGGCCGCCTACACCGCTGGCAAGGTGATCATCTCCATGATCCAGGCCTTTGTTGGCCGGGTCTATTCCTCGGGCAGGAATGTGACGCCCTCACTGGTGCTCCATATCGACGAGGCCCAGTCGGTCCTCTATCAGGGCATCGAAGACCTCTTTGCCAAGGCCGGTGGTGCCGGGGTGTTCATCCACGGCTACTGCCAATCGATCAGCCAGTTGTATGCCGAGGTGGGTGAGGATCGGGCCAACACCATCCTCGACAACTGCAACACCAAGCTGTTCATGCGGGTGCCGGATCCCAGCACCGCCAATTATGTCTCCGAACACTTGGGCGAAGAGAAACGATTTTCCCCGATTATCTCCCTGGGCGGCAACGTCGCCATCCGTGAGACTGAGGAGGTGCGGATCAAGCCGAGCGAGATCCTCAAGATGAAACCCCGCGAACTCTTTCTCATCACCTACTCCGGCACCTACAAAGGTGTGACCGCCGACGTCGAGAAAGGGAGGCTCAAGGTGGTCTTTCCGGATCTGGCCGGAGAGACGATCATCAAAAAGCAAGCGAAGAGCGGTTGATGCTGAGCATCTGGCCGACGATCATCCTGGGGGTGGCTCTGGTGTTGGTGGGCCTTGCCGGCATCCTGGTGCTGCGGAGTGAGGAGCAGGAGGCCTCGATCCTGGAGCAGATGACGCTGAGCGCCCTTTCGCAGCGGTGGGTCCGACCCAAGTCATTCACCCGGATAGAAGGGGTGAAGCATATCTCGGAGCTGGCCCACCTCTGGCGGAACGAGCAGGTCATTACCGAAGGCATCGAGAAGTTTGAGCTGGCACACCCACGCTCCCGCTCCTTTGCCAGCCAGCTGCGAACCTGGTCCTTTTTCAACCAGGCACCCGGGCAGCGTGCGGTCTGCTTGGAGATCGTTCGCCTGCTCGACCGAGAAGGCCAGTGCCCTTCGGTGGTCGATGTCCAGGGCGATGTGGAAGCCGCCTGGGAGCAGAACACCTACCAGATTCTGGCTAAGACCACACTGCTTGATCATAGCCTCAATGTGGCTGAGCAGGTGGTCAAGCTGCTCTCCGACAATCAGGCCTGGCATGTGATCCCGGATACCATGGTAGCAGGCCTGGGTCATGACCTGGGCAAGCTCAAATCAGCGCGGGGTTCGCTCTATGCCCTGGGCGAGCACCCTCTGGCCGCCGGCGCCATCATCTCCGCCATCCCCGGGTTCAAGGAACTCTCCCGCAAGGAGGACATCCTTCGGGCCATCAAGATGCACCACAAGATGCCCGAGGGGCTACTGGGCAAGACCCTCAAGAAGGCCGATCAACAGGCCCGGCAGCAGGAACTGGAGCGTTGGGTGGGAGTGGATGCAACCGAGGAAATCAAGGAGTCGCACGAAGAGGAAGCGAAAGAGAAGCCACTACAACCGTCATCCCGGGAAGCGGTGCAACGGATGCAGGCTGATATCTATGGGGAAACCATCGATTCCACGTCAAGCCGGGAAGAGATCGCACCGCCTCAGCGGATGGACATCTCCAGCTGGTTCGATGCCGCCGGCTACCTGGCCATGCTCAAGCCCTACATCAACCGGGTTGAGGGCAGACGGTTTCTGGCCTTCTCCATGGCCGATGGCCTGGTCTATTTTCAGGTCAAGGTTCTGGAAGAGGTGGCCCGCAAACAAGCCCAAGAGGCCGGTTGCATGGAGATTGCCACCATGGCCCAGGATGACTCCACCATGCGCCAGGTGCTGTTCAGTGTTGTCCAGCACCTGCGCCGAGAGCATGAGGTCATTGCCGCCCATTTGATCAAGGTGACCTATTTCGGCGGCTACTTCCTGGTGACCAGGAAGTTCAACACGAAGATGCGGGGATACTACACGCCCTTCCATGCCGAGGCCTTTGGTTCCATCGCTGAGATGGAGCGGAGCAAGCCGGATCTGCTCCGCGACATACTCAGTGTCAGTCCCTATACCGGCAGTGATCAGGTGAGTTGATGGCCAAGGAACGGGAAGCCAAAGGGGCAAACGACACTAATGCCCAGATCATTACCACCGATAGCGGCCGGATCTACAAGCCGGTCAACCTGCTCAGTGCCATCTCCGAGATCCAGCAGTTCTATGTGATCGAGAGCAAGGGGCAGAACATTCCGGCCGAATTCCTCACCCTGGAACGGACCATCGATTTTTTCAAGATCGGCCTGAAGAGCGGCTTCAACGAGGGTATTGCCCTGGTGCTGCTGTTCCCGGTGTTCCACTTCTACCTCTTTCCCTTTGTCTTTCTCCATCTCGACTGGTTCAGCCATCTGCTCTTTGGCTGCATCCCCTATCTGCCCCTGATCATCAACACCCTCATGTGCAGCTACATCAGCCGTTATTTTGTCGGCAACATCACCCGCAAGGCGGTCAACTCCCTGCTCTCCGGTCGGGCCCTCTCCCTGCTGCTCAAGGCCTTTCTGGTCTATGTCATTTATCTAGTGCTCTTCCGTTTGAGCACCCCGGAGAACATCGGCCGGCTGGCCAGCCAGTTCGGTGCAAAGGCTCACGATATGTACCACGGCTTTTTTGCCATCAAGCCGCACCTGGTGCCCCTGGCCACCAAGAGCAGCCTGCTCATGGTGCTAGCGGCGGTGTTTCCTTATGGATCGGTCTATCTGCTTGACTGCTGGCATCGCCACCGGATCAAGCGCAACATACAACGTATTTCTGCCTAACCCGGCAACGGAGGTTCAACCATGGAACACGAAGAGAAAAAACAGCGTCCCTCTTGGCAGGAGATTGAGGAGAGGAAAATTAATCTGGTGAAGGAAAAAGGCTCCCGGGTCATGCGGGTCAACTCGCCGATAGGCTCCACCATGTTCAGCATCCTGCGGCAATTTGACATGGCCTATGCCAATTTCAAGGGCCGGCTGGGTGAGATGGGCGGCATCACCTATGAAGAAGGGGTTGCCTTAATGAAGGAGGGACAAGAGATTGTGATGGCCTTTTCTGATTTCACCGCACGACTCAGCCGAAGGGTCAATTTCCGCTACTATGCCCCCAATGAAATCAAAGATTATCTGGAGTTGCTCAAAGCTCAGGAGAAGGACGAAGAGGCTTCGCGTGGTGCAGAGGGTGCGGTTTCGACCGAGTCATGACCCATCAAGGCAATTGCACCTTGCCTTGTGGGCAAGGTCTGCTATCTCGCATGCCATGACAAGATTTTCAGAATTTCTCTTCCAAAGGGGCAGCTATGAACAAAACGGAGTTGATCGACAAGGTCGCCAAAGAAGGTGCATTGAGCAAGTCAGCCGCTGAGCAGGTAGTAAACAGCGTCTTTTCAGCCATTGCAGAGGCGATGAAGACCGGCGACAAGGTTACTCTAGCCGGATTTGGCACCTTCTCCACTGCTGACCGAGCCGTCCGTGAAGGACGAAATCCGCAATCGGGAGAGACAATCAACATCCCCGCCAAGAAAGTTGTGAAGTTCAAGGCGGGGAGCAAGTTGACCGATTCCGTGAAATAACACTATCGGCCTAATTGTTCGATTCGGTCGATCGCTTTTAATTTATGGTCATCAAGAAGGTGGGTGTACCTTTGCACCATTTGCATTGTACTGTGCCCCAGGATGTCCGCAAGAGTCCGCAAATCAACTCCAGCCATCAGCAAATAACTGGCGGCGGTATGTCTTAAATCATGCATGTGAAAATCTTCAATGTTTGCTTTTTTCACTGCATTATCAAAGGATCTTCGAAAATAAAGGTTTGGCCGCCTTCGGATAGTTTCAGAACAATTGGCTGGGAGAAATACTAACTGGTTCCTATCGTATTGTTCCGGCATTATCTCAAGGAGCAACTCGACTGCTTTCACCGTCAGAGGAACTCTGCGGGGTTTAGTTTTTGTGACGGTAAGGTCAATGATTCTCGCATCAATATCTATCTGTTTCCACTTCAATCCAGCACCTTCAGACGGCCTCATACCCGTATGGAGAAGAAGTTGCACATAGTGAAACAATTTCCCGTTCTTACTTTTCCTTGAGACCTCAAGCAAATGCCTTGCCTCATCTTTACTGAGAAGTCGCAATCGACTATCAGGTTTGGCAGGTTTGCGAATAGTCGCTACCGGGTTCTTTATATCCAACGCCCATTCAGCATTTGCGATCGTATACAAGTGTGACAACAAGGCAAGATCTTTTTGAACGGTCGAGGGACCCACGGTTTGTAATCGCTTATCACGAAAAGAGGCAACCAGTGCCGATGTAATCTCTTTTAATTTTAATCCGGCAAAAGCCTCTCTCAACCTATTAGCAGATGTTATTTCACGGGCTTTTGTGTTGGGCCTTTTTCGGCTAGAAATTTCCAATTCGTAACGATCGAGCGCTGAAGAAAAGGTCACATCCTCTGGCAAGACTTCATTCACCCTCCCCCCAGATCGAATAATTACCTCCGTTTCCTCTACCCAACGTTGAGCGTCTGACAGGCGATCAAAGGTCTGTGAAAGACAGGGATGCCCCTGTAGCCTGACCTCCGCCTTATAGACCGTACCTTTCTTTCTTTTTCGCTTTGTGATAGTGGCCATTTTTTGGGCGCAATTTTGGGCGCAATTTTTTGCAAATCACTGCTCGTTTAAGTCAAAATATGCTAAGCGCAGCTAAAATGCAAATAAAAAGAAAAGGCCAAAAGCTCTGTATTCTAGAGCTTTTGGCCTTTGTTTATTGGTGCTCCAGGCAGGATTCGAACCTGCGGCACCAGGATTAGGAATCCTGTGCTCTATCCACCTGAGCTACTGGAGCGTTAAGAAATTTCAGTTAGTTGGAAGCTGTTTGTGCATGCTTTCCCGTACCAATTTTAGTCACTGTGCCCAAATTGTGCCCATCTAGAGATTGAAGATAATCGGACTGTTTTTGGGCGGCCAACTTGAGATCCTGATCATTCACGATGTTATATCGATCAAAAACACAACGCGTCTTGTGCCCAGATATTACCATCGCAACCCGTTCCGGAATACCTGACCTGACCATATTACGTACGGCAGTCCTCCGAAAATCGTGGAAAAGCTTTACACCAATTCCTGCTTCTAAGCAAGATTTCCGCCATGTCTTATAGAACCGTTTGAGTCGATCATCGCCATTACGATTTAAAAAGACATAGGGAAGCAGCTTCTTTGCCAGTTTGCGTTTTTCCCACTGCTCGTCAAAAACACCTTTCACCTCTTGATCGAGATATATTGTTCGCGCTTCGTCATTCTTGGTATCCCCCACTTCAAGGCGAACAATACCTTGCCTCCGATCTACCTGATTCCAGGTTAGCCCTGTAATCTCCTCTATTCGCCAACCGAACTTGTATGCAAAGGTAACGGCACCCTTGAGATAGTCTGGCAACACATTTCTCAACGCTACAAACTCCCAGTGCTCAAAAAAACCCTTCCTGGCATTTCTTTCCTTGAGAGAAGGGATGTGAGGAACACGATTGACCAAGGGAGGAGTTTGCTGGAAACCGATACTAAACATCCTTTTTAGTGCTGCTAATTCACGGTTGATAGTGGCATTCGCTACACCATTTTCCAAACGTGACAAGACATATTCGTTGATTTGTTGGGTTGTGATTTGATGAGCCTTATAACCTGAAAATTTCTCTTTCAAATGGCCAACCGCCTTTTTCATTCGATCAAACGACTTTCTATTATTAATTCTGTAGTCTTGAATAATACCATCGGCCAGTTGGTCAAATGTGGTTTTCTCAAAATATACACCTGGAAGCTGACCTTGAGCTATCTCTCCCTCCCTCCTTTTAAGAAATTTATCCGCTACCATTTTACTCTTACTTTTCGAGCTTTCACGGATACTTTTCCCGTTTTGATAGTATTTAATCCACCAGATATCACCTCTTTTGTAAATCATACCCATAAAATAAATCTCCTTCTTGCATGACGGGCACAAGATGGAGCAACCAAAGCGCAACTTTCGTCACTCGTTAACGTTAAAGGCGATTTAAGCCAGACGCGTTCCCTATTAATCATTACTCCTATGATTAGGCGAAATTTTCAAGCCAATAATTCCACGCCCCAACAGTATGTTATTTACCTGTTATTCTGATGCTTATTCGAGGCAATAAACAAATTTATGTCCTCTCGATCGACAAACAATTTTTTCCCAACCTGAACGTAGGGCAGACTGCCGTCCCAAATCTGTGATCGCCAAAACCATTCAGTTGCTCCGACTATAGCGACAAGTTCCTTGATGGAATACAAGCGCTTTCCGTGCATGATATTAGAAGGCTTTGAATGGGACATTTCTATGAGAAATCAATTAATTCAAGTTTATCAGGGAGTGTAGTCGCATTGCTTTCAAACCTGGCCGATCCAAAAAAAAGAATCGAGCGGTGCTAATTGTTCAGTGATTCAAATAATAGTTATCGCGTTCATTGTATCCGGTCTAAAATTCGACGCACAGTAAACTAAATGTGTATATCGTGCAATAAAATAATACACTATTTGTTATCTCTTGAGGTTGCATGGCTCCCGGAAAGCGAAAAACAACTCGAGATGGGATATGACCACGAAAGAACGAAATAATTGCGCGAAGGCGATAAAGCCGAAATAGATTAGCGTCCCTTAACTTAATGCAATCGCTCTTGCTTAAAAAAAGCCTTACCAATAATTTTATATTCCAATCCAGTCATATTTTTTATTGGGTAACGAGGGTTAAAGGGCTTCAGGAACACACTTTTGCCGTCAATGACCAATTGCCTAAACACGGTGTCGTTACCGTCTTTTACTAATACGAAGTCTCCACTTTTATAATCTTTTGACGGGTCAATAAGTATGACTTCCCCCTCCCGGAACCGGGGCTCCATTAAATCTCCTTTAATTTTGAAAGCAAATGTGTTCAGCCCACAGGCTTCGGCAACCCAGATATTTTCATCGGCATAACACCTTGAAATCATGCCAATATTTTCACTTATTTTTCCAGCTTCACTCATGGAGAGAACGGGAATTCTTCGGGGAATGCAGTAGCCATCTGGACAGTCAACCCAATGTCCATCATTCAGCACTTTTCCGTACAACACCCAATCGACGCTCCTTCCAATTTTTTTTGCCACAAAAATTAGCCATTTATACGGAATAGATCGCCCTTTGCCCTTCTTGTAATTGCTCAAATTCGCAGCTGACATACCCAGCTCTTGAGCCAATTCTTTATCCGTTTTGACTCCAAAATGGACCTTCAACCTTGCGAAGCAGTCTTCCAGGTTCACATCTTCATCATTTTTCATATCACCCTTGACTTAAAATAAACAATTTGTTAATAATTACTAGCGCAACGAAAACTAAGTGTGTACACACTAACAGCAGGGCAGGATTATTCAAGTTTAAATTTTATCGAGACCTCGGATTTTCAAACAGGTCCTGGATAGGAGGCGAATGCAAAAATAAACAACAGGCAGTTTTAGTAAGCAAGGGGGTGAAGGTTATCCGCCAAGGAGAGAGGTTGATTCAACTGCCCCTTAGAAAGGTTGGCGGTGTGACAAGACAGGGCTTGATACCAGGCCGAAACATTCAACTAATGATAAAAGGAAACAATTATGAAAAAAATCAATGAAAAACTTTTTGGAAATTATGTGGACGAAAACGATAAACCAAACATCCTTGGGGGAGCAGAGCTTGTTCCATACGTTCCGACAGATGACGTCAATAATGCCATGGCCAATTATTTCAAAAATATAAAAGAGGCTCTCGCAGTCAGGCCGGAAGACTGGCCCGAAGGAAGAACCGTTACGTTTACTTTAATATTCGCTCTCGTCCCCACATCGTTCGAAACCAAATTCGGCCAAGAATAAATGAATGGCAGGCGACGATCAACGCCGCCTGCCATCAAGGAGTAATTCCATGAAATTTACTGATAAATTAAACTCTGATGAGAATATTGTAGAAACTATCTATTACAGAAACAATAGCTCTGGTGCTCAAGAGAGCGTTTCGGATGACCAGGAAACTCCTGGCAGTAACAACGAAATAATAACAGTACCTCCTGTTTCATCAATGGCAACCTATATACAACAGCCACAAAATCCAGGGGAATTGGCTCAACAGGAATTACGAGACAATCGGCTCGTTAACAGGCTCTATAATTCGAGAAATGACCTAATGAAATTTGTAGAATCGCAAACCCTTGAGAATGCCTTAAATCAATTGCGGAACAATATGTTTTTTAGAAATATTCAGCCTATTGTTGAAGGATTAAGTGTCACTGATCCATTCCCTCTGAAAAACTTTCCTGTTTGGGCAATTAGCTTAGTTTCTGAAATAGCCGATTCGCTTCAAGTACCAATAGAGGCTGTTGCTCCCGCTTTACTTGGGGCAATGTTCATAGCAGCCCGTGGAAACTATGAAATCAAAGTTAAAAGTGGCTATCATGAGATCCTCACCGGATATATTCTTGTCGTAATGCCTTCTGGAGGCAGAAAAAGTGCTATTGTCTATTTTTTCCGTAGGCCTATCAATGCGATTGAGGCTAACCGTCAAATGGATTTTGATGCAAATGCAACTAGCCGAAAAAGTGATCGTGAAGCCTTGGTTTACATCAAAAGATTTGTAAAAAAAAACTAATAAAAACAATAGATATCAATATCGAATCATTGGATGATTTAAAATTTGCGAAAAAAAAAATTAGCGAAAAACTAGAGATTTTAGAACGAGAAACTCAACAATTGCAATCCCGCCCTAAGCTACTCATTGACAGTCCAACTTCAAAAGAATTGTCAATGGAAATGGCTCGGCAAGGTGAAGCTATTGGTATATTTGAGGCAGAAGGAGGGATATGGAAGCATCGGGTTCGATCTTCTGATGACAATATCTTCCTGAAGGGATTCACCGGGGAGCCTTTCGGCGATGAAACTACAGCGGAGTCAGTCACCATGCGGAAACCATGTCTTGCTATCTGTAACTATATTCAGGAACCAGTAGCAGAGAAATTATACTCAAATGATGCACTAAAAGGCGATGGAATGCTCCCTCGAATATTACCTGTTTTCGTGTCCAAAAATCATGGAAACCGAGCCCCTTATCCAAGAGAGGTTTCGGATGAATTGGTTAAGAAATATTCAGATAAAATCCATTCTCTCTTTAGTATTCAGCGCCCTACGGGAATAAAAGGAGAACGAACCTATTACGATCTAGAGTTAACAGGCGACGCACGGAAGGTGTGGCAGGACTATGCTAACTGGATAGCCAATAAAATAAGCGCAGGAGCTTTCAAAGATTTTGAAGCTTTTGGTGAAAAATTGGCTGGACACGCTGTCAGGCTGGCCGGTGCTCTCCATTTACTCAAATTTGATGTTCCGCATGACCACCAAATCGATGCCGCGACTATGAACGCAGGCGTTAACTTGGCAGAATATTTCGCCAATCACGCTTACGCTGCATTCGACAAAGACCGCCTACAAGGTGTCAAGTACGCCAAGAAAATTTTAAAATGGATCAGTCTCCATAAGGAAACACAATTTACTGAGCGGGATGCTCAACGGGGCGTAGGCCACTGTACAATTGCAGACATCAGGGCTGGGATGGATGTGCTAGAAAAACATGGGTATATCGGACGGTATGTGACCAAGCAAACAACCCACTGCATAGTAAATCCCAACATCGGGTATCAAACCTGCACAACTGGCTTCAACCAGTGGTAACCAGGCGTATAAACGGCCAACGCACACCCGACTATGGGAAAAGACTACCCACGCCGTACCTATCAGGATCTTCTTGACTGGCTCACCGATGAACCGGTATGTCACTAATATATTGCGCGGTGCAGTTGGCCAGATAGATTTCAATGCGGTAAACGTGGTGGCAAAAGAGAATTTTTTACAACCACCCAGTGGTATAATGATTGTCGGCAATGCGGAAGTGAAGATTCTGTAGCTGCCAAGAGGTGACTTGTTACAGGAATAATCAGAATCATAGCGCTTTTGGCGTTTGAGATAAATGACGTGTTGCTGTGTCCCATTTTATCCTTCTCGAGTTATTCTCTCAGAAAAACGTCGTTATTTTTTGTTGTGAACAGTGTTGACAGTGTTGACTGTCTACTTTGTCAACACTGTCAACATGAAGAAAATCAGAAATCTCCCCACCGCTTCATCCAATTTCCCATCTGTATAGTTAGTATTAATTACTGACCTAGCACGTTAGCTCGGCGTCTTTCCTTGAAACAGCTCCGTCCTTGATCACATAGGCATAGTGCAACAACCGGTTTTGTATGGCCGAGGTCAGGACGGTTTTGCCGCCTAGATTTGCTCTAGTTTATAAAAATCAAGATTCATGGCCTGAATCATTGGTCCGGATTTGTAGAGCTTGTTTGATCCCCCGAAAAAAAGGATTTGCCCCAAGGTATCACTAAACGGCAGGTGGCGGATTTCCTGTCGCTGACGTCAAGCTTGCGTGGCTTAGCCAGCTGTGAGCCAAAGGTTATCATAAAAGGTGATGACGGCTCGAACCCGCTCAGCTTGACCAGTAGATATAGTTGCCGAGAACGGCTTCAATCTTGACATAACCAACACTTTTAAATGGCATTCCGTATGTACAGTTTTTTGTAGCAGCTAACATATCAATCCTCGAATAGAGTTACAAATAAGATTTGGAATTTATGGAGATTGTGTCATTACAACTTTTACTCATAAAATGGTTAATCAATCTCGAAAACACTTTGTAACATTTCCGACAACTATAATATGAACAATACAAGATGTGAAAATGATAATTTCATTACAATGGCAATAAATTACTCAAACAAAAAATTAGGTATATTGTAGTATAAATAAAATTAATAATAAATATAATAATAAAATAAAACATTATGCATATTATAGCTAATGATCAATACGTAATAGAGGATAGGCTAATAAATATATTATTATCATATAAGCACCATAGGCGCTTATATATAATATATACAATAAGCGCAGTTATTATATGAAAACAAAATTAGATACAGAAGCGAATAACTGGAGGAATACAAATGAGAATGGTACACCATGAGAATTATTATGAAGGATACGTCCTTAGCCAATCTGATAAGAATTATTATGGGTTTTATGTCGAGATTTTGGAAAAAATAAAGTCGCTTTTGCAATATATGGTCACTAATCACAACAAGGTATTTTTCGTCATGTTGGTATTGAAATACCCTGTTGGTTCAGTGTCTATGTATCCGTCAAACAATTCATTGCTTTCGAGTTTTCTTGAGAGTTTCATACTCAATTACAAGAGGAAAGGATATGATCCAAAGTATTTGTGGGTCCGAGAGCAATCAAGCACAGGCCAGTTCCATTACCATCTTATGCTTCTATTTGATGGGAATAAAATCCAGAACGCACATGGAGTGCTCAAAGACGCAATACGACTTTGGTCTCATTGCTTGATGGTGGAAAACGGTGGTGGGTTAGTTCATTTATGGGAACCAGGAGGTGACAAATTCAAATATGGCGGAATAATGATCAGACGATTTGAATGGGAATATGAAAAAGACTACAAGAAGTGCTTCGAAGCAGCGAGCTATTTAGCCAAGCGGTACAGCAAAGGAGAAGCTCCTGCTTACGTGAATGAATACGGCATGTCACGGTTATCGAATTTGCCGAGACGGAATGATGTGTGGGAATACTGGTAATAAGCCAGAATCACATTACATATTCTTTTCTTGGAGATGCGAAAGGAGCAAGGGGATAAATCACTTCAGAACGAATAGGCAATGATCTTTTCTTAAAACGGGAGGTTGTCGCTATTCGAACATTTTTCCCTGATCAATTTCCGCGAGAGCTATTTTGCTCTATTTTGCTGATAATATGCATTTATTTCACACTAGTAGGTAATTTTACCTGGATTGATTTTTCGACCATAGAGCGGTAGATGAAGAGGGGCTATTTCATTCACTGTATCGATGGGAGAATCCATGCAACGCTCGATAACCACTTACCTCTTCCCTGCTCTATTCTTTCTCTTCGTTACTCTTCCTCAAATTAGCTTTGCTTGGCCAGCCAAGGTTGTTTCTGTCACTGATGGCGACACGATTAAGGTGACTCGTGATGGTCACGTCGTTGTGATCAGACTGTACGGGATTGATACGCCTGAGAAGGATCAGGCCTATGGTCAACAAGCTAAGGATCTGACTAACGCTCTGATCATGGGAAGAGATGTTGATATCGAGCAAAAAGATATTGACCACTACAAACGGATTGTGGGGTTAGTCATGGTCGATGGGCAGAGCCTGAATGAGCTGATCATCCGGAATGGTTCTGGTTGGGTGTATCAGCGGTATTGCAAAGAACCTATTTGTGGAGAATGGAATAAATTAGAATCAATCGTTCGTCAGCAGAAAAAGGGATTGTGGTCTGATCCCGATGCTGTTCCGCCATGGGAATGGAGACATCGAGAAAACACCCAACAGGACTCCAGCATAGCGAAGAATGAGACCCCAACAATCCTCATTGGAACCTTAATCAGTGAAAAATCAGCAATAAAACAGAGCTGATTCTAAAATCAAATTATTGAAATTTTTATAAAAATATTGCAGTATGCTCTTGTTCGAAAAACTCACTCAGCAGGCGAAAACATGAAACGAATGCTCCTGGAGCAAAGCAGCGAAGAATTCTACACCAGCCACTCCGGGCTGGCCTTGGCTGGCGCCTGCATCAACCGGTACAGTGACCTTGGCCGGTATGTCGGCAGGGCGGCCAAGGGGAGCGATCACATTACCGAGATCGATATCCTGCGCAGCTATCTGGGCCTGTTGTGTCTGGGCAAGAGCGATTATCAGGCCATTGCCGCCATGCGAGAGGACGACTATTTCAAACAGGCCCTGGGTATCGGCCGGGTGCCCTCGGTCGAGCGGCTGCGGCAACGACTGGACGAGGCCGGAACTGAGCTGATCCCGGTGGTCAATCGAAGTTCGCGAACCATGCTCAAGCGGCTCAAAGCCCCGATCACCGGCTACCGGAGCGGTCTGGTCCCCCTGGATGTGGACGTCTTTTCCCAGGATAACTCCAACACCAAGAAGGAAGGTGTCAGCCGCACCTACAAGAACTACGATGGCTATGCTCCCATGGCTGCCTATCTCGGCATGGAGGGCTGGTGCCTGGAGGGGGAACTCCGGCCGGGCAGCCAGCATAGCCAGAAGGGGTTTGTCAACTTCATCAAGCGGGTGATTTCCGGCGCCAAGGATCTGACCAAGCAGCCGCTCAGGGTTCGCGCGGACGCGGGCAACGATGCCCTCGAGACCTTGGTCGCCCTGGAAGACGCGGAGCAGACCCACTACATCGTCAAATGGAATCCCCGGGAAAGCGATGTCATCGCCTGGCGCGACAGGGTGTTTGCCGAGGGACCGGTCAAGACTCCCAGAGAAGGGAAGCGGGTCGGCGCCATGGTCGTCGAGGAACGTAAAGAGATCGACGAAACACCCTATACCTTCAAACGAATCGTCCGGGTGACTGAGCGGACCATCGATAAAAAAGGTCAGTTTCTCCTCGCTCCGGAGATCACCCTTGAGGGCTGGTGGACCGACCTTACGACAGCTGCGGAAGATGTGATCGAACTCTATCGGCAGCATGCCACCTCGGAGCAGTTCCATAGCGAGTTCAAGACCGACTTGGATCTCGAACGGCTGCCGAACGGCAAGTTTGCCACCAACGCCCTGGTGATGGCTTTGGGCGCCTTTGCCTACAATATCCTCCGCTTTATCGGGCAGACGGGCCAGATCGCCCCCTTTGGACCGGTGAGGCATTCGGCCAAACGCAGACGGCTGAGAACTGTGATCCAAGAGCTGATGTATCTGGCCGGACGGCTGCTCACCACCAGCAGGCGATTGAAGCTGCGCTTCAGCCGGCATTGCCCGGCCTTTGCCGCCTTCAGTGCCGTGTACTCGGGGCTGATGACGGCAAATTAAGAAAACAATAAAAAGTCAGAGTGATACAGGATACCCCTGTCCTCGTTTCGCGCAGATGCGGATTTTTCAATGAAAAAGTCGCCAGATTAACCGTAGCGTTCGGTGGACAAGCACAGTGTCAGCCCGCAAGGCTGACAATCGCCCCTGCCTGACCCAAACGAGGAGGTCCGGTCGAGGGCGTCACGGATTCAGGTGGAAGAAACAAGCCTATAGATGGTCAGGGGGCGAGTAATCAGTTTAAATGTGACGGTAGGACGTACTGTTCTCAGATGACATCATGCCAGGAAGCGACCTTCTTTTTGAAGAACTGTCCTGGAGCCAAGATGGATGGTGATAGGGATGGGGTACCTTGTGAAAAGCAATGGTGTAATTGATCGCAAGGGATAAGAGTGGTCAATATTCATTGGAAAAGTGTTGACTCCCTGAAGAAAGAAATTTGATCCAAACACATCGATAAGGGATTAATAAATGAAGATGATCAGTATAAGAATTTGCAATTTTGTGGCTGTCGTATTTCGTTCCATTTGGCCCGTTTTATTTCTTCTACTAGCCAATTCATCATCTTCCTTTGCTTGGCCTGGAAAGGTCGTCAACGTATCAGATGGTGACACTATCAAGGTGCTGCATGATGGTCAGCAGGTGAAAGTCCGGCTCTACGGTATCGATTGTCCGGAAAGATCCCAATCATACGGCCATAAGGCACGGGAAGTGGCCGCATCCATGGTGGCTGGTCGAACTGTCAATGTCGAGGTAAAAGACATTGATCGATACGGTAGGAGTGTTGGCCTTGTTTCAATCGATGGTGTTAGCCTTAACGAGGCTATGGTCAGAAACGGTTATGCCTGGGTATATCAGCAATATTGTAAAGAACGTTTTTGTTCAGACTGGATTAACTTGGAATCGATGGCCAGGCGGCAACAGAAAGGCATGTGGGCAGATCCTCACATCATCCCCCCGTGGGATTGGCGTCATTCTGGAAGTAAGCAACAGTTTTACAAGCCAACTTCAGGTGTTGTTGGCAAAAGCCATATTCAATCAAGCGATGTAGCGGGGGGGTACCATGGCAACGTCAGGAGTCATAAATTCCACAGAGCAGGATGCCAACACTACAACTGCAAGAATTGCACGGCGATTTTTGGATCGAGAGAAGAGGCTATTCAAGCCGGATATAGCCCCTGCGGAATCTGTAAACCATAATAAAAATAATTTTGCATGAACGACATCATCGAGCTTATAAAGCAGAACCTCGAAAATGGCACAAATTCAGAAATTAAAAATCAAACTATTGAGCTTCTCATAAAAGCTAGAGCTATCGAAATTCTTCGCCCAAAAGCTGAAGAGGGAATGGGATACGCAATGGAAGCCATCAGTAGGATAGCCGCAACAACAAAGGTTGTGGAGCTACCTATAGTGAGGCAAGATGAGGAGTGAAATGGCAGAATACCTTCGGTTTTCACTAGACATAAAAGTCTATTCACTTGACTCTGTAAAGAGAGCAGCCTTTGATCTTTGCAACGATGCATATTTTAAGTTTACATCAAGCGAAAATGAACAAATCATGATAGACGTCAAATTAAAAGAGGGGGCATCGCCTAATACGATAGATAATTTCTTTAACAAAATACTCGATCACCAACTGCGACTCGACTTAGCATCACAGTTCGGGACACTTCGAGAAATAATCGTTGCCCAAGCTTTCGCTCCTTGCGATAATCTAAATGAATTGCTGGAGTTCCAGGGTCAAAGGAATAATGTATAACCTTCTTCCATTTCAATTTGAACGACGTCATGAGGGAGTACTTCTTACTAATGACATTGGCGAGTATATTATCATAAGTCCCGATGATTTTACAAAATTTTATTTACGTAAGTTAGAAAAAAAAGAAGTTTATTATAATCTTAAGTCTAAATTTTTCTTATACGATCAATCATTAGATAAAATTATTGACACAATTGCGACCAGATTCAGATCGAGGCATCAATTTTTATTCGAGCGAACATCACTGCATATGTTCGTTGTCACGCTCAGATGTAACCAACAATGCGAATATTGCCATGCATCTTCAGAAGATTACCGAAAAGCAGAGCAATATGACATGAGTAATGCGATAGCTAAAAAAGCTGTCGATTTTGCATTTCAGACGCCATCTCCATATATCAAGATTGAATTTCAAGGCGGAGAGCCACTTCTTAATTTCAATGTAATTAAATTAATAATTAAATATTCCACCGAGATAAACAAGATTCATAAAAAAGGATTAGATTTTGTTATATGTACAAATTTGCTTGCATTAACAAAAGAGCACATTGATTTTTTAAAAAAATATAAGGTCGATGTTTCCACATCATTAGATGGTTCAGAATCTCAGCATGACTCATTCCGTGTGGATAGATTCAGAAACGGAACATTTAGCCGTGTCATTAACAATATAAAAATAGCAAAAAAATATCTCGACTCACATAAAGTGTGCGCATTACTAACAGTCACACCAAAGAATATAAACTCTTTGAGAGAAGTAATTGACCTGTATATTGATCAAGATTTTAACTACATCTTTATAAGACCACTGCATAATTTTGGGAATGCTTATAAGGCGTCATCATTAGAGTATTCGATGCAAGATTTTATCAATGCATATAAAGATGCTCTTAAGTACATTATTGAGTTGAATGTCAAAGGTGTAACTTTTCCTGAAGTATATGCTTCGATACTTTTATCAAAAATTCTCACTCCATTTTCTTCCGGATTCGTGGATTTGCAATCGCCTACAGGCGCTGGATTAAGCGGGATCATTTACGATATAAACGGAGACGTGTTTATCGCTGACGAAGGACGAATGCTTCATCGTACAACTGGAGATAAGCGATTCTGCATAGGCCATGTATCTGAAACATATCAGAAGGTCATGGCTAATCCATTTTTCGAGGAAGTTATTCGCAGTTCAGTCTTAGACGCTACGCCGGGATGCTCATGGTGTGTATATAAACCTTACTGCGGAAGTAATCCTATTAAAAATTACTTTTTTGACGGCGATTTGGTCGGTTGCCCATCCAAGAGTAAATTTTGCCAATTACATCGAGAAATATTCGATGAAATTTTTTCGTTTCTACTTGAATCCAATGAAAAGGTACATGATGTATTTTGGTCATGGGTAACAAGGAGTTCATATAAAAAAATAGCAGAACTAGAATTGTTAGAATCTTCTGAGGCTGAATGATGTATGAAACCACCGGAATATTATATGGATTCAAAGAGCCTGTCATACGGAAAATCACATTTGATAAAAATGAGGCATTAGAAAACCACTGCCTTTGTTATTTACAAAAAATGTCGAATAAGGTGACTTTAACCAATGATGCCAAAACCGAAAAATGTGAAATTATATCAAGCTCGTTTGAATTAAATCAAGGTGATATTCTTCTTGTAGAACCGAAAGGAAAGATAACGAAAATTTATGATGTTACATCCAAATCAAATTCATTATTTATTACGGAGGAATGCAATTGCCGTTGCCAAACATGCCCCCAGCCACCGGTGATAACTGATTCGCTGCCTTGGGCACAATTTGCTAAATTGATCGTCAAGCTAATCGATAATAAACCTAAGTGGATTGGGATAACCGGTGGGGAGCCTACGATTAAATGGGACGAATTAATTGAAGTTTTAAAATTGATTGACTATTATTTACCTGATTCAGCTATACAATTACTCAGCAATAGCCGTATTTTTTCTGAATTTAAAAAAGCAGAACTGCTATCTCCATATTGTAATAAACTAATTATTGGAACCGCCCTTTTTTCCGACGTAGATGAAATTCATGATGCTGCTATGGGAAAAAAAGGTAGCTTCTGGGAAACAATATCTGGATTGCATAATCTTGAAAGATTTGGCATTCCAATTGAGATTCGCATTGTTTTATCTTCGATTTCTGTAAAAAGACTTCCACAATTAGCTGAATTTATATACAAAAATATTCCATTTGTTCATCATGTAGCTTTTATGGGATTTGAGCCAATAGGGAATGGATTGAAAAATTTTAAAAAATTATGGATTGATCCATTGGAATTTAACAATATCCTTTTAAAGTCTGTAAAAGTATTGCATAGCCGTAATATTAAATCGGTATTATTTAATTTGCAACCATGTTTAGTTGATAAAAAATTACATCAAATTCTAATGAATTCTATTTCTGAATGGAAAATTTGCTATGATGATGAATGTAATGGATGTTCTGCGTTAAATAGTTGTGGAGGTATATTTAATTCTGCAGTTTATTATTTAAATAAATCAATAAAGGCACTCCCATGAGTAATAAAAAAGTAATATGGTCAAAAATTATTTCATTAATATCCATATCGCTCCCAGCGTTTAGCTCTCAGGGGCAGGCTTTTACTTTAAATTCTTTTTTAAATGATCTTCCTTCGCAAAAACCTACCTTATTTTTAAACCCAGTAGGATATTTTAAGAATTTTCTCTTTGCTGGTCATAGTTCACATAGATCACATTCATCACATTCATCACATAGTTCTGGGAGTTACCACAGGTCACACGTGTCACATACTTCAGCAAGAAGTGGATATCATAGCTCTCATGTGTCGCATACATCCTCGTACGGCAGTAGTTACACCACTCCTGATTCTAATTCATCTGAATCTCTACCAAGCAAAAGCTACTCTCCCAATCAACCTGAAGATTCAAAATATACAAATAGAACTAAACAAATTGAACATAATAAATATAGTGTTCAACTTGTTAATGGATCTACCTTACAAGTTATAAATTTATCATTTGATAAAAATACTCAAAAACTAAGTATCAATTTTCAAGGTGGAATTAAAGCAGATTTTTATCTAAAAGATATATACAGTATCAAAGAAAATGCAACCGGGAAAATAATATACGAAGCTCGGTGAAATTGATTAAAATTTTAATTTAATATGTCGATTATTATGCGTGGATAAATATTTTAAGTCATTTGAAAATTTTTACTTGATACCAATTATGCTATATTTAAGTAGATTTTCACTGTTAATTTTTAACAAATTAAACTCAGTTTATACAAAGTTGCACTGTTGTACATAATCGTTATTGGTTCCTATATTTTTGTTAGTTATATCTTATTGGCATATAAATGTAATATACTTAATGAACCTTTATTGAAAATCCATGAAACATTTTGTTTTAATTCTGCTTTGTTTTCTTTCGTTATTGCAATCAGGATGTGCTACTGGAGAACGTGTCAGGGGGGGAATTCGAGAAGGAATGACGAAGCAGCAGGTTATCTCAGCGCTTGGTCACCCGGATGGATTTCAACGTAATGGTGAATCCGAGGCACTGCTTTATACAAACAGATTGATTAGTGGTTGGTCTTGGGATCGACTGATTATACAATAATTCTTCAGAATGGTCAGGTTATTCAGTACGACACAGGGCAAGTGCGCCAGAATGGCCCGAATACGCTTATGCTCATTCCAGTGAGATAACGCCTGTCACATTGAAGTCAACATTTCTCCTGTTTATATTGACCATATTCATTCATAAAATGAACAAAAATAACGTCACCAGAAAAGAATTAGCCAACTCATTAAACGAAAAACTCGAAATTTCCCATCGCAATGCATCTGAAATTGTCGATGCCGTTTTTTCGACCCTAAAGAATACTTTGATCAGTGGTGAATCCATTAAACTTGTTCAGTTTGGTAGCTTCAATGTCCGTGAAAAATCACCGCGTCGAGGACGTAATCCGCAGACAGGTGAATCAATGATGATTAGTAAAAGACAAATGATTACTTTCCGTCCGAGTCGACAGCTTCGGGAAAATCTGAACGCATAAAATCTGCGAAACAAATATCGAAAAAGGAGCATCATGAGTAAAACACTTGTCCAGATGACTGCTGAAATCATCCAGTCTCAAATCAGCAGCAAACAGATGACGACCGATGAGATCAAAACCGCACTGAATGACACTTTTCAAGCCTTGAAAGCTCTTCAGGATGCAGAGTCATGCGGTATTGTTGAAATTGGATCCGATATGGCAGCGGCAACGCCTTCCGTTGACCCTAAAAAATCGATCCAGAAAAACAAGATCGTCTGTTTGGAGTGCGGGCAAGAGTTCAAGATGCTTTCTCCAAAACACCTCAAATCCCACGGGTTAGATTCAAAAGAATACCGCAAGAAATATGGCTTTTCAGCGCGTCAGCCACTTTGCGCGAAAACACTTTCTGAAAAACGATCTGCATCTGGAAAAGAACGCGGTATCCCTGAGAATCTCCAGAAGGCTATCGTTGCCCGAACCAAAAAGAAATCGACCAGTAAAAATGCTGACGAAACCAAAGAATGACTGCTGTAGTGTCTAATCTGTCAATCGAGCATGATTGAAACACAACTTCGAAAGGGGAGGGAATGAGCGAGGTTTTTCTTGAGGATCTCAAGCCAGGACAAATTTTTTCCTCTGGAACAATTCGGGTTGAGGCAGAGGAAATAGTAGCGTTTGCCACCCAATACGATCCACAGCCATTCCATTTAGGCGAGGCATCCGCAAAGAATACTTTCTTCAGAGGGCTTGCGGCCAGTGGTTGGCATACCGCTGCCCTGACAATGAAGCTTCTGGTAGAAAGCGATTTCAAGCCCGCTGGTGGGCTTATTGGCGCCAGTCTGGAAGATCTTCGTTGGCCAAGGCCGGTACGTCCTGGTGATGAACTCAAGATCAACGTCGAAATCCTCGAAGTGCGAGCATCGCGGTCAAAACCCCATCAGGGAATCGCCAAGATCAAAACGACAACATTGAATCAACACGGTAAAGCAGTCCAAATTTACGTCGCCAATATCGTTGTCTTGGGTCGGAAGAAAGATCCCGAATCTCAGTTGCCTTAAGGTCAAGTAAACGGTCGTTTTCTTCACCTTGACCAGCCATCGGACATTAAAATCTTTTAGTCAAGTCAGGCGCGTTACCCAACGTCTTCTTTGCGGATGATAGCGGCGGTGCCTGTGATCATTGATTGGTTAAGGTTAACAGGAGATATGTGAACTAAGTATAAAATACTGACTTGATAATGTTTCAATTAAGGATCAGGATCTAATATAGGATAAACCAGTACAAACCATGTATAATTGTGATTCAAAATAAATGTTAGTCACCATTCCCCAGTTTTTCAAATTTATCTTTGATGTATCTTCGTCCTTTGTTTATTGCAATAACTTTGATTGCCAAACCACATAATGATAAAAATACAATTAATATTTTTTTTGAATTTGAAATATAAGGATGAAGTAAAACAGGAAATAACAATATAGGTGTGCAGATAGTAATTATCAAAATTTCTATATAGCTTTTATCAATGTCAATTCCATTTGATTTCATCTTACCCCGTATAAGGTGAACAGAAAACGATCCAATGACAAGTGATATAGCTACCGATATAAAAAAATATGTATCGTTTTCTAAAAAATGAAGTACCATAACGATATCTCAAGAAAAATTTGTAACATTTACAAAAAAACCGAATTTTTTCAAATGTTACAAATGATTTCAGCAGCTATCTTTATATTGATATTCTCGCTCCAGTCTACATAACGTTCGCAACAAGTCATGATTGACAGAGGAATGTTGACTCTGAATAATCGAAATAGTGGTAATCGTTCCTTCCCGTTTATATGAACCTAAAAGAGAGGAAATGATTCCGGCATAAGGCACAGTTATCCACTTAATCCACAAAATTATTGGGTATTTTTATTTAATCTCGAGTAGCTTCAGATCCTTCAGAATAAATCTAGCTGGGTTATTTATGCTCGGGCAACAGTGAGGGTCGTTTTCTGCCCAAGTATAACTTTGGCAAAGAATAACGCCATTTTCGACTTTTTTAAGAGTTACGCCTCGTTTGAAATCCTCAAAAATTATTTTATCGGCAAACACCAACGTGCCTTTATCATTAATAAATGCTGCAAGTTGAACATGCCAATTATTCCCACCATTCACCCCTTCGATAGTGTAATTAGCGATAACATCCTCATCGCCATCACCATCCAAATCACCGGATTGAACTTCCCGCCCTGTAACTTCGGCTTTAAGATTTGTCACAGTGGATTTAATGAACGAATCGAGTACATGAGAAACATATTCTCTTCCAAGAATTATATTAGGATTTCCTATACGTGGATCAGTTTTCGATGGAGGTGCATCGGCCGATAGGGTGAGTTGAGAAGATTTTTTCCTTATTGCTTGTGAGTTATTCACGCGGTTAAAGAAAAATATTGATAAAATCAATATGGAAATGATGATTAATAAAAAATACCAGAAATAAGTAAATTTCCCAAAAATTATCCTTGGAGATGAACATTTAAATGTATTTTTATATTTGTAACTTCTCTTGTTTTCATAATAATTTTCATTATTATTTTCTTGATCAAATGACGTTTCATGTTTTTGTTTTTTTTCACTCTCATGAAATGAAATTAAAGTTTTATAGGCATTATTTATTTCTTTAAGTTTATCTTGCGCTTTTTTTTGGAGTCTTTGATCATGTGTAAAACGATCTGGATGCCATATTTTTACAAGATCCCTATAAGCCTGTTTTATTTCTTTATATGAAGAGTTTCTATTTAATTCAAGAATTTTGTAGCACTTATCTATGTCTTGCATTTTAAAATAGTTTTTATTCAATATAAATTTAAATATATCATTATTGTATCGGCAAATTGGATTGGTTGTAAATATTTTCTGTAATGGTTATTTAAAAGGGGAAGTGCAGGGGTCACTGAAATAAAATTTTATATGTACCCCATATTATCCGTAAGGTTTCTGAATACCTCTTGGGTAATATCCACAGAATTTATCGGGTTTGATACAGAATAATTCGATATTGTCATATGCTTCTAACCCAGAGAAGTCCGCAAGCCAAATCTCGGCAAAACCGGCCGAAAATAGATCCGGAAGGACTTGCTCTGATATACAGCTCTTGATTTCTAGCAGAGATATGTCCCTCAGTTCAATGAGAAGAATCGCTGCTTCTGGAAGCTCCCAATCAGGTTCGTTTCTTTTTTTGTCCTTTAGGACGGCGACTTTTTGAATCATCTCTAGAGCGAGATCCAAGGCCATGTGATTTTGTTTTTCTATGATTTCATCCCACAAGATGTCGTTCGGATGGCTACGCCTTACCTTCACGAGTTCTAGGCCTACTCGTTCTCCATTTTGCCGCATGCAAATGAAGTCAGGTCGTTCGGTGGATTCAAGGACTTCGAGCGTTTGGTGAGTAACAGTTTCGTAAACGTCCAGGAAACAGTTTAGAGCTTCCTGCTCCATTTCCTTTTTTACCTGCTCACTTAAGTGTTTCCTCATAGCTCTCACCCTATTTACTTACCTTTTTAAGGTGACTGTCATTTACTGTGGAAATCGAAGTAAATTCTGAGTGGATAACTGGAGGTATAAAATGCCGCTAATAAGCTAGGCCAGTGACTTTATTTTTTGCTGCCCAACTGCTTTGCGGAGCCTCCTGTCGACGTTCCCGTTGCCGACATTTTATCCTTCAATTCAGGTTTTCGTTTCAAGACAGCGATTGACCACAGGGCAACTCCGATTGTAGCGACGTTCACGACCATCCAGATTTCTCGTGTGAGATGAACACTCATAATGGGGTTGTAGATAATAGCGATAACGCCCAACACCCAAACCGAGCTCTCTTGATTTTGCTTCGCCGCTTGCAAAGCCAGAAACGCAAATACAGCACAACATACAATTCGCAGAAGAATATAGTACCCATATGGATTCCTTGGGTTTAGTGCCCAGAGGAGCATCAGGCATGCGACAATTTGAGGTATAAATATACGTTTCATCCTTTTTTTGATATTTGACTGATTACGGAAATGGTGATGCCACACTGAGTCAAACTATTTCCAATAACTGTTGACCAAACCCTTCTCTGGGCTCCAATCCCATACAGCCTGATCCCATTTTGCTAATCTCCATAGTGAACGCTGATGGCATTGCCTCTGGCTACACGAACGACTTTGGCTGGCCAGGAGAAACAGGTGGCCGGTATGGCAAGGTGGAGAAAGATGAGGCGGGAACAGCACATGCGGGTCTCCCATCGTTTGTGGTAGCTCTTAGTTTTCTACCGCATCAAAATCAAGAAATCAACCCCGGTAAGATTACCTATTGTGTCGTTATAATTGCGAATGATTAACACTATCCAACTCCAGCGAATCGAAGCTGAAGAGTTTTCCCATTAGCTATAATGCGATCACCGCCAGAGCATTCTTGAAGATCACTTCAGATAGCGTATTCGTACCGATAGCAGGATTACACCCCCTCCAGTGCATTAATAACTCATTGTAAATATATATCATTTTATCGATACATTGTGTCGTCACAATGCCAAACCGTTTTATGCGTAAATCAAGAACCAGGCCAAAGGAGGAAAGCGATGACTTTCGTGATAGATCACTTCTTTTATTTTTTCAGAGTGGGAGATCTTCACCATGACACTGAAAAATAAGAAAATTCATGCAATCATTCATACCGCAACCGTGACTGCCGGAGGTATCGGGGCAGGACTGGCAAATCTTCCAGGATCAGATATGCCTGTCCTCAACGCGTTGCAAACCGCCATGATTATCGCCATCGGTCACGAACATGGCTGCGAAATCACCAAAGCCTCGGCCAGAAGCCTGTTGCTCACCTTTCCTGGTGGGTATGGTGGTCGAGCACTGTCCCAGTTCCTGACCGGCTGGATTCCCGGTTACGGCAACATCGTTAACGCCAGTACCGCCATGATGGTGACCGAGGCCATTGGCTGGACTGCCCATGCCTATTTTGCTGCTGACGAACGCAAAAGACCACCCGCCTCACATTCCTGATACATTCCTCCCTTTACTTTCTACTTTCCCCTGACCTTGTCGGTCACCCTCATCGCATTCATTTGCTTCAATAACCCGCCACCTCTTCTCTCTTTCTTCTCTACCCAAAAGATAACGTACGGTCCGTTGTCCCTCCTTTCAGGCACACTGTCGCCCTCTGCTGTAAAGCAATCGGCCACGTTTCTTTCCTTATTCATAAAAATCAACAAACAGCACATGTCCTGAGCTGTTTTCTCAACATCTCCACAGGAGGCATATCATGACATCTCTCCAGCAACAGATTACCGCGATCAATGACCGCCTGCGTGCATTCGGCATCGAGGCTATCCAGGAAATCAAAATGACCGACAGAGAAGGCAAACAGATCGGTCAAATCAAGTACGGCTACCGTCCCCAATATGTCTTTGACAGCGTCAACGAAGTCCTTGGCCCGGAGAACTGGAGATACGAACTGACCAAAGAAGAAATTTTCGAGACGCAGGCAGTCGCAGAGGTGCAACTCTATCTCAAGGTGGAGAGTGACTGGCTGTGCAAAGGCTCCCATAAAGGGCAGATGCAGATCGTCAAAGGCAACGTTGGTGATGCCCAGAAAGGAGCGATCACCGATGCCATCCAGAAATGCATGTCGCTGTTGTCCATCGGCAGTGATGCCTACAAAGGACTGCTGAAAAACGTCTACCAGCAAGGAAGACAACCACCCGCAACAGTACCCCAGAGCAGGAACGGCCAGGATGCGACCGTCGACCAGAACAATGCTCTAGGCACCTTACCTAAGATTGCCGGTGTCACCTACGAGAACCGACAAGGGGTGATCGTCGCCATCGGTGACCACCTGTTCGACAAGAAAGAACTACTCAAGGCCGCTGGTTTCCAATGGGACAAGACCGGCAGAACCTGGATGAAGAAGGCGGCCTGATTCCCCTTTATCATCCGTCCTTATCCTCTTCAGGAGAATACTCTCATGTCAGACCAGTTAATGCTTACCCTGCAAGCCGCCCTGCAGCAGCTTGCCACGCAACAGACCAAGGAAACGCTCGGTGATCGGGCCACCTATCTCGGTGCCTCCGATATCGGTACCTGTCCACGCAAGACCATCCTCAATAAATGCAACTCCCCCAAAGCCGATCTGGTAACCCTGCTTCGGTATCGCCGAGGTCACATGGCCGAGGAAGTCGTCGCCGCAGCCTTCGCTGTTGCCGGTTTCACCAATTTCCAGCGACAGGTCGAAGCCCGTCATGCGGGTGATATCCCGGTTATGGCCCATCTCGATTTTGTCTTTATCTCCGAGGCACGCAAAACCATGGCGGTGCTGGAGGTCAAATCACCGGAGACTATCCCGGAACATCCCCACGGTTCCTGGGAAACCCAACTCTATCTGCAACTGGGACTGCTGGCCGAAAGCTACCCGGACTACACCGTGGAAAAAGGAGCCATTCTGGCGGTCAACTTCGGTGATCAGGGTATGCGGCTGTTTGATGGCTACACACCACAGACCACCATCTATCACGGCCTGATCGACCGGGCCAGCGCCATCTGGGATCAGTACCAGCAATACAGGGCCAACAACCTGACCACCCCATCGATGGAGGCAGGCCCTTTATGCGGCTACTGCCCGTTTCTCCAGGATTGCCCAAGGTTCGAGGCAGAAGAAGTCCGGGAATTGACCGAGAGTGTCGAGATCCTCATGGAGCTGCAACAGCAACAGCGGGATCTGGAGAACGAAATCAGTCTCCGCAAGAGCGACCTGCTGGCCATCGTCGATCAACGGGGTTCGCTCAAGGCCCATGGTCACCTCCTGCGTAAGGCAGTCAGAACCAGGAAGGTGCTCGATACGGATCGGTTGGGCGAGTTTCTCCAGGGATATGGACACTCGCTGGCGGATTTTCAGAAGAGCAGTTCCTACTCCTTTCTGGAAATCAAGAAAGCAGCCTAAAGCAATCGCCACACATCTCAGGCCCGTTGTTTCATTCAGCCTGAATTCCGTCACCACGGGATTCGGGCTTTTTTTATCTCATCTGAACGTGAGGAGAACCGCCATGCATCACATCGAACAAAGACAGGAAACCCCAAGGGTACCGTTCCTGTATGAAAATGATACCGCCATCACCCCCTTTCCCTGGACTGTCGAGTCGCATCCCGACACGGAAGGGGGATACATCCTGCATGAAGCCCGCCATGAGCAACAGGTCTGGTGCGACCAGGGCTATGAACTGTCTGAGGAGGAAGGAAACCGGCGCAGTCTCATTGTTGCCCGGCACAACGTCGGCAACATCCGTCTGCTGCAGGCCGCACCCAAGTTGTTTGCAGCGCTCAGGGACATGGTGAGCTTACCCCTTGAATCCCGAGCAACAGCCATCAGGGTGTTGGAAAGTATCAGCCCCTACTGGTGGGATATGAAGATAACCCACCAGGAGAACGAATCCTGAAACAATCCATCAGCACACCTTTCCCGCCCTCTGGCTGGAAAGGTGTTTGTGTTTCATCAATACGCAACAAGGAGGCATAACCATGTCCCAATCTATTTTAATGGGTAGCAATAGGGTAACGGAAGCCGAGGTCATTCAGGTTCCGGCAGTTCCCTTCACCAAATCGTTCCATCCGGTCCATCACCGTCAGGTGCTCGACGCCATTCGTTCGGGGGTGGTGGCCACCGGAATGGAAATCGTCAAGACCGAGTATGTATTAGCCAATAATGGCAATCGAATGTTCGGCATCTGGGATCTCAATGGTGGCAGCGAGGAATTATGCTGGTCCATCGGTATCCGTAACTCGATGGACAAATCCATGGCCTTGGGTATCACCGCGGGGACCCGTGTGTTTGTCTGCGACAATCTTGCGTTCAGTGGGGAGTTTGTTGAATTCAGACGGCACACCAAAGGCCTGGTTTTCGATGAGCTGGAATTCCTGGCCTACCGTGCCATGAGAAAGATGGTGTCAAACCTGACCCGTTTCCAGGCCTGGCACGAGGGGTTGAAAAACTTCTCCCTGACCGAGTGGGATGCCAAGATCCTGCTGGTGGAGATCATGACCAACAATATCATCCCGCCCAGCAGGTTTGCGCGGTTTAACGAGCTGTATTTCGGTGGGGTGTATAATCCGACGCTTTGGGGATTTCATGAAACCGTGACCGACGTGCTCCGTGACAGCAACCTGTTGACTCTTCCGAAGAAAAACAGGCTGCTCAATGGGGTACTGGACGATTACATGGAAACAAAGTCGATGGAGCCGCTTTCACCGCTGGCCGACTTTTATGAGCAACGGAACCTGCTGTGGCGGGGGTAATTGCATCGATCAAAGGCACTAAAACAGCCCGCTGGGTAATCACCCAGAGGGCTGTTCTTTTTCATGGAGATAGTTCAATGAATCAAAAACAGAAACAGCAGTATCAGGGGCCGGATGCCTTGAAAGAGATCCTGCATCGGGAACTGAGCGGGAAGAAATTCGTTTTACAGTGCGGGCATCATATTACCTTTGGAGAGGCATTGGGCAATGATCTTACCGTACGCAATGGCAAGGATTTCAAGGTTATCTGTGCTGTTTGTGGGTACTGAAGATTAACGTCACCGGAGGGCAAAATGTTTAAAATTATCGGCGCCACAGTCGTTTACGGTTTCGCAATATATGGCTTGTTAGTATGGGCAGGGAAATCAAATCAAAAAAACGAAAAATCTGACGGCAGACAAGATTATTGAATCAAGAGAGGTGGAGAAGAAAAATTACTTTTTCACCTTCTTAATGTTCTTTTATCGTCAATATGGATATCAGATGGCATGGACGTTTCTCTGTTCCAACGAGAGAAAGATACATCAGGGTTAAACAAAAATCCGTATTATTCCTCCCATCGTTAAAGTGATACATCTAAAAGTAAAAGAAAAACTTATAATTTTTTATGGTCAACAATTTATTATCCCAATAACATTGCAAATATCATTGGTAACAATACCAAACAGATTTTATACCGCATGCTTATTTTGTAACAAAAAAGGGGATCAGTCGTTCTGCGACCGATCCCCTTACATTGTGCCCGTATTGTGCCCGTCAAAGTCAAATTGTTACAAACAAAGCCAAACGAAACCAAACACGAAAGAAAAAAAACAAATAAAATTAACTCATTAAAAACATATCAATTAATCGGATTTTAATCTTTCGCATTAGGAATCCTGCGCTCTATCCACCTGAGCTACTGGAGCGGAGCATTGACTTTTTGGGCGAAAGAATGGGTTGCAGGCGGGAAAAATACACCACCTGTCCTGTTCCACGCAAGGCTTTCTTATTCTTTCTTTTGCAGACACAGCCTTCAAGCAGATTCCCCATCGGCCAGCGTATCCAGACCACTGAATGTTTCATCACAATAGCCGAAATTGACGATACAGTTACGGCCGATCGTCGATCCGGCAGGGATAACGGCCTCCTTGCCCACCAGGGAAATACCGGTGTAAAGGTGCTTGGGAAATTGTTTGTTGGCCAGGGTAAGGTTAGTGCCGTGCCCCACCACGGCTCCGGAGCCAACCCGTACCCGTTTGTCCAGGATCGCCAGATCCACCACGGCCCGATCCTCGATGACCCCGTCATCAAAAATGACCGCGTTGGTGACCACGGCCCCTTTCTTGACCCGCACGCCCGGCGACAGCACCGAATTGATCACTGTGCCTTCGATGACGCAGCCAGCGGAAATCAGCGACGAACTGGCCTTGCTGCCCGGCAGAAAGCGGGCCGGGGCACGATCCATGCGGCGACCGCCGTACTCGGGATTGGGGCGGATTTCCCATCCCTCTGGAGATATCCCCGAATTTTCGCGGATAATATCCATGTTGGTCTCCCAATATGACTGAATGGTGCCGACATCGCGCCAGTAACCGTAAAAAGGGTAGGCATAGACCCGATCTTCGTTGATCGCCCGGGGAATGATATCCATGCCGAAATCCACCTCCTTCCGATCCCGGGCCAGGGCACGGAGCAGATACTGGGTGTCAAAGACATAGATGCCCATGGAGGCGAGATTGGTTCGCGGCACCTTGGGTTTTTCCTCCCAGTCGACGATACGGTTCTCGTTGTCGATGATGCCGGCGCCGAACTGGTGGATGTCCCGCTTGGGCACCACCATCATGCCGATGGTGATATCGGCTCGCTTGTGTTGGTGGTAGGAGAGCATGGCATCGAAATCCATGCGATAGATATGATCGCCGGAAAGAATCACCACCTGCTCCGAGGGGTTGGCGAGGATGAAATCGATGTTCTGGCGGATGGCGTCGGCGGTTCCCTTATACCAATCGGAATCCTTTTCTCCGGTTCGCGGCGGCAGGATCTTGATACCGCGGGTGCGACCGGTGAAATCCCAAGCCGCGCCATTGCCGATATGGGCCATCAGGGAAAGCGGCTTGTATTGGGTGAGCACCCCCACTCGGGTGAGGCCGGAGTTCATGACGTTGGACAGACTGAAGTCGATGATCCGGTAAATACCGCCAAAGGGCACCGCCGGCTTGGCCCGATGGCCGACCAGGAGGTTCAGCCGGCTGCCAATCCCGCCGGCGAGAAGCAGAACAAGCGCATCGCCGCTTTCTCTCATTGCAGGTCCTCCCCGTCTTCGAGTCGATTGGTGGACGGCCACTTCTCCATGGCAATCCGCGGCGCCACCCGGCAGCCGCAGCCGACATTAAACCCTTCCGGCACGCTGTTGTTCCAACCGATGACACTCACTCGACTGTTTTTATCGCATTGAGGCGCGCCAACCCGAACGTTACGGCTGTACACCGTGTTGACGTCGCTGACCACCCGGTTGAGATGGACGTCCTGGTGGACAATGTTGTCGAAAAAAAGGATGGAATCGTTGATTTCCGCCCCAGCCATCACATGGACCCCGGGAAAGAGAATCGAGTTGCGCACCGTGCCCTCAATAATGCAGCCATTGTAGGCCATGGAATTGTCCAGGCTGCCGTGGGTACCGATCTTCACCGGCTGGCGGTCGGCGATGTTACGGTGGGCCAGGTTGGTGCGGATACCCCAGGCCTCGAGATCGATTTTGGGTTCCGGTCCGAGCAGATCCATCGAGGTCTGCCAATATTCGTCGATAGTCCGGGTATAGCCCCAATACCCCCGGAACTTGTAGCCATGCACCTTGTATTGCTGCCGCATCATCATCGGGATGATGTCCCGGCCGAACTCATAGGAGTCACCGGCTTGATTTTGTTTCAACACCTCAAACAGGACCGAGGGCCGAAAACAGAACACGGTCAACGAAGCCCAGCGCCCCTTGGGCTCCGCCGGCTTTTCCTCGTAGGAAAGCATGCGGCCCCCGTCCTCGAAATCATCGGCGATCTCAGCCACACCGAAGCGGGAAGCCGATTCCTGGGGCACCTCGATAAAAGCGGCGGTCAGGTCGGCATCGAGTTCGTTGTGGTAGCGGATCATCTTGCGATAATCCATCTGATAGATGTGATCGCCGGAGAGGATGAGGATGACCGAAGGACCATAATATTGCATGTAATCGATATTCTGATACACTGCATCGGCGCTCCCCCTGTACCAGTGAGGGTTGTCGTAATCCTTGAACGGCGGCAGGATGGAAATGCCCCGGTTGCGCCCAATCATGTCCCAGGCAGCACCGGTGCCGATGTGGTTGATCAGGGAATAGGAGCGGTACTGACTGAGGATGGCGATGCGCTCGATGCCCGAATGGAGCAGATTGGACAGGGGAAAATCGATGACCCGGGCAAACCCGCCGAAGGGAACAGCGGATTTTGGTCGGTAATGCGTCAACACACCTAATTCATCGACGCGGCCACCTGCCAGGATCATCGCCAAGGTCGAGGGTCTGTACATAGAACACCGTGCGGATGGAATATCGGCGCCCGTTGTTCAGGGCAAGGGCCTTGATGCAAGGCGCCAATGGAAATGGATATTCAAGCCATAATATGCCCAACTTCCGTACAGGCGCAAGCAATATCTGGCCTTGACGGGGCAAAAGGCCACGGGAAAACCGGCGGCAGAACCGATTGGGACGAACGCGGCTATTTGATATGCTGGGTGATGAGGCGGATAAGGGTTTTGGTGGTGAATTCCTGATTTTCGCGCAACGGTAAATTTTTCAGCGGCGATTCGGCCCGGGCGGCCTCCTTGTGCCCGCCGGCAGGACCGAAACGGCCAAAAGTGGCTTTTGCCAGCTTGCCGGCATTCTTCCGATACCCATCGCAACGGAAGATAACCACCAGCTTCTCGCCATGGACACCGGAGACAATCACCCAATCAAACGATTCGACGCGATTGAAAAAATCAGCGATGATCACCAGGATGTCCGGGGTGCCGACCTTGCCTAGGTGCACATAGGCCCGTCCCTTGCTAGCCTTGACCTCGTTGAGGGCGGTGCGGAAATAGCGCAGCTCCGAACGCCGCAGTTCGGTGAGCTCGAATTTGCGCACCAGGTTCAGATTGGCGATGTTGAACAGATAGCGAAAACAGATGCCGTCGGCGGCCTGCATGTTCTGCTTCTGGAAGTTCTGGGTGTCGACCTTGACTCCATAAAACAGAGCGGTTGCCAGGGCCACCGAGGGTTTGATGCCGGCAGCGCGCAGGTATTCGACCATCATTGAGGAAACCGCGCCATATTCCGGGCGGATGTCGATAAAGGCCGCATCCCAGCCCGTGGTGACGGGGTGATGGTCGATCACCGCGTTGAAGGTCATCTTCTCGAAGCAGGCCAAGTGGTTGGGCTGGGAATCGAGCAGGATTTTCTTGGAGTAGTCCTTCATCGACAGGGTGTGCAGCCGTTCCAGCGGGATTTTCAGGCGCTCAACCATGGTCAGGTTGTTGAGGCGCCGAATTTCATTGGGATAGCCGATGGTGACACTGTGCACCCGGTAGCTGAGCAGGCGCTTGAGCGCCATGGCCGAGGCGATGGCGTCCGGATCGGCACTGATGACGATCAGGACATTGTCGCTCTTCTCAAAAATGGCCCACAGGCCGTTGAGGCGGGCCACGGCCGAGTTTTTGCTGGCGCTGCGGGTTATGTTGTTGTCGGCAATCTTCTCGAGTCGTTTCTGCATAGACCGGGATTAGAAAAAAACACTGCCGTTTGCTCGGGAGAGCGTCACAGCAAAGAACTTATCCGCCGCTTTATCAATGGACAACGGCCATCATCCGCTCATGGCCGACTTGTTCCGGACCAATACCTCTCGGGAAACACAAGGGGAAAGCAGACGTTTCCTGCTTCGTGCACGCATTTTCCCTGTCGCGCCCTTGACGACAACTCATAACGCATCAAACCAAGGCGACAACTTACCACAGACACAAAGAAGTGCAAGCTCCGTTTTTCCGGAACTTTGCCCCTGCCCGGGACTGCCGGTCGATATCCGGTTGCCCTTGACTGGAACAACGGCAGCGGGTACTACGTCAAGCACGACACTTCCTTTTCTTCCGCCATGAGGGAAGAAACACATGCAACGTCTGCCGCAAGCCAGGGCAATTTTCCGGATTCCTTGCCATAATCACCCATGATACTGCTCTACCGATACATTCTCGCCCATTTTCTCCGCAACCTCGGCATGATCATGGCGAGCTTCATCACCCTCTATTTGCTGATCGATTTCTTTGAAAAAATTGACAATTTTCTGGAAAAAGGGAAATCGTTCAGCCTGATCGCCACCTTCTTCTTCGCCAATATCCCCTTTATCATCGACTTAATGAGCCCGGTTTGCATTCTCCTCGCCGGCGTGGTGACCCTGGGGGTCTTGAACCACAGCAACGAACTCATCGCTCTCAAGGCCTGCGGCATTCCCTTGAAAAAAATCACCGTGCCGATCATCGGCGCGGCCCTGGCCTGCACCCTGTTGTTTCTGGCCATGGATCAATACGTTCTTCCCAAGACCATCGCCGTCACCAACCAAATCTGGAACAAGGAGATCAAGGGTAAGGTACCGCTGGGCATATATCGAAACGGCCGATACTACTATCGCGGTCAGGAGGGTTTTTATTCATTTTCCCGCCCTGATCCGCAGAAAAATCTTTTCAAGAATTTTTCCTACACGGTTTGGGACAAGGAACATGCCGCCAACACCTTGATTGCCGCGGAAATCGCCGTATGGAACAAGGGGGTGTGGACACTGCGCAACGGTCAAATTCAGAAAGCAGCCGGCGGCGACCGCTTCGCGACCCAGGTCTTCACCAATCGCAGGATCAATTTCCCGGAAACTCCCGATGACTTTTTCGTGCCCGCGTACAGATCGATGGAGCTTTCCCTGGTGCAGCTGTACAAAGAAACCCAGCACACCCGTTCCGAAGAGGAGCGCAGCAAGGCCTGGGCCGATTTCTACGGCCGGATCTCCTACACCCTCCTTGGCCTGCCCCTGCTTCTTCTGGGCCTGCCGTTGCTGCTGCTGGTCTATCGCAAATGGGGCAGGGATCTGTCCCTGGCCATCCCGGTGAGCTGCGGCATGGCCTTTCTTTGCTGGGGCGTCTACACCACCCTGCAATCCTTGGCCAAGGCCAGCTATATTCCACCGCTGGCCGCCGCCATTTCGGTCCATCTGCTGGTGGGCTGTGTCGGTTTTTTCCTGCTGCTGCGCGAGGATGTCTGATGACTCGACGGATCGGCATTGTCGGCGTGCCGCCGCTGGCGGTCATTGAAGAAATCAACCGACAAGGCGACCACATCGTCGACCTGGATGAGCCGCAGGTGCGGGCGCCCATCGATCAGACGGCCTCCCGCATCCCACGGGTCTACTGCGCCATTCTCCGAACCGTGGTGCTCAACTGCCTGCATCTCGCCCTGGACCGGGTGTACATCGATGTCGGACCGGGCAAGTGCGATTGCGCCCTGCACGTGGCCGAAATACTCGCCGACATGCTCCCCATCCCGGTCATCCGCACCCGCAATCAGGATACCCGTCCCTTTGGCAACCCGCTCTGCACCAGCCGCATGCCGCTGATGGAAAAGTTCAGCAGGATCACCCAGGGCGTGCAATCCGCAGCCGCTTACCCGCCATTGGAACCATGCCCACCGAGCTGCGGCTTCTGGGGCGTGCCGCCCCGCGATTTCTCGCTGCTTGCCCCCTTTCCCGATACCACCCACGTGTTCGGCTGGACCCGATGCATGGAGAACAAGACGCCGTCTGATTTTGCGCTGGAGCAGGTGGTCGATCCTACCATCCCCACCGTCTTTTTCTCCCAGTCCTTTTGCGCCAAATCGGCGCTGGCCAAACACCTGGCGGCCAAGCATCCCCGTGCCTTGGCCATTGATTGCGACGTCAGCGTGTCCAGTTCCACCCGCGCCAAGATCGAGGCCTTTCTCGAACTCTCCGGCATTGACCCGCAACGGGGGAACGGTTGATGCTGCTGGCGGATTTCGGCACCTCCTACTGCAAGATTCTCGATACTGCGGAGAGCAACGCTCCCCGGATCATCGCCACCCGGGATCTGCCTCCCGATTTCCTTGCCGATCTCGGCACCGGCCACAACGCCGCCCGCAGGAGCAAACGCAGCATCAACGAATTGACGGCCCTGGCCAGGGGCGGAGGACGTCTCATCAACCGGTCCGATTTTGTCCTGCTCGATTGCGGCAGCCGGGACATTAAGTACGTCCGTTTTCGCCATGGAGAGGTGATGGACATGGGCTGGAATGCCGAATGCGGTGCCTCCATGGGCTTCACCATCGAACTGCTCGCCACTTACTACCAGCTTGATTACGCGGCCCTGCCGGTCCCTTCCACCGGCTTTTCCATCACCTGCGGAGTGCTTGGCATGAGCCACATCTTCGACGCGGTGGTGTCCGGCGTGCCGGAGGCCACCGCAGTCGCCCAGTTTGTCCGCGGCATCGCCCTCAACGCCTACCGTTTTGCCCAGGAACCCCAGGAGCTTTATCTCTCTGGAGGGCTGTGCGACAATCCCCTGTTTGTGGCCAGCTTTCCCTGCCAGGTTCACCCGCTGGGTCGATTTGTCCTGCTCGAAGGGCTGCTTGCCACCCCGCAACGCCCGCAACCGGAGGCAGCGGCTCCTCTTCAGGGATAAAAAAAAAAGCCGGCCATCGCGATGCGATGGCCGGCCTGGCTCCAGGGAAGGGGAAAAAGACGAACCTACTTTTTACTTTTTCTTGTCTTTTTTCTTCTTGTCCTTCTTTTTCTTTTTCTTTTCCTTCGATTTTTTCTTTTCTTTATCCTGCAAAGGACAATTGCTGCACATCTTGCCTTTCTTCAAGTAGGCCCCGCAGCATTTGTCTTTTTTTTTCTTCTTGTCTTTCCCCATGGTCCGCCTCCTGCGCAGTGGCCAACAACACATTCATTCCTGATCGAGGTTCCAGGTGCATATCATGCCGCATGCATGAACGATAGGGTTGACGTCACGGGTTGCAAAGGGGGTTATTCCTTTTTCTCCTTTTCTTTCTCTTTTGCCGGCTGCAGGATCTCGAGCAGCTCGACCTGGAAAATCAGCATGGAGCCAGGCTCGATCACCGGAGGAGCGCCGCGGTCGCCGTACGCAAGGTCCGGTGGGATATACAATTCATAGGTGGACCCGACTTCCATCAGCGGTAGGGCTTCCTGCCAGCCGGCGATCACCTGATTCACTTGAAACTCCGCCGGCTCATTGCGCTTGTAGGAACTGTCGAATTCCTTGCCGTCGATCAGCGTGCCCTTGTATTGCACCTTGACCATGTCGGTCGGCGCCGGCTTGGCGCCCTGCCCTTTTTTCACCACCTTGTACTGCAACCCGGACTTGGTTTCGGTCACCCCTTCCTTGCCCTTGTTTGCCTTGAGAAACTCCTCGGCGGCCTTGCGGTTTTTCTGCACCATGGCCACGGTCTTCTGGATCTGCTTCTCCTGTTGCTTTTTGGCGAAATTCTGCTGAATCGCGGCCGCATCGGCGGCACTGAGCAACGGTTTGTTGCCATTGTAGCTGTCGACAATGCCTTGGTTGAGGGCCTGCAAATCAAATTTATCCTCCAGCCCCTTGAAGTACTCCCCAAGATCAAGGCCCATGGCATAACTCAGCTTCTGTTCGTCGTTTTTCAACTCCATCGGTTGATCGGCCGCACAAACTGTCCTCGCTGCCACCAGCAGGACCATCAGACCAACAACATGCAACTTCATACACTTCTCCTTTACGGTGATTGAGAAAACAGAAGGCGGCAGGCTTCGATCGGGAAGGTCATCCCATCTGGGCCATGACGCCACGGGTCGCCTGATGGCAAACAGAAGCGCCCACGAACAGGCCTCTGCGTCCATCGGGCAGGAATGCGTTTATTCACTACTGGTTACAGCTAATCACCCTTTTTGGCTCGGTGTCCACTCTTTTCACGGCCACCGGCCATTTTTTACAATTTTCTGCGATCGATAACCCGCTTGGCCTTGCCCTCCGAACGCTCTAGCGTTTTCTCCTCCACCAGTTTGACCTCGACACTGATCCCCACTTCCGACGCCAGCCGGCTTTTGATCCGGTCGATCACCATCCGCTGTTTCTTCATCTCGTCGAAGAAGATCGATTCCACCACCTCGACCAATACGGTGATCTTGTCGGCATGGTTTTCCCGCTCGACAAGGATCTGGTAATGGGGCTCGGTGCCCTCGACCTCGAACAGCACCTTCTCGATCTGCATGGGGAACACGTTGACCCCCTTGATGATCAGCATGTCATCGCTGCGGCCCATCACCCGCTCCATCCGCTTCATGGTGCGACCGCAGGCACAGGTTCCGGGGATGAACCGGGTCAGGTCGCGGGTCCGGTAGCGAACCATCGGAAAGGCCTCCTTGGTGAGGGTGGTGATCACCAGTTCACCGACTTCCCCCTCGGGTACCGGCTCCAGGGTGGCCGGATCGAGGATCTCCAGGAGGAAGTGATCCTCGTTGATGTGGAGCCCTCTGCACTCAAGGCACTCGCCCGCCACGCCCGGGCCCATGACCTCGGACAGGCCGTAGTTGTCGGTGGCGACGATACCGAGTTTCTGATGAATTTCCTGGCGCATGGCCTCCGACCAGGGTTCGCCGCCGAACAGCCCATACCGCAGCGACAGGCCGTTGGGGTTGATGCCCATCTCCATCATCGTGTCCGCCAGCACCAACGCATAGGACGGGGTGCAGACCAAGGCGGTGGTCTTGAAATCCTGCATGATCTGGATCTGACGTTTGGTGTTGCCGGCCGAGATCGGAATGACCGAGGCACCGATCAGCTCGGCACCGTAATGGAGGCCAAAACCACCGGTGAACAACCCGTAGCCAAACGCTATCTGGATGACATCGTTCTTGGTCACTCCGGCGGCAGTGATGATCCGTGCCACCAAATTCGACCAGGTCCGGATGTCGTTGCGCGTGTATCCGACCACGGTGGCCTGGCCCGAGGTGCCGGACGAGGAATGAACCCGGACGACATCGCGCAGGGGCACGGCGAACAGGCCGTAGGGATAGTTGTCGCGCAGATCCTGTTTCTCGGTGAACGGCAACCGCCGCACATCCTCCAGCGATCGGATGTCGTCGTAATTGAACTTGAGCTGCTCGAATTTCTTCTTATAGAAGGGGACATGGGTTCCCACCCGATACAGTGTTGCCTGCAATCGCTCCAACTGAAGCTGTTCCAGGTCTTCTCGTGCCATGCATTCTCGTTCCGGTTCCCAGTACATTTTTGCTACCGTGTTGAAATGAGTTGAAGTCGGCCAGCGGTCCCCATGGCCGCGCCGCACTGCCCGGCCCTCGCGGCTCAGGCGATTTTTTCCCGGCCCAGATAGGCGCGCTGTACATCCGCGTTGGCCAGCAGGTCTGCGGCCGAGCCCTGCACAATCACCTTGCCCACCTCCAGCACATAGCCGCGGTCGGCAATGCCCAGGGCGGCCTTGGCATTCTGTTCGATGAGCAGCACCGTATTGCCCTCCTCGCGCAGCCGGCGGATGATGGCGAAGATATCGCGCACGATCAACGGCGCCAGACCGGTGGAGGGTTCGTCCATCATCACCAGCCGTGGCGTGGACATCAGGGCTCGCCCCATGGCCAGCATCTGCTGCTCGCCACCGGAAAGGGTTCCGGCCAGCTGCCGCCGCCGCTCCCGCAAAATGGGGAACAATTCGTATTGGTGTGCCAGTTGCCTCAGCACCGCGGCCCGACCCTGCTCCTTTTGCAGCACATACCCGCCAAGCAGCAGATTCTCCTCCACGGTCATCGGTGCAAAGACCTGTCGCCCCTCGGGCACCAGGGCGCAGCCGGACGCGACGATCGCACCGACCGTGGCCCGGTCGCAGGATCGCCCAAGGAAGGTGATCTCGCCCTGCATCGGTTTGATCAGCCCGATGACGGTGTGCAGCAGGGTGGTCTTGCCCGCCCCGTTGGCGCCGATCATGGTGACGATCTCCCCTGGCTTGACATGGAGGGAGATATTTTTCAACACCCGGAGTTTGCCGTACCCGGCATCAAGGTTGCGAATCTTCAGCATGCAAAATGGATGGTTTGCGAAAGGGATGGGGGCGGAACCCGTTTAGGCTGCATCGTCCTCTCCCAGGTAAATTTTGATGACTTCGGCATTCTGTTGGATGTTGGGCGGCGTATCCTCCGCCAGTTTGGCGCCAAAGCTGAGGACCACGATCTCGTCGGAAATGTCCATCACCAGCGACATGTCGTGTTCGACCAGCAGCACGGTGATTCCCATGTCCCGGATGGCGGAGATCAGGCGGGCGACCTCGGCGGTCTCGTAGATATTGAGCCCGGCCGCCGGCTCGTCAAGCAACAGCAGCTTGGGTTCGCTCGCCAGGGCCCGGGCCATCTCCACCGCCCGTTGCTGACCAAATGCCAGGCTGGTCGCCTCGGTGTCGGCCAGGTCGGCGATCTGCATCAGCTCCAGCAGTTCCATGGACCGCGCGCGGATGAGCCGTTCCTCCTTCCAGGTCAAGGGCAGGGAGAACATGCCGGCGAAAAAACCGCTCCGACTTTGCACATGCCGCCCGACCATGACGCACTCCAGGGCGGTCATGCCATGAAAGAGCTTGATATTCTGGAAGGTGCGAGCCATGCCCAACCGAGCGATCTGGTGTGTCTTTCTCCCCTGGATTTCCTGGCCCCGGAAGCTGATGGTGCCGGCACTGACCGGCAGGTTACCAGCGATCAGATTGAACAGGGTGGTCTTGCCCGCGCCGTTGGGGCCGATCACCGCCTTGATGCTGCCGGCATCGACCATGAAACTGACATCGTTGACCGCGTGCAGGCCGCCAAACCGCTTGTGCACGCCGTGCAGGGAGAGGATGGGTTCGCGCCCGGCGGTATTGACGCCGCGTTCTCCGCTCATGCGCCCGCCCCCCGCACGAACTGCCGCACCACCTGTTTGAGACGCAGGCTGAGGATGCCTTCCGGGGCAAGGAGCATGACCATGATGAGGATCAGGCCGAAGACCGCGTCGTCATAGGCACCGAACACGCCGCGCAGGGAAAGGAAGGTCAGGCCCACTCCCATGAGCAGGGTTCCCCACAGATTGGTCATGCCGCCCACCGCCACCAGGGCCACGTAGCGCACCGATTTCATCACCGAGGCCTCGCTCGGACCGATACCGCCATTGAAATGGGTCAGCAGCACCCCGGCAACGGCGGCATAAACGGCGCTGAGCACAAAAACCTGCAACTTGGAGCGGGCGGTGTCGATCCCTGAGGCCTCGGCCGCCTCCTCGGAACTGTGCAGCGAGCGCAAGGCCCGGCCGACCCGGGAGCCGATCAGGTTGAGCAGCAGGCCCATGCCGACAATGAGCACGCCCCAGGCGAGATAGAAGTTGAGGATCCGGTGTGCGGGATCGCCACTGATCACCAGCCCGTCCCAATTGGCCATGGCTGGAACAAGAGTGAAACCGGGCACCTCGGAGATACCGTCGGCCTCCCCGAAATAGGGGGCCGCCAGGAGAATGCGGTAGATGATGGTCCCAAACCCCAGGGTGGCCATGGCCAGGTAATGGCCCTTGAGCTTGAGCACCGGGATACCGATCACCAGGGCAATCAAGGCGGCGACCAGAACGGCACAGCAGCAGGCCGCCCAGGGAGTCACGGTCAGCAACTGCGCCCCGTAGAGGTCCTGGCCGCGGGCCAGCAGGCCGACGCTGTCCAGCCAGCGCACCGCCCACGCTTCCTGCAGCGGCCCCAGATCGCGAGTGGTCAGGGCGGCGGCGAGATACCCGCCGATGGCGAAAAAGCCGGCATGACCGATGGAGATCTGCCCGGCATAGCCCATGAGCACCCCGAGGCCGATGATCACCAGGCCGTAATAGGCGGCCATGGTCAGCTGGGTCAGGTAGTATTCGGTGCCGGTCAGCACCGTGCACAGATGGAGGATCGCCACCAACAGGCAGAGTCCGGCCAGCGACCAATTTTTGCGCGTCTTCATCAGAAATCCTTCAACCGCGCCGTCTCGCTGGAACCAAACAGCCCATGGGGTTTGACAAAAAGGATGATGAGCAGGATGGTGATCGAAATGGCGTCTTGAAAGGCCAACGGCACCACGGAAACGGAAAAGGCCTCGATGATGCCCAAAAGAATGCCGGCGGCCACCGCGGCCATGGAATTGCCCAACCCGCCGAGGATAGCGACGGTGAACCCCTTGATCGCCAGCGAGGTCCCGGAATCGTACTGGGTGTAGGTGATCGGCGACATCACGCAGCCCGCCAGCGCCCCTATGCCGGCACTGAGCATGAAGCTCAGGGTGACCATGTTGCGGGTGTTGATCCCGCACAGCAGGGCCGCGGTCCGGTTGGCGGAGCAGGCGCGCATCTCCCGGCCAACCGGCGTGCTCTTGAAAAAAAGGCTCAGCCCCCCCATCATCACCGAACACGCAACAATCACCCACACCACCTGCGGCGAGACATGGACGCTGCCCAGGGAAAAGGTGGTCACCTCGTTGCCGTAAAAATAGGGCAGGCTGCGAATCGACTCACCCCAGATATGGAGGGCCGACTCCCGCAGCAGGATGGAGATGCCGATGGTGATGATGATCATCCTGAGCACCGAAGGGCTTTCCAGCCAGCGGATGAACAGCATCTCGATGACGGCGCCGATCAGCATGGTGATCACCACCGCCGCGGCAATGGCATAGCCTAGGGGCATGAACGGCAGCAGGGAAATCGAGATCATGCCGCCGAGCATCACGAACTCGCCTTGGGCAAAGTTGATGATGCCGGTGGTATTGTAGATGATGTTGAAGCCAATGGCGACAATGGCGTAGATACTACCGTAGGTGATGCCGGCAAAGAGGTATTGGAAGAAGAGATCCGGACTCATGCGTTCTGTCACTGTGCGGCGGGGATCGCGCGATCCCCGCCGGCGCAGAGGTTATTGTCCCTGGTAGAGGATGAATTTGCCGTCCTTGACCGTGAGCAGGGCAAACGAATCGATGGTGAGCCCGTTATGATCCTGGGGGGTGAAGGAGAACATGCCGCCAACCCCGGCAAAATTCTTCAACCCCTCAACCGCGTCGCGCACCTTGGCCCGGTCGTTGCCGGCCTGCCTGACCGCCGCGGCCACCATGTTCATGGCATCAAAGGCGTATCCGCCGAAGGCCGAGGCATCCTCCTTGTACTTGGCCTCATAGTCGCGCTTGTACTCGCTGAGCAGAGCCTTCTGCGGATGATCGTCGGCCAGGGCGTCGACCACCAGCAAGCGGCCGCAGGGAAAGATGATCCCTTCGGCGGCAGGCCCGGCGGCCTCGGCATACTTGATGTTGCCAAATCCATGGCTCTGAAACAGCGGCACCGTCCATTTGGCCTGGCGCATGTTCGTGGCAATGATCGCCTGGGCCGGGACCACCGACCAGTTGACCACCGCCTGGATGGACGTATCGGCCTTCAGCTTGGCCACCAAGGCGCCGAGATTGGTGGCCTTGCTGTCGTAGGTCTCGGAGGCGGCCACCTTGATGTCAAATCGGGGCGCCATTTTCTCCAGCTGTTCCTTGCCGGCCTTGCCGAAACCGTCGTTGCCGGCGGCGATGGCGATGGTGCTGATCTTCTGCCGGCGCATCTCCTCGAAGATCATCTGAGCGGCAAAACTGTCCTTCTGCGGCGTCTTGAACACATAGCGGGCCACCGGATCGACGATCACCTCGGCGGCGGCGCAGGAAATCAGGGTGGTCTGGCCGTCCTCGGCCACTTTCTTCACCGCCATGGACTCACCGGAGGTCGAGGGGCCGATGATGGCCACCACCTTTTCCTCCTCGATCAGCTGCTTGGCAAAGGACACCGCCTTTTCCGAGCTGCCCGCCGAATCCTTGACAATCAGCTCGATGGTGTCGCCGTTGATGCCGCCGCCCTGGTTGATCTTCTCCACCACCATTTGGGCGCTGCGGGCCTCGGGCCCGCCGAGAAAGGACGCCGGCCCGCTCACCGCAAATATCGCCCCCACCTTGATGGTGCCCGCACTCGCTCCCGAGAGCGTGGCCGCCACCATGCATCCGCAGACAACGCAGCCTAGCGCCAATCGTTTCATACTGCTGTTCATTGTTTCCCCCTTTTATCCTCCAAATGGACCGCACGCATACACGACGCTGCCCCGCCGACGAAAACGGCGGGGCAGCGTCCCGGCACCTCCTACAGGGCGCAGATCTGCGCTCCGGTCAGCAAGGTAAACCCATTGGCCTGCAACACCTCGATGGCCTTGTCCATATCGTCGAAGCGAAAAATCAGCACCGCGTTGGCGCCGCTCTTGTTGACAAAAGCATACATGTACTCGACATTCAGGCCGACCTCGTTGACCACCTTGAGCACACTGGCCAAGCCGCCGGAACGGTCCGGCACCTCGACCGCGACCACATTGGTCTTGCCGACGGTAAAGCCGCCGGCGCGCAAGACGTCCTTGGCTAGATCGACCTTGTCGACGATCAGGCGGAGGATACCGAAATCAGCGGTATCGGCCACGCTCAACGCGCGGATATTGATGTCGTTGTCCGCCAGGATGCGGGTGATCTCCGCCAGACGCCCGGATTTGTTCTCGAGAAAAACCGCAATCTGCTCTACACGCATACGACCCTCCTGATAGGAATTAGATTGTGCGCCGATCAATGACCCGCTGTGCCTTGCCCTCGGAGCGCTGGATCGAGCGGGGCTCCACCAGTTTGACCTTGCAGGTCACCCCAAGCATGTCCTTGATCTCCGTCTGGATCTTCTTGGTCAGATTCTCCAGCACCTTGATTTCATCAGAGAAAATATGCTCGCTCACCTCGACCAGCACCGACATCACGTCTAGGTTGCCGTCGCGGGTGACTTCAATCTGGTAGTGCGGTTCGACCCCCTTGATGCCGACTAGGACGTGCTCGACCTGCGAGGGGAAGACGTTGACCCCGCGGATGATCAGCATGTCGTCGGTGCGGCCGGTGACCTTTTCCATGCGGATCAGGGTGCGGCCGCATGCGCAGGGTTCAAGGAACAGGCGGGAGATGTCCTTGGTGCGGTAGCGGATCAGGGGAAAGGCCTCCTTGGTCAGGGTGGTAAACACCAATTCGCCGGTTTCGCCGTAGGGCAGCGGTTCCAACGTGTCGGGATCAATCACCTCGGGCAGGAAGTTGTCCTCCAGGATATGCATGCCGTGCTCGGAGTGGAGACACTCCATGGACACCCCTGGGCCGATGATCTCGGACAGGCCATAGATGTCCAAGGCCTTGATGCCCAGCTTGCGCTCGACCTCCTCGCGCATGTTCCGGCTCCAGGGCTCGGCGCCATGAATGCCGACCCGCAGTTTGAGGTCGTCGGGCGAGATGCCGGCATCGACCATGGCATCGGCCAAATTGAGCGCGTAGGACGGAGTGGAGAGCAGCACGGTGGAACCGAAGTCACGCATGATGGTCACCTGCCGTTTCGAGTTGCCGCCGGACACCGGAATAACGGTGGCTCCCAGCGCCTCGATGCCGTAATGGGCGCCCAGACCGCCGGTGAACAGGCCGTAGCCGTAGGCGTTGTGCACCATGTCGCCCTTGGTCACCCCGGCCATGGTCAGGCAGCGGGCCATGACCGAGGCCCAGAGCTCGATGTCCACCTGAGTATAGCCGACCACGGTCGACTTGCCGGTGGTGCCCGACGAGGCGTGCACGCGGATGACATCGTCCATGGGGGTGGCGAAGAGGCCGAAGGGATAATTGTCGCGCAGATCGTCCTTGGTGGTGAAGGGCAGCTTGCGCAGGTCGGCAAGCGACTGAATATCCCCGGGCTTGACCCCGGCCTCGTCCATCTTGCGCCGATAGGGCAAGACGCGATCGTACATCCGGTACACCAGCCCCTGCAACCGCCTGAGCTGGATCGACTCCAACCCCGCGCGGGGCAGGGTTTCTATCTCTTGCCAAATCATGTGCTCGTCCTCTCTCTTCGTGCGCCTCAGGCGTAGACAGCCGCCCGGCCGGCGCTGAACGCCCGCTTGTTGACCTCGCGGAACTGGGCCTTGACCGTGTTGTCGATCACCGCAAGAAAGACCTCGGGATCGACCGCCAGGAAGTTGGACATTGCCCCGACCATGGCCACGTTGGCGGTCCGCAGCTCGCCCACCGACTCGGCCACGGCAAAGGCGTCGATGGCCACGACGTTGATGTGGCGGGATTTGAGCTCATCGAGGATGTTCTCGGGGTAGCTGGCCTTGCCGAGCGCCACCGCCGGCGGCAGGATCTTCTGGGTGTTGACCACCACCGCGCTGTCCCGATGGAGGTAGGGCAGATAGCGGACCGCCTCCAGGATCTCGAAGGCCACCAGGATGTCGGCCGCGCCCAATTCGATCAGCGGTGAGTAGACCTTCTCGCCGTAGCGCAGATGGGCCTCGACCGAGCCGCCGCGCTGGGCCATGCCGTGCACCTCGCTTTTCTTGACGTCGAACCCGGCCGCCAATTGGGCATGGGCGGTCAGCTCGCTGGCCAGGAGGATACCCTGGCCGCCGACACCGGAAAAGAGTATGTTGCCGCTCTGTTTCATCACTTTGCCTCCTTTCGGGTGATCGCGTCGAATTTGCACACGCAGGCACACTGGCCACAGCCGTTGCACTGCACCTCGGCAATCTGGGCAAACCCTTTTTGTTTTTCACGATAGCCGCGTGCCACCGCCTCTTCCGGGGTGAGCGGCGTCCAGCTGATGGCCGGGCAGCCCATCTGCACGCACAGGGTACAGCCGGTGCAGTTGGCGAGATTGGTGAAATACACCGGTTTCTTGCGCTTGACCTCCTCCGGCAGGAGCACGCAGGGGGCGCGGCTGATGATTACCGAGGGCTCGGGCGCCTCGATTTCCTCCTTGAGTGTCTTGCGCGTGGCCTCGACATCGTGCGGATTGACCACGGTTACCCTGTTGACGCCGATCGCCCGGCAGAGCTGCTCGAGATCCAGGGCCGGAGCCGCATCGCCGAGGATGTTGCGGCCCGAGGCCGGGTTGTCCTGGTGGCCGGTCATGGCCGTGGTCCGGTTGTCAAGGATGATCACCGAGGCGTAGGTACCGTTGTAGACCATGTTCAGCAGGCCGGTGATGCCCGAGTGCATGAAAGTGGAATCGCCGAGCACGGCCACGATCTTGCCCTCGCCCTGCTTGCCGAGCGCCTTGGCCATGCCGTGGGCCATGGTGATCGAGGCGCCCATGCACACGCAGGCGTCCATGGCCGACAGCGGCGGCAGAAATCCGAGGGTGTAGCAGCCAATATCGCCGGAGACAAACACGTCCTTCATTTTGGACAGCCCGTAAAACAGACCGCGGTGCGGGCAACCGGCGCACATGTTCGGCGGCCGCATCGGCAGTTCCAGCGGCGCAAACAGCTCGCCGATGCTTTCAGGAGCGAGCGCCTTGCGGACGATGAACGAATTGAGCTCGCCCTGGTTGGGGATCAGCTCCTTGCCCCGGCAGGCAATACCCATGGCCTTGAGGTGGGTCTCGATAAAGGGATCGAGCTCCTCGACCACGACCAGCTCGTCCACCGTGGCGGCAAAATCGCGGATCATCCGCTCCGGCAGCGGCCAGACCATGCCCAGCTTGAGCACCGGCGCGTTGGGGAAGGCCTCTTTGACGTAGTTGTAGGGCACGCCGGAGGTAATGAAACCGCGCTTGCCGGTGCCCGGTTCGATCCGATTCTCGGGCAGGGTCTCGGCCAGTTCGCGCGCGGCCTGCATCCGTTTTTCCACCGCCACGCGGCGCACCCGGGCATTACCGGGCAGCATGACCATCTTGGCCGGCGACTTCTCCATCGACGGCTCCGGAACCTCGCAACGGGTTCCCTTGGTCACCACGCCCTTGACGTGGGCGATGCGGGTGGTGATGCGGATGATCACCGGGGTGTCCAACTGCTCGCTGAGCTGGTAGGCGCGGCCCATCATCTCCTTGGCCTCGGCCGGATCGGAAGGTTCGAGCAGGGGCAGTTTGGCGGCAAAAGCGTAGTTGCGGTTGTCCTGCTCGTTCTGGGAGCTGTGCATCTGGGGATCGTCGGCGTTCAGGATCACCAGGCCGCCGCGCACGCCGGTGTAGGCGGCGGTAAACAACGGATCGGCGGCCACGTTAAGGCCGACATGCTTCATGGTCGCGAGCGCCCGGGCTCCGGCAAAGGAGGCGCCGATGGCCACTTCCAGTCCCACCTTCTCGTTGGGGGCCCACTCGGTGTAGACGCCCTCGTAGCGGCTCAGGTTGCCCATGATTTCCGTCGACGGCGTTCCCGGATAGCCGGACGCCACCCGCACGCCCGCCTCCCAGGCGCCCAGGGCTATTGCCTCGTTGCCGGACAGCCACAATTGTGTTTCCTTGTCAAACGCCACGTGATTCCTCCTTTTCGTGGCCCCGTGGGGCCGGTCGAAATGCTGTTTCACAATGCACCCCGGACAACCGGACCGATACGGACGGCGTTCGTCGCCTGCTGTCCGCATCATGTGCCACCCGTTTTTCAGGGAGCATCCTTACCTTGAATGGAGCAGGTTAGGCAAGTGCTTTTTCCCGCTGTTTCCCCTTGTTCACCACCCTGGGACTCCAGATCGATCGGATTATTTGCCGCCGTTTCCGCCCTGCTCGCCCCGCGCCTTTCTGATGGTCATGGTCCACTCGGCCTGCTCCTTGGTCAAATGCGACGTGGCGGCGATCAGGTCCGTCGACCGCATCAGCTGCACCAACTCACGATTGAGCCGGGAGATCGAGATGTTTTTGGTGGTGGCGAGAATGCCGGCCAGCCAGTCCATCGCCTGCCCCGTCTGACGGGACATCCGCTGCGGATACAGGACAAAGCTGCCGAAATTGGCCTTGGCCACGCGTTCCCCCAGCTCACCGCCAAGCGATGCTGCCACCGGTTGAGCCAAGGCATCGGGCGCGGCCTTGGATTCGAGCAGTTCCCTGATCGCCTGTTTGCTGGTGGCCAGGTAGAGCATGGAATCGGTGAGGACCATGGCCGGCTGGGCCGCCGGGTCGGGCAGCACCGGCCAGCTATGGATGGTGTGGCCGCCCACCTGCTCCTGCTCCTCGGTGGTCATGCCGGTTTCGGCAATGGTCCGGCGCAGGGCGGCCAGCATGGTTTCGGCGATCGACCGGTCACGGATACCGACGAACAAGGTCATCTTCGGCACCGGAAACAGCGCGGTGCGGACAATGTCCTCCAATACCCCGCCATATTGCGGACCAATGGCCCGTCCCAGTTCATCCAGGGAAACGCCCAGGTACTGGCGGACCGCTCGATCCACCTCCTGGACTTCGCCCTTGTTGGCGGACAGGGCATTGAGGAGCATTTCCGGCCGCAGCGAGGAGGCCCAGTTGTAGGCCAGGGTGTGCTCCTTGAGCAGATGCAGGGACTGATTCGATCCGGCGGCCGCGTCCACCGCGCTCTTGACCATCTCGTGCAACTGATCGTAGCGGAAGGTGGAACGGGCCCGGCTTTCCAGCCCCTGGTCGGTTCCAAAGGTGAGGGAATACATGGTTGTCACGCCGCGAAGCATCTCGCCACTCTGCCGCATCTCCGGATTGGTGGACCCGGCCAGCAGCCCGGCTACCTGAGGGACGCTGAGGTAGACCCGCGAATAGGTGTTTTTCTGGGGCGCGGCCTGCCAGAAAGCGAGCGCTTCTTGAAAGGCCGCGACCTTGTCCAGGGTGTGTTCTTCCTTGGCGTCCGCGAGGCAACGCTTGATCGTCGCCGGGGCGTAGGCGAGAAACACGGTCTTGCCTTCGGTAATCCCGTAAATCACCTGGTTCCGGTCCAGGGTGACCCTGGTCAGCTCCAGCCCGTCCACGGTCTCCCGGCTGACGCTGGCGCTGTCCAGCATCCGGCTGAACAGATCCAGGGCTCCGGCCGCCGATGTCCGGGCCACGACCACCAAGCTCTGCCGCAGTGCCGGGATCGGTCGCTCGGTCAGCAATTTCTCGTCGGGCGGCAACAGGGCCACGGTGGCGTCGTCGCCGAACACCGCGCGGAACGCCGGATTGGTCATCACCTGGGCAATAGAGTCGTACAGCCGGTCGTACTCGGCGAGCTCCTTGCTCTCGGCCCCCATCTCCTTCATGATGGCATGCACGGTGTCCTTGGCCAGAAACCGGCCAAGGGCCGTGGCGGCAAAGCCATCGGTCAGGGCGGCGAGGTTGGTCAGGTTGACCGTCCCCACCACCTCCTGGGGCAGGGTGCGGGCATACTGATTGCCCGCGGCCTGTCGCTCCATGAACCAATAGATCCCGGCACCGCCGATGACTGCCAGGCACAAAATAATTCCCACAACTTTTTTCATACTCTTCTCCAATTCAGGGGGTGCGCAGTGGTTGAACAGAAGGCCGGGACGGGCTCCGCTTATTGATCGTGTGCCGCCACTTCCCGTTCAATGGCCTCGATGGCCTGCTGGGCCTCTTCCCAGCGCTGATAGGCCCGCTCCAGATGGCGTTCCACCTGGCCGTACTCCTTGCTGGTGGCGCTCCACCGCTCCTGGTCGCCGTACAGGTCGGGATCGGCCATCAGGGCTTCGAGTTCGGCCTTGCGGCTCTCGTACCGTTCGATCTCCCGTTCCGCCTCGTCACTCTTCTTTTTCCACGGACCGAGTTTTTTATTGAGCTGCTGCCGCTCCAGGGCCCGCTGTTTGCGCTGCGTCTTCTTGTCGGCGACCGCGCCACTACTCTCCGGGACGCTGGAGGTGTGCACGGGTGCCTTTATTTTAGCCGACTCGGTGCCTGTCCCGGACTGGACAGCCTCCATCTTGCGCCGCCATTCGAGGTAGTCGTCGATGTTGCCCTCATGGATGGTGGCCTTGCCGTTTCTGATCTCCAGGACTTTGTTGACAAAGGAGTTGACGAAGAAGCGGTTGTGGGAGACGACGATGATCGTGCCCTCGTACTGGGCCATGGCCTCCTGGAGGATTTCCTGGCTGCTCATGTCCAGGTGGTTGGTGGGTTCGTCGAGCAGCATCAGGTTGGCCGGCCGCACCAGCATCTTGGCCAGGGCCACCCGTGATTTCTCGCCGCCGGAGAGCACCCGCACCTGCTTTTCCACTTCCTCGCCGCTGAAGAGAAAGGCACCGAGCAGGGAGCGCACCTGGGTGATGGTCATGTCGACCGCGGTGTGATAGACGGTGTCGAGGATGGTCAGCTCGCCGGCCAACTCCTGGGCCTGATGCTGGCCGAAGTAGGAGAGGATGACGTTGTGGCCTGGCTTGATCGTGCCCTCGGCCGGCTCCAGGCCAGCCAGAATCTTGAGCAGGGTGGTCTTGCCGGCGCCGTTGACGCCGACCACGGCCAGCTTGTCGCCACGCTGCAGGGAGAAGCTGACGCCATCGAACACCTGTTGGCCGTGATACGCTTTGCGCACGCCCTCCAGGCTGAGCACATCGCGGCCCGAGGGGGCGGCCGGCGGAAAGGTAAAATGGATGGTGCGCTCGGTTTCCGAGAGCTCGAGCCGTTCCAGTTTCTCCAACTGCTTGACCCGGCTCTGCACCTGCTTGGCCTTGGTGGATTTGGCGCGGAACCGGGTGATGAACCGTTCACTCTGGCGGATCAGGGCCTGCTGATTGTCGTAAGCGGCACGCTCCAGTTCCAGCCGCTGCGCCTTTTCCACTAGATAATGGGAGTAGTTGCCGCGAAAAACACTCAGTCGCCCCAGGCTCAGCTCCCAGGTGACCTGCGTCACCCGGTCGAGGAAGGAACGGTCGTGGGAGATGATAACCATCGAGCCCTGATAGCCGAGAAGAAACTCCTCCAACCAGGTGAGCGAGTCAAGGTCGAGATGGTTGGTGGGCTCGTCCAAAAGGAGCAGTGCCGGCCGCTTCAAGAGCAGCTTGGCCAGCAAGAGCCGCATGATCCAGCCGCCGGAGAAACTCCGCACCTCGCGATCCAGGTCGGCGGCGGAGAAACCGAGCCCGAACAGCACCCGTTCGATCTGCGGCCGGATGCGGAACACATCGCTGCCCTCGAGCAGATGCTGCAACTCGCCCTGGCGGGCCAGCAAGGATTCGATCTCCGGGCTGTCGGCATCGAGCAGGGCCAGCTCCTCGCTCACCCGGTCGAGTTCTTCCTGTTGGGCGAGGACCTCGTCAAAGGCCGATTCCGCCTCGCTAAAGAGGCTGCGGCTCCCCAGTTCGATGCTCACCTCCTGGGGCAGGTAGGCCACGGTGAACCAGGAAGCGCGGTTGACGATGCCCGGATCGACCTCCTGCTCGCCGCACATGATCCTGAGCAGGGTCGACTTGCCGGCGCCGTTGACGCCTGCCAGGCCGACCCGGTCACCGATGTGGATCTGGGCCGAAACGTCGCGGAAAATATGTTTGCTGCCGTACTGCAGGTTGAGATTGTTGATGCTGAGCATGAAAGAGAGGTGCTGTTATCGGTTGAATCTGTTGGTCTATCAGGTGGTTCAATGTGCGAGGGAGAGAGCGGTGATCGGTCGCCCATCAAGAGGAGCAGCTACGCGGTGCGGACACCCTGACAACCTACAGACTGTCCACCTATCCACCTATTGCTATCGCCTGCCGGGGCTGGTTCGGGTCGGCGCGCAGAACAAAGCGGTCCAGCAACCCCAACTGCCGCAGCCGTTCCAGGTTGGCCGAACGCGGGCCGCGAAAGATGGATTGATCCCGCTCGGCAATTACCAGGGTCACCGGGGTCGAGGGCTGCACTCCGGCCAGCAGCCGCCGGGCCTGGCGGAGCATCAGCCGGGCCTTGACCAGTTCGCCAAAGGCCGGATGGTAGGGGCCGGCCACCACGGCGCGCTCTAGCTCCGGGCTTGGTTGCAGGCCCATCCGTACCACCCCGATCCCCTGATCGTCAAACCGTTTTTTCATGTAGGCGGTCAGAACCACCGCCCGGCCGAGACTGAGCGGCCGGTATCCTCCCCGGTGGTACAACCGCTCCAACCCGCTGCCGCGCACCACCAGCACCGGATAGAGGCGCACAAACGCGGGCCGCAGGCTGACAACCGTCGCCACGGTCTGGCGCAGGATGCGAAAGCTGTCACCCGGCAGCCCGAGCATCAGCTGTATGCCCAAACCAAAACCCCGTTCCCGGAGCTGGCGCGCCGCGTCCTCGACAGCCGCGCCGCCATGCCCCCGTCCAGCGAGACGCAGAACCCGGTCATCGCAGGACTGGGCTCCCAGCTCGACAATCGACACCCCGTACTCTTCCAGCAGATCCAGCCGCCCGCTGTCGATCAGGTCGGGCCGGGTCGACAGACGGATCTCCTGGACCAGTCCATGGCGGCGAAACGGCTGCACCGCGGCCAGCAGTTCCCGCTGGCGCTCGACGGGCAGACCGGTGAAGCTGCCGCCGTACAAGGCCACCTGCACCCGCTCCCGCCTGTCGGGCCGCGATCGGGCCAGCCAAACGCGGATCGTCTCCGCCACCCCGTTGCTGTCGACCGGAGGAGCGACCTGGCCGCTGATCCGGCGCTGGTCGCAGAAGATGCAGCGGTGCGGGCAGCCCTCGTGGGGGATGAAGATCGGGATGACCAGCGGCATATCGGGGGACCCAAACGGATCGGTCAGCCCTGCCTGGGCGCGAGATAGTCCAGGGCGGCGCGAGCGGCCTGCTGCTCGGCCTCCTTCTTGCTCGAAGCCCTGCCGCTGCCCAGCTCTTCTCCCTGAAAGGTGACGGTGATGGAGAAGAGGCGGGCATGGGCCGGCCCTTCCTCGCCGGTGAGCATATACTCCGGCCCTTCGTTGAACCGCTCCTGGAGCAATTCCTGGAGCGAGCTCTTGGCATCGGCGCTGACCAGCTGTTCCTGGTGCTGGTCGATATGCGGCTCGAAGAAACGGCGGACAAAGGCCAGGGCCTGGTCGTAGCCGCCGTCGAGAAACAACGCGCCCACCAGGGCCTCGTAGGCACAGGAGAGGATGGACGATTTGTCGCGGCCGTTGGAGGCGTTCTCCCCCTTGCCCAGCAGCAGGTACTTGCCCAGATCAATCTCCCGGGCCCGGTCGGCCAGCCCCTGTTCGTTGACCAGGGCCGACCGGATGCGGGTCAACTTGCCCTCGCGCATTTCCGGAAAACGGACGAAAAGGATGTAGCCGACGGTCAGGTCGAGGACGGCATCACCCAGGAATTCCTGGGTTTCGTTGTGCCGGCCATCGTCGAGGCGCTCGAAGGCGAAGGAGCTGTGGATGAGAGAGAGTTGCAGCAGCCGCAGGTCGCGAAAGCGATAACCGATCCGTTCCTGCAACTCGTGCAACCCTTCCTCGTTGTCCTGAATCAGGTTGGCGATGGTGGTTCCCATGGGTTGGATTTCCCCTTGTCAAAAAAAAAATCTATGGTATATGTGTGCCGCACGTTCCGGCGACGTAGCCAAGTGGTAAGGCAGTGGTCTGCAAAACCATTACTCAGCGGTTCAAATCCGCTCGTCGCCTCCAAAAAATGCAAGCGGTCACAGGGTAATCTGTGACCGCTTTTTTTGTGGCCGCAATCCACAGCTATGTACCTGATGACGGAAATACGGTCAAGAGAGGCAATAAAAAAAGCAGGGCCAGATGGCCCTGCTTTTTTTATTCCGCCATGGCGGATATTCCGAATTTTCGTTCAGCTTCGCTTGCGCCGGATCATTCCTGCCAGTCCGGCCATTCCAGTGCCAAACAAAAACATGGTGGCTGGCTCGGGAACAGGGCTATTGGCCTTCACGAGAAAATTCTGCCCTGGCACCCCCAGTGGAATCTCACCATTGGTCACCGCAGGATTCACCGCGAGTAACCAATCGTCGACATAATCATTATAGGTGCCGTCTTCTTTCGCTGTATTATAGGCCGGATACAGAAGCTGCATGACCTGGCCGTAATACGAGTTGGTCTCAGCAATAGTCGCACCAAGCATGACATGCCATATTGCCAGCTGTCCGATCGTTTTGGCGTCCGTTTGGTTTGAGGTCAGTGCCCAAGTGGCGATCCAGCTCGCTTGGATCAATTTGTCGAGGTAGGCTGCGTCGCCACCACCGTAGTCGGTATCCAACTGTTCATCGATCCGATAAAAGGCATATTCAGCATAATTTTTATTCAGATCAGCATGTTCCACACAAAAAACTTCGGAACTCTGTAACGCAAGCTCTCCGAGACTTGAAGCTGTTATCTCATAATCCGTATACCAGTTTCCAAGGGAAGTCTGCACAACAGGCTGGTTATAGCCTATTTGCATATACCCTGTTGAAACGGCGTCCGCCGCTGCGGTCAGCGGACAAAGGGCCAACAAGCCCGCCAGTATGATCATCTGTTTTTTCATGTTGCGCCTCCTTGGGGTGCGTCTGCGAATCAGACATGTCATGTTCCTTTACAGAAAGCATCATTCGTACCAGAAGGAGAAAAACGCGAAAAAAACAGCAACAGTTTGAAATAATATTCTTTTATCCCAGAACAGCCAAGAATCACAAAACAACAGGACAACGAAATTCCGGGAAAATGAAAATAAAATCCGAAAAATCGGAATAAAGGTCGCAAGAGCGGGACATAACGCCCCTTGTTGGGCAGCCTGCCCCCTTGGGGTGGATGTCTGCACCAGGGAGGGTCCGCGGTTCCTAGCTGTTGCCGATACTGAGCGGGTATTCCCGCTCCACGATATGGGTGGCGCCCTTGCGGCCCAGGATGCTGGAATAGAGGAGAAAACGGTCCACGGTGAACAGGGGGCTGGCGAACAGGCCGTTGCTCTCCAAATATTTCCCAACCTTGGAGGCCGGGGTCTGATTGAGTCGGGCCAAGGTGAAATGGGGGCTGAATTTGCGGTTGTCCAGTGCAACCCCCAGTTGAAACAGCCGGGTGGTGATCTTACGCTGCAGCCCCAACAACGGTTCGCTGCGCTCCACGCCGGCCCAGACCACCCGCGGCAGGCCACGCGGCGGGAAAAACCCCACCCCCTTGAGCCGCAGGTCAAAGGACGGGGCGGAGAGCTCGCCGAGCGCCTCCCGGATGTCGAGAAAGATTGCACCGTCGACCTCGCCGATAAAGCAGAGGGTGAGATGCAGTTGTTCGACCGGCGTCCAGCGGGCGGCGGGCAGACCGCAACAGATCCCGGCCAACTGCTCGCGAATCTCCGGCGGTGGATCAATGGCCACGAAAAGTCGTTTGTCCATGGGGTACCGTCTGTTTGCTCGCGCCCCTCACGCCCGCCAATTTTTCGTTTTGCCGTCGATCATGGCGATCAACGACCAAACACGGGCAGGCGGTCGAGGACGCATCCACTGACCATGTGCAACACGACATGCAGGAGCATCGCATGTTGCGCCCTCTCCCTGATCGCTCCGCCTACCGCTCAAAATAGGTGTAGCCCCGCAACCCCGCCTCATAGGCCTCGACAATCTCCCGTCGCTCCTGGGCGCTGATCCGCCCGGAGCGCACCGCCTGCTCGGCGGTTTCACGGAAGCGGACAAAAAGCCGCTTGGGATCGTACTGCACGTAGGACAGCACCTCAGCCACGGTGTCACCTTCCTGTTCGCTGACGAATTCAAATTCGCCCTTGTCCTGGATGCGGATGGTGACCACGTTGGTGTCGCCCAGCAGGTTATGGAGATCACCCAAGGTCTCCTGATAGGCGCCGACCAGGAACACACCAAGAATATACTCTTCGTAGGGCTTGAGTTCGTGCAGCGGCAGATAGCGTTTGACCCCGCGTTTGTCGATGAACTGGTCGATCTTGCCGTCGCAGTCGCAGGTGATGTCAGCCAGGATGCCCTTGCGGGTCGGTTCCTCGTCCAGGCGATGGATGGGCATGATCGGAAACAGCTGGCCGATGGCCCAGCTATCGGGCAAACTCTGAAAGACGCTGAAATTGCAGTAATAAAAATCGGAGAGGACCCGGTCGAGATCGATGAGCTCGGCGCTCGGATTCTTCAGCTCCTTGGCCAGGCGGTTGATCTCGTTGATCGTGGTCCAAAACAGCTGCTCGGCCAGCGAACGTTCACGCAGGCTGATTTTGCCGTGCTGAAACATCCGCCGGGTTTCGTCGCGGTAGAAGATAACGTCGTTGAGCACTTCCTGAATGTTGCGGATGGTCAGGTCCTTGAGCGCCTGGTGCATGTATTCGAGCTGCGGCGGGCAACCTTCGGGCAGCTTGGCCGGCAGGGGCTCGGCATGGAACTGGGTGACGTCGAGGATGTTGAACAAGAGGATCGAGTAATAGGCCACCAGGGCCCGTCCCGATTCGGTGACGATCACCGGGTGCGGAATCTGGTCCTCCTCCAGCGAAGTCATCACCGCCTCGATGATGTCGGTGCAGTATTCCTTGAGGGTGTAGTTGCGGCTGGAGAGGAAGTTGGACTGCGAGCCGTCATAGTCCACCGCCAGCCCGCCGCCGAGGTCGAGGTACTGGACCTGGGCCCCTTCCTTGACCAGACCGGCGTAGACCCGGCAGGCCTCGTTGACTGCGGTGCGGATCTCGCGGATGTTGGAGATCTGCGAGCCCAGATGGTAATGGACCAGCTTGAGGCAGTCGAGCATGCCGGCGCTGGCCAGCAGGTCCACCGCCTGGATGATCTGGCTGGTGTTGAGGCCGAAGATCGAGCGCTCGCCGCCGGATTCCGACCAGTGGCCGCCAGCCTGGGCCGAGAGTTTGATGCGGATGCCCAGAATCGGCTTGGCATTCAGCGCCTTGGAGCGCTCGATGATCAGCGGCAGCTCGTCGGGCATCTCCACCACCAGGATACAGGTGAAGCCGATCTTGGTGGCGTAGAGACCGAGATCGATGAACTCCTCGTCCTTGTAGCCGTTGCAGATGAGCGCCGCCTTCTTGTCACGCATCATGCCCATGGCGGCGATCAGCTCGGCCTTGGACCCGGCTTCGAGGCCGTGGTGGTAGCGCGAGCCGAACTGGGCGATCTTTTCCACCACCTGCTGCTGCTGGTTGACCTTGATCGGGTAGGCGCCCATGAAGGTGCCCTTGTAACCCAACTCCTCCATGGCCGAGCGGAAGGTCTCGTTGAGGCTGGTGATCTGGGCATCGAGGATGTTCTCGATGCGCAGCAGCACCGGCATGTCAAAGCCGCGCTCGCGGATCCCTTTGGAGATCTCGGCGATGCTCACCGCCCGGTCGACCGCGCCGGGCTCGGGCATGACCATCATGTCGCCGTTCTCGGCCGCGAAAAAGTAGCCGCCGCCCCACTCCGTCACGCCGTACAGATCGGATGACTTGTTAATGTTCCAACGTTCCATGGTATAGTTCACCACTCCGTTCCTCCTTCGAACCACAAACTGCTCATCTATACTCAACGCCGTCGCCCCGCGTCAAGGGCGCCAGCACCTTCCATCACAACCCGAACAAACGACCCCCACGGCAGGAGGCGCGGGGGAGCGTCCTGGTCCACCGGACGGCGCAGAATGATCTCGCGGCCCTCCGCAACCGCCTGACGGTACGCCGCCCCGTTCATGGCGGTGGACCGGCCGCGCATCCGCCGCAGACGGGGAAAGCGGAAGGCGACGAACGCCTCCAGCCGCTGCTGGTCCCTGAGCGCCGGCAGAGCCGTTTCTCCGGCCGACGCTTTCCCTCCCGGTTCGGACGCGCGCCGCGACCGTTCCAAGGTTTGCCGAAAACCGGCCAGCAGCCCTAGATAATAACTTTTCTTGGCGACCCGACCGTTGCCGTCAAATCGGCACCGATGTCTTTCCCACAGGGTCTGCAACCGGTTCTCAAGGAAATGGTAGCAGTACTCGGCAATGGCCACTTCCTCCTCGCGGCCGAGCAGCTCGATGGTTTTGTGGCACACATCGGCCCGTGGGTCGTAAAGCGAGGCGCAGATCACCCGCACCGCGAAGCACGATTCCAGCAGGGAGCAGATCGATTTGCGATACGCCGGCAGGATGCGGCTGAAGGTGTTGAGGGTGCGGTGCACCAGCCCCTGGTCCTCGGCCAGGGAGTCGAAATCGAGCCGGTAGCGGGCCAGCAGCTCCCCGGCCCGCCGGATGGCCAGCGCCGCCTCGTGTTCGTTGTCCGATCCGCCCAGGGCCAAGAGTTTGCGCACCTTGTCGATGATCTGCCGGCCTTGCTCGGTGGTGGCCGAACCCGGGTCCGCAGCTACCAGCCCTTCCGCCAGATCGGCGCGGGCCCGGTGAAAGGGGGCATCCAGGCCAAGACGGCTGCAACACTCGCGGAACAACGGTCCGTGGCCGGCATCGTCCCGGCCGTGGATTTCGCTGACCATCTGATGGGCCATCTCGTGCTTGAGCACCTGCAGGGTGACACTCCAGGGGTGGCCGCTGATCAGGAAATGGCTGAGAGCGATGGTCCGGTCCATGGCCGACCAGCTGCCCAGCTGGGTGCGGTTGCGGCTGATGATCAGCACCGGCGCCTGGAGAGGGACCGCGTGCTGAAAGCAGATGTCGCGATGTTCGCGCGCCAGCTGGCTGAGCCAGGCGGCATGCAGGCGGCAGTCCAGCTGCCCCGTGGAATCAGCCATCGACTTGACCTGTTTGCAGCCGCCGCAGGGCCTCTATCCGGGCCAGGACCGGTGGATGACTGGAGTTGAGCATGACGTGCAGCGGATGCGGCGTGAGGTTGGAGAGGTTGCTGACACTGAGTTTTTTCAAGCCGCTGATCAATGATTCCGCGCCATGGTCCAGGGTCCGGGCGGCAAAGCGGTCGGCCTGGTATTCGTTCTGCCGGGAAACGATATTGAAACCGATGGCCATCAGGGTGGAGATCGGCGCATACAGAAAGCCGAAGAAAACCAGCGAGGCATACACCGAGACATGCTCCATGCCAAAGGCGGCAAACAACCCCTGATTATTGAGAAACAGGGACAAAATAAAAAACAGCAAGCCCATCTGCAGAATGGAGAGCGCCAGCATCACCGGGATGTGCTTGAGTTTGTAGTGGCCCATCTCGTGGGCGAGCACGGCCACGATTTCGGCTGTCGAAAGCTTGTCCATCAGGGTATCGAAGAAGACGATGCGGCGGAAACGGCCAAAGCCGGTGAAAAAGGCATTGGCCCGGGTGGATCGCTTGGAACCGTCCATGGTGTGGATGCCCTGGAGAGCGAACCGCTGCGAAGCCGCATAGCGAGTGATGGCCTCTTTCAGCTCACCCTCGGCCAATGGGGCAAATTTGTTGAACAGCGGCAAGATTACCACGGGCGCGAGAACTTGGACCACCAGGACAAAGGCCACCGAGGCGGCCCAGCAATAGAGCCAGGCTCGGGGACCGCTGGCCTCGAACAACCAAAAAATGACCGCCAGCAGCGGCCCGCCGAGCGCCACCGCCAACCCCAGCCCCTTGAACAGGTCAAGCACAAAGGTCGCCGGCGTGGTGGTGTTGAAGCCGAACCGTTGTTCGATGACAAAGGTCGAATACACGGAAAAGGGCAGGCTGAGGACGGCTGAGAGCAGAGCGAGCAGGCCGGTAAACAGCAGACCGGTGGGAATTGACGGCAAACCGAAGCCGCGGGCCAGGAGATCGACACCATTGAACCCGCCCGCCAGGATGAACAGGAGGGTCAGGATCAGACTGACCGTTGCCCGCACCAGAGAAAAACGGGTGGTCGCCCGGGTGTATTCCTGGGAGCGGGCATACTGCACGGCGTCGTAGACTCCGGCAAACTCGGCCGGCAGCCGGGGGCTGAGCGAGCGGAGGTTGAGCAGGGCCACCGTCAGCTCGAGCAGGTAGCCGAGCACGAGAATGCTCACAATGAACAGGAGATATCCGTTGAGGGCCATCGGCAATCCATGGGTAAAGGGTCCGTGTCGGCAAGGGTCCGATGCACATACAGGAGATTTCAGGAGGGCGCAAGCCAATAATGAAGATCAGCAGCTATCACGCTGTTTTTTTGTACGTTGCCCCTTCTGGGCGGCTTCTCCGCCGTCCTCTGTTTGACAGCGGAGGGCAGGTCGCGTATAGAAGGGGAACATGTGTCCAATGCAAAGAGAGTGCCCCATGGAAACACCGCAACAAAAGACCGGGCCGTCCACGGCAAAAGTGGTCACCATTGTGATCGTCGCCATGCTTTTCACCATGGTGGCCACCGTGCTCATCATCACGCACTGGCTGTTCCCCCGTCCCTTCAAGCCGGTGGTTCTGAGCCAGGCGGAAGAACAACGGCTGGAACGCAAACTGGAGCGACTCGACCGATTTGGCGGTGAAACGGGCCGCACATCGTCCGGACCACAAGGGCCGGTGGTGAGCGAGGAGGATTTGACGCCCGAGCCGTACAGCGAGGAGGGGGCCTCCCGCGAGATTCGCCTCAGTGAACGGGAGGTGAACGCGATGATCGCCCACAACTCCGAGCTGGCCACGCGCATGGCGGTTGATTTCTCGGACAATCTGGTCAGTGTCAAATTGCTCATCCCGGTGGACCCCGATTTCCCGATCATGGGCGGCAAGGTGCTCAAGGTCCGGGGCGGGGCGGAACTGGCCTTTCGCAACGATCGCCCGGTGGTTATTCTACGCGGCATCTCGGTGATGGGCGTGCCCCTGCCCAATGCCTGGCTGGGCGGCCTGAAAAATATCGATCTGATCGAGGTGTTCGGCGCGGAACCGGGATTCTGGAAAGGCTTTGCCGACGGCGTCGCGGCCATCGAGGTCCGCGAGGGACATCTGCGGATCGAGCTGAAAGAGTAATCGCTCGGTTGGGTTGCTGTTTTGTCTTGTTGTGCAACCCCCCCCCGGGGGACACGCAGAGACGTGGCCTCAACGAAATCACTTCCACGCCGGACGCGTGCCGTGCTCTTCAGGTGACCCTACTTTCATTCGCCTTTGAGAGTAGGGCGCTCGGTTCAACAATCTATAACATTTCCACATGATCACTCTCAACATTGAGCTGTTTGTAAAAAATAAGGTCAGAAAAATTTTTCAAAAATACAGATCGTTAATACACGAACACGAGGAAATTCTTGTCCTGGGTGATTCCCATGCAAATGTATTCAAAAATAAACATATTGAGGAGCAATTCAAAAACCACTTTTTTAACGTCATAGCAGTTGGAGGCGCAACCATATCAGGTCTTGAAAATCCAAATTCAAAAACACAAGCCTTGGCAACTTTCAGAAAAGAAATAAAAAAATCCAAGGCAAGGACAATAATAGTATTACTTGGAGAAGTGGACACCGGATTTGTTATTTGGCACAAATCAGAAAAATACAAAACAAATGTATCGGATATGCTAGATATGGCTGTACAAAATTACAAAGATTTTTTACAGCAACTATCATCAACTCACAGAGTTATATGCATAAGCACCCCCCTGCCAACAATAAAAGACGAACAAGACTGGGGAGAAATAGCCAATGCACGAAAAGACGTCAAGGCAACCCAGTGGCAAAGAACGAAAATAACTGTTCAATTCAACAACATAATGGAAGATTTTTGCAACAAAACCGATATAGTATATCTATCCTTTGACAAGGAATCACTCAATGAAAAAGGGCTCGTGCACGACAGCTTGCTGAATCCAAATCCAAATGACCATCATTATGACAAAGATAAATATGCAGAAATGATTGTTCACAAAATAAAAAATACTATCATTCCAGACGCCCCCTGTTCCACCGCAGAGGCGTACCGAGAAATATGACGTTTGCAAACCATTGGATATTGTTCGGCAATAAACAGCCAGCAACGAACCAGGCGTGACTGAATCAATATGAAAAAACCTAATTTCTTTATTGTGGGGGCCCCGAAATGCGGCACCACGTCACTGGTCGCATGGCTGTCTGAACATCCTCAGATATACATGTCGCCCCGAAAAGAGCCGCATCATTTCAACACGGACCAGAATCACATTATTATCAAAGAAAGAAAGAGTTATGAGCGGTTGTTTCACCAGGCAACCTCAGCCCATGTGGCCGTAGGAGAGGCTTCGACAGGGTATCTCTACTCAAGGGACGCTGTACGGAACATAGAGCATTATTCGCCAAATTCTCGATATATCGTTTGCTTACGCAACCCTGTCGAAATGGCGTATTCTTTTCATGAACAGCAGATTTTTAATGGGAATGAACATATTCGCGATTTTGAACATGCTTGGTTGCTGAGTGAGGCCAGGTCGCGAGGCGAGCACGTCTCGCTCTGGTGCCGGGAACCGCGGCTACTCGCATACGGCGATGTCTGCAAACTCGGCGCGCAGATGGCCCGCCTCTACACACAGATAGCTGACGACCGCGTATTGCCGGTTTTGCTTGATGATGTCAAAGCTGACCCCCAGAGTTCGTACCAGCGCGTTCTCCAGTTTTTACAGGTAGAAGATGACGGACGTTCAGATTTTCCGGCAAAAAATCCAGCCAAAGAGCGACAATCGATGCTCCTGCATCGCATCATCCAGTTACTTGGCCACACCAGGCGAATCTTTGGCACGGGTCGCACCTGGGGAATATTGAGTTCCTTGAGTCGGCGGAATGTGAAGTACCGGTCAAGAGCCCCCCTGAGCGATGAGATGCGCCACACCCTCAAAGAGTATTTCCGGGAAGATATTCTGTTGCTGAGCGAAGTTCTCAAGCGGGATCTTTCCCACTGGGTGTCACCTTGAAGCCGATGGATCAACGTATCGCCCTGTTCCTGCCTTCGCTGCGCGGCGGCGGCGCCGAGCGGGCCATGAGCATTCTGGCCAACGGCATCGCGGCCCGCGGGCTTGCGGTTGATCTGGTTTTGGCCAAGGCTGAAGGCGCTTATATCGGCATGATCGATCCAGCGGTGCGGGTGGTCGACCTCCAGGCCTCCCGGGTTGTTGCCAGTTTACGGCCGCTGGCTGGCTATCTCCGCCAGGAGCGGCCATACGCCCTGCTGTCCGCGCTCGACCATGCCAATATCGTTGCCCTCTGGGCCCGGACCATGGCCCGGGTTTCCACTCGGGTCGCGGTGTCGGTACGCAACACCCTCTCCGTTGCCCAGGCAAACACTCGACTCGGCCGAACCAAAGTACTGCCGATCCTGATGCGGCTGCACTACCGCTCTGCCGACAGGGTTATCGCGGTATCAGAGGGCGTGGCGAATGATCTGGCGCATGCCATCAAGCTGCCGCGCGAACGTATCCACGTCATCTACAATCCGGTGGTCAGCGACAAGTTGCTGGCCCTCAGTCACAAACCGCTTTCCCATCCCTGGCTGGCGCACGATCAACCTCCGGTGGTGCTGGCCATTGGCCGATTGGCCGCCGCCAAGGATTATCCCACTCTGATCCAAGCCTTTGCCAGTCTCCGCCAGCAACGGTCGGCACGCCTCGTCATCCTTGGCGAGGGCGAGCTGCGCGGCGCGCTCGAACAACGCATTGCCCAACTGGGGTTGACTGACGACGTCCTCCTCCCTGGATTCGTCGACAATCCCTTTCCGTGGATGCGCGCCTGTTCCCTGTTCGTGCTTTCTTCCGCCTGGGAAGGATTGCCGAACGTGCTCATCGAAGCAATGGCCTGCGGAGCTCCGATCGTCAGCACCGATTGTCCAAGCGGTCCTGCGGAGATTCTGGAAAAAGGGCGCTGGGGCCATCTGATGCCGGTGGGCGATCACGAGCGTCTGGCCCGTGCCATGATCACTGTTCTCGATAGCCAGCAGCATCCGGACGTGACCATCCGCGCCAGCAGATTTACCGTTGAACGGGCCGTGTCCGAGTACCTGCGGGTTCTGGCGCCGCACCTCCTGTGAGCAAACAAACACGGCGTATCGAGTCGATCGATACGCCGTGGGTTGACCGCGCCGGGTACCGCCAGCCCGTCGCTACAGCCGACGACTGATCTCCTGCGCCAGCTCGTGGACCGCCATGGCATAGTAGGTGCTGTGGTTGTAGCGGGTGATGGTGTAAAAGTTGGGATGGCCAATCAGGTACTGATCATGGCCCTGGTGGCGGAGCAGCAACAAACGCAACTCTCCCTCGCAACTGCCGGCGCCGACCGGCTGCAAGCCAGCCTGCTGCAGCGAGGAGAGCGAATAGCTGTTGTCCAAACCTGGTTCCAGACTGATCGATCCATTGGTTCGCAGGGGCGTGGCCACTGGTTGTCCTGCTTGCCAGCCGTGCTGGGCAAAGTAGTTGGCCACGCTGCCGATGGCGTCTTCCGCATTCCACAGATCCCGCCGGCCATCGCCGTTGAAATCGACCGCCCACTTGCGGAAACTGCTGGGCATGAACTGCCCCAATCCCATGGCCCCGGCAAACGACCCCACCGGCCGGGCCGGGTCGATGCCTTCCTCCCGGGCCATCAGCAGATAGCTTTCCAGTTCGCCGCGAAAATAGTCGCCGCGCCGGGCGTAATCGAAACCCAGGGTGGTCAGGGCGTCGAGCACCCGGTGGTTGCCGACAAAACCGCCGAACGTGGTTTCCACCGCCAGGATGCCGAGAATGTACTCCTGCGGTACGCCATACTGCCGGGTAGCGCGTTGCAGGGCGGCGCGGTGGCGGCGGGCGAAGTCAACCCCGGCGCCAATGTGGCGCTCGTCGAGGAACTTGGCCCGGTAGCGGCTCCACCCGCCCGCGGCGGGCCTGCCTTTCAATCCCTGGTCCGACTTGGCGAGATAGTTGAGGGTCCAGTTTTTCCGCTTGGCCTGGGAAAACAGGCCCAGCAGGTATTCGCGTTCAAAGCCGTGCGTGTCCACCATCTGGTTGATGAACTGCTCCAGCCGGGCGTACTGGGCATAATCGCCGGTCAGTTGCGTGGCATGGTAGGAGCCGACGCAGGCGCGAAATGTCTTGGACGACTGAACAGGACGGCCGGCAGTCTGCTCGACGCGCATCGGCGGCGAGCTGCACGCGGTCAAACCGGCGGCGAGCAGCACCGCGGACCCGAGAAGCAGGGGGCGCAGGCGAACAGGACAACGTGACGGGGCCTCGGCAGGCAATCGATGGGTTCTCGGCAAGGTGATCATGGCAAGCTGAAAGTAAAAGATTAACGACGAACAGCGCGGGGCATCGCTGCTCGGGATACACGAACACGGTGATCGATTCAGGTGCCCCGCAACGCGAGAAGGGTGTACACGTATCCCCCATAAAACAGCAGGAGCAGCACTCCGCGCGACCGTTGAATATAGCCGGTGCGTGTCGGATAGGGAAGCAGCACCGCCATGAAACCGGCCGCCAGCGACAGCGCCACCTCGTGCCGTGCAACCACGGCAATGGGCTCGATGACGGCCGCCACCGGGACGATCAACAGGCCGTTGAAGATGTTGCTGCCCAGGATGGTGCCCAGGCCGACTTCATCGTGGCCGCGCAACTTGGCGATCACCGCCGTGGCCAGCTCCGGCGCGGAGGTGCCGATGGCCACGATGGTCACCCCGACCAGAAAATAATCCATGCCAAACGAAAGCGCGATCCCTTTGGCACCGGTGACAATCAAATCCCCGGCGAGAACAAGCAGGACGAGACCGGCCACGGATGACCCAACAACCAGCCCTTTCCGGTGCTCCCCCAGTATTTCGTCGGTGGCGCTGCGCTGTTTCTTTGCCTCGATCATCGCCAGGGCCAGCCAGGAGAAAAACAGGACAAGCATCAGCAGGCCGTCCAGGCGCGAGAGCTGTCCGTCAAAAAACAGCAGCCCGGTCAGCAGGGGCACCAGCAGGGCGACGGGAAAATCGCGCCCGACACTGTCGCGCGGGCTTTGAATGCCGGAAATAACCAGGGCAAAGGCAAGCACCAGGGCGATATTGACGATATTGCTCCCCAGGGCGTCGCCCAAGGCTATCTGCGGATTGCCCGCCAGGGCGGAACTGATCGATACGGACAGCTCCGGGCTTGAGGTGGCGAACGCGGCCACCACGGCGCCGATGATTCCCGGTGGAATCCGTGCCCAATGGGCGAGACCGACCGCGCCGCGGACGAACAGTTCGCCGCCGACGCCGGCGCAGGCAATACCCACGGTCAGGGAGAGGTAATCGTTCATGGCATCGGGCGGTTATCGATGAGCGGCATTGATGGCCTCCAGCGCCGCGCCTCCCGGACACAGGTCCGCCTCGATCAGGCTGTTGAGCGGCCGAGCACTGGTGTTGAGAATCTCGTGGGTATCCATGGAGTCCGGATTGACGTAGAGCACGCCGGTGAGGATCACGCCCTGCACCTTGTGATCCTCCAGATTGTCGATGGCCTGACGGCGGTCGGTGATGTCCGGTGCGTCGTGGTGCTTGTGCAGATGAATCACCGACTCGTCGTGCAACACCACCTCCTGAACCGAATCATCCGCATAGTCGGCGGTGATGGTTTGGCGGAACGGCACGAAGTCAAAGGTGTTGGTGGCCTCGCTGTGCTCGCGCACCCAGTGGTAGCTCTTGGTCGATTCGGGATTGTTGTTGAAGGTGACGCAGGGAGAGATCACATCGATGAAGGAGAGCCCGTTGTGCGACAGCCCGGCCTTGATCAAGGGCACCAGTTGCTGCTTGTCGCCGGCGAAACTGCGGGCCACGAAGCCCGCGCCCAGTTGAATCGCCAGCTCGCACAGATCGATGGATTCGAGCGCGTTGACCCCGCCCTTCTTGCCTTTGGATCCCTTATCCGCCGTGGCCGAATACTGGCCCTTGGTCAGACCGTAGCAGCCGTTGTTCATCACGATGTAGAGCATGTTGAGGTTGCGGCGGACCGCATGGACGAACTGGCCCATGCCGATAGAGGCGGTGTCGCCATCGCCGGACACGCCCAGGTAGATAAGCTCGCGGTTGGCCATGTTGGCGCCGGTGGCGATGGAAGGCATGCGGCCATGCACCGAATTGAAGCCGTGCGATCGGCCGAGGAAATAGGCCGGGGTCTTGGACGAACAGCCGATACCCGACATCTTGACGATCCGGTGCGGCGGCAGGGCCAGCTCGAAGCAGGCCTGGATGATCGCGTTGCAGATCGAGTCATGGCCGCAGCCGGCGCACAGGGTCGAGATGCCGCCCTCGTAGTCGCGGCGATGATACCCGGCGGCGTTGGCCGGCAATTCGGGATGCCGAAAGCTGGGACGTTGAAAGGTCATTGGCCACCTCCTTGACCGCTGGCGAGTTGCTGGAGACTGATGCCGCGTTCCGCCAGGGCCTCTTCCAGGGCGCGAACAAGAAAACGACTGGCCACGGGCAGGCCGTCGTAGCTGGCGATGGGGATCAGTTTGTGCGGAGGCAGGTTGCCCTCGTTGATCAGCAGGGTGCGCATCTGACCATCCCGGTTCTGTTCGATGACAAACACCAGCTCATGGTTGTGAATGAAATCGATCACCTCCTGCTGAAAGGGAAAGGCCCGCAGCCGCATGGTGTTGAGGACAATGCCGCGTTGGTGCAAAAGGTCGATCGCCTCGTAGGCCGAGGGGGTGGTGCTGCCGTAAAACACGGCCCCCAAGCGGGCCTGTGGGCTGGCGATCTTGATCCGGGCCAGGGGCAGCAGCCGTTTGGCGGTTTCCCACTTGAGCAGCAAGCGTTCCATGTTGCGCACATAGGCGCCGCTGTCCTCGGTATAGGCCGAATACTCGTCGCGGGAGGTGCCGCGGGTGAAGTAGACGCCCTTGTCGGGATGGGTGCCTGGATAGGTGCGGGAGCAGATGCCGTCGCCGTCCACATCTTTGTAGCGGCCCCAACGCGTGGTCAGGGCCTCCAGCTGGGCGGCGTCGAGCACCTTGCCCCGATCGTAGCGACGGGCCGGATCCCAGGCCAGCGGCGGACCGAAGTGATCATTCATGCCCAGATCAAGATCGCTCATCACCAGCACCGGGGTCTGCAGCCGTTCGGCCAGGTCAAAGGCATCGGCGGTCATGTCGAAACATTCGCGCGGATCGCAGGGAAAAAGCAGCGGGTGCCTGGTGTCGCCGTGCGAGGCATAGGCGCAGGCCAGCACATCCGACTGCTGGGTGCGGGTGGGCATGCCGGTGGAAGGTCCGGTGCGCTGCACATCGATCAACACCACCGGAATTTCGCCGAAATAGGCCAAGCCGAGGAATTCGCTCATCAGCGAGATGCCCGGCCCCGAAGTGGCGGTGAAGGCGCGGGCCCCATTCCACGAGGCGCCGATAACGATGCCGATGGCCGCCAGTTCGTCCTCGGCCTGGACGATGGCCGCCTTGATCCGGCCGGTGTCCTGCTCGATCCTGAACTGTTCCGCGTAGCGGCCAAAGGCCTCGATGATCGAGGTCGAGGGGGTGATCGGGTACCAGCCGACCACGGTGGCGCCGGCGTAGATCGCGCCCAAGGCCACGGCGCTGTTGCCGTCCATGATGATCGAATCACCCACCCGGTCGCTGCGCCGCACCGACAGCTGGCACACCCCGGCAAAGTGCTCGCCGGCATAGTCGTGACCCAACCGCAGGGCCTGGATATTGGGCTCGGCCAGTTTGGGATTCTTGCGGAACTGCTTGATAAGCGAATCGATCAGCACCTGCAGTTCCATATCGAGCAGCGAGGCCAGGGCGCCGACATAGATGATGTTTTTCAACAGCGGCCGCATCTTCGGATTGTCAAACGCCTCGTTGCACAGCAGGGTCAAGGGGATGCCGATGATGGTGATGTCGTCGCGCTGGAAGTCCTCGGGCAGCGCCTTGGAGGAATCATAAAGGAAATAGCCGCCGGGCACCAGGCTGTCGTAATCCTGGCGCAGGGTCTGGCCGTTGACCGCCACCACCATGTCGATGTCGCCGCGTCGCCCCACCCGGCCCTGTTCGTTGACCCGCACCTCGTACCAGGTGGGCAATCCCTGGATATTCGAGGGGAAGATGTTCTTCGGGCTGACCGGCACGCCCATGCGGAACACTGCCTTGGCGAACAGATTGTTGGCGCTGGCCGAGCCGGAGCCGTTGACGTTGGCGAACCGGATGACAAAATCGTTGACCGCCTGCAGCTGCTTCATGGTTGTCCCGCCCGTGCTGATTGGTAGAAAAATTTCTGCATCTCCCAGGCCGAGGTCGGACAGCGCTCGGCGCAGAGACCGCAGTGCAGGCAGACGTTCTCGTCCTTGACCATCACCCGCCCGGTGGACACCGGCCCGGCAACGTACAAACGCTGGGCCAGGTTGTTCGCCGGGGCCTTGAGCCGGGTGCGCAGATCCGCCTCCTCGCCGTTGTCGACGAAATTGATGCAGCTCTCCGGGCAGGCGTCGACGCAGCCGTCGCACTCGATGCACAGATCGGCACGAAAGACCGTTTGCACGTCGCAGTTGAGGCAGCGCAAGGCCTCGGCCTGGCCCACCTCCCGGTCAAAGCCGAGTTCGACCTCCAGCAACCGGTCCTTGAGTGTCTTGGCCTTGGCGAGCATGGGCACCGCCTGACGCCGGGTCTCAGCCACCTGGTTGTCATAGAGCCAGTCATGCACGCCCATCTTCTGGCCGGCGAGATTGACCTGCGGCGCCGGCCGCTGATCCAGGGGTTTTCCCTGGCAGAACAGGTCAATGGAGATCGCCGCCTCGTGGCCGTGGGCCACGGCGGTGATGATGTTGCGCGGGCCGAAGGCGGCATCGCCGCCGAAAAAGACCTGGGGCAGGGAGGACTGCAGGGTGAGCGGGTCGAGCACCGGCAACCCCTGGTCGGTGAAGCGGATACCGGTTTCGGGTTCGATCCACGGGAAGGCGTTGAGCTGGCCCACGGCCAGCAGCACTTCGTCGCAGGGCAGAAACACCGGTTCGCCACTCTCCTGGCCGGTTCGCGTGAACTGCATGCCGGTCAACTGGCCGTCGTCGACCACGAATGCCAGCGGTGCCAGATGTTCGAGGATGGGGATGTCCTCGTGCAGGGCCTCCTCGATCTCCCAGGGCGAGGCCTTCATCGCGCTCCTGGAACCCCGCACCACCACGCTGACCTGCTCGCCACCCAGGCGGCGGGCGGTGCGGCAGCAGTCCATGGCCGTGTTGCCGCCGCCGATCACCAACACCCGGCGGCCGATGGATTGCACATGGCGGAACACCACCCCGGCCAACCAGTCGATGCCGACATGAATCCAGGGGTCCCCTTCCGTGCGGCCGGGCAGATCGGGCAGATCGCGGCCGCGCGGCGCGCCGGTGCCGACAAACAGGGCATCGTAGCCCTTGGCAAGCATGGCCTGCATGCTCGTCACCCGGTGATTGAAATGGGTGGTCACCCCCATGTCGAGGATGTAATCGACCTCGGTGGCCAGCACCGATTCCGGCAGACGGAAGGAGGGCAACTGACTGCGCATGAAGCCCCCGCCCTGGGCCTGATCGTCATAGAGGTCCACCTCGTAGCCGAGCGGCAGCAGATCGCGGGCCACGGTCAGCGAGGCGGGCCCACCGCCGATCAAGGCGACTTTCTTGCCGTTTTTCTCCTGTGGGACAGCAGGGAATCGGGCGGTGATCGCCGCATCGCGTTGGTCGGCACACAGCCGCTTGAGCCGGCAGATGGCCACCGGCTCCTGTTCCACCCGGCCGCGGCGGCAGGCCGGCTCGCAGGGACGGTCACAGACCCGGCCCAGCACGCCGGGAAAGACATTGGACAGCCAGTTGAGCATGTAGGCCTCGGTGTAGCGGTGCTCGCTGATCAGACGGATGTATTGCGGCACCGGGGTATGGGCCGGACAGGCAAACTGGCAATCAATCACTTGGTGAAAATATTCCGGATCCTCGATATCGGTCGGTTTCAAGGGAAACACTCCACGGCTGAGGGATGGACGGGGCGACTCCAGAAAAACAGGAATGGTTACTATGCGGGCAGAATAGGAAAAAATGCGGGACAAAGAAAGGCTTTTTCACCCTGCGTCAGGAGAAAATCCACCGCTGTGGGCCCTGGCGCCCCGCACGGAGGGAGCACCACTCCGCGATCAACCGCAAATTTCGCCATTTTTCCCCGAAGGGATTGCAATGATGAGCTTTCTATGCGAACATCAACCACAAAGGCATCCTGCGCCATCCATTGCCCCACAACCACTTCCGGACTGTAATGGTATGCACCCTCTGTCAAGCCAGCAACGAAGCGCCCTCCTCTTGCTTGTCGTCCTTATGGCCGTCAGCTTCTTCTCGCCCCGGGCCGCCGCCCAGGCGGACACTCCTCCCCGCGTGCTGGTGGTGCACAGTTACCACGAGGGACAACAGGAGCATGTGGTCGACATGACCGAGGGCATCGAGGAGGCTCTGGCCGGAATCGACCGCGAGCTGCGGTATTTCCACATGGACACCAAGCGCAATACCTCCGAGGTATGGAAGCGGCAAGCCGGGCAGCGGGCGAAAGAGATCCTGGCCGAATACCGGCCGCAGGTGGTGATCGCCATGGACGACAACGCCCAGCAGTATTTCACCAAGGATTATGCCGGCCAGCCGGGCCCTCCCTGGTTCGTGTTCAGCGGCGTCAACAACGACCCGGCCGAGTATGGCTTTCCGGCGGCCAACGTCACCGGTGTGCTCGAACGGCCCAACGTGATGGAGAGCATCGAACTGCTGCGCAAAATTCGGCCGGAGGTCAAACGGCTGCTTATCCTGGCCGACAAGTCGGAAACCACCGATCCGCTGATCGCCTACTGCAAAACCCTGCACCTGCCGGTGACCGTGGTTGCCTACGACCAGCCGCTGACCCTTGCCGCCTGGAAAGCGGTGCTCGACCGCTATCATCAGCAGATCGACGCGGTCGGCCTTTATGTGATCCGCACCATCGCCCGCAGCGCCACCGATCCGACCAAGGTGCCCGAAGAGGAACTGGTCCGTCTGCTCAATGAACACTACCGTCTGCCCACGGTGGGCTTCTACGACAGTGCCGCCGAATCCGGGGTCCTGTGCGCGGTGAGCGTGTCGATGAAGGAACAGGGACGAGCCGCCGGATTGATCGCCCGTGAGCTCCTGGCAGGCAAACGGCCCGGCGACTTTGTCGTCAAGCCCACCGACCATGGCCGCATTCAACTCAATCTGCGGACAGCGGAACAGCTCGGCATCCAGATCCCCTACCACATCATCAAACGGGCCGAAGTGGTGATCAGGTAGGCGGCCATGCGGACCGGGCTGAGCAAAAAAATCCTTGTCCCTATCCTGGGGATCATTGCCCTTGGCTTGGCTGCGGTGCTGGTTGTCCAGTATCTCAACGCCCGGTTGATCATCCGCCAGGAACTGACCAAGCGGCTGGACCGGGAAGTGCATCTGTCCGTCAAGCTGATCGACAGCTGGCTGCAGGCGCGGGTCACCGACATCGTGGCCTGGTCGCGGCAGGAGGTGCTGGCCGAGGCCCTGACCGAAGGCGGCTATTACGGCCGAAGCGCTCGCGAGGGCGCCGAGTCGCTGCTTACCACCCTCAAGGCCGGCTACCCCCAGTACGAAAGCCTTTTTCTCGCCGATCGACAGGGCGAAATCGTCGCGGTGTCGGCGCCGCCCGGCCAGCCGCCCATGCCGGTGCGCCTCGCCGACCGGGCCTATTTCCAGCGGGCCCTGGAAGGGAAGGCGTCCATTTCCGAGGTGCTGGTCAGTCGATTGTCCGCCCAAAAAACCTTCACCTGCGCCGCGCCGATTGCCGTCGACGGCCATGTCATCGGCGTGCTTGGCGGCGTGATCGATTTTGCGGTGTTCAAGGCCCTGTTTCTCGAGGACTTCAAGGTCAAACAGCATGGCTACGCCTTTGTGGTCGATTACCGCCAGCAAGTGCTCGGCAGCTCGCGAGACAACGAACAGACCCTGGCTGAATCTGTCCCCGCCGATTTTTTCCAGCGGATTTTCGCCGAACCAAGCGGAATGTTCAACGTCGATACCCATGACGATGAAATACTTACCGTTTTTCAACGCCTGCAGCAAACCGACTGGGCCTTCGCCATCGCCCAATCCGTGGACAACACCCTCCTGCCCCTGCGCCGCATCGCCCAGGTGAGCACGGTTGGGGCTGCGGTGGCCCTGTTGGTCATCTCCCTGCTGGTCATTGCTCTTTTCCGCAAAATCATCATTGCGCGCCTCCAGGAGATGCTCAGGGTGATCGTCAACGTCCAGAGCGGCGATTTCTCCCAGCGCATCGTTGCATCCCCCTGTTCGCGGCCCGATGAACTCACCGAACTGACCGGCTCGTTCAACACCATGATCGCGCAGTTAAACCACAGCATGACCGAGCTCAACGAGGAGATCCGGGTGCGCAAGCAGACCGAGGCGACCCTCGCCCACCACCAGGAGAATCTGGAGAAAATCATCGAACAGCGCGGCGCGGCGCTGGAAAAGGAAATCAGGGAGCGGCAGCAGGTCGAGGAGCGGCTGGTCCGGGCCGAGAAGCTGGAAATGATTGGCACCCTGGCCGGCGGCGTGGCCCACGACCTCAACAACATCCTCTCCGGCATCGTCAGCTACCCGGATCTGCTGCTGATGAAGCTGCCTCAAACCAGCCCGCTGTACGCGCCCCTGCGCACCATCAAGGAATCCGGGGAAAAGGCGGCGGCCATTGTCCAGGACTTGCTCACCCTGGCGCGGCGGGGAGTCACGGTCAAGGAACCGGTCTTGCTCAACGCCCTGATCGGCGACTATCTGGCCAGCCCCGAATTCAGCCTGCTGCAGCAGCGCCATCCCCGAATCAGGGTCATCACCGACTGCGCGCCTGACCTCTTCCCGGTGCTTGGCTCGCCGGTGCACCTGGAAAAAACGATCATGAACCTGGTGACCAATGCGGCCGAGGCCATGGAAGGCGGCGGCGAGATCCGCCTGCGCACGGAAAACCGCTATGTGGACAATTCGCTGCGCCTGTACGAGAAAATCGGGCAGGGCGAATATGTGGTGCTCGAGGTGAGCGATCAGGGCAGCGGCATCAGGCCCGAGGACCTCGACAAGATCTTCGAACCGTTCTATACCAGCAAAAAAATGGGCAAAAGCGGCACCGGCCTGGGCATGGCCGTGGTCTGGGGCACGGTCAAGGATCACCAGGGCTATATCAACTGCGAAAGCCAGGTGGGGGTCGGTTCCACCTTCACCCTCTTCTTTCCGGTCACCTCTCACCAGTCCTTTCAGCGGCAGGTTCGGACCACCGTCCTGGATGCGTGCCGCGGCCAGGGCGAGCACATCCTGGTGGTCGACGACATCGTCGAGCAGCGGGAGATCGCCTCCTCCATTCTCCGCGAACTGGGCTACCAGGTGACCACCGTCGCCAGCGGCGAGGAAGCGGTGCGCCTGGTGGCGCGGCAGCGGTTTGACCTGGTGCTGCTCGACATGATCCTCGGCGAGGGCATGGACGGGCTGGACACCTATCAAAGCATCCTGGTGCATGCGCCCGGTCAGCGGGCAATCATCACCAGCGGCTTTTCCGAGACCGAACGAATCGCCCAGGCCCTCCAGTTGGGGGTTGGCCAGTACATCAAAAAGCCCTACATGATCGCCAAGCTGGGCCGGGCCATCCGCGAGGAGCTGACCCGAGGGCAAACCGCTCAGTAATCGGGCCGCTGGAGGTCGAACTTCTTCATCCGGTAGCCCATCTGCCGCTGGGTAAGGCCCAGTTCCCTTGCGGCCCGCGACTGCACCCAACCGTTACGGATCAGGGCCGACTCCACCTGTTCCCGTTCCAGATCCCGGAGTGATTTGCGGCTGGCCGGCGGCGGACTCGGGACCGCGAGCGGCACCACGGTTTCCATGGCCGGCGGTATTCGTCCGGATTCGGGCCGCACCAGATATTCGGGCAGGTCCTCCACCCGCAACACCTCGTTGGTGGCCAGAATCACCAGCCGCTCCACCAGATTCTGCAGCTCACGGACATTGCCCGGCCAATCGTAGTCAGTCAGAAAATCAAGAAACTCTCGCGACATGCGCAGATTCTTTTCGTTGCGCTTATTGCTCGAGCGGAGAAAATGATCGAGCAGCAGCGGAATGTCCTCCCGCCGCCCGCGCAAAGGCGGCAGATGGATCGGCACCACATTGAGCCGATAGTACAGATCGTTACGAAAGGCGCCCAGGGCGACCGCCCGCTCCAGACTGACATTGGTGGCGGCGATGATCCGCACATCCACCGTCTGTGTCCGCGAGGAGCCCAGCCGTTCGAACTGCTGCTCCTGCAGCACCCGCAGCAGTTTGGCCTGGAGCAGCAGCGGCAGCTCGCCGATCTCGTCGAGAAAAATGGTGCCGCGATCAGCCTGCTCAAATCGGCCAATCCGGGTCACCGCCGCGCCGGTGAAGGCCCCTTTCTCGTGGCCAAACAATTCGCTCTCCAGCAGATTTTCCGGCAAGGCGGCGCAGTTGACCTTGATGAACGCCTCGTTCTTGCGCGGGCTGGCATCATGGACCGCCCGGGCCACCAACTCCTTGCCGGTGCCCGACTCGCCGAGCAGCAGAACAGTGGCCAAGGACGGTGCCACCCGCTCGATCGACCAATACACCTCCTGCATGGCCTTGGACTGGCCGATGATCTGATGGCGATGGTAGCGGCCGTGCAGCTTCTCCTTGAGACTGAGATTTTCCAGGACCAACTGTTCCCGGTCCTGGCGGATGGCGCGGTTGAGGCTGAGAAACTGGGCGATCAGGGTGGCGAGCACGGTGAGAAAACGCACGTCCTCCTCAAAGGAGATGTCTTGTCCGAACAGCCGGTCGACGCTGAGCACGCCCACGGTTACCCCGGCAAGGATGACCGGCACGCCGATGAAGGAAAGGGTAGCCTTGGAGATTCGGGTGCGGGCACCGGTGCGGTTGAGAAACAGGGGTTCGCTGTGGACATCGGGCACGACAAAGGGGGAACCGGTGCTGAACACCTGGCCGTAGATCCCCTCGTTCAGGCCATAGACACCGCGTTGCTCTTCCTCGACACTCAGTCCGTAGGAAGCGCGGATGGTCAGCTGGCTGCCGGTTTCGTCCAGCAGCGCCAACGTGGCGCGCTCCATGCGCAGGGTATCGTGCAGCACCTTGAGCATGGAGGCCAGAGCCGTGTCCAGGTGAACGGCCGAACCGATCAGGTTGACGATATGGTAGAGCGCCTGCACCTCAAGGAACGCTGTGCTGGTTGTTTCCTCGACGGCCCGGCGCATGGGGTCAATTCCTTTCATGGTGCTCCTGCTGTGTCGCGCTGTACGTCCATGGCCTTTCGCCGAGATTGTCCAAGCAAAAATCGTTCCCGAAACAATTTCAGCCGTGCCAGCGGCGGTTTCCTCCTTTTTTCCCCAGGATCAACGGTCAAGTCGAGCCTGCCGAAACCGGGACAGGGTTTTAAAACCATTCAAATTTGTCAACAGAGCCTTCGGTCCTTGACAAAAATCGAGCAATGTTTCGCGGTTCGTCGGCCGAGGTGCATGGAAACAGGCGGCTGTAGCCCTTCAGAAACACGGATGGTGAATAGTCATGACAGATGGAGCGTAATCGGGTACATCGGCGTTCACATGGTACTCGTCCCCGCGGACGAGGTGAGACAACCGAAGTGCGGTCAAGGAGGGGGCGATACCGGTGGAAAGCGAGACGTTGGCGGCGGGCGGCATAACACATATCAGCAAGGAAGCGATCAATACGCTGCCGCTCGCCTGCTGGCGGGGACCGGTCCACCTGGTGCGGACCAGCGAGGACATGGCCTTGGCGGCGGCACATCTCAGCCGGGCCGCGCTGTTGGGGTTTGATACCGAAACCCGGCCGGCCTTTCGCAAGGGGCAAAAATTTTCCCCCAGCCTGCTGCAGCTGGCCACGGATTCGGTTGTCTATCTCTTTCAGCTGCAACAGATCGGGCTGGCCCAACCGCTGCGGGCCATCCTGAGCGACCCGACCATCATCAAGGCCGGAGTGGCGCCAGATTTCGACCTTCGCAGTCTTGGGGAGCTGGAACCGTTCGAACCCGACGGCTTTGTCGACCTGGCGCGGATGGCCCGGCGCAGAGGGGTGCACAATCATGGCCTCCGGGGCCTGGCCGCGCTGGTCTGTGGTGTGCGTATCTCCAAATCAGCCCGTACCACCAACTGGGCCAACGCCGAACTCACCCCACAGCAGATCCGCTATGCCGCCACCGACGCCTGGATCGGCCGCGAAATCTACCTCCGCCTGAACGGTTGGCCTCAGCAACTGCCTACCCACCACCGCCGGTCGGCCTAACGATCCGGCGTTTGCCCTTCCGTCTGCACCACTTCTGGTTTGCCCGCTCTCCGATAATAGTAACGGTAATAGCCCAGCAGGTTGCTGGCGATGAACAAGCCCTCCATGAGGACCGCCGTGGGGGTGCCAGCCAGACAGTTGTGGACCAGCCACAGACTGGTCGCCACCAGCATCACCTGCCTGAGTTGTTTGTCTTCCTTGCAAAAGGAACCGATGGTGCCAAAAATCGATCCCAGGCAACTGAGCACGCTCAGCACGCCATGGAAGCTCAGGGCCGCGACCAGCACCGAGGCGGCAATAAAGAAGGCCATCACCTTTTTCGAGGTGGTCAGATAGCTGGCGACAAACCGAACCGCGGCCAGCAGACCGAGGCCCACCGCCGTCCAATGGCCGAGCAGGGCAAAGTGCGTCGCGATTAGCAGGCAGGAGACGATCAGGCAGGCGATGATCCGCCGCCGCTCCTTGAACTGGAAGGAGAGCAGGTCAAAACCGATGGCAATGGCCACCAGCAGTTGAGAGAGAGCAAAGGGGGTCATGGATTCGTGGGCGCGGGGTGCGCTTGACAGCCGACCGAACGCCCTGGCCGTTGATCGTCAGCACCGCAGCGGCTGATGATCGTGGCCGGCAACAAGGCTTGCCCCGCAGGCCGCGGCACCCAGCAGGGCGGTATGGGGGTTGCGGATGATCCGCACCGGGATGCGGCCGAGCATGTCGCGATAGTTCCCCCGGGCAAAGGCGGCCAAAAACCGCTGCCGTTCCAGGAAAGGCTGCAGCCGAGGCGCCAGACCGCCGCCAAGGAAAATGCCGCCAAGTGCCAGGGTCTTGAGGGCGAGATTGGCCGCCTCGTCGGCGAGGATGTCGACAAACAGCTCCAGGGTACGCACGGCGACCTCACACATCCGGCCTCCCTGAATCGCCGCCAGGGCCGCGCCAACGATCACTGGCGTTTGATCCTCGGCCCGGATCAATTCCTGCCGCAGCCAATCGGGAACCGGCTGCCTGGTGGCCATGAAGGCAAACAGTTCGGGGATGGCCAGACCGGAACACACCTGCTCCACCGACACATGGGCGTGGTGGCGGAACATAAAGGTGAGCAGATCGATCTGCTCGCCATTGCACGGGGCAAAACTGGCGTGGCCTCCTTCCGAGGGAAAGGGGAGGTAGCCGCCACGATGCGGCAAAAGGAAGGCCTCCCCCAAGCCGCTTCCCGGAGCCAGAACGGCCATCACCGCCCCTTCCCGGGGCTCGCCCGGGTTGAGCAGGGTGCAATCGGCGGGCTGCAGTTGAAGGGCGCCCATGGCCGTGGCCACCAAGTCGTTGATCAACCGGACCTGGCTCCAGCCGAATCGCTGTTTGAGGGCTGCGGCCTCGATCTTCCAGTCAAGATTGGTCATCCTGACCGTATCGGCGGTCACCGGCCCCGCCACGCCCAGACAGGCCGCCGTGGGCGTGGCCGCTCCCGCACCGAGAAACCGCTCCACCAACTCGTCGAAACTGGCAAACTCCGCATTGCGGAAGGTTTGCTGGCGCAGCGGCTGGCCGGGCCAGGTCTCGTACAGGGCGAGCACCGTCTTGGTGGCGCCGATATCGCCGGCGAGTAACAGTCCCTTGTGCTTGGTCATGCCTCTCAGCCCTCCTTGAGCAGTCGGATATCCCAGGCCTCGGAGCGGTTGTTGTTGGCCGGGTTTTCCACCACCCGGAACTCGAAGATGCGATGGGGTTCCTGAAAAAAATGGTCGGAGGCCAAGGTCGACTTGGACAGGTGAAAAAACACGGTTTCTGGCTGCAAAACATTGTTCAGCAACCGGTAGTAGCGGAAAAAGCCAAAGCCCCGGTCCTGGTTGAAATTGGCCACCGTGCCCCGCTGCCACTTGTCGCCGTTTTCACCGTAACTGCCGGCAATGGGCAGCAGGCCCGGGACCAGAAAGCCGGAGATATAGGAATCGGCCACCTCGCGCAGTTCCTTGTTGACGTTGTGGAACCCGATTACCTCCACCCGGCAGCCCATGTTCTGCAGGGCGATGATCAGGCGGAGGAAATCGCCGTCGCCGGTGAGAAGGATGATGCGGTCGAGATTGCGTGCCTGCAGCAGGGCGTCGATGGCCAGGTCCATGTCGGCGTTGGCCTTGGTGGTGATGTTGCCGTCCTCGTCCTTGAACCGCCGGACATACTTCTTGATGATCTTGAACCCGCACTGGCGCAGGATGTTGTGATAGGAGTAGACCTTCTGTCGATATTCCGCATCCCGCTGGGTACGTTCATGATCCTCGGCCAGATAGCAGTTGGCCCGCAGCATCACCGAATTGGTGTTGTTGGCCAAGTCGACAAGCACATCGTAGCGCATGCCGTAGCCGCCGCTCATCTTGATGTTTTCCGCGTCGACGTATATGGCTGTTTTGAGCATGTAAAACGTAAATGCAGATTGTTGTTGTGTTTTTTCCCTGCCGCTCACTCCCACTCGATGGTCGCCGGCGGTTTGGAGGAGATGTCGTAGACCACCCGGTTAACACCGCGGACCTCATTGATGATCCGGTTGGAAATACGGCCGAGCAGATCGTAGGGCAACTGCGACCAATCGGCGGTCATCGCATCCCGGCTATCCACGCAGCGCAGGGCGATGACGTGCTCGTAGGTGCGGCCGTCGCCCATGACCCCCACGGTCTGGATCGGCAGGAGCACGGCAAACGACTGCCACACCTTGCGGTACCAGCCGGCGTCCTTCATCTCCTCCAGGACGATCACGTCGGCCTGGCGAAGGATGCGCAGCCGCTCGGCGTTGATTGCCCCCATGATGCGAATACCCAACCCCGGACCGGGGAATGGCTGGCGGTAAATGGCCTCCTCGGGCAAGCCCAACTCCAGCCCCAGCTCGCGCACCTCGTCCTTGAACAGCTCCCGCAAAGGCTCGATGAGGTCGAGCTGCATGCGCTCGGGCAGGCCGCCGACGTTGTGGTGCGACTTGATCGGCGCCTTGCCGCGAAAGACCACCGATTCGATCACATCCGGGTAGAGGGTGCCCTGGGCCAGGTACCGGACCTTGCCCAGCTTCTTGGCCTCGGCCTCGAAGATCTCGATGAAACCGTAGCCGATGCGCTTGCGCTTCTCCTCGGGGTCGGCCACCCCGTCCAGGGCGTTGAGGAAAAACTCGGTGGCATCGACATCGATGACCGTGAGGCTGGTTTTCTCGCGGAAGAAGCGGAGCACGCTTTCCGACTCGCCGGTACGCATCAGGCCGTTGTTGACATGGATGCAGGTCAGCTGATCACCGATGGCCCGGTGCACCAGGGCCGCGACCACCGAGCTGTCGACCCCGCCGGACAGGGCGCAGATCACCCGGTCGCTCCCGACCTTGGCGCGGATCTCGGCCACCGTGCTGTCGATGAACGAGTGCATGGTCCAGTCGGGGCGGCAGCCGCACAGGCCGAAAATAAAGTTGCGCAGCACATCGGTGCCAATCAGGGTGTGGGCCACCTCCGGATGGAACTGGACGCCGACAAAGGGGTTCTCGCCGTGGCGGATGGCGGCATAGGGGGAGTGGCCGCTGGTGGCGGTGACCACGAACCCCGGAGCCAACTCCTCGATGCGGTCTCCGTGGCTCATCCACACCTGGTAGTGGGCCGGCGCGACCTCCATGCCGGCGAACAGACCGCCGGTGTATGCGATATTGAGCTGGGCCTTGCCGAATTCGCGTTTCTCGGCCCGCTCCACCCTGCCGCCCAGTTGCACGGTCATCAGTTGGGCGCCATAGCAGATACCGAGCACCGGCACGCCGAGTTCAAAGACACCGGGATCGCTGATCGGCGCATCGTCGTCGTAAACGCTGGCCGGGCCACCGGAGAGGACGATGCCGGTGGGCCGCAAGGCCGCCAGCCTGTCGAGGGGCAGGGTGTAGGGGTGGATCTCACTGTAGACCTTCTGCTCGCGGATGCGACGGGCGATCAGCTGGGTGGTTTGCGAGCCGAAATCAAGGATGATGATTTTTTGCGTGTGGGTGGACATGGCTGCCTATGCGGATGGGATTGGTGGAAAAATTAAAGCCCTTCGGTTCGATAATTCGGTGCCTCTTTGGTGATGATCACATCGTGGACGTGCGACTCGCGCAGGCCGGCGGTGGAGATCTGGACAAAGCGGGCCTTCTGGTGCAGCTCCTCGATGGTGGCCGCGCCAGTGTATCCCATGCCGGATCGCAGGCCGCCGAGCAGCTGGTAGATCATTTCCGAGATCGGACCGCGGTAGGGGACCTTGCCCTCAATCCCCTCGGGTACCAGCTTGCTGCTCTGGCTGTCCTGGAAATACCGGTCGCCGGACCCCTCCTTCATGGCGCCGATCGATCCCATGCCCCGGTACCCCTTGTATTTCCGTCCCTGGTAGAGGAAGGTTTCGCCCGGAGTCTCGTCGGTGCCGGCAAAGAGCGAGCCGATCATCACCGAATGGGCGCCGATGCCGAGCGCCTTGCAGATGTCGCCGGAAAACTTGATACCGCCGTCGGCGATCACCGGAATACCGTGTTTGGAAGCTGCCTCGACGCAGTTTTTCAGGGCGGTCAACTGCGGGACGCCCACGCCGGCGACAATGCGGGTGGTGCAGATCGATCCCGGGCCAACACCCACCTTGACCCCGTTGACTCCGGCCTTGATCATTGCCTCGGTGGCCTCGCCGGTGGCGATATTGCCGGCGATCACCGGCAGATCGGGGAAGCTGGCCTTGATCTCCTGCAGGGCACGGAGGATGCCGGCGGAATGGCCGTGGGCGGAATCGAGCACCACCACGTCGACCTTGGCCTTGACCAGGGCCTCGGTGCGCGGCAGCAGATCGGGGCCTACTCCCAGAGCAGCGCCGGCCAGCAGGCGGCCCATGGAATCCTTGGCCGCGTTGGGGTATTGCTTGATCTTCTCGATGTCCTTGATGGTGATCAACCCCTTGAGCCGGCCGTTGTCGTCGACAATCAACAGTTTCTCGATGCGGTGCTCGTGCAACAAGGCCTTGCAGTGGGGCAGATCGATGCCCACCGGCGCGGTGACCAGGTTCTTGCTGGTCATCACGTCGTTGACCCGCAGGCCGTCGTCGGACACGAACCGCAGGTCGCGGTTGGTGACGATGCCCACCAGCTTGTCGCCGTCGATGACCGGCAGGCCGGAGATGCGGTAGGTGCGCATAATCTGCTGTACCTCGGCCACGCTCTGGTAGGGGGAAACGGTGATCGGGTCGGCGATCATGCCGGATTCGGACTTCTTGACCCGTTCCACCTCCTTGGCCTGCTGTTCGATGCTCATGTTCTTGTGGATGATGCCGATCCCGCCCTCCCTGGCCATGGCTATGGCGGTCTGGTGTTCGGTGACCGTGTCCATGGCCGCGCTGAGCAGCGGCGCCTGGAGATCGATGGTGTCCGTGAGCCGGGTTTTCAGGGAAACCTCCGAGGGAAGAACTTCGGAAGCGCCCGGCACCAGGAGGACATCGTCAAAGGTGAGGGCCATGGGAATTGTCTGCTGAAACATATACGCTCCTTGTCTGCTGGAGTAAAAACACGGGAAGCAACTCCGTCCCGTTGATGCATGTATGTGTATTGTCTGGTCGCGCCTGCGGGACGTTGCCGCAGGGTATGGACGATCGGACGGTTGACTGAGGCCGTAGCAGCAGTCATCTTTTAAGCGGGATCCGTTCCGAATTGGGGAATTGTCCCCTGCCCGTTTTTGGAAAAAGTGAATGGGTTGCTGGGAAAATAGTTATTCTCTAGCATGTTCGCATCTAAAATGAAATACATGCGAGCGAAAAAACCAATGGCCTTTTCCGGCCGTTCCTGCTTAAGTATCCGGTTCGCTGATTTCCCGTCACCAATGCGCTCCAAGGCTCGCACTGCGGAACACGGATCGCGCATCTTTTTGACCACGAATACTTCCTTGTTCCTATGGCACGAATTGTCGAGATCAATCCCATCAACCCGCAGCCGCGTCTGATCGCCCAAGCGGTGGACATTCTCCAACATGGCGGCGTCATCTGCTACCCCACCGACACCATGTACGGTGTCGGTTGCGACATCTTCAACCAAAAGGCGGTCAAGCGGGTCTATCAGATCAAACGACGCCCCAAGGACAAGCCCTTCAGCTTCATGTGCGCCTCGCTAACCAACATCAGCCAGTATGGCCATGTCGGCAACACCGCCTATCGGCTGATGCGCAAGAATTTGCCCGGTCCCTACACCTTCGTCCTGTCCGGAACCAAGATGGTGCCGAAAATCATGCTCACCAAGCAGAAAACCGTGGGCATCCGCGTCCCCAACCATCCGGTCTGCTTGGCAATGCTCGAACTCCTGGGCAACCCGGTACTCAACACCAGCGCCATGATCGAGGACGACGACCAGCCGGTTCGTACCGCCATGGATGTCGAACGCCTCTTCGGCAAGCAGGTGGATCTGATCATTGACAGCGGCGAGATCGTTCCTGCGCCGTCCTCGGTCATTTCCCTGCTCAGCGAACAGCCGGAGGTGCTGCGCGAGGGGCGGGGCGACATCAGCGCCTTTCTCTGATCTTTCTTCTCCCGCCGGGTTCCCCGCTTGGGGGAAACGCCTCCAGCTGCTTGTGCGTTATTGAATAAAAAAAGACCGAACCCGCCAACGGGGTTCGGTCTTGTCACCATGCAACAATTGCGCGTTATTCGACTTCGTCGATCAGCACTTCCTTGAGCGATTTGCTCATGGTGAAGTGCAAGGTTTTGCGGGCGGGAATATTCATCATCTTGCCGGTTTTCGGATTCTTGGTGGTGCGCGGCTTTCGGGTCCGCACGGAAAAACTGCCGAACCCGCGGATTTCCACCCTCCTCTCCTCGGCAAGCGCCTGCGAAATCTCTTCGAGTATGATTTCCACGGCTTGCGCTATATCCTGTTTGTAATAGTCGCCAAGCTGTTCGGAAACTTGATTGACCAATTCACGCTTAAGCATGATATGCATTCCTTTTAACCAGCCGCATGTCGGCAAGCGACTCGCGCCGCTTGCTGCGGGTAATAGAAAGGGCGTTTCACCTTACCTTTTTGCCTATTCGGTCAGGTGAAACACCCGTTGCGTTACAGCCGAACAAGAGACTGACGTCTTACTTGTTGATATCCTCACCCGCGGCTGCTTTCAGCAGGTCGCCAAAGGTCGACGCACCTCCGCTTTGCGCCTTTTGCAGATATTCCTCGGGAATGGCGCCGTTGTTGTCTTCCTTCTCCTGCAACGCCTTCACCGAGAGACCAATCTTGCGGTCATCAGCGGACACGTTGATCACCATGGCCTTGAGGGTATCGTTGACGTTGAACATGCCCACCGGGGTCTTGACCTTGTCCTTGGAGATCTCGGACACGTGGACCAAGCCTTCGATGCCTTCCTCCAGCTGGACAAAAACGCCGAAATCGGTCACGTTGGTGATGGTTCCCTCAACGGTGGAACCGATCGGATAGTTGCTGGAGGCCGCCTGCCAGGGATCGGGCTCCAACTGTTTGACGCCCAGGGAGAAACGCTCGTTTTCCTTGTCGATCTTGAGCACCACCGCTTGGATGGTCTCGCCCTTGGAGTATTTCTCCGACGGATGCTTGATCCGCTCGGTCCAGGACAGATCGGACACGTGAATCAGGCCGTCGATCCCCTCTTCGATCCCGATAAAAATACCAAAGTCGGTGATATTCTTGATCTTACCCTCGATGACCGAACCTACCGGATAGCTCTCTTCCACCACATCCCAGGGATTGGGCTGCAGCTGCTTCATACCCAGGGAGATCCGCTTGGTCTCGGCCTCGACCTTGAGCACCTGCACCTCGATCTCCTCTCCCACGCCGACGATCTTGGAAGGATGGCGCGGTTTCTTCGACCAGCTCATCTCGGAGATGTGGACCAAGCCCTCGACGCCCTCTTCCAGCTCGACAAACACACCGTAGTCGGTGATCGAAACCACCTTGCCCTTGACGCGGGAACCCGGCGCATACTGTTGGGGCACGCGCTCCCACGGATCGGACTTGAGCTGCTTGACACCCAGGGAAACACGGTCGGAGTTCTTGTCGTACTTGAGAATTTTGACCTCGATTTCCTCGCCGACCGTGTACAGCTTGGAGGGGTGGGAAACCCGGCCCCATGACAGATCGGTGATGTGGCAGAGGCCGTCCATGCCGCCCAGGTCGATGAACAGACCGTAGTCGGTGATGTTGGTGATGGCGCCGCGAATGATCTGGCCCTCCTGGAGGGAAGTGCGCATCTGCTCGCGCAGGGCGGTGCGCTGATTCTCGAGGATCGCGCGGCGGGAGATGACCACGTTGTTCCGTTTGCGGTTGAACTTGAGAATCTTGAACTCAAAGGTCTGGCCGATCAGGCTGTCCAGATCCTTGACCGGGCGCAGATCGATCTGCGAATAGGGGAGAAACGCCGGTACACCGATATCAACCGACATGCCGCCCTTGACCCGGTTATCGATACGGCCCTCAATTGTCCCGTCTTCCTCCTGAATCTTGGCAATCTGCTCCCAGACTTTGATGGCAATGGCTTTTTCGCGGGAAAGCAGCAGGCCGCCTTCATCCTTGCGTTTCTCGATAAAGACTTCGAACTGGTCGCCGATCTTGATTTCCCGTTCCGGATCCTCATGGCGGAATTCAGAGAGCGGAATGAAGCTCTCCGCCTTGTCGCCAACGTCGATCAGCACGGCGTCGCTGCTCAAGCCAACGACGGTGCCAAGGGCAACCTCACCGACATTGATCACGGTGTTGTTGTCTTCCTGTTCAAACAGCTCCGCAAAGCTCATTTCCTCAAAGCTGGTGTCATCTGCCGCAAATGCGGGTTGAGTTCCGTTTTTTGTCATGGAATGTTCCTGTGGTGACCGCAGACGGTCTTTGATAAGTGGTTGACAAGGCGGAAAAGGGGAGATTTTTCCGCTCTATGGACTAAGGCTAGTCTATTTACCAGAGTTTTTTTTGAAAAACAACTGTTTCCTCTTGAAAAAAGGTATTTCTTTGCCTACTCCAGCCGGTTTGCCGACCGCGCGAATGGGGGAAAAACCGGCCGGCCCCGTGCTCAGCGCTTGCCGTAGGCGTTGAGCTCTTCCAGGAAGGGGCCGAACAGCTCTTCGTAGGCGGGGATGGCCTTGCGCAGGATGATATCGAGATGGGGCAGATCAGCGGTATTGACGGTCAGGTTGGCGCTGTAGGCCAGGGCTTCCAGGTTGTAGAGGGTATGAAGGGTCGCTCCAATGAGGATGTAGAAGATATAGCGCCTGCGGTCCATGGACAGGTGGCGCATGAAGGTGTGAAAGGAGGCCTGGTGCAGCCCGCCCTCCATCTTGGGATCAAAGACAACACAGGAAAAATTGGCAAACCGCATCCGCTCCAGGGCATCGGTCACCGTATCCGCCGGGAAGACCTGGTACCCCACGGCCTCCAGCGCCTCACCGATGCGCGTGCGCTGCTCGCCGGGCGGGTGCAAGACCAGAGCCATGGGAACATCCTCGACCTTTTCCTCACCCTGGAACAGGCCGGTCTGCAACCAGTCGAGGTTCGGCGGCTGAGGCGGCTGCACCCTCTTGCCGGGAGCTTGCGGCGGCATCCCCGACTTGTCCAGGGCGATGGCCTCGCGGCACAGGGGACACTTCATGGTCAGCAATTTCCCTGAAACAAGCTGCGACAACGCCTGTTCGAGGCGGCTGATCTGCTCGTCGGTGAAATGAAGCGACTGTTGGCAATTGGGGCATTGGGTCAGCATGATGACTCCTGTCGGTTTGAGGGGGACGGCAAACATCGATCAGCGGGCCTTGCAGAGAGGCGGCAGACGCTTCGTCCTGCGTTCATCGCCGGTAGGGATCGTCCTCGTGCTGCTCCATGCGCAGATCGTCGATGGACGATGTTCGTTCGCCGCGGGCCGCCTTGATCGTGTCCATGCCCCGTTTGATCTCACTGCGGTGAGAGGCATAGAGCGTGGCCGACTCTTCGGTGATCAAGCCGGCTTCAAACAGTTCCAGCAGGTGCTGGTCAAAGGTGCGCATGTCGCGGGAGGAGCCGGCCTTGATGACGTTATAGAAGGTCTTTTCCTCGGTCTCGCCGTTGATGATCAGATCCCGGACCCGCAGGCTGGTACAGAGGATCTCCAGGGCAGCCACCCGGCCACCGCCGACCCGTGGCAGCAGCCGCTGGCTGACCACCCAGCGGATGGTATCGGCCAGCCGGTTGCGGATCTGCGGCTGCTCGTCCTGCTCGAACATGCCCAGCACGCGGTTGATGGTTTGCCCGGCATCGATGGTATGCAGGCTGGAAAAGACCAGGTGGCCGGTTTCGGAGGCGGACAAGGCGATCTCCAGGGTCTCCCGGTCGCGGATCTCGCCAACGAGGATGACCTTGGGCGCCTGGCGCAGGGCGGCGCGCAGGCCACCCGCAAAGGTATCGAAATCGTCGCCCATTTCCCGCTGGTTGAAGGTGGCCTTCTTGTGGGGATGGACGTACTCGATCGGGTCCTCAAGGGTGACAATGTGCACCGGCCGTTCTTCGTTGATCAGGTTGAGGATGGCGGCCATGGAGGTGGTCTTGCCCGAACCGGTGGCGCCGGTGAACAGGATCAAGCCGTTGACCTCGCGAGCCATCTTGACGAAGGCATCGGGGAAATGAAACTTCTGGATTGAGGGAATGGTGGTTTCCAGTTTTCGCAGCACCGAGGTGTAATACCCCTTCTGAGAGAAAATGTTGACCCGGAAACGAACCTTGTCGTTCAGGCTATACGATAGGTCGCAGGAGCCCTTGGTGACCAAGTCGCGCAGCAGGCGGCGGTTGCCGCCGATCAGGTTGAGGGCAAAGACCTCGGTCTGAAAGGGGGTCAGTTCGGTCACCGGCGGTTCGACATCGACCGGCACCAGCACGCCATCGCTTTCCACCTGCAGCGTTTTGCCCACGGTCAGGTTGAGGTCGGAAACCCGCTCGTGTTTGTTCAGCATGGCGGTGATCCAGTAGTTAATCTCCTGTTGTTTCATAGGCCTCACCAGTATAGAATTGACAAAGTGTGTACTATGGGTTCTATCGCTTAGGCGGCAAAAGACAAGAAAAAAATTATTTCAGTGAGTTGAGGTGAGGATGATGGCAAATCCACTGCGGAGCGCGGCAACAACGGAAGGCAGACGAATGGCGGGCGCCCGGGCCCTGTGGCGGGCCAACGGCATGCGGGAGGAACAGATCGGCCGGCCGGTGATCGCGGTGGTCAACTCGTTTACCCAGTTCGTGCCCGGCCACGTCCATCTGCACGCGATCGGTCAACGAGTGAAACAGAAAATCGAGAGCCTGGGCTGCTTTGCCGCCGAGTTCAACACCATCGCCATTGACGACGGCATCGCCATGGGCCATGACGGCATGCTCTACTCCCTGCCCTCCCGCGACCTGATCGCCGATTCGGTGGAATACATGTGCAACGCCCACAAAGCCGACGCCATGGTCTGCATCTCCAACTGCGACAAGATCACCCCCGGCATGCTGATGGCGGCGATGCGGCTCAACATCCCGGCCATTTTCGTCTCCGGCGGGCCGATGGAGGCCGGCCGGGCCGGCAACAAGGCGCTCGACCTGATCGACGCCATGATCATGGCCGCGGACGAGGGCGTCAGCGACAACGAGGTGGCCGAAGTGGAACGCTCCGCCTGTCCAACCTGCGGTTCCTGCTCGGGCATGTTCACCGCCAACTCGATGAACTGCCTCAACGAGGCCCTCGGCCTGGCCCTGCCGGGCAACGGTACCGTGGTCGCCACCCATGCCGCCCGCCTGGAACTGTTCGACCGGGCCGCCGAACGGATCGTCACCATGTGCGAGGCCTGGTACGGGAGGGGCGACGGCTCGGTGCTGCCCCGCTCCATCGCCAGCCTGGCCGCCTTCAAGAACGCCATGGCGCTGGACATCGCCATGGGCGGCTCGACCAACACCGTGCTCCACATCCTGGCCATCGCCCATGAAGCCGGGGTGAACTTCACCATGGCCGACATCGATGCACTGTCGCGCCGGGTGCCGAACCTGTGCAAGGTGGCGCCGAGCTCCTCCTACCACGTGGAGGACGTCAACCGGGCCGGCGGCATCCTCGGCATCCTGGCCGAGCTGGATCGCGGCGGCCTGCTCGACACCAGCGTCCAGCGAGCCGATGGCCTGACTCTGGCACAGGCCCTGGAGCAGTACGACATCATGCGGCCGGAGGGCGGCGAGGCGGCGAAAAATCTCTACCGCAGTGCGCCCGCCGGGGTGCGCAACCTGGTGATGGGCTCGCAGAACACCCTCTATCCGGAACTCGACACCGACCGAAAGGGTGGCTGCATCCGTGACATGGCGCACGCCTATTCCAAGGACGGCGGCTTGGCCGTGCTCTACGGCAACATCGCCGAGAAGGGCTGCATCGTCAAGACCGCCGGAGTCGACGCTTCCATCCTCCACTTCACCGGCAAGGCCAAGGTCTACCACTCCCAGGAAGAGGCCTGCGAGGCCATTCTCGACGGCACGGTCGAGGCCGGAGACGTGGTCTTCATTCTTTACGAAGGTCCCAAGGGCGGCCCGGGGATGCAGGAGATGCTCTACCCCACCTCGTACTTGAAATCGCGCCATCTTGGGGCGGCCTGCGCCCTGGTCACCGACGGCCGCTTCTCCGGCGGCACCTCCGGGCTGTCCATCGGCCACGTCTCGCCCGAGGCGGCCAGCGGCGGTGCCATCGCCCTGGTCCGCGAGGGGGACCGCATCGACATCAACATCCCGGAACGAACCATCTCCCTGCTGGTCAGCGAAGAGGAACTGACCTCCCGCCGCCTCGAGGAAGCGGCCCGGGGCGCCCAGGCCTTCACCCCAAAACGGGAACGGACCATCTCCAAGGCCCTGCAGGTCTATGCCCGCTTTGCCGCCTCCGCCGACCAGGGCGCGGTTCGCCTGCTCGATCAATGAGTGTCGCCGTGCCACCCGCGCCTTCCCACAGGGGCGGACGGCAGTATTCAGAACGGTCGGCGCTTGTCCGATTCGACCTGCGACTGGCCTGTGATGCGCAATCCGTCCATCCGCATGCCAAAGGAGTGAGACCTTTTTCATGAATCCGCCAACGGAACAGCAGGGACCGCAGGGCGAACTGTTGCTGCGGACCATGCCCATGCCGGCCGACACCAGCTTCAACGGCGATATCTTCGGCGGCTGGATCATGGCGCAGATGGATCTGGCCGGCAGCATGATGGCCAAGGAGGTGACCCGGACCCGGACCGCCACCGTGGCCGTGGAGAGCATGAAATTCATCAAGCCGGTGCGGGTGGGTGACGTGGTCTGCTGCTATGGCCGGGTGTTGCGGGTGGGCACCACCTCGGTGACCATCATGCTTGAGGTCTGGGTGCGACCGATCCTGCATGCGGGCAAGGACCAATTCACCACATTCAAGGTGACCGAGGCGGCCATCACCTACGTGGCCATCGGCGAGGACGGGAAAAAACAGCCGATCAACAGGGAACGGCTGCGGCAGGCGGGGGTCGAACTCTAGCTGGACAAGACGGCGGTGTCCTCGAGAACGATCTCCAGTTCGGCCAGATCGATCTCGGAAAGATTGAGCAGACTGGCCTCCAGGGTGGCGGGGAGCATGAGGTTCGGGTCGGCGGTCAAGCCGATGCCCAGCTTGTGGCAGACCAGGTTGGCCATGCGTACCAGCAACAGCAGGATATTCTTGTCGTCCGCCTCCGGCTGATGATGATCGCGGGCGATCATACAGAAATAGCCGGGCATGTTCCATTGGCCGAGCAGTTTGGCCCCTTCCCGGGCATGGAGCCGGTCCATGGCCTCCAGCAGCAGGGCGTCGGTGATCTTCAGGGCCTTGTTGCGGCGCTTGATCTGCTCGATGATCACCAAAATGAGCAGTTTGCCCACATCGTGAAACAAACCGGCGAAAAAGGCCTGGCTCTGGTCAACCCCGTAACTGTGGCGCCGGGCCAGCCACACCGTGCCATAGGCACACCCCACCGCATGCTGCCACAGTTTTTTCATCAGCAGATTGATCGTGTCATCGGCACTCTTGAAATGCTGCCGTGAGGCGGCCAGCACCACCACCTTTTCAATCTCCTTGATTCCCAATCGCATGATCGCCGCCCGCACCGTACCGATCTCGGCCAAACCGCGATAAAAAGACGAGTTGGCGATCTTCAGCACCTGGGTGGACAGGGCCTGATCGGCGGTGATGATTTTCTCGATCACCTGGATGTTCGGTTCCGACTTTGCCATCTCCTGCTGAATGCGGGCAGCGGCGGTATTGAACACCGGCAGGATGACCGCGTCGGATTCGATGAACCGGTTGACGACCTCGACCAGGGAAACGGAAGCAGCCATGTCAGATCCCTGCCAGACGGCGAAGTTCGGCCAGCGGGCGCGGCGGACTGAAGATGGGCAGGCAGCGCAGGATTTCATCGACCGTCGTGCTGCCCATGGCCGCCTTGACCAAACCGTCCTCAAGCAGGGTCATCAACCCGGAATGGTGGATGCTGATGGTCCGGATGTCGTAACTGGTTTTCTGCTCCAGGATGGCGGTGCGAACCCGCTCGTCGAGCACCAGCAGCTCGAACACCCCGATCCTCCCCTTGTAACCGCTCTGCTTGCACATCCTGCATCCCCTCCCTTTTTTGAAGCTGGCCCCGGCCAGATCGTTGACCGTGCAACGCAGCCGCTGCAACTGCACCGGTGTCGGCTTGGCGTCCACCGCACAGTGCGGGCACACCCGCCGCAGCAGCCGCTGCGCCAGCACGCTGACCACGGTGGACGACACGAGGAAGGGGGCGATGTCCATGTTGAGCAGACGGATCAAGCCGCCGATGGAGTCCTCGGTGTGAAAGGTGGACAGCACCTTGTGGCCGGTGAGCGCCGCCTGGACCGCCACTTCGGCGGAATAGGCATCGCGGATCTCGCCGATGACGATCACATCCGGGTCCTGGCGGACGATGTGGCGCAAGGTTTCCTCAAAGGTGAGGTCGATCTTGGGATCGATCGAGCATTGGGCCACCCCCTCGATCACGTACTCCACCGGCTCCTCGGCGGTGATGATGCTCACCTGGGGGCTCTTGAGGGCATGAATGCAACTGTAGATGGTCGAGGTCTTGCCCGACCCGGTCGGCCCGGTGACCAGGACCACGCCGCTGGGGTGGTAGACCGCATCCTCGAGAAAGCGGGACAGCATGCGCGGGGTCATGCCGATGGACTGCAGGTCGAACAGCTCCTGCTTGCGGTTGAGCAGCCGCAGGACGATCTTCTCGCCGTGGATGGTGATGAAGAAAGACAGCCGCAGGTCCAGCTGCCCCTCGTCGTACTCGAACAGGATGCGTCCGCCCTGATGGCGCCGCTTCTCGGTGATGTCCGCCTGGCAGAGGATCTTCAGCCGGCTGGTGAGCGCCGGGATGATCTCCTTGGGAAAATCCTTGAAGTGGTTGAGCACGCCGTCTTCGCGGAATCGAACCTGCAACCGGTCTTCCATGGGCTCGATGTGGATGTCGCTGGCGTTGTTCTTGATCGCCCCGAGGATGATCGAGTTGACCGTGCCGACCACGGTGGTGTTGTCCACCGCCAGGGTCCGGCTGCTTTGCTTTTCCGCCAGCAGCTCGACCGTCTTGCGGATGGATCGGCCCTGAGCGATGCTGGGCACGATGCCGGTGCCAAGGAAACGGCGGGCCACCTGCAGCGCCTCCTGGTCCAGGGGATCGGCAAAGGCCACCCGAATCGAACCGTCGTCGCTTTTGATGGGCACAAAGCCATGGGTAGTCATCAGGGCCTTGGGGATCTTGACGCAGCGGGCTTTGTCGATGTTGTTGAGTCCGGGCTCGATGAAGGGGTAGCCCATCTGGATGGAAAGGACCTCGATGAAGGTCTGCTCCTCGATGAAGTTGTGCCGGACCAGCACCTGGCCGAGCTTTTCCTGGGAGTCGCTTTCCCGCTGCAAACGGATGGCGGAGTCGAGATCGTCGGGCGAAATATGGCCCAGTTCCACCAGCAGGTCGCCGATGCGGATGGGCGAGGAGGAGGCTCGGAGAATTTCCTTGACGTCCTGGTCGGTGATGGACTTCAGATCCTTGAGGATCTTCAGCAGCGGCTGAAAAGTGGTCAGCTTGGCCTGTACCCTGGCCGCATGCTCCACCTGGGCCGGGGTGACCTTGCCCGCCTCCCGCAGCAGGCGAATGATGGGGCTGGTGATGGTGCTTGGGGTCATGGCTCTGCGCGCCTCATGGTAGCCGGTGTGGCGGCCGGTCGTCCTCTTCCGAGCGTTGCCATGAGTATACGAGCTGGTCTTTCCTACTTCAAGCTGTTCTTTCTCTCGCGGTAACTTTTTTTATTTATTGCAAAAATATCAACATCGCCCCTTGCGGCCAACAGGGCCGATCATCGCTTCCGGCCGCACCAGCCGATCAAACTCCTCGCCGCTGAGCAGGCCGAGTTGGATGGCCGCCTCGCGCAAGGAGAGGTGCTCGGCGTGGGCCTTCTTGGCGATGACCGCCGCCTTCTCGTAACCGAGGTGCGGGTTGAGGGCGGTGACCAGCATCAGCGAATGGCGCAGATGGTGGTCGATCCGCTCGGCCACCGGTTCGATGCCGCTGGCGCAGTGGCGGTCAAAGGAGTCAATCACGTCGGCCAGCAGGGTGGTCGACTGGAGGAAATTGTAGACGATCAGCGGTTTGAACACATTGAGCTCGAAATTGCCTTGACTAGCGGCAAAGCCGATGGCCGCGTCGTTGCCGAACACCTGGCAGACGGCCATGGTCGCCGCCTCGGCCTGGGTGGGGTTGACCTTGCCCGGCATGATCGAGCTGCCCGGTTCGTTGGCCGGGATGGTGATCTCGCCCAGGCCGCAGCGCGGGCCACTGGCCAGCCAGCGGACATCGTTGGCGATCTTCATCAGGTTGGCGGCCAGGGCCTTGACCGCGCCGTGGGCAAAAACCAGCTGGTCGTGGCTGGTCAGGCCGTGAAAGGTGTTGTCGAGCGCGTAAAAGACCTTGCCGGTATCGCCGCTGAGCTGGGCCGCGACCGCCGTCCCGAATCCTTCCGGGGCATTGAGGCCGGTGCCCACCGCCGTGCCGCCGATGGCCAGAAAGCGCAGATGTTCGAGGCTTTCGCGCAGCTGGCGCTGGTTGCTGGCTAGCAGGGCCGCCCAGCCGCCGATCTCCTGGCCGAGGGTCAGGGGGGTGGCGTCCTGAAGATGGGTCCGGCCGATCTTGACGATGCCGGCAAAGGCGTCGGCCTTGGCGGCCAGAGTGCGGCGCAGGGTTTCCACCGCCGGCAGCAACCGATCCTCCAGGGCATAGACCCCGGCCACGTGCATGGCCGAGGGAAAGACGTCGTTGGAGCTCTGCGACATGTTGACATGATCGTTGGGATGCACCGGCCGCGGCGGTTCCAGGCTGCCGGTGGCGAGGATGGCGGCCCGGTTGGCGATCACTTCGTTGACGTTCATGTTGCTCTGGGTGCCGCTGCCGGTCTGCCAGACGGCAAGGGGAAATTCATGGTCATGCTGCCCGGAGAGAATCTCGTCGCAGGCGCGAACAATCAGATCACGGATCGCGGCCGGCAGTTTGCCTTTCTGATGGTTGACCTCCGCGCAGGCCCGTTTCAGGCGAACCAGGCTGTCCACCAGCGCCAGCGGCATCCGCTCGTCGCCGATGTTGAAGTTGCGGCGGCTGCGCTCGGTCTGCGCGCCCCAGAGGCGATCGGCCGGAACCTCGATCGTGCCCATGGTGTCCTGTTCGATGCGATACTCCATCTCATTCCTCCGCATGTGGTGTTGCCCCATTGCCGTGGACCTCTCAGCCGGCACAACGGTGTGTTCGCGGATATGCCGCGGCAGCCCACCCGGTTCATCGGTGAAAAACTCATTACTTCCGCTGTGGATTTGGGTATAAGACAGCAAATTGCATCGGTCGTCAACATTGGGACCGGGACGGGAAAAACACGGCTGGCACGGGAGCATGCTGCATGCAGCAACATCCGCATTTGAATCCAGAGGAACAGCGACGTCACACAAGCATGCTCGCGGTCCAGGTGGGGCTGGCCGCCAACATCCTGCTGGCCGTGCTCAAGGCCGTGGTCGGCGTGGTCGGCCAGAGTCCGGCCCTGCTGGCCGACGGCATCAACTCGACCTCGGACGTGGCCTACGGCGTCGTGGTCTCCATCTTTGTCCGCCTGTCCGGTAAGCCGGCGGACCGGGAACATCCCTACGGCCACGACCAGCTGGAAAGCATCGCCGCGGTGGTGGTCGGGGCCTTTGTCGTCACCACCGCCATCGCCATCTTCTGGCATTCGGTGGATACGGCCTATGAGCTGCTGACCGTGCGCACGGACGCCTCCGGAGCCAGCCTCCTCGCCTTGTGGATTGCCCTGTTCGCCGTGCTGCTCAAAGGCGGCCTCACTCTCTGGACCTACGGCATCAGCCGCCGCACCGGCAACGTCGCCGTCCTGGCCCTGGCCCAGGACCACCGCAACGACATCTTTGCCTCATCGGCGGCGGCAATCGGCATCGTGTTCAGCCGCTTCGGCTTCCCATGGGTCGATCCGCTGGCCGGTGCGGTCGTCTCGCTCATCATCCTCCACACCGGCGTCGAGATCCTGCGGTCGGCCAGCGATGACCTCATGGACACCCTGCCCGGACGCGAACTGGCCCAGGAGATCCGCACCGCCCTGCACGAGGTGAACGGGGTGGAGGATATCGAGGAAGTGCACGCCCATCGCTTCGGCCCCTACCTGGTGGTCAACCTCACCATCGGAGTCGACGGCAATCTCAGCGTCAGGGCGGGCGACCGGATCGCCACCCAGGTGGAGGACATCCTGCTGGCGCGCATCGAATTTCTCCGGCGGGTCTATGTCCACTACCACCCGGTGGGCGGCAACGACCCGCAGGAGTGACCGCGGGCGTTGGATCAGCTTTCAGCCGTCTCCACCCGGTCGCGGCCGGCTCTCTTGGCACGATAAAGCGCCTGATCGGCCAGTTGCAGCAGGCCGCACGCCGAGGAGGGCCGGGCGCTCAGGAGCGAAGCCACGCCGATACTCACCGTCACCCGCCACTGGAGCCCCTGGTCGCGAAAGGGATGGGCGGCGATCAACCGGCGAATCTTCTCGGCCACGCATTTGGCCTGGCCCAGATCGGTATTGGGCAGGGCAACGACGAATTCCTCACCGCCGAATCGGGCGGCCAAGTCACCGCGGCGCACCGTTTCCTTGATCAAAGCGCCCACGGTTTTCAGGACATAATCGCCAAAACCGTGTCCACAGGTATCATTCACCTGCTTGAAATGGTCCAGGTCGAAAAACAGGCAGCTGACGTCGATACCGATACGCTGGGCCCTGGCAAAGGCCTCCTCAAAGGCTTCCTGAAAATAGCGTTTGTTGCGCAGGCCGGTCAGTGCATCGTTCACCGCCTTGTCATACAGATTCCTGTTCATTTCCTCCAGGCGGCGCATGTGACGCCTGAGCTGCAGATGCACCTGCACCCTGGCCAGCAGTTCCTCGGCAATGAACGGCTTGACCAGATAATCGGTGGCCCCAGCGCGGAACATCCGCAACACCGCGTTGGCGTCGCCCGAACCGCTGAGCGACAGCATGGGCAAATGCTCGGTTTCCGGAAGCTGGCGGCTGAGATGGATGAATTCATCCCCGCACATGATCGGCATGTCGAAATCGACAATGGCCAGATCGATGCGGTCGACATGTTCCTGCATCCGAGCATAGGCCTGCCTGCCATTGACCGCTTCAATGATCGACAGGCCGATCCGTTCGAGACAGGCGCCGACCATTTTGCGCACGCTCTGGTTGTCGTCGACCACCAGGGCGGTCATGCCGGAAAAAATGGATTGCGGCCGCAACACCTTGCAGACCGCGGCCGCGATATCGCCCCGGTCAAAAGGTTTGGAGATAAATTCCAGGCTGCCGAGGTGAAAACCGCGACTGCGATTTTCAAAGGTATCGTTGGCGCTGACAAACAGCACCGGAATCTGGGCCTCGGGATTGCCGAACAGCCCCTGCCGCTCCAGTGCCCGGAGTTGTTCGCAGCAGGCAAAGCCGTCCATCCGCGGCATGTCGATATCCAGGGTGATCAGATCCGGCGGCGTCTCCATCCCGCGCAGCGACATCAGGGTTTCCAGTCCATCGCTGCAGGTGACGACCGTAAACCCGGATGCCTCCAGCTCCTTCTGGATGATGGTCCGCATGGTGACGCTGTCGTCCGCCACCACCACGGTTTGTGGCCGCGTGGTTGATTGTGCCGGCAGATGTTCATTGTGCGCTGATCTTCGGTTCATTTCCGACACCGCGTCCCTGCTTGCGTGCTGTGCAGATTAGGCGGCGCCAACTTCGCGCGCGGGGAAAAAGACCACCGCGGCAACGAAAAAGTCCCGGATCGCCCTTTTCCCTCGCTACGGCCGCCGCCTTCAGGCCTGCTGTAATTTATTTGACGGATACGTACCTGCTCTTTACAGTAAATTTTCGCAACGTTCAATTCGGCAAAACGATTGCGCGCGGGCTTCTTTTTCCCTGCCGCCACGCCGAGAAACAGTTAGAGGAGAACACCATGCAAACGTATGCGCTCAACAGCGGCGACCGCCTTCCCGTCCTGGGCCTCGGCACCTGGAAAGCGGCGCCCGGCGCCGTCTATGGCGCGGTCAAGGATGCCCTGACCGCCGGGTACCGCCACATCGACTGCGCTCCGATCTACCAGAACGAGCCCGAGATCGGCCAAGCGGTGGCCGAAGCCATTGCCGCCGGCGTGGTCAGCCGGGCCGACCTATGGCTGACCTCCAAGCTGTGGAACGATGCCCATGCGCCGGAGCAGGTGCAACCGGCCCTGGAAAAAACACTGGCCGATCTTCGCGTCGACTCGCTCGACCTCTATCTCATTCATTGGCCAGTGCACTTCAAGCCAGGGGTCATGTTCCCCCGCCGCAGCGACGAGTACGTCGCTCTCGACGACCTGCCGATCAGCGCCACCTGGAAAGCGCTGGAGGCTTGCGTGGCCAAGGGGCTGACGCGCAATATCGGGGTGTGCAACTTCAGTCTCAAAAAACTCCAGGCCCTCTGCAACGCTGCCACCATCCAGCCGGCAATGAACCAGATCGAGCTCCATCCCTATCTGCAGCAGGAGGCCATGCTCGCCTTCTGCCGGGAGCGCGGCATCCTGGTTACCGCCTATTCGCCGCTCGGTTCGGGCGACCGGCCCACAGGCATGAAGAAGAGCGACGAGCCGACCCTGCTCGACCATCCGGTTATCCTACGGATCGCGGCCAAGCACGGGATCACCCCGGCCCAGGTGCTGCTGGCCTGGGGCCTTGGCCGCAAGACCGTGGTCATCCCCAAATCGGTCAACCCGGAACGGCTGCGACAGAACCTGGCGGCCGCCGATCTGGTGCTCGACGCCCAGGACATGGCCGACATCGGCGCTCTGGACCGGGGCTACCGCTTTGTCGACGGCGCTTTTTTCACCGGCTCCGGTTCGCCCTACACCCTCAGCGCCATCTGGGACGAATAACGGCGCCACCGCATGCTGGTCATTGATCGCCTGACGGCCGAGGGCTTGCGCATCGACCATTTCCGCGCCAGGCCGGGCGAGGCCTGGTGCCTGGTTGGCTCCAACGCTTCGGGCCTGGAGAAGCTGTGCGACCTGCTGGCCGGGGAGAGCCGTGCGTACCGGGCCGAAGCCCTACGCCTGCCTCCGGAGCTGGGTCTGCTCTCGTTCAAGGGCCAGCAATCGATCTTCGAGGAAGAACTGCGCAAGGACGACACCGACTTCCTCAACCGCCTCGATCCCGGCACCCCGGCCCGCGCCTTCCTCACCGATGTGGACGCGCACCGGGAGCTGATCAAGCTTTTTGCCCTGGATGCGCTGCTCGACCGGGGCTACCGCCAGCTCAGTTCCGGCCAGGCGCGCAAGCTCTGCCTGCTGCAGCAGATCACCCGGGGGGTGTCCTTCCTGGTGCTGGAAACGCCTTACGAAGGCCTTGACCAGGCCAGCTGCCGGGAGCTGAACCGGGTGTTGGCCGGATTGCGCGTCCAGGGGATGGGCCTGCTCCTCCTGGTCAACAACACCGCCGACATCCCGGACTGGTGCACCCATGTCGGCGGGTTGCACGCGGGCGCCCTGGTGGTCCAGGGGCCTCGCGCACAGGTGCTGGACGAGGTCAGGGAACTGCTGCGCCGGCAACCGCCGCTGTTTCGGGTCTCGGTGGCGGAACTGCGCGACGAGCGGCAGATGGATGGCAACGGCTGCGACAATCTGGTCACCCTGCGCCGCGGCTTTGCCCGCTATGGCGAGATCGAGGTCTTCAGCGGTCTTGAGCTGACCATCAACCGCGGCGACCATACCCTGATCACCGGCCCCAACGGCTGTGGCAAGTCCACCTTGTTGCAGATCATCACCGGCGATCACCCGCTGTGTTACAGCAACGACCTGTCCCTGTTCGGCCGGCGGCGGGGCAGCGGCGAGTCGATCTGGGAGATCAAGCGGCAGATGGGGATCGTCAGTGCCGATCTGCACCGCAACCACCGCATCGCCGGCAGCGCGCTGGCGATCGTGGTGTCGGGGCTGTTCGACTCGATCGGTCTCTACACCCGGCCAAACAGCGCCCAGGAACAGCTCGGCCGCCGGTGGCTGGCGCGGCTCGGCCTGGAGTCCAAGGCCGGCCAGCCCTTTCGTCGTCTGAGCTACGGCGAGCAGCGGCTGCTCCTGCTTGCCCGAGCCCTGATCAAGGTGCCGCGGCTTTTGATTCTCGACGAACCCACCCAAGGACTAGACGAATCCAACCGGTTGGCCTTGCTCGATTTTCTGGCCGGTATCGCCGAAGAGGAACTGGCCACCATGCTCTACGTCAGCCACCGTCCGGACGAGTTCCGCGATTTTTTCCGCCAGCAAATCAGCTTTCAATGAACCTCTGCCATCTGCGGATCACCCCTGCGGCGAGCGGCGAAGCTGTCCAGGGGAGGAAGCGGCGGTGACACGGCCTCAAGCGCTTGTGCAGCCAGGACACCATCCTTATTTTTGATGCATCGACTCCCGCGCCTGCCCCAGGCGTGGGGATCGGCCGGAGCCGGAACAACGGCCGCTGCAACTTCAACAACAGGAGGGAAAGATGATTTTATCGTATCGTGACTATCAACCGCAGGTCGGCAAGGGCGGCTGGGTGGCGCCCAACGCCACCCTCATCGGCGATGCGGTGCTGGGCGAGGATGTGTCCCTGTGGTTCGGCGTCATTGTCCGTGGCGACGTCCACCGCATTCGCATCGGCGCGCGGACCAACATCCAGGACCTCAGCCTGCTCCACATCACCCAGCACGAGGGCGCGGAGCGCAGCGACCAGGACGGCCATCCGACGATCATCGGCTGCGATGTCACCGTTGGTCACCGCGCCATTCTCCATGGCTGCACGGTGGGGGATCTCTGCCTGATCGGCATGGGGGCGATCATTCTTGACGGCGCGGTCATCGGCCGGGAATCGATCGTCGGCGCCGGCTCGGTGGTCACCCCCGGCAAACAGTTCCCGCCGCGCTCCCTGATCATGGGTACCCCGGCCAAGGTGGTTCGGGAGGTCAGTGATGCCCAAGTGCGGGAAATGCAGGCTTCATGGCGGCGATACGTGGACCTGAAAAACGAGTATCATCGGGCCAGGGTGGGTGACTGCTTTTAAGCCAACGCGCCTCAGTGGGTCGGCGGCGGTCGGCTCAGAGGGCCAGCACCGAGTTGGCCTCGCCGAACTCGTTGGGGGCATAACCGTCGGCCGCCGTGTCGTTGACCCACACTCCGCCGTCGAGCACATACCGAAAGCGATAGTTCTGCCCGGCCGGCAGGGAAAGAGTGGCGGAAAAACTGCCATCCTTGAGTTTTTTCATCGGGGTCGCCTGAAGCGACCAATCGTTGAAGTCGCCGGCCAGGACGGCGGTTTCCGCCTGCTCCTCGTTTTCGTATTTAAAGGTGACGCGACAGGCCGCGCCGGTTTTGGAATAACTTTTTTTCAGCATACACTGCTCCTTGCCTGGAAAAGGCGAATACACTTCAGACCGGAATGCTGTTCAACATATGGTTATTCAATGTAAATGAGGCAAAGCGCCCGGGCAAGCACTATCTCGCCGTCCGTTCCGTGATCGATGAGGGACAAGAAGCGTTGAACGACCAAAACGGCGGGCCGTTGCCTGCCGCTTTGGTCGATACCGCCTGATTCGCTTGCTTTGGCTTGACGGCCGCCATCATCTTCTTTAAAACCCCATGCACGTTTTCGCTCCTTCATTCTCTCGTTCCTTTTGATCCCATTCCGGTTTTCCCGTACCTCTCAAGACGCCCATGCCTCCTTTCCCTCCAGCCACGGACCGTGGCCCCCGGCTGCCCGAACTCCTGGCGCCGGCCGGCAGCTTTGACAAACTGGTGACCGCCGTCCATTACGGCGCCGACGCCGTGTATCTCGGCGGCAAGACCTTCAGCCTCCGTGCCCGGGCCGGCAATTTCGACGAAGACGGTCTGCGCCAGGCCGTTGCCTACGCCCACGCGCACGGGGTCAAGGTCTATGTCACGGTCAACATCTTTGCCCACAACCGCGACCTTGAGGGGTTGGAGCCCTATCTGCGCATGCTCCGCGACCTCCAGGCCGACGGCCTGATCGTCAGCGATCCCGGCATTCTTGCCCTAGCCCGACGGATTGTCCCGGACCTGCCCCTGCATCTCTCCACTCAGGCCAACGTCACCAACAGGGCCAGCGCCCGCTTTTGGGCCGAGCAGGGGGTGTGCCGGCTCAACCTGGCCCGTGAACTCGGCCTCGAGGAGATTCGCGCCATCCGCGCCGCCACCGGCGTCGAGCTGGAGGTGTTCGTCCACGGCGCCCTGTGCATTTCCTACTCCGGCCGCTGCATGTTGAGCAACTACTTCACCGGCCGCAACGCTAACCTGGGTGACTGTGCCCATCCCTGCCGTTACTCCTACGCTGTGGTTGAAGAAAAACGTCCGGGACACTATTTTCCAGTGGAAGAGGATGAGCGGGGCACCTATATTTTCAACTCCCGTGACCTCTGCCTGCTTCACCATCTACCGTCCCTGGTCGATGCCGGCGTGGATGCGATCAAGATCGAGGGGCGGATGAAATCCGTCGGCTATGTGGGAGCGGTAGTCCGTCTCTACCGTCTGGCCCTGGAGTGGATCCGGGAGCAGCTTCTTTCAGGTCAACCAGCGGTTAGCCTTACCCTGCCCGAAGCTTTTGATAACGAATTAAGCAAGATCGGCACCCGTGGCCAGACAGAAAACTTTTTCCGTGCCAGGCCTTCATCCGCGGACATGTTGTATGATAGAATGAGGTTTGAGCAAAAATTCGTGCCGGTGGGCATCGTCCGCGCGGTGGAGCCGCTGCTGATCGAAACCCGGCATGTGCTCAACTGTGGCGACCACATCGAGTACCTGGGGCCAAGCATCGAACCGGACACGGTGACGGTCAGCGCCATGCACCTGGAAGACGGCACGCCAATGAGCCGGGCTAATCCCGGAAACCTGGTGGTGGTCCGGACCGACCCGCCCCTCCGCCACGTTGAACCGCACGCGCTGTTGCGCAAACATCTATGAGTAGTCATGAAACCTTTTCTTAATGTCCCTTTCCTCCCCGAGGAAAGGTATATCGATTTTCTCGGTTCCTGCGCGAAAGATCTGGACAGCGTTCATTTCAGCCTGGTGCACGGCCGCGCCCTTGACAGCCGCATCCGCATCGAGCCGCTTTCCGCCCAGGAAGACACCCTTTCCGGACTGGCGCGCCTGCGGGGCCCGAAAAAATACGCCCTGCTCAACAGCCGTTTCTACACCCCGGAACTGCTCACCGATCACACCACCATCCAACCCGTCCTTCGCGTGTTGGAACACTGCCTGCAGCGAGGGGTCATCGACGGAATCGTCTACTGCGATCACTACCTGCTCCAGGTGCTGGCCGACGAAGGCCCGGATATCGCCGCCCAGTTGGAGGCGGTGCCCAGCGCCAACACCATGCTCGATTCCTGCCACAAAATCGAGGCACAGCTCTCCTATATCAGCGAGACCGGCTTCAAGTTGCCCGGCAAGATCATCCTCGACCGTTCCCTCAACCGCAACCTGGACCAGCTGGCCGCCATCGCCCTGAAGATCCATCACCAATTCCCGACGATAAACATCGAGGTATTGGCCAATGAAGGCTGCCTGCCCTACTGCCCCTTCAAGCTCTCCCACGATTCCTACATCGCCCTGGCCAACATCGACGGCCGCAATCAAACCCATGTCATCAACTGCGACATCGGCTGCATACGACTGCTGGACGAGCAGCCCCACCGGCTGTTGCAGTCGCCCTTCATCCGCCCGGAGGATCTCGACCTCTACCTGTTCCATGTGGATACGATCAAACTCTGCGGTCGCACCCTGGGAGCCGATTTTCTGATCAACGCCATCAGCGCCTACCGTGCCCGCCGTTATGAGGGCAACCTGCTCGACTTGATGGACGCCCTCTCCTGGCTGGCGAACCGCCTCTACGTCGACAACCGCATGCTCTCCTTTGACTTCGCCAACATGCTCTCCCAATGCGACAACCGCTGCGATCACTGCGGGTTCTGCAAGGAGCTGTTCGACTCCATCAGCCGTCCCCTTCCCCTGGTGATCCGGGATCAGCGCGCGACTGCCGATTGACAGGGCCGATAGGCAGGAGTAAGTTCCTCGGAACCGCTCACCCAGGCGGGTTGGTGACCGCGGGTGGGAAAGACGAACCCGAGGCTCTGGACACAGAGGCATTGGCGGCGGAGAGCATGGAGACATTTGAGCAGTTGCTGGCGGAGTCGACCAGGATTCACGGCCACATCTGCGCCGGTCAGGTGATCGGCGTGCGCATGGCCATGGCGGCGCTGGAACGAATCGGGATCAGCGATCCCAAGGGCGCGGACCGGAAGAAGCTCTACGTGCTGGTCGAGATCGACCGCTGCGCCACCGATGCCATTCAATCGGTCACTGGGTGCAGTCTTGGCAAGCGTTCGCTGCGCTGGCTCGATTTCGGCATCATGGCGGCCACCTTCGTCAACCTGGAAAGCGGTCGCGCCATCCGGGCCACCGCCCGGGAGGAGGCACGGACCCTGTCTGAATCCTATTGCCCCGAAATCATGGATAAATACCAGCGGCAGCTGGAGGCCTACAAGGTCATGCCGCTGGAGGAATTGTTCTTTTTCCAGGAGGTCAGCGTCCAGCTCAACGACTGCGACATGCCGGGCAGGCCGCTCCGCCGGGTCCAGTGCCAGCTGTGCGGCGACTGGGTGCAGGACTGCCGGGAGGTGGAGGTCAACAGCAAGATACTCTGCCGCGCCTGCGCCGGAGAACGGTATTACCATGTGATAGAAGCGCCCAAGCAAACCTGAGCGCTCCGCATCCGCCAACCGCCTGTTTCCTTGACCGGTCTTCGCTTGCCCGCCATGCACCGACCGCGTATCCGGACCTTCAGCGTCCACTGCCGCGAGCGATACGGCCAGACGGTCGGCAAAATTCCCCTCGATCTGGGCATCCCTTGCCCCAACCGTGCGCGCGGCGGGTGTCTGTATTGCCAGCCGGCCAGTTTTACCCCCGCCTTCCTGCGGGCCGCCGATCCGCTCGCCGAGCAGATCAGCCGCGGCAAGGCCTCGTTGCTCGCCGGGCGATTCACACGTTATTTCGCCTATTTTCAGCAAGAAACCCCCACCGCCCTAGCCACCATCGACCTCCTCCCCCATCTGCAACGCATGCTCTCCGATCCCGATTGCCTGGGCCTGATTCTCTCCACCCGGCCCGATACCATCGCCGCTGACCTGCCGGCGGCTCTTGCGGATCTGATACAGAAGACCGGCAAGGCGTGCCTGGTTGAGCTGGGAGTGCAGTCGATCCACGACAGAAGTCTTCGCCTGCTCAACCGCAACCACTGCTTTGCCGACTTTCTCGCCGCGGTCGACCGGCTGCACGCCGTTCAGCGCATCGAGATCGGCGCCCATCTCATTCTCGGCATCCCCGGCGAATCGGAGGCAGAGATGCTGGCCACGGTGCGGACCGTCTGCGCCCTGCCCCTCCAGCATTTGAAGCTGCATCATCTGCAGGTCATCCGCGACACGCCCCTGCATCGTTTGTACACACAGGGGCAGGTGCCCGTGTGGAATCAGGAGGCCTATCTGGAGTTACTGCTCCGCCTTGTGCCACACATCCCGGCCGCCCTCACCCTCCACCGCCTCTGGTCCACGGCCCATCCCCACCTGTTGGTCGCGCCGCGATGGCACTGTCATGCCGCTGCACTCAGCGCCAGGCTTCAGCAGAGAATGGTCGAACGAGGGATATGGCAGGGACAGCGCACGCCGGCGGCCGGGTCAACGAAGCAGGGAGGCCAGCAATGAGAAGCGGTTGGCGCGGCACAGCCGCTTGAGATATTGGGGGAAATCGAGATCATAGCGTTGCTGGTGCTCCACGCTGTGTTTCCGCGCCTTCTTGATCGCCCTGTGCGGGATCTCCTCGGGAAAAAGCAGCACAATCACGTTGCTCCGCCTTTTGACCTGCATCTGCACCAACCGACCGTCGCTGGCCCGATACGCAGCCTCCATCGCCTGCTGGTACAAGGGTTTGTCGCCGCTCCACAGGTTGATCGCCAAAACACCCTCCGGATGGAGCCGCTCGAGGAGCCGTCGGTACAGTTCCGGATCGAACAGCGCCGGGGCCATGGTTCCTGGTCCGAAGATGTCGAGGAAGGCGACGTCGTATCCGCAGGAAGAGGGGGTACGGAGAAAGGATAGGGCATCCTGGGGAATCATGCGCACCCCCGGGTGGAGTGGAAGGCGGAAATAGCCGTAGGCCACCTCGATCACCAGCCGTTCCTTTTCCACCACGTCGATCGAGGATTGCGGGTGATGGTGGAGAAGGAAATGCGGCAGGGCGCCGCCGCCCAGGCCGAGGACAAGAAATTTGTCCAAACGGGGGGGAAGCAGCAGGGCGGTGCTCATCCACCGGGTATAGGCGAGTTGCAGGATGTGCGGGTTGCGCAGATCGATGCAGCTTTGCCGTTCCTCGGTGCCGAAGCGAAGGGTGCGTAGCGTGCCCGCATCGCTGACACGCACCGGATGGTGGCCGGTATGACCGCTGAACACCAATTGTTCCACCACAGATCACCGAGACAAAAAAAGCCGCACGGCTGAACGAATCAGCTGTGCGGCCGGTTGGTTTTGCTCACCCGTGCCTTGCGGAACAGGAAACAAGCGCGCGTTCTGGGCGAGGCGAATGTTCAGGAAAGCGCGAGCGCTGGTTCAGTTTTTTTCATGCACGATGAAAATCAGCTGCAGCCCTTGAGCCCTCAGCCACCAGCCTTGGCCGGAGCCGGCTTGTCCGCGTCGGCGGCCGAACCGGCAATGGCGGCGCGGTTGACCTTGATGCGCACGTTCTCGGCGATCTCCAGAGTGGCCACGGTGTCGGTCAGGCCGACGATCTGGCCATGAATGCCGCCGCCGGTGATGACCTTATCGCCCTTCTTCAGGTTGGCCAGGTAGTTTTGGTGTTCCTTGGCCTTTTTCTGCTGCGGCCGGATGAGAAGAAAGTAAAAAACGATGAAAATGAGAATCAGCGGGACAAATTGGGCAACGCTGGCCAATCCCGTGGGCGCCGCTGCAGCGTCAGCGGCCCAGGCAACTCCGGTCATCAAAGAATCCTCCAGTTAATCGGTAATGGTTGCAAACGGTTCCGTTCGTTGTTGATAAAAATGACGCCGAAAATCCAGGAACCGATCCTCTTGGATCGCCTCGCGCATTGCGGCCATCAGGGTGCAGTAGTAGTGCAGGTTGTGGATACTGTTCAGCTGGTAGGCCAGAATCTCACGGTTCTGAAACAGGTGCCGCAGATAGGCGCGCGAATAGTGGCGGCAGGTGTAACAGCCGCAGGTTTCGTCCAGCGGACGCGGGTCCTGCTGAAAACAGGCATTTTTTATAACAACTCTGCCTTGTGAAGTAAAGAGCATTCCATTGCGGGCATTGCGGGTCGGCATGACGCAGTCAAACATGTCGATGCCGTGATAGACCCCCTCGACCAGGTCTTCCGGCGTGCCCACCCCCATCAGGTAGCGGGCATGGTCGACGGGGAGATGATCGGCCGTGGCGTCCAGCATTTCCTCCATCAGCGCCTTAGGCTCGCCTACCGACAGCCCGCCCAGGGCGTAGCCGTCAAAACCGATCTCCACCAGCTGTTCGATGGCCTCGCGGCGCAGGTCGGCATACATGCCCCCCTGGACGATGCCGAACAACAGTTGGCCGGTATCGCTTTGGGCCTCACGGCAGCGCTTGGCCCAACGGGCCGTCAGGGCCGTGGCCTTGATGGCCTGGTCGCGGTCCGCCGGATAGGGGATGCAGGTGTCGAGCGCCATCATGATATCCGCGCCCAGAGCCTCCTGGACATGGACCGCGCCCTCGGGGCTGAGGAAGAGCTTGGCCCCGTCGATGTGGGAGCGGAAGGCGGCCCCATCCTCGGTGATCTTGGCCAGTTCCTTGAGGCTGAAGATCTGAAACCCGCCGGAATCGGTGAGGATCGGCCGGTCCCAATGCATGAACCCGTGCAACCCGCCGAAGCGGCGGATCAGTTCATGGCCGGGCCGGATGTAGAGATGGTAGGTGTTGCCGAGGATGATCTGGGCCCCGATCTCCTTCAGGTTCTCCGGGGTCATTGCCTTGACCGTGCCCAGGGTGCCCACCGGCATGAACACCGGGGTCTGGATGGTGCCATGGAGGGTGGTCAGCTGGCCGCGCCTGGCCTTGCATTCGCTCGACCGGCCGAGCAGGGTAAAGGGGGAAACGGTGCTCATGGAGTGCGGGGTTTCACTCGACGCTGAGGATGGTGACATCGAAATGGAGCACCTGTCCGGCCAGGGGATGGTTGAAATCAAGGGTGGCGGTGGTCTCCTTGATCGCTGTGATCATGCCTTGCAGTTCCTGGCCTTGGGGACCGACCGCAGTGATCATCGCCCCAGCCTGCCTGCCGTCCTCGGGCAGGTGGTCCAGGGGCACCTCGATCAGGGCCTCCTCGATGACCGGACCATAGCCCTCTTCGGGCTGAATGCTGACCGCGAAGGTCTCGCCCGCCCTCTTCCCGGCCAAGGCCTGTTCCAAGCCAAAAATGAGCTGTTCCTCCCCTTGGGTGTAGGTGAGCGGTTCGGCGTCCACGTTGCTATCGACGACTTCGCCGTTGTCCAGGGTCAGGGTGTAGGTGATGGCAACGGTTTTGCCTTCGCTGATGATCATGCTGTCCTCGTTGGGAAAAAAGAACCGGACGGCGGGATCCGTTCCGGTGACCGCGTTTCGCGCCACACGGCACAAGCGGCGTGGGCACAGCTATAAACCGCCCGGCTGACAATTGCAAGGATGGTCTATGGAACAGAAGCGCAAACATGGCGTGGTTGCGCCTGTTTTCAGGCCAGGAGGGCGGCCAGCAGCCGCTCCAGCGTCTGCTGCTGCGCGCGGATGGATCGATTGAGGTGCAACTGGATCAGGGCCCGATGCAGGTTCTGCCCCGGCTGGCTGACCTTGAAATACCGGTCGCCGTCGAGATGGTCGGTGAAGAACCGCACGCCGAGCTCAAAGCTGATCACCGCTGCCGAGGTAACCAGCAGCTCCCGGTCGGCGGGTGACAGCAGGTGGCCGGCCTGGCCCAGGTACCCGTCCATCAAGGCCGCGAACAGCTCCGGATCAAAGACCGTGTCGTCCGGGACAGGATGGGCCTCGCCGAGTGGGTTGCAACAGGAGCGGAGGCAGTCGCCCAGGTCATACAGCAGCAGCCCCGGCTTGACAGTGTCAAAATCGATCAGACCGACCGCCCGGTCGGCATCCACGGCGAAGAGAAAATTGGCCGCCTTGGGATCGCCGTGGATCACCCGTTGACTCAACCTGTGTTTGGCCTCCTCCAGGACGGCAGCCAGCGGCCGCAGCTGTTCGATCAGGTCGCAGCACCAGGCCTCGTCGTCGTTCGCCGGCGGCCCCGCTCCTTTGACGGCGTCGAACTGTTCGAGATAGCGGGGCGTGCAGTGAAAGCCCGGCAGGGGATCGGCCAGGGAGCGGCAATCAAGGTCTGCGGTCAGCAGATGGAAGCGCCCGAGCAGCGTTCCGATCTCGCGGGCTTGGGTGGTCGTGTTCAGGCGGGCCAGGGTCCGGGTGTGGTCGATATGGGTCAGCAGCCGCCAGCAGCACCCCGATGCATCCAGCAGATAGTCCAGGCCCTGGGGATTGGCGACCAGGCGGAAAAAGGCGTTACCGTGTTCGGGGAGGCGGCCGAGGTGTTCGGTCACCAGCCGCATATTGGCCATCACCGCCGCCGGATCGGCAAAGATCTCGGGACGCAGCCGCTGGAGCACCAGCCGGGTGCCGTCAGCCAGCACCACCCGCCAGGTGTCGTTGATGTTGCCGTGACCAAGCGGATGCAGGCTGTCGACCCGCCGGTCCGGAAGAAAAAAGGTCAAGGCGAAGCAAGGGTCCATGGGCGAAACGGCGTCAGGCGGAACGATCGGCAACAGCCGGATACTTGCGGGCATTGAGCGTCATCTTTTCCCGAACCGCGGCCAGCATGTCGATTCCCAGCCGATTGGCCAGGCGGGTGAGGTAGATGAGCACATCGGCGACCTCGTGGGCCACCTCGGTTTGCACCTCCGGCGGGAGCGTTTGGCTCTGTTCGGGGGTGAGCCACTGGAAATGCTCGAGCAGTTCGGCGGCCTCGACCATTAAGGCGGTCGCCAGATTTTTCGGCGTGTGATAGGCCTCCCAATGGCGCTCGGCGGCAAAGTGACGCAGTTCCAGCGCCAATTGCTCAAGACTGTCACAGCGCAAGGACGAGGTCTTCTCGTTCATGGCAGAACGCCCTCACGGGCAGGCAGATCGGATTGGTGCGCGTTGGCGCGCCCCGCCACACGGACGAAGAGCCATCCTGCCGAGAGCGGAGTGAACCAGCTGAGCACAGGCGGTTGCCCCTGGAGGGTTACGGGGAAAATTATGCAAGCGCGGTGAATTCGCATGGAAAAGGTGTCGGGAGATGGTTAGAGTGAAACCGCTCAAAGGAGCCCAGCCGACGGGCCCGGCAACCGGCCGCCAGACCGCCCTTGCCCGCCGCCGGGCTGGACGCCCCAGGCCAGTCCCTATTAAACCCGTTGCGCAAGCGACCGGCAAGGGCAATGACGCACACGGGAAGAGCGGCTTGGGACCGGTTTTGTGTCCGGGCGACGGCGTTTCCACGGCCTAGCCGCCCCACGGTTCACTGAAGAAAACAGCAAGAGGACCAACGATGATCGAACAGTGTTTCGCCGCCAACCCCGGCCGCCACGACCAGCACACAACACCTGCAGGCAAGCCGCCGCGCCACGCCCTCCTCAGGGGAGCACGGGCCGGGCACACCTGGCTGTGGGTGGCGGTCGTGCTGTGCGGTCCCCCTTCCGCCATGGCGCAACAACCGCGCAACATCGTCTTGAGCGATGCCCAGTTCAAGGAATCCTATCTGGAAAAAGTCACGGTTTCAGGAGGGGTGCGCGCCGGATTCATGCAGCGGAGCACCCTGCCGCACGTTGACCTGCAGGCGCTCTCCATCCATCTGCAACGGCCTGTGGACGAGGAGGATGCCATGCTCTGCGTGAACATGGTCAGCCGCGACGGCCGCTATACCGCCTCCTGGCAGTACGCGCTGGGCAAACAGCCGCCCGGCCCCATCGCGGTCAACATGCCCTCGAAATATCAGGAGCAGCTTGCCGCCTACACGCCCGACGCCCTGGCGGTGCTTGCCGGCATCGCCCGCAAGGACTGTTTGTCCCCGGAGATGCGCTACGTTCCGGCAAGCTGGGGCGCCGACACCGCCGATGATTATGTCTTGTATGTCAATTCCAGCAACACGGACACGGAAATCGGCATTCCCGGCGCCAAGGAGCGGATTCCGTGCACCAGGATCGCCGCCGACAACGCCATCGCCTATGATACCCAATGCGTGCTCAAACGGGAGCTGCTCCTCGAGCCGAAAAGCATCTACCTGTTGCGGAAAAATTTTGGCAACAGATTGCCAAACGTCGAATTTCCGGTAAGATAATTCGTGTGGTTCAAAAAAATTTTCCGGAAATTTGTTGTCATCACCAGAGACGTCCTGCTCGCCTCTGTTGTTTCCGAGCCGGAAAAAAAGGTCTTTCACAACATTTCCCGGCAATATCCGAGGTCGCTGCACTGCATTGTCTTCTTTTTCTACATCTACCTTGTTTTTCTCCTGTTTCTGGTGGCCAAGATCGCCATCAACACTTTAAACCCCGGTAGCTTCATCGTCTCGGCACGGACGGAGCAGGTGGAATATCAGCCCGAAAGCATCGATCCGCCTCGCATACCGTTTCACAATGCGACCGTGTATTGGGAGGAGGTGGGTTCGGAGGTCTTCGATCCCCTGGCACCTGAATCGGCCAAGTTGAAATCGGTGTCCCACAAGGGCGCGGGATCCCTGCAAATCCATGGAAAAGCAGCGGTCATCTTTTCACGGATCGCCAAGGGACCGGTCCATGTCAAGATCCGAAGCACCGACAAGAACAGCCTGTATGACGACAACGATCAGCTCCTCTGCACCCTGCCGGAGGTCGTTGATCTCGTGCTGAACGATCCGGCCGCCATGATCGCCCAGGGCGTGACCTGGAAATACACCGTCGATGGCCCGGTTATCGTCGGAAGGGTGCCCACCTACGACGCCTACCAGCAAAACGGCCTGTTGCTCGACGGTGAAATCCACATGATCGCCAAACAGCTGCTGTCCGGCAATCATTACAAGGTGGATCCGTACAAGTTGCAGTTGGGCGATGGCCTGCAATTCACGCCCACGGAGCCGAAAACCAGCGGCATGATCACCTTCGACCTGGATCGCGGCCTGCAGATCGTGACCATCGTCGAGGCCAATTCGGCCACGATCAACAAATTCCGGGGCACGAAACTGAAAATCCGCAACAATCTGTGGTCCAAGATGGGAAAAGATGAAGAACTGGTGATTACCTGGGCGATCATGCTCGCGGTTCCGGGATCGATCGTCTTCTTCATCCGCCTGCTCTATTTCCATTCCGAGATGAAATTGAAAAACGAACAGAGCAGCCATGATTGCTAGCTCGCAACCCGCCGCAACCCACCAATGAACGTCAAACAGCCCCTCTTCCTTACCCTGTTTTTCCTGGCCCAGGTTGTCTCCGGGCCGAGCCATGCGTCCGATGCCTACCTCAAGGTCGACGACAATGAAACCGGCCAGGGCATTCTCCGCCCACGGCAGAACGAATGTCTGCTGATCACCCCTGCCCATGTGGTGGAAAACGCCTTCAAGATCGAGGTGACCACCGTGGACAGATCGCGCCGCCAGGCTGAACTGGTCGACGTTTTCCCCGGGGACATCGCGGTCGTTCGCCTGGACAAGGACACGCCGGTCTCCTGCCGTGGCACCCTCTGGCCGCAGCACAACCGCCTGACCGCCCTTCTCGGCACCGAAAAGCAGGGCGAACTCCACACCATGCTGGCCGACGGCAGCATCCGCAAAACGCCGGTGGATGTCGTCGGCTACGATAAATACCGCCATATCAATGTCCGCCCGGTGAATCAGGACGACACCATCACCAAGGGGATGAGCGGCAGCACCCTGTACATCGGCGGACAATGGGCCGGGATGCTCGTTTCGGTGACCGACAACATCGGCAATGTCCTGCGCCAGGATGCCCTGGCCACCGCCCTGTCGCTGTTTTTCGAGGACACGGAAAGCAGAGGCGAACCATCGCCGCCCGAGGCCAGCGCCACGGCACAAGCGCCGCCTCAACCGCCCACGGCGCAGGAACAGGAGTTGACCGGCACCGTGGTCCTCAACAGTTTCCAGGACCATCGGGTCAACCTCAAGGAAAACAGCCCGATTCGCATCCACCTCCTGCCCACTGGAGATCGGGTCAGGTACGCCATCGATGTGATGGACTCGACCAACAGGGTCTCGTGCCGCTACTCGCTCGGCAAGCCGCTTGGCAAGGAGGCGGTCAGCTTTCCCTGCACCCCCTTGAAGACCGACACCTTTTCCTTCAGGGTTACCGGCACCGAGGGCGAAGGACGGTACAAAATCCGCACCACTCCCATCGTCACCGATGCCGCGCTGCGGAGCGAAGCCCACGTGTTGCAGATCGATGGCGAGGAGTTTTCCGCGGTGCTGGTGAAAAACGCGATCGCGGAATACAAGGTGCGGCTCTATCAGAACAGCCCGGTCCGCCTCAATTTTTCCTCGCTGGACGAGAATTTTCAATACACCGTGGAACTCTCTGATTCGAGTGGGAAAATTGTGTTGCGCAAGCAGTACCGGCACGGGTTCGATACGCAGCATGTCCGCCTGCCCTTCACCCCGGACAAAAACGACACCTACCTGCTGCGGGTGCTGGGAACGGGCGAGGAAGGAAAATACACCCTCACTGTCCAATCCATTGCCTTCGATGCGCAGCTGCGCGGCGAGGCCAATGTGCTCAAGATCGGGGACAGCGGGGTGAGCGGCGCCATCGCCAAGGACGCGGTGGCCGAATACCGCTTTGAGCTGGAGGAATTCGTCCCGGTGCGCCTGTCCTTTTCAGCGACGGGTGATGGGGGCAGTTATGCCGTGGAGATTGTCGATTCCCGGGGCACCCCGGTATACCGCAATCCCTACAAACGGATCGGCGGATCGGAGACCACGGTGATGCCCTTCACCGTCGCCAAGACAGACACCTACACCCTGCGCCTTGTTGGCGCCGAGGGGGAATGCGGCTATTCGGTGGCTATTGCTCCCAAGCAGTAGCCCCGCTTGTGCGGCTGGGCGGTCCCGCTTCCCTGGCGGCGACCATTCCCTTGATCCGTTCCACCACCACGTCCACGGCCGCCTCCACCTCGGACGACATCTGCTGGGTGAACTCCTTGATTTCCTTGACCTCGATCAAGAGGATGCGGATATCGGCGGGCATCTCCTCGGGAAAACAGACATAGCCGGTCTTGAGGGTCGTGCCCAGGGTGACGGCATGGGAATTGACCAGGGCATGGGTGGTGAAGATGTCGTCCACCCCGACTTCGAGAATGGAACCCGGTTCGTTGCCGAGCATGCAGGCATCGACGATGATCGCCTGATCACAGCCGCGGATCTTGTCCATCACCTCAAACCCCACGGTAAAAACCACCTCCGTCCGGCAGGGAATCCCTTCCTGCTCCAGCCGTTCCACCACCACCACCCCGGCGCGGTCATCCTGAAGATAGGGATTGCCGATACCGATCACGACGCATTGTGTTTGCATGCCACTCCGGCGGAAAAAAGTTATGGATGTTAAGTCTGTAGCCCCTTGGCCCCCCCAAAAAGACTACAGACTCACAGGCTCAACGCCTACTTAAAAATTCTTCAACGTCTTGTAGAGGGTGCCGTTGTTGTCAAAGATTTCCACCAACAGCGGCGATTGGCCGCCGGTCACGGTGTGGGTGGCGCAGGCCAGGCAGAGGTCGTAGGGGCGGAAGGCCATTTCCACGTAGTTGAGCATGGCCGGCGACACATCGCCATTTTTGATGAAGTGCTTGGCCGCCTTCTTCACCGCCAGGTTGATCGGGGCGTTGTTGTGGGTGGTGGCCACGATCAGGTTGGCGTTGGTGACGATGCCCCGCTCGTCGGTGGTGTAGTGGTGGATCAGGGTGCCGCGCGGCGCCTCGATGATGCCCACGCCCTCGCCCGGACAGGAGGTCGGCTTGGTCCAGGTGTCCTTGCTGGTGATCTCGGGGTCACGGGAGAGTTGGAGGCACTTCTCGGCGGCGTTGAGCAGCTCGATCGCCCGGGCCCAGTGGTAGGCCAGGACGTTATGCACCGGCCGCGCGCCGAAGGTGGCGTGGAATTTCTCGAAATGCTGCTGCGCCAGCGGCGTGTCCATGCCCCCCACGATGTTCATCCGCGCCAGCGGGCCAACCGCGTAGATGTTGGTGCCCGGCCCTTCGACAATGCCCTTCCAGGGGCCGATCTTCTTCTGGTAGGGGAATTTCAGATAGGTCCACGGCTGGACGCGCTCGGAGATAAAATCGAGGTATTCCTTGCCGTTGAAGCTGCCCACCGGGTTGCCGGCCGAGTCGATGATCTTCTGGGTGCCGTCGTAGTAGGTGATATTGTCGTTCTCGTCCACCGAGCCCATGTAGCCGACCTCGACCTTGTACATATCGCCGGTGACCAGCTCCATATACTTGTCGTTTTTCAGCACCACATCCTCAAAGACCTTGAGGGTCAGCTCGCCCAACCCCACCAGCTCCTGGGACCACTCCTCGATCTGCTTGCGCTCCTCCTCGCTCAGCTGCTTGGACCAGCCGCCGGGGATGGCCGCCACCGGATGATTGGGCTTGCCACCGAGCAGTTCAAAAATCTTCACTGCCAGACCCCGACGGCGCAGGACCTCACGGCCGGTTTCCGCGCCCACGGCGTTGATCAGGCCAACCACGTTGCGCACCGCGGGATTGGCCTCCGGCCCGACGACAAAGTCCGGCAGCCCCAGGGCATAGAGGATCACCGAGTGGTCCTCGACATAGTGGGCGTTGAAGAACAGTTCGCGCAGCTTGCGGCCGGCCGGCGGCGGGGTGACGCCGAAGACGCCGTCCGAGGCCTTCATCGAGGCGGTGAAATGGACGCCGCGACAGACACCGCAGACAGTGGACACGGTGCGCGGTACCTCCTCCATGGGCATGCCCTGGAGGAATTTTTCAAAGCCTCGGAATTCCACGGTCTGGAAAAAGGCGTCGTCCACATTGCCGGCATCATCCAGGAAAATGGCAATCTTGCCATGGCCCTCAAGACGGGTGATCGGGCTGATTTCGATTTTTTTCATGCTGCGTTCTCCTTCTGCTCGGCGACCCGATGGTTGAGTTTCGAGGCCGTATGGCTGTAGCGATAAAACATCTTGGCCATATCGTTGTATTTTTCAATGAACTGTTCGGCAACGGCCTCGCTGGCCATGCTGGAGGCCAAGGTGGAGACGCAACGGGCACCGAAATCCTTGATACCGGGGATCGGGCCGCCGCAACCGCGACAGGGGATGTTGACGTTGAGGCAGGAGGCACCGCAGTCGCCCTGGGTCACCGGGCCAAAGCACATGTAGCCCTGTTGCAGCAGGCAGATGTTGGGGTCGGGCCGGTCGTCGATGGTGCGTTTGATCTCACCGATGGGCAGCCGTTCCTGGCCGGTGAGGGCCGGATTGCGCTTGCAGGTGTCGCAGACCGCCTTGCCGCCGGTGAGCCAGGAACCCGCCGGGGGCAGGTCGCCGGCAACAATGGCGCCGACCAGTTTGCCGACGAACGAGGGATGGGGCGGGCAGCCGCCGACATAGTAATCCACAGCCACCACCTGATCGATGGTCGAACAGGTGTCGAGGATGGCGGGGATGGTCAGGTTGTACTTGCCGTCGAGCAGGTACTCCGGTTCGGGATAGACGCCTTCCGGGTTGTCAGTGGAAAAGGAATCCTTGTAGGCCTGGCGGAACAGCTCCTCCTTGGTATGCAGGTCGCCAAGCGCGGCGATACCGCCCAGGGTGGCACAGGCGCCGAAGGCCACCAGCACCTTGGATTTGGCCCGCAACACCTGGACGGTGTGCAGGTTTTCGGTGTTGCGGATCATGCCGTCGACAAAGGCCAGGTCGATGGATTTATCCGGCATATCTTCCAGGTCCTGATACTTGACGTCGGCCACGGTTGGCGCCCAGAAGACGATTTCCAGGTGCTCCAGGGCATCGACCAGTTTTTCCGAGAGGTCGACCACGCTCATCTCGCAGCCCGCGCAGCCGCCGGCCAGCAGAAAGGCGGTCTTCAGTTTATTTGCCATGACCATTTCCTCCTTTGAGCGGGTTGGGACCCAGCTCCTGCAACTCCTTGGTAAACTCCTCCACCACCTCGGCGAACCGGTAGCCCTCGGCACCGGAGATCCATTCCAGACGGAAGCGGCGGGAATCAAAACCGCTGTCCTCAAGCAGTTGTTTCAATATTTTCATCCTGTTGGCGGTTTTGTAGTTGCCGGTCTTGTAATGGCAATCGCCAAAGTGACAACCGCCGACCAGCACGCCGTCGGCGCCGTTGGCCAGGGCTTCCATGACATGCTCTGGCTCCACCCGGCCGGAGCAGGGTACCTTGATCAGCTTGATCGAGGGCGGGTATTTGGCCCGCAGGTTACCGGCCAGGTCCGCGCCGGCATAGGTGCACCACTGGCAGGCAAAGCCAACGATATTGGGTAGAAAGGACATCAGGCCACCTCCTTGATCAGACGTTGTTCGCTTTGGATCTCGCTGATGATACCGCTGCGGTCGATCTGCGAGAGGGCGGCCACCTGGGCGGGATCACATCCCATGGCCAGAGCCAGCAACTGGGTATAGTAAAAGGTCGGAATCGGTTCGAAGTCGATCAGGCCGCGCTCCTTGAGGATCGGCTGGGACATGTCGAACTGGAGGAAGCAGGACGAACAGGTGGTGACGATCAGGTCGGCGTCGGTTTCCTCCTTGATCGACAGCAGTTTGTCGCGGAACAGCTTCAGCGATTTCTCCACGTCGGTGGAACGCATGCCGCCCATGCCGCAACAGCTCTCCAAACGGGAATAATGCGGCACGGTGGCGCCGGTGGCCTCGCAAAGATCGCGGAGGATGGTCGGATAGTAAGGGTTGTCCTCCTTGATCTTGTAGACATCCGAGGGCCAGAGGGTGTGGCAACCGGTCTGCACCGCAATTTTCAGTCCACCAAGGGAGTACTTAAGATTCTCGCGGATCTTCTCCACGCCCACCTTGCGATGGAGCACATGGGCGACATGGTAGATGTCCGAGGTGCCCTTGAACTCGCGGTTGATGGCGGCGAGGCTCTGATTGACCGCCTTGCGTCGCGCCGGGTCATCGAGAAAGTGCTTGGCCTCGGAGAGCACGCCAAAGCAGGAGTTGCAGCCGGTCATGATGTCCACGCCCTGGGCTTCGGCGATGGTGATGTTGCGGCTGGAGATGGCGCACCAGGTGTTGAGGTCGAATGAGGGGGCCGTGCCCCAGGCCGGGCAACAGGAGGCGCCCTGCAGGTCAACCGGCTCGATGCCGAGCACCGGCAGGATCTTGCGGATGGACTGCTCGATGTCCGGCGCTTTCAGCGGGATGTTGCAGCCGAGATATAATCCGATTTTTTCCATGAGTTTCACCTTGTCTATGAAAAGAGTCCCGGGGCGAAAAAGCTCCTCTGCCAAGACTCCTTATTCATTGTTCGTTGTGCGGTTGGGCAATCTGGTCCAACTCTGCTGGTTAAAAGAGTCCCAACTCGCCCATGGGGCTGTTGTTGATCAGGGTCTGGATTTCCTGCTTGGCCTGGTCGTCAAAGGCGGAGGTCGGCGTCTGGGCCGGCAGCCCCACCCGCGTGCGCAGCTCGCGGGGGTCGGTGTACACCGCGTGCCCGGTCTCGAACAGGTTCATCTGGCTGGTGACCGAGGAGGTCGAAAAGGCCAGCTGATTGGCCTGGTAGCGGCGAAAGGCAAACACCACCTCCTGCGGGCGCACGTCGCGCGGGCAGACCTCGGTGCAGCGGTTGCAGGCCTGGCAGCCCCAACTGGAGGCGTCTTCGATGATCTCCTCCAGCTCGCCGCTCTGCAGGTGACGGATCAGGGTGCGGCACAGCAGGGGGAATCCGGCGCGGACCCCGGGACAGACCGCCGAACAGGCGCCGCATTGGATGCAGTTGAGGATGTTGTGGCCGCCGTAGCCGATAATGGTAGCGATGGCCTCGTCGATTTTGCTTTGGTCGATAATCATGATGGTCTCTCCTCTCAGGCGGTCAGCGCCTCGATCTGGGCGAAAATCTGCGCTTCTTCATAGCCGTGCAGGACAATGGCGCCAGACGGGCAGGCCGAGGTGCAGACGCCGCAGCCCTTGCAGGCACTCATCTCGATCCGGGCTCTAGGGCCATTGTCAGAGGGTTGCATGCTGATGGCGTGGTAGGGACAGAGCGGCACGCAGATGCCGCAACCGGAGCAGATCTCCTGATGCACCTCGGAGATGATCGGCTCGATCTTGACCTTGCCCTGGGCCAGGGGCACGGCAGCGGCAGCGGCAGCCCCCTTGGCCTGGGCCACGGTGTCGGGGATATCCTTGGGCCCCTGACAGCAGCCGGCCACGAACAGGCCTTCGACCGCGGTTTCGACCGGTCCCAGTTTGGGATGCAGTTCGCGGAAGAAGTTGGAGCCGCAGAACTGGAGGCCAAGCTTCTGCGCCAGGCCCACCGCATCCTTGGGCAACTCGACCGCCGTGGCCAGAACCACCAGGTCGGACGCGTACTCGATCGGGGTGGCGGCCTCCATGTCGTAGGCGAGCACGCGCAACTTGTCGCCGGGCAGCATCTCCAGCCCGCCGACCTTGCCTTTGAAGAAGTTGATCCCCATCTTGCGGGCGCCGGTGTAGTACTCCTCGTAGCCCTTGCCAAAGGCGCGCACATCGATGAAGTGCATGTTGATGGTGATCTGTGGGTACTTCTCCTTGATCAGGCGGGCCTGCTTGATCATGTACATGCAGCAGAAACGCGAACAGTAGGAGTGGAAGTGCTCGTCGCGCGAGCCCATGCAGGAGACAAAGGTGATGGTGTGCGGCTTTTCGTGATCCGAGGGCCGCAGCAGCTTGCCCTCGGTCGGCCCGGTGGCGGAGATGATGCGCTCCAGCTGCAAGGCGGTGATGACATTGGGCGAGGCTGGGGCCATTTCCTTGAACCAGTCCTTGTCCATCACCTGATAGCCGGTGGCGACGACGATGGAGCCGACCTCGATCTCGCGGATCGTTCCGTTCGGGTCATGGGCAAGGGAGCGGTTGATGGCCTCGGCCGGACAGGCGCGTTCGCAGGGCGCGAGGATCGGCCGGCCGGTCTTCTGGTTGCTTTTCGGCTGGGTGCCGATTTCGCGGCCAGCGCAGTTGATGCAATGGTCGATGTCGATCACCGCCTTTTTCGGCACCGCCTGCGGGAACATGATGAAGGCGGCCCGGCGGTCGGAGAGGCCGGCATTGAACTCGTCCGGGGTCTTGGCGGGGCACTTGGAGGCGCAGTCGCCGCAGCCGGTGCACTTGTTCCAGTCGACATAGGTCTGCTTGCGCCGCACCTTGACCTTGAAGTTGCCGATATAGCCGCTGACATCGTCCACCTCCGAATAGGTCATGGTTTCGATGTTGGGGTGGTTATAGGCCTCGACCATCATCGGCGTGAGGATACAGGCCGAGCAGTCGTTGGTGGGAAAGGTCTTGTCGAGTTGGGCCATCACACCTCCAATGGAGGGGCGTTTTTCGACCAGATAGGTCTTGTGGCCCATGTTGGCCAGTTCCAGGGCGGCGCTGATGCCGCCGATGCCCGCGCCAATGACCAGGGCCGCGTCGGTGACCGGCACAAACTTGTCTTCCAGCGGTTCGAGATTGCGGGCCTTGGCCACGGCCGAAGCCACAATCTGCTTGGCTTTCTCGGTGGCACCCTCGTGATCGTGGGCATGGACCCAGCTGTCCTGGTCACGGATATTGGCCATCTCGAACAGGTACTTGTTGAGCCCGGCCTTTTCGACGGCCGCGCGGAAGATCGGCTCGTGGGTTCGCGGCGTACAGGCAGCGACCACGACCCGGTCCACCACGCCGTCGCGGACATCCTGCTTGACCATCTCCTGCCCTGAATCCGAGCACATGAACAGATCCTTGCGCGCAATCACCACATCGGGAAGCGTTTCCGCAAAGTCGCGGACCGCCGCCACGTCGATGACGCCGGCAATGTTGGAACCGCAATGACAGACGTACACTCCGACTTTCGCCATACAGGCCTCCTTCTCTCAAATAATAGGTCTCCGCGAATTCGCGCCCACAGGCCAGCTGGCCTTTTCTGCTGTCACCGGTTTTGACATATATTTTATTGATTTTTCAGTTCTATTTTACTGAAAACTGTCCCGGCGATCACACAGGTGCCCTTTCTATAGAAAAGGCGGCCATTCTTCGCAATATATTTTCTATTTTGCACATATCGCACAAGTTGATTCATTGGTAGCCCCAGAACCCCTCCACATGGTTGCCAATAAGCGGAAATTATTATTTTTCAAAACTGTCTTCTCCTCTCCCTGATCGCCAATACTCGCAGCGCAAGGGGATTGCTTGTTGCCCGTTTTTTGTCGGCCTCTCGCTTTTTTTGTTGCGGCGATAATCGCCCATTACGCACAAAATCCTCCTTCTACCTCAATGGACAGCCCATGCGGGCGGGACATGCCCCACTGCGCCGATGCGATGCAGCGCAGGATCACGAAACACGAAGGAGCAAAACGAGCAGGGAAGAAAACGGTCAACCGGGGGCGAAAAGATGCGTGGCGGTAGCGTGAAGACGTGCGGGAGACAATCGTTCACCCGCCGTTTGTGCTGGCAAACAGCGATGAACAAGGGGGGAGGGCCAGCCGCGCTGGCCTGGTTATGAACGCAGCTGTTGGGCGGCAGTGACCAAGGTCTGCCAGGCGGCGGAGGTGCTTTCCCTGGCATCGGGGACGATCACCAGGGTTTCGGCAAAGCCGTAATCGCGCAGGGCCTTGCGGCATTCGAGCAGGGTGTCCTGGACGATTTCGCGGGGGTGATTGCCAAACAGATTATAAACCAATCCCAACAAGGGAATGCGGCGTGCCTTGATCGCCTCGAGGCTGAGCCGGGTATGATTGATCGACCCAAGGCGGGGCGAGCAGACAAGGAGCATCGGCAGCTGCCTCGCGGCAAAATAGTCGAGCAGCAGCAGCTCCGGGTTGAGCGGCACCAGCAGACCACCGGCTCCCTCCACCAAGAGCCAGTCATGGTGCTCCTGTAGGGTGGCCATGGCCCGGTCCAAAACCTGGGCCTCGATCACCCGGCCGACCATGCGGGCCGACAGCAGCGGCGAGGCCGGATAGGGAAAGACGTACGGACAGGTGGTGCCATCGCGGTCAAACGCGGACAACGGCTGGCCCATCAGCTGCCGGTGAAGGCGAATATCATCAGACGTTTCGGCGCAGCCGGTCTGCACCAGTTTGAGGGTGGTGACCTTGTGCCCCTGCTGGATGAGATACCGGGCGAACAACCCGGTCACATAACTCTTGCCGACATCGGTATCGATGCCGCCCACGGCAATGGTGACGTGCGCTGCGGTCATGCGTATTCCTCGCGGAGGATGAAGACTAACCGATCCGTCCCTCTGCCTGGTACCGGGGGCGGGCCACAATGAACATCGGATGATAGGTCAGACGGACGCCCTGCTGGCCGGAGAACCGATCTCTGTACGCGTGGCTGAAGGCGTTAACCTGGCGTCTGGTCCAGGGGCGTTGACCGATCGAATTGACGCCGGTGGCCCGCAGGTGCTGGAGCACGGCGATCGGGTCCGGATACCACAGGGTTTCCCGTGTCTCCTCGGCGGCCAGAATGTCGAACCGTTCCGCCACCACTGTCCGCAGCTGATCCAGATTGCGATAGGCCAGCCCCACGCCGGTCACGGCGCGAATCTCGGCCAGATTGTCCTTGCCGTAGAGGGAAAACGCCAGGGTGCCCTGGGGCTGCAGGTGACGATGCAGTTTGGCGCACAACGCCGGCAGATCATGCACCCAGTGCAGGGTGGACGAGGAAATGATCAAATCATAGCGTGCCGGCAGCCGAATCGTTTCGATATCCCCAGCCAAGAAGGTGATATTGTCGACCCGGAGACCAGCCTTGCGGCACACGCACTGTTCGAAGGCGGCCACCAGGTCGCTGACCGTCAGCTGCTGGATCGACGGGTAGCGCTCCAGCACCTTTTCGGTGAGCAGTCCCGTGCAGCAGCCGATCTCGAGAATCTGTTCCGGGGTCACCCCGGGGGCGCTGTCGTTCAGCAAGCCCAGGAGGCGGTCAGCCACTCGATGCTGCACCGTTGCCTGCTGTTCGTAGGTGGCGGCGGCCTGCTCGAACCGGAGTTTGATCAGTTTCTTGTCGGGAATCATCGGGATCGATCGGGTTACGTCGTACATATTTCCAAAACCTCGCAACCCAACGGAGCTGATACCGTGCCGAAGCGGAAGGATGGGAACGATGAAAAAACGGGACGCTGACTTTCGCTGCGAAACTCGGGCCTAGAACCCCCAAAGCAGGCTGCCTTCAACCCACCCGGTTACCCCTTGGCCGTGCTCGACCTTGACCCAGGTGCCTTGACGTTCCAGGGTCTTGAACACCACACCGTAACTGGCCGTTGCCACCACCGCGGCCTTGGTGCTCGGTTCGCGGCGCACGTTGATCTGCTGCGCGGTGCCGCGGTTGGCCTTGACGATCATGTGCGGCGTGGCCCGGGTGGTTTTCTTGTGCACCCACCCGCTGCTGCCCTCAAAATCCTGGACCTGCAACCAGTCGCCCTTGGTGGCGAGCACCTCGAGCGGGAATCCGTCGCTGATTTTCCACAACACCTCATGCTCGGTGCCTGGACCGGAGCGCATGTTGATCTCCTCGCCGGCAATGGATACCATCTCGGCCGCAGCAACGGAACGGACCAGCAGCAACAGCGAAACAGTGCAGGCAAACAGAGCACGTCGCAAGGTCATGACCGGGCTCCTTGATTGCAGGATGGATCGGGCGATGTCCTCGCCGCCAACGAAAGCGTGTGCCCGGCAATGTCCAGGGACAGCGCCTGCTGACGGCACTCGGTGCAGCAACGCAGGCAGCGGATGCATTCGGCACTGTTCGGCGATTCGTCAACGCGAACGCCCACCGGGCACACCCGATGGCACGCACCGCACTTTGTACAGGCATCGGCAGTAAATTTCAACTGAATCAGGCTGTACCGGTTCAACAGGCCGTAAAAAGCGCCCAGGGGGCAGAGGGTGCGGCAAAATGGCCGGGAAGCGACGATGCTCCACAGGAGGAGAGACGCCAGGAGAGCCAGTTTGTAGCCATAGAGCAGGCCGGCGGCGGGCCGCAGATCCGGGCTGAGGAGCAGCATGGGAATGCCTGCCTCCAGGGTGCCGGCCGGGCAGAGATAGGTGCAGAACCAGGGTTTGCCCATGCCGAACTCATCGACCACTACCAGCGGCAGCACAAGCACCAGCAGCAGCAACACCAGATACTTGCCCCAGCCCAGCACCCGTGGCACAGCGAATGTGGGTGAGGGGATGCGGTGCAGCCACTCTTGCACTAGGCCGAAGGGGCAGGCCCAACCGCAGAGCAACCGCCCGAATAGGGCACCGAGCAAGCCCATGCTGCCCAGTACATAGGTGCCGAGATGGTATTGCCCGGCCTGGAGCGACATCCGCACCCCCAGCAGCAACTGTTGAAGACTGCCGATGGGGCAAAAGGTGGTCGAGGCCGGGCAGGAATAGCAGTTGAGGCCGGGCGAGCAGAGCACTTTCAGCGGTCCCTGATAGAGCGTGCCGCTCCAAGGAAATCCCCAATAGCCATTGGACAGGAACAGCCACAGGATCTGGATCCATCTGCGCAGGGTTTCCATGTCCAGCCCGTTCACCCGATCCCGATGCAGCCCAGGCAGATGGCACGGGCCTGTTCGAGCACCCGCGTCGGCTCATCGACGGCAATGCCGATCAGCAGCAGAAGTAGAAAAAAACCGATCACCACCAAGGGGGCAATGCGCCTTTGCCGCTCCTTGCTCGGGCCTGGTGATCGCCGCGGTGCCATGCCGGTTCCCAAGGTCGTTAGCGTAACAGCAGACTGGTCAACCGATCCAGGTCATCGCTGGAGTAGTATTCGATCTCCAGCTTGCCGCGCTTGCCCTGCTGGACAATGCGCACCTTGGTGTGCAGCTGATTGGTCAACTGATTGACCACGGCGGCGCAGTACGCCGGAGGGAGCTCTTCCGCCGGCGGCTTGGGAGCCGTAGCTTCACCGGTCTTGTCGGTGGCCGGCGCCTGCGACTTTTTGCCGCACAGCCGCTCCGCCGCCCGCACCGACAGTTCCTCGTTGACGATCCGGTCGCGGATCTGGCGCAGCTGTTCCGGCTGATCCTTGACCCGTAGCAGCACGCGAGCATGCCCTTCGCTGATCACCCCCTGGACCACATCGTCCTGCAAGGGCTGCGGCAGCTGGAGGAGGCGCAGCACATTGGTGATGGTGGAGCGCTGGCGGCCGACCTTTTTCGCCACCTCCTCCTGGGTGAGATGAAATTCCTCCATCAACCGGGCATAGGCCATGGCCTCCTCGATGGGGTTGAGGTCGTGGCGCTGGATGTTTTCGATCAGGGCCAGCTCCAGGCTCTCGTTGTCGCTGGCCTCGTCCATGACTACCACGGGAACCTCGTCGCGCCCTGCCAGCTTGGCGGCCCGCAGCCGCCGCTCGCCGGCAACCAGGGTATACCGGTTGCCGCCCCCCCTGACGACCAGCAGCGGCTGGATCACACCTTTCTCCCGGATAGAATCGGCCAACTGTTGCAGCTTGTCGGCATCGAAATGGCTGCGCGGCTGATTAGGGTTTGGCGATATTTTATCGATATCACACATAAAATACTTATCTTCCGCGACCAGGTCATCTTCGGGCAGCAGGGCGCCCACGCCCCGGCCCAAGGGGTTCTTGCCCATGCTCAGGCCCTCGCCTTGGTTCGTTTGAGGAATTCGCCGCCCAGCTGCCGGTAGGCCTTGGCCCCGGTACTGCCGGGATCGTATTCGATGATCGTCTGTCCGTGGCTGGGGCTTTCACTCAGCCGGACATTACGTGGAATGACGGTCTTGTAGACCTGGTCGCCAAAGTGCTTTTGAATCTCGCTGGCCACCGAATGGGTCAACCGATTGCGACGGTCGTACATGGTGAGCAACAGCCCCTCGACATACAGTTCGCGATTCAGGGTCTTTTTCACCTTGCGGATGGTCTGGATCAACTGGGCCAGTCCTTCCATGGCGAAATATTCACACTGCATGGGGATCAGCACCGAGTCGGCGGCGGTAAGACTGTTGATGGTGAGCATGCCCAGGGAAGGGGGGCAGTCGATCAAAATGTAGTGGAACTGTTCCCGCACCGGGCGAAGCAGGGCTTTAAGCCGTTTCTCCCGATTCTCCTGACTGATCAACTCCACCTCGACCCCGACCAGATCAATGGAAGCCGGGAGGATGGAGAGATTCTTCTGTTTGGTGGGCAAAATGCAGTCGACGGCCTCCTTGGCGCCGGTGTAGCAGCTGTAGATATTCTTGTCCTCATTGGTATTGAACAGTCCGACCCCGCTGGAAGCATTCCCCTGCGGATCGGAATCCACCAGCAGTACTTTCTTCCCCTTGTCGGCCAGTACGGCCGCCAGGTTCAACGCAGTGGTGGTCTTGCCGACGCCGCCCTTCTGGTTGGCAAGGGCGATGATGTGTGTATCCAAGGTAAATATTCTCCCGACAACTCTTTGTTGATGAAACATTCGGGGAGTATACTATACTCTCGCTTCCCAGTGAACAGTTCTCTTGCTTTTTAAACAACTTTGCCCATGTTTCACGTGAAACAAAGTCGGCGCAGGACCCAGGTATGACGGATTATAGCGATGTACTCATTATCGGCAGCGGTGTGTCAGGTCTTTCCTTTGCCTTGAAGGCGGCGCAGTTTTCCAGGGTGACCCTGATCACCAAAAAGAAAAAGGCGGACACCGCCACCAATTTGGCTCAGGGCGGCGTGGCAGCGGTGCTCTCGGTGGAGGACTCCGTGGATGCTCACATCGCCGACACCCTGTGTTCGGGCGATGGGCTGTGCAACGAAGAGATCGTGCGCATCGTCACCACCGAGGGGCCGGATCGGGTTCGAGAGTTGATGGCACTGGGTGTTCGGTTCCAGAAAGGGAAAAACGGCGAAGGCTTTGATCTGGGCATGGAAGGCGGCCATTCGGCCAGGCGGGTGGCCCACGCCTCGGACCTGACCGGCAAGGAGATCGAACGGGCCTTGCTGGAGCAAATAGCCGCCAATCCCAATATCGAGGTCCTGGAAAATCATCTGGCCATCGATCTGCTCATCGAATCCAAGGCGCGTGGACGGGACAGGACCAATGGTGATCGCTGCCTGGGCGCGTATGTCCTCAACCGGGTCAGCGGTGAGGTTGAAACGAGAATCGCAGGTGTAACCGTGCTCTGCACCGGCGGCTGCGGCAAGGTGTATCTGTACACCACCAACCCGGATATCGCCACTGGCGATGGGGTGGCCATGGCGTACCGGGCCGGGGCCAAGGTGGCGAACCTGGAGTTCATCCAATTCCATCCCACCTGTTTTTTCAACCGGGAGGCGAAAAATTTCCTCATTTCCGAGGCGGTGCGCGGCGAGGGCGGCATCCTGATCAACCAACAGGGGGAAGCCTTCATGAAAAAGTACGATGACCGGGGCGATCTTGCCACCCGCGATGCGGTGGCGCGGGGCATCGACGCGGAAATGAAGGCCACCGGCGCGGACTGCGTGTTCCTCGACATCACGCACAAACCGGCCGCCTTCCTCAAGGAACGATTCCCTAACATCTACACGACCTGCAAACAGCACGGCGTCGACCTGACCAAGAAACCCATCCCTGTGGTACCGGCCGCCCACTACATGTGCGGCGGGGTGCTGGTCGATGCCTGGGGCCGCAGTTCGATCACCAACCTGATGGCCCTGGGGGAAACGGCCTGCACCGGATTGCACGGCGCCAACCGCCTCGCCTCCAACTCCCTGCTCGAAGCGGTGGTCTTTGCGCACCGGGCGGCTGAAGTGCTCAAGGAACAGATGGAGGGCATCCGCCGTCTGGACCGCATCTCCGTGGACCCTTGGCGGACGGGGGGCGCGGCCCTGCTCGACGAATCGATCCTGATCAAACACAACTGGGATCAGGTGCGCCAGTTGATGTGGGACTATGTGGGAATTGTCCGCCGGACAAAACGGCTGGAGCTGATGCAGACCCGGTTGGGCTGGATGCTCAAGGAGATCAAGGAGCATTTTTACGATTATCTGCTCACCCCGGATCTGGTCGAATTGCGCAACCTGGCGGTGGTGGCCGATCTGATTGTTCAGAGCGCCAGCCAACGCAAGGAGTCGCGCGGCTTGCATTACATTCTCGACTACCCGGAAAAGAACGACCGGGACTTCAGACAGGACACCATTCTGCAAAAATAAAATCAAGCGCCCCCGGAGCACTGATCTCCGGGGGCGCTTGGTTGAATCATTGCTGGGGCTTCAATTGCTGCATCGCCTCCTGCATCTGCCGCATCGCTTCTTCCTGTTCTTCCTTGCTCATGCCCTCGTTTTCCATGCCCTGGCGCATCATTTGCTCCATGCCGCCTGTCCCCATCATGCCCATCGGCCCGGCCTGCTGGATTTCCTTGGCACCATCGGGTTTCTTGAGGGTGGCCACCATGTGCTGAATGGTGCCGCTCATCATGTTCTCCATTTCCGGATTACGCTCGGCCACAATACCGGCGGGAGGGGCAAAGACACGATCTGGTATGGCCGAATCGGTATCGATCTTGGTGGCCAGGTTGAGATTCTTCACGCCCATCATCGATACTTCGGATTTGAGAGGGATGTCGCTGCCATGCAGCAGGAAGACGGTGGACATGCCGCCCACGGTGGCCACATCGCAGTCATAGCCCATCAGTTTCTCGCTCTTCTGCGTCACCGAACCTCCGAAATTGGTGGCTAGGCCTGCGCCGAGTTCCGTGGCGTTTCTCTCGAAATTCTTTTTCTCCTCAGCACTGAGTTTGTTATACTCGGCCTGATAGATCTTGCTCGGGTTGGTGGTTTTTTCCCCTTTTTGCTCGATCAGATCATAGGTGGTGATCCAGTCTGGATCGGTGATCTCAATGGTGTCCGCCTTGGTGGTTTCTCCCATGATCGTGGTCGTGGCCGTATGGTACTTTGCCCGGATCTTGCCATATTCCTTGATATACAAGGTGTCCTTGCCCTGCTCGCTGCCGGTCAGCTCGTAATGGATGGTGGCCTGCTTGAAGGGCAGCTTCTTTTCCCAGGGCAGATCATCGGCCCAGGCGGGGGCGTGCACCACCAGCAGGCTGAGGGGAAGGATCAACAGCTTTCGTTTGAATATCATGGGTCACTCCTTGGGTTGAACAGCAAAATGAGGCAGCCGGGCTGCGCGTATCGGGTCAACGCCCTATTGTAGCGGCTGGCACTGAAGAAACAAGAAAAAGAGAGGAAAGGGCATGCTTTCGGTCATACAGCAAATCGCGGAACGGAAAATCCAACAGGCCATGGCCGAGGGCACCATTCCCGATCTGAGCCACTGGAAAGGCAAGCCGCTGCCGCCGGATGACCTGGCCCATGTGCCTGCCGATTTGCGCATGGGCTACCGGTTGCTGAAAAATGCCGGCTACGTGCCGGAGGAGGTTGCCCTGCAAAAGGAAATCACCCGGTTGGAACAGCTGCTGGACGGTTGCCGCGACGAAAAAGAAAAAGTTCGACAACTCAAAAAGATAAGCTGCCTGAAAACCAAGATCGAATGCCGTATGGGCCGAAGCGTCGAACTGGGCGAGGATGGACCGTATTACAACCGGGTGGTGGATCGGCTGTCAACCGGGAAGAAGGGCTGACAGCCGAAAGGATTACAGCTCTGTGACATGCTCGAACAGGGTGCGATCCTGGTCGATCTTCTCCCGGCCGCCGATGGTTGCCCGGATGGGCTTGGCGGAGAGCTGGGCGAAAAGCGGAGCAAAACCGCGCAGGTCGTCGACGCTGGTGCGAATGATTTCTTCGATCCGCTGTTGCCGGAAGGCCGGAGTGATCCCCGCCAGATAATCGTTGCGGGCGGTGGCCCCCCGGGTGGCCGGCCCCTGATGGGGCGTTGCCGTGCCATAGGCGCCGACGATCAATTGCTGCAGCGATTCATCGGACAGAGACAGGCTGCCGATCACCTTGGCCAGGGCTTCATAGGCCTCGAAGGTTTTCCGTACTTGGGGATCGCGGTAGCTGATCATGCCGAAATTGCCGGTCAGGTGGTTGAACTGAATGAAACAGCCGTAGGCTCCACCCATCTGCCGGACCGTATTCCACAGATAGTCTCGTGACAGCCAGGTGCGCAGCACCTCGAACGAACCGTTGTAGCGCGAGGCGTCCGGGAAAAGGGTACAGGCTTGCACGTTGTACACCACTTCGGCGGAGGTGGTGAAGGCCTGGGTCGCGGGCACGGTCGGAAAGGACGGGCGTGCCGGGACCACGGGCAGATCGGGCAGGGCGTTGACCAAAGAGGCGCCCAGTTCCTGGAAGCGGCTAATTTCCCGGTCCTCGGCGGTGATCGTCACAATCAGCCCTTGGCGGCGGAGCAGCAGGTCGCGGATCTGGCGGAGGGCGGCATGGAGCGTGGCCTCGTGCTCAAGGTAGTTACCAGCCAGGCCTTTGAGGTGAAGATAGGCCTGAATGCCGTGGATCTGTTCGTTATACTGCCCGGCGCGGCTGAGATGGGAAAAGGCCCTGGTCAGGGCCAGGGAATAGCCGTCGCTCTGCGCCGCATGTTCGGCCCAGGCGAATTCCCGGTGGATAATCTCCTCGATGTGATGCTCGTCGGAAAAATCGACCGAGGCCAGCACTTCGCTGATCAGGTCAATGGCCTGTTCCAAATAGGCCGACAGCACCTTGGCATGCACCCACAGAATCGGCCGCACGGTCTGAGGCTCGCCCTGACGCACGTAAACCTGGACGGAATGGGAAAAGTCGCCGGTACACAGGTTGATCGCCTTGGCGAACTGCATGTAATCCTTCTGCTCGGTACCGATCTCGGTGAGGATGGTGGCGAACAGGTCGAGATAGGGCAGCAGCTCCAAGGGCAGGGCCGAGCAGTCGAACCCAAGGTCCAGATAGCAGATGCCGTTGGTCTCCAGGTCGTTGATCAGCAGTTCGGTGTGCCCAAGCAGTGCCGGCTGGACGGCATGGAAGGGCGGATGGGCATCCAGGTCGGCCAGGGTGAGCCGGGGCAGGCGACGCAGATCGTCCACCGTGTTGGCCGCGCTCTGCAGGGCGATCAGTTCCTGGGTTCGCTCGACCAGCCGACGGCGGCCGTCGGTGTCCAGCGATTGGCCGAAGGCGTCAAGCCGTTGCTGCTCTTCCTGGAGGTTCTGGGCCATTTTCTCGGCGTCGGGTGCCAGGGTGACGGTGACCGTGGCCGGATTGTCGAGCAGATAGGTCCGGATCAGTTGCTCGAAGTAGCCGTTTTCCGTGGCATCCTTGCGAATTTCCGCCAACAGGGCGTCGATCTGCAGGGCTTCGAAGGGGGTCAGGCCGTGCTTCATGGCCGGCAGAGCCTTGCCGATCAGATCCAGGCCACGCTGAGCCTTGTTCATTTCCTCCCGCACCGAAAACTCGTAGCGGTTCAACTCGGAAAGCACCAGGTCCTTGTCGAGACGCTCCTCGACCATGCGGGACAGGGTCGCCTTGTACAGGGCCAGGAAGTGGTCGCGTTTCTCTGGATCGGTGCCGACCAGATAGGTGATCATCAGGGTTTTGAAGCTGGCGTTCGAAAGAAACAATCCACCGAAATCTTTACACAAATACGCATTGATAATCGCCTTTTTCAATGGCGAGCCATCGGAGTTGAACAGGATGTTGGCGATGATTTGGAAGGCGGCGTTGAGTTTGCGGTCGTGGACCGTGCCCACGGTTGAGCTGATGGCGAGAAAGGTTTTCTGTGCGGTGGGACTGCCCGGCTGCACCGGGTAGGTGTCCTCGATACACAGCGGTTCACGGAGATCAAGTCCGGGCTCGATCCGCGCCTTGGCCGCCGGTGCGGTGTAGCGGGCTAGAAAGTTCTGCTGCACATAGGCCAGCTCCTCGTCGAGCGGGGCATCGCCATAAAAAAACAGGGTGCAGTTCGAGGGGTGATAGTGGCCGCGATGAAATTCCACGAACTGCTCGAAACTGAGGTCCGGGATGCGCCGGGGATCGCCGCCGGATTCGTGGGCATAGGTCGACTGCGGCATCAGGCCGCGATAGATGTGGTGGAACAGGGAGCGGATCGGGTCGGAGTAGGCCCCCTTCATCTCGTTGAACACGACGCCCATGTACTGCAGCTGGTCCTCCTCGTTTTCCAGGTGATAATGCCACCCTTCCTGTTCAAAGGTCGAGCGCAGCAGCAAGGGGTTGAACACCACGTCGCAGTAGACGTCCATGATGTTGAAGTATTCCTTGAGATTGCGGGTGGCGAAGGGATACCAGGTGGTGTCCGAGCCGGTCATCGCATTGAGGAAGGTCATCAGCCCGCCCTTGTTGATCTCGCCGAACACGTCGCGCACCGGGTATTTTTCCGAGCCCATCAGCACCGAATGCTCAAGAATGTGGGCCACGCCGGTGGAATCCTCGGGCACGGTCATGAACGAGACGCAAAAGGTCTTGTTCTCATCCTGGTTCTTGATCGCCAGGGCCTGGCAGCCGAGCACCGCATGGGTGAAAAGGAAGACCGTGGAATGGATTTCCGGCAGGAATTCTTTCCGCTCAAGAACAAAGCCGTGGTAGGTCGAGCCGATGGCAAATGAGGTCATAACGCTCCGCTCCGTAAAAATCCCGGCATGGGTTCCATCCATCACGCCGCGGATTCGATTTTCCTTGTTTGCTGGGGGCCGGGCAATCCGGTCCGGCATGGGGTCAGAAGGTTTTGTGGGAATCCAAAAGAATGGTGACCGGGCCGGAATTTGTCAAGGAAACTTGCATCATGGCTTGAAAAACGCCGGCTTGGGTGGGAATGCCGCGCCCGCGGCAGCGGTCGATGAATTGTTCGTAGAGCTGCCGGGCCAACTCGGGCGGGGCCGCCTCGTTCCACGACGGTCGGCGTCCCTTGCGGCAGTCGCCATAGAGGGTGAATTGGGAGACCACCAGCAACTGACCGCCGACGTCGGCCAGCGAGCGGTTCATTAGCCCGCCCTCGTCCTCGAAGATGCGCAGATGCTGGATCTTATCCACCATCCAGGCCAGATCCTTGTCGGTATCGTGGCGATGCACGCCGAGCAGAACCAGCAGGCCTGCGGCGATGGCGCCGGTGACCTGCCCCTCGACCTCGACCTGGGCCTGGGTAACGCGTTGCACAACAGCTCTCATGGCTCGAAAAAAAGTGAGGGTTCAGCGGGAGGGGACGATTCGGCGCAATTCGCGGTCTCCGGCCGGAGAAAGCCGCTCAGGTACTGGACAATGGAGAGCGCGGCCAGGGCAGCGGTTTCACCGCGTAAGATATGTCGGCCCAGGGAAAAGGGCGTGAAGGACCACTGAGTCAGGAGACGGAGATCGTCGTCGTGAAGGCCGCCCTCCGGACCCAAGAACAGGCAGAGGGGACCGGGGTGATCAATGAATCGGGTCGGCAGGGCAGCCTGTCGCTCTCCTTCCCAGGCGGCCAACCGATGATCGTAGGGGGTAAAATCGGCCTGATCGAGCCGGGCCACCGGCAGAATGGCCATAGGGTTGGAGCGGTGGCACTGCTTGCAAGCCTCGATCATGATCCGTTGCCAGCGTTCCCGCTGATGGTCCCGATCTCCATGGTTTTCACAGTAGGCGGACACCACCGGCATGAAGGCCTGGGCGCCAAGTTCGGTGGCTTTTTGCACCAGCAGATCCATTTTCTTGCCTTTCAACAGGCATTGCGCCAGGGTCAGCGGGACACTGACCGCAGGGCGTTCGTTGCGGATCGCGGTGACCCTCGCTGTCACCTGGTGCTTGCCCACTGTCTGCAAAACCGCCGCACACACCTGTCCCTGACCGTCGAACAACTCGACGGCCTGCCCTGGCTTGAGGCGCAGCACCGAGGCGATGTGCCGTGCCTCCGCCCCGGACAGTTCGATCAAATCGCCGCTGTGGGCATGGTGGGGGAAAAAAAAGCGTCGCATGGCTGTTCTGTAGCATAAAAGAAGGTGGAATGCATAGCCTTCCCGCACCTACCGCAAAAAACGTCACGTCAGACCGGCGGATTACCCGGGGCCGCGCCAGAGAGGCCCATGCGCCGATAGATTTCGATGGTCAGCGGCACGCTGGCGGCCAGCGGTTTCCGCTCGACACAGACAAAGGGCTGATCGGAAAAATCAGGAAACAAGACATCCCCCGCGTACTCCCGGTCGATCCGGGTGAGGATCAGGGTTTGGGCCAGGGGCAGGGCGGCACGGTACAACTGCGCGCCGCCGATGACAAAGGCCTTGGCAGCGGTCCGGCAGCAATCGATGGCCGCCTCCAGGGAGGTCACCACCGTGCAGTCCGGATGGGGCTGGAAGCCGGGAGTCCGGCTGACCACGATATTGGTTCGCCCCGGCAGAGGCAATCCGATCGAGGTGTAGGTGATGCGGCCCATGATCACCGGATGCCCCATGGTGGTGGCTTTAAAGTGGGCCATGTCTTCCGCTATGTGCCAGGGAATGGTATGATGGCGGCCGATGACCCGATTGGCGGCCATGGCGGCGATGATGATCAATTCCACGGTGATCGCCGCCCCCTGACAAGAAGACAGAACGACCAGCCCGCGCCTGCGGGGTGATCCGCCCGTGAAGGGAGGGCGTTGGCTTCGGGGCGGCAAGACTGAGCAGGCATTCTGGGAGGAACTCATGCATTTTTTGATTTACGGGGCCGGGGCCTTGGGTCAGGCCATCGGCTGCATGCTGGCCGCGGACGGCCACAAGGTCGACCTCGTGCTTCGGCCGCGCTTTGTCGAGGCGCTGCAGACCACGGGCCTGCGGGTCACCGGCATTTTCGGCGACCACGGTGTGCCGCCGGGCCAGATCGGCCTGTTCACCGGAATCAGGGGCCGAAGCGGCCGCGACTACGAGGCCATCCTGCTCACCACCAAGACGTATGACACGGACAAGGCGATCAGCGATATCGCCGCGCTGCACGAGTGCTACTGCCCGGTGGTCTCACTGCAGAACGGCTGCGGCAACCTGGAGAAACTGGCCGAACGCCTCGGCCGCGAGCGCAGCCTGGCGGGGCGGGTGATCACCGGTTTCGAGATTGAACGGCCCGGCGTGGTGCGGATCACCGTTTCCGCGGATGCCATTCATGTGGGCGGCTGCGTGCGCGGCACCATTCCGGCGGCGGCCAAACGGCTGGCCGATGCGCTCAGCCATGCCGGTCTGCCCAGCATCGCGGTGGCGGACATCTACCAGTCGCTCTTTGCCAAGCTGCTTTACAACTGCGCCCTCAACCCGCTGGGCGCCCTCCTCGGCGTCCCCTACGGCGCCCTGGGAGAGAGCGCTGAAACCCGGATGCTCATGGATCAGGTGATCGAGGAGACCTTCGCAGTGATCAATGCCATGGGCGGCACCACCCCGTGGCCCGATGCGGCCAGCTATGGCAGGGTCTTTTACGGCCAACTGATTCCGGCCACCTCCAACCACCGGGCCTCGATGCTCCAGGACCTGGACCACAACAAACCGACCGAGGTCGAAGCCATGGTCGGCTATGTGGCGGCGCAGGGCCGAAAATTCGGCGTGCCCACGCCCTGCTGCGATTTTCTCGCCGCCCTGGTGCGGTTCAAGGAGCAGCAGATGCGGCAGCCGACCTGAACCCGGCCGCCAAGAGGGCTAGCCCAACCGGGTCAGCAAGGTTTCCAGCATCCGGTTGATCACCGGGAAATGGTCCGGACCATCGCGGAAAATCTCGACCGCGCTCTGCACAAAGGGGGACGGCACCAATTCGTGGCCACAGTGGGACACGATCTGCCGCACCGTGTCCGGCGTGGATTCCAGATGAAACTGCAGCCCGAGGATACGGTTGTCGTAAACAAAGGCCTGGCTGACGCAGCCTGCGCTCTCGGCCAGATGAATCGCGCCAGCGGGAATGGCAAAGGTATCGCCGTGCCAGTGAAACACCACCGGCTGGTCGGGCAGCCCGGCCCACAGGGCGGATTGCTTGCCCGCGTCGGTGAGCCGGATCGGCAGCCAGCCGATTTCCTTGTGCCGGCCGGCGACAACGGGTGAACCGAGGGCATCGGCCAGCAGCTGCGCCCCCAGACAGATGCCCACCGCCGACTTGCCCGCGGCGATCGCTTCCCGAATCAGCGCCCGCTCCCCGGCCAGCCAGGGATACAGGCCGTCCTCGTAGATGTTCATCGGCCCGCCCATGATCACCAGCCGATCAAAATCGGCCAGCGTGGGCAAGGGGTCGCCCGCGTACAGCCGAGTCATGCTCAGGGGGTAGCCCTGCTTCTCGACCCAGTGGCCAATATGGCCCAGCCCTTCAAAGGCAACGTGCTGCAAGGCGTGGATGCGCACCGTGGTCTCCTCCTCGATACAATTGGATGCCGTGCATACTATTGCCCGCCATTCAGCCTGGCAATCGAAAACATTGCCCGCCTGGAGGAATCTACCTCGTCCTGCCTGATTCCCATTTGCAACCGCCCCGGCCCCTGCTATCCTACGCGCATACATCTCAATGGATTTTCGGCTCTTCTCCGGCATCGGGCCTTCCGGGCCGGACATTTTTGGGGAGGCGGATGTGGAGCAACCAAGGACAGCGAACGTCATCTCCCGATGCATCCAGATTCCCTGGGTCCTGGCCGGCCTGGCGCTGCTGCTGGGCGCCCTGCTCAGCTGGCGGATCGGTCTGCTGGACACGCAACAGCGGATCAGCGAGGCGCGCGGCCAGGCGCTCAACGACCTGGCCACCATCCGCGCCCGCCTGGAAGGCACCGTGGCCACGGTCTTCAGCGCCACCTCGGCCCTTGCCGATGTCATCGCCCACCAGGGAACCATCAGCCACGATCTGTTCGAGGCCCTGGCCCGGCAGGCCATCAAGGGGCATCCCCAGATTCACAACATTGGCATCGCCCCCGACAACAAGATGGCCATGATCTTTCCCCTCGAAGGCAACAAGGAGGCCATCGGGTTTCGCTACGCATCCAACCCGGAGCAGTACGCGGCCGTGCGTCAGGCGATGGCCAGCAGACGCCCCATCCTCGCCGGCCCCCACCGGCTGGTGCAGGGCGGCGAGGGACTGATCGCCCGAGTCCCCGTGTTCACCGCCGCCAACAGGCCGCCAGGGACCGAACCTCGTTACTGGGGGATCGTGTCGGTGGTGACCCGGGTCGATGCCCTGCTCGATGTCGGTGGCGTGGAGGCAACGAAGGGATTTGCCATCGGTCTGCGCAAAGTCGACCACCAGGGCGGGCCCGGCCTGATCCTGCGCGGGGAGGAGCGGCTGTTTGCCGACAATCCGGTCTGCATGCCGGTGAATGTTCCCGGAACGCAGTGGCAGATCTGCGCGGTGCGCAAAGGCGGCTGGCCGCGGAAAACGCCGATCGATTCGCCGTTGTTCTGGATCGGCCTGCTCAACAGCCTGTTGGTGGCGGCCTTCATCTGGTCGCTGGCGGCCCGTCCCGCCCGGGAGCAGATACGCAATCAAGAGCTGCGGCGGGAAGTGGCCGACCGCAAACGGGCCGAGGAGGAATTGCGCCTCTCGGAACAAAAATACGCGGCCATCTTTCGTCTGATGCCGGAAATGGCCGGCATCACCCGCATGAGCGATGGCTGCTTCCTCGAGGTGAATGATGGTTTCATCGCCATGACCGGATATGAACGGGAAGAGACCCTGGGGCGGACCTCGGTGGGGCTGGGGTTGTGGACCCAGGAGGCGCGGGCCGGAGCCATGGCCATTATCCATGAGCGGGGATGGCTGGAAAATTATGAATTCGTGCTCACCACCAAATCCGGCGACAGGCGTGATGCCCTGATGTTCATGCGGCCGATCACCGTCTGGGGGGAAGACTGCATTTACTTCATGGCCCATGATATCACCGCGCTCAAGCAGGCTCAGCAGGTTTTGGAAACGGAACGCGCCCGGCTGCGCAACCTTCTCCAGACCGTGCCGGCGATGATCTGGATGAAAGACCCGGATGGCGTCTACCTGAGCTGCAACAACCGCTTTGAACAGTTTTTCGGTACCAGCGAAGCACATATCGTCGGCAAGACGGATTACGATTTCGTCGCCCGCGAGCAGGCCGATTTTTTCCGGGCCAACGACCGCAAGGCCATCGACAACGGGCAGCCGACGATCAACGAGGAATGGATCACCTATGCCGCCGACGGCCACCGGGAGCTGCTGGAAACCATCAAGACCCCGATCTACGATGACTCCGGCCGCCTGCTCGGGGTGCTGGGGGTGGCATGGGATATCACCGAAAAGAAACGGATCGAGGAGGAACTGCGCACGGAACGCGCCCGTTTCGTCAATTTGGTTGATTCCGTGGACGGCATTGTCTGGGAAGCGGATGCGCACACCTTTGCCTTCACCTATGTCAGCCGGCAGGCGGAACGGCTGCTGGGCTATCCGGTGGAAGCCTGGGCGGCGAAGGGGTTCTGGCGCGCGCACCTCCACCCGGAGGACCGCGAGCACGTCTCTGCCCATGCCCAAGCCAAGACCAGGGCCGGCGAGGACCATGTCCTGGAATACCGTTTCCTGGCGGAAAACGGCGAGACAGTATGGATGCAAGACATGGTTACCGTGGTTGCGGAAAACGGCGTGCCACGGTGGCGGCGGGGAATCATGGTCGACACCACCGGACGAAAGGAAGAGGAGCGGGAAAAGCGCAGGCTTGAGGCCCAGCTGCGTCAGGCGCAGAAGATGGAAGCGGTCGGTCGTCTGGCCGGCGGCGTGGCCCACGACTTCAACAACCAGCTGTCGGTCATTCTCGGCTATGCCGACCTGGCGAAAAGCAGCCAACCGAGCCCGGACAAAATGCGCGGCTATCTCAATCAAATCATCAGGGCCGCCACCCAGTCGCGAGACATCACCCGCCAACTGCTGGCCTTTTCACGGCAGGAGGCCATTTCCCCCCAGGTGCTGGACCTCAACGCCGTGGTCAAGGGGGTGCACAAGGGGCTTGGCCGGCTGATCCGCGAGGACATCCGCTTCGAGGTCAGACTGGCCGATGGATTGTGGCCGATCCACATGGATCCCACCCAAGTGGACCAGGTGATCATGAACCTGGTGGTCAATGCCCGCGACGCCATGGAGCAGGGCGGCCTGCTGACCGTGACGACCGCCAATGTCCACCTGGATGCCGCCTTTGTCCGGCACTATCCGGAAATCACGGCGGGCGACTATGTGCGGTTGACGGTCAGCGACACCGGCAGCGGCATGGGACCGGAGACCCTTGCGCACATCTTTGAACCCTTCTACACCACCAAGGAAAGCGGCAAGGGCACGGGGCTTGGGCTGGCGACGATCTACGGCATCGTCAGCCAGAACAGGGGGCTGGTGCTGGTCGAGAGCGAGGTGGGCGTCGGCACCGTCTTCAAGGTGTTCCTGCCCCGCAGCACGGTCCACTCCGAGGGCCTGACCGAGGAACGGCAGCACCTACTGGCACGGGACAAATGCGGCACCATCCTGCTGGTCGAGGACGAGGAAACCGTGCGGCAAATGGCCAGGGACATTCTTGAGATGAGCGGCTACACCGTGCTGGTGGCGATGACTCCGCAGGAGGCTCTGACCATCTGCGCCGACGCGGAGCGGACGATTGATCTGCTGCTCACCGATGTGGTCATGCCGGAGATGAACGGCCGGGAATTGAGCCGCCAAATCCTGGCCCGGCGGCCGGACATCAAGGTGTTGTTCATGTCCGGTTATGCCGCAGACATTCTTGTCCTCGACGACCGGGACAGCGAGCTTCCCTTTATCAAAAAGCCCTTCACCGTCCAAGGATTGCAGGAAAAAATCGAACAGCTGCTGCGGTCGGCAGCAACAGGGAACGGCTGACGAATCACCTTCGCGGCCCCCCAAAAAAAACAGCCGCCCCGGAGGTTCCGGCAGCGGCTGTGTGCGGCAAGAGCAGATCAGGCCTATTTGGTCTGCAGCACCACGTACTGACTGTGTTCGCCGGAACGAATGCGCAACAGCACCTGGTTGGCATTGCTCGATTTTTTCAGGGCCTGCTGCAGTTCCTTGAGGGTGCGGACCCTGGTGCGGTTGACCTCCTCGATCAGCATGCCGGCCTGCAGGCCGAGTTCGGCGGCGGCACTGCCCTGTTCGACATCGGCGATGAGCACGCCCTGATTGCTGCTGTAACCGAACTGCTCGGCCACCTCCTTGGTCAGATCCTGGAGGGAGAGGCCGAGTTCGCTCAAGGTCGAACCGCCCATCTTCTTGGCCACCGAGGCCATGTCGGCGGGCTGCTCGCCCACGGTCACCGTCAGCTCCTTCTCCTGGCCATCGCGCAGGATGCGCAGCCGCAGCTCGGTGTTGGGCGGGGTCATGGCGATCTTGTTGCGCAGGTCGGCCACATCGGTCACCGGTTCGCCGTTGATGGCGGTGATGATGTCCCCCTGCTGCAGGCCGTTCTTGTGCGCGGGCGAGCCGTCGGTGACGTCGGAAATCAGGGCGCCGCCGCCCTGTTTGCCGCCAAAGGATTTGGCCATCTCCTCGTTGACATCCTGAATGAGGATGCCCAACCAGCCGCGGGTGACCTTGCCGCTCTTGCGCAGCTGCTGTTCAATGCTCTTGGCCATGTTGATCGGGATAGCGAAGCCAATGCCCATATAGCCGCCGCTTCGGGAAAAAATTGCGGTGTTCATGCCCACGGCCTCGCCGTGGATGTTGAGCAGCGGCCCACCCGAATTGCCGGGGTTGATGGCCGCGTCGGTCTGGATGAAATTCTCGTAATCGGTGATGCCCATGCGGTTGCGGCCCTTGGCGCTGACCACGCCAACGGTGACCGTCTGGTTGAGCTCAAAGGGACTACCGATGGCTATGACCCATTCGCCGACCTCCAGGGTGTCCGAATTGCCCAGGGGCAGGACCGGCAGGTTCTTGCCGTCGATCTTGATGATGGCCACGTCCGACTGAGGATCGGTGCCCACCACCTTGGCGGGGAACTCGCGCTGGTCGGCCAGGCGGACAGTGATCTTACTGGCCTCCTCGACCACGTGGTTGTTGGTCAGGATGTAGCCGTCGCTGGCGATGATGAAGCCAGAGCCGGCAGCCTCCTGCTTGAAGGTCCGCTTGTCCTGCTTGGGGTTGGTGCGCGGGTGGCGGAACTGCGGCCCGAAAAAGCGCTCAAAAAAGGGATCGTTAAACAAATCGGAAGGGAACTGCCCCATGCCCCTGGCGGTGGTTTCCTTTTCCACCCCGACATGAACCACCGCCGGGCCGGCCTTTTTCACCACCGAAGAGAAAGCCTTGGCGCTGCGGTCCAGCAAGGCCAGGTCTTCCTCGCTCTGGGCGTGGGAAGCATGAAAACCTCCAGCCAGCAGCGTCAGGCACAGCAGACAGGAGGCAAGAATCGTTTTGGTGCGCGGTTTCGATAAGGTGTGCATAATGCGAGGCTCCATTGGCTTATGGAAAAGGGACCATCCGGGACGGATGCCGGTCGGACACGGAACAACGGGCGGTCAACAACGTTGAGCAAGATAATTATACCGGGATTCCGGTTCGTCAAGAGGGCTCAGGAGAAACGCGGATCGTCCGCGAGCTCTTCCGCCGCCATGATCGGAGTGCGACCGAGGACCTCCTCGCAGTCGCCTGCCCAAGGAAGAGCGGAGACGCTCATTTATCTCTCATTCTTCTCCCATTGTTCAGAAATGTTTCCTGGTTAATTTTGAGCGTTGGAAATGGCAAAATGGCACGTTCCCCCATGGCGGGGACAGGCATGATCGGCGGCGCATCGCTGGCCTGGTGAGCCTGGATGCCATTCACACGGATTTTTCTTCCCCGGAACAGGATGCCGGGGACGATGGCGCAGGCGAGGTGGCAAACGACATGAACTCTGGTATTGATTTCAGGCGGTTGCGGATGCACGGCGGGGCCGTCCACACTTCAGGCCCCGTGCTTTACTGGATGCACCGTGCATTCCGGAGCCGGGACAACTGGGCCCTGCTCCACGCCGCCCAACAGGCCCGGTACCTGGGGGTGCCGTTGGCGGTGGCGTTCTGTCTGGCGCCGACCTTTCTCGATGCCACCCTGCGGCAGTACGATTTTTTCCTCAATGGCTTGGAAGAGACTGCCCGCAGCCTGGCCGAGGCCAACATCCCCCTGATCCTGCGCAGTGGTGACCCGGCAGAAGAAATGGTCCGCCTGTGCACCGAGTTGACCCCAGCCCTGGTTGCCACCGATTTCGATCCGCTGCGGGTCAAGCGGCAGTGGCTGCGCACCGTGACCGGCCACGTCCGCTGCCCGGTGCACGAGGTCGATTCCCGCAACATCGTGCCCGCCTGGATTGCCTCGGACCGCCGGGAATTCATGGCCAAGACCTTTCGGCCGCGCATTCATCGCCATCTCCAGGATTTTCTCACCGTCGTGCCGCCGTTGCAACCGCATCCGCATGCCTGGCCAACCCTGCCGGGCAGCCTCGATTTCCCGGCCCTGCGCGCACGCCTGCGGGTGGACCGCAGTGTCCAGCCGGTGTCCTGGCCACGATCCGGTGAAGCCGCCGCCTGGGACACCCTGGACACCTTCCTCCGCGAACGGCTGGCGGGCTACGGACAGCGCAACGACCCGAACCAATCGGTCTGCTCCAATCTTTCTCCTTTTCTCCATTTCGGCATGATCTCGTCCCACGCGATCGTCCTGGAAATAGGGCGGCGCGGCCTCCACGGCGAGGTCGTGGACAGCTTTATCGAAGAACTGGTGGTGCGGCGCGAGCTCGCGGACAACTTCTGTCTGCACACGCCGGATTATGACCAGATCAGCGGCTTTCCCGAATGGGCGCAGCGGACGCTTGCCCGGCACCGCCATGACCCGCGGCCGTACGTGTATGACGATGCGCAGTTCGACCGCGCCCAGACCCACGATCCCCTGTGGAACGCGGCCCAGCACCAGCTGGTGGCCAGCGGCAAGATGGCCGGATACATGCGCATGTACTGGGCAAAAAAGATCCTCGAATGGAGCGAAGACCCGGCGGAGGCCCTGCGCATCGCCATCTGGCTCAACGACCGCTATGCCCTTGATGGCCGGGAAACCAACGGCTACAGCGGCATTGCCTGGTCGATCGGCGGAGTCCATGACCGGGGCTGGACCGAGCGGCCGATCTTCGGCACCATCCGCTCCATGAGCGAGGCCGGCTGCCGCCGCAAATTCGATGTCAACCGCTATATCCACACCTGGACACCGGGACAGCCATCCCTGTTCCCGGCATCCCGCACCCTGTAACAGGAGGTACAACCATGGAACGCATCAATGAATCCAGTCGGGCCACGGTGGCATTCACCCTGGAGTGGACCAGTGACCGCACCCGGCACGAGGAGTACCTGTGGGCCGATCCCGTCAACTTCTGGCGGGATGTCCTTGACCCGTCATTGACCAGGGAGCTGATGGGCAAGACCGTTGGCGATCGGGCCGAGGTGGCCATTGCCGCCGACCGCTCGCCCTTTCCCCATGATCCGCGCAAACGCCTCCTGATCCGGCCCGGCCAGTTTCAGGGGCGGAACAGCCAAGGCGCTCCCCTGCGGCCGCTGCCGGGACGCTTCTACCCCCAGGGCCTGCTTCGGGGGGTGGGCGGCGTCTACCAGGTGTCGACCAGCCCCTGCCGTTTTCTCGGCACTGACGGCGCGGACCTGGCCTTCGACCTCAACCACCCGCTGGCGGGCCGCGATCTCCTCCTGCGGGCGGAGGTGATCGCCCTCCACCCCCAGCAGCAGAACGAACGCGGCGGCCGCTGCGAGGACTGGCTGGAACGGATCGCCAGTGACGGACCAGGCATGCAAGCCCGCTCTGCAGGCAGCGCAACCGCCTTTTTTACCAGCGGCGGCCCGTTCAGCCGCAACGACCCCCAGCCGGACGCGCTTTTCTATGGCCAGCCGCGACTGGTGCATCACCTGGACAGCACCGCCCGATCGGCCATCGGCCGCCGCTATGCCGAGCTGATCCGTCCCGGCAGCCGGGTGCTCGATCTCATGGGCAGCTGGGCCTCGCATCTGCCGGACAGTCTCGAACTGGCCGGCTTGACCGTGCTGGGGATGAATGCCGAGGAACTGGCCCGCAACCCGCGAGCCACCGCCACCCTGGTCCAGGATCTCAACCTCCAGCCGGCCCTGCCCTTCGCCCCGGCCAGTTTCGACGCGGTCATCTGTACGGCCTCGGTGGAATATCTGGTCGATCCCTTGGCGGTGATGCGGGAACTGCATCGGGTCGTGACGCCCGGCGGGGTGCTGGCCTTTGCCTTTTCCAACCGGTGGTTCCCGCCCAAGGTGACCCATCTGTGGTCGGAGATGCACGAGTTCGAACGGTTGGGGATGGTGGCCGAACTCTTTCACGCCACCGGCGGCTTCACCGATCTAGCCACCCTGTCACGGCGCGGCCTCCCCCGGCCGGCGGATGACCCGCACCAGGAACTGTGGCTGAGCGATCCGGTGTACATGGTCTGGGGCCGGAGGGCATGAGGCTCTCCCGGCCGCGGCAACCGGGTGGCCGGGGAATGGGAAGGAGCGGAAGGTGTTTGAGATCCGCCGACCCCCTGCCCCAGGGAACGGCGGGGCACCTTTGTTCAGGCGGGATCCTCGCTGCTGCGCACGATCTCGCCCTCGACAAGGTAGATCACCTCTTCGGCGATATTGTTGGCCCGGTCGCCGATCCGCTCCAGATGACGGGCGATGAGATAGGTGTTGACCAGGCAGGCGGCGTGATCGGGATGGTGGCTGATCTCGCCGATCACTGTCTTGTAGGCATCGTCGCGCATCCGATTGACCTCGTCGTCCATGAGAAAGATCCGCCGGGCCAGGGCCGCATCCTCGGTCACCAGGGCATCGAGGCTGGTCTTGACCATTTCCAGGGCCTTCGTGGCCATGGGCTGATAGTCAATGGCCACGACAAAGCCGTCGGCTCTGTTGCGGTTGATGGTTACCACCCGCTTGGCGATATTGACCGCGATATCGGCAATCCGCTCCAGCTCGCTGTTGATCTTGATGATCGAGACGATCAGCCGCAGGTCGCGGGCCACCGGCTGATGCAGGGCCAGGATTTTCAGGCACTCCTCCTCCACCCGGATCTCCATGTCGTCCACCTCCCAGTCGCCGGTGATCACCGCCTGGGCCTGAACCTCGTCCCCGGTTTCCAGGATGGTGCAGGCGCGGCGCAACCGGTCTTCCACCAGGGTGCCCAGTTGAAGAATCATCTGTTTCAGCTGATCGATCTCACGGTGGAAATGCATGTGTCGACTCACAGGGTTCCTCCCCGAAAAACTTGTTGTGTGCACGCAATGGTTCCTCAGTGTGCTGTTTACGGGACACGGATTATGACCCGGTTAGCGATCAATTAGGATCGCGTTAATGTCGAGCTTTTTTGTTGCACGCCCGCAGGCGCTGCATAACAGTACAGCCAGACAAACCATTTTGACGAACAGGAGATTCATGTGAGAAAACCAAGCATTCTGGTTGTCGAGGACGACGCCGACATCCAACAGCTTGTCAGCTACAACTTGATCAAGGCCGGTTTCAACGTCACCTGCGCCGACAGCGGCGAGGAAGCGTTGCAGCTGCTCGCCCGCGAACCGATCGACGCCATGGTGCTCGATCTGATGCTGCCAGGCAAGGACGGCAACGAGGTCTGCCGAGCGGTGCGCGGCCAGGAGGCGATCAAGGGACTGCCGATCATCATGCTCACCGCCAAGAGCGAGGAGGACGACATCGTCAGCGGTCTGGAGTGCGGGGCCGATGATTACGTCACCAAACCCTTCAGTCCCCGGGTGTTGATCGCCCGCCTCGAGGCGGCCCTGCGCCGCACGCCGGAACCGGTCGTGGACGCGGACGAGCAGGCCGGATTCATCAGCCGCCATGGCATGGATATCCATCCGGGCCGCCACGAGGTTCGTGTCGATGGCCAGGAGATCCACCTCACCGCCTCGGAGTTCACCATTCTCGCCCTGCTGGCCGGCCGGCCGGGCTGGGTCTTTTCCCGCCAGCAGATCATCGATCAGGTACGCGGCTACGATTACAGCATCACCCCCCGGGCGGTGGACGTGCAGATCTTCGGTCTGCGCAAGAAACTGGGGTCGGCCGGCACCTGCATCGAAACCGTCCGCGGCATCGGTTACCGCATCCGCGAGTGACAAGGCTGCTCGCCGTCCGCATCCGTCGCCTCGATTCAGCCCGCCCTGCCTGTTCAGGGTGCAACTCCATTGCCCAGGTCCGAGAACCCCATGCGTAATATTCGTCTTTTCTGGCAGATTTTTCCCGCTTGCGTCGGCATCACCCTCTTCTCCCTGCTGCTGGCCGCCTGGCTGGCGACCACCACCGGCCGTGACTTCTACATCGAGCACCTCAAGGAAGAGATCCGTGAACGTGCCCTGCTGATCGAGCCGACCATCGCCACCCTCAGCCGGGGGGAAGACCGACCCTTCCAGGATTTTGTCCGTCAGACCGGCCGCCGGGCAGCGACCCGGATCACGGTCATTGCCAACAACGGCCTGGTGCGGGCCGATTCCAACGAAGATCACAACCTGATGGACAACCACGCCACCCGGCCCGAAGTGGTGCCGGCCCTGGCCGGCGAAACCGGCTACTCCCTCCGCCACAGCCGAACGCTCGGCGAATCCATGCTCTATGCCGCCATTCCGGTGCGGCTTGGCGAGGAGGAACTGCGGGGCGCCCTGCGGTTGGCCATTGCCATCACGCCGGTGGAGATCATGCTGGCCACCCTGCACAAGAAGCTGCTGGCCATCGGCCTGGCGGTGGCCGTGCTGGCGGCGCTGCTCTCGCTCTACTCGGCGCGCCGCATCAGCCGCCCCCTGGAGGAAATAAAGCGGGGCGCCGAACAGTTGACCAAGGGGCGGATCGACCAACTGGTCAAAATCAACAGTGAACACATGTCGGCGGAGATGGCCGGGTTGGCCGGGTCGATCAACCAGATGGCCGAGCAGATCAACCGCCGGATCCGCATCATCATCCAGCAGCGCAACCAACTGGAGGCGGTTTTTTCCAGCATGGCCGACGCGGTGGTGGCCATCGATGCCGACAAGAAGATCATTCGCATGAATCAGGCGGCCGCGGCCCTGTTTGGCCTGCCTTCGGAGGGGGTCAAGGGCAAGGCGGTGCAGGGGGTGATCCGCAACCCCTATTTGCTGGAAATGGTGGATTGCACCCTTGCGCACAACACCCCCCAGGAACAGAAGGTGACCCTGTTCAACGGCACCGATCCGATCCTGCTCGATACCCACGCCGTGCCCCTGCGTGACGAGGATGACAGGAGCATGGGCGTGCTCCTGGTGATGAACGACCTGACCAAGCTCAACCGGCTGGAAAACATTCGTCAGGACTTCGTGGCCAACGTCTCCCACGAGCTAAAGACACCGATCACCGCCATCAAGGGCTATGTCGAAACCCTGCTTGACGGGGCGCTCGAGGATCAGGACAACGCGCGCCGGTTTCTCTCCATTGTCGTCCGTCAGGCCAATCGGCTGGATGCCATCGTCGACGACCTGCTGACCCTGTCACGAATCGAGGACCGGGAGCAGCGCAGGGATATCAGCCTGACGGTGGCCGAGGTTGGGCCGGTACTGGAAAGCGCGCTCCAGACCTGCGCCGTGCAGGCCGACGAGAAGGGGATTATCATCCAGGTGGAGAGCGACGAGGAGTGGTATGCGCCGATCAATCAGCCGCTCCTGGAGCAGGCGGTGATCAATCTGCTGGGCAATGCCATTGCCTACAGCCCCCAGGGTTCGCTGATCACCCTGCGTTGCCAGGGCAGTCGGAACAGACAGGGCGAGGAGTTTGTCCACCTCAGCGTGATCGATAACGGTCCGGGTATCGCCAAGGAGCATCTGCCGCGGTTGTTCGAACGTTTCTACCGCTGCGACAAGGCAAGAAGCCGCGATCAGGGCGGCACCGGTCTGGGGTTGGCCATCGCCAAACACATCGCCCAGGCCCACAACGGCACGGTGGAGGTGGAAAGCAGCCTTGGCAAGGGATCGACCTTCACCCTCATCCTGCCGGCGGCGCCACGGAATGATGGCGAACGGCGGGGCTGAGCCGATCAGAACAAGGACACGACAAGCGACAACTGCCAGGCCACCAGGCAGCCCGCCAGCGAAGTCCAAGTCATCAGGCGGCAGGCCTGCCGGATATGGCCGAGGGTCACCGATCCCAGCCCCACACCGATGTAGGGTTTTTCCACCAGCACCCCGTGGTAGGAGTTGGGACCGTTCAACCGCACCCCCAGCGCACCGGCAAAGGCGGCCTCCGGATAGCCGGCATTGGGACTGGCATGGTTGGCCCCTTCCCGCCAGCCCGTGGCCAGGGCGCGGCGGCTGGAGGCGCCGGCCACCAGGCGGCAGGCCAAGGCGATCAGCCCCACCGATAGGCGGGCGGGCAGGAAGTTGGCCGCATCGTCGATACGGGCCGCAGCCCGGCCAAACAGCAGGTAGCGCGGATTCTTGTAGCCCACCATGGAGTCCAGGGTATTGACCATCTTGTAGGCCAGGGCCAGGGGCGCGCCACCGATGGCGGCGAAAAACAGCGGCGAGAGCACGCCGTCGACCACATTTTCGGCCACGGTCTCCACCGTGGCCCGGGCGATATCGTCCGCCCCATATCGTTCCACATCCCGGCCGACAATCATCGCCACCTGGGAACGGGCCCTGTCCACCTCGCCGGCGGCCAGGGAAGCGTCGATCTCCAGGGCCGCCTGGGCCAGCGAGCGGGCCGAGAAGCAGTAGAAAAGCATGATGGTTTCCAGCGCGAACCCTGCCAGGGCATGCAGGCCATAGGCTTGACGAACGATCAGGAAGGCGAGCGCCCAGCAGCCGAGGATCAAGCTCAGGGCAAAGCACAGACCGGCCAGCAGCTCATTCTTGAACCAGCGACGAAACAGCGGCTCGGCCAGCTGGATAGTCCGCCCCATCCAGCGCACCGGGTGGGGCAACCAGCGGGGGTCCCCCAGCAGGGCGTCCAAGGCAAAGGCCGCTGGCAGGGCCATCCACGGGAGCCACTCGCCCAGGGCCGCGTTCATGGCCGTCCCGCCTGGCCCGCGCCAATCGCCGCCAGCAGGTGTTCGGCCACTGCCCGGTTAGTGGCCGCGTCCTTGAGGGCGATGCGAATGTAGCGCTCGTCGAGGCCATGGAAATTGGCACAGTTGCGGATGAGAAAGCGCCGCTCGGCCAAGGCGCGGCAAATTCCGGCGGCCGTGTGGTCCTCGGGCAGTCTGAGGAGAAAATAGGAGGTGGTGCTCGGGTACACATGCAGGCGACCGCCGTGCAACCGCTGGCGAAACAGCGTTCCTTCCTCGGACAGGTAGGCACGGGTCCGCTCGATGAAGGCCTCCACCGCCTCTTGGTTGCGACCGAGAAAGCAGACCGCCTCCTGGGCCAGGGTGTTGACGCTCCAGGGCTGCATGTAGCGGCGGAAGCGGTCGATCAGCGGCCCATTGGCCACCAGAAAACCGGCCCGCAGGCCAGGCATGCCGAAGATTTTCGACACCGACCACAGCACCACCACATTGTCGAGCAGGCAATTGCTGAGGCTGCGCGCCTGCTCCGCCGGCACAAAGGGCAGGTAGGATTCGTCGATCACAAAGCGCACCTGAGGGTGGTGGCGGCAGAGCTGCACAAGGGCCGCAGGGTCGATCAGCTGACCGGTGGGATTGTTGGGGTTGCAGAGGAAAACAGTGTCGTAGGCGGACAGACGGGCCGCCAGCCGCTCCACATCCGGGGCAAAACCGGTTTCCGGGCCAGCGAGGAAAAAATCGGGCTCGACGCCGTGCACCCGGCAGCCGTCGGTGTAGTCGGCATAGGTGGGGCCGACAATCAGCGCCCGGCGGGAAGCCAGCGCCGCGCAGGCGGTGTAGATGAACTGGGTAGTGCCGCCGCCGGCCAGCACCCGCTGCTCGTCCACTCCAAGCAGGGCGGCAATGGCCCGGATGGCTCCCTTGCCGTCGACCTCCGGCAGCACCCGGATGCGGCCGAGGTGTTCCCGAAGGTGATCGATCAGCCCCGGGACCGAACCGAGCGGATTGATGTTGCTGCTCATGTCAACGATCTCTTCCGGCCGACAGCCCAGTTCCTCGGCCAGGGCGGCGACGTTGCCTCCGTGTCCCTGGATCATCGCAGTCGCTCCTGCAGCTCCGGTGGCAACAAGGCGATGATCGCGGCAATGTCCAGGTGGCGGCCGGCATGGGCCGTCAGCTGTTCGTAGGCTTGGTCGCGAGCCGCCGGGCCGTGGAGGGTGTCCACGGCGATGTCTTCCAGGCCGACGCCAGCCAGCCAGCACCGGGTGATGGCCGGGGCGTCGAACAGACCGTGCATGTAGGTGCCGATCACCCGGCCGTTCGCACTGATGCAGCCGTCCTGATCCGTGCAGGCCACGCCGTTGCGGCGCTCCACCCGCACCAACGCCTGGCCCGCGGGCGGTTCGGTCCGGCCCATGTGGATCTCGTAGCCCTTGCCGGGAATCCCGTCCCAGGAAAAATCGGTCAGGGTGGTGGTCTTGGGTGCCCTGAGCACCGTTTCCACCGGCAGCAGGCCGAGTCCGGCGGTCGAACCGGGCGGGCCTTCGATGCCGTCCGGATCATGCACCCAGGTGCCGAGCATCTGGTAGCCGCCGCAGATGCCGAGCAGGTGACCGCCGGCGGCCGCATAGCGCAGCAGATGGTCGCGCCAGCCGCTGTCCGCCAGCCACTGCAGATCGGCGCAGGTGGCCTTGGATCCGGGCAGGATCACGGCCTTGAGTTGCTCCAGCTCCTGCGGTTGCTGCAGGTAGACCAGCCGGCAGCCGGGGAGCTGGGCCAGGGGATCGAAATCGGTGAAGTTGGAGATATGGGGGAGGCGGATAACACCGATGGTTGGTTCGGCGACAGCATCGGGGCTGAACCTGGGGGCGTTCTCGATCACCACCGCATCCTCGGCCTCGATGTGGAAATGTTTGTACCAGGGCAGCACCCCGTAGACCGGTTTGCCGGTGCGCCGCTCGATCCAGTCGATCCCGGGTTGGAACAGGCTGATATCGCCCCGGAACCGGTTGATGACAAAGCCGCGGATCTGGGCCTGCTGCTCGGGCGAGACACAGGCCAGGGTGCCGACGATCTGGGCGAACACTCCGCCCCGATCGATGTCGGCGACAAGAATCACCGGCGCCCCGGCATGGGCGGCCATGCGCAGGTTGACGATGTCATGCGCCATCAGATTGACCTCGGCGCAGGAACCGGCCCCCTCCATGATCACCAGATCGCAGCTGGCGCGCAGCCGGGCCAGGGCCGCGCAGCTCTCGGTAAAGAGATAGTCTTTTTTGGTGTAGTAGGATTGGGAGGAGGCGTCCATCCAGGCCACGCCGTTGAGCACCACCTGCGAGCCGACATCGCTGACCGGCTTGAGCAGCACGGGGTTCATGTCGCAGTGCGGCGCCACCCGGGCCGCCTCGGCTTGGACGATCTGGGCCCGGCCCATCTCCGCCCCTTCCGGAGTGACCCCGGAATTGTTCGACATGTTCTGGGCCTTGAACGGCGCCACCCGGATGCCCCGGTTGGCGAAGATCCGGCACAGGGCGGTGGTGACGATACTCTTGCCCACGTCCGAACCGGTGCCAAGCACCGCCAGACAGGCTGCTTCGTTCGACATACTTGCCTCCGCGGGAGACGGCAACAGGCCGCTCCTCATCCTCGGTTAGCCTTCAATGCCCTTGCGGGCGAGAACGCCCCGGTCGTAGTAATGCTTCACCGCCCGCATCTCGGTGACCAGATCGGCACGGGCCAGCACCGATGCCGGCGCGCCTCGTCCAGTCAGCACCAGTTCCACCTGCGGCGGCCGCTGGTCGATCAGCGCCAGCAAGTCGGCCTCGGTGAGCAGCCCCAAGGCACAGGCCACATTGGCCTCGTCGGCGATGACCACCTCGTGTTCGCCCGCCCGCAGCACCTGCCCAATCTCCTCCAGGGCATGACGGGCCGCGTCCCTGTCGCCTGGGGAGGGCTCGGTGAGCAAGAAACAGCCCCTTCCGAACTGCCTAACGGTGATGCAATCGGCAAGGCGCTCCAACACGTTGAGCTCACTGTAGTCGGCGTTTTTGATCAACTGGCCGATGTAGACCTTGAGCCCGGCGCCGGCAGCCCGCAAAGCCAATCCAAGGGCTGCGGTGGTCTTGCCCTTGCCGTCCCCGGTATAGACCTGAACGTACCCCACCATATCCGTCTCCGCTGAGCAGTGCCCGGAATGAGGGACACGGCAGCGGCATTGCGACGTGCACGGCCTCCCAAACAGGGCGAAATGATGACTAATAGATAATCGCCTGCCAACAGTCAACAGCTTTTCATCGAACCAGGAGGCTTGTCGGCGCGATCACCGCCGCAGGATTTCGGCGGCAAGCGGCACAATGAGCCAACTGCATTGCGGTGAAAATACTTTTCAGCAATGGTTTCTGAAAATATTCTTCAAGATCCTATTGAAAAAATTGCGGAAAAGTGCTTCCTATCCTCCGGTGAAAAATTCGCTAACTCATGTTTGTTCATCAGGAGAAACTATGAAAAGAACGCAACCGCATTCCTCCCTGCGTCGACCGATCCTCTCCGCCGCGCTGATTGGGTTGTCGTCTGTCATGCTGACCTCGCCGGTCCATGCCGACGACGAGATCAGGGTCGGTGGAATCATCCAGGTTCCGTTTGCCCTGAGTGCCAACCGTTCCTTTTTCGATCCCTCGACCATCAGGCTGGGCGTGACCTGCCAGTATGCCGAGGTGGAAGAGGACGAGATCACACTCACCCATCACGTGACCAACAGGTACGAACAGGGGGTTCTTGTCAGCACCGAGGAGCACACCTCCGTTTCGGATATTGACCAGGGCAACCGGGTCTATGGGGTGGAAGGCAATCTGTTTGTCGAACTGTTCAACAGTTTGAATCCCTCTGCGGAACTGCTCGGGTTTTATGGCAACAACCACGTCCAGGGGGCTTTGGGCGCGGGCTACAGCCTGGCCAACGACTTCTTTCTCGACGCCAAGGTCATGTTCCCCTATTCGGAAATCGGCATCCGCTTTCCCGGGGAGGTGGAACTCTATGGCGGGGCCAAGACCCTGGGCGACTTCAATGCCGCACGGGAGGAGGAGCTGGTGAACGTGACCACCACCATCACCGAAACGACGGTTATCGAACAGTGAACGGTTGGGGCGTGACAACGCCCCTCTTCCGGCACGGCGCCTGGTTGTGCATCTCCCGCCGAAGCGATGCGAAAACAACTACCGGAGAGTCAATTGGCAACAAACAGCAACGGGGAGAACGGTCTTGGCCGTTCTCCCCGTTGCTGTTGTGATGCGGACCGGTGCTTATCGCGCTGGACAAAAGGCCTTGACCGGGGCGTCCGGAACGGCCAGGCAATCGACCAGTTGCTCCTGCTCCCGGTCGGTGGCCACCATCCCTTCCTTGACCATGTCCTTGACGATGCCTTTCCAGGTGAAACGGCCCTTGCCTTGTTTGATCTTGGGACAAATGTAGGTGACGAAATGGCACGTGGCGCATTTATTCCGCACCAGTTCCTGACAATTTTCGCCAGCCGCGGCTGAGCCGGCTGGCGGCAGCACCGTGGCCGCGAGCAGACAGCCGAGCGCGACAACACCGCGTGCACTGGATGATTTCACGATGTGCATGGAAAGCGTCCGTTTATCGTTGAGGCCTGTGTTGATCGGCCAAGTATGCTGGCCTGCGCCCCATGCGGTCGAAAACGGTGCGCATCGTCCGCATGAAGCGTTTCTCCGGCGATCAGTGGGAGAACAAGGGCAGGTGCTTGGCCGACATTTTGTAGAGAAATACGCCCAGGGAAATGATGCCCAGCGACACCAAAAACTCCATCCATGAGGGCGAGTAGGCGGAACCCCGCCAGGTGTTGTAACTTTCCATGCTGAACAAACAGACGTTCATCCGGTTGAGCAGCACGCCGGTGATCACCAGCATATTGATCGAAAAGAGGGCGTTGACGTTGGTGCGCACCGTTTTGAGACTGAGCAGACCGATGGGCAGGATGACCCCGATCAACATCTCCAACAGATACATGTTGCCCTCGAGCGAGCCGTCGAAGGCCATGCCAGGACTGGCGACGGCAAACAGCTGGTAGAGTTTGAGCAGCAGATAAAAGCTCAGCACGATAAGCACGCCCCGTCCCAGGCCGAAAAAGATTTCCTTGTCGACCTTGTGACCGAGGAACTTGGCGCTGAGCATGGTTTCGAAGCTGACCATGCTCAGGCCCATGGCCACGGCGGAAACCAGGAAGTGAAAGGGCATCTTGGTATCCCACCACAGCGGCGACATCTTGGAGGGGGCGATCAGGAACACCGCGCCCAGCGACGATTGGTGCAAGGTGGAGAGCATGACGCCGAAGATGACCGCGCCGACCATCACCTTGCCCACGGCCCGGCGCGCCTTTTCCCAGCCCAGCCGTTCAAAAAGCATAGGGCTGAACTCCAGGGCCAGGGTGGTGGTGTAGAAGATGACGTGCATCGCCACGACCCACATGACCGAGTGGTACTGCCACATGACCATGGGGTGCGGCAAACGGAAGGGGTGGCCGATGTCGAGGAAAATGGCCGCCACCGCCATCAGGTAACCGAGAAAGGCGGTGAGGATGGCCGGACGGACGATGGGCCGGTATTTTTTCCAATTGAACAGGTAGACGGCGCAGGCGATGATGAACCCGCCCGCCGCCATGGCCACGCCGCCGAGCACGTCGAGGCCGAGCCAGAAGCCCCACGGGTAGCCGTCGTTCATGTTGGTGACCGCCCCGAGGCCAGACAGTATTCGATAGAGGGCGACCACGGTTCCGACGATGATCAGCACCACCATGACGATGGTCGCCGGCGTCCACGTTTTAATGTTTGGATTCGATTCCATTGCGTTTCACCTCATATCCAAAGTGACGGAGTTGTTCGACCACGGCTCCGATGGTTTTCTCCATTCCGGCCTCCACCTCCGGGGAGAGGCCGATGCCGACATCGAGTTGTTTGGGCTCTATGCCGTAGAGGGTCAGGTGTCTGGGCATGGTGTCGGTGAGCTGGGCCGCGGCGAGCACGTCGCAGATGCCCAGCTGGTGCGGGGTGGTGCGGGCGAGAAAGGCCTTGGGCACATGGTCGCCCTCGACCAGGACCACGGTTCCCGGCTCGCGGTCGCCCCGCAGGGCATCGATGAGGATGACGTGGTCCTTGCTGTCGAGCATGGCCAAGAGCTCAAATCCGGCCGTTCCGCCATCGACGCATTCCACCTCGGGCGGCAGGGTGTAGCGGCGGGACAGCTCCTCAATTGTCCGGCAGCCGACGCCCTCGTCGCCGATCAGCAGATTGCCGATGCCCAGCACCAGCGCCTTCATCCCGCCCCCGTTCACAGCACTCTGACCTTGGTGATCGGGGTCTTGCGGCCGTCGACCAGGTGGATGGCGCAGGCCAGGCAGGGATCAAAGCTATGAACCGTGCGCAGCACCTCCAGCGGCAGTTCGGCGTTGGCCACCGGATTGCCCACCAGCGAGGCCTCGTAGGGGCCGAGCGCCCCCTGGTCGTTGCGCGGCCCGGCGTTCCAGGTGGAGGGCACCACCGCCTGATAATTCTTGATCTTGCCGTTTTCGATCACGATCCAGTGGGACAAGGTGCCGCGCGGGGCTTCGTGGAACCCGACGCCGCGTTGCTCGCCCCGTGGAAAAACCGGGGCGTTGAAGGTATCGAGGTCCCCCTTGCCGATGTTGTCGATCAGGGCCTGCCACTGGACGCTCAAGGTATCATGAAGCACGGCGCAGCGTACCACCCGGGCGGCGATTCGACCGATGGTCGAGTGGAGGGCGTCAATGCCCACCGTGGCGCCGGCCAGGGCCGAGACGGTCTGCAGGGTGGCATCGACATACTGCTTGGTGGCTTGGTGGCCGGCAAGATACATGGCCACCACGTGGGGCAGGGGGCCGACCTGGGCCGGCTGCCCCATGAAGGTGGGGGCCTTGACCCATGAGTACTTCTTGTCGTACTCGAATCCGGTGTAGTTGGGTACTGTTTCCCCCTCGTAGGGGGAGCGGTCCCAGTTGCCGTTGTACCAAGCGTGTTTGATCGACTCCTTGATCGAGTCGTAGAGCACCGTTTCCTTTTGGCTGGCGATCGGGCGGAACTTGGCGAGATCACCGCCCGGGATGTAACCACCGGGCAGGGCAAAGGTCGTGCCCTTGCTGTCCATGGGCATGTCGGGCACGGACAGGTAGTTGAGCACGCCGGCGCCGTATTGGGTCCAATCGGCGTAGTAGGCGCCGATCGCGGCCACGTCGGTGAGCATGGCCTGCTTGATGAAATCGCCCACCTCGTCGATCAGGGTCTTGATGTGGAACAATTTTTCAATCGTCAGATTGGCCGGACTGTCGGGATTGATCGGGTTGGTAACCCCACCCACCGCCAGGTTCTGGATGTGCGGCGTCTTGCTGCCGAGAATTGCCACCACCTGATTGATCTTGCGCTGATATTCCAGGGCCTGCAGGTAATGGGTGGCGGCCAGCAGGTTGACCTCGGGGGTGAGTTTCATCGCCGGATGCCCCCAATAGCCGCTGGCAAAGATCCCCAATTGCCCACTGGCGATGAATTTTTTCAGCCGGTCCTGGACCGCTTTGATCTCCTGGACACTGTTGCCCTTCCAGCCGGACAGCTTCTGTCCGAGCGCGGCGGTTGCCTGGGGATCGGCGGTGGTGGCGGAAACGATGTCCACCCAGTCGAGGGCGCACAGCTGATAGAAATGAACCATGTGATCGTGGATGCCGTGAGCGCCGACGATCATGTTGCGGATGTACTGGGCGTTGAGCGGAATCTCCAGTTTCAGGGCATCCTCGACCGCCCGCACCGAGGCCATGGCGTGGACGGTGGTGCAGACGCCGCAGATGCGCTGGGTATAGGCCCAGGCATCCCGGGGATCCCTGCCTTTGAGGATGATTTCAATGCCCCGCCACATCTGTCCCGATGACCAGGCATTGGTGATCTTGCCGTTGTCGACTTCGCAATCTATCCGCAGATGCCCCTCTATTCTGGTGACTGGATCAATGGTGATTTTTTGGGCCATGGTGTTCTCCTTTACACTCCCGCTGCTGGGGGATGAATGTCACTTGATATCAACGTTCGCGAGACAGGTTGTCCGTGTGGGGTCAGGACGCATCCCCCTTCCCGGCGTCATTGTTTTTTTTCTCCAACTTCTGGGTTACCACCCGCAACGCGGTGCCGGCCACCAGCAGGGTGCCGATCAGGGCCGGTACATGGGACACGTAATCCCAGGTGAAATCGGGATAGACCTGGTTGGTGATCCTGGGGTTGAAACCTAGCTTGTCGAAGCTCACCCCGGCGAGGAAGAGATATTGGGTGCCGCCGGCCTCTTCCAGACCGTACACATGGTTGACATACTCGGCCACCACCTGTTCGGTACGCTCGTCGCCGTCGACCCGTTTGACCGGATAGGCGTAGGTCTCGCCGGGCTTGAGCGCCAGGCGGCGCTTGGCTTCTTCCCGCAGATCCTTGACCTTGCCGAAGATCGAGGCGCCGGTGGGACAGAATTCGCAGCAGGCGGAATACCCTCCCTGGGCATAGCGATGATTGCACAACTGGCACTTGACCACCGAGGGCGAGGCTTTTTCCCATTCATAGGCGGGAATACCGAAGGGACAGGCGATTTGACAGTACCGGCAGCCAAAGCAGCGGTTCTTGTTGTAGGTGACGATGCCGGTGTCCGGCTGCTTTTGCAGGGCCGCCACCGGGCAGACCGACACGCAGGCCGGTTCGAGACAATGGAGACAGTGCTGCTTGACAAAGGAGAAGGCCGGGCCGCCCTTTTCGCTCTGGCCGGGCTGCTCGCCGTCACCATCGCGGTAGGCCTTGATCACGCACAGCGTCTTGGAGGAGAGGTTGTCCGGGGCGTCATAGATCGGATCGCCCTGCGGATATTCAAAGGGAATCTGGCCGGCAGTTTCCTTGTGGTACAAGGCGCCGCCGGGTTCGGAGTTGGCTTTCTTGCAGTTGACCATGCACGACATGCAGCCGATGCACAGGGTCGCGTCATAGAGGATGCCGACCGCATCGGGCGGCAGCTCCCCGCGCGGTGCCGCTTGGCCGCGCGTCGGCGCCGCAGTCAGCATCAGGCCGGCCCCCGCCGAAAATTTGAGAAAATCCCGTCTGTTGATTGCCATGGTGTTCACACTCCCGGTCTATGTTCAGTCTTCCTTGCCGCCCCGCTGTGACAGGGCCACCGCCGCCGCGCCGATGGCCGCTCCGGCCACGCCATAGGCGAAATTCTTGGCGCCACCGCCCTTGGGCGGAACCGCGTCGGGCTGTTGTGCCGGCGGCGTGGGGAAGGCGACCTTTGCCTTGGAAAACAGGGGGCTGTGGAAACCGACCTTGTCCTCGGAACAACCGAAGCAGGGCGAGCCGGTGGCCACCGGCCAACAGCCGGGGGTGTCGTTGAACGGCAGGGTGGCGCAGTTGTTATACGTCTCCGGTCCCTTGCACCCCAGTTTGTAGAGGCAGTAGCCCTGGCGATGGCCTTCGTCGCCGAACTCCTCGGCAAAACGGCCGGCGTCAAAGTGGGGCCTGCGTTCGCAGTTTTCGTGGATCAGGCGGCTGTAGGCGAATTTGGGCCGTCCCTTGTCGTCCAGGGCCGGCAGTTTGTTGAAGGTCAGGAAGTGAATGACCGTGGAAAGAAAATTGTAGGGATTGGGCGGACAGCCGGGGATATTGACCACCGGAATGCCCTTGGGCTTGAGGATGGTATGCACCGGGGTGGCCCCGGTGGGATTGGGATCGGCGGAAGGAACGCCACCCCAGGCGGCACAAGAACCGATGGCGATGACCGCCGCTGCCAGCGGCGCGGTTTCGTTGAGAATGTCGAGCACCGGTTTGCCGGCGATCTGGCAGTAGATGCCCTTATCCTTGACCGGAATGGCGCCGTCCACCACCAGGATGAATTTGCCCTTGTTTTCCTCGATCGATTTGGCCCGGGCAGCCTCGGCCTGATGACCGGAGCCGGCATTGAGGGTCTCGGAGTATTCGAGCGAGATCAGGTCAAAAATCAGCGTTTCAATGGACGGGTGCCCGGTGCGCAACAGCGACTCGACGCAGCCGGTGCATTCCTGGCCGGAGAGCCAGATCACCGGAGGACGTTTCGGCGAGGTGACGGCCTCGGCGATCCGGGGAACCGCAGCGGCCGGCAAGCCCATGGTGGCTGCCACCGCCGTGCAGAATTTCATGAAATCCCTGCGAGTTACACTACTCAACAGATTCTCGTTGCTGCCCACAACCTTCGACTTCATCTGCCACCTCCTTAATGTACAGGTAACTGCTTATGTACGCATCGAACTCACAAACCTCTCTTTGACAAAACCATGAAACAAACAATCCGTTACGTTGGTGTATAAAGGCAAAAAAAAGCCTGTGCAACACCTTTTTCATTGTGCACATTTTGCACAATGCCCATCCAAAAGACTATCGATCAACACCCACCGCTTCGGCGCGGTCTGGATGGACGGGAAACAAAGGCAGGGTGATTCGCCCTGGTCCAGCTAGCGGATGAGGAAAGAGCGAGGACTGCGCCCCTGTTTTGCCCCGTGCGGCGTGACACCAAGCATGCGCAGGGTTTATGAACAACAAGGCGGCGGAAGAACACGGCCGCGATCAAAGGGGGAGAAGGCTGAAGACGGGAACAAGAAGAAGGATTGACTGTCGCAGCCGCCAACAAGCAGGACCGACCGGTTGGCTGGTCTCTTGATACATCGAGTCGAACAGGTCGCGAACCTTGGCATTTTTGCAGACGAACGGACGCTGAATGTCAGGAAGACCTATATCGCCTATCAAGATAGTGCAACAGACCGGATAGGTCGTAGTCGACACGCTTGAAACAGATCTTGAGGTCGTTCATAAGCTCATTAACTCAAGGAGAAACATCTAATGTCCTGCGATGCGCAGGTTATGAGGAATGCGTTGGCAGAAGCGGTGGATGGTTGGTGACGTGCAGCGGAATCAGGGGAAGCATAGCGATCTTCCCCATTTTTTCCGCCATTTCATTGGAACTTCAACGTGTCTTACTGTAAAGCCTCCTTGATCCGCTCCATTGCCTTGACCACATTGGCCTCGGAGTTGAAGGCGGAGAGGCGGATGTAGCCCTGGCCGCACTTGCCGAAACCTGCGCCGGGGGTGCACACCACGCCGGCCTTGTTCAAGAGCAGGTCAAAGAATTCCCAGGAATCCCGCCCCCCCTCGATCCACACATAGGGAGCATTGTCGCCGCCCACATACGTGTACCCCAGCTCGGACATGGCCTGGCCGATAATTTTGGCGTTGTTCAAGTAGCCATCGATCAAGGCGGTGCACTGGGCCTTGCCCTCGGGCGAATAGACCGCCTCGGCGGCGCGTTGGACCGGATAGGAGACGCCGTTGAACTTGGTGCAGTGGCGGCGGTTCCACAACGGATGGATCGCCTGTTTGTTGCCGTGCGCATCAAAGGCTCGGCACTCCTTGGGGACCACTGTGTAGGCGCAGCGGGTGCCAGTGAAGCCGGCGCTCTTGGAGTAGCTGCGGAATTCAATCGCCACCTCGCGCGCACCCTCGATCTCGAAGATGGAGTGCGGCAGTTGGGAGTCGCGGATGAAGGCCTCGTAGGCGGCGTCGAACAGAATCAACGCCTTGGTCTCGCGGGCGAAATCGACCCAAACCTTGAGCTGTTCCTTGGTGATGGTCGAACCAGTGGGGTTGTTGGGGAAACAGAGGTAGATCAGGTCCACTGGCTCCTTGGGCAGGTCGGGAACAAAGTTGTTTGCCTTGGTCGACTCCAGATAGACGATGCCCTCATAGCGGCCATCCTTGAACATCCCGGTGCGGCCGGCCATGACGTTGGTGTCGAGGTAGACCGGGTAGACCGGGTCGGGAATGGCGATTGTCGCGTCCAGGGCGAACAGCTCCTGAATGTTGCCGGTGTCGCACTTGGCACCGTCGGAGACAAACACCTCGTCGGCCTGGATGTCGGCGCCGCGCGCCTGAAAATCGTTGACCGCGATGGCCTGGCGGAGGAAATCATAGCCCTGCTCCGGACCGTAGCCGCGAAAACCGGCCGTGGTGGCCATCTCGTCGACCGCCTTGTGGAAGGCCGCGATACAGGCGGGGGGCAGGGGGTTGGTGACGTCGCCGATGCCCAGCTTGATCACCTCGCGCTCGGGATGGGCGGTCTGGAAGGCGGCCACCCGTTTGGCGATATCGGAAAAAAGGTAGGAAGCCTGCAGTTTCAGGTAATGCTCGTTTATTCTCAACATGGAGTATCCCTTCAGTGTGGAATCCCGCCGGAACGCCGGAGGGGTTAGAGGTTAACCTTGACCCGGTTGCCGAAATCGTAGCCCTCGGTGGAAAAATCATAGTCCATCCGCCCGGCGTCCAGACGCATCTTCGGGGCCAGGATGGTGACCTTGCCCGGGCTGACCAGCATCTTGGTGGCATCGTCGTATTCGAGCCGTTCGGACAGCATGACCTGGTTCTTGGTCGGCTTGCTGACTTTGACATGGTCGGTGAGAATCAGGTGGCGGTCGTTGATCAGGTAGGCACCCCGGCGGCTCTCGATATTGATCGGCTCCTTCTCGGTACCGATGTACATGGCGCTGACCTCCTCCATCTTGATCTCATGGTCGCGCTCGCCGGTAAAGGCGCGCTCGGCGTCGATCTGCCATTCTTCCATGCCGTTCGTGGTCATGGTGATCGCCACCCGGTCCATGACGAAATTCTGGATCGGCGTGTCTTCCTCGGGCTGGGCCAGCTTGGGATTGTAACCGCCCCGGGGTTCAAGGAACGCGCTCAACGGCGGCTTCCAGGCGGGACTGGTGACAAGGAGCAGCAGCGGCAGCAGCCACAGCAGGTTGCGGGGATTACGGATCATCGGTCGAACGTGGCCTGCATGCGCGCCAGATTGCCCTGCGCCTCGAGAATCAAGTCGCAGACCTCGCGGACCGCGCCATGCCCGCCGCCGCGCTCGGTGGTATAGTGGACCCGCTGGCGGATCTCGGCCACCGCGTTGGCCGGCGCCACGGCGAGGCCAACCCGGTTGAGAATCGGCAGATCCATCAGGTCGTCGCCCATGAACCCGGTTTGCGGCGGCCGCAGACCGGTTTGCTTGAGGATGGATTCGTACACAGTCAGTTTGTCCTGCTTGCCCTGGAAGACATGGGCCAGACGTAGATCCTGGGCGCGACGCGCCACCGCCTCCGAGGTGCGGGCCGTGATGATGCCCACCGCCACGCCGCTGTCCTGAAGCAGCTTGATCCCCAGGCCGTCCTGGGTGTTGAAGCTCTTGGTCTCGCCGCCGCCAGAGGTGTAGGTGATGGTGCCGTCGGTGAGCACGCCGTCAACATCGAGCAGCAACAGCCGTATTTGCCGCGCCTGGGGCAGGGCCGCCAGCCAGGCCGCACCGCGTTCCACCGGCCGGTTGCGGGCCATGGCCCGGTTGCGCAGAGCCTCGGTCAGCTCGCAATCGGTGGGATAGCCGCCACCCGGCATACCGCAACCGTCACGCTGCATCGATCACTCCGCTCACCGCTTGGCGCACCGCCAGCAGTTGTTTGAGCAGGGGCTCGACTTGATCGAGCGGCAGGGAATTGGGGCCGTCGCACAGAGCCTTGTCCGGCTGCGGATGAACCTCGAGGAACAAACCGTCGATGCCCACGGCCATGGCCGCGCGCGCCAGAGCAGGAATGAACTCGCGCTGCCCGCCGGAGCTCCCGCCCGCCCCGCCCGGCAGCTGCACCGAGTGGGTGGCGTCAAAGACCACTGGGTAGCCGAAAGCGCGCATCACCACCAGCGATCGCATGTCCACCACCAGATTGTTGTAGCCGAAGCTGGCGCCGCGCTCGGTGAGCAGGATTTTCTCCGTGCCCGCGCCACGCAATTTGTTGACCGCGTGCTCCATGTCCCAGGGCGAGACGAATTGCCCCTTCTTGACGTTGACCACCTTGCCGGTGCGGGCGGCGGCCATCAACAGATCGGTCTGGCGGCAGAGAAAGGCTGGAATCTGGAGGATATCGAGACAGTCGGCGGCCAGCTCGGCTTGGCCCGGCTCATGGATGTCGGACACCACCGGCACGCCGACCTCGGCGCGCAGACGGCCAAGGATACGCAGCCCTTTCTCGGCCCCAGGTCCGCGAAAAGAGCTGAGCGAGGTGCGGTTGGCCTTGTCGAACGAGGCCTTGAACACATAGGAAACGCCGAGACGGGCGGCAATGGCTTTCATCTCCCGGGCTATTTCCCAGGCCAGGTCGCCGCTTTCCAGCACGCAGGGACCGGCCATGAGCAACAGCGGCGCGCCCGGGCCGATGGTGATCGGACCCGCTGGAGTTGGTTGGATGCTGACAGGTTTGATCATCTCACGCCTTGCCGCCTTTCTTGTAGGTGATCGCCGCCTTGATGAAGTCGCGGAACAGGGGGTGGGCCTTCATCGGTTTGGACTGGAATTCCGGATGGAACTGGCAGCCGAGGAACCAGGGATGGTCGGCCAGTTCGATGATCTCCACCAGGGTGCCGTCGGGCGAGGTACCGCTGACGATCAGACCGGCTTCCTCCAACTGCTGGCGGTAGGCGTTGTTGAACTCGTAGCGGTGGCGATGCCGCTCGCTGATCTCTTCCTGGCCGTAGGCGGCGGCGGCGAAGGTGCCGGGCTTGAGGGCGCAGGGATAGGCGCCGAGCCGCAGGGTGCCGCCCATGTCGGAATGCTGGTCGCGTTTCTCGATCTTGCCGGTTCGGAAATCGAACCACTCGGTCATCAGATAGATCACCGGGTGCGGAGTGGCCGGATTGAACTCGACCGAATGCGCTCCATCGATCTTGGCGATGTTGCGCGCGAACTCGACAACCGCCAACTGCATGCCCAGACAGATGCCGAAAAATGGCACCTTGCGCTCGCGGGCATAGGTCACGGCCTGGATCTTACCTTCCATGCCGCGGCTGCCGAAACCGCCGGGGACGAGGATGGCGTCACAGTGGTCAAGCTTCTCCAGATCGGTGCCGTCCTCCAGTTCGTCGGCGCTGATATACTGCAAGGCCACCTTGGTCTCGTTGGCGATGCCGCCATGGATCAGAGCCTCGTGCAAACTCTTGTAGGATTCCTTGAGATCGACATACTTGCCGGTGATGCCGATGGTCACCGTGGCCTTGGGATTCTTGATCTTGCGCACCAACCGCTCCCACGGCTCGATGTTCGGCGACCCGGTCCAGATGCCCAGCTTCTCCAGGATGCGGTCATCCACCCCCTCCTGCCGGAGCTTGAGCGGCAGTTCGTAGATACTTTCGACATCCACGGCCGAGATGACCGCGTTGGCGTCGACGTTGCAAAAGAGGGCGATCTTCTTCTTGAGATCGTCGCTGAGCGGTTCCTCGGTGCGGCACATGAGGATGTCGGGCTGGATGCCCGAGGCCAGCAGCTCCTTGACCGAATGCTGGGTCGGCTTGGTCTTGACCTCGCCGGCGGTCTTGATGTAGGGCACCAGCGTCAAGTGGATGAACAAGGTGTATTCCTTGCCCAGATCGGTGCGCAGCTGGCGGATGGCCTCGATGAAGGGCAAGCCTTCGATGTCGCCCACCGTGCCGCCAATCTCGATGATGGCCACATCGGCGCTCCCGTCGAGCTGCACCACCGCCTCCTTGATCTCGTCGGTGATATGAGGGATCACCTGGACCGTGCCGCCGAGATACTCGCCGCGCCGTTCCTTCATGATCACCGAGTAGTAGATCCGGCCCGAAGTATAGTTGTTCTGCTTGCCCATGACCGCGTTGGTGAAACGCTCGTAATGCCCCATGTCCAGATCGGTTTCTGCGCCGTCGTTGGTGACGTAGACCTCACCGTGCTGGAAAGGGTTCATGGTGCCGGGATCGACGTTGATGTAGGGGTCGAGCTTCTGGAAGGTGACGGTCAGGCCTCGCGATTCCAGCAGGGCGCCGATGGAAGCGGCGGAAAGCCCCTTGCCCAGCGAGGAAAGGACGCCGCCGGTAATAAAAATGAATTTTGTTTTCTTGCTCAGGGAAGCTTTCATGCCGTTACCTTTGTCGCGCTGGGAAAAAAGAGGAAGGCAGCCGCGGCTGCCTTGGTGTGGTCGGAACGAAAATATACCCGATCAACCCCGGCTTGACAAGCCCGGCCGGGCGGAAAACCGGAGACATACCTTAATGATTTTGTACGAAATTACACGGTCGGCACAAGATGTTCAGGGTTTGTGCGGCCCGTTCCACAGCGCGGCGGTCAGGTCGATCACTTCCCGGTGCTGCTCCTGGCTCAACGGGGTGAAGGGGGAGTTGTCATAGGTGGTGTCGCGATTTTCCACCACCAGCACCCGGGCATCAAAGCTCAGGGTGTGGGTGTGCCAGACCGCCTGCTTGACGTTGTACACGTGGCCCGGTTGAAGGTCTTGGGCGTGGATGCGACTGACCCGGTCCCTTCCCTCGCCGACAAAAAGAATGCAACGCCCCGCCAACAGGACAAAGACCTCGTCGGTTTCATTGTGGCGCTGCATCCGGGTGAGGTTCTCCGGCAGCAGGTCGGGGCTGAAGTTGAGCACGGCCACCCGCCAGTGTTCGAAATCCACCAGGGGTTTGTAGCCCTCGGCTGCATGCTCGTGTATTTCCAGCAAACCCTTGTTCATCGCGGTCACCGGGTGGCCGGAGCCAAGATCTGTTTGAGGAACAGCTGACTGCGCGGATTTTGGGGGGTGGTGAAAAACGCCTGTGGCGGCGCCACTTCGACGATGGCGCCGGCATCCATGAACACCACCGTGTCGGCCACCTCGCGGGCAAAGCCCATTTCGTGGGTCACCACCACCATGGTCATGCCTTCCCGGGCCAGGGCCACCATGACCTCCAGCACCTCGTTGATCATCTCCGGGTCGAGCGCCGAGGTCGGCTCGTCGAAAAGCATGATCTTCGGCTCCATGGCCAGCGCCCGGGCAATGGCCACCCGCTGCTGCTGGCCGCCGGAGAGCTGAACCGGGAAATGGTGGGCCCGGTCGCGCATCCCCACCTTATCGAGCAGGCTCATGGCCAGCTCCTCGGCCTGGGCGCGTCCCATCATCTTGAGCTTGATCGGCGCCAGGGTGAGGTTGTCGAGCACCGACTTATGGCGAAAGAGGTTGAAATTCTGAAACACCATGCCCACTTCCATGCGGATGCGGTTGATGTCCGCGCCTTCGCCATAGAGGTTGTGGCCGTCGACGATGATCGTTCCGGAATCGATGGACTCCAATCGGTTGATGGTCCGGAGCAGGGTCGACTTGCCCGAGCCCGAAGGTCCGAGCACCACGACCTTTTCCCCGGACCGGATATCGAGGCTGACATCGGCCAGCGCTCGAAATGTTCCAAAAAATTTATTGATCTGCTGCAGGCGGATAATCGGATCAGCGGCGTTCATAATGGCTCAATCGGTGTTCCATGATGCTGATGCATTTGGACAGGATCAGGGTGATCAGCAAGTAAATCAGGGCGATCATGGTATAGGTCTCGAAATAGTTGAAGCTCTCCGAGGCGTATTCCCGCCCGCGTCGCAGAATATCGGCCACCGCCAGAATCGAGACCAGCGATGTGTCCTTCAGCAGGGCGATGAACTCGTTGCCCACCGGCGGCAGGATGGTCCGCCAGGCCTGGGGAAGGATGACGTAGGCCATGGTTTGGCGGTGGTTGAAGCCAAGCGACAAGGCCGCCTCGGTCTGCCCGAAATCAATCGATTTAATGCCAGCGCGAAAGACCTCGCCCATGTAGGCCCCGTAACAGAAGGCCATGGCGATTACCGCCGCCACCATGTCCGGAACGCGGACAAAACGGCCCAGGGCGTAGTAGATGTAGAACAGCTGCACCAGCAGCGGGATGCCGCGCACCACCTCGACATACAGCGAGGCGATCAGGTTGATCACCCGGTTGCGCGACAGTCGGCCCAGGCCGGTCAATAAGCCGATGACGATGGCAAGCGTGATCGACAGCACCGTGACCTCGAAGGTGATCAGGATGCCGTCGGGCACGAAACGGAGGATGTTGAGGTAAGGATCCGGCTTCATCCACGGCAAGAGGACAAGCAGGGTTATGGCCCCAAACAGGGCGATCCACCAGGCGGAAACCAACCCCTTGTCTTCCGGCCGGGGAATGGCGGCACCGTCGCCGACTTCGATTTTGGTGATTTCAGGTTCAGACATGGTGAGCCGATTCGTCACGGTTGGATAAAAAAAGCCGGGCACAAAGGCCCGGCAAATGGTCAAGCGTAAGGATCGGTCATTGACCGATCCATTTTTTCTTCAGTTCTTGGTCAAGGCCCTTGGCTTTGACCGCGGCGATGCCCTTGTTGATCAGGGCCAGGGTTTCGGCATTGCCCTTGTTGACGGCCACGCCGTAATGCTCGGCTTCGCCGGTCTCGATAATGGCGGCGATCTTGAGGGTGTCCTTGTACTTGTCCATGGCGTAGTTGGCGGCCACCGGATCGTCGCAGACCACCGCGGCAATGCGGCCGACATTCAGATCCTCCATGGCCAGGCCGACTTCGTCGTAGGATTTGGCTTCCACCCCGGCGGCGGCCTTGATGGCGAAATAACCGGTGGTGCCGATCTGGCCGCCCACCTTCTGCCCCTTGAGGTCGGCCAGGCTCTTGGCGGTCGATGCCTTGCCCACGATCAGGGCTTGACGGACGGTGAAGTAGGGCTCGCTGAAGTCCATCGCCTTTTTCCGTTCCTCGGTGATCGACACCGAGCTGACAATGGCATCGTACTTCTTGGCGGCCAAGCCGGCGAATATGCCGTCCCAGGCGGTGTTCTTGAATACCGGCGTGAAGCCCGCTTCTTTGCCGGCGGCGGTCATGAATTCGATGGCATAGCCCACCACCTGTTTCTGATCGTTGACAAATTCCATCGGCGGCCAGGTGGCGTCGGTGGCAAAGGTAATGGTGGTTTCCGCGGCAACCGGGCTGCACAGGGTGGCCAGCAGCAACAGGGCGGTGAATAGTTTGTGGATCATCTGTTCCTCCTCAGCGGGACATGGGTAACGGTTTCCTCCATCTACCATTCATGAAAAAGGCTAGCAAGAAAAAGGTGCGGCCACCGTGGCGAGTCGAGCGGGAGACCACCGCGAGACAACCGGGGAAAACTAGGTTTTTCTTGACGTTATCCTCCTGTTGCAGGTATACATCGACTACTTGTTTCCCCCTGTTCCTTCTTTATTTCGCGAGGTTGATTATGCATACCTTTTCCCGTCTTTTCCTTGCCACGGCTCTTGCTTGCACGGTTCTGCTCGCTGGCGGTTGTGGCCCGAAACAGGTCTCCCCTTACGCGGGCGGCGCCGGTGCCGGCTCCGATGACAGCATGGGCGGCAATCGCATGGGCAACATCACCGAAGAGACCGGCCCCGGAGTGGAAGGGCTTGATTCCACAGGCAGAGGCGGAAGCGGCAGCCTGGCCACTGACGCCGATCAGCAGAGCGATGCCTACAAACGCGCCCATGGCCGTTCGTCGCCCGAGTTCACCCCGATCTACTTCGACTACGACCATTCCGGCATTCGCAGCGATCAGATTCCAAGCATGGAACACAACGGCGGCTACCTGAAGAGCAATTCTTCGGCGCGGGTGCTGATCGAGGGCAACACCGACAACCGGGGCACCAACGAATACAACCTGGCCTTGGGTGAACGTCGTGCCATGAGCGCCAAGACCTATCTGATAGAATTCGGGATCGAGGAAAGCCGCATCCGCACCGTCAGCTACGGAGAAGAGCGGCCGCTGTTCAACGGTGGCAGCGAAGACGATTACGCCCACAACCGGCGCGACGACTTTATCCTCGAATAGCGTCCCCCTTCCCTCTCCATCGGGTTTGCCGCGGAAGGCAAACCCGATGGACGCGATCCCTCTCTCCCCTCCGTTTTCCCGTTTTCCCTCACTGCCGCCAATGGATCTTTCTTTTTCCCTTGACTTGCGAATGATTATTAAATACATTTGACAAAAATTTTCAAGAGGGGGGCAATGGATCACACTCTGCGGATGACCCATCAACGTGAAATCATTCTCAACGAGATGCAGCGGTGCAAGCTGCATTTGACCGCGGATGAGTTATACGAACGGATTAAAAAGAAATTGCCCCGGATCAGTTTGGCAACGGTGTACCGGAACCTGGAGATCCTCTCCGAAGCCGGATTGATCAAAAAATTGGAAATCAGCGGTCGGCAGAAACGGTTTGACTGGGACCCCCAGGACCACGACCATGTCTACTGCACCCGCTGCCAGCGGGTTGACAACATTCCCACGACCAGCGCTCCGTTGCCCTTTGACCAGATTCGGGAAAAAGGGTACCGGATCACCGGGTGCAGAATTGAATTTTTCGGTCTTTGTCCGAATTGTCAGAAAAATCAGGAAAAGAAACAACGAACAGGAGAACGAACCATGGCATGCACATCATGCGGTCGCGCATCACTCAGCGACACCCAACGTCAGGTGCTCGAGGCCCTGGCCCACAGCAAGGAGGCGTGCGGCAGCAAGGAGTTGGCCGCAGCCACCGGCCTGGAAAGCAAGCAGGTCAGCTGCCAGATCACCGCCCTGAAAAACAAGGGCTACGTGAGCAGTCCCGCCCGTTGCAAGTATGCGATCACCGAGCAGGGCAAGACTGCGCTCGACTGACCGTCCTTTCATTGCGTATCCTTCAATATCCACAAACCAGGAGGTTGTGTTATGAGCTTTTTAGTGACCAAACAGGCGCCGGATTTCACCGCCACCGCCGTTCTGCCCGACAATTCGATGAAACCGGATTTCAAGCTCTCCGACTACCGGGGTAAATATGTGATCCTCTTCTTCTATCCGCTGGATTTCACCTTTGTCTGCCCCTCGGAGATTCTTGCTTTTGACCGGGCACTGGAGGCGTTCAAGGCCAAGAACTGCGAAATCATCGGCGTGTCGATCGATTCCCAGTTTTCCCACTGGGCCTGGAAAAACACCCCGATCAACCAGGGCGGCATCGGCAATATCCAGTATCCCCTGGTGTCCGATCTCGATAAAAGCATTTCCCGTCAGTACGGCGTGCTGCTCGATGCCGGCATCGCCCTGCGCGGTACCTTTCTCATCGACCGCGACGGTATTGTCCGCCATGCGGTGGTCAACGATCTGCCCTTGGGCCGCAACATCGACGAAGCGCTGCGCATGGTCGATGCCCTGCAGTTTCACGAGCAGCACGGCGATGTCTGTCCGGCCAACTGGCAGGAAGGCAAGGAGGCCATGACCCCCACCGCCGCCGGCGTTGCCGAGTATCTGGCCAAGCACAATGGTTGATCGGCTCTCGATCTTCCGGACAAAACAGGGAAAAAGACAATTTGGCCCTTTCGGAGCCGAATCAGATGGTTTATTGTTTTTGCGTGTTTTGCCCGGCGTGGGGGCGGAAACCACGCGCGTTTCTGCCCATCAGATTTTTTCAATCAACGAGGAGAACAGAACATGACCAAGAAGAATGACGTGTACAAGTGCGCCCTCTGCGGCAACATTGTTGAAGTTCTGCATGCCGGTGCCGGCGAACTGGTCTGCTGCGGCCAACCTATGACCCTGATGACCGAGAACACCGTCGATGCCGCCAAGGAAAAACATGTGCCGGTCATCACCAAGGTAGCCGAGGGCTACAAGGTTACCGTTGGTTCAGTGCCCCACCCCATGGAGGAAAAGCACTGGATCGAGTTCATCGAGCTGATTGCCGACGGCAAGGTCTACCGCCAGGATCTCAAACCCGGCGAGGCGCCTGAAGCAACCTTCTGTATTCAAGCGGATAAGGTTTCCGCTCGCGAGTACTGCAACCTCCACGGACTGTGGAAGGCCTGATTCCCCCTTAATGACCGAAAGGAGAAGTGATGAAAAAATACGTCTGTGTTGTCTGTTCCTACGAGTATGATCCTGCTGTCGGCGATCCTGACAATGGCGTGGCTCCCGGCACCGCGTTTGAAGATATCCCCGATGACTGGACCTGTCCGGTCTGCGGCGCGGGCAAGGATCAATTCGAAGAAGCGTAACCAATCCGCCCCTCTGCCGGATTCGTCCGGCAGAGGGGCCACCTTGTCCGGCCCGCCCAGGCAGGTCTCCCCCCTCCCGCCGCCCGCCGTTATGCCGACCAGACCATCGCGGTCTGCGGCTGTCTCATGCGCTGACCCATTTTCTGTACTCTTTCGAGGTTGCCTATGAACAAAACCGTTTTTTTCGCTTTCCGCGACAATCCGCTCTGCTTCATTCACGTGCTCCTGAACAGTTTGGATATGGCCCAGAAGGGCATGGAGGGTAAAATAGTGCTCGAAGGCGAGTCGGTCACCCTGGTGCCGGTCATGGCCGAGCCCTCGCATTTCCTTCATCAACTGTACACCAAGGCCAAGACTCAGGGTCTGATCGTCGGCGCCTGCCGTGCCTGCTCCACCAAGCTCAATGTCGTCGAAGCGGTCACCCAGGAGAACATTCCGCTGATTGGCGAATTGGCTGGCCATCCGGCGATGTCGGCCTATATCGAGCAAGGCTATACGGTTCTCACCTTTTAACCGCATCCCAACAGAGGAATCACTCCATGAAAAAAATTGCCCTGGCTGACAATGTCTACTGGGTGGGCGCCGTCGACTGGAATATCCGTGATTTCCACGGCTATTCGACCTACCGCGGCACCACCTACAACGCCTTTCTCATCATCGACGAAAAGGTCACCCTGATCGATACGGTCAAAAAACCGTACAAAAGCGAGCTGATGCACCGCATCCACACCATCATCGATCCGAAAAAGATCGACTATCTGGTGGTCAACCATGTAGAGATGGATCACAGCGGCTCGCTACCCGAGGTGGTCGAGGCGATCAATCCGGAAAAGATCATCTGCTCGAAGATGGGCCACAAGGCTCTGATGCAGCATTTCCACCGTCCGGACTGGCCCTTTCATGTGGTCGCGCCGGGCGAGGAAATCAGCCTGGGCACGAAGACGCTCAGTTTCCTCGAAACCCGCATGCTCCACTGGCCGGATTCGATGTTCACCTACCTCAAGGAAGATCAGATCCTGTTCACCAGCGATGCCTTTGGCGAGCATCTGGCCACCAGCGAGCGGTTTGACGACGAAGTCAACCAGGATGTGCTCATGCACGAGGCCACCAAGTACTACGCCAACATCCTCACCCTCTATTCGCCGCTGGTGAAGAAGCTGCTAGCCAAGGTCCAGGAGATGCAGTTGCCGATCAAGATGCTCGCCCCCGATCACGGCGTGGTCTGGCGTTCCAATCCGGGCAAGATCATCGAGGCTTACAACCGCTGGTGCAACCACCAGGGCAACGGCCGGGCCCTGGTCATCTACGACACCATGTGGGAATCGACCAAGAAGATGGCCAAGGCCGTGGCCGAAGGCCTGCATGAGCAGGGCGTGGAGTACAAGCTGCTTGATCTGGCGGTTAACCACCGTAGCGACGTCATGACCGACGTGCTCGAGGCCAGCGCCATTGTGCTTGGTTCTCCGACCCTCAACAACGGTATGTTGCCACGCATGGCCGATTTTCTGATGTACATGCGCGGTCTGCGGCCGACCAACAAGGTGGGGGCCTCGTTCGGTTCCTACGGCTGGTCGGGCGAGGCGGTCAAGATGATGAATGAAATCCTCAAGGAGATGAACATCGTGGTCTGTCACCCAGGGGTCAAGACCCAGTATGTCCCCGAGCATGCCCAGTTGGGCGAGTGCGTGGAACTGGGACGGACAGTGGGCAAGGCCATGCAGGCGATGATGGCCGGCGAGCAGGTGGAATCCCTGGCCTGATCGACGCTGATGGTACAGAAACAAGAAAAGCCCTGCACTCCCGAGCGGAATGCAGGGCTTTTTTTATCTAAAACGGTCGCTGCGGAGGGCAGTCGCCGCCACAGCGTAGTAGGTTATTCGTCGCGGCAACAGGAGGTGGCGAGGATGTGCGCGTACATTTGCTCCACCACCTCGTCGGCCGGTATTTGGGTGGAATCAAGGATGACCGCATCCGCGGCGGCCTGCAACGGGGCCGCGCTCCGTTCGCGATCGGCCTTATCACGTTTGATGATCTGCGCCAACAACTGCTGCTCATCCACGGTCTCGCCCTTGCCGCGCAACTGGGCCGCCCGGCGCTGCGCCCGCACCTCGGGGCTGGCGTCGAGGAAAAACTTCCAGGCCGCATCCGGAAAGACCACGGTGCCGGTGTCGCGGCCCTCGGCCACAATGCGGCCGCCTGCGCCGATCTGCTGCTGCAGCCGGGTCAGGGTCGCGCGTACCATCGGCAGGGCAGAGAACTGCGAGGCCAGCATGCCCATCTCCGGGGTACGCAAGGCCTGCCCCACCTCGCCCCCCTCCACGAGCACCCGTACATCATCGCCACCGGGCAAGGGCGGCAGCAGTTCGATCCGCAGCGAGGCCAACAGATCCGCCAGCTGCGGGCCTTCTTCTGCGGCGATCCCCTGCTCTCGGCAGTGATAGGCCACGGCCCGGTACATCGCCCCTGTATCCAGGTAGGTGAAATGGAGCTTGGCCGCCAGGGCCCGGGAGACGGTCGATTTACCACCGCCGGACGGGCCGTCGATGGTGACGATCCGTTTACGCACGCCCATACCCCAGGTCCCGGAGACAGTCGGCCAGGGCGCTGACAAAGCGCTGATTCTCCGCCATCGTGCCCACGGTGATGCGGATGAAGTCCGGATAACCGTAGGCCTTCATCGAACGGACAATCACGCCCTTGTAGAGCATGGCTTCATAGAGTTTTGTGGCATCGCCCTGCACATCAATGAGGAAAAAGTTGGTGTGCGACGGATAGGGCGTGCAGCCCAGCTCGGCGACCTCCGCACTCAGCCAGGTCCGGCCCTCGGCCGTGCCGCTCAGGGTGCGCTGGTAGTGTTCCAGGTCGTCGAGCGCAGCCAAGGCGCCGGCCTGGGCCGGCAGGTTGATGTTGAATGGTTGCCGCACCCGATGCAGCAGCGCGGCCACCTCGCGGTGCATGACCCCGAAGCCGACCCGCAGCCCAGCGAGACCAAAGGCCTTGGAAAAGGTGCGCAGGCTGACCACCGCCGGGATCTGCTCTGGCTGACGGATATAGCCGAGGATATCGATGCGCACCGCAGGATCGACGAAATCGACGTAGGCCTCGTCCACCACCACGATCACCGACTGGGGCAGGCTGCGCAGGAAGCGGTCAAAGTCCTCGCGGGAGATCAGGGTGCCGGTGGGGTTATTCGGGTTGTCGATGAAGATCAACCGGGTGCGGTCGGTCACGGCGGCGCTGATCGCCTCCAGGTCATGGCGCATCTCCTTGAGCGGAACGATCACGTTCTCGCCGCCCCGCACCTGGACGAACTTCTGGTACATGAGGAAGGAGGGGTGGCTAGTGATGACCGCGTCACCGGTACCGACAAAGGCCTTGACCAGAAACTCGATCACTTCGTTGGAGCCGTTGCCGAGCACGATCTCGTCGGACGCCGACCCCATCCACCGGGCCACGGCCTCGGTCAGGGAGTAGCTCGAACCGTCGGGATAGCGGTGCAGGTTGGCAAGCATGGCCCCAATGGCCGCGACCGCCTTGGGCGAGGGGCCCCAGGGGTTTTCGTTGGAGGCCAGCTTGATGGCGTTGGTCACCCCGTATTCCCGCTCCAGCTCATCCATGGGTTTGCCGGGCGGATAGGGGACAATGGCCGCGATGTGGGGTTGAATGGGCAGTTGCATAATCAGGCGATCACCGGTTTCTTGCCGACAACGCCGGCACGTTGTTCAAGGTTGTAGGCAGCACGCAACAGAATTTCCTCGTTGAAGTGGGCCGCCTGGAGCTGCAAACCGATCGGCAGGCCGTCGCTGCTGAACCCGCAGGGCACCGACATGCCGGGCACGCCGGCAAGGTTGGCCGACAGAGTAAGGATATCGGAAAGATAGAGGGCAAGCGGATCGTCGGCCTTGTCGCCGATCTTCCAGGCCGGGGTCGGGCAGACCGGCGAAACCATCAGGTCGCAGTGGGCAAAGGCCTTGGCGAAATCGTCCTTGATCAGGGTGCGCACCTGGGAGGCCTTCTTGTAGTAGGCATCGTAATAGCCCGAGGAGAGTGCATAGGTGCCGATGAGGATACGGCGCTTGACTTCGTCGCCGAATCCCTGCGAACGGGTGCGGTTGTACATCTCGATCAGGGAGTCGGCCGAACGGTCGCGATAGCCGTAGCGAACGCCGTCGAAGCGGGCCAGGTTGGAGCTGGCCTCGGCCGGGGCGATCAAATAATAGACCGCCACGCAGTAGTCGGTGTGTGGCAGGGTGACCTCCACCAGCTCGGCGCCGGCCTCCTGGAGCATGCGGATGCCGTCGCGGACCGCCCTGTCCACCTCGGGATCGAGTCCCTGGACGAAATATTCCCTAGGTAGACCGATCTTCACCCCTTTGAGTCCGTCCTGGAGGGAGGCGGTAAAATCAGGGACGTCCAATTTGATCGAGGTGGAATCCTTGGGGTCATGGCCGCTGATCGCGTTCATCATCAGGGCGCAGTCGCGCACCTCCTTGGTCAGCGGCCCGACCTGATCGAGCGAGGAGGCAAAGGCCACCAGACCGTAGCGCGACACCCGGCCATAGGTCGGCTTCATGCCCACCGTGCCGCACAGCGAGGCGGGCTGGCGGATCGAACCGCCGGTGTCTGAACCCAGCGAGGCGAAACACTCGTCGGCCGCCACCGCCGCCGCTGACCCGCCGCTGGAACCGCCGGCCACATAGCCGAGCTTCCAGGGGTTGTGGGGTACTTTGAAGGCGCAATTTTCGCTGGTCGAGCCCATGGCGAATTCGTCCATGGCCAGCTTGCCCACGAGCACCGAACCGGCCTCGGCCAGTTTGGTCACCACCGTGGCCTCGTAGGGGGCGACGAAGTTTTCCAAGATGCGGGAGCCGCAGGTGGTGGGCATGGTAGTGGTGCAGAGCACATCCTTGATAGCCAGGGGGATGCCGCACAGCGGCCCGCCTTGCCCGTTTTTCCTGGCAATATCGGCCTGTTCTGCCTGTCGCAGGGCACCTTCCCGATCCAGGGTCAGGTAGGATTGAACTTTGGGTTCGACGGCTTCAATCCGGGCAAGCACCGATTCGGTAAGGGCCACCGAACTCACCTCGCCGGTCTCCAGGAGACGCCGGGCCTCGTGCAGGGGTAACGCGTACAGTTCCATGCTTCGCTTGATGGTAAGGGGTGAAAAAGAAGGACGGCGCTCAGCCGATGACCCGGGGAACCACAAAGGATTCGCCATTCTGCTCCGGCCCGTTGACCAAGGCGCGCTCACGGGGGAGCGAGGGGCGGACCTCATCCTCGCGGAAGGCATTGACCACCTGCTGCGTGTGGGTGGTGACGGGTACGCCGGTGGTGTCTAGCTCGTCGAGTTTGGCCACATAGGACAAGATGGCGTCGAGCTGGCCGGTCATGCGATCCACCTCGGCGCTGGTCAGATCAAGCCGGGCCAGTTTGGCCACATGCTGCACTTCTTCTCGGGTAATTTTCATGGTTGATCAACAAATGGAAGAACAGGGGCTGTGACTTGTCAACAAACGGCTACTGTTTATACAGCGAACAAGCGGAAAGAACAACCCCCGCAAAGATTTCCACCAGTTCCGGATCGAACTGAGTCCCTCCGCAGCGGCGCAGCTCACCCACCGCTTCGGCGGAGGTGAGATTTTTTCGGTAATTGCGGCGCGAGGTCATGGCATCATAGCTGTCGGCGATGGTGATGATCCTGGTGAGGGTGTCCAATTCGTTGCCGCCAATCCCATCCGGATAACCTGTGCCGTCGATTTTTTCGTGGTGGTGACGGATGATGTCCCGCTCCCGATCCATGAAGGTCAGCGGTTCGATGATGCTCGCCCCCACTCCGGGATGTTTCTTGATCAATTCCCACTCCTCCGGACTGAGTGCCCCGGGCTTCTGGATGCAGGACAGATCGATCACCAGCTTGCCGATGTCGTGAAACTGGGAGGCCCGGCGCAACACCGTGATGTCGTCGCCGCTAAAACCGGCCGCCTGCCCGAGCAGCAGGGCCAATTCCGTCACCCGGCGGGTGTGGCCGGCGGTGTAGCCGTCCTTTTCCTCCATGGCCGCCTGCAGGCTGGACATGATCTGGACGGTCGCCTGTTCCAGGTGCTCGCTGTAGCGCTCAAGCAGGAGATTCTTTTCGGCCAGCTCACGGGTCTTCGCCTCGACCTCCCTTTCCAGGTTTTTCTTGTAGGCCTTTTCCTGGAGGAGAAAGTGCCGCTTTTCCACCGCCTGCTTGACCTTCACATGGAACAGTTCGATGTCGGCAATCGGCTTGGTGAGAAAATCGTAGGCCCCCAAATGAATCGCCTTGACCGCATAATCCATGGAACCCGCGCCGGTGAGAAACAAAACCGGGATGTCCACCTGTTGCCGGTTCAGCCGCTCCAGCGTCTCAAAACCATCCATGTCCGGCATGTTGATGTCAAGCACGATGACGTCGAACTCGTCGTTCACGCACTCCAAAACCTGCCGTCCGGATTCCACGGCGGTGACCTCGTGGTCAAAGAAGAGGAGAATTTTTTGGATCGCCAGACGAACCAGGGAATCATCATCCGCGACAAGAATCTTTGCGCCCATATTCCATCCTGGTCAATTGGGAACAATATGCACCGAATACCCACCCATGCAAACCTGCACGCACTGTTCGGTCCCCCAACTATCTTGTTTAGTTTGGCACAATTCCCCCGGCGAGAAAAGCACTATTGCCGCCAGGCGATCGCACCTGAACATTTTATTCAGAAAAATCATGGTATTGATAATTTGCTGCCCGCATTCTCAATCACGCTTTGCAACAGGGCTGACCTGCGCGCTATCCGCGCGAACCCAGAACCGCCGCAAGGAATGGCGATAGGAGGGGGAACATGCGCGCTCAGCGGCAAGAGCCGGTGGTGCGAGGAGAGACCCTGACAAAACTGTTTCGCTATGAACAAGACACGGACGAATCGGAAAACAACGGGGCGGAAAAGAACGAGCCAACGGGAAGGAACAACAACCTCGCTTGACACAAATGCAACACAAAAGAAAAACTTCTTACATAATATGTAAGGTTATCCTGGTAAACCACCCAGGAACATGGTACAAACTTGTTAAACTAGCACCCTGATGGAAGGTCGTTCAGGATGGCGTGGTCCTGGAACACAAACAACAAAGGCTGGTTGGCAATCCAACCAGCCTTTGTCTATATGGCGGAGAGAGAGGGATTCGAACCCTCGGTGGAGTATAACCCCCACACTCGCTTAGCAGGCGAGCACCATCGGCCTACTCGGTCATCTCTCCATGGAGTGCATATCGGTTTCTGGCGGAGGGAGTAGGATTCGAACCCACGGTACTTTCGCACAACGGTTTTCAAGACCGCCGCCTTAAACCACTCGGCCATCCCTCCATAACGGCACGTAAATACCATTTCAAAGGAATACTGTCAATAACCTCCTCAATTTCATGAAAACAAACACTTCCTCTGTCGATGCCATGCAGGACCAGGAATTCATCGACCTGACCTGCCTTTATGAAATCACCCGCCACCTGGCCTCGGCCACCAGCCTGCAGGACTGCCTGGAAAAGATCGTCACCTCCCTGGCCGAACGCAAGGGCATGGACAACGGCACGGTCACGATCATCAACCCGGCCACCGGTGAACTGGAGATCGAGGTGGCCCACGGCATCACCGCCGAGGCCAAGCGGCGCGGCCGCTACAAGCTGGGGGAGGGCATCACCGGCAAGGTGGTGGCCACCGGCGAGCCGATCATCGTGCCGCAGATCGGCGACGAACCGCTGTTTCTCAACCGTACCCGTACCCGCGGCGACGAGCGCAAGAAAAAAAGCTCGTTTCTCTGTGTGCCGATCATGGCCGCCCAGCAATCCATCGGCGCCTTGTCCATTGACCGGGTCTACAAGGAGGGATTCGGCACCCAGTCGGAGAATGATCTCCGCTTTCTCACCGTGGTCAGCGGCCTGATCGCCGAAACGGTGCAGCGCATCCAGCGGGTCAACGAGGAGAAGGAGGCCCTGCGCCAGGAAAATTCCAAGCTCAAACGGGAGTTGACCGCCAAAAACCGGATCGAGGAGATCATCGGCAACTCGTCGCGCATGCAGGAAGTGTTCGACATGGTGCATCGGGTGGCCGACTCCAACGCCACCGTGCTCCTGCGCGGCGAATCCGGCACCGGCAAGACCCTGGTTGCCAAGGCCTTGCACCACAACTCCAGCCGGGCGGATGGCCCTTTTGTGGTGGTCAACTGCTCGGCTCTTCCCGAAACGCTCCTGGAGAGCGAACTGTTCGGCCACGAAAAAGGGGCCTTCACCGGCGCCACCGAAGCCAAGAAGGGGCGGTTCGAACTGGCCGAGGGCGGCACCCTATTCCTCGACGAGATCGGCGAGATCAGCCCGGCGGTGCAGGTCAAGTTGCTCAACGTCATCCAGGAACGCACCTTCCAGCGGCTGGGCTCGACCAAGACCATCAAGACCGACATCCGCCTGGTGGCGGCCACCAACCGCGACCTGGAAAAAGCGGTCAAGGAGATGGCCTTCCGCGAGGATCTCTATTACCGGCTCAACGTCTTTCCAGTTTATCTGCCGCCACTCAGGGAACGGCGCACCGATATCATGCTGCTCGCCGAATATTTCCTGGAAAAATACGCCAAGGAAAACAACAAGCAGATCAAGCGCATCTCCACCCCGGCCATCGACCTCCTGGTCCAGTACCACTGGCCCGGCAACGTGCGCGAGCTCCAGAACTGCATGGAACGGGCCGTGCTGATCTGCGACGGGCCGGCGATCAAGTCGATCCACCTGCCGCCCTCGCTACAGAGCGCGGACAGCATTCATTCCAGCAAGCCCCTTTCCTTGGCCACGGCGGTTGAAAATTTCGAGCGCGAACTTATTATTGAGGCGCTGAAAAAAAACAACGGCAACCAGACCAAGGCGGCCAAGAGTCTGGACACCAGCCTCCGGATCATCAATTACAAGATCCACAGCTACGGCATCGAACCCAAGCATTTCAAGGTCAAGTGATGCGGATTCTCCTGCACCTCTGCTGCGGACCCTGCGCGGTCTACCCCCTGATCCGGCTACGGAATCAGGGGCACGCGGTCGAAGGGGTGTTCTATAACCCCAACATCCACCCCTATCAGGAGTTCCGCCGCCGGGTGGAAGCGGTCAAACAGTTGAGTCTGGCGGCCGAGTTCCCGGTGACCATCGACGAAAACTATGGCTTGACCGAGTACCTGCGGCAGGTGGTGTTCCACGAGGCCGAGCGCTGCCCGATCTGTTATGAGATGCGCCTGGTGCGGGCGGTGCAAACCGCCGCTGCCGGAGATTTTGACGCGTTCACCACCACCCTGCTCTATTCCAAGTACCAGAACCACCGGCTGCTCATCGAACGCTGCCAGCGGTTGGCCGCGGAACACGGGGTCGATTTTTATTATGAAGATTTCCGGCTGGGCTGGCAGGAGGGCATCGACGAATCGATCCGGTTGGGGCTCTACCGTCAGCCCTACTGCGGCTGCATATACAGCGAGCAAGAGCGCTACGACAAGCGGCTGCGCAAACGTCCACGACAAACACACCAGGGAGCTTCTTGAGCGCGTAGCCAAGCCGCGACCTTACTGATCTATCGTTTTAAAGCGCGCCGTTGCCCCGTATCCGGCGCCGGGAGGACTACCATGGACAACATCATCGTGCTGGCCACCAGCAATCAGAACAAGCTCAAGGAGTTTCGGGAACTGCTCAAGAACGCGCCGGTGACGATCAAATCGCTCGCCGACTTCGGCCCCATGCCCGAACCGGTGGAGGACGGCGCAACCTTTGACGACAACGCCTACAAGAAGGCGCTGCACTATGCCAAGGTGTTGGGCCTGCCCTGCCTGGCCGACGATTCGGGCCTGGTGGTCGACGCCCTGGACGGTCGTCCCGGCGTCTATTCAGCCCGCTATTCCGGCCCGGAAGCCACCGATTGGTCCAACTGCGACAAACTGCTCGGTGAAATGGAAGGCCAGACCAACCGCAGCGCCCATTTCGTCTGCGTGCTGTCGCTTGCCACCCCCGGCGGTCCGGCCCTGACCTGGGAGGGCCGCTGCGACGGCGAACTGCTCACCGAGCGGCGGGGCGAGGCCGGTTTCGGCTATGATCCGCTCTTTTACTCCCCGGAATTGGGCAAAACCTTTGCCGAGCTGACCATGGAGGAGAAGAGCCGGGTCAGCCACCGCGGTCGGGCCATGGCCGAGTTTGCCGCCGAATTCTCCAAGGTGCAGACCTGGCTGCGGCAGCGCATGGCCGAGATCAAACCGCCCAAACCCGACCATAGCGAATTCGAGCACAACGACTGGTCCCAGGAGCGGATGTAGTCCTCCGTATTCCCTTCCGCCGTGGTACCCTATCAGGGTGCCACGGTGGCCTGAGCGGAAACGCTTTCCAACGAACCCACCGATTCCTCCCTTGTCTCGTCCCCTTTGTTCTGGGCGTCGTGGATCCCGACCTCCCGAAAGGTCTTGATCTCGGCCAGTACACGGGTGGCGGCATCGAGCAGGGGCATGGCGGCAGCCGCTCCGGTCCCCTCGCCGAGGCGGAAATCAAGATGCAGGAGCGGTTGCAACCCCATCCGCTCCAGCATGCAACGGTGGCCAATCTCCACCGAATTGTGGCTGGCGAAGAGATAGGCCTTGGCTGCCGGAGCCAGCTCACAGGCGATCAGGGCACCGGCGGTGGAAATCAACCCGTCGCACAGCACCGGAACGCCCCTGGCGGCGGCGCCGATCACCAATCCAGCCAGACCGCCGATTTCAAATCCCCCGACCTTGGCCAATACGTCGAGGGCATCGTTCGGGTCGGGCCGATGCAAGGCCAGGGCCCGCTCGATCACCGCGATCTTGTTGGCCAGCATGACATCATCGATACCGGTTCCCCGGCCAGTCACCGTTTGTACCGGCAGGCCGGAAAAGGCGGCGATGATCGCCGAGGAGGGGGTGGTGTTGCCGATCCCCATGTCGCCGGTTCCCAGCAGATCCATGCCTTCGCCATCCACCAACCGGTTGACGATCTCGATTCCCGCCTCCAGCGAGCGAACCGCCTGGTCCCGGGTCATGGCCGGCTGACGAGTGAAGTTGGCGGTGCCTTTGCCGATCTTGCAATGAAAAATGGGCAGGTTCGGCGGAAAATCATGATTGACACCCAGATCGGCCACCCGTACCCTGGCACCGACATGGGCCGCCAGCACGCTGACCGAGGCCCCTCCCTGGACAAAATTGTAGACCATCTGTGGGGTTACCTCCTGGGGAAAGAGGCTGACCCCTTCCGCAACCACGCCATGATCACCGGCGCAGGTGACGATGAATTTGTGGCGGAAACGGACATCCAGGGTTGCGGCGATGGCGGCCAACCGGGCTGCCAGCGGTTCGAGAATGCCAAGACTGCCCTTGGGCCGGGCCTGGTCGGCGAGCCGCTGCGTGGCTGCTTGGTAAAAGGCCTGGCTTGGAATACGGATTGCCGCCATGGTGGACTGAAGAAGGTGCATGGAATGTTCCTTTGTTTGGATTGGGTATGGCCGTTGCGCACGCCCAAGAGGGGCGCGGTTATTCATCAATCAGACGGTGAACGAGTTATTTCGCCGGCGGCAAGCCGGCTCTCGGCGCGAAGAGCGACCGCTGTGCCGTTGCGTCGGAAACAGCTCGCGCTCCTTTGGGCAATCGACCCGGGAGAGTCGTTCGAGGGCACAGGAAAGAGGTGGGAACAACCGTGGCTTGGGGTTTCATGTATCCTCCGTACGTGGCGATGGTCCGTTTCCGGGAAAAAAATCAATGGGTTTGAAAGGTTGAAACTCCTTTCCCCCCCTTTGCCATCGCCTTCCCAAAAAAGAACCGTTCCATACGTCTTCTGACTTCCGGAGACTGCCAGATCGCGCCTTCCCGATCATATCCGCATGATCAGTGGCTTCCCTTGCGGGGAGTGCGACCCCTGTATTCCGGTTACAGCGGCGGGACCGTCACGGATTTGCACCGTGTTCCGTTTATGGAACTGTCTGTCTGTGTGGTGGCGTCAAGTAGACGCTGCTCTCCTTACCACTTCGCGGACGCAAGGACAATCGCGAAAACGAGAAATCGACCAGGAGCAGGGAGCACCAAGGAAGCGATAAACAATGTTAAAACAAATATTTAATAGGCAGGAAACCGTGTCGCGAAACGCGAAGGCGCGCGGCCGGCAGGACGCTTTTCCCTCACCAGGCCGGTTGTCTTGGCGCTTCGATGTTGCCCTGGCTGGTTTTGGGTGGTTATCTGGGGCTGTGGTTCGTTGCCCTTCATGCTCTCAAGGAGAAAGACCTGATGATCGATTCCACCTCATTGCGTACCATTGTCAACTTGGACGGCCAGACCTGTTTTGGCTGCGGCGACAATAACCCCATCGGCCTGCACATGACCTTTCTCACCGATGAACAGCGGGTCTATTCCCTGGTGACGGTGCCCCCGGCCATGGCCGGCTGGGATCGGACCGTGCATGGCGGCGTCCTCTCGACCCTGCTCGATGAAATCATGGGCTGGTCGGTGATCTATCTGCTGGGCAAGATCGGGGTGACCAAGACCATGACCGTGGAATTCCTCAAACCGGTGCAGGTCGAAACCCAATTAACCGTGGTTGGCACTATCGCGGAAACAGTTTCCGAGCGGCAGGTGGTGGTAGGGGGCGAAATTCATGCACAGGACGGCGCATTGTGCGTGCGTGCCACGGGCACCTTCGCCGCCATGACTCCCCAGGCGGCGGTCCGCCTGGGGGTGATGAGCAACGCCTACATGGAACGGTTCCTGCCCGTGCTGCACCAAAAAGAACAAGGCTGAACAAACCTTTCGATTGATGGCGCTTGTGGCTCGGGCAGGGGATAAGGTTTGAGGGGGGTTAGGCGATTGCGGCCAGCCACTCCTGCAGGGAGCGTACCGTTGCCTCGCCCGCTTGACGGGCGGCGATGCCCTCGGCGGCCGCCGCGGCCGCGGCAACGGTGGTGATGTACGCCACCTTGTGCTTGATGGCCGCCTTGCGAATGTAAGAGTCATCATGGGCACTGAGCTTGCCCGACGGGGTGTTGATGATCAGCTGAATCTCGCCGTTTTTCACCGCGTCGACGATGTTGGGCCGCCCTTCATGCACCTTGAGGATCACCTGGGCCTCAATGCCGTGCGCCTGCAAAAAGTCGGCGGTACCGTCTGTGGCCAGCAGTTTAAAGCCCTCGTCCCGCAACCGCCGGGCCGCCTCGATCAGCTTGTCGGTGCGATCGCGCTGGTTAACGGTGATCAATACGGCCCCGGTGAGCGGCAGGGTGCTGTTGGCCCCGTCCTGGGCCTTGTAAAAAGCCATGCCGAAAGAGGAATCCATGCCCAGCACCTCGCCGGTGGAGCGCATCTCCGGGCCAAGCACCGGATCGACCTCGGGAAACATGTTGAACGGGAACACCGCCTCCTTGACACCGATGTGCGGGATGGTGCGCTGACTGAGATGGCACTCGCGCAAGGTCTTGCCAAGCAGGATCTCAGTGGCGATGCGGGCCATGGGGATGCCACAGACCTTGGATACCAGCGGCACGGTGCGCGAGGCGCGCGGATTGGCCTCGAGCACGTAGACCCGGTCGTCGCAGATCGCGTATTGGATGTTCATGAGTCCGACCACGCCCATCTCGCGGGCGATGGTGCGGGTGTACTCGCGGATGGTGGCGATATGGTGCTCGGGGATGCCCACCGGCGGAATGACGCAGGCCGAATCGCCGGAATGGATGCCCGCCTGCTCGATATGCTCCATCACCGCCGGCACGAAGGCATCGGTACCGTCGGCGATGGCATCGGCCTCGGCCTCGATGGCATTTTCCAGATAGCGGTCGATGAGGATCGGCCGGTCCGGGGTGACATCCACCGCCGCGGCCATGTAATCGCGCAGCATCGGCTCATCATAGACGATTTCCATTCCCCGGCCGCCAAGCACGTAGGAGGGCCGAACCATCAGCGGGTAACCGATCTGCCCGGCGATGGCAACGGCTTCCTCTTCGTTGACAGCCATGCCGCCGGCGGCCATGGGAATGCCCAGTTTCTCCATCATTCGGTTAAACAGGTCGCGATCCTCAGCCATGTCGATGACCGCCGGCGGCGTACCCAGGATGGTCACTCCGGCCTCCTCCAGCTGGCGGGCGATGTTGAGCGGCGTCTGGCCGCCGAACTGGCAGATCACTCCCCGTGGCTTTTCCTTCTGGTAAATCTGCAGCACATCCTCGACGGTCAGCGGCTCGAAGTAAAGCTTGTCCGAGGTATCGTAGTCGGTGGAAACGGTCTCCGGGTTGCAATTGACCATCACTGTTTCATAGCCCATGTCGCGCAGGGCAAAGGCCGCATGGACACAGCAGTAGTCGAACTCGATTCCCTGACCGATGCGGTTGGGGCCGCCGCCGAGGATCATCACTTTGTTGGGGTTGGCGGACACCGGCACCGTGTCCGGGGCGTTGTAGCTGGAATAGTAGTAGGCGGCGTTTTCCACCCCGCTCACCGGCACCGCGTGCCACCCTTCGACGATGCCGGCCTGGGTGCGCCGCTCGCGGATGGCACGTTCCTCCAGGCCGAGAATCTTGGCCAAGTACAGATCAGAAAACCCCTCCTGCTTGGCTCGCCGCAGCAGCTCGATGGGCAGCTCCCCGCCCCGGTGGGCGAGAATTTCCTCCTCGCGGGCCACCAACTCGCGCATCTGTTCAAGGAACCAGCGGTGGATCGAGGTCCGTCGGTGCAATTCCTCCACGGTCGCCCCTTTGCGCAGGGCCTCGTAGAGCACGAACTGGCGCTCGCTGGTCGGCACGGCCAAGCGGGCCATGAGGTCCTTAAGGGACAGGCTGTTGAGATGCTTGTAAAACCCCAGACCGCTGCAACCGGTCTCCAATCCGCGAATCGCCTTTTGAAAGGCCTCCTTGTAGGTCTTACCCAAACTCATCACCTCGCCCACGGCCCGCATCTGGGTGCCAAGCTTGTCCTCCACCCCACGGAATTTCTCAAAGGCCCAGCGGGCGAACTTGATCACCACATACTCGCCGGAAGGGGTATAGCGGTCCAAACTGCCGTCGCGCCAGTAAGCCATGTCCTTCAAGGTCTGGCCGCCGGCCAGACGCGCCGACACCAGAGCAATGGGAAACCCCGTGGCCTTGGAGGCCAGCGCCGAACTGCGCGAGGTGCGCGGGTTGATCTCGATCACCACCACCCGGTCTGTGACCGGATCGTGGGCGAACTGGACGTTGGTGCCGCCGATCACCCCGATCGACTCGACTATGGCGTAGGCCGCCCGCTGCAACCGTTGCTGCAGTTCGACCGGCACGGTTAGCATGGGCGCGGCGCAGAAGGAATCGCCGGTGTGCACGCCCATGGGGTCGATATTTTCGATGAAGCAAACGGTGATTAGCCGGTTGTCGGCATCGCGCACCACCTCCAGTTCCAGCTCCTCCCAGCCGATGACGCATTCCTCGACCAGAATCTGGCCAATGCGGCTGGCGGCGATCCCCCGGGTGGCCACGGTGCGCAGTTCTTCCAGGTTGTAGACCATGCCGCCGCCGGTGCCGCCCATGGTGTAGGCCGGACGAATGACCACCGGATACCCCAGCTCGGCCGCGATCCGCTCCGCATCCTCGACCGAATAGACCGCCGTGCTCCTAGGCATCTCGATGCCGAGCCGGTCCATTTCCTTTTTAAATTCGATCCGGTCCTCGCCACGCTCGATGGCTTCCAGGTTGACGCCGATCACCTGCACGCCATATTTCTCCAAAATACCTAGACGGGCCAGATCGGAAGAAAGATTGAGGGCCGACTGGCCGCCGAGATTGGGCAACAGGGCGTCGGGCCGTTCGCGGGCGATGATCTTCTCCAGAGTATCGACGTTGAGGGGTTCGATGTAGGTCACATCGGCCATGCCCGGATCGGTCATGATCGTGGCCGGATTGGAGTTGACCAGGACGATGCGGTAACCCAGTTCACGTAGCGCCTTGCAGGCCTGGGTACCGGAATAGTCAAATTCGCAGGCTTGGCCGATGATAATCGGACCGGAACCGATGATCAGGACCGTGTGGATGTCGTCACGTTTCGGCATGGTTTTCTCCTTGATAGAATTCGGTGGTCAACGGTTGGGGTCCGTGAACGGCGGAGGTGTGCCGACTGGCGCCCTACACGACGACTTTTTTATCCAAAAGGGCAAGAAAAGCCGCTGGCGTTCCGGAAATGTAATGGCGACGATGTTCTTAAACTTCTGGAAATCGAGGAGCAAGAAAAAAACACCTTTCCCTCCGGCCGACCACTGCTTTCCAGTTTCAGGTGGAGAAGGGCGATGCGGATCGAGCTGGTTGTGGCGCTTGCTGATACCGGGAAACGTGCTGAGCCGCGCCGTATCCAATGACTCAAAGTGAGTCCTTGCCTCGATACAACCGGATGAACAAAAAAACCCCTCACGGCCTTGTCGGCCGTGAGGGGTGTAAGTCGTTTATTCGCTCGACGTGATGATCGCCGGACTTAGGCGACCTGTTCAAACACGGTCTTTTTGGCGCCGCAGACCGGACATTTTTCCGGAGCCGCTCCGAGTTCGATGTAGCCGCAGACCGGACAGAGATAGAATTCACTGACATCGAGATCAACCCCTTTTTTCACCGCCTCAAGGGCCTTGGTGTAAATGTTGGCATGAACCGCTTCGGCATCGACGGCAAACTTGAACATGGTTTTTGCCTTGTGCCCATCGGCAACGGCCAACTCGACCATGGGCGGGTACATTTCTTTATATTCATAGGTTTCGCCGTCAATGGCTGCCTGGAGATTTTCCGCGGTGGTGGCGATCATGTCCAGGGCCTTGAGATGTCCTTCAGCATGAATACGCTCTGCTTCGGCGGTGGTGCGGAACAATTTGGCGATGTTGGCAAACCCTTCTTTTTCGGCTTTTTTGGCGAAAGCCCGGTATTTCTGATTGGCCTGACTTTCACCGGCAAACGCTTCCTTGAGATTGTCTTTTGTTGTGGCCATAGTGTTTCCTCCAATGTGTTGTTTGATTTTTCCTTGCAAGCGATTTTCCGGCATCGCTCAATAGGCAAAACTTGACGTCGCTGCTCCGTTCGTGGGCACGGAAGGTTTTCACTCATTCCCGTGCCAGCCAAACGTGACTACCATACCTCAACAGGAGATGAGAGGCAAGTGTAAATAAGAATAAAAATCATTTAGCAAGTTTTCTCAGACACAATTCATTCCTTGCGTCCGCCAAAGACCAATTTGCCGCCCATGTGGCCCGCGAGTCCAACCGCGCCCACCAGCACAATCGCGAGCAGAACGAAGAGCCAGCGGCCGGATGACGCCTTGGTGACAATTTCCGGTTGAAGAACTCGCCAGACAACAAGGACCACCAGCAGGAGAACGCTCACAATTGCCGAACCGATCTTGATCTTGAAAATGGGAGTCAAGGCGCCGCGATACCGCTTCTGCCAAACCTCATACCCGGTAAAGATGACTGCGGGCATGGTCAGCAGCACAAAAACACAGCTGTAGAGAGCGGCGGTTTCAAAAAGAGGCGCACCAAAACCCACCGTGATCAGGATAAAGATCAAGGCCATGGGCAGAACACCGTTTGGGGTATGCACGGTAATCGGGTGGAGATGATGGCGAAGAATCAAGGTGGAGGTAAAGGCATACACCTTGGCAAGAAAGGTGGGCGGTGTATGTGTCATCGGCGAAGGCATTGATTCCGGGGCAAGAGCGGCTTCTTCCTCGGGGACCTTGACGTCCTCGATGACTTCAACAAACATGCTCTTATCGGCAGAACACACTGGACATTCGTCAGGGGGTTCATCGCCTTCATGAATATAACCGCAAACCGTACACTCCCATTTTTTCATTGCTGACCTCCATGGAAAACAAATGATAGGAAACGAGAGCGGACGGTGTCGGGATCCATGCACCCTCCGCCCCGAGAGTTCGCTTGGTCAAGGGTCGCGCACCAAGATCGCCTGAGGCATTTTACCCTTGGTTCGGTGCGTCTCGGTTTTAGAGGGATTCCTGTTTCAGATCGCGTTGAAACAGCTCTCGAACCGCGTCGGCACACTGTTTATCCTCATAGAGCACCTGATACACCTGTTCCAGGATCGGCATTTCCACCCCCAGGGTCTTGGCCAGTTGGAAACAGGATTTGGTGGTCTTGACCCCTTCGGCCACCATTTTCATTTCACTCAAGGCCTGATCCAGGGTCAAGCCGGAACCGAGTTTCAAACCAACGGTGCGGTTGCGGCTCAGATTGCCGGTGCAGGTCAGCACCAGATCACCCATGCCGCCCAGACCAGCAAAGGTCTGTGGTTGCCCGCCCATGGCCACGCCCAGACGGGTAATCTCCGCCAGCCCTCGGGTCATCAGGGCAGCCCGGGTGTTGAGGCCGTAATGCAGCCCATCGCAGATGCCGGCGGCTATGGCGATCACGTTCTTGATCGCGCCGCTGATCTCCAGGCCGATCACGTCATCGGAAGAGTACACGCGGAACGTGTCGGTGGAAAAGAGATGCTGCACGGCCTTCGCCGCATCGGTATCGGCAAAGGCCACGGTTACCGCGGTGGGCTGACGATCGGCGACCTCGGCGGCAAAACTGGGGCCGCTCAGCACCCCAAAATGAAGGTGTTTGCCGTCATTCGGGGTTTCCTGTCGCATGATTCCGGTCATGGTTTGACCACTTTCGATCTCGATACCCTTGGTGGCGGACACCAGCAAGGCTCCTGGCATCAGCATTGGATACAGTTGACGGTAAACCTCGCGGAAGCCGTGGGAGGGGACCACCATCACCACGCATTCCACCCCTTTGACGGCTGCCTCCAGATTGTCGCTGACCTGAAGAGTTTCCGGAAAAGGATGACCGGCCTGGTAACGTTTGTTTTCCCGGTCTTTGGCCAGCTGACGGATATGGTCCACGTCCCTGTCCCACAGGGTGACCGGGTACCCTTGCCGCGTCAACAGCAGGGCCAATGCAGTGCCCCAACTGCCCGCGCCGATCATGGCTATTCGGTTAATCTTCATATTCGCCCTCCCCATCGTCTTCTTCCAGATCCACGCCCTCTTCCCGGGCGAGCATGGACATATCGACCACCAATTCCCCTTCGTCCAGGTTGATCAGACGGACGCCCTGGGTATTGCGGCCGATGATGCGCACCGTGTCCATGGGCATGCGGATCACCTTGCCGGAATTGGCCACCAGCATCACCTGATCCTCATCAACCACCGGCAGCACGCCAACCACGTTGCCGTTGCGTTCACTGGTCTTGATGGTGAACACGCCCTTGCCGCCACGGCTCTGCAGTTTGTATTCAGACACCGCCGTGCGCTTGCCGTAGCCGTTCTCGGTAACCGTCAGAATGGAGGCATCGCTTTTCAGCACCGCCACCCCCACCACCTCGTCGTCATCGCCCAGAGTGATGCCCTTGACGCCGGCGGCCAACCGGCCCATGGCCCGGACATCGGATTCATGAAAATGGATCGACAGTCCCTTCTTGGTAACCAGGAAGATCTCGTCATCGCCCGAGGTGATGGCCGCGGACAAAATCTCGTCGTCATCGCGGATGGTCAGGCCGAACTTGCCCTTGCGCAACGGCCGTTTGTACTCGGAAATAAAGGTCTTTTTCACCCGGCCCTGTTTAGTCACGGTCAGCACCGAAACCGTGTCGTCCATATTGGCCAGATCGGCCACCGGCAGGATGGCCGCCACCTTCTCGTCCTCGCCCAGCTCCAGAAGATTGACGATGGCCTTGCCGCGTGCTGTCCGGCCGGCCAAGGGTAGCTCATACACCTTGCGCCAGAACACCCGACCCTTGTTGGTAAAAAAGAGGAAGGTATCCAGGGAAGAGGCGGTGTACAGGCTGGTGACGAAATCGTCCTCCAGGGTGACCATGCCCTTGACGCCCTTGCCGCCGCGCCGTTGCGCCCGATACAGGGTGAGCGGATTGCGCTTGATGTAGCCGGTGTGCGATACGGTCACCACCATCTCCTCGGGCGTGATCAGGTCCTCGGGCAGGATTTCATCCGGGGCGTCGATGATCTCGGTGCGGCGGTCATCGCCGTATTCCTCGCGAATCTTCTCGAATTCCTCGCGGATGATCTGCACCACCAGGTTGTCATCGGCGAGCACCTGTTTCAACCAGCTGATCTTTGCCTGGATCTCGTTGTAATCGCTGATGATCTTGTCACGCTCCAGTCCGGTGAGCCGCTGGAGGCGCATGTCGAGGATGGTTTGTGCCTGGATCTCGGACAGCTCGAAGCGGAGTATCAACCCTTCCTTGGCCTCGGCCGGGTTGGCCGAACCCCTGATCAGTTCCACCACCTCGTCGAGATGGGTTATGGCGATCTTCAATCCTTCCAGAATATGGGCCCGCTCCTCGGCCTTGCGCAGTTCAAAGGCGGTGCGGCGATAAACCACGGTCTTGCGGTGGGCCAGGAAGTGCTGCAGGATCTGTTTGAGGTTGAGGATTTCGGGCTTATTGTTGACGATGCACAGCAGGATGATACCGAAACTTTTCTGCAACGGGGTCATCTTGTACAGCTGATTAATGACAATATCGGGGATTTCGTCCTTGCGCAGATCGAGCACCACCCGCACCCCATGCCGGTCCGACTCGTCGCGGATCTCGGCAATCGAGGTGATTCGTTTCTCCTTCATCAGCAGGGCGATCTTCTCCACCAGGGCCGCCTTGTTCTGCTGAAAAGGGATCTCGGTGATGACGATCGCTTCGCCGTGGCTGCCGCGCTGCTCGATATGGGTCTTGGAGCGCATGACAATCACTCCGCGCCCGGTCTCGTAGGCCTCGCGGATACCGGCGCGGCCGCAGATGAAGCCGCCGGTGGGAAAATCCGGACCGGTGATGATTTCCATCAATTGATGGACGGTGATTTCCGGATTATCCACCAGGGCGATCAGGCCGTTGATGACCTCGGTGAGGTTGTGGGGTGGAATTTTGGTGGCCATGCCCACCGCGATCCCCTCGGAACCGTTGATGAGGATATTGGGGATCCTCGAGGGGAGAACCGCCGGTTCCTGGAGGGAGTTGTCATAGTTGGGGACAAAATCCACTGTCTCCTTGTCCAGATCGGCTACCAGCTCCTGATCGAGCCGGGTCATGCGCGCTTCGGTATACCGCATGGCCGCCGCTGAATCGCCATCCATGGAACCGAAGTTGCCTTGACCATCGACCAGCGGGTAGCGCATGGAGAAATCCTGGGCCATGCGCACCAGGGTATCGTAGGCGGCGGTATCGCCATGGGGGTGGTATTTACCGATCACATCGCCGACAATCCTCGCCGATTTGATGTAGGGCCGATTATAGGTGTTGCCCAATTCGCGCATGGCAAAGAGGGTGCGGCGATGCACCGGCTTGAGCCCATCGCGTACATCGGGCAGGGCCCTGCCGATGATGACCGACATGGCATAATCCAGGTAGGATTTACGCAGCTCCCTGGAGATGGCAATGGTGGGCTGTTGATTACTTTCTATTGATGGTTCCGTCATGGTACATTCCTGGTTGTTTCTTGCTTAAAGGACCGATCTGTCACAGGTGGACTCAGATATCGAGATCCGCCACTTCCAGGGCGTGATTTTGAATGAACTCCCGCCGTGGTTCGACCTTGTCTCCCATAAGCGTGGTAAACATATCGTCAGTCACTTCGACATCATCGATCTTGACCTGGATCAGGGTTCGGTTGGTCGGATTCATGGTGGTATCCCACAGTTGTTCGGGATTCATTTCACCTAACCCTTTGTACCGCTGCAGATGACTGCCTTTGAAGGTTTCCTCGCGTACCAGTTCGATCAGCCGATGCCAGTTCTCCGCTGTGAGTTGACTTTCCTGCCCGGTGCCCCCGGTTTTGCTCAAGGTAAAGGAACCGTTCAAATAGGGGTTAATGGTTTTATAGAGGTCAAGGGCGTGCCGATACTCGTTGATCAACGGGATATTGGGACCCACCGTAGCCATCATGTGCGATTGCCCTGCCAGGGTAACGTCGAATTCAAAACAGGCCGGCCGCCAAGCGCAGGAGTGGATGGAACCGATCTGTGAGGCTCGATTTTTCAGTTGCTCGGCCAGGTGCTCGACAAACTCCCTTTTTTCAAACTGCTTGGCCGAATGGACATCGCTGTCCAACAGGAACAGGGTCATGGATTCCTGGATGTTCAACCGCTCCAGATAGGCCACCACCCGCTCAAAGGCGGACAGCTTGCGCAGAACAGTCACCAGTTCGTCCTCGGCTATTTCCACCTCCTGCTCGGTGCGGATGCGCATCAACTGGCTGGCCTGGGCATAGAGATAGGCGTTGAGTTCCTCCTCGTTGAGGAAGTACTGTTCTTTCTTGCCTTTACCTAACCGATAGAGCGGCGGCTGGCCGATGTAGACATGGCCGTTTTCGATTAGCGGCAGCATCTGCCGATAAAAGAAGGTTAAGAGCAGGGTGCGGATATGGGCGCCGTCGACGTCGGCGTCGGTCATGATGATGATCTTGTGGTAACGGAGCTTTTCCAGGTCAAACTCCTCGCTGCCGATACCGGTGCCCAAGGAGGCCACCAACTGCTTGATTTCCTCGGAATCGAGGATCTTGTCGAAACGGGCCTTCTCGACGTTCATGATTTTGCCGCGCAAGGGAAGGATGGCCTGAATGGCCCTATCCCGACCCTGCTTGGCCGAACCGCCAGCCGAATCGCCCTCGACGATGAACAGTTCCCGCTCGGCCGGATTCTTGCTCTGGCATTCCGCCAGTTTTCCAGCCATCATTACCGAAATGTTGCTTTTGGTGCGTGACAGATCACGGGCCTTGCGTGCCGCCTCTCTCGCTCGGGCCGCCTCCACCGCCTTGTTGAGAATCCCTCGGGCCACGGCTGGATTTTGTTCCAGATACGCTCCGAGTTTTTCATTGCACAGCGACTCGACAATGGATTTGACCTCGGAATTGCCCAACTTGGTTTTCGTCTGTCCTTCGAATTGTGGGTTGGGCACGCGGACCGAAATCACGCAGGTGAGCCCTTCGCGAACATCGTCCCCACCCATTTTTTCCTTGAGATGTTTGGGGATTATGTCATCGCTGGCATAGCGGTTGATGCACTTGGTCAGGGCGGCTCGAAACCCAGCCACATGGGAACCGCCTTCCTTCGTATTGATATTATTAACAAAGGAAAACAGTCGCTCGGAATAGCCGTCAAAATACTGCAGACAGATGTCCACTTGAACAGTGTCGCGCTCGCCGGAAATGAGGATCGGATCGGGATGGACCGTGGTGCGGTTGCGGTTGAGATACTCCACATAGGAAACAATGCCACCATCGAAATGAAAGCTGTTTTCCGCCCCATCCCGTTCATCCTTGAGCGTTATATGGATGTTTTTATTGAGGAAGGCTAGTTCGCGCATCCGATTCTTGACAATCTCGTACTCAAAAACCGTTGTTTCGGTGAAGATAGACGGATCAGGCTTGAAAGAGATGCTGGTCCCGGTCTGCTCGCTGGTCCCGATCACCTCGAGCTCACTGGTCCGCATGCCGTATTCGTAGGTTTGGCGATAGATTTTGCCGTTCCGCTGCACCTGGGCCACAGTTCGCACGCTCAGGGCATTGACCACCGACACGCCGACCCCGTGGAGGCCGCCGGACACCTTGTAGGTGGAATGATCGAACTTGCCGCCGGCATGAAGGGTGGTCATGACCAATTCAAGAGCCGACATGTTTTCCGTGGGATGCATGTCCACCGGTATGCCTCGGCCATTATCCTCCACGGTCACCGCGTTGTCCTCATGAATGACGATGCTGATCTGATCGCAGTGACCGGCCAGGGCCTCGTCGATGGAATTATCCACTACCTCGTAGATGAGATGATGCAATCCCTCCACCCCGGTGTTGCCAATATACATGGAGGGTCGTTTACGGACAGCTTCCAGTCCGTCAAGGACCTTGATCTGCTCCGCACCGTAGGATGTTTCTGTTAATTCACTCACTTTTTTCCTTCTGCCTGAATTTTTGAAGCAAATATTCTTCAGCGACAATATATGGCTCGGGACGTACTCATCTGATCCACATGATGAAAAATCATCCTTTGTCCGTTGAACAATAAAAAAATAGGGGATACTGCAAGGAGCTGATAAAATCCTTTACAGTTTCATCGGCATGATGATGCTCAGAAATCCCTTGTCCTCATCCGAGGTGATCATACAGGGACTTTCCTGGGTATTGATGCTGGCGGTGATCACATCTCCTTCCATGACCTGAAGTGTCTCGATGAAATAGCGGCAATTAAATCCCAAGGTCAACGGCGGGCCGCTGTATTCAACGTTGAATTCATCCTTGGCCGAACCGAAGTCCGCGTTTTGCGAGGTCAGCACCATGGTGTTGTCGGCTATATCCATCTTGATGGCATGAAACAGATCCTCGGTGAAAAGGTTGATGCGTTTGAGGCTTTCCAGAAAACGAATTCGATCGATACGAATGGAATTTTCCTTGGAAAGGACACTCAGCAACCCTTGAAAATCAGGAAAATCACCTTCCATCAAGCGGATGATGAGCAGGGAATCGTCGCTTTTCAGCACGGCCTGTTTTTCCTCGACACCGAACGATAGGCTTGTTTTGTTTTCGCAAAACTTGCGTATTTCCTGAACGCCTCGTCGTGGAATAAGGGTGATGGGGTTGAGATGCAACTGTTCGAGCGATGTCTCCACCTCCTTGCTCATGATAGTCAACCGATGTCCATCCGAGGTGACCATTTTCAACATCACGTGATCGTCTTGCATCACTTTCTGCAACATGGCCGCAGTCAAGGTGAACATGTTCTCCTTATCCTGAGCAATGGAAAAAACGGTCTTATCAACCAAATCGGCCAGAATGACACTCTCCATGATCACCATGGCTTCTTCATTGTAGGCAGGAAAGGAAGGAAACTCGTCGGCCACCATCCCGGCCAACCGGTACAGGCTGGGGCCTGCGCTGATTTCCACCCAATTATTGTCCAATTCTTTCAAGGAAAGAATCGAGGAACCGGATTCCCGCGCCACTTCGAACAGTTTCTTGGCCGGCAAGGTCAGGGTGCCGGTTTCCAGAACTTCAGCGGGAACTCTTTGTTTCAGTCCAATCTCCAGATCCGTGCCGGTTAGGACAATATGATCGGGCTGAACCTCAAGAAGGACATTGGACAAGATGGCCAGCGTCCCTTTTTTATTGGTTATATTTTGTTGCGCACCAATGGCTTTAAGCAGGTCATCCCTGCCTATATTAAAATGGAAGGCCATAATAACTTTCCTTTTTTTAGAAGAATGTTGTTGTTGCTATTAATGGTGTGAAGATGTGAACTAAATAGGTAATGGTTTGTTTTTAAAATATTTTTTATGTTAAAAACAATGTGGGCGAACGTTGTGTTGTTTGGTGAACAGAGGTGGAAGTAGCAAAATTTCATTGTTCAGCAAGAAAAAACACATATTTTTAACAGTGTTATTAACAAATTGCTGACTAATCAAAAATACTCGAAAAGAGGCGAAAGATCAAACAAATTGTTTGATAAAAGAAGCTTTAAAAAAATGAAAAATCAAATAAATAGAAAGCTGTCCGAGCTCTGTCGCCAGGGTCTCGAAGAAGGGGTATTCTGCGGGGTCTCCGCAGCGGTCAGTGTTACACGACATGGGGTCCGCTCCAGATCCTGGTTCAGTGGCGGAAGGACCAGAAGCGATGCGCACGGCCAGCCAGTGAAGGCGGAAACGTTCTTTGACCTGGCCTCGTTGACCAAACCGTTATGCACCACCCTCTGTGTCTTGCATTTACTCGAAACGGGACAGATGCGGTTGTGTCAGTCAGGGCTGCCCCCCCTTGCACCTGACCTTGAGCCGGAAAAAGAAGCCATCACAATACGGCATCTGTTGCAGCATTCGTCGGGATTACCGGCCTATCAGCCCTATTTTGCCCAGTTTAATCCCCGTCAATCGCCACGAAACAAAGGACTGTTGTTGGAAAAAATCATTCGGGAACCAATCGACTATCCGCTGGGATCGACCTGCGTGTACAGTGATCTCGGCTTCATGCTTCTGGGATGGCTCATCGAGCACACGACAGCAACCCGTCTTGATCACCTGTTTAGCACGGTGATCACAGAACCGTTGCAGATATCTTCAACGCTGCGTTTTCGGCCGCTGAACGAAACGTGGACCGATGAACACACCGGCACCATCGCGGCCACCGAAAAATGCCTCTGGCGGCAGAGACTGTTACAGGGAGAGGTGCATGACGAACATTGTTGGTTGATGGGAGGGGTGGCGGGGCATGCCGGTCTGTTTGGCACGATTGAGGCCGTTATGCGCCTGTGTGAACGACTGCTAGATATATGGAAAGGGCGGAACAGTCATCCGGCCTTTGCCAATGCTTTGTTACGGGAGGCGTTGACCCGTCGGCACCAGTCGAGCAGCTGGTGCCTGGGCTTCGACACACCCACCCCGGGTCGTTCGAGCAGCGGGCACTTGTTTTCGGCACACAGCGTCGGCCATTTGGGGTTCAGCGGCACCTCGTTCTGGATCGATCCCGAACAGGAGGTTATTATCGTCTTGTTGACCAACCGTGTTCATCCTTCTCGGGAAAATATAAAAATACGTCCCTTTCGACCGATATTCCATGATCGTCTCATGGAAACCATTCTCGCGGCGTCTTGAAGGCCTGAAAATAAAAAACCCTGCCATTCTCGCAATGGCAGGGTTCACAGCATGTTTCAGTCTAAAGGGGAAGAATTACCACCAGCAAACAGTCTTGTCGTTGGCGAAAATTTTCTGAACGAGAATATCGTAGTTCGGTTCGCCGATGTACAGCTTGAACTCGTCGGCTACCCGGTCACGGTTGAGAATCTCAACCAATTTTTTGACATCCTCGGTGGGTTCGGATCGATAAACCTGCAGTATTTTCATGGTATCACCACTCATAGTGTGCTCCTTTTATTCGCTACAAGCAGCGGGCGGCTCGTGGGATTGTTTGGGAAGACCATAGGGAATGATAAAATCGGCTTCTCGCATTGCCTCGCCGAGTTCTTCCAGAGAAATGTTAGCGATCTCGGTTCCTTCCGGCAGGTCGGTGGGAGCCTCGGCACCGCAACTGTAGACCTGGCCTTCCATGTCGGAGATCCAGGCGATGTTCTCCGACATATAGTTGGAAAACCGTGGAAATTCACCGTTCATAATTACGGGGAAGGCATAATGATTCTCAACGGCAAGACCCAGACCGGAGCGGATACCGTCATTGTATACACGGTTGGCGATCAGGATGTACACTTTCAATGATTCCATTTCCGTCTCTCCTTACATGACGATATACTTGGCGCACTCGTCAAGAATGGCGCCATGGAAAGCCTGGGTCCGCATCTGCTTGTCGATCAGACCACGAGGAATGTCGTTGACGTTATCAAATCCTTCACAGATATAACTGTCCGCGCAGATGGCGATGTCCTCGACCGCGCACAGCTGGGTCAGTTCATAGAACAGCGGATTCTTGGTCAGGTGGATGGATTTATAGGTAAAGAAAACCATTACCTTTTTTCCGGCGCGTACCGCAGCCTTGGTGATGCCAAGGATGTGACGCATATGCTGAGGAGAGGTAACGAAAATCCCGAGTTTATTTGGATCGGCAGCCATGGGCTTTTTCCTCCTTCAAAAGGACAGTGACGATGGAATGATCATCCTTTTTTAATGAAAAAGCTAATGTAGCCAGCCTCTTCCTTCTCGCCGAGATACTCATGACCAGCACGCTCGCACCAACCGGGGATATCGTTACGGGAACCGGGATCAGTTCCCTGGATGTGCAGGATCTGGCCGGAGCTGATCTTGCCAATCTCTTTTTTGGTGCGGAGGAGCGGCATGGGGCAGCTTAGACCACGTGCATCCAGAACAGCGGCGACATCCAGACCTTCAGGGGCTACTTTTACGTCACTCATTGTGGGTTCTCCTTAAGGAAATGCTTTGTTAAAAAGACCATTTTATACATGAAAAAAAGACAATTTAGTTTATAGATTAAAGCCTGGGTTGTCAAGTTAGAAACAAAAATTGAATGAGGCTTCAGAATTGAAGCGAAAATCATTTTTTTTATACAATAAAAACAAATTGTTATATATTATCCAGCAAATAGATTGCCGTTATTGACAAAATACATGGGCAACGGTATTTTTGCACATTTATAGTAAAAGATGCCTATTTTTAAGAAGTTTGCGTTAGGTGCCATTATCATTAAAGGGACAAGGAGGCTGTGCAAGAATGGAAGACGTGAAGGTTTTGTGGCAAAAGATTAGACATTTGTACAAGGTGCTCTGTCAGGAGGAGTGGAATCCCACACTCACTGGCATCATTGTCGCCCTGTTGAGCATCCTCATCATGGCCTGGTGGCGTCCCTGGGGAGCGGTCGGCGCCATCCGTAACTGGGGCGATTGGATGCTGTGGCATGCCGGCATATTCAACGGTGATCTGGCCGAGTTGGTCGGGTTTGTCAACGAGGACGGCGAAAAGATTCTGACCAAATCCTTCCTGTTCAACACTGGCTCGGTCATCGGTCTGGGATTCATCGGCGGCGCCTTTATTTCCGCTTGCCTTGGCGGTCAGTTCGCCTTCCGTTTTCCGCCGGTTCGTGAGTATGTCAAAGCGATGATCGCCGGTGTGCTCATGGGCATCGGTTCGGCCCTGGCCGGTGGGTGTAATGTCGGCGGTATGTACAACGCCATCGGCAACCTCGCCGCCAACGGTTTTGCCATGTGGATCGGTTTGGTTCCCGGTGTATTGCTCGGCCTTTGGCTCCTGTATAAAGAGATGGAACTCATCACCTGGGGCGGAGGGGGATCCTTTACCCTCAATATTCCGTATCCCATTCAATGGGTGCTCGGTGTTGCCGGCGTGGTCGGCGTGATATGGTGTGCCAACTACTACGCCACCTTCGATGGGGATGACTTTGTCGAATATATTACTTCGTTGTCCGGCATTCTGCTGATTGCCGTCGGCCTTGGTTATACCATGCAGCGCGGCCGTTGGTGCATGATCCAGGGATTCCGCGAACCGCATATGACCGGTGACTGCAAGATGGCCAAGTCCGTGGCCCTGTCGATCGTCATTGTCGCCGTGGGCGCCGCAGTCCTCAAATACGGCGTGGGCACCCGTCTTGGCGGCGATCCGGTGCTCGATCCGATGAACTATGTGCGCGGCACCTTTGGTTGGGGTGGCGTGGTTGGCGGCTTCATCTTCGGCCTGGGGGCGATGCTGGCGGGCGGTTGCGGTTCCGGTGCGCTCTGGCGTGTTGGCGAGGGACAGATCAAACTGTGGGTATGTGTGCCCTTTTTCTCGATTTCCAACTCCCTGATGGTGGCATGGTTTTCAGCCTTCAATTTCGAGGAAAACGGCTATCTCGGCAGCTATGTATATCTGCCTGATGTCATGGGATATGGGTATACCATGGCCTTGATCGTTGGTTTCTCGACATTGTGGTATCTGGTGGTGACCTGGAACGAGGACACCAACAAGTTGCTTCTGCCGATGTAAATCGGTGGGCAGCAACAACGACTCAATGGGCGGTATCCTTATGGGTGCCGCCCTTTTTTCATCCTTCCGCATCACCGATGAGCACCCCCCAGGCACTTGATCGACAGGCACTGCGGAGCCGTTTTCTTGCTCAGCGGAGTCTTCTTTCGCCCGTGGCAAGAACGCGGCTGAGCCTGCAAATCATCGAGGCTCTGCTCGCCTTGCCCGTTTTCCGCGACACAAACCACCTGTTCATCTACTGCAACTATCACAGCGAGGTCGAAACAACGGAACTGATCCGCCGTTGTCTGCGGGCGGGAAAGACGGTCAGCGTGCCCTTGACCCGACCCGACCAATCGAGGATGGCAGCCGTTGCGATCACCGATCCAGACGCGGATCTGGCCCCCGGCTACAAGGGCATTCCCGAGCCGCTTCCTGCCCTGATCCCCAGCAGACTGTTGCCCCTGGAAACCATTGAAATAGTGGTGGTGCCCGGCGCGGTTTTTGATCGACAGGGATATCGCCTTGGATACGGAGGCGGCTATTATGACCGCTTTCTTTCCGGAGCCGCCGCTCAGGCCCGCAGAATCGGCCTGGCCTTCTCCCTGCAAGTGGTCGAGCGACTTCCGGTCTTTCCCTATGATATCCCCATGGATATCGTCATCACTGAAAAAGAACTGCTCCAGTGGCCGCGAAATGCGCGCTGAGCACACCACGCCCAGGCGACCCGAGAACAACGGCGTCCGGTTGAACCGGCTGACAAGACGCGTCGTGAGCAACAAGGGGTGGGTGGTCCCTTTTGGGGCGGTTGAAAATTTCCGGTTGTTTTTCCGATACAAGTCCGGTTGGATACAACCATCTCCCTTCCCATGACTGGGAAGGAGATCCGGCGGCAGATGGGCCTGGCACGCGCACAAAGCCGCCGGTCATCGCTGCACCTCTCACAAGGAGACGACCATGGACACCCTCAACGCCATCCTCGGTCAGCTTACCTATGACGACCTTGACCAATGGGCAGGAGAAGCAATCCGTACCCGGGGAAAAGGTTATGTCCAACGGGTGGAGGAACTGCATCGAACCGCAAACAACGAGCTGGTGGCGTGGGTCCAGGGGACCGAGAAGTACGCCACCCTGGTCCACCTCGACCCATCCGGCATGCACGGATGGTTGTGCACCTGTCCCTATGATCAGGGACCGTGCAAGCACGCGGCGGCGGTGATCCTGGCGGCGGCGCGTTCCGTGCATGACACGGGAGAACTTCCGATGCTTGACGAGGACAGCGAGCTCGGCCACATCCTCATGGGCGATCAGGATCGAAAATTGAAAAAAGAGCCAAACGAGGATGCAGCTGATCGTGCGGATCCAGGGGGCACGGTCAAACGCGCCGGTCCGTCGAAGGTGCGCAAGATCCTGGTGGGCAAGAGCTGGGAGGAACTGCACGACCTGCTTGTCACCTTAGCCAGGGAGTTTCCGGCGGTCGAGAGGCGATTACTGGAGGCGGATCAGTTGAGTCGAGGCCAGATCGGGCCGCTGGTCCGATCTCTGCACAAGGAGATCCGCCGCCTGACCGATGAACCCGCCTGGCGCAACCAGTGGAGCGACGAAGCCAGCCTCCCCGATTACAGCCATGTTCGGCAGCAGTTCCGAGCGCTTTTCGATGCGGGCCATGCCGACGAACTGCTCGACCTGGGCAATACCCTGTGGCGGCTGGGTACGGAGCAGATCGCGCAGTCCGATGACGAGGGCGAAACCATGGGCGCCTTGAGCGCCTGTCTGGAGATTGTGCTGCAGGCGGTACCGAAGTCGTCATTGAAGCGAGCCGATCAGCTGCTGTGGGTGATCGAGCGGATGCTGGCTGACGAGTTTTCCTTGCTCGACTCCGGGGAAGAGATCTTAGCCGATCCCGCGTATACGGTAACCGATTGGCAGGCGGCGGCGGCAGTCCTCGAGGAGCGGCTGCAAGGGCTCGACAGGCCCAAGACCGTCCATTTTGCCGACACCTACCGACGCAACCGGCTGATCGGCTGGCTGATCAAGGCCTACGAGCGAGGCGGTCAAGCGGAAAAGGTTCTGCAGCTGTTGGAACAGGAGGCCGATGTCAGCCGCAATTACGAGCAGCTGGTGGATCGGCTCGTACTGGCGGGAAAACGGGAACAGGCACGGCAATGGTGCGTCCGGGGGTTTGACCGGACGGTCACCGAAGCCCCTGGCATTGCCGCATGCCTGCAAAAACGACTCAGGGAAATGGCTGCAGCTGATCGGCAGGACAGCCTAGTGGCCGCGTACCGGGCGCAGGATTTCTTTGGGCATGCCTCGCTGGAAACCTACCGCGAGTTGCGCAAGGCCGCGGAAAAAATTGGTGTTTGGCCGAAGCTGCGCGAGCTGGCCCTTGCCTATCTCCAGACCGGCCAGCGTCCTGATCGGGGGGAAAAACTGGACAACCTGCCTCCCTGGCCGCTGCCCGATCCAGAAGTTGCCTATCCAGCGGGCAAGGAGGGGGGCAGACCGTTCCCGGACAGGCAAACGCTGATCGATATCGCCATCGCTGAAAAACGGTACGATGACGTGATGCGGTTGTATCAGGCCATGAAGAAAGGCAGTCGCACCCATTGGTTCGTGGGCGAAAAAGTGGCCAAGGCCGTGTTCAGGACCCATCCCGAGGTGGCGCTTGCCATTTGGCGGGAAAATGTCGACCGGTTGATCGCCGAGGTCAAACCCCGGGCCTATGTCGAGGCCGGTGGTTTTCTCCGGCTCATGCGCAAAGTCTACGAAGCCGGCAACCGGCTGGACGAATGGCGGGCCCTGCTGGCTGAATTGCGGCGAACCCACAAGGCCAAACGGCGGCTCTTGGAAGTACTCGATGGGGTGAGCGGCGGCAGCAAAAAACTCGTCGGCTGAGCGTGGCCGCTTTTGCGCGAAAAGGCCCATCCATGGTGCCACAACGGGGCAGCATGGATCGCGTTGACAGCAAAAAACCGTTTGACAGACTGGATGTGGTTCTTGTAATGATTGTTTTGTAATATCTGCAAGTTGTCTGACAACCTCGCTTGGTTGCGCCGCAGGCACCGCAGGTGCGTACCCAAATCGCCTCACACCGATCAAACAACCGGATCAACCGTCGGCCGAGGGAGACCGACGGGGAGAGCCGGCCACCGCACAGGAGGAACAGATGGTTCCAGCCCCGAATATCAAAACCATTCTCTACGCCACGGATCTGGGGGAAAATACCCGTCCCGTCTTTCGCCTGGCGGTCAGTCAGGCCCGCCGTTACGATGCCCGCTTGCTGATGCTGCATGTGGTCGAACCGCTCGGCACCACCGGCACCGCGATCATCGCCAACTATCTGTCCGGAGAGACAGCGGAAAAGATCAATCGGGACGGGGCCAGGGAAGTGCTTGCCGTCATGAAGCAGCGGCTCGACACCTACTGCCAGGAAGAGCTGGCCTCCTTTGGTCTCGACCGGACGCCGGTGACCGAGATCCTGGTGGCCAGCGGCAATCCCAGCGAGGAGATTCTGGAAGTGGCCAAGAAGCATCAGGCCGACATGATCGTCATGGGGACCTCGACCCGCTCCTTTCTCGGCAGTGCCCTCATGGGGACCACCGCCCGCCGTGTTTCCCGCTTCAGTCATATCCCGGTACTGCTGGTGCCCAATACCCAGAAGTAGCCGCTAGCTATCGCCCGATACCGGCCCATGGGCCGGTATCGGGCGATTTTCCACTCCGCCTCCTTCCTTGTTCTCCTGGTGGACCGTGGTCCAGAAGGCCCGAATGACCGGGTTGGCCAGCTGCTGTTCCAGGGTGCAGGCGCCGATGATAAACGGGGCCAGGACCGGCACGACCTCGAAAATACGCACCTGTTCCTGTAAGGGGCTCTTTTCCAGTACCAATCCGGGAACCACTCCCACCCCGCATCCCAGACTGACCATGGCCAGCAAGGCCTCGTTGCCCGCCACCTCGGCATAAATGTTGGGCTGAATGCCCTTTTCCTTGAACCAGCGATCGATGCGCACCCTGCTTAAACCCTGCTCGGCCAGGATGACCGGCGTCTGGGACCAGTCGGTGCCGCCGCTGTCGGTCCGGCGGGTCGCGCCGTCCACTGGTTCGATAAACACCAGGGGGGTCCGCGCCAGCTCGATGAACACCACCGAGGGCGGCAACTGTCCGGGCAAGGCGGCGATGGTCACCTGGGCCTCGCGGCTGCGCAGCCTGTCCAGGGATTCAGCGGCATCACCGGTCTGCAGCTTGATCTGCACCCCGGGATGCGCGGCACGAAAGGCCCGGAGAATACGGGGCAGGATCGACGTGGCGGCGGTGACCGAGCAGTAGAGGGAGATCTCGCCGCGCAGCGTCTGGTCGCCGGCCAATTCCTGCAGCAACCGCTGCCACCGTTGCTCCGCCTCCTCGGCATAGCGCCTGACGATTTCGCCCGCCGGGGTCAGGGCGACCCGCCGGTTGTCCCGCAGAAACAGCTGAGTGCCCAATTCCTGTTCGATGCGCTGGATGGTGCGGGTCAGCGCCGAGGGGGTGAGGTTGCAGGCCCGGCTGGTACGGCCAAAGTGGAGTGTCCGGGCGAGATGGTTAAAGATTTTGATGGCGTGGATATCCATAAACTAGCGGAAAAGAGCGGAGATCTATGGTATGAGGCGGTGCAGCGTCCAGGCTGGGCCGATATTGCATTTTATGCAAGTTCCGGTTGCAAATAAATCACTTTTCGCAACAAAAATATCGGGTATGCTGTGGCTGGATAAAAACAGGACAAAGTCCATCGTCTGCCGGAAAAACGGCCGAAACCCCTCCATCCGCAACGACGAGCAGGAAGGAAGCGTGCCTCCCTGAGCGCGATGGGCGGAACATCGACCGACTCTTCATTTCACACACAAAAGAGGAACACAACATGGGACAGAACTATTTCAATACCCTGCCGCTGCGCCTGCAGTTGGAAGAACTGGGCAAATGCCGCTTCATGGACGCCTCGGAATTCGCCGATGGTGTTGACAAGCTCAAAGGAAAAAAGATCGTCATCGTCGGCTGTGGCGCCCAGGGCTTGCACCAGGGCCTCAACCTGCGCGACTCCGGCCTGGACGTCAGCTATGCCCTGCGTGACTCGGCCATCAGCGAGAAACGGCAGAGCTGGAAGAACGCCACCAGCAATGGTTTTACCGTCGGCAATTACCAGCAGCTCATTCCCACCGCCGATCTGGTGATCAACCTCACCCCGGACAAGCAGCACTCCAAGGTGGTGGCCGCGGTCATGCCGCTGATGAAGGAGGGTGCCTGTCTCTCATACTCCCACGGCTTCAACATCGTTGAGGAGGGCATGCAGATCCGCAAGGACCTGACCGTGATCATGGTCGCCCCCAAATCGCCCGGAACCGAGGTGCGCGAAGAGTACAAGCGCGGGTTTGGCGTGCCCACCCTGATCGCCGTCCATCGCGAGAACGATCCCAAGGGCGAGGGCTGGGACATTGCCAAGGCCTATGCCTGCGGCACCGGCGCCCACCGGGCCGGAGTGCTGCAGTCGTCCTTTGTCGCCGAGGTCAAATCCGACCTCATGGGCGAGCAGACCATCCTCTGCGGCATGCTTCAGGCCGGAAGCCTGCTCTGCTTCGACAAGATGGTCGCAGGCGGCATTGATGCCGGCTACGCCTCTAAGCTGATCCAGTACGGATGGGAAACCGTCACCGAGGCGCTCAAACACGGCGGCATCACCAACATGATGGATCGGCTGTCCAATCCGGCCAAGATTCGCGCGTACTATCTCTCCGAGGAAATCAAGGAGATCCTCACGCCGCTGTTCGAGAAGCACATGGACGACATCATGAGCGGCGAGTTCTCCCGTACCATGATGGAGGACTGGGCAAACGACGACAAGAAGCTGCTCACCTGGCGCGCCCAGACCGCCGAGACCGCCTTTGAGAAAGCGGTGTCCACCGATGCCGAGATCAGCGAGCAGGAGTATTTCGACCACGGCATCCTGATGATCGCCATGGTCAAGGCGGGCGTGGAACTGGCCTTCGACACCATGGTTTCCGCCGGCATCAAGGAGGAGTCCGCCTACTACGAAAGTCTGCACGAGGTGCCGTTGATCGCCAATACCATCGCCCGCAAGAAGCTCTACGAGATGAATGTGGTCATCTCCGATACCGCCGAATACGGCTGCTACCTGTTCGCCCACCAGGCGGTGCCGTTGCTGGCCGATTTCATGAAGAACGTCGATACCGACGTAATCGGCAAGGGACTCGCAGTCAAGGACAACTCGGTGGACAACATCGAGCTGATCGGCATCAACGCCGCCATCCGCTACACCGTGGTCGAGCAGGTGGGCGAGGAACTGCGTTCCCACATGAGCGCCATGAAACCGATCATCTGATCGATACCTCCCAACATATCGGTTTGCAGGCCGATCCTTATCCCCTTGGCTGCCAACGCCAAGGGGATTTTTTGTATAAACATCGGGGCACCAGTTGAGAGCCACCGCAACTGATCGGAGACACTATTCAAGACGCGCTTGTCTTCCGGAGAGATTTTGTGCGCAAACTCTCCTCATGGGTTAGATTTCAAGAAAATGCATTTTTTGAGCCCTGGGAAGGTGCGCACTCCCCGAGGATCCGGTAGAAATAGAGAGAACCTTTGCCCCCTACCTTGCCTGATTCGAAAACCATGCATCCTTTCACCTCTTGTCCTTGCGGTTCCGGTGTCGTCTATGCCGACTGCTGCGAGCCTCTTCTTTCCGGGCGAAGCAGGGCGAATACCGCCCTGGCCTTGATGCGCTCGCGCTACACCGCCTATGTTCGAGCCGCGGTCGGCTACCTGCTGGCCACCTGGCACCCTTCCACCCGCCCGTCGACCATTGATTCAACCACCATTCCCGCCTGGTGCGACCTGGTGATCCTGCGCACCGACAGGGGGGGAGAGAAAGATGGCGAAGGGGTGGTTGAATTCCGCGCCACCGCCCGTACCGGTGATGGCTTGATCCATCTTCATGAAATCAGCCGATTTGTATGTGAAGAGGGACAGTGGTTCTATGTGGCGGGCCAACTGGTCGAGGATGGGCCCGACCGCCGCGCCGACAAGGTGGGCCGCAACAGCCCCTGTCCCTGTGGCAGCGGCAAGAAGTTCAAGCGCTGCTGCGGCCCCTGAACCGTCGGTTTTTTTATGTTTCGAAGGATAACACCTTGAATTCGTTACCGCCCACCCTGCTGATTGTGGGAACCGACCTGGCCGGCAAGGATCACTGCGCCAATGTGCTGGCCGATGCCGCCCATAAGGATGGCATCCGGCTGGAGCGGCGCCGGGGGGCCTTCAGCGCCCGGCCCGACCGCCGGCGCAGCTCGGAGCACAAAAGCCGCCTGCGGCTTGGGATGGAACGGCTCTTCCTGGCCATCCTGCCTCTGCATCTCCCGGTACTGCCGTATGTTTGCGCCCTGCTTATCTGGTGGGATATTCGCCGTTTCCAGCCACCCGCGAGCGGAACGGTCATGGTCGTCAGCCACACTGCCCTTCGCCTGCTGGCCTTTGCCCTTGGCCATCGCTTCGAGCGGGTCGAGGATATCCGACTGCCGCTCCTGGTTGACCGGTCGCTCCGCAGGATTGTTCCAGCCACCGGCGCCCGCACCGTGGTCCTCGACATTGACCATGCCACCAGGGCCGCGCGCTTGGCAGGCCGCCGTCGTCGCGGCACCCTGGATTATTTCGATCGCTACATGGGGATCGATCCGCTCCGTTCGGAACGGATCGAGCGGTTTTTACTTTGGCTCGGGACCACCTATCTCCAGGCAACGCTCATCGAAAACAATGATCTGGGCGACAGCGAACTGCTCGCCCGCCTCCTCTCGCTGCGGTAAAACGGCCGCCGCCCCTCCCCCTTGTGGGATGTTGGTACTCTTCGCTTTCCCTGTTCCGACCGCTCCGCTGGACCGACAGTAATTCAGCGGCTTACTAGCCCTCTCTCCATGCTGTTCGTTTTTGTGAATAGATTTTCTATCTATTTCCTATTCGTTTTTTAACTATTTAAAAATCTGGTTCTTTGAATGGATTCAAGTAATTATTGATGCCACTCCCTCGGGGAACCGCCGAGTTGCTCCGTGGGTGGGTGCACGGAATGTGATCGTCAGTGTTCCATCAGGGGTTGATGTGCGGGCCGTGGCGGGCGGAAAGCAAAGGGCGGTCTCCTGGCAGCCCGCGGGCCTAAAAACATTTTTTTCACCGAGAGGACAGACCTATGGCCACCTATCTTCATCCCGGCGTCTATATCGAAGAGATCCCCAGCGGCGCCAAACCCATTGAAGGCGTGTCCACCAGCGTGGCCGCCCTGATCGGCTATGCCACGGCGGGCCCCATCGGCGAACCGACCCTGGTGCACAGCTGGGACGAGTACAAGGCCGGCTTCGGCGAAATCCAGTCGGACACCGATCACCTGGGCCTTGCCGCCTTCTACTTCTTCCTCAACGGTGGCCGGGATGCCTACATCGGACGGCTGGCCAAGGACGCCAAAGCCTCCACCCTGCCCGCGGACACCATGGTCGGCCGGGGGGCAGCCGCCTCGGACAACGTCTTGGTGATCAGCGCCAAGAGCAGCGGCAAGGCGGGCGACCGCCTCAGCGTCAATGCCCTGGCCGATGCCGACGGCTACCACTTCAACCTGCTGGTGCGCCAGGACGGCGAGGTGGTGGAGGCATTCACCGGCCTGTCCATGGACGATTCCGATCCGGCCTACGTGCTGGCCATGGTGGGCGGCAACTCGAAATACATCACCGTCGCCCTGCCCGCCGGTCTGAGTAGCCTGTACAAGAAGGCGACCAGCGTTTCCGGCGACCTGACCGGCCTGGCCTGGGCCGGCATCGTCGAGGGTATGACCCTGACCCTCAACATCGACAATCTGGGCGCCAAGACCATCACCCTGGGCCCGGCTCCCGGCGGCACCTACGACGGCACCGAGGTGGCGGCCGAGATCCAGCAACAGGTCCTGGCCCTGGGACCCAACTATGTCGGCTTTACCTGCGCCTTTGCCACCAATGTGCTGACCCTGACCTCGGGCAAAAAGTCCGCCTCCTCGGCGGTGATGGTGCGGCCGGGCGCCCTGGCCACCGCGCTCAAGCTCGGCAAGGCGGCGGGCGGCACCGAGAAGCACGGCACCGAGGATGTGGTGCCGGCGAGCATGGGCACGGTGGCTACCCCCACCTTCCAGGCCCTGACCGGCGGCGACGATGGCGCCAAGCCCGGCCTCGATGACTACACCGATTTCTTCGCCAAACTGAAAAAGGTCCGCGACGTCAACATCGTGCTTCTGCCCGGCCAGTACATGCCCAAGGACGGCACCGGCAATCCGGTGGTCAACGCCGCGCTCAGCCATTGCGAAAGCATGGGCAGCCGCATGCTGCTCATCGATCCGCCTCCGGGTCACGAACTCGATCAGGGGGCCACGGTCAACGCGCTCAGCCTGCCGACCTCCACCTACAGCGTGCTCTACTATCCGTGGATCAAGGTGTCCAATCCCTTCTACAACCGTGACACCAACCCCACAGCCCCGACCACCCTCAGCGTGGCACCCTCGTCCTTTGCTGCCGGCATCTGGGCGCGGACTGACGGCATCCGGGGCGTATGGAAGGCCCCGGCCGGGGTCGAGGCCTCGGTGCGCGGCGTGGCCGCCCTGGAGTACGTGGTCGAGGACGGCGATCAGGATCAGCTCAATCCCGAGGGAGTCAACTGCCTCCGCAAAATGCCCGGCTACGGCCATGTGGTCTGGGGCACCCGCACCCTGTCCACCCGGGCCAATCCCGAGTGGCGCTACGTGCCGGTGCGCCGCACCGCCCTGTATATCGAGAGCAGCATTTATAATGGCATCCAGTGGGCGGTGTTCGAGCCCAACGACCACCGGCTGTGGTCCTCGCTCCGGGCCAACATCGGCGCCTTCATGGACGGTATGTTCCGCGCCGGCGCCTTTCAGGGCCAGAAGGCCTCGGACGCCTACTTTGTCCGCTGCGGCCTCGGCGACACCATGACCCAGGACGACATCGATCGCGGCCAGGTCATCGCCGTGGTGGGCTTCGCGCCGCTCAAACCGGCCGAGTTCGTCATTGTGCGCATCCAGCAAAAAGTCGGTCAGTCCTAATAAGGAGGCATAGAAATGGCTGCTCCCACCTTTCCTGTCAACGCCCATCGTTACGATCCCTACCGGACCTTCAAGTTCCAGATCCTGATCGACGGCAAGCCGGTGGCCGGCTTGAAGAAAATGGGCGCCCTCAAGCGCAAGACCGAGGCGGTCAAATGGCGCGCCGCCGGCGACCCGAGCAAGGAACGCATTCTCCCCGGCGGCACCAGCTACGAGCCCATTACCCTGGAGCAGGGCTTGTCGCACGACCCGGTGTTCGAGAACTGGGCCAACCTGGTCAACAACATCGAGGGTGACGCGGCCATGTCGCTCAAGAATTTCCGCAAGGACATCGTCATCAACGTCCTCAACCTCCAAGGCACAGTGGCCATCTCCTACAAACTGTTCCGGGCCTGGGTGTCCGAGTATCAGGCCCTGCCGGAGATGGATGCGGGGGCCATGAACGCGGTCGGCATCCAGACCATCACCCTGCAGCACGAGGGCTGGCAGCGCGATACGGCGGTGGTCGAGCCGACCGAGACCTAAGAGGAGGTTTCCATGCAGCTTCCGGGCGGCTTGATCGAAGGGGGAAAGCGGCAGCGGCAGTACCGGTTCCAGCCGGTGTCGGGCAGCCTTGAGCTTGCCTTGACCGAGACCGCGGCCCTGGCGGCCAGCACCCCCGAGGCGGTCACCCGGATCCTGGCCCTGGCCCTGAGGGAGTTGGGCGGACAGCCAATGAGCGAGGAGCGGGCCGCATCCCTGTGCGTTGCCGACCGCCAGTTCCTCATGCGCGAGCTGGAACGGTATCTCGGCTTTTCCGGCGGCTGGTTCCACGCCGACTGCACCGCCTGTGCAGCCCGGTTTGATTTTCATCTCGACTACGCTGAGTTGCCGGTGCAGGAGGCGGGCGCGGGCTACCCCTGGGCCACGGTTGAACACCAGGGACGCACCCTGCGCTTCCGCCTGCCCACCGGCCGTGACCAGGAGGGACTGACTCGCATCCCCGATGATCGGGCACGCGGCTGGCTGCTGCAGCGGTTGGCGTGCGATCCCGCGCCACTGGATGAAGTGGACGGTTCCCTCGTCGATTCGGTGGAGGCTGCTCTGGAACGGGTGGCCCCGGCGGTGGTGGTTCAGGTACAGGCCTGTTGTCCGGAATGCGGCGCCAATACGGCCGTTGATCTTGATCCCTACCGGGTGGTGCGCCGGCAGAGCGATAACCTCCTCGCGCAGGTGCACCGGATCGCGCTCCACTACCACTGGAGCGAGGCCGAGATCCTGGGCCTGCCGCACAGCCGGCGCCAGCGCTACCTGGAGATGATCGACCACAGTCGGGGCATGGTGAGCTGATATGGGTTTGTTCGACGACACCATCCGCGATGCCCGCAGGCCCCTTCCAGGCACATGGGTGCGCCGCGAGATGCTGCCGGAGGTGGAGACGCCGGAAGAGGAGCCGCTTGAACCGGCCGCGCCATCCGGCATGACCACGATTTTCAGATTTCAGAAGGGGGGGCCTTCTCCAGTGATGGAGGGTGGGTCCCGAGAGGCGTCATTCCGGTTGGGGGTGGGAGAATCCGATCTTCCGGCCGGTGACCCTTTGTCAGTGGGGAGCGAGGTTGAGAAACCAGACTTTTCTGCCAAGGATGTCAACGGCAACCGCGACATCATTTCCGTTTTGGGCGATAATCGAGGGAACGAACTGGCAACAGGACAGGTCAATCATGGAAGTCCAGGCAAGAGAACGGCAGCCGAGATGATCGCCGAATCGAGGACGCACCAGTCAGTTGTTGTGCCTGGGCCAGTCGAATCGGATCCCGTTCATCAGACGCATAAGTCCCGACTCCCAGAAGGCAGTGGGCGATTTGTTAGCGAACGAGAAGAAACGTACCAGAGTCGGGCTTCGGGTCAGGGCGCCCCTTCTGATTCTTTTTCCGCACCGGTCACCCCCCTGAGATCGGGACAACCGGGGACAACGGCAGCCGAACGACCGGAGGGCACGGATGCCCATCGGTCCACAGGTGTGCCGTTCCCCGGTTTCGCGGGCGGCGGGGAGAATATCCATCCGCCGCAAGCTGGTGGCGGCATGCAGGTTCCGACGATGGCACCGGAGCGGAGCGATGGCCCATGGGGAGAGGTCGGCGCGACGTCGCGACCCATGCGCAGCGCTCCCCCTGTGCCCCCCTTGTCCGGAGAAGACGGGATGGGGGTGCCGATGGATTATGCGCCACCCCGCGCTTCAGAGGAACAGCCACCGCACCTGGTGATCGGGCGGATCGATGTGGTGGTGGTCAGCAACGGGTCACCTGCAACCCGGTCCGGGACCACGGCCCGGACCGATACCGGCTTTGTCAGCCGCAATTATTTGAAACGGCTCTGATATGGCACTGGCACCGTCTCCGATCTCCCAGGTCTGCAAGGGTCTTCGCGCCTATCTTGACAGCGAGATCAACGCTCCTGACCGCAGCAAGGTCACGGTGGTGCTGGCCACGCCGGCGGAAACCGCCTCGGCTGGTGCCGGCGACAGCGACCACCGACTCAACCTCTTCTTCCACCGCTTTGAACCTGCTGGACTCTTCCCCGACACCCTGCCGGGTGCAACCGGCTGGCTGCGCGCCTTCTGCCTGATTACCCCCTTTGCCGCCGAGGAAGACGCCATCGGTCCCGGCGAAAACGATCTGCGCTTGATCGGCGAGGTCAGTCGCATCTTCCACGAGCGGCCGGTGTTCATCCTCAACGTCGACGATGTAGAGTATCATCTGCAGGTGGTCTTCCTGCCGCTGGGGCTCGATCAGCTCAATCAGCTGTGGTCCACCCAGGGAGATACCATCTACCGGCCCTCGTTGCTCTACGAAATTTCGCTCATGCCGGTGGTGCCGGTGCAACCGGCCCTGCAACCGCCGCTGGCCGCCAGCCTTGGCCTGCAGGTGCAAGCCACCCTGGACCGTCAGGCGGTCACTGCCAGCGCGCAGGGGCCACGGGTGGCCGCCATGCAGCCGGACACCCGCACCGAGGACTGGACACCAGCCCTTGCCTTTGTCCAGGATGGTGCTTGCGCGCTGAGCCTGCTGTTTACCGTGGGCAGTCCGGAACTGGCCGCCTTTGTCCCCCAGGTCTGGGTGGCGGGCGAACCAGGGGCCACGGTCGATCTGTGTTGGCAGAGCTGGGAGGCCGCCAGCGGCTGGCAGCAGGTGGCACCGCCGACGTCCGTGGTCATCACCGACAGCGGCATCGATCCCGAGGCTGCAGCCGCAGCGACCGCCGCCGCCCTCCCCCTGCCGTTCAACGACCGCCCGGGCCAGTTGCTGCTCGCTGCCGAGCGGACCTTCACCCGCAGCAGTGACGGCACCGTGCTCCGCGTCCGCTCCAATCCTCTCCTGGTTACCCTCGCTAACGGGTGAGCGCCATGAACGCCTCCCTGGCCGAACTCTCCGTCCTGCCCGCCCTGGACGCCGAATGGCGGCGTCTCGACCTGCTCGCCTGGTGCCTGGCCAAGAGCCGCCGCGGCGAGACCCTGGGCGATGAGGAGCTGGAGAGTTTGCGCCGCCTCCAAGCCGAGGTGCAAACATTGCGCGAACCTGCGGGGGTGTGGGAGACCGCGCTCGGTTTCGGGCTGCAACCGCTGGAGTACGATATCCTGGCCTGCACCCTGGGGCCGGAACTGGAACCTCGTCTCGGCTGGTCCTTCCAGAATTTGCAGGCAGGCTCGGTTCAGCCCTGGGCCACGCGCAGCTTGATCCAGGAACTGTTGGCCCTGGATGCCGGTCAAGGGGAACAGTTGCGCCGCCTTCTCGCTCCCGAATCCACCCTGCGCCGTCGCCGCCTGGTGCGCCTGGAGCAGGACGATCCCTACCGGCCGATCCTGCCCGAACCCTGGCTGGTGGGTCGGCTGACCGGCCGGCCGCTCGATCTGCCGCCGCCGCCCGGGGCCACCCTGGTCCGTCAGCAGGCCGGGTGGGACGATCTGGTCCTGCCCAAGAGCCGGTTGGCCATGTTGCGCGAATTTCTGCTGTGGATCGAGCAGCGCGACACCGTGGTCGGTCTGTGGCACGGTCAGAGCGTGGGCGGGCCGGTGGCCCTGTTCACCGGGCCGTCGGGCACGGGCAAGACCTTTGCCGCGGCTGTGCTGGCCGGTGCGCTCGGCTGGCCGTTGTACCGGGTCGATCTCGGACGGCTGGTGAGCAAATATGTGGGCGAGACCGAGGAGAACCTCAACCGGCTGTTCGATGCGGCCCACGGCCAGCCGATGGTGCTCCAGTTCGACGAGGCCGACGCCCTCTTTGCTAAGCGCGGCGAGGTCAAGGAGGCCCGGGACCGCTACGCCAACATGGAGGTCAGCCACCTGCTGACCCGTATCGAGGCCCATGACGGCCCCTGCATCCTCACCACCAACCTGCGCAAGCAGCTGGATTCCGCCTTCACCCGCCGCTTCCAGCTGGTGGTGGAGTTTCCCCGGCCCGATGCCGCTGCCCGGTCCGAGCTGTGGCGCCGTCTGCTGCCGCCCAAGGCCCCGCTTGCCCCGGAGGTGGATCCCATCTTTCTCGGCGCGGCCATGGCCCTGACCGGCGGCTCGATCCGCAACGCTGCCCTGCACGCCGCCTATCTGGCCGCAGGCGAGGGTGTGGCCATTGGCCTTGGCCACCTTGCCCACGCGGTGTGGCGGGAACTGGGCAAGGAGGGCCGGGAGATGAATCCCCAGGATCTGGGTCCCCTGGCCGCGCATCTGCCTCGGGAGCTGCTCCATGACCACTGAGATCGACCATCTGCGCCTGCAACTGCCTGCCGGGTTCGAGCACCGGGCCCAACGCATTGGCCGTCTGGTGGGCGAGGCCCTGGCCGGGCGCGACGATCTCGGCTTCGGTCGGGTCGACCAACTGCGCGTCGGGCCGGTGCAGGTGGAGGCGGACCACAGTGATCGTCGCATCGCCCATCAAATCGCCGATGCGATTCAGCGCGGTCTTGCCGCGAACAGGCCCTAGGAGGAAGCGCCATGTTGTCGCCGATCAAAGGATTTCTGGTTGAATACGCGCTGGCCCTGCCGCCGCTGATGCTCGCCTTTGACTTCAACCCCCAGAGTCTGACCCGCAACCGCAGCGTCACCCTGACCCTGGGCTCGACCCCGGCCACGCGAGGCGGCTACGATTTTGCCCTGCCCACCGAGACCGCGAGGGTGGCCCAGGGGGTGGCGGTGGAGCCCGAGAGCTTTGACCTCGAGATCCTGATCGACGCCACCGACCGGATGAACGATGGCGACCCAGTGGCCCAGGAGATCGGCATCCAGCCGGAACTGGACACCCTGCGCAGCATGGTCGAGCCCAAGACCCAGGGGCCGGGTGGCCTGCAGACCCTGGCCAGCCTGGGATTCGGCGGCAGCCGTGCCTTCCAGCGCAGCCAGACCGCCTCGGTGCTGCTGCTCGTCTGGGGCACCCATGTGTTGCCGGTGTTCCTCAAGAGCATCGAGGTGGGGGAATCGGCCCACCTGCCCAACCTTGCGCCCTACCGGGCCACGGTCAAACTGGGCTTGCAGGTGATCGAGGGCAACAACCCCTTCTACGAGGTGGAAAAGATCCGCCAGGTGGTCGGCGCGGCGATGAACACCGCCCGCACCGCCGTCACCGGTATCGGAGGACTGTTCTGATGCTGCTCAAGAATTCCCGCTACAAGGAGGCCCGCCGTTTCGAGGCCGATGACAGCGGCCAGGTGCGCTGCAAGGGCACCCGGCCGCGCGAGATCGGCCCGGCCATCGGCGTGGTGGAGCATGTGATCCAGGAGGGCGACCGGCTCGACCTCCTGGCCCACCACTACTACAGCGATGCCCGCCTGTGGTGGCGGATCCTCGACGCCAACCCGGATCTGCTCTCGGGGGTGGAGATCTCGCTGGCCGAGCGCGCCGGCGAGGTGATCCTCATCCCCAAGGCCAAGGAGTAGGAGGAGACCATGCTGCTCGACCTCCTGTCGCAAAAGGAGCGCGCCCCGGCCGAATGCGTGATCACCGTCGATGGGGTGGAGATCAGCGAACTCTATCCCTTTCTGCTGGAGGTGACGGTGGAGTGCGGCCGTACCGAGGCAGCGGCGGCAACGCTCACCCTGGAAACCCGGCGCAACGAGCAGGGCACCTGGACCGTGCAGGATGCCGGTATCCTCGAGCCCTGGGCGCGAATCGTCATTGCCGCCGCTTTCGGCAGCCGGCAAGAGGAGATCATGCGCGGCTACATCCGCGAGGTGCGAGTGGAGACGCCGCAGGATGCGGGCGCGGCGCAGGTGCGGGTCGAATGTCAGGACGACTCCATCCGTCTTGACCGGACCCACCAGCGCAGAACCTGGGGCACCGCCGACCTGCCCAGCAGCGATACCCTGGCGCTGATGGACATCCTCTCGGCCTACGGCCTGTCGCCCCATCCGGACAACGGCCCGGGCCAGGATCGATTGGTGGGCGTGGCCCAGGACGACACCGACATCAAGTTCCTCAAGGCCCGGGCCGAGTTCAACGGCTACGAGCTGATCTTCCGCGAGGGGCGGGTCTATTTCGGTCCCATGCGGCTGGACGAGGACCCCCAGGGCACGATCATGGTCTACGCCGGCGCCGAGACCAACTGTTTGTCGTTGTCGGTGCGGGCCGACGGCCACCAGCCCGATGCGGTGGCCTATGATGCGCCTGCGGACAGCGGCGACACCGTCGACTCGCCGGAACCGGTGCGCTCCGACCTGCATCTGCTGGGTACCACGCCGGCCGACAGCAGCGCCGCCGGCCTGGAGGACTTTGTCTGGCGGATGTCAGCCGAGGCCGGGGCCGACGCCCAGCGCTTGCAGGCCCTGGCGCAGATGAAGATCAATGATCTCGATATCCACCGCATCCAGGGCGAGGGCGAACTCGACGGCACCCTCTACGGCCACGTGCTTCAGGCCGGCCTGCCGGTGCCGGTGGATGGTCTGGGGGAGCGGATGTCCGGCATCTATTACGTGGACAGTGTCAGTCATAGCTTTACCCCCCAGGGCTACCGGCAGCGGTTTCGGCTGCTGCGCAACGCCTATGGCGATAATCTGGACAGCGTCTCCGGCTTGGCCGGAGCGCTTGCGGGAGTGCTCTGATGCCTGATGATCTGCAGCAGCAACTGGCCCAGAATCTTGGGCAACGCCGGGCCTACGGCAAATACCGGGGCTTTGTCACCGACAACGCCGATCCGGAGCGGCTGGCCCGGGTCAAGCTGCGGGTGCCGAGTCTGCTGGGGGAGGCCGAGAGCGGCTGGGCCCTGCCCTGCCTGCCCTGCGGCGGTTTGAGCAATCAGGGGTTCTTCGCCGTGCCCGGTGTCGGTGCCCAGGTGTGGGTGGAGTTCGAGGGCGGCAACCTCGATTTTCCCATCTGGACCGGCACCTTCTGGCAGCAGTCGGGCGATGCCCCCACCGAAGCCCAGGACCCGCCGACCACCCAGGTGCTGCGCACCGCCAAGGGCCATGTCTTGCTGCTGGAAGACAAGGACGACGGCGAGACCATCCAGCTGCTCCACTCGGCCGGGGCCAAGCTGGAGATGGACAAGGACGGCAAGGTTCTGTTGACCGACAACAACGAGGACAAACTCACCTTGGACGCGCAGAATGGGGCGATCATCTTGGAGGACGCCAACGGCAACACCCTGACCCTCAACAGCCAGGGCGCCAAGCTGGAGGATGCCAATGGCAACACGGTGGAGATGACCGGTTCCGGGGTCAAGGTCAGCACCAGCGGCATGCTCACCCTGGAGGGCAGTCAGGTGCTGCTGGGCGGCAGCGGCGGCGAACCGGTGATCAAGGGCACCACCTTTCTCGGCATGTACGCCGGCCATGTCCACCCCACCTCCATGGGGCCCTCGGGACCACCTATCCCCATGGGCGAGTCCAGCAGCCTGTCCACCAAGGTGATGAGCGCGTAAGGAACACGAAAGGAGCATGTCATGGCACGCCGACTGATTGATCCGCCCTACCTGGCCTTTCCCTTCACCATGGACCCAACCGGACCGCGCCTGGCCGGCCGGGCCGAGCACATCCGCGGTCAGATCGAGCAGGTGCTGTTCACCCTGCCCGGCGAGCGGGTCTTCCGCCCCGAGTTCGGTGCAGGGGTCAAGGCCCTGGTGTTCGAACCCAATGCCACGCCGCTGTGGCAGATCACCAAACGCCGGTTGCTGGCCTCCCTCGCCGAAGCCCTTCAGGGCGAGGTCGATCCCAAGAGCATCGAGGTCAGTGTCAGCGGCGACGAGGACAAACTGACCATCACCATCAGCTACACCCTGGCCGCCATCGGCCATCGTGACAGCCAAGTCTTTACCGTGGGAGCACCCTGATGGCCGTTGATCCTGTTGCCGAGCTGTTGTTTGACGGGGCCTGCCCGGACTGCGGCCGCCGTCTGATCGATCTGCCGGACATCCTGCCCACGGTGGGCGACGACTTCGACTGGGATCAGCGCGACTACGACGGTTTCCGCCTGTTCATGCTCCAGGAACTGGCCGCCCGTTTCCCGGAACGTAGGCGTTGGACCCCGGCCGATGTCGAGGTGGCCCTGATCGAGGTGCTGGCCTACGGGCTCGACCAGTTGTCCGATGCCCTTGACCGGGCCGCGTCCGAGAGTTTTCTTGAAACCGCCCGCCGGCCGGAATCGCTGCGCCGCCTGCTGCTGCTGATCGGCTACGACGTGGCCGGGATGGCCAAGCGGCTGCGCACCCCGCCCTTTGCCGACTTGAGCGAACTGGAGGCCCTGGCGCCGCTGAGCGCCACCGAGACGGAGCGGTTTGACCGCTGGTGGCTCGATCATCCCGAGCAGATGGAGCAGGCCCGGCTCGATGGGCCGCGCGCCATCCACGATCAGCACCGCATGGTCACCCTGGAGGATTTCGAGCGCCAGCTGGAACTGCATCCCCTGGTACTGCGCGCCCATGCCTGGGAGCGCTGGGACGGGTCCTGGACCACGGTCCATGTGGCGGTGATCGCCTGGCAGCGCCTTGGCCTCGATGTTGACCACACTGTCTACAGCGACGAGGTCTGGGCCCAGACCCAGGCCTTCCACGCCGAGCGCGACCTGGCCCTGCCGGCGCGCAGCGACCACCCCAATGTCCGCTCCGTGCTCTACCCCTATATCGAGACCTACCGCATGGTGGGCCAGGAGGTGGTGCTGGAGGAGGCGGTGGAGGTCGGCATCACCCTGACCCTGTCGATCCAGGTCAATGACCAGTATTTCCAGTCCGAGGTCCGCCATGCGGTGGACAGGGCTCTGGGTACCGGGCCGGGCGGCTTTTTCGCGCCGGGCCGGCTCCGCTTTGGCGAGGACCTGTGGGCCAGCGACCTCTATCAACTGTTGATGGGGTTGAGCGGCATCGACAACATCTGCCTCAACCGCTTCAAGCGGCTGGGTGACCGCTTTCAGGACGAGACCGCCAGCGGCCGCATCGTCCTGGAGGGACTGGAAGTGGCGATCTGCGATAACGATCCGGCCCGGCCCGAACGGGGCTACTATCGGCTGATGCTGCACGGAGGGCGAAAAGGATGAGCGACCTCACCCGTTGGAATCGCGCCGGCCTGTCGCGCTTTGACTACATCGATGGCAATGCGGCCGTCTTTCTGGAACGGCTGCGCGCCGGCCTGGCGCAGAAGTTTCCCCAGTGGCAGCCGGTGGCGGGCGTCAATCCGCCGGAGGCGGAGAGCGAAGAGGCGCGCAAGGCCCGCCTGGAAACCCTCTACAACGCCGATCCCCATGACATGCTCTGGCAGCTGACCCGTCAGTTCGCCCGCTCCTGCCATGTGCTGGCAGCGCACATCGACGCCTATGCCAACGAATCCTACCTGGGCACGGCCAGCCAGTGGGAAAACCTGCGGCGGCTGGTGGCACTCTTGGATTACGCCCCCCTGCCGCCGGCCTCGGCCCAGACACCCCTGGCGCTCCTGGTCAAGCAGGCGCAGCGCGGGGTGGTGGCCGCCGGCTTCCAGGTCAAGCACAGCCCGGCCGCGGGCAAGCCGGTGATCTTCGAGACCCTGACCGAGATCGAGGTCGATGCGGCCTTCAACAGCCTCCATGCCAAGGATTATCGCCGGAGTCCGGAAGCGATCTCCGGCACCACCCTGGTACTCGAAAACAAATGGGACAAGATCAAGATCGGCGAGCCGCTGGTGCTCGAGCGGGAGGGCGGTGGTTCTCTCTCGGCCCATCTGGTGCACGGCATCGTCCTCGGTGAGGACCGCACCACCCTGACCCTGACCCCGGCCATCCCTGTCGGATTCACCAAGGGCACCACCCTGGTCCACTGCTGTCCCAAGGAGCGGCTCAAGCCGCTGGGTCCGGCCACCAAAGGCGCGGAGCCGGTCGGCCACAGCCTGCAACTGGCGGTGCCGGCCAGCGGGCTTGCCGCCGGCGACATCGTCCTCATCCGCTCCGGGGACGACAAACCCTTCTACCGCAGGATCAAGCGGGTCCATGACGATCGGCTGGTCTTCTACCGGCCGATCGACCAGCTGACCCTGGTGGGGGCCACCGTGGCCCGCCCGGTCACCCTAGCCCTGACCGAACTGGCCAAGCCGCCCCGGCGGCGGGTCATTGTCGGCCCGGACAACCCGGACGGCCTGGCCGAGGACACGGTGATCGACATGGTCTTTGCCGCCGGCGACTGGTCGCGGCTGGCCGGCCAGTGGCTGGCCGACATCCGGGTGATCGGCAAAGAGGGGGCCAAGCGCGAGTATCTGCCCTGCTACCACTGCCTCCATGCCAAGTACGTGCCGGTCGGCACCGATCCGGACACGCTCGAGGCGGACGACCGGCCCGGCTACACCTGTCTCAGCCTGACCTGGCATGCGGACACCGACGGCGTGCCAGGCAACACCGACCTCCGCCTCAACAATCCCCAGACCCTGCTGGCCCCGCCGATCGCCCCCGGTCCCTGGCTGGTGGACACCTTCCTCAACAAGAGCGAGGAGGGGCGGCTGATCGCCTCCCTGGTCACCGAGGCGAGCACCAAGACCACGGCCGGCGATCTGGCGGTGGTGGTCAGGGCCGGGCAGATGGCCTGGGCGCGGCTGGGCGCGGTCACCCAGGACGAGGAGCACGAGGAAACCACCCTGGTGGCCGCTCCCCCCTGGCAGGATCGCGGCGGCGGCCCCTTTTTCCTCGGCCGCACCCGGGTGCACAGCCATTTCGTTGCCCAGGCGCGCGTGCTCGGCTGGACCGACAACCGCACTCCCCTGAGCGGCCGGCGCATCGCGCTCGACAGCCCGCTGTTCGGCATGAAGATCGGACGCCCCCTGATCGTCACCAACGGCACGATGGCCATGGAGACCACCTTGGCCGACCTCGACAGCCAGGGGACGTGGCTGCATCTGGCTGACGATCTGCCGACGGGCACCACGGCCGGCAACCTGGAAATCCTCGGCAATGTGGTCGCCTCCGGCCACGGTGAGGCGCGGCCGTGGCGTGTGCTCGGCAGTGGCGATGGCACCCGCAGCCATCAGAGCTTCACCCTGGAGGTGGAGGATCTCGCCTTTGTCGCCGACGTGACCATGAGCAGCGGCGTGCGCGCCGCGCTGGAGCTCGCCGTGGCTGGGGAGACCTGGACCCAGGTGAGCAGCCTCAAGGATTCCGGACCCAGCGATGCCCACTACCAGGTGCGCATCGACGAGGACAACCATGCGGTCATTGTTTTTGGCGATGGCCGTCATGGCCGGCGGCTGCCCTCCGGCGGCAACAACATCCGGGTCCGCTTCCGCCAGGGCGTGGGTGCGGCCGGCAACCTCGATCCCGGCAGCCTGGTCAAGCCGGTCAAGCCCCATCCCCTGCTGGAAACGGTGCTCCAACCCCTCGCCAGCGGTGGTGGCAATGATCGCGAGAGCCGGGCCGACCTGCGCAAGAATGCCCCGGCCAGCCTGCTGGCCCTGGATCGGGCCGTCTCCCTCGAGGATTGCGCCCAGCTGGCGCGCAGCCACCCCAGCGTGTGGCAGGCCCAGGCCTTTCGCCTTGCCCCCGGCTTGGGACGGCGGGAGCGGTTGGAGGTGGTGGTAATGGCGGCGGGCGGCGGCACACTGGCCGCTCCGCTCAAAACCACCCTGCAGGCCTGGCTGGCGGCGCGCACCCAGCCGGGGGTGATGGTCACGGTCCAGGACTATGTGCGGGTCCGCTTCCGCCTGACCGTCACCGTGCGGGTGCGGAGCACGGTGGACAGCCAGACGGTCAAGGAAGCGGTCACGGCCGCGCTGACCACAACCTTTGACGAACAGCATCGGGGACTCGGTCAGCCGCTCTACCGTGGCGAGATCTATAAGGTGGTCGATGGGGTGGCCGGGGTGGAAAACAGCTCCTGCGCCATCAGCTTGCCCTGGCCGCAAAGCGGCGTGGCACCGGCGGATCGTCCCCAGGCAGCCCTGATCGGTGCGGCGGTGATCGCTTTGCGGCCCAGTCCCCGTCAATGCCTGGTGTTTGATGCCACCGCCTTCACAGTCATGATCGAAAACTATGAGGAGAGCCTGGCATGAGCGATTCGACGGAAACGACGCCTCACTACGGCACCCGGCTCCAGCACTGGCTGCCGACCCATTGGCGGGTCCGCGATACCAGCGGCGATCTCGACGCCCTGCTGTCGGTCTATGGCGAACTGCTCGACGCCCTCCATGCCACCGTGGTCCAGCGGATGGACGACAGCTTTCCCGACGCGGACCACGGCCGCCGCTGTCAGGATTGGCTGGTGCCCTACTTTGCCCAGTTGCTTGACGTGCAACTGGTGTCGCCCGATGCCGAGGGCCGCCGTGCCGAGGTAGGCCAGGCGGTGGCTTGGCGGCAGCGCAAGGGGACCCGGGTGAGCATCGAACAGATTGCCGAGGAGGTCGGCCAGTTCGAGGTCGAGATCCAGGAGGGGTGGAAACGGCTGGCCATGACCCCGCGCATCGACCGCAGCCTGTTGCCAGCCACGGCCTATGGCGAGGAACCGCTCGCCGGCGCGGCCACGCCGGGCCTGCGTGCCCGCCACCCGGGTCTGCCGGCGGTCACGCCCGATATGCGCTTCTGCTCGCGGGCCGTCCAATGCGCGGCCAACAACCCGGCAGCCAGCGAGACCTCCTTTCCCGGCGAAACAGCGCCGATCGCCTGGCGGCAGCTCCACCGTCACGGCCTTCCCTGCGCCCCGGACAGCTACCAGGATGTGTCCCGCCGCACCGTGGACATGCGCACCCCCACCAGTCGGCGCGGCCTGCACCATCCCCGGCGGATGCTGCTCCATGTGCCGCCGCCCGAGGGCTTTTTCCGCCGCCTCCACCAGACGGTGCAGTGGACCGCCCTCGAACCGTTGGTCACCGAGGCCCTGGACACCGCGGCCACCACTGCGTGGAGGACGGGCGAGACCATCGAGTGCGTCCATCCGGAACTCAACATCGCCTTCACCATCGGCCAGACCGAATGGAACGGCACCCCTTGGCCGCTGATCGGGCTGCGCGGTCTGACCGACGGCCCCCTCCGGGTGCGCGGCGTGGCCACCCTGGACACCCCGGCCCTCTACCGGTTCGACAATCTGTGGCTGGACAACCGGGTGGAGATCAATCATGGAGCGGTCCAGCTTCGGGGCTGCGCGGTTCGTCAACTGCGGGTGTCCACCGCCGAGCGCGAGGTGCCGGTGGTCGATGCGTACAGCTGTCTGTTCAAGAAGATCGAGGCTGCCCGGGGACTGGTGCGGCTGGAGTATGTCACCGTGCTTGACACCCTGCTGGCCGAGTGTCTCCAGGCCAGCGACTCCATCCTGGTGCCGGAGTTGCGCAAGGATCGGATCGATACCGACGTGCCCGCGGCTGGCTGCATCCGCTTCAGCCGCCTGTTCCATCTCCCGGAAAAACCGATACCCAGCGACCCGTTCGATCCCCTTGAGCCGCTGATCGACAACGATCCGCTGTGGCGGGCGCAACACAAGCGCTCGTTGCTGCGCTGTTTCAACGACACCTGCACCGCTGACGCGCCCTTGTTCTGGGAGGCGACCTTTGGCGCGCCGGGTTGCGGCGTGCTCCATCCGGACTGCAGCCCGGCCATCCAGACCGGCGCCGAGGATGGCGGCGAGATGGGCGCCTACCACGAACTCCGCTATGTGCTCCGCCGCCAGGCGGTGCTGGAGAAACTGCACGAATTTCTGCCTGTGGGCATGGAGGCGGTGCTGATCACCGACCCCAGCCTGGCCTGCGCGCCACCCAAAGCCACCACCACCTGAAAGGGGAGCCTTATGAAGACCCAGATTTCCCGCGACGCATTCCAGCCTGAACAGCGTTATTCCGGCGTCTATCTCCAGCAGGGCCGCATGATCACCGATGCGGACTGGAATGCCCTGACCGATATCGACAAGGCCCGTGTGGTTGCGGCCCTACGCGATGCCATTTCCGGGACGACCGCCACCGGGACCGTTGCCGGTGGTGCGCCGCGCGTTGGCGGTCTGCGGATCATCGCCGATCCGGCGGATTCGGACAAGCTCTTCATCCAGCCGGGCACCCTCTACGTCGAGGGTGTGCCGGCGCGGCTTGATGGACCGGCCAACCTGCCGATCAATGGGCAGCCGGACTATCCGATCCAGGCCGATTACAACGGCCAGAGTTTGCGCCTCTATGCCGATGTCTGGGAGCGGACGGTCACCGGGCTGGAGCAGCCCGCGCTGTTGGATGCGGCCCTGCATGGTGCCGATACCGCCACCCGTACCCAGACCATGCTTCAGGTCAAGTGGTGTCCCAGCAGCGGTGCAAACGAGGTCAATCCCCTGGATCCGGAGGACAACCCGCCCCAGGGCACCGGCCTGATGACCCTGAAACTGACCCTGATCTCCTCCAGCGCCGACAGCTGCGATCCCTGTGCCGCGCAGGTCAAGGTCGACGAGCGCATCGGCAACTACCTCTTCCGGGTCGAGGTGCACGATTTTGACCCGGCCACCGGATGGCTGACCCTCAAATGGTCGCGCGACAACGGGGCCGAGGCCTGCCGCGCGACCGAGATGCCGACCGGATTTGGCCAGGGCGACTGGGTGTGGGAGTTTTTTGACCGCGATACCGAACGGCTGCTCGGCAACCACTTTGTCACCAATGCCAAGAAGGTGCGCGGCCTGATCAAGGAGACCTGCACCACGCCGGTGGGCGCCAACGAACCCAAGGAATACGTGCGCCAGTGGGACGGCTACCTGCGGATCAATCTCACCACCCAGGCCCTCGGTGCGGGCCGGGATCGCGGCGTGCCGCTGGCCGCGGGTCCGGTGGCCAGCACCAGCCATGGGCGAGTCAACCTGACCGCCGGCCTGGTGCGGATCAACCTGGAACGGATGGAACTGAGCCTGGAGACCACCGGCAAGCGGTTCGTGCCCGGTGACTACTGGCTGGCCCCGGTGCGCGAGGCGGTGCATGTCTCCGGCCAGTATGTCCTGCCGGCCATGGACGATCTGGCGGTGCCCAGCCAGGGCGAGCCGCCGCGCGGGGTGCGCCATCACTACCTGCTGCTCGGCGAGATCAAGCTCAATCGCAAGCTGGAGGCCCAGGACGACGCCTTCCATCGCCGTATGCACTTTCCGCCGCTCACCGATCTGAGAGCCGCGGACATCGGCCTGACCAACACCTGCTCCGGCCTGTTCGGCACCGCGGACAACGTGCAGCAGGCCCTGGACACCCTTTGCGCCATCGGCGCCGAGGATATTGCCTACCTGCTGCCCGCCTGCGGCGCCAGCGAGGCCCGGTCGATCAAGAACCGCCTGGCCGCAGTGCTCGATCCGGACAGCAACGGCGTGCTCACGGTCAAGGCCGCGCTCGATGGGCTGCTCTGCCAGCTCAACGCCGCCTCGTTGCCCTATACCATACCGGCCTGCGCCAGCTCGCCCTCGGTACGCCAGTTGCTCGGTCTGACCGCCGGTGAAGCCAATGTGGCCCCGGTGCTCGATCGGCTGCTGTGCGACTTCAAAGCCAGCGATCTGCCGCTCGACAAGGGCGACATCGGCCTGTGCAGCGATCTGCTGCCCGAATCGGTGGTCACGGTCCAGGATGCGCTCAAGGTGTTGTGCGACAAGGCGGCCGGCGGCTGCGCGGTCATGGTGACCTCCCCCGGTCATCTGGCGGTGCTGCTGGAGGAATTTGCCCAATCCACCGCCAGTGATCTGTGGCTCTGCCTTCGGGGCGGCGTCTACGCGTTGGGCGATCTGCCGGCGATCACCGATAAGCGCAGCCTGCGGATCAGCGGTCAGGGACCTGAATCGGTGACCATTCTGTTTGGCGGCGACACCTGGCGTATCGAGGCCGATGAGGTGATCCTGGAGAACCTGACGCTCGACTTCGCCAAACGTGCCGGGCAGTTGGCGATCCGGGCCGCCCTCTCCCGCACCACCGGTTGCCGTATCGCCCGCACCAGCACCACGGCGAACGGCCCGGCGATGATCAGTCTCGGCGGTCGGGGCAACACGGTCTGCCGTCTCGATTGGCAAAATAATCAGCTCTATGCTCAGCGGAAGGTTGTCTCGTCAAGTGGGAATGAGTGGGTCGGGGTCGAGGTGGTGGGCAACAACGTCATCAGCGAGGCCCTGCTTGGTCTGAGCAAGGAGGAACTGCTGGACAACAAGGTCGCCTTTGACGAGGCCCTGGTCAAGGTAGCGAAGCAGATCATCGTCCTGCCCAAGGATATCCGCACCACCTGGCGGACCAAGCTCGAGCAGGTGGCCTCACCCAAGGCGGTAGCCATGCGGGCGCCCAAGCCGACGACCGCCACCATGTCCGAGGTCCTGGCCGCCGATAGCATCACCGTCAACGAGGCGGTGGCGGCCATTGAGGATCTGGTCGCCAACTGGATCAGCTACGAGCCCGACTATGCCCTGCGCCTGGAAAGCGCCAAGGTTGGCGGCGTGCTGGCCGGGAGCGAGATCGACGGCTGGCTGCTGCTCGCCAACGGCGTGTCCGGCTACCGCAACCCCGACGCGGGGGTGGTCAACTTCTCCCTGGAGGGCAACGCGGTCCTCAGCGGCGGCGAGGACCTGCACATCGACCACAACCGGATCACGGCGATCAAGGCCAATCTGCCGCCAGGCTCGGTGGGCACCAACCGGGTGCTCAACCAGCGGGTGAACGGTTACGCCCGGCTGATGCTGACCGGCAACAGCTTTAGCGGGTATGGCACCACGGTGGTGGCGGCCGTCTTTATCGGTCAGGGCAATACCTGGTTTCGCGCCGCCTTGGATGCCGACTGGATGGGATCGGTCATCGGCGACCGGGCCACCTTCACGGGCAATCTGCTTGAGAATTACACCAGCAATGATGTGCTTGCCAGCACGGTGAGACATAATCGGTTGGCCTCGACCGGCAACGTGCTGATCGAGCTGGTGCCGCTACCGTTTTGACCGTGCACGATTCATTAGGATAAAGAGGAGGTCGCCATGAAATCCTTCCAGCATATCCGCAGGCAGCACCGAGCCCGCCGTCTGGCGGTTATCCGGCCGACCCGAATCGAGGTCAACCGCACCAGTCTGCGCGAGGCCCTCGAGAGTCCGGTGCAGACCAAGTTGCGCATCGGTTCCACCGATGACCACCTGGAGCACGAGGCCGATAGCGTTGCCGACCGGGTGCTGGCCATGCACGATGGACCGATCCAACGCAAGGCGGCGGACACGGTGCCGATCGACGAGGAAGAGCGGCAGCGGCCCGGGGCGGAAAACGACCAGGAGGAAGAGGTGCGCCGCAAGGCCGTGCCGGGAACAACGGCCACCTCTGCCGATGGCCAGCCCCTCGCGCTTGGTCGCGGTGGCGGTCATCCGCTGCCCGGCCGCGAACGGGCCTTTTTCGAACCTCGACTCGGTACCGACCTGAGCCGGGTACGCGTCCATACCGATGACGCGGCGGCGCGGTTGGCGGCCGGTCTTTCGGCCCGGGCCTTCACCACCGGCGGCGAGGTCTATTTCGGCGCGGGGGAATACCGTCCCCATTCCCAGGAAGGGCGGCGGTTGCTGGCGCATGAACTGGCGCATGTGGTGCAGCAGGAACAGGGACGGGAGGAGCTCAAACGGAAGATCGATCGGATCACCGTGAAAAAAAGCGGGATTGACCTGTATTTCAGTCTCGGCCTGTATGGTTCCCGATCCAGTGCCACCCTGGCTTCGAAATGGGCGAGCGATATCGAAAAGCAGTGGAACCGGCAGCTGAAACTCAAAGGGATGACCATCGACGCCAAGATCCACGTCACGGCCAAGGCCTATCCGCTTTTTGCCGACAGCCGACTCATGCAGGCCATGGTGCCTGAATCCAATGCGGTCTTTGTCGAACAGAATGGATTTCGTTCTGTTGTCCAATATTCCGGCTGGGGACGCGATCCTTGGAGCACGGGCCGCTGGGCCGCGGATGCCGCCCCGCTGGTGGTTGCCCACGAAGTGGGGCACATGATGGGGCTGGACGACAAGTATATCGACGTGCCCTCGCTCGGCAGTATCGATCTACCGGGTTATGAAACCGATATCATGGCCAATTTCTGGAACGACAACGGCAAAACCGAGTTTACCCGCGCCTGGTGCGGCGTTCTGCTGTACTACTTTTTCGGTTATCGGACCTGAGGGGGTGATCGGGCGCCATGCTGACCGCCGCGCTCGTCCAGAAACAGCCGGCCCATAGGCCGCCGGTCCGTGTGCCCGCCGGCGTGCGGCCCAAACTCAAGCTGGGCGCCGCGCATGACGAGGCCGAGCAGCAGGCCGACCGCATTGCCGCCAAAGCCCTAGGCCGGAAGATGGCGGCGGCCGGGGAGGCCAGTGGGACTGCAACCGCCTCCGTCAACCGTGCGGCGATCCGGTGCGCCCTCTCACCCTCGGGGGATCACGAGGGGGTGCATCATCCTCCCGAAGAAGAACAATCCCTGCCCGAATCCATCGAGCGCGAGATCACGGCCCTGCAAAGTGGCGGCGATCCCCTGCCGCCGCCGTTGCGCACCGACATGGAGGCCCGTTTCGGCATGGATCTGGGCGCGATCCGCCTGCATACCGATCCGCGCGCCATCAGGCTCAACGAAACCCTGTACGCTCAAGCCTTCACCATCGGCGACCATATCGCCTTCAACCGGGGATACTATCAACCCGAAACCGCTGCCGGCCGTTTTCTCCTTGCCCACGAACTGGCCCATGTGGCCCAGCAACGCGGCGAGACCAGCAGTGTCGAACAGCAGCCGGTGCGGCGCGGCTTCTGGAGCGATCTCTACCATGGCGCGGTCGAGACCCTGGGCGACATTGCCGATTGGGCGGTGGACAAGATCCGCGAGTTCGGCTGGCGGCTCTTGGAAACCATTTCCCCCGAATTTGCCCGCACCGTGCGCGCCATCGTCGACGAGGGCATCCTCACCTGGCTCGGCCGCCAGGTGGCCCGGGCCTGGGACGGGTTCATCGGCACCCTGCGGGCCCTGGTGCCCTTTGACGGGCCGCGCCAGCTGATCGATTTCTTCGCCGGCCTGGTGGAGCGCGCCGCCGCCATCGCCAGCGGCCTGGCCTCGGGCCGGTGCGAGCCATTGATGGCCGCCATCAACGACATGAAGACCTTTGTGGTCGAGACCGCCGGCGTGGCCTGGAACAAGTTGACCGAGTTCCTCCAGCCGGTGGGGGATTTCTTCCGCGACCTGTGGGCCAACTTCGGTGCCCCGGCGGTGCAGTGGCTGCGCGAATTTGGCGGCGCGGTCTGGGAAGGGATTCAGGATCTGGGTCGCCGTTTCTGGGAATGGATCCGGCCGGTGCGCGAGGCAGCCGCGCGGGTATGGAACTGGTTCAAGGACCTGCTGTTCGGCTCCTCCGAGGGTGAGGACAGCACCGGCAGCCAGGGCGGGGTGCTCGGCTGGATCAGCCGCAAGGCGGGCGAGGCCTGGGATTGGGTCAAAACGCAAACGCGGCCGGTGTGGCAGCCGGTGGCTGAGTTTGCCGGACGGGTGGCCGAACTGATTCCACCCGCCTTTGTCCGCGAGATGGGCGAGCAAGCCCAGCAGCTTTCAGGCGAACTGGACACCGCCGCCTCGGGCATGGACGGCGGCGACGGGGTACCGGCGGCACGCGACACCCTGGCCTCGGTGCTGCCGTCGGTGCAGAACATCATCGCCACGGTGCGGCGGATCATTGTCGGCGCCGGCCAGTGGCTGGGCGAACGGATCGCCGGGGTCGGCGCCTTGGTCAGTGGTCTAATCGGGCGCTTGCGGGCCAGCGATTTGCTGTCCTGGCTGGCCGGGGCCTTCACCTGGCTGGAAGAGGGAATCACCAGCCTGCTCGCCTGGGCGCGCGACAAGGTGGCGGTGCTGTTCACCTGGCTGGTGCAGGGCTTCGATGCGCTCACCCCCTTTCTGGAACTGGTGCTGGACACGGTGCGCAAGGTGATCACCATCTTTGGCGACCTGTTGCAGCTGCCGCTGTTGGTGCTCAATTCGATCTGGCAGCGGGTGCCGCGCTGCATCCGCGAGCCGGTGGAAAATTTCATCAAGAACCAGATCCTGGCCCGGATTCCGGTGTTCGGTCAGTTCTTCTCCGACCCCGAGCTCTGGCCCCGGGTGCAGCAGACCGCGCTGGGCATCCTGCGCCGCATCTTTGTCGACGGTGACCTCGCCGCTGCGGCCTGGGCCTTTTTCCAGGCGGTGCTGCGCATTTTCAATGTGCCGGCGCAACTGGTGGTGCAGATTTTGGCTAAGGCCGCCGGCGCCATTGGCGCCATCCTCACCGATCCGCTCGGGTTTCTCGCCAACCTGCTGCGCGCCATGGGGGCCGGGTTCACCCGCTTCTTCGGCAATATCGGCACCCATCTGCTGGCCGGCTTCACCAACTGGCTGTTCGCCACCGTGCGCGAGGCGGGCATCAACCCGCCGGCCGACTTTTCCCTGCGCTCGGTCCTGGGCTTTGTCCTCGATGTCCTTGGTTTGACCCGGGACACCATCTTTGCCCGCCTGGAACGGCGCATCGATCCGGCCATCGTTGCCCGGCTGCGCTCGATGCTGGAGATCGCCACCGGGGTGTGGTCGTTTGTCGCCACCCTGATCAATGACGGCCCGGCCGGGCTGTGGCGGGAGGTGAGCGAGCGGTTGTCCAACCTGTGGGACACGGTCGTGCAGGGCGTGACCGGCTTCATCACCGAGCGGGTGATCGGCTGGGCCAGTCGCTGGCTGCTCTCCCTGCTCGACGTCACCGGCATCATGCCGGTGATCAATACCCTGATCGCCATCTATCGGGCCATCGAGTCGTTCATGCAGTACCTGCGGCAGATGCTGGAGATCGTCTCCCGGGTGCTGGACGGCATCGGCGGCATCGCCCGGGGCGCCATCGGCGAGGCGGCCGGTTTTGTCGAGAGCGCCCTGGCAAGCGCCCTGCCGATCGCCATCGGTTTTCTCGCCAACCAGGCCGGTCTGGGCCGACTGTCGCAGCGGCTGCGGGAGATTCTCGGTGGGCTCAGGGAGCGGGTGACCGGAGCGGTCGACTGGCTGATCGACCGGGCCCTGCGGTTGGGGCGGGCGGTGATCGCCATGGTGCGGCGGGGCACGGCGGCGGTTCGGCGGGGCGTGGCCCGTCTCCGGGACTGGTGGCGGGCACGACGCGAGTTTCAGGCGGGCGGCGGACGGCACAGCCTCTATATTCAGGGCAGCGGCCGCTCTGCCAGGGTGATGATGGCTTCCGCGCCGACACCGTATCAGGATTTCCTTCGCACGGTCGAGGTGCCGCCGGACAAGCAGGGTGACAAGCAGCAGGCTGTCCAGGTCGCCACCGAATTGGATGCCGCCATCGTCACCGCCAGCACCGACAACCCCACCCCGGGACCCGGAGGAGGTCCGGCCGCCACCACCAACCACGCCGACATCATTGACGGTCTGCTGGCCCGTCTTGCCGATGCCACGGCACGGTTCATGCCGGTCGATATCACCGCTTCCACTCCACCGGTGTACGGCGGCAGAGTGAACGGCTTCGGCGGCTCGGCCAGCGTCATGCGTCTGACCCCGATCCATGCCAATGGCAGTTCCCCCTCTTCCGGCGACATGGGCAATCCCCTGTGGGGCAAGATCAGCAAACGCAAGCAGGGGGAAGGGGTCTACTACATCAAGGGGCATCTGCTCAACGACAATCTCGGCGGTCCGGGCAACACCTGGGACAACCTTACTCCGCTGACCCAGGCCGCCAACAGCGACCATAAAAACCGGTTCGAAAAATTCGTCAAATTGGCGGTGAACGGCACCGAGGGGGCCTACAGTACGCCGACAGCGGCCCAGGCCCAGGCGCGCAACCTGAAAACCGTCAATTTTGTGGTCACGGCCCGTTACGGGCAGCCGTCGCGGCAGGCGGACATCACCTACCTGCGTGCCCTGGGCAATCCCGATGCCGAGGACAAGGCCGACATCATCGAAGGCGAGCAGGCCATTCCGGTCGCCCTTGACTGCGCGGCCCACGAGGTGCTGTCCTCGGGGGCCGCCGGTTCCAGCGTGGCACGGCATACGGTGGACAATGAAATCGATACCCAGCTCGACCATTACGCCACCCGGGCCATCCCCAAACGGGTGGTGTATCTCAACGAGATGTCCCGCGCCGAACTGATCGGCCTTTCCGGCATCGGTGAGGAACTCGCCGATGCCATTCTTCGGGAACGGCCGTTCCGCTCCCGTGACGAGATCCGGGCCAAGGTCCATATCGCCGATGGCCGCTGGAATCAGATGCAGAGCACACCCGGGATCGAGGTGCGCATCTACCGGCGGTGATCGGACTGCTGGCGCGGTTGCAGCGGGAACCTCTCCTCGCGGAACATCGGGAGGAGCAGGGGGGCGGATGCCGAGGGTCGATCAGGCGCGAAACAGGCTGTCGGCCAACTCCGCCACCGTCCGCACCGGCAGGAGGTGCAATCCTTCCCTGGCCTTGGACTGCAGTTGGCGCGTCGAGGATTCCGGCATGAGAAAGGTCTTGAAGCCAAGCCGGCCGGCCTCGCGCAGCCGCATCTCCATCTGGCCCACGGCCCGGACCTCGCCGGCCAGGCCGACCTCGCCGCAGACCACGGTCCCGGGATCGATCGGTTTCTCAAGAAAACTGGACAGCAGGGCCGCCACCACCCCCAGGTCCAGGGCCGGCTCGATGATGCGGATGCCGCCGGCGATGTTGAGAAAGATGTCGTGATCAAACAGCGTCACCCCGAGCTTTTTTTCCAGCACGGCGGTGAGCAGGGCCAGCCGCTGCGGATCGGCGCCGATGGCGGTACGCCGGGCCGTGCCCAGACTGGAGCGACTGACCAGGGCCTGGACCTCGACCAGGATTGGCCGCGTGCCCTCGACGCTGGGCAACACCACCGACCCCGGCACATTGACCGGCCGCTCGGCGAGGAACAGGGCCGAGGGGTTGTCCACCCCGACCAAGCCGCTCTCCTGCATCTCGAACACCCCGATCTCGTTGGTCGAGCCGAACCGGTTCTTCACCGTCCGTAGAATACGGAACACCTGGCCGCGATCCCCTTCGAAATAGAGCACCGTATCGACCATATGCTCCAGTACCCGCGGACCGGCGATGGCCCCGTCCTTGGTCACGTGGCCGACCAGCAGAATCGGCAGATGGCTCGATTTGGCCAGGGCCAGCAGCCTGGCCGTGGCCTCGCGCACCTGGGTGACCGAGCCGGGCGCCGACCCGACCTCCTCGCTATACACCGTCTGGATCGAATCCACCGCCAGCAGGGCCGGTTGCATGGTCCCGGCCAGATCGACAATGGCCTCGACGCAGTTCTCGGTGGACACGGAAATCGCCGGATCCTCGATGTTGAGGCGGTTGGCCCGCATGCGGATCTGGCGCACCGATTCCTCGCCGGTGACGTAGAGCACCTTGAGCCCCTTGGCCGCCAGCGACGAGAGCAGCTGCAGGATCAGGGTCGACTTGCCGATGCCCGGATCGCCGCCGATCAGCACCAGGGAGCCGGGCACGATGCCGCCGCCGAGCACCCGATCCATCTCACCGATGCTGGTCACCAGGCGGGCGGTCTCTTCCTCCCCGGCAGCCGCCAGCGGCTGGGCTGTCGCCGCCTTGCGGCCGGGGCGGAGGACGAGCGGTTTTTGCTGTTCGCCCAGGCTGTCCCAGGCGCCGCAGTCGGGGCAGCGTCCCAGCCATTTGCGGCTTTCAAAACCGCACTGGCCGCAGACGAAGAGCAGGGTGTCTTTTTTCGGGGTGGCCATGCGCGTTATGCGAGAAAGAGGATGGATGGGTGGAAAAGACCGGAGGGCCTGCCTGTTTTTCCGTGAAATTTTTCAGAGCTTTCTTATCGTAGCCTTATACCCCGGCCCGCCAGGCGGCGCAAGACGTTCGCCCGGGCTCTTCTTCCATCGATCACGACCCGTTTGCCGACCCGAAGACGAGGCGCCTTCCTGCCGCGCTCCATCTTCTGGCGGCAGCAAGGAGTTCGCCATGCACTATGTGGCCACCAAAATCTGTCGGGCCAGCGAAATCGGCCTCAACGGCAACCTCTTCGGCGGCACCTTGCTGTCCTGGTTGGACGAGGCCGGGGCGGCCTTTGCCGGCTATCTCTGCCGCGCCCCCAACATGGTAACCCTCAAGATGGAAGAGGTCCTGTTCCGGCGGCCGGTCAAGATCAGTCACCATGTGCGCATCTACGCCCGGGTATACAAGGTCGGCACCACCTCGCTGACCATCGACGTCGAGGCGCGGCGCTTTGACTTTGAAAAAGATCTTGAGGAACTGGTCTGCTCGACTCGGATGGTTTATGTCAAGATCGATGCCCAGGGCAATGCCAGCCCCATCGAGGAACGGCTGCGCGCCTCCATGGACCAGTCGCTGGGCGACTTGACCCAGCGGTTTTGATTCGTCTGCTTCTGGTTGATTTGTATTCCATCCATTGTTTACACGGAGACGCCATGTACAACACGCCCATTCTGCCCGCCTGTAAAACCAAACTGGTCTGCACCATCGGTCCGGCCTCGGATTCGCCGGAGATGCTGGAGAAAATGCTCGAGGCCGGGATGAATATTGCCCGGCTCAATTTCTCCCACGGCGATTTCCGGGTGCACGGCGAGGTGATTCGCCGCATTCGCCAGGCAGCGGAGCGGGTCAGCCGGCCGGTGGCGATCATGGCCGATCTGCCCGGACCCAAGATCCGCATCGGTACCCTGGCCGTGGAACCGGTCGAGCTGGTCATCGGCGACTGTTTCACCCTGACCACCGAAGAGGTGGCGGGCAATCGATCGATGGTTTCGGTGACCCTCAAGGAACTGCCCCAGGCGGTGCGGCCCGGTGATGTGTTGTTCATCAATGACGGCTTGATTCAGGTGCGGGTGGAAGAGGTCGAGGAGGAACGGGTCCATTGCCGCGTGCTGGTCGGCGGCAAGCTGCGCTCGAAAAAGGGCCTCAACCTGCCGGGGATCGATCTGGGCATCTCCGCCTTCACCGAGCACGATCGGAATTGCATGCGTTTTGCCCTGGAGAACGGGGTGGACGCCATCAGCCAGTCCTTTGTCAACGATGCCGCCGACATCCGCGCGGTGCGCGAGGCGGCGGCCGCAATGGGTTACCAGCCCTTTGTCATTGCCAAGATCGAGCGCGCCTCGATCCTGGAGAAGATCGACCAGATCCTGGACGAGGCGGACGGCGTGATGGTGGCCCGGGGCGATCTCGGGGTGGAACTGCCGATCGAGGAGATCGCCATCATGCAGAAGCTGATCACCTCCCGCGCCAACCTGTTCGGCAAGCCGGTCATCACCGCCACCCAGATGCTCGAATCCATGACCAACAACCGCAGACCGACCCGGGCCGAGGCCACCGACGTGGCCAACGCCATTCTCGACGGCACCGACTGTGTGATGCTCTCCGAGGAGTCGGCCATGGGCCGTTATCCACTGGAGGCGGTGCGCATGCTGATGCAGATCGCCGTGGCCACCGAACCGCACCGCACCCGCCACAGTTACCGCAAGATGCCCGAACACCCGGTGTATACCGAGATTCGGGAGGTGGATTACATCGCCTCCAGCGTCAATGCCATCGTCAGCCACAACGATACCGTGGCCGCCATCCTCGCGCCCACGGACAGCGGCCTCACCGCCCGGCGGTTGTCGCGCTACAAGCTGCCCACTTGGGTTCTGGCGGTGAGTGCCAACAAGAAGACCTGCCGGGAATTGCTCTTTTCCTACGGGGTCTTTCCCCTCTACGAGATCAATCACCCGGCGGACTGGACCGATTTTGCCCGTGATTACGCCTTGAAATACAATCTCAAGGGAAGCTGCATCATCCAGACTGAAGGGCCGTCACCCGAAAACCCGCACCGGAACCACAAGATGGAGATTATCGATCTCCGCGAGATCCGTTGAGAGAGCGCCGTGCGTGTGCCGCCCTGTGCCCAGTTTCTTGCCGTCAAAGGACGGCTGTCTTTTTTTGGAAAAGCTCAAAAATAGCGTATTCTTGTTTGCGTATTCAGGAAAATCGAGCTAAATATTATATTTTACAAACTTGTAATCAACTGTGGTACAACAGTTCCCCCCTATTAATTCAGAGAGAAAATCCCACGGAGGCAGGATGTTGGAGTTTAAGAAGGGCGTTGATATTTTATCAACGGTTGGCGGTGTTACGTCCATCAATGAGGCCAGGAAACTGTTCGAGCAGCGACTCGACAACGAACATCGCGGCCGGCTCGCCATGATCAAGAATGAAGAGGCGCTGCTCAAGGTTGCCAACGCCATTGCCATGTGTGATCCTGATCAGGTGTATATCCATACCGGCAGCGAAGAGGATTGCGCGACCGTGCGGCGGATGAGTTTGGAGAAGGGAGAGGAAAAACCGCTGGCTCTCCCCGGCCACACCATCCATTTCGACCTGCCCGAAGACCAAGGCCGTATGGTTGACCAGACCTTCTATATCGTCAATGACGACGAACAGGTTTCCTCCCTGGCCAAAAAAGAGCTGCGGGAAACGTCGCATGCATACATCCGCGACACCATGCGCGGCATCATGCGCGGCAAGACCATGTTCGTCGGCTTCTACAGCCGCGGGCCCGTGGGTGCCCAGGCCTCCATCCCGGCCATCGAGATCTCCAGCTCCACCTATGTGATGCATTCCGCCGAGCTGCTCTACCGCAACTGTTTTGCCGACTTTGACGCCGAGGTGGCTCGCAGGGGCGAATTTTTCACCAACGTCCACTCCGAAGGGACAAACCGTTCCGAGGATGTGCCCCGGGCCCGTATCTACATGGACCGCAGCTGGCAGACCACCTTTTCCTTTCTCTGCACCTATGCCGGCAACACCCTGCTGATGAAAAAGGGCAATCACCGTTTTGCCTCCGACTGCGCCATGTACAAGCGCAACGGTGAGGAACTTTCCGAGCACATGTTCATCACCGGCATGACCGGCCCCGGAGGTCGAAAGACCTACTTTGCCGGCGCCGCGCCCTCGGGTTGCGGCAAGACCACCACCGCCATGGTCGGCAGCGATTTTATCGGCGACGACCTCGCCCAGATGTGGATCGAGCACGACGGCACCCTGCGGGCGGTCAATCCGGAGATTGGCATCTTCGGCATCATCGAGGATGTCAACCAGGACGGCGACCCCTACCTGATGAAATGTTTGCGCCAGCCCGGTGCCGAAGTGATCTTTTCCAACGTCCTCATCGACGAGCAGGGTAAGCCGCGGTGGACCGGCGACGGCGAGCCGCTTGCCGAAAGCGGGGTCAACTTCCAAGGCAAATGGACCAAGGACATGACCGGCGTGCCCATGTCCCATCCCAATTCGCGCTGCACCCTGCGGGCGGAGACCGTGGGCAACCATAACAGGGCCGCCAATGCCGACCCCAAGGGGCTTGTGATCGAGGTCATCACCTACTCCGGTCGCGACAGCAACACCATGCCGCCGATCTGGGTGGCGAAAAACATGGATGCCGGGGTGGCCATCGGTGCCTCGATCGTTTCCAAGGCCACGGCCGCCGAGATCGGGGCCAGCGGTGTCAATCGTCAGCCTTGGGCCAATACCCCCTTTGTCGCCGGGCCGTTGACCGATTACCTCGATGCCCAGCTGGCCTTTTACGGCAACCCCAAGATGACCCGCAAGCCGGTCATGGCCGGACTCAACTACTTCCTGACCCACGAGGCGCGGGGCGGGAGCGGCACGGGATTGCTCGGGGAAAAGCGGGATGTCCATGTGTGGCTGGGGTGGCTCGAACTGTATGCCCATGGCGATGTCCAGGCCATTGAAACGCCCATCGGCCTGATTCCCCAATACCAGGATCTGAAGAAGCTGTTCACGGACAAGATCAACAAGGAATATCCCGAATCACTCTACACCATGCAGTTCTCCCTCTACATCGACAACGTGGTTGCGCGTATCGATCTGCAGGAAGCCGCCTGGCGCAAGGAACAGGGCGCGTCCGAACGGCTGTTTGCCGTCTATGCCGAACAGAAGGCCGGTCTGCTGGCACTCAAGGCCGCCAAAGGCGGGATCGTCAAACCACAGGATCTGTAACCATTTTTTCAAACCTTCCGCGAGCCCCTTGCTTTCCCGCAAGGGGCTCGTTTGTTTGTCGAGCGAATTCAGGGGACAGTATATTTATATCGCTCCGACCTGAGCATCGATGCATCCTTGGTCAGGGCAAAAAGGGCAAGGGCGGAGGATGTTGGAGATGCCAGGAATGGCCTCGGTTATCCTGAATTTTTCCGCGTGCATCCTGCCCTACATCATCCGCACCAGCCACAAACCGAGTTGGAGGACCGCCAGGGCATACAGTCCGGCCACCACATCGTCGAGCATGATGCCCAATCCACCGTGGAGATGGGTATCGACCCAACCGACCGGAAAAGGCTTGAGGATATCGAACAGGCGAAAGAGCGCAAACCCGGCGAGTGCGGCGGCCGGATGCGCGGGAGCCAGGCTGAGGGCAAGCAACTGGCCGACAATCTCATCGATGACCACGAGGCTTGGATCGCCCCGGTCGACAATCTTTTCCGCCGCGCCGGCGCTGAACACGCCGATCACGAACAGAATGCCCAGGATCGACCAATAGGAAGTCGGCTGCAGGCGACAAAGGACCAACCAGAGCAACACGCCCACCGCCGATCCCCAGGTGCCGGGCGCTTTGGGCAGATAGCCGCTGTAGGCTCCGGTGGCGATGAACATCAGCAGGCGGTCCACGGCTCAGACCTGCCTCGGAGAACTGTGCCGCTCCACGGCGGCATAGACCTCGCGCAGCGGCACCCGATGGGCTTCCGCGACCTGGCGGCAGACCTCGTATTCCGGGGCGATGACCGTGCCGCCGGGGGTGACGATCTTCTTGGCCGTCAATTCACCCCAGGGGGTGGTCACGCTGACCGTCTCGCGGGGCAGGGTGATCCGTTGCTCGCGCCGCATGCGCAGGCCGATGGCGCTGGTTTCGCTGAACAGCACCGTGGTGAGGGCATCGCGGCTGGCCGGATCGGCGATCACCCGTAGCAGAAAGCCGGGCCTCCCCTTCTTCATCTGCATGGGGATCAGGCAGACATCCAGGGCGCCTTCGGCCATCAAGCGGGCGCTGACATGGGGCCAGAATTCCGGATTCCAGTCGTCCACATGGGTCTCGATCACCTCGACTTGCTGGACCTCGGCCACCTCGACGCCTTGGCCGAGAAGGAGGCGCAACAGGTTGGGCCGGCCGTCGGCACGCTGCAGGGAACCGGCGCCGTATCCAGTGTGCGTCAGCCGTATCGGCGGCATGGGCCCGAAATCGTCGGCCAGTTCGGCCACCAGGGCCGCGCCGGTCGGGGTGACCAGTTCCTGTTCCAGGTGTTCGCCATAGACCGGCGCCCCTTCCAGCAGCCGGCACACCGCCGGTCCGGGCAGGGGAATGTCGCCGTGGGCGCAGTTTACCCAGCCCCGGGTCAGGGGCAGGGGCGAGCAGATCAGACGACCGATGTTGAGCGCCTCAATCCCGGCCACCGTGCCGACGATGTCGACCAGGGCATCGACCGCGCCGACCTCGTGGAAATGGATGCGGTTGAGGGTGGTGCCGTGCACCGCGGCTTCGGCCTCGGCCAGGCGGGTGAAGACGGCCAGGGAGGTATCGCGGACCCGTGGCGACAGGTCGGCCCGGTGGAGCAGGGCGCTGATCTCGGCCAGATGACGATGCGGGTGATGGTCGTGATGAGCATCGTGGCGGTGCTGACAGACCACGCTGACCCGGGTGGCGGCAAATCCTTGAACAATCGGATGCTCCACCCGCAGGGTGACACCGTCCAGGTGCAGGGCCGCCACCACCCGATGCAGCACGGTCTCGGGCACTCCGCTATCGATCAGGGCGCCGAGCAGCATGTCGCCGCTGACCCCGGAAAAGCAATCGAGATAGGCGGTCAGCATCAGGTAATAACCATGCCGGGCTGCAGGCGAATGCCATGCAGGCAGGCGGCCACCGGCATCCGTTTCTTGCCCTCGGGCTGAATGTCGCGAAGAAGCAGGCAGTCTTCGCCGGTGGCGATCAACAGGCCCTGGCTGTCAACGCGGCAAAGGGTACCGGGCGGATCAGCCGGGCGGACCGGGACGATTTCGGGCGAGAAAAAGCGATAGCGCGTGCCATCGATGAAGCCGTAGGCCGAAGGCCAGGGGTCGAGTCCCCGGATCAGACAGTGCAACCGGGCGGCGGGCAGGTTCCAGTCGAGATGGCCCATCTCCTTGCGCAGCATCGGCGCCATGCTGGCCAGGGCGTGATTCTGGGGGCGTGGGGGTAACTGGCCCTGCTTGAGCTGCTCGACGGCCGTGACCAAGGCCGCCCCGCCGAGCTGGGATAACCGGTCAAACAGTTCGCCCGCCGTCTCCTGCGGTCCGATGGGTGTCGGCACGATCAGGAGGATGTCGCCGGTGTCCATGCCTGCATCCATCTGCATGATGGTGACGCCGGTCTCGGCCTCGCCATTGATCACCGCCCATTGGATCGGCGCCGCACCTCGATACTGGGGCAAAAGCGAACCGTGAACGTTGATCGCTCCGAGGCGGGGCAGTTGCAACAGGCTCTCAGACAAGATCTTGCCGTAGGCCACCACCACCACCAGATCCGGCGCCAATTCCCGCATCTGCGTCAAAAAGACCTCGGTACGCACCGAGTCCGGTTGCAGTATCGGCAGGCCATGGCGTTCGGCCAGCACCTTGACCGGCGGCGGGCTGAGCACCTTGCCCCGGCCGCGCTGGCGGTCGGGTTGGCAGACCACGGCCACCACCTGCTCCGGTCCGTCGATCAGGGCCTGGAGCGAGGGCACGGCAAAATCGGGCGTGCCCATGAACACGATTCGCAGCGGCAGGTCCATCATGTGTCCTGGAGGATTTTTTTCAGCTTTTTCTTGTACAGGGCGCGCTTGAGCGAACTGAGCCGGTCGATGAACAGGGTGCCGAGCAGGTGATCGACCTCGTGCTGGATGATGCGGGCAAAACGGTCTTCGGCGTCGAATTCCAGCGGATTGCCCTCCCTGTCCAGCGCAGTGACGTGAATTTTTTTGAAGCGCTTGACCTTGTCGTAGCACTCGATCACGCTCAGGCAGCCCTCCTCGTCGGTGACCGACCCCTCACCAGCGGAAATCTCCGGATTGATCAGGACGAGGTAGTTCCGCTCGTTGTCCTTGGTGGAGCGGTCCACCAGCACCAACTGCCTGGCCACGCCGATTTGGTTGGCCGCCAGGCCGACACCGGGGGCATTGTACATGGTGTCGGCCATGTCCTCGATCAGGGTTGCCAGTTCCTGGTCAAAGACGGTGATTTTTTCCGCCTTTTGCCGGAGCACCGGATGCGGATAGGTGATAATCTCTCGAATAGCCATTTTCTGTGATGGGTTGGTGGTGCGCGGCACCGTTCCGGGTGGTGGAAAGTTGTTTTTTTATGTAATCAGTTTGCGGGCCAAAGTAAAGCCGTCTGCGCCCCGTGGCCGGGGTTGGCGAGCTGGCGGCTTGTTTTTCGGCGGTTTTTTGTGTAGGGTGCGGGCCAAACTTTTCCTGGGAGCGACATGGTCGAAAAAGAAGCGTTGACGGAAGGATGTGCCCTGTTGCGGCAGCCGGTCCTGCCCCTGGTCTCGATTGTTCAGTTCTTGTTCCTGACCGGCGACTTTGCCACCGTGGACGAGGTGATTGCCGAGCTGCCAGCGGAGATCGAGACCGGTTTTGCCTGCTATGCCGACGCGGCGACGATCCTGGCGCCCTACAGCGATCTGCTCCAACCCCTGGCAGCGTTCAAGGCCGGCCAGCCGCCCCGGGAACGGGTGATCGACATCGACGGCCAGCCGTTGGAGGCTCTGAGCGCGACCACGGCCCTGGTGGCGCAACGCGTGCTCACCCGCGAGCTGGAACGAATCAACAGCCTGCTGTGCGCGCCCTGCGGCTGCGTCCTGTGCTGTGTCGGACCGGAGGCGGAGATGGCCCAGACCTGGTTTGAGATTCCGCTGCGGCCGGGCGAACACGAGTTGTTCCCGCTCACGCGGGTTGACACGTCGGCCTCCCGCTCCTGCCGGCCAGGGGACGAACCGCCGCTGCAGGTGGCGAACGGCGAGTTTTACGATCGCACCGACCCGCTGCTGATCCACTGGCAGCCTGGCTGGAGCGTGATCCTGCCCACGGCCAGCCGCTGTCCCAACCTGGAGCTGTCGGGCCGCTGCCGGGTCTACCCGCACCGTCCCGAGGTCTGCCGCCGACCGCAGATCTTTCCCTATGTGGTCGAATCGGTCGAACACCAAGGACAGCCAGCCCTGCGGCTGCGCCAATCCCTCCTGGCGGTGGTGGACTGTCCCTATGTCCGCCTGCTCCAGGAGGAGATCGGCGCCTATGCCGCGGCCTGCGAACTGGAAATGATCTTTCGGCACAACAAGGCCTAATGCCTTGCCTGTCATTTTTTGACCCGCATAACAAACGCGTATGAACAGCCTTGCCATTATCTGTATAGTTCTGTCCTATCTGCTGGGGGCTGTTCCCTTTGGCCTGCTGCTGTCCCGGCGCAGCGGCATCGATATCCGCACCGAGGGGAGCAAAAACATCGGCGCGACCAACGTCACCCGCCTGCTCGGCAAGAAGATGGGCGCCCTGACCCTGGTCCTGGATGTCGCCAAGGGCTATGTGCCCATGTTTCTCACCGCCATGCTCTTCCAGAACGCCCCGCATCGCGACCTGATCATCGCCCTGTGCGGTGCGGCCTCGGTGCTGGGCCACATGTTTCCGGTCTATCTGCGCTTCAAGGGCGGCAAGGGCGTGGCCACCGCCCTGGGTGCCTTTCTCTGCCTTGCCCCGGTGGCGGTGTTTGGCTGTGTGCTGGTCTTCGTTGCCTCGGTCTTCCTTTCCGGCTTTGTCTCCCTGGGCTCCCTGCTCGGCTCGCTCTCGATCCTGCTTTGGCTGCCCTTGCTGCATGCCCCGGCTTGGAAGCTGGGCCTGGCGGCGTTCATCGTGGCGATGATCTGGACCAAGCACCGGGAGAACATCGGCCGGCTGCTCAAGGGCACGGAAAAATCGTGGAAACGGAAGGTCGAGGCCGAGACGTGAACGCCAAACAGTGGCAGGCCATCGAGCAGGCGGCCAAGGTGCTGGGGCTCGGCGAGCGGGCGACGCTGGCCGAGATCAAGCGGGCCTATCATCGCCTGAGCAAGGTCCATCATCCGGACACGGCCCCCGGTGAGCAGGGCGGCGAGCAGATGTACCGGATCACCGCCGCCTATGAGCGGCTGATGCACTACTGCGCCGACTACCGGTTTCCCCTCAGGCGGGAGGATGCCGGCAGCGATGAACGCGACATCTACGACCCCGAGGATTGGTGGCAGGCCCGGTTCGGTCAGGACCCGGTGTGGAGCGGAAAGAAAACCCGGCGACGGTAACCGCCATGGGGATGGCCCTGTTACAGCAGGCGTATCCCTGCATGGCCAGGTGATTGGTGGAACCTGAGAGAGTCGTCTAGACAAAAAGACCAGAGGTCGATTTCACCCTGACGGCCCGACGGTGCGTAACGCCATCTGACCGTCAGGATCATGGACAAGGAGTACGAGAATGCAGATTCCGCAACTGATCAAAGAACGCAGGCCGTTTGTTTCCCTCGAATTTTTCCCGCCGAAAAAGCAGGAAGAGTGGCCGGCTTTCCTCGAAGTGGCCCAGGAACTCAAGCAACTGCACCCTCTATTCGCCTCGGTGACCTACGGCGCCGGCGGTTCCACCCAAAGCAACACTCTGGAGATCTGCGAGCGGCTGATCACCAGCTGCGGCTTTGAGGTCATGCCTCACCTGACCGGGGTTACCGCCAATCCGGAGAAAATCGACGGCTTCCTGGAGGCCATCAAGGCCCTGGGTATCGACAACGTGCTTGCCCTGCGCGGCGACCGGCCGACCGGCTTCACCGGCAGCGATGCAGAACTGTTCGCCGCCTTCCCCCATGCCTCGGACCTAGTGACCTATATCCGCAGCCATCATCCGCGGTTGGCCATCGGCGTGGCCGGATTCACCGAAGGCCATGCCGAGGCCCCCTCCTTTGCGGCGGACCTTGAAGTCATGCAGCGCAAGGTGGAGTGCGGGGCCGATTTCGTCATCACCCAGCTGTATTTCGACAACCGGACCTACTTCGACTATGTGGAACGGCTGCGGGTCCGGGGCGTGAACGTGCCCATCGTGCCGGGCATCCTGCCCATCCGCAATCTGGGTTCGCTGCGTTTTGTCCTGGAGATGTGCAATGCCCGCATTCCGGGCCGGTTGATCAACGCCCTGATCAAGGCCCACGACGAGGGCGGGGCCGAGGCGGTCTACGAGATCGGCGTGGCCTACGCGCGCGAACAGGTCAAGGGGCTGCTCGCCGGCGGGGCCCCCGGTGTCCATCTCTACACCCTCAACAAGGCGGACATGTGTCTGCAGGTCATGGACGGTCTGCTCTGACCCCCTGTCCCGCCTGCCGTTCCAGCCGGCGCAGCATGATCCGCACCCGGCCGCCGAGCAGCAGGGCGGCGACCACGAGCGCACAGATCAACCCCACCCAAAAGCCCTGGGGGCCCGGTTCCAGGTTCCCCAGGCGTTCCAACCCCAGGCCGTAGCCCAACGGCAGGCCAATCCCCCAATAGGCGCAGAGCATCAGCAGCAACGGCACCCGCGTGTCCTTGCAGCCGCGGAGAATGCCGCCGGCATTGACCTGCATTGCATCCGGCAGCTGGAAAAGGGCGGCGTAGCCCAGGAGGACCACGGCCAACTGCCGGACCGCCGGGTCGGCGGTGTACAGGGCGGCGATTTGAGGGGAAAAGAGCAGGATGCCCCCACAGGTCAGCACGGCGCCGATCAGGGCCATGCCCAGGCCGGTGCCGGCAATGCGCCGAAGCCGCCGAATCCGTTTCCTGCCGATGGTGAACCCCACTCGCACGGTCAGCGCCGTGGACAGGCTGTAGGGCAGCATATAGACCTGGGAAGCGAAGTTGAGGGCGATCTGGTGCGCGGCCACCACCTGGGCGCCGAATTTGGCGATGAACAGGGCGATGATGGTGAAGATCGAGCACTCGATGAACAGGGCCAGGCCAATGGGCATGCCCAGACGAAGGAAGGCGGCCACCGAGGTTGTCGCGGCTTGGTCGGGGTGCAGGGCAAAAAGCCGTGCCGTGCCATCGATCCTGCTGCGACCCAGGAGCAGGGCCATGAACCCGAGCATGGCCAGGATGGAGAACGAGGTCGCCCAACCGCAACCGGCCCCACCCAGGGCCGGCAGGCCGAGCTTACCGTAGATCAGCACGTAGTTGGCGACAATGTTGACGCCCAAACCGAAGAAACCGGCGAACATCGACAACCGGGGCAGGGCCAGGCCATCGCCGCCGCCCTTGAGGGCGAAAAAGATTCCGCCCAGCGGCAGGCCCCAGGAGATGGCGAACAGGTAGCGGCCGGTGATCGGGATCACCTCGGGGCTTACCCCCATCCACATCATGAACGGATCGGTCCACCACAACAGCGGCATCAGCAGCAACCCGGCCACCAGGCCGATGCCCATGCCCAACCGGATCGCCCGCCGCACCGCCTTGCCATCGCCCCGGCCGTGCGCCTGCGCCACCAACGGGGTGACGGCGCTGAGCAATCCGAGCAGAAACACATACACCGGGATGAAGATCGAAAAACCCACCGCCACCGCCGCCAGATCGACCGCCGAATAGCGGCCGGCCATGACCGTGTCGACAAAACCCATGGCGGTCTGCGCCAGCTGGGCCAGGAGCAGCGGCCCGGTCAGGCGGAGCAGGGCACGGGCCTCGTGAAGGATGAGGGAGAGGGTGGTCATGATTCGGGAAGGCGTCCCCGCTCAGGAACGATCCGCCCCTCCCGGTGGCGGCTCTGCCGCTTGGTCAGCGATTCCCCCAACGCCCGCCGTTCTTCCGGCAGGCAGGTGACATTCTCCTGAACCGTCTTCGGCAGCACTCTGCCCTTGATCACCAGGATGTCGGCGGCCAGCGCGTTCGCGACCACGCTTTTTTTCTGTCCCTTTTCCTCGGTCAGATAGCCGAACAACAGTTCGCTCAGGCGCGGCAGGCCGATCTGCCAGGTGGCCAGGGTTTGGCGGTACAGCCAGCGGCTGAAGGCGGCAAAGCCGGCGAAAACGTCGCCGTCCGGCCAGAGCAGCGGCGCGGTGCGGCGGAAATTGCCGCTGTTGTAGACCAGGTCCCAGAAGCGGGCCAGCCGTTTCATTGCCTGCATCTGATCGAAGCTGATCAGGTCGTTCTTGAGGATCTCGTAGGGCGGATCGGGCGCGTAGACCATGCCGTGGACCTGGTCGTGGCGGGTGATGGCCGTGCCGGAGAGTTTCTTGAGGATGCCGATCTGGATCTCGCCCTGGGTCTGGGCGACCAAGGTGTTGAGGTTGCGGCCAAACTGTTCGATCGGCTCGCCGGGCAGGCCGACGATGAGATCGACATGGAGGTGGGCCGCGGTCTCTTGTTCAAGGAAACGGAGATTCTCCCGGATGCGGTCGACATCGAGTCGCCGGCTGATGTTGGCCGCGATTCGGGCATCCATGGTCTGGATGCCAATCTCGAGTTGCAGGGTCCCGGCCGGGAATCGGGCCAACCGTTCCTTGATCGCTTGCGGAAAATGGTCCGGAATGACCTCGAAGTGCACGTGGAAGGGTGGCGTTTTCGCCAGGAAATAGTCGAGAATCCGCGCGGCCGTGGCCGGATTGGCGTTGAAGGTGCGGTCGACGAACTTGAAGGTCCGTGCCCCCCGCTGCCAGAGGGCCTCCATCTCGGCCAGAAACCAATCTACGGCAAAGGGCCGCACCCGTCGGTCGATCGAGCTGAGGCAGAATTCGCAGCGGAAGGGGCAACCGCGCGAGGCCTCGACATAGGTGAGGCGGTGGGCCACGTCGTCGTTGGTGTAGAAGGGATAGGGTGAGGCCAGGGTTTCGACCGTCACCGGCTCGGCCTGGATGATCCGTTTTGCAGGCGGTTGGTGCGCGAAAATTGCCTGGCAGAGTTCACGAAAAGCCTGCTCGCCCTCGCCCTGGATGAGGTAGTCGGCCTCGCGCAGATCCACCCGCAGCGGCAGGTGGCTGACCTCCGGGCCGCCGAGCACCACGATCGTCTCCGGCGCCACCCGTTTGAGCACCCCCACCAGTTGCCGCACCGGGGCGGCATTCCAGATATAGACGCCGATCCCCACCACCCGGGGAGCGGAAGCCAGGATGCGTTCGGCCATGTCGGCGATGTGGTCGGTGAGGCAGTATTCCTGGATGCGCGCCTGGGCTTGCAGATCGCCCATATTGGCGTACAGCCAGCGCAGGCCGAGGCTGGCATGGATATAGCGGGCGTTGATGGTGGTGAGGATGATGGAGGACATGAGCGCTGTCAGAACTGGATGGTCGAAGTGGTTGACCTCTTGGGGGTGGAGATGTCGCCTGCTTGTCGCGATATCAGAAGAAAAGGCGCAGCAACTTTGGCGTTGCTGCGCCTTGCCCGCATCTTGATAGCCTGGAGCGATCCTTTGATCTACCTGTCCGGCTCCAGGCTCATCGTCCCTGCAACCGTTGGCGCAGCACCTTGTGGAGGATGCCGCCATGGCGGTAATAATCGATTTCCATGGCGTTATCAAGCCGCAGCAGGACTTCGAGGCTTTCGGTGCGGCCGTCGGCGCGGTCGATGCGCAGGTTCACCCCCTGTCCGGGGTTGAGTCGTCCGCCAAGCCCCAACAGACTGATGGTCTCGCTGCCATCCAGACACAGGGTCTGGGCATCCACCCCTTCAGGAAACTGCAGCGGCAGCACCCCCATGCCCACCAGGTTGGAGCGGTGGATGCGTTCAAACGAACTGGCGATCACCGCCTTGACTCCGAGCAGCATGGTGCCCTTGGCGGCCCAGTCGCGCGAGGAGCCGGTGCCGTAGTCCCGACCGGCCAGGACCACCAGTGGCGTGCCTGTCTGCTGGTAGTGCATGGCGGCGTCATAGATCGGCATTTCCACCCCCTCGGGCCAAGCCTTGGTGTAGCCCCCCTCCCGCTCCACCATCCGGTTCTTGATACGGATATTGGCAAAGGTGCCGCGCATCATCACCTCGTGGTTGCCGCGTCGCGAGCCGTAGCTGTTGAAGTCGGCCGGTTGGATGCCCAGGTGCTGCAGGTAGCGGCCGGCCGGGGTCTGCGGTCCGATGCTACCGGCCGGGCTGATGTGGTCGGTGGTGATCGAGTCGCCGAACAGGGCCAGGATGCGCGCGCCCTCGATAGTGGCGATCGGTGGGGGATCGGCGCTCAGCTCCTGGAAGAAGGGCGGCTCTCGAATATAGGAGGAGTCCACATCCCAGGGGTAGAGGTCGGAGGTACCGGCGGAAAGCGCCTGCCACTGGGCATCGCCGCTAAAGACCGAGCCGTAGCTGAGGGTGAATAGATCGGGCGTCAGGCTCTGGCGGACGGCAGCGCGGATTTCCTCGGTACTCGGCCAGAGGTCGCGCAGATAGACCGGTTGCCCCTGGCTGTCGGTGCCCAGCGGTTCCTGATCGAAATCGATCAGCACCGTGCCGGCCAGGGCATAGGCCACCACCAGCGGCGGCGAACCGAGGTAGTTGGCCCGGACCAGCGGATGGATGCGGGCCTCGAAGTTGCGGTTGCCGCTGAGCACCGCCGCCACCAACAGGTTCTGGTCGCCGATCGGGGCGGCGATGGCCTCGGTCAGCGGACCACTGTTGCCGATGCAGGTGGTGCAGCCGTAGCCGACGACCTGGAATCCCAGGGCCTCGAGGTCGGGCAGCAGACCGCTTTGTTCCAGGTAGCGGGTGACCACCCGCGAGCCGGGCGCCAGGCTGGTCTTGACCCAGGGTTTGGCCATGAGGCCGCGTTCCCGCGCCTTGCGGGCCAGCAGGCCGGCACCGATCATCACGTCCGGGTTGGAGGTGTTGGTGCAACTGGTGATGGCGGCGATGACCACCGAGCCGTTGGTCAGCTGACGGGCCGGGTCTTCCACCGTGGCTGCGGTGGAGGCGGCCAGCTGTTTGTCGAACTGGCGGAGGAAATCCTCGCGCACACCCGAGAGCGGCAGCAGGTCCTGAGGCCGCCGAGGTCCGGCCAGGCTCGGCACCACCGAATCCAGCACGATGTCGTAGACCACCGAATAGCCCGGTTCCGGATGTTCCGGTCCAAAGAAAAAGGACTGCGCGCGGCAATACTGTTCCACCAGATGGACCAGGGCTTCGGGCCGGCCGCTGGCGCGGAGGTAGCGCAGGGTCTCCTCGTCCACCGGGAAGAAGCCCATGGTGGCGCCGTATTCCGGGGCCATGTTGGCGATGGTGGCGCGGTCGGGCAGGCTCAAGCCCGCCAGGCCCGGACCGAAAAACTCGACAAAGCGGCCGACCACGCCCTGGCCACGGAGGAAGCGGGTAATGGTCAGCACCAGGTCGGTGGCCGTGGTGCCGGGTGGCAGGGAGCCGCTGAGGCGCACGCCCACCACTTCGGGAATCTGCAGGGAATAGGGCTGGCCAAGCAGCACCGCTTCGGCCTCGATACCGCCCACGCCCCAGCCCATCACTCCCAGGCCGTTGACCATGGTGGTGTGGGAGTCGGTGCCGAGCACGCTATCCGGATAGAGTACCGGCTCGCCGTTCTGTTCACTGCTGACCACCACCGAGGCCAGGTATTCCAGGTTCACCTGGTGGACGATACCGGTACCCGGCGGCACGACGCGAAAATTGCGGAAGGCCTGCTGGCCCCAGTGGAGCATGGTGTAGCGTTCGCGGTTGCGGGCCATTTCCAGCTCGACGTTGACCTGGAGCGCATCAGCGGTGGCCGAGCGATCCACCTGCACACTGTGATCGATGACCAAATCGGCCGGAATAAAGGGGTTCATGGTCGCCGGATCACCACCGGCCCGGGCCAGGGCGGAACGCATCGCCGCCAGATCGACCAGGGCGGGCACGCCGGTGAAATCCTGGAGGATCACCCTGGCGGGCATCAAGGGTACTGCCTCGGGGCTGATCTGGTCCGGCTGCCAGGAGGCAAGGTTGTCGATATCAGTATCGCTCACCAAGCCCTGCGGGTAATGGCGCAACAGATTTTCCAGGAGAATACGCAGGCTGTAGGGCAGGCGCTCGATCGGGCCGTAACCGAGACTCTCCAGGGCCTTGACCGCAAAGATGGTGTATGTCGTGCCGTCCACCTGCAGCGTGGTCCGGGGATTGAATTGGTTGAATTCCTTGGATGCGCGCATGGGGTCTTCCTCCGAATGATGGGCCAATGGTGAGAATGACTCTTTGTACACGATGTTGCCCACAGCGCACAAGGCACGCGCTGGTTTTTGCGCAGCGCTCGGCAGTGTTCTTTTTTGGTCCTCCCTGCTCCGCCAACTTGCTGTTTTGGGCCATTCGTCCTATAGTAGGCGCTTTGCGGCGAACATGTAAGGCCCTTACCTGGGAGAATGCGCTATGAGCAAGACCTACGCGGAAATTAACGACAAGATTGCCTCGGGCAAGGCGGTGGTGCTGACCGCCGAAGAGGTGATCGAGTATGTGGACAAACGCGGCCTGGAAGCCGCCGCCAAGGAGGTGGATGTGGTCACCACCGCCACCTTCGGGCCGATGTGCTCCTCCGGCTGTTTCCTCAACTTCGGGCACAGCAAGCCCAAAATGCGCATCTCCGAGGCCTGGATCAACGATGTCATGGCCTACTGCGGCATCGCCGCGGTCGACGTCTATATGGGCGCCACCCAACTGCGCCACAACGACCCGGCCAACATGTACCACCCCGGCGAGTTCCGCTACGGCGGCGGCCATGTGATCGAGGATCTGGTGGCGGGCAAGAAGCTGCAGCTCTTCGGCCTCTCCTACGGCACCGACGACTATCCGCGCCGCGAGATCCGCACCCTGTTCGATATTCATGATCTCAACCAGGCGATCATGGTCAATCCGCGCAACTGCTACCAGAATTACAACGTGGCGGTCAACTGCTCGGATAAACGCATCTATACCTATCTGGGCATCCTCCGCGCCAAGATGCGCAACATGACCTACTGCTCGGCCGGGCAGCTGTCGCCGCTGTTGAACGACCCGCTCTACGAGACCATCGGCGTGGGCACCGCCATCTGGCTGGCCGGGGCGCGCGGTCTGGTTTACAGCCAGGGCACCCAGCACTGCTCGCTGGTGGAGCGCGGCGACAACGATGTGCCAGTGGAGGGGGCGGGTACCCTGGCCTTGACCGGCAACATGAAGGAGATGCTGCCCGAGTTCGTGCGCGGGGTCAGTTTCAAGGGCTACGGCGTGTCGCTGGCCCTGGGCGTGGGCATCCCCATCCCCATCCTCAACGCGGAGATCCTCCGGCGAACCACGGTGCGCGACCGCGATATCCAGGCTTGCGTCATCGATTACTCCACCGATTACCCGCAGAAGACCGGTAAGGTGCTGGCCCGCTACAACTACGAGGAACTGCGCTCGGGCGAGGTGGAACTGCTGGGCAAGAAGGTGCCGGTGACCTCGCTCTCCTCCTACAACAAGGCGCTCAGGATCTGCAACCTGCTCAAGGCCGAGATCGAGGCGGGCCGCTTCCTGCTGGCCGAGCCCAGCCAGCGGCTGCCGCTGAACCAGTCCATGCAACCATTGAACATCACAGGACCGGCGCGATGATCACCAAAAAAATCTATCTCTACTTTCCCAAGAGCGAAACCGAGAAGCCGATCGTCTATCAGTTAGTTAAGCAGTTCGACCTGATCGTCAATATCTTCCGCGCCAAGGTGACCAGCGAGGAGGAGGGCTACCTCAGTCTGGAGGTGACCGGCACCCAGGAGAACATCGACCGCGCCTTTGAATTTCTGGGCGGGTTTGATGTCGACATCCATGCCGGCAACAAGGGCATGCTCTGGGATGCGGGCCGCTGCGGCCAGTGCGGGGCCTGCGTGGTGCACTGCCCCACCGGGGCGCTGTCGATCGTCGACCGGGCCACCCGGCAGGTGGCGTTCAACGAGGACAGTTGCATCGAGTGTCTGGCCTGCGTTGCCGCCTGTCCCTTCGGCGCCTGCTCCTCAAACTTCTGAGGCCGGGCGCGGCGACGCCTGATCTCCGATGCGCGTCTATCGCTCCTTCGCCTGGAAGGACACCAACCTGCGGGTCGCCAGCCCGGCCTTTGACCTGATTACCCGCACCGTGATCGACGAGCGCCGCAGGCTCGAACGCTACATCGCTCGTCACCCCGACTTCCTGACCTCGCTGGTGCCGGTGGTCCTGCTGGACGATGCCCCCGAAGTGGCGCAGCGCATGGCTGCGGCCAGCGCGCTGACCGGGCTGGGCCCCATGGCCGCCGTGGCCGGCACCCTGGCGCAGATGGGCGCCGAGGCCGCCATGGCCATCGGTTGCCCCGAGGCCATCGTCGAGAACGGCGGCGACATCTACATCCACGCCGACTCGCCCGTCACCATTGGCATCTATGCCGGCGACAATGCCATCGCCGGCAAGCTGGCCTTCCGCCTCGATCCCGCCACCCTGCCTCTCGCCCTCTGTTCCTCCTCCTCCAAGATGGGCCATTCGCTCAGTTTCGGCCGCTGCGATCTGGCCACCGTTGTCGCCAAGGACGCGGCCCTGGCCGATTCGGCGGTCACCCTGGTGTGCAACCTGATCAAGACCGAAAAGGATCTGACCCCGGTGCTGGACGATGTCGGCGCCATTGCCGGCATCGACGGCATCCTGGCGGTCAAAAACGGCAAGATCGGCCTGTGGGGCCGGTTGCCGGAGCTGGTGCGCAACCAGGATACGGACAGCCGGGGCAAGATCACCCGCGACCTGCGCTCCGACTTTCAGGGCTAATCAGCAGGCAGGCCCAGATTGGCTTTCCTCCGCAAATAAAAAAAACGGGACCGCCCACGCCACGGGGGCGGACGATCCCGGAGAGGAACGCGGCGTGGAACCGGCTTACGCGCTGGCGGGTGGTTCCGCGTCGACGGGCATGCCGAAGGCCAGGCGCAGTTTGCGCTCGATGTCGGCCAGGGTGTCCGGATGCTCCTTGAGATACTTCTTGGCATTTTCCCGGCCCTGACCGATGCGCTCGTCCTGATACGCATACCAGGCGCCGCTCTTATCGACAATGCCCTGGGCCACGCCGAGATCGAGCACGTCGCCGGTGCGGGAGATGCCCTCGCCGTAGATGATGTCCACGTCCGCCTGTTTGAAGGGCGGGGCCACCTTGTTCTTGACGATCTTGATCTTGGTCAGGTTGCCGATGGCGTCCTGGCCTTCCTTGATCTGGGTGGTCTTGCGGATATCGATGCGGATCGAGCTGTAGAACTTGAGCGCGTTGCCGCCGGTGGTGGTCTCGGGGTTGCCGAACATCACCCCGATCTTCATCCGGATCTGGTTGATGAAGATGAGCACGGTGTTGGTGCGGTTGAGCACGCCGGTGAACTTGCGCATGGCGTGCGACATCAGCCGGGCCTGGAGGCCGACATGCTGGTCGCCGACATTGCCGTCGATCTCGGCCCGGGGCACCAGGGCGGCCACCGAGTCGACCACCACCACGTCGATGCCGCCGCTGCGGATGAGGATTTCGGCGATTTCCAGGGCCTGCTCGCCGAAATCGGGCTGGGAGATGAGCAGATTGTCCACGTCCACGCCCAACCGTTCGGCATAGCTGGTGTCCAGGGCGTGCTCGGCGTCGATGAAGGCGGCGTTGCCACCGCGGCGCTGGGCCTCGGCGATCACATGCAGGGCGAGCGTGGTCTTGCCCGAGGCCTCGGGACCGTAGATCTCGGTCACCCGGCCGCGGGGCAGGCCGCCGACACCGAGGGCGAGGTCGACCGACAGGATGCCGGTGGGGATGACCGGGATATTTTCGCGTTCGGTCGACCCCAGGCGCATGATCGCGCCCTTGCCGAACTGCCGCTGAATCTGGGTGATGGCGTTGTCGACGCTTTTCAGGCGGCCTTCACTGTTGTCATTGGATGCTGTCATCGCATTCTCCTTTCACTCTGTTCACTCGCAAGTAACGCCCGGCGGACCATATCCATTGCCGTCTGCGCGGTCTTTTCCTGAATCTGTCGGCGGGAGCCGTGGAAACGGCACAGCCGGTCGATCACCGTGTTGCCGTAGGCCAGTCCCAGGTAGACCGTCCCCACCGGTTTGTCCGGGGTGCCGCCCTCGGGGCCGGCGATGCCGGTGACGGCCACCGCGATGTCGCAACCCAATCTTTGCAGAGCCCCGCTGGCCATGGCCCGGGCCGTCTCCGCGCTCACCGCCCCATGGCGGCCGAGCAGATCGGGGGCAATATCGAGCAGGTTTTCCTTGAGCGCATTGGCATAGACGATCACCCCGCCCTTGAACCACCGGGAGCTGCCCGGTACCTCGGTGAGGGTCGCACCGATCAGACCGCCGGTACAGGACTCGGCGGTGGCGAGCAGCAGGTCCCGCTCCTGAAGCAGCCGTCCGGTGACCGATGCCAGGGTCTCCTCATCGATGCCGTAGATGTGCTCGCCCAGGGCTTCGCGGATGAGGGCGTCGGCCTGGCGAAACAGCGGATCGTCCATGCCGCCTTCCAGGTGGTGGCCGGTCAGGCTGACATGGACCTCGGCGCCCACCGGGTAGTAGCCGATCTGCACCCCGTTGCGCTCCAAGGTGTGCAACCGCTGGTTGATCTCGATCTCGTACAGGCCGCAGGTGCGGTAGACCCGTTGGCACACGGGCACGGCACGGCCACCGTCGAAACGCTGCAACCCAGGCAGAACCTTGTCGCGCAGCAGGATCTCCATCTGCGGCGGCACGCCGGGGAGGAAATAGATGGGCTTGCCCTGAAAGCGGAGCAGGTAGCCGGCCATCCGGCAGTCGTCGTCCAGCACCTCGGCGCCTTCGGGCAAATGGGCCAGTTTGGCGAGCGACACCGCGGCCTTGCCCTCGGTCTTGGCCATGCGCGATTCGATATTGGCCTGGACGCAGGGATGGATGGCGGACTTGAGGTTCAGGGCCGCGATCACCGCCTCGTTGGTCAGATCATCGGTGGTGGCCCCCAGGCCGCCGGTGACCAGGACAAAGTCGCAGCGGGCGATCGCTGCCTTGAGGGTCGCGCCGATCAACTCCGCGTCATCGCCGATGGTATGCATGGCCCGGATCCGGTGGCCGAGCAGGAATAGTTGCCGCGCCGCATGGCCGCTGGTGGTGTTGGTGATGCGGCCCGAGGTCAGCTCGTCGCCGATGGCGATGATCTCTCCGATCATGGGAGTCTCCTCACAGGTTGAGGGCGCACCTTACCTGGTTTGGCGACTTTCCTCAAGCAGGTCTTCGGCAATCATTCCCCTGGGTTGACCGTCCTCGACCGCAACAAGGCGCACCGGCACCACCTGACGGATCAGGCCTGAACCGCCGGCAAAGAGGATCGGTACATAGTTTTCGGAGAAGCCTTGCAACAGACCGGTTTTCGCCTGCCGCCGCTCCACCAGCACCTGGTGGGTGCGCCCGCAGTTGGCCTGGTAGGCGGCCTGCCGTTTGGCCGCATCGAGACCACGCAGCCGCTGCACCCGCGCCTCCTTGACCGGGCCTGGCAGCTGCTGCGGCAGCGAGGCGGCCAGGGTGCCGGGACGGCGGGAGTAGGGAAAGACATGGAGATAGTGGACCGGCAGATCGGTCAGCAACCGGTAGGTGTTGTCGGCCTCGGCCTCGGTTTCGCCGGGAAAACCGCCCAGCACGTCGCAGCCGATGGTGGCGAGCGGCAAGGCCTGGTGCACCCGCTCGATCACCGCCGCAAACTCGGCGCGGGTGTAGCGCCGGTTCATCCGCGCCAGGACCTGGTCGTCGCCGCTCTGCAGGGGAATGTGCAGGTGGGGCATGAAGTTGGGGGAGCCGGACATCAGGTCGAGCAACTGATCGTTGACCTCGGTGGGCTCGATGGAACTGAGCCGCAAGCGGAGGCCGGGAAAATCACGACAAAGCCGGGCCAGCAGGCTGTAGATGGTTTCGCCCTCGTCCAGGTCGAGCCCGTACTTGCCGACATTGATGCCGGTGATCACCAGTTCGCGGTAGCCCTGGTCGACAAAGACCGCTGTCTGTGCCAGGATTTTGGTCAGGGGTAGGCTGCGGCTGCGGCCCCGGGTGTAGGGCACGATGCAGTAGGAGCAGAAGTTGTCGCAGCCGTCCTGGATGCGGAGATAGGCGCGGGTGCGACCGCGGAAACGAGTCACCGGCAGGTCGCAGATTTCCTTCTTCTCGCGAATCCGGCCCATGAGCAACACCAGATCGGGAGAGGACTCGGCTAGGGCGGCCTCCACCAGCAGATGCTTGTTGCCGTTACCGACAATGGCCACAGGTTGATCGGCGAGACTGAACACCGCCTCCGGGTCCATTTGGGCATAGCAGCCGGTGACCACCACCCGTGCGCCAGGATGCTCGTGCAGCACCCGGCGAATCAGCTGCCGCGACTGCTGGCCGGCCTTGGCGGTGACCGTGCAGGTGTTGATCACATAGACATCGGCCTCGGCCTGAAAGGGCACCAAGGTGCAGCCCCGGGCCTCAAAGCCGCTGGCAAAGGCTGCGGATTCGAACTGGTTGACCTTGCAGCCCAGGGTGGTGATGGCGATCCGTTTCATGTTCGTTCCTCCAGGTCGGCTCCCGTTCCGATCACCGCGCTGCCCACCACCCGATCATGCTCGTAGCAGACCGCGAACTGGCCGGGGGTGATGGCACGTTGCGGGGTGTCGAAGACAAGCGACCACTGCTCCGGGCCGCTGGGGGCCAGTGCAGCCATCGCCGGAGTATGACGGGAGCGCAGTTGCACCAAGCCTCGCCAAGGCAGGGCGGGTGGTTGGTGGGTCCAGCGCAAGGCATGCACGGTACAGCGCGTGGCGAAGAGATCGTCCTGCTTGCCGACGATGACGCGGTTGCCGGGACCGTCCAACCCGACCACATACCAGGGGGTAACATCCGGCAGCCCCAGACCCCGCCGCTGGCCGATGGTGTAGTGCCAGACCCCCCGGTGTTCGCCGATTTGGCGGCCGTCCGCAGTCACCACCGGCCCGCACAGATCGCCGATCCCCTGCTCGCTAAGAAAGGCGGCCAGCCCTTGGCTGAGAAAACAGACATCCTGGCTCTCCTCGCCGCTGAAGTGGAACCCCAGGGCAGCGGCCCGCGCATAGACCTGTTGTTTGGTCCAGTCACCAAGCGGAAACAGGAGCGTGTTCACCTGGTCGGCGGCGAGCCGGGCGAGAAAGTAGGACTGATCCTTGGTCCGGTCGCTTCCACGGGCCACAAAACAACGGTCACCTACGCTCTGGACACGGGCGTAGTGGCCGGTGGCGATCCGTTCCAGATCCTGGTGGCGCATCGTGTCGGCGAGCAGGCCGAATTTGACGGACCGGTTGCAGTGGATGCAGGGATTGGGGGTCAACCCGGCGCGATAGCTGCGGTTGAAATAGCCGATGACCTGCTCGGCAAAGGATTGCCGCAGGTCCACCTCGGTCAGGGGGATCGACAGCCTGTCGGCCACCTCGCGCACCCGCTGTCGCTGGACCTCCAGATTGGCCAGGGGCAGGAGCATGAAAAACCCGTGGACGTCGTGCCCCTGCTCTTGCAGCAGGGAGGCGGCCATGGTGGAATCGACCCCGCCGCTCATGGCGACCCCGACGCTCAATACAGCCATGGAGAAGCGTGCGGGCGGCGAAAGGGGCGTGAGAGGGCGAGAGGAACGACCATCAATGCAAAGCGGAAAATCAATGGCAAGCGAGTCGGGATCACAGCATCGAGGTCAGGACCTCGCAGGTGCGGCAGATGTCCATCTTTTCCTTCCAGTTCTTGTCTGCGGTGCAGTCGCAGCGGGTGCCGCTGAGGAACCAGCACAGGTGTCCCGCCTGAAATTCCCAGGCCGGGCATTCCTTTTTCTTGTCGCATTTTTTCACGGCCCAGCAGTCCTTGCGCTTGGATTGGCCTTCGCTGCGCTGGTTGACGACCAGAAAGTACAGCTGACGCTCGACGTGAATGGGGATGGAGCGCCAGCCTTGTTCGTAGCTTTGCACGGCCTTCAGGGAAACTCCGAGCAACTCGGATAACGCTTTTTGAGTTTTGCCGAGTTTTGCCCGCAAGTGAGAGAAGGTTTCGCGATTCATAATTCCGCCCAGGATGGAGAGTTACTTTATTCTCTGATACCACAAGGTGCGAAGAGCGGCAATTCATTTTCCCCCTCGGCTGCTGGCGGATGGCCCCGCGATACACCCTGTCCGACAACGGAAATGTCCCTGGAAAAGAGGAAAATAATAGTGTATTTTCCAGCAGGATCGGAACGCTCTGGGAGGTTTCCCGGCGTTCATCAACAACGGACGCATGACAAGGGCGCGGCGCATATGACCGAACAGCAGCAGAAAGTGAACGGCACCGGCTTGGCCAGGTTGAAACGGGCAGTGACTTGCTCCTATGCGGGCATTTCCGCCGCCTTCCGCAATGAGGAGGCCTTCCGTCAAGAGTTGCTGCTCTGCCTGGTCCTGCTGCCCCTGGCCTGCTGGCTCGGTCAGAGCAATGTGGAGCGGGCCCTGCTCGCCGGCAGCCTGATCCTGGTCTTGATCGTCGAGCTGCTCAACACCGCAGTCGAGGTGGTGGTCAACCGCATCAGCGTCGACCGGCACGAACTGTCCGGCCTGGCCAAGGATCTGGGCTCGGCCGCCGTTTCCATGGCAATCCTGTTCGCGATGGTTGTCTGGCTGTTGGTGCTGTTCACCTGAGGTCTGGCTGCTGGCCTACCATGATTCTTCGCCATTGTCGGCAAGCCGGCCTTTCCTCGCATTCTCTCGTTTCCCTTTCCTCGATGTGCGTCTTGCGTTCCGCGTAAGAGCGCGCATGCCTCGCGCCAAGCCCTCCAAGGCGCATCCACGCATTTTCCATTTGACACACAGAAATTGTTTTTGTAACACGATAACACCGAAGCGCGATTAGTGTTACTTTGTGTTCGTTTGTGTTCGATTGGCTGCCAGCGCGCGCTGTTAATCTTTGCTCGGGAGGGACTCACCATGCACATGGCCGATGCCTTGCTTTCCCCCGCCGTTGGCGGCGTCATGTGGGCAACCACCGCCGGCACCATCGCTTGGTGCGCCAAAAAGGTCCAGCGCGACCTCGATGAGCGGAAGGTGCCGCTGATGGGCGTGCTGGGGGCCTTCGTCTTTGCCGCCCAGATGATCAACTTCACCATCCCGGCCACCGGTTCGTCGGGGCACCTCGGCGGCGGTCTGCTCCTGGCCATCCTGCTCGGCCCCTATGCGGCCTTTCTCGCCATCGCCTCGGTGCTGACCGTGCAGGCTCTGTTCTTTGCCGATGGCGGCCTGCTGGCCCTGGGATGCAACATCTTCAATCTCGGCGTCTTCCCCTGTTTCATCGCCTACCCCCTGATCTACAGGCCGATCGCCGGCGATTGCAAGAACCCCATGCGCATCGGGCTGGGCGCAACCCTGGCGGCGGTGGCTGGCCTGCAGCTAGGCGCCTTGGGGGTGGTGACCGAAACCGTGCTCTCCGGCATCTCGGCCCTGCCGCTCACAACCTTTCTCGCCGCCATGCTGCCGATCCATCTGGCCATCGGCCTGGTCGAAGGCCTGATCACCACTACGGTGATTTCCTTTGTGTGGAAGGCCCGGCCCGAGATCCTCGAATATGCCGCCGCCTCCCGTCCGCTGGGCTCCCTGGCCATCACCAAGGTGCTGGCCGGCCTCGGGGTCGCGGCCGTGCTCACCGGGGGCGTGCTTTCCTGGTTCGCTTCCTCCTCCCCTGACGGCCTGGAATGGTCCATGGCCAAGACATCTGGCCAGGAAGAACTGAAACCGCCACAGGACGGCATCCATGTTCTGCTCGCCAGGATGCAGGAGCAAACCGCCGTGCTGCCCGACTATGCGTTCCGTGTCAACCACGAGGGGCCGGTGGCGGCCGGGGAGGAATCCGCGCCCTCCTGGCCGGCCGTGGACAAGGGCACCTCCACCTCGGGACTGGTCGGTGGCGGTCTGACGCTGCTTTTGGCCGTAGTTGTCGGCTTGCTGTGCCGCAGACGATCCCTGGCCCGTTAGCACCCTTGTTCGCCGCAGTGGGGTCGCCCGGGAACAGCGGCGCCCAACCACCGTTCCCTTTGCGTTGCGGACGGCGGCACGGAAGCTCCTGATGGCCAAGATCGAATCGGCCTTTGTGGACCTGAGCGCTCTCGACGCGCTGGCTGCCGGGGATTCGTCCATCCACCGGCTCGATCCCCGGATCAAGGTGTTGATAGCGGCGTTGTTTGTGCTTTGCGTGGTTTCCTTCGACAAATACACGGTGGCCGCCCTGGCACCGTTTGCCCTGTGCCTCAGCCTGATCATGGCGCTGGGCCGCGTGCCGGCCTCCCTGATCCTCACACGATTGGTCCTGGTCTCGCCCTTCGCCGTCCTGCTGGGCCTGTGCAACCCCTTGCTCGACCAGCACCCTCAGCTCTACCTCGGTTCATTCGCTGTCTCCGGCGGCTGGCTGTCCTTTTGCTCCATTCTGCTGCGTTTTTCCCTGACCATCGGCGCCCTGCTGGTCCTGATCGCCACCACCGGATTCAACGCGGTCTGCATGGCCCTGGAGCGGCTGGGCATGCCCACGGTCTTCGCGGTGCAACTGCTGCTGCTCTATCGCTATCTGTTCGTGTTGATCGAGGAGGGAAGGCGGATGCATCGGGCCAGGGCGCTCCGCTCCTTTCAGGGGCGCGGCATGGGCATGCGAACCTACGGCCATCTGCTCGGCGGCCTGCTGCTGCGCACCCTGGATCGGGCCCAGCGTATTCATCAGGCCATGCTCTGTCGAGGTTTCGACGGCACCGTCCGCACCAGGCGCCCGCCGCGCCTGACCCTGCGGGACGTGGTGGTGTTCATGCTGGCCGGATTGGTGCTCATTGGCCTGCGCCGCTATGACTGCAGCCTGTTGCTGGGCCGGTTGCTCACCGGGGCGCTGCCATGAGCCACCACATTGTCGAAGTCCGGGACCTCGCCCACACCTATGCCGACGGCACCGCCGCCGTGCGCGGTATCTCCTTTCGCATCCATCACGGCGAATCGGTGGCGGTGATCGGCGCCAACGGGGCGGGCAAATCGACCCTGCTGTTGCACCTCAACGGCACGCTGACGCCGCAAAGCGGCACCGTGCGCATCGGCGATTTCCCCCTGACCAAGGAGACGCTCAGGGACATCCGCCGCACGGTGGGCATGATCTTCCAGGATCCGGATGACCAGCTGTTCATGCCCACCGTTGCCGAGGATGTCGCCTTTGGTCCGCTCAATCTCGGCCTGCCGGCGGATGAGGTCGAGATACGCGTGCAGCGCGCCTTGGCACGGGTAGGCATCGAGCACCTGCGCGCCCGGCCACCCTACAAGCTGTCCGGCGGCGAGAAACGGGCGGTGTCCATCGCCACCGTGCTGGCCATGTCGCCCGACATCCTGGTCATGGACGAACCTTCGGCCAATCTCGATCCGCGCGCCCGGCGGATGCTGATTGCCCTGTTGGCGGGTTTCCAGCACACCAAGATCATTGCCACCCACGACCTCGACCTGGTGCTTGATCTTTGTCCGCGCACCATTGTCCTTCATGAGGGGAGGGTCATGGCCGACGGACCGACGGCGGCCATCTTCACCGACGATCCGTTGCTGGCAAGGAGCCATCTGGAACGGCCGCTGCGCATGCAGGCCTGCCCCCGGTGCGCGAGGAGCGGCGACGATCCGCCTGAAGGCATCTCTTCCTTTCAGCCGAGCTGAGCGCAGCCCGGCCCGCGCAGACGGCTGCGGCCGCCCGGCCCCGGCAGTACCTGGATGCGGGCGTCGATCCGCTCCCTGAGCATGGGCACATGGGAAATGATGCCGATCAGCTTGCCGTCCTGACGCAGCTCGGCCAGGGTCTGGAGGGCGGCATCCAGGGCTTCTTCATCGAGGGTGCCGAAGCCCTCGTCGAGGAAGAGGGAATCGACCTGGACATTGTGGCTGGCCATGGCCGACAGCCCCAGCGACAGGGCCAGGCTGACGAGAAAGCTCTCGCCGCCGGAGAGGTTGCGGGTCGAGCGGATCTCCCCGGCCTGATAGTTGTCGAGCACCTGCAGGGCCAGGGGTTCCTTGGGGTCGCGCAGGAGGATATAGCGGTCGCTCATCGTGCGCAGCTGGCGGTTGGCGTGGCTGATCATCACCTCAAAGGTCAACCCTTGGGCAAAGACGCGGAATTTCTTGCCGTCGGCCGAACCGATCAACTGGTGGAGCAGTTCCCAGCGCTCCAGCTCCCGGTGCTGTGCCGCCAGGACCTGTTGCTGGGCCTCGAACTGGAGTTTGAGACGGGCGTTGACCGCCAGTCGTTCCCGGTCGGCGCCGATACGCTGGTGGAGCGCTTCCAGCTCCTGCTGCCCCGCTGCCTGCGCGGCCTCCAGTTCCTCCTGGCGCCGTTCGTCCCGCAGGGCCTGCTCGCGGGCTAGGGCCGCGCGTTGCTCGGTCAGGCGGGCGGTGAGCATGGTCTGTTCCCTGTCCAGGGTCTGCCGGTGTTTGTCCAGTTCCGCCAGCTCTTCGTCCGCCAGCAGGCTGCCAAGAACATCATCCCGATCGATAAAGCCGGCCTCGACCAGCCGCGCCAGCAGACCTGTTTTCAACTCGCGGACCCGCGGTCCCAGGGTGTCCAGTTCCTCGCTGTTCAGGCGTAGCTGTTCGCCCTGACCGTACAGCTCCCGTTCGACCTCGATCAGCTGATTCCGGATACCTTGTTCCTTGGCCTCGGCCTGCTGCACCAGGGTTTTCAACCGCTGTTCTTCCATGGTGGGATCGCGGTCGCCGTAGAGTTCAAACCGCTCCGCCAGCAACCCGGCCTGTTCCCGCCGCATCCGCTCCAGTTCCCCCTCCTGCTGTGCCAGCCGGTCGATCGTGGTGGTCAGCAGCAGGTCGAGTTTGTCCCGTTCCGTTTGCAGATTGGAGCGGAGACGAGTCAGGCGATCCATTTGCTCTTGCTGCGCTTTCCAGTTCCGCAGGCGGGTTTCCAGGTGCAGCAGCAGCGAGTGGCCGTGTCCTGGCGGACAGTCGTCAATGCCCAGGGGCCGGAGGTGATCCCGGAGGATGCGGCGGCAGTCTGCAATCCAGGCCCGTTCCTCGTCGCGCTGTCCCTCCAGATGGAAGAGATCCTGGTCGATGGTTGTCAGCGCGTGTCGGGCCGTCTGCACCTGTTGCTGCAGCTCGCTGCTTTGGACCGTGTGCTGTTCCAGCTGGGCGCGCAGCCGCTGAAGTTCGCTTTCCCGGTCCTCGACGGCTCGAAGGCGGTCGCGCAGGGCGGCGATCCGCTCCCGTCCCTGTGCCAGGGTCCGGGTTGCCCCGGCGGACCGATCCTCCGTTTGGCCCAATAGCGGCAGCAACGGCGTGAGCGTTGCTTCCAGCTCCAATCGCTGTTGTCGCACCCGGTTCAGGGCCAGCTGGCCGTGTTCGCTGTCCTTGTCCAGTCCGATCAACTTCTCCCGCCGCTGGCCGATATCGGTCGTCATCCGCTCCAGGGCCGCGCGGGCCTCGGCAACAGGTTCGTCCCCGATGATTGCCTCCTCCACGCCATGTTCGGCAAAGGGATGATGGGTGGCGCCGCACAGCGGGCAGGCAAGTCCCTCCACCAGCCGGGAACGCTCTTGTTCATAGCCGCGGATCCGCAGGGCCAGCTGCTGGTTGCGCTCGCACTGCGCCACCACCTGCTGCTGAAGCGACCGTTTGTCTTCCAGTGCCCGCAGTTCGTGTTTCTCCCGCTCAATGCGAACCTGGGTGTCTCGGAGCAGGCGGTCAAGCGCTGCTGCCTCCATGTCCAGGCGTTGCTGCTGGTGCAGCAGTTCGGCGGCCTTTTCCACCTGCCGCAGTCGCAGCTCCTCGGCCTCTACCTGCTGCCGCCATTCGGCGAGGGGCTGGCCGGCCAAGAGGTCGTCCCGCTGGGTTTCCAGTAACCGCAGCCGCTGCCGCAAAACGGTTAGAGTCTGGGTTGCCCGCGCTTCCTCGTCGCCGAGACGGGCCATTTGCTCCTGGGTCGCGGTTCGGCTGGTCCGCAGCTCCCGCAACCGTTGTTCCATCCGCTCTAGGCCTTGTTCCTTGCCTCCCAGTTGGTTCAGCTGCTGGCGATACCCGGCCAACTGTTCCACCAGCAGACTGTCATTTCCATGGGCACGGAAAAAGGCGTCGAGCTGCTGCTGACGGGCGTCTGTCTCGATCAGCTGCTTGTCCAGCTCCTGGCGCTGTTGGTGCAGCCGTTCCCGTTCCTGGGCGGTTTGTCGGTGAGCGGCGGTTGCCTGGGAGAGATGTTTTCTCTTTTCGTGGATGCGGAGGTCCAGGGCGCAGACCGTGGTGATCGTCTCCTGTTCCCGTTGCTGCAGCGTCGCCTGTTCTTCCCGTTGCAGACCGGCCAGGGCCAATTCCTCGGCTCGTTGCCGCTGTTGCCCCCGGAGCTGTTCCAGGGAAGCGCGCAGGCTCTCGTTTTTGGCGCGCAGGCCGGTCAGGCGTCCTTCCGTCTCGGTGAGCCGGTTGTGGTCGCCGAGCAGCGACTGGGCGCGCAGGCCTCGTTCCAGCCGGAGGAATACCTCCTTGTCCTCGTCGCGGCGGCGGGTCAGTTCGAGCAGCAGTCTCTCGGTCTCGGCCAACTGGACCTGCAACGACTCGATGGTGGCAATCCGGTGCAGGGCTTGGGAGAGCTCGGCCAACTGCCGCTGTCGAGCGGTCACCGTTGCCATCTGTTCGTTGATTGCCGCTGTCAGGGCCTGCTCTTCATCACAACTCAGGAGCGAGACACTGCCCATGGTTTCCGCGATGAGCTCGGTTTTCCGTCGTTCCTCGCTGGTCCGTTCGTGCACGGCCATGGAGATGCGCGAATAGATGGCGGTGCCGGTAATCTGTTCCAGGATCGGGGCGCGTTGATCGGCGTCGGCCTCGAGGAAGGCGGCAAACTCCCCCTGGGCGAGCAGGATCGAGCGGGTGAACCGGTCGAAATCCATGCCGGTCACTTGCTCCACCAAACGACCGACTTCCTTGCTGCGGCTTTCCAGGACCTTGCCGTTGGTGGCGTCGACCATTTCATGCCGTGGCGGCTGCAACTCGCCTTCTGGACTGCGGCGGGCGCGATGCTGGGCCCAGTGACAGCGAAAGCGGCCCCGCCGGGTTTCGAATTCGACCTCGGCAAAACAGTCGCCGGTCCGGCGGGACATGATCTCGTTGCTGCCCTTGCTGATATGGCCAAGGCGGGGAGTGCGGGCGAACAGGGCCAGGCAGATGGCGTCCAGGATGGTGGATTTGCCCGCTCCGGTGGGACCGGTGATGGCGAAGATGCCCGAGGCCGTGTATTCGGGAGCGGTGAAGTCGATGACCCAGGTTCCGGCCAGCGAGTTGAGGTTGCGCAGACGGACGGCGTGGATCCTCATGGCGCCGTCTCTGGGGCGCTGGTCCCGTGTTCCACAGCAGCCACGATTTCGGCAAAGGCCCCGCGCAGTATCTGCCGCTGTCCTTGCTCGATATGGTTGCTCTCCAGGCAGCGCTCAAACACCTCGTCCACGCTCAGATCATCGAGCGATTCCGCTTCCTGGGCCTGGCGCAGGACATAATCATAGATGCGGCTGTCGCGGATGCGCAGCACGCTCAGCGCCGATCCTTCGACCGCCGCCAGCAACTCGTCGCGCAGGCGGGGAACAACCGTTTCCCCTTCGTAAATCAGCTCGACCCAGGCGGGGTCGGGATGGATTTTCAGTTGCGCGAGGCCAGCCAGCAACTGGTCCAGATCGCCGTGCAAGGAGGCCAGGGACTGGAACACCGGCACGGTCAACGGCGTTACCGACACATCTCGTCCCCGGGTGGTCAGGAGGAGGATTTCCTTGCGCAGACCGGCCTCGGCAAAGCTCATCGGCAGCGGTGCTCCGCAATAACGCCGCGTGGGGCTGCCGGCCACCTGCTGACCATGGTGGAGATGGCCGAGGGCCAGATAATCGATCCATTCGGGAAAACTGCTGCTGTCGATCCGATCCAGGCCGCCAACCATCAGTTCGCGCACGCCATCACCTTCCATCGTGCGTCCGCCGGCCACAAAGAGGTGGCCCATGACCACCAGAGGCAGGTTGGCGTCGATCTCCCTGCGCCGTTGATCGGCGAGTTCGCATACCTGTTGGTAATGGGCGCGGATGCCCTCGCGCAATTGCCGGCCTTTTTCCTCCAGGGTCTCGCCGGCCGCTGCCTGGCGGATGTCCCGGTCGCGAAGAAAGGGCACGGCGCAGATCAACAGTTCGGGCAGACCTTGACCATCGCGCAGCAACAGGATCTCCTTGTCCGGGTTGCCGTCGGCCATGCCGACCACATGGATGTCCAGCTGGCGCAGCAGCTCCCGCGGCGCCTCGAGCAGAGCGGGCGAATCGTGATTGCCGCCGGTGATCACCACATGACGGCAAGGGGAGCTGGCCAGCCGGTGGAGGAAGCGATAATAGAGGGCCTGGGCCCGGCTGCCGGGGGCAGTGGTGTCGAAGATGTCGCCCGCCACCAGCAGGGCCTCGATTCCTTGCTCCTCGATCGAGCCGACCAGCCAGTCCAGGAAACGGCCCTGCTCCTCGTGCCGCTGCCGCCCATGGAAGCGGTGGCCAAGATGCCAATCCGAGGTGTGAATCAGCCGCATGTCGGAGAACGGATCGGATCAGTAGGCGCTGATCGTGGTGTCCATGGTGAAGACTTCGCCCTCGACTTCCTTGACCAGGGCTTGGCCAGCGATCACCGTTCTGCCGTCAAACGTCAGGGTGGGGCCGCCATGGAGCTGCCAGCCGCGGTTGAGCTTGTCGGACACGCGTTTGCAAAAGGTTTCGTCGTCCGGTCCGGTAATACAGCTATACAGTTTCATCGGTCTGCCTTATGAAAAGAGGGGACAATGATGGAGGAAGCATGGCGCGGTCCGGGTGGCGGCCAGCGCATGTGGCGGCACTATACCCGATTGGCGAGGAGAGCGACAAATGATTCATCATCCCTTTGACCCGTTCCGTGACCGGCTGAGCAGGGACATCCGCAACCAACTGTCGGCCGCGCTGCCCGCCTGTCTGCGCGAGCAACGTCTCGCCCCGGCCCAGGCGGTGGCGGATCGTTTTCTCGCTGCCCGGCCTGGCCCGGAGCAGGTGGCCTACATCCACGATCGCCTGGAGCGGTACGCGCGCTTCCTCGATGGCATCGCCTCTGGACCGGAAGATGTACTCTGGCAGGGGCTGGTCCTTTGGGATCTGGGCCTGCATTTCGAGGTCCACGAGATTCTGGAGCAAGCCTGGCATCGGGCCCAAGGAACGGAAAAAGCCTTTCTTCAAGCCATGATCCGGGCGGCCGGCGTTTACATCAAGCGGGAGTACGGCTTTGTCGACGCCACGGCACGGCTGGCCGCCAAAGCCCTGCCGGTGCTTGACGCCAACCGGGACCGACTGGCCGCCTACACCGATCCGCAGCGGCTGCTGGAGGCCATGCGCCACCCCTGGGAGGATGCTCCGCGGCTCCTTGCCTGAGCGATTTTTCCGCTCCTCAGCGCGGCAGGGTTGACGTGGCCGCTGGTTTCCGGGTAAAATGGTTTTTCATTTGGATCGCCACCCACACGGCGATCATCGTCTACGTCGCTGGCTCGACCAGCGGATACCCGTACGCATCGACGCGCCCGTAGCTCAGCTGGATAGAGCATCGGACTTCGAATCCGAGTGCCGGGGGTTCGAATCCCTCCGGGCGCGCCAATAATTCAGCCACTTGCCTAGATTCTGGTGAGTGATTGTTTTGTTTTTAGGGCAATTTGTACAACTCCTGTACAAAATTTTCATTTTTTTAAAACCGCCGAACCCAATAGCGGTCTGCCGCCGGGCTGCAGGTCGTCTTTTAATTGTCGAGAACAATAAAGTAAGTGAGCCCCCTTGCAATTGATTGGCAGGTGGCGAGGCCGATACCATTTAATACGGTGACTTTTGGAACTTCATTCGAGCACCGTCCTCTTGCGTTTCCCGCCGTTCTTTTGATTTCCATGCCGCTTGCTGTGTGCGTCGGATCTTTCCTCTTCGGCGCCTCCGGCAACTGACGGGCTATCATATCCCTGCGAACACACTTGAGAGTTCATCCGCACGGAATTCCCAACTTTTTGCTTACATCGCCGCTCAAAATCGGCTTGGGGCTCCGGTTCTTTTCTCGCATAAAAAGGTGAGCGATCTGATTGATCCGGCCCTTAAAACGAAAAAGAAGCCCCTCGAGCGACACCATCTCTTTCCGCGCGCCTGGCAAGAATCACAGGGAGAAAACGATCTCAAGGTCATCAATCAAATGGCGAATTTTGCCCTGCTTGAATGGCCGGAGAAGATTGCCATTAGTGACGATCATCCGAGCGTCTACGTTCCCAAATTACGGGAAAGGTTCACAATGCAAGAATGGGGGCACATGCATGAAATGCATGCGCTTCCAGATCAATGAGAGAATCTTCAGCACGATGACTTTCACGTAACCGGCCTCGAAACGGAGGGGCGGGCCCCGCCTCTTTATCTTATCGTCCAGATTCCTCGCCCTCGACCAAGCGGTATCCGCGGGCAGTCATGCACTGCTCAAAAAGTTTTTCCTGAACATTTGCCCGTTCCAGACCGTGCCCCGCATCAGGGGCAAAGGGGTCCCGCTGGGTGGACACGGCGGCCTCCCGCCGACAGCGGGCCGCATCACGGTCGAAATCGGCCTGATTGAGTCCTGGTTTTGACCATTGACGCTGCGGAGCGCAACCCGCCAAGGTCACCAGCCCCAGGGCGAGGATGATCGCCTGCACGATTGTCCGGTTCCCGTTCATCACCCACCTCCGTTATTTCATCTTCATGCATCCAGCAGCCGTCGGGCATTGGTGCTGGTGATCCGTTCAAACAGCGAGTCCGGCAGGCCCAATTTGCCAAGCATCCTAAGGGTGGTAGCCTGATCGGTCCACGGCGAATCAGTGCCGAACAGCAGATATTCGGCCGGGTGGTTGAGCAGGATGTCGCGCAGGCGCTTTTGATCAAGGAAATCGAGGGCAAAGGAGATCTCCATGTAGATCGGTTCGCCGGTGAGCAGTGTGCGCACGTCCGCCCATTCATCCCAGCCCCCCAAATGGGTGGCGATCAGTTTGAGCTTGGGGAACTGGCGGCAGACAGCGACGATCCGCTGGGGGTCGGCCTTGCGGATGCGGGGAAAGGCGATGTCGTAGCCGGCGTGAATCACCAGGATGGTGCCCAGCTCGCCCATGCGTTCGTACAGCTCGAAGAGCCGGTAGTCGTCGAGGAAATAGTCTTGATAGTAGGAGTGCATCTTCACCCCCTTGAATCCATCGGCGTGAACCATCTCCAAGTGTTCGAGCAGTTGCGGGTCTTCGGGATGGAGCGAGGGGAAAGGAATGATCCGCTCGGAGCGGATGGCCTTGGACCATGCGAGGATGGGAGCGAACTGTTCCGGTCGGGTAGCGATCGAACAGAGCACCGAGCGCTCGATGCCGGCACGGTCCATGGAGGCCAAGAGGTCGGCCACCGTGCCGTTGAGATAGGCTTTGATGTTGCCGTCTCGCTCCAAGGTGGGGATGGCCTTGCAGGCGATGGCGTCGGGAAAGGCGTGGGTGTGGATGTCGGTGATGCCAGCCATAAAATTATTTTGTCAAGGTGAGGTGCAGGATAGAACGATGTTCCAAGCTTATCCATTCCTTGTAATTATTTAAAATTTTTCGCCAATAGCAGCCAATAAGCTCATCCGCAACCCGGGAGAGGCATGACCAATCGACGGTGGTGGTTGGTTGAACAAAAGTACCTATTTATCGACTCGTGGAAACTAAAAAGAGGTTTTTTTAAGGTAGTCTAAAAAAAACCGGAAATGTCATGACAAAAGCATTTCCGGTTTTTTTTTGGTGTACAGCGGCAAAGTCGCCGCTGTCGAGACGATTGCGGGGGGTTATCCCTGAAGCATCTGCAGCACCTTGTCGCGGATGGCCTCGGTTCCCATCCCCTGATAGGGAATCTGTTCGGACAGACCGCCTGCGCCATCTTTCCATGTGCCCATATATGCGTACTTTGGTGTGAAACCACGTTCAAGCAACCAGCTGCCGTAGCGGATGCCCAAGCCGGTCTTACTGTTTTGGGTTTCGATGATCAGGGCCATGGGGCTTGCGCCTACCTTGGCAAGCATGGCCTCGTCGATCACGTTGAGGACAGGTTTGTTGATCAGGCCAAGCTGAATGCCCTCGTCTTTGAGTAGTTCCACCACATGGAGACAGCGGTAGAGCATCTCGCCGTAGGAGACAATATAGCCGTCTCGGCCTTCACGGATGACTTCGTCGCGATCCGGGGAGAAAGTGTAGCCGTCGCCGAAGAATTTCTCGCCGTTTTCCCGCAGGATGAAAGGGGTGCCGGATCGGGTGGAGAAAACGAACCGCAAGCCTTGGTCATGAAACACCTTGGTGAGGATGGCCTTGAGTTGCAGGGCATCGGCAGGAAAATAGAGCCGGGTTCGGTCGTGTTCGGCCAGGCCATTGTCGGCAAAGAAGTTGTTGATACCGAAATGGCAGGTGTTGTCGGCCATGTCGTCCACCCCGGAATGGGAAAAGTGGGCCAGTACATTGGCCTGGTTGAGCCGGGCCATGGTGATCTCGGAAATCACCATCTCCTGGAAGGCGGCAAAGGTACCGAAGATGCCCTGTTTGCCGGAGGTGGAGCCGAAACCGGCAGCCACCGAGAAGTTGTTGCGCTCCATGATGCCGCCATGGACATAAACCTCCGGGCAATTCTTGCGGATATGGTGCAGACCGCAGGAGCCTTCCAGGTCGGAATCGACCACCAGAACCTTGGATGCGGGATTGTCGAGTCCCTTGATCAGGTCGCTGATGATCCTGCCGAATTCGTCCCGATTTTTAGCCGATTCCGTCGAGCTGCCGCGATATTCGGTCTTCGTCGCCTTGGCCGGCACTTGCTGGAGCATGGCCACTGCAGCGGTGTGCCCTTTGGCGGTGAGGTAGTCGATGGCCATGGGCACAGGGATGACGTCGTGCCCCTTGGGCAACCCTTCGATGCCGGCCACGCCGACCGCCATCTTGCGCTTGATGACCACCGCCGCTGGGCCGTCGTGAGCGATGGCCTGGCGAATAGAGGCAAAGAGGCTGTCGATGTCCTCACCTTGGCAACTCTGGACCGCGAGTCCGTGACCGCTCAAGGTTCGCAACAGATCATAGCCGTGCATGTAAGAAGTCGGATGGCCGGCGATGGTGACGTCGTTGTCGTCGAGCAGCAATTTGATGTTAAGTTTTCTGGCGACCGCATAACGGGCCGCCTCGGCGTCATCGCCCTCCTGTTGGGAGCCGTCGCTGCCGAACAGGAAGATTTTCTGGCTCGGATTCGCCTCGGCCACGCCGTTGACATGGCTCCACAGGTGGCCCAGGCGGCCGGAACTGAAGAAGACGCCCTCTGCCTCGTTGCGCTCGGGATGGCCGTACAATCCCTTGCCGAATTCCCGGTAATGGAGCAACGCTTCGGCTGGCTGGTAGCCGTTAAGCACTGCCATGAGGTACTGAATAGCCACCCGGTGACCGGCTTCGTCGAAATAGACCGGATAGCAGGAGTCACCGCCTTTGATGAACCCGTCGGCAATCAGCAGTTCGGGAACAATATCGTAGGCGCCGCCGGTATGTCCCCCCAGGCCTTTGGTATTGGCCAAGGCGGTAAAAAAGACGATACTGTCGCGCACCAAGTTGATATTGCGGATCAAGGTGGTGCGCTGCTCCAGATCGAGCCCTTGCTGATCGACGGAAAAGCGCAGAGGGGTGTACGCGGACAAATCAATCGGGAAATTCATAACATATCCTAATGGGAAAAAGTTCGAGGAACGGTGGAGAGGGACATGCTCCGGCATCCGTTCACGGTCATTGAAAAAACAACCGCACAGATAACAGAATTGCCAAAATCCGCAAGGATGATCTCGAAAAATGGCTGTGGATCTTCGGCCGGTAAGGGATGTGATTGCATCAATGGGACAACAACGGTAAAAGACGACCCACGTAAGGGCATGGCTGTCATGATGCGCTGGCAGCCGTGGTATATTGTTCCTTTTCCAAAGGTTAATGAACAGGTCAACCCATGAAAACTATCTGGAAGTTTGAACTGACACCCAATCGACTCCAGTCGATCCCTATCCCGCATGGCGGACAAATTTTGACGGTGCAGACCAAGGGCGACACGGCCCCCTTGATGTGGGTGCTAGTGGATCCGGATATGCCCGTGAAAGAGCGGTATCTTGGCATCTATACGACCAATACGGCCTTGCCAGACGATCCGGGACACTATATCGGCACGTTTCAGATTCTTGAAGGAAGTTTGGAGTTCCATTTATTCGAGACGACGGCTCCACCCCCGGGCGCACAGATGATTGAGCCAGACCCGCCGTTGTTTTCCGATTTCAAGTAAAAACCACCGTGCGATTTTGAAAGACCAGGATTTGTCGCTTCAAATGGTGCCAGATGGAGCGAGCGAGGATCACTTTTTCGAGATCCCGACCTTTCCGCATCAGATCGTCGACGGAATCCGCGTGACTGACGCGGATGATGTCCTGGGTGATGATCGGGCCGGCATCCAGCTCAGCGGTCACATAATGGCTCGTCGCGCCGATGACTTTCACACCACGTTCGAAGGCCGAATGATAAGGTCTCGCTCCGGGAAAGGCGGGGAGAAAAGAATGGTGAATGTTGATTATCTTGTTGCGATAATGACTGATGAATTCTTCGGAGAGAATTTGCATGTACCGGGCAAGGACGATGAACTCGATGTCATGTTCAGCTAAAAGTTGCAGTTGGGCCTGTTCCTGTTCCCTTTTGTTTTCAGTATTTATGGCAAAATGATAAAAATCAATGCCGAACTGCCGAGCTATCGGTTCGAGCTCCAAATGATTACTTATAACGAGAGGTATATCAACCTCTATCTCTTGCGATTTCCATCGAGAAAGAATGTCGTATAGGCAATGTGGAAGTTTTGATACAAAAAGAGCCATCCGCGGCACTTCATTGGAAAAATGCAATTGCCACTTCATTGAGTATTTTTTGGCTATAAGTGTATCGAAATATTCCCCTATTTTATTGGGGGGTATGATAAAATCATCCAACTCCCATTCAATGCGCATAAAAAAAGTCTTTTGCGTTGAATCAACATGCTGATCGAGATAGGTGATGTTTCCGTTATTTTTAAAGATAAATTCACTGACTGTTGCAACTATCCCTTTATTGTCGGGAGAATGAATAAGCAAAATAGCTGAAGAAGACATAATATTCAATTTTTATTGTTAATATTTTATTCATAAAATTTTTTTATGAAAATTATTTTGATTGTGTAGATTCAGCAAAAGGAATAACAATTCATATTATATCGTTTAGTGTGAAAAAATGCAACAATTTAACCTTTCGTTGAAAGGTTGAACCAAAAGAGGATACGGCGTCAACTTTGTTTAAATGCAGTCCATGGTTTTTGTGGGAAGGGAAGGGGCAATTTTGAGGCAAAAGCGCTGGCACGGTTTTATGGGATGCTGGAGAAAATTGCCTGATTGATCGATTTTTTGTTTCAGTGTTCGCGGCATGGTAATTTTTACTCCAGCATTTGACAATTTTATTTTGGGCTGCTTTTAATCAGGTAATACGCATTTCGTCTGTCTGGCGCGATTTTTCTTGCCTCGGGATACACATATGAAGGCGGGTAAAGCTCACAAGTATGGCAGATGGGGTGAATTTTTTTAAAAAATTATGTTATGACAATACGTTAACTATTGTAGGGCAAATAGCGCTTCACGATCAAGGTTGGGCGAAAAAAATACCAGCTTGCTTGACAAAGCATCTATTTTATGTGCTTAATACAAAACAGAGTAAAAAAAGCATTTAATATCTGTGGGTAACCTTGTCTGCCATACTTAAACGAGAGAAAAAAGAAAATGGCAAAAAATGAAAAACTGATCACCGGAGTCGACATCGGTTCCCATGCCGTTAAGATTTGCCAACTCCAGAAATCCGGGCGGACTTATAAATTATTGGCCGTTGGCAGTGCCGCCATTTCACCAGGTGCGGTGGAAGATGGCGTTCTTCAAGAACCGGAAGAAGTTGGGCGCACAATTTCTGCCCTTCTCAAAAATTTGAGAATAAAAAATACCAAAATCGGTATCTCGATTTCCGGATATTCCGTTATTGTTAAGAAAATCAATTTAGAGGCGATGGATGACGATTCCTTAACGGAATATATAAAAGCTGAAGCCGAACAGTATATTCCGTTTGATTTAAATGATGTCTATCTCGATTTTCAAAAATTACCATCAAAGAAAGAGCATAGTGACCGAAACGACATAATGCTTGTTGCGGCGAAAAAAGAGGTTGTGAATGATTACTTAGATATGCTCAATGAGATAAAATTGAAGACCGTGCTCGTTGATGTTGATGGGTTTGCTCTTGAAAATATTTGGGAAACTATTTCGGAACCAATGGAAAACGTTGCACTTGTCGATATCGGTGCTTCAAAAATGAATATAAATATCATATCTGAAGGTGTTTCAGTATTGGCTAGGGATATTGTTGTCGGTAGTGAACAATTAACCATGCAACTGGCGAACACTCTTGATATCGATTATGCCCAAGCGGAAAAGATAAAGCTTGGTATCGTTTCCGCAGAAAATTTTCGTGAAGATATAGAAAAAATTTTCAACCAGACTTGCACCCAATGGGTTTTAGAGATCAAGAAAGCCATTGACTTGTATCTTATGAATAATCCAGATAAACATTTAAAGTATTTGGTATTGAGTGGCGGAGGGTCGAAAGTGAATGGACTCAAAGAATATATAGAAAAGGAAACAGGGTTGAGTGTAATCGCTTTTAATCCTTTTAAAAAAATGGTCTATGATCCAAAGAAATTTGATGAAAACTACCTTGATTCCATAGCCCCTGAAATGGCCATCGCCGCTGGATTGGCAATTCGCTCTGCATCTTTTTAAAAAAAATTATGATTCATATCAATTTACTCCCGGTTCGGGAAATAATTAAGCGCAACAAAGCTAAGCAACAGATTAATTTATCGATAATATTTTTTGGTGCTTTGGTGATCGTGCTTATTGCATTTGGATATTACCAGTCTAACATTGTTAAGAAAATGCGCGATACCAATGCCGCTCTGCAATCTGAAAAAAAACAATATGATAAAATCTTAGCAGAAATCAAGAAAATCGATGAAGAGAAAAAAGTTCTTGCAACACGTATTGAAGTTATAAAACAGTTAAAACAATCTTCCTCTCTTACTGTTCACGTCCTTGATGAAATTGCAAATCTGATCCCATTTCGTCGGATGTGGCTTAAAGGCATTACTCAAGATTCGGCTCAACTCAGTTTAACTGGCATGGCACTTGATGATCAAACTATCGCGAAATTTATGGATGATCTAGAAAATTCTAAATATATCAAAAATGTAACATTGGTAAGTTCTTCAATGGAAAAATTTGCGGATAGAGATCTGAAGGCCTTCTCGACTTCCTGCACTGTTGGATTCGAGAATAACGATACTGCTCAAAGAATATCAAATTAATACTAGGCCAAAAAATGGGTTTGACATCCAAGAAAAATAAATATGACATTTTCGTTGATGAAAAATTTATACCTTTTGATAAAAGGTATAAAATATTAATATTGGTATTAGCTTTTATTTTACCTGTTTCATTGTTTTATTTTGGATTTCTACAGCAAAATTTAAAAAATATAGAGAATTTGAAAAAGCAAATTCAAGTGTCTACTGACGAGCTGAACAAGGTCCGAAGAGCGGCTCGCGATTTACCAAAACATCAAAAGGAACTTGAAGATGCGCAAAACGAATTTGAACTCACTTCTGTTCTTCTCCCGAAAAGCCAAGAAATACCCAATTTGTTGCGAAACATATCCGATCTTGGGAAAAATTCAGGCCTAGATTTTATATCGTTCGTACCTGGAGCGGAAATGCAAAAAGATTTCTATGCTGAAATTCCAATCGATATAAAGATCAAGGGACCTTATCATAATTTGGGATTATTTTTAGATAAAGTTAGTAAGCTTGAGCGAATAGTAACTGTTAACAATATAAAGACAGAGAAGGCCGAACAAGTTGAAGGCGAGATGTTGCTTTCTTCCTCCTGCCGATTGGTTACGTATCGATTTACTAATGTACCTGCTCCTCCGCCAGAGCAGAAAGGAAAGAAGGGCAAGAAATAGGTCTATTTTAGCCTTTGTGTACTGTATGTGATGAGTATTTTATCCAAGACAATAAGAGATGACCGCACAATGATAGAAAAAAAAGAAAATCCTAGGCGCTTTGCGGTTTGCCTAATTGGATATGCTTTATTTTTGTTTGGGATTTTACCCAACTGTTTTGGAGAGGATAATCCGACTAATAATTTTTTAAGTACAAAGGATAACAGTTACACCTATAAAGTTGAGGGGAGGATGGATCCATTCAAACCGTTTCTTTCTGAAAAGGCTGATGTCCCTGCTGGATTCGACCCCAATGAAATCATAGAAAGCACAGATGAATTAATAGGAATGCAGTTGTTTGAACCAGGACAGCTCAAATTGGTTGGTGTTTTGATAAGTTCAACTGACGAACTAGCGATGGTTGAAGATCAAGCTAATAAAGGATATTTGTTGAAAGTAGGGACGCCTATTGGCAAAAGAGGCATTGTTACAAAAATTACACCTGATCAAGTATTTATTACGGAAACCGCTTTGACGAGATCGGGTAAAGAAATGAAAACGATTATTACCATGAGCCTGAACAAAGAAGGAGAGAAATGATCATGTTTCATTCTTTTGCGCGATCGAAATATTCCATCCTGCTATTATTCACGTTTTTCTTTATTTTTCACACAAGTTCTAACGCCGAAACACCTGAAATTCAAATTAGTTCGGTAACATTGAAAAAAATAAATCAACAGGAAGAAATAAGAATAAAAGGAACAGCTTCTTTAGTTTCGACGGTATACGAATTGCCTAATCCTCCAAGGATCGTAGTTGATATCGCAGATGCTAAAATAGCGAAAGATTTTGTTCAATCGATTGAAAATGAAAATATAAAATTGGCCACAAGTGAAGTTCCAGGAGCGAAGTCTTCAATATCACGATTCGAATTCACTCTCCCAGAGGCAATTTCGTTTAATACGAAACAGAATGAAAATGAAATTGTTTTGTTGTTGGCCGGAAATAATTCCGTATCCAAGAACGGCGAAACATCAGTTAATCAACAACAACCTGTCAATGTTTCATCCGGAACCAAGCAGGCGAAATTTTCCGATGTTTCCATAACCAAAGAAAATAAAAGAACAAAAATACAGCTGCTTTTCGATGAAACTGTATCGAAATACAATAAAAGTACCGTTGATAAATCCGGAAATATTCCCCCGCAGCTTATCATAGACATTGATAACGCCACAAGTGATGATGCTGCCTTAACCGATCGCAAAGTTGATACAGCACTGTCAAAAATTCAGATTGCCCGTCGTGACACGGGCTTACGTTTTAGTTTCCATTCATCCTCTGACGCATTGTTTCCATATAGCATTAATGCCATATCAAATGGTTTAGAAATCATTGTTGATGAGGCAAGGTCAAAGGATCAAGTTACTTCGATCATTAATCAACAAAAAACTATCGACACGCAGCTCCCTTCAATTAATCCGTTGGATGCAAAACCTTCACCAAAAGCCAAAGAACAGCAAATGCAGGATGCATTCAATTTCTCCGGCTATAATAAGGAACGGATCACCGTTGAATTTCAGAAAATGGATTTACATAACGTTTTCAACTTTCTACGGCAGGTAAGTGGGGTCAATATCGTTGTCGATGAATCGGTGGAGGGGGCTCTCACCTTGGTGCTGGATGATGTCCCTTGGGATTTCGCTCTCGATATCATTCTCAATTTGAAAGATCTAGAAAAAGAGGAGCGATTTAACACATTAGTCATTTATCCCAAAGGAAAGGGGTTTAAATGGCCCGAACAGGCTCAAAATAACTTAAGTTTTGAGGCTGATTCAGCGGTCATGGAGCGAGATACACTTATCGTTCAGCAGCAAGAAAAACAGTCTGCTGAAATTATCGAGGCCAAAGAACTGATTACCAAAGGCCGTGGGGCAGAAAGGCAGGAAAATTTTGAAACGGCAGCAGGCCTGTATGAGCAGGCACTGGAAAAATGGCCGAAAAACTCAAAACTTGCCAATAAGATCGCCTCCATCTATCTCGTCCAGCTTCAGCAAAATGCGAAATCTTTATACTTTGCCAAACGCGCCATCGAGGCTGACCCACGCAATGAATCCGCCCTGCTCAACGCGGCCATTGCCTCTGCCAACATGCAAGATACTCGACAGGCAGAGTCTTATTTTAAACAAAGCACCAGCGGGCCAAAGCCGCTAAAGGAATCTCTTTTGAATTATGCGGCCTTCAGTGAACATCACAGAGATTTGCGTTCTGCTCTTGCCGCTCTTAACCGTCATGATAGCCTCTACGGAAAAAATCTCGACTCCATGGTCGCGACTGCCCGAATTCACGATAAATTAGGCGAAGAAAAGCAGGCCACTGCCCAATATCGCGCTATTTTGTCATCAGGATTTCAGATTCCCCCTGACTTGGAAAAATTCATCAAAGGGCGGGTTGCTGTTCATCCCACCCTATAATGGTTTGTATTTCGTGTCTTGGATCATATTGAGGATCATTTTATGAAATTGAGCAAATACGTTGCCTGTCTGTGTCTTGTGATCGCACTGCCATTCCTAGTTTCTTGCGGTGCCAAAAAGAAGACTAAGGAAGATGATAAGACCAAAGTTTCATCACAATCAAACAATGTTATCGAAAACAAGAATATGCCAACTCCTGTTTCATTGCCAGTTCGTTTTCAGACACCCAGCTATCAAACAGCTAACGCTGATGATTTTGACGATCTAGGTGATGAACCTGAAGAATATAAAATTAAAGTTGGGGCTAATATCCGTTCAACTGGTACCACAATGCCGCTTGAACTCGTCTTGAACAGGCTTGCTAATTTAAAAGGAATGACTGTTAGTTGGGCTAACGATGTTAATCAGAACGCACCTGTGAATGTTAATATTGCAGCAAATGATGATTTTTCTGATGCGATACAGAATTTACTTAGGCAAGTCGATCTTTTTCATAAAATTGATGGAAGAACTATTGTCATCTTGAATAAAGATACTAAAGTTTATCAATTAGGCATACCAGCAATACAGGGGGCTTATACTTCAAATGTTGGTGGTAATTTCCTTGCAAATAAAGATGCTGCCTCTGGAACAGAGGGAAATGTTAAAATTGTAAGTCAAGATAATAAATTCGATATTTGGAAAAATGTCGAGAATAATTTGAATGTAATTCTTGGTATCATTACTGAAGGGGAAAAATTTGTTGCTCAAGAACAGGTGAATATAAAAGCTGGTAGAACAGCTAGAGGTGAGAACGCGAATATTAGCGATGATGCTAACGTTAAAGTAAATGTCAATAGCAATAAAAATGAAGGTGAGTCAAATATAAAAGATAATAAAAAAGCTGAAGCTAAGGGTGAAGCATCAACTCAATTTAAATTTACAAATAGGCAAACATCTCCAGATGGTGAATATTATGTTATTGATAAAAATATAGGGTTAATAACTGTAACAGCAAAGCCGGTGAATTTAAAAAGAGTCGATGATTATATAAATAGAATTAAAAAGGAGCTGTTTAAACAAGTTGCTATTGAAGCAAAAATTATAGAAGTTTATTTACAGGATAATTCTAAAATTGGACTTGACTGGAGCAGTGTTCTCAAAGATTTTCGAATTTCAGCAACTACATATTTTGGTAATAATGGCCAAGTGCATCCACGTACAACTACTGATCCTGATAATTTTTCGAATACTTTTGTCAGTCGTGTTGAGATTCCAAGTTTAACATTCGATGTTTTTCTCAATGCACTAGAGGAACAGGGAGATACTCATGTGTTGGCCAATCCAAAATTGACAGTACTCAATGGGCAGCCAGCGATTATCAGTGTCGGTAAGGATGTTGCTTATATAAAATCAGTCACAAGAGAAAAGGATAGCGACACCGAAGATATTACCTATTCCGCTGAAGTGGGGAATGTGGTTCAGGGTATTGCACTTGGGGTGATGGCATCTGTTCTAGATGACAACAATAAAATAGTCCTTCACTTAACACCAGTAACAACCGATTTGGCCAATGCCACCAGTGATGGTGAGGTTCCGATCACCACCATTGGTGAGGGAGAGACCGCCATGTCTCTCGGCCTGCCGCAGGTCAAAGTACGTGAAATGTCGACCATGGTGGAGGTCGAAAACGGAGAAATGCTGATCATCGGTGGTCTCATCGACAGTATTGAAGGAAAGACAGGTGCTTTTGCACCTGGCTTGGGCAGCATTCCCGTGGTGAAATACCTTTTTGGCGTGGAAGAGAAAACCTTGCAGAAACGTGAGTTGGTTATCCTGCTCACTCCGAGAATTATTTAACTTTGTCCCCAGAATAACAGGAGAAATGGTATGAAATTTCGCCACCATCTACTCGTTTGCCTCCTCGCCTTTTGCCTTGGTGGTTGCGGCGCGACCGTCCATGAATCGTTGAAAGTCGATCCACTCAAAAAGAATATAGTGGGAGCCGACAAAACAGTGGTTATTCTGCCTTTCGCCGATTATTCGCAAGCGGACAATCTGGAAAGTGCCTATCGTAGGAATCTTTTTGTTAGTGAAAACGTGGCTGATCAGTTTGTAAGGTTAGGATTTCATCTTCCTGTTCAAGAAGATATTTATAAGTTTTTAGCTGACCAAAATATAATAAATGTCACCTCCTATGATCGAAACAAAACAGTATCGATTGAGTATGAACTTGACAATGATTGGTCAAGTAATATGAAAAGAACATTGAAGAGATATATAAAAGATACTCAAAACAATAATAAAAATATAGAAGGAGATACTTCTCTTGTTCATGGGCTAAGTCCCCAAGAAATTGTTAAAATAGGACGACATTTTTCTGCTGATTATATTGTTCGAGGTAGAATTATTCAATACAGAGATCGTTTGGATCCATCTTGGGCACCGTGGAAAAAAGGCATTATCCCATTTTTCTTCGGTACTGATGAGCAATTTTGGATTGGTCAAACAACGACTGAGGTGTATGATGATTTAAATTCTTCTGATTTTGATGATAAAGATAGAATTGAATTAGGAGCTATTCCACAAGCTGTTGTTCAAATTCGTATGTGGGTTCAAGACGCATATAATGGCAATATAGTTTGGAGTAATAGAAATGATGTAAAAGTATCCCCACGTTCATTTTGGGCTGATTATGAGTACGATGCTCTTTTTGAAAAAGCGATTGAGCAAGGTATCACCACACTAATGAACGATTTTGCCTATATTGTTTATAATGTGCCATTGCCAGATGAGAAGAAGAATGTAAAAAAACGTCAATGATCGTAACAGGCGTTTGTGTGCCTGGGATGGGCGTGAACGGTTTGTTGTTCACTTTTTACCTGCCACAAGATCGCGATCTTGGCAGATCAAGTTGATTATTTTTCCCCTGTTTTTTTATTCATAAAACAGGGGTTTTTTTATCGATGAGGCGACGAGTCTATCCCTCCCACGGAACCATCGAGCTGGGAGCTGAGAACAATTGCAATGACTAGGCTTATCGTAGAACCGTGGATATATTGTACACTAATTAGTTTACGGTCTTATTTGTGGAAATGAATCATGGTATTCTTGAGATGGTCAATCCACATATCGACGATGGGGTCGAACTCCGCCAACCCTTTCATCACGGGCACGGCAGTGATGCCTGCCTTAGTTAATTGACTCTTCCATGAATCCGGCTCATCACCGGCCATGTCATTCATGGCGTGATCGCCGGCCACGGTCATGAAGGGGATGAGGTAGGCTTTTTGCGTCTTTTTCTTGAGCAGCATCTCCTTGATCTCAGCAAAAGAAGGTGCACCTTCAACGGTGCCAACGTAAAGATTGGCATCCCTTTTTTGTGCCTTGTACATCAGCGCGCCATAGATAGCGTCGCTGGGGTGATGCGTGCCATGGCCCATAAGAATGACGGCATCCTCCGCCTTGCGTTCCTCGGGTATGATATTTGTTTGCACGGTGTTCAACACCTTGTCCATGGTCGCGTCGCTGATCAAGAGCGGTTGCGAGACCATGACTGTATCGATCCCCCCAGCCATCTGTGCGAACAAGCGGCTATTGACATTAATTTCATGGAATTCGGCTCCTGGGATCATGTGCAATGATTGCACCGCGACCTTCGTATAGCCCTCGTCCATTAGCCGGGACAAGGCCATTTCCGGTGAATCGATCCGGATTCCTTTCTTGGCAAGCTTGTTGCGGATGATCGATGAGGTATACGCCCAGCGCACTTCAGTCTTGGGAAAGGCCTCTTTCACGCGGTGCTCGATGTTTTGGAAGGCTGTCTGGGCGTTTTCAACACTGGTCCCAAAGGTGACCAAGAGGATTGCCGGCCCCTTTTCCTCGGCGGCATGACCGGCTGCACCGACAGCGCCTGAGAAACAGACGGTTCCTATAAGTGCGCAGCAAATTATCGTCAACACCAGCGTTTTGATCTCCAAAATGTTCATGCAATATTCTCCCGCAAAAAAGGTTATGACGGCCCACCTGGGACTGAGCCATCCATGACCGCTTCCTCCGCCAGCCTATAGTTGATTGCGTTTCACCAAAGGAGACACAGGAAGGGGAATAAAAAAATCCCGGATCGACTATTTCGATCCGGGATAGCCCTTTATATCCACAGAAATGATCAAATCGGATACGCCGCCGTCCGCGCAGTCGTTTCCTCCTCCCGTCCAGGCAGGTCTTCTGACTCCCGGTTCTTCCTATTGGCTGCGTCTTCCCGACATAGTCGTCAGTGACATGGTGCAGCGGTCGTCCCCGGTCACAGCGGCGGGCCCGTCTCCGATTTGCACGGAGTTCCCTTTTACGTTTCTACGAACACCTGAACAATAGACCATAGACTCTACAGTGTGAATAAAGTCAAGGGAGATGAAAGAATTGGCATCCATGGGAAGGCTATTCATCATGCCGGTAAGAGAATGATCGTGTCTCGAATGGCGGGGCGGCACTGTGGATGTGCCCGCCTGCGGGCGACAAAAAAGAACACCTGTAACAATCGGTTGCAGTAGGGCTACTTGAGAACGGGAATGTTGCGGAAAACAGGAAGGTGTCAAACAGCCCCAGCTGGGAACAAGGGGCGGGCGTCATCCACAGTCCCTTCGTGGCCAAGGAGCGTGGGCCCAGGGAGATGCACAGGCCACATGCACGGTCCCGCCCCTCCATGGCGCATCGATCAGCGGGGCGGTGGCCCTACAGTTGAAATCGACTAGCCTTGTTTGTCGGTGACCACCTTGCCATCCTGATCCACCCAAACCTCCCTGCGCACCCGTTGGGTATCGTCCGGTCGTAATACACGATAGTTGAGCACGCCTTCCTGAAACGTACCATAGGTGGCATAGCAAGGTATGCGCAAGGTGCCGTCTTCATCCAATACGACCATGACGATGACATCACCGCCATTACCCAGAGTCAGCTCACAGGGTATCTTTTGCATAGGGTTCCGTCGATTTTTGTTGTTCTGTTTGCACGTATCGCACGGTTTTGTCGATCCTGACTTGCTGATTGGTGAGCTGTCCTTTGGCTTCAGGAACTTGAGGGGCCAGTTCCAGCGATGAAGGGGGGGTATTCAATGCGGTAAGAATGCCTTCGTCACGGCTGTAGAGATCGGGCTTGAACATGACTTTGTTGTCTTGGACATTTGCGGTCAGATACATGAGATAAATGGGCAGCGGTTGCTTGAGAATCACTGTCGTGGTCTTCCCTGAAGCAAGGATTTGGTCCATCTTGGCGGGTGTGGTTGGATTGCCAGGATCATTCGCCAGGATCATGCGGCCCAGTTCAAGGGGGTTTTGTACTCGGATACAACCGTGGCTGAAAGCGCGTCGCGTCCGACCGAAAAGGGACTTGCTCGGCGTGTCATGCAAGTAGACATGATAGGGGTTGGGAAAGAGAAATTTGATCAGGCCAAGCGAATTGTCCCGCCCCGCATCTTGACGCAGGGTATAAGGGAAATATCGGCCTTGGTACTGCGTCCACGGGATGGTGTTCGGATCAACCGCATTGCCGTTTCTGTCGAGAACCCGTAGTCGTTGCTTGGCTAGATAACCGGGGTCCTTGATGATGCTGGGAACGGTCTCGTTCTTGACAATGTCCGGGGTAATGGTCCAGGTGGGGTTGAGAACGATGTAGGTAATGGCCGAACGGAAAATCGGTGTCTGATGAAAGGGCTGGCCGACCATCACCTTACTGGTCCATACCGGGGCATTGTCATGATAATATTGAAGCATGAATCCGGCAATGTCGACGATGAGGTTGGAACTGGGCATATCGTGGATCACCCAGCGGGTCCGCTCTAGATTGACCCGGAGCTGCTTGATGCGTTCCGCCACCGTGACGTTCATTGCCATGACCGTGCTCTTGCCGACCACGCCATCGGGTTCCAAGTGGTGACGGGCCTGAAACGCCTTGACCGCGGCCACCAAGTGACTGTCGTACTGTTTCGCATTGCCGCCACCGGTCGCATGGTAATGATCGGTGATCGCCAGCCGCCGTCGTATTGCCGGCACGCGATCGTCATGGGCTCCCGGCCTTAGACTCGGTCCCATGGGTACCTGCGGCCATCCGCCTTTGCTGGCGATCTGTTTGTAGCGAATCAGTGCTTCCTTGAGGTTGACGTAGGCCTTGTGATGGGGAGAAAGCTTGTCCAGAGTCGCTTGGATCGCGCCCGTTCTGATCGCCGTGAGATAGGTATCAATGGGGGAGGTGCGTGGTGTGGTGGCTTCCAGGTTCTGTTTTTCCTCGACTTTGTTGGGGTCGACCTTGCCGTAGCGTTTATGCTGTCCCAGGAGCACAAACGCATCCGAAAACAGGAGGTCGTATTCCACTTGCTTGGCCAGGGAAGGTGCCGAGTTGAGCTCACTGGCGTAGCGGTTGAGCACCTTGAGGTGGTAATCATCAGGAGTCAGCCCCTCATCGTCGGCGGCGGCGATCGCGGTCAGCAGCTGGTGGATGTTGTCCTGATTGGACCACAGGGGACGAAACTGGTTTCTGCGGTACAGGTCAAACAGGTAGCCGGTGGTATAGATCGGTTCCTGGGCAATCGAATCCTGCTTGTCGTAATACATCTGTTCGAGGTGCTGCTGGATCAACACCTGGACAGGATCGCCGTCAAAGGTCGCGGCCGGCGAGACGTTGTCGCTGACCGGTTGGCCATTGTCCTGGTTTGTCTGTGTGGATTGAATTTCCGCTCCTTCCAGGTGCGAGGGGCGTGCGGGTTGGACGATTTCCTCGGCAGAGGTCGAGGCGACCAAACCGATAGACGACACGAGAAGCATGCATCCCAGCAACAGGACGCGGGAAGAAAACAGTGGATGAGATGCGGGCATGGAAATCCTGAACGCCGGCTGATTGCCCATGTGGATGCAATCAGGCAGTGATGAAGTGTTGGACCTTGGGGGCCGAGTTCAAAAATTTAAATCGAATGGTTTTGTTTTAAGGAAGAACACGGATAATGACAAGCAGATAAACCCATTTTTCCAGAAAATTCTTCGCCCGCATTGCCCGGGCGGTATGACTATGCTATCCTCTACGCAAATGACTCTTTCTGGAGTGTCGCATGGTTCTGCTTTCCCTGTCGCCGGTTCTGCTGTGGTTTCTTAGCGGTATCGTCTTCTTTGCCCTCGAATTGCTCCTGCCGGGACTGATCGTGTTTTTTTTCGGCATTGGCGCCTGGTGTGCGGCTCTGGCCGTCTATCTGCTGCCGATCTCTCTTTCCACCCAACTGCTGGTTTTTCTCGCCGCCAGTCTCCTCGCCCTCCTTTTGTTGCGATCGACGGTGAAAAAAATTTTTCTCGGCCGCACCCTCGAGGTCGATGCCATGGAACATAGCCTGCCCGAGGATGCTACTGGCGAGGTGATCGAGGATATCCTGCCCCCGGCCGCAGGAAAGGTAAAATTCGGCGGTTCGTTTTGGCAGGCCACCTCCGAGGAGCCAGTGACCAAAGGAACGGTCGTGCGAATTGTGGAAAAGAAAAACCTGACCGTCAAGGTCGCACCCCTGAAAACAAACGGAGAACACTGATGGATAACGTGCTCATCGGCGTGGTGGCCCTGGTTGTGTTTGCGATCGTGATCCTGGTCAAGACCGCGGTGGTCGTGGATCAGCAGTATGAGTATGTGATCGAGCGGCTGGGCAAATACCGCACCACTCTCGAGGCCGGTTTTCACATCTTGATCCCCTTTTTCGATAAGGTGGCCTATAAACGCAGCCTCAAGGAGGAGTCGATCGACATTCCGGCCCAAACCTGCATCACCGCCGACAATGTTTCCATGGAGATCGACGGCTGTCTTTATCTGCAGGTGGTCAATTCCCGACTCTCCGCCTATGGCATCGACAATTACCATTTCGCCGTGGCGCAGCTGGCGCAAACCAGCCTGCGCTCGGCCATTGGCAAGATCAGCCTCGACAACACCTTTGAGGCGCGGGAGAATCTGAATCGCCAGGTGGTCGAGGCACTGGACGAGGCCTCGCAGAACTGGGGCGTCAAGGTATTGCGTTACGAGATCAAGGACATTCAGCCGCCGCGCAGCGTGCTTGAAGCCATGGAGAAGCAGATGAAGGCCGAACGCGAGAAACGGGCGGAAATCGCCAAGTCCGAAGGGGAGCGTCAGGCGATGATCAACCGGGCCGAGGGCGAGCGGGCCGAGGCCATTGCCCGGTCCGAAGGCGAAAAAATGCGACGGATCAACGAGGCGGAAGGTCAGGCGCAGGAAATTCTCAAGGTAGCGGCGGCCACCGCCGAAGGAATTCGCCAGGTTGCCGAGGCCTTGAGCGAGCCTGGCGGCCAGGATGCGGCCAACCTTGAGGTGGCCAAGAAGTACCTTGACCAGTTCGGCAAGCTGGCCAAGGAAAACAACACCATGATTCTACCCGCCAACCTGGCCGATGTCTCCTCCATGGTGGCCACGGTCATGACCACTCTGGAGCACACCAAAAAACGAGAAAAGGCTGTCTGAACGGCCGTGCGCAAGCCCGGCCCGTCATTTACGGAGACGGGCTTGCTGCACTCTTTCACCTTGATGTTTTCAGTTTTTCTCCGTCTTTCCCCGGAACGATTTCGCGGCGACAACCCGAGAATGTCGGCTTTTGCTTCATTTGGCGCGCGTTTTATGCTACCTATCCTGCCGAGCCGACGCGATGGCAACGCCCTTCGGGCAAGGCTCTCAGGCGCCGCGCGCTTGGCATGACGGACCACGCGCCCTTTTCGGCCCACTTACCCCATGGCTTAGGATGACCAACGAACGTACTTTTGTCGCCCTACTCAAGAAATACATTGAATCGGAACGGCTTTCCCTGCCGGTCTTTAATCCCGTTTCACTGCGGATTCAGCGCGAACTGATCAAAAAAGAGCCCGATTTCCGCATCGTTGAAAAATTGATCAGCGGTGATCAGGCGCTTTCCAGCAATCTCCTCAAAGTGGCCAACTCGTCGATGTATCGTGGGTTTGTTCTCGTCACCACAGTCAGGTCGGCCCTGGTCCGGCTGGGGTTGTCGGAAGTCAGCCGCATCGTGCTCGTGGACATCAGCAAAAACATGTTCAGCTGTCGCGATGGACAATTGAACGAGATCATGAAAAAACTCTGGCAGCATTCACTGGGATGCGCCTTTGCCGCCGGCATGCTGTCCAATCGCCTTGATTTCGGGGTGATGCAGCACGAGGCTTTTTCCGCCGGTCTGTTTCATGATATCGGCAAGTTGCTCATTCTTAAGGTGTTCGCCGAAAAGAAAAGAAAAAAGCAAGCGCTCCAGGTGCCCCAGGAACTGCTGCTCGGGGCCATGGATCTCCTCCATGCGGAACAGGGATATCTGCTGCTGCGGCAGATCAGCATGCCGGAGATGTTTGCCGTTGTCGCCCGGGATCATGATTTGCCGGAGTTTGATGCTGAAAACTACGTCCTTCTGCTGGTGCGCATGGCCAATCACATTTGCCACCAGATGGGCATCGGGCTGGCCCATGCGCCTTCCCTGGCGCTGCTGCAACTGCACGAGGCGGTCGCCCTCAAGCTCACCTCTGCCGAACTGGAGAATGTTCAGCAATTCCTGCGCACCACCCCCAGTCTGTTCGAATGATGTATCCGGAGCGGATGCATTTTCCCTGAATCCAAGCCTGAATTTCCGCCACCGAACAGACGCGGCCTGTCGCCCGAGAGCTAACTTTTAACCGGACCAACGAGGGGGCACGACGATGGCAACCGCCATCAGGCAAGATTGGCGTCAAAGAGATCGGCCCAGGCCAGGGCCCTGAAATAGGCGCTGATCATGATGTCAGGGGCAATGTTGAGCATCCGCAGAAACTCGGTGCAGGCCTTGAATTCGCCTTGTTCGTAGGTGGTCACCGCCTGGAGATAGGGGGCAAACGGCCCCTTGCGCTCGTTGAGGGCCGCCTTCACCTCGGCGGTGAGAGGCAGTTGATCGGTGAGCTCGTCCATGGGCATGTCGAGCATGGCGTCCAGCAACGAAAAAAGACCAAGCAGAAAGAGCTGGGAAGCATCGGTTGAACTTGGGCGGGAAGCGGCCAGCAATCGGCAGAGTTCCGCCCGGACCATCGATAAGCGCATCAATTCCGAAGGTTTGCCTGCGGAAATCTCCGAAGCTGCCGCCAGGGAAACGAATTGCCGCGTCCCGCTTTCTCCTAGATAGGTCAGGGCATAGCGGATGGAAGTGACTTTACGCACCAACGAATAATATACCGAATTGATGTAGCGAAGGAGCTTGTAGGAGAGCGACACGTCGGGCGCGACCATTTGTTCGACTTTCTTCAGATTGATCTCCGGACGGCACACCTCGGCCAGCAGATTGAGGAGAATGATTTTCGAGGTGTCGATCTTGCGGTTTTTCAGGATCTCCGGCTTGTTGAAAAAATAGCCTTGAAAGTAGGTGAAACCAAGGGATTGGGCCAAGGTGAAGTCCTCGTGGCTTTCAATTTTTTCGGCAAGCCATTGTACTGCGGCATACTGCCGCATCCGGACCATGTTTTCATTCAGCAACATGCGGTCAATACCCTGGAAATCAACCTTGACGATATCGACATAGGGGATGAGTTGCTCGGATCGTCGATTGAAATCAAAGTCGTCCAGGGCAAGCGTATATCCCTTGCGCTTTAACTCCAGACAGGCGGTGAAGACCTCCGCTGAGGGCAGGATCGACTCGAGAATTTCGATAATGCAGCGTGTCCGCGGCAGTTGGGTGGGAGTTCCCTGCAACAGGTGATTTTCAGTGAAGTTGATCAAGGCCAGGCGGTTGCCTGTGATGGCGTCCAACCCGATATTGAACAGGACATGGGCCAGAACGGTATGCGTTGCCTCGTCGCTGTCCACGCTGGCCGGGTAGGTGTTGTCCATCCCGGAACGGTACAACACCTCGTAGGCATGCAGACGTTTGTGCCGGTCGAAAATGGGTTGCCTGGCAATGTAAATTTCCATTGAGCCGCTGTGATCACGTTCCAGGAGATGAGGTGTATGCGGGGAATAGTCGGGCGTGTGAGGACTGCCGATGAAATCTCCCCGTATTCAATGACAAAATATCGCAACACCGGCGGATGGGGAAGGCCTTTTATTCGCGAGCAAGAAATTATCCTGTGCTGCGCCCGCTGCATGAAGCGACTTCCCGGCAACGATGGGCGAAAAGTGCGGTCGGTCCTGGAGCCGTAGAGGTTATTTCTTGAAAAAGGCCAGCAGGGCGTGGAGGGTGGTGAGGGGATGCGGCGGGCAGCCCGGAATGTAGAGGTCCACCGGGATGAGCGCATTGAGGTCGCCCAGGATTTCACGGGAACCATGAAAAGGACCGCCGGAAATCGCACAACAGCCGCTGGCGATCACCACCTTGGGGGCGGGTACCGCGGCATAAGTATCGAGCAGGGCGGTTCTCATGTTCCGGGTAATCGGCCCGGTGACATGAATGCCGTCCGCATGTCGCGGCGAGGCGACAAAGTCGATGCCGAACCGGGAGAGATCGAAAAAGGGCGTGTTCAACACATTGGTATCGGCCTCGCAGGCGTTGCACCCGCCGGCTGAAACCTGGCGGAGTTGCAACGAACGGCCGAAAAGTTTTTTGAAATGGGCCTTGGCGTGACTGGCCAGGTCAGGCAGCGAGCCGCCGGTAATCAGATGGTCACGATGGGCCGTGCCCAATTCGAAATTCTGGGTGAAACGGACAAATGCCCCGTTCGCCACCAAGGCACAGGCGCCACAGAAGGTGCAGCGACCCAGATCAATTTTCTTCTCCTCCGCGATGATGGCTTCCTGGGGACAGAGTGCGGCGCATTGGCGGGCAATGGCCGGATCGCAGTCGGCATTGATTTCTGGAATTCCTCGAAATCGTGAATAAAGGGCGATTGGTTTCGTGGGATAGCTGCTGGTCCGATATCCCTGTTCCAGTCGGTTGTAGAGTACCTTGAACATGATCTGTTCCTGTCTGAGTGATGATGTGTCGAGGTTGGCTGTCTGTCCCTGTCCGGCCCTGTCCGGCTAGAGATCAAAGCCGCAGTAGCTGAGGTTGAAGCTCTTGTTACACAACGGAAAATCCGAGATTTCCTGGTTGCGCAGGGCCATGGCCAGTCCTGTCCAGTTGTGGAAGGATGGGTCCTTGACCTTGTAGCGCAGGATGTTGCCGTGTGCATCGGTCAGCACGCAGTGGGAGACTTCGCCTCGCCACCCTTCGTTGAGGGTCACGACGAAACTCGCCGGTGCAAGGTCACCCTCCTGCCAGCAAACCGGCCGATGCGGCTCTTCCTGTTCGGCCAGCAGGGTTTCGATCAAGCCAAGCGCGTGCAGGATTTCCTCGCGCCGGACCATGGCCCGGCTGTACACATCGCCGTTGGTCACCCGGTTGCTGTTGGCGGGCAGCTCGGCGTATCGTTCGGTGGGGAAAAATTCGCGCACATCGTATTCCAGGCCGGAGGCACGGCCGCAATATCCCACCAGGCCGAGTTGATCGGCGACCTTGCGGATGACCGTGCCGGTGTCCTCGAACCGGGCCAGAACCGTATGGGCCGAGAACAGTAGATCGCAGACCTGGATGATTTCCTTGCGCAGTTCCTTGATTTTAGCGCGGATGATCTGCCGTTGCTCCGTCGCCATCGGCTGGGTGACACCGCCCGGCCGGATGAGGCTCTTGCCGAAACGGTTGCCGCACAGGGTGAGCAGCAGATTGAGGAATTCGCCGCGGATACGGCCGAAATAGGCTGCGGGCGGGTTAAAGGCCACGTCGCCGCTGAGGGCGCCAAGGTCGCCGATATGGTTGGCGATTCGCTCCAGCTCAAGGGCAATGGTGCGAACCGTGCGGGCGCCGGGTTCGACCGAAAGGCCGGCCAGGGACTCGATGGCTTGACAGCAGCAGAGAGTATGACCGATGGTGGTATCCCCGGCGATGGCCTCGCACAGGATGGGCAATCGTTTGCGGGGCACCGTGGTCAGCATGGGCTCAAGGCCCCGGTGCTGGTAGCCCAGTTGAATCTCAAGATGGAGAACCTCTTCGCCGGCGCACTGGAAGCGAAAGTGGCCCGGTTCGATGATTCCGGCGTGCACCGGCCCAACCCCGACCTCGTGGATGGCTTCGCCCTCGATCCGGAAATACGGGTAGTTGCCGGGGATGTCCTGCTGGTAGTCGTTGCCGAAGACGTCGGGCTGTCCCGTGTAATTGGGGTGGTAGCGGACCATTTTCAGCCAAGGGTGGCCCAGCGGCATCAAACCGTACTGTTCGGCGATTTCCCGCTCAAACATGCTGAATTTGGCGCCGCCGGCAAGGGTCAACGAAGGAAACTCGCGGTCAACCGTTGTCTCGAGCACAAACAGGTTGCTGTTGCGGACAACGGCCAGCAGACGAGTCTGCCCTTCCTCCGGGTAGGCAAACAGTTGGACCACGTAGCCGTTGGCATGGACGAAGTCGGTCAGCAAGCGCAGGAAATGGCTGAAATCGACGCGCGGTATCCGCTGCCGTTCGATCAGTTCGCCGTTGTCGATCCGCAGCAGGTTATCCATGGATGGTTCCTCCGATCACCGCGATGGTGTTGACGATGGTCCGGAAAAGGGGTTCGGGCATCCAGACGCAGAGCAGGGCCGAAGTCAGCAGCAGGGCAAGGGGCGGGATGATCCGCAGGGTCTGCTCCTCGACCAAAACTTCTTCCTGGCGGGGGCTAAAGGACATGGCGGTGACAATCCGGGCAAAACCGGCGAGCACCAGCACCAGGGTGGCGATGAACAGCCCGGCAGCCAGGGGGTGGCCGGTTTGAAAGGCCCCGAGCAGGATCATCAATTCGCTGAGAAAGATGCCAAAGGGCGGCAATCCGGAGATGCCGACAAAACCGGCAAAAAAGGAGACAAAGGTTCGAGGCAGCAGGCTGACCATGCCACCGCACCGTGCCACCAGTTTGGTGCCGAAGCCAAGCACCAGATTGCCGGCGGAAAGAAAGAGCGAGGATTTGAGCAGCGAATGATGGATGAGATGGAGCATGGCCCCGTACAGGCCGAGGCCGCCGATGCCGACGCCAAAGGCGATCACGCCCATGTTCTCGATGCTCGAATAGGCGAGCATCCGTTTGTAATCCGACTGGTTGAGGATAAAGATGCCGGCCACCAGGATGGAGAACAAGCCGAAGCCGATGAGCAGCGATCCGGAGAAGTCGCCCAAGCCGGCCAGGACCATCAGGGTGTGCACCTTGTAGATGCCCAGGAAGGCACAGTTGAGCAGCGCGCCAGACAGCAGGGCCGAGGCAGGGCTGGGCGCCTCGCTGTGGGCATCGGGTAGCCAGGTGTGCATGGGCGCCAAACCCATTTTGGTGCCAAATCCGATGAGGACGAAGATGAATCCGGTCTTCAGCCAGCTCGGATCGAGTTGGCGGGCGGCGCTGTTGAGCGAGGAGAAGGTTAGCGGCACGTCAAGATCGGCTTGTTCCATGGACAGGGTGATGAAAAAGAAACCGAGCAGGGCCAAGGCAATGCCCACCGAACAGATGAGCACATACTTCCAGGTGGCCTCCAGGGCCTTTTTCGAACGGTTGATAAAGATCAGCGGTGCGCTGACCAGGGTGGTGGCTTCAACAGCGATCCAGAAGACGATCGGATGCTCGGCCAGGGCCGCCATGCTCATGGTCGCGAGAAAGAGCAGCATGCAGCCGATGAAGATCGGTTCGCTCTGCATTTCCTGCTCACGCATGTAGAACACGCTGTATGGAGCGATGCACAGGAAGATGAACGACGTGACCACCAGCACCAGCATGCCGGAGGGGGCGCTGCCGAAATAACCGGGCAGCAGGGGGGTAAAGGAGGTCAGCCAGGCGAGCAGGGTCATCTGCAGATGGAGCAGGCCACTGACCACCAGAACGATTCGGCCCAGCTTGATCGGCAAAAAGAGGGCGATCAGACCCGTGAACAGCGGTACACAGAAAATGGATTCGAGCATGGCATCAATCCTTGAGTTGTTCGAGATAGGTGGTGTCGACGTCGTCAAAGGCACGGTTGATGTTGTGAAGGATGATGCCCATGATCATCACTCCGACCAGCAGATCGAGCAGAACGCCGAATTCGACCAGATAGATGTTGTGCTGGTGCTTGGTGAGCGCGGTGCCGACCAGATAGATGCCGTTTTCGAGCATCAGATAGCCGATGACCTGGGTGAGGGCCTTGGTCCGGCTCATCATGAGAAAAAGGCCGCCGCCAAGAGTGGTGATCGCCGTGATCAGCAGATGAAAATAATCGCCCTGGAGGGAGATCGCCAGATGGCGGGTGATGTAGGTCGAAAGGAGGATGAGACCGAGCCCCACGGCGAGCGAGGCGTGGTAGCCGATCAGGGGCTCCACCTCGCGCTTGATGGCGATTCGGGTCAGGGCCATGTAGAGCAGGCCGGGTATGAGCACGGCCTTGATCAGGAACATCAGCTGGAAGAAGAGGATGCCGCTGTTGCTCAACTTCGTCTGGGATTCAATGAAAATGGGGGTGAGCGAAACCAGGGCACCCTGCAGGGCCATGATCTTGATCAGGGCCATCATGCGGCTGGACCCCAGGGACAGAAGGGTCGAGAGGAGAATCAGGACCAGGATGACATCCGTGCTGTTGATCATCACACAAGCTCCATGGTGAGGATGATGGCGAAAAAGGCCAGGGCAAAGGAAGTCAGGATGTACTTGGGAACCAGGTTCATCTTCAACCGGGCAGTGATTGACTCGGTAATGCCGATGGCCAGGTAGACCGCGGTCAGCAGTCCGTAAAACAGCAGGGTGTTGACGATCGGCCCGGCCGGGAACAGCGGCTTGATCAGGCAGGCGACAAAGGAGGCGTAAAAGAACAGCTTGTAGAAGGCCCCCAGTTCGATCAGAGCCAGGTCAGGGCCGCTGTGATCGAGGATCATCACCTCGTGGATCATGGTCAGTTCCAGATGGGTCGCCGGATCGTCCACCGGCACGCGCGAGTTCTCGGCCAGCAGAACCATGAATAAGGCCACGATGACCAGCAACAGCAGGGCGCCCTGGGGGCCGGCAATCGAGATCGAAGGGCTGCCCGAGAAATATCCGGCCAGGCTGAGCGAGCCGCTCATGCGGAAAAAAAGAATCAGAATGACAAAGATCGTCCCTTCCGCAAGGGTGGAGAAAAAGGCCTCGCGGGCCGCGCCCATGCCTTCAAAGGGCGAGGCCGTGTCCAGGGCGGCGACGATGGTAAAAAATCTTCCCAGACCAAGAAGATAAAACAGGACGATCACGTCGCCATGGAAGGCGATCAGCGGCGGAATGCCGGCAAAGGGAAAGAACAGCAGGGCCATGAGCGAGGTGGCGCAGGCAATCGGGGGGCCGAGGCGAAAGACAAAACTGGTGCTGGTGCTGTAGACCGATCCTTTTCGCAGCAGTTTTGCCAAGGTGTAGTATTTGATCAGAAGCGGCGGCCCTTTTTTGCCGGCGAACAAGGCCTTGGTTTTGAGGATGATGCCGGGAAACAGGGGCGCCACCAGCAGTGCCAGGAAAAAAGAGAACAGGGATTCCATATCAGCGACCTTGAATGGGCTTAGACCACCAGCAGGAGGACAGCGATGGTGAGGACAATATAGCCAATGTAGAGTTGAATGTGGCCGTGCTGAATCCAGCGCAGTTTTTCCACACCCTTGAGCAGTGGCCGGATGAGGAGGCAATGGAGACCGAGTTCGGCCACATCCTCGACTTTGCTGACATAGGCGACGCTGCCGGGGAAGATTTTGCCAAGGCCTGGGTAGGTGGTCCGCACCCTGACCAAAGGGCGATGAAATTCGACCAGGCTCCGGGCATAGGATGTGCCGGTGTATTGGATGCGGCTGGTTGCCTGGGTAAAGCCGCAGCCCCAGGTGCCGCTTTGGCTGACGGGCTTGTTCCGGTACAATAGCCAACGGCACCCCATGAGGACAATCAGCAGTCCGAGAAAGAGACGGCCGGCCACGGCAAGATGGTGCGCGATGGTGCCGCTGACCTCTCCCGGGATAGCTGTAAAGGGTTTGAGGCTGGCCAGTCCTGCAAAGGCAAAACGGACAAAGGGTTCCGGCCACAGGCCAATGAGAACGCAGACGAGGGCGAGGAAGACCATGGCCGCGCGCATGGACAAGGCGGCATCGCCTTGTTCTCGGCCGTGGGTGTGGCGCGGTTCGCCGAGCAGGACAATCCCCACGACCTTGGTGAAGCAGCCCGCGGCCAAGCCGCCGATGAGCGCCAACGAGATGATCGCGGCCATGGAGAAGAGAAAGTCGGTGCCGCCCAATACCAGCCCCTGAAACGCGGCGTAGTAGATGAGAAATTCACTGATGAAGCCGTTCAGAGGAGGCAGTCCGGAAATCGCCACCGCGCCGGTGAGAAAGGTGCGGCCGGTGACCGGCATGGTGCGCATCAGCCCGCCCAACTGGTCAAGATGGCGGAGACCGGTGGCCTGGAGAATGGACCCGGCGCCGAGAAAAAGCAGGGATTTGAACAGGGCGTGATTGAGCACGTGCAGTATGCCTCCGGCAAACCCGAAGGCGGCCATGATCCGGTTGCCCGAGGCAAGTCCCAGCATGCCCAGGCCGCAGCCGATAAGAATGATGCCGATGTTTTCGATGCTGTGGTAGGCCAAGAGCCGTTTGAGATCGTGTTTGCCGAGGGCGTACACCACGCCGAGCAGGCCGGAGATCATGCCGAGCACGAGAATGGTCCGGGCAAAAATCGGCGTTGGGCTGTCCAGGAGGAAATAGAAGCGAACAAGGCCATAAATCCCCATCTTGATCATCACCCCGGACATCAGGGCCGAGACATGGCTGGGAGCGGCCGGATGGGCATGGGGAAGCCAGACATGGAGGGGAAACAGGCCGGCCTTGGAGCCAAACCCCGCCAAGGTGAGGCAAAAGACCGCGAGTTTGATGCCTGGGGGGATGGAGCTCATCTGGGCAAAGGCAAGCGAACCGGTCGCCTGGAACACAAGGCCGAAGGCCGCGAAAATGCAGAGCGCGCCGGTTTGGGTGAAGAGCAGGTAGAGATATCCGGCACTCTGGGTTTGCTCCTTTTCCCAGTCATGCATCACCAGGGCAAAAGACGAAAGGGACATCAATTCCCACGCCAGGGCAAAGGTCACCATGTTGTCGGCAAGGGTGACCAGGATCATGGCGATTGTCAGCAGGCTGAAAAAGAAATGGCTGAGAGCTGTTCGCCGGAAATGAGTGGCCTGATCAAGGTAATGGTAGCCGTACAGGGAGATGACCGGCACGAGCAGGAAAACGGGCAGCAGAAAGACCGCCCCGAGCGAATCGAGGGCAAAGGAGAGGGTAAAGGTGTGCAGCCAGGAACAGGAAAAAGTGGCGGTCGCGGGGTGTTGCCAGAAGGTGAACAGGCTGTACAGGCCACCGAGACAACCGGCGCTCAGGAGAGTGGTGTGCAAGGCTTTGCAGCAACGAAACCAGCGGGCGGTCAGGAGCGGGGCAAGACCACTGGCCAGGAGAACGGGCAGGGTCAGCAGCAGAATATCCATCGGGAGTTACCTGCGAGAGAGGATAAGGAAAGTTCGGTCGATCGCGGGGGCGGCCGACAGAAACGGTTTTTTCCCAGGAATGAGGCAGGCCGAGCATGGGGCATGAAGCTCCACGACAGCATGCGTCACCGACAAGGGAAAAAACAGGCCCATGAGAACAGGAAACGGGGATTAAACCGGTAAACCGGGCGGCGTGCCCAGAAAGAGCAGCACTGGGAAACAAGTCGCTCTCCAGGAGGGAAGAGCGAGGAAAAGCGGGGAGGAGAATGCAGAAACAGCTGAACAGCGCCACGCCCCCTTCATCCCCGGCGACGCGGGCATGGAGGGAGCATCAAGCGGCGTGAACCTGCTTGGTTCAAAAGGGGGATCGTCGATCGACATCGCAGGCCCCTTGTTGGCGCGGATTATTTTTCAAAGGAGAAGCCATACCAGGGAACTTCTTCAGACTCCAATCCGGCAGGTTCGATGATGTGACAATCCTCGATCTTGTTCCGCATGTCCAACTGCCAGGCCAAAGCCTCTTGCTTGGAGGCAAAGGGACCGACCGCAGTCAGTTCCGCGGCGTGCAGTCCCATGTTCTCGTAGAGCTTTTCCACCTTATCCTGATGCTGATGAATACCGATCATGAGAGTCATAGTTCACCTCGTGGCGCGGGAGACGGTTGAAATTTTGGGGCACTACCATAGCGCGATCACTGGTCGATGACCAGAAAAAAAGCATGGTCTCGTCATTCTCCCGCTCGGGAACCATGCTTGGTCACCCAGGCGACAACCGACGAGGCCCCATGGTCGAAAGGAGGCGCGGTTCAGGCCCGCTCCAGGTTCACCGCGCGCCGGCCGATCCGGTACGCACCGTTTTTTGAAAGCAGGCGACCGACCAATGGCTCCGGCACATCGACCAAGGTATGGTCCGCTTCCAACCGGATCTTGCCCAATTGAACGGCAGCGACCCCGGAATAATGGGCCAGCGAGGCCACCACATGGTTGACGCCAACCCCATCGGCCCGGCCGACATTGAGCCTGAGCGGCACCATGTCCCTGTCGCGGTCGTGTCCCCGTCGCCCCCCTGGTCCTGTCCCGGCCTGACCGCCACGACGTGGGAAGCGATCATTCTTGCGCTCACGCGGATTGAACTGCTCTTCCTTGATCGGCGTGATCGGATCGATGGGCCGTTTTTTTTCCTCGCCCCGGGCCAGCTTGAGGGCGGCGGCGGCGATATCCTCGGCCTGGTGGCCGGTTTGCAGCAGCATCTCCACCACTTCCCGTTCCCGGCGGCAACGGCCCCGGCGAATCCACACCTCCAACTGCTCCATCAGCAGGGCCTGGCGATGGTTCTCGATCTGCTGGATGGTCGGCAGTTCGGCCCGGGTCAGCTTGTAGCGGGCATAGTCCTCGATCCGGCGGAGAATCCACCGGTCCTTGGGGGTGAGGAGGGAGATGGCGATCCCTTCCCGGCCAGCCCGACCGGTACGACCCACCCGGTGGACATAGACCTCGGGGTCGTCGGGCAGATCGAAGTTGAACACGTGGGAGATGTCGTCGATGTCCAGACCGCGTGCGGCCACGTCGGTGGCCACCAGGACCTTGACCTGGCCGTTGCGAAACCGGTTCAACACCTGGATACGGGCATCCTGGCTGAGGTCACCGTTGAGAGCTTCGGCTGGGAAACCTCGTGAAGTCAGTTGGTTGGCTAATTCGCCGGTTCCAATTCGGGTGCGGGTGAAGATCAGGGCGCTATCGATGGTCTCCATTTCGAACAGTCGGGTCAGGGCCGCCACCTTGTCCTGCTGGTTGACCAGGTAATAGCGCTGTTCGATGGTGGCGCCGGTCAACTGCTTGGGGGTGATGGACACTGTTTCCGGGTCGCGCAGGTAGCGGGCGGACAGGCCCAGGACCCGCTTGGAGATGGTGGCGGAAAAGAGCATGGTCTGACGTTCGGCGGGAATGCGGTCGAGGATCAATTCGATATCCTCGACAAAACCCATGCTCAGCATCTCGTCGGCCTCGTCAAGAACCACGGTCCGCACCGTGGTCAGATCGAGCGTGCCCTGATTCATGAGGTCGAGCAGACGGCCGGGGGTGCCGACGATCACCTCGACGCCCTGGCGTAGACTGCGGATCTGCTGTTGATAGGCCTGGCCGCCATACACAGCCAGCACGGTAATCCCCCGCTGCTGGCCGTATCGCTGGATGGCCTCGGCCACCTGGATGGCCAACTCACGGGTGGGCGCCAGGACCAGGGCCTGGACCCCCTGTTGGCGGGGTGTGATCCGTTGCAGCAGCGGGAGGCCAAAGGCAGCGGTTTTGCCGGTGCCGGTCTGGGCCTGGCCGATCAGGTCGCGGCCTTCGAGCAGCAGCGGAATGGCGGCCTGTTGAATGGGGGTGGGATCGGTAAAACCGAGTTCGGTTACGGTCTGCACCAAATCGGGATGCAGGCCAAAGCGGGCAAAGGTTGCGGTGGTCATCGGGCGACTCCTCACGAGCGGCTATGTCTTGAGCTATCCTGGGGTGGATTCGGCCTTGCGGCCTCTGTCCCTGTTGTCCGTTAACAGATGCCCCATCCGGAAAGTAAGAGCCTGCCTGTCAAACCTGACCGTTCCAGTTTCTATGCTGTGAAAAATAAGCGGGAAAAAGGCGAGCGGTCGACTACAACAAAAAACGCCTGACCAATTTGGCCAGGCAACCGTGGACTATTCAAAACGTTGAAGAAAAATAACGCGTGGCTACGAAAACGCCTTTCTACAGCATATTGCGTGAAAAGGCAAGCATTACTCAGCCAGGCGGTCAGGGCCGGGGGGCACGCACGGGTGGCGGCAGGCATCGACCAGCACCGGCAGGGTGTGGAGGACATCGCCCTGGAGAAACAAATCGGTGAAGCGGCCGGAACTGGTGGAGGATAGCGCCGGTTCCCGGTTGCATTCGATGATCCGGCCGCCGTTTTGTTGGACCATGGCGGGAAGAGCGGCTGCCGGATAGACTTGGGTCGAGGTGCCGATCACCAGCAACAGATCGCAGTCGGCGACGAATTCGTGGATGGCCTCAAGCTCGCGCACCGATTCGCCGAACAGCACCACGTTCGGTTTGAGGGGAAACGAACAGTGCGGGCAGAGCGGCACATCGGGACATTGGTACAGCTCAGGCTCAATGGGACGCAGGTCGCCGCAATGCAGACATTGCAAGTGCTGGTGTTCGCCGTGGATCTCGAACACCCGGCGGCTGCCGGCCTGCTGATGAAGGTTGTCGATGTTCTGGGTAATCACTCCCTGAAGCCAGCCATGCTGTTCCAGTTCGGCCAGGGCCAGGTGGGCGGCGTTGGGTTTTTTCCCGATCAGAACTTTCCCCAGGGCGCGGAAGAGTTCCCAGGCCTTGGCCGGGTTGCGGTAAAAAACATCGAGAGTGGCATACTCTTCCGGCGAGAACACGGTCCATAAGCCCCCGGGGCTGCGGAAATCAGGGATGCCGCTGCCCACCGAGATGCCGGCGCCGGTCAGGGCCACGGCATGTCTTGCCGTCCGCACGGCAACGGCGGCGGCAGCGAAACGATCCGCAAGCTGTTTTGGGGCAAGGGATTTCATGGAAGAGGCCTGTCCGCGGGATATGGCGTGTCAGGACAACCGAAGCCGATCAATGGAGAACCGTGGCCGGCGAACCGTCAACGAAGGCCCCCCCGATGCGGCTGCCCCAATCATAGTGGCGGACCCTGATGATCCGTTCCACCTCATGATCCGAATCGGCGACCGGACGGTAGCGGACAATGATCCGGTCATCCTGTCTGATCGGCACTCCCTCGTCGATGAGCAGGAGGAGACCACCGTTGGACTGGTCGGCGACCACGCATTGCCGCGCCCTGGCCAGAGGGGTGGAGAGGGCGCGAAAGGTAGCGGCAATATTGGTTGCCTGCCGGTAATCTTGGCGGAATTCGAGATCCACGGAAAAGACTTCGCCACAGGGACAGTTGACCTTGAGCGAATGTTTCCTGCCACGGAGCGCGGCAACGGACATGGCATTGATCTGTCCACAGGCAATGCATCTGACCGTGACCGAGTCCTGCCGGCTGACGAAATATTTTTGCCGTTTTTCCTTGTCCATGGAGCGGTTCTCCTTCCAAGTCAACACCATCAACCGTGATTCGGTTCGCGCAAAAGCATGAGTGGGCAGCCGTGCATGCACGCTTTTGCCGTGCGGCGAGAGTAAAATATTCTCAGGGGCGCGTTTTGAGGAAAACCTCGCTGTACGCCTTGCGATACTGCTCGATACTGCCGGCATCGAGCCACCGTTCGTAAGCGGCCCGGTATCGTTCTGTGGGCCGCTGTTCGAGGAGGATCGCGTTGATCTTCTCGATCATCTCCTTTCCCCAGGCGTTTTTCGAACATCCGACCGAACTCATCCATCCATCGTAGTTTTGCAAATTTTCCGCCAGGGTCAGGGTGAGCACCTGACCCCTGATGCCCATTTGCTCGGCTTGGTACAGGGCCTCTTCCGGCAGGCCGATGATGCCGTCAAGGCGATTGCGCAACAGCATTTGAAAGAGATTGAAGGAAAGCTCCTGGCCGGTGAATTCGACCAGATTGCCCTGGCCTTTGTGCTGCTCGAGAATGGCGTCCAAGGTTTTGCCGTAGGAACGATCCTTGGCCAGGCCAATCATCAACCCTTTGTTGGCCAGTACGTCTGCCAAGGGGACCGTTGTTTGATGGCCGAAGTTGGCGATATTTTCCTTTTTGATGATCAGCACCGGTGGAAGGGTGATGAAGCTGGGTATGGAGAAATACATGAATGCGTCCCGTTCCGCCGTCTTGTAGAGCCCCGCGCTGCACACCTTTTCCCCTTGCTTGAATTTGTAGAAATGGCGGGTGATGTTGGTAATGACCTCCTCATGCTCGTAATCGCTCAGGTGTTCCTGGAGAATATCGGTCACTATGTCGCCATAGCCCTGTTCTTGGTTGGCGCCGCTTTGAATGTAAAAAGGAGGAAAAACCGCCTCCATCCATGTGACCGTGTCCTTGGCCGGCAATGGTGAGGGGATGCATAGCAACAGGAGTACAAGCATTCTGCTGGCCAAGGAGGGACGACGATGGACCATAGAGGCTTCTCGAATCATACGGGCAAGGCTTTTGGGTTGAAGATTGTATCTACTCAACTGTGTACCGAACGGGCCAAATTCCTGTCAAGCAGATTTCCTTGCCGCCTGGAAGAGATTGTGCGGCAAGGGCGAACCCCAATCCGGTCGACGCCGACGAAAACGGCTTCCCTGTCAATTGGTGCGGTTTGCGGCGGGATCGGTTGCCAGGGCCGCCTGCTGGACAGCGGTCAGTTGCCGGTCCACCGTCCCCTTGTTGAAAAACAGTCTGATCAGGAGTCCCCCATAGGCAAGGACCGCCAGTATGGCGACCCACGGGAAAAAGTATCCCAAGGGACAAAGGACCAGTACGGTGAGCCAATGGAGGAGTATCACCGGCCGGGAATGCAGCTTGAGGGGGAAATCTCCGTGTCGGCTGATCACCGCCAGGCCGCTCAGGTTCCAGCCATAGAGGGCGGTGAAGGCGTGCAACCGCAGCAGGGGAACGCTGTGTTCCGGGGTGTAATAGCTGGAAAAGGAAAGCAGGATATAGGCGATGCCGGTGATCGAGGTGATGAGGAGAAACAGAATCCCCGAGGTGAGAAAGGCCTTCTGCTGCAAGGGCATGCCCTCGTACCAGTACAGGTACAGGATGAGGCCCACGGTCAAGAACAGCAGGGTGGCGATGGCCACTTGGGAGGCGAACAAGCCAGCAAGGATGAAGCCGAAAAAGACGATTACCCCAAGGTTGATGATCCAGAAGGCAGCCTCCTTGAGCAGGGCGGTCAGGCGGACGGCCTCGCGCTTCATCAGGGTGAAGATGACCGACATGGAAATCAGCGATATCGGAAAGGAGAAGCCAAGGAAAAAGGTGTCGAGCTTCAGTTTCTCGATGGCAAACCACTGCAGGTAGACCGAGTTGAGGATCACCGGGCTGGAGAAGCTCAGCCCCAAGGAAAGGCAGAGTAGGGCCGCCTGATGAAATTTGCGCGGTACCGGCTCGCGGGGGGAAAAAAGGGCTCGGGGAAAGCGGCTGCCGAAGTGGTCGACGCGGACCTGTTCGATCAGGGCTGCCAGCAATAGGGGGATGATCAGGGTCGGCACATACCAGTGGAAAAAGGCACAGAGGGCAAAGGCCAAGGCCAGGATCAGGAACGCTTGGCCACGATGGGACAGCGATGGCTTCCCTTCGGTAAAGTAGACCAGGAGGGTGCCGCCGCTGCACAGGTTGAAGAGAAAGATATGCAGCCGCTCGAAATTGAGAACCGAGGGCGGCACCAGGTGATGGAGGAATCCGCAGGCCAGGGCCGTGGTCATCATGATCAGGAGGATGGTTTTTAATTGCCAGCTCACGGTCTGGCGCTCCTTGCCGTGTCCGTGCACCTGCCGAGCAGATGGCGCAAGGCCGTTTCCAGATCAGCATGCCGGAAGAGGTAGCCGGACCGCTGCAGTTTGTCAGTTGATACCCGGCATCCGCCGAGAAGGACCTCGGTGGCCATTTGGCCGTAGAGGGTGTGCAGCAGCCCAGCGGGAAGCGGCGGCAGCAAGGGCCGATGCATCACCCGGGCCAGGGTCTGCAGCAGCAGGGCATTGGTCACCGGTCGGGGCGCGGCGATATTGACCGGACCGATCAGGCTGTCGCAGCTCAGGGCGTGGAGGACGGCGCCGACCATGTCGTTGATGCCGATCCAGCTGATGTATTGTTCGCCGCTGCCGAAACGGCGGCAAAAGCCGAGCGGCGAGGTGGCGAGCAGTCGGCGGAGCGCTCCGCCCCGGGGGCTGAGCACCACGCCGATGCGCATGAACACGGTACGAATGCCGGCCTCTTCCGCCGGTCGGGCCGACTGCTCCCACAGGGCGCAGACATCGGAGATGAAATCCGCGCCGGCCGGGGCTTCCTCGCGCATGCAACAGTCCAGACAGTTACCGTAGAATCCCACCGCCGAGGCACTGAGCAGGACCTTGGGCCGTACCGGCAGAGCGGCGATGGTGCGGGCGATCAGGCCGGTACCTTGCACCCGGCTGTCGACCACGCGCCTTTTTTTGTCCGTGGTCCAGCGGCCCTCGCCGATATTGTCGCCGGCCAGATGGATGACCCCGTCAAAGGCGGGCAGGCCCGTCAGGTTGAGTTGACCGTCTTCCGGATTCCAGTGGATTTCACCTCGGCTGCGGTCAGGCCTCCGGCGCACCAGGGTCCACACCTCGTGGCCGCCGGTGGTCAACAGGGGCCGCAGGGCCGAACCGAGCACACCGCTGGCACCGCTGATCAGTACTCGCAACGGCCGGGCGCTGCAACGCTGGTGGAGCAGCAGGTCATCGCGCAGGGTGGCATGACGGTAGCGAAACACCCGCTCCAGGGTCTGGTCGACCCTTGTTGCCGTGAATCCGGGCAGCAGGGCCTGGCCGGGCAGGGCATAGTCGATCCGATCCTCGAGCAGGGCGCCATTGGCTGTATCGATAAAGCGGTGCGTGTGGGTCCAACGGGCAAAGGGACCGCGTTCTTGCACATCGCGAAACATCTGGCCCGGGACATTGTTGATGTGGCGGGCGTGCCAGCGGTAGGGCACCGGCCCGGCGTGCATGGCCAGCACCACCCGGCCACCCGGATCGAGGGAGCCGGTACGTTCCAGAACCCGGGTCGATTCCCAGGGCGGGATCAACCGCTCCAGCGCCCCGGGCCGGGCATGCCAATCGTACAGTTCGCGGGCGGTACAGGGAAAGTGCGAGGCGTAGGTGAAACGGTGCTCAGCCACCGACAATCTCCCGCAGGGCCGGCTGCAGTTCGGGATAGGTGAACAGGTAACCGTTTTCGGTCAGTGCCCGGGGGATCACCTTTTGTCCTTGGAGCAGTGATCGGCCAAATTCACCGAGAACCAGCTTCATCACGAACGCCGGAGTAGGCAGCAGGGCCGGACGGTGCAGGGCGGCGCCCAATTGGCGGGCAAAGTCTTTCTGCCGCACCGGCTGCGGGGCCGTGAAGTTGAACGGACCGCGGCACTCCTCGGCGGTGAGCAGGAAACACATGGCCCCGACCAGATCGTCAAGATGGATCCAGGGAAACCATTGCTGACCGCTGCCGATCGGTCCACCCAGCCCCAGCTGAAACGGCGTCTTCATTGTGGCGAGGGCACCACCGCCCTTGCCCAGGACCACGCCGAAGCGCATCAGCACCACCCTTGCCCCCTTGTTCGCCGCTTTCCCCGCCTCGGTCTCCCAGTCGAGGCAGACCTGGGCGAGAAAGTCCTGTCCCGGACCGCTGGTTTCGGTCTTCTCGTCGTCGCCGCCGTCGCCGTAATAGCCGGCCGCCGAGGTGCTCAGCAACACCGTTTCGGCCGTTGCCGGCAGGGCGTCCACCAGATTGCGGGTGGTCAGGATCCGGCTGTCGTAGATGGCCTTTTTATAGGATTCGGTCCAGAGGTTGAAGACCGAGCGGCCGGTGAGATTGATCAGCGCGTCCTGCTCCGCCACACGCCGCTGCCAGTCACCCGGGCGGGTCGTGTCGGCGGCAACGTAGGCAAGCTGGGGATGGGGGGCAAGCCGGCAATGGCGGCTGCTGCCCAGCACCGTGACCTCATGTCCTTGTTCCAACAATCGTCGGCTGACGGCGGCACCGACAAAACCGGTTCCTCCGGTGATCAGTATCTTCATGGGCATCCTCCTTGTCAGGAAAAGGGCAGGCAACGCGGGAACTGTTTGTATGAACTATGAATAATCATCGGCATGAGCCGAGGCAAAGGGAAAGGGACTCTGGACACACCGCTCTCCGTCTGTTTCCCCTACTTGACGAAAAAGAGCAGGATCTCGATGGCGATGAGAATGATGATGATCCATTCCAGCATGCTCGAATGGCTGTGTTTCTGCTCGTCGGCCATCATCTCCAGCAGTTCCTGGATGACCTCAAGCCGATTTTTCAGCACCGTGGCGCGCGGTGTGATTTCCAGATAACGGGAAAGGGCGAGGTAATAGTGTTCCAGCTCGGGATACTCCCAAATGAATTCCGGGGTATCCAGCAGGTTGAACTGCAGGATGATATGCGATTTTTCCAGATAGACCCGGCCGCGCTCCCTGGCCAGTTGGGTACGGGACAGGGAGATCGCCCCCTTTTTGGCCAGGGTTTCGGGGATGTATTTGGTTTTGGTGATCGTGTCCTCGATCGAGGCCTCGAACGAGGCCAGTTTGGTCGATTGGGCCAAGGCATGGCTGAGAGACAAGCAGGTCAGCTCGGAGACATCGTCGACCACGATCAGGTCGTTGCGGATGCGGATCCCTTCGTCGGTGCCGTGTTGATAGGTCAATTCCTCCTCGACAAAGGGGTCCAAAGGGTTGATCGCGAACTTGAGCAGTTGGTCGATCAATCGCTTTTCCGCTTCGTACTCGTACTGGAACAGCACGCAAACGCCGTAGTCAAAGAGAACGGCATAGACTTCCTCAGCGGGACTGAGAACGATGACGTTGCGCATCAGCGACGCATGCATCTGGCGGGAAAGGAATTCGTAGAGCGCGTCAAATTGGAATCGTTCGGCGATGCAGAGGGCGCGGATGTTGTTCATGGGCGCAGGGGGCGAAAAGACAGAAGGTCCGGGCTCAGCCGGCTTGTGCAGCCGATGGGGATCACTCGCTGCCGTTGGCGCTATGCTTATTTTTTTGTCGCATTTCCGGGTAGTATTTTTCTATGCATTCCGGACAGATGCCGTGAGTGAACTCGGTTTTGGCCCGTTCTTGCACGAAATGTTTGATGTCCTCCCAGAATTCCGAGTCCATGCGGATTTTGCCGCAGGACGCACATACCGGCAGGATGCTTTCCAGGTAGCTGACCCGGAGCAGCAATTTGTAGGTGTGGCGGATGATCACCGCGCCGATGATGCCGATGATGATGCTTTCAAAAAAAGATTCCCGCCAGTTGATCGGCGTGGCCTCGCCTCCGAGAATGAGGAAGGGAATGTCGAGGATTTCATCGATCCAGGTCACGGCAATGATGAAAAGAATGGCAATGGCCTCGTACCAGCTGACCTTTTTGGCGATCATGTTTTGGCGGGACTGTTCCATGGAATGATCCTCTGGGCATTGGCTCCATTGGGAGGGGGGCATCCTCGACGGCGCGGGTGAGGTGTGAGGAACCTTGCTCATCGGCTACCCGGCACTGTGCGGATGATTGAAACATCATACAGTGTTTTCAACAGGATGCACAGGAGAAAAGCTGTTCTGTGCTTCCCTGTGGCCGGCCCTCTGGAGATTGCGTCTCTCGTCGGGCGTTCAGTCCTCCGCCTTGCCGGCGACAGCCTCCTGGGAGCTCACCAGGCCGTGAGTTTTGAGTTTGCGCCACAACGTGGTGCGGCCCCAGCCGAGGATCTCCGCCGCCTTGGAACGGTTTCCCCGGGTCTGGGTGAGAGTGTCGATGATCAGCTCCTTTTCGATGGCCAGCCAGTCCTTGCCTACAGCCTGCGGTTGGGACGCGACGGCTTGCGGGCTGGGCGTCACCGGTGTGGGTGGGGTGACCGGGGTCAGCCGGGCGAACAGGTATTTGGGCAGATGCTCGACCTCGATCCGGTGATTCTGGCAGATGTTGACGCAGTACTCGACGATGTTGCGCAGCTCGCGGATATTGCCCGGATACGGGTAATCCATCAGGAGTTGGAGGGCCTCGTCGCTGAAGGTCTTGGCGCTGTTGCCAGAACGCTCGGCAAAGAGCCGGAGGAAGTGATTGAGCAGGAAGCGGGTGTCCGATTCCCGTTCCCGCAGCGGCGGCAGGTGGAGGTGAAGAACGTTGAGCCGATAATAAAGATCCTCGCGGAACTCACCGGCCGCCACCCGCTGTTTGAGGGGCCGGTGGGTCGCGGCGATGATGCGGACATCGACCTTGATTTTTTTATCGCCGCCCAGGGGAAAGAATTCCCGGTCATCGAGGACCGACAGCAGTTTGACCTGGAGCGGCAGGGGCATGTCGCCGATCTCGGTGAGAAACAGGGTGCCGCCCTGGGCGAGGCGGAACATGCCTGGTTTGTCTTTGACCGCGCCGGTGAAGGCGCCCTTGACGTACCCGAACAGTTCGGATTCAAGCAACGATTCGGGCAGGGCGCCGCAGTTGATTTTGATGAAGGGTTTGCCCGCCCGGTTGGAGCGCTTGTGGATGGCCTCGGCCACCTTGTCCTTGCCGGTGCCGGTCTCGCCGGTGATCAGCACCGAGGCCTCGGTGTGGGCCATGAGGGGGATCAATTCAAAAACTTCGCGCATTTTGGGGCTCTGACCGATGATCGAGTCAGTTACGTCCTGGTCCGAGCCCAATCCGGCGGAGGCGACCACCGCTGATAGATCATCGAGCACGATGACCAGGCCGACTGTTTCCTCTCCGCTGCCGCGCAGGGGGGAGATGGTGAACTGCATCGGCAGCTTACGGCGATCGCGACTGACAATGTCTCCTTCGATCACCAGCGGCTCGCCACTGGCCAGAACTTCGCGAAAGGTCCGACCGCGATGGGCAATGTTGGAGCGAAGGACAAAATCGATATACACCCCTTTGACGTCAGCTAGGGCAAGACCGGTGAGCGCTTCGAGAAATTCATTGATCACCACGATCTTCAGTTCCCGGTCGATCACCGCAATTCCATGGGGGATCGAGTCGAGCAGGTTGCCGACCGCAATGTCGGGGAAATGGCTGAAAAATTCGTCGTTCATTGGTCGGGTCGTCAAAGGATGGCGCAGGCGGCGGGCCGTGTAGGGGGCAGCAGATTACTGGCAATCAACATGGCTGATGACGATGCGGGGCGCATCCAGGGGGATCGTTTCTGGTTCGATGCGTTGCAGTTCCTCGATGTTCCAGTTGCCGTTCTTCGCCAACAGATGCAGGGCTTCGTCCCTGGACCGAGCCAGCACCGTGACGTCGGCCTGCAGGTAATTCTCTCGGTGGATGTGCGGTTCATCGAGCATGGACCAGCTGGAAAAACGCTTGCTGTGACGCCAGATATACAGGTGCATCTTCGTTCTCCGCATGGGGGCGATGTGGAATGGGCAGGGCAGCCGCAGAAGTCTACCCTTTTGTGCCCGGCAGTGCAAACCCTAGCTTCCCTCCAGAGTGGGGAAAGTGTTCGACGTTGATCTTTTTTGACGATGGTTTATAACTGCGCACAGAGAATTTTCCAGGAATTGGCAGTGGGATTCGTTCGGCAGCAGTCTGGCCACAAGGAGAGGAATGGACATACTGATCATCGGTGCCGGCGCCATGGGCGGTCTGTTCGGGGCGCTGCTCGCTCCGGTGGCATCGGTGCGCCTCTACACCACCAACAGCACCCATGCCCGGGTCATCAATCGGGATGGCTTGATGCTGACGGAAATGGACGGGACAACACACACCGTCCGCATCCGCGTGTGCGCCGCCCCTGACGACTGTGGCCGCCAGGCCGACCTGGTTCTCCTCTGCACCAAGGCCCAGGCCACCCATGCGGCTGCGGTAACCGCCCGAATGCTCCTGGCCGAGCAAGGGCTGGTCCTCACCCTGCAGAACGGCTTGGGCAATCTGGAGCAGATCGCCGCCGTGGTCGGCCCAGCGCGGGCCGCCGCCGGCATCACCGCCCAAGCAGCCACCCTGCTGGCCCCTGGTCATGTCCGCCATGCCGGATGCGGGGCAACCGTGCTTGCCGCCGGCCCGGGGCAAGAGGGGCAGCAAGCAAAAATTGCGGCCATTGCCGAACTGTTCAACCGGGCAGGGATCGACACCCGCATCTCCAAGGACAGCGTCAGCCTTGTGTGGTCCAAACTGATCGTCAATGTCGGCATCAATGCCCTGGCTGCCCTGTTGCGCGTGCCCAATGGCGTCCTGGCCCAAATGCCGGCATGCGCGATGCTCATGAACCAGGCCGTGGACGAGGCTGTGGCCGTTGCCAGGGCGCTGCGGATTCCCATGGATTACGAGGCGCAGCGTGAGCGGGTCAGGGAGGTCTGCCTGTTGACCGGCGCCAACCAGGCATCCATGCTCCAGGATATCCTCCGGGGCGCGACCACCGAGATCGAGGCCATCAACGGCGCCATAGTCGCCAAGGGGCGTGAAGTCGGCGTGCCCACCCCGGTCAACCTGCTGCTCACCCAGTTGATCACGGCCCTGGAAGCAACCGCCTCCCAGCGAATAGAATGTTCATCCTCACAGCGGCCCTCGCGAGCCAAGGAGACTTCATGCACCAGAAAAAGCTGACCATCCCTGACCTCAGAAATCGCAAAAACGGTACACCCATTGCCGAAATCACCGCCTATGACTATCCTTGGGCCAAGGCGGCGGACGCAGCCGGGATTGACGTCGTGTTGGTGGGGGACAGTTTGGGCATGGTGGTGCTGGGCTATCCGGACACGGTCTCGGTGACCATGGAAGAGATGATCCACCACACCAAGGCGGTGGTGCGCGGTGTCGAACGCGCCCTGGTGATCACCGACATGCCCTTTGGCTCCTATAACAGCTCGATTCCGGCGGCCATCAACAACGCCACCCGCATTCTCAAGGAGGGCCGGGCCGATGCGGTCAAAATCGAGGGCGGCGTGACCATGGCGCCGACCGTGGCGGCCATCGTCAACGCCGGCATTCCGGTGCAAGGCCATATCGGCTTGACGCCGCAGACCGCCACCAGCCTCGGCGGTTTCAAAGTGCAGGGCAAGAGCGCCCAAGCGGCCCGACAGTTGCTCGAGGATGCCCGTGCCCTTGAAGAGGCTGGATGCTTCTCCATCGTCCTTGAGGCCATTCCCGCCCCCCTGGCCGAGCACATCACCCGCGAGATTTCCATCCCCACCATCGGTATCGGCGCTGGACCGGGCTGCGACGGCCAGGTCCTGGTGATTCATGACCTGGTCGGCATGTACGACCGGTTTACCCCCAAATTTGTCAAGCAGTATATCAAAATCAACGGCCCGGTCATCGAGGCCCTTGCCCAGTACAAGGCCGAGGTGGAAAACCGCGTCTTTCCGACCGAGGCCCATAGCTTTTCCATGAAACCGGAAGAGATGGACAAATTGCTGCGGTTGTATTGACGGGATCGTTCCTGGGTAGAGCACGGATGGCATGAATATTCTGCATATTATCACCGGGCTTGCCGACGGCGGAGCGGAAGGCGTTTTGTTTCGGCTCTGTGTCCACGACAGGCAAAATTGCCACACCGTCATTTCCTTGACCGATAGGGGGAAATACGGCGATCGATTGGAACGGGCCGGTGTTTCGGTCTACTGTTTGCAAATGCCACGGGGACGATTGAGACTTTCTGCCCTGTGGAGGTTGTGGTCCCTTGTGCGCACCCTCCGGCCGGACATTGTCCAGACATGGATGTATCACGCCAACATCCTTGGTGGTGTCATCGCTCGCCTTGCGGGAAATCATGCCGTGTTCTGGGGGATTCGCCATTCGGATTTTCAACCGGGAACGACACGGTGGAGTACCGTCGTCATCGCCCGCCTCGGTGCCATCCTGTCGCGCTGGATTCCCGCAGGTATTGTGTTTTGCTCGGTCAATGCATCTGAACTACACAAAGCACTCGGATATGACGGGAAAAAGGTGACGGTTATTCCCAATGGCTACGATTGTGCGGAATTTTCGCCCGATTCAGCTGCCCGCTCCGCCATGCGAACCGCCTGCTGGGGGGGCGGGCATGCAATTCCTGTTATTGGCATGGTTGCCCGATTTAATCCGCAGAAGGATCATCGTACCCTGCTACAGGCCTTGATGATTTTGTCGAAGCGATCGTGTCCGTTCCGTTGTGTGCTGGTGGGCACGGGCATGGATCGACATCAAGAGGCGTTGATGCATGCCATCCGGGAAGCCGGAATTGAACATCAGGTGATGCTTCTCGGGCAGCGGGACGATATTCCCGCGGTTATGAATGCGTTGGACCTGCACGTGTTGAGCAGCGTTGGCGGCGAGGCCTTTCCCAACGTGGTTGCGGAAGCCATGGCGTGCGCAACCCCCTGTGTGGTGACCGATGTGGGAGACGCGGCTGAGATTGTCGGCGATACGGGATGGGTGGTGCCGCCAGCAAATCCAGAACAGTTGGCGACGGCTCTGGCCGGAGCATTGCAGGAAATGCAGGATAGGTTTGCATGGGAACAACGCAGGCAGGCGGCGCGTCAGCGTATTGTCGGGCGTTTTCTTCTCGAGACAATGGTTCGCGCCTATCGGGATTTATGGATGGGGCACAACGTCTGACGAGAAACGGCCTGTACGTTCTCCTGATACACTAGAGGAATGCTGTTGGATACGATACTTTTTGTGGTTGCTGAAGACTCGTACTTTGTGTCGCATCGTCTTCATTTGGCTCAACATGCCCTCGATAATGGATATAGGGTTGTATTGATAACCCATGGTAATAAATATAAAGAGATTATAGAAAAAAAAGGAATTAATGTTTACAATTGGAATATTAATAGAAGTTCTATCAATATAATTCTTGAGGTGTATTCCATTGTCAAGTTGCGCCAAATGATCAAGGATATTCGACCGAAGATTGTTCATGCAGTGGCAATGAAGCCAGTATTGTATTCTTCGATAGCGTGCAAGGGAATAGATGCAATACGATGTGTTTTTGCTTTAGGGGGACTTGGTTTTATCTTTTCTTCTCAAAAAAGATATGCCCGATTCATTCGTCCCCTTATCATAATTGCGCTTCGTTATGCCTTAAGTGGCAAAAAAAATCGGTTGATATTGCAAAATATTGATGATCAACACGTCATCATAAGGCATCGTATCATTGCAGAAGAGCAGATTCGATTGATACGCGGCGCCGGTGTCAACACATCGATTTTTTCCCCTCAACCGGAGGCTGTCGGGCTGCCCCTGGTGGTCCTGCCAGGGCGCATGCTATGGGATAAGGGGATCGGCGATTTTGTCGAATGTGCTCGCGCCATCAAGGCAAAGGGGATAGCGGCTCGTTTTGCCCTAGTGGGTGACCCTGACGAGCATAATCCCGAATGCGTGCCAAGAGGCCAACTCGAAGCATGGAAAAAGGAAGGCGTTGTCGAATGGTGGGGGTATTGTGATGACATGCCTGAGGTGCTGCGGCAGGCGGCAATCGTTTGCCTGCCATCCTATGGCGAGGGGCTTCCCAAGGCGTTGCTCGAAGCCGCGAGCTGCGGGCGACCAATTGTCACCTATGATGTTTCCGGATGCCGTGAAGTGGTGGTCCACGAGCGGAACGGTCTTCTGGTTCCACTGAAGGATGGCAGGGCTCTGGCCGCGGCAGTGGAAAAATTACTCCATGATCCGGAGCTCAGGATGCGGATGGGACGCTTTGGGCGGGAGATGGTCATCGCAGAGTTTGCTGAGGAACGAATCGCGCGGGAAACCATGCGGGTTTGGGAAGAGGTAAGAGGGTGAGGGTTCTGGTCACCGGGGCGAATGGTTTTCTCGGCAGGGCCGTGGTGGAACGGCTGGCTTGGAGCGTCCTCGCTGCTCCGTGTTCTTCTGCATCGTGTTCAGCGGCAGGAGAAGAAAATTATCTCGTTCGAGCCGCTGCCCGGCAAAGAATCCCCTCCATGGATGGGCGGGTGGAGCAGGTAACGGTGGGCGCGTTATGCGGGCAGACAGAGTGGGGCCATGCCCTTGCCGGCGTTGACGCAGTCATCCACACTGCCGCGAAGGTGCACGTGCTGGCCGACAGCGGGAGCAGGGCTTTATCCGAGTACCGGGTCGTCAATACAGAGGGAACGCTCAACCTGGCCCGTCAGGCTGCGGCGGCCGGGGCCAAGCGCTTCATTTTTCTCAGTTCGGTCAAGGTGAATGGTGAATGTTCTCCACCAGGTCGACCGTTTACCGAGCAAGATGCTCCGAATCCGCAAGACGCCTACAGCATTTCCAAATATGAAGCCGAGGTTGGCTTGTCCCGGATTGCGGCCCAAAGCGGCATGGCTGTGACTGTCATCCGCCCTCCCTTGGTGTACGGTCCAGGGGTCAAGGCGAATTTTCGCCGGATGATGGACTGGGTTGCCAGGGGGCTGCCTCTGCCTCTGGGAGCGTTGCACAACCGGCGCAGTCTGCTCGCCCTCGACAATCTCGTTGATTTTATCGTTACCTGCCTCGGGCATCCCGCCGCCGCCAATCAGGTCTTTTTCGTTGCCGATGGCCACGATCTGTCCACGGCGGAACTCTTGGTCAATGTCGGCCAGGCGTTGGGCACGCCGGCACGCTTGCTGCCCGTGCCACCGTCCATCCTCAAGGGCGGGGCTGCGCTCCTGGGAAAAACGGATATGTGGCGGCGCTTGTGCATGTCGTTGCAGGTTGATATCAGCAAGGCGCGCGAAGTGCTGGGATGGCTGCCGCCGATCAGCGTCAACGAAGGAATGCGGCGGGCTGCCGCAGGGTTTTTGCATGAAAAGAATGATTGATGTCGTGATGGCCCTTTGCCTGGCCGCGGTGTTGGCCCTGCCGATGGCAGTGGTGGCCCTGTTGATTAAGCTCACCTCGAAAGGGCCCGTCCTGTACTGGTCCGATCGGGTCGGGAGAGACAACGCCCTCTTCAAAATGCCCAAATTTCGCACCATGCAGGTCAACACCCCGGTGGTGGCCACGCATTTGCTCGAAAATCCCGATCATTATCTCACGGTGATCGGCAAATTTCTGCGCAAAAGCAGCTTGGATGAATTGCCGCAGTTGTTCAGCATTATCAAGGGAGATATGAGCTTTGTCGGTCCCCGGCCGGCATTGTTCAATCAAGACGACCTCATTGAACTGCGGACTCGAAAGGGCATCCATCGATTGACGCCAGGTCTCACTGGATGGGCGCAGATCAACGGCAGGGATGATCTGCCCATTCCAGTGAAGGTTGGCTATGACGAATACTATCTGCAACACCGATCCCTCCTGCTCGACCTGCACATCCTTTTCAGGACCTTTGTGAAGGTGGCCAGGCAAGAAGGGGTTGTCCACTGACCCTGCCGAAAAAGAAGTCGGCCTATTTCACTTCCTCGGTGATCTGTTCCCATATGGGGCCTGCCGCGGTGTCGACGATGGTCACCCCTTTGCGCAGCAGCTCTTCACGGGCTGAATCGGCGGCAGTCCAGTCCTTGAGCTGCCGGGCGCGTTCGCGTTGGCGAATGAGCCGATCAATTTCGGGCGTCAGGGGGCAATGTTCCAGGCGGAGCACCCCGAGCACCGTGTTCACCATCCGTAACGCCTCAAGCACATCGTTTTTCTGGTCGCGGTCCAGCTGCCGGGCTTGAACCACCGGATTGGTCTGTTTGATGAAGTTGAACAGGGCACCGATGGCCCCGGAGATGTTCAGATCATCGTTGATCGCGTCATGAAACCGCTGCTCCAGCTCGGAGACATAGCTGGCCAGTTCGGGATGGGGCAGTCCCGCCGGCAGACAGAGGAGTTTGCGGGTATATTCGTCGATTCGCCGCAGCGCGGTGCGTGCCGCGTTCAGCCGCTTGAAGGAGAAGAGCAGCGGTTTGCGGTAATGGACGCCCAGGAGCATGAATCGCAGTTCCCGGCCGCCGTAGCCCCTGTCCAGCACCTCGCGCAGGGTGACCACGTTGCCGGTTTCCTTGGCCATTTTGCGGCCGTCCATGAGCAGTTGACCGGAGTGGAGCCAGTAGTTGGCCAGCGGTTTGCCGGTCAGGGCCTCGGCGATGGCGATCTCGTTTTCGTGATGAGGAAAGAGCAGATCCTGGCTGGCGGTGTGGATGTCGATGGTTTCCCCGAGATAGTTGGTCGACATGGCCGAGCACTCGATATGCCAGCCGGGGCGGATATTGCCCCAGTCGGTTTCGTAGAAAATGCCCTTTTTCAGCTCCGCCAGGGTGGACCGCTTGAGCAGGGTGAAGTCGCGGGGGTTGTCCTTCTCGTAGTTGTCGAGGTCCACGGTCTGGCCGATCTTGATTTTGCTCAAGTCGATTCCCGAGAGGCGGCCGTAGTGTTTGAATTTGGAAATATCGAAATAGATCGACCCGAGTTTCTCGTAAGCATATCCTTTGTGGATCAGGTCGTGGGCGATTTCGATCATGTGGCCGACATGCTCGGAGGCGAGCGGATAGCCGGTGGCCTGCTGCACGTTGAGGGCCTCGATGGCCTGCTTGAACTCGTCGATGTATCGTCCCGTGAACTCGCGCAGGTCAGCGCCGGCGTCAATGGCGCCGGTGATGGTGTTGTCGTCGAGATCGGTGAAGTTCATGTACAGTTCGACCGCGTACCCCTGGGCGAGGAGGGAGCGGTTGATGAGATCGGCAACGATGAGGCGGCGGCAGTGGGCGATGTTGGGCGATTCGGCGGCGGTCGGCCCACAGGCATAGAGGGTCACTCGGTTGTCGCGAATCGGTTGGAAGACCTCTTTTTTCCGGGTCATGGTGTTGAACAACCGCAGCTGCGACGCCTCTTCCTTGCTCTTGGCCGGCTGTTTGAACAGTGGGGTGCTCAGGTAGCGTTCACCGCCGTCGGGCAGGATGACGACGATGCATCCCCCGTCGATTTCCCGGGCCCGCTCCATGGCGACAAACATGGCCGCGCCGCTGCTCATGCCGGCAAAAACGCCCTCCTCGGCGGCCAGGCGGCGAACGGTGGCAAAGGCATCCGCATCGGCCACGTTGACGATGGCATGGGGCAGGGTTTTGTCGAAGATGCCGGGTTTGTAGGACTCCTTCATGTTCTTCAGCCCCTGGATCTTGTGGCCGGGATGAGGTTCCACGGCAATCACCCGCACCTCGGGATGGTGGTCGCGGAACCAGCGGGACAGTCCCATGGCCGTGCCCGAGGTGCCCAAGGTGACGATGATGTCGGTGACCTTGCCCTCTGTCTGTTGCCAGATCTCTGGCGCGGTCGAGGTGTAATGGGCTTGCCAGTTGGCGGGGTTGTTGAATTGGTCGGCGAGAAAGTAGCGGTCAGGATGTTCGCGGGCCAGGGCATAGGCCTTCTCGATCGCTCCGTCGGTGGCCCGCTTGGCCGGAGTGAGGATGATCTCCGCGCCGTAGGCCTGCATGATCAGCCGTCGCTCGATGGACGCCGATTCCGGCATGATCAGCTGGCAACGGTACTGTTTGGCCGCGCACACCATGGCCATGCCGATACCGGTATTGCCGCTGGTGGCTTCGAGGAGGATCTTGTCGCGGGTCAGTTCGCCGCTTTTTTCGGCGGCTTCGACCATGGACAGGGCAACCCGGTCCTTGATTGAGCCCCCGGGATTGCGGGATTCGAGTTTGCCCAGCAGTTGGACCTTGCCAGCGGCGGGATTGAGCCGAGCCAACTCGACCAGAGGAGTCTTGCCTATTAATTCAACGAGTTTCATGTTTGCCACGGGTGTTTCAAGGAATCAAAACGATAAACGCAGCCGACAACATAGCCTATTTGCGGGCAAAGCGCAAAATATGCGCCTTGTCGGGAGGAAATTTGTTCAAGGAAGGCGGCTGGATGGAGGAGACAAGAGCCTCTGGACAACACGGCTCGAGTGGATCGGACGCTGTCGGTGGAGCGGATGAGGTTATTCCCTGGCGGCGGCAAAGGTCCGCCACAATCGCTGCAGGGCGGTGCGGCATTCCGGGTTGGCGATACCTTCGGCCATGCGCAGGAAGGATTGTTCTTCCGCGACATCGACGGTGGGGGGGATGGTCGGGCGCGACGCTGACGGCGCTGACTCTTGCGGTTGCAGCTGCCAGCGAATATCCGCAACCGGCTGATCGTCCATCGCCAGGTTGATTCGGGCCAGCAGGTCAAGCTTAACGAATTGGAGGTGGTGCATCCAGGAGGAATCTTGCACATAGATCCACAAGGTCTGCTGGCGGAAAAAAGCAGGCGTGGTCAGCCGGGCATAATCGGCGCCGACGATTGAGGGCCATTGGCGGGCCAGCTGAAACAAGCGCCACTGCCGGTTCCACTGTTTCCTGGAGTAGATCCCGGCGAGGCGTTCCCCCAGCGAACACAGATCGCCGTGTTTGGGCCCGATTGATCGCGGTGTCACTGCTGCCGCCCCCCAACCTCGGCTACGGGAAGGTGGTTTGAACTCGTGTGCGGCCCACCTGCTGCATCCGGTGCGGCGATGGCCGCCTGCGGATGGATCAGGCGGGCAATGGTCACCAGGGTATCGGCAAAGGTGGTGGGAGAGGGGCTGCAGACCAGATTCGGATCCATGACGTGGACCTGATTGGCGCGGACCGCCTCAAGGGTGGAAAAGCGCATCCACCGCGCCTTTTCCTCGGCACCGATGCCATTTTCCGAACCCATGACCGCGATGATGATCAGATCTGGATTCAAGGCAAGGACTTGTTCCGTTTTCATCGCGCCTGTTTTCTGCTCGCCGGCGATATTGATGCCGCCCCCCAGTTCAATGAAATCATGGGTGAAGGAACTCTGTACCGAGGAGAACAGCGGATGGGCGCCGACTTGGAGAAAAACCTTGCGGCGCGGCAACGAGCTCACCGCACGGCGAACGGCATCGACCTTGCGCCTGGCTTGATCAACAAGGGCTACGGCGTATTCGTTCCGGTTGAGTATTGCTCCCAATCTAAGGAAATGATTGCAGATATCCTCAAAGGAAGCGGGCTGGCCAAAGGTCTCGACCCGCAACGCCAGGGAGCGCAGCTGCTCGACCGTTTGAGGCGGGGTCAGGTTGCTGGCCAGGATCAGTTGGGGGTTCAAGCTGACGATCTTCTCGAGACTCAATTCCTGGACCGAACCCACTTTCTCGATGTGCTGAGCCGCTTCCGGTCGCTGACAGTAGATGGTGTTGCCGACCAGGCTGTTCCCCGCACCGAGCAGAAAAATGTTTTCGGTGATCAAGGGACTGAGCGAGACAACACGCTCATAGATCGGGTGCGCCTTGCTGTCTGCGGTCGCCGGCAGGACAGCGATGGGACCGCAAACCAGGAGCAAGGAAAAAAAAACGAGACTGACAACCAGTCTCGTTGTATTGCCCTGATCGCTGTGTTGTTGCGCACGCAAGGGGATCCCCTACCGGCTGATGCTCGACAGAGGGCAACACGGATCAGATAACATCGTCATCGCTGAGATCATCTTCTTCGTCGTCGTCAATATCGTCTTCATCGAGCTCATCGTCGGTGTCGTCGACGTACTCGTCATCCTCATCAAAATCGTCCTCCTCGCCGGGAGAAATTTCTGGGGTCGTATCGTCCAGCGAGCGCGAGGCCTTGGGGATCTTCGATTCCGGGAGAACGAATTCTCTGATTTTTTCCACCTCATCGGGCAGGAGGAGGTCAGCCTGGCAGATGCAGCAGTTTTTGACGTGTTGGTCGACAAATTGCATCATCCGAGCCGGAGCCATGGTTTCTTGCTTAACCCTGAGGTACCAGTCTTTAATGAGTCGGATCAGTTGTTCACATTCCATCGGAAAATAGGCGTGCGTTGCGGTTGCGGACAATGTGCCCGGTCAAGGGGTTAGGAAAACGAGAAGAAACGATTGTTTTTCTGTTGGGTAGCGAGTAAAAGTTATAGCCAGTCGGAAGTGGAAAGGGCTCTGGTGGCTCTCCCGGACTTCAAATCCGGTGTGTCGGGTGAATAGCCCGGCAGGTGGGTTCGATTCCCATGCACTTCCGCCATATTCCTCAATGCGTGATTGGGACGATGTCACAGAACGTCCTTATTCTAGCCTGAATCTTTTTTGGCTGTCAATTCTCTTCTCTCCGTTCCTGTCAAGGAAAAAATAGCCAACGGTTGGGGGCGACGCCTCCCTCGCGAAGCGGGTCGATCCTCGCAGTCATGGAGTGTCTCCGTTTTCCCTCTCCGACCTGCCTCCATTCCTTCTGGATGGTACCCGATGTGCCGCCATACGTGGCAGGCAAGCCTTCGGTGCATTTCTTTTGGGACAAGTTGGTGAAAACAAGCGGCATATCAACTATGATACGACGTTACGTCGATAGCTTGAGTACTGGCAAGCTGGAAGGCGGTCAAGGGGAACAGGCGGGAACTGCGCCGGACGAGGAAACGGCGTGCGGTGATCGGTCTGGGGACATTGTGGATTCATTGTCGTGACTGCCCAGCAGCGCGAGGAGGCCAAGCATGTTTGAATCGGCGGAATTAGGACACAAAATTAAAAAGTCAGTGTATGAGCAAGAGGTTCCTCCCCTGCGCGAGGCGCTGCTCGATGCGCAGCTGAGGCTGGCGGAATCCGCGGCTTTCCCGGTGATTATCCTGGTGGGAGGATTGGATGGCGCGGGGCGCGGGGCCACCGTCAATCTGCTCAACGAATGGATGGATCCGCGCCACATCCAAACCCATGGCATGGGCGAGCCTTCCGACGAGGAACTCGATCGTCCGATGATGTGGCGCTTCTGGCGCGCCTTGCCGCCCAAGGGCAAGATTGGGGTTTTTCTCGGTTCCTGGTACACTTGGCCTATTCTCAACCGGGTCAATGGCCGCACCAAGGCCGCCGATCTTGAACAAAGCATGGAACGGGCCAAACGGTTGGAAAAAATGCTGGTGGATGAGGGGGCCTTGATAATCAAATTTTGGCTGCACCTCTCCAAAAAGAAACAGGAAAAACGTTTCAAGGAGTTGGAAAAAAATCCGTTGACCCGCTGGAAGGTCACTGATCGTGACTGGAAGCATTTCAAGGCCTACGACAAATTTCAAGAAGTGCATGAGCATGTTATCCGCCACACCAGCACGGCTGAGGCGCCGTGGCTGATTGTGGAAGGGGAAGATGCCCATTACCGCAACCTCACCGTGGGCAAGGTGATTCTCAAGGCGATCCAGGAGAGGCTGGAACAGGAACAGGTGGTTCCTGCCAAGATTCTCGCGCCGCCGCTGATGCCCGCCATCGACAACCTGCATCTGCTCAAGACGCTTGATATGAAGCAGGCGTTGAGCAAGGACAAATTCAAGGTTCAGCTGGAAAAATATCAAGGCAGGCTGAATGTGCTGACCCGCGATCCCAAGTTCAAATACATGTCGGTGATCGCCGTGTTCGAGGGCAACGACGCCGCCGGCAAAGGAGGCAGTATCCGCCGCATTACCGGGGCGTTGGACGCCCGCTACTACCAGGTCATTCCCATTGCCGCTCCCTCCGAGGAAGAGCGTGCCCAGCCCTATCTGTGGCGTTTCTGGCGGCATCTTCCCCGGAAAGGCCGGGTGACCATCTTTGATCGCTCCTGGTACGGCCGGGTACTGGTGGAACGGGTCGAGGGGTTCTGCGCAGAGGTCGATTGGATGCGGGCCTATGGCGAAATCAACGATTTCGAAGCGCAGATGGTCAGGCATCACCTGCTGGTCGTCAAATTCTGGCTGGCCATCACCAAGGACGAGCAGTTGCGGCGATTCGAGGAACGACAGCGGACCGGATTCAAGAGTTTCAAGATTACCGAGGAGGACTGGCGCAATCGGGAAAAATGGGAGGAATACGAGCAGGCGGTGTGCGACATGGTTGACCGGACAAGCACCTTGCTTGCCCCGTGGACCCTGGTCGAAGCCAACGACAAGAATTTCGCCCGTATCAAGATCCTGAAAACCCTCTGCGAATGCATTGAAATCAAGCTCAAGGAGCTGCACGAGGAGGGCATCGATTATCTGGATAAACCCAAAAAAGATCGTTAGGCTGTCCGGCAGCCCGGGGCGGGAAGTGGAAGGACTTCCGGCCGGCCGAGAAGCCCACGATGCCATCAAGGGTACTCGATGCGCACTTCCACTTTTTTCCGTCCCCACAGGAGGGCGTCGTCATGGGAATCGAAGAACAAATCAATCCGATCCCTGCCCTTGATGGCGCCCCCCCGATCTTCCACAGTCCCCCACCCGTATCCCGGAACATACATCCTGGTGCCGAACGGATAATAGCGGGTATCGGCGGCAATGGTGCCATCTTCGGGAAACCATGACCAGGGCAATAGACGAAGGGGGAGCATCCACGGACGCTCCACCGTGTCCCAGGAAAAGAGTCCGGCGGCAGGTTCATGGGGGCTGGTCCCCCGGGCCGTCAAACCGCTATAGGGCCGCCCTGCCTGGGGGCCAGCGCTCACATAGCGATTCCAGAAATCCAACTTGAGATAGGTCCAGCTGCCCCTTTCCCAGCTGCAGCAGATTGCACAGCCGCAATAGGCGGTCGTGTCCATCACGCGCACCACGGATTTGCCGGCACAGCCTCCCAGCAACGACACGATCGCCACTGCCGCGAGCACGCTCCACCCGTGGAATCGAGGGGCTGATCTTCTTGCCCTGAGTGCGTTCACCCTGCCTGTTCCCTGCACCGTGTGCGGCTCGTTCCGATGAAAAATCGATGAGAAGCGTTTCATGCCCTATAACAAGTTCCTTGTTCGCGTTCCGGCCAGCAAGAGGGGGGCGAACGGCTTTTGGTTAGTTCGATGAAGAGCGAGAAGTCGCACGCCGGGGAAGAAAAATTGTGCCCGTCGGTCGGCATGGACAGGTCCTGCATGCGTTCATTGTACAAAAGGATCGGGAAAGTGGAATTTTTTTTGATTTCATTTTGGTGATTAAGCTACAATCGATCGTGTTGGTCCCTTTGAAGCATGTGCCTGCTCATCGCTGCCTGCGCGGCAGAACCAGGCGGCATGACGGAGGGGCAAGGACCTCATGTTTTGCCGTCAAGCGGTTGTACCGATGGAATGGTCTTGCGGCAGCTCTTTCTCCACCGTCGAGGGACGATGTGTCGATTCAGACAGCAGCGGTGATCTCGCCAATACAGGAAACAACCATGGGAAAAGCGCGCCGACGCACGGTTTGCGTGTGCCTGATGGTGTGGTTGGCCGTGTTCGCCGGCCTTGTTTCCCCAGCCTCTGCGGAAACAGGCCTGAAAAAGGCGCGGCTCATGCCTTTGTGGAGCCCGCAGGCTCAGTTTGCCGGTTATTATATGGCCCTGGAAAAGGGCATTTATGCCCGCCATGGTATCGATCTGACCATTCTCACGGGGGGGCCGGGCCGCTCGGCGATACAATCGCTGACCAACGGTGAGGCCGATTTCGCCGTGCTCTGGTTGTCGACCGCCCTGCAGCAGCATGATGCCGGGCTCAAACTCGTCAACCTGGCGCAGATCGTTCCGCGTTCCTCCCTGCTGCTTGTGGTCCGCACGGCAAGCGGCATCCGAACGCCCAAGGACCTTCAAGGAAAAAAAATCGGGGTGTGGGACGGCGAACTGTCCCTGCCGATTCTGGCCTTCCTTGACCGGTATCACCTTCAGGTACGGCGGATCCCCCAGGCCTATACCGTCAACCTGTTTCTCCGGGGCGGTCTCGATGCGGCCTCGGCCATGTGGTACAATGAATACCACACCATGCTCAATGCCGGGATCAACCCGGAAGAACTGCGGGTTTTTTCTCTCCATGAGCACGGCATCACCTTTCCCGAGGACGGCTTATATGCCTTGGAGCATCGCTATCGCCAGGATCCGGCCTTGGCCAAGGCCTTTGCCAGGGCATCCTTGGAAGGGTGGCGATACGCCTTTGCTGCTCCGGAAGAAACCCTGGACGTCACCCTCCGTATCATGCGGCAGGCCAAGGTACCTGCAAGCCGGTCACACCAGCGATGGATGCTGGAGCGGATGCGCGACTTGATGGCTCCGGCAAGCGACGGTGAACCACCTGGCCGCCTGCAGCCGTCGGGATACCAGGCAGCCGCGGCCATTTTGCGTGACCACGGGGTCATCAAGGATGTTCCCGATTACGAAACCTTCATGGGGGGGGCCGATGTTCGCCGCTAGAACCATCGCCTCCACCTTCACGCTGGTGGTCTCGGTCTGCACCATCCTGATTTTTTCCGTGGCCATCAGCTATTTTTATCACCGTTCCCGAGTGGCCCTGGAACGAGAAGTGGAGAACAATGCCGAGAAACTGGTGTTGGCCTCGGTGAACAGGATGGAGGCCACCCTGCGCGCCATTGGCAAGGTCGCCGAAGGCGTGGGGCGCTCCGTGGAGACAGGGGTGACCTCCGACCAGTCATTGTCGCTCCTTCTGCGGCGGACCCTGATCGAGAACCGTGAGATCCATGGCCTTGGGGTGGCCTTTGAACCCGATCCCGCCTTCAACCCGCCCTGTCCGGTGGTTCCCTATTTTTATAGGCAAGGCGACCAGCTGCTCTTCGCTCCAGAGGAGAATTTCCAGTATCTGCAGCAGGACTGGTATCAGATTGCCAAGGAGCTGCGGGAACAGGCGTGGAGCGAGCCCTATGACGACGAGACCAGCGGCGAGATCCTGATGACCAGCTGCTCGGTCCCGATTTTCATGGACCAGGGCAAGGAGAAAGCGGTGCGCGGCGTTGTGGTGGCCGATGTTTCCCTGGAGTGGCTGACCAGGCTGGTGGCCTCCATCCGGGTGCTGGACACGGGCTACAGTTTCCTCCTCTCCCGCAACGGCACCTTCCTGACCCATCCTGACCGCAATTTGATCATGAACGAAACCATCTTCAGTCTCGCCGAATCGCGCAACAGTCCGGAACTCCGCGAGATCGGCAGGAAAATGGCGCGCGGCGAATCGGGATTGGTCGCCTATACCAACCTGCGCAACGTCGACACCTGGATGTACTACGCCCCGATTCCCTCCACCGGCTGGACCTTGGCGGTCGTCTTTCCCAAAGCGGAGATGTATGCGGATGTCCATCGTCTCACCTTTACCGTGACCGGTATTGCCCTGGGAGGGATTGGCTTGTTGACCATCATGGTCTTTTTCATCGCCCGCACCGTCACCGCCCCGCTTGGTGCCTTGGCCAAGGCAACGGAGGGGATCGCCGCAGGCCACTTTGACACCAACTTGCCGCCCGTACGGGTGCGCGACGAGGTGGGCAAGCTGACCCTGGCCTTTGCCGCCATGACCACGGCCCTCAAAGAATATATCCGCAATCTGACCGAAACCACTGCCGCCAAGGAGCGCATCCAGAGCGAACTCAAGATGGCCACCGACATCCAGGCCAGCCTGCTGCCCCGCCTGTTTCCCGCCTTTCCCGACCGGCCCGAGTTCGATGTCTTCGCCGCTATGGATCCGGCAAAGGAGGTGGGTGGCGATTTCTACGACTTTTTCTTCGTCGACCAGGACAACCTCTGTTTTTTGATCGCCGACGTGGCCGACAAGGGGGTCCCGGCCGCCCTCTACATGATGGTGGTCAAGACCCTGCTCAAGGCCGAGGGGCAGATGCTTGGCGAGCCGGACCGGATCCTGTCCCGGGTCAACACCATCCTGGCCGCGGACAACGACAGCTGCATGTTCACCACCGTGTTCTGCGCCATCCTCGACACGACCAGCGGCGAGGTCCGTTTCGCCAATGCCGGCCACAATCCGCCGGTGCTGATCAGCGGAGGAGCGGCGCGGCTCCTGTCGGTCCGGGCGGGATTTGTCCTTGGTCCCATGGAGGAGGCGGTGTATGCAAGCGAGCGGATCACCCTGTTGCCGGGGGAGGTCCTGTTTCTGTATACCGACGGGGTGACCGAAGCGAAAAACGGACAAGAGGAACCCTACGGCGAATCGCGGTTGCTGGCGGCCCTGCAGGAAAGGGCGGATCGGGAACTGGCGGAGATCATTCATGGCATCCGGGCGGATGTCGCCCGGCACGCCGGAGGGGCGCCGCAGTCCGACGACGTGACCATGCTCGCCATTACCTATCGAGGGATAGGTACAAACACAACCCAGTGATCCGGGCCTCTCCGGATGCAGCGTGAAAGAAACGAGGAACACCATGGACATACAGATGAGCACGGAAGGCAGTACTCTGGTTCTCGCCCTCACCGGCAAATTGGACGCGGTCACCGCGCCGGAATTCGAAAAGAAGGTCAACGAACTGCTTGCCGCCGAATCGTGCGTACTGATCGTTGATTGCGAACGGCTCGACTACATTAGCAGTGCCGGGCTGCGGGCCCTGCTTGCTACCGCCAAACGGAGCAAGTCGAGGGGAGGTCAGGTCCGTTGTGCCAATGTCACCGGGTCGGTCAGGGAGGTGTTCGATATTTCCGGGTTCAGCACTATTTTCCCGATGCACGATTCCGTTGCCGGCGCCGTGGCCGCTGTTGAATAACCGGCCATGTCTGTTGACACTTTTCGTGTCGCGGCCCGGGTGGAGCGCCTTGCCGAAGCGATTGCGTTCGTGGAGGACAAGGCCACCCATTTCGGCCTGGGGCCCAACAAACGGTTTGGCCTGACCCTGGCCCTGGAAGAGGCCTTTGTCAATATCTGCCATCACGCCTATCCGGACGGGCAAGGAGAAGCCGAACTGGCCTGCGACGGCGACGGCGACGCCTTTGTCCTCGAAATCGTCGATTCGGGTGTGCCCTTTGATCTGCTTTCGCTGCCGGAACCCGATCGTGCTTCCAACATCAGCGAGCGGGCCGTGGGCGGCCTGGGAGTGCATTTCATCCGCACATTCGCGGACAGCGTCAGATATCACCGGGAGGGGGGGCGCAACATCCTGCGCATCACCTTCAACCGTGGCTGAGTGCTGCGGAGATGCCCTCCCCACCGGACAACCAGGGGACCCACGAGAACCGGCCGGGCTTTGGCTGGCAAACAAGCGTGTATATCCGTTCATTCAACCGGAGGAGTGCGTGCATGAGGCGCGTGTATTGCCGACGATGGCAGCAACCCATCGTTTTCTTTCTGTTGGTCCTGCTGCTCACGGCAGGGCCGGTGTTTGCCGACAGCGGCTACCGTGGCGGAGTGACCGCCCATGTCGTGCAGAAAACCACTACCACCGCCAATGGACACAAGATCGTCTATCCCTGCACCGACAAGGCCGAGGTGACCGCCATGACCGTGGAGCTTGCGCCTGGCGCCAGCACCGGCTGGCACAAGCATCCGGTTCCCGTCTATGCGTATGTGATTGCTGGCACCCTGGCCGTCGAGCTGGAAGATGGCCGCTCCACCGCGTATCGTGCCGGCGAGGCGGTGATCGAGGTGGTCGATGTCCTGCATAATGGCACCAACAGCGGCACCGAGCCGGTCAAGCTGGCGGTGTTCTATCTTGGGGCTGAAGGGACACCAAACGTGATCAAGCAGGAACCCACGGACAAGGCCGCTCGGCAGACGGCCGGGCACGCAACGGACAGGGAGCGCAAATGAACGGATGTACAGCCAATAACCGCAACCTGACAGCGCACCTGCTCCTGCCCAATCTCGCGCGCCATCCCGACAAAACTGCCTATCTCTGCGCAGGCCAGGCGGTCAGCTATCGGCAGCTGGCTGCGGGCGCCTATGGTTTTGCCCGCCTGTTGCACGCCAAGGGCATAGGGCCGGGCGACCGGGTGCTGATCGTCCTGGTGGATTCGCCGGTGTTCGTCGCCGCCTTTCTGGGGACCACCCTGATCGGTGCGGTCGCGGTCCCGGTCGGCACTGCCTTGAATGCCGAGACCTATGACTTCCTGCTCAGCGACAGCGAGGCCCGACTGGCCCTGGTCTCGCCATCTGTGGCGGCGATCGAGGGATTTCCCCGCGCCAGAACGGACTGCCTGGTTTGTGGCGAGCGGCTCGCCGAGGCCGTGGCCGAGAGGCCCAGCGTCCCGGTGGCAGCCGCCGCGGTCGGGCCGGACGATCTGGCCTACATGCTCTATACCTCGGGCTCCACCGGCCGGCCCAAGGGGGTGCCCCATCGCCATGGCGACCTGCTGGCGGCGGCCGAACGCTATGCGGTGCAGGTGTTGGGCATGGGCGAGGACGACGTGGTGCTGTCGGCCAGCAAACTCTATTTTGCCTACGGCCTGGGCAACAGCTTGGCCTTCCCGTTATATGTCGGCGCCACGGCGGTACTCCATCCCGACAATCCCCTGCCCGATCAGCTCCTGGCGTTGATGGCGCGGTATCGGCCAACGCTGTTCTTCTCGGTGCCCACGGTCTACGGTCAGCTCATCCGCAGTGTCAACGAGGACCACCTGTCCCTGCCGATGCGGCTGTGCGTCTCCGCCGGGGAGGCCCTGCCTGCCGCCATGGTCGAGGAGTGGCAGCGGCTCACCGGCCTGGAGGTGCTGGACGGCATCGGCTCCACCGAGATGACCCACATCTTCCTCTCCAACCGGCCGGGCGATCTGGTCCCCGGTTCCACAGGCCGGCCGGTGCCGGGCTACGAGGTGCGGCTGGTGGATGACGACGGCAATCCGGTGGCCTCGGGCGTTACCGGCCATCTGCTGGTGCGCGGACCGGGGGCGGCGCCCCGGTATTGGAACCGGCCGGACAAGACCGCCGAGACCATGCTGGCCGACGGGTTCATCCGTACCGGCGATGTGGCAGTCGAACAGGAGGGCCGCTACTGGCACCGTGGCCGCAGCGACGACATGCTCAAGGTCGGCGGCCAATGGATCTCGCCGCTCCAGGTCGAGGAGGTGTTGCGCACCCACCCGGTGGTCTCGGACTGCGCGGTGGCTGCCTATCGGCTTGGTGGGTTGGAGCGTCCGGCCGCCCACCTGATCCTGCGGCCGGGCCACGAACCCGGCCGGCCCCTGGAAAAGGCATTGCGCGCCTTCCTGGCCGTTCGTCTGCCCGAGTATATGTGTCCCCTGGTGTACCGGTTTGTCGATGACCTGCCCCGCACCCCCACCGGCAAGGTGCAGCGGTTTAAACTAAAGCAATGAATTCAACCCGTTTTACCGAGGAGAACGATTATGGCCATCACGATCGCTGACTTGAAGCAGTTGATGCTCGCCATCGACCTGGACGAGGAGATGGTGTCCCGTCTCGATCCGAATGTGCTGCTGAGCGAACAGGGATTCGATTCCATCGATTACCCGGCCTTTGCCCTGGCGGTGGAAGAGCGCTACGGGGTCAGGATCTCGGATGCCGAGGCCCTGCGGCTCAAGACCCTGGCCGACTTCGAGCACTGCATCAAGGCCAAGGTGTGACCATGGACAGAAAGGAGGCGCTGCAGTTCCTGGCCAGTACGCCGCATGTGGTTCCCGAGGGCGAGGCGTATGCGGCCCACTTTTTCGAGCCGTCCGACGGCACCGGCGTGGCCCGGCTCTTTTATGCCGTCTACGGTGACGGCTATCCGATTGACACCTACTACATTCCCGAACGTCTGGCCGAGGAAAACCGCCGAGGCACCATCCGCAGCACAGTGGCGCGCACGGTTTCCGGTGAGGTGGTGGCCCATGCCGCCTTGTATCGCAGCTCGCCGCCCAACCCTCGGCTCTACGAGTACGGCGTGGGGCTGACCCTGCCGAGTTATCGCTCGACCATGGCTTTTTTCCGTGCAACCCAGTTGCTGATGCGGCTGGTGGGCAAGGACGGGATTGACGGTATTTTTGGTGAGGCAGTATGCAACCACACCATCACCCAGAAACTGACACAGCATGCCAAGGGTCTTGAAACTGCGGTGGAACCGGCCCTGATGCCCGCCGAGGCGTACGAAACCGAGTGGAGTGGCCTGGGCCGGGTGGGCTGTCTGGTCTATTTCCGGGTGGATGTCGATCAGCGCAAACCCCTGTTTTTGCCCAGGCCCTATCGGGACCAGCTGCGCTTCATCATGGAGGGGTTCACCCTGGACCGCGAGATCGTGGAGGCCGATAGCGGCATTCCAGCGGGTGAGGCGGCCGTCGAGGTGGGTCGCTTCGACTTCGCCGGGGTGGCCCGCTGCACGGTAACCGCGCCGGGCGCGGATCTGCCCGGGCGGTTGCGCGCCCTGGAGCAGCGGTTGCGGGCCGATAACTATGCCCTGATCCAATGCTTTGTCGATCTCGGTCAGCCCTGGGCCGGCGGGGTGGTCGAGCAGCTGCGCGGCCAGGGCTATGCGCTCGGCGGTCTGCTGCCGATCTGGTTCGGCACTGATGGGCTGCTGCTGCAGAAGCATCTGGTGGACCCGAATTTCGCGGGGATGAAGATCCATTCCGACCGCGGCCGCGCCCTGGTGGAGCTGATCAGGAACGAATGGTTGCGGAGTCAGGCATGAGCAGCCTCCACCACATCCTCACAGGGGATTACCGATGAAACAGTCGTCAATCCGGCCGCACAGCATCGCCGCGCGTCTTCCCTTCAGCACGCCGTTCCTGCCCTTGGTCATGACCCTGGTCGACAAGGGCGCGCAGGGATTCGGCGCCACCGGTCCGGCGGCCGGCGGCCTGGTGCTGGCCACCGAGGAACTGTTCTCCTTCTATGTCCAGCAGGCCGCCAAGGGTTCGGCGGTGGAGATCGAGCTGGAGGACCAGGGCTATCGCCTGGCACTCTCCCTGATCTTTCGTGTGGCCAATCCCGATCTGCGCGCCCTCAATCTGACCTGGAGGTGCAGCCTCGACAACGAGGACGCGCTGGCGATGCTCGGTCCGATGCTCGCCGCCCGCAGCGTCTCCAGCCTGCGGCTCGAGTTCGGCGCCGAAGAGCAGGTGGCGCTGCGCATGACCCGCGACCGCGACTATCCGCAGGCCGCTCCCGTGCCGTTGCCACCGGCCGACCTGGCGGGACCGCTGCGCCTGCTCGATCCCTCCCGGGAGGACCTGCGTCACTTTGCCGCCATGGCGGTGACCGCCGGGAGCGAATTCCTCCCCGGCTTTCTCGCCCGGCCGGACATGGCGGCGGACATGCTGGCCGTGGGCCATGTGAGCGCGCTCCTGGTCGAGCAGGGCAACTGGATCCGGGGCGGCGTGCTGTGGCGGCCGCTGACCGATGCCTGCCTGGAACTCTACGGCCCCTATCTGTTCGGTGACGATCCGGGCGACCAGGGGCTGCGTCTGCTGCTCGACGAGGCTGTCGGCCGCATCTCCCGTTCCGCCTTCCGGGGACTGGTACGGCGGCAGGGAGCCTTCGCCGGCTCCGAGCGCTTCTTTGATTTCCTCGGCGAGCTCCCCCTGCGAGGGCCCGGAGGAATCAACCGCTGCACCTGCTACTATCGCCAGCTCAAGGAAGAGAGCGGCGGCACGGTCTACTGCGCCGAACCGCTGGCCACCTTCCTCGGCGCCCAGTACGACCGCCTCTGCCTGCCCCGGCAGATCCGCCCGTCATCGGGCGATCCCGCCCGGTTGCGCGACAGTTCGGTACTGGCGGTGGAACTCGAATATGGTCGATCGCTGGCGGTGATCCGTCCCCTGTGCGCCGGCCGGGATATGACCGCCAACCTGGCCGCCCACCTGGAGTTGCTGCGGGGCGAGGGGATCGCCAACTTCCTGGTGGAACTCAACACCGGCCGAAGCGAGGACACCGCCTTTGCCGCATCCCTGGCCGAGACCGGCTTTGTGCCTCGTCTGGTGATTCCGGATGGCGGTCAGGGCGACCTGGTGATCTATGACCATCCGGCAGCAGGGGCCCGCGCATGAATCTTGAGGCCCTGATCCCCGAGTATGTGCGTGGCTTTCAGGCCTATGTGCCCAGCAAGCCGGATCATCTGCTGATGCGCGAATACGGTGCCCCGGTGCTACACCGGCTCAACAACAACGAAAATCCGCTGGGGCCGCCGCCGGCCGCCGCCAGGGTCATTGCCGCCTTTCCCCCTGAGCGTGCCGCTGTCTATCCCAGCGGCGACTGCCATGACCTCCGCCAGGCGCTGGGAGTACGCCTGGGCCTGGTTGCGGACCGGATTCTGGTCGGCAACGGCTCCTGCGAGGTGATCTCCTCGGTGATCAAGGCCTTCTGCCAGCCGGGCGACAACATCATCACCGCCGACAAGACCTTTGCGGTCTACGAGTGGGTGGCCGAGTTCTCCGGCATTGAGGCCCGGTTGACGCCGCTGCATGATTATGCCTTTGACCCGCAGGCCATGCTCGACCGCATCGACCGCCACACCAAGATCCTCTTTGTCTGCAACCCCAACAACCCCACCGGCAGTTCCTGGTCCCGCCAGGTGCTGGTCGATTTCCTCGAACAGGTTGGTGACGACCGGATCGTGGTGGTGGACGAGGCCTACCGGGAGTATGTGGAGGATCCGGACTATCCCGACACCGTCGGCCTGATGGAGCGATTCCCCAATCTGGTGGTCTTCCGCACCTTTTCCAAGATGTATGGACTGGCGGGATTGCGGGTCGGTTATCTGGCGGGCACCGAGGCGGTGGTCGAGGTGGTGCGGCGCACCAGCGTGGCCTACTCGGTCAATGTCCAGGCCCAGCAGGCGGCCCTGGCCGCCCTGGAGGACGATTGCGAGCACATTGCCGCCACCCGGGCCCTGGTGCGGCAGGGCAAGGCCATGGTGGGCGATGCCTGCCGGGATCTGGGGCTGGAAACGGTCGGCGGCGAGGGCAATTACCTGATGATCCGCACGCCGATCAACGACATGCTCATGTACCGGCGGCTGATGCGGCGGGGCATGATGGTTCGCACCATGACCGGGTTCCGCTTTCCCGGCTGGATCCGGGTCACCCTGCGGGAGCGAGAAGTGATGGAACGGTTTGTCGAGGCGCTGGCCGAGGAGGTGGATATGATCCGGAACAAACAAGGAGTTGCCGCATGACCGCCAGGGAACCGTTGCAGGTGGGCCGCGCGGAGGTGCGCTGCGATGCCGCGGCCAAGACGGCCGGCATCGAACCCTATGCCGCCGACCTCTATCCGGAGAACCTGTTGTGGGCCGGGGTGGTGCGGGCCGGCATCGCCAGCGGCCGGTTGCTCTCGGTGGCGACCGAGGCGGCCCTGGCCGTTTCCGGCGTCTACAAGGTACTGACCGCCGCCGATGTATCGGGTCCCAACCGCCACGGCATCATCCATCGCGACACCCCGGTGCTGGTGAACGAGCGGGTGCGCCATGCCGGCGATGCCGTGGCCCTGGTCCTGGCCGAGAGCCGAACGGCCCTGCGCCAGGCCATTGCCCGGGTGCGGGTGGAGATCGAACCACTGCCCGCGGTGTTTGATCCGGAAGCGGCTCTGACCGAGGGGGCGCCCCTGTTGCACGAGGGGCACGCCGGCAACATCCTGCTGGCCGCCGAGATTCGCACCGGCGAGGCCGACCGTGCCCTGTCCCGTTGCGAGGTGGTGGTGGCAGGGGAATTTTCCACCCCCATGCAGGCGCACATCTATCTGGAGACGGAAAACGGCGTGGCCCGGTTGGAGAAGGATGGCACCCTCACCATGACCGTGTCGAGCCAATCACCCTTTCGCGACCGGTTCGAGGTCGGCACCGCCCTTGGCATTCCTTACGACCGCCTCCATATCGTCGCTCCCTGTTTGGGCGGTGGGTTCGGCGGCAAGGACGGGGCCACGGTGCAGTGTCTGCTGGCCCTGGCCGCGCTGCACGCCGAGGGCCGGCCGGTGAAGATGCATTGGGAGCGGGAAGAGAGCATGGTGGCCGGCTATAAGCGCCACCCCTGCCGGCTGCGCTACCGCCTGGGCGCGGACCGGGACGGCACGCTCATCGCCCTGCACTGTTCCCTGCTCTACGACACCGGCGCCTATGCCCATCTGGGCGGCGAGGTGATGGAGCTGGGCATGGAGCATGCCGGTGGCCCCTACCGCATCCCCCATGTGCTCATCGAGGGGCGCTGCGTCTACACCAACAACCCGGTGGCCGGGGCCATGCGGGCCTTTGGCGTCTGCCAGGTGGCCTTTGCCATGGAATCGATGATGGACCTGCTGGCACAAGAGCTCGGCATGGATCCCCTGGAGCTGCGCCTGCGCAATGCCCTGGTCGAGGGGGATGACAACTGCGCCGGCCTGCGGCTCACCACCTCGACCGGCATGGTTGGCTGCCTGGAGAGGCTGCGTGAGCACCCCCTGTGGCAGGAGCGGCAGGCATGGAAGGCGCAGGCCCCACCCCAGACCCGGCGCGGCCTTGGCCTGGCGGCGGTCTTCAATGCCGCCGGTTATGGCGGCAAGGTGCGCGATGCCGCCATTGCCAAGGTGGAGTTGAATGCGGAGGGGAAAATCGTGGTCCACAACGCGGTCACCGACATGGGCCAGGGCAATGGCAGCGCCTTTGTGCAGATGGCCGGCCATATCCTCTCCCAGGATGCGGGCCAGATGGAATTGCGCCAGCCGGACACCCGCACCGCCTATCCCTCGGGTTCGGCCTCGGCGGGCCGCACCACCTACACCTTCGGCAATGCCCTGATCAAGGCCTGCGAGGAGCTGCGAGCCCGCCTGATTAACCGCGCCGGTCTGCTGTTGTTCCTCGACGATGATCGCGATCTCCGCCTGGTGCCCGGCAAGGTGATCCACCCGCCCACGGGTCGCCAGGTGGAATTCGCGCAGCTGGCAACCTTCATGCCCCAGGAGGACCGGGTATGCATCAGCCAGTTCGTGGCCCCGGTGTGCGAGCAGCCACCGGACACGGCCAAGGGGTTCTTCATCGGCTTCCCCCATGTGATCTTTGCCTACGGCGCGCATCTGGCCCGCATCGAGGTCGACCTGTTGACCGGCCTGATCCGGGTGTGCGACTATGTGGCCGTCACCGACGGCGGCACGGTCCTCAATCCGACCATGCTTGATCAGCAGATCCAGGGCGGGGTGGCCCAGGGGATCGGCTATGCCCTGATGGAGGAGGTGGAGCGGCACGAGGGCAGGGTGCACAGTGATAGCCTGGCCACCTACCTGATCCCCACGGCTGTGGACCTGCCGGACATCCATTCGTGCCGTCTTGAGGGAGCCGAGGCCACCGGGCCGTTTGGACTCAAAGGGGTGGGCGAGGTGGCGATGAATGGCCCGCTGCCGGCGGTGGCCAACGCGGTTGACCAGGCCTGCGGTATTCGTCTGCATCAGGCACCGCTGACCCCGGAACGGGTGCTGTTGGCTTTGGAGGAAAAGGCATGAAGGTACGGTTTGCGCTGAACGAGACACCGGTTGCAATCGATGTCCCCCCTGATCGGCGGGTGGTGGATCTGCTACGCGAGGATATGGGCATGACCGGCACCAAGGAAGGCTGCGGCACCGGCGAGTGCGGTGCCTGCACGGTCCTGGTCAACGGTGAGACGCGGCTCTCCTGCCTGATGGTGGCGGCCCAGCTGGAAGGCTGCCGGGTCACCACCGTGGAAGGGGTGGCGGCGACGACCGAAGGAGCGCTGCTCCAGCAGGCTTTTGTCGAGGAGGGGGCGGTTCAGTGCGGCTTCTGCATTCCCGGCATGGAGCTGACGGCCCTGGCCCTGCTCCGGCAGGAGAACGCACCGGATCGTGACTGCATTCGTGAAGGATTGTCCGGCAACCTCTGCCGTTGCACCGGCTACACCAAAATCGTCGACGCGGTCGAACGAGCGGCCCGCGATATTCGCTGCTGCCGGGAGGAACGATGAGCGCGGTCCTGATCCCCACCTGCCTGGACCAGGCCCTGGATCTGCTGGCCGAGCATCCCGATGCGTTGCCGCTGGCGGGCGGCACCGACCTTTTGGTCCGATTGCGCGCCAGGGACCCGGGCAGCGCTCCTCCCTTGCTTTCCCTGGCCCGCATCGAGCAACTGCAGGGCGTGGCCGAGCACTCATCTTTCCTGGCCATCGGCGCGGCCACGCCCTTTGCCCGCATCCTCGCCGATCCGCTGGTGGAGCGGCATGCGCCGCTGGTGGCCCAAGCCGCCCGAACCATCGGCGGCCCAGCCGTCAGGAACATGGCCACCATCGGCGGCAATATCGCCACCGCCTCGCCTGCGGGCGATTCCTTGCCACCGCTGTGTCTGCATGATGCCCGAATCGAGTTGGCCTCGCCCGCAGGCAGGCGGGTGCTGCCGCTCGATGCCTTTCTCCACGGTCCCGGACGGACGGCACGGCAACAGGGGGAACTCATCACCCGCATCCTGCTGCCCAAGGCACCGCCTTTTTCCCGTGAGCGGTTTGTCAAGGTCGGTCGTCGAAGGGCCCATGCCATCTCGGTGACCAGCTTTGCCGGTCTGGCCCGACTTGACGACGAAGGCGTCATTGCCGATATTCGCATGGCCTGGGGCAGCGTCGGGCCGACGGTGGTCCGGCTGCCTGGGTTGGAGGCGGAACTGGTTGGTGTTCGGGTTGACCGCGCACCCCTCGGCCATATCCATCAAACGGTACATCAAGGGGTTTCGCCCCTCAGCGATCTCCGCGCCTCGGCCGAATATCGCCGCCTGGTGGCGGCCAACCTAGCGGTTCGCTTCGTGGAGGCCTTGGGTGACTGAGGGGCGTGGGCTCATCTCTCCGGGGTTTGTGGCGATCAATCTCCAATTTGCCCTGGTCACGGCCATTGCCGCCCTGTTTTTCGCCTTTTCCGGCTATCTCCAGTTACTGGGCCTGAGCCCGGCAAGCGCGGGCTTCATCCTCAGTGCCGATGCCCTGGCCGCCTTGGTCATCCAGCCATTGATCGCGCCCGTGGTCCACTCTGCCAACGCCCGTCGCTGGCTCGTCGTCGGTTCGCTGCTGCTGTCGATGGCACTCGCGCTGCTGTCCCAGGTCACCTCGGTGCCGTTGCTGGTCGTGGCCCGGCTGTTCCAAGGTGGCGGGTTCATCTGTATGCTGTCGGCCCTGATGGCCCTGCTGGTCGGCTGTATTCCCCCGGCAATGAGCGGCCGGGCCTTTGGCTGGGTTTCGCTGGTTCGCTTGCTCCCGTATGCACTCATCCCCTTTCTGTTTGATCTGCGCGCCATCCAGGCCGCGTCATTCCCCGCCGTGCTCCACGCGGCCGCCGTGGTGGCGCTGCTGCCGCCACTGCTGCTCCTGCTCCCGGCCGCCCGGCACGCAGAAAGGGGAGAGAAACCGTCTCCCCCGGGATTGGCTGGCATGGCCGCCAGCCTGCGCTCGCCGGCCGTGGTGACGCTGCTGCTCTCGACCTTGCTCTTTTTTTCCGGTTACGCCACGCTGTTCTTTTATTTCAAACAGTTCGGTCTCAGCCGGGGTATTGTCAACACCAGCCTCTTTTTCTCCACGGCCACAGTGGTGATGATCGCGGTCCGGTTGTTGGGCAGCTGGTTGTTCGACCGCTGCCACAAGGTACAGCTCTGTGCCGCTGGGTTGGTGCTGGCGAGTGTCTGTTACGCGCTGCTCCCTCTGTGCGCCTCCAGTCCGGGGTTGGCGCTCCTGGCGGGATTTTCCGGCTTGGGCTGGGGAATCGCCATGCCCCTGCAGGCGGCCGCCATGTTCGACCTTTCCCCGCCGGCCCATCGGGCCATGAACCAGAACCTGCTCGTTGTGATGATGCAGGGCGGGTTTTTTCTCGGTCCCTGTATCGGCGGGTTGCTGCTGGACCGATTCGGCTACACGGTCCTCTTTCTCACCCTTGCCGCCGCAACGCTTGTGGCGGGATTGCTGCTACTGGGCATTCGATGGTTGCCGCCGAATCAAGGAGACGCGACTTCCGGCAGTGCGATGTCGATCAGCCACGAATAGGAGTCAGGGAACGGCCTTGTTGTGCTTGTCGGCCGTAGCAGAGGCCGGCACAGGAGGCGTTCCGTGTAGCGCGTACCTGTTTACCAGCTGGATCGAGGAAAAAAACGAAGGGAACGTGTCGAGCGGTTCATTGACCGCAAGGAAGACGACGGGAAGGGGGCAGACGATAGAGAGAGGTGCTCACGCCAAACCGTTGGCGGCGGGGCGAAGGCGAGGGGATTGGGCAACGAACGGCGCACGCCGCTTTGTCCAAGACAAAGCGGCGTGCGCGGCATCGACGTGGGTGATCAAAGTTTGGTCACGTTTTCAGCAGCCGGCCCCTTGGCGCCGCTGACCACCTCGAATTTCACCCGTTCTCCCTCTTTCAAGGATTTGAATCCCTGGCCCTGGATCGCCGAATAGTGGACGAACACATCCTTGCCACCATCCTGCTGAATAAATCCAAACCCTTTGGAATCGTTGAACCATTTAACTGTTCCCTCTGCCATTGCCGTTCCTCCTTGTGTCTACGACCTAACAAGCTGACCCGGTTACGGGCCTTTTTCAAATGCGGGTTTATACCTTACTACCTCCTGCCACGGTGCATGCGGGACCGAGCAGGAGGTGTTGGCAAAACCCTAAAAAAGTCATGCGCTTCCCAGAGCCAATCGCCGAAGGCGGCGGTTTCTTGCTTCACCTTGGAGGGGTGAACCGCTGACGCAGAGAAAGCACGCGCCAACCTGCACAGGATGAATGAAAAATGATTGGACAACGAGGGAAAAAAAGGTGTCACTTGGTATCAACTCCGGGCAAAGAAAGGGCGGCAAGGGACAACGGGTCGATGATCCAAGAAATGAGGACAACCGTCATCCACCGGGGCGGTTTCACGCCACGGGGGTGTTGTAGCTGTCTTCAAAGACTGGGGGGAAATCGGGGAACGCAGGGGAAGCAGCAAACGGTCAAGGCCATTGCGGGCCGGGAAGGAGACAACGATGTGACCGTTGGAACCGTTCATTCAGTGGGCACACCCCATGGAAAGGGAACAACAGCAGGCACAATGAAGACGTTCGAAGGAGGATGGTGTGGAAGATTGTGGGGAGAAGATATGTACCACAGATACTCGAACTGCTGTGCCTGAGCCCAGGATAAAAAGGGAAGATGCTCAACTACGAACCGAATTTTATCTACTTTAAAATACTCTGAAAGGCCAGATATTTTTTCGCTTGGTCCGGTTTTTTTCGCTGCCCGCCGAGCTGCTTTTTCCCTTGTTGTGTTTCGCCTAGACCGTTGCCTTGAGCAAAGGATGCCCCATGGCCGCGCGCTGCTCGACGTAGCGCTGGGCCACCTGGCGGGCGATGTTGCGTATCCGGCCGATATAGCGTGTTCGTTCGGCCACGCTGATGGCCTTGCGGGCATCGAGCAGGTTGAAGGTGTGCGAGCATTTGAGGCAGTAGTCGTAGCCAGGCAGGATCAATCCCTTGTCCACCAGTTTCAGGGCCTCGCGCTCGTAGTTGTCAAAGGCCACGGTCAGGTCGGCGACATTGGCCTCCTCGAAGTTGAAGGCCGAGAACTCTTTTTCCGCCTGGTGAAAGATCTCGCCGTAGGTCACATGCTCGTTCCAGGCAATGTCGTAGACCGAATCCACCTTCTGCAGATACATGGCGATCCGCTCCAGACCATAAGTAATCTCCACGGTGATCGGTTTGAGGTCCACCGAACCGGCCTGCTGAAAGTAGGTGAATTGGGTGATCTCCATGCCGTCGAGCCACACCTCCCAACCCAGCCCCCAGGCCCCCAGGGTCGGGGATTCCCAATCGTCCTCGACAAAGCGGATGTCGTGTTCGAGCAGATTGAGGCCGAACCGTTCCAGGCTCTCCAGGTACATGGCCTGCACATCCTTGGGCGAGGGTTTGATCACCACCTGGTACTGATAGTAGTGTTGCAGCCGGTTGGGGTTCTCGCCATAGCGGCCATCGGTGGGACGGCGCGAGGGCTGGACATAGGCGGCCTTCCACGGCTCGGGCCCCAGGGCGCGGAGCAGGGTGGCGGGATGAAAGGTGCCGGCGCCGACTTCCATGTCATAGGGCTGCATGACAACGCAGCCCGCGGATGCCCAGTAGCTGTTCAAGGTGGCGATGATGTCCTGAAAATACATGGTGAAATCTTTCCAGTATTGATTGTTGGGTGATCGTGGCTACAATTTGTGCGGCAATCTACCATAGGCCGGGGCCATGGTAAACGAAATTGTCTCTTGAGCGCTCGCAGCGGCAAGCCCGGCGACGAACACAGATCGAGGCCGTTTTGTGCGGTGCTCCAGCCTGCTCCCGGCCTCCTTTCCCCGCAGAGTACTTGTTATGGAACCGCAATATCTTCGCATCCGCGGCGCGCGCATGCACAACCTGAAAAACATCTCCGTCGATCTGCCGCGCAACAAGCTGATCGTGTTCACCGGCCTGTCCGGTTCGGGCAAATCGACCCTGGCCTTCGACACTCTCTACGCCGAGGGCCAGCGGCGCTACGTCGAGTCGCTGTCCACCTATGCCCGCCAGTTTCTCGGCCAGATGGACAAGCCCGATGTCGACCTGCTGGAGGGGTTGTCGCCGGCGGTGTCCATCGAACAGAAGACCACCAGCCGCAACCCGCGCTCCACCGTGGGCACGGTCACTGAGATCTACGACCACCTCCGCTTGCTCTTTGCCCGCGCCGGCCTGCCCCATTGCCCGCAGTGCGGCCAGCCGATCCGCTCCCAGTCGATCCATGACATGCTCGACTCCCTGCTCAGTCGTCAGGAAGGGGAAAAGGTCATGCTGCTGGCGCCGCTGGTCATTCAGAAGAAGGGGCAGCACGAGCAGGTGTTCCAGCGGCTGCGCAAGGAAGGGTTTGTCCGCGTGCGGGTGGACGGCGAGATTCGCGCCCTGAGCGAAGAGATGGTGCTCGATAAAAACAAGCACCACTACATCGAGGCCGTGGTCGACCGACTGGTGCTCAAGGACTCGATCCGCAGACGACTCGACGAATCGATCAGCACCGCCGTGGCCCTGGGTGGCGGCACCATGCTGGCGGTTTTTCCCGACAGCGGCGAGGAACTGCTGTTCAGCGAATCCGCCGCCTGCCACCAGTGCGGGATCTCGGTGCCGGAGTTGTCCACCCAGCTGTTTTCCTTCAACAATCCCCAGGGAGCCTGCCCGGTGTGCAGCGGTTTGGGCGTCAATCAGTTCATCGACGAGCGCTTGATCGTGCCCGACGAATCGCTCTCCCTCATCGACGGCGCCATCGTCCCCTGGACCCGGCGGCGGCTGTCCACTCAGGCCGACCAGTGGATCGAAACTTTTGCCCGCCACTACCGTTTCGATCCCACCACCCCCTTTGCCGACCTGCCGGCCAAGGTAAAAAAGGGGCTCTTGCATGGCACCGGCCGGGACAAGCTCGAATTCATCCACACCCGCGGCAAGCGGACCCTGGTGACGCAGCTCCCCTTCGAGGGCCTGGTTCCCCGGCTCAACCGGCTGTTCCGCGAGACCAGCTCCTCCCGGTTGCGCGAGGAGGTGGAGGGGTTCATGAACGAGCAGGGCTGTCCGGCCTGTCAGGGGGCCCGGCTCAAGCCCGAGGCCCTGGCGGTGCGCGTCGGCCGCTGGTCGATCATCGACCTGTGCCGCATGGCCATCGAGCAGCTGATCAAGGAATTGGCAACCCTGGAGTTCGAGCCGCGTCAGGCGATCATCGCCACCCCGATTCTCAAGGAGATCCGCGAACGGCTCTTTTTTCTCCAGGGTGTGGGTCTGGGTTATCTGTCGCTCGACCGCAAGGCGGGCACGCTCTCCGGCGGCGAGGCCCAGCGCATCCGCTTGGCCTCGCAGATCGGCTCCGGCCTGGCCGGGGTGCTCTACATCCTCGATGAACCCAGCATCGGCCTCCACCAGCGCGACAACAACAAGCTGATCAAAACTCTGATCAACCTGCGCGACCTCGGCAACACGGTGATCGTGGTCGAGCATGACTCGGACACCATCGCCAGCGCCGACCACATTCTCGACATCGGCCCGGGCGCCGGTGTCCACGGCGGCGAGATCCTCTATTCCGGCCCGGTCGCCGGCCTGCTCGACTGCGAGGCCTCGCAGACCGGCGGCTACCTTTCCGGCCGTCTCAGGATCGAGGTGCCGGAAAAACGCCGCCCGATCCGCAGCGACGAGGCCCACGGCATTGAAGTGCGCGGCGCGCGGATCAACAATCTCCAGGACCTCACCGTCCGCTTCCCCCTGGGGGTGATGACCTGCGTCACCGGCGTGTCCGGTTCGGGCAAGAGTTCGCTGGTGATCGAGACCCTCTTTGCCGAGGCGCAGCGCTACTTCACCGACAAGAAGGGATACCGCAAGGGACCGCATCTGCTCCACGGCCTGGAGTGGCTCGACAAGGTGATCGACATCGACCAGAGCCCCATCGGCCGTACCCCCCGCTCCAACCCGGCCACCTACACCGGGGTGATGACCCCGATCCGCGAACTGCTCGCCCGGCTGCCGGAATCGCGGGCGCGCGGCTACCAGCCCGGCCGCTTCAGCTTCAACATCAAGGGCGGCCGCTGCGAGACCTGCGAGGGCGACGGCGTCATCCGCATCGCCATGCACTTCCTCCCCGACATCTATGTCACCTGCGAGCGCTGCCAGGGCAAACGCTACAATCAGGAAACCCTCGATATCCGCTACAAGGGCAAGAACATCGCCGACATTCTGCAGATGACCGTGGAGGAGGCGCTCGACTTCTTCCAGAATGTGCCGCCCATCGCCGGCCGGTTGCAGACCATTGTCGATGTCGGCCTCGGCTACCTCAGCCTGGGCCAAAGTTCGGTGACCCTGTCCGGTGGCGAGGCCCAGCGGGTCAAGCTGGCCAAGGAGCTGAGCCGTCGCTCCACCGGCAAGACGCTGTACATCCTCGACGAACCGACCACCGGCCTCCATCCCGCCGATATCCAGCACCTGCTGCGCGTGCTCGGCCGCCTGGTGGACGGCGGCAACACGGTGGTGGTGATCGAACACAACCTGGATGTGATCAAGACCGCCGACTATGTGATCGACATCGGCCCCGAGGGCGGCAGCGGCGGCGGCCGGGTGATCGCCGCCGGCACCCCGGAGGAGATTGCCCGCATTCCTGGCTCCTACACCGGCATGTTTCTCAAGCAGTTCCTCGGCTCCGACTGACCGGTTTTTTGATTGTGTTCCCGGTCCAACCCCTGGTACGATGACCCCCGAACGGACCATCTGACCGGCGCAGACTCCTGACGCCGGTTTTTATTGACTTCATCCCACAAGGACAGATCATGGCAGACCAGACCCCCGAACAGCAGGACATCCCGGTTTTTCGCATGCAGAAGATGTACATCAAGGATTTTTCCTTTGAGAGCCCCAATGCCCCCAAGGTCTTCCTGGTGCGCAATCAGGATCCTAAGGTGGACTTCAACCTGCAGCTGAAGAACCAGAAGCTCGACGACGACCACAGCGAGGTTTCCATCGCCATCACCGCCAAGGTATTGGATAAGAACAACGAGGATTCGGTAATGTTCATCGTCGAGATCGAGCACGCGGCCGTGTTCCTGATGAAAAACATTCCCCAGGAGCACCACGAGCGCGTTCTGGCGGTCGACTGCCCGCTGATGCTCTTCCCCTTCACCCGCCAGATCGTCTGTCAGGCCGCGGTGGACGGCGGCTTCATGCCCTTCTTGATGGAGCCGATCAACTTCATCGCCCTCTACGACAACGCCCAGCGCCAGAACAAGGATGCGTGATGCCCGACTGAGTGGGTCCGCACAGGTGCAATGCAAAGGGGGGCAACGGATTCCGTTGCCCCTTCTGTTTTTTCATGCCGCGCGATACCGAAACGTCCTGGCGCCAAACAGGGTCTATCCTGTTCAACGCTTTGCGCTGGCGGGATCGCTCGGTTGATATTTTTGTTGGATTACGCTGGGTTGGTGGGTAAGGGCAGGGGACACAATATGTCGACCCCGCTCTGCGGGTGGCCTGCCAGTGACTGACCATGGCGGTCGTTCAGGCTCAGGCGGTGGTGTGGGCGTGGTCTCCGGCGGCCGGGGTGTCCGGTGGTTCCTGGTGCTTGAACCGCTCGGTCCACAGCTTGGCCACGGCGTCGATCAGCTCTCCACAGAACATGCTGGGTCCGATGCAGAGCAGGATGATGATCGGGCCAAAGAACTGAACTGCGGCAACCGCGGTAAAGAAGTCGGTCGCCCGCCACAGGGCGGCAAACAGGCCAGCAATGGCAGCGCCGTAAAACAGATACACACCGATGTCGAAACGGCTTTTCTGCTTTTCCATGCACAGAAAATAAGCAGCCCGCCTGGCGGTGTCAAAAGATGAAAGGTGCGGTTCGCGAAAGGATGGCAGGGCTTGTCCTGCGCACCCAAACGATGTTCACTGTTTCAGGATCGTTGTCTCTCGTCCCCCCACGGGGAGCGGCCGGTTGTGCTCCCTGTGCTTGAGGTGGCGCCGGGGAGCAAAGAGCGCCGTGCGGGCGCCCCCTGTCTTCCCCTTGCGCCGCCGGCACGATTACGGGGTGTCGGTGAATTGCTGGGTGCTGTAGTCCGCCAGCGGCAACGGCGCCAGCATCTTGTTGTTGCCGGGCAGGTTCTTGAGGTACTGCAAAAAGGCCTCGGCATAATCGAGACCGACATCGATGCGCCGTTCACCGGTGATCTGTTTCAGTGCGGTGAACGAGTCGTTGCCGTCGGCGAGGAAAGAGATGGTAGCCACCTTGTAGGTTCTGTCGAGATCAAAGGGTTGGTACCCGCCGGCTGTGGTCCGGATCTCCAGATGGGAGAGACGCGCGCCTTTGGGCTTGTTCAGATCCAGCCGCCAGCGCAGGCCGCCAGTATAGGGGTAACAGCCGGTGTTGTTCGTTGGACCGACCACGCCGTCGATCGCATCCTCCAGGGCGTTCTTGATCTCCTGGCCGGTGGCATTGAGCTGCACCAGGGTGTTGTTGAACGGCAGCACCGTGTACACGTCCTTGACCGTGATAGGTCCTTTGGTCAGATCGACCCGAACGCCGCCGCCGTTCTGGATGGAGAGATCGGCGCCGAAAAAGGTCTTGCCCTGCTGGAGGAAAGCCTCGGCCACCACCTGCTGGATGTCGCCGCCATGCTTGTTGACCCGCTCGCTCTTGTTGCAGACATCGCCCAGGGATGAGCGCGACGTGTCGCGCTTGCTCCCCGGAACGCGGCGCAGACAGAGGTTGTCCGGGGCCGTGGCCACCACGATGTTCCCCATGGTTTCCTTCTGCTCTTTGTACGGCGCGAGCAGGGCCGTGGCCTGGGGGTCGGGCAGGGTGAGCCGCAGCACTTGGCCGCGAGCCAGGTCGGTCCGGACGGCAGCGGTTTCCGCAGCGGTCAGCGGTCCCTGTTCGGGGCGGCTGAATTGGTCGCCGAGCAGCACCCAAGGCGTGCCCGCACACGCACTGACCTCGCCCCGGGCGTCAAACCGCACCCGCAACTCCCCCACCACCGAACCATACTGCCACGCCTGGACAATGCACACCGGCTTGCCGTCCTTGTCCGTGCTCCGGGTGGGATACGGGCCTTCGGGCGAGAGGCCGTAGGCGCTCAAGGACTCCGGACCGAGCAGGGAGTGGGAATCGCCCCCCACCACCACGTCCACCCCGCTGAGTTTCTTCACCAGGGCCTGATCGGCGCGGTAGCCGATGTGGGTGGCAAGGATGATCTTGTTGATGCCCTGGGCCTGGAGGCGGTCGATTTCCGCCTGGGCGGCTTCGGCCTCGTCGATGAAGGTGGTGTCCGCATTCGGCCGGGAAGAGTGCTTGGTCTTGCTGGCCACGGTCAGGCCGATGACGCCGATTTCCTGGCCGCCCCGTTCCAGGACCACCGAAGGCAGAATCGCTTCCGGCGCTTGCGCGCCGTACAGGGGCGAGCTGGGGCCGAAGCGGACATTGGCGCTCAGCAGCGGCGTGGCGCAGGTTCCGTCATGGAGAACGTCCATGAAGTGCTTGACACCTGCGTCGGAGTTGTCGAATTCGTGATTGCCCAGGGTAAAGGTGTCGAAACAGATGGTGTTCATCAGCTCGGCATCGGCCTTGCCGTTGTTGAGCAGCGAGTAGAGATCGCCGGTGCTGGCATCGCCGCTGTGGATCTTGATCACCTGGTCGGATTGCCGCGCCAACTCCTTGAAGGCAGCCACCACCCGGGGAAAGCCCCCCCGTTCCACGGTGATCGCCTCGCGGCCGCGGCCGGCGTCCAGTTGCAGGGTGATCTTTTCCGGGTCGAGATGCGAATGATGGTCATTGAGGTGCAGCAGGGTCAGTTCGATGGGCTCCGCGACGCCGCCTGGGGTACCGACAACCTGTTGTTCCGGTTGATCGCCGCAGCCGGCGAGGAAAAGGGTCAATCCAAAGGCCATTGTTTTTACTCCACGCCGCATGGTCACTCCTTGGAGGATGAGGGAAAGGTCAAGCTACCGGTCTTGTTTCAAATACCCACAGTATACCCGAATTGGGGCGAAGCCCTAGGGATATTCACCGGAGATTCCCGGCAAAACCTGCTTGAATTTTATCGGCCCATCGGGTAGCCTTGGCAAAATTTTTCAACTTTGCTCTCTACTTACAGGCACATTCGTGGCAGATACCCCCCAACAGCCCAAGAAATCCGCGATCCGGGAAAACATCGAGGCCATCATCATCGCCGTTGTCCTCGCCCTGGTGATCCGCACCTTCGTCATCCAGGCGTTCAAAATCCCCTCGGGGTCGATGCTGCCGACCCTGCAGATCGGTGACCACATCCTGGTCAGCAAGTTCATCTACGGTATCAAGATGCCGTTCACCGGAACCACCCTCATTCCGATCAGCACGCCCAAGGCCAACGACATCGTGGTGTTCCAATTTCCCCGGGATCCGTCGCTCGACTATATCAAGCGGGTGATCGCGGTGGGTGGGGACACGGTCGAGATCCGCGACAAGAAAATCTTCATCAACGGCAAGCCGTTCGACGACCGTCACGGGGTGTTCCTCGACCCGTTGGTTCACCCCGCCAGCCTTGATCCGCGTGACAATTTCGGTCCGGTCACGGTGCCCGCAGGCAAGATCTTCGCCATGGGCGACAACCGGGACAACTCCTTTGACGGCCGTTTCTGGGGCTTTGTCGATCTCAAGGCGGTTCGCGGCAAGGCCTGGATGATCTACTGGTCGTGGGATGTGCAGCAGTCCCTGTTTTCATTGGACCGGCTTCGTTCCATCCGCTGGAGTCGGCTTGGCGATATCGTTCATTGACCGCTGGAGGCAGCATGGCAACCGGCTACTCTTTCCTGCACCGCCACATCCTGGGTATTGAACAGCTGTCCCGCGAGGATATCAGTCATATCCTCACCACCGCCGACTCGTTCAAGGAGATCTCGGCCCGGCCGATCAAGAAGGTGCCGACCCTGCGCGGCCACACGATCATCAACCTCTTCTTCGAGCCCTCGACCCGCACCCGCCTCTCGTTCGAGGTGGCGGCCAAGCGGATGAGCGCTGATACCTTCAATATCAGTCCCTCGACCAGCAGCACCACCAAGGGGGAAACCCTGGCCGACACCGCCCGCAACATCTCGGCCATGCATCCGGACATCATCATCATCCGCCATGCCTGCTCTGGGGCGCCGCTGCTGCTTAGCCGCCACGTGCGGGCGGCGGTGATCAACGCCGGCGACGGCGCCCATGAGCATCCCTCCCAGGGGTTGCTGGACATGATGACCGTCAAGGAGCGCCGGGGCACCCTGAGCGGTCTGAAAATCGCCATCATTGGCGACATCACCCACAGCCGGGTAGCCCGGTCCGACATCGTCGGCTTCACCCGCATGGGCTCGGAGGTGCACCTCTACGGCCCCAGGACCTTGATTCCCCAAGGCATCGAGCATCTGGGGGCCAAGGTCTGCACCTCGCTCGAAGAGGCAGTTCGCGGTGCCGACGTGGTCATGGCCCTGCGCATCCAGCGCGAACGGCAGAACGATCCGCTGCTGCCCTCCCTGCGCGAGTATTCGCGACAGTTCGGTATTTCCCGCCAGGTTCTGTCCCTGGCCAAGGCGGATGCCCTGGTGATGCATCCCGGTCCGGTCAACCGAGGGGTGGAACTCAATCCCGACGTGGCCGACGGACCCCAATCGGTGATCCTTGATCAGGTGACCAACGGCGTGGCGGTACGCATGGCCTTGCTGTATCTGGTCATGGGCAATTCCTGATGGCCCGGCCGCTGCTCCGATCCTTTCTTCCTTTCCGTTTTTCCGAGGCCTGTTGCCGATGAACACGACCTGGCGCATACGCAACGGCCGGATTATCGATCCGGCCAACTCACGAGACGAAATCGCCGACCTGCTGGTGATCGACGGCCGCATCGGCGCGCCGGACCAGCCCGTGCCTCCCGACGTGCAGGAGCTTGACGCCTCGGGCTGCTGGGTGGTCCCGGGCCTGATTGACATGCATGTCCATCTGCGCGAACCGGGCGAGGAATACAAGGAAGATATTCTGTCTGGCGCCCGGTCGGCGGCCTGCGGCGGCTTCACCGGCGTGGCCTGCATGCCCAACACCAAGCCGGTGAACGACAATGCCACCGTCACCGCCATGATCCTGACCCGAGCCCGCGAGGCGGCGGTCCGGGTTCATCCGGTGGGCGCCATCAGTTTGGGCAGCGACGGCAAGCAACTGGCCGAGTTCGGCGAGATGCGGGCGGCTGGGGTGGTCGCGGTCAGCGATGACGGCCGACCTGTGCGTGACAGTCAGTTGATGCGCCGGGCCCTGGAATACGCCTCTGATTTCGGCCTGCCGGTAATTGCGCACAGTGAGGAACCCTCGTTGAGCACCGGGGTGATGAACGAGGGGCCGGTCTCCACTCTGCTTGGCCTCAAGGGCATTCCCACCGCGGCCGAATCGATCATGGTCTACCGCGAAATCGCCCTGGCCGAGTTCACCGGCGCGCGGGTTCATATCGCCCACGTGAGCACCGCCATGTCGATCGAGCTGATCCGCGCGGCCAAGGCACGGGGGGTGCGAGTGACCGCGGAGACCGCGCCGCACTACTTCACCCTCACCGATGAGGCGGTGATCGGCTACGACACCAACACCAAGATGAACCCGCCCCTGCGCTCGGCGGCCGACCGGGAAGCGATCCGCACCGCCCTGGCCGACGGCACCCTGGATGCCATCGCCACCGACCATGCGCCCCACTCCATCCTGGAAAAAGAGCTGGAGTTCGATGCGGCAGCCAACGGGATCATCGGCTTGGAGACGGCCCTTCCCCTAACCCTGGCCCTAGTGCGTGACGGGGTGATCGATGCGCGGCGGCTGGTGGAATTGCTGGCGGTCAAACCGGCGGCCATTCTCGGCCTTCCGGCCGGTTCGCTCACCCCGGGGCTGGCGGCGGACCTGACCGTGATCGATCCACAGCGCGAGTTTGTCTATACCGCCGACCAAGTGATGTCCAAGAGCCGCAATACTCCGTTCCTCGGCTGGACCCTGCAGGGACGGGCCGTGCTGACCATGGTTGGCGGCACGATCCGCCACAGCCTGCCCGCCTGAACCGTTGCGGCTTATCGCTGCACGTAGGGGGCCGGATCGATCAATCCAGCCTCGCGAAATCCCTGCAGCCTGAGCTGGCAGGCGTCACAGCGGCCGCACGCCTTGTCCCCCGCCGGATCGTAGCAGCTGTGGGTCAGGCTGTAGTCCACTCCCAGTTCCATTCCCTTGAGAATGATCTCCTTCTTGCTCAACTGAATGAGCGGCGCATGCAGACGAAAAGGTCTGCCGGTGGTCCCCGCCTTGGTGCCCAAATTGGCCATCTGCTCGAAGGCCTGGAGGAATTGAGGCCGGCAGTCCGGATAACCGCTGTAGTCGACCGCGTTGATGCCAAGAAAGATGTCCGAAACGCCCAGAACCTCGGCCCAGGAGAGGGCGTGCGCCAGAAAAAGAATATTGCGCCCAGGCACATAGGTAACCGGGATATCCTGTTCCATCTCGTTCAACGGCCGGTCCTTGGGCACCTCGATCGCCGTGGTCAGGGCCGAGCCACCGATGGCGTCGAGATCGACTCGCAGCACCAGGTGCCGCGCCACCCCGGCAAGACGGCCGATGACCCGGGCACGGTCCAGTTCGACCGACTGTCGCTGGCCGTATTGGAAGCTGAGACAGTTGCAGGTAAAGCCCAAAGATTGGGCGATGGCCAAAACCGTGGTGGAATCGAGGCCGCCGCTGAGCAGCACCACCGCTTGTCGTTCGTTCATGGGACGTCCGTTGGTCGCTTAGGTAAGGGAAAAAGGAATCCGGTGGGTGATGATGATGGCCTGCGGGCTCACCGCCGCCTGGTAGGCGAGAAAGCGGACTCCTCGGTCCGCTGCCCAGACAACGGTTTGGGCATACACCGGGTCGATGTGGGCCGCCGGTTTGCAGCAGAAGGCGTCGCCGCGCTGGACGCAGAACAGCACCGCCGCGCCGTGCCCGGCCTCGGCCAAACGGACCAGTTCATGCAGGTGTTTGGCCCCGCGGCTGGTGACCGCATCGGGAAAGAAGGCGACCCCCTTTTCCGCCAGTGAACAGTTCTTCACTTCCACGTAGGAGGTGCCCCGGTCGCCCTTCAGGAGGAAGTCCAGCCGGCTCCGGTCTGAGACCCGGACCTCCGGGGTGATGGTCCGCAACGGTCCGAAATCGTCGATCACCCCGTTTTCCAGCCCCTCGCGGACCAGACCATTGGTGCGACCGGTATGGATACCGACCCAAATCCCCTGTTCCCGCACCATTTCCAAGGTCCAGGCGTATTTGCGTTTGCTGTTCTCGGAGCGGCTGATCAACACCGCGCTTCCGGGTGTGGAGCAGCCGCGCATGGAGCCGGAGTTGGGGCAGTGCACGGTCAGCGTCTGGCCGTCGTCAAGGCAGATGTCGGCAAGAAACCGTTTGTACCGTTTGATGAGGGTGCCGGTTTGGCAGGGGGTGGGCAAGAGCATGGCAAAGGAGGGGTCAGCGGCCTCGGCGGCGAGCGGTTTGGGCACCGCACCGGGGGCAAAGGAAAATCTGGGAGAAACTCGGCGATGGGCTGGTAATTCTCGCCCGAATCATGTAGCTTAGCATCCTCGACAACGCATGCAGCCACGAAGGCCGCACCTGCTGCACGCTGATGTTTTATCCTTTCCTGTTTTTTGATATAATTATATTTAATTGAAATGCGCCATTCCCTCCAGGGTCAAGAGGCGGCGCATGCTTCCCGGCATATACCAAGTTCTTTCCCATAATCCAACCGCAAAGGAGAATCCCCCCATGAAACTCGGGCTCAATGGTCTTGGACGCATCGGTAAACTCACCCTGTGGCATCATGTCTCCCGCCAGTATTTCTCCGAGATCGTGGTCAATCTCGGCAGAAACGTCGGGGCGGGGCTGACGGACATCGCCGCCGCCATTGAAAAGGATTCCACCTACGGTCGTCTCAGCATGTATCTGCATGGCCACAAGGGCGGACGGGTGATCGAAAACCTGAACGAGGAGCAGGGCACGATGACCATCAACGGCGTGCCGGTCACCTTTCTCCGCAAGGCGCGCAACCCCAAGGATATCGACTGGCAGGGCAACCAGGTGCGGCTGGTGGTCGACAGTACCGGTGTGTTCAAGGATCCGACCGCCGACCCGGCCGAAGGCAAGGGGTCGGTCCGAGGCCATCTTCAGGCCGGAGCGGAAAAAGTACTGGTGTCCGCGCCTTTCAAGATTCAGGCCAAGGGGTTGGACATGCCCGAGGATGCCGTGACCACGGTGATGGGGATCAACGATGACGATTACGATCCCTCCCGGCACAACATCATTTCCGCCGCTTCCTGCACCACCACCTGCCTGTCGTACATGATCAAGCCGTTGCTCGACCACTTCGGCGCCGAGCGGATGCTGTCCGCCTCCATGGTCACGGTCCACGCGGCCACCGGTACCCAGCAGGTGCTCGATCGCCTGCCGGGCAGCGGGGCCACCGACCTGCGCAAAAACCGTTCGATTCTCAACAACATCATCCTCACCACCACGGGCGCGGCCAAGGCCCTGGGGCTGGTCATTCCGGAGATGAAATCCATCGGTTTCATCGCCGAGTCGGTCCGCATTCCAACCTCGAGCGGCTCGCTGATCGTCTTGGTGCTCAACCTTCAGGATGAACTCGACAATCCGATCAAACGCAGCCTGCTGAATTCGATCTATGAGGAATACGCCAAAACCAGCCCATATCTGGTTTATTCGGCGGAACAGAACGTTTCGTCCGATATCATCGGCATGCCGCGGGCCGCAGTGGTGATCGAGTCCTCGGAAACCCACACCCGCACCGCCTCCATCCGGGTCAATCTGCAGAATCTGAAGAACCTCAAGTGCGATATCGGCTCCGCTTCGCCCATTCTTGAGGTTCCCCTGACCCAGGCGGTTATCTACGGCTGGTATGACAACGAACTGGGCAGCTACACCAACATGCTCGGCGAACTGACCGTCTCCGTGGCCGAACGGATGGTGTGAGGATCCAGCCATGCTGCGAGGGCGATCTGGAAGCGGTCGCCCGGATTGAACGGCAGGCCATGCCGGCGCCCTGGAGCCCGGAGCAACTGCATGCCGAGCTACAAGCGGGCAATGGGCTGGGGTTGGTGGCGCGATGCGGGGCCGAGCTCTGCGGTTATGTTTTTTTTCGAACCTGCGTTCCGGAGAGCGAGTTGCTGCACCTGGTGGTGGATCGCGGATGGCGGCGCCGGGGGGTAGGAGAAGGGCTGCTGGCGCAGGGCCTGTTCGTGCTTGCAAGCCAAGGTTGCACAACCTGCTTTCTTGAGGTGCGCCGTTCCAATGCTTCGGCATTGCGCCTGTATGCAAAGACGGGGTTTTGCCAGGTGGGGCAGCGGAAAAACTATTACAGTCAACCGGTTGAAGATGCCCTGCTGTTGAGCCGGGATCTTCGCGCGCGATGATGAGGATAATCCATGAAAACACTGCGAGAACTTGAACTGACGGGAAAAAGGGTGCTGGTGCGGGTTGATTTCAACGTGCCGATGAACGAGGCGGGCGAGATCACCGATGATCTGCGTATTCGCACCGTATTGCCGACATTGCGCTATCTGCTGGAACAGAAGGCGCGGGTCATTGTCTGCACCCACATGGGACGGCCAAAAGGACAGCGGGTGGAGAAATATTCCCTGGCCCCGGTGGCGGCATACACCGCAGCCCTGCTGGGGCAACCCATACCGCTGGCCCCGGATTGCGTTGGTCCTGATGTCGTGACGGCGGTTGAGCAGGTGAAAAATGGCGAGATCCTCATGTTGGAGAATTTGCGCTTTCATCCCGAGGAAGAAAAAAACGACCCGGAATTTTCCCGGCAGTTGGCCATGCTGGCCGATGTCTATGTCAACGATGCCTTTGCCGTCTCCCATCGGGCCCACGCCTCGGTGGTGGGTGTCACCCTGCACGTGGCTGAAAAGGCCGCCGGATTCCTTCTCCAGAAGGAAGTGGAGTACTTCCAACGCTCAATCGGAATCCCGCAGCGGCCGCTGGTGGCCATTGTCGGTGGCGCCAAGGTGTCGGGCAAGCTTGAGGCCCTGCGCAACATGCTGGGGCGGGTCGACAAGATGATCATCGGCGGGGCCATGGCCAATACCTTCCTCAAGAGCCAGGGGTACGCGGTCGGCGCCTCCAAGGTGGAGGACGATTTGTTGAGCACGGCTGCCGAGCTGCTGCGTCAGGCCAAGGAAAAGAACATCAACATCTATCTGCCGGTGGATGTGATTGTCGCCGATCGTTTTGCGCCGGACGCGATCTGCAAACAAGTGACCATCCAGGATATTCCCGAAGGGTGGATGGCCCTGGATATTGGTCCAGCCTCGGTGATCTGTTTCAACGAGGTGCTGGCCGATGCCAAGACTATCGTCTGGAACGGTCCCATGGGTGCTTTTGAGATGGATGCCTTTGCCCGGGGTACCATGGCCTTGGCCCATACCGTGGCTGCTTCGCATGCACTGAGCGTCACCGGCGGCGGTGATTCCAACGCCGCCATCACGCTTTCCGGCGAGGCCAGCAACATTTCCTACATGTCGACCGGCGGCGGTGCCTTCCTCGAATTGATGGAAGGCAAGGTGCTACCGGGGATCAAGGCGCTGGACTGACACGACCACAAACGGATCACAAGTTCCCAAGAGTGACAGCTCAGAATAAGGAGATTTCCATGGAGAGGCGTCCTTTTATCGCAGGCAATTGGAAGATGCATCTGACCCTCGCCGAGGCGGTGCAATTGGCTCAGGCCGTGGCACCTACCTGCGCCGCCTGCCCGGACCGCGACATCATGATTGCCCCGTCCTTCACCTCGTTGGCCGCGGTCTGCGCGGCGGTCAAGGGCTCCGGCCTGCAAGTTGGGGCGCAAAATATTGCCTGGGACAGGGAGGGCGCCTATACCGGTGAAATTTCTTCGCCCATGCTCAAGGATCTGGGGGTGAGCCTGGCGATTATCGGTCATTCCGAGCGACGACATATCTTCGGCGAGGATAACGCCATGATCAATCGTCGCCTGCACGGCGCCCTCGATGGCGATATTCGACCGATCCTGTGCATTGGCGAAACACTGGCGGATCGTGAGGCCGGCAAGACCTTTGCCGTGCTCGACACCCAGGTGCGCGAAGGGTTGCAGGCCGTGAACAGTGCGCAGATGGAGTGCGTGGTGCTTGCCTACGAGCCGGTCTGGGCCATTGGTACCGGCAAGACGGCCAGCAAGGAGCAGGCGCAGGAGGTGCATGCTTTTCTCCGTCAATTACTGGCGGCCATGTACGAGAAAACTGTTGCCGAAACGGTGAGGATACTGTATGGTGGCTCGGTTAAACCTGATAATATTGATGACCTGATGGCGCAGCCGGATATCGATGGCGCGCTTGTTGGTGGCGCCGCCTTGAAGGCCGAATCGTTTGACCGGATTGCCCGATTTCGATGACAACTATACTCATTGTCGTTCATGTCATTGTCTGCCTGTTTCTGATCTGCATCGTGTTGTTGCAGCACGGGAAAGGTGCGGACATTGGGGCGTCGTTCGGCGGTTCGAGCCAGTCGCTTTTTGGTACCGAGGGGCCTGTGCCGCTGTTGAACAAAATCACCACGTTGGCGGCCATCGTGTTCATGGGAACCTCGGTCACCTTGGCCTATCTGTCCGCCAATAAGAGCTCTGGCTCGGTGATGAGTGATCTCAAGGTCCAAGAGCAGCAGATTCCGGCGCAGCAACAACCGGTTGCGGTGCCGTTGCCAGCCGAAAAAGCAGCAGGGCCGCAAGCGCCTCAGGAGAAAGCAGACGCATCCGGTCAGCAGTGAAATATTGCCGAAGTGGTGGAATTGGTAGACACGCTATCTTGAGGGGGTAGTGGCCCACGGTCGTGCGAGTTCGAGTCTCGCCTTCGGCACCATATACAAAAGGATTTCAGATGGTTATTTCATAACACTCTGAAATCCTTTTTTTTTCGAGCAACATGTAACAGCCGAGATAATCCGATTATCTCGGCTGTACACATTTTTGCGCACCACGTTTTCTCGCAAATCATTGATTTTAGGAGACGAGATGCGCAATCCAGCCTATTTTTTCCAAAGTTTAGAATCCATTTATTACTTCCGCATGAGGATCCCCACCGACCTTCAGCCGATCTTCAAGCGTACTGAGCTGAAAAAATCGCTGCGGACTCGGAGCAAGACCGTTGCCCTGCGCCGGTGCCGTCAGTATGTGGCCGCAGCCGAGCAGGTATTCGAGTCGTTACGCCTGAGCCATTTCAAAGCTGAGATGGCATGTGTAAATCCCACCGGCCAGCTGGTCGAGCTTACCGTATTAGAAAGGTTAGATTCCCCACCGACCATTCGAGACCGCGAAAAAGAGCTTTGGAATAAAGTGTACAATGCTGAATCGGCAATCGTCGAGGAACAGCAGTCCGCGTCAACGGCTGAACCAGAACCCGCAGCTATTCCACTCACCCCACCTATTATATCGGCCAGTCAGCGAATCCCACTCAGCGAACTGATCCGTTTGTACATTACAGAGGTCACCGATCAGCGCGGACAGGATATTGCGCGCGGCATTGAGAAAAACTTGATCCGATTCATGGAGATTGTCACTGATAAGCCGATTGATCAGTACAGCGTCGAGGACAAGCTCCGGTATCGGGACTGCCTGCAACGGATGCCGAAGTGTATCAATCGGAAAGAATATCATGGCATGACAATTGACGAGATCATCGAGATTGAACGGCCAGCGGATGAGTTGCTCTCCGTCAAGACCGTCAACATGCGGCTGATCGATGTTGCCACACTCTTTAACTGGGCCGTGACCAATACGCTGATCGACAGCCACCCGTTCAAGAAGGCAGTGTTGAAAATCCAGAAGAGTGACGACGCGGAACGGCCTGCGGTATCGGACGCGGACATCAAGGTCATCATTGAGAACCTGCCAAGAATACCGGACGAGCCGTCGAAATTCTGGATACCCTTAATTGCCTGTTTCACTGGTATGCGCCAGAGTGAGATTGCTCAGCTTGACGGTGATGACATTGTCAACACAGACGGAACCTGGTGCATTGACGTTAATGACCGTGGTGATAAACGGCTGAAAAACAGCAATGCCAAGCGAATTGTGCCATTACACCGGGTGCTGGTTGATTCAGGATTGGTTCCGTTCGCGGAACGGAGGCGCGGATTAAAGCTGTTCGATGACGTTAAACCGTATAACGGCAAGTACGGTCATCAGGTGTCGAAATACTTTGCCAAGTATCTTACTTCAATCGGCGTTTCTGGGAGCGGCCAGACCTTCCATGGTATCCGGCATTCCGTCATAACCAAGCTATGGGCTGCCGGTATCCCTGAGGCACATACCGCTGCCGTTGTCGGCCACCAGAGAGGCGAACGGGAAAGCTATACCCGGTATGCGAAGAAAACGGACATTCGGCCGCTCTCGCGAGCCGTGGAATCGATTTGTTATGGAAAGATCAAATTGACGGCCTGGAGCACCAAGCGAGATGATTTTTTTCGGGAGCCGGGTAGCCTGCAACAACCAGTGAATGCTAACGGACTCTGGGAATAACGTTGAAAAAATCCTGTCAAAATAGTGTGATATTGGCCTGTCGATTCGTTATATTAATTTGAGTCATCAACAACGATTCCAGATACGTATTTTTCCGGTGCCCGAATCTAGCTAGGTTCAGTGCCCTGAATTCATTCAAGGGAGGTTCGTCATGATTGACAATGAACCTTATCTAACAATCCGCTTCGATGGTAAGGCTGTCGGGCCTGGACGAATTCCGGTCCAACACCTCTTGCGATTCCTCAACAATCTAAACAAAGCATTGCACCGAACCGGGTTGGTTTTACTGGGAGAGTCAGAGAGCATAAAACGTGGGAGACAGCCAGGTAGTATAAAAGAAGAAGTGGCTCTGGACTTAGTATTGCTTACTCATGGGAGTCCAGCTGCGGTTCTCGGATTTGAACGATGTCAAACACAACATGCTCTTCCAGGATTTGATTTTGGACAAGAAATTATTGAAAAAGCGATAGCTGGTTTAGATCTTTGCCAATATCCCGATGATTCTTTACCGCCTGGCTATGACACGGGTGTACTAATGGCTTGGCGTGATGCTGGGGTTCTATTTTCTCAAGGCATCGATAATATCGCTTTCAAACTAAATAACCGCAAAACACCGCTAGAAACCAGTTTTACGTTTGAAGGATTTAATAGAATCCAAGAGAGAATCAAAGGACCACAGACCAATATCCGGACTATTGAAGGTCGCCTTCTTATGGCGGATTTTAAAGAGCACGGCACCAGATGCCGCATACATCCGTCAGTCGACGAACCCGTACTTTGTTTATTTAAAGAAGATCAAAAAGACGAGGTATTAGAAAATATTCTTCAATTTGTACGGATTGTAGGTGAGGCCAAAGAGGACCCTGTTACCGAAAAAATAGCGAGCATTAAAATTCATGACATAGAACGGCTTGAGGACCGTGATAATGAAGCCATGGATTTACTTCCGTTGGGAACGCCGATTTCCAATGACTTCTGGGAATCTCCCTCGCTTGATGAATTAGCGTTTGCCCAAAATGTTAAACCGTTGATCGACGTTGGGGTGCTATTCGGTACGTGGCCGGGTGAAGCAGACGACGGATTTGAAGATGCAATCGACGTGTTGAGGCATTCTCGACAAGGAGGTGCGGGAAAATCATGAGCGATGCTAAGATTATCCTCGATACCTGTATAGTCTCGTACATGATGAAAGGCGTTCCGCTTGCTCATGCTTATGCTCCGCATTGCCACGGTCGCCTTTTGGCTATTTCATTTATTACTGTCGGTGAACTGTATTACGGGGCCGAGAAAGCCAATTGGGGGAGTACTAAGCGTAACAGCCTTGAAACGACTCTAAGAAATTTTGTCGTTATTCCGTATGATCATGAAATCGCAAGGTGTTATGGTCGTCTCGTCTCAGAGAGAAATAGAAACGGTAACCCTATAGACCCGAATGATGCTTGGATAGCAGCATGCACTCTTCGCCATAAAGTGCCGTTGGTCACGCACAATGCAAAACACTTTCAGGGTATATCAGCGTTAAAACTGATAACAGAACAGCCCGGATCGTAGAAATTTTCTTATTATTTCGGCGAGATATCAAATAGCCCTGTCAAACCCGACTGAGGTTTCTAAGATAAATCCATCAATTGGAACTATCAATTTGAGCCTCAATCCAAAGAGATACAGGACATGTACAACATTCCACCCCCCAAACGATTAGCCAAGCTGCCGCGCCTCTACGCTACCGATAACACACCGCTCGACGACATCAGAATTCATCTGCATTTTTTTTATCGATAAGTCATTGCCTCCACTAAGCCAGACACTGCGGTAATTCAAAATCTCCGCGCGGAGAAAGGTAACCTTGAGTGAGTCCTAGAGGTTAAACGAAAAGTTAATTTTGACCGCTCACGCCTTCGGCTTGCTCTCTTGAATTCCTTGCAAGAGTTTCCGTAGGAGTTGTAGAGCAGCCACAAACCTGGTCCCTTGACGCATTGATCCTTTGGCCATATCCGAGAGCATTCTGAAACCGTTATCTTCATCAGTCTCACAGGTCAGAATTTCTTCTACGGCCCTTATTGTCTCCGGACTACCCAATCGCGCAATGTCTCTCCCGAGGATTCGAACTGAAGCAAGCCTGGTATCAAATTTCTCTTCAGTAAGCATATCCACATGAGAATCGTACAGTTCATCCTCAATCCCGGCGTTTCCGTAGTTTTCCATGATGAAAAGAAGATCCTGAGCATCTCGCTCGCGCCTTGGGTACGCGTCATCCCAAGAGATTATTTTCATAAGCGCCAAAGCCGGTATTGATGGAACCAGAACATCTAAGGGAGGTTCGTTGTTGATACGTACCGTTAATGCAGATTGATAAGCCTCCTCAAAACCGAGCATACTCATGACCATGTCATGGTCCGGTGGCCAACTTATCCGTTTCATTTCATCGCTTATCCTTCCATAGGGTACGATATCGACGATGGCGGCACTGGTTACGTCGGTGAATCGATGCGGCAACCTTGTCGCTGCAAAGAGTCCGCGGTCGATCAAAATGCTTGTCAACCGATGGAAATCTTCCCAACTTGCGACCTCAACACCAATATCAATGTCTTCCGTCAATCGCGGTGCTGGAATGCGATGAAAGTGCTCGAAAATCAGGTCACGAGCAAAAGCTCCCACCGCTATGAAATGTATGCCAAGTTCTTGAGCAACTTCCTGGATACTCCTGAGAACGGCCACCCTGTCGGATTCAATACTACTCGAAATATTTATCGAGATATCGCTCATAGAGAATCTGTGCGGTTTCCATGGTTCGTTGTTCGCCTAGCGCGAGTAGGTCTGCATAGACAAGGATCGGATGAACGGTATCACCTTCACCGAAACCGTTCTTTGGTGGCCAGAATCGTTGAAGTATCTCAACGTTGCCTTGTGGGTCTTTTTTCAACCTGTTTGTGATTACCAGTTCAGGCAAACGATTTTTATCGACATATAGCGTGACCGCGCCTGGTTTCAAATATCCGGTCAGTTTCGCTGCGGCAACTTCTCCTCCGCACTGAGCGTACACGGGATCTAGCTGAGCATCCTTCCACCAGTCACCATCACCTCGGAATCGTCCCAACAATAACTTCGGCTTGAGATTGTCAGGGTACGCCGCAATCCAGCGGTCGAAGAGAGTCTTTGTATCCAAGAGCTTCTTCCCTTTCTTTCCCATATCGAGAATGAAGCCTTTCTTGATCAATTCCATCACCGTAACGTTCACTGTTCCCAAGGCGACACCTGCCATATCAGCCAGCTCTCTATACGGCCTTACAACGAGTTCCGGTCGACACAACAGGAGGTACACGATTTTTAAACCGACCCCCTTAAAAAGACGAGCAGCAGGCGCCGCCACTATTTCTCCGGGTTTCGGTTTATTGCCTTGCACAAAGATGAACAGCGGTGGTTGATTGATAAAAGCATTGCCAACCGTATCAACGAATTGGATGCCATTTTCTCTCAATCTAAATGCCGCCTGGGGAGGAATGTATTTGGTTGCCAACAGAAGAGGATATTTTGCGTTCTCCTTCCAGCGGAGAGCTTTAAGCTCGTCCCCTTTTGTGAGCCGATTTTTCACTTCAACACACCACCGGAGTTCCGTATCGTAATTTTTAACCCGAATGATACAATCGTACCGTTCGTCGACATGATCGCGAGTCGGCTCCACCTCGTATTGGAAATGGACCAACTCCGCCAAAGCTTCCATCGCTTGACGAAGGATAGCGATACCGCCTTCATGGTTATGTTCATTTTTATCAGTGTTCATTAATTTTGAACATACATAAAAAATGAACAAAAGTCAAACTCTCCAAGCGATGAACCGGTATCGCCAAGCTACGGGAGCCGAATGATCTCATGATCGGTGCATCAGACAGAGTGACATTAATCTCTTTGATGCGGCCTAGGCAGGCACAACTAAATGAAAAAACAAAGGAAATTTAGAAAAAAGCAAGGTTTACAGAGAGGAGTTATGCCGCATGGGAAACATGCTTATTTGTAAAATAAATAAGCATGTTTCCCATGCGGATCAAGAAATAAAATTCTCATATTATTACGATAAATTACAGACCAAAACCAATATCACCGCAAGATATCTCGTAATAAAAAACCCCAAGCGAATCTCAAGCCGCTCCATGCTGCAATTGGAGCAATGATTATGGAAACATCAAACTTGCAGCGTGAAGAACGGCTAGCCGTGGATTTAAATATTGTGACCCGATACAGGCATCGGCTATGGGCTTTTGGAGCAGTGGAAGCGCATACCGCTACCGTTGACGCTATTTGTTATAGTGAGATCAAATTAACAGCCTGGTGCGATGTAGCACGACATTGAGACGATGGCACGGAAGTATCGCGCAGTTAATCACCCAACATTTGTTGGTTAAACAATGAAAAGGACCAGTTGAAATTTTGAGGCAAATATGAATATCGAATCGACGAGCCTGATCTTCTTTTCTCCAACAAATACGACCAGGAAAATAGTCGAGGGTATTGCTCAAGGACTGCAACCGACATCAAAGCAGTATTTTGACCTGACTCCTCCAGGTGCAACCGGACAGATGCGCCAAGAATTCAATCAAGACGTGGCAATTATCGGCGCACCAGTCTACGCGGGTAGACTGCCTTCTGTCATGCTCTCCCGGTTTAAACAAATAAAAGGTAACGGCAAGCCCGCTGTCCTTATCGTTGTTTACGGCAATCGGGCCTACGAAGATGCACTCATCGAGCTAAGGAATGTTGCCATTGAGGCCGGTTTCAAACCCATTGCCGCCGGAGCATTTGTCGGCGAGCATTCCTATTCTACTTCTAACAAGCCAATTGCCATTGATCAGCCTGACACTGAAGATATGGTAAAAGCTCACGCGTTTGGACAAGCCATTCTCAAGAAAATCCAGACCGCGAGTAACATCCCAAATGAACCCCTCTACGTCCCTGGGAATTTCCCGTACAAAGAGGTTCAGATGCGGGCAAGCAAGCACCATCGGTGAACGAGGCGCTTTGTTCCCGATGTGGAGAATGTGCTCTTGTCTGCCCAACTGGCGCTATTGACAGAGAAAATCCCGTATCGACATCTAAAGAATTGTGCATCAGGTGCTGCGCTTGCGTCAAGACGTGCCCGAATGGTGCGAAGGCTTTTGATGATGCGGGAATAACGCAGATTGCCGAATGGCTGTATGCCAACTGCGGTGATCGGAAAGAACCGGAAATTTACCTGTAGGAGCCCCGTACCGTTTTCGGCCGCCAGCGTAGTGAACGGGAAAGCTAAACCCGGTATGCGAAGAAAACAGGCATTCAACCGCTTCTGGCTGCGATTAAAGCGGTTGTGTATGGAAAGATCAAATTGGCGGCCTAGAGAATGAGACGGCGAATTTGAATTGAATTCTCCGCCGCGGAGAATGATACCGTGCTATTATTAGGCAAAATGATTTGTTCTGTCTAATGCAGAGGCCGAGGAGTAGAACGAAGAAGGGGCATCATGTCAAGGATGCCCCTTCAGCCAACTTATTATTCAGATTATCGTTTACTGTCAGGCGTTCTTTTTACGCGTTCCCATTGATGCCCCGGCTGTGAAGTCGGAGGAAGGGGTTTGTTGTCTGGTACGGTAGCCCAATTGTCCTTTTTCCCTCCTCGAGGGCCAACTTCTTGGTATATTCCACCATCTTTTTCTGTGCTCTGCCCAGGTTTTTTCGGCATGTTAAGTTCCTCTCTTTGTAAAAATCTTTGACTGTAAAGAGAGGGGTATGTATAAAAGACGACACACCCCCATGGTTTAATACGGGTTTATAAAGGGAAGTGACAATGCTTGGCGGCGTTTGCTTCCCTTTATCTTTTTATGTCATAGCGCTGATCCCGCTTTTGCGCTCCGCTCCTTGGCGGCTTCATGGCTCTCTCCTGTCGTTAAAAAATCCATCTTTACCCTCGAAACATGAGCCCAAGGGCATGTCCTAAGCCAATTACTCAATCGCCTCATTGCTTTCATCTGTCATCGCTGTAGCCTCGCCAATTTCTTCAATCCTTTCCAGTAACGTATTGTATAGATCAGGAGGAACTTCATACTCATCGTTTTCATGGAGTTGCTTCACGATTAAATACGGATTTAGGATGAGAATGTAGTGAAAATCTCCACTAGCTCCTTTGGCCGATTTAATAAAGCCTAGCTCTTCGAGTTTTTTCATTCGATCCCGCCATGTGCTTAGAGCCCGCTGTCCTGTAAAGCCAGATTCCAAAGCCATTTGATGAGGTCTTTGAACGGTTATGATCATTTGGTCGGACGAATAACACCACAAGGTCAGATAAGTATTTGACAAGGGCAATCGACCCGGTGATGCGTCAGGAACATCGCGCCGGAGAGAAGCTGTTTGTCGACTATGCCGGTCAGACCATGGAGGTATTGGATGGCAAGACCGGTGAGATCCGCAAAGCAGAGATTTTTGTCGCCACTTTGGGCGCCAGTAACCTGACATACTGCGAAGCGACCTGGACCCAGGGACTGCCAGACTGGATCGGTTCGCACGTTCGCTGCTTCGCTTTTCTCGGTGGTGTCCCGGAGGCGGTGATTCCGGACAACCTCAAAAGCGGTGTGAGTAAAATCTGCCGCTACGAGCCGGAGTTGAACCCCACCTACCAGGACATGGCCACGCAGTACGGTGTGGCGGTCCTGCCGGCCCGGGTTCGCGCCCCACGCGACAAAGCCAAGGTGGAAACTGCGGTTCAGATCGTTGAACGGCAGATCCTGGCCAAACTGCGGCACCAACGGTTCTTCTCCCTTGCGGAGTTGAACCAGGCCATCAGCCAACACCTGCACGCACTCAACACCAAACCCTTCCAGAAACTTCCCGGTTCACGCCAAAGCCTGTTCCACAGCCTCGACCAACCGGCCCTTAAGCCTTTGCCGGCCACACCGTACGAGTTTGCTCTGTGGAAGAAGGCCACGGTGCATATCGATTATCACGTCGAAGTAGACGGGCATTATTACAGCGTCCCCTCCCGGCTGGTGAAAAAGCGGCTCGACATCCGCATCACCTCGTCCGTTGTCGAATGTTTCGACCGGGGACAACGGGTTGCCAGTCATCAACGAAGTCGGGACAAGGGCCGCCACACCACGGTAACCGAGCACATGCCGCCGGCGCACCGGCAGTATCAACAGTGGACACCGGAACGGTTTCTCCGCTGGGCAGCCAAGATCGGCCCACTGACCACGCAACTCACCGAAAAAATCCTGGCCTCCCGCGTGCATCCTCAACAGGCCTATCGCAGCTTGATGGGCATTCTTCGTTTAGGCAAGAGCTATGGCAACGACCGGCTGGAGCAGGCCTGCGGCCGGGCGCTGGTCATCGGTGCGGTCTCTTTCCGCAGCATTGACTCCATCCTCAAAAACGGTCTGGACAAGGCCAATGAGGAGGAGGTGGCGGCTCCGAGCCCTGTGGTTCACGACAACATCCGCGGCCCTCACTATTACCACCCCACGTTGCAGTAAGGAGGCGCCATGTTGACTCATCCAACCCTCGATAAACTGGAATCACTTCGGTTGCGTGGAATGGTCCAGGCGTTGAAGCAGCAATGGCAACAGCCGGAGATCAACGAGTTGTCGTTTGAACAGCGACTTGGTCTTTTGGTCGACCGGGAGACCGATCTCCGTCAAACCAGGCAAATGCAGGCCCGGCTCCGCAAAGCCAAACTTCGGCAGAATGCGGTTATTGAAGATATCGATTTCAAACACCCCCGTGGCCTGGACCGGTCGCAGGTGCTGCAACTGGCCACCTGTCAATGGATCAAGCAGAAGCAGAACCTGCTCATCACCGGTCCCACCGGCGTGGGCAAATCGTACCTGGCCTGTGCCCTTTCCCACACCGCTTGTCGGGAAGGGTTCAGCGTGCTGTATCTGAGGGTTGCACGCCTCTTTGCCGATCTCGCCCTAGCCAGAGGCGACGGTCGCTACATCAAGCTCCTGGCCACCTTCGCCAAAACCGACCTGCTGATCCTCGATGATTATGGCCTGGCGCCGTTCACCAGAGAACAGCGCTATGATTTTTTAGAAATTTTAGAGGATCGCCATGGACTGCGCTCCACACTGGTCACCAGTCAACTCCCGCTTGAGCACTGGCATGAACACATTGGTGACCCCACTACGGCGGACGCAATCCTTGACCGACTGGTCCACAATGCCCACACCCTGAAACTCAAAGGAGGATCGATGCGGAAAAAGACCCCATTGACAGAACAACACGACAGCAAGTAGAGACACCATAAACAACCGCGTCGCTACGCTCCGACCGGGGTGGCCGGAATCACTGGAAGAGGTGGCCGGCTTCCACCGGAATAGGCACTCCTTCGTAAGACTTGCCGACAATGATTTTGAACGGCAAAAGAGTTCTGATGCGTTCTTACAGCTCTGCGAGGCAATCTTTCCACCTCAATTGAACGAAATACCGTGCATATTACAAAAAAAACCATCGTCGGCCTGCTGTTTGGCGCCGGGTGTCTGATTGCCTTCACCGGGACACCAGCTCCGGCACTCGACCTCTATGGATTTGGCAGTTATTGGGATAAGGGCGATGCTGAAGGCACCTGGTGTGCTGGCATCGGGTTGGGCATGCCTCTGCTCACCGATCACCTGCGGTTCGACGGCCGAATCTACCTTGCCGAAGACAGCGATTTGGGCCACGATGACGAACTCACCATGGTTCCGGTGGACCTGGGCCTGCAACTGCACCTGCTGCCCGACGCCTCCATCAATCCTTACGCCCTCGGCGGCCTGTCCTTCATCTATGCCGATGCCGATCACCACGACGTGGATTCGAGTCTGGGGGGATACCTGGGCGGCGGTATCGAGTGGGTGCCCTTTCCGATCGTCAAACTGTTCGGAGAGGTGATTTATCGCTCCCAGGAATTGGATGGCGGTCTGGGTGAACATATCGATGTGAGCGGATATACCGTCAACATGGGCGTGAAGATCAATTTCTGACCCGGGCGGCGGCCTGGCTGAGCCGGTTCGCGCCAGGAATGCAGGCGGCAAAAAAAGCAAGGCCCGCTTGGGGCCTTGCTTTGACAGATTATGTGGATCGCTGAGCGTCTACCACCGCTCAGTGCCGATGAGCACGTTCACATCCATGCAGGTTGATCGCTCGTGCGCGGTTAAGTCGTTGATGGAACGAATACCTCCGCGGTCTGCATCCAGGGAACAACTGAACTCCCTGCCTTTGTCATCCCGCACCCAGACCAACGACTCATATCCCACGTTCCTGACTCCAGGGTCTCTTTCCAAATATTCCATGACATCCTCCATGTGATGTTGAGGTTGACTAACGTGGCACTTCTCACCAGCGCTCGGTGCCGATGAGCAGATTCACGTCCATGCATGCGCGCCGCTCGTCCTCGTTAAGTTCAACGCGATCGCTAATGTCGCCCTTGAGCGCATCAATCGGGCAGACATATTCCTTTCCGTTTTTGTCCTTGATCCAAGCTAGCGATTCATATCCAACCATGACATCCTCCATTGGGATTACGTATTCTCTTTTTTCGTTCCTGTGCTTTACACAATAAGCAAGCAGGCGTCTGTCGCAATGCTGGTTAAATGAGGGATAAATGATATTAAGAACTATCATTCGTTTTGGCCGGTTGGAATGAAATAAAAAATGAGATCGACCTGCGGAGGGGCTCCGTCGTCAAATCCCGCCGAGGGCTTCACGAAAAGGCATTGACACCATTGAACCGCTCGGCTACCCACTCTTAAGCAATCGAACAGCGATACGACCAGGTTTTCGGTGATCGCCCGCTCGGCAAGACCATCAACGAGAAACATCACGACGTGTTGCGATGAAACAATATCTGAAATACGACTGGGATGCCATTGCCGGCATTATTGCCGCAGTGGCGGCCATCCTCATGCATTTTCTCCACTTGGTGGAATCGGATGTCCTGCTCATGATCGCGGTGGTGCTGATTGCCCTGCTGTTTTTGCGCGATCTGCGCCGCGAGCGTGACGGGGAGCGTCTGGGGGAATGTTTGCAGCGGACGGAATTTTCCCTCAATGAAATGTTGGCCCGGCTGCGGCCCCATGACGTGGTCCTGATCGGCCCGCAGCAGATCCACCAGGCGATGATGGAATTTTCTCATCATGCCTGCAACGAAATGCTGTGGTTTCACGTTTGTCCCCTGATGTTCAAACGCCAGGCGGTGTTCGACGACCTCTTCAAAACAGCCATCGAAAATCCCAACGTTCACTCGATCCAGTTCATCCTCGATCAATCCGACCGCGACCTCTGGGAAAAGGAGGTGATGCCGAAAATCGACCAATGCCCCAGCCGGGCCAAGGTGCAGGAGGTGATCTGGACCTCCATCGCCGGCGGAGTTTCGGCGATCATCTCTGATATCGAGAAGGTGGGCAGGATCGAATGCCTGCTGAGCTTTTGGGGCGAGCCGTTCATGGCCCGAATGCCGGGAAGCAATGTGCCCCGGTATATTTTTCACGTCCAAAGCAACTCCGAGCTGATCGGCCGGATGATCGAGGTGGTACGTTCGCACCGCTTGTGCGAACTGCCGGCAAAGGACGCCTGGCAAGCCCGCCATCCACCCGAGGACAACCATGACAACCGCGCTCTTTGACACCTGGCCAGAACAGTACGACCGCTGGTTCGACACCCCAACAGGCCAGTTGGTCAAAATCTACGAATCCGCCTTACTGCTCGAATTCCTCGCCCCTCAACCCGGTGAACGCATTCTGGACGCCGGCTGCGGAACCGGTCTGTTCACCGGGGATGTCCTTGATCGAGGGGCCATGGTTATCGGAGTGGACCTGTCGGTGCCAATGCTGGACAGGGCGCGGAAGCGGGCGGCGGGACCTCGTTTCACCGCTCTGTGCGCCGACATGGGGGCCTTGCCCTTTGCCGACAACAGTTTTGACCGGGTGTTTTCCATGACCGCGATCGAGTTTGTCGCCGATGCCGCCAAGGCCATTGCCGAACTGAATCGGGTCGTCCGCAGGGGCGGCCCGGTGGTAGTCACCACCCTCAATAGTCGCAGTCCCTGGGCGACGCGGCGAAAGCGCAAGGCGGAACAGGGCCATTCCTTGTTCCAAGAAATTTGTTTCAGATCGCCGGAGGAAATGCGCTCTCTCGTTCCCGTCCCATGCCAGGTCAAGACCGCCATTCATTTTCAAAAGGACGATCCCGTGGATCTGATCCCGGCGACAGAGACCCGGGGCGGCCGACTATCCCCAGACGCCGGCGCTTTTCTCGCGGTGCGATGGCAAAAGCAGTGAACACCTCCATGCCACCCTTCACCCCCGAGGCGCTGGCGCTGTTATTTGCCCGGGAAAATTTTCGTGCCTTCCAGAAGGCCGGTTTTCTGTCCCACTATTGGGCCCCTTTGATCTCCGTCTGCTCCGGAACCACGCGCGACGAGATTTTTTTGCTGACCGCCAACGACGTGCGGCAGCGACACGGGCTGTGGATCATGCATGTCGCGGCAAGGGCGCCCTGGAACGGGCGTCCCGGAACAGTGGCCCGCGACATCCCTCTGCACCCCATGCTTTCCACATTGGGATTTGTCGAATTTGTCCGCCAGCGGCAGCGGACCCATCCCGCCGAGCGGCTGTTCTCGGAATACAAGGCCATGCAGGGGCAGGCTGGCATGCTCTTTTCACGGGTGTTCACCCAATGGATCAACGCCACGGTGCGTCGGTTGCCCGCCGAGCAGCATGATCTGTTCGCGGCGGACTTTCATTTTCCGTCCCTACGCGCGCTGTTCACGGTGGAGGCGGTTCGGTCCGGGATGAGTGACCACCTCCTGCGCGCACTGCGCGGAATCGGTGACGGCGTGCACGAATTCGCCGAGGCCGCCGGGGATCGTGCCGTGCTCGAAAAACTCGCGGCGGCAATGGAACGGGTGGATATCGCTTCGGCCTTCCCACCGCTGTATCCTTATTGGGAACTGATGGCCTGAGTGGTGTGTTTGCTGTCTAGTTTTCAGCGGGAATGTCGAGGGAGAAGGCGGAGCGTTTCCCGTGGACAAAAAAAGCAGGACCTGTTCGGCCCTGCCTCGGCATGCATCTCCCCGGCTGCAACCGGTTACCGCATCTTCTTCCTGATGATCGCGGACAAGCCGATCAAGCCGGTTCCCAAAAGAAACATGGTTGCCGGTTCCGGCACCTGATGCAACCGCATGATGTCGCCACGGTGCAGAATCTCAGAGACACCCGCGGCATGAAAAATCGCACTTTCCGAACCTGTTGCCGCCAGCAACAGGGAGCCCACTAAACAACTCATCCCGATAATCCACTTCATATTCCACCTGCCTTCGTTGTGCCTGATCCTTGTATGGGGTGGTGGCAACGTTGCTTTGATTACTTTGGAGTATGCAATATGCGCTCCAGAATGTGTTCATGAAAAAAATATCAATATAATTCAATAAATTAGAACCTGTATTTGTCGTTGAGGTTTCGGCGTGCCGGAACAGGCTGGTTTGTTTTTTCGAAAAACCGAACAATTCGTGCGATTTTTCCGGCATATCGGAAAAATAGGTAAAAACACCACGAGTGGTCATGCGGTGCGGTGCGTCGCCGGTTTAGTTCGAGTCGTCCCGATGCGGGCAAAAATATTTAAATATCGGCTGATTATCCGGATGGTTAAGGAATTGTCGCCGGAGTCGATTTTTACGTGGAAAACCCAGGGGCAAATCGGTTAAGAGGGGGGAAATCTCTGTGAGCAATGAATAAGGAGTGTGGACAATAATGAGATGGTTCTTTTTGCTGTGCATGGTCGTGGCGTTGATGCAAGCCCCTGCTTTTGCCTATTCCGGAAAAGTCGTGTCGGTGGACGAGGGGGACGCCATCACCGTGCTCCATGACAACAAAAAAAAACGCGTTCGTCTTTATGGTATTGACGCCCCCGAGCCGAGGCAAAGTTACGGTAAAAAGTCCAAGGAGTTCCTTGGTTCGTTCGTCAAGGGGGAACGGGTGGATATCGAACCAAAGAAGGCGGACAAAAACGGCCGGACAATGGGGATCGTTTCTCTTGGTGGCGATAACATCAACGAACTGATGGTGGTCAATGGGCAGGCGTGGGTGCATCGCCCCTCCTGCAAGGAGGACTTCTGCGAAAAATGGGTCAAGATGGAAGAGGCCGCCAAGGCCACGCGGGCCGGGCTCTGGAGCGAGCCGGGCGCGGTGCCTCCCTGGGAGTTCCGCCGCGCAGGCAAGCGATAGGGGGCAATTGACACCACCGGTAACGAGCTGATTCCAATTCGCTTTCAAGTTGTCAGTTTATGAACGGGCTCTCTTGAAGGCAAAGGCGAATGAGAATGGCCTCGACAAGAGGGGAGCGGTGCGGACCGCTCCCCTCTTTTTTTGCCGTTGCGCGCGGAACCGGGCTCAGGGGCAAACTTCGCCGAGCCGCTGCTCCAGTTGTCGCGCCACTCGGAGCATGATGTCGATTTCCGCCGGCGTCGGCACCTTGACGGTCCACGCAGACGGATCGCAGATGTCCTGGTAACTGTCCAGGTTGCGGATGGATTCCTCCAAGCCGCGGACCGCGTCCGGCAGCCACTGTTCCAGGGCATCGACCAGGTCGTGCATGGTGTGGTTGTAGGGCAGGCGGCCGATCTCCATGAGCGCGCTCATCACCAGTTTTTCGATGGCCATGGCGATGAGATTGTAGAGGATTTCGGTGGTGAAGTTTTTTTTCTTTTTGCGAAAGGCTGTTTCGGCCAGACGGAGAAACTGTTCTCCTTCGAGCTTGTACTGCTGCCAGTCCTCGATGGCCTGGGTGCGGATGTCGCTCAAGCCCACCAGGGCGGGAGGGAGAAAGGGAGCCATGGGATTCTCCTGTGCACGATGGATGCGTGCGTTTCAAATGCCGGATAGGTGCCGCCGCAGGCAGATCAACGCGGTCCGTTGCCAGCCCCGCCGGTCGTAAAAGACCAGAGCCGGCCTATTATTGGTATCGGCCAGGAGCTGCATTCGGCTGGCCCCCTGGTTCCGCGCCCAGGTGGCCAGGGCGTCCAGCAGGGCACGTCCGATGCCCTGGCCCCGATGCCCGGGATCGACCACCACGTCCTCGACCAACACGGCCGGACCGCCCTCGGCCGTGGAAATGACCAGCTGGCCGGTACACATGCCGACAACCTTTCCGTGCACCTCTGCCACCAGCACACGGCTGCGCTCGTCGTCGAGGACCAGAGCCAGCCCCTGGCGCTGCTTGTCGGCGTTGACGTTGAAATCCTCTTCAATGGCGAACAGCAGCCGGAGCAACTCCACCAAATGCTCCAGATCCTGCGGCCTGGCGGTGCGCACGAAGGTCATGGACGTGTTCCCTGCCGCTGTTCTACTCGATCAGATAATCGGCGGCCGGTTCGCCGTCCTCGATACCGTCGAGGATGGCGTCGATGATCCCGGTGCTGGTCACACCCTTGAACCACCAGTTCTGCGGCTGCACCACCAGCACCGGGCCGTTCTCGCACTGCTTGAGACAGCCCGTGGCAATGACCTGCACGTCCAGGCCGCGATCGAGGATCTCTTCTTCAATGTACTGCAGAAAGCCGTCGGTCTGTTTGTGGCAGATACCCTTGGGATCGCCCTTGGTGCGGAAACTCTGACAGACGAGGATTTGTTGTTCGGGGATAGCCATGGTGTCTTCCTTTCGTTATGATTCAGATGCGTTGTGCAGTTTTCATCGTTTACATGTTTGACCTTTTCCGCCGCCGTAGAGCACATCCACCGTGCCCTCGATATTCTCCTCGGTGAGGAGGACCCGGATGCCGCGCCCTGCAAGCACTTCCCGTGGCCGCTGGCCGGCGCTGGCCGCCAGCAGGGCAAAGCAGTCGTGCAGGGTGTCGGCCAACTGTTCCCAGCGCGATTCGCCACTGCCCGGTTCCGGGGCCTGGCGGATTTCCTGAAGACAGACGAGTCCGTCTTCGCGCGGACCATACACCAGCAGCGTCTTGGCCTGTCCCAGGTGAAGATCGACCTCCATGCCGGTGGCACTGGCCACCGCCACCCGGGGACGCTCGCTGCTCGGCTTGGGGAGCGGGGCCTGGGCAACGGGTTTGGCTCCGCAACCGCAGGAGCCGCCGGTGCCGCAGCGCGGGCCGCAGTCGCAACCACAGGCATCCGTTTCCACCTGCTGGAACCTGGTCGGCAAGAAGCGGCTGGTCAGGTTGGCGATCTGCTCCATGTGCACCCGGGTCGGCATGCCCGGGGTCTTGTCCTGCTGCGGATCGGCCATCAAGGGAACCAGCTCCATGGCCGTTGCGCCCAGTTCGGCCATGGTTTCCGCGATGGTGACGATCTGGTGGGCATTGAGGCCGGGGCAGACCGTGGTGCGGACCGTCACCGACAGACCAGCGTCAGCCAGGGCCGGAACCGCCCTGGCCTGTTCCTCCAGCACAAACGGCACCACCTCCCCCAGCGGGAGCGTTTTCTTGCCGGGGCGGATCCAGGCGTAGAGCTGCTCCGCCGTGGCCGCGTCCAGGGTTTCAATCAAAAGGGTCACCTTGCTCACCCCGGCCGCCGCCAGTTCGGCAGCGTGCGCGGCCGCGCCGAGGCCAATCGTGGCCAGACCGATGATCAGGTCCGGGTAATGCTGCCTGAGCAGGGCCACGGTCGCCAGGGTTGTTGGCATCGAGGCCAAGGGATCGCCGGGACCGTTCAGCTCGACCTGCGTCACACCTTGACGGCGGTCCACTTCAGCCAATACGTCTGCCGCGCTCAACGCCGGGCCGGCTTTGCTTTCCGGTGCGTGGCGCATGCGGCAGAAGGCCAAGGGGGCGACTGGCAGTCGTAGGGATGGGATGGCCGGGTCGCCGGTCTGGGCGGCAAAGCCGGGGGCGCTGGAGATGGGGATAACAGGCATGATGGTCGACCCGTGGGTTGAAAGACGAAGAATCCGGCGGGGGACAAGGAGGAACCCTCCGCCGGACTGTTGGTGGTTAATAGACCAGTTCGAACTTCTCTTCCGGCGCATCCCGGTCCTGCCGATCCAGGAGGGCGTTCAGCACCTTTTCGAGGAAGCGCAGACCGCCTTTGTAGCCGACGGTCGGGAAGTACTGATGCCCCTGCCGATCCAGGATCGGGAAGCCCCAGCGGATGAAGGGGATGTCCTCGTCGCGGGCGATGTACTTGCCGTAGGTGTTGCCAATCAGCAGGTCCACCGGCTCGTTCTTGATCCACTGGTGCAGGAGGAACAGGTCGCCTTTGGCGCGGACATTGACCGGGAAAGGGGAATCCTTGGTCAGTTCCTTGATCCGTCGCTCGAACCGCTTGCCGGGCGTACCGGTGACAATATGCACCGGGCACATGTCGATGGACACCAGAAACTCGGTCATGCTGATCAACTGATCGGGGTCGCCGAACAACGCCACCTTCTTGTGGTAGAAGTACTGGTGCATGTCCGAGATCAGGTCGACCAGCTGGCCGCGCTCGTACGACACTTCATCCGGAACCACGGTGCCGCTGATAATGCGCAGGGCGTCGATGAACCGGTCGGTGGCCTTGAGTCCGTAAGGCATGTCGAGAATGCGGCAGGGCACCTTGTGCTTGGTGTCGAGCAATCGGGCGGCATCGGCCGAGCACCAGTCGCCCAGCGCCAGGGTACCGATGGCATCACCGCAGCCCTTGAGTTCGGCCACGGTGACGCCGCCCTGGGGAAACATGTGGTACTCGCCGGACAGCGGGCCATTGAGCACGCCGGAGGTATCCGGGAACAGGGTGATGTCCGCGCCCACCAACTTGGCCAGCCGCTTGATCTCTTCCATGTCCGAGGGTTCCACCCAGCCGGGGATGACGTTGACCTTGCCGTTCTTCTTGCCGGTGGGTTCAGCCAGGTCGGCCATGGCCTTGACCATGTTGGCAAAGCCGGTCACATGCGAGCCGACGTAGCTCGGCGTGGAGGCCCCGACCAGGGTCTTGCCCGCCGGCACAGTGCCCTCTTTCCGGGCCTTGTCAAAGATCTGGTTGAGGTCGTCGCCGATGGTCTCCGACAGACAGGTGGTGTGCACCGCAATGACGTCCGGGTTGTAGACGGTAAAGATGTTGTTGATCGCCTGCAGCAGATTGGCCTGGCCCCCGAACACCGAGGATCCTTCGGTAAAGGAGCTGGTGGCGGCCGAGACCGGCTCTTTGTAGTGCCGGGTCAGGGCGCTGCGGTGGTAGGCACAGCAGCCCTGGGATCCATGGCTGTGGGGGAGACAGCCATGGATGCCCAGTGCCGCGTACATGGCGCCGATGGGCTGGCAGGTCTTGGCCGGATTGATGGTCACGGCGCTGCGCTCGTTGATTTCCTTGGGTGTATGTCGTAGGAGCATTGTTCTACCCTCTTGGTTGTTGCGTTATTCCCACACGTAGGTGGCCGAGAGTTCCGGGTTTTCCTGCCAGGGGGCCTTCATGTATCCCCACACCTTGCTGTTGACCAGCCGATCGATCTCCCTGTAGAAGTTGACCGCGCCCTTGAATCCGGCATAGGGTCCGCCGGAGTCGTAGCTGTGCAGCTGTTTCATCGGCACGCCCAGCTTCTGGATGGAAAACTTCTCCTTGATGCCGGCGCAGAAGATATCCGGCTGCATCAGTTCCACCAGTTTTTCCGCCTCGTACTGGTTGAGATCGTCGATGACCAGGGTGCCGGCTTCCATGTCCGGAAGGATGCCATCGTACTCCTTGAATGTGAAGCCCTGGGCTGCCAGGGCCTGTAGTTCCGCCTCGGTCTTGCGCGGCCGGTAACGTTTGGGATCGGCCTCGACCTCGATTTCCTCGATGTTGCGGCTGTCGGCATCCACCTTGAGATGGGGGATGACGTGGCGTCCCTCGTAGTCGTCGCGGTGAGCGAACTCATACCCGGCGGAAAGGGTCTTCATGCCCATTTCGCTAAACAGATCCTGGTAGTGATGGGCCCGGCTGCCGCCGACAAAGAGCATGGCCGTCTTGCCGGTGGTGCGCGGCAGCACATCCTGGCGCACCGCCTCCACCTGGGGCATCTCCTCGGCGATCACCGCCTCCACCCGGTCGATCAGTTTCTGCTCGCCGAAGTACTCGGCGATCTTGCGCAGCGACTTGGCGGTCGACTTGGCACCGATGAAGTTGACCTTGATCCACGGGATGCCGAACTTGATTTCCATCATGTCGGCCACGTAGTTGATCGAGCGATGGCACATGACGCAACTCAAATCGGCCATGTGGGCGCTGGCGAACTGGTCGTAGGTCGAGTTGCCGGAGAAGGTCGAGATGGTGGTGATGCCGCACTTGCGCAGGATCCGGTCGATCTCGAAACCGTCGCCGCCGATGTTGTACTCGCCCAGCAGGTTGATCTTGTACTCGCCCTCTTTCGGTTCGTTGTTCTCGCCGACCATGTGGGTGAACACCTGGTTGTTGGCGATGTGGTGGCCGGCCGACTGACTCACGCCCTTGTAGCCCTCGCAGCTGAAGGCAAAGACGTTGCAGTCGCCCAGTTTTTCCTTCATGGTGCGGGCAACGGTGTGGATGTCGTCGCCGATCAGCCCCACCGGACAGGTGGCGAAGATGGTGATCGCCTTGGGGTGGAACAGGTCGTAGACCTCCTGGATGGCCGCCGCCAGTTTCTTCTCGCCGCCGAAGATGATGTCCGAATCCTGCATGTCGGTGGAGAAGCAGTAGGGCATGTAGTTCTCGCCGTCGACCCCGGCGTCGGTCTGGTTGCGCCGGGTCAGCCAGGCATAAAAGCTGCAGCCGATCGGCCCGTGCACCAGGTTGACGATGTCGCGGGTCGGGCCCATGATCACGCCCTTGCAGCCGGCGTAGGTGCAGCCGCGCATGGTGATGATGCCGGGGATGGTGCGCACGTTGGCGGTGATCTCCGGGGTGGTGTTTTCCAGGGCCTCGTTGATCAGGATCTGTTTGGCCCGCTTGCGGGCTACCTTGGCCGGATATTTCTTGAGCAGCTCTTTCTTGATGTCCGTGGGTTCCCACTGAACGAGCTTTTTCTTTGCCGTTGCCATGTTGTATTCTCCTTAGGCTGTTACGAGATCGATTTGATTCCGGCTTCGCCCGTTCGTACCCGGACGGAATCCTTGATCGGCAGCACGAATACCTTGCCGTCGCCCGGTTTGCCCGTCTTGTTGGTGGTGATCAGGGTGTCGACCACGGTGTCGACAAGGTCGTCATCGACGACAATGGTGATCACCCGCTTGGGATAGAGCTTGCCCTTCTCGCCGAGCAGCGAGGCGGCCTCTTCATACCCTTCCTCGGCGCCGGAGAGGACCTGGGGGTTGACGAACCCTTTGCCCCGGCCCGTGGCCTCATGGGCGAAAAACGCATCCACCCCGGCCGCGGTCAGGGCCTTCTTGGTCTGGTTCATCATGTTCATGCGCACAATGGCGATCACCTCTTTCATGCCGCCACCTCCGCGCCTTCCTTGACGCCGGAGCTGATGGTGTAGGCGCACTCGACGTCGCTGACGAAGATCTTGCCGTCGCCGAAGGCCCCCTTGGCCCCGGAACGGGCGGTGTTAATGATGGTGTTGATGACGAACTCCTTGTCTTCTTCGTTGATGACGCTCATCAGCATGGTCTTGGGGATCTCGTCGTAAGTGACCTCGCCGATCTTGATGCCGCGTTGCTTGCCGCGACCGGCGACAGAATATTTCGTTACTGCGGGAAATCCGGCATCCATGAGGGCGGCGAGGACGGCGTCGGCTTTTTCGGGACGGATGATGGCTCTGATCATGATCAACATGGGAGTGGCTCCTTGGTGAATATCTGTTTGTTGTTGTTATGCTTCCATCAGACCGTAGTCCAGCAGCAGCTGCTCGAGTTCTTCAATGGCCAGCGGTTTGGGGATGACGAACATCTGGTTCTCGTCGATGGCCTTGGCCAGGCCGCGATAGGCATCGGCCTGTTTGACCTGCGGGTTCCACTCGATCACCGTCTGGCGGTTGATCTCGGCCCGCTGCACGTCGTTGTCGCGGGGCACGAAGTAGATCATTTGGGTGCCGATCTTCTTGGCCAGCTCCTCGATCATCTCCCGTTCGTTATCGACGGCGCGGGAGTTGCAGATCAACCCGCCCAGACGGACGTTGCCGCTTTGGGCAAACTTCATGATGCCCTTGCAGATGTTGTTGGCCGCGTACATGGCCATCATCTCGCCGGAACAGACGATGTAGATCTCCTCGGCCTTGCCGTCGCGGATCGGCATGGCGAAGCCGCCGCAGACCACGTCGCCGAGCACGTCGTAAAAGGCATAGTCCAGGCCTTCGCCCTCGTCATAGGCGCCCAACTGCTCGAGCATGTTGATCGAGGTGATGATGCCCCGACCCGCGCAGCCGACACCGGGCTCCGGTCCGCCGGACTCGACACACCAGGTGCCGCCGTATCCTTTCTTGCGGATATCGTCGAGTTCCACGTCCTCGCCTTCCTCGCGCAGGGTGTCGAGCACCGATTTCTGCGCCAGTCCGCCCAACAGCAGACGGGTGGAGTCGGCCTTGGGGTCGCAGCCGACAACCATGACCTTGCGGCCCATTTCGACCAGACCGGCAACGGTGTTCTGGGTGGTGGTGGATTTGCCGATGCCGCCTTTTCCGTAGATGGCTACCTTTCTCATTGCGTTGACTCCTTTGTGTATATGCAGGATATGTTGCCGGATCGCGCCGGCCCGTTGTCAGCCTTGGTCGAGGGCGAACGGCGCCGCCCTGTGCCCTCTCTAAGGCAATGGGCATGCCAGGAGATGAGAAGTTGAAAATATTGTTGGGAAAACAATAAATTACGATTTTTTCTCCCGGGATCCCCAGGCCGGGATCATCAACGGGAGCGGTCCAGAAATGTTGCTTGTTCGACAAACAGGTAGGAGGGCGACAAAATGGTGGGGGCGGAAGGACGGTCGGCCCGTCAAGAAAAAGGCAGAGTTACAGACGGGGCGTGAACCGTGACGGCGGATGCCGCGAAGTGGGGCCCGCTAGGCGTCGTGCTGGCGGGGGATCGGCCTCTTGGTCACGGAGGGGAAGGGCGGCGCTGGCGCCGCGCCGGTCAGCGCTCCTCGATCTGTCGACGGAAACGGGCCAATTGCTGGTCGCGGATCGTCCGCAGATCCAGACGGTAGATGTCCGGCGGAAAGAGGAATTCGACCACGCCGGTGTCGAAGATACGCTTGACCTCGTATTCGTCGTGGGCCACGTCGCGCTGATAGATGTAGTTGAGGTAGGAACGGTTGGTGTGAATGATGAACTCGATGCGCATGCCGCCGGTGCGGGCGAAAAATTTGAGCATCGAGGTCTTGCCGGAGCTGCCGGTGGCGCGGCCCTGATACTCGCCGCCGGTGAGGGTGTCGGAGATATCCTCCAGGGTCATGAACGATTTCGCCCGCGCGGCGCTGCGGGTCAGATGACGGACAAACCGCTTGACATCGTTGACCGAGTTGAGCACCGCCATCAATCCCAGCTCGTCGTCCACCGCCGTGGCCGGATTCTTGTCGTTCTTGCGCAGCAGTTTGAGTACCTTGGCCGCGGGTTCCTTCTTGCGGATGGTGACGTAGATGGGAATGTCGATGTCGTTGTCGCGAAACCGCCGCCGTTTGACCAAGGTCAGCTTTTCACCGGCCGCCGGCGTCATCGCGCGCGCCTCTTCCTCGGAGAGCACGTCCACCCGTGTACAGCTGAAATCCTCCGCGTTGTGGGCGCTGTGCAGATAGCGGATCTCCAGGTCACCGATTTTGAGATCTGGACTCCACACGTAGGCGTTGAGAAAGGCGAGAAAATCGAGAAATTTTTCGGCAATCCGCGTTTCCCGTTCCCGCTGGTCGATGGAGCCGGCCAGTCCCATCAGCGCCAGTTTGCGCTTGGCCTCAAACCGGGCTTTCTTGTGGTAGCGATCGTCAAACAGGGCCAGCAGCAGTTCGACCGGATCCCAGGCGGTGACAATCTCGTTGGTGGTTTCGATATGGGCGCTGTAAGGCGCCAGCACCTTGGCCCGCAGCGAGCTGATCACATCGTCGGCGGTGCGAGCGTATTCGTGCAGATGCCGCACCACTTCCTGGCCGGAACCCACGATGCCGAACATGTTGCCCAGCAGCAGGTAGGCGCGCTCCGCTGCCTTGGCCCGTCGCTCCTGGTCGTGGATCAGCACCAGAATTTCGTCGAAGGTATTGACCCCCAGGAGATCGAAGATCTGGTTGCGGACCGAACGATACTTGGTTTTCAACAGTTGATTGTGGCGGATGTTCCTGACCCACTGCTTGCTCTCGGCGGAGAAGGGATGGGCCAGGGGCGGGGCGCTGCCAATGGCGAAAGGGCCATCCTGGAGCATGGCGGAGAAAACGGACTGTTGACTGAGAATGCTCATGCGCGGTCAATGGACAGTGGCGAGGGGGGGCTCGTGGGCGGTTACCGCCCGACCAGGGTAATAAAATTGTGCAGCAGCAGGCTGAAGGTCGCCGAGCTCTCCGCGGCCTTTTCGCTAGTGGCGGCGTTCAATTCCGCCGCCAAGGGTTGTCCCGGGGCCACCGGCCGCTTTCTGTGCATGCGCCAAGTGCCGACCTCTTCCAGCACCCCTAAATAATTGTCGCATTGCAGGCCAACGATATGCGGACGGCCTTCGAGGCAGCATGCTTCTACCATGCACTCCTTGGAGGTGGCAAGCAAAACCATGGAACGGGGCAGCGGGGATTGAATCTCCCGCCCATGCCCCTTGAAGAGTGTCAGAGGTGACCGCAGCCCATGAAAAAGAGGGTGTTTTTTCCCCTCATGGGTCAGATGGCCGGCAACGAATCCCGTTCCAGGTACATGCGCCGGTCCGATGACCGCGCCCATGAGCTCGGCGATCAAATGCAGGCCAAGATTGAATCCAAGGCAGGGCCGGTTGAGATGCATCCACGCCCGTACCAGCCGTTTTTCCTCGCCAAGAAGGGGATGCGATCCATCCTGGTCGTGATCACACGGCCCGCCTAGAATGATCAGGGCGTCGAATTCGGCCAAGTCAGCGGCGCTTTCCCGCCACATTTCGACAACTCGCAGGGTGATCTGCCCCACGCGGGCCAGCCGCACCAACCCTTTGCCCGGAGGGTGCCATTTGGAGTGCTGCACGACAAGAACGCTGTATGCCATGGACGCCTCTGCATACTTGCCCCTTTGCAGGAGGAGGGGGCTGCCCCGCAGAGAGGAGGAGGACGGGGCAGCCGGTTGGAGGAGGGAGGTGGAACGAATGGCTGCTTGCACTTCGCCAACACGCTCGCTGGTCGCTGGTCAAACGCACGGGTGAGTGCCGACAGGCCTGGTGCCCCTGTGAATAACCGCTTCCAGTTGGTGTTTCTTGTTGTTTATCAAAAAGAGTGCCACCTGATCATTTTTCAGAGTATAATTATTTATCTTGTTATAATTATATATTTTTTAATCGGATGGCCGTGGCGAGGCAATGAGCCGATAATGAACAATTCGCCCATTTTTGTAGTGAATGGGTTTTTCAAAAAACAAAAAGGTTAAACAGGTGAGGGGTCGCAGGGAAGGAAAGCGGACTCTGGCCGTTTTCATTTTGACGAACCGATTTACCGCTGATACCATAGACCTACCGGTGATGCGACGGCGTGCATGTCAGCAGGACAACCCGCCGGTTGAAGGCATGGATCATTCTTTCAAACAAGGAGAACGCGAGTGGATTTCGGCGCAACGATCGATTCGATTCTACAAAAAATCGGGGACCTCATCGAGCCCGTCGGGCGGCTTGTGCAGGAAACCCATTTGCCGGAGCAGATCAAGGAGGTCGACTTTTCCGGGCTGTTTTCCAATCCCTGGTTTCTCGTTCCCTTCATTGCCCTTGTCGGCTACCTGCTCTACAAGAAGGCCCTCCGCGACCTGATCATCCTGGGGGCGGTGCTGGCCATCTGGTGGGCTTCCGGCACGCAGTACATGCAAACCCTGGTGGTCAACGGCGAGCTGCAGGTGAACAAGGTGCTTCCGGTGCTGTTCGGCGGTGCCGCGATTCTTGGGTTCATCATTTACCTGCTCTTCGGTCGTTCCGACTGAGCCACGAGCGGCGCCGGCCCGCTGTTCGGCGCCGCGATTCCTTTCCTTTTCGCATGAACACCAACGAGCCCAAACGCAACGCCAGTCAATACCGTGACGCGATCTTCATCGTCACCGAAGAACGTTCTTGCCCCATTTACAATGTGGGCGAGGAATTCAAGGTCGAGAACATGGCCTTGATCGTCCCCGAAGGCAAGGCGGTCTGCCTGCTGATGGTGCGCGAGCTGATGAAGGCCGTGGCCGAGAAAAAAAGCCTGGAGCGGTTTTCCCCCTCCGGGGTGCAGAAAGTCAAGTTTGAATGCGGCGGATGTACCGGCCTGATTCGTTTTGAATTCAAAAAAGAAAAGGGATTCGCCACGTTGCAGATGAAGCTGCTGGCCGCCGCCGAACAGAAGGCGCGGATGCGCCATCTGGATAAGTTTTATGACGTGTTGCGCAAGCTGGAAATTTTCGAGCCGCTCACCGAAGACAGCCTGCGCGATCTGTCGGCGCAGTTGCAGCTCAAGGAATACGACGCCCACAAAATCATCCTCAAAAAAGGCGATCCGGGCACCAGTCTGTACATCGTTCTCGAAGGCCGGGTGGCGGTTATCGGCGACGAAGGGCAGACCCTCTCCGAAATGACCGTGGGCGACATTTTCGGCGAGATGAGCCTGCTGTCCGGCGAACCGATCACCACCTCCATCCATTCGCGGGAAAGAACCCGCCTGGCCACTCTTTCCAGCAAGGATTTCAAGCACACCCTCAACCGTTATCCGGTGCTCCAGGTCTTTTTCTACCGCCTCCTGGTAGAGCGCGCCCAGGCCAATACCCTGCGGGCCGGCACCATCAGCTCGGGCATGACCGGCAGGCTGTCGGACATCAACGCCGTCGAGCTGTTCCAGCTGATCAATTCCAGCCAGAAAACCGGCAAGGTGCTGTTGGTACTCGACGACGGCAACGCCACGGTTGCCTTCAATGAAGGCGAACTGGTGAAAACCCAGTACAAGGAATTGAGCGGCAAGGAAGCCTTTTTTGCCCTGCTGGCCAAGAGCGACGGCACCTTCACCTACACTTCCGGACTCTCCGCCGAGGAAAAGCAACTGGAGGTCATCGGCGGCTTCATGGGACTGGTCATGGAAGGCATGCGCCGGGTAGACGAACAGCAGGCCTGATTGCCCCTGTCAGCTTTTTCTGGCCGCCTCCATGTGCGCCTTTCCCCCTCAAGGATCATCCTTCCTGCTCGCCTCCATACCTCATTTTATACTGGTGCAAAAATTGCTTGCCACCCAGTGTTCCCGACAAAACGTATAGGCCCATTTTTCGACTCTGAACACGAAGGGCGCCTTTGACCGCATCCGTTGCCCACATCGCCAAAGCCGCAAGCGAGCCGCTGCCCTCCGGGCGATCCACCGGTGGTTCGGCGGCCGTCTTTGACGCATCCCTGGCTCTTGAACAGGCGGACATCCTCCTGCGCCAAACAGATCAGTACGCCCAGTGGCAGCGGCTTCGTCAAAACAATGCCCCCCAGGCCCGGCAACTTGCCGAAACCGTGCTCAAACGGGAATCCTTGCTCCAGGATCACGCAGCGGGAAAGTCAATTAATTGGCAACAATTCGATCACCTGACCTCGCAGGCCCGTCTTGCCGGAATCAATCTGCCCACCGCCCACGAACTCCAGTCTCAACAACCCTCGCCCACCACTCCCGACCTCGCTCCCCCTGGCACCGCAACGGCCCCCCCTCCCTCTCCTCCGGAGTCTCCGATCAACGAGGATAACCTGCTCATTTTAAGTGCAGTCTGCCCGGAAATTGGCGTGAAGCAGGAGATTGTCGCCTACGGCGACCAGAAGAGTACCCTGCTGCCTGTCGGCGGCATTGCCCAGGCCCTTGGCTTCACCTTCAAGGTCGACGCGCAGCAAGGTGTCGCAAGCGGATGGATCATCTCCGAAGACCGGACCTTCTCTCTGGATGCGGCCAAAAAAAATATAAAAATTGAAGGAAAAACAGCTGATTGGAATGAGGGTCAAATCTTTGTCGGCGAGGACGACATCTATGTCGACAGTCAGCTGCTGAGCCGGTGGTTTCCAGTTGATATTGTTGTGTCCACCGGGGAAATGAGCGCCAAGCTGACACCGAGGGAACAATTACCCCTTCAGGCGCAATACGAACGGGAAAGAAAGCGCAAGGGGCTCTCGGAAAAGGAGGATACCAGCCTAAAGTACACCCCGAAACAGGCGCCATACGAATTGTACTCCTTTCCGGTGATGGACGTATCCCTGACCAGCGGCATTGAGAAGAACGGCCAGGAAAGCAATATGTTCCGCATCAACCATGCCCTTGTGGCCGAGGGCGATCTCGCGCACGCCAGCGCCAAGGCCTTTTTCTCGGGTGACGAGGAAGAGCCCCTGGACAATGCCCGCATCACCCTGGAGAAGATGGATAAAGAGAGCACGATGCTTGGACCGATGCGGGCCAGCAAGATCGCGGCGGGCGATGTGTCTCCCGTGGCTCTGCCTATCCTCGGGAACAGGAGCGTCGAGCGCGGCGTTTTTGTTGCCAACGGCGACGTTCAACGCAACCGGGATTTTGACACCACCCGGTTCGAGGGGAATGCGCAGCCTGGCTGGGATGTCGAGCTGTACCAAAACGGGAACCTGATCAATTCGGTCCGGGTGGGGAGCGACGGGCGTTATGTGTTCGAGGATATCCCGGTCTATTTTGGCGCCAATGCCTTTCAGCTGCTCGCCCATGGCCCGCAGGGCCAGCGCCGCATGGTCGAGACCAAAAATATCAATGTCGGCTCGGGAATGCTCAAAGCCGGTGGTTTTGAGTACAACCTCTCCGCTACCCAGAGAAAAAACACCGTGCTTGGCCTCGACCAGGAGGAAACCAGCGCAGGCGAGGGCGAACGGCTCGTCGGCAAATTCGCTTATGGGGTAACGGATCACCTTTCGGCAACAGCAGGACTCTCACGCGTTGAATTCGACGACACGCTGCACAATTATCTGCAGGCCGGCCTCAACGGTTCTCTTTCCTCGCTCTATGGCGAGATCAATACCATCACCGACAGCACTGGCGGCAACGGTCACTCCATCCAGGGGCAGACAGCTTGGGGCCCGGTCAATCTCCGGGCCAAACACGAGATTTTTTCCGACTTCGTCGACGAGAACAATCCGGACAGGATCTTGAAAGAACGGACGTCCTTCGGGGTGAATGGCAGTTTTTCCGAATTCACCTTCTTGCCCACACTTTCCTATACCCTCTCCAGGGAGAACACCACCTACGAAGATTCGGAAACGGGCCGGACCAGCGCGCGGTTGTCAAGCGCCATCAAAGGCATCCACCTCTCCAATGTGCTCCATTGGAATGATGGAGAAACCGGCGAGGGCACCAGCGCGCCGGTGGATGGCGAATTTCAGGCCAGCGGCACGATCGGCAGGGGGCGGATCACCGCGGGTGTCGGGTATGACCTCGGTGAAGCAAGCGGCATAACCGACTATAAATTGTCCGGACACTGGCCGATCGCGCAGGGGATCAGCGCCGGCGCCAGTGTCATTCGCGAGGTGGATGACGATTTGCAGGAAGACTTGACCACGGCCAGGGCCAGCCTTGACTTCGACACTGGCCAATATATTCTTTCTCCCAGTCTCCTGTACGATTCCGAAGGAAATTTTGGTGCCTTTCTCGGCCTTTCCTTTTCCCTGGGGAAGGATCCGGTGAGCGAGGAAATCGTGGTGAAATCGGAAAAACGATCCGGCCGCGGCGCGACGACGGCGTTTGTTTATCACGACGCCAACAACAACAAGGTCTTTGATCAAGATGACACGCCCCTGCCCGAGGTCAGGGTGGTGGCCAGGCAACTCAGGAGAAATGTCCGGACCAATGATCAGGGCGTTGCACAATTCACCGGGCTCGCCGCCTCCGAGCCAACCGATGTGGAAATTGATCCGGATTCGTTGAAAGATCCCCACTGGCAACCCGCTGTTCCCGGCGTGGCGGTCCTGCCTCGTTCGGGCAGTGTCCATTCCATCGACTTTCCTGTTGTTTCCACCGGAGAAATCGACGGCATGGTGTACGTTGCCAACAGGGAGGGCGTCAAGGAACCCCTGGCCAACGTGCAGTTGGAACTGCTCGACAAGCAGGGGAAGCAGGTCCAAAAAACCGTTTCCGAATACGACGGATTCTACCTGTTTGAAAAAGTCTTCCCTGGCACCTACACACTGCAGGCCTCCAGCACCGATCCCCGCCTCAAGGAATCGGTCGACGAATGGCAAAAACAGATTGTCATCGACAACGACGGCACCATCGCCCGCGGCAACGATATCATTCTTGCCCCACCTGAATACAGGAATCGCGACAAGGCGCCTGCCGACAGACCGGCCCCCTCCGCGCCCGGTTCTTCCGACACCCGGCAAGGGATGGGGCATGAAGCCCTTGCCGCTGTCAAACCATCCGCACCGCCTTCCGCCAAACAAACAACCACTCTTTCCATTGCCCCCTTGACCTTGGCGGCAAGCACCTTCGCCGCCCAAACAGGTACCGGCAATGCTGCCCCGAATGGCAAAGCCGGGGTCGCGCGCCGCGAAACCGAAACGCGCGCCGCCATACCCTCGCCCGTCCCACAACCGGCCAGCAAAGCGGAACAGCCACCTGCTGTGCCGACAAAAAACGGGACCACCGGCACCTATGCCGTCCATCTTGCCTCGTATAAATCCATGGAGGCGGCGCGCAGAGGCATGCAGATTCTTGCGCAAAAACTGGCGGACATTGTCGGCGCCGAGGATCTACGGGTGACAAAAGTCGATCTGGGTGAGGAAAAGGGGATCTATTACCGAGTCACCTGCGGCGATTTCAGCGTCAAGAACGAGGCTGACCGGTTGGCCGCGCGCATGCGGCCCAGAACCGGTTCCGCGCTCAGTCTCCCTGTCAACTACTCCACCAGGGAGCAGCAACCCATCGCCACCCTCCCCGCGAACCGGATGCCGACAGGGTATAACCCTAAATTGATCGCGCAAAAATACGCAAATATGCAGCGAAATAAAATTTGAGTATCCGTTGCCGGCTCACCAGCTCCTTGCCGTTTTCCCCGGTGCGGCGGGGACCGTAAAAAGAAAACAAACCGTGCAAGAAAAAACCCGGAAGAGGCGGCGATGGCCAGCCTGGTCCGGGTTGCGCGTTGGCGGGAAGGGAGAGCGTCAGCGCAGCGGGAAGTCCTTGACCGCCTTTTGTCCCAGATTCTCACGCTGGTTGGCGGAACCCGTTCCCGGCAGGAACGAGACGCGAATGGACCCGGAGGAAAGCTCCTGGCGAGATATGTCCGTCAAGGGAATGAGCATTTTTTTCTCGACCTCGGGAAGATAGATGGCAACCCCTTGCGCTTGGCCAATTGTACGACTGGTTTTCGGATCATTGGCCGGCACGTAGTGAAGGAACACATTGCCAAACGCCGAGGCATTGCCGCTGCGCGACAACTTGACCTCTGCGGCCACTCCGGCGGGACTGTCCGCCGATTGCTTGATCGCCAAGGCAAGCGGGGCAACCTCGGCGGCAATCCCCCCGTGCTGGATAATGATGGGAATGGTCGAGTCAACCAGAATTTCGACGTTAAATTGCGAGCCTTTGCGCGCGGCCGGAGCACCGGAATTCGTGGTTGGCGCTGCCGTGGGCTGGGGGCTGAACCGCAAACGGGTTTGATATTCACCCGGGGCAAGATCCCCCGGTTTGTTGACCATCAATTTGACGACCTGCCGCTTGCCGGGTTCAATGGTTGCCCGGCGGGGCGAAAACCGAACCATACTCCTGATTGAACGCTCTTTTTCGCTCTCGGCGGTGACTTCCTGCAATTGTCCTTTTCCATCCTTGCGCATGGTCACCGTTGAAATGGCATAGGTGATACTTTCCTCGGTTGGATTCATCACATGGACTTCCACCGTACGCTGGCGATCGGTGAAGATGACCCGAACGGGATTGAGCATCAGCGTTTTCGCCGCGGCCAGGGCGGAACGTGCACCGACCAGCACAAGGCCGATGACAATCAACGATACAACCAGAGGCAACCATTTCTGTTTTCCGACAGGGGCGACTATGTTGGGCATGGGACAATCCGCTTTAGAAGAAATTGAGTTGGATGGACATGGAGCCGCTGCAGCTGCCCGAGGTTTCATTACCCTGCAGTGCAAGACTCCCACCGATACTGACCGAACGGGTCACCCCCCCTCCGGGCAGCTCGACTCCTGAAAGAGAATACTGTGAATTGGGGCCGATATTGGTGATGTTGAGCGAACGGCCGCCACAGCTCAACAGGACAGATTCCGGATAGACGATTTCAACATGTTCCGCTTCGGTGGAGGTCAGTTGCATCAGGCCGCTGCTGCCGCCCACCACCACCGAACGGCTGCCCGTGGGCGAAGCGGGGCCATGCTGCGCGGCAATAACGATGGTGTCGCCACCGGGGTTGAGATCTATGGTCCCGAAATCAAGGCTTGTGAAGTGGGCCACCTCTCCGGCCATCAAGGGCGGAGCGGCAAGGAGAGGCGGTCCCATCAACATGGTGACCAGGGCGCGCCAAGAGCGGGCCCTGGCCGTTTTTTGCCGAAACACAAGGGGCATTATGAATAGTTGAGCGTGATGGTCATGGTCCCGCTGTACGGGCCGTTGACCGTGTCCGCTGGGAACACTATTGCCCCGCCAACGTGAATGACCGCATCCGAGCCTGGGGAGGGGCCTGACGATTTTGCAACAGTGCCGCTACCGCCCTCGGAGTTCGCGGCGATATCACTGACAGTCAGGGTCTCGCCCGCGGCAGTGCCCGAACCGTTGAGGGTTGCCGTTGCAGGATAGGTGACGGTGATGGTAAAGGCATTGGGCGAAGCCACGGTGATCGTGCCGCTGGTGCCGCCGGTGATGACCGATGTTCCCGTGGTTGCCGGGGTTGCCGAACCCGCGGTGGCATCGATGGTGACGGTATCGCCGGCCGGGTTGAGGTCGATGGTCCCAAAGTCCATATTGGTCGCAGTTTCGGTGAGCGTTGAGTTGACTTCCACATTGATGTCCATGGTCACGTCACCTGCCTGCACATTCGTCCCAGACAGGGCGATCGCCCCAAGCATTGCCGTCCCCATGAGAAGTGCACTGCGTTTCCACGTTTTTTTCATGTATTTCCTCCTATGAATTGATTGTGACGTCCCCTCCGATGGGATCCGTCGTCCGTTTGTTTTCGGAAAGAACTCCGCATTCCTTCCGTATGGTATGGTATCGGCACGCGTTTTCAAAATGTTAATTGCATTTTTTTGCCGGGCATTCAAAATGCCGTTCGTTCGTTTCTCTTTTTTGCCAACAATGAGATGGCGTGTAAGGCCGCAGCGGGCGACGTTTTTGCGTAGAGGGCAACACCCCACCTGGGAGAGGACGTGGAGAGTGGCTGAGAGAACGCTTGTTGGATCGCAAGAAAGTGGATAGGGTAGACGCGGAGCCATTATCCGCCGTCATCGCGCTGCCGGGCGTTTCCGCGCAACCGGTGGGAGCCTTGCCGACGGCGGTCGGTGCGGAGGCATTGTCCAACCATATTTGCATCAAGGGGCGGGAGCGTGCTCGCTGCCCTATTTTTTCCGGTCCCGACCTTTGTGGCAGGAGGGTGGCGGCGTTCACCAACGGCCGGTTTATTCTTGACAGGCAGAGGGGCCACCACGTGCGCATGCAACCGAATACACAGAGTCCATTGGTGGTTCATACCGACAGCAGCCGGGTTTGGGGGGGGCAGGAGATCCGGGTCCTGACTGAACTGCGCGAGATGCGCCGGCTCGGTTTCCGCGTCGGCCTGATTGTTCCCCGCGATGCCGAGCTGGCGCGGCGGGCCGCCGCCGAGGACATTCCTGTATACGGCGTTTCGACCTTCGCCAAATTCAATCCCAATGCCTGGCGGGAACTGTATCAGATCGTCAGCATGCTCAAGCCCAGGGTGATCAACACGCATTCCTCCGAAGATTCCTGGATGGCCGGGGCTGTTGCCCGTTTTTGCCGGGTGCCGCTGATCATCCGGACCCGCCACGTCCTGGCGCCGATCTCCTCGGCCGTAAGCTATACTCTTTTTCCCCATGTGATTTTCACCTGCAGCGAGGCCATTGCCGCCCAGTTGACCAGGCAGGGCGTCGCGGCGGGCAAGACCGTGGTCCTGTCAACCGGCAACGATGAGACCCGGTTTCGTTTTTCACCCCAGCACCGGCACGCTATTCGTCAGGCCTATGGCATTGGCGATCACCATATTCTGGTGGGCAATGTCGGTTTTCTGCGTACCTACAAAGGGCATGCGTTCATCATCAAGACAGCGGCAGCCATGCCCGACCACTACCGGTTCATGTTGGTCGGCGACGGTGACCAATTGGACCGGCTTCAGGCCCTGGCCAAGGAATTGGGCGTTACCGAACGGGTGCTCTTTGTCGGCCATCAGGAGCAGCCCGAGTGTTTTCTCAGCGCCTTTGACCTTTGTTTTTTTTCCTCCTACGAGGCAGAGGGCGTGTCCCAGGCCTTGATCCAGAGCCTGCTCAACGGCCTGCCCGTGCTCGCCTGTCGTATTTCTTCCACCGAGGAGCCACTCAACTTGGTCGAGGATTATCGTCTGGTTGCGTACGATGACGTCCCTGCTGCCTGCCAGGGATTGAACGAACTGGCCCAGCTGCCGCGACGAGAACCGCAACGGATGGAACGCCAACATCGGATCATTGCCGATCGCTACGGTCTTCGGGGCATGGTGAGAAAACTGGTTGACACCTATGCTCGTCATGGTGTGGTCGCGGGCAGGGATGGGAGCTGAGCGGAGCGCCATGGCGGATAAAACAAAAAAGCCGGTCACCTTCAGGTGACCGGCTTTGTGGTGTGGAAAGCCGTTTCAACAACACATCTTCAAGAGACGGCGACGGCCCTATCGTTTTACTGCGGAGAACATGCCGTAGCTTTTGGTGTGCCCGGCGTCCTTGACGATTCCAGCGATCATCTTCTTGCCGGGTTCCATCTTGCTGTTCGCGATGGTGATCGTGTCGGTCTGATGGCTCGAATCAATGACATTGATCCCGCCGGTAACCACGCCGTTCTTGGCGATGATCAGCGCACCACCCGTCACGGTGAACAAGGAGGAACCACCTTCGTAATCGTAATAAGTTAGAGTGGTTCCCGAGTTGACCACTCCGCTTTTATTGACGGAGACCGTGCCCCATACACAGGCGGATTTCTGTACAAAATACGAGGTCGGATCCGATCCTGTTTCCTTGTTCATCTGGTTGATGGTTATGTATAAAAACCAGGTTCCGGCCAAATTGGGTTTGGCGAAGGAGGCAGCCGCCTGGGCAGTGTAGTGCGGCAAGAAAAGAAAAGAACAGAACACAGCCACCAGAAGCACTCTTTTTTTCGTCATGTCGCTCACCTCGTTACAAGAACGGACTTTTTGATTTTGGGGAACTTTGGGTTGCCTACGCATCTCGGATTGTTATGCGTATTTTTTGCGCAGAATTCAAGCAGAAACATTGGCCCATCGTGGCAAGGGCGTTGTTCCGCGACATCCTGTCATGGGTGAGACCGATGGGGGCTAAATAAAAAAGCACCTAGCGACTGTTCGCTAAGTGCTTGATATGATGGTGGGCCGTCGGAGACTCGAACTCCGGACCAATTGATTAAGAGTCAACTGCTCTACCAACTGAGCTAACGGCCCATGAGTGTATGTTCATGGTGCGGGCAAGCTGGTCACCCGCATTGCAGGCGCACCTTTTAGCATACCCGTACCTCTCCGTCAAGAGGAAGCTCAGGGAAAAAACCATATCCGGAATCGATCCGCAGGACGCAAAGAGGCAAGGAACCCGGGATGCGGTGAAAAGTCGCGGAAATATCCCTTGACTTTAGCCGTTGTTGGCCTACTTTCATACCACCTGTTTTTTCACGTTGAAGGAGAATCTATTTTTGTATGGAAACTGTGGAGCCGTCGCCGGCGAGTCCGGCGCCTTCGGATGAAGAGCCCCCTGGTAAGTCGTTTTTTGAAAAATTAAAATCCGTCCTCGGTTTTCGCGCCGCCCCCGACACCACCGAAGAATTGGAGCATGAGATCCAGGAGTTGCTGGAGGAGGGCGAGGAGCAGGGGTTGATTTCCGTGCACGAGGAACGGCTGATCAATTCCATCTTCGATTTCCGGGAAACCATCGCTTCCGAGATCATGACCCCTTCGGCGGAGATGGTTTGCGCCGATCTCACTTCCTCGATGCCGGAGCTGATCCGGTTGATCAACGAGCAGGGATACACCCGCATCCCCATTTACAAGGACAATCCGGACCAGATAGTCGGCATCCTTCACGCCAAGGACCTGCTGTCCCTCTGCGCCCGTGGCAATGACGCCGAGTTCGACCTCAAGGAGGTGCTCAACCCGGCCACCTTTATCCCGGAATCCAAACCAATCACCGAACTGCTGCGCGAGTTTCAATCGAAAAAGATTCACATGGCGATCGTGGTCGATGAGTTCGGCGGCGTGCGCGGGCTGGTTACCCTGGAGGATGTGATCGAGGAGATCGTCGGCGAGATCGATGACGAGCATGACGACGAAGACTCCGAGCTGCGGGTGGTGGACGAGCGCACGGTGATTGTCGACGCCAAGATCGATATCGAGGAGGTGGAGGCCCATTTTCGTCTCAACCTGCCTGAGGGCCCCTATGAATCGGTGGGCGGGTTCATCATCCATCGTTTGGGCAAGGTGCCGCCGCCGGGTGTGGTGGTCGAGGAGAACGGCCTTTCCTTCAAGGTGCTCGGTGCCGATCCCCGTCGCATCAAAAGTGTGCGCATTGTCCGCAACGATGAGATTCCACCCCAACCCTGACGCCCCGCTCACCCTCGGCTCAGCCGCCCTTGCCTCCGCCGGCCTGCTGGCCCTGGCCATGCCCGGGCGGATTGGCTGGTGGCCGCTGCTGTTTGTCGCCCTGGTGCCGCTGTTGCTGATCGCCCTCTATGCCCGGCCAGGCCGCAGCGCCCTGGCCGGGTTTGTGTTTGGCTTGGTGTACCATCTGGCGCTGCTCTATTGGATTCTGATCGTCCTGGGCCGCTACGGCGGCCTGCCCCTGTGGGTCACCCTGCCGGCCCTGTTTCTTCTTTCCGCCTACATGGCCTGTTTTCCGGCCATTTTCTGTTGGTTGACCAGCCGTGTCGCCGGTCGTTCCTGGCATCGCGAGCGTTCCGTTGCCCCATTGATTTGGGGGGCGCCGGTGCTCTGGGTGGGGCTTGACTTTCTCAGAGGCCTGGTGCTGAGCGGGTTTCCCTGGATGGATCTCGGCTACGGTCTGTTCAGCCAACCCCGGTTGATCCAAGCTGCCGATATCGGCGGTCACCATCTGCTGACCTTTTCCCTGGTGCTGGCCAACGGCCTGATGGTTGGAATCATTGACCGACAGCGGCGCGGAGTACGGTGGAATGTCCGTTTGGAACGATGGTTGCTGATCGCGGCCGTCGGCTTTCTCGTGTTTATCGGCGGCTATTCCCTGGTCCGCTATCAGGTGGTCGGCGCCATTGCCGCCCGGTCGATGCAGGCCCGGGTGGCCGTGGTCCAGGGCAATATCGATCAAGCGATCAAGTGGTCGCCCGCCACCAAGGCCGCCACGGTGGACACCTATCTCAGGCTGAGCCGCCAAGCCATCGCGGGGCAGGATGTCGAGCTGGTGGTCTGGCCGGAAACCGCCCTGCCGTTCTATCCGCAGCGCGATGCCCTGATGCAACGGGTCAGCGACCTGGCCACAAGCAACAACACCTGGCTGCTGACCGGAGCGCCGTTATACCAGCTGCCGCGGCAAGCCGGCGCTGGCGAATCGGTCCGCTACTACAACGGCGCCATCCTCATTGGGCCGGAGGGCCGTCTGGGCGGTCAATATGCCAAACAGCATCTGGTACCATTTGGCGAGTATGTGCCGCTACGCCGCTTTCTTCCCTTCCTCGAGCCGCTGGTGGTCAGTATCGGTGATTTCACCGCTGGCGACCAGAGAGGCCCGCTGCGCCTTGGCCCGCTGCAACTCGGCATGCTGGTCTGTTACGAGTCAATTTTCCCGGCCATCGCCCACGAGAGCGTCATTCGCGGCGCCAATCTGCTGGTCAACATCACCAATGACGCCTGGTATGGGCGCTCCAGCGCGCCCCACCAGTCCATGGCCATGGCGGTATTGCGGGCGGTGGAAAACAAGCGCACCCTGATCCGGGCCGCCAATACCGGGATCAGCGGTTTTGTCGATCCCACGGGACGGATCGTCGCGCAGAGCGACATCTTCACCGAGGCAGCGCTGAGCGAGTCGGCGCCGATGCTCGACCTGGCCACGGTGTTCAACCGCGGCGGTCATCGTTTCGGCGCGGCGTGCGCCCTCTTTCTGCCCCTGATGCTGCTCCATCGGCTCCGCCGTGTGGAGTGAGGGAACGGCAAGCGTGGCGCGGTCGACCCCGTTCGCTGGAATCGCCGGTTTTTCACCGCTATTCCGGCTTTCTTCCTTGAGACTTGCGCTGTTTCTGTTTAGTATAGAACCTTTTCAAAAGAGACAGCTTGACCGGTCGGAATAAAGCGATCACGCAGGCTGTTGGTATCATCATGGGCGAGACGCTTTCGGCGTGCTCGTCTCTTTTTTGTTTTTTCAATGAGGTGCACCATGGCCGATATCACCGAATCAGCGGAATCCAAACAGTTGCTCGACAGCCTCAAGGGCAAAATGCTCGTGCTCAAGGAGCATCTTTGACTTAGACGGCAAGCGTGAACAAGTCGAACTGCTGGAGCGGCAGACGGTCAGCCCCAACTTCTGGGACAACCAGAGCGAGGCCAAGCGGGTGCAGCGCCAGTTGGGACAGCTGCAGGATCTGATCGGGGTGTGGGAGAAGAATTTCGGCGATCTCGAGGACGCCGAAATGCTGCTCGACATGGCCCGGGAAGAGAACGACCAGGACACCTACCAGGAGGTGGTTTCCGGTCTGGACGACCTTCGCCGCCGCGTCGAGCTGGTGGAGCTGGAGTGCATGTTTTCCGGCGAGCACGACGCCAACAACGCCATCCTCACCATCCATGCCGGGGCCGGCGGCACCGAGGCCCAGGACTGGGTCGGTATCCTCCTGCGCATGTACCTGCGCTGGGCGGAGTCCAAGGGGTTCAAGGCCGACATCCTCGATCTGCTGCCCGGCGACGAGGCCGGCACCAAGAGCGTCACCATCATGGTCAAGGGCAAATACGCCTACGGCTATCTCCGCTCCGAGGTCGGCATTCATCGGCTGGTCCGCATTTCGCCCTTCGATGCCAGCGGCCGGCGGCACACCTCGTTCGCCTCGGTGATGGTCATGCCCGAATTGGATGACGATGTCGAGATCGAGATCAACGACAAGGACATCCGCATCGACACCTACCGGGCCAGCGGTTCGGGTGGTCAGCACGTCAACAAGACCGATTCGGCCATCCGCATCACCCATTTTCCCACCGGCATCGTGGTCCAGTGCCAGAACGAGCGCAGCCAGCACAGCAACAAGGCCACGGCCATGAAGATGCTCATGGCAAGGCTCTACGAGCGGGAAAAGGAGGAGCAGCAACGCACCCAGGAAAATATCCAGGGCGACAAAAAGGAGATCGCCTGGGGCAGCCAGATCCGCTCCTATGTGTTGCAGCCCTACCGGCTGATCAAGGATCACCGCACCAACACCGAGGAGGGCAACGTGGACGCGGTCCTCGATGGGCGGCTCGATCCCTTTATCAAGGCCTACCTCCTGTGGCAGCCCTGAGGTGAGCGCTCATGACCAGGGAATGCACCATCCGGGAGCAGCTTGAGGAACAGGAACGGCACACCCTGTCTCCCTTTGCCTGCCTGAGCAGCCGCTCCAGGGGACGGCTGTTCGGCGACGAGGCGCCCTGTCATCTGCGCACCGCCTTTCAAAGGGATCGCGATCGGATCATTCATTCCAAGACCTTTCGTCGGCTGAAGCACAAAACCCAGGTTTTTCTCGCCCCGGCCGGCGACCACTATCGCACCCGCCTCACCCATGTGCTCGAGGTCTCGCAGATCGCCCGCACCATGGCGGTTTGCCTGCGGCTCAACGAGTATCTGACCGAGGCCATTGCCCTGGGCCACGATCTCGGCCACACGCCCTTTGGCCATGCCGGCGAATTCAGCCTCAACCTGCTCCATCCCAAGGGCTTCAAGCATTACCGCCAGAGCCTGCGCATCGTTGATTTTCTCGAAAACGGTGGCTGCGGCCTCAATCTCACCTGGGAGGTGCGCAACGGCATTCTCAAACACTCCAAGGGCTACGGCGAGATCCTGCCCGACGACACCACCGAGCTGGCCGCCACCCTGGAAGGACAGCTGGTACGGGTGGCGGACATCATGGCCTACGTCAACCACGACATGGATGACGCTCTGCGCGCCGACATGCTGCATAACGACGATCTGCCCAAGCATCTGCGTGCCGTGCTCGGCGACCGTTCCTCGCAGCGGATCGATGCCATGGTCGGTGATCTGGTCGCCACCACCCTGGCCCGCCACGACGGCCGGTTGCACCTGAGCGAGCGGATGAACGATACCATCACCGAACTGCGCGCCTTTCTCTACGACAACGTCTATCGTAACTGCCGGGTACACAACGAGTTCGAGAAGGCGCAGCGAATCATCCGCGACCTGTATGCGTTCTTCCTGGAGCACGAATTCCCCGAAGACGGCATCGGCTCCTGTTGCCGCCTGCGCAATCCCGTGCAGTCGGTGGAGGAGGAGCAAAAACGGCACCGCCAGGTGTGCGACTTTATCGCCGGCATGACCGACCGTTATGCCCTGACCCTGTATTCCCAGATTTTCATGCCCAAACCCTGGAGCGTACTCTAGGAGGGCGTGGGAGCCTCTTGTCAACCCGCCGCCCCCGGCGGCATGATCAACCATTGCCCATGCAAGCGACAAACTTGAACAATCCCGACAAATACGATCTGCCCAAGGCCTACGAGTTCAGCGAGGTCGAACAGCGCTGGTACACCCACTGGCTGGAGGAAAAAACCTTCAGCGCCCGCATGGAGGAGGGGCGGCCGTCGTTCTCCATCGTCATTCCGCCGCCCAACGTCACCGGCGTGCTTCACATCGGCCACGCCCTCAACAATACCCTCCAGGATCTCCTGGTGCGCTATCACCGGATGAAGGGCGACAATACCCTGTGGGTACCGGGAACCGATCACGCGGGCATCGCCACCCAGAACGTGGTCGAGCGCCAGTTGGCCAGCGAACAACTGAGCCGCCACGATCTCGGCCGGGAGCGGTTCATCGAGCGGGTCTGGGCCTGGAAAGAGGAGAAGGGCGGGACGATCATCAACCAGCTCAAACGCATGGGCGCCTCCTGCGATTGGGACCGGGAGCGGTTCACCATGGACGAAGGCTTGTCCAAGGCGGTGCGCGAGGTCTTTGTTCGCCTCTACAAGGAGGGGCTGATCTACAAGGGCGATTACATCGTCAACTGGTGCCCGCGCTGCCACACGGCGCTCGCCGACGACGAGGTCGAGCATGACCCCACCGACGGTAAACTCTACCACATCCGTTATCCGTATGCCGACGGCAGTGGCCATGTGGTGGTGGCCACCACCCGGCCCGAGACCATGCTCGGCGATACGGCGGTGGCGGTCCATCCCGAGGACGAGCGCTACCAGCACCTGAAAACCATCGGCATCAGCCTGCCGCTCACCGGCCGCACCATCCCGGTGGTGTTCGATCACCACGTGCAGCGCGAATTCGGCACCGGCGCCCTCAAGGTCACCCCGGCGCATGACCGCGACGACTACGAGATCGGCCTGCGCCACGATCTGCCCCGGCTGAAGGTGATGGATGATCACGGAGTGATGAACAGCGAGGCCGGCAGCTACGCGGGTCTGGACCGGTTCGCCTGCCGCAAGCAGATCGTGGCCGACCTGCAGGAGCAGGGCTTTCTCGACAAGATCGAGGACTACCAGCACGCGGTGGGCAAATGTTACCGTTGCAGCACGGTGGTCGAGCCCACCACTTCCAAGCAGTGGTTCGTCAGTGTCCGGCCCTTGGCCGACAAGGCGGTGGCCGCGGTTCAGGAAGGGCGGATCAAGCTGTATCCCAATACCTGGTACCGCACCTTCTACGCCTGGATGGAGAACATCCGCGACTGGTGCATCAGCCGCCAGATCTGGTGGGGCCACCGCATTCCGGCCTGGACCTGCGAGGGCTGCGGCCAGTTGGTGGTCGAGGTCAGCGCCCCGGACGCCTGCCCCTTCTGCGGCTCGACCACGCTGCACCAGGAAAACGATGTGCTCGATACCTGGTTCAGCTCGGCCCTGTGGCCCTTCTCCACCCTGGGTTGGCCGGAAAACACCAAGGAACTGGCCACGTTCTATCCTACCTCGGTGCTGATCACCAGCTTTGACATCCTCTTTTTCTGGGTGGCGCGGATGATGATGATGGGGTTGCACTTCATGGACGAGGTCCCGTTCCACGACGTCTATCTCCACGCCCTGGTGCGCGACAAGTTCGGCAAGAAGATGTCCAAGTCCACCGGCAACGTCATCGATCCGCTGGTGATGATTGGGCAGTACGGCACCGACGCCTTCCGCTTCACCCTTACCGCCTTTGCCGCCCAGGGCCGCGAGATCCGCATGGACGAGGAGCGCATCGACGGCTACCGCAGATTTATCAACAAGCTGTGGAACGCGGCCCGCTTCGCCCAGATGCACCTCAAGGAGGCCGACCCGGCGATCACGGCGCTGGCCGCCGATCCAGAGAAGCTCGCCTTGGCGCACCGCTGGATTCTCAGCCGCATCAATGGAACCATTGCCGAGGTGCGGGCGGCGCTCGACGGCTACAACTTCAACGAAGTGGCCTCGGCCTCCTACCAGTTCGTCTGGCACGAGTTCTGCGACTGGTACCTGGAGTGGATCAAGGCCGACCTGTTCAGCGATGATGCCACCGCCCGCGATCAGGCCAAGGCGGTGCTGCTCACCGTGCTGGAGCAGGTGCTCAAGCTGATGCACCCCATCTGCCCCTTTGTCACCGAGGAGATCTGGAGCCAGCTGCCCGGCGAGCGGCGCACCATCATGCTCGAACCCTTCCCCGAGGTCAATCCCGCCTGGGAGGATGCGGAGGCCGAGACAGCGATGAACCTGCTCATGGGAGTGATCTCCGGTCTGCGCACCATCCGTACCGAGGCCGAGGTCCACCCCAGCGCCAAGATCGAGGCCCAGCTCATTTGTCCGGATGCGGCCAAGCGTCAGCTGCTCACCGACTTTGCCCCTGGCATCCAGGCCATGGTCCGGGCCAGCGCGCTGACCATCGTCACCGAAGCCACGGTGCCCGACGATGCCGGTCACGCTCTGGTGCAGGATGTCGAACTGGTGGTGCCGCTCAAGGGGTTGATCGATGTGGTCGGCGAACTAGACAAGCTGGCCAGGGAGAGGGGTAAGCTGGAAAAGGAGCTGGAGCGAATCGTCGCCAAGCTCGGGAACGACAAGTTCATGAGCAACGCCCCCGAGGCGGTGGTGGCCAAGGAGCGGGACAAGGAGGCCGAGATCCGCGCCCGCTTGGCCAAGACCATCGAATCCACCGAACGCCTGAACAAACTGCGCTGATATGGATACCTTTTTGCTCGATCCCCTGCTGCGGAACCTGCTCGCCGAAGATCTGGAACACAGCGATATCACCACCGAGGCCATTTTCAGCCCCGAAGACCAGGCCCAGGCTTATTTCATCGCCCGCCACCCCATGACCGTGGTCGGCATGGAAACCGTGGCCGCGCGGGTCTTTCGTCTGCTCGATCCAAGCGTGGTCTGCACCGATGCCGTGGCCGACGGCACCCGGGTCGAGACCGGCACGGCGTTGCTCGCCATCAGCGGCGCCACCCGTGCCCTGTTGCGGGGCGAGCGGGTGGCGCTCAACCTGGTGCAACGGTTGTGCGGCATCGCCACCCTGACCACGGCCTTTGTTGACGCGGTCAGGCACACCAAGGCCACCATCGTCGATACCCGCAAGACCACGCCCGGTCTGCGGTTGTTGGAAAAGTACGCGGTGCGGGCCAGCGGCGGCCGCAACCACCGCTACAGCCTCAGCGACGGCGTGCTCATCAAGGACAACCACATCGCGGCCTGCGGCTCGATCACCGAGGCGGTGCGCCGGGTGCGGGCCCGAGTGCCGCACACCATCAACGTCGAGGTCGAGACCGATACGCTCGCCCAGGTGGAGGAGTGTCTGGCCTGCGGCGTGGGGGTGATCATGCTCGACAACATGGATCTGGCCACCATGCGCCAGGCGGTGAACCTGATCGACGGTCGGGCGATCATCGAGGCCTCGGGCGGGGTCAACCTGGACACCGTGCGCGGTATCGCCGAGACCGGGGTGGATATCATCTCGGTCGGGGCACTCACCCACAGTGCCCGCGCCTGCGACATCGGTATGGACTGGCGGAGCTGAGCAATCGCGGCCCATTCCACGGTTCCGGCGTCAGTCCGGCCGCACGGGGGGAAACCTGTTCACGTCCTGCTTGCTCCAATGGGCAATTAACCGATTTTCTGCCAGTTTTAACACGTTTGAAGGAGGCTCCCCATGTCCCACGTTCTTATCATCGGCGCCGGCGGTGTCGGCAGTGTTGTTGTTCATAAATGCGCCCAGATTCCCGAAGTGTTCACCCGCATCACCCTGGCCAGCCGGACGGTGGCCAAGTGCGAGGCCATCGCCCAATCGGTCAAGGCGCGCACCGGTGTGCAGGTGGCGGTGGAGCAGGTCGATGCCGACAACGTCGCCGAAACCGTGGCCCTGATCAAGCGGCTCAAGCCCGATCTGCTGCTCAATGTTGCCCTGCCCTACCAGGACCTGCCGCTGATGGATGCCTGCCTGGAAACCGGGGTCGACTACCTCGACACCGCCAACTACGAGCCGCCGGATGTGGCCAAGTTCGAGTACAAATGGCAGTGGGCTTATCGGGAACGGTTCGAGAAGGCGGGCATCATGGCCCTGCTCGGTTCCGGATTCGACCCCGGGGTCACCAACGTCTACTGCGCCTGGGCACAGAAACATCATTTCGACGAGATCCACACCCTGGACATCATCGACTGCAACGCCGGCGACCATGGCCAGGCCTTTGCCACCAACTTCAACCCGGAGATCAACATCCGCGAAATCACCCAGCGCGGCCGGTATTGGGAGCACGGCGAATGGGTGGAGACCGACCCGCTCTCCTGGTCGATGAGCTACGACTTCCCCGAGGGCATTGGCCCGAAAAAATGCTACCTGATGTACCACGAGGAACTCGAATCCCTGGTGCGCAACATCCGTGGGCTGAAACGGGCCCGTTTCTGGATGACCTTCTCCGAGCAGTACCTCACCCACCTGCGCGTGCTGGAAAACGTGGGCATGACCCGCATCGACCCGATCAAATACCAGGGCACGGAGATCGTACCCATCCAGTTCCTCAAGGCGGTGCTGCCGGAACCGGCTTCGCTCGGCCCCTTGACCAAGGGCCGCACCTGCATCGGCTGTGTGCTGCGGGGCATCAAGGACGGCAAGGAGAAGCAGCTCTACATCTACAATATTTGCAGTCACGAGGAAGCGTTCCGTGAGGTCGGCTCCCAGGCGATCAGCTACACCACCGGCGTGCCGGCGATGATCGGCGCCAAGATGATGTTGCAGGGGTTGTGGAAGCAGCCCGGCGTGTGGAACATGGAGGAGTTTGATCCCGATCCCTTCATGGCGGATTTGAACACATACGGCCTGCCCTGGACCGTGGTCGAGCTGTGAACGAAGCCCGCTTTCACGGCCGATACGGTTGCCGCTTCGATCCGGCGCGAGTGGTGACTCCGGCCTTCGTGGTCGACGAGGGGTTGCTGGCCGACAACCTCGCTCTCCTTGCCCAGGTCAAGCAGGCCACCGGTTGCAAGATCCTCCTGGCTCTGAAATGCTTTGCCATGTTCAGCGTCTTTCCGCTGCTCCGGCAGGTGCTGGATGGGGTCTGCTGCAGCTCGCCGCACGAGGCCCGGCTCGGCCGCGAGGAGTTCGGCCGCGAGGTGCACAGCTTTGCCGCCGCCTACTCCGAACACGATATCGAGCAGTTGGCCGTGACCAGTGATCATTTGGTGTTCAATTCCTTTGGCCAGTGGCAGCGGTTCCGCAGTCTGGCTGAAACCACAGCTAAGCGGACAGGTCGGGAGCTGAAGTTCGGCCTGCGCGTCAATCCCGAGCATTCCGAAGGAGCCACCCCCATCTATGACCCGTGTGCGCCGGGCTCGCGGCTGGGCATCCGCAGGAAAGATTTCCGCGCCGATCTGCTCGACGGCATCAGCGGCCTGCACTGGCACAACCTCTGCGAGCAGGACGCCGACTGTTTGCAGCGGACCGTGGCCGCAGTGGAACGGAACTTTGCCGAGGTGATCCCGCAGATGGCCTACATCAACTTCGGCGGCGGCCACCACATCACCCGTCCCGGCTATCAGCTCGATTTGCTGATCGATATTGTGGGCCGCTTCCAGGACCGTTGGGGGGTACAGGTCTATCTCGAACCCGGCGAGGCGGTGGCTCTCAACGCTGGTTACCTGGTGGCCACGGTGCTCGACGTGGTGAACGCCGATATGCCGATCGCCATCATCGATGCCTCGGTGCCTGCCCACATGCCCGATGTGCTGGAAATGCCCTACCGGCCGCACATCGTCGGCTCGGGCGAAGCGGGAGAAAAAGCCTGGACCTGCCGGATCGGCGGGCTCTCCTGCCTGGCCGGCGACGTGGCCGGCGAATACTCCTTCGATGCGGAGCTTGCCCCCGGCGACCGGCTGGTGTTCACCGACATGGCCATCTACACCATGGTCAAAACCAATACCTTCAACGGCGTGCAGTTGCCCTCGATCATGCGCTACCGGCCGGACGACGACGAACTCGTGCTGGTGCGCCGCTTCGGTTACGAGGAGTTCAAAACGCGCCTGAGCTGAATCCTGCCCTTACGGTGGGCAACAACGCTTGCTCACGGCCAAGTGGGGAAGCGTTCCGCCGGGCCGACTAGGCATTGACAGATCGTCGTTTGTTGAATAGGTTTGCCTGCAACTTTGCTGTCAAACCGGGAGTTTGTTTCAAACGCACGCACAGGGGGACCTCTTCATGACGGACATGCTGTACACGCCAAAAAGCGAGATTGACGCGCGCATCGCCACCTTTCAGCAGACCCTGGAGCAGCTGGGGCTCGACGGCGCCCTGATCATCCACCATACCAACCTGTTCTATCTTAGCGGCACCTCGCAATCGAGCCATCTGTTCATCCCCCGCGCCGGCCAACCGGTTCTCATGGTGCGCAAGAGTTTCGAGCGGGCCTGCACCGAGTCGCCGATCGACACCATCCTGGAGGTGAAGAGCCTGAAGGCGATTCCCGACCTGCTCAAGGATCGGGGGTTTGCAATCGAGACCCTGGGCCTGGAGCTGGATGTCATCCCCTACAATACCTGGCAGTTCTATGCCAAGGTCTTCAACGACACCACCTTCTCCGACATCTCGGATGTCCTCAGGCGCCTCCGCACCATCAAATCCGCCTATGAGATCGATCTGCTCCACCGCGCCTGCGGCGTGCTCGATCAGGTCTTTGCCGAGGTGCCCTCCTGGCTGCGCGAGGGCATGACCGAAATTGAACTGGCCAGCCTGTTCGAGGCCGGGATGCGCAAACGCGGCTACGGCGGCTGTTCCAAGATGCGCGCCTTCAACCAGGACTTCTTCATGGGCAACGTCACCTCCGGATCAAGTGGCGCCGCCCCTACCTACTTCGACGGGCCGGTGGGGGGCTGCGGCCTGACCCCGGCCAATAACCCGCACGGCGCCGGCTGGAAGACCATCGGCAAGAACGAAGTCGTCTACATCGACTACACCTGCGTGATCAACGGCTACACCGCCGACGGCGCCCGGATGTTTGTCCTCGGCGATGTCTCCGCGCGGTTGCGCCAGGCCCATGCGGCGGCGCTGGCCATCCAGGCCGAACTGGTGGGCATGCTCAAGCCCGGGGTCCTCTGTGAAACGGTCTACGCCAAATCGGTCGAACTGGCCGAGCAGATGGGGCTGGCGGACCATTTCATGGGCATGGGCAACGACCGGGTGCGCTTCATCGGCCACGGCGTCGGTCTGGAACTCGACGAGTATCCGATCTTCGCCACCGGGGTAAAGATGCCCCTGGCCGCCGGCATGACCTTTGCCCTGGAGCCGAAATTCGTCTTCCCGGAAGGGGCCATCGGCACGGAAAACACCTTTGTGCTCCAAGCCGACGGACCGCAGGTGCTGACCCATGCGCCGGAGGAAATTGTCCGCGTGTAGAACGGCCGCAGAGGGGAGCACGGCCCGCAACCACAAGAAACCTCCAACACGACCATGCAAACCAATCCGTTGAATAGACCAGGCCCACCGCAGGCCCCCCCGACGTCCTCCCGGCACGCAGCCGATCAGCCCGCGAAAACGGCGGCCGCCTTTCAGGGCGATATCGCCGCCATTGCCTTGGAGAACATCTTTCAGCTGTTCGATTTTGCCGCCCTCAGCGGAAAACTCGAAGTGCATGCCCCGGAAAACAGCGGCAGTTTTTATTTTGCCAGCGGCGTGCTGACCTATGGCATGTTGCGCATCAATCCTCGTAAAATCGGTGAGATGCTGCTCGAATCCGGCATGATCACCGAAGAACAGCTGCACGAATGCCTCCTCCTTCATCGGCAGGACCAGGGCACGCGCCCCCTGGGGCACCTCCTTCAGGAGAAGGGCTACGTGGACGCGGCCCGGCTGGACGATCTGCTCATCCGTCAGATCAAGGAGGCATTTTTCGAGTCCTTGTCCTGGCGCCAGGGAACCTTTGCCTTTTACCCCGGTCAGATGTCCGTGCCGACAACCATGCGCCTGCAGGAACGGGTCGATCATCTGTTGCTGGAGGGCATGGTGTACCTCGACACCCTGGCCTCTCCCGAGAGCTGAGAGACGCGCCGGGCGGCCGCGCTGCATGTGGCAACGGTTTGGGGCCGAGACCACTGTTTTCCCCATCGGCATGGGCCACTTTCTGTTCGATTATCCGTCTCCCCTGTAGTATAGAGCAATCGCTTTCGCCGTGTTTCCGGGATTCCGGCAAACGGTGCATCGCGCGGTTGCGTCGCCTCCTGTCCGCCGAAAACGGCGAAGCGGATATATCGAACAAAAGGTGGTTTTCCCGGCGGCTCGTCATGCTGCCGGGGTGGTTGCAGGTTGCGTTTGTTGGCCATCGTCACTGACCACAGGGAGCTTTCACAGGACACATGGAGCAGGAAAAAATTTTAGCGCGGTTGCTGCAGATCCTCACCCGCTACTCCCAAGAGCGGGCGACGGGACCCTTTGTTGACTATCTCGATCCCGAGGAGCTGCGGCAACGGCTGGATCTGGACAGCGGCGTGCGGGGAGACTGGGACCAGCTGTTCGCCTGGGTAGAGAAATATCTGACCCATGCGGTCAGGACCAGCCATCCCGCCTACCTCAACCGGATGTGGGCCGGGGCCAACCTGCCGTCGGTGATCGGCGAGATGGTGACCGCCGTCACCAACACCTCGGCCTGCACGTACGAGACCGCGCCAGTCTCCACCCTGATGGAGAAATACCTGCTGCGGACCATGCTTGAACTGGTCGGTTTTCACAACGGTACCGGTCAGATGACCACCGGTTCGAGCAACGCCAACATGATCGCCATGATGGCGGCGCGCAACAACGCCGATCCGGCGGTCAAGCAGCAGGGGTTGTTCGGCCGGCCGCCGCTGTTCGCCCTGGTCAATGCCGACGCCCATTACTCCATGGACCGGGCGTCCAACATTCTCGGTTTGGGGGCGGAGCATCTGCTCAAGGTGCCGGTGGACGATCACGGCCGGATGCGGGTGGACGCTCTGGAACAACGACTGGCCGAGATCACCGCCGCAGGCGGGGTGCCCTTTTTTGTCGCCGCCACCGCCGGCACCACGGTGCGGGGATCCTATGACCTGCTGCAGCCAATCATCGCCCTGCGCGATCAATACAAATTCTGGCTGCATGTCGACGGCGCCTGGGGGGGAGCGGTGGTGTTTAGCGACCGGCTGCGCGCCCGGTTCTTGCCCCATCTGGAGCAGGCCGACTCGTTCACCCTGGACTTTCATAAAATGCTGGGCACCTCCCTGATGTGCAACGTGCTGCTGTTCAATCAGCGGCCCGATATTCTTCGCCAGGTGTGCAGCGCCGGCGATGAGAGCTACATCTTCCGCGAGGGCGACAACGGCGAGATCCGCGATCTGGGCACCCAGTCGCTCCAGTGCGGCCGGCGGGTGGACAGCCTCAAATGGTTTCTTGATTGGAAATTTTATGGCCGCGAGGGGTTGGCCGAGCGGGTGGAACACTATCTTGAGCTGTGCGCCTATGCCGAGGCGCAGGTGCAACAGGCCGCAGAGCTGGAAATGGTGGTGCCCCGGGAGTCGTTCAACGTCTGTTTTCGCTTCCGTCCTCCCGCGCCTATCCCTGCCGCCGCCTTCAATCAGGAACTGCGGGAACGGATGCACCGCACCGGCCGCAGCCTGGTCGGTACCGGGTTCGTCAACGGCGAATTGGTGCTGCGGTTGCTGATTACCAACATCAACGTCGACAAATCCGAGATCGACACCTTTTTTCGGGCGGTGATCGAAACCGGCCGGGAACTGCTGGCCGAAAGGAGCGGCCTGGATCACCCCCGAACACGGTAGGCATGAGCGACAACGACTACATGGTCACCCAGAAAGAGGCGGCCGATTTCCTCAACGTCTCGACCAAATCCATCAGCCGCTACCGCAAGCGGGGATTGCCCTATAAGCTGGTGCTCAACCCGGTGACCGGCAAGCAGGAGGTCCGGTTCCGCTATGCCGATCTGGAGCGATGGGACGAGGGGCGGCAGCTGCTCGCCGCCTACCCCCGCGACGGCGAGGAACCCGCCGCAGCCAGGGCCGGTGCCCCGACCAAACCGACCGAGCCGGGCAGCGACTTTCTCCAGGACCTGCTCCTCGCCTACAAGGATCAGATCGAGCTGCTTCGTGAACAGTTGGAGGACATGCGCGAACAGCTGGCCCGCCGCGACCGTCAGATTGACGATCTGATGCGGCTGATGGTGGGCCTGCAACTGGAATACAAGCCCCTGCAGCCCGCCACACAAAACGCGGCTGAGGCGGACGAAGCAGCTGCATCCGCCCCCCTCCAGGTCACGCAAGGGACCGATGAACTCTACCAGGTGATCGAACTGCCGCTTCAGCTTGACCCACGCCGCGGGCCGATGCCCCATGCCGGCCAGGAGCCGGAAACGCCGCCTCCAGCGGATGGGAAAAAACGCTTTTCCCGGGAACAGCTGTCGGCGTCGATTGGCCGGCTGCGGCAAAAAGGGAAAAGCTACGAGGAAATCGCCCGGGGGCTCAATCGGATCAACGTGGCCACCCTTTCCGGGCTTCTGCAGTGGACCGCCTACGAGGTGCAGACCCTGTTGCCGCCGCTGGTGGCGACACCGTCTCAGGAACCGTTGGCGGGAAACGGCGGGTGAGTGCGGCTGCCTCTGGGATCGTGGCCTGCCGGACCCGGGCTTTTTGCGCCACGCGCTCCATTCGCGGCTTGACTTCACCCCGGGTGGCAGGTACCATGGCCGCACCTGTGGTTCAGGTGTCCGTATCAACGGATGAAAAGGGAATCCGGTTCAAAGCCGGAACGGGCCCGCCGCTGTAGCCGGGGACAACTTTCGCACATACGCCACTGTGACAACGGGAAGGCGCGGAAGAAGGACGATCCGGAAGTCAGAAGACCTGCCTGAACCGTATGACCCCGACCTTGCGGCGACAAGACGGGTTGCAGACTCCAGCGGTAAACAAGGGACATCCTGGATCAGACGTGCGGGTCCGGGATTTTTTTTGTCGGGCCGGCAAAGGGGCATCGGCCGTGTGTTGGAACGTGCCGGCCGGTGCTGTTTTTTTGACCGCTGGAGGAGCACACGGTGCAGCAGAGCGAGGCCATTGTCCTGGCCATGTTCGGAACAACGGTGGAACCGGCCCTGCAAGGGCTGCTGGCGATCAAGACCGCCATGGAGGCCGCCTATCCCCGCACTCCGGTGCGTCTGGCCTTCACTTCCAACCAGATCCGCCGCATCTGGCACCAGCGTGCCGCCAATCCCGCCTACCGAGTCGAACATCCCGAAATACCGCTGGAAATTCTCGAAGTCCAGGGCATCCTGGCCACCATCGCCAATCTCCAAGACCGGGGCCATACTGCCCTGGTGGTCCAGTCGACTCACATCGCCCCGGCCGAGGAGTTCCACGACCTGGCGTCCTATGTTCATGGCCTGCGCTCGATTCGGACCATGAAGCCGCGCTGGCAGCCTTTCACGGCCATCGGCCTGGGCCGGCCGCTGCTCGGTGCCTACAGCCTCAAACACGCTTATGCCGACGACATTCGCATCGCCGCCCGGGCCCTGGCCAGCGATGCCGAGTTGGCGCGCAGCCACGGCGCGGCCCTGGTCTACATGGGCCACGGCAACCACTACTTTCCTTCCGGCGGCCTCTATTTGGAGTTTGCCGCCCGTATGCGCGAACTCTATGCCGATGTCCTGACCCTGATCGCCACGGTCGAGGGGTTTCCGGCCCTGGACCAGGTGGTGGGCGATCTGCGGCTCCATGGACAGCGGCGTGTGCTTCTCAAACCCTTTCTTCTTGTTGCCGGCGAGCATGCCACCCGCGACCTGATCGGACCGCAGGAGGATTCCTGGCGATCGATCCTCGTCCGCGCGGGGTTCGAGGTGCTCTCAGCGCTTCAAGGGCTGGGCGAGCAGCCTGCCGTGGCCCGGATTTTCGTTGATCATGCCGCCCAAGCCGCGGCCGAGGCCGGAGTGGACCTGCACTGATGAATGGCCGGACCGCCGCCACCTGGCTGCTGCCGCTGACCGTGTTGCTGGTCTTTGCCGTGGCCCTGTCCGCCACCCTCGGCTTCCTTGACGTCTCCATTCCGGACGTGTTCGCCATCCTCTGGGCTAAACTCGCCGGCCACACCATGCCGCCGGCTGTTGATCCGGTGGCCGCCACCGTGGTCGCCGACGTGCGCATGCCCCGGATTCTGGCCTCGGTGTTGGTTGGCGGCTTGCTGGGGGTCAGCGGCGCCGTTTTCCAGGCCATCCTCCTCAATCCCCTGGCCGACTCCTACACCCTGGGCATCTCCACCGGCGCCGCCTTCGGCGCCTCGCTGGTGATCGTCCTCCAGATCTTCGGTCTGGCCCTGCCGCCCGGGGTCACCATTCCGGTATTCGCCTTTGGCGGCGGCGTGGGCACGCTGGCGGTGGTGCTCTTTCTTGCCGCGGGCGACCGGCGGCTCTCCTCGACCAGCCTGATCCTGGCCGGGGTCATCGTTGCCGCCATCCTGTCGGCGGCCATCGGTTTTCTTAAATTCCTGGCCGACGAACAGGTCGGCTTGATCATTTTTTGGCTGATGGGCAGCCTCGCCGGCGCCTCGTGGCAGAACATCCTCCTCCTGGCCCCCACGGCCCTGTTGGGCACCCTGGTGGGCGTGTTTTACAGCCGCGATCTCAATATCATGGCCACCGGCGACCGGGCCGCCACCTCGCTGGGCATCAACACCGTCCGCCTGCGTACCCTCCTGCTCACCGTGGCCACCCTGATGACCGCGCTGGCAGTCTCGGTGTCCGGAATCATCGGCTTTGTCGGCCTGATCGTGCCGCACATGCTGCGCCACCTGGTCGGCCCGGACAACCGGCTGTTGATTCCCCTGTCCTTCTTCACCGGCGGCCTGTTGCTGCTGATCGCCGATACCCTCACCCGCGCGGTGCTGCCGGTGGAGGTGCCGATCGGCGTGCTCACCGCGCTGCTGGGCGGCCCCTTCTTCTGTATCCTTTTCAAGAGACGACAGCAGGATGGCAAGAGCGATTTCTGAACCATCAGGCGAACTGCTCTGGTCGCTGACCAAGGTTAACTTCGGCTACAACGGGACACCGGTGGTATGCGATGTCAGCCTGGAGTTGCGCCGTGGCTGCTGTTACGGTATCCTCGGCCCCAACGGCAGCGGCAAGACCACCCTGCTCGACCTGATGGGCGGCCTGCTGATGCCGCACTCGGGGATGATCGAGTTCATGGGCCGCCCCCTCCATGTCTGGCCGCGCAAGCAGCTCGCCCGACAGCTGGCTCTGGTGCCCCAGGATTTCATGGTCCGCTTCGGCTATTCGGTGCGCGAGGTGGTGGAGATGGGCCTGCATCCGCACCTCCATCGCTTTGCCGCCCCCAGCGAAACCGACCAGGTCCTGGTCGACGAGGCCCTGGAGGCCACCGGCATCGCCGCCCTGGCCAACCGGCCGGTCACCCGCTTGTCGGGCGGCGAAAAACAGCGGGTGGCCGTGGCCCGGGCCCTGGCCCAGAAACCGGCGGTGCTCCTGCTCGATGAGGCCACCTCCAATCTCGACATCCACCACAGCCTGGAGATCCTGCATCTGATCCGCGGCCGCTTCGAGCGGCAGGGGATGCAGGTGGTGGCGGTCATGCACGACCTCAACCTGGCCTCGTTCTTCTGTGACCGGCTGATCTTCCTCAAACAGGGGCAGGTGGTCTGCCAGGGACCGACCGAGGAGGTGCTGACGCCGGAAAACATTGAAGCCGTGTACGGCGTCGAGGCCGAGGTTCGGTCCAACGCCTTCACCAACAGTCGTCAGGTGAGTTTTCGCCTGCCGCTCAACCGCTAACCTCAACCCACCCGACCCATGCGCATCAACGTCTTGCTTTTCGTCCAGTGCCTTGTCTTTCTCCTCGTTTCCGTGGCATCGGCCGCTTCGATCACCGACAGCGAGCATCGGACCCTGGTCTTCAACCAGCCCTTCAAACGCATCATCTCCCTCTATCCGGCCCACACCACCAATCTGCTCGAACTCGGCTTGGACAAGGAAATCGTGGCCTGCGGCCCCAGCGACGCCGGGTTGCCCGGCCGGCCGGTGGTCCAGTTCCAGGACGATCCCGAACGACTGTTGGCACTCAAACCCGATTTGGTGCTGATTCGGCCGATGATCAGCCGTGGCTACCCCAACCTGGTGCGCATCCTCGAAAAAAACAATGTCCGCGTCGTGTCCTTGCAGCCGACCGAAGCCAGCGGGCTGTTCGTCTACTGGGAGAACCTGGGCAAGCTCACCGGCCGGGAAGCCCAGGCCAAGGCCATGATCGAGACTTTTGGCACCCGGTTGGCCGAAATCACCGCCTCGCTGAAGGATATTCCGATGGAGAAACGCAAACGGGTCTACTTCGAGGCCATCCACAAGCAGATGAAGACCTTTGCCCCCACTTCCATGGCCATGTTCGTGCTCGAGTCGGCGGGCGGGGTCAACATCGCCACCGATGCCGAGCGGATGCGCGAGACCAATATCGCCGCTTACGGCAAGGAGCGCATCCTGGCCAAGGCCGAGCAGATCGACCTTTATCTGGCCCAGTCCGGGCGGATGAATCCGGTGAGCGTCGATGACATTGTCAAGGAACCGGGTTTTTATCTGATCAAGGCGGTGCGCGAGCGCCAAGTGTTCCTAGTCGATGAAGAGATGGTCTCACGGCCGACCCTGGGGCTGCTCGACGGCATCGGCTTCGTCAAGTCGCTGCTCTACCCGGATTACGGTCAGGAAGGCATCACCCGCCTATGAGCCGGCCGGCCGTGCTCATCGCCGGCACCCATTCGGGTTGCGGCAAGACCACCGTCACCCTGGGGGTGATGGCGGCCCTGGCCCGGCGGGGTATCGTGGTCCAGCCGTTCAAGTGCGGCCCGGACTTCATCGACCCCAGCCTGCATCGCATGGTCACCGGACGAGCGTCGCGCAACCTCGATGTGCGCATGTGCGGGGCTGACTGGGTCCGCCGCACCTTTGCCCGTCACGGTGCCTCCGAGGGCTGCGCCGTGGTCGAGGGGGTGATGGGGCTGTTTGACGGTGGCGAGGGGTCGGCGGCCACCCTGGCCAAAACGCTCAAGTTGCCGGTTCTGCTGGTGATCGATGTCCGCTCGGCGGCGGAAAGCGTGGCCGCCGTGGCCCATGGTTTTGCCACCCTCGATCCGGACCTCTCCCTGGCCGGGATCATCTGCAACCGGATCGGCTCGGACAAGCACCGGAACATGGTGGCCGCGGCCCTTCAGGCCCACTGCCGGGTGCCGATCATCGGCTTTCTCCCCCGCAGCGAGGAGGTGCACATCCCTTCCCGCCACCTGGGGTTGCACATGGGCGAGGAACACCCGCTGCGCGGCGAGGGACTGGAACGGTTGATCCATCTAGTCGAGCAGCACCTCGATCTGGACCTGCTGCTCCGCATTGCCGGCGAACGGAGGGACGTGCCACCGGTGTCCGATGCCCCCCTGGTGGCCACCGGCTCGCCGGTACGGATCGGCGTGGCCCGGGATGCGGCCTTCTGCTTCTACTACGAGGACAACCTCGACCTGCTCCGCGAGGCCGGGGCCGAACTGGTGCTGTTCAGTCCGCTCCACGATCCGGACCTACCGCCGGATCTGCACGGCCTTTACCTGGGCGGCGGCTATCCGGAACTGCATGCCAGCCAGCTGAGCGCCAACAGCACCATGCGGGAACAGATCTGGGCCTTTGCCGCCAGCGGCCGTCCGGTCTATGGCGAATGCGGCGGCTTCATGTACCTGTGCGCCGCCATCTTGGATCACGAGGGCGCCTGCTTCCCCATGATCGGTGTCTATCCCTTTGTGGCCCGCATGCAGACCCGGCTGCGCAGCCTGGGCTACCGCCAGCCGAGGGTCGAACACGACTGTCTGCTGGCGCCTGCGGGCACGGTGCTCCACGGGCATGAATTTCATTACTCGACCATCGATGCCGACGGTGCCGATGTACCCGCCGCCTACCGCATGGAAAACGGGGCATCCGAAGGCCATGTCCACAAGAACACCCTGGCCGGCTACATCCACCTCCACTGGGGCCGGACGCCTGCGGTGGCGGAGCGGTTTGTGGCGGCTTGTCGGAAGGCCGGGTGTGGGCGAGAGCCATTTTGACTGCAATTTACTGCTGGAACACCTTACGATCTTAATCACTCAACAACCTGAATAAACATGGTCACCCTGCAACCCATCGCCCCCCAGGATATCGAGACCGAAAGTTTTCGCATCATCGAGCGTGAACTCGGCCCCACCACCTTTTCGCCCGAGGAGTTCGCCGTGGTCCGCCGCGCCATCCATGCCACCGGCGATTTCGGCTTTGCCGACACCTTCCGGTTTCATCCCCAGGCGATCAGCGCCGGATTGGCTGCCATCCGGGCCGGCAAGAACATCCTCATCGACGTCAACATGGGTGCCAGCGGTATTTCCAAGGGATTGTTGGCCCGTTTTGGCGGCCAGGTGATCTGCCGGGTGGCGGAAGCGGAAACCGTGGCCCTGGCCAAGGCCAACGGCACCACCCGCTCCGATGCGGCCATGGCCCGCAGCATCGACGACAATATCGGCATCGTCGCCGTGGGCAACGCGCCGACCGCCCTGCTCAAGGTGATGGAACTGATCGACCAAGGGCTCTTTGCCCCGGACCTGGTGATCGGCGTGCCGGTGGGCTTTGTCAACGCGGCCGAATCCAAGGAACTGCTGGCGGCAAAACCCTATCCCTTCATCACCGCCCTGGGCCGCAAGGGCGGCACGCCGGTGGCGGTGGCCGCGGTCAACGCCCTGCTGCGTCTGGCTTGACGGACCATGGAGCGACCTTCGCAACGAAAAGCGCTGCGCAGCGGCTACACCACCGGTGCCTGTGCGGCGGCGGCGGCCAAGGCGGCGGTGCTCTGCCTGCTGGGGCAGGACACACCCCAGACGGTGGAAATTCCTTTTCCCGACGGCTCGCGCCACCGTTTTGCCCTGTGCCGCGTTGGACGTACCGACGGGGAGCGGATCATGGCCACGGTGGTCAAGGATGCGGGCGATGACCCGGATGTGACCAACGGTGCGGAGATCGGGGCCGAGGTCCGCTGGCTGGACGAGTCGCAGGACGAGCCGATCACGCTGGTCAACGGCCCGGGTGTTGGGCGGGTGACCAAGCCCGGCTTGCCGGTCGCGGTGGGCGAACCGGCGATCAATCCCGTGCCCCGGCAGATGATCCGGGCCGCAGTGGCGGAAGCCCTGGCCGCCGACGAGGGCCCGCTCCGCCCCGTGGAGGTGTCGATCTTTGTCCGCGACGGCGAGGCCCTGGCCGAGAAGACTCTCAACCGGCGGCTGGGGGTGATCGGCGGTCTGTCCATCCTCGGCACCACCGGCATCGTCCGGCCCGTTTCCGCCAAGGCCTGGACCGACACCATCGAGGCCTCGATGCAGGTAGCCCGGGCGGCCGGCCTCTCCGAGGTGATCCTGGCCACCGGCCGGACCTCGGAGGCGGCGGTGCAGCATCGGCTCGGTCTCCCGGAGGAGACCCAGGTAATGATGGGCGACTATCTGCTCTATGCCCTGGAGGCTGCCCGGCGACACGGTTTTGCCCGCATCCATTTGGCCGAGATGTGGGCCAAACTGGTCAAGGCGGCCCTGGCCGTACCCCAGACCCATGTGCGCAACGGTGCCCTGGAAACACGGCAGGCCGCCGACCTGCTGGCAGAACTCGGACTGGAAACAGCCGCCGTTGCCACCTTGCACGCGGCCAACACGGCTCGGGAGATCTATGATCGACTCAAGGAATGGGGCCGGGACGATCTGATCACCGCCGTCTGCCGTCGGGCCAAGACCCAAGCCGAACGCTGGTCCGGCCTGGAGGTGCGCGTCTATCTGGTGACCTCGGAGGAGGGAGTGGTCCATGTCACGGATTGAACTGATCGGTATTAGCGGCAAGGCCTTGAACAGCGAGCAGTGGCCCATCCTGCGCCGCTGCCGCGCCATCGTCGCCTCCCGCCGCCACCGGCCGCTGGTGGCCGGCCTGCTCCATCCCCTGATCGACATCGCTCCGGTCGATGCCATGCTGCACCAGGTGGATACGGCACTCATCGACGGCGACGTGGCGGTGTTGGCCAGCGGCGATCCCCTGTTCTACGGCATCGGCCGCACCCTGATCGCCCGCTTCGGTGCGGACCGCCTCCGCATTCATCCGGCGCTGTCCGCCGTGCAGCTGGCTTGCGCCCGCTTCCGCCTTCCCTGGGACGACCTGACCCTGCTCAGCCTCCACGGGCGCACGGTGCAGGACCTTGCCGGCCGCATCCTCGGTCGCGGGCCAATGATGCTGTTCACCGACAGCCGCAACAGTCCGGACCGGGTGGCGGCCACCCTGCTGAACGCGCTCACCGCCTGCGAAGACCGCGAGCGCATTGCCGCCATTCGCATCCGGGTGGCGGAAAATCTCGGCCTGGCCGACGAACGGCTGACCAGCGGCAGCTTGGCAGAGATCGCGGCCGGCCATTTTTCCGCCCTCAACATGATGCTGATCGAGCAGCCGCAACCATCAGCGGCAGACCTCTGCTTTGGCCTGCGCGAGGACGAGATCCTCCATTCGCGCGGCTTGATCACCAAGGACGAGGTCCGCGCCGCCACCCTGCACCGGCTGCGGTTGCCGGCCACCGGCGTTTTCTGGGATATTGGCGGCGGTTCCGGCTCGGTATCACTGGAAGCGGCCCGGATGTGCCCTGACCTCTCGATCCACACCATCGAGAAAAAACCCGAGGAGCAGGCCAACATCCGCGCCAACATCCGGCGCTACGGCGCCTATGCCATCCACTTGGTCAGCGGCGAGGCGCCCGATGCCTTGGCCAACCTGCCCGCACCGGATCGGATCTTCATCGGCGGCAGCGGCCAGCGACTGGAACCGATCCTCGAAGCGGCGGTGGCCCGACTGGCCGCAGGCGGCCGCATCGTGGTCAACGCCGTGCTGGAGCAGACCGAAACCACGGCCCTGGCCGCCCTGCAGCGGCTGGGCCTGCGGGTGGCGAGCAGTACCCTGGCCGTGAACCGGCGTCTGTCCCCGGACAGCGAACCACGAGTCTTCAACCCCATAACCCTCATCACAGGCGACAAATGAAGAGCGACAACTCCTCCGCGCAAACCGGCCATCTTTATCTGGTCGGAGTGGGTCCCGGCGACCCGGAACTCATGACCTACAAGGCGGTGCGCATCCTGAGCGACGCCAAGGTCTGGGCCGTGCCCACGGCCCGGGAAAAGGGGCTGAGCAGCGCCCAGCAGATCGCCGAACAGATGGTGCCCGATACCGGCCGCACCATCCTGTCGCTCTGCTTTCCGATGAAAAAGGTTTTTCTCGGCCAGGACACCGACGCACAACTGCTCTCAGCCTGGCGGCAGTCGGCCGACGAGGTCATCCGCCATCTCGACCGGGGTTCGGACGTGGCCTTTCCCACCCTGGGCGATGCCACCCTTTACTCCACCGCCTTCTATCTGCTGGCCATGATCCAAGAACAGCGGCCGCAGATACCGGTGACCGTGGTGCCGGGCATCACCGCCATGGCCGCCTGCGCCGCCTCCCAGGCCAGTCCGCTGGCCCTGGGCGACGATGTCTTGGCCGTGGTCCCGGCCGCCTTTGAAGACGACCGCTTGCGTTCCATCCTCACCACCCTCGATGCGGTGGTACTGATGAAGGTGCACAAACGGCTCGATGTCCTGATCGACCTGCTGGAGGAGTTGGGGTTGGTGGACTGCGCGGTGCTGATCGAGCGTTCAGGCATGCCCGAGGAACGGGTCTACACCGATATCCGCCAGGCCCGGGGGTGCACACTGCACTATTTCTCCACCATGGTGATCCGTAAAAAAAAGGTACAGGTGTCCAATGAACGCAACGCCCTCACCGCTTGATGCGGTTCTCCATCCGGTAGTCTTTCTCGGCGCCGGCCCTGGGGACCCGGAACTGATCACCCTCAAGGGCCGCCGCCTGCTGGATCAGGCCGATGTGGTCGTCTATGCCGGCAGTCTGGTCAACCCCGCCCTGCTCGACGGCATTGCGGCCCGCTGCCACGACAGCGCCAGCCTCGATCTGGACACGATCATGCAGTTGCTGGCCGATGGCTATCGCCAAGGGTTGCGCGTGGTGCGGCTGCACACCGGCGACCCGGCCATCTACGGCGCCATCCGTGAACAGATGCAGTGGCTCGATGCCCAGGGGATTCCCTACGAGGTGGTGCCCGGGGTGAGTTCGGCCTTTGCCAGCGCCGCTGCCCTCAAGGTCGAGCTGACCGTGCCCGAGGTCACCCAGACGGTGATCTTCACCCGCCAGGCAGGCCGCACGCCGGTGCCGGAGCGCGAATCGCTGCGCAACCTGGCCCGCGCCCAGGCGACCATGTGCATCTTTCTCAGCGTGTCGCTGATCGCCACCGTGGTCGATGACCTGATCAGCGGCGGCTATGCGCCCGAGACCCCGATCGCCGTGGTCGAGCGGGCCAGTTGGCCGGATCAGCAGATTGTCCGTGGCCGCCTCGACGACATCGCGGCCCACATCCAGGCCTCGCGGATCAAGAAGACGGCCATGATCGTGGTCGGCCCGGCCCTGGGCGAGGACAGCCACATCGCCTCCAAACTCTACGACGCCTCCTTTTCCCACGAGTACCGTTGATGACGGGAGGGGCCGGGGAAAAACCGCCGCTGGCCGTGCTCGCGCTGAGCCGCGGCGGCTGTGCGCTGGGGCGGCAACTGGCCGGGCAGCTCCACGCTGACTTCTTTGCCTGCAAGGGACGGCTGGCCGCGGTGATGGCCCAGGTGTGGCCGCACTATCGCGGCATCGTCTGCATCATGGCCACCGGCATCGTGGTCCGCACCATTGCTCCGTTGCTGGGCGACAAATATCATGATCCGGCCATCGTCGTCGGCGATGAACGGGGCCGCTTTGCCATCTCGCTCCTCTCCGGCCACCTCGGCGGCGCCAACGACCTCGCTCGCCGGGTGGCCACCGCAACCGGCGGCACGGCGGTGCTCACCACCGCCTCGGATGTGCTCGGCCGCACCGCGCTCGACCTCTGGTGCCGCGAGCACGGCCTGACGGCAGCAGACAAGAAGGCCTTCACCCGGGCCATGGGCCGTCTGGTCGATCAGGGCTCCCTCAGCCTGTGGAGCCGCTACCCGCTGCCGGAACTGCCGGCCGATCTCGTGCCGGTGACCGAGCGCGATGCGGCCGATTTGCGTATCGATAGCCGAACGATGGGCGCCTCTCGCGCCGTTCTGCTCTGCCCCAAGTCGCTGGTCGTCGGCATCGGTTGCAACCGGGGTACATCGGCCGCCACCATCGCCCAGGCAGTGGCGGCGACCTGTGCGCAGCATGGTCTCGCTTCCCAGGCCATCGCCCGCCTGGCCTCGATCGACCTCAAAGAGGACGAGACCGGGTTGCTGGACTATGCCCGGCAACAGAGCCTGGACATTGATTTTTTCAGCAAGGATGCCCTCAACCAGGTGGAGGGCGTCAGCACCTCGGCGACGGTGCAGCGGGCCATTGGCGCCAAGGGCGTGGCCGAGCCGGCGGCCCTGCTCGGCGCCGGTCCAGGTGCCATCCTGCTGGTCGCCAAGATGAAGTGGACCGATGTCACCACGGCCGTGGCGGAGATGGGCGATCCGTTGCAAGGTTGGTTAGGTGGATAGGGGGAGAGGCTGGAGTCCGTTAGGCTGCAGGTACGGCTCTCTGCTCACTGGCCACGATGCACATGCGCATCGTGTCGTTTTTTTACCTAACAGACTCAACAACTCCAGACTATCAACCTCTCAGTTCAAACAGTAAGGAAACTCAACATGGCAACAGCACAAACTAGCACCCCCGGCACCCTCTCCGTTGTCGGCCTCGGCCCCGGCGCCACCGATCTCATGGCCCCCCGGGCCCAGGCTGCCTTGGAGCAGGCCGAAATCGTGGTCGGTTACCGCACCTATCTCGACCTGGTGCGCGATTGCCTCAACCCCCAGAGCGAGGTCCTGTCCTCGTCAATGATGCAGGAGATCGACCGCTGCCGCAAGGCCCTGGAGCTGGCGGAGGCGGGCCGCCGCGTGGCCCTGGTCTGCGGCGGCGATCCCGGCATCTACGCCATGGCCGGGCTGGTGTTTGAACTGGCCCGGTCCATGGAGGCCCAGGCCGCAATCGATATCATCCCCGGCATCGCCGCCCTCAATTCCTGCGCCGCTGTCCTCGGCGCGCCGCTGATGCACGATTTCGCCGCCATCAGCCTCTCCGACCTGATGACCCCCTGGGAACTGATCGAACGCCGCCTCGAAGCCGTGGCTCCGGCCGATTTCGTGGTGGTGATCTACAATCCCAAGTCCAAAAAACGCACCGATCAGATCGTCCGCGCCCGTGAGATCCTGCTCGCGCACCGCTCGCCGGACACGCCGGTGGGCATTGTCAGCGGCGCCACCCGCGAGCACGAGAGCGTGCGGTTGACCACGCTGGGCATGATGCTCGATGAGGAGATCGGCATGCAGACCACGGTGATCATCGGCAACTCGCAGACCTTTGTCTGGCGGGAAAAAATGATCACTCCACGCGGTTACAGCAAGAAGTATGGACTGTGAGCGGGATGCCCCCCGCGGGCACGCCGAGGAGAGCGCGGGAGCGAGTTTCTCGTTCAGTCTGGTCTCGGCGATGGTTTCGCCGCAGACCGGGGGTGGGCCTGTGCGCTCTGTACGGCCTATGGCCGGCCGCGCTGGTGGTGTCCCTGGATTGAACGAATTAGCGTGAGCGCCGCGAGGAACGGGATGAGCGACGAGGAATACTATTTCGAGGAAGGCTGTTTCATCCTCGAACTGCACAATACCCCCGACGACCCGGCAGTGTCCGTGGCCCGTGCCCGGGTGGCAGCGGGGCAGTCCACCCGATGGCACGGTCTTGAGGGCATCCAGGAGCGGTACCTGCTGCTGGAAGGCAACGGCCTGGTGGAAGTCGGCGACGAGCCCCCCCGGCAGGTCCAAGCCGGCGATGTGGTGCTGATCCCTCCGGGTTGCCGGCAGCGAATCACCAACATCGGCCATGTGGACCTGCTCTTTCTTGCGGTCTGCACGCCACGTTTTCTTCCCGCGGCCTATCGCGATCTGGACCAGCAGCGCCGCGAGAGCAAAAAGGGGCCAGGCTGATTCTTGATTTCAGGCGGGCGAGGCCAGCTTGAGGCCGATGATGCCGGCCAGGATGAGGCCAAGGCTGAGCAGCCGCGCCGGATTGGCCGGTTCGTCAAAGAGAACGATCCCCAAAAGAGCGGTGCCCACCGCGCCCACCCCGACCCATACCGCATAGGCCGTGCCCACGGGCAGCGACTTGACCGCCAGGCCGAGCAGACCCATGCTGAGCACCATGGCCAGCACGGTGCCGATCGTAGGCCACAGGCGGGTGAACCCGTCGGTATACTTGAGGCCGATGGCCCAGCCGACTTCAAGCAGGCCGGCAGCGAGAAGGATAATCCAGTTCATGGCAGAAAAAAATAGTGTGCATGGCGAGGTTGCTCCGGAGAGGCTGTGGGCACGAGAGATCGCGCCCATGCCATCAGTCCGTATCCAAAGGGTTTGCCTGCTTTTTGTCAGGATAACCGGAAAAACAATCAGCAAAACGGGCGGGGCAGGCGGTGCGTCAACCCGCCTCGGTTCTTTCTTGTTTGCTGGCCTCCCTGGAATGATCCTTGGCCACCAGCATGTAGATCGACGGGATCACAAACAAGGTAAAGAGCGAGCCGATGGCCATCCCGCCCACCAGGACCAAACCGATGGAATTGCGTGCCGCCGCACCGGCGCCGGTGACCAGGGTGAGCGGAAAATGACCGGCAATGGTGGCGCCGGTGGTCATCAGGATCGGCCGCAGCCGGGTCATGGAGGCTTCAAGCACGGCGGAGTGTTTGCTCAATCCCTGTAATTGCAGCTTGTTGGCAAACTCGACGATGAGAATGCCGTTTTTCGACACCAGCCCGACCAAGGTCACCAACCCCACCTGCGAATAGATGTTCAAGGTCGTGGTCCAGCCCTTGGTCCAGAAGGGGACATTGGGGTCGGGCATCTTGAGGAAGGTGAAGATCAGGGCGCCGAACATGGCGAGCGGTACCGAACCGGCCAGGATGACGAAGGGGTCGCGGAAGCTGTTGAACTGGGCCGCGAGCACCAGAAAAATCAGCACAATGGCCAAGGCGAAGGCCTGGACAAAGGTGTTGCCCTCGACGCGGAGCTGGCGGGATTCGCCGGTATAGTCGAGGCTGTAGCCCTGGGGCAGGATCTTGGCCGCCTCGTCCTCCAGAAAGCGCAGCGCCTCGTCCAGCGGCCGCACCGGATAGGCGCTGATGGTGACCGCGTTGAGCTGTTGGAAGCGGTTGAGCGAGCGAGCCTCGGTGGTGTTCTTGAGGGTGGCGATGGTGGACAGCGGCACCAATTGGCCATTGGGGCCAGTGACATGGATGGTGCTCAACTGTTCCGGATTGAGACGGTCGACCCGCATCACCTGGGGAATCACCTTGTAGCTGCGGCCGGCGATATTGAAGCGGTTGACGTAGTTGCCGCCCATCATCGTCGCCAGATCGACGCCCACCTGCTGCAGGTTGAGACCGATGTCGGCCACCTTGTCGCGGTCGATGACGATTTCCGACTGCGGTTGATCGATCTTGACGTCGATCAGCGGCGGGAAGGCGAACATCTTGCTCTGGGTAGCGGCCGTCTGGATCTGATGGGCGAAGGCGAGCACCTGGTCGAGCTCGGCGGTGGAGGCGATGACGAATTCCACCGGGAACTGGCCGCCGCCGGGCAGCGCGGGCGGAGTCACCGGCAGCACCCGCACCCCGGGAATGGCATGGAGCTTCATCGCCACCTCAGGCATGATCTCGAAGATGGTCCGCTCGCGCTCCTGCCAGGGTTTGACCACCATGCCGCTGAACCCGGAACTGGGTTCGGTGAGTTGGAACACAAAGTTGTTTTCGGCAATGCTGTGGAAGACCTGGTTGACCGCCGCCGAATACAGACTGTTCTGGTCAAGGGTCGAGTTGGCCGCGGAATCGATGATCCCGAAGATGACGCCCTGGTCCTCGGTGGGGGCCAATTCCTTGGCGGACATCTTGAACAGGGGCACGGCCAGCAGGCTGAGCACGATCCAGAGGACATAGACCGCCGGCCGGTGGCGGAGGGTGATCTCCAGCCAACGGCCGTAGGTGATGCGCAGCCGGTTGAAATCGCGCTTGATCTTGCCGGCCAGGCCACGGTCGGTCATGCCTGCCTTGAGCAGGCGGGACGACATCATCGGCGACAGGGTCAGGGCGACCACGCCGGAAATGGTCACTGCCCCGGCGAGGGTAAAGGCGAATTCACGGAACAGCGAGCCGGTCAACCCGCCCTGCAGGCCGATGGGTGCATAGACTGCGGCCAGGGTAATGGTCATCGAGATCAGCGGGTTGACCAGTTCGCGGCCGCTGAGCAGGGCCGCCTCGATCGGGGTCTTGCCCTCGCCGAGATGGCGTTCGACATTTTCGACCACGACAATGGCATCGTCGACCACCAGTCCCACGGAAAGGACGATGGCCAGCAGGGTCAGCAGGTTGATGGTGAAGCCGAACACCTGCATGAGAAACATCGCCCCGATCAAGGACAGCGGGATGGTTACCACCGGGATCAGGGCCGAACGCAGCGAGCCGAGAAAGAGAAAGATGATGATCACCACGATCACCAGCGTCTCGCTCAGGGTCTTGACCACCTCCTTGATGGCGTTCTCGATGTAGTCGGTGCCGTCGTAGGCGATGCGCGCCGTCAGGCCGCTGGGCAGCTGCTTGTCGATGGCCGCCATTTCGGCTCGCACCCGCTTGATCACCTCCAGCGAGTTGGCATTGGGCAGGGGCCAGATGCCCATGAACACGGCGGTCTGGCCGGAAAAGCGCACCTCGCTCTCGTAATCCTCGGCGCCGAGCACCACCTCGCCCACGTCCTCGATCCGCACCAGGGCGCCCTGGTCCTCGCGAATCACCAGTCGCTTGAAATCCTCCACCGTGCGCATGTCGGTGTTGGCGGTCAGATTGACCTGGACCAGCGAACCCTTGGTCTTGCCGACTGCGGCGAGGAAGTTGTTGGCCGCCAGGGCTTGGCGGACCTGGGCCGGACTGACGTTGAAGGCGGCCATCCGGTCGGGATCGAGCCAGATGCGCATGGCAAAGGTGCGGGCGCCGAGCACGTCGGCCCGCTGTACCCCCTGGAGGGCCGACAGCCGGGGCTGGACCACGCGCACCAGATAGTCGGTGATCTCGTTCTGCTCGAGAAGCTCGGAGGTAAAGCTGAGATAGGCCGAGGCAAACTTGGAATCGGCCGACTCGACGTTGATGATCGGGATCTCGGCCTCGGGCGGCAGGTCGCCGCGCACCTGGTCGACCTTGGAGCTGATTTCGGACAGGGCCTTGATCGGGTCGTAGTTGAGGCGCAGGCGGGCACTGATGGTCGAGACGCCCTGGGCGCTCTGTGACTGGAGATAGTCGATGCCGTCGGCGGCGGCAATGGCCCGCTCCAGCGGGGTGGTGATGAAGCCGCGCACCAGATCGGCGCTGGCGCCGGTGTAGACGGTGGTGACCGTGACCACGGCGTTGTCGCTCTTCGGATACTGGCGGACATTGAGCGAGCCGATGGCTTGGAGACCGGCGATGATGATCAGCAGGCTGGTCACCATCGCCAGCACCGGCCGCTGGACAAAGAGATCGGTGAATTTCATGGCTCAGCTGTCCTTGGGCTGGGGCGCCAGGTTGAATTCCGGGGCCAGGGTATTGTCGACGACCACGCCCTGGCCGTTACGCAGCTTGAACACCCCGGTGCTGACCACGGTCTGCTCGGGCTTGAGCCCGGAGGTCACGGCCACGAAATCGCCGCGTTTTTCTCCAAGGCGGACAAACTGCTGACGCGCCACCAGGCCAGCCTTGCCACCGCTCTCGGCCTTGGTTTCCTCGACGATGAACACCGAATCGGAATAGGGCGCATAGAGCACGGCCGTGGTCGGCACGGTCAGCACCGGACTCTTCTTGGGCAGGACCACCGCCACGTTGGCGAACATCCCCGGCCGGAGGAGCTCGCCCTGGTTGCCGAGGGTGGCCTGGACCCGGATATTGCGGCTGCTGGCATCGACATCCGGATTGATGGCGGTGATGGCACCGTTGATCGTCTGCCCGTCAGGCAGTCCGTCCGATGTCAGCCGAACCGGATAGCCGGTTCGGATCAGGGGCAGCTGCTGCTGGGGCACCAGGAAGTTGACAAAGATCGGGTCGAGCGATTGCAGGGAGACGATGGGCTCGCCTTCCTTGATGATTTGGCCGATGTTCACCTGGCGAATGCCCAGCAGGCCGCTAAAGGGGGCGCGGATGGTCTTCTTGGCGATGGTGGCGCGGATGGCGTCGGCCTGTGCCAGGGCCTGCTTGTACTGCGCCTCGGCGTTGTCATAGTTGGCCTCGGGCACGGTTTTGGTGGCCAGCATCTTCCGGGAGCGATCCAAGGTCACCTTGGCCAGGGCCACCGCCGCCTCGGCCGCGCGCAGCTGCGCGGTTTCCGTACCGATGTCCTGCTGGACCAGCAGTTCACCGGCCTTGACGTGCGTCCCCGGTTCAAAGGCAATGACCGTCACCTTGCCGGTGACCTCGGCGGTGATGGTCACGCCCTGGACCGCCTCCAGTGAGCCGACCGCGGTCACCAGCGACTCCCAGTTCTGCTCCTTGACCGCGCAGGTGGTCACCACTTCGGGCGGCACCACGGTTGTTTTCCCCTTGTTGATTAGGGTGGTGATCTGCAGCACCTTGGTCCCTGCCAGCGCACCGACCACCACCACGATCACCGCGATACTCACAAGAAACGGTTTGATTTTCATTCCATGCCCCCAGCACAAGAAAAGCGGCCCGGGAAGTGCTCCAGAACCGCCAAGTTATCGAATTTGCCACCATAACATTGCCTTCTTGGGTGGTCAACAAGATGTGCCGGCAGTGGATACATTCTGCAAAAGGGCCGTATTGGCGCGCTTGTCCTTTGTCCTCCATCGGCTTGTTCCCCAATGCGCCTGACCCGGCAGCAACATTTACCGCATCCTTACTGTACGGTCGTGCTGGCCTGCATTAGAGTGGGGGCAAAGAGAGGCCGAAGAGGGCGGCCGTGAAGCCGAATCGTTTCCAAAACGAGCAGCCATCCGGGCGGGGAGGGAATGCACCATGCATATCAGCAACCATATCGATCGCAAGCGACACCACATCACCATCGAGGTCAGTGGTCGGATCGATGCCCACGCGGTGCATCCGCTCATTCAGTACGCGATCCTCGAGACCTACGGCCAGAGCTATCGTGAAATGGTCCTTGATCTGCGGCGGGCCGAATTCGATCATTGGGCTTCGATGTCCCGCCTGCGTTCGTTGCTGCAGGTGTTCAAGTCGGTGATCGTGCAGCAGGAGCTGCGGGTGACCGTCCTGTTCTGTCTGGATGACCCCGCACCATCGAAGCCCCTGGACGGCACGTCGGAGTTGGAAGGTGTCACCATCCGTTATTGCAACAACCACAGGGCGGCCGGACATTTTCTTGTGACCGACGAAATGGAAACGGTCCACTGACCGGATCGTTGCCGGGCAGGGGGCCGGCCGGCCGCCAGCCTGCTCGTGCCAGGCGTTGGTTGGTGGAGAGATCAATCGACCACGGTAAACCCCTTGGCGGCGATGGCGCGTCGCACCACGGCCGCGTCAAGGCTCCCTGCAAAGCGGGCTTCGCCCTTGTCGAGATCGATGGTCACCTCGCTGGCGCCCAGTTCTTCCAAGACTTTTTTGGCGGTTGCCGCGCAGTGCTGGCATTTCATGCCGTTAATCCGCAAAGTTGTCATATATTTTCCTCTGTTGTTGATGAAATCGGCCGGGAACGGGTCAGGATGATGTTCTGATTTTTTCAATCAGGCCGGTGGTTGAGCGATTGTGCTCAAAGGGAATGCGCACCACTCGGCCGCCGGCGTCCTTGACCTCGGCCGCGCCGACGATCTGGTCTTCGGCGTAATCCGCGCCCTTGACCAGCACCTCGGGCAGAATGGCCGTGATCAGGTCGATCGGCGTTTCCTCGGCAAACAGGACCACGAAATCAACACAGCCCAATGCCGCCAGCACCCGGGCCCTGTCGGCCTCGTGATTTATGGGCCGGCCCGGTCCCTTGAGCATCCGTACCGAGCTGTCGGTGTTCAATCCAACCACCAGGCAGTCGGCGGTACGGCGGGCGTGCTCCAGATAGCTGACATGGCCGGCATGGAGGATGTCGAAGCAGCCGTTGGTAAAGGCGATGCGGCTGCCGTGACGGCGGATCAGCGCCAGTTCGGCCAGCAGGGGTTCCAGGGCGCGGATTTTGTCCCGGTCGGGACGCACCCAGGGGCGATCGCCCGCGGGAAAGAAGCGGCGCCGCTGTTCGTCGACCGTTCCGGGAGCCAGGGCACAGCCGATCACCGTGGCCTCGGTAGCGGCGGCCTTGAGCACCGCGCCGTCCGGGCCGATGATCATCGAGTGACCGGCCATCTCCATGCCGCCGGTGCAGCCGCAACCGTTGGCCGCCGCCACATAGACCTGATTTTCGATGGCCCGGGCCCGCAGCAGGGCCTGCCAGTGGTCAAGACGGCTGAGCGGCCATTCCGCCGACACCGCCAGGAGCTGGCCGCCGGCAAACACCTGGCTTCGGGCGACGTCGGGGAAGCGGAGATCATAGCAGATCAGCCCGGCCAGGGGGCCGTGGGCGGTGCGTAGCAACGGCGCGGCCTCGCCGCCCTGGTAAAAACGATCCTCCTGCCAGAAGGCAAAGAGGTGCTGCTTCGACAATTTGCCCACCACACCCCGCGGCCCGGCCACAAACAGGGTGTTGTACGGCCGGCCGCCGTTTGTGTCCAGTTCGGTGAGGGAACCGGCGACATAGACCTGATGACGGGCCGCCATCCGCTCCATGGCCTCCAGGGCCTCCGGGGTGCGCTGTCCCAGTTGCGCGGTCCGTGGATAATCGAACCCGGTGGCCCACATTTCGGGCAGGAGCACCAGGGCGCCCGGGGCGGGCCCGTAGCGGTCGATCAGCTGTTCGGCCTGGGCGATGTTGCGCTCCACTGCGGCCAAGGCGATCGGGAACTGCACGCAGGCCACCGCAGGAAAAAGCGATGGCGCGGTCATTCGTTCATCCTCTCCAGCGCCGCCTGCGCCAACTCGCCGACGGTGGTCGTCTGGAATTTCCCCTCCCCGTACAGGGTCACCGGGGCCGAGTCCAAGGCCAGCTGCCGCAGGGTCGCCTCGGTGGCCGTCAGGTAGAGGTTGCCGCAAGCCACTATGGCCGATGCCCTGGTTTCTGCATCCTTGGCGTGCAGATAGGGCGGAATGTCGGCTCCTGCGCCTTTTTCGCGCAGAAGTTCGGGCCGACAACCGCTCAGCCGGGCCATGCCCCACAGCACCCCCCGCTGCAGCAGCGGATGCTCGATGTAGTTGCCGTCCTGGCAGATCTCCTCACCGTCCTCCCGCATGTAGGAAATCAGCATGTGCGCGTATTCCTTGGCCAGCACCGGATGATGGCACATGCTTTCGGCCAGGGCCTCGGGAACGCCCCAGCCGATACCGCCTGATTCGTCGTTGAGGCTCCAGAGGAAGCGGCGCATCACGATTCGAGCCTCTTCCATCTCGATTTCCGCCAGGCGGGCCACTGCCTCGCCCATGCAGGTGATCGCCCGCCAGCGCAGGCTGGGCTCTTCCCGGCAGATCAGGGGGAACAAGGCGTTGACCGCATCCTTGGGCGGAAGCAGGGCCAACTCGTGTCGCATGGGGCCAAGATCCTGGCCTCGCAGCAGCTCCAAGACCCTGGCTTTGATCGCGCGGCTGCCCACGTCGGACTCCGGGCCTTACTCAGCGGCCGGCTGCGGCATGGTGAAGACCCGCTTGCCCAGCTCCGCATCCATCATGAACAGCCCGGAGGGGGTGTCCTGAATCATCCGCAGTCTGTCGACTATGGCGCCGACACTGGCCTCTTCCTCCACCTGCTCGGACACGAACCACTGGAGAAAGTTGTTGGTGGCGTGATCCTTCTCGCTGATCGCCAGATCGACCAGATCATTGATCAGGCTGGTCACATGTTCTTCATGCTTCTGGATGGCCTCGAAGGCGGCCAGGGGCGAGGCCCAGGTGGATTCCGGCTTGGCAATGGCCTCCAAGGTCACCCTGCCGCCGCGCTCGCACACGAAATCGTAGAATTTCATCCCGTGCATCAGCTCCTCCTGCACCTGGGCCCGCATCCAAGCGGCAAAGCCATTCAGGCTGATCGACTGGAAGTAGGACTCCATGGACAAGTAGAGGTACGATGAAAACATTTCCGCGTTGATCTGGTCATTGAGTGCCTTGAGCATCTTTTTTTTCAGCATGGTGTTCTCCTTTGGGGGGCAACTGGTTGAGTCGATAACGATTGCTGTTCACGGTGCAATGGTTGGACTATAAACACAACCATGAGGAATTCCAGGCTCTTTTGGAAAAATGTTGTTTTTTGCAGGCAAACCTGTTTCCCTTAGCGGACACGAAAGGAGAAAGATCATGCAAAAAACCATTTGTATTACCGGCGCAACCTCCGGTTTTGGCAAGGCTTGCGCCGAGCGCTTTGCCCGGGAAGGATGGCGGCTGATTGTCACCGGCCGCCGCGTCGATCGACTGCAAGAACTGACGGACCAGTTGCACGGGGTGCCCGTGCATGCGGTGCAGCTCGATGTCCGCGACCTCGCGGCGGTCAAGACCATGGCCAGCAACCTGCCCGAGGGGTTTCGCGACATCGATGTCCTGGTCAACAATGCCGGCCTGGCGCTCGGTCTGGAGGGGGCGCACGAGGCCAGCCTCGACGACTGGGAAACCATGATCGACACCAACATCAAGGGGCTGTGCTACCTGACCCGCTGCCTGCTGCCGGCCATGGTGGCGCGCAACCAGGGACACATCATCAACATGGGTTCGATCGCCGGCAACTACCCCTATCCGGGCGGCAACGTCTACGGCGCGACCAAGGCCTTTGTCAAACAGTTCTCCCGCAACCTGCTCACCGACCTGATCCATACCAAGATCCGGGTGACCAACATCGAACCCGGCCTGGCCGAGAGCGAGTTTTCCATCGTCCGCTTTTACGGCGACAAGGACAAGGCCGACGCGGTCTACAAGGGCACCCAGCCACTGACCCCGGTCGATATCGCCGAGATCGTCCACTGGGTGACCAGCGTGCCGCCGCATGTCAACATCTGCACGGTCGAGGTCATGCCGGTCTGCCAGAGCTGCGGCCCCTTGGCCGTCCATCGGGAAGCCTAAGCACGGAGAAGCGAATGCGACGAGTTGTGATCACCGGCATGGGCATTGTCTCGCCCCTGGGCGACTCCACCGCCGAGGCGCTGGCCTCCCTGCGCGAGGGACGGTCCGGCATCCGCTACCACGAACCGTACCGGGAGATCGGGCTACGGGCCCAGATCGGCGGTTTTACCTCGGTGGATGTCAAGGAACATATCGACAAGAAGAACCTGCGCTTCATGGGCAATGCCGCCGCCTATGCCTCGATCGCGCTTTCGCAGGCCATCGCCGATGCCGGACTGACCGAAGACGAGGTGTCCCATCCGCGCACCGGACTGATCATCGGTTCTGGCGGCACCTCGGCGGAGAACGTGGTCGCCACGGCCGATACCATGCGCGACAAGGGACTGAAACGGCTCAGTCCCTTCATGGTGCCGCGCACCATGAGCAGCACGGTTTCCGCCTGCCTGACCAGCACCCATCGCATCATGGGGCTATGTTATTCGATCTCCTCGGCCTGCGCCACCGGCTCCCACTGCATCGGCGCGGCCATGGAACAGATCCAGATGGGCAAGCAGGATCTGGTTTTTGCCGGCGGCTCCGACGAGGAGCACTGGACCCAGACTGCCATGTTCGACGCCATGGGTGCCCTGTCCACCCGGTACAACGACACCCCCGAACGGGCCTCGCGACCCTATGACCGCAACCGCGATGGTTTTGTGGTCGCCAACGGCGCCGGTATCGTGGTGCTGGAAGAGTATGAACGGGCAAAAAGACGGGGAGCGAACATCTACGGCGAGCTGGTCGGCTACGGGGCCACCGCCGACGGCTCGGAAATGGTCCAGCCCTCGGGCGAGGGCGCGGTGCGCTGCATCCGTCTGGCCTTGAACACCGCCCAGGGGCCGATCGACTACATCAACGCCCACGGCACCTCCACGCCCATCGGCGACATCGTCGAGCTGCGGGCCATCCGCGAGGTGTTCGGGCCGGACAGCCCGCCGATCAGCTCGACCAAGTCCCTGTCCGGCCACAGCCTGGGTGCGGCCGGCGTGCACGAAGCCATCTACAGCCTCTTGATGCTGAACCACGGTTTCATCTGCGGCTCGGCCAACATCGAAGAAATGGACCCCGATGCGGTAGGCCACAACATTGTCGAAACCTCCCGCGACGCCTCCCTCAGCACGGTGATGAGCAACAGCTACGGTTTCGGCGGCACCAACGCCTGTCTGGTTTTTCGCCGAGCATGAACGGCGGTGACAGAACATGTTGCCGTCGCCCGCTCCCATGGTGCGGGGGAGGGGGGCTCTTTGCCTTGCCCGGGTCGGCAGTCAGATAATATCGGCACGCCCGCCATCGGTTCTTTTCCCAATATTTTTTGCTAGACAGGCTTTATCTCTTTCCTCAAGCAAAGAGGGAGTCGCCTGTTCTTAGGCGAGTCTCTGTTCTGCCCCTGGATCAATCGGCAATATTTTGATATTTCCAGCAAAGTAGCAGTCAACGATGCTTCTGTCCGCTTCGAAGGCATAGCCTATTTCCTTATGCTGTTCGCCGTCTATCCACCGCAGCGCGGTGAGGTCGTCTCCAGGTCGCAGGATTCCACCCGATTGTTGTCCCGTTAGCACGACAACAAGGGTGTGATGCAGGTCGTCAAGATGGTTGGACACCACATTGACAATGCCGTCGATACGTATTTTCAACCCTGTCTCTTCGGCAACCTCGCGGTGGGCGGTGTCGATGAAAGACTCCTCGTATTCGATATATCCTCCAGGCAGGCACCATCGGCCCCCATATCGTGATCGTTCGGACCGTCTGCCGATCAACACCTTCCCTTCACGCGATCGAATGATGATGGTGATGCCTGGATGTGGATTGAGGTAATGAACAAAGGCGCATCGGTCACATCGTTGCCGTTCAAATTTCGCCAGTGTTTTTTGATGCAGTCGCTGGCCGCACTGGGGGCAAAAGTGCAGGCGCCTGTTGTTGCCAGCCAAGTCGCCAGAATTGCTGAACACTTGCACCAGATCCATTCCTTGCCACCTCATACTTGCTTTAAGCCGACCCGAAGGGTGAAAAAAAACGAGCGGTTGCTGGTTGCATCAAGAGAAGGGCTCATTGTTGATGGTGTTCGATGTTGCGAACAGCCATTTCACATCGGGAGCAATCAAAACACAGTTCATAGGTTCCGGTCTTGTCGGTGAGAAACAACGGCTCGGCGATGCGCCCCTTTTGTATCTTCGCGCCACTGCAAAGACCCAGCTGGAATCTGATGCAGTACTTCGTGGTCATCAAGGCGCATTCCGGAACATTGCCGGCCCGGAGCAACTCCGGATGGAGCTGCCGGACACCGTGATGCAGGAAAAAAATCGCGGCGTTCCGGTTGGTGATATTGTCGGTGTATGCCACTGTGGCGGCGACCCACGGCGCATCGTTGCGGGGGCGGATTTTCTCTTGCCTGGGATACGACGCGCGCCGAATTTCGAGATGCCGGGCAAAGGCCTTTCGCCGCAAGGCGTTGAGCACCGAGGCCGGGAGGAACCGTCCAGGAGACAGGTCGAGGCTGACATCGGAAACCGTAAAAACCGTGCCGCCGCTTTTCTTCAGCTGCCGCACGGCCACCGACGAGATCGTCTCCCCCTTGATCGCCGTCTCTTTGTCCGTCTCGATCGTCGTGGTCGATGCGATTTCGTCTTCATCGGTGATCGTCAACTGTACGCCCTCAGCGTGTTCAGCCAGGCGCATGCGCACGGCCAGCTGGCGGCAAAGGGTGCTCTGTTCGAGCACCCTGTTGAACTGAATGTCGAAATTGCGAAAGATCTCCGTCCCCGGCGACAAGCGCAAGCGGGCGACACCATCCTTGGGAAAGATCGTGCGTCCCTCGACACGGTTGACCCGCACGCCCACCAGGGTATTGTCGCGGTCAAAAAAACAGAGGCCGTCACCGTTGTGCACGGCTTCATCGCCCGCGAGTGTGAAGCTGCGGGCATCCACAGTGCTGACCCGTCCGATCCGCTTGCCGATGGATTTGGGCGTGCGGATTTCCGCCATCGCCTTGTCTCGCCGGTGAACAAAGTACGTGGTGGCGCCCCGGCTGAACGATCGTGCGGGGTCGGGGGTAAAGCGAAATTGGCATCGGCCCGACGAGGCCCGCAACAGATCGTTCCTCGTATCGATGATCGCGTCAAGGGCCAGGCGATAGGCGGCGGTGACATTCTTCACATACGACACGTCCTTCAGACGGCCCTCGATTTTAAAAGAAGAGATCCCGGCATCGATCAGGGCGCCAAGGTGGTTGGACAGATCCAGATCCTTGAGGCTGAGCAGATGGCGGTCCTTGACCAGCACGGTTCCCTGCCCGTCAACCAAGTCAAAGGCGTGCCGGCAGAACTGGGCGCATTGCCCTCTGTTGGCGCTGCGACCGGCCATCACCTCGCTGATGTAGCACTGGCCGCTGTAGGAGACGCACAGTGCCCCATGTACGAAAAATTCGAGAGGTACCGTGGTGGCGTCCCGGATCTGCCGTATTTGGGCGAGACTGAGTTCCCGGGCCAGCACCACCTGGGTAAACCCCATCTCTTCCCAAAACCGTACCTTCTCGACCGTCCGGTTGTTCATTTGCGTTGAACTGTGGAGCGGAATGGGGGGCAGATCTGCCTCCAGCAGCCCGACGTCCTGGATGATCAGGGCATCGACCCCAATCGAGTACAGCTGGTGGATCAGCCGCACCGCGACATCAAGTTCATCGTCCTCCAAAAGGGTGTTCAGGGCGACATAGACCCTTGCCCGGAACTGATGGGCATAGGCCACCAGCCGTTCTATGTCGACCAGGCTGTTGGCGGCGGCTGCCCGAGCACCAAAAAGGGGGCCGCCGATATAGACGGCATCGGCCCCGTGGTCGATCGCGGCGATGCCGCAGGAAACATTTTTTGCCGGAGCCAAAAGCTCAATTGTTCGTGCATTCATGGGGGAGGAAGAACGGCCGGGCAGAGAGAAAGTGCGCCACATGCGCGGGCAACGGCAGTCTTTGCGGCTGATTCGGTCAGGGCGGGTTGGGGCAGCGGCTGTCTCCCCGGGCCAAGTGATGGCAGAGGCTGTTTTTCTTCCAGCCGCCGCGGCTGGCCGCAAAGCATGGCGAAAGAAAAACAGCCCCGAAATACATGGCCGCCGGGAAAGCAAGCCCTCGAAGTGAACGGCAAGGGTGGACAGTCTTGTCCCTGTCCCCGGCAAGCCGTTGGCTTATTCGGAAAGACGCTGCGAAATACGCTTGTAGGTTTCCTTCAATTCGTCGCCGACGATTTTGGCCTTGGCGATATATTCCTCGGAAGTTTCCACCGCATCGTCAGCTATTTCCGCAGCCTTGCCTTTCAACTGGTCCCAAACCTTTTCCGCCCCTTCAATCTCGTCCCGGACCTCCATCGAGCCAAGGTGAGCTTTCAGCGCTATTTTGTCCCGTTCGGTTTTTAATTTCTCGACGAGATTGTCAAACTCTTCTTTCATTCCCATGCATGACCTCCTTGCAATGGTGGTGCTCCAAGACGAGCAAACAGATGGTTGAATGATTCGCAACAGTACAATGTATATGAAAAAAAACCGTGTCAATGGCAAAAGGAGGCGATGAGCCGCTCGGCCGCTGGCGTGTCGCCGGAGGCAACCCAGGAATGCATGCCTCCGCCAGCGGCCCGGGGGGGGTGGGTTGTCAGCCATCTCCCCAGAGGGAAAGCGCTTTTTTGTAGACGAGAGACCGGGGAATCCCCAGGTCGGCGGCAATCGCGTTGACCGCGGTTTTGAGGCTCGATTGCTGTTCATCGCGATACCAGATCAACAGTTCCTCAAGGTTCGCCGCGGGGTCGGCGGCGGTATCCGGGGCGCCTTGAATGATCAGGACCAATTCCCCCTTGATCCCGCCTCGCAGGCGATCGCACAGGTTTGCAAGCGTGTCTTCCAGGCATTCTTCGTATATTTTGGTCAGTTCGCGAAAGAGCTGGGCAGGGCGGTCGCCAAGGCAGTGGACCATGTCGGCCAGGGTGTCGGATATCCGGTGGGGCGATTCATAAAAGACCAGTGTGCACGGCAGTGAAGCAAGACGACGCAGCATGTTCTGCCGTTCGCTTTTTTTTGCGGGGAGGAAGCCGCCAAAAAAGAACGGCGTCGGGGAAAGGCCGGCAACGGACAAGGCGGTCGTTACGGCGCAAGGCCCGGCTATCGGAACGACGTGGATGCCCGCTTGCCGTGCCTTGCGCACCAGGATACCTCCGGGGTCCGAGATGGCGGGCGTCCCGGCATCGGAAACAAGCCCGATGTTCTTCCCCGCTTGCAGCAATTCGACCAGCAGCGCCGCCTTTTCCTGCTCTTTTTCGCGGTAGTAGCTGATCAGGCGCGGAGCAATATCGAGATAGCGGCAGAGATTTTTTGTGCGTCTTGTATCTTCGCAGGCTATACAATCAACCGAGGCCAGGGTTTCGATGGCTCGATGGCTCAGGTCGCCCAAGTTGCCAATGGGGGTCGCCACCACATATAATTTTCCAGGTTGAACGGCTGCCGGGCCTTTCTGTTCGTCGTCGTGCATGATGTGAGAATCGAATGTGCCGCAAGGTATCGGCGGGATGAAGGAAAGCGTTCAATGTGAATGAAGGGCCCTGTATTGTCTACGCAAGAGCCTCTGATCGAACCCATTTTTCCATAAACAGTGAAGTGCTAGTATGATGATCAACCAAGCGCAAGGGAGAATGGGCAGCGTGCCCCCATGGTATCGGGCAGGCTTTTTAAATTCGAGCGTTCCGATGCTGTTATTAAATGTGACTGATATCGGAATAAAATGCAAAGAAATTGAACAATCGGACATTGCCGACATAGATCAGTATCTATCTGCGGAACTTTTTTTAAAGAAAAATAGCGCATCATTTATAAAAATATATTCGTTGAATCAATCCGTTGTTGATTTATTCGCAGATGGAAAAAGATCTTCGATACTCGAAGGGAGATCGTATGTATTTAATGTTTTATATAATAAAATTTGTGACAATATAATATCTAACTTTCTTTGCGGAAGAAAGAATACGTATCATGATTATAATGTATTGGATGTTAATAAAAATGAATTATTTTTCAATGTCAAGATTGATATATTTGGAGAGAAACAAGATTATTATGCATTGGTCTTGATTGAAAATATAACATCAAGAAAGAATTTTGAAAAAATTTCAACAGAATTCATTGAAAAATACTATTTATTACTACAGTCAATAAATGAGCCTATCATCATAGTTGATTCATTCAGCGGGATTATTTTGGAGGCAAACAATCACGCCCTTGATTTTTTCAAATTCGTCCACGGGGGCATTGTCGGCACGCATCATGGCGATTTTTATGACGGGAAGGAAAGAGATAACTACATTGAATTTTTCAATAAAAAAATAAATGAAGAACCTTGCGACGATATTCTCAATTTCTTTATAAAGAACAAGGATAATGAAAAGATTCCGGTACAGATACAAATTGACACCGCTTTGATCGGCACTAGGAAGGTTGCTCAGGTAATGTTTTATAATATGAGCAATCGTTTTAAAATGGAAGAAGGACGGCGGTTGCTGGCAACCGCTGTCGAGCAGGCGGCCGAGTCTGTAATTATCACCGATATCTTTGGCAATATCCAATATGTGAATCCCGCCTTCGAGGAAGTCAGCGGCTACTCGTACCCGGAGGTGTTAGGGAAAAACCCGCGATTGCTGCAGAGTGGCGAAACGCCGCCGTATCAATACAAGCTGATGTGGGCGGAAATTGCGAAGGGGCACGTTTGGCGCGGGACCTTCACCAACAAGAAAAAAAATGGCGCCTTGTACAAGGAGGAAGCCACCATTACTCCGGTGCGGGACAACAATGGCCATATCATCAACTATGTCGCGGTCAAGCGCGATATTACCCAGCACTTGATTCTGGAAAATCAGATCAGGCAGTCGCAAAAAATGCAGGCCATCGGGACATTGGCCGGCGGGGTGGCGCATGATTTCAACAATATTTTGACGGCCATTCTGGGGTATGCGGAGCTGTCGCAGGGGCAGTGCCCATCCGATTCGCTGTTGTACAAGAATTTGGGAGAAATCGTCAAGGCTTCGGAACGGGCCGGACAACTGGTCGACCAGATCCTTCAGTTCAGCAGGCAGGGGGAGAAAAATGTATCGAGTCTGCAACTCGGCCTTATTGTCAAGGAAGTGCTCAAGCTGTTGCGCGCCAGCTTACCGGCGAATATTGAACTCATCTCCGACATTGCCCCGAATGCCTATGTGAAAGCTGACCCCACCCAGATGCACCAGGTCATCATGAATCTCTGTACCAATGCCTATCAGGCCCTGGAAGGAAAGGGCGGGGCGATTCATGTCCGGTTGTACACCAGAACGCTTTCGCCCAAAGAAGGGGTCGAGATCGGCAATCTGCAACATGGATCCTATGTCTGCCTCCAGGTCGAGGACACGGGTGTTGGCATTCCGCCGGAATATCTTCAGCGGATTTTCGAACCCTACTTCACCACGAAAAAGTTGCACGAAGGCACGGGGTTGGGCCTGTCGGTGGTCCATGGCATCGTCAATGACCATCGCGGGGCGGTGACGGTGGAGTCGATCCCCGGAAAAGGAAGCTGTTTTACCGTTTTTCTTCCGGAAGCGGCCCAGGAAGAGGACAACCGGGCCGAGCAGAATGAAACGGCCAGCCCGCCGCGGGAAGGGCACATCCTGGTGGTGGACGATGAACAGCCTATCGCCTTTTATCTGGAACAGGTGCTCAGCCATCTCGGGTATACGGTGACATCCTGTCGTTCGAGCGAAGAGGCCTATCGGCTTTTCCTGTCGCGAAAAGGGCTGTTCGATCTGGTTCTCACCGACATGGGGATGCCGGGAATGACCGGCCTGGAACTGGCCACCGCACTGAAAAAAATACGCGAGGATATTCCGGTGATTCTTTGTACCGGCTATAGTGAACAGGTAACTGCGGACAATTATGAGCAAATGGGTTTGGCCGGCTTTGTCGCCAAGCCGTTCAGCGCTGAAAGCGTCTCGCGGGAGGTCACCAGAATCCTTGCCAGGACGCCGATCGAGAACCGCCCTTCTCCTCCTGTCCGGTGAAGAGGCCGCGCGAGGGGTCTTGTTCCCTGCCGTTCGCGACCGTCCCCCTGGCTTCCATCATGCACGCGCCCTGGATGCCCCCCTCGGCGCTGTCCACTTTTTCTTTTCTCATGCGATCAAACAGGTATTCAAGCATTCCCCCGTCGCTTTGGTTGCTGCATGGCGGCATGGCTCTTTCGGCCTTTCTCGTGTCCACCTCGTTTATCGTGGGCAAATTGATCACGCCGTTCATGGATCCGGTGGTCTTGACCCTGATCCGCTTTATCCTGGCGACGCTGCTCTTTGCCCCCTATGTCGGCCGCACCTTCGGTTGGTCCCGTCCACGCCCTGCCGATCTGTTGCGCTACAGTCTCATCAGCGGGACCCTGGTCGGATTTTTTTGGTTGATGTTTCTTTCCTTGCGCATCACCACACCGCTGAACACCGGGGTTATTTTCACCACCGTGCCTGGCATTTCCGGATTGTACGGCTGGATACTCCTGCGCGAACGGCTGGGAGGCTATCGCCTGGCGGCCTTGGCCCTGGCCATGATCGGTGCGCTGTGGGTCATTTTCGAGGGCGATTTCGAGCGGATGGCGCGCCTCCAGCTCAACCGCGGCGACCTGCTTTTTTTCTGCGGCTGTCTGCTGATGGGACTTTACATGCCGTTGGTGAAATTGCTCTATCGCGGCGAGTCCATGGCGGTGATGACTTTCTGGATTCTCGCCACCGGCAGTGCCTGGCTCCTGCTCTTTACCCTCGACAAGCTTCCCCTCGTCCCCTGGGAAGCCATTCCCGCAGGCGTATGGGGGGGAATCGCCTATTTATCCATCTTCACCACCATCATCACCTTTTTCATCAACCAGTGGGCGACGCTGTACCTTGGGCCGACCCGGGTCAGCGCCTACTCCTATTTCTATCCGCCGTTGATCGTGCTGATCGAGTGGCTGCTGTACCGCCAAATCCCGTCCATGCAGGCGGCGATGGGGGTGGCGGTCATTCTGCCGGCCATCGTCATTGTGCAGTGGCATGACCGAAGGGGCCAACGGTAAGCGCTGTGGCGGCAAAAGGGGGGCCTGTTCGCCGCCGGGAGACGGTCCCCGAGTCCAGCGCGCGGTGCAGGGCTGCCGCGAGCGTGTTCCTGACCGGCGCCAAGCCCATGTCCCATTCCCTTGCCGGAGGTTGACGGTCGGCGATCCATATTGTGGTAGTTTTCAGATGCATGGGGATAGGGTATGGTGCAACCAAGACGGTAATCGACAAGACGGGACAGGGGGCATGATGCCGCCAGCGAGAACCCATCCCCTGCCGCCCCTCTCATGTCATGACTCCCTTTCATTCTGCAGCGGGCGAGCGCTGGTCGAATGAACTTCTCGTCATGGAGACCTTGTTCATGCAAGATCCTGTAGCCCCCGCCAAAAAAAGCGCTCCCTTTGCCGCGATATCCGTGCTGGTGGTCCCCCTTGTGGTGCTGATCGTTTCGCTCGTCGCCACAATGCTCCTCTGGCACCTCGTGGAGCAGGGGGCACGAGACCGCGCGGAATTCAGCTTCGGCGGCCAGATCGAAGAAATCACCGGCCGGCTCCTCAGCCGCCTGAAAGACAATGAAAATGTGCTCCTTGGCGGCAATGCCCTGTTCAGCGTTCACGGCGAGGCCTTGACCCGGGAACAATGGCACCTGTACGCCTCGTCACTTCAGCCGGATATCCATAATCCCGGCATTCTCGGCTTTGGCTACGCCGCCTGGATTGCCCCCGAACAGAGAACGACGCACATCCAGGCCATCCAGGCCGAGGGATTCCCCGGATATACCATCACGCCGGAAGGCGAACGGCCGGTCTACACCGCCATTGTCTGGCTGGAGCCCTTCAACGAATTGAACCGGCGCGCCTTTGGTTACGACATGTATTCCGAGCCGGTCCGGCGGGCAGCCATGGAGCGGGCGCGCAACACGGGCAAGACCAGTATCAGCGGCAAGATTGTCCTGGTCCAGGAAGCCGGCGAGGCGAATTCCCAAGGTGGCATACTGATGTACCTGCCCTCGTACCGACGGGGCATGCCGACCGAGACGGTCGCGCAACGCCAGGCCGCGTTGCGCGGGTTCGTCTACAGCCCGATCCGCATGCACGATTTCGTCCGGGCCGCGCTCGTCAACATGCCGGCCGAGGTGGATTTCGACCTCTATTCCGGTCAGAGCGCCCAACCGGAGCGTCTGTTGTTCAGCAGCAGGCAGACCAGGGAGCGCATGACCCCCGCAGATTACGCACCAAGGTTTTCCGTCGCCCGGACAATCGAGGCCTATGGGGCCAGCTGGCATTTCCTTTTCACGTCCCGGCCCTCATTCGACGCCGAGTTCAGTCATGAAAAGTCGTTGTTCATGCTGTTTGGCGGCGTCCTCCTGAGCTGTTTGCTGAGTACCCTGGTGTTCATGCAAGGGCGGGCCCGCCGGCAAGCCCAGGTTATCGCCGAGCAGATGGCGCGGCGGGTGGCGGCGCAGCAGAAACTCGCCCTGCATGTGCAGCAGACGCCGCTTGCGGTGATCGAATGGGATGAATCCTTCAGGGTGACCGCCTGGAACCATTCGGCCGAGGAAATTTTCGGCTACACCGCCGAGGAGGCGTTCGGCCGCGATGCTTCCTTCATCATTCCCGACAGCGCCCGGGAGCAGGTAAAAACCGTGTTCCAAAAAGTACGGTCCGAGAGCGGCGGTCAACGGAGCACCAACCAAAACCTCACCAAGGATGGCAGGATCATCGAGTGCGAGTGGAGCAACACGCCGCTGGTGGACGGTCGGGGCAATTTCATCGGCGCGGCCTCGCTTGCCCAGGATATCACGGAACGGCGGCGTGCCGAGGAGGCGCTGCTTCGGGAACGCAACCTGTTGCAGTCGGTCATGGACGGGACAAGGAATTCGCACCTGGCGTATCTCGATCGCGATTTCAAGTTTGTCCGCGTCAACGTGGCGTTTGCCGCGTCCTGCGGATATCCTCCGCAAGAAATGATCGGTAAGAACCATTTCGACCTCTATCCGGATGCCGAGAACGAGGCCATTTTCAAACAGGTCCGAGAAACCGGTGAAGCCTTCGAGGCGCGGGATAAGCCCTTCGAGTATCCGGATCAGCCCGAACGGGGCCTGACCTGGTGGGACTGGGCACTCTCGCCGGTCAAGAATGAGCGTGGCGAGGTCATCGGCCTGGTTCTATCCCTGTTTGACATCACCGGCCGAAAAAAGATGGAGCAGGCGTTGCAGACCAGTGAGGCCCGCTTCCGGTTGATGTTCGAGCAGCACAGCGCCATCATGCTCCTCATTGATCCGGACAGCGGCCGCATTTTGGACGCCAACAAGGCCGCCGCCGCGTTTTACGGCTATGCGCGGGACACCCTGCGAACGATGACCATCGACCAGATCAACTGCCAGTCGCGCGAAGAGACGGCCGCCGTGCGCCAGCAGATCCAGGATCGGACTCTGTCTAACTTCACCGTCAATCATCGTCTGGCAGACGGCATCGTTCGGACCGTCGATGTCCATGCCGCGCCGATCTGCTTTCAAGACCAGCTGATCAACTTCGCCATCATTTATGACGTCACCGAACGCCAACGGGCCGAGGCGGAACGGGAACGGCTGGAAGCGCAAAACCGGCAGCTGCAGAAATCGGAAAGCCTGGGCCGGATGGCCGGTGCGATCGCGCATCATTTCAACAATCAGTTGCAAGCGGTGATGATGAGCCTGGAAATGACCCTCGGCGGGCTGGACGACCCGGCGCGGTACGAGGAAATCAGGACCTACGTGCATACAGCCCTTCGCGCCGCGGGCAAGGCCTCGGCGGTCAGCAAGCTGCTGCTGACCTATCTTGGCCAGACCCCCGGCACCTATGAACAGCTGGACCTGGCCAGGACATGCCGAAACTCTCAGCCCATGCTGCTGGCTGGCATGCCCAGCAGCATGGAATTCCGTCTGAACGCGCCGCAATCGGGGCCAATGATCAAGGCCGTGGAAAATCAGATCCAACAGCTTCTCGTCAATCTGATCACCAACGCGTGGGAAGCCTGCGCCAACGACCGCGGGGTGGTGACACTGACCATTAAAACGGTGACCGAAGCCGCGATACCGGCCAGGCATCGCTACCCCATCGATTGTCAGCCGCCGGCTCAGCCATACGCCTGCATTGAGGTAACAGACACCGGTTCGGGCATTGTGGAAGCGGATATCGACCGCCTTTTTGATCCATTTTTTACCAGCAAGTTCACCGGCCGGGGTATGGGATTGGCGGTCGTGCTCGGTATTGCCCGCGCGCACAAAGGGGTGGTGGCCGTGGAGAGTGGTCCCGCCCAGGGCAGCACGTTTCGCGTGTTCCTGCCCGTGGATACGGCGGCGACCCCGACAGCGCCCCTGCCGGAACTTCCGCTTCCGGAGGCGGTGGGCAGCGGAACGATTCTCATCGTCGATGACGAACCGGTATCGCGCAGGCTGGTCGCCCGCATGCTCCAGTCGTTTGGCTACACCGTGCTGGAGGCGGAAAATGGGGAGCAGGCGGTGGACATGTTCGAGCGTCATGCGGGCCAGATCACCGTTGTCCTGTGTGATGTGATCATGCCGCGGATGAACGGCTGGGAAACCCTGGCCGCCCTGCGGCGCCGGTCTCCCGAGCTGCCGGTCATCCTGGCCAGCGGCTACAGCGAGTCGCAGGTCATGGAAGGGGACCACGACGACATGCCGCAGGCGTTCCTCGAAAAACCGTACCGGTTTGCGAAATTAAAGGAAACGCTTGCTCGCGTGATGCTCAATGGCGAGAAGCAGCCGCTTCCCTTGGACTGATGGCCGCCTTGGGCAATTTTTTCCCTTCGGAGATGTTCAAGCGGCACGGGGGGAGGATGGTTCGAGTGGCGAACAACGGGGGATCCGGAATCGGGGGAAAAAGACAGGTGCAAAGAGCAGGCTGAACAAGAAGAACGGAAGCGGGGAAAGGGATAAGCGGCAATCAAACCACCGTTAGCTGTAACGGCGTCCAATAGGTGGATCGGCGGGTGGAGCTTTTATGCCCCACGGGCATATTTTTCGGTTCAAACCTGCGCTGGTATAACCCGAAAAAAAAGAGGTTAGGCTGTGTGAGCCTAACCTCTTGAATTTTTGGTGCCGAGACCAGGATTTGAACCAGGGACACACGGATTTTCAGTCCGTTGCTCTACCGACTGAGCTATCTCGGCGCACGCACTTACAGAATCAGTCTTTTAATAAAAAAACAGGGCTGTTGTCAATCTTTTTTTATTTTTTCTTTTCCCCGAAAAGATCGCCCAGATCGATGTCAAAATTATCAAGAGCGGTTCCGGTCTTCACTGACGGCAGATAGCGTTTTCCGGCCGCGCTGCCGCTTACGATCTTGGCCGGCGCTTCCAGGTCAAGCCCATTGAAATGCAGGTCTTCGAGCCCTGATGATTTTCGGGGCAAGTCGTCTTGGGGCGAAACGGGAGGCGCGGAAGAGGCTGCCACGGTTTCGGTGGTGAGAACCAACGCTTCCTCGTCGGGTGCAGCCTCAGCAGGACGTTTGGCTGGAGGAGCCAAGTCGGAAATGTCGAGATCGCCAAAATCCAAGGTCGGCAATGCATCCTCGATGTCTTTGGATTCCTTGTCCAGATCGAGTGTATATTCGGCGACCGGGGACACCTCCTCGAAATCATCCAAGTCCACCGTTAGTTCCTGCCTGGTGTCGGTGAGGAAGATGTCTTGCTGTTGCGGGACGATCGGTTCATCCCCAAGAATAAACTCGGTATCTATCCCTTCTCGCAGCGGCTGTTGCGGTTCTTTTTCCTGCCCATCCCCGGCGATCTCAAGGGATTGCACCACCGGCGGAGACGAAGGGGAAGACGGACCGGTGGAAAAGTTCAAAAAAGAAGGCGCGATAGCATCATGGATGGTGCCGTTCAGTTCCGTGGCCAAGGGGCCAAAAAATTTTTTGCATTTCTTGCACGATTCCAGATGGTCAAAGGAGATGTAACCGCATTTTGGGCAACGCATTGTTTTCGCCTTGTTAAAAGGAATGACCGCGTATCTGGCGGATGGGTGGGAGCCTTACTGTGGCCCATTATCGCATAAGGATTGAAAGAAAATCAAGGCATGAAAAAAGAACCGTTCAATTTGTTGGCCAACGGGAGGGTTCATCCGCTGGCGCCCAGCATCCTCCAGGTTGGGCTCATCGGCCATTCCCAGGAGGCCATTGTCTGGCAAGCAAGATCGTGCGACCTCTCCCCGGTCAGGGGGAAGTCAAGTGCCCCTGGCGTCCTCCGGTTTTCGGGGCAGGGCGGGCGCGTCTGTTGCCAGAATGGAATGGAGCCCGCCGTTTCGATCGACTGGCGATGGCCAAGAAACGGGGAAGTTGGCCGCCTGTTGGCCCGTCGCGGGTCGACTTCCTGGCGCGGCGGACTGTGCAACGGGACGATTTTTCGATGGGCCCACACAAGCCCTTGGCCCGCGTGGGCAAGGGCTTGTGTGTCCGTGTGTGCCGCTGTTACAGGAACAGGTACGTGGCCAGCAGGCCGGCGAGAGACATGGTGATGGTGTAGGGCAGGGCGAGCAGCACCATGCGGCCGTAGGACAAGCGGATGACCGGGGCCAGGGCCGAGGTCAGGAGGAAGAGGAAGGCGGCCTGACCGTTGGGGGTGGCGACGCTGGGGATGTTGGTGCCGGTGTTGATGGCCACCGCCAGCTTGTCCAACTGGTGCATCAGGGCGTCTGCCTGCTCGGCCGCCGCCTGGGGCAGACCGGCCAGCACTTCCTGGCGGGCGATGTTCGGGTCGGTGAGCTTATCCATCAGCTGTTCGCCGGTCATGCCGATATCCGGAAGAGCGCCCAGCATGTTGACAAAGTGCATCTTGGTTTCCGAGATGTAGACCGTGGCCACGAACACGTTGTCGGAGATGGCCGAGAGCAGGCCGTTGGCGATGTAGTAGGCGGCCAGCTGGGAATGCCCCTGGAGGCTGAGCACGTAGTTGATCACCGGCGCGAACAGGTGCTGGTCATGGATGACAGCAACAATGGCGAAGAACACCACCAGCAGGGCGGTGAAGGGCAGCGCCTCCTCGAAGGCGCGGCCGATCTGATGTTCCTCGGTGATGCCGTTGAGCGCGGTGAGAAAGACGATGACCGACAGGCCGATGAGGCCGACGGCGGCCAGGTGGAAGGCCAGGGCGATAATCAGCCAGATGCCGGCCAGGGCCTGGAAGGCCAGCTGCAGCTTGCCCTTGAAGCCGCGTTTGGCCTCCATCTTGGTTTCGGTTTCCAGCAGATGAGAGCGGATGTTGCCGGGCAGTTCAAAACCGTAGGTGAACCACTTTTTCTTTTCCACATAGTAGCAGGTGGCCAAACCCACCAGCAGGACCGGCAGGGACACCGGGGCGACCTTGATGAAGAAATCCATGAAGTGCCAGCCCATCTCGCTGCCGATCAGCAGGTTCTGCGGTTCGCCCACCAGGGTGCAGACCCCGCCGAGCGCCGTGCCCACCGCGCCGTGCATCATCAGGTTGCGGAGAAAACCCCGGAACTGCTTGAGTTCCTGCTGTTCGGTTTCCTTGAGAGCCAGGTCGCTGGTCAGGTCATGGACGCCGGCACTGCCGTCCTTGCCGGACACATAGCGGTGATAGATGTCGTAGAAGCCGTAGGCCACGGCGATGATGACCGCGGTGACGGTGAGGGCGTCGAGGAAGGCGGAAAGAAAGGCGCCGGCAAAACAGAACAGCAGGGAAATTTTGTACTTCGACTGTACCTTGACCAGGATGCGGGTGAAGGTGAAGCGGAGGAAATCCTTCATGAAATAGATGCCTGCCACCATGAAGATCAACAGCAGGATGACCTCGAAGTTATTGAGCGCCTCGTGGTAGACGGTTTCCGGTTTGGTCATGCCGATGAACACCGCCTCTGCTGCCAGCAGGCCGCCCGCTGGCAGGGGGTAGCATTTCAGGGCCATGGCCAGGGTGAAGATGAATTCGCCGATCAGTACCCAACCGGCAATGAACGGTCCATAGAACTTGAGCAGGAAGGGATTGGCCACCAGAAACAACAGGATGGTCAGTTTGTACCAGAGGGGCGCATTGCCGAGGAAGTTGCGGGCAAAGGCTTGCGGATAGGATTGGGGCATCGTGGAATCTCCTGGGTTGAAAAAACTGTGACGGACCGTCCGGCGTTGCCGTGGCCAGAGCTGTCCGTGGACATGGATATGCCGCTTTCCGAGGGGAACAGCCCGATCGGGCGGCGGTTTTCAAGACAGGACGCGCGGGGCATTACCCTCCCGCACGTTTGACGGTGTAGCCCAGGCGGGTGAGTTCCGCCACCAACAGGTCGCGGTGTTCGCCCTGAATTTCGATCACACCGTCTTTGACGGCGCCACCGGCGCCGCATTTTTTTTTCAATTGGCCGGCCAGGTCGCGCAAGCGATCAGGGGCGAGCGGTAATCCGCTGACCGTGGTGACGCCGCTTCCCTTGCGGCCCTTGGTCTGGCGGCCCACCCGGACGATGCCATCGCCCCGGGGAACGGTCGAGGATCGGGTCGCGCAAGTGCAGGCGCCGACCGGGCGGCTGCATTCGGGGCACAGGCGTCCGTGTTCGGTGGAATAGACTGAAACAGTGTTTCGCGGGTTGTTCGATACCATCTTTATGCCGTTCTTTCAATCATTACCGACTGTTTACGGTCGCTTTTCCACTCGCCAGCGCAAGGTCTGACCAGCGAGAAACGGCCGAAGTGTTTCATATTGTTCCATCACCGTCCAGGGGGCACGCACCAGATGCACCTGTTTGTGCGGCGGCCTGAGCCGGTAAAATCGCCGTGCATGGTGGCTGACGAAATCGGCCAACCGCTCCAGGCAATCGGCCTCCTCGAACAGCTGGGCCAGGGCGGGCAGGAGTACCGGCGCGGAAAAGACTCCGGCGGCGCAGCCGCAGCATTCTTTCTTGTGGCGGGGATGCGGCGCCGAATCCGACCCGAACATCAGCCGGGGGTGACCGGCAAGAACAGCCTGGCGCAGGGCCTCGCGGTCCCGCGGGGTCTTGGCGATCGGTTTGCAGAACAGATCCGGTTGCAGCAGTCCGCCGACCACGTCGTCCAGGGTGATCAGCAGGTGGTGCAGGGTGACGGTGGCGCCGACGTTGTCGTACCGGTCGAGCAATTCGACTGCCTCGGCGGTGGTGATGTGCTCCATCACCAGCCGCAGTCGGGGAAAGGTTTCGGCCAGCCACTGATACACGCGCAAGAATTCCCGTTCCCGCTCCATGACGAAACCATCCGTCTCGCCATGCACCAGCAGGGGGATGTCCAGATCTTCCAGCAGGGCCACGGTGTCGCCGATGCGGTCGAAATCCCGCACCCCGGACTCGCTCTGGGTGGTGATCCCGGCCGGGTAGAGTTTAAGGCCGATGATCTCGTCCCTGGCGGCCAGCAATTCTTCCCGGTGGTAAGAGCGGAAGAACAGGGTCATGTAGGGGGTGAACGGTTCGCCGGCGCAGGCGTCGAGGATCGCGGCGCGGTAGGCGCGCAATCGCTCCAGACTGTCCACCGGTTGCACCAAGTTGGGCATGATCACGCCGCCGGCGAACTGGGCGGCGCTACAGGGGGCGACCAGGGCGAGCATCTCCCGCTCGCGCAGGTGCAGGTGCATGTCCAACGGATTCTCAAGGGTCAGATGCATGCGCGGCCTCCGTTATCTTGTCCTGGCCGGCTTTTTCGGTGGCAGCACATCGGTGATCGACCCGGTGACCATCTCGGCGGCAAAGGCCAGGGTTTCGGCCAGGGTCGGGTGGGCATGAACGGTCAGGCCGATGTCCTCGGCCGTGGCGCCCATCTCCAGGGCCAGCACCGCCTCATGGATCAGCTCGCCGGCGTTCTGGCCGCAGATGCCGGCACCAAGGAGGCGGCCGCTATCCGGGTCGCACAGGATCTTGCTCACTCCGGTGCCCGCCCCAGCGCTCAACGCCCGACCGCTGGCCCCCCAGGGGAATTTGCCCTTGTCCACGGCAAGGCCCTGTTGGGCGGCCTCCTTTTCGCTCAGGCCCATCCAGGCGATTTCGGGCGAGGTATAGGCCACCGAGGGAATGGCCCGTGGGGCGAACACCGAGGCGTGGCCGGCGATGACCTCCGCCGCTACCTTGCCCTGATGGGCGGCCTTGTGCGCCAGCATGGGGTCGCCGACCACATCGCCCACGGCGTACACGTGGGGCACGGCGGTCCGTTGACGGTCGTCGACCGGGATGAAGCCCCGGCCATCGAGGTCGATTCCCAGAGCCTCCCGGCCAAAATTTTCTGTATTCGGTCTCCTGCCCACGGCCACCAGCACGGCGTCGAACAGCTCGGCGGCATCGGTCTTGCCCGCGAGCGTGACCTCGATTCCGTTTGTCGTGGCCGTCATCCCGGCCACCCTGGTTTCGGTACAAATTCGATACGTTTTCTTCAGCTTCAGGAACAGCGGCTGCACCAGGTCGCGGTCGGCTGGGGGGATGATCTGGTTCTGCGGCTCGACCACAGTGATTTCGGCACCGAGCGCCCTGTACACCTGGGCCATCTCCAGGCCGATGATGCCCGCGCCGATGACCAGCAGTCGTTTGGGAACCGTGGTCAGAGCCAGGGCGGCGGTGGAATCCCAGATGCGCGCATCCTCGGGGCAGCCGGGCAGGGTTGCCGGGCGTGATCCGGTGGCGATGATCGCATGGTCAAAGCGCACCCGGACATCGCCCTCCTGGCTGCTGACCAGCAGGGTGTGCGGGTCGACAAAGGCGCCGTGGCCAGTGAGACGGGTGATCTTCCGGGCCGCGCACAGGCTGTCGAGGCCGGTGGTCAGCTGGGTGACGATTCGCGCCTTGTGGCTGCGCAGGGTTTCGAGGTCGATGCGGGGCGGGGCGAAGCTGACGCCGAAGGCCGCCGCGTCGCGTGCCTCCTCGATCACCGAGGCCGCATGAAGCAGGGTCTTGGAAGGGATGCAGCCGACGTTGAGGCAGACCCCGCCCAGTCTTCCGCCCTGTTCGATCAGGCAGACCGAAAGGCCGAGATCGGCGGCGCGAAAGGCCGCGGTGTATCCGCCAGGACCGCCGCCGAGCACGGCGAGCTGGGTGGTCAAATCGTGAGCCATGGGATGCCTCCTTGAGGGAAAAAAAGAGGGGATATAATCTTGTCCGAACCGCGCAAAAAAGTGGCCAAAGCGGCCCGGCTAACGGTAAGGTGCTGATCACCGGCAGCTGTCGCGGCTCGGCTCGAACCGGCAGGCGTTGACCCGGGCCGCGTTTGGTTCGTTGCCTTTGTTCCCTTTCCTTTTGTTCTTCCTCACCATGGAATGCATGAAAAAGAAAGAAAAAACAACCGATGCCTCCATTCTGATCGTCGATGACAACCCGGTGGTCATCAAACTGCTGCACGCCATGTTGGCCCGAGCCGGGTATCAGGTCGTCCAGGCCGCCAGCGGCCAGCAGGCGCTCGCCCTCCTTGCCTCCGACTGCCTGCCGGATCTGATCCTGTTGGACATCGACATGCCCGGCGTCTCCGGGCTTGAGGCCTGCCGGCTGATCAAGGAGAATCCACGGACAGCCGACATCCCCGTGATCTTCGTCACGGCCAGTAACGACAAGGAACACATCGTCAACGGGTTTGCCGCCGGCGCCCAGGATTATATCATCAAACCCTCGACCCAGGAGGAACTGCTGGCCCGGGTCAGGACCCATCTGGCGCTCTGCCGTACCCAGCAGGCGCTGAAGGCCAGCCGGGCCCGTTACCGGGAGCTGTCCTTCCTCGACGATCTCACCGGCCTCTTCAACACCCGCTACCTCTACCGGAACATGCAGGCCCATTTCAACCGCGATCCGGAGCAGTCGCTCACCGTCATCTTCATGGATATCGACCGATTCAAGCAGGTGGTCGATAGCCACGGGCATCTCAACGGCAGTCGCGCCATTGCCGAGCTGGCGGGCATCATCAAATCCTTGCTTCCCCAGGGCGGGTACGGCGTCAGTTATGGCGGCGATGAATTCGTGGTGGTGCTGGCCAACCTGGATGGGGAGGCCGGCAGGCGGCTGGCCGAACAGATGCGGGCGGCGATCGCTGGCCGCCGGTTCCTCCGTGGCCAGGGGCTGTCCGTCCACCTGACGGTCAGTTGCGGCATGGCCTCCTATCCCGAGGATGCTCACGATCTGGTCGATCTGCTGGGCAAGGCCGATCACGCCCTGTTCGCCAGCAAGAGCCGGGGGCGCAATACGGTCATCAGCTTTGCCGACATGGGGGCCAAGCCCCGCGACGGACTGCTGCCGGTCGATTAGCCAGGAGGTGCCGGCCGCCAACGACCTCGGGGGAGCTGTGCGGGGAAGGGGGGCTAACGCTTGTTTTTCTTGCGCACCTTTTTGGCGGCCTTTTGAGGATCGTGGCTGCCCTTTTTCTTGTCCTTTTTGGGGGCCGGTTTTTTCGCTGCGGGCTGTTCGTGGTCCTGCTGATGAAATTCGGCAAACCAGGAGATGTAGGCATGGATATCCGCCGGCATCCGCGCCTTGACCCAGGTCAGCAGATGGTCCATGGCCGCCTCCATGCTCCGCTTGTTAGCCTCCTCGACATTTTCCAGACTGATAAATCCGGGGGGGACGATGCCCTCGGCAAAGGCGGTGCGGATGATGGCCATCGAATCCCCAGGATGGAGGTCGCACAAGGTGGCAGTCAGGTTGCCCCAGAAATGGGAGTCGCGCGCGGCCTCCTCGCCGGTGAACAGCCCCTGGAAAAAGCGCACCACCTCGTCGCGGTGGAAGGGATGAAAGGCCACCGCATAGGACAGTGCCTCCATGGCCGCGCAGCGCACATACTGATCCACCTCTCGGTTATTCACTAAGTTTTTGATCGCCTCGATGGAGCCGTTGCAGGTCCGGTAGAGCAGGGTGGGCAGGGTTTCGGTGGTCATGTCGCCCCACAGGTCGACCAACTGCTCCTCGGGAATGGAAAAGGCCCGGATCAGCGGCAGATGGGCGGCCGGCTCGCAAAAATGGGACAGCAGGCTGGCGGCGTAGACGTGGGCATTGTGTCCTTCCAGGCAATAAATCAGCGGGTTTTCGGCCACCGTCTCGATGATCTTGAGCAGGTGCGGGGTCAGTTCCTGCTGACAGTGCAGGGCCTGATCAACCTCGTCGCGCATGTAGGTGTCGGTCAGTTGGTCGAAGCGGGCAAGGAGGGTCTGGACATCGGGAGCGCTCATTCCGGCGTACCTCGGGAGAAGAAGGGAAAAAGGGGGGCAAAAGGTGCGGCACTCTATATGCTTTTGCTTCGGCCGTCAACCCCATGCTGGCCGCGGCGGGCGCCTGCGTCTAACGGTGCAGGCGGATGCCTTCGGGGGTGTTGACGGCTTGCAGCCCCAAGGGCAACAGCAGTTGAAACAGCGGCCGGCCAAAGGAGAACATCTCTTGCGCCACGGAAAGGCGCAGCTCGGCGGCGACCCGGCTGCGGAAGGCCAGATCGAGGGCCACGGTGGCTTCCAGTTCGGCCAGGCGCGCGGGGTCGAGCGTGTCTTGCGCCAAATCGCCGGCCAAGGCATGCAGGTCCGGGCAGGGACAGCGTTGCTCATGTTCCCGGATCAGCGGCAACAGGGGATCGTCGGCGGCGATGCAGGCAAAGCGGGTCAGCAGGTCCTGTCCGGCTATGTCCAGGATGGGCCCGGTGTCGGTGCAGTCAAGCAGCCGGCAGGCCAAGGGCCGATGCGAGTAACAGCGGCACCCTTGGCTCTGTTCATCATAAAAGAGGCAACACCAGGTGCCGTGTTGGCCGCTTAGCTTGAGAAATTCATGAGTGACCGGTTCGGGACGGTCGGCCAGAGGCTGGAAGGCCAGTTCACCCCGGCGGACGGTAATCAGGTCCTCGGTGCGCAGGGTTCCCGAACGGAGCAGTTTCAGATCCGGCCCGTGCAGGGCCGGGCCGCCCTGACGGCAGCAGGTGCCGCAGCGTTTGCAATTTGCGCTACCGCTCACGGCAACACATCCAGGTTGTCGCCCTTATGCAGGGTCCCAGGCACGATCACCTTGGCGAAAATGCCTTCGCGCGGCATGATGCAGTCGCCCACCTGCTTGAAGATGGCGCAGCCGTGGTGGCATTTCTTGCCGATCTGGGTGATCTCCAGCACCACCTGGCCGTTGCTCAGGCGGGTGCCGATGGGGAGTTTGGCCAAGTCGATGCCCTCGGTGGTGATGTTCTCGGCAAAGGCGCCGGGGTCCAGTTCCAGCCCCTTGTTGCGCATGAAATCGATCGATTCCTCGGCCAGCAGGCTGACCTGGCGGTGCCAGTCGCCGGCGTGGGCATCGCCGACCATGCCGTGATCGACCTTGACTTCAATGCTGTCTACCGGCTCCTTGTTGACGCCTTTTTCCCGGCTGATGTTCAGTGAGACGATTGTTCCCATAACGTTCTTTCCTTGGTTGTGCGTGTATGCATTGCAACTCGGATGCCATGTGACGGTATCCGGAAAAGACGGGCGCTGCCCACGTCCTCATTCTATCTCTTCAAGTTTGAAGGCCCTTTGTCCCTTGACTTTTTTCGCGATGGCGCCGCCTTTCGTGAAATATTTCGACGTGCCGTCGATGCCCAGGATCAGGGTGGGCTCCTCGTCGGTGCCGCCGATGCTGGCTGTTTTCGGGATTGTCCCGTGCCCGGTCATGCCGCCGTCGGTCACGGTTTCGTTCATCACGAACCGGGTACTGCCGCTGGTGAGATCGAACGAGCCGCTGCCTGAAAACCTGGAATCGCCCTCGAAGGCCCAGGTCCAGATGCTCTTGGTGCCCAATCCGCTGGTATAGACGATGCGCAGGGGCAAACCAGGCGCGACCTCGACCACGCAGCGCCAGCGGGAGAGCTTGTGCCACTCGACCGGCACGCGCGCCACCGCCCGTTTGGGAAACCAGTTGGCGAACCATCCCTTGAGGACTTCGATATTGCCGCCGACAACGTTCCCAAACAGGGTTGCGGCCATGATTTTTCCGGGGTTGGATTTGTAGACGATGAGATTGGCCTGCATGACGACCTGATCGTGCTTGATCCGGCCCTTTTTCACTTCCTGGCCGAGTGTTTCCTGGCTCATCGTCAGTTCCAGGACGGCCTTGCCATCGGGACCGACGTTTTCCCGGCTGGAGGGAGGAAATTTCGGTTGGGCGTGCTTGGGTGTTCCGTAAAGCGCCACCCACTCGACGGTGGTGTCCTTCATCGAGTCGCTGGTCGGCTTTTCGATGCCGAGAAACTTGAGGCAGGCCAGGGTGGCGTCATCGGCCAACGGTCTCGAACTGACCGAGGCGGTGATGTGCATGGCGGCGTTACCATGTTCATGCCCCAGATAGTGGGGCTTGACCGGATCCCAGGTCAGGGTCAGGCTGTATCCGCCATAGAGGGAGATCATGGAGGTGAGCAGGTTGGTTATTTTCAAGATACCGGCGGCCTGCCCCAGTGTTTTTCCCAAGGTGCCGTCGCCCAAGGAATCGAGCCATTTGCCTGTTTTATCCAGCGCCGTGTCCATCATCCAGCCGACGCCTTCCTCGGTGAAATCCTGGGCAGCCTCGGCTTCCTCGTTTTTTCCGACATTGTCTTTCACCCAGGTGCAGGGGGGGTCGCCAGCGGCATGGGCGGATGGCACGAGCAGTGACGTCGACCAGGATGTCGCGCACTGCAGGAGAGAGACAGCCCTGGACAACTGCCTCGGCGCGTGTTGCTGGGGCAAGCCCTTGTAGGCTCCGGCCGTGAGCAGCATGAGTTCGAGATACGACAGCTCGATCTGCTCGGGGATAATCGCGCCCTGGGTAAAATCCGACCCGTTGCCCCTGATATGGGCAATCCGTGCCAGCAGCAAGGGGGCGAACGCTTCGGGATCGGCGGGCGACTGCTTGGCGATGGCCGCCCATTCCCGCAGCAACATGCCCAGGGTTTCGGGACGCGTGAGCAGCTGGGCTCCGGGGCCGTTCGGGTGTTCGGCAACGGCCTTGGTCAAATCGGCGAGCGTCCAGCCCTGATGTTCGAGAAAGTCGAGGGCGAGGTTGTCGGCCTGGGCGGGCAAGAGCCACCGTTTGATGATGCGCGGGCCGGTTGCGGCAAGGATTTCGGAGGCACTCTTGACGGCCATGCCCGAACGGGCAAGCGCTTCATAGGCGGCGGGGCGGATTGCATCCGCCGTTGTCGCGCTGGTCAGCGACTTGGCCAGCCGTTCGGCGGCGGCGGACGGTGATTCGGTGTAATCGATGTCAATTTTAAGAACCGCCTTGCTCAGCGCCTCACTGGCTCCAGCGACGGGACCTGTCGGAGGAGAAAGAACGGACGCTTCAGGGGATGATTGCGCCCAGATCGGCGCAGAGAGGGACCAGATCCCAAGGGTGACCCAGAAGGCCAGAATGGCTGGAATCAGAGAGAGTCTCCGCCGCGCGCGCAACTGCTTGCCTGTACATGCCATGGATTGTCCCTTCTTCAGAAAGAAGTGGTGGAAGGTGTCCCGCAAGACGCTCCGGCAGCGGGTGCCTCTCCTGCGATCGAAAGGTCCCATGTAAGCATATCCTGCCGATAAATTCAAAGGAATGCGCGTGCTCCCCACGTAAGGCAGGGAAAATCCCCCACCGTATCATCCAACAGCTCTGTTGCCCAGAAAGACGAGGAGAATGGGCAGGCTGTGCCGACAGTCCGTGATATAGGCGATGGTGGATTCGGCGAAGACTATGCGGTCATCAACTCGGTGCTCAGATAGCGCTCGCCGGTGTCGGGCAGAAGAAGGACGATCCGTTTACCCTGAAACTCGGGCCGGACAGCCAACCGCAGGGCTCCGGCCAGGGCCGCGCCACCGGAGATGCCGCAGAGGATGCCTTCACGCCGGGCCAGAAACTGCGCCTGGCGGATGGCCTCGTCGTTTTCGACTGTAACAATCTCGTCGATCACCGCCCGGTCGAGATTGTCCGGAACAAAACCGGCGCCGATGCCCTGGATCTTGTGCGGCCCGGGCATACCACCCGAGAGCACCGGCGAGGCGGCCGGCTCGACCGCCACGATCCGCACCGCCGGGTGCTGTTCCTTGAGGTACCCGCCCACACCGCTGATGGTGCCGCCGGTGCCCACGCCGGCGACAAAGGCGTCGATCCGCCCCCCTCCCTGTTGCCAGATCTCCGGGCCGGTGGTGCGCCGGTGCATGGCCGGGTTGGCCGGGTTGGCGAACTGGTTGGGCATCCAGACGCCCGGACGTTCCTGCTGAATGGCGGCGGCCCGGGCCACTGCACCCCGCATGCCCTCGGCCGCCGGGGTCAGCACCAGCTCGGCCCCCAGATGGATCAGCAGCTTGCGCCGCTCAATGCTCATGCTTTCGGGCATGGCGAGGATCAGATGGTAGCCGCGGCTGGCACTGACAAAGGCCAGCCCGATGCCGGTATTGCCGCTGGTCGGCTCGACAATGGTGCCGCCCGGGGCAAGCAAACCGCGTTGCTCGGCGTCATCGACCATGGCCACCGCCACCCGGTCCTTGATGCTGCCCAGCGGATTGAACGACTCCACCTTGGCCAGCAGTTCAACTCCGGTTGCGGAGCTGATGTGCCGAAGATGAACCAATGGGGTGTTGCCCACCGCCTGAGTGAAATCGCCGCACACCGTCCTCATGGTTGTCCTCCCTGCTCGCGACCGATATAGACCAGACGGGGCTGCTCCAGCATCACCCGGGTATCCGGACCGACCGACTCGGTCAGCCAGACGTTGCCGCCGATGATCGAGCGCGCACCGACCACGGTGTCGCCGCCGAGGATGGTGGCATTGGCGTAGATGATGACGTCGTCCTCGATGGTGGGGTGGCGTTTGACGTTGCGCAGCTTCATCCCCGCGTCCCGGGGCAAGGACAGGGCGCCGAGGGTGACGCCCTGGTAGAGCCGCACCCGGTTGCCGATGGTGGTGGTGGAGCCGATGACCACGCCGGAGCCGTGATCGATGAAGAAGTCCGAACCGATGGTGGCCTCGGGATTGATGTCGATGGCGGTGCGGTGATAGGCGTGTTCGCTCATGATCCGGGGAATGAGCGGTACCCCCAGTTGGTGGAGGCGATGGGCCAGGCGGTAGATCAGGGTGGCGAACAGGCCGGGATAGCTGAAGATCACCTCGTCCGAGTTGGCCGCCGCCGGGTCGCCGGTCAGCGTGGCCTCGATGTCCGACTCCAGCAGGTTGCGGATCGCGGGCAGGCTGTCGATCAGCTCGGCGGCGATTTCGTAGCTGCGCTCATTGCACAGGGTGCAGGCCTGGTTGTGGCGGAAGCAGTCGTGGCGGATGGCCGAACTGATCTGGCTGGCGAGATGTTCATAGAACTGGCTCAGTTGCTGCCCCAGATGATAGTCAAGATTCTCCGGACGAAGAATATCGGCGGAAAAAAAGCCGGGAAAAAGGATTTGCTGCGCTTGCTCGATCAGATGGATGATCGCCTGCTTGGAGGGAATCGGCACCGGTTCGATATGGCTGGCCCAGCGGCCGCTCCTGAACCCTTCGGCCAAGGCGGTCACCGCGTCGGGAATCGGATTGCGCACCCGCTCGGCGGTGATGGTTTCGGTCTTGCAACTTCCGGCCAGCACGTCCTGTTTTCCCATAATCAACTCTTCCTGAAAAAAGCGGCTCACGTCACTCGCTCCAGCATCATGATGCCATAGGTTGCCCGCAGATTCTTGAACGAGCGGACAATGTTGCCTTTATAGTCGTGATGATGGGTGTTGATCGCCACCTCACGCACCGTGCGCACTCCGAACATGCGGAGAAAGCGCTTGAAATCCTTGATGGAAATAACCCGGATGTTCGGGGTGTTGTACCATTCGTAGGGCAGCTGGTCAGTGACCGGCGCCATGCCGGTGAACAAGAGTTGCAGCCGCGCCGACCAGTGGGCGAAGTTGGGAAAGCTGACGATCACCCGCTTGCCGATCCACAGCAGATCCATCAACAGCTCCTTGGGGTCATGGATTTGCTGCAGGGTCTGGCTGAGCACCACCACATCGAAACGCCCCTCGGGATAATCGCGGACCTCCTGGCGAAAGTCGCCCTGGAGCACGGTCAGGCCGCGTTCGATGCACCGGGCCACCTTCTCCTCGGACAGCTCGATGCCGGTGCCGATGCCTTGCTTGTGCTGTTTGAGGTAGTCGAGCAGATCGCCGCTGCCGCAGCCCAGATCAAGCACCCGTGAACCCGGTTCGATCCACGAGGCGATGACCTGGAGGTCAAAACGCATGGTGCCCAGTTCCCGGTTATAGACACTGTTCATGGTACACCCGATCGAGAAAACCACTGATCAGCCCGTTGAGGCGTTCATTGGGCACCAGGAAGGCGTCGTGACCCCACTGGGCCTCGATCTCGCAGAAGCTGACATCGCTGCCGTTTTTTTTCAGGGCCGAGACGATATCGCGTGACTGATAGGTGGGGTAGAGCCAGTCGGAGGTGAAGGAGATCACCAGAAAGGGCACGTCGGCCAGGGCCTCATTGACCAGCAGGTTGTGGCCGCCGCGTTCGAGGTCGAAATAGTCGGCGGCCTTGGTGATGTAGAGCAGCGAGTTGGCGTCGAAGCGGTCGACGAATTTCTTGCCCTGGTGATGGAGATAACTTTCCACCTGGAAATCGCCGGTGAAGTCGAACGACAGGGCGCTGCGGTGCAGCCGACGACCGAATTTCTCCCGCATGGCCTCATCGGACAGATAGGTGACATGGCCGATCATTCGTGCCACCGCCAAGCCATGCGCCGGGCCGGGGCCGTCGTAATAATCGCCGTTGTTCCACGCCGGGTCGGCCATGATTGCCTGCCGCGCCACCTCGTTGAAGGCAATGGCCTGGGCCGAATGGCGGGCCGTGGTGGCCAGGGGGATGGCCGAGCCCACCATCTCCGGGTAGTCGGCGCACCAGCGCAGCACCTGCATGCCGCCGACCGAGCCGCCGATCAGCGACATCAGCTTGCGAATCCCCAGGTGTTCGATCAGGTGCTTTTGCGCCCGGACCATGTCCTTGATGGTCACCATCGGAAAGGTGAGTCCATAGGGTTTGCCGGTCTGCGGATTGATCGACGAGGGTCCGGTGGAGCCGGCGCAGCTGCCGAGAATGTTGGAACAGATGACGAAATAGCGGTTGGTGTCCACCGGCTTGCCCGGACCGACCATGTTGTCCCACCAGCCGGGACGCTCGTCATCCTCGTGCAGGTAGCCGGCCACATGGGAATCGCCGGAAAAGGCGTGGAGGATGAGGATGGCGTTGGTGCGCTCGGCGTTGAGCTCGCCCAGGGTTTCGTAAGCCAGGGTGATCGGCCCCAGGCGGGCGCCGCAGTCAAGGATCATCTCGTGCGGCGGTTCGGCAAAGGTGAAGTATTGGCGTTCGACTAACCGGGGAGGAGCAACCATCCCGATGGTCCTCCTTATGGTTGTCCTGCTCCCCGCATGGTCGGATCGACCACCGTGTATGCCACTTTGTGGGGCAAAATTATCCGTGCTGCCCAGTGTATTCATGGGGGGAGTTATAAGCATATCCGGGAGGATGCGCCACAAGAAAATGGAGCAAGAACGGGGGCCGGCCGCATGCCGTCCTGATCCGCCAGTACGGATCAAGGGCCGGCATGCGGCGCGGCTGTAAAAAAAGGGAGGCTAATCCCGAGTCAGCTGGCGGTAGCGGATGCGGTGCGGCTGGTCGGCATCCGCGCCCTTGCGCTTCTTGTAGTCCTGCTCGTAGTCCGAGTAGTTGCCCTCGAACCAGACCACTTCGCTATTCCCCTCAAAGGCGAGAATGTGGGTGGCGATACGGTCGAGGAACCAGCGGTCGTGGCTGATGACCACGGCGCAGCCGGCAAAGTTCTCCAGGGCCTCCTCCAGGGCGCGCATGGTGTTGACATCGAGATCGTTGGTCGGCTCGTCGAGCAGCAACACGTTGCCGCCCTCCTTGAGCATCCGCGCCAGATGGACCCGGTTGCGCTGGCCGCCGGAGATCTCGCTCACCTTCTGCTGCTGATCACTGCCGGTGAAGTTGAACTTGGCCACGTAGGCGCGGGCATTGACCTCGCGGGTGCCGAGCCAGATGGTCTCCTGGCCCTCGCTAATCGCCTGGAAAATGGTATCGCTGGGCTTCAACGAGTCGCGCGACTGGTCGACATAGGCCAGTTTGACCGTCTCGCCGATGCGGATGGTGCCGCTGTCCGGCTGCTCCTGGCCGGTGATCATGCGGAACAGGGTGGTCTTGCCGGCACCGTTGGGGCCGATGATGCCGACGATGCCGCCAGGGGGCAGGGAAAAGCTGAGCTTGTCCATCAGCAGCCTGCCCTCGAAGGCCTTGCACAGCCCCTCGGCCTCGATCACCAGCTTGCCCAGGCGTGGTCCCGGCGGGATGTAGATCTCCAGGTCGCCGGCCGCCTTCTCGCTCTGCTGATTGAGCAGGTTTTCGTAGGCGGTGATACGGGCCTTGGACTTGGAACGACGCCCCTTGGGGCTCATGCGGATCCACTCCAACTCGCGCGCCAGGGTGCGCTGCCGTTCGCTCTCCTTCTTCTCCTCCTGGGCCAGCCGCTTCTGCTTCTGTTCCAGCCAGGAAGAGTAGTTGCCTTTCCAGGGAATGCCCTGGCCGCGATCGAGTTCCAGGATCCAGCCAGCGACGTTGTCGAGGAAATAGCGGTCATGGGTCACGGCGATGACCGTGCCCGGATATTGCTGCAGATGCTGCTCCAGCCAGGAGACCGATTCCGCGTCCAGATGGTTGGTGGGCTCGTCCAGGAGCAAGATATCCGGATTTTTCAGCAGAATCCGGCACAGGGCCACCCGCCGTTTCTCGCCGCCGGAGAGCACGCCGCATTGCATGTCGGCCGGCGGACAGCGCAGGGCATCCATGGCCATCTCCAGCCGCGAATCCAGGTTCCAGGCGTCGATGGCATCGAGTTTGTCCTGGACCTGGGCCTGGCGGTCGATCAGGGCCTGCATGGCGTCGTCGTCCATGGGTTCGGCGAATTTTTCGTTGATGGCGTTGAACTCGTTCAAGAGATCGACCGTGGCCTGGGCCCCTTCCTCGACGATCTGTCGTACGGTTTTGTCCGGATCGAGCATCGGTTCCTGGGGCAGGTAGTCGATGGTGAAGCCCTCGGAGAGGATGGTCTTGCCCTCATGCTCCTTGTCGATCCCGGCCAGGATGCGCAAGAGCGTACTCTTGCCCGAGCCGTTGAGGCCCAGCACCCCGATCTTGGCGCCGTAGAAGTAGGACAGGGAGATGTCTTTTAAAATCTGCTTCTGGTTGTATTTCTTGCTGACTTTGATCATCGAGTAGATGATCTTGTTCGGTTCGTTGGCCATGCTGCTCTATCCTTTGTGCAGGGATCTGGGGGAAAAGATGCCGCTGTTGTTTCCGGTATCCTTGATGGTCTTTGTCTTGACGGTGGGGTAACCCGCCTGTCCAACCGGGCTATAGTACCTGCAACGACGGTATCCGGCAATTGTTCTTGATTATGGGAACCCTTGTTGGCGATGGGTGACGGGGAGGGTGCGGAGGGTCAGCACGCCTTTTTTCCCCTCCCCACCATCATCGGCCATAACTGGGAAACGAGCATGCCGGCGAGCATCAGGGCGCAGCCGACGACCGCCCGTCCGGAGAGGACTTCTCCCAGCAGCAACCAGCCGCCCAAGGCGGCAAACGGGGATTCCAAACTCAGCAGGATGGCCGCGTGCGAGGGGTGGGCCTTGCGCTGTACCACCACCTGGAGGGTGTAGCCAGCGCCCACCGAGCAGACGCCGCCGTAGAAGATGGGGACCGTCGCCTCGATGATCGCCTGCAGGGTGATGGGTTCCAGGCACACCCCGGTGAGCAGACTGAGTCCCCCGCAGACGAAGAATTGGACCATGGCCAGCCGTACCGGCACGGTTCGGGGCGAGAGGTAGGAGAGCGCCAGCACGTGGCCGGCCCAGAACACGGCGCCGATCAGCACCAGCAGATCCCCGGCCTCGATACGGAAATCTTCGCTGACGCTGAGCAGGTACAAGCCTATCGCCGCCGCCACGGCGCCGAGCCAGGTGCCGCCATGGGTCCGTTCCCGAACGAGCAGGCCGAGCATCGGCACCAGCACCACGTAGAGGCCGGTGATGAACCCGGCTTTGCCCGCCGTGGTCGAGGTGATGCCGACCTGCTGCAGGGTAGCGGCGATGAACAAGATCCCGCCGGCCAGGAGTCCGGCCCAAGGCAAGGGAATGTGCCGATCCTTGGGGACCATAGGCGTCGTTGCGCGGCCCAGGGCGAGGGGCAGCAAACACAGCCCGCCAAGCAGGAAGCGGATGCCGTTGAAGGTATAGGGGCCGAGGTGGTCCATGCCGACCCGTTGGGCGACAAAACCAAAGCCCCAGATCAGCGCGACTAGGAGGAGGAGCAGATCGGCCTGAAGGGTGGAATGTTTTTCTCCTTGCATTCTTTTGGGGGTCCTGTTTTCCTTTGCGCAAAAAATGGAATCGCGAAAAAGGAGGCGATGCGAGATCCCTCTGTTTTCGCGCTACAGACCACTCTTGCGGAGCGTACACATGTCAAAATGGAGTCAGTTTATTGCGGCCGCGGCCGTTCTTGCCGCTGCCTCGGGATGCGGCCTCAACCAGGAGGTCGGCAAGCTTGTCGGTCTGAGCGGTGAGGACCGAACGGCGTACAACGGGCCAGTGTATCCGGCCACCAATAAAATCGCCATTGCTTTTCAGTCGGCCCAGGTCGACAGATCCTGCCGGGTGTTTGCCGAAGTCCTGGTGCAGCTGCCCGCCAACCAGACCGGCAAGGATATCGAAGCCGCCGTGCTCGGCGAAGCCGGCAAGCGCGGGGCGGATCAGGTGTTGATCGGCCAGAGCCGGCAGAGCGAGGACGACAACGGCCTGCGGTTCCTCTACTACGGGCCGGCGTATGAATACCTCTGCGACGAGCAGTGCGGCGGTTGGAAGTTCGGGTACGATCTGTGGGAAAAACAGGGAGCCTGGGTTTCTGTCGGCTATGCCGAATGGGGCCGGGGTGAAGCCCACTTTGAAACCCCGCTGACCATGCAGCTGGCCATGCTGCGCTGTCAGTAGACGGGCGTCTGCTCTGGGAGCGTTGGTCCATCGCGCGGAACACGGTCGGCGCGATGGGGGCGGATGAGAATTTTCTCGGAGGCGCCCGAGCGAGCCGCTGCACTCAATTTTGAAAATTTACCGAATATTTAATAGAGGGTATTGACCGAATCCGGTAAGCATCGCCACAAGAGGAGTGTTGCTCATTTTTTCATCTACGGAGGCTCTTGCCATGGAAGACAGTGGAAACGGGACCTATCGCTGGCGTTTTTGTCGATTGGGCGGTTTTGATCAGGTTCGTCTTGAAACCGCCGAGGATATCAGGCACCTCGGCGAGTTGGACCAGAAGCTGTGGGCGGCGCTCAGCTGCCCGGTCAACGGCCTTGAGTTCGATCCCCGTACCTTGTCCTTGCTGGATTGCGACAACGATGGCCGGGTACGGGTGCAGGAAGTGCTGACCGCCGTGGAGTGGGTCAGTTCGGTGCTCAAAGACTTTGATCCCCTGCTGGCCGGGGCGGCGGAATTGCCCCTGCGGGCCATCAACGACAGCCATCCCGAGGGCCGGCAACTGCTCGCATCGGCCCGACAGCTGCTGACCTACCTCGGCAAGCCGGAGGCGGAATCGGTGTCAATTGCGGATGTGGCCGATACTTCCTCGCTGTTGCACGAGTCGGCGTTCAACGGCGACGGCATCGTGCCGGTGCATGCGACCGAGGATGAGGCCACCAGGAAGCTGATCGAGGAGATCATGGCCTGCGTGGGCAGCGACGAGGACCGCAGCGGCTGTCCAGGGGTGTCACGGGAGCGGGTCGAGGCCTTTTTCACTGCGGCGGAGCTCCATGCCCAGTGGTGGGACCAAGCGGCCAGCGATTCGGCCATCTTGCCCTTTGGCGAGTCGACCCTAGACGCGGCCGCTGTCTACAGCCGCTTGAAGAATAAAATCGACGATTTCTTCATCCGTTGCGGCCTGGCGGCTTTCGACCCCAAGGCTCAGGAACCGCTCAATCCTTCCATCGCCACCTACGAAACCCTGGCCAACCAGGATCTCAGCGGGGCTTCGGCCGAGGTCGAGCAGTTTCCCCTGGCCCATGTCGAGGCGGGTCGGACCCTGCCCCTGCGCGAGGGCATCAATCCGGTCTGGGCGGGCAGTGTGGAGCTGCTGGCGGCGTTGGTGGTCACCCCCCTGTTCGGCGAGTCAGACCATCTCGACGCGGCGCAATGGCAGCAGATTAAGGCGACCTTTGCTCCTTTTGAATCCTGGCAGGCCGGCAAGGCGGGAACCGAGGTGGAAGCGTTGGGCTTTGAACGGGTGCGGGAAATTCTCCAGGGCCCGGGCCGGCAGCAGCTCGAACAGCTCATCGAGCAGGATCTACGGCTGACCGATCAGGTCGAGACCATCGACAAGGTGGTCCGCCTGGTCCATTTCAACCGCGATCTCTACCAGCTGCTCAACAACTTCGTCGCCTTCCGCGATTTTTACAGCCAGCGGCGCAAGGCTATTTTTCAGGCCGGAACCCTTTATATCGACGGCCGCGCCTGCGAGCTGTGCGTGCGGGTGGAGAGCGTCGAAGCCCACAGCCCGCTGGCCAATCTCAGCCGGACCTACCTGGCCTACTGCGACTGCAGGCGGCGCAACAGCGACGAGCGGGTGCTCATCGCCGCCGCCTTCACCGGCGGTGACTCCGACAACCTGATGGTCGGCCGCAACGGTGTTTTTTACGATTGCCAGGGCAACGATTGGGATGCGACCATCGTCAAGCTGATCGATCATCCCATCAGCGTGTCCCAAGCCTTTTGGGCACCGTACAAGCGCATCGCCCGCATGGTCGGCGAACAGATCGAAAAATTCGCCGCCGCCAAGGACAAGGCGGTGGACAGCGGCGCGGGTGCGGGCATCGCCGGTTTCGGAGCCAAGGCAGCGGCCGGCGGCCAGCCACCGGCACCCTTCGATGTCGGCAAGTTCGCCGGTATCTTTGCGGCCATCGGTCTCGCCCTGGGAGCCATCGGCACAGCCATCGCCTCGATTGTCGGCGGTTTCATGGCCTTGCCGGTGTGGCAGATGCCCCTGGCCATCGGCGGCATCATCCTCGCCATCTCCGGTCCCTCGATGCTGATCGCCTTCCTCAAACTGCGTCAGCGCAACCTCGGACCGATCCTCGACGCCAACGGCTGGGCCGTCAACACCAAGGCGAGCATCAACATCCCCTTCGGTTCCACCCTGACCAAGATGGCCGAGCTGCCCAGGGGCGCGGAACGGATGCTGACCGATCCCTTTGCCGAAAAGAAGACCCCATGGAAGCGTTGGGTGGTTCTCCTGGTGCTGATCATCGTCTTGGCGTTTGCCTGGAACAAGGGGTATATGCAGCAGCTCGGCCAGCAGATCAAGCCGCTGCTGACCGGCCAGATGCACAAGGCGGAAAAGCCGGGAGCAGCGGAACAGGGGACAGCGGCGGAGCAGGCGGTCCCCCCGGAGAAGAAGGCGGAGCCCCCAGCCAAATAATCCTGTCGCCAGCAGGACGCGAACGAGCCGGATCAGTCCATGATCCGGCTTTTTTTATGCGCTGGGGGAACAAAAAGGGACAAGGACGGGTGAGCTCACTCCTTCTCCACCCGAATTACCTGGACCGCGGCCATCTGGCGGATGCCGCTGCGGGTGACCCGCGGTCCCTCGACCACGGCCACGGTTTCGCCGGCATGGATGTAGCCCCATTCACGGGCCATGGCCAGCGAGCGGAAGACCATCTCGGTGCGGCCCAATTCCTCACGGATGATCAAGGGGAAAATGTTGTTGTACAGGCTGGCGTGCCGGGCCACGTGCAGCGATTTGGTCACCACCAGGGTTGGCGTCTTGCGGTTCCATTTGGACAGGATCGGGTAGAGGGTGCCGTCCGGATCGAGCAGCAGGGTGGCGCTGGTGGTGCCGAGGTGAGCCACCACCGACAGGGCGGGGTAGCGGGCGGTATCGGCTTCCAACTCGCGGAAGTGTTCGGCGCTGGGGTGGGCGTAGCGCTCCTCCTCGCAGATGATCGAGGCCATGGTGCGCACCACGTTGACGGGATCGACGCCGGTGGCCGTCTCCTGGGAGAGCATCACCGCGTCGGTGCCCTCCTTGATCGCCATGCTGACATCGGTGACCTCGGCGCGGGTCGGCCGGGCATTGATGGTCATGGAGTCAAGCATCTGGGTGGCGGTGATCACCGGCGTGTTCAATTCCCAGCACAGTTCGATGATCCGTTCCTGGATGCGGGGCACCCGCGCCGCCGGCAGTTCGACCCCCATGTCGCCGCGGGCGATCATGATGGCGTCGGCCACCTCGACGATCTCGCGGATGTTCTGGACCGCCTCCGGTTTCTCGATCTTGGCCACTACCTTGAGATTGCGCTTGCCCGATGCCTTGATGTAGTTCTTGATCCGCCACACGTCCTCGGCGGAGCGAACAAAGGAGAGGGCCACATAGTCGATCGAATGGTTGAGGCCCCAGTCGAGGTCCTGCCAGTCCTTTTCGGTGACGCTGGGCAGGGACAGGGCGGTCAGGGGCAGATTGATGCCCTTGCTTGATTTGAGCGTGCCGCCGACGATCACCTCGCAGTGCACCTCGTCAGTTCCCTCCTTGACCACCCGCAGCTCCAGCAGGCCATCGTCGAGCAGCACCGGATCGCCGAGGCGCAGATCGGCGAGGATAGCCGGGGCAATGGTCGAGATCCGTTCCGGCGTGCCCTCCACCGGTTCCTTCTGCACGATCAGTACTTCGCCGGCATGGAGTTGAATGGCGCCTTCCCGCATTGGTCCGGTGCGGATCTTGGGACCGCACAGATCCTGGAGCACGGCGATCGGCTTTTCCCAGACCTTTTCCGCCTCGCGCACCGCCAGCAGGGTGGTCTCGTGGGCCTCGTAGCTGCCGTGGGAAAAATTGAGCCGGGCCACATCCATGCCGGCCAGGATCATCCTGCCCAGCATCTCGGGGCTGTTGCTTGCCGGGCCGATGGTGCACACGATCTTGGCCTTCTTGTTGACGCTGGTATGGGTCTGCCGGGGGACGCTGGCCAATTGCTTGAAGAGGACGGTGAAATCGAAGGGCTTGGCCAACACCCCAAAAACATTGGGATATCGTTGTAAGCGTGCCAGCATCTGCTGATCGTCGTGGGCGGAGGTGATGATCAGGATGGGCAGGTGCGGGCTGACCACCTGAATGGCCTCGATGAACTTGAACCCGTCCCAGTGGGGCATGTGGATGTCACTGAGAATGACGTCGTAGGCATTGGCCGTGGCCCGCTGAAAGCCCTGATGACCGTTGTCGGCGGTGTCGACGGTGAACCCCTCCTGCTCCAGGCGGCTGCGCAGCAGGTGCTGGGAGGGTTTGGAGTCTTCGAGAACAAGAATGCGCATGGCAGCCTCCAGGGCGGATTTCCAGGTTGTCTTCGCTCATTGTCTGTAGCATAGTGGAAAATCAGCACAAGAGGCAAAGGGAAACGACCGGCCGCAGGCGCGGCGGGCTCCTTTCCCGGCCGTTCCATAAACCGCTGCTTCGAGAGAGCGCCGAAACGCAAGGAGGACCGTATGCATGTGATTCTTGATCTTTGTCTTGTACCACTGGGTGTCGGCGTGTCCGTTTCCCGCTATGTGGCCGAGTGCCACCGGGTGTTGCAGGAGGCCGGGCTGAAATCGCAACTGCACGCCTACGGCACCAACATCGAGGGCGAATGGGAGGAGGTCATGGCGGCGGTCAAGCGCTGCCATGAACGGGTGCACGAAATGGGTGCGCCGCGCATCACCACGACCATCAAGCTCGGCACCCGGGTCGACCGTGAGCAGAGCATGGACGACAAGGTGCGGAGTGTCGAAAATAAATTGGGGTGAACGGCTGTTTTTTCTTGTTTTCTTCTTTGTTTTGTTTATTTATATCAAATAATAAAAATTATCATTTAACTGCAAGGAGGAATTATGGCGGAAGAGAAAAAAAAGGAAACCTGTCCAACCTGCATGGGAAAAAAGGTTATTGAAGGGGTGTGTGAAACCAGCGGCGAGTGGCAGGGAAAAACGCCGGATGGCCAAGTGTGCACGCCGGATCAAAAGTGCCCCACCTGCAACGGCAAGGGCTATATCGAGGGTTGATCATTCCGCCGGTGACAAGGCGGAAGTGAAAAAAGCGCGGGATGTCCACCCTGCATGTGGCAGGGGGGCATCCCGTTTTCTATTGTCCGGCGGTCGGGAAAAAGGAGTGCCGAGGGAGGCATCTGCCATTCGCCCGATACCGTCCTGCTCGCGGCTTACAGGGGCTTGTTGGCCTCCATGTGGAGCACCAGGTCCAGCATGCGATTGGAATAGCCCCACTCGTTGTCGTACCAGCTCATCACCTTGACCGAGGTGCCCAACACCTTGGTGCACAGGCCGTCGACGATCGAGGAGTGGGGGTCGCCCTGGAAATCGATGGAAACCAGCGGTTCCTCGGTATAGCCCAGATAGCGGTTGGCGGCTGCAGCCAGCGCCTTGTTGACCTCCGGCACGGTGGTTTCCCGTTCGACCTCGATCACCACATCCACCAGCGATACATCCGGGGTGGGAACGCGGACCGCCAGTCCGTCGAATTTGTTTTTCAATTCGGGAATAACCAAGGCCACGGCAGCTGCGGCACCGGTCTTGGTGGGAACCATCGACATGGCGGCGGCGCGGGCCCGACGCAGGTCGGAGTGCGGGAAGTCGAGCAGCCGCTGGTCCCCGGTGTAGGAATGCACGGTGGTCATCAGGCCGCGTTTGATCCCGAAATTATCGAGGATGACCTGGGCCACCGGTGCCAAACAGTTGGTGGTGCAGGAGGCGTTGGACACCACATGATGCACGGTGGGGTCGTATTCGTGTTCGTTGACGCCCATGACGATGGTTTTCACCTCGCCCTTGGCTGGCGCCGAAATGATCACTTTGGCCGCGCCTCCGTCGATATGAGCCTTGGCTGATTCCATGTCACAAAAAAGCCCCGTGCACTCAAGGACATATTCGGCGCCAAGGCTTGCCCAGGGAATTTCCCCGGGTTTGCGGTGGCTGGTAATGGGGATGGTCCTGCCATCGACCACAATGCTGTTTTCGCCAACAGCGATCTGCTGTTCCGAGCGCCCCATGATGGAATCATACTTCACCAGATGGGCGATGGTTTTCACATCGGTGAGATCATTGATGCCGACGATTTCGATGTCGGCGAAAGCCGGGTCCTTGGCCAATGCGCGAAAAATATTCCTGCCAATCCTGCCGAATCCGTTAATCCCTACTTTAATTGCCATGGCCTTTCACTCCTTCTGTAAAATTACGGATTGCCTGTCTGGCGCATTCCGTTGTTTCGTCTTCTTCCCGCACAATCGCCCGCAGATGGGCAACACGAATTCTGGCCTCGTTGCACTGCCGGTCGCGGTTCAGCGCCCGTTCGTACATCGTCAGGGCTTGGCTAAACCATTGTCCTGATGCGTAGCTAGCGCCGATGAGGCAGAAACCGCTGGCGGCGTTCCCCGAGAAAAGGTCATCGAAAAATGATTCCAGCGATTCTCCCCAGAGATCGGCGACGATCTCCTCCTGTTCGGCCAGCAGGCGCAGGACCAGCGGGTTGGCCAGCAAATCCGGGATCAGCAGGCGCAACTCGTCCCGCAACCGGCTGAAAAGAGCCGCGATCCTTTCTATCTGCTGCTGGAAACTTCCGGGGTGCCCGTCTCTCGGTGAGTTGGGACTTGCTGTTCGGCCGTTCCAGGGGAGCCGGTCATCATTGTCCAGCACGTACAGGGTGTCCCGCAGTCGCATCGTTTCATGGAAAAGCGCGCCGATCAGCCAGTCAATACATGCTTCCTGGGCAGGGGGGTGGGGGGCGTTTCGCGGCCAGAGCTGGCGGCAGTGGTCCTTGAGCCGCCACAACGGTCCCTTGCCGGTTTCTGTGCCCACCATGCGGCCCACGTGGTGCAGTATTGCTCTTTGCGCCGCATTCGGCTCTAGGTTTCGCTGTTCCCCGGGTCGCTCCCGGATGCATGAAGCACTGTACCGACAGTATGCTGCTTGAAAGTCCTGGATGAGGTGGAGGGACTGGTCGAGCAATCGGCGGACAAAATAATGCCGGCGCTTACCGAACCAGTCGTCCTTGCCGCTTTTCGCCGCTGTCATCAGAAGACCAGTGCGGGCCGGAGGGTCATTGGCCCCCGCAACCCATCCGCATCGCTTGCCGGTAAAGACTGATATAGTCGTCCATGACCGTTTTCCAGGTATGATGGCGATGTATCCGTTCGACGGCCCGCCGCTGCATGGATCGAATACGTTCCGGTTGTCGATGGTACAGCGACAAGGCCCGGATCATTGTTGCCGCCAGGGAAGCGGCGGTATTGCCGCTGTAGGCAAAACCGTTTTCGCCGTCGATGACCTTGACCAGGCCGCCAACGCCATGGACAATCGGCAGGTTGCCAAGCAGTTGGGCAATATAGTCGGTCAGGCCACAGGGTTCGTAGCGGGAGGGGATGAGGAAAAAATCGCCGGCTGCATAGACGCTGTTGGCGAGAACAGGATCGTAGCCCTTGAGAAAGCAGACCCGTCCCTGGCCGATGCCTTGCGTCGCCAACAGCTCCAGTTGGTGCTCAAACTCGGGCGCCCCGGAGCCCAACAAAAGGAACTGACAGCTCGCATCCTGGGGAAGCAGTTGGCCGATGGCCTGAATAAGAATATCCACCCCCTTTTGCGCGGTCAACCGTCCGATGAAGGTGCAGAGGGGAGCTTCCACCGGCCCGCTGAGCAGGCCGAACTGCTTGACCTGTTGCCAGGGACCGCATGAGGCGATCCGGCCGAGCAGGTCAGCCTTGCAGTGTGCCTTGCCGGAAAACTCGCCGTTCAGAATGTCATAGCCAGCGGCTAGTGCCAGCGGTTCCGGCCTCGATGGATCAAAGGCGAACGGATCGATGCCGTTGGTGATGCCGGCAAGCGTCACGCCGCGTTCGAGCAGGGCATGACCGAGCCAGCCGGTGCGGGCATCGTCCGGAGTTTGCTGCAGTTCCCTGGCGTAATTTTCACTGACCGTGTTGAGCACGGCGTAGTCGGCGGCGGCTATGAAAGGGTCGAAGTTCCCGCCGAGCCGTCCTTTGGTGATCACCCGCATTGGCAGGCCGGTCACGGCGTGGGCAAAGGCAAGATCGTCGACGTCCTGATGGTAACCCAGCCCGGCATTATGGATGGTCACCACCGCACCGGTTCGACGGAAATAGTGGCGATAGCCACTGTGTTCACGCAACATCGCGGGCAGGGTGGCGGCGTGCCCGTCCTGGCAGTGAACTACCTGGGGATGCGCGTCGAGAAGAATCATCAGGTCCAGCGCCGCCTTCTGGAGGAGAATGTTCATGGCGAAATAGTCAAAATGTCCCCCGCCTTTGCGTTGCCAGGCAACTTCCTGTTCATCCTCCTCGGTATAGGTGTATACTCCCCGTTTGGCGGCAAAACGATCCGCCTCGACCAGGAAGATCGTGACCCCGTTGAGTTGTCGCTGCCAGATTGCCACGGTCTCCCGTCGCTCTTCCGCGGCGTAATTCATGTCCACTTCAAAGACATGGGCATAGCGGCGACCGAGAATGTGCCCTTTTTTCCCATCGAGTTCGACGAGGGAAAATCCAAGGCCCACGGCATCCATGAAACCGTAACGGGGCAGGACAACCCGCACGTCGGTGTGGCCATGCGTCACCAAGGTTTCCGCCAACTGTCGGCAGACATCCTTGACCCCGCCCGCACCGGCCAGCCCTTCGTATTCGCGGCTGACCATCCACACGGATCGAATCGTTTCCTGCTGGGGATCAGTTTTTGCTTCCATGTGCATCTATCCTTTGGCCGCCACCTTGGCCCTGTCGCGTAGAGTCTTTCCCCTGCCCTCATTCGCCATGCGCTTGAGTTGTTCAACAATGCGTTCGGCCAGGGTCTCAGGATCGTCGTTGGCGGTATCGAGACGCAGATCGGATCCGGCTGCATAGAGCGGTCGGCGCTGTTCGAGCAGGGTTTCTATTTCGTCGTGGGCGGTTAGCCCTTGGACAAGAGCGGGACGTTGGGCTGCGGAGGCGGCATCTGCAGCAATGCGTTTGCTGATGGTGGCGAGATCGGCGTCAAGCCAGACAACGTATGAATGGGTTCTGAGGAGCGACCACTCCGCATGGTGTTGAATTGCCCCCCCACCGGTTGCCAGAACCGTATGGGTCATGGACGCGAGTTCACGCAAGAGTTGTGCCTCTGCCTGACGAAAAAACGGCCAGCCATGACGGGCCACGATGTCGGCGATCGGGGCATGCAGTCGTTCACAGAGCAGGCGGTCGGTATCGGAAAAGGCATACCCAAGTTTTGTCGCCAGCGCCTTGCCTACCGAGGTCTTGCCCGTGGCCCGGAATCCGGTGAGGACAATATTGTTCATTGTTTCCTCCAAACCATTACTTCAACATAAAGGAAACACGGGGCGCACTTCAAGGGGAAAGCTGTTTGGCGTATTTTATTCTTTTCTTTTTAATAGGCTATTCTTATTTTTACCTGACAGCATTCAAGGGTAATGTCTCCAGGGAGCACCATGGAATACAAAGATTACTACAAGATACTGGGAGTTGATCGCAACGCCACTCAGGACCAGATCAAGCAGGCCTATCGCAAGGTGGCCCGCAAATACCACCCCGATGTCAGCAAGGAGGCAAATGCCGAGGCCAAGTTCAAGGATGCCGGCGAGGCCTACGAAGTCCTCAAGGATCCGGAAAAACGAGCCGCCTACGATCAGTTTGGAGCCAACTGGCGAGAGGGCCAGCATTTCGAACCGCCTCCCAACTGGGATGCGGGGTTTGAATTCCGCGGCGGCGGCTATACCGGCGGCGACGCGAGTCAATTCAGTGATTTCTTCGAATCCCTGTTCGGCCGTGGCCAGGCGGGTGGGCACAGGCGGCAGACCTTTCGCATGCAGGGCGAAGATCAACATGCCAAGATAGTGATCTCGCTTGCCGATTCTTATCACGGCGCGCACAAGACCATCACCCTGAACCGGTCCACGGTCGACCCGAACGGTCATGTCTCGGTGAGTCCGCATCGGCTGCATGTGGCCATTCCCAAAGGAATCATCGAAGGGCAACGGATACGCCTGGAAGGCCAAGGGCTTCCCGGTTACGGCGGCAGCCCGGCCGGTGACCTGTACCTGGAGATTGCCTTTGAGGAGGATCAGCTCTTCCACGCCGATAAACGAGACATCCACCTCGCTCTGCCGCTGGCGCCGTGGGAGGCGGCCCTAGGGGCTACCCTGACCGTTCCCACCTTGGGCGGCAATGTACAGCTGAAGATCCCGCCGGGATCGCAGGCCGGTAAAAAACTCCGCCTTAAAGGCAAGGGGCTTTCCTCCGGCAGCCATCGCGGCGATCAGATTGTCACCCTGCACATAGTTATTCCGGAGGCCACCACGGAAGAGCAGCGCAAGCTGTATGCGACCATGGCGCAAAAGATGCCGTTCAACCCCCGAGCCGAACTGGGAATCTGAATATGACCGAACAACGAACCTATATCCAGGGCATGGTCCTTGATGAAGAAACCCGCTGCACCCTAGCGGATTTGTGCAGGCTGTGCGGGGTCAGCGCCGAACGCATCCACGGCATGGTCGAGGAGGGGATCATTAGTCCGGAAGGGTATTCCCCGCGGGAGTGGCGGTTCACCTTTGTCGCCGTTAAGCGGGTACAGACCGCGATCAGGCTGCAAAACGATCTTCGCGTCAACCTGCCGGGCTGCGCCCTGGTCCTGGATCTGCTGGATGAGATCGACGAATTGCGACGCCGTGCCCGGCGCGGTTGAACGTCGGGTTCCCTTGCCCATTTTTTTATCATGCCCCCCTTGCCCTCCCCCTTCGATCAGATTGACCTGTTTTCTTGTGTCTTGGGGGCGGGTGCATGCGCGGTGGTGGCCATTCTCGTCCTGCTTGCGGGCCACAGCCGAACCCAGCGGCGTCATCTGATCCTGTCGCTGAGGCTGGAGCGGCTGCAGGATGAGTCGCGCGCCCAGGAGGCCGAGGTGCAACGTCTTCGCCTGGAACGCGACCAGCTGGCCAGGGAGTGCCGCGAAATGGACGCCGAGAATGCCTCCTTGCAGACCGCCTGCCGGGCCATGCAGCAACAGGTGGACGAACGGGAGACGCTCCTGGCCGAGGCACGGCAGCAGATCGAACAGGATTTTCAGTTTCTGGCCGGCAGGATCATCAGCGAAAAGGGGGAACAGCTCAACAAACAGCATGCCTCGGCTCTTACCTTGCTGCTCCGGCCTTTTCATGAGCAGCTGCTGGAATTCAAGCGGAAGATCGAAGAGACCTATGATCGCGATGCGCGTGATCGGGTTTCGATGCTCAAGGAGATCGAGCACCTCAAGCGGCTCAATCAGCAGATCAGTGCCGAGGCTGCCAACCTCACCCAGGCCTTGCGGGGCAGCAACAAGCTACAGGGACAGTGGGGCGAGATGGTGCTCAGCCGGCTGCTGGAAGCCTCTGGCTTGCGCAACGGCAAGGAGTTCGCCGTTCAGGTCCATTGCACAACCAGTGACGGCACGGCCTACCAGCCCGATGCCGTGGTCTATCTCCCCGAGAACCGGACAGTGATTATCGACGCCAAGGTTTCGCTCAAGGCCTTTGTCGATGCACACAACGCACCCGCCGATGATCTGCGGGAGCAGAAGATCAAGTTACACCTCGATTCGATCAAACGGCAGATCAGCCTGCTGTCCAGTAAGGAATACCACCTGTTGTCCGATTTGGGGGCGCTGGATTTCGTCCTCCTGTTCATTCCCGTCGAAGGGGCGTTTCAGCTTGCGGTCGAACGGGAACCGGAGATTTTGATCAGTGCCATGCAGAAAAAGGTGATTCTCGCCAGTCCTTCGACGCTGCTGGCCGTGTTGCGAACGATCCATCATCTGTGGCGGCTGGACGAACAAAACCGCAACAGTTTAGTGATTGCCAAACAGGCGGGGAGCCTTTATGATAAATTCGTTGGTTTTGTCGAAGCCTTTGAGGATGTTGGCTTTCGTCTCAACCAGGCCCAGCAGGCCTGGCACACGGCCAGGAATCGATTGACTGCTGGTCAGGGCAATCTGATTGCCCGCACTGAAGCCTTGAAACACTTGGGAGTGCAGGCAAGCAAAGAACTGCCTGACTCGCTGAAGCACCGTTCTTCTTTTTCGGGAGAAACATCATGAAGTTTTTAAGCGTTATCGCTCTGCTTTTCCTGCTCACCCTTTCTTCCTGTGCCACCAAGGGCCAGACCGGGGCGGTGGGCGGTGCCGCCGCCGGGGCACTCATTGGCCAGGCCATCGGCCACAATACCGGCGCCACCCTGATCGGTGCCGCGGTGGGCGGGCTGCTTGGTTACATCGTGGGCAACGAAATGGACAAATACGACCGGGAACAGCTCAACCATGCCTATGAACGCGGCATTTCCAACCAGCGCTCGTCCTGGGTCAACCCGGACACCGGCAACCAGTACACCGTCACCCCGCAACCAGCCTACCAGAGTGGCTCCAATCGGGTCTGCCGCCGGGCGGAGATTGAAGCGGTGATCGACGGCAGACCACAGCGAACCTACAGCACCGCCTGTCGTGATGAATACGGCGCGTGGCAGCTGCAATAATCATTTTCTGAGATCCCCGTTCATGCCAAGCGGCGAGCTGTCCGTCACCAGCGGCAAACAGTTGGAAATGATTGACCTGACCAGTCAGATGCAGCAGCTCGTGGCGGCCAACTCCATCGAGGAGGGAATCCTTTCGCTCTATAACCCGCATACCACCGCGGGGGTGCTGATCAACGAGGGGGCCGATCCGGATGTGCGACGGGATATTCTTGGCGCGTTGCCTCGAATCGTGCCCGCCGATTATCCGTATCGTCATGCCGAGGGCAATTCACCCGCCCACCTGATGACCGCTTTGACCGGATCTTCGGTGACCGTGTTCATCGATCGGGGGCGGTTGCGGCTGGGGACATGGCAACGCATTTTTTTCTGCGAGTTCGATGGCCCCCGCAACCGCCAGATCTGGTGGAAAATGATCGCGGGTTAACGCCAGTTTTGTTGCAACGGATCCCTATGTTTTTTGGAATCGATCGCGCCACCGATGAGCAGTCACTCATCGATTTTCTTCACCATTTCAGTGATGAGCGACTTTCCCGTGTGTTGGTTTCCCGGATGACTGAAGCGGAAATTCATCAGGTGGTCAATGTGCTCACCGGTCTGATGAAAACGCACCTCAGCGGTGACGAATACCACACGCTGTTTCTCCGCGAAGACCATCACCATCACGACTGAGCCCTAGCGGACAGTTCGTGCGACCACCCTCGTACTGGATCAAGACCAGCATGCATGCACTTGTCAATCTGCGCCAATTCATAGAGCTGTTGCGCGCCAACAACCAACTGCTCACCATCGACACCCCGGTTGATCCGTATCTGGAAATTGCCGAGATCCACCGGCGGGTGATTGCCCAAGGGGGACCGGCGCTGCTGTTCACCAAGGTGAAGGGATCCCGTTTTCCCGTGATCACCAATCTTTTCGGCACCAACCTTCGCCTCGAGCTGGCGTTTGGCAAACGGCCGCTCAACTTTGTGCGTGGTTTGGTCGACTTGGTGGAACAGGCACTGCCGCCGACGCTTTCGTCTCTGTGGCATGCCCGTTCGCTGCTGAATCAGGGGTTGAAGGTCGGTCTCAAGCGATGCACCGCCGGGCCAATTCTCGATTGTTGCCAACAGCCCGCGCGCCTGACCGAGCTGCCGATGCTCACTTCCTGGCATTCCGACGGTGGCGCCTTTGTGACCCTACCATTGGTCTATACCGAGCATCCCGACGGCTTGGGCCATAATCTCGGCATGTACCGGATTCAACGGTTCGATGACACCACCACCGGTATTCATTGGCAGATTCACAAAGGCGGAGGCTTTCATTACTTTGCGGCCGAACAACAGAACAAGGCCCTGCCGCTGACCCTCTATATTGGCGGCCCGCCTGCCCTGATGCTGGCAGCCATCGCGCCCCTGCCGGAGAACATCCCCGAACTGATCCTCGCCAGCCTTCTCCAGGGGGAAAAATTACGTGTGGTCGACGATCCTCTGGGTGGACATCAACTGGTGGCCGAGGCCGAATTCGCCATCAAGGGACGTGTCCCGCCCCATATCCGGCGGCCGGAAGGTCCCTTTGGCGATCATTATGGCTACAATTCACTGCAACACGACTACCCAATTTTTCAGACCACCCATCTCTATCATCGCAAGGATGCTATCTACCCGGCCACGGTGGTCGGTCGGCCCAAACAGGAGGATTATTTCATCGGCGATTTTCTCCAGGATCTTCTCTCGCCGCTTTTCCCGCTGGTGATGAAGGGGGTTGTCCAGCTGAAGACCTTTGGCGAAACCGGATTCCACTGCCTGGCCGCCGCCAGGGTTACCGATCGGTATCCGCGAGAGGCCTTTGCCGCCGGTTTGCGTATTCTCGGCGAAGGCCAGTTGTCGCTCACCAAGTTTCTCCTCGTGACCGACGGCAGCATCGATGTGGCGCATTTTCCCCGTTTATGGCAGCACATCCTGGAACGGATCGAGTGGGATCGCGATCTGTTTGTCTTTGCCAATGTCTCCCAAGATACCCTCGACTACACCGGGCCATCGGTCAACAAAGGCTCCAAGGCCATGATGCTCGGGCTTGGACAGGAAAAACGGCGGGATTTGCCGGTTGAATTTGCCGGCATCCTCCCACCGCAATGCAGCCATCCCCGCGCCTTTCTTCCCGGTACCCTGGTTGTTCAGGGAATTGAGTACGCCGCCGCGCCCCATCTTGCCGATGAAATCGCCCGATTTCCCGGGGTGTCCTCTTGGCCGGTGGTGGTTCTGGTCGATTCGACCGAGGAGGCGACCTGTTCGCTGCAGGAATTCTTGTGGACCTTTTTCACCCGTTTCGAGCCGGCAGCAGATATTCATGGCCGTGAGCAGACGGTCCGGCGCTTCCATGTGGGCCTGCAGCCGCCGATTGTCTTTGATTGCCGAATGAAGCCGTGGTACACGGAGGTGCTCGCCGTGGATCCGGCAACCCAGCGGTTGGTCGACGATAAGATCGCCACCATCCTGCCTTCCCGCTTCCGCTAGGCTTGCTCCATTCGTCCTCTGGTCTCGCCTCGATTCGTTGCATTCATGGAAGAACGGCTGCAGAAAATTCTCGCCAAGGCTGGTATCGCCTCCCGGCGTAAGGCCGAACAGCTGATTCTCGAAGGTCGGATTCGAATAAACGGCCACGTGGTCACCGGCATGGGCAGCAAGGCCGATCCCAATCGCGACACCATCACCTGTGACGGTCATCCACTTGTCTTCGAGGAAAAGATTTACGTTCTGCTCAACAAGCCGGCCGGATATGTGACCACTCTTTCGGACCCGCAGGGCCGCCCCATGGTTTCCGATCTGCTTGCCGACATTCCATTGCGGCTTTTTCCCGTGGGCCGTCTGGATCTGGATACGGAAGGCGCGCTGTTGATGACCAATGACGGGGAGTTGGGCAACGCCATCCTCCATCCCCGCTACGAGGTCAACAAGACCTATGAGGCTGAGGTGAGCGGTTCGCCCTCGGTCGACAAACTCAAGCGGTTGGAGTCGGGGATTGAAATCGATGGAGTGATGACCCGGCCGGCAGTCGTTCGCCTACTTCGGCGGCACAAAGGAACGACCTTGGTGGAAATCACTATCCACGAGGGCAAGAAACGGCAGGTGCGGAAAATGTTTCAGGCCATCAACCACCGGGTTCTTCATCTCAGGCGAACGGCGTACGGTAACCTTCGCCTCGGCTCACTTCCCCTCGGAAAATACAGGGTTCTGAACCAAAATGACTTAAAAAAGATTTTTACACGGAAAATTCCCTTTACAATCAAAAACATACTTGCTTAAATTTCAACAGCCTCCTGAAATCAGTTTTTTTTATACGATGGCCGATGTGCGCTATCTTTCAGATGAGGAATAACCGTTTTGCAGTGAATCCGTCGGGGAGCGTGCAGGAGAGATTGGTATGAACAAATCCGAATTGATCGAAGCCTTGGCTGAAGCGATGAACATTCCCATCCGAGAAGCCGCCTCAATAACCAACACGATCATCGAAACCATGAGTGACGCTCTCGCCAGGGGAGAATCGATTGAAATTCGAGGGTTTGGTAGTTTTGTCGTCAAGGAGTATGAATCCTACACCGGCCGCAATCCAAAGACCGGCGAGAAAATCAAAGTAAAACCAAAGAAATTGCCGTTTTTTAAAGTTGGCAAGGATCTGCGCGAACAGGTCAATAAGAATAGCGGCAAGTGAGTCATGCCCCATCGGTCAGCGGCTGTCCTCTCCGCTGACCACTTCGCCGACAAGGTCATAGGTATGCGCCTCGGTGATCCGTACCGGTACGATATCACCGGGGGTCACATGCCCGGCGGTGATATACACACAGCCATCAATTTCCGGGGCCTGAAACCGGCTTCGTCCTTCCAGTAACAAATCGCTTTCCTCGCTGATACCCTCCACCAGCACCGGTTCGACCCGACCGACAAAACGTTGCTGCCGTTGCGCACTGATGGTTGCTTGCACGGCCATGACCTGCTGATAGCGCGCCTCTTTTTTCTCTTCGGATATCTTGTCGGGTAATTTCGCAGCGCGGCTCCCCTCTTCGTCCTGATACTGAAACACACCGACGTGGTCAAGCTGCCAGGTCTGCAAGGCTTCCAGCAGTAGGTCCACATCGTCTCTGGTCTCGCCAGGAAAGCCAACGAGCATGGTGGTCCTGATCGCGCAGTCGGGAACGATGCGGCGAATGCGGAGAATCAGATCCTGCAATGCCCGGTGATCGTAGTGTCGGTTCATTGCCCGGAGGACAGGGGTGCTGACGTGCTGAAAAGGGATATCCAGATAGGGCAGAAGACGCGGCTGGTCGGCCATTAGGTGCAATAAGTCATCGGTGATCCCTGAAGGATAGGCGTAGAGGAGGCGTAGCCACGGGATGTCGGTTTGAGTGAGCAGAGCCTCCAGCAGGGAAACGAGGGATGTGCCGTTTCCCAGATCCCTGCCATAGGCGGTAAGGTCCTGGGCGATCAGCGCCAGTTCCCGCACTCCGGCCTGTTGCAGACGGGTGGCTTCGAGCAGCAAGTCGGTCATGGCTCGACTACGCAGCCGACCGCGGATCGAGGGAATCATGCAGTAGGCGCAACGGTTGTCGCATCCTTCGGTGATCTTCAGATAGGCGCGGAAAAAAGGAGTGGAAATCCGACGGGGTAGGGTGTTGTTCATAAGAAAGGTAGACGGTCCGGACGTGACGATGCATTGCGGCCGGAGCGGCAATTGCTCGAGCATGGTGCCGATGCGCGGAAAATCATCGAGACCGACAAACAGATCCACTTCCGGCAGTTCGTTGAGCAACTCGCTTCCGTAACGTTGCACCATGCACCCGGTAACCACCAGCTTTTGGTGCGGGTTCTGCTCCTTATAGGCCGCCAGCTCGAAAATGGTGTCAATCGCCTCTTCAACGGCCGGGCGGATAAATCCACAGGTATTGATCAGCAACACCGATGCCTGATCGGGATCGTCGACCACCGCATATCCCGACTGTTCCAGGGCGGCAAGCATGACCTCCGAATCGACGAGGTTTTTGGGACAACCGAGACTCACGATATACAAGGTTTTCATTGAAGCTCACCGGATTGAACAAGGGTACAGAGTTCGGCCAGAATCGTGGCTGATGCTGTGCGAAACCGTTTCTGGGAAAATTTTGGGGTCCACGGATGATGGAACAACTCATCGGAGACCAACATCACTGCCGCAAGATCGACCTGGCGAAAGGCGGCCACGGTGCGAAGAGCGGTATATTCCATGTCCACGGCAAGGATACCCTGAGCGGCATACCGCTCGACCTTTTCTCTGGTCTCGCGATACACTGCATCGATGGTCCAGATCGATCCTTGCTGGGGATTGTGCCCGTGGTGTTGCAGTTGTTGCAAGAGCGAGCGGTGGAACAAGGAGTCTTCCTGCCTGTCCTTCGGCACAGGATAATGGCCACTTGTTCCTTCTTCGCTCAGACCACTGGTTGGCAGGAAGAGGTCCCCTGCGGCCAGGAAGGGGGAAAGGGAGCCGCACCACCCATAGACTACAATGTTGCGCGCCCCTAGGGCGATCAGTTTTTCCAGACAGAGAGCCGCCATGGGCGCCCCAACAGCGGGCCCCGCGAGAAACAGGAAGTCATTGCTGTACAGACGCGAATTGAAAAGGAAATGTTGTCTAAGTTGATAATGTTTGCTGAATTCGGCCAAGCAGGAACTGTCCGATGGGTTGACCGCCAGGATACCGGTAGGGGGCAGGCGAGGGTCGCCTTTGTGTGCAGATGGGTTGATCACGCAGGAAAGCATGCTGCTTCATACCAACAAAAAAGGGCTGCGGCAACCACCGCAGCCCTTGATCGGCCATTTCTGCCGTGTGAAACGCGATTACAGTCCGAGCGCAGCCTTGAAGGGGTTAGCGTAAAGCAGGATGAAGGCGATAACCAGACCATAGATGGCGATGGACTCGCACAGAGCCATACCAAGAATCATGGTGGTGGTGATGGCACCCTTGGCTTCCGGGTTGCGAGCAACGCCGTCGCAAGCGCCGCGCAGACCGTTCCCCATACCGATACCAGCGCCAAAGCCGGCCAAGCCGATGCTGAGTGCAGCGCCGATGCAAATCAGGGCAAGACTTAATTTGTCCATTGTAGTGATCCTCCGTACTAAAGTTTTATATAATGTTGGCCTTCTTCTCCGTTGAACGGAACTCTATGTATGTAATCAGTGGGCGTGTTCCATGGATCCCGCGCAGTAGAGCAGGGAAAGCAGAACGAACACCACGGCCTGGATGACTGAAACCAGGACACCGAGACAAAGAATGGGCAGCGGGGCGAAAAATGCACCTGCCAGCATGAACAGCACGCCCAGCAGAACCTCTTTGGCAAGAATGTTGCCGAAAAGACGCATGGAGAGTGAAATCAGACGGGCGAAGTTGCTGATAATCTCAAGAAGAAACATGAACGGCGCCAGTACCTTGCTCGGGCCCATGAAGTGCTTGTAATAGTGCAAGCCGTGATATTTGAATCCGAGCACATGGTGGGTAACCCAGACGATCAAGGTCATGGCCAAGGTGATGTTGAGGCTCGATGTGGGCGACATGAATCCAGGAATTAATCCGATCATGTTGGAGAGGATGATGTAGAAAAAGAAAGTGGCCATCATCGGAAAAAGCATCTTGGCGCCTTTCTCGCCCAGATTCTCGGCGCAGAAGTCCATTAGTCCCCCGACCATCACTTCCCAGAAATTTTGGCCGCTCCCCGGGACCATCTCCAGTTTGCCCATGGTCAGCTTGGGAACGATGATCAAAAAGGCCATGACCATCCAGGTATAGGTCATGTAGGGCTCACAAATCTTCTCCAGCAGAGTAGCACCGACAGGGGTATGGGGCACCGGCAGTCCCAATGCTTCAAGAATCAGAGAAATAAACAATATCGGATGTTCCATGACCTACACTCTCCTCAGACTTTGCTCGGCAACCAGCACTTTCCAATGCTCAAGCCGATGATAACAACACTGATCATAATCGTGGCAAACCCCAGCGTCAGCCCGATCACATCGATCGGAACCTTTGAGGCCAACACGAACAACAGCAAACCAACAACAATCAACCGCGCAAATGCCCGCAGGAAAAAACGCGTTTTTTCCATGTTGACGCCACCCCCGGAAGATCCGTCAGCTGCGCTGACGCGCTCCATCAGACGTTGGGCGTCTTTCTTCAGCAGCCAGAAACTGCCATTCACCAGCAGCCCTCCGATCAATATCGATTGGGCGAAGATCCATCCGAAAAACCACCAGCTCCCGGCGACCAGAAACATCAGCAGAATGCCGCTGCACAGTATCACCTGCCGCACCACCAGTAAACTGGTTTCGGTATGCGAGCTATTGATCGTATGATCCCGGTTATTCATCTTGTATTTTCCGGTTGAGATCCCAGAGGTTTTTAAACCCGGCAGCAATACCAAAGGCCAAAAAAATAAATGTCAAATAAGGGGCGGTGTTACCGCCAAATACTTTATTGTCCAGGAACCACCCCATACCGAAACCGATCAGGATGGAAAAAACAAAGGTCATGCCTACTTGGCTATACACAGCCAATTGCCTGAACATCTCCCTGCGATCGTCCGACATTGTCACCTTCATGTTCATTCGCCGGCAGTCGCTACAATCGGTGCTACAGGTAGCATGCGCAATCGGCAAACGCAATAATTTTTTAATTAAACCATCAATTTTTTGAATGACGATTCAGTCATGTCCAAGGCCTTTTGCAAGTGGCTTCGCTCATGGGCGGCGGAGACAAACGACGCCTCGAACTGCGATGGGGCAAGCCAGATACCGCCGGCGAGCATGTGGCGGAAGTACTGTCCGTACAAAGCGGCATCGGCGGTCATGGCCGAGGTGAAATCGGTGACCGGTCCCCGGGTGAAGAAACAGGTCATGAGGGAGCCGATCCGGTTGACACTGATCGGTACAGGTGCTGCGGCGGCCAGTTTCTCCATTTCGGCGCCGAACCAGTCGCTCTTCGCTTCGAGCTCGGCGTAAAATCCTGGGCGTTGCACCACCCTGAGCATCGCTAGTCCCGCTGCCATGGCCAAAGGATTGCCGGACAGGGTACCGGCCTGGTACACGGGCCCATCGGGGGCGATCAGTTCCATTAACTCCCGTTTGCCGCCGTAAGCGCCCACTGGCAAGCCACCGCCAATGATCTTCCCGAGGCAGGTCAGGTCGGGCATGATGCCGAAGCGCTCCTGCGCCCCGCCCAGAGCCAGACGAAAACCGGTGATCACCTCGTCAAAGATCAGGATAATACCGAGTTCCCTGGTTAATTCCCTGAGTTTTCGCAAGAAACCTAAATTTGGCACGACGACGCCCATGTTGCCGGCCACGGGCTCGACAATCACGCACGCAATATCCAGGTTGGTGTCACGCAGGGTCTGCTCCAGGATTTCTTCATTGTTATAGGGGATGGAAAGAGTGTTCTTGACGATGTCCTCGGGGACCCCGGGGCTGCCCGGTATGCCAAGGGTAATGACCCCGGATCCAGCCTTGACCAGAAAGGAGTCGGCATGCCCATGGTAGCAGCCGTCGAACTTCACCACCACTTTCCTGCCCGTATAGCCTCGAGCAAGGCGAATGGCGCTCATGGTGGCCTCGGTTCCCGAATTGACAAAGCGAATTTTGTCCATGGATGGGACCGCCTTGCAGACCATGGACGCCAACTCTACCTCGAGGGGCGAGGGAGCGCCGAAACTGGTGCCCTGAACGGCAGCCGCTTGAATGGCTTCCACGACTTCGGGATGAGCATGTCCCAAAATCATCGGCCCCCAGGAACCGACAAAATCGATGAATTCGTTGCCGTCGACATCGGTGATCATGCAGCCGGAGGCCTTGTGCACAAACAGGGGATCACAGCCGACGGAACGGCAGGCGCGGACCGGTGAATTCACCCCACCTGGGATATAGGTTTTTGCTTGAGTGAAAAGCTGCGCGGATCTGTCTGTTTTCATTGTTTTCCCCGTCATTGCTGCGTTGATGTCACTGGTTTCGGAGCGAAAAGGACCGTCTCTTATAGCACGGCTGTTTTTCAGATGTCAAAAGCAAAAAAGAATACATGAGTTGGCGGGGTTGACAGCGGTTCAATGATGTCAATTTTTTCTTGTCACCTCTGGAGCGGCAAGGTAGAATGACCGGCAATGCAGATTAATATCCCATAACCATCGAGAATTTATAGTTTTTCATTCATCCCTTATCGATGGGAGGCCTAAAGGAGAACGTGAGATGGCAAGTGACAAGGTAGTGCACATATCCGACAGCGAATTCGAAAGCGGCATCATCGGTAATTCTCTCCCCTGTCTTGTTGATTTTTGGGCTCCGTGGTGCGGGCCATGCAAGGCCATTGGACCGGTCATCGACGAGTTGGCTGCGGAGTACGAGGGCAAGGTGGTCATCGCCAAAATGAATGTTGACGACAACCCCGCCACGCCCGGAAAATTCGGCATTCGCGCCATCCCCACCTTGATCCTCTTCAAGGGCGGCGAAGTGATCGATCAGATCACGGGCGCGGTCGGCAAGTCGCAATTGCAGGATCTGATCAAAAAAGCCATCTAACATTTTCTCGCAGGGCACGGTTTGTTGTGTTGGGACAAAGGACCGTGCCTTCTTTTTTTGGGGCGGTATCGACCATGCAACAGGCACAGTATCAGCTGATCATCGTCGGTGGCGGACCGGCTGGCCTGACGGCCGGGTTGTATGCCGCCCGTGGTCGTCTCAAGGTTCTGCTCGTTGAAAAAGGGGCCACTGGCGGTCAAGTGCTTGTGACCGACTGGGTGGACAATTATCCCGGGTTTACCGAAGGCGTCTCCGGATTCGACCTCATGGATAAAATGACCGCCCATGCCGATCGTTTTGGCCTGGAGAAAAAATTCGCCACCATTGCCAAGCTGGATCTGGCCGGAGAGGTCAAATCCGTCATCCTTGAAAACGGTGAAACGCTGACCGCCAAAACCGTAATCCTGTGTACTGGAGCCAAACCCCGTCGATTGGACGTTCCTGGTGAATATGAGTTCAGCGGTCGTGGGGTTTCCTATTGCGCTACCTGCGACGGTCCCTTTTACCGCAACCAGGAAATCGCCGTGGTCGGAGGGGGCAACACTGCCATCCAGGAAGCGCTGCACTTGACCAAATTCGCCTCCAAGGTCACGGTCATCCATCGGCGGGGCGAATTGCGGGCCACCAAGATTCTCCAGGAAAAAGCCTTCTGCAACCAGAAGATCGATTTTCTGTGGAATACGCGAGTGCTCGAAATCAGAGGTTCCAAGGGTGCCGGAGTGGAGGGATTGCTCCTCCGGCACCACAACGGCGAGGAATCGGTTTTGAAGGTGACAGGGCTTTTCGTCCTGATCGGCGTTGTGCCCAACAACGACATGTTGCCACTGGATCAACTCCAGACCGACGAAGGCGGTTTTGTCATCACCGACGCGGAGATGGCTACCTCCATTCCCGGAGTCTACGCCGCTGGCGATATCCGCAGCAAACGCTTCCGGCAGATCATCAATGCCGCGGGAGAAGGCGCGGTCGCTGAATTATCCGTCGAGCATTATCTGGGCAACCAAGCCCCGGATACCCCCCTGAACTGCAGTGAATAGAGGACCATGCCATGCCCACGGTATCTATCGTACGAACATTTCGCGCTGACAAACGCCTGCTCCTCGTTCTCTGGTTGCTCGCGGCAATGACACTTTCCGGTTGTTCGACATTTGACGGCATGTTCAGCGCCTTTTCGTTTGGTGAAGAGGAAGAACCGGAATCCCTGCCACCCGAAACACTGATCGTTCAGGGGATGGATGCCTATAACGTCGGTGATTATGGCGAGGCTATCAAAAACTTCAAAATCATCCTGGACGAGCATCCGTTCAGCGCGCAAGCGATGCTCGCCGAACTCAAGGCTGCGGATGCCAACTATTACAACAAGCAGTACGCGGAAGCCAAAACCCTCTATAAATCCTTTGAGGAACGCCATCCGACCAATGAAGCCATCCCCTATGTGATGTTTCAGGTCGGCATGTGCGATTATCGTCGCTCCGATCGTATCGACAGGGATGCGTCTGGCCCTCAAGAAGCGATCAAATCCTTCACCCGGCTGATCAATGCCTATCCGCAATCACCGTACGCCAAGGAAGCCAAGGCGAAAATCATCGAGTGCAAGGAATTTCTGGTCAACCATGAATACATGGTCGCGGTGTTCTATGTGCGCACCGATCGGCAGGAAGAGGCCAAACATCGATTGAAATATTTGCTGGCCATGTATCCCGATTCCAATCTCGCTCCGCAGGCCAAGGCTCTGTTGGACCGCCTGGAGGCGGGAAACGCCCCTGCCTGGGGCATGAATCGCTGGTTGCCGGAGTTCATGACCAAGGCTCCTGCCGATCGCAAAGAAGAGGCAACGGCCGGGGAGCAGGCCGAGGGAACGCCCAAAACGGAAGAACACCGGGCGGTGCCCGAATCGATCAGGGACGCCGAGTCCACCGAGTGATGAACAATGGCTGGCAGCTCACCCCCGCATCAACGGGTACTCTGTCAGCCAGTCGAGCATCGTTTCCACTTGTTGCTCGGTGTTGATGGGGATGCAGTCCGGTTCGGCCTGCCTGTCCGGCAACTCAAAGGTGCGTTTCTGATGGAGGAATATCTCCCAGCGGCCATCGGAAACGGCGGTCGCATCCTGCGCACGCAATGCCAGTCGACGCCGCACCTCGTCATCCGCGCAGGTGCAGAAGAAAAACACGCACCGTCCCTTGATCTCCGTTGCCAAGGCCCGTACCCGTGCACGATCGGAACGCTTGCTGTACGAGCCATCCAGAATGACAATCCTCGCCCCTCGCTCGAAATCCGCCCGTGCCCGGTCGAGTAGGGTCTGATACGTTGCCGCTGTCAGTTCCGGTGAATAGATTCCCTGGCCCACGCCATCGGGTCGGCGATCGCTGGGCTGCAAGCCGGCGAGTTCCTTGCGCACCCGATCGGTATTGTAATAAGGAGCTTGACAGCGTTTTGCCCAGGCCAGGGCCAGGGTTGATTTGCCCGAAGCAGTCATGCCGAAGAATACCGCGAGCGTCTGGCGAGCTATAGCGGTAGCCGTCGGCTCATTCGCTGGCATAGCGCTCGGCCAAACGGAAATACTTAGCCGCATTGCCCAGGCAGGCGGCCTTGAGCGACGGTTCGACCGCTGGGTCTCCTGCTGTAAAAAGCCCTATCTTGCCGCGGACATAGGCCCGGTAGCATTTATAGAAGTTCAGCATCGCCCCCAGGCCGCTGTCGTTGGTCGTTCGGGAAAATTGGTCGATGAATCGGGATGATAGACGATCAAGTCCGTAAAAGTCCAGGTCCATGGCCAGGAAGGCTACGTCGCTGGCCACATCGCAGTAACGGAAGCGCTGGTTAAACTCGATGCAGTCGTAAATGTAGACCTTATCCGCCAGGCAGATGTTGGCGGAATAGAGGTCACCATGACAGTCGCGGATATATCCGCCCTCGATACGCTCTTGAAACAGGGGCTCCCGAGCGAGAAAACGCCGTGCATACCCGGCGATGCCATCAAATTGTTGTTGGTTCAGTGTCCCCTGGCCGATGAATCCCCGGGTCTGTTCGAAGTTCTCCAGCACATTTATGCCGACAGCCGCCGCGGTGCCAAAGGCGGCGATTTCCGGCCCTCCATCGGCGCGGCTGTAGAAATCGGCCAGCACCTCGACCAGGGCATCGATATGGGCCTCGGACAACGTGCCGGCCTGGATCAGATTGGTCATCATCCGGTCCTCCGGCATGCGGACCATTTTAACCCCGTACTCCACCACCCGGCCGCTGCCGTTGAGGGTGAACCCGCCTCCGGTTTCCGCGGTCACCCGTACGAGGTCGAGGTAGATGTCCGGGCAAAGTCGGCGATTGAGGAGCAGTTCCTGTTCGCAGCACACCCGCCGTTTGTCGAGATCGGAGAAATCAAGAAAGCCGAAGTTGACCGGTTTCTTGAATTTGTAGACATAATTGCCGGCAAGGATCACCGAGGAAATATGGGTCTGCACCAAACGCAGATCCGGCGCGGGATGATCGTAACATGCAGGACGCAACAGCGCCTGGAGGAACGGGGGAAGCGTATCGTTGCTCATGGACGTTCTCCGGCCGCCCTGGCGGCCCGGTTGAAGTTGATCGTGCCGGCAATCTAACAGAACCATGGTCAGGCGTAAACCGTTTCACGTCGATTTTCCCCATGCCCCAGTCAGCCCCAGCAGAGCATCCATTTTTGCATGAATGAACAGAGTGTTGCCGCCTTGCTTCACCAGGTGCGGAACGGCGAGATCGAGATCCAGCACGCCCTGGATCAACTACGGCTGCTACCGATTGAACTCCTGAACTCGGCGCGCCTTGACCATCACCGCACCCTGCGCACAGGTTTGCCGGAGGCGGTATTCGGCGAGAACAAGACCGTCGAGCAGTTGATCGAGATTCTTGGTGCCCTGTTGCGTGTGCCCAACGTGGTGGTGGCGACCCGGGTGTCTCCGGAAAAAGGCGAAGCCGCGTGTCAGCGGCTGAACGGCTTGACCTACCATCCCGTGGCGCGAATGCTCACCGGCAATGAAGCGCATGCCCCGGCCGACGGCGGCAGGGGTACGGTGGTGATCGTCACTGCCGGCACCTCGGATCTGCCGGTGGCCGAGGAGGCAAGCGTCACCCTGCAGACTTTCGGGCACCGTATCGCCACCGTCCATGATGCCGGGGTGGCTGGTATCCATCGCATTCTAGCCCATTCGGCCCTGTTGCAGCAAGGATCGGTGATCATCGTGGTTGCCGGCATGGAAGGCGCCTTGCCCTCGGTGGTGGCGGGCATGACCGCCGCGCCGGTTATCGGGGTGCCGACCAGCATCGGCTATGGAACCGGTGCCGGCGGCTATTCCGCCCTGCTGGGCATGCTCAACAGTTGCGCACCCGGTCTGGCGGTGGTCAACATCGACAATGGGTTCGGTGCCGCCTGCATGGCCGCGGCGATCAATCGCGCTACCTGAGATCCTGCTGCATCCGATCGGGCCGCAGCTGGAAACCCGTGTCACCGCTTTTTCAGGCAAAAATTGGTTCGCACCGTTGCATCAAGCGGTGTGCCGGCGTATATTCTTAAACTTTGTGTGACCATTTATTTAACTCAACCTTTTCCCCACCCCCACAGGTACGCTGTCCATGACTACCAGCATAAAGCTCAAAATCTGGCTTGTGATCTTCCTCCTCTTCTTTTCCGGACTGGTCCTTGCACCCTCCGTCTATCACGATCTTCCGGACTGGTGGAAAAAGTATCTGGCACCCGCCGGGCTGAAGCTGGGATTGGATCTTCAGGGCGGCATGCACATCGTGCTTCAAGTGGATCTGGACAAGGCGGCGGAGAACTCGCTCGATCTTTCCGCCTCGGATTTCAAATCCGCCCTGGCCGCCAAAAATATCAACGCAGTGCGCATGGATACAGGCACCCCGAACGCCATCCTCTTTACTCTGCCCAATACCAGTGCCATTGAGACCGTCAAGCAGATCCTCAAGGAGAATTTTCCCAACCTGGACAGCCAAGTCGAGGCCGAGGCCGGGACGTTTCCCCGCATCACCCTCCGGTTGAAGAGCGAGGAGGTCGAGTTTATCCGTAAAAACGCGGTTAATCAGTCACTGGAAATCATCCGCAACCGGATCGATCAGTTTGGTGTCGCTGAACCGATCGTCCTGCGGCAAGGGGAAAATCAGATAGTGGTCCAGCTCCCCGGTGTCAAGGATCCGCAACGGGCCATGAGCCTGATCGGTCAGACCGCACAGCTCGAGTTCAAAATGGTGGCCGAGGCACCGGGGCTCAATCTCGGCCAGATGATCGACGAGGTGACCAAGACCGGTCAGTGGCGCGAAGGGGACAGTAGAAAACAGCTCAACTTCGCCCTACAGAACCGGTTGCCCCAGGGGACGGAAATCTATTTCGAGAAGGTGATCGACAGCAAGACCAAGAAGGAATCACGAATCCCCATTCTTTTGGAAAATCCGGTTTTGATGACCGGCGAAATGGTGAAAAACGCCCAGGTCCGCATCGGCGGCACCTTCAACGAGCCCTATGTCAGTCTGGATCTCACGGGGCATGGCGGGCAGGTTTTCGCCCATCTGACCGAAAAAAACGTCAATCGAAGACTGGCGATTGTTCTTGATGAGATCGTTCGCTCCGCACCGGTCATCCGGGAAAAAATCCTCGGTGGCAGTGCTCAGATTTCCGGCAATTTCACCCACAACGAAGCGACGGACTTGGCCATCGTCCTCCGCGTCGGCGCCTTGCCGGCACCGGTGGATATCATTCAAAACCTGACGGTGGGCGCCAGTCTGGGGCAGGATTCCATCAAGGACGGATTGTCCTCTGGCCTGTTTGGCGCGCTGCTGGTGATTGCCTTCATGGTCCTTTACTATCGGGTCTCGGGTATTATCGCCAACGTTTCCCTGGCCCTCAATATTCTATTTCTTTTTGTCGGGTTGGCCATGCTGGGCGCAACCCTGACCCTGCCTGGCATCGCCGGTATCATCCTGTCCATCGGCATGGGTGTCGACGCCAACATTCTGATCTACGAACGCATGCGCGATGAATTTGCCTTGGGCAAGTCACTGCGTTCCGGGGTCGACGCGGGGTTCAACAAGGCATTTTGGAGTATTGTCGACGGCCAGGTCACCACCCTGATCACCGCCCTTGTCCTGTTTCTCTTTGGCACCGGCCCGATCAAAGGTTTCGCCATCACCCTCACCTTGGGTATTCTCTTCAACCTGTTTGCCGTGCTTTTCTTCTCGCGGCTGATGTACGATTCCCTCCTCAGCCTGAAATGGCTAAAACGCATCAGCTTTTTGAAGTTGATCGGTAAAACCAACTTTGATTTCATGCGACTGCGCAAGGTTGCCTATTCCGTCTCTGCGGTCCTGGTCGCCCTGGGTTTGATTGCCTTTGTGCAGATCATGCGGGGCCATGCCAACATGGGCGTGGATTTCTCCGGTGGCACAATGTTGCAGTACAAGGCTGAACAGGCTTTTTCGCTCGAAGAAGTGCGCGGTCTTCTCAGAGCCAACGAGATCAGCGGCGTCGACCTGCAGCAGGTCACCAATGAAAACAGACTGATTGTCAAAATTAAAAAATCTGAGGAAAAAGTCAGCAATTTGGGCGACCGCATCTCGACCATCCTCGGCACCGATCAAGCCCATGCGGGGTTTACCCTGGAAAGCAAATCAGAGATCGGGGCCTCCGTCTCCGCCGATCTCCGCAACAAAGCGGTGATTTCGATCATCCTCTCCATGCTCGGTGTGGTTGTGTACCTGGCCTTCCGATTTGACTTTCGTTTTGGTTTAGCGGCCACGGTGGCCACCCTCCACGATGTCCTTGCCGTGCTCGGTGTGTGCTGGCTTATGGACAAGGAAATGAATTTGCTGATTGTCACCGCGCTGCTCACCTTGGCGGGTTACTCGCTGAACGATACCGTGGTCATCTTTGACCGGATCAGGGAAAACATGTACACCGATGAGCGGCTCACTTTCTTTCAGATCATCAACGAAAGCATCAATCAGGTGTTAGGACGATCCATCATGACCGGTATGAGTGTCCTGTTTTGTCTGGCCTCGCTCTTTTTCTTTGGCGGCGCGACCCTCCATGATTTTTCATTCGCCCTGCTGGTCGGATTGGTGGTGGCGTTCTTTTCTTCGGTGTTTGTCGCCAGCCCGCTTTTAACCATTACAGGAAAATCCACCAGTGAGTCTTAAAGAACTTCCAGAAGCTTTTCAAGCGATTGCCGCCGAGCAGGCGTTTGAGTTCGCCTGCCATCCCGGCGTGTCCTGCTTCACCGAGTGTTGCCGGGAGCTGGACTTGACCCTGACCCCCTACGATGTTGTGCGGTTGCGCCGCAACCTGCAACTGACCTCCGGACAATTCCTGGAGCAGTATGTGATCATCGAATGGGACGAACAACAGCTCTTTCCCTTGTGTTATCTGACCATGGTTGACGACGGCCGGGCTTCCTGTGTGTTTGTCGGTTCTCAGGGGTGCTCGGTGTATGAGGATCGGCCTGGCAGCTGCCGCGCCTATCCCCTTGGGCGGGGGGCCACCAGGGGCGCGGAGGGCGCGCCGCTCGAATCGCTGGTTCTGTTGCGTGAACCCCATTGCCGGGGCTTTGAGCAGGAGCGGCAGCAGACGGTGGCGGCCTATCTCCACGAGCAGGGGTTGGAGGCGTACAACCGGTATAACGATGCCTTGCTGCCGTTGCTACAGCATCGGCAAATTCAGAACCGAACTTTCCGCCCCACCCGCCAGCAGTTGGATCAGTACATGCTGGCGCTCTATGATCTGGACCAGTTCCGCCGCGAAATGACCGCCGGCCGCATCGCCCTGCAGCGACCGCTCACCCCCCAGCAGCTCAAGGGGCTGGCCGGGGACGACGACGAGCTGTTGCTGCTCGGGATTCGATGGCTGTTGCAGGAATTCTTCGGCGAGTAGGGGCGGAACAGGGAGTGCCCCGGCAGTCATGCATGCCTCTCCACCCATTGCTGTCCCGCTTCTGCAACGTCTCCGGGCGATCAGTCATTCGTTTTGCGTCGCTGAAGGCGGCTCGCACGGCCCCGATCACAGCGAGCGGGTGCTGGCGACAGCCTTGGCCATTGGGCGCAGGATGGGTGCTCGGCCGGAAATTCTCACGCCCGCAGCGCTTCTGCACGACATAGGTCGTCGGGAAGAAAGCATGAGCCGCGGGCGCCTCTGCCATGCCCTTCGGGGGGCGGAACTGGCGGCGCCGATTCTCCGGGACCTGCGCTATGACGAGCCCGATGTCACGGCAATCTGTCACTGCATTCGCAGCCATCGTTTCCGCGGCGGCTGCCTACCGCGCAGCCTGGAGGCCAAAATCCTCTTTGATGCCGACAAGCTCGATTCCATCGGCGCCATCGGGATTGGCCGGGCCTTTCTCTTTGCCGGCCAGATCGGTGCCCGGCTGCATAACCCGGAACAGGATCCGTCCTTGACCTCGGCCTATTCGCTGGATGATACGGCCTACCGCGAATTTCAGGTCAAAATGTCGAAGGTTCGCGAGCAAATGCTCACTCCAGTAGGGCGGGACATGGCCGAGGCGCGGCACGCATTCATGGAAATTTTTTTTGATCAACTCACCAGGGAGACGCGCGGCCTTGTGCCGTGAGTGGCCCGAGGCTCATTGTGTATGCTGAAACTTGTCGTCTTTGACTGTGACGGGGTCATGTTCAGTTCCCGGGAATCCAACCGGGTGTACTACAATCACCTGTTGTCGGCCTTTGGCTGCGGGCCGATGGATGCGGAAGAGCTCGAGTATGTCCACATCCACAACGTCAACAATTCGGTGGCCCATATTTTTCGCAAGTATCCGGAAATTGATCTGGGCAGGGTCAATGCCTACCGTGCCAGTCACGAATACACGCCCTACCTCCGCTACATGACCATGGAGCCGGACTTGATGGATTTTCTGCGCCTGATCAAACCCCGTTATCATACCGCCATCTCGACCAATCGCACCGATACCATGGACACCATCCTCGACACCTTCGCCCTTCGTCCGTGGTTCGACATGGTGGTCACCGCTACCGTCGCCCCGCGGCCCAAACCGGCTCCGGATGGCTTGGTGATGATTCTTGATCATTTTCAGGTCCGGCCGGCGGAAACGATTTATATCGGCGATTCGGTGATCGACCAAGAGCACTGCGCCAGCGTTGGTATCGACCTGATCGCTTTTCGCAACAGGGCGCTCGCGGCCCGCTATCATGTGGACGATTTTTCCAGTATCGTCCAGTTGCCGCCGTTTCAAGAGGCAAGCGGGGACTGAAGGCAAAAAGGAGGCGGATGTTAGGCGCTTTCGTCGAGACGCCGCAGACCCTCCATGAGGATCATCATGAAGTCGCCCAGTTCACGGGTGGTCATCAAAGCCTCTGGCAGGCCTGGAATGAAGTGGAAGGTTCCCTTTTTTTGCGAAAGCATGGCATAGATCGCCTCCTGGTTGTCCAGATCCCCAAAACGGGCGGCAAGCAGTCCGCCTTCACGGAAGGTCACCCGGGCCGATCCCTGTTCGAATTCCAGGATGAGCCGGCCGGTTTTCTGGTGCATGTGAAAAACTTGGAGGAGCTCCGCAGGTGCAATCGCCTCGATTCTGCCGCTGATGACCGCCTCGCTGTTTTTCTTCATCGGCAAGGCCTGACCGTCCGCACTGCCGACGAACGGCTTATCGGTCAATGAGAATTTGATCAAACCGGTGCATCCCCCGCAGGTGAAGACCGAATGGCGTTGATCGGCAAAATTGGCGGCGGCATGGGGCAGCAGGGAGAACAGCAGGCCGGTCAGTTCCCGGATCAGAATGAGGCACGATGCGCGGCCCAACGGCAACTCGACAGCTTTGTCCGTCAGGAGAAAACGTTCGTCTTGGGTGTACAGGGGACAATTCCTGACGTGGATGATTTCAAAAACGGCCTTGAAGGTATGCATCAGCCCCCGGTACCCGAGCAGTTTCAGACAATGGACGCACTAGCCGCAAATGTACACGTGAATCCTTGAACTCTCAATCACTTCTTCCGTGCCTCCCCAGAGGGACTTTTTCCGTGGTCGATTAAAGCTCGCTTGTTTCCCCTGAGTAAATGCTTTACACTACATCGAAATAACGACCGCTGCGCCCTTTCAGACAGCATTTCCGTATTCCGGTTGACGGCTTCTCGTCCCTTTGTCGGCCGACACCGATGATCACTCGCACATTACAAGGTTATTGTATGGCCATGGGCTCACAGCAGCTTGCGGAAGATTACACGCAGCTCAAAGACCTTCTTGAACTCTACCCCAATATTGCAATTCTCAAGGCTGACGGCCAACCGCCGGACAACTATGAGATTGAATATTCGCTACGTGGCTTTGTCAAGGATGCCGATAATAACATCGTCATCGGCCAGAAGCATCGCATCCATATCAGTCTGCCCTTTGGCTATCCCCATTTCGCGCCCATCGCCAAGCCCCTGACCCCATTGTTTCACCCGGATTTCGATCCCGCAGCCATCCGCATAGCCGACCAATGGCAACACAATCCCTCCCTGCCTGAGTTAGTACTCCATCTTGGCGAGATGATCAGCGGCAACATCTTCCATCTCGACGATCCGTTCAATCAGGAAGCCGCGGAGTGGTATCGGTCGCATCAGGATCAGCTGCCGCTTGATTCGGTGAGCGTGGCCGATATTCAAGAAACGGAGGTGGAACTGGACTCGTTGGTCGATGATACCTTTGCTTCGCTGGGCTTGGAGAGTGATGATTTTCTTGCCCCCGAACAACCGGTGACGGCAGCGGAAATCGCACACGTCCGAGAGCTGGTGGCGCAGAACAACATCTTCACCGCCAACAAGCTGCTCGCCGACATGCCGCCGCATGCCGAATTTCCCGACAGGGAAGAGATACAGCAAAACATCGGCAAGGTGCTGCGGAAAACGGATCAGCTCTATAAGCTTGCCGAACAGCTCGAGGATGTGGGCAAATACGACGAGGCCCTTGAGGTGGTGGATAACCTGCTGGCCATCGCCGCCGATGCTCCAGGAGCCGAGACCATTCGCACCCGGATTCAGCAAACGTATCAGCTCGCCCAATCAGTTGGAATGTCGCCCAAGCTTCGAGAGGCGGGTGAACGGCGCGAGCCCCCGGAGGCCACGGTTTCCCTGCCCGCGAAAGCCCGTGCTCGCATTCCGGCCTGGGGCGGGTCCATTCCCTTCAAGCCGATTTTGCTCGCCGTGCTGCTCATCACGCTGGGCATCGGGGCTGTGTTGCTCTATTTTAAGGATCAGAACATCATCAGCCAAAGTCAGGCCAGTTTGCTCAAAGGCCAGCTGCAGATCGAGAAAAAACAGTTTGACGGCGCGCTTGAAACATTGGAGGCGGCAAGATCGCGACTGGGCGGGCTTTCCATCCTCCGGTTTCGTAAGGGAGCCCTGGAAAACAAGATCACTGCCCTGATGACCTCGAGCGAATTGCAGGAGGGATTGAAGGGACGTGTTTTTTTTCAGGGAGAATATGTCTCGGCCGATATGGCTGCCGCGCAGCAGCAATTGATTGTCCTGACCGACCAGGCACAGGCCTTGGCCAGTCAGAATAAGATCGGAGAGGCTATTGCCTTGTATCGTCAGGCATTGACGTTCGCCACCGAACACAAACTGATCAAACAACAATCAGCCATCCAGGACGTACTGCAATCACTGGAATTGCAGCACGCACTTGCCGTGGCCGAGCGGGCCGAACAGGAAAAGAATTGGAACCAGGCCGCCGAGGCGTACAGGAAGGCGCTGACCCTGTCCGCAAACAGTACAACATTGGGGACGGCAAGCGATATCACCCATCGAATGACCGCCGCTACCTTCCGTCATGAGCTGGATCAGTCCAAAAAAGCCTTCACCCAATCGCAGTGGCAAGAGACCATCAGGTTTCTCGAGCAAGCCCAGCAGTCCATCACGGCCAACCCTAATGTGGTGACCGAAAAAGAACGGCAAGACCTGCACCAGCTTCTGGTCAACGCGCGACTGTATCTGATGTTGTCCACGGCACGCGAGGCCTATCAGGCCAAGAATTGGGAGCAGGCCATCGCCGAATATCAGAATGCGTTGAACCTGTTGACCAGCGAGCCTGACAGCGCGGGCAGCATGCACGGGGAATCGGTCGGCAAGATTGAGAAGACCCTGCTCCTCGTGCAAATCGCCCAGATTCAGGATCAAGTATTGATCGCTGAAGGCAAGGGAGACGGAGCGGGTGTGTTGAACCACAGCCGGGAGATTCAACGACTCATCCGATCAAGCAAGTACGCCGAGGACCCGGCGGTGAAAAATGTCCTGCGCAAAGTGAATGAGAGAATGAACAAACAGCAGGAGCGTATCGGCCAAAGCGAAAAAATAGCTTGGCTGGAAGAGCATTTCGAGGAAATTTTCCGCAACAATTACCCGACGTTCCGCGGATCACAGCTGTCCCAACCCAAGGCCGTCTTTCTCAAAAAGATCGGGTCCAAAAGCGTCTATACCCTGACCTGTGTCGAACGCAGTCAAGGGAGTGCTTCCAAGATTGAACTCAATTACATGTTCGATGCCAGTACGGGAAAATGGTCTGTTTATGGTGGCCAGTAAGTAAGGCGAAATCGTTTCAAGTCCCCCTTTAAATAAGGAACCTGAATTCGCCCTTGCCGAGAAGATTGTGCAGGTGCAGGATTCCGGCAAGCCGTCTCTCTTGGGTCACCACGGCGAGGACAGTAATTTCATGTTGCTGCATGATGCTGAGCGCATCGGCGGCCATCAGATCGCTGGCGATGGCCACCGGATCGTGGGTCATTCCCGCAGCAAGCGATGTGTTCTCTAGGCTTTTTCCCGCGGACAACAGCCTTCTGATATCGCCATCGGTTACAATGCCCCGCAGTACCCCTTGATCATCGGTGACAAACACGGCGCCAAGGTTTTTCTCATTCAGTTCCGCTACCGCCATGGCCAAGGATGCCTCGGTTGTCACTGACGGGACTCTTTCCCCGGTGAGCATGACTTCACGAATGGCGACCTTCAGTCGCGCCCCCAGGCTGCCGCCAGGATGGTTCCGCCGGAAATCCTCGGCACCGAATTGTTTGCGATTCAGCAAAGCTACGGCAAGCGCATCGCCCATGGCCAGGGTCGCCGTGGTGGAGGTGGTGGGGGCCAGTCCCAATGAACATGCTTCCCGTGGAATGGATACATTCAGGGTGACAAGCGCATGTCGAGCCAAATTGGAATCCAGTTTTCCGCAGATGGCGATGATTTGTGTCTGGCGTTCTTTCAGGCTGCTCAACAGCCGGTTGAGTTCCGAGGTCTCGCCTGAATAGGAAATGGCCAGAACCACATCAGTCGCCGCGACCATACCCAGATCACCGTGCATGGCCTCGACTGGGTGCAGGAAAAAAGACCGGGTGCCGGTCGAATTGAGGGTGGCGGCAATCTTTTGTCCGATCAACCCGGATTTACCGATCCCGGTAACCACCAATCGGCTGGGGCAAGCCATGATAATATCCACTGCCCGCTCAAATTCCTCGCCCAAATTATCTCGGACTGCGAGAAGTCCTTCCGATTCTATGGTCAACACTTCTTTTGCCAAGGCAACACTCATGGTTCTTCCCCCAAATCGACGACACAACGTCCCTTGCTGTTACCGGCAAGCATCGCGCCGATTTCTCGTTCCAAGTCATGCAGTTGAATCATCCGGCATATACGGCTCAGTTCAGTGGGCTTCCATTCTGCCGCCAATTTGTTCCAGACGCGGAGCCGTTTGTCCCGGGGACAATTGGCTGAATAGATTCCCAGCAAGTGGACACCGCGCAGAATAAAGGGATACACGTTCAGTGCGAGCTCACCGGATGCGGCGTTACCGCAACTGGTGACCACCCCGTCAAATCCGGTCCCCTTGATCGCCGTAGCGAGAATATCCCCACCGACGGTGTCAACCACGCCAGCCCAGCGTGCGGGCAAAAGTTGCCGAGCCTTGCCCTGCAACAATTCGTCTCGGGGAAGAATGGTACTGACGCCAAGATCAAGGAGAAAATCATCGACATCCGGTTTTCCGGTTAAGGCCACGATCTGATAACCAAGCTTTCGCAGCAGGATGATCGTTATCGTCCCCACACCTCCGGTTGCTCCGGTGACAAGGATTGGACCTTTGCTCGGGGCAATGCCATTGGTTTCAAGCCCGAGAACGCTCAAGGCGGCGGTAAACCCTGCTGTCCCCAACTGCATCGATTCGAGCAGGGTCAGGGAGGACGGTTTGCGAACCAGCCACTCGCCGGGTATTCGGATATATTGACCAAAGCCGCCATCGGTATTCATCCCCAAATCATACCCGGTACAGATCACCTCATCTCCTTGCTGCCACCGGGAATCGGTGGACTGGACGACAATTCCGGCGGCATCGATCCCAGGCGTATGCGGGTAGGATTTGGTGACCCCACGGTTGCCGCTGGCTGAGAGCGCATCCTTATAGTTGAGCGAGGAATAGTGGACCCGGACCAGCACATCCCCAGGCGGAAGGTCGCTGATTGATCGTTGTCTGACTGCGCAATGAACGGAGTGGTCTTCCCTTTCGCTTGCGACGAGGGCATAGAATGTGAGTGCTTCCATAGAAATCAACCTGTTAAGCGCCGAGTTAAATGGAATCGGGGAGTGCGGCGGGCATGGTTTCGGCAGGTTGTTTCCCGCCTTCCCCGGGGCGGAGTTGACCACCGACAATACAGTGGTCATTTCCTTCGGTATCGACAAACCGGTAAAGCCCTTGGGGGGTCAGGCCAAGGCCGATGCCGTGCAGCGTCACTGGGCCATTGGTATAGACCACCGGTTTGTTCAATAAGTAATCATATTCCTGCCATTGGGCGAGAAGAACCGCTGAATCCGATTGCAGTCGGTGGATTGTTGCGATGATTTTTTCCACCACTGCAGGAAGGAGCATCTTTAAATCGGTGCGGATGCTGGCCTGTTCATACACACTCGTCACCAACGGCTGCAACTCTTCGGGAAAATCGGCCAGGGCACTATTCACGTTCAGGCCGACACCGATGATCACCATGGGCCGGGGCGAACCGCTGTTGTTCGGGAGCACTCGTTCGCACAGGATACCAGCGATTTTGCGGCCATGAACATACAGGTCGTTGGGCCACTTGATATGGGCCTGCAGGCTGAATCGCTCGCAAAGGCATGCGCGGCAGGCGAGCCCTGTTGCCAAGGTGACCAATGGCAAGCGCTCCGGCGATATATCGGGCATGAGCAAAAGCGAAAAATAGAGTCCGCCTTTTGGCGAAACAAAATTGCGACCGTGTTGCCCCCTGCCGGACGTTTGACGTTCGGCGCAAACAACCGTCCCGGAAGGCTTCCCTTCAAGGGCGAGTTCTTTGGCCAAACGATTGGTGGAATCAATATGATCAAGGTAAATGAGCATGGTGTAGGGCGAACATGCTGGGTGCATGGAAGCGAATAAAAAAAGCAGAGATCCAGGAGGATCTCTGCTTGGGAAACGCTTTGCGAGAACGAGTAATGCTTACTTTTCTTCGTTCTGAATGCGATCCGGCCGAGCATACATGGTGGTAGACCCAGAGGACCAGAACATCAACTCACCCTCGGTGACCAGCGCATTGGCGACTTTTTTGATGTCACGCGGTTTGGCATCCGGATCACATTCATAAAAATCTTTAATGTAAAGCTGTGGCTTGGGTGATTTCTTCGCTTTTTCAATGATGGCTTTTTTAAGGTCGTCAATACTTAGTGCCATAACGCGCTCCTCGGGATGTGTGAAAAACACAAAAAAGATCGGCCCTGATGCTCAGGGCCGATCATAGGTTTCCTGCTATTACTTGGTGTATGCGGCTGTATGACTGGTGTATTTGAACTGGGTGGTGGTCCGCCAAGTGTCGTACGCCAGACGATAGTCGTCGATGGATTTCTCGGTGAAGGGCAGACCGGTCTTCTCGAAGAACTTCTCCCAACCGATTCGCTCAGCCCACTCGCCCAGACGCTCATATTTCTTGGCATCTTTGGCATAGGCTTCCAGGATCTGACGTACACAGGCGACAGTCTCAGGCCAGCGCGGGGTGGTGTTCGGCAGGAACGGAACAACCAGTTTGGAGAACTTCGGCGCGGACTTGGAGTTGGAAACCTTGCCGCCCACCAGAATGGCGATACCGTCGCCTTCCGGATCGGCCAGCGGCATGGCCGGGCACATGGTGTAGCAGTTACCGCAGAACATACAACGCTCGGCGTTAACCTTGACCGACTTGACTTCTTCGCCAGCGGAGTTGGTGGCCTTGGCAGGCTTGACCGCACCCAACGGACAGGAGGCAATGGCCAGCGGGATCTCGCACACGCCGCTGATGCGATCATTGTCGATCATCGGCGGCTTGCGATGGATACCGAGGATGGCGATATCGGAAGCGTGTACGGCACCGCACATGTTCAAGCAGCAGGCCAGGGCGATACGAACCTGAGCCGGCAGGGTCATGGAACCAAAATACTCGAACAGGTCATCCATGACGGCCTTAACCGGACCAGAAGCGTCCGTGGCCGGGGTATGGCAGTGTACCCAGCCTTGGGTGTGCACGATGTTGGTGACGCAGGCACCGGTACCACCGATCGGCAGGACATCTTTGTGACTTGCAAGTTCAGCTTTCAGAGCAGCCAATTTGTCTTCGCTGTCGACCATGAACTCGACGTTGTTACGGGTGGTGAAACGAAGGTAACCGCCGCAGCACTTGTCAGCGATATCGCAGTACAGACGTACACGGTTGACGGTCAACAGACGGGCAGAGCCACACCGCACAGTGTAGACCTTGGCGCCGGTCTCGGAAACGTGCACGAGTACACCGGGCTCAAGGATTTCATGATACAGCCATTTGCCTTTGTTCTCTTTGATGACAGGCGGCAGGAAATCCCCATAGTAGCGCGGTCCCAAGTCGGTAATCCGACCTTCCATAGGATTCTTTGGATCGTAACCCATTATATTATCTCCTTATAAAGTAGTTCCGTTAAAGTATCTCGAGACGACTATCAGGCAGCGTGACGCTTTCTGAACTCAACAACGTCACGCTCCCAACCGCCAGGTACTTCCTCTTCCTTCCAGAAGACGTACGGGTTGGAACGCGGCTCTTTTACATGCTGCGGCATGGGCTCAACTTCCATGACGCTGAGGAAGGTAGGCAGGCCGATACGTTGCATGGTCTCACCAACGCGCTCACGGTTCTTGCCGACTTCCATCCACCAATCCCACACTTTCTCGATCATATCGACGATCTCTTCGAAATCGTTCTCAGCGTTGCACTCGATGAAAGGGATAACCATAGTGGCGAACTGGGCACCATCCAGGATCGGGGCTTTGGCGCCGATGCAGATGGTGGCGCCTTTCTCGACACCAGGACGGAGGGCACGCGGCATGACGTTGATGCAGTGCATGCAGCGGGTACACTCGGCGTCATCGATCTTCAATTCATTGCCTTCCATCCACATGCACTGGGTCGGGCAGAGGTCGATGACCTCTTTCTGAATGTCGAATTTACCCCAGTCACGGCCCTTGTGGGCACCACCATTGGACGGATACGCGGCGTCACCGGCGATGTATTTCTGCACGGCGGCCTGGTCGATACGGATGTTGTCCTTCCAGGTGCCGATGACGGCAAAGTCGGAGCGGGCGATGGCGGCAACGCAGTCGTTCGGACAGGCGGAGAATTTGAACTTAAACTTATAAGGGAAGGCCGGACGATGGATCTCGTCCTGATAGCGTTGGGTCAGGCTGTTGCACATTTCCTGCGCATCGTAACAGGCCCACTCACAACGGGAGTCACCCAGACAGCAGGAGGGGGTACGCAGGTTGGAACCGGAACCACCCAGATCCTGATTCAGGTCATGGGTCAGATCCCAGAAGAGGGGCTCGAGATTCTCGGTGCGGGTGCCGAGGAAGATCATGTCACCGGTGGAACCGTGCAGGTTGGTGACGCCCGAACCGTATTTCTCCCACAGATCCATCAGGGCGCGAAGGTTCTCGGTGGTGTAATAGAGGCCGGAGGGCTGGGCGATACGTACGGTATGGAAGTGCTCTACGCCAGGAAACTGGGTGGGAACATCAGAGTAGCGGCCAACGATACCACCGCCGTAGCCAAAAACACCGACGATACCGCCATGCTTCCAATGGGTGATCCGATCTTTGTATGAAAGCTCAAGCTGGCCCAGAATGTCCCAACACTCAGGCTTGGTTGCTGCCTGCTGCTTGAGGTCGGTGACGAAACTCGGCCATGGACCTTTTTCCAGTTCGTCCAATAGAGGCGTTTCATGCTTTGCCATCAGTGTTCCTCCTGAAGAGATTATGTGGTTGAAAAATACCGGTCGGTTAGGATGACCTGAACGAGAATTGCACGTCAATACAGGCAAGAACGCACAATACCATATTGAATGCTCATTCAGGAGGCGAGCATAAACGTCCGTAAAGTCTTTGTCAACAAAAAATCATAACCTGCCGTCGCGCCAAGAAAACAGCCCCGGAACCCCCCTTGGATCAGAGCATTCCGCTTCGGCGGAGCAGGCTTTTTTCCAGGCTGTCGTCGCGCGCACTCTGCCCCTGGTCGGTTAGCAAGCCGAGGAGACGAGTGGCCAGCACCTTGCCCAGTTGCACGCCCTCCTGATCAAACGAATTGACGTTCCAGCAAAACCCCTGAAAGGCGATGCGATGTTCATAGATGGCCAGCAGTGCCCCCATGGTTGAGGGCGTCAGACGGTCGGCGATGAGCACCAGGTTAGGGCGGTTCCCGGCAAAACGGCGGGCCGGATTGGTGTCGTCCTTGCCCATGGCCAGGGCCAGGGATTGGGCGAGCATGTTGGTAATCAACTTCTGCTGCGAACTGGTTCCCTGTACCTCAAGATCGATTCCGTACTGGTTGTGGCGAAATCCGATGAATTCAGCTGGGACAATTTCAGTGCCTTGATGGATCAGTTGGTAAAAGGCATGCTGGCCGTTGGTGCCGGGCTCGCCCCAGACAATCGGGCCGGTCTGCCAGGTCACTGGATTGCCTTGACGGGTTACCGATTTACCATTGCTCTCCATGTCGCACTGCTGCAAGTGGGCGGGAAAACGCGCCAGGGCCTGGCTGTAGGGTAGGATTGCTATGGTGGCATGTCCGAGGAAATTGTGATTCCATATACCCAAGAGGGCCATCAACAGGGGGACATTCTTGCGGATATCCCGTTCCTCGGCAGCGAGATCGACGGCATGAGCCCCTTCGAGCAGCGCACGGACCGCCTCAACGCCCAGGGCGAATCCAAGCGTCACCAGGCCGACCATGGAGGTGGCCGAATAGCGGCCGCCGATGTAGTCGTACATGTGGAAGGAAGCAAGGTACTTGGTGGCGTCGTCCATGGGGCTCCCTTCGCCGGTCACCGCCACCATGTGGTGGGCGGGATTCAGCCCCGCCTGGAGCAAGGCCTCCCGAACCAGTTGTTCATTGGTCAAGGTCTCCAGGGTGGTGCCGCTTTTGGAGACGACGTTGAACAGGCAGCGGGAAAGGTCCAGTTCCCGCAGTACCGCGGCCACATCATCAGGGTCGACATTGGCGATGAATCGTGCCGAGCGTCCCGGCCGGCAATAGCGCTGTAGCGCCAGGTACAGTGCCCGCGGGCCAAGATCGGAACCGCCGATGCCCACCTGCACCATGGTGGTGAAGAGATGTCCTTGGGCATTGGCTATGGAGCCGTTGTCGACCCCTTCGAGAAAGCGGTGCAATTTGGCGAGCTGTTCCTTGGCTTTGGCGGCAGCCTTGGGCTCCCTCGGGCGTTCGGTGAACACATCGCGGCTGGCGGTGTGCAGCACTTGCCGGTTTTCGCTCGCATACCCTTCGATGCGGTTGAGCACCTCGCCCTCCTTCATGGCCAGGAAGGCATCGATCAGTCCGGCCTCGTCGGCCAGTTGCTGCAGGGCGTCGATGACTTCAGGGGTGACGCGCTGGGTTCCGTAAAGCAGATCAAACCCGCAAAAGGAAACCGCATAGTCCTCGATCCGCTGGGCGGTCAGCCCGTCCACCGCGGTCAGGTCATGGGGAGTGCGCGCCAGGGAGGCGAGTTTGGCCACGGACTTGTGAGAGGAAAAATCCTTGAGTTGCATGAGCACCTCCGTGCAGGGTTGATTACCGTTGTGCCCGTTCCTTCATCGTGTGGATGGCCGCCTGATAATCGTCGTGGCCATAAATGGCCGATCCGGCGACAAAAATATTGGCCCCGGCGTCGGCAACCCGGCCGATGGTTGCCGGGCTGATGCCGCCGTCGACCTCGATACCCGCCTCCGGATTGACCGCATCGAGCATCCGCCGCAAGCGGGCAATTTTGTCCAGGGAAGATTCGATAAACGACTGGCCGCCGAATCCTGGATTGACACTCATGAGCATCACCAGATCCACCTCGGCCAGCACATACTCCAGGGTCGTCAGCGAGGTGGCCGGGTTGAGCACCGCGCCGGCTTTTTTTCCCCTGGCGCGAATGAAGGAAAGGGTCCGATGGAGGTGGGTGCAGGCCTCGACATGGACGGTCACCCAGTCGGCGCCGGCATCGATGAAATCCTGCAGATACCGGTCCGGATCGGTGATCATCAGATGCACATCGAGTGGCAGGGTGGTTGCCGCCCGCGCCGCCTTGACGATCAGGGGGCCGATGGTGATGTTCGGTACAAAATGGCCGTCCATGACATCAACGTGGATCACGTCGGCGCCGGCGGCCTCTACGGCCCTGATCTCGTCGCCCAGGCGGGAAAAATCGGCGGAGAGGATCGAGGGCGCAATCATCGTGGAGCGCATACGCTGGTTCTCCTTGGCGGGAGGCTGGGCTCCCATGGAAAGGGATTGGTGGAAGGGTTGAATAAGCATCATACCAGAATCCTCGCGGAAAGAGCGAGATTTCAGGCGGGACGGGAGAGGAAAAAATCAATCCATGAGCCGGCGTTCGTAGAGCTGCCCCGGCAATTGCCGTATCAGACCCTTGAGCTCCAGTTGCAGGAGCAGGGTGTGAAGGTCGACAATGGGCAAGCCTGTCATGCGGACCAGGGTGTCGATGTCCCGGGGATAGGCGTCCAAGGAGAGGAGAAGGTGTTGTTCCGCGGGACTGACCTGCGGGGAAGGACCGGTTGCGGCCGCTTTCTCGGCTAGGCCGCACGGACCGGTGCCGCTTTCCCAGGCTAGGGCCTCGACAATATCCGTTGCCCCATGAACCAGATGGGCGCCCTGCTGGATGAGCCGGTGGGTGCCGGAGCTTTTGGGCGAATCAATACGGCCGGGCACGGCGAAGACTTCGCGTCCCTGATCCAGGGCCAAGCGGGCGGTGATCAACGAGCCTGATTTTTCCGTGGCCTCGACCACCACCACGCCCTTGGCCAAGCCGCTGATGATGCGGTTGCGGGCCGGAAAACGAAATCCTTCAGGCGGTGTACCCAAGGGGTATTCGGAAAGCAGCAGCCCCTGGGCGGCAAGTTCCTGGAACAGGTCGGCGTGGGCGCGCGGATAGACCACATCGACGCCGCAGCCGAGGACGGCGACGGTGGCGCCGCCAGCCCGCAGCGCGCCGCGATGGGCCGCGGCATCGATGCCGTAGGCGGCACCGGAGACGATGGTGATGTCCTGGGCAACGAGCTCGGCCGCCAGGAGGGCCGCCATGCGCCGACCGTAGTCGGTGGCGGCCCGCGAGCCGATGACGGCCACAGTCGGCTGGCGCAATATCGCCAGGTCGCCCCGGCAGTAGAGCAGAACCGGCGGATCGGGGATGGTGCGGAGGAGTTCGGGGTAATCGGGGCTGTACAGGCTCAGCAGGGAAATGCCCAGCCGCTCGATCCGCTCCAACTCGCGTTGCGCCAGCTGCCGGGCAACGGCCACCTGCGCGCTGTCGGCCATCAGGGCCAGGAGGCGCGGGCCGATACCGGGAACGGCTGAAGGACGGGCACCCAGCCGCAAGGCTTCACCCGGCGAGCCTGCCTGCCGCACCAGGCGCCAGATCAGCACGCAGCCTAAACCGGGCAGCAAGGAAAGGGTGAGCCAGTCTTCGGCGTCAGGGCAGAGGGGCAAGGCGCTTCAGTCCTGGATAAAGGCTTGCAGATCCTGGCTCCTGGCCGGGTGTCGCAGTTTTTTCAGGGCCTGGGCCTCGATCTGGCGGATGCGCTCCCGGGTGACGGCAAAACACTGGCCGACCTCTTCCAGGGTGTGGTCGCAGCCGATTTCAATCCCGTAGCGCATGCGCAGCACCTTTTCCTCCCGTGGCGTCAACGAACCCATGACCTTGCACAGGCAACGTTTGAGACTTTCGGTGATCGAATGCTCCTGCGGGTCCGGATGGGCATGGTCTTCGATGAAATCGCTAAGCAGGGTGTCTTCCTCGTCATTCACCGGCGCGTCGAGCGAAATGGCGTCCTTGGCGGTTTTTAGGGCCACCTGGACTTTTTCCACATCCGTCCCCAGCTGCTTGGCCATCTCCTCGGGCGTGGGCTCGCGGCTCTCGATGCGCTGAAAGTCCTTGGAAAAGCGGAGCATGCGGTTGATGGTCTCGATCATGTGCACCGGCAGGCGGATGGTCCGGCCCTGGTCGGCAATTCCGCGGGTCACGGCCTGGCGAATCCACCAGGTCGCATAGGTGGAAAATTTATAGCCGCGTTTGTAGTCATATTTTTCCACTGCCTTCATCAGGCCGATGTTGCCTTCCTGGATCAGGTCGGGCAGCTGCATGCCCCGGTTCATGAATTTTTTCGAGACCGAAATCACCAGGCGCAAATTGGCCCGCACCAGGGTTTCCTTGGCCTGGCGGGCGGTTTCCCTTCCGATTTCGATCTCCTGTTGCACCTCGATAAAGGCGGGCCAGGAGATGCCGATGGTCTCGGCCAGTTCCAGGGTCACGCGCTGCTCCACCTCGGCCGGTCGGATCTGGCCCTGTTCATCGTCCAGCTGATGATGGCGGGCCGCCAGCAGCAGTTCCTGCTGTCGGGCAACCACCCGGACCTTGTTGAATTTTTGCGCCAGTTCCTTGACTGCATCGGCCACGGAGAGGATGCCTTTGGAGCACATCCGGTAGTCGCGGAACAGCGCCGAGATCGCCTCGCCCACCTTGAGAATTTCATCGACGAGCTGCCGTTCCCTAGCCTCGTTGCCCGCGGTTTTTTTGAGCTCCAGGAACAACTCCCGCCGCTTGCCATCCAGTTCGTTGGCTTTTTCCACCTGGTCGAGAAAGGCGTCGCGCATAGCGGTCAGTTCCTTCTCGTCATTGTCGGAAAGCCCCCGGATGACGGAATTGATCCGCACATTGCCGCGCAGCAGGTTTTCCGCTAGATCGTTGAGGGCGGTGATGCCCAGCGTCAGCCGCAGCACCGCCGATTGAATGCGGGTTTCCCCTTCCTCGACCATGCGGGCCAGTTCCATCTCCTCCTCGTGCTTGAGCAGTCGCTGGTTCCCCATCTCACGCAGATAGATATTCATGGGGTCGATGCTGCTGCCCATGCCCCGGCGGTCGCCGCTGCGACGATCCTCGCCAGCACGGCGGTCGAAGGAGGATCGGCGCTCGATACCGTTGCGCACCGCCCAGTCATCTTCAACCTCGGAAAGTGCGCCGTTCCACCTCGGCCGACTGGAACCGGGAAACCCTTCAGGCCCCAAATCGTCGTCCAGAATGTCATGCTCCGTGTCCATTATTCCTCCTCAAGAAAGCCGTCAAAAATTTTAAACCGGCGGTGCCAGGGATCATCCGTGAAGCCTCCGACAGCAAGAGGTAAAATTAGAAGAAAATTAAATGAATACAAGGAGCGGTCATCCAGGCGACACACTCGGGCGGCCGCATGAAGCCAATCTTGGAGACCAATCCAAAATACAATTTTTTGAATTAATCCGATTTGTATCTTTTTTCAACAGGTTAAATCAAAATCCCGTTCTTTTTTTTCCAATTTCCTGTTTCCGCCGGAGCAGTTCCATCAGCAGCTCCGCATTCCCGTGCTGTTGGGCCAGGTTGATCTGTTCCTGCAGGGCCGCGCCATCACGACGTTGTTGCTCCTGGTGCAGCCACTGGAGCAGTTCGTCACAGGTTCGCCGGGCATGATCGGATTCCGGTTCGATGCCAGACGGTACCTGGGTCAGGAGCTGAATGATGTAGGCCCGGATGGTTTCGTTGTCGATCGTTGTCAGCAGCTGTTCGGGCTGGCTGGGACCCGCCGCCGAGATATGCTCCACCAATTCGATCACCCAGGCCGCCGTCGAGTCGCGAAACAGCGCGGTCAGCCCAGCCGCCCGCAGTTCTTCGTGATATTCGGGGTAGAGGATGAGGAAATCCACCACCTGTTTTTCCTGTCGCGACAGGCTCGCCGATTGCGGGGTGATGGGGGCGGGGGCAGGTTTGGCCAGGGGAACCGCGGCTTTTGAGGGCACCTGGAAATAACCGGGCGCAAGTCCCAGCTTTTCACTGAAATGGGCAATCATCAGTTCCCGCTGCCCCGCATCGGCGGCTTCGGCCAGCAGTCGCTTGAGTTCGCTGACAATCCGATTCTTGCCGGCCAGGGTCAGGCCGTGCTCGCGGACCAGGGCATCAAAGGCGAATTCGGGCAGCGGCCGGGCTGCGTCCACCAGCTCGACCACCGCCTCCGCGCCAGCCTCGCGGACAAAACTGTCTGGATCGTGTCCCGGAGGCAGCAGGGCAACCCTGCCCTCGACCCCCTCGGCCAGAAAAAAGGGGATGCTGCGCATGGCCGCCTTCAATCCGGCCGCATCGGCGTCGAACAGCAGGATCACCTCGTCGCTGTAGCCGCGCAATGAATGGATATGGCTGCGGGTAAGCGCCGTTCCGAGGGGGGCCACCACGTTGTCGATGCCATGGACCGACAGCAGCAGCAGGTCAAAATTGCCCTCGACCACCAGACAGCGCCGCGCCTTGCGGATAGCCTCACGGTGCTGATGCAGACCAAAGAGCAGGCGGCTTTTGTCGAAGATGGGGCTTTCCGGGGAATTCATGTATTTGGGTTGACCGTCGCCGAGGATGCGGCCGCCAAAGGCCACCACCCGGCCGGTCATGTCGACGATGGGAAACATGATCCGCGAACGGAAGCGATCATACTGCCCCCCTTGCTCCTTGCGTACCGCGAGTCCGGCCTGCGCAAGCGTCTCCGGAGTCAGTCCCTTGGCCATCAGTTGGTCGGTCAGATAGCTCCAGCCGGCCTGTTCGGGATCCGGGGCACAGCCGAGCCGGTAGCGCTCGATCGCCGCTGTTGGCACGCCGCGCCGTTCCAGATAGGCTCGGGCTGGTTTTCCCCATTTGGGATGGCGCAGGCACTGTTGATAGACGAGGACCGCTGTCTCGTTGGCCTCATACAGCTTTTCCAGCTGGCGCAATCGCGCCTGTTCCGATTCACTCAACGGCCGCTCGGGCAGATCGACGCCGAACTTGCGTGCCAGCAATTTGAGCGCCTCGGGAAATTCCATGTGATGGTACTTCATCACAAAGGAGAACACATCCCCATGCTCGCCGCAGCCGAAGCAGTGAAAGAATTGGCCCTGAGGATTGACGGAAAAGGACGGTGTCTTTTCGTTGTGGAAAGGGCAACGGCCGGTGAAACGGCTGCCGGACCGTTTGAGCTCGACATGCTCGCCGATCACCTGCACGATATCGGCGGCATCCCTGACCATGGTTTTTATCTGTTCGCGGGAAGAGGACAACGACATACTCAACTGGACAACCTTGAAGTGATGATGGTGCGTTACAGGCCAAGCGCCGTCGATGGCGCAAGCGTCATCGCTGGAGCTTTTTTCAGCATTGTCATTTATGATGCGTTTGTACAAGTGAGAAATGCATGGGGGCTCGGCCGCGGACTCGCGGACGGCGCTTGTGCTCCCCTGATGTTTTCGTCGGACAGAGACGCAGGTGAGGTTGGGCATGCACGATATGGAAGAAATGCTTTCCCTGGAGATCAAGAAAGAGATTGCCGACCGGTATTTCGGCTTTCGCAAAATGATCGAGGACGACAGCCGGGAATATGACCAGCATGTTCTCGATGCGTTCCGACAGTTGGAAAACGAGGTCGGCTTCGATTTGGTCCGGCTCTATATCCTTCTCAACCGGGAGCCGCTGATTTACGATTTTTTTCGTCTGACCGGTCTGCGGGACCCGATTTTTCTCGATCCGTATCTGCTCCAGTCGGCCTCGATCCGCCGGCGCCTGTTCCGAGGCCAGGCGGTGCACGGCTTCACCCGCCGCTCCCGTTTTCAGAACCTGTTTTTTGATATCTACAATCGCCTCTGCGAGGGGATGGAGCACTACGGCGCCACCCTGAAGCGGCTGGTCGCGGAGGGCAGGGCCATCGCCGAAGAGATCGAGGTCTTTCACCGCAAGAACGATCTGGGCTCGATGATGGGGTTTCTCCGGCGGCTGGACAGTGGCGCCATGCACGAGTCGGGAGCGATGGCCGGCGGCCTCAACCCGCAGCGGGACAGCGCTTTGGAGGACAAGATGCGGATTACCGCCCCGCAAGGAGCGGAGACCCTGCTGCCCGCGTTCCCCCCCCTGCCTCCGCTCAAGACGTGTAAGAGCCAACTGCGGGATCTGCTGGACGCCGCCTACGCCGCCCAGGGGCAACCCGAGGTGCAGCTGTTTGGACGATGAAGGCTGGAATGGCCGGACCGTTGTCCTGTGGCGGTTACAGGCCGACCCAGTAGTCGAGCCGGTCCAGGTTGTACACGCACCCGTCCTTTCGATTCCAGGTGCAGACGCCGTGCACATCGACTCCTTGATGGATCACTGAAACCGGCCGGTCCGAGGAAACCACCACGACGATGATGTTGGCGTGCTCGGCGGTGAAGCGCAGGGCGGAGTTGTAGCGTGCCCCCCTGGCCAGGTCCTCTCCGGGGAAAGTCCGGCCGTCGAGCAGGCAGGCAAAGCCGTGCAGGTGCATGTCCGCGCCGATATGCAGCGCTCCGTCCACCTTGGCCAGGGATTTGGCCATCTTCAGCATGTAGGGCTTGCGCAGGTCAAGCGGCGGCGCCAGGGTCTGCCCGGAAATGGCCACCGGCTGGGCGTTGAGATCGAGGACCACCGTGCAGCCGTGTTTGCGTTGCTGGGAATGATGCACCAGGCTGACCACGATCTTGAGCAGGAAATAGCTGACCGACCGGTCCAGGTCGGTTTCAAGCAACAACTCTTCCAGATGGACCAGCTTGGCCTGATAGGTGGTGGAACTGAACCGGCCATCGGCAAAACTGCACACCTTGTTACGGTTGATCTTCAGAAAGCCGTGCCGGCCACGGAAATCGGCGCAGACGGAAAAGGGCGGCAGGCTATCGCCGCAGATGCCGAGGATGGCCCGGCCGTCACTGACCAAGTGGCGACCCGAGCGCTCGACGGTGAGCAGCAGTTTGCGCACATGCTTGCTGTTCACCAGCTGGGGCCGGACGCTTTCCTGAAATTTGACCAGGAAATCAAGTCGGTCGAGCATGTCGGGATCGACCACCAGCAACCTGCCCTCGGGATAGGACCCCTCCTCCCGGGTTTCGGAAATCAACAGGATCGCGTCGAGCACTGGATAAATGCGCACCGGGCTGTCCCAGCCGAGCAGCAGATTCATCTGATCAATGATATAGTCGCGCACCGCGTGGGTGGCGTATTCCTTGAGGAAATAGCCGGAAATGCCGGTGTACAAATCCTGATCGTTGGCCAGGTCGTGAGAGAACCGCCACACCGCGTGCTCCAGCCAGCATTCGGTCGGGCCGGTGGAACAGAGATCAGGGTGGTGCTCGGTGAACCATTGCTGAAAAAAGACCGAGCCGGAATAGCCGCCGTTGGAGAGCAGGCCAGCCAGTCCCAAATTCTTGATCGGAATGATGTCGGCGAACCGCTTGCGATCCTGGGAAACCAAGTCGTTGGCCCGCCATTTCTGGCTGTCCACATAGAGGCTCTTGAAGATCGGTTCATGGCCTTTGAGGAGATTTTGTGGATCGCACACCAGCATGGGGCTGTCGGGTCGCAAGGCAAAGATGACCGCGGCTCGGCTGGCGCCGGAAAAATGGGTCAACCCATCGCTCAGACCGTTGAGAAGGTCACTGATACAACGACGAAGGAAGGAGTAGGGCGCCTGCTCAATCATGGTAGTGTTGGAAAAAAGGCCGCAAGAAGCCTGTCACGGACATGTCGTTCTGCTCCTGTGGCAGGGGGATTCAGCGTGCAGGGTACAGAGACTGGTCTTGAGCGTCAAGTCGATTTCTTGGAGCGGATGGCGGCCGTCCATGGGCCATGGCGCTGAACCACCGCCGGCACGGTCACGGCAACCACCCGTTGTCCCTTGACCATCATCGATCCCATGCAAACATTGCCACCAGACCATTTTTGCAACTCAAGGAGGCGGTCATGCGTTGTATCTGTACAACCTGTGGGGCGGTGGCTGAGTCGCCGGGCCATCTGTGCAGCCCCTGCGAGGGTTCCTCCACGGGGGACTGCACCGGCAGGGACAAAAAGGGACAAGGACAGGCATGCCATGACCCTGACTTGGCGGTGCGGTATCGGTGCGCCACCTGCGACCGAATGGCCCCTGAGCCGCGACATCTCTGCAGTCCAGTGTTGCTGCGCGAATAACGGTCCACAACAACGGTTCCCGGCGCGGGTTCGCTGCGTGCCGGCGACCGGTTTGGCGGCGCGGGGGCGGGAAAAAAAACTTGGCCAACGGCCCATTCCCGCCTATCATGGCGGCACCCCATCGGGTGCTGCGGTCCGCATCTCGTTTGCGACCCGTGCGGCAAGATTCGTTCGGCACCTGGCAACAGCGCACATGCAGTGGTGATTTCATGGAAGATTTTTTGGCCGAAGAACTGATCAACATCGTCAAGAAAAACACCGCCTCGGATTTCGAAGAGGCCTTTGAGCGCGCCTTTGAGCTGACCAAGGCCTATGCCGGGTCGGCCAACGCCCAGGCCTCGGCCATTCCCTTTGTCTTTGAAAAGCTCTTCGAGCTGTTCGTCACCGGCAAAGCCCGATCCTGAGCCAAGCGGCTCGATTGCATCTCCGGGCGGCAAGTGCGCCGCCGGCAAACGCGGCGACTATTTGGTGCCGAAGATCTTGTCGCCGGCATCGCCCAGACCCGGCAGGATATAGCCATCGGCATTCAAGCGTTCATCCACCGCGGCCACATAAATGTCAACCTCCGGGTGGCTGGCCCGGAGCCTGTCGATCCCTTCGGGTGCTGCCACCAGGAAGATGCCGATGATATCCCGGCAGCCAGCCTGTTTGAGCATGTCGATGGTCGCCACCAGGGTACCGCCGGTGGCCAGCATGGGGTCCAGGATCAAGGCTTGGCGCTGGTCGATGTCCTTGACCAGTTTTTTAAAATAGGTCACCGGCTGCAGCGTCTGTTCGTCACGATACAGGCCGACCACGGATACCTTGGCGTTGGGCAGGGCCTTGAGCACCCCGTCCATCATGCCCAAGCCGGCGCGGAGAATGGGAACGATGGTGATCTTCTTGCCCTTGATGCGGTCCACGGTGGTCGGCCCCGACCAGGTATCAATGGTCACTTTTTCCGTGGGCAGGTTGCGGGTGGCCTCGTAAGCAAGCAGCATGCCGACCTCGGAGGCCAGATCGCGGAAATCCTTGGTGGATATATTTTTCTCGCGCAGAAGGCCCAGTTTGTGACGAACCAGCGGATGAGAAATTTCATGAACAGCCATCGAGTCCTCCTGAAGAAACAGTGAGAAAGGAAGAGGTGAGGGGACGATGCACGCCAAGCCGCCCCCTGCCTCGGTGCTATGTGCGGCCGGTGCCCTCCTCCTGGACGTCTGTGGACAGACGCCGCTGGATCATCTGCAGATCCTGCCAGGCGGCTTGTTTCATCGCCGGCTGCGCGAGGAGAAAGCGGGGATGGAAAGTGACCATCACCGGGATGGGAACGCCATTGGCGTCGTCCTGGCGGGCAGCGTGGAACCGGCCGCGCAGGCGGGAGATCGGCTCGCCGGTCCCGAGCACGGCGTGCGCCGCCTCCTCGCCCATGGCCAGGATGACCCGTGGCTGCACCAGGGCTATTTCCCGGCGCAGGTGAACGGTGCAGGCGTGGAGACTCTCCGGCGGCAGGTCGGCTTTGGGGCAGCATTTGATGGCATTGGTCACAACGATATCGCCGCTACCCAGGCCGATCGCGCGCATCATGTTCCACAACATCACATCCTCCTGGCCGCCAAAGAGGATGGTCGGAGAATATTCCCCCTCTTGCCGCGAATGGCCGCCGATAACCAGCAGGCGGGCAGGGGCGGTGCCGGCGGCAAACACTACGCCCCACCGGTCAGCGGCGAGCGGGCAGAGGCGGCAGACTTCGATGTCACGCCGCAACACCGAGAGTCGGTCGCTTTCTGTTGGCGGCGGTTGGCCTGCCGTCGCCGTGGCGGCGGGTGCCGTTTTCTTGCCCACCGGGGCTGCGGTCGGCGCTGGTGGCCGCATGCGCTTTTTCTGCTCGTTGGGCCGCGCCTGTTTGGCGCGGACAAACGTCCCCAGGCCGGGTGTCAGTGGGTAATGGCTGATGCCCATCTGCTGATGCAGCCGCAGCAAGGTGCGCACCCCCTCTCCCAAGGCCAGGAGGGCGGCGCGGTCGGGCGTGCCGTGACGGTCGGTTGCGGTTTCTTCAGAGGGCACATCCCCTCCCTGTGGCTGGCGCGTGATCTCGCTCGGATCGGCGCGGCCGCCGGGCACCGACATGGTCATTGCTTTTTTTTCGGCGTCTCGAACTCATAAACCGTTTCATTTTTTTTCAGCAGACCGTGCTTTTTGCGCGCCACCTCTTCCAGGTAGGTGTCGTCTGATTGCAACCGCTTGATATCCTCGGAAAGTTCTATGTTCTTGGCCTCGAGTCGGGCATTTTCCTGGGTCAGGGTGACGATTTCCTGTTGCAGCTTGCGGTAATGGAAAAAACCGCGTCCTGGAGCGAACAGTATCCACAGCAGGGAAAAAAATACCACCACCGCGCCTAGAATCCACAGTATCCGTCTGTCGTGCCGCTTGTCGTCCTCTTTGTTACGTATTGCCATGGAACCTCGATGCAATGAACCGCTTTACCTGCCTGAACCATTGAACTTGCCTGCCCTCGCGCTCATGGGTACCTCGCATGCCTCCGGGGCCGTTCGTGGAGTCCGCATTCATTGAGGCAGGGCGGGCGGACGAGCCCCGCTTGCGCCGGTACCGCCCTTGTCCAGCCCAAGCCAGCCGATCAGCAAGATCCCCGATTCATACAGCAGATAGAGCGGCAGCCCCATCAAGCCCATGTTGACCAGATCCGGCGTGGGCGTGAGCAGGGCCGCGAGGATGGCGATCACCAGCACCGCATAACGACGGTTGCGGGCAAAGGCGGCTCGGGAAATCGCTCCCACCTGGGCGCTGAAGATCATGAACACCGGCAGTTCAAATACCAGGCCAAATCCCAGGATGAACAGGGTCACGAAGTTGACGAAACGGCTGATGGAAATGACCGCCTGCAGGTCCTGCGACTGAAAGCTGAGCAAAAACTGAATGCCAAAGGGCAGGGTCACCATATAACAGAAAACAGTGCCGCTGTAAAAAAGGATACAGGTGGCGATGACGAACCATAGGAGTTTCGTGCCGGTGACGCCGAACGGTTTGCCGGCCGCCTTCCACAGGACATGCATGCACAGCGGCATGAGGACATAGAGGGCGGCAAAAAAGCCCAGTTTGACATGGGCCAGGAAAGGGCCGGCCACGGAAAAAAAATAGAGCTTCTCCCCGAGATGCTCCTGAAAGACAGCGAGCAGGCGTCCGGCAAGGAAAAAGGCTGGCAAAGTGACGGCCGCGATAGATATTCCAAGTATTTTCAATGAACTGCGGAGTTCAAGCAGAAAGAGGGCAAACGATTTGAGCGGCTCGGCCATGGGATCGGGAGAAGCAAGCTGGATTGTTGGGAGCTGGGAAAAAAACAGGAAAAAAGTAGCAAAACAGACGGATAAAAGCAATTGAATACCCGTTGCGTTTCCCCGGAGGCCGTGATAAAAGCGGGGGAACCGGCGAGTATCCGCCGGATTTTGAATGACTTTCACTCCAACCCCTTCCACTCTCCCACGTGCATCGTCATGCTTGAATTACGTTTTGTCAGGGAAAACCTGGACCTGGTCCGATCGAAAAGCCTCCTGCGCGGAGTTGACCCCCAACTCATCGACCGCTTTGCCGAAACCGACAGGCGAAGATTAGCCACCTTGGCCGAGGTCGAGGGGCTGAAAAATCAGCGCAACACGGTTTCTAAAACCATTGCCGGTTTCAAGCAGTCGGGCCGCAATGACGAGGCGGAACCGCTGATTGTCGAGATGCGGGCGGTGTCCGATCGAATCAAGGAACTGGATGTCGTCCTTGCCGGAATTGAGGAGGAATTGCAGGATATTGTCATGTCCATCCCCAACCTGTGCGACGATTCGGTGCCTCAGGGACGGGACGAACAGGACAACATCGAGATCAAACGGTGGGGCGAGATTCCCACGTTTGCCTTTCCGCCGCGGCCGCATTGGGAGATTGGCGAGCAACTCGGCATCCTCGACTTTGACACCGCTTCCCGCCTTGCCGGAGCCCGCTTTTCCCTGCTCAAGGGCTTCGGCTCCCGTCTGTCGCGGGCCCTGGTCAATTTCTTCCTTGATCTCCATACCCAACGCCACGGCTATACCGAGGTGCTGCCGCCGTTCATGGTCAATTCCAAAGCCATGACCGGCACCGGCCAGCTGCCCAAGTTCAAGGAAGACCTGTTCAAACTCGAAGGTTGGGATCTGTGGTTGATTCCCACCGCCGAGGTCCCGGTGACCAACATTCACGCCGGCGAAACCATCGACGGCGCGGAGCTGCCGCTGAAGTACACCGCCTACACCCCCTGTTTTCGCTCCGAGGCCGGTTCCTACGGCAAGGACACCCGGGGACTCATCCGCCAGCACCAGTTCGAAAAGGTCGAGCTGGTCAAATTCACCGCCCCGGAAACCTCCTGGGAGGAGTTGGAAAGCTTGCTGGCCGATGCCGAGGCGGCGCTGCAACTGCTGGAGCTGCCCTACCGGGTGATCACCCTTTGTACCGGCGACCTGGGCTTCTCCGCGGCCAAGACCTACGACATCGAGGTTTGGCTGCCGGGGCAGAACTGTTACCGCGAAATTTCTTCCTGCTCCAACTTCCTTGATTTCCAGGCGCGGCGGGCGGGCATCCGCTACCGGGCCAAGGGCGAAAAAAAGAGTCGCCTGGTCCACACCCTCAATGGCTCGGGCCTGGCGGTGGGCCGCACCCTGCTGGCCATTCTCGAGAACTACCAGCAGGCCGACGGCACGGTCCGCCTGCCTTCGGTGCTGGAACCCTACTTCAACACCCGCTTCTAAACGCTGGCCGCCCTGGAGGCTTTCCGGGGCGGCTGTTGCTGTCAACCCGCCAGGCGGGCCGGTTTTTCCAAGGCCAGAGCAACCAGCCGGTCGAGCAGGGCGGCGAAGGGAATACCCGCCTCGGCGGCTGCCTGGGGCAGCAGGCTCGTGGGAGTCATGCCCGGAATGGTATTGGTTTCCAAAAGATACAATTCGTCACCGGCAAGGATCATGTCGGTGCGGCTGTAGCCGCGTAGTTGCAGACTGCGGTGGGCCTCCATGGCATAGGCCTGGGCTTTTTGCCGCACCTCGTCGCTCACCGGAGCCGGACAAATCTCCTTGCTCGCGCCGGGCTGATACTTGGCCTCGTAATCGAAAAACTCGTAGCGGGCGTCGGGGATGATCTCGATCAGCGGCAGGGCGGTCAGCTCGGCGTTGCCCAGCACTCCGGCGGTCAGTTCCCGACCCTTGATGTAGGCCTCGACCATGACCTCGTTGTCGTGGCGCAGGGCCAGACGGAGGGCCGCTGGCAGCTGTTCCTTCTCGCGCACGATCGACATGCCGATGGACGAACCCTGGCGCACCGGCTTGACCACGCAGGGCAGTCCCACCTCGGTGACGATCCGACGGGTGTCGGCGAGATCGCCCGCTTCCACCATCACCCACGGCGCCACCGGCAGACCATGGAGCTTGTACATGGTCTTGGCCAGATGCTTGTCCATGGCCAGGGCGCTGCCGAGCACCCCGGCCCCCTGATAGGGAATGCCGAGCAGATCGAGAAACCCCTGGATGGTCCCATCCTCGCCATGCACGCCATGCAGGAGCAGAAAGGCCACATCAATGTGCGCGGCGTCGGCCGCGATCTTGGCCAGATCGGTCGCCGGGTCGTAGCGCACCACTTCGTATTTGTCGGGATCGAGCGCCTGTTCCACTCCGGCTGCGCCGCGCAGCGACACCTCCCGTTCATCTGATGTTCCGCCGGCAATCAGTGCCAATCGAATCTTCGCCATGGTCAACCTCCTTGAGTGCATAGGGTTCCCTGCCCTGAGAAAACAGTGGACCCTATGGTACCATCATGGCAGAGAAAAACAATCAAAAGGCCGGGCAGGGATGGGCAGCGGGCCATACGCCCGGCATGCACGCAGGTGGCGGTTTTTCGTGGTCAGCCGGGGCCGCCCGCATGGTGAAAATGGCTGAGATTCAATCGTTTGATTTGACAAGGAGCGGCGAAGCGGCTATCTTAACCCGTTTTTAATCCCACTCTTATTAATGGCTCCGGCCAACCACCAAAGGAAGTGATGCAATTATGATCGAAGTAGATGTCAGAGGTGACCTTGAATACGCGATCAGGCAGCTGAAGAAGAAACTGCAGATCGACGGTATCAAACGAGAGCTGAAACGGCGTGAATACTACGAAAAACCCAGCGTTAAAAAACGCCGCAAAGCAGCGGAAGCCCTGCGTAAACTTCGCAAGTTCAACCGGATGAGAAGTCGGGTTTGATCTGCTCGCCCCGCCGGTTCACCCTGCGGGGCGTTTATTTGCACGCTGCCCTTGCTGCCGCTCACCCCCACGCCAGCCAATGACTACAACCAGCACCTGCAGCTGTTCCTGCAGCACCTGACCCTGCAGCGACGGCTTGCCAGGAACACCGTGGCCGCGTATCAGGCCGATCTTGAATTTTTTTTCCGTTTTTTCTCCGACGCCGACGCCATCCTGATCGAGAGGATTGACAAGGAGCATGTGCAGCAGTTTTTTCAGTACTGCCACCAGCGGCGGATCGGTGCCCGTTCCAATGCCCGCCGCTTGGCCGCCCTGCGTGCCTTTTTTCGTTTTCTTCAGGACCGGGGAGTGCTTGCCGGCAATCCCCTCGCCGAAATCGATGCGCCGAAAATCGGCCGCAGCCTGCCCAAGGTGCTGACCATTGCCGAGGTTGACGCCCTGCTCCGCCCCCCCTCGCCCCCGACCCCCCTGGCGATACGCAACCATGCCATGCTCCATTTGCTCTACGCTTCCGGGCTGCGTGTCTCTGAACTGGTCAACCTGCCGGTGAACGGCTGTAACCTGCACACCGGTCATCTGCGCATCCTCGGCAAGGGCAACAAGGAGCGTATCGTCCCCTTTTCAGCCGTAGCCGGAACAATTCTCCGCGACTATATCGAACGGGTCCGGCCGTTGCTGCTGAAGGGGAAGGGCAGCCCGCTGCTCTTCTGCTCCAACCGGGGGGAAGCCATGACCCGTCACCGCTTCTGGCAGATCGTCCGCGAGATCGCCCTGATTGCCGGCATCCGCAAGGCGATCAGCCCGCACGTGCTGCGCCACTCCTTTGCCACCCATCTAGTGGCCGGTGGCGCTGACCTCCGTTCGGTACAGATGATGCTCGGCCACAGCGACATTGCCACCACCCAAATCTATACCCATGTCGATGCCGACCGGCTCAAGTCAACGCATCGACGTTTCCACCCGCGCGGCTGAAGTCGCCCCGACCAGTGGGGCCACACCCGTGGCCGCCGGCATTGCCCTGGCGGGCAGGGTGACGGTGAACACCGTTTGCCCCGGCCGGGACTGAACCGTTATGTCGCCGCCGTGGCCGCGGACAATGCCGTAGGAAACCGCCAGGCCCAGTCCAGTGCCCTCCACCGCCGCCTTGGTGGTGAAAAAGGGTTCGAAAATCCGCTGCAAATGCTCTTCGGCAATGCCGCCTCCGCTGTCCTCGACGCAAATCACCACCTCTCCACCGGCCAGCCGCGTCCGCAGGGTCAGGGTGCCGCCCGCCGTTTCCATGGCGTCGGTGGCATTGAGGATCAGATTGATCAACACTTGACGCATCTGATCTTCCACTGCATGCAGCCGGATGGGCCGCGGTTCGTAGTCCCGTATCACGGTGATTTTTTTCTTGGTCAGGAGATTGTGGTGCAGAGCCATGATCTCCTCGAGAATCCGATGGGGATCAAATTCGACTTTCCGCCCGCTGGAGGGGCGGTTGAATTGCTGCAAATCACGGATCAATTTGCGCATGCGATCGCATTCGCTTTCCGCCAACTGGAGGAGATGGGCATCGTCTTGTTCCAGTTGGGCCCGTTGCTGCACATCGCGCAGGGCAAAGCGGATTCCCAGCAGCGGATTGCCGAATTCATGGGCAATGGAAGCGGCAAGTTTGCCGATGGCCTCCATTTTCTGGATGTGGTGCAACTGCTCGGTGAGCTGCTGCTCTCGGGTGATGTCGCGGCCCATGGCCACGATGTTGGTCAGCTGTCCGCGGCGGTCGAAAATGGGAAAGACCGTGGCGTCAAGAACGATCTTCCGCCCATCCATGGTCTTGCCGGTGAAGGTTCCGACCCAGGTCTCGCCATTGGCGATCTTGTTGCGCACCCGTCCCATCTGCGGTGTTATGTCCAGTGATTTGAAGCTGTCCTGGGCCAGGGTGCCTGCCAGGGTCTGCGCCTCAAAACCGAAGATCTGCTCAAAGATGGAATTGACGTATTCAATGACCCCGTCGGCATTGACCACCAGGATCAGGGCCGGGGCCTGGCGAATGATTCGGGTAAATAGTTGTTTTTCCTGTTCCAGCTTCTGCTGCCGGCTGATGTCGGCAAAAAAGACCACCGCGCCGGTGCACCGTTGCTGCTCGACCACCGGATAGGAACGGAGCGATATCAGCATGATCAAGCCGTCGGAAAGAACCAGCGGCAGTTCATCGGTGAACAGCACCCGGCGTTCTTCGATGGTTGTTTGCACCTGCCTGCCCAGCAGACTGGAGGACGGGGGTTGATCGTGGCTGGCCAGCATGGCCAGAAGATCCCGTCCCAACAGCGATTGCCCCTTGGTACTGGAAAGAATGTCGTTGGCCACCCGGTTGATAAAGGTACACCGCCCCTGGGGATCGACCCCGAAAATCGCTTCCTCGGTGGCATCGAACAGCAGGCGAAGGCGCTGTTCCTGAATACGGAGGTCCCGATAGGCCTGATAGCCACCCTGGCACAACCCGTTGAGGGCCTCGCTGACCAGGTCCAGTTCATCTGAGGTGCGAGGATTGGTGCGGTTGAGCCGCAGCGGCTGCGGCTCCTGCTGCTGGATGTCGATCTGCTGGACATGGTCGGCCATCCGTTCCAGATGGTCGGTGATGTTTTTCTTGAACAACAGAAGGATGAATCCTGCCACGAGAAAGGTTTTGACCGCGTTACTGGCCAGCAAGATAGTGATCCGGCGCAGCAGCCGATGATAAATTGCTTCCAGCGAGGCCATCACGTGGAGCGTGCCGATCTCTTCAAAGCCGTTGCGTACCGGATGGACAAGGGGAAAGGATTGGGTGATGTTGTCCTGGCGCACCGGCATGCCCTTGGACCAGGTGATCCGTTGGTCCATCTCCACCGCCGCATATACGATATCCTGACGCTTGATCAGGCCCTCGAGCTGGAGATTGACCTGCAGATCATCAAGAATCCAGACGCTCTCCTCCAGGGGGCGCAGGCTGGTTTCCTTGATCGAGTCGAAAAAAAGATAGATGCTGCGAACGTCCTGGCGGTAGTCGAGGTACAGCTGGAGGGCGGTGGACAACACGGTCACCAGGGAACTGAGGACAATGACCTGAAAGGTGAGCCGACTGGCAAGACTGTTGCGGTTTTTAAACAGCAAGAAGGCAACCTCCGGTTATGGGGCGGCAAAGGCGGAACAGCGACCGACAGCGCTTATGGTTCGATCTCCAGCACGGGGCCGGCCCGCCACTGCTCGGCCACGAACACCTGAACCCCTTCCCCGGTGGGCAGGCGGCGACGTGCCTCGGCACGCACCAGATTCGGGTCGTTATTGATTTCGCTGAGGTGGGCAAGGACCAGGGCGCGCAACCGTTCATTGATCAAGCAGCCGGCAAACTCCAGCGAATCGTTGTTGGCCAGATGTCCCTGTATGGACAGGACCCGCTGTTTGAGGGGAAAGGGATAGGGGCCCTGTTGGAGCATCTGCAGGTCATGGTTGGCTTCAAGGACCAGGGCCCGGCAGTTGCGCAGGTGATGGCGGATCAGCCGTGTGATGGTTCCAGTGTCGGTGCAATAGCCGAGGGCGCTCCGCCCGTCGCTGACCACAAAGCCCACCGGATCGGCGGTGTCGTGGGACACGGCAAAGGGGTGGATATGGAGGTCATTGATCGTGAAGGATTCGCCGGTGCCGAATTCATGCCGTTCGCGCACCTGGCCGACACGTTGTTCCGCGGCGCGGTGCGTGGCGGCATTGGCGTAGACCGGCAGGTTGAACCGGCGGGATACCACGCCGATCCCCTTGACATGGTCGTCATGCTCGTGGGTGACCACGATGGCAGTGAGGGTTTCCGGCCGCACATCGATGCTGTGCAGGCGGGCAATCAGTTCCTTGCCGGAGAAGCCGTTGTCGATCAGCAACCGGGTCGTGCCGGCCTCGACCAAGGTGCAGTTCCCCTTGCTGCCGCTGCCAAGGACGGAAAATCTCACCGGTCGTCCTGGCCAGAGTGAGAACGATCAGTGCCCTGCACACCTGTATGGCCGAATCCGCCGCAGCCACGGGTTGTCTGGTCAAGCGCCGTTACCAGCCGCCACTCGGTCCGCGCCACCGGTGCCAGGATCAGCTGGGCGATTCGATCCCCCCGCCGCACCGTGTAGGGGTGTTGGCCCAAGTTGATCAGGCCGACCTTGACCTCGCCCCGATAGTCGGCATCGATGGTTCCAGGGGCATTGACCACGGTGATGCCATGCTTGACCGCCAATCCCGAGCGCGGACGGACCTGGATCTCGTAGCCTGGCGGAATGGCCACGGCAAAGCCGCAGGGCACCAGGCCGATGTCGCCCGGTTGCAGCACCATCGGCTGATCGATCGCGGCTCCCACATCCATGCCGGCCGCCAATTCGCTTTCATAGGCGGGGAGTGTCAGCCCTGCCGTCCGCTCCGGATGCAGCCAGGTAAAGGCAACGCGGATCGTTGCCGGCAGTATGTGTTCCATCCTCTGCACCTTTCATCCTCTGCAAAAAAAAAGCCGGCGCCGCTTGCACGGCAACCGGCTCGCACATCAGGCCATCACGCCTGGTCGAATTATTCCTCGCCTTCTGCCAGAGCGGCCTTGCGGCTCAGGCGAATACGGCCGCGGTTGTCGATATCGATCACCTTGACCTTGATGATATCCCCTTCCTTGACCACGTCGGTAACCTTCTTGACCCGGTCGTTGGCCAGTTCGGAGATGTGGACCATGCCGTCGGTCCCGGGCAGGATCTGGACAAAGGCGCCGAATTCCTTGATGGTGCGCACCTCGCCCTCGTAGATCGCGCCGACCTCGGGCACGGCGGTAATCTGCTGAATGCGCTTGATCAGGGCATTGGCCGATTCGCTGCTGTTGCTGAAGATTTTGACCGTGCCGTCGTCCTCGACATCGATCTTGGAGTCGAATTCGGTGGTCATCTCGCGGATCACCTTGCCGCCGGGGCCGATGATGTCACGAATTTTGTCCGGGTGGATCTTGAGGGTCACATACTTGGGCGCATGCTCGGACACCACGGTACGCGGCGAGCTGAGGGCTCCCTCCATCTTCTCCAGGATGTGGATTCTGCCTTTCTTGGCCTGGGCCAGGGCTTGGTTCATGATCCCGCGGTCCACACCCTCGATCTTGATGTCCATCTGCAGGCCGGTGATACCCTGACGGGTGCCGACCACCTTGAAGTCCATGTCGCCCAGATGATCCTCATCGCCGAGAATATCGGTCAGCACCACCACCTGGTCGCCTTCCTTGATCAAGCCCATGGCCACACCGGAAACCGGCGCCTTGACCGGCACGCCGGCGTCCATCAGGGCCAGGCTGCCGCCGCAGACGGTGGCCATGGAGGATGAACCGTTGGACTCCAACACCTCGGAGACCACCCGCAGGGTGTAGGGGAAACTGTCGTTGGCTGGCAGCACCGCCTCGATGCCACGCCGGGCCAGGGTCCCGTGCCCGATATCCCGACGGCTTGGACCACGCAACGGACGGACTTCGCCGACGCAGAAGGGCGGGAAGTTGTAATGGAGCATGAAGCGGCGGTAGACGTCGCCTCCCAAACCCTCCAGGTGCTGCTCGTCGCGTTCGCTGCCCAGGGTGCAGATGACCAGGGCCTGGGTTTCGCCACGGGTGAACAGGGCCGAGCCGTGGGCCCGAGGCAGGATGCCGACTTCGCAGCTGATCGGTCGCACATCCTCAAAGGAGCGACCGTCCAGACGCATGCCCTTGCCGACAATGCGATCGCGCATCACCTGTTTCTTGTAGCCGCTCAGCAGTTCTGTGACCTCCGAGGGCTGCTGGTACAGCTCGGGATCGATCTGGGCCAGGACCTCTTCTTTCAGCTTGGAATAGCGCGCGGCGCGGGCCATCTTCTCGGCGGTGGTCACCACCTCGTCCATGCCACTGGCGGCGACGGCCTCGACCTTCTCCTTGAGGGCCTGATTGACGGTCGGCGCCACCACCTCGCGTTTGGCCTTGCCGGCCTGCTCGCGGAGATTGATTTGAAGATCGATCAGCGGCTGGATACCGGCATGGGCGAAGAAGATGGCTTCGAGCACCGTGTCTTCGGCCATCTCTGAGGCCTTGCCCTCGACCATGACCACGGCTGAGCGGGTACCGGCCACCACCAGGTTGATCTGCGATTTCTCCAACTGCTTCTTGCTCGGATTGAGCACGTATTGGCCGTCGACATAGCCCACCCGGGCCGCGGCCACCGGACCGGCAAAGGGGATGTCGGACAGCATCAGGGCCATGGAGGCGCCGTTCATGGCCAGGATGTCGGGATCAAACTCCTGATCGGCCGAAAAGACGGTGGCGATCAGCTGGGTCTCGCAGGAATACCCGTCGGGAAAGAGCGGCCGCAGGGGGCGGTCGATCAAGCGGCAGGTCAAAACCTCCTTTTCACTCGGACGGCCGATCTCCCGCCGGAAATAGCTGCCGGGGATACGACCGGCGGCATACATGCGCTCCTGGTATTCGATGGTCAGGGGCAGGAAGCCCATGTCCTTGGATTCGCTTTCGGCCACCACCGTGACCAGTACCTTGGTGTCGCCGCTGGATACCACCACCGAGCCATTGGCCTGCTTGGCCATCTTGCCCGTTTCAAAGGCGATGGTTCGTCCGCCGATTTCTGTTTCAACTGTATGGATCATGAATACTCCTGTTCCGGTCATTCCGGAATGTGCATTGAGGGGAAGCGATGGGACCGGTGCGGCTCAATTCCGTCACAAAGGCACAAAGGATGCAGCGACAATCTCCACCCTTTGCCAAAATTCTCTCTGTGTCCTTTGTGTCTTTATGACTTTCCCGCTGCCGCAGTGCAGCCACATCGTGGGAAAAAGCGGGTGGCGGACAGGCTGTCCGCCACCCGAAAACGATTTTTTACTTGCGGATACCCAACTGCTGGATCAGTGTCCGGTACTTGGTCACATCCTTTTTCTGCAGATACTTGAGCAGGTTACGCCGCTGGCCAACGAGCTTCAACAGACCGCGACGGGAATGGTGATCCTTGGCATGGGTCTTGAAATGCTCGGTGAGATAGAGAATACGCTCGGTCAAGAGGGCAATTTGCACCTCGCAGGAACCGGTGTCGGTCTCATGGGTTTTGAATTTTTCGATGATTTCCTTTTTCTTTTCTGTTGTCTGCGCCATGGCGCACCTCCACATAGTCCTTCTGCTGCCAGAAAAGCACATCCCTCAGCCTCTCTGGAGTCTGGATTCAATTGTCCCTTATCCCGCGTCAGAGGGACGACGCAGGGGAACGACTTTCACTTCTATACTCGACGGCAATTGACCATGGCAAGCTTAAATAGCCCTGGGGGCAACGATGTCAACCGTCTCCTCGATGCCGCGCCGGGCAGCCTGCAGCACCGCCAATCCCTCCTCGGTAAACAGCTCTGCCCCGGACAGGGAATCGCCCACCACAAACGGGCCGCTGGCTGTCCGACGAAGGCCGATCAGATGGGCCCCACAGCCAAGCGACCTGCCAATGTCGGCCGCCAGTACCCGCACATAGGTACCTGGGCTGCAGGTGACTGTCAGATCGAGCTGATGGAGTTGGGCGTCGTAGTGGTCAAGGGTCAGGGAAAGAATTTCGATCGGCTTCGCTTCCTTCTCGATACGCACTCCCTGGCGGGCATAGGCATAGAGGGGTTTGCCCTTGTGCTTGGCCGCCGAATAGGGAGGCGGTGCCTGCAGTTGCGGACCGACGTGTTGTCGCAGGCAGGCGACCAGGCTCGGTCGATCCCATTCCGGCACCGGCGCGGTACGGGTGATCGCGCCTTCTGGATCCTGGGTCTCGGTTTCCACGCCCAACTGTAACCGGGCCTGATAGGTTTTTCGCCCTCCCATGAACGAATCGATGCAGCGGGTGGCGGGGCGGCCCACACAAACAATCAACAGGCCGGTGGCAAAAGGATCAAGGGTGCCGGCATGGCCGACCTTTTTGATGCCGAGCAGCCAGCGAATGCGGCGGACTATGGCGAAGGAGGTGAGGCCTGCGGGTTTGTCCACAAAAAAGACCCCGTCGCTCCATGGCAGGTCGTGACAACCAACCGAAGGTGAACGCCCCATGGATCAGATCTGCATCTCTCGGCAAAGCAGCGGCAGCAGGGCGTCGCGCACCGCATCCAAGTTCTGGCCCTTGACACGGAAGCCGCTGGCATTGCGGTGGCCGCCACCGCCGAAATGATTGGCAATCACCGCCACGTCGCACTGACCCTTGGCCCGGAGACTGACGGACACATGGTTCGGTTCGATTTCCTTGAGAAACACCGCGACCCGCACCGAAGTGACTGCTCGGGGAAAATTGATGAAATATTCGGTGTCAAGCATGGTGGTGTAGGTGCGTTCCAGCATCTTCTGGGTCACTCGGATGATGGCGATGCGATCGCGCTCATGCATCTCCAAGGTGGCCAGCACCTCCTGCATCAACCGCAACCGACCCAGGGTGTAGTTGTCGTACAAATTGGTGGCGACGGTTTCCGGCCGCACACCGCGCCGCACCAGTTCGCTGGCCACCGCAAAGGTGTGGCTGCTGGTGGATTCGTAGCGGAACGAGCCGGTATCGGTGTTGATGGCCGCATACAGGCACTCGGCCGCCCTGGCGGATACCTCCGCGCCCAGGGCCATGGCCAGGTCAAAGATCATCTCGCCGGTGGAGGAACGATGCGGCTCGATCCATGCCCCGTCCCCAAAGCCGTTGTTGCCCTGGTGATGATCGATCACGATCAGGGGCCGGCAGGCGGTCAACTCCCCATGATGGCGGCCCAACCGTTTTTCCTCGCCGCAGTCCAGGCAAATGGTGAGCAGGTCGTCACCGGCCATGGCGGCAAACTCCTTGACCTTGGCCATGTCGGTTTGAATTTGGCCGCAGCCGGGAAGAAAACGGTAGAGGTGGGACACCGGTTCCTCGAGGTAACGCAACACCCGCTTGCCCAATCCTTCCAGGACATCGGCCAGACCGAGCAGCGAGCCTAGGGCGTCGCCGTCGGGATTGAAGTGGGTGGCGAGCAGGACATGTCCCTTGCTGCGGACAGTCGCGACAATAGACGGGTCAGGACTGCTCATGCTTTCGTTCGTCCTCGATCTGGCGGAACAGGCTGTCGATCCGTTCCGCCTCTTCGTTGAGGTTGTCGTAATAAAAGAGCAGCTCGGGAGTATAGCGCAGGTTGAGGGTCTTGGCCAGGTGGCTGCGGAAGAATCCCTTGGCGCGATGCATGCCCTTGAGCGCCGGACCACTGTCCTTGCCGGCCGGGACGGTGAAATAGACCTTGGCCTGCTTGAGATCAGGTGTCACCACCACCCGGGAAACCAGGACCCCGGAAAGCCGTGGATCGGCCACCTGCTGCAGCAACAGGATGGTCAACTCGTTCTTGATCGCCTCGGCCACCCGCTTGGGCCGGGAACTTTCCGGCCGGCCCAGTCCGGGAAGCTTGAAATCGAAATCCATGGACATGATCCAACCGCTTACAGGGTGGCCTCGACTTCATCGAGGACAAAGGCCTCCAGGTTGTCGCCGATCTTGATGTCGTTGAAATGCTCGACCCCGATACCGCATTCAAAGCCGGTCAGCACCTCCTTGACGTCATCCTTGAACCGCCGCAGCGACGAGATGCGACCGGTGTAGATCACCACCCCTTCGCGGAGCACGCGCACCCGGGCGTTGCGTTCGATCTTGCCGGCGATGACCGAACAGCCGGCAATGGTCCCGACCTTGGGTACCTGGAAAGTCTCCCGTACATCGGCGGTGCCGATGACCCGTTCCTCGAAGGTCGGCTCCAACATGCCCACCATGGCCTTCTCGATATCCTCGAGGGCGTGGTAGATGACGTCGTAGGAGCGGACATCCACCCCTTCGCGTTCGGCCAGTTCCTTCACCTTGACCGTGGGGCGGACATTGAAGCCGATAATGATCGCATCCGAGGCCGCAGCCAGATGGATGTCGTTTTCGGTGATCGAGCCGGTACCCTCATGGAGGGAACGCACCCGGATCGCCTTGGTCGACAGGTTTTCCGCCGCCTGGCCAAAGGCCTGGAGCGTGCCCTGAACATCGGCGCGGAGGATGACCCGCAGTTCCTTGACGTCTTGCTCGGCCATCTTCTCGAACAGGTTGTCGAGCGATACCTTGGACGCCGAGGCCAGTTCGGTTTCCCTGGCTTTGAGTTGGCGGGCGTTGGCCACGGACTTGGCCATTTTCTCGTCGGTGAGGACGATGAACTCGTCACCCGCCTGCGGCACGCCGGACAAGCCCTGCACCTCCACCGGAATCGAGGGGCCGGCCTCCTGCACCTGCTCGCCGCGCTCGTTGATCAACATGCGCACCTTGCCGCTGTAGATGCCGGCGACAAAATGATCGCCGGGGCGCAGGGTCCCTTCCTGTACCAGGACCGTGGCCACGGGACCTCGTCCCTTGTGCAGCTGTGCCTCGATGACCGTGCCCTTGGCCTTGCGCGACGGATCGGCCCGCAGTTCAAGGATTTCGGCCTGAAGCTGGATCGATTCGAGCAGTTCCTCGATGCCGACGCCCTTTTTGGCGCTGGTCAGGCAGTAGATGGTCTGGCCGCCCCATTCCTCCGGAATGAGGCCGAAATCGCTCAGTTCGCGTTTGACCCGGTCGGGATCGGCGTTGTCCTTATCGATCTTGTTGACCGCGACCACGATCGGCACCTCGGCCGCCTTGGAGTGGGCGATGGCTTCCTTGGTCTGGTCCATGACCCCGTCATCGGCGGCAACCACCAGCACGACGATGTCGGTGACCTTGGCGCCGCGCGAACGCATCTCGGTGAAGGCCGCATGGCCCGGCGTATCGACAAAGGTCAGATCCCCGGAAGGCGCCTGCACATGGTAGGCGCCGATGTGCTGGGTGATGCCGCCCGCCTCGCCCGCGGCCACATCGGTCTTGCGGATGGCATCGAGGATCGAGGTCTTGCCGTGATCGACATGGCCCATGACCGTGACCACCGGCGGCCGGGGCAGGGCTTCGCCGCCCATTTCGGCTTCCTGTTCCTGCAAAGCCTCAACCTCTAGCTCCTCGGTCATGGCCTGTTCGACCTCGTAGCCGAAATCCGCGGCTACCAGGGCCGCGGTATCGACATCCAGGGCCTGGTTGAGGGTGGCCAGCACGCCCAGGCGCATCAGGGCGGCGATGACCTCGCTGGCCTTGACCCCCATGCGTTTGGCCAAGTCGCCCACGCTGATGGTGGCCACTACCTTGATTCGGCGCTTGATCGCCTTGGTTTCGGCGATCAGCGGCTGCTCGGGCAACTCCTTGCGGCCATCCCTTTTCTTCTTCCCTTTACGGGGACGCATGAATTCCACATCGCCGTCCGGGGCGAATTCAACCCGGGCCTTGCCGCCTTTCTTGCCGGCCTTGGCTCCCTTTCTGCCCAGTTCTTCCTCGTCGCCGCCAATGGCCACCACCCGCTTGCCCTTCTTCTTGCCCTTGACGTCGGCCCGTCCGTCTTCTTTGGGAACGGGAATCTCGGTCGGCGCATCCCCGGCAACCGGCCGCGGCGGGCGAACCGGACGTTTGCCGGCAACGGGTTTGGTTCGTTTCTCCGGAACCGGGATCACGACCCGGCCAACTACCTTGGCCAACTGCCGGGGTTTCCTGCTCTCGTCGTCGGCCGGCTTCTCCTGCGCCTGGATGACTTGTGGCGGAACCACTTCGTCCACCGGGGGGGCAAAGGGCGTTGCCTCGACTTTCGCGGGTTCGGACGTCTCGTCCGGTGTTTCCGCCTGGGCGACAGGTTCGGATTGCGGTGCCTGTTCTGACGGCTGCTCGACGTTCATCTCCGCGAACTTGGCTGCCTGCGGCTCTTCCACGGGTGGCTCGACCGGTTCCTCAACAGCCGGCGCCTCTTGGGGCTTCTCCTTGGCCGCTTGTTCCTCCTGCTGCAGGCGGGCCTCGAGCGCCTGGATCTCGGCTTCCAGGGCAAGGGCTTCCGCTTCTTCCTGCCGCTTGGCCGCCTCTTCTTTGTCGGCCTTGGACCGGCGACGGATAACGGTTTTCGTTTTGGCGGCGCCTTGCTCAGCTCGGCTCCTGAGCTCGATGCGCCCTTCCGCTGTTCCGCCCACAGCTTCGCCTTTCAGTTTTTTTCGAATATCCGCAGCCATATCTTCGTCTACACTTGAACTATGACTCGCGATGGGATAGCCCATCGCGATCAACTTATCCGCCAGTTCCTTGCTTTTGAGTCCTGCTTCCTTCGCGAGATCATAAATACGAACCTTGCTCATCAAACGCTCCCTTCCTCAATAACCCGCCACGCAGGGGTTCAGTCCGCTTTCAGGACTTTTTTGCTTTTCGCCAACCGCTCACGGCAGACGTCTTGATCGCAGCAGTATACGCCTTTACCGGGCATGCCGCCCTGCTGATCCTCAACCAGCCTGCCTCCGATCACCACGAACCGCAGGAGGCCGGCGCGAGGCCCTTTTCGGCCGCAGCCGCGGCAGGTTCGTTGCGGAACATGCCCCCGGTTCATCCGCCTTGCTCGATGGACTGGTCTTCTTGAGGCGTTACCGGTTCCTGGTCCGTCAGCTCCTGGACATCAGGGGCCGGTTGAGCCGTTTTTTCCTTCGATGGTTGCATCGCGGCCGCCGCCTTTTGCATGCCTTGGGCCTTGTCCTGATCGATCCGCGCCAGGGCCATCAGTTGTTCGATGTCCATGGCCGCCAGCAGCGGTGCCGAGGTGATGCCGGCGGCAAAGAGCCGATCGGCCAGATTTTCGTCGACGCCGTCCACCGCCAGCAGGCTGCGGTATTCCGTGTTGTCCATGTTGGCGTAGCGCGACTGGCTTTTGACATCAATCTTCCAGCCCAGCAGGCGGGAAGCCAGACGAACATTCTGCCCCTGACGGCCGATGGCCAGGGAGAGCTGATCGTCGGGCACCACCACCAGCAGCGCCTTGCGTTCGTCCTCGACGATCACCATGGATACCTCGGCCGGGGCCAGGGCGTTGCACACATACCGTGCCGGATCCGGACTCCAGGGCACGATGTCAATGCGTTCGCCTTGAAGTTCCTGCACCACGTTCTGCACCCGCGATCCCTTGAGGCCCACGCAGGCGCCCACCGGATCGACGTCCGATTCGATGGAGGAAACCGCGATTTTGGCCCGAAATCCGGGCTCCCGGCTGGCGCCCATGATCTTGACAATGCCCTCGGCGATTTCCGGCACCTCCATTTCAAACAGCTTGATGAGGAATTCGTTGCAGGTCCGGCTGAGAATCAGCTGCGAATCGCGGAACTTCCCCTCACGGGTATCACGGCGGACCTCCTGGAGATAGGCGCGGATTCTGTCGCCCTGTTTATAGGAGCGCTTGGGGATCTGACCTTCCCGGGGCAGGACGGCATCGGTGCGGCCCAGATTGATGATCATGTCGCCCCGCTCGAACCGCTGGACGATGCCGTTGACAATGGTGCCTTCGCGATCGCGGAACATCTCGTAGATAACATCGCGCTCGGCATCGCGCATGCGGTGGATGATCACCTGTTTGGCCGACTGAGCGGCAATGCGGCCAAGATCGGCGATGTTGTCCATCTTTTCGCCAAGGTCATCGTCCAACTCGATCTCCGGATCGAGACGGCGTGCTTCCTCGAGCGAAATTTCAGTCTCCTCGTCGTAGACCTCGTCGACCACCGTGCGGTACTGGAACACTTCGACTTCGCCCAAGTCCTCGTTGAACTGAACCTCGATCTCCCTGCGGGTACCATATTTTTTGCGAACTGCGGAACGAACGGCCTCTTCAATCGCATCGATCAGCAAGGCGCGATCAATCCCTTTGTCCCTGCAGATCTGATCGACAATTCGTTTAAGATTTTCTGCTCCAACCATCGTCTACTCCAAGCTCGGGCACGCTGTGTTGTCTCTGGTCCCGTTGCGTAATGATTCCCGCCCCAAGGCAGTTCGTTTCAAACGCTACAGGGTTAACCGTGCCTTTGATATATTTTCCCAATCTATGCGGACAGTTTCACTGTCCAGCGCCAGGAGGACGGTGTCGCCCTCCATGCCGAGCAGGGTGCCGGTCAGCACCTTCTGCTCTCCCAAGGGTTCCCGCAACTTGACCCGGATCAACCGATCGATGAAGCGGTGGAAATCCTCTTTCTTTCTCAACGGGCGTTCCAGCCCCGGCGAGGACACCTCGAGGTGGTAGGCGTGGTCAATGAGGTCTTCCACCTCGAGATAGGCGCTGATCTCGCGACTCACGTCGGCGCAGTCGTCGATGGTGATGCCCCCTTCCTTGTCGATGAAGAAACGGAGCACCCATCCATGGCCTTCGCGTCGGAACTGCACCTCTACCAATTCCATCCCCATGTCGGCCAGAAGAGGTTCGGCAAACCCCTGGATGGTTGTGAGCAATCGATCCGTGGTGTCGTTCAATGTTGTGGATCCGTTACAGGTGATATTTCAGGGGAAAAGCGCTGCAGCTCCCCTTCGTTGATGTATGCGGTTTCCGGGAAAAGGCAATAAAAAAAGCGGGCAGAGCCCACTTTCACGTATGCCGGTCCATCCGGCAGCCGAGCCTGTCAGGATCAGCCAATCCCTGACGTTCGGCCAACTTCGCTATGGAGCGGGCAACGGGGTTCGAACCCGCGACCCCAAGCTTGGGAAGCTTGTGCTCTGCCAACTGAGCTACACCCGCTCTGCTGATCCTTAGGAAGTTAGTTAAAATAGAGTATCAGGGGCCAATTGTCAAGCAACAACAAAATGATGCTTCACAATTTTATTGATCGTCCAGAGAGGGGGAAACCACGGGGCTGGAAGACAATTTACAAAATATCAATGGGTTGAACGGGTGTTGCCGGGTACTCTGACAAAGCCGGTCCTGGTTTGCTTCGCTGATTTTCTTGATTTTCCACTAAATACGGTTGCGGCCCAAGGCGTTTTCTTTACAGGCCGGGCATGTTGTGTATAATTCCGGCCATGGACATCATCACCACCCATATCGGCGCCGACTTCGACAGCTTGGCGGCCATGGTCGCCGCCAAGAAGCTCTATCCCCGGGCCGAGTTGGTGTTTCCCGGGTCGCAGGAAAAATGTGTGCGCGATTACCTGGCTCAGGAATTCCGCAACATTTACGAGTTCAAAAAAATCAAACATATCGACCTGTCACGGGTCCAGCGCCTGATCGTGGTCGACACCCGGCAGGCGGAACGGATCGGCGGTTTGGCGGAATGCCTGACCAATCCGCACCTGACCGTGCATCTGTATGATCATCATCCGGATGGTCCCGGTGATTTGCGCGGCAGCGTGGAGGAGGTGCGGCGGCTCGGTTCGACCACCACCCTCTTCGTCCGCCTCTTTCAGGAGCGGGGTATTGTCCCCAGCCGTGACGAGGCCACGCTGATGGCCCTGGGCATCTACGAGGATACCGGCAGTTTTCTCCATTCCTCCACCTGTCCCGAGGACCTGAGCGCCGCCGCCTGGCTGCTGAGCCAGGGGGCCAACCTCGATGTGGTCACCCAGTTCGTCTCGCGCGAACTTTCGGCCGAACAGATCGGTCTCATCGGCCGGTTGCAGCAGGAGGCCCATTCCTACGTCATTCGCGGTGTGACCGTGGTGATCAGCACCCTGACCGAGGCCGATTATATCAACGATTTCGCGGTGATCGTCCAGCGGTTGATGGTGATGGAGAACATCGACGTCCTCTTTGCCCTGATCAGCATGGGTGAGCGGACCTACCTCATCGCCCGCAGCCGCATCCCCGAGGTCAATGTCGGCACCGTGGCTCGCGAATTCGGCGGCGGTGGCCATGCCGCGGCCGCCTCGGCCACCATCCGCGATCTGACCCTTGCCGAGGCCGAGGAGCAGTTGGTCGGTCTACTCCACCGCCACATCCGGCCCAAGGCCGTGGCCGGCGAGTTGATGAGCGCCCCGGTTATCGCCGTCACCCCGGATGTCAGCATCGATCAGGCCAACCGGTTGATGACCCGCTACAACGTGACCGTACTGCCAGTGGTACGGACCAACAACGGCCAGGAGAACGGGCCGCAACCCACGGGACTGCTGGGGATGATTTCGCGCATGGTGGCGGAAAAGGCTATTTTCCATCAGTTGGGCAGCCTGCCTGTCGCCGATTACATGACCACCGAGATCGCCACCCTGCCGGAAAGCGGCACCCTGGCGGACATCCAGCGGCTGATCGTGGAAAACCGCCAGCGGCTCATCCCGGTGGTGCGCGGCGAGCAGATTGTCGGGGTGATCACCCGCACCGATTTGCTGGGGCTCTTGGTCAACGATCCCGCCAATCTCTCACCCGAACTGCTCCGCGAGGACGAGCGCCCATCGGTGGAGCGGACCCGCAATCTGGGCAGCATCATGGCCCAGGTTCTGCCCCGGGAGATCACCGTCCTGCTGCGTGAAATCGGCGAGACTGCGGCCGTCCTCGGCTGCAACGCCTATGTGGCCGGCGGTTTTGTTCGCGATCTGCTTCTGCACGTCAGGAACACCGACATCGACATCGTCATCGAGGGCGACGGCATCCGTTTCGCCAAGACCCTGGCCGAGCAGCGTCACGGTGTCGTCCATCCGCATGAAAAATTCGGTACCGCCACGGTGATCTTTCCCGACCAGTCACGCGTTGATGTGGCCACGGCCCGGCTCGAATATTACGAGCATCCGGCGGCCCTGCCCACGGTGGAGCACAGCTCGATCAAGCTCGATCTCTACCGCCGCGACTTCACCATCAATGCCATGGCCATCCACCTCAACCCGGAGCGGTTCGGCACCCTGGTCGATTATTTCAACTGCCAGAACGACCTCAAGGAACGGCGCATCCAGGTGCTGCACAATCTGAGTTTTGTCGAGGACCCCACCCGCATCTTCCGCGCCATCCGTTTCGAGGGGCGGCTCGATTTCACCATCACCCGCCACGCCGAGAAGCTGATCAAGAACACGGTGCAGATGAATCTGTTCGAGAAGGTCGAGGAGCCGCGCTTCTTCCACGAGCTGAAACTGATCCTCTCCGAGGATGACCCGATTCCGGCCTTGCGGCGCATGGCCCAATTCAAGCTCTTTCCCTTTCTCTGGCCGGACCTGCGCCCGAACCTCAAGGTCGACCGCCGTTTTCTCCACACCCTCACCCAGGCCAACCAGGCGATTTCCTGGTTCAAGCTGCTCTACCTGCCCGACCGGGTGGAGACCTGGATGGTCTATCTGCTGGCGATCATGAGCCGGTCGCGCACCAAGGAGCTGATCAGCTTCTGCCATCGGTTCGATCTTCCGCCCAAGCAGCGCAAGAAGCTGATCCAGCAGAAAACCGATGCGGAACGGATCGCCCAGGAGATGCAAAAGCGACCCTTTCTCAAGCCCAGCGAAACCTACTGGCTGCTGGGAGAACTCGACATCGAGGGCTTGCTCTACCTGATGACCATTGCCCGCAAGCGCTACATCCAGCAGGCCGTGTCCCTTTATGTGACCACCCTGCGCAAGGTTGTTCCCCTGGTCGGCGGTGACGAGCTCAAGACCATGGGCTATATCCCCGGCCCCCAGTTCCGCGCCATCCATAACCACCTGATCGAAATGCAGCTTGACGGCGAGATCACCAGCCACGACCAGGCTCTGGCCTTCATCCGCAGCACCCATCCCATTCTGCCCCGTCGTCCTTGACCGGATCTCATTTTCCTCTCGCTTTTCCGCGGTTCGACCTTATGATTTTGCACACAAGAGAGGCTGGAAACCACAGCCAGACCCCAACAACCGTAAAAAACATCCGCCGATGCCCATGAATTTCGATTTCAACAGCTTCATGCAGCAGCTGATCATCCAGGCCCCACCGTTGCTTTTTGCCTTGACCGTGCACGAACTGGCGCATGGCTACGTGGCGTTTCGCCTGGGCGATCCCACGGCCAAGAACGAAGGCCGCCTGACCCTCAACCCGCTCAAACACCTCGATCCGCTCGGGGTGCTCGCCTTCATCATCATGAAGATCGGCTGGGCCAAACCGGTGCCGGTCAATCCCTGGTATTTTCGCAATCCTCGCCAGGACATGCTCAAGGTGGCCCTGGCCGGCCCCGGGGCCAATGTGGTGCTCGCCATTGCCAGTGCTTCCCTGGCGCATCTGTTCGTCCAGTTCCGCTTTCTTCCCTTTGCCGTTCTCCAACCCCTGGTGGCCATGCTCGCGGCCAGCGTGTGGATCAACATCATGCTGGCAGTGTTCAACTGCATCCCCATCCCGCCGCTCGACGGCTCCAAGGTGCTGATGGGGTTGCTGCCGCCGGAGGCGGCCCGCAGCTATGCCAAACTCGAACCCTTTGGTTTCTTTATTCTTCTTGGGTTGTTTTACACCGGGGTGATCGGCTGGCTGATCATGCCGATTATCCGCATGTCCAATGCTCTTCTCTTAGGATAAAAAAAAGCGGGACCGGAACTGTTCCGGACCCGCTTGCACAAAGCGTTGCCTGTTGTCACTCAGAAGGCATAGGTCAAACCGAAGGTCAGCAGGTGGGCCCCGGCTTCGTCGATGGTGCCCTTCACCGTCCCATTGTTCACCGAGCGGCTCTCCTTGTCGTCATAGAGATAGGCGACGCCCAGTTCCATGTCCTTGTTCACCTTGTAGCGAACGCCCGCCGAATAGAGCAGGGCGTCGGAATCAGGCAGCTCAAAACCGAGGGTCGCTTCCGGCACCGGATTTTCGTCAATGGCAAATCCGGCCATGAGGATGAAGTCGTTCTTCAAGTCGTAGGTGACGCTCAAGCGCCAGGCATTGGTATCCGACCAGTGTTTGGCCTTGGCGTCATCAAAGGCTGCCGCGAACACCGGGTTGGCAAAGGGGGCCGGGTAGGTGAAGTCCAGATAGGCGTAATCGGACCAATAGGTCTGATCGTATTCCAGTTCAACCGTCAATTGATCAAAAAAGGTGTAGGACACGGCCACCGCCAGAATTGCCGGCAGGGGGATCTCCACGCCGGTGTCTCCGCTGTATCTGCCTGACAGCACATTGGTGTTCAGGTCGGCGTGTCCTTCGATGCCCAGGTCGACCTCGGATCGGTAGGTGACGCTGATGTTCATGTCCTCCGTGGGCCGGGCGGTCACCGCCAGGTTGTATCCGGCTTCCAGGGCGTCACCATCCATGTCGCGGATGGCGGTGCTGCCGTAATGGTCGATGATACCGTTGCTTTTCACCTTGCCGTCCACATAGATGGCGCGGACGCCGGCGCCAACGGCAAGCCGGTCGCTGAACTTGTAGGAGAGGGTGGGGTTGAATTCAAAAACCTTGAGGCTGAATTCCTCGGCAAAGGTCCGGGGATACGGATCCTGCCATCGTTTGGATAACCCGGCCGGGGCGGTGACGGAAAAGCCGACGCGAAAATTGTTGTAGTCAGGGGAAACGGCAAAGAAGGTGGGCATGAAAAAATTTTCCGCCTCGGAACTGCCATTCAACGATGAACTGCGGCTGTCGGCATAGGCAACCGAGTTCAAATGGATCCAGGTGGCGTCCGCCTCCAGATAGGCCCGATCCTCAAGCCAGGACATGTTGGCGGGATTGTAATAGGCGGCGTCGGCCCCGGGTGTGTAGGCAACATAACTGCCGGCCCGGGCGGTGGAATTCACCGACTGTTCCGGGATGCGATAGCCGGAGGCAAGGGCCGATCCGGTGGCGGTCAGCAGGATCAGTCCCACGGCTGCCGGTAATTTGTTCATGGTTCCCCCTTTGTTAGTGTGTTGTTGGGCGAAAGGTTAGACGTGCATGTTGTCGGCTGAATAGAGATAGCGCTTGATCTTGTGGGTGGCCGTCTTGACAAAGGGTTCCCGTCGTTCGAGCACCCGTGACAGCCGGGAGGAGGTGGACAACTGCTCGTTGAGGGCAGTGCGCATCTCCTCGAGCAGGCCGGCGATATACTGATGGCGCTGGGTGCGGTTTTGGCCGGAGGTCTTGCTGTCGATAAATTCGTAATCCGGATAGACCCATGCCTCGAGCATGCCTCGATTTTCCACCACCAGGGATTCCACCACGAAAGGGTAGGCGTTGACCTTGTGTTCGATCGCCTCGGGATAGACGTTTTCGCCGTTGGACAAGACGATGACCGATTTGGAACGACCCTTGATGAGCAGGTTGCCGGCGTCGTCAAGACGTCCCAGGTCTCCGGTCTTCAGCCAGCCATCCTCGGTGAAGGAGTCCTTGGTGGCTTCCGGATCGTTGAGATAGCCCTGCATGACATTCGGCCCCCGGGCCACGATCTCGCCGATTCCTGTTTCAGGATGGGGATCGTCGATGCGAATCTCCACATTGGGCACGGGCTTGCCAGTGGATCCCAGACAGATGGTGGTGTCGCCATGGGGGCCGCCGGCCAGCAAGGGCGCGGCCTCGGTCAGGCCGTAGCCGACAATGAAAGGAAAGCTGGCATCGCGCAGAAACAATTCCACCTCTGGGTTGAGAGCCGCGCCGCCGATACCCATCACCTCCAGGCGGTTGCCGAAAAAGGCGAGCAACTTGGCGCCGATCTTGCGGTAAATCATCTTGCGGCTCATGCTGAAGCGGCAGAAAAAAGTGAGCATCTTGCTTTTTTCCACGGCCGGGGCCACCCGCTTCTTGAAGATTTTTTCAATGATCAGGGGGACTACCAGCATCACATGGGGTTGTTCCCGTTCGCAGATCTTCTGCAGCACGGCGGGGGTCGGTGTCTTGCCGGCATAGACGATGCGGCATCCCTTCAAGAGCGGCAGGAGGAAGCCGACCGTGAACTCGTAGGTGTGGGAAATGGGCAGCACTGAAAGAAACACCCAGCCGGGAACGATCTGGATGACCCCGCTGGCCGAGTGGGCATTGGCGCAGAGGTTGGCGTGGCTGAGCATCACCGCCTTGGAAAAACCAGACGTCCCGGAGGTATAGAGGATGGAGGCCAGGTCGTCCTTGTTGACCGGGGGAAAGTCGAGCTGTTCGTCGCGGGCCTGTTCGCCGTAGGTGGCGAGGGCCTCGGCGAGGAAGCCACTGAAGGTCTGAAGCGAGATCAGGCCGGTATCGTCACGGTAATCATCCAGGGTGATCACGTGTTTCAGCTGTTTCTTGAGGTCGTAGATCTTCTCGATCTGCCGCTGGGTGAGGAAGATGATATCGCACTGCATTTCCCCCAGGATATGGTGGACATCCGCCTCGGGCAGGTCGGGAAAGATGGGGACGGTGCTGGCGCCGAGACGGACAACGGCCAAATAGACCGTTCCCCAGTTGTGGGAATTCTCTCCCAAAAGAGCCACCCGGCCTCCCGGCTTGACTCCCAGGTCGCGAAGATGGGCGGCGATGGCCAGGATGCGCTCATGAAACGCCTTGTAGGTCAGCGGTTCCTCCAGCGCCATGCCGATGGCCGGCAGGTTGCGGTATTTCCGGCAGCTGATATCCACCAAGTCATTGAGGGTGGTCGCATTTTCCTGAATGACCGGCAGGTTCGACAACACCGTCGCGCTGTCGTTTCCTTGCTGGTCATCCTTGCCGTGATCAGCTGTTTCTGCTTGCATTTGCATTCTTTCCTCCCGGTCCCAGTACCCCTTGATGACGTAACGTTGGGCTGTTTACCATAAGAATCTCCGATTTTCAAAGAAAACGGGCAATTCGCTTGACAGGGCGCAAGGAGAAATATTAAATTTTCAACATTTCTAATTTGCAATCAACCCTTTGCCTTTTTCTTGCCATGCGACGACACTCTCTTCTCCCCTTCGCCTTCCTGCTGTGCACCATTTTCCTGCTTCCGCCGACAGCGGATGTTCTTGGGGCGCAACAGCCCACGGTTGCGAAGGGAAAATCAGGAACAGCGAAAAAAGTGAGTGCTGCCGCGGCGGTGAAGACCGCAAAAAAGCCGGCAACCGCTTCTTTGTCCAAGGCTGCCGCCACCAAGTCCGCACGGCCAACAATCGCCGCGAAGAAGCAGGGGAGCCGCACGGCCGCGCAATCGGCAGCGGCGAAAAAAAGCGTTGCCAAGCAGAAGACGGTTGGCAAGGTCGCCTCGAGCTCCTCTGCCCGCACGGCAGCGGTCACCAAACAGACGAAAACCAAGGTCAAGACGGGCAAGCGAACGGCCCCCGGCTCATCGACCGCCGCGCGTAAACGGACCGTGGCGAAGCAGGCTGTCGTGTCGCGCGCCCAGGAGCGTGCTTCCAGGGTGCCGGTATCGATCAGCCCGGTGGCGGCCGGTGATCTGGCACCGATCGAGAAACAGATCAGCGCCCGAAGCGTCATGGTGATGGACGCGGAAAGCGGGGAAAGTCTTTTTGAAAAAATGGCGGATAATCCACGTCAGCCGGCTTCGACCATCAAGATCGTGACCGCGATGATTGCCTTGAAATCGTTGCGCAACGACGATGTGATCAATGTCAGCCGCAGGGCCGCCGACATGCCGAGTTCGAAAATCTTCCTTGATCCCAACAGAAATTATCAGGCCAATGATCTGATCAACGCCGTGTTGCTGGCCTCGGCCAATGACGCCAGTGTGGCCTTGGCGGAGAAAATAGCCGGCAGCGAGGACAAATTTGCCACGCTCATGACGCTCAGCGCCAAGATGTGGGGGGCGAAAAATACCATCTGCCGCACCGCTTCGGGGTTGACTGCCGATGGTCAGCAGTCGACGGCGCGGGATCTGGCCAATCTTTTCCGCTTTGCCATGCAGCACGATGAATTCTCCCGGAGAATGCGCGAGCGGTCCATCTGCACCTCCTACGGCAAGACCTTGCGCAATCACAACAAGGCCCTCTGGCGGCTTGATGGCGCGGTGGGTGGCAAAACCGGATACACGATCGCTGCCCGCCAGACCTACGTCGGTCAATTTTCCCGCGAAGGGCAAACCATTGTCGTGGCCATCATGGGCAGCGAATCCATGTGGGCGGATTTGGAAAAGCTGGTTGACTATGGATTCCGCCGAAAGAAACAAGAGCAATTGGCGCAGGTCAGCCTGACAAAATCCTGAATTCCCCCACCGTTCGTTGGGGCAAACCCGGCCCAACAAAAAAAGCCTGCATTGCTGCAGGCTTTTTTTGTTGGGCGTCGAGTCACGTGGCGCGCTATTCGGGCGCTATCTGTTTTCTCACCAAATCAAGCAACACATCCCGTTTGAAGGGTTTTTCCAAGGTGGCGATGTCGCCGAGATAACCGGCCATGGTCAGGTAACGTTCCGCCTTGATGGCGCCACCGCCGGAGATGGCCAGGATTTTCAGGGTGGGATAGTCGCGGACAAGTTCCATGATAAACTTAAGCCCGTCTTTCACCGGCATGATCATGTCGGTGATCACCAAGTCAAAGGCCTCTCGCGCGACCAAGGCTAACCCTTCCTCGCCGTTCTCGGCGGTCTGCACCGCATACCCCTCCTGCTCCAGCATTTGGGTGAGCATGGTGCGAATTTGCGCCTCGTCGTCAACCACCAGTATCCGCTTCAAGGAATGTCCACTCTCGATTTAGGGAAGGTTTGTTGTCTTCACCCGCATCCTACAAGGGACCCCCTTGTGATTCAACAGCTTTTTTTTCGCTGTTTTTATTTTTCCCGGCGGCACAGGCGGCCGAAACCGCCGGGAATGGTTCCCGACGACCAAAAGGCCCGGCCCTGTTTGAAATCGACAAACCATTGCCCGCCCGGTTTTCTGGTGGCATCGACAAACACGAACGGCTGTTCACTGGAAAAACACCGGTGCACATACTGGTTATTGGCCAGCTTCTCCGGTTCGAGCAGTGACAGGGCCTCGGCCATGGTCGGTAGCCGCCAATCGCTGTAGCCGGCAAACCTCTCAGCATTGAGGCGGGCCACTTCCCGGCGTATGGACCGGTGGCTCATGATATCCAGACCACCGCGTTGCCACATCAAGCCGGTGGTCAAGTCGGTCACGGTCAAGCCATCGTTGTTGTCGACCAGGATATGGGCAAACCCTCCGCTTGGGTTACGCTCCTGATCGGCAAAACTGTAACGCGCCACCATGGCCGCCACCTCCTCCTCGCTCATTTCCGCCGGTGTGTCCGGAAGATGGATGGTGCTGGGAGCCGTCACCGCTTCCCGCAAAGGAAGTCCGGTTGCACCCATGTCCGCTCCTTGCGGCTCTTCCAGTGGAATGATCTTGGATTCGTCATCGGTGTCGACCACGTTGGCCAGCAACCACGTCTTCAACTGCTCGTTGATCGGATGGGTCCGCTCGAACAGGGCCACCTTGCCTTGCTCCCTGACGCATTGCCGGACCATTTCCGGCGGCGCGAGAATTTCCGCGACCACGCGGGCATGTTTGATGCCGCGTTCCATCAGGCAGAGTTTGGGCTCCTCGTCCCAGGCATCGATAAAAAAGTAGTAGATGCGTTCCTTTTTGCTTCGCACCCGTTCCTTCCCGCCCCAACTCTCAAAGGTGCCAAAGGTGTATTCTGGGGTCATTTCCCAGTCGATGGCCGGAATGCCGGTGATCATTAATTTGCTGAATAGACCCATACGATCCTCCGCTGTGGTTTGAAAAAGGATGAGAAGCAAGTATGATGGATTCGTCTTGAACCCTGATTGCATTATAATGATAATAATTATTCATTCAAGGTGGAAATGCTTTTTACAGTGAAAGCCGGCTCCCCGCTGCCACTCGGGAGCAGCGTCACCCCCCAGGGAATCAATTTTGCCCTCTTTTCCCGCCATGCCGAAGCCGTCACCCTGGTGGTCGCCGACGATCAGCAACGACAGGCATGGGTCGATGTGCCCCTGGATCCCGCCATTCACAAAACCGGCGATATCTGGCATATCTTGCTGTGTGACGCGCCGCTGGACCTGCGCTACGGCTACCGTCTTCAAGGCCCCTACGACCCGCAGGGTTCGGGGCACGCCTTCGACGCCCGACGCATTCTCCTTGATCCCTATGCCAAGGAGATCCATTCGCCGGATTGGGGCCGACCCCGCACCTGCCTCGGGACCGAACCCTGCTGTCTGCTCGATTCGCGGCCCTACGATTGGGAGGGCGACCGACCGCTCAACATCCCGTTGCGCGATTCCATCATCTATGAGCTCCATGTGCGCGGCTTCACCCGCCATCCCTCGGCCAAGGTGGGCCATCCGGGCACGTTCAAAGGGGTCAGCGAAAAGATCAGCTACCTCAAACGGCTAGGCGTCACGGCGGTGGAACTGATGCCGGTCACCGAGTTCAACGAGAATGAAACCACCTTCACCAACCCCTGGACCGGCGAGCGGCTGAAAAATTTTTGGGGTTACAGCCCGCTCTCCTTTTTTGCCCCCAAATGCGGCTACAGCAGTGACCTGGAGGCGCCGCTGAGCGAATTCCGCGACATGGTCAAGGCCTTGCACCGAGCGGGCATCGAGGTCATTCTCGACATCGTCTACAACCACACCGCCGAGGGCGGCAGCGACGGCCCGACCACCAGCTTTCGCGGCATCGACAACACTATCTATTATCTGCTCGACCCCTGGACCCGCGCCTATCTCAACTTTTCCGGCTGCGGCAACACCTGCAACTGCAACCATCCCATAGTCCGCAACCTGATCATGGACGCCCTGCGTTGGTGGGTGATCGACATGCATGTCGACGGCTTCCGTTTCGATCTGGCCTCCATTCTCGGCCGGGATCCGACCGGCCAGGTGCTGCCCAACCCGCCCATGGTGGAGATGATCGCCGAGGACCCGGTGCTGGCCCACACCAAGATCATCGCCGAAGCCTGGGACGCGGCCGGTCTTTACCAGGTGGGCAGCTTTTCCCCTCACCACCGGTGGGCCGAATGGAATGGCCGCTTCCGTGACGACGTCCGCGCCTTTATGTGCGGCCATGGCGGCATGGTGCCGGCGCTGGCCACCCGCATCGCCGGCAGCTCGGATCTCTACCAGCGCCATAACCGCCGCCCCTGCAACTCGATCAATTTCATCACCAGCCACGACGGCTTCACCCTGGCCGACTTGGTCAGCTACAACGAAAAGCACAATCTGGTCAACGGCGAGGATAACCGCGACGGCGACAACCACAACCTCAGCTGGAACAGTGGCGTCGAAGGGCCAACCACAAACAGGACAGTCCACGGCCTGCGTTCCCGTCGGCTGCGCACCATGGCGGTCATCCTTCTCCTTTCCCAGGGGGTGCCGATGCTGGTGGCCGGCGACGAGTTCGGCCGCAGCCAGCAGGGCAACAACAACGCCTGGTGCCAGGACAATGCCATTGGCTGGATCGATTGGTCCCTGGCTGAAAAGAATCGACGACAATTGCGGTTTTTCCGCAAGCTGATCCAGTTGCGCAAGGGCCATCACATTTTTCGCCGCGAGGATTTTTTCCAGTTCGGCAACTATGGGCCGGACGACGACGCCTGCTCGCTGGAAATCCTGTGGCAAAGCCTGCATCCAGGGGAACAGGACTGGTCCCATGAATGCCGGACCCTGGCCTTTCTCCTCAACGGCTGCGTACTGGCCCCCGAGGACGATGACTTCTTCGTCATGCTCAACGGTCAGCCTGCTGCTGCGGCCGCCTTTACCGTGCCCGCTCCCACCCGCGGCAGAACCTGGCGGCGGATCGTCGATACCGGTCGCCCCGGGCCGCTGGACATCGTTGACCTGGAGTGTGCGGATACGGTACAGTGCGGCCAAACCGTTTCTGTGGCCAACATGGGCTGCGTGGTCCTGCAGTCGCAACCAGCGAGGTAAGACAATGATTAAACTCCTGATGCTCGGCGATTCCCTGGTGGAGTGGGGGGATTGGGGCAAACATCTGCCCGAGGTCGCCGTGATCAACCGAGGCATTGCCGGTGAAATGACCGAAGAGCTGTCCAGCCGCCTGATGGATGAAATCGAGGCCTGCCCGGAACCGGATGCAGTTCTCGTTCAGTCGGGCACCAACAATCTCTTGATGGGCTACATGGTGTTTCCGGCCATTCTCACCACCATGCTCCAACGGCTGCGACTGTGCTATCCCAACGCGCCCATCATCCTCTGTTCCTTGATGCCCATGCCGATCGTGGCGGCCCACGAGCTCGAGCAGGTCAATCGGGAACTGGCGCAAGCAGCGGCGGCCACGGACAACTGCATCTTCCTCGATGTGGTCGCACCGTTTCGGGAACAATGCTTGCCCATCACCCACCCCGGCTTTCTCAACGACCAGGTTCACCTCAGCACCCGGGGCTATCAGGTCTGGGCCGGAGCCATCAGCCGTTGTCTGGGTGAACTGTTCCCCGATGCATCCCTCGGTTGACAGCGGTCCGCTCAATTCTTATTACAACCTCTTGACGCCAGGATCGGCGCGGCTGGCTCCGCCCCTTGATCCTGGTCGACAGACCGTTCACATCCTGCCTTCTCAATTGGAGATTCGTCCATGTTTGCATTACGTAAAGTCCTGGTTTCCACCGCCCTCTCATTGACCCTGATCGCTCCGGCGGCCGCCCTCGCCGAAGAGAAACCGGCCTCTCCGTCCGCCCCGCCCGCTGCCAGCAGCTCGCTGGACGGAGTCGCGCTGCAGGGCAAGGTGCTGGAAACCATGAACAGCAATGGCTACACCTACCTGCAGGTCGATGCGGCCCAGGGAAAAATATGGGTGGCCATTCCCGAGACCTCCGTCAAAACCGGCCAGACCGTCAACTGCAAGCCGGGCATGACCATGCACAATTTTACCTCCAAGACCCTGAACCGCTCTTTTGAGGCCATCGTCTTCTCGCCCGGTTTGGAGAAGGAGGCCCAGGAAGGAGGACAACCCGCTGCCGATGCCAAGACCGATGCCAAGGGAACGGGTTTTGACGCGGCCCTCCAGGCCGAGGGCCGTGGCGCTCAGGGCGGGCAGGGTGGCGACGCGGGCGCGGGGGATCTGGGGCCCTCGACCGGCAGCGCCGGCGCCGTGGTTCCGTCCGCGCATGTCAACGTCAACAAGGCCACCGGTCCGAATAGTTTTTCGGTGGGCGAGTGTTTCGAGCAAGGCAAGGAACTGCACGGCAAAACCGTGCGTGTTCGTGGTAAGGTGATGAAAATCTCGCGCATGATCATGGGCAAGAATTGGCTGCACATTCAGGACGGCACCGGCAATCCGCTGAAAAACCAGCATGACCTGGTGGTCACCACCATGGAGGACCCCGGCGAGGACAGTGTGGTCACCGTCGAGGGAACCCTGGCCAGCGAGCGTGATTTTGGCGCGGGCTACAAGTACGATGTGATCATCGAGGACGCCAAGGTCGAAAAATAACCGTCCTCATGCGCGGCACCAAGATTCACCCCGCCGAGATCGGTTTTGATTTCGATGGGGTCATCGCCGACACGGTCGAGGCTTTCATCCGCATCGCCTGCGAACAGCATGGGCTGTGCGGCATCCGTCCCGAGGACATTACCCACTTCGCGGTGGAGCACTGTCTGGACATGGATGAAACCATTGCCGAGTCGATTTTTCTGCAGATTCTTCATGATTCGGTGGGATGCGGCTTGCTGCCCATGCCTGGAGCGGTCGGGGTGCTCGGCGAGTTGAGCCGCCACGCACCGGTCACCATCGTCACCGCCCGCTCGGCGGCGGAACCGGTGCACCACTGGCTGCACACCGTTTTTCCCGCCCGGGTCTGGGCGCAGATCCGGGTGGTGGCCATGGGGGATCACGATGACAAGGCCCGCCACATCAAAGCACTGGGGCTGACGGCCTTTGTCGATGATCGGGCGGAAACTTGTGTGCAGCTCAATCGCGTGGGGATTCGCTCGATCGTTTTCGCCCAGCCCTGGAACCGCGACCGCCACAGTCTGCCCTCGGTGCGCAACTGGGACGAGATCCGCGGCTTGTGCCTCTAATCTTCTCCGGAAAATTCGCCATGCAATGCCCCTCCTGCGGCGCACCGCTGCACGTCTACAGAAACCCTGCCCCCACGGTGGACATCATCATTGAAACCGAGGGCGGCATCGTGCTCATCGAGCGGAAAAACCCTCCCCACGGCTGGGCCCTGCCCGGGGGGTTCGTCGATTACGGCGAGTCCTTCGAGGATGCCGCCCGGCGGGAGGCCGCCGAGGAAACCGGGCTGACGGTGACGTTGCAGCGGCAGCTGCACACCTATTCCGATCCGAAACGGGATGCCCGCCAGCACACCGCCTCCACGGTGTTCATCGCCACTGCCAGCGGTCAGCCGGTAGCGGCCGACGATGCCCGGCGGGCCGGGGTGTTTGTTGAAGCCGAATTGCCGGAGCTGGCCTTTGATCATGCGCGCATCCTGCGCGACTATTTCGCCTTTAAGGCCAGCGGCAGGTTGCCGGAGCTGTAGATAGAGGGCGACAGACTTTATTTGTCCCCGGATGGCGCCACCTGCAAGGTGCCCAGGTGCAGCGAGGGCGGAACAGCGGTATCGTCGGCGGGGCTGACTGTCGGTTCTTGGTCGGGCGGAGGAGGATTGGCCGGTTCCGCTGGGGCTGGTTCGTCAGTCGCAGGTACCTGCTCGCTGCCCTCCGGAAGGGGGGGAGAAGAGTCCTGTGGAGGCGTCGGAGCATCGACAGGCTCGGCCAGCGGCTGAATCCGAATCTGCTGCGCCGTGGGTGGAGGTGCGGGCGGAGAACTGTTCTGGTCTGTCCACGCTCTCCACAGCAAGGCCAAGAGGATCAACAGAATCACCGCGGCAACCGGCAGAACAATGCGTGAAGACGGCCAGCGCCGTTGTGAAGCTGCCGGTTGCTCGAGAGGAACCGGTTCGGGTTCATTGATGGGCCCAGGCGCTTCCGTTGTCGTGTCCTCCTCAACGGCGGGACCGGCGGTTGGGGGCGGGGGGTTCGACACCGTGCCCTTGGCGCCGATCTTGGCGGCCAGCGCTTCAGTTTCCGCCAGTGCCCTTTTTTCCTCAGCCACGCCTGGCACATCAATGGCGATCGTTTCCATTTCGTTGTACAGGGCCACGGCGCGATCATGCCGGCCTTCGTCCAGGAAGCTTCTCGCCTGTTGCCGAAGGTGACCCACCTGGGTCAGCATGCCGTTGAGCTCCCGTTCCAGGGCGGTTTTTTCCTCCGGCCCCATTTCGTCCACCAGTTGCCTGCACAGGAAACGGGCTTCGAAGATGCGTTTTTCCTTGATTCGGGAGCGGATCAGGGCGACCGGGTCGTCCACCGGCAGCAAGGGTTCGGATGTGTTGTGCACAGCCATTTTTCTCCCCCCGTCAGAACAGGGCCTTGAGGACCGCATAGGTGACGAGCCCCGCGCCCACGGAGCCGTACAACAGCAGTCAGGGAATACAGTCGCCGCCTGAACGGCGCACAAGCACCGCCAAGGTGACCAATCCGGCCGCGAGGGCCACGCCGATCAGCAGCAGTTCCTTCATGCCTCCTCCCTGCGGGGGCAGAGGCTACCCCCGAATCTTGGCGTCCTTGCGCTTGCGCAGGCGAATGGCCTTGGGGGTGATTTCCACCAGTTCGTCATCATTGATGTACGATATGCAGTCTTCCAGGCTCATGTCAACCGGCGGGGTGAGGATCACCGCTTCGTCCGAACCCGAGGCGCGCATGTTGGTCAACTTCTTGCCTTTGGCCGGGTTGACGATCAGGTCGGCCGGTCGGCAGTGCTCGCCGATGATCATCCCCGGATAGACATCGACCCCCGGGCCGAGGAACAACCGGCCGCGATCCTGGAGATTGAACAGGGCATAGGCCACGGTGGTGCAGGGTTCCTTGACGATCATCACCCCGTTGATCCGGTTTTGGATCTCGCCGGCATGGGGCCCCCATTCGGCAAAGATGTAGTTCATCACCCCCATGCCGCGGGTATCGGTCATGAACACCGAGCGGTAGCCAAGCAGTCCCCGGGTGGGCACCTTGAACTTCATCCGGGTCATTTCCTTGTCCACCTGCATGTCGAGCAGCACGCCCTTGAGCTTGCCCAATTTTTCGATGACCACGCCCTGGAACTGCTCGTCTACGTCGACCGACAGCTCTTCATAGGGTTCCATCAACTGACCGTCGATTTCGCGCATGATCACCTGCGGCCGGGTTACCTGGAATTCATACTCCTCCCGTCGCATCTTTTCAATGAGGATGGACAGATGCAGCTCGCCGCGGCCGGAGACCCGGTAACCGATGCCCTCGGTCAGGGGTTCGACCTGCAGGGCCACATCGGCCAGGGTCTCGCGGGACAGACGCTCCTCCAGGTGGCGGGAGGTGACGTATTTGCCGTCCTGACCGGCAAAAGGGGAGTCGTTGGGGATGAAATTCATCGAGATGGTCGGCGGGTCGATCTCGATCAGCGGCAGGGGACGGGGATCGGCGGGATCGGTGAAGGTGACGCCGACCGTTACATCCTCCATGCCGGCCACGGCGATGATATCGCCCACCGAGGCACTGTCCACCGGCACCTTCTGATCGCCGCAGTAGCCGAAGATCTTGTTGATGCGCACCGGGGCGATCGAGCCGTCGAGGCGGGCCACCGCCAGCGGGGTCCGCAGGGTGAGGCTGCCGTTGACGATCTTGCCGATGCCCAGGCGGCCGAGGTAGGGCGAGTAGTCGATGGTGTTGATCTGCAGCTGCAACGGCGCGTTCGGGCTGCCCGAGGGCGGTGGCACGTGCTTGATGATCATCTCCGATACCGCGCGCATGCCGGTTTCCGGCGTAACCTCGGTATCCGGCTCGGCAATGGCGTAGCCGGCCTTGGCCGAGGCGTAGACCACCGGAAAATCGAGGATGTGATCCGGAGCGTCGAGGCGGTCCAGCAGGCCGAAAACCTGATCCACCGCCCAGTCGCAGCGCGCCGCTGGCTTGTCGATCTTGTTGATCACCACCAGGATGGGCAGGCCGGCGGCCAGGGCCTTCTTGACCACGAAAAAGGTCTGGGGCATGGGACCTTCCTGGGCATCGACCAGCAGGACCGCGCCGTCGGCCATGCGCAGCACCCGTTCCACCTGGCCGCCGAAGTCGGCATGGCCCGGGGTGTCGATGATGTTGATCTGGTAGTCGCCATAGGTGTAGGAACCGTTTTTCGAGGCAATGGTGATGCCCCGCTCGCGTTCCAGATCCATGGAGTCCATCAACCGTTCCGCCACCTGCTGATTGTCGCGGAACATGCCGCTGTGGCGGAACAACTGATCGACAAGGGTTGTTTTTCCATGGTCAACATGGGCGATAATGGCGACGTTACGAATAAACTGCTGATCCATACTGCTCCCGCCCCTGGATGGGGCATGTGTGGTGATGATTAAACAAGACGAGTTGCCGGAAAGCTTGGGACAATAGGCGATAGCGGTAAGCGCCGCGCGAACACCGGCAGGGTGATCGGCACGGATTGGCCGGTCTTCGGGCGAGCTGAGATAAAAAAGAGGTTATATCTACAGGAAGAAGAACAAAAAGACAAGGAGATTGATGGTCGGACCGGTCACCATCCCGAAAAAACCGCTCGGCGGGCCGCTGCCGAGCGCCGCAGGACCGGTATGTTTTCATCGACATAGTCGATCACCCGGGCGCGTTTGCCCACGGCGGGCCGCATGATCCGGCCAACCACCTGCAGCAACCTGCCCTCGAATTTGATCGGGGTGGCCAGGATCAGGGTGGACAGGCCTGGGCAGTCAAACCCCTCGCCGATCAGCTGCAGGGTGGCCACCAGCACCGCCACCTTGCCGGCCTGAACATCGGCCACCAAGTCGGCCCGTGTTTCCGGAGGAGACTGGCCGGTCAGCACCGGCGCAATCACGCCGCCAGCCTGGAGCAGATCGGCCAGGGCCTGGCAGTGCGCCACGCGATCGGAAACCACCAGGATCGTGCCCCGATGGCCGTGGCGGATCAGGGCAAGGATGTCGTCGACAATCAATCGGTTGCGCTGAAGGTTGCCGGCCAAGGCCTTGATCAGTTTTGGATATTCGCCCTGATAGCCGTAGAGGAATCCGGTCGGCCGCTGCTCAAGCTCCGGTCGGACCACCGCGCCGCTGGCGGCCAGCATGCGCCCGTCCACCGCATGCACCCGGTCGCCCATATAGATGTGGATCAACCGGGTCATGCCGTCTTCCCGCCGGAAAGCCGTGGCCGAGAGGCCCAGCATGTAGCGGCAATCAAAGGCCGACACCACATCGGTGAACAGACTGGCAGGAACCCGGTGGCACTCGTCGACCACTAGCTGACCGAACTGCCCGGGCAGGGTGTGCAGATGTTTTTTCGCGGTATTGACAATGGCCACGGTGATGGGGCGGATGTCGAATACCCCGTCTCCGGCCTGGCCGGCCTCGACACCGAGAAACTGTTCTATCCGTTGCCGCCACTGGCGCAGCAGCTCCTTGTTGTGCACCAGAATCAGGGCCGGCTGCCTGCGGCGGGCCATCACCGCCAGGGCCATGACCGTCTTGCCGGAGCCGGTGCCGGCCTCGAGCACGCCGAACGAGTGGTCCAGGATAGTCGCCACCGCCTGCTCCTGGTAGGGACGGAGCGTTCCCCGGAAAGCCAGGTCGATTTCGTCCAGGGTGCGGCGGTGGTCGACGACTTCGGGTGTTTCACCGCTTACCCGGCGGCAGATCCGTACCGCCTGGTTGCCGAAACCGCGCGGAAAGCAGATGCCGTCGTCCTGTTGACGGAAGAAAAAGAGTTTGGGTTTGAGCTGTTTGCCGATCCAGCGGCCAAACTGTTTCGCCGCCTGGTATTTGGGGTTGTCGATGGTCAATTCCGCCTTGAGGGCGGCGAGCAGCGCGGGGGAGGCCCCGGCGAGGCGGCATTCCCGGTCCACGGTAAGTTGCAGCGGCACAAGGGAAGGGCGGGCGTCTGCGGTCATGGACGGGCAGGAGGTGGCGGGAACTCGGACTTTTTCTTGTTGTCCGCCTTGACAGGGGCGTGAAAATAGAGCATTTTGATACGTTTCCTTTCGAATCGAATCCAGGTGGCCGAGGTCCAGCAATGCCACTTTTTCCTTTTCAGCCAATCCGCTCACGCGTCGCCGCTTTCCTTGCACATAGGCACAACCGGCGGCCAAGCCGACAATCTTTCTTGTTTTCCCGCCATGGTCAATAAAAAAACGCTTTCCCTCATCGGCCTGCTGGTCGCGCTGTGCCTTCTGCCCCTGGCAGCCAGGGGCGCGGCCGGCGGACCCCAAACCAAAAATATCGTCATCACCCTGCCCGCGGAAACCGTGCTGACCTCCCTGCAAAAGGTGCTGCCGTTGGACATCCCGTCGCAGAGCCGGCAGCTGCAGGGCGACATCATTCTGGAATCCCTGGACCGCCTGGCGATTCATGACAACATCATCACCGTGCGCGGCGTGCTCTCCGGCAGGAATCTGATGGTGACCACCCGTCTGGCCGGTCAGGATATCCAACTCAGGGTCGGCGAGGTCCATCTGCCCATGACCTGCGACCTGCAGACCCGGTTTGATCCGGGCAAGAAAAAATTGTACGTCACTCCCCGCTTCACCGACACGGCCCAGAACGGCGGCAACCCCGAGGACGGGCTCGCCCCCCTGCTCGGTGCCCTGGGCGGGCGGGAATATATGGTCGATCTCGATGCCTTGGAGATGATCAACCTCCGGGTCGGTTCCAAGTCCATCCCCATTGCCATGGATCCGGTGAAGATCGCGGGAGTGAACAATGCCTTGGTCTTTCACCTGCTTCCCCGGGTCGGCACCCCTCGGTAGCCCCGGCCCTTCCTTCGCACACGAGGTCCGCCATGCCTGACAACTGTCTGTTCTGCAAAATTGTCCGGGGAGAAATCCCGGCCAGCAAACTCTATGAAGACGACGAGGTGCTTGCCTTCCGCGACATCGCTCCCCAGGCGCCGGTTCATTTTCTGGTGATCCCGAAAAAGCACCTCAGCGGCCCGTCGGCGGTGACCGGGGAAGACGAACGCATCGTCGGTAAACTGATGCGGATCGGCAACGAGATCGCCGTCAAGGAAGGGGTGCCGCACTATCGGGTGGTGTTCAACAACGGCTCGCAGGCGGGACAGACTGTGTTTCATCTGCACATGCACATCCTCGGCGGCCGCAACATGGCCTGGCCGCCAGGCTGATGGAAGGGGCGTTCCGCGGTTAGACCGCTAGGGTTTGCCCAGCATTTCTTCCAGCAGGGCCGCCAGGCTCTGCACCGAGTACGGTTTTTTCACCCTGCCGACAAATCCGTACTCGGTATAGCGCCGCATCACCGGGTCCTGGGAATCGGCGCTGGATACCACGATCCTGGCCGTGGGGTCCCGTGCGAGAATCTCCTGCGCCATGTCCATCCCACCCATGCCTTCGGCAACCTGAAGATCGGTCATGACCAGGTCGTAGGGTTGGCCGTTGGCCAGCGACTGGCTGTACAGTTCCAGCCCTTCTTCGCCAGAGGCGGCGAGATCGCAGGCTGCGCCCAGATAATGAAACATGCCGCCGATCACCTCGCGGATGACCTCCTCGTCATCCATCGCCAGGATGCGGCCGCGATGACGGCGGTCATGCGGTCCGCTCCCTCCGTTCTCCCCGGTTCTTGCGGCCAGGGGCTGCTCCTCGGTCATGACCAGGGCAGCAAGGGCAAGATGCAGCTCGTTCAAGACCTCTTTCGCCTCCGCTTCGCTCTCATGTTTGGCATGGGCAAAGAGCGACTGCGCCCGTTGGGCCCATCCGGCAAGCCCGCACTGCAACAGGGTGCCCTTGAGGGTGTGGGCCGCCAATCCCAATTCCTGAAAATCGCCATCGCGCAGGGACCGGTCGCAACTGGCCAGCAGGCTGGTCACGCTTCGACGCGACGTTTGCACCAGCCGTTCCACCTGTTCCAGGGAAAAATTGGCCGTGGCGTGTAGATAGGAGCGGACCAGTTCTACGCTAGCCGGCGCGGTGGGGGCCGCCTGCGCTTCGGGTTCCTCGGCCGGGGCGGGTGGATGATCGCCGTCCGGGACGAGCCATCTGCCCGCATCCACTCCGTTGATGGCCATCAAGGCATCGGCGAGCTGTTCCGGTTGAAAGGGTTTGGTCACATACTCATCCATGCCGGCTGCCAGGCACCTCTCCTGATCACCGCCCATGGCATGGGCGGTCATGGCGATGATGGGCAGGTGGGCGCCGCGCAGTCGCTTGTCCAAGGCCTGGTGCAGAGCGTCCGTCAGTTCCAGGGGCGGTGGCTGTCCCTGTTCGATGGCCCGGATGATGCGGGTGGCGGTGAGTCCATCCATGACCGGCATCTGCACATCCATCAGCACCACGTCAACCGCCTCCGCTTCCGCCAGTGTCCGCAGGCCGGCGAGGCCCTGTTCCGCGGTCAGCACCCGATGATCCCGTTCCAGAACCATTCGCGCCAGGTCACGGTTGATCTCGTTGTCATCCACCACCAGAAGGCGGAGGCCGGTTATGCGCCGCGCCGCCAAACGGTCGTTGGGCAACGCGGTCATCGCCGCCTCTTCTCCCTGTTCCAGGCAGACGGTGAAATGAAAGGTGCTGCCGACTCCGGGTTCGCTCTCCACCCACATGCGGCCGCCCATCATTTCGGTCAGTTGCCTGCTGATCGTCAGGCCCAGGCCGGTGCCGCCGTACTTGCGGACCGAGGAGCCGTCAGCCTGTTCAAAGGTGTTGAAGATCCGCTCCTGCTGTTCCTTGGGGATACCGATGCCGCTGTCGCGGACGCGGCAATGGAGCAGGCAGCCTTGCTGGGGCGGGCCATCGGACACCGGCTCGATGCTGACCGTCACCCCGCCGGTCTCGGTAAACTTGATGGCATTGCCCACGAGATTGAAAAAGATCTGTCGCAGGCGCAGATCGTCGCCGATGATCACCGCCGGCAGGTCAGGGGAGATGCTGTACTCCAGGGTCAGGCCTTTCTCAGCGGCGGGGACCTTCAAGGCCGAGATCATGGTTTCCATGAGCTGCCCGAGGACGAACGGTTTTTTGCTGAGCAGCAGCTGGCCGGCCTCGATCTTGGAGAAATCGAGAATATCGTTGAGGATGCCAAGCAGGCTGTCGGCCGAATCCTTCACGGTCTGCAGTAATTTACGCTGGCCGGGTTCCGGCCGATTGTCCAGGGCCAGCCGGGTCATGCCGATGATGGCGTTCATCGGCGTGCGAATCTCATGGCTCATGTTGGCAAGAAAAAGGCTCTTGGCCTGGTTGGCGGCCTCGGCGGCCTCCTTGGCCGCGAGCAGGTCGCGGGTCCGCTGCTCCACCTGTTCCTCGAGATAGAGGTCGCGCTGCTGGATCTGGGCGATCATGGTATTGAAGCCGGTGGACAGCAGCCCCAATTCGTCCGTGCTGCGGACCGGCGAACGGACGGTGTAATCCTGGTCGCGGGAGATCATGCCCATCACCTGGGAAAGCGTGCTGATGGGTTCGATGATGACTTGCAGCAGCCGCCGGGAAAACAGCATCGCCATGCCGAGCCCCAACAGCAGCATGACGACCATCAAGCCGGCCAACCGCAGGAGATTACGGTTGATTTCCTCCAGGCTGACCATCAGGAAAACCGCACCAATCGCTTCCTGTTCCAGGGTGACCGGCTGCAAGATTTCCGCGTGGCGGCCATGGAACCGGAACGCCCCCAAGGCCAGCCCCGAGGGGATGCCCTCTGGGGGGCTGGGAATGACGGCTTGATCGGCGCGCGCATATTCGGCGTACAGTTCCCCCTTGGCGTTCAATATCCGTCCGGCCACGATGTTGGGCTTGGCGGCCAGGGAGCGGAGGATGATCTGGAGGGCCTCGCGATCCTCGAAGGCGATGCCGGCACTGCTGTTTTCCGCGATGACCATGGCCAAAGTTTGCACCTCATCGGCCAGTTGTTTGCGGACCAGATACCACTGGGTGGCAAAGGATGCCAGCATGACCAGCACCAGGGCGATGGTGCAGGAGAGGAGCACGATCACGTAGAGTTTGTTGCGGATGGCGAGCTGAAAAAATTTGTTTTTCATTCGAGACTACAAAACTTCGAGGGCCAGGGTGAGCAGCGACGAGCTGAATCGCAGTCCGTTCATTCTGGCCTTGGTGTTGTTGATGATAAAGGAGAGTCGTCCCTCCTTGTTCTTGAATTCGATGGTGCCGCCGGCAGCGGCGAATCCTTCCATGTCGCTGACCGTGACAATGGGGTGGCCCGCAGTCAGGCGGAGCACTTTCTGCAGGTCGGCCTGTTCCGATTTGCTGACGAACACAAGTCGGCATTGCCCGATGGCGGCGCTGGAGGCGGTGCGGCGGATTTCAATGTTGTTGTCGTTAATCTGCTTTTCCGCCAGGCCGTCGAGCGATTGGCCAAAGGGATCCGTGCCGAGGACGCAGAGGGTGAAGGGGCCGGGGGTATTCTCTGCGGGCAGGGGCCAAGCGGTGAATTTGGCGAAATTGAGTAAGAAGGCGGCCTTGACCTTGTACTCAAGTTCCTGGGAATCCGCCTTGGAGAGGCTGGTTCCCAGGAAGAGGAACAGCGCCGTCAACAGGGCGGTTATGAAGGGCTTGGCGTGCATGGCGAGTGGGCGCTAGAACCGCCAGGTGACCTTGCCGTACACGCCGCGTTCGATCTCGGTGGCCGGGGTCTGGTATTCGGACAGATAGCGGACCTGGCCGTCGTCCAACAGATTCTGGCCGGCAAGCATCACTTCCAGTTCCCGGAACGGAGTCAAAATCCGGATTGCCGGTAAAGTTGATATCGCCAATGCCGATCGGGGTGGTGCCGAGAGAGGCCGGATATCTGCCCATGAGCACCCGGCCGTGCTGCTCGACGATGGCCGGGGTGCGCACCGCCCGCGCCACGGAGGTCCAGAGGGAATGACGATCCGCGGGTTTCCACAGTATTCGGGCGCTGGGCTGCCATTCGCTACCGGTATAGTCGTTGTGTTCGTACTTGGAACCCAGGGTCAGCCACAGCCTGTCGGCCACGAGGTTGATCTCGTCCTGGAGAAAGGCGCTGTGGAGCTCGTCGCTTCGATCCGGCAGATACACCTGGAAGGTTTCGTCAAAGTCACCGGTGATCGACCGGTAGCCGGCGCCCATGGTCAGGTTTTGGCGCCCGCCGAGCGCTGTCTCGTACTGGAGATCGAGGTCGATGGTGTCGAAGGCCAGATTGAACACCGCGTCGCTGCGTTTGTTGAAATCATAATAGGCCTTGAAGGTCAGCGCCCGATCGTTGCCCAGTTCCTGGCGCCAGCGTCCCAGCAGATTCCCGCCCTTGGCGTCCAGCGCGTCATCCCGGATCGACGGCAGGGGCGAGTCGCCGGTCCAGTGGGGAAAGACCCACTGATCGCCGCCGTTGTCATACAGATCGCCCTGCAGGGTCCATTCCTTGTTGCCCGCCGGTTCGCCGTCCAGGCGAAAGCCGGTTTGCAGGGGCTTCCAGGTGTCGTTGGCGTCTTCGCCGTTTTCCTTGAGGGCGTTGCTCATGCTGCGGTCATAGGTCAGATACAGACGGCCGCTGATGGTGTCGCTGAGCGCGCCGCCGTAACGGGCCGCCGTGGACATGGCCCCGCCGTTGCCGGCACTGGCGCGGACCAGGGTCCCCTTGGTTTCCGTGGCGTTTTTGGTGATGATGTTGATGACCCCATTGACCGCGTTGGCGCCCCACAACGTGCCGCCCGGTCCGCGGATGACCTCGATGCGGTCGATATCCTCGAGCAGCGTGTTCTGCGCGTCCCAAAACACGCCGCTGTAGGCCGGAGAATACACGGAACGGCCGTCCATCAGCACCAGCAGCTTGTTGGAGGTGTACCCGGCGAACCCCCGCGAGGACACCGACCATTTGGAGGCGCTGATCTTGGCCACCTGAATGCCCGGGGCCATGGCCAGGGCATCGGCGATGGTGGTCACGCCGGAGCGGCGGATGTCTTCCTGGGTGATGACGAACACCGCCGCCGCCGCGTCCGACAAACGCTGCTCTTTCTTGGCAACAGAGGTCACGGTGATATTCATCAGCTGGGAGAGATCCAGCTCCAGATACTGGTTGGTCTCGGAAGCGGCCACCGCCGCCTGGAAACAACCGGAGCACACCAGTGCCGCCGCCGTTGCCTTTTTCTTTGAAAAAAACATAATAATCCGCCTGTGGACGGTTTCCCCCCATGCGGGGTAGGGAAAGCGGGGCCAAAGTGAAAACACAGCAATGCCGCAACCCCGCGTGATCCACGGGGGGAGGGCGATCTGTTTGTCGGGTCTGCAACGAGTGTAGCACACCCCGATCCTGGGGGACAACGGAAAGACGGATCGCGGAAGAAAAAATGAGATTCATTCCTCGTTGCCGATCATGCCGACCGGCAACGATCCGGCGCTGCATCGTGATCGCGGTGGCGACTGCCCCGGCAGCCGGTACCAGGAGGGGCGTGCCGTTGGGAAAAACCGATCAGCTCGGCAGCATGCCGTAGAGGTAATTGATGACATCGGTGCGGGTGACGATGCCGATCACCTTTTCGCCTTGAACCACCGGCAGGTGGCCGATGTTCTTCTGCACCATCAGGTCCGCCGCCTCGCTGGCCAGGGCCTCGGGGGCGATGGTGGTCACCTTGCGGTTCATGAAGGCCTTGACCGGGCTGTTCCACTGCTTGGTCAGGCGCAGCTTCTTCAGGTCCCACAACACCACAATGCCTTGCAGGCGGTCATCCTCCTCGACCACCACCCCGCGGATCTTTTCCTCCTCCATGATGCGGCGGATCTCGTGCATCGGCGCATCCGGCGGCACGGTGGTCACCGGGAAGGACATCATGTCCGCCACCAGGGCACCGCCACGTTGCACCTCGTGCAGGGCGGCGATGATTTTTTGCCGGATCACCCCGGCGGTCAGTTGTTTGTCGGTGATAGTGGCCGATCCCGCGCCCGGGTGGCCGCCGCCGCCGAACCGCTGGAGGATGGTGTTGACGTTGATCTCCGGAGCACTGCTGCGGCCGATCACGAAAAATCCGCCGCCCTCGTTGACAAAGATGACGAACACCGCGTCGGCATTGACGATTTTGGCGTACAGCTGCACCACCATGGCCAGTTCGACATGCCGGCTGATGTGGACCACGCCGATGCCCACCCGCTTGCCCTTGATCTCGTGCTGCTCGGCATCGCGCATCAGCCGAAACAGCACCTTTTTCTGCACCTCGCCGTAGGCCATGTTGAGAAAATCGACCGCGATGTTGAGGTCCGCCCCCTGTTCGAGGAGAAAGGCGGCGGCGCGCGCGTCTTCCGGGGTGGTGGAGCTGAAGGTCAGCTGGCCGGTATCCTCGTAGAGGCCGAGAAGAAAGAGGGTGGCCTGCAGGGGGGTAAGGTCGATCTGTTGCGCCTTGATCTCCCGAACCAGCAGGGTGATGGTGGCGCCAATCTTTTCCACGCACTGCCAGTGGGGATTGAGGTCGCCAATGCCCAGATGATGATCCCAGAGCAGCAATTCGACGTCATCGCGGTCGCGGAGCTGGTCCACCCGGTCCAGCCGCCGCCACTGGTTGGTGTCGGCGACGATCAGGCGGGTGACGTCTTCCAGTTTGACCTCGCCGGCGAGAATGAGGTCAAAGGAGGTCTTGTGCAGGGAGAGAAAGCGGTGGACATTGGGGTTGACGTTCTTTGGACACACCGCCACGGTGCCGGGATAGAGCAGGGTGGCGGCGATGATCGAGGCCAGGCCGTCGAAATCGGTGTTGCGATGGGTGGTGGCGATATGCATGAAATTCCGAGTTGCTCAAGCTGAATAAAAATACAGCGGCTCCAGATTGGCTGAGGCCGCTTGCGAAGACAAACAGTCGTGGTTCGATGCACCGGACGTATCGTGTTCCAGCATATAAGACAGGCGGGAACTGTCAACGAAAGAATGGTGCCCTCCATTTGCCCTGTTTTCCCCTTCTTTCGGACACCTTGTACCACTCAGGAATTATTCCTGTTGCACTCGGGGGCGTCCGGTGCTTAACTGCCCCTCACTATTCCTCAACCATTCAAGGGACCATGAACGGGCTTTACGATTGCAACGAATTCAAGGACAATTGCGGTTTCGGCCTGATCGCCCACGTCAAGGGCGAGGCCAGTCACCGATTGGTGCGGACCGGCATCGAGGCGCTGACCCGCATGACCCACCGGGGCGGGATTGCCGCCGACGGCCGCACCGGCGACGGCTGCGGCTTGCTCGTGCAGAAACCCGATGGTTTTCTCCGTCGCGCGGCCCTGGCCTGCGGCGCCGGCGAGTTGACACCGCTCTACGGCATCGGCAGCCTGATGTTCGGCCAGGACGAGGAGCGGGCGGCGACGGCCCGGCGCATCCTGGAGGAGGAGCTGGTGGACCAGGGGTTGCGGGTAGCCGGCTGGCGGCAGGTGCCCACCAATCCTGCCTGCCTGGGCCCCATTGCCCTGGCCTCCCTGCCGCAATTTTTCCAGGTGTTTGTCAACAGCGACAACCAGCGTCGCGAGCAGCTGACCGCAGGGTTGTTCATTGCCCGCCGACGGACGGAAAAGCGGTTGGCCCACGATCCGGATTTCTATGTCGCCAGCCTCAGTGAAGGCACCCTGGTCTACAAGGGGCTGATGATGCCCGCCGACCTGCCCGGCTTCTTCCCCGACCTGGCCGATCCGGAACTGACCAGCGCCATCTGCGTTTTCCACCAGCGCTTCTCCACCAACACCATGCCGCGCTGGCCCCTGGCTCAACCCTTCCGCCTGCTGGCCCACAACGGCGAGATCAACACCATCACCGGCAACCGCAACTGGGCCGAGGCCCGCACAGGCAAGTTTCAAACCCCGCTGCTGCCGGACATCGAGGCCATCGCTCCCCTGGTCAACCGCACCGGCTCGGACTCCTCCAGCTTGGATAACATGCTTGAGGTGCTGGTGGCCGGCGGCATGGACCTGCACCGGGCGATCCGCATGCTCATTCCGCCCGCCTGGCAGAACGTCGAGCATCTCGACGCCGACCTGCGCGCCTTTTACGAGTTCAACTCCATGCACACCGAGGCATGGGACGGCCCGGCCGGCTTGGTGCTCACCGATGGCCGCCATGCGGTCTGCGCCCTGGACCGCAACGGCCTACGGCCCTCGCGCTGGGTGCTGACCCGCGACCACCTGCTGACCGTGGCCTCGGAGGTGGGCGTCTCCAACGACGATGCCGGCGAGGTGGTGGCCAAGGGCCGGCTTGGCCCGGGCCAGATCCTCTCGGTCGATACCGCCACCGGGACCCTGCGCCACACCAGCGAGGTGGACGAGCTGCTCAAAACGCGCCATCCCTACAAGCAGTGGCTCAAGGACAACACCCTGCGCCTCGAGGGTACCCTGGAGCAGGATCGGCCTATCCATGAACTGGAGGGGGAGCGGCTGACGATGGCGATGAAGATGTACCAGGTCAGCTTCGAGGAGCGCGACCAGTTGTTGCGCCCCCTGGCCGAAACCGGCCAGGAGGCCACCGGCTCCATGGGCGACGACACCCCCATGGCCGTGCTCTCCCGCCAGCAGCGGCCGCTGTACGACTTTTTCCGTCAGCAGTTCGCCCAGGTGACCAACCCGCCCATCGACCCGCTGCGCGAAGCAGTGGTGATGTCGTTGGAGACCACCATCGGCCCGGAGCAGCAGTCGATTTTCGAGGAGTCCGAGCAGCACGCCAGCCGGGTGATCCTGACCTCGCCGGTGTTGTCCACCGAAAAGTACCGGGCCCTGCTCCATCTCGACCGCTGGGGCTACCGGTTGTGCCGGCTGCCGCTCGGCTACGATCTGGAAAAGCAGAATCTGCGCGCGGCCATCGAGGCCCTGTGCAGCCAAGCCGCAGAAGCGGTGCGCAGCGGCTGCGTGTTGCTGCTGCTCACTGATCAGGACTGCGCCCCGCCGCTGTTGCCCATCCATGCCCTGCTGGCCATTGGCGCGGTTCACCATCACCTGTGCGTGCAGGGCCTGCGCTGCAACGCCAACCTCATCGTTTCCACGGCCACGGCCCGCGATGCCCACCAGATCGCCTGCCTGATCGGGTTCGGGGCTACCGCGGTCTACCCGTACCTCGGCTATGCGGTGCTCGCCGATCTCTGCCGCTGCGGTGAAGTCGATCTGCAGCCAAACCAGGCCCTGAAGAACTATCGCAAGGGCATCAAAAAGGGGCTCTTGAAGATCCTCTCCAAGATGGGCATTGCCACCGTGGCCTCCTACCGGGGCGCCCAGCTGTTTGAAATTATCGGTCTGGATGCGGAGGTGGTGGAACGCTGTTTCCCCGGCACCCCCAGCCGCATCGGCGGCGCTGGATTTGCCGACCTTGAGGCGGATCAGCAGGCCCTGGCCCGGGAGGCCACCAGCCGGCAACGGCCCATCCGGCCGGGCGGACTGCTCAAGTACATGCACGGCCAGGAGTACCATGCCTTCAACCCGGATGTGGTCCTGGGGTTGCAATCGGCGGTCACCAGCGGCGACTATGGCCAATGGCGCCGCTGCGCCGAGCTGATCAACCACCGCCCACCCGCCACCCTGCGCGATCTGCTCGCCCTGCGCCGCGATGTGCAGCCGATCCCCATCGACCAGGTCGAACCGGTCGAGGCCATTGTCCGCCGCTTCGACACCGCCGCCATGTCGCTCGGGGCGCTGTCGCCCGAGGCCCACGAGGCCCTGGCCGAGGCGATGAACGCGCTTGGCGGCCGCTCCAACAGCGGCGAGGGCGGCGAGGACCCGGCCCGCTACGGCACCAGCAAGGTCTCGAAGATCAAGCAGATCGCCTCGGGCCGTTTTGGGGTCACGCCCCACTACCTGGTCAACGCCGAGGTGCTGCAGATCAAAATCGCCCAGGGGGCCAAGCCCGGCGAGGGCGGCCAGCTGCCGGGGAGCAAGGTCAACGACCTGATAGCCCGGTTGCGCTACGCGGTCCCAGGCGTCACCCTGATCTCGCCGCCGCCGCACCACGACATCTACTCCATCGAGGACCTGGCCCAACTGATCTTCGACCTCAAGCAGGTCAATCCGGAGGCCCTGGTGTCGGTGAAGTTGGTCTCCCGGCCCGGTATCGGCACCATTGCCGCCGGGGTGGCCAAGGCCTACGCCGACCTGATCACGGTTTCCGGCTACGACGGCGGCACCGCCGCCAGCCCCATCTCTTCCATCCGCCATGCCGGTTCGCCCTGGGAGCTGGGGTTGGCCGAGGTGCACCAGACCCTGCAGGCCAATGACCTGCGCGACAAGATCCGGGTCCAGACCGACGGCGGCCTCAAGACCGGACTCGATGTGATCAAGGCGGCCCTGCTCGGTGCCGAGAGCTTCGGCTTTGGCACCGCGCCCATGGTGGCGCTGGGTTGCAAGTACCTGCGTATCTGTCATCTCAATAACTGCGCCACCGGCGTGGCCACCCAGCGCGACGACCTGCGGCGCGACCATTACCGGGGCACGGTGGACAAGGTGGTCAACTATTTCCGCTTTCTCGCGGAGGAAACCCGGGAGTGGCTGGCCCTGCTCGGTGTGCGCCGCCTGGAGGATCTGGTCGGCCGGGTGGACCTGCTCGAACCCGTGGCCGGCCTTACCCCACGGCAGCGACAGCTCGATCTTACGCCGCTGATCCACACCGATGCGTTGCTGGCGTCCAAGCCCCGCCACTGCGCCGTGCGCCGCAACCAGCCCTTTGACAAGGGGGTGCTGGCTGAGCAGATGGTGGCCGACATCCTGCCGGCCATCGAGGCGCGTAGCGGCGGCACCTTTGCCTACCCCCTGGCCAACAGCGACCGTTCCATCGGCGCCCGCTTGAGTGGCGAGATCGCCAAACGCTGGGGCAACCAAGGGATGAACGAGGCGCCGGTCAAGCTCAAACTGACCGGTATCGCCGGCCAGAGCTTCGGCGCCTGGAATGTCGGCGGGCTGGAGCTCTCCCTGAGCGGCGACGCCAACGACTACGTGGGCAAGGGCATGGCCGGCGGCAAGATCGTGCTCCGGCCGCCGCACCGCTCGACCTTCAACAGCGAAGTCACCAGCATCATGGGCAACACCTGCCTCTACGGTGCCACTGGCGGCCGGCTGTTTGCCGCAGGTCGGGCCGGCGAGCGGTTCGCGGTGCGCAACTCCGGCGCCCATGCGGTGGTCGAGGGTGTGGGCGATCACGGCTGCGAATACATGACCGGCGGCCTGGTCACGGTACTCGGCCCCACCGGCAGCAACTTCGGCGCCGGCATGACCGGCGGCTTTGCCTATGTGCTCGATCTCGACAACAGCTTTGTCGACCGGTACAACCATGAACTGGTGGAGATTCAGCGGGTCCACTCCGGCTACATGGAGGAGTACCGCAACCATCTCCACCGGGTGATCGAGGAATTCTGCCGCGAGACCAACAGCGACTGGGGCTGGCGGCTGTTGGACGACTTCCCCGACTTCATCGGCCGGTTCTGGCTGGTCAAGCCCAAGGCCGCCGATCTCTCCAGCCTGCTCGACCGGCTGCGTCAGCGCGGCGAATAATTTTTTTTACTCCACGGCCATCCCATGAGCACACGACTCGACAACGTCTTCCAGTTCCTCGAAGTTGAACGGAAACTGCCACCCAAGGTCAGCATCGTCACGCGCAAAACCGCCTTTCGCGAAATCTACGAGCCGGTAGCCGAACCCCATCTCCAGCACCAGGCGTACCGCTGCCTCGCCTGCGGCAACCCCTACTGCGAGTGGAAGTGCCCCGTGCACAACTACATCCCCAATTGGCTCAAGTTGATGGCCGAGGGCAACCTCGCGGCGGCGGTGGAACTCTGCCACCAGACCAACTCCCTGCCCGAGATCTGCGGCCGGGTCTGTCCCCAGGACCGGTTGTGCGAGGGGGCCTGTACCCTGAACGACGGTTTCGGCGCGGTGACCATCGGCAATATCGAGAAGTACATCACCGACCAGGCCCTGGCCCGGGGCTGGCAGCCGGACCTGAGCGGTGTGGAGTGGAGCGGCAAGCGGGTGGCGGTGATCGGGGCCGGGCCGGCGGGGCTGGGGTGCGCCGACGTGCTGGTACGCAATGGGGTCCGGCCGGTGGTTTTTGACCGCTATCCGGAGATTGGCGGCCTGCTCACCTTCGGCATTCCCGAGTTCAAGCTGGAAAAATCGGTGCTGGCCCGGCGGCGGCAGTTATTCACCGCCATGGGCATGGAATTCCGCCTGGGGACGGAGATCGGCAAAGATATTGCCATTGAGCAACTGCTCGACGAGTTCGACGCCGTCTTTCTCGGCATGGGCACCTACCAGTTCATGAAGGGCGGCTTTCCCGGCGAGGATTTGCCCGGTGTCCACGATGCCCTGCCCTTTCTCATTGGTAACGTCAGTCACCATCGCGGCTATGAGGGGCTGGCGCCCTTTGTCGATACGGCGGGCTTGCGGGTGGTGGTCCTGGGCGGCGGCGACACGGCCATGGACTGCTGCCGCACCGCCATCCGCCAAGGCGCGGCCAGCGTCACCTGCGCCTACCGCCGCGACGAGGCCAACATGCCCGGCTCCAAACGCGAGGTTGTCAACGCCCGCGAGGAGGGGGTGCAGTTCCTCTTCAACCAGCAGCCGGTGGGCATTCTCGGCGAGCATCGGGTCGAGGGGGTGGAACTGGTGACCACCGAGCTGGGGGAACCGGACGCCAGCGGTCGCCGACGGCCGGTGGTCGTGGCCAGCAGTCAGGTGACGGTGACCGCGGATATTGTCCTCATCGCCTTTGGCTTTCGCCCCAGCCCGCCCGCCTGGTTGCGGGATCTCGGGGTGGCGGTGGACGAACGCGGACGGGTGAAGGCCAGGGAAACGGGGGACTATCCCCTGCAGACCGCCCATCCCAAGATCTTTGCCGGCGGCGACATGGTGCGCGGTTCCGACCTGGTGGTCACCGCCATCTGGCAGGGCCGCCTGGCGGCCAAGGGCATCCTTGCCTGGCTTGGCCTTGCCTGAACCGGACGGTCCCTACAGCTCCACCTGTGTCCCCAACTCCACCACCCGATCCGGCGGCAGCTTGAAGAACGAGGTGGCGTTCCAGGCGTTGCGCGACATGAAGATGAACAGCTTTTTGCGCCATTGGGCCATGGGCGCCGGTCCGGTGGCAAACAGGGTTTCACGTCCCAGGAAGAACGAGGTGGTATAGATATCGATCACTACCCCTTTTCGGCTTACCAGATCGAGAATCTCCGGCATGTTCGGCGACTCCATGAACCCGTATTGGGCCTTGACCCGATAGAATCCCTGCCCCAGCGCCTCCACCTGTACCCGTTCGCTCGCCGCTATCTTGGGTGTCTCCGCCGAAAGAATGGACAGGAGCAGCACCCGTTCGTGCAGGGCCTCGTTGTGCTTGAGATGGTGCAGCAGGGTATGGGGAATGCCCTCGGGGGTGATCGACATGAACACGGCCGTGCCCGCGGTTCGCTGTGGACTGTATTCGGCCAAATCCTTGAGAAAGACATCGGTGGGCAAGCGCATCAGTGCATAGTGCTTGGCCAGCAGGATGCGGCCGTCGCGCCAGGTGATCATCGATACCAAGACCAGGGAGGCGATGCAGACGGTGATCCAGCCGCCATCCTTGATCTTGAGGATATTGGCCCCCAGGAACGAGGAATCGAAAAGGAGAAACAGCCCGACCAGGGCGACGCTCCGCCACAGTGTCCAGTGCCAACGGAAGCGAAGGATGTGGAAATACATGATCGAGGTAATGGTCATGGTGGCGGTGACCGCGAACCCGTAGGCGGCGGCCAGCCGGGACGATTCCTTGAATGTCAGCACCAGGGTCAGGCAGGCGAGCATCACCAACCAGTTCACGGTGGGAATGTAGATCTGTCCCCTGGCTTGCTCCGAGGTATGGATGATGCGCATGCGTGGGGTGAACCCCAGTTGCATCGCCTGCTGGGTGAGTGAATAGACGCCCGAGATCATGGCTTGGGAGGCGATGACCGCCGCCACCGTGGCCAGGCCGACCAGGGGATAGAGCACCGCTTTCGGCGCCAGGGCGTAAAAGGGATTGACCTCGGCGATAGCGGGATCGTGGAGCAGCAACGCCCCTTGGCCGTAATAGTTGAGCACCAGGCCGGGCAGGACGATGCCGCACCAGGTGATCCGGATGGGTAGGCGGCCGAAATGGCCCATGTCGGCGTAGAGGGCTTCGCCGCCGGTGATGCACAGCACCACCGAGGCCAGGGAGATGAATCCGTGCATCCGGTGTATGGCAAAATACTCATAGGCATAGACCGGGTTGAGGGCCAAGAGCACATCGGGCTGGCGGAAGATGGCGATCAGGCCGAGTGCGCCGAGGCTGCCGAACCAGAGGATCATGATGGGGCCGAAGACCTTGCCGATCACCGCCGTGCCGTACCGTTGGGCGCAGAACAGGGCCAACAGGATGAGGCAGGTGAGCGGCACCACGTAGGGGGCGGCGGCGTCGGTGGCCATGGTGAGCCCCTCCATGGCCGAGAGCACGGAGATGGCCGGGGTGATGACGCCGTCACCGTACAGCAGCGAGGCGCCGGCCGCGGCGAGCACCGCCAGGACCGCCCACCAGCGTTTGCGTTGCCCCAGCGGCGTGCGCAAGGCGGCCAGCAGGGAAAAGGTGCCGCCCTCGCCCTTGTTGTCGGCCCGAAGCACGAAAATGACGTACTTGAGGCTGATCACGACCATCAGCGACCAGAACACCAGCGACAGGATGCCGAGAATGTTGGCGGTGGTGGGTTCCACGCCGTGGCTGCCGGAAAAGCATTCCTTGATGGTGTACAGGGGACTGGTGCCGATGTCCCCGTAGATGACGCCAAGGGCGGCCAGAGCCAGGGAGGCGAGCGGCGCCTGCTGGGGATGGTGATTGTTGTCGGTCTGGGAGACGGTTGTCGAGTGCGCAGTACGGGGCATGGGATGACGGACCTCCTGGTTCCTGTTGTGCAAGCCCCTGGACGCTGACCGGAGGCTCTCATTGCGCTTGCGAGGTGAGCTGACGGACTCAGGCTGAGAGATGCCTTACGCGCAGTGCGCGATTCGCCCCAACAAATTGGTTCCCCCGCTTCCGTTTGCCGCGGAATTCAGCAATGTCTGGCAAATTTTTTTGACAGCAACACGGTCCCCGCACTGTTGCCCGCATCATGCCGCGAGCGATACCTGCTAAGCCGGCCGCGCATTTTTGCCTCCGTCAAAACGGAGGCCGTCTGTCCAGCGCAGGTATCTCCTTGTCCCCGCTGGTCATCTCCAACAGAACAATATCCACCCGGCGGTTCATCGCCCGTCCTGCTTCCGTGTCGTTGGTGGTGACGGGGCGGTATTCGCCGTAGCCGGTCACCGACAGTTTCTCAGGGGCGAACCCCTGTCGCTCGATGAAATAGCGGGCCAGACTGGTGGCCCGGGCCGAGGACAGCTCCCAGTTGGACGGAAAGGCCGGAGAGCGGATCGGTTGGTTGTCGGTGTGTCCCTCGAAGCTGAGCGGATTGGCAAACGGTTGCAGAATCCGGGCGATTTCCGCCAGGAGCGCAAAAGCGGCGGGCTTGATCCCGGCGCTGCCCGAATCGAAAAAGCCTGCCTCCCGGAGACTGATGACCAGCCCGCGGGTGGTCACCTCCACGCTGGCCAGATCGCTGGCCTGGTGGTCACCGAGATACTTTTCGAGGGTTACCAGCAGGTGCTTGAATTCGCGATGGGTGGCCCGGACTTTGCCACTGTTGCCAGCTTGTCCCGACGATCCGGCGGGTGGAGGAGGCTGCGGCTGCACGCTTGGGATGGGGGCCATGTCCGTGGTGGGCAGGACGGCCGGTTTGCCGGCTTGGATACCGGTGCTGATGCCGAAGGCGTTGCGATAGGAATCGGCCACCTCCTCGACTTTCTTCTTGTCGACCTGCGACATGGCGTACAAGGTGACGAACACCGCGAACAGCAGGGTGATGAAGTCGCCGTAGGACACCAGCCACCGTTCATGATTGGGTGGTTTTTCCGGTGCTTTTTTTCGCGCCATTTACTTTGCCTCCTCTTCGGCGACCGCGCTCGGTTTGTCGTCGCCTTCTCCGCCCAGGTAGGAACGCAACCGTTCCTCAATGAAGCGCGGGTTTTCGCCATTCTGGATGGCCACGACCCCGGCGATGATCATCTCCTTGCGCACCATTTCATCCTTGATGCGCAGCTTGATCTTGGTCGCCGCCGGCAGGCAGAGGATGTTGGCGGTGATCAGGCCGTAAATGGTGGCCACGAAGGCCACGGCGATACCGGCGCCGAGCTTGGACGTGTCGGAGAGGTTGCTCATGACGTGAATCAGGCCGAGTACCGCGCCGATGATGCCGATGGTTGGGGCATACCCGCCGGCGGCCTCGAAAAATTCGGCGCTCATCTTGGCCTGCTCTTCGGTTGCGCTCATATCGATCTCCAGCAGCTCCCTGATCTCCTTGGGATCGATCCCGTCGACCGACAGGGAAATGGCCTTTTTCATGAACCGATCCTTGTGGCTCTTGGCATCCTGCTCCAGGGCGATGATGCCGTTTTTCCGGGCCTTGGCGGCGAACGCGCAGATGTCGGCGATGATGTCGTCGTTCTTGGGCGAACCAGCGAGGAGTTTTTTGACATCCTTGAAGGCTCTGAGCACCGTGGGCAGGGGAAAACTGACAAAGGCGGCGCCAAAGGTGCCGCCGAGTACGATCAGGGCTGCGGTCGGCTGCACCAGGGCATTGAGATGCAGGCCTTCCAGGGCGGCGCCGCCGACGACGGCACCCAGGCCCAGAACAAGGCCAATGAGGGTTGCGATATCCATAGAATTGCTTGAGCCGAGGGGAAACGGATGGTCACCTGTTTTTCGCAGGAGAGCCAGAGGAGCATATTGTATGGGGATGGCGAAAGATTAGAAAGGAAAAAAGCGGGGGACAGTGAATTTTGCCGTAAAAAATAAATAAGCAATAATTTCAAAATATTGATTGCTAAAAATAGGGAAAGAAGGAGAAAGAGTTCGTGCTTTTAACGTTGGATTGCGTTGTCTGTGCATCGCCGCCGGCCAGCCGGACAATCCGGAGGCGAAAGGCGATGATGCGGTCAATGATTTCGTCCGGCTGTTCACGCACCAGAATCCGATCGCCGTTGATCAGCTCGATGGTGGTATCGGGCTTTTCTTCGATGCTCTTGATCAGATCCTGATTGAGATAGAGTTCACTCCCATTGAGACGGGTGAGCTTGATCATGGCGGCAGCACCAAGGGGAAGGGTTGCGGAGGCATTGCCTGGACAGCCCAGGGAGAAGGCGGGCGCCCGCGAGGTGCGTGGGCGCCCGCCACGTTCGGTGGTCTACACGACCTCGAACTTGATCAGGGTTTCGTCGGCCTCCACCGCCTGACCCTTGGCGACCAGGACCTCGGCAATGATGCCGTCCACCGGCGAGGCCACGCCGCTTTCCATTTTCATCGACTCGAGAATGACCAGGTTCTGGCCGCGGAAGACACGCTCGCCTTTCTGGGCCAGCACATCCACCACCAGACCCGGCATCGGGCAGAGCAGGACGTTGTTGAGCGACTTGTCGGCCTTCTCGGGCATGTAGGTCATCATGGCCCATTCCTTGGGGGTATAGACCTCGAACAGACGAGAGAGCCCGTTGAAGGAGACAAACATGAACGATTCGTCGAACTGGATCCGGAACCGGTACACCTGACCGTTGATCACCAGTTTGAGGCGGCGGCGGAAAAACTCGAAATACGGAATTTCCACCTGGTAAAGGTTGCCGTCCACCCGCATGGTGCAGGTTTCGCCGCTGATCGGCGGATTTTCCAGGGCGACGTTGAAATGATCGTCCTCGCAGCGCACCATGTACTGGGGAAAACGGCCCATCTTCCGTTTGCCGCCGATGCTGGAAACCATGTGGCTCATGGATTCGCGCACCGCGACCTCGCGGGTGTGATAGATCAGGGTCGCGACCAGGGCGGCCAGCCGCAGGTAGTGGACAGCCGGCGAACGTTTGGATTTGCCGCCGTCGAAGTGCTGTTCGATGAAACCGGTGTGCAGGTTGCCTTCGGCAAATTCGGGCAGACAGAGCACGCTGGTGACAAAATCGATATTGGTCGACACGCCCTCGATGTGATAGCCGTTGAGGGCCTCGATCAGGCTGCGGCGAGCATCTTCGCGGGTCTTGCCGTGGCAGATGAGCTTGGCGAGCATCGAATCGTAGTAGACGTCGACCTTGCCGCCGATGTTGACCCCGGAATCCACCCGGATGCCGGTTCCGCGCGGGGCTGCGTAGCGGGTGATCATGCCGGTGGAGGGGATGAAGCCCCGGCTCGGATCTTCGGCGCAGATCCGCGCTTCGATGGCCCAGCCGTTGAACCGCACCCCTTTCTGATCAAAGGGCAGGGGCTCGCCGCTGGCGATGCGCAGCTGCCATTCCACCAGATCAAGGCCGGTGACCATCTCGGTGACCGGATGCTCCACCTGCAGGCGGGTGTTCATCTCCAGGAAATAGAACTGCTGATGGGCATCAAGGACAAACTCCACGGTGCCGGCATTGACATAGTTGGCCTGGCGGGCGAGATCGCAGGCCGCCTTGCCCATCCGCTCGCGCAGGTCCGGTGACACGGCCGGTGACGGCGATTCCTCGATCACCTTCTGGTAGCGCCGTTGGATCGAACATTCGCGCTCGCCCAGATGGATGACGTTGCCGAAACTGTCGGCGAGAACCTGGATTTCGATATGGCGCGGCTGCTCGATGTAGCGCTCGACAAACACCCGGGTGTCGTTGAAGGCCTTCTGGGTTTCCTTGCGGCTGGCCTCCAGGGCCTCCTTCATATCCTCGGGCGCACGCACGATGCGCATCCCCTTGCCGCCGCCGCCGGCCGCCGGTTTGAGCAGAATCGGATAGCCGATCTCGGCCGCGATGGCAATGGCTTCCTTCTCGTCCTTGATCGCCTCGATATGGCCGGGAATGACCGGTACACCGGCATTCTTGGCCAATTCCTTGGAGGTGATCTTGTCGCCCATGACATCGATGGCCTCCACCGACGGGCCAATGAGCACCAGCCCGGCGTCCTTGATGGCCTGGGCGAAATCGGCCTTTTCCGAGAGAAAGCCATAGCCGGGATGGATGGCCTGGGCGCCGGTCTTCTTGGCCGCGGCAATGATCTTGTCGATATCGAGATAGGACTTTTGCGACGGCGACTCGCCGATATGCACCGCCTCGTCGGCCAGGTGCCGGTGCAGACTGCGGCTGTCGGCGTCGGAGTAGACGGCCACGGTGCTGATGCCCAGACGGTTGCAGGTACGGATGATGCGAATGGCGATTTCGCCACGGTTGGCGATTAGAATTTTCTCGAACATGGCGTACCTCACAGGGGAATATTTCCGTGTTTGCGATCCGGGCCCTTGGTCTTCTTGCTGTCGAGCATCTGCAAGGTCCGGATCAGGTGCGTGCGGGTATCCCGGGGGAAGATAACGTCGTCGATGTACCCGCGCTGAGCGGCCAGGAAGGGGTTGGCAAAGGTACGGCGGTATTCTTCCATCTTTTCGTTGAGCACGGCTTCCGGGTCGGTGGACGAGTAGATCTCCTTGCGGTGGATGACCTCGGCCGCGCCCTTGGGTCCCATGACCGCGATCTCGGCCGTGGGCCAGGCATAGTTGACATCGCAGTGGATGTGCTTGGAATTCATCACCAGGTAGGCGCCGCCGTAGGCCTTGCGGACGATCACCGAAATGCGCGGCACCGTGGCCTCGGTGAAGGCGTAGAGCAGTTTGGCCCCGTGGCGAATGATGCCGCCGTGCTCCTGGTCCGGCCCGGGCATGAAGCCGGGTACATCCACCAGGGCGATCAGCGGGATGTTGAAGCAGTCGCAGAACCGGACAAAACGGCCCGCCTTGAACGAGGCGTCGTTGTCGAGCACGCCGGCGAGCACCGCCGGCTGATTGGCCACCAGGCCCACGGTCTGCCCACCCAGGCGGCCGAAACCGCAGATGATGTTGCGGGCGAATCCGGCATGAACCTCCATGAACTCCGCCCCGTCGAGGATGGAGAGGATGAGCACGTTCATGTCATAGGTCTGGTTGGAGTTGCTCGGAATGAGGAAGTCCAGGGCCGGGTCGGTGCGGTCCGGGGCGTCGCTGAGGTCGAGGATTGGCGCCCGCAGCCGGTTGTTGGAGGGCAGGTAGCTGATCAGCCGTCGAACCTCGCGCAGGGCGAGCACGTCGTTGTGCACCGTGAAGTGGGCCACGCCGCTCTTGCTGGCATGGACGCGGGCCCCACCCAGATCCTCGGAGGTGATGTCCTGATGGGTGACCGTCTTGACCACGCTGGGGCCGGTGACGAACATGTAGGAGGAATCCTCGACCATGAACACGAAATCGGTGATCGACGGGCTGTACACCGCGCCGCCGGCGCAGGGTCCCATGATGCAGGAGATCTGCGGCACCACGCCGCTGGCCCGGACGTTGCGGTGGAAGATTTCGCCGTAGGCGGCCAGGGCGTCCACGCCTTCCTGGATGCGCGCCCCGCCCGAATCGTTGAGGCCGATGATCGGCGCGCCCACCTTGACCGCCAGATCCATGACCTTGCAGATTTTCTGGGCATGCGCCTCGCCCAACGATCCGCCGAGGATGGTGAAATCCTGACTGAAGACGAAGACCTCGCGGCCGTCGATGGACCCGTGGCCGGTGATGACACCGTCGCCAAGGAAACTTTTTTCGCCCCCCAGACTGGAGCCCCGGCCGATCTTGAGCACATCGAATTCCTCGAAAGTGCCGTCGTCGAGCAGCAGGTCAAGCCGTTCCCGAGCCGTCAGTTTGCCTTTGCGGTGCTGCTCCGCCAGTTGCTGTTCTCCGCCGGCGGAAACGGATTCCGCCCGCAGCCGTTCCAGAGTTTCCAAGGTTGCCTGGTATTGCGTATCCATATGATCCCATCACCTGGTGACGGAACCTGTCCGGGACCCAGAAGAGGGCGCGGCCAGATTCGCGGTTAGTGGTCGAGTTGTGCTGCACGGCGTCGTATGCGGCGGAGGCCGCCGTCTGCCGGTTGTGTCGAATGGAGCAGCCGTCGGTTTTGCTGCCCGAGAAAGGCGGCGGCTGAATGGAAGGGACGATTGTCCGGGGACCAATCGCCCGCTTATCACAAAAGGTCTAATTTATCACAGAGCGCGTGATTTCGTCTGCAAAAAAAAACGGGCACCGGGAATCATTCCCGTGTGCCCGCGATCGGTTCGCGCCGTGGAGCGCGTCGACGACCTGTTGCTTAGCCCATGAGAAAACTCCACAGGATACCGGCGCAGACCGCCGAACCGATAACCCCCGAGGAGTTGCAGGCCATGGCATGCATCAACAGGAAATTGGTGGGATCGGCCTTTTGCCCCATCATGTGCACCTCGCGGGCCGAGCCGGGCACGGCCGACACGCCGGCGGCACCGAGCAGGGGGTTGATCTTTTCCTTGAGAAAGAGGTTCATGAACTTGGCAAAAAGCAGGCCGGAGGCGGTGGCGATACTGAAGGCAACGGCGCCGAGCGCGAAGATGCCCACCGACTTGGGGTTGAGGAACACATCGCCCTGGGTGGAGGCGCCCACGGTCAGGCCGACCAGGATGGTGGCGGTATCGATGATGGCGGTGCGGGCGGTGTTGGCCAGACGGTCGACCACGCCGCTCTCCTTCATGATGTTGCCAAAGAAAAAGGGGCCGAGCAGGGGGATGGAGGCCGGGGCGAGAAAGGTGCAGAGAATCAGGCCGGCCACCGGAAAAATCACCAGTTCCCGCCGCGAGACCTCGCGCATGTCGGGCATGCGGATGAGCATCTCTTTCTTGGAGATCAGCAGTTTCATGATCGGCGGCTGGATGATCGGGATCAGGGCCATGTAGGAGTAGGCGGCAATGGCCACCGGGCCGATCAGATGCGGCGCCAGCTTGGCGGTGAGGAAGATCGAGGTCGGCCCGTCGGCGCCGCCGATAATGCCGATGGACGAGGCTTCCTGCGGCGTGAATCCCAGGGCCAGGGCGCTGAGGTAGGTGAAGAAGATGCCCATCTGGGCGGCGGCGCCCAGCAGCATCAGTTTCGGGTTGGCCAGGAGAAAGGAAAAATCGGTCATCGCCCCGAGGCCGAGGAAGATGATCGACGGATAGACGCCGCTGGTCACCCCGAAATAGAGGTAGTGGAGCACGCTGTTGGCCTCGTAGATGCCGATGCCGAATCCCTTGAAGAAGGGGATATTGCCGAGAATGACCCCAAAGCCGATGGGCAGGAGCAAGAGCGGTTCGTATTTTTTGGCGATGGCCAGATAGACGAAACATGAGCCGACCACGATCATGATCAGGTTGCGGTAATCGGCCAGGCCAAAGCCGGTGTTGTGCAGAAATTGGAGAAAAAGGTCCATGGTTCAATCCCCCCGATGGATATCCAGGTTGTCGAGTTTATGCCACAAAGCGGAACATGCCATCGCCAAGCGGCTGCAGTTTGCCACCGTCTACCAGGCAGCGAATCGACAGGTGCGGATGTGGGAGATGGTATTTTTTGGCCAGGGCATACAGGTCGGCCAAGGCGAATTCCGGGTCCAGTTCCTCGATCAGGGGCTGGTATCGGGACACGGTCAGAGCGAGATCGTTGGGACAATCGGGCAGAGGCGGCGTTTTCGGCTTTTCCTCCGGGACGACTTCCACGGTCACCTTGGGAGGACGGTCAAGCAAGGCGACGAGTTTGTGCAGTTGCGAGATGACAAAGGAGAGGGTGGCCAGCCCGGTGAACACTATGCAGGCGCCAGTAGCGGCGACTGCCCAGCCGTTGTGGTGGGAAATAGCTTCGAACCCAAACAATGGAGACCTCCTTGCAGCAGAGAGAGTATTCTGAACCCCGACGGATCACCGGGGGAATGATACTACTGGTGAGGATTTCCCCCTCTACTTACACGAATTACCGCTAAAGTCAAATTGTTAGTGGAGCATCCCGCCATGTGTGGTCACGGCGCGGCCGGAAAATTCCGGTGGTGCGGCCCATGGCGCCGCGGGAAAAAACGGCACGCCGGCTCGTGGTCATGCCGCGTGGCTGGGCAGGCGATTTGACACCGGCGCGGTCCGGCTGCCGGCGGGGAAAAAGCATCGTTTTCTGATGGACTCCAATGGGATAAACATGGTCAACTGGTGCGGGAAGTGGTACTGTCCCGCAACCTTGCGGAATGCCTGTTCACGTTCGGGAGAGACGGAACCGGACGTCATCCCCATCCGGTCGCCTCCGCCACGGGCGGATGCGGTCGGGCAACCATCAACGCAGTCAAGGAGTGAGGTATGCAGCTGTTTGCCCGCGACATCATGACCAAGAATTACGACACCATCTACATGGACGAACCGGTCGAAAAGGCCATTAAAAAAATTCTCAACGCCAAGGTGCGGCCCACCGGCCACAAGACGGTCAGCCTGATGGTGGTCGACTATGACAATGGACTCGTTGGCACGGTCAGCATGTATTATATCCTCTACCATCTCCGCCCCTCCTATCTCAACTACGGCATCGACGGCAGCGAGCTGAACTGGGCGGGGGACCTGGACGAGTACATCCGCGCGGTCAAGGAGAAAAAGGTGGTCCAGGTCATGAACGACAACGTGCTCAGCGTTCCGCCGGATGAACCGGTGATGTCGATCCTGGACCGGATCATCAAGAACCAGCTGCGCCGCATCTCAGTGGTGGACAACGGCCGGCTCATCGGCGTGATTTACATGTCCGATATCTTCTATCACCTGTTCAGCGAATAAAAAAGCCGGTGCCCAGGCGAGGACACCGGCTGCGAAGCGCGCGCAAGCGGGACCTCAGAAATTGAACACCTTGGCCTCGGCGGCCATGTCAATCAGATGGGGGCCGCCATCCAGGGCCATGTTCGGGTGGAATCTGGCCTCGTCAAGGTGGCGGTTCTTGGCGCAGGGGGTGCAGACGCCCACCGGCACCTCGTTTTCGACCAGGTAGGGCAGGTAATCGTTGACACAGTCGCCAGTGTCGGTCTTGCGACTGCCGTCGCGATCCTTCACCGCCCAATCGACGCCGCTGTCGATGAAAAAGAGATTGACCGTGTGTCCCTTGGAGTGGGCGATCTTGGCGAACTGAAAACAGCGGGTCGCCTTCTCGAAATCATTGTCGCGCAGAACAAACAAAAAATTGGCCATACCTTCCTCCTGCCGAGTGCAAGTGTTCATGAAAGAGCCGCGCTGCCCGCGCCGGGCGCATCGCGCCCGTGCTTCGGACCAGGCGCAGCCGTGCAACCGATGTCATCGCGGGATGACGACCACTACGGCCGCAGGCCCCAGCCGGCATTCATCGGCGGGGCCCCCAGCGCCCCCGCGTTCTGTCCCTGTGTGAGTGTCAACCATCATGCGGCAGCCGCCCCCGTTCCTTCCTCCGCCCTGGCTGCGCAATCCGCATCTGCAAACGCTGTGGCCCAAGCTGCTGCGCAAGCGGCCCGCCCTGCGTTTGCGGCGGGAGCGGATCGAGCTGGCCGACGGCGACTTCATTGATCTGGCCTGGACATCGGGCCGCGGGCCCACGGTGCTGATGCTGCATGGGCTGGAGGGCACCCTCCGTTCCCACTATGCCCTGCCGGTGATGGCCAGCCTGCTGCAAGCCGGATTCCAGCCGGTGTTCATGCATTTGCGCGGTTGCAGCGGCGAACCCAACCGGCTGCCGCGCACCTACCATTCCGGCGCGATCGAGGATTTGGCCGAAGTGCTCGCCGTTCTTCGCTCCACCAACCGACCGGTGGCGGCGGCGATCGGCTTTTCCCTGGGCGGCAACCTGCTGCTCCGCTATCTGGGAACCGCTGGGCCAGCCTCGTTGCTGCAAGCGGCCATGGCCGTCTCGGTCCCCTTTGTCCTGGGCGATGCGGCCCGGAGGCTCGAACAGGGCGGGTCGCGGATCTATCAGCACTACCTCCTGGACCGGCTGAAACGATCCTACCGGAGAAAATTCGCCCAGACCTCCTCGCCGCTGCGGGTGGATCTGGATCGCATCCACACCCTGCGGGAATACGATCAGCAGGTGACCGCGCCGCTCAACGGTTTTGCCGGCGCCGACGACTACTACCGCCGTTGCAGTTCGTTTGGCGTCCTGGATCGCATCACCACCCCGACCCTGATCCTGCACAGCGTGGACGATCCCTTCATGTACCCGCACAGCGTGCCGGAGGCCGATCAGGTCGGCCCTGGAGTACGGCTGGCGATCCAACCCCATGGCGGCCACGTGGGCTTTGTCGACGGACGTTTTCCGTGGCGGACCGGCTGGTTGATCGACCGGCTGGCAATCGCCTTTTTCCGCGAACAGCTGTTGATGGAGCCGCCGGACCAGTTTCGGTGACAGAGCGGCGAAACCCAGGCGCGGTACAGAGGACACGACCAGGGGAGACGCGTGTACCGTCTCCCCGGTGAGAGGAAAAGCAGCGTATTCTCATCCGCTTGCAAGTTGTCATGTATCCTGCAGGAAAAAAGGCCTTATCTCGCAGGCGAAGGCGAATTAGAGCTGTTTGTCTTCGGGATAGTTGGAGTTGAAGGTATAGGAGGCCACCGTGCCGTCGGCATCGAAGCGGACCACTAGGTCACGGCTGAGGGTGTCGCTGACACCATACTTGTAGGTGCCGTAACTCCAGGTCTGGCGGCCGTCCTCGACCCCGGTCCGCCACGGAGGGCCGAACATTTGCTCGATTTGGGCACGGGTGGTCTGGTGGAGCTTGATGTGCGGCACCATGTGGACATTGAAATCCTTGCCGGCGCTGACGCAGCCCGCAAGCATCAGGCCGCAGAGCAACGGCAGCAGGCGCCGCCGCAGGGGGTATTGCAGTCGCATGGGAAGAGTGTTCTCCGGAGTGTGCGTTGGTGGTGGCTGGGGGTGGGTCAACCGTCGACTTGTTCTTTGTTGACCAGGGCCTTTTCTGCGGCCAGTTCGACTTTTTCGATGAGCTCGCGGACATCGATGGGCTTGAGGCAGTAGTCGAAAGCCCCGCTTTCCATGCCCTCGATGCCTGATTTGACCGAGGCGTGTCCGGTGAGGATGATCACCTCGATCAGCGGCCAGCGTTCCTTGATCTTGCGCAGGCACTGGATACCATCCATCCCCGGCATGTTCATGTCCATGATCACCACATCGATGGCATGGGCGTCCAATGTTTCCAAGGCATCGAGGCAACATTCAGAGACACTGAGACGGATGCCCATCCGTGACAGATGTTTCTGCATGACCTCCTTGAAGTCGGATTCATCGTCAACCAGCAGCAGGTGGATCTTGAGCGCTGCTTCGAGTTTGAAGGCTTGTTCACTGGCCATGATTCAACATATCCCCAATCTCTTGAATGAATTTGTCGCGGAAGAACCGCTGGGCGCCGGGGTCAGCCATGACCATGTCCAACTGACGGGTGTGGACGGTGAGATGCCCGAGCACCTTGAGCCGGTCGATAACGAAGCGTTCGCTCTCCCGTTCCACCCGGGCGGTTAAGGCATCGCCGATTCTGTCAATCCGGTAGTCAAATGTTTCCAACACCTCGGCCAGCAATTCAATCCGCCGAATTCGTTGCTCATCGCTGGCCGCTCCGCCTTTGAAACGAAAGGTGATGTAGCGGTCAACCGGCCGATCACCCAGCATTGCCTCGATCATGGCGTAGTGATATCCCAGACGCACGCTGAGATTACAATAATTTTTCGAAATAAGAAAATAATTCTTCTCCCGTAGGGCGGAAGAGCGGCCTGGATTGAGGCCGTTGTTCATGGCTGATTGCATCAGGAAGGAAACCATGGTCCGGAATCGGGCCGCCGGCGGTCCCTCCCAGGCCACGGCATGCATTCCCTCCCAGATCGCCAGCATGGGAGCCGAGGCAATGTCGGTGATGGCGATCTCCTTCCGGTGGATATCATACCCAGGATGGAATCCCCCGCCGAGATCGATCACCCACCACTCCAGGGGGAGGGTGTCGCCCAGTCGTTTGGCGGCCCCTTTGTCGAAGTGATACCGTCTGCCGAACTCGAACATTTCGATCACCGATTTCTCATGGCAGAATCGGGTGATGTCATGCAGGGTCCGGCAGTTGGCGGCATGGAAGTCATCGGCAGCCGGGTCGGTCAGGTTGAGCGGCGTGATCAGCTTGAGGACCTCGATCAACGTTCGCTGAATCGGGCTGCCCGCCATGGGGTTGGGGCGTGCAACGGTCTCCACCAGCAGTTCCTCGATGCGGCCCCGATAGACCGCCCGGTTGCCTGCATCCACGGTGACGATTTGGCCGTTGACCAGCTTTTCCGTGGCCCCCGGTAGCGCGAGCAGGGACGGCAGACCGAATTCACGGGAAATGGTGGCCAGATGGCCGGCCTCGCTTCCGGTCTCGGCCACGAGGGCCACGGCACGCTTGAGCAGCGGGGCCCATTCGGGCAAGGGGTGCTTGATCACAAGGACAGCCCGTTTGGGAAACTGATGCATGTCCGCCGGTGAGCGGACAATGAACACCGGGCCGCTGCCGCTGCCGCCGCAGCCGGTCACGCCACCGTGGAGCAGCAGCTGTTCGTCATCGGGCAACTGCCGGCTGGCGGTTGCGGTATCGAAGGAGGGAACGGAGATCGGCCGGCTCTGGAGGACAAAGATGGTCCCCGTCGCGTCGATGGACCACTCAATGTCCTGCGGTGCGCCGAAATGGCGTTCCAGCCGCATGCCGATATCAGCCAGGGCCACGGCCTGGGCTTCGGTCAGCAAACCGTTGCCCGCCTCTCCGGGCAAGCAAAGCGCATAGGGAGGGGTACGGTCGAGCCGGAAATGGCGGGTGGGACAGGTCCCCTCGACAATGCCCTTGCCGGCACCTGGGGCGGCAAACAGGTCTAAGGTGTTGCCGCGACCGCCGATGGAGCGAGTGTAACAGATGCCGCTGGTCACGGCCTCCACCATGGCCAGACAGCCGACGCACATTTCGGTTTCCTCATGGATGAACCCTTTGGCCAGCCGGTAGGAAATGGCCCGAGAGGAATACTTCGAGGCCAAAACCGATTTGTAGGCAGCCACCAGGGCATCTCGGTCCACTGAAAGCTCGGTGTGGTAGAGGCCGGCAAAGGAAGCCTGCCCCAGATCCTCTCCCAGGGCACTGGAGCGGACGGCCAGGCGCAGGCGCGGATTGGGCGTGGCCAAGCGGTCAAATCCCTCCAGGAGCAAGGTCTCCACCTCTGGGGGCAGGGGGCAGGCACGGATCATCTCCTGAATGGTTGTGCTTTTCCGGTCCAAATCCTCGAGATCGGCGATATCCATTTGCTGGATGATGTGATTGATCTTGGGATAGAGCTGGTTGCGCTGGAAGAAGAGCCGGGATGCCACGACGGTCAGGGCGAAGCCGGGAGGGATGCGGATGCCTGGGAGCGACCCGATTTCCCCCAGATTGGCCATTTTCTCGCCAGTCAAATCCGCCTGGGTGCGGTCGATCCTGTCCAAGGGCAGCATGAGTTCCCCCTTGGCGCGGCCCCTATTTCCTTCCAGCAGGGTTTCGATGTGTTGCTGCAAACGCAGGAACACACGATCGAGTTCGCCGTAGCGTCCGTCGGCTATCTTTTTGAGGTTATGAATTATTTTGTAGACATTGACCGTCACCAGGGTACAGCGGGCACGAATAAAGGTCATGGACAGGGTGCGGCCGTCGCGGAGGACCTTTTCCATTTCCGCCATGGCTTCCAGGGCATTGGCATTGGCGACGAGGAGCTCGCGGAAAGAGCGGTAGCGGGAAAGAAACAACCGGTGCAGTTCTTCCGGACTCAGCCGAGGCGAGGTGGCTGAGCCACGGCGGAAGCGACGCACTATGGAGAAAAATCGGTCAACAATCGTCATGGCGGAGAATAAAAAAGGCTGCGGTGGGAAGCGTTTCCTCCCGCAGCCTTTGTCGTCATGGATCGCTCAGGCAATCAATGCTCAAGCTTGATGCCCGCGCCTTCGAACAGATAGAGCAGGCCGAAACCGTACCACATGGTGTAGATGACGTAGAAGGCCAGGGCGGCGATGAGCAGGAAGATTTCCTCTTTCACCGGTTTGGCTTCCACCTTGTAATAGTTGTAAGCCGGTTCGACCGCCTTGGACATGCAGTTCTTGACAAACTTGGCCTGGGCGAACTGACCGGCCTTGGTCATGTCCTTCTCCATGGCGGTCAGGGCCTGGTACCAGGAGTAGATGGTCTGGCGTTCATCCACCCCGTATTTCTCGACCAGTGCCTGCCCGTTGTTCTTGTACATGGCATCGGCATCGTTGAGCATGATGGTAATCATGGAGCCGAAATCGCCGCTGACCTTGACTTTGTCACCCTCTGCGACCGCAGTGATGCTATTGGCGGCGAACAACTTGGCGGTGATGACTGCCTCTTCCGGAGATTTCATCTTCAGCGAGGTGGTGAACTGCTGACCGTTGTATTGTTCCGCTTTTGTTATCTGTTCCGGGATGTAATACGCGGAACCCTTGGACAGCTGGTTGAAAAAATTGTCGAGATAATCGAGGCCGTTAACCTTTTCGCCATGGGCTCCGGGAAACAGCGGCATGAAAATAGCCACCAGGATCGCGAAGAACGATGCCAGCAGGAGAAACCCGCGGGTCTTGAGTTGTGCTGAAGTTGCCATGATTAATGCGCCTCCCCTGATTTCAGGACCTTGAGATTAGTGAAAAAGCACCAGAAGACCCACACCGCGAAGGTGGAGATGATGATGAAGAAGCCGATATTGCCGATCATGTTGACAATATTGAGGAACTCCTTGCTCAATTGCACGTAGCCCATCTTCATCAGTTTTTCCGGCAGGGCGCAGACCCGGTTAAGGAAACCGGCGGTAACGGTGATCGCGTAGAAACCGCGGATGGTGGTGCCGGGAACGACCTTGGTGACGATGGAGCCAATCTGGATACCGATCAGCGAGCCGAGCAGCATGCCCATGGCCAGGGTGTAGAAGATGAAGCCGTACACCGCGTACTGGCTGATGGCGGCATACCCGGCGGTGAACACGATCTGGAAGATGTCCGTGCCGACGGTGGTCATCGAGGAAACGCCCAGACCATAGACAAAGATCGGGAAGGTGAGGAAGCCGCCGCCGACACCCATGATGGAGGCTGCCATGCCGACGATGAAACCGGCGATGACCAGGAAAATGGCCGACAACCGCCGGCCACCGGGGGTGACGTTCTCGTCGAAGGTCAGCATCGGCGGTATGTTGATGGCCTGCAGCCGTTTGCCCATGTTGGGGATCTCTTCGGCGATCTTGGTGGCACCCTCCTCGATGACCGCTTTCTTGGAGCGGGATTTGAGGTAATCGCTCATCGCGTAGAAGGCGAGGAAGCCCAGGATGACGACATAGATCGAGGTGATGAACATATCGCTCAGCACCGGGTTGGCGTCATAGATGGTGCGGTTGATGTAGCCGCCCAGGGTCGAGCCGGCAATGGCGCCGATGAGGAAGGTGACGGCCAGCGATACCGAGATGTTGCCCATCTTGCGGTGCAGGACCGAACCCATGATCGCCTTGGCGAAGATGTGGAACAGGTCGGTACCGACCGCGAGGATACCTTTGACGCCGGCGCTCATCAGGGCCGGGGCAATGATGAAGCCGCCGCCGGCACCGATACAGCCGGTGATCAGACCGGCGCACACGCCGACCAGCACCGAGGCGCCAAAGATGAGATTGGTGTAGTGGGAAGGACCATAGGCTGTTTTGCCGCCGATAAAGGAGGGCAGGGCCTGGCCAACGGCATCGGCAAAGGCGTATCCGCCGAGGAAAACGGGAATGAGCAGCAGGCCCAGGACCAGCAGCCGCTTGCGGCTTTTGAGGATGTTGCTCGACATTTCCAATTCCCACCGGGCGTGGGCCTTGGCCCCGGCCACCATGAATTGGTTCAGATCACGAAAAAACTTCATTTTTTTCTCCTTTGGTTGTCGATAAAAAACGCGCTTTTTGGGTTTATACGAAGCCCGCCGTTCAGAACGGACGGGCCATGTCTTTCTTGATCTGGGCCATTTCGATCTTGGCCTGCTGTTCCCGTTTCCGCTCGTAGGCGGCATTGAGTTTTTCAAACAGCGGATCGAGTTCCATGGGTTTCATCAAATAATCAAACGCGCCGTACTTGATGCCATTGATGCCCGATTCCACCGAGGCATGGCCGGTCAGCATCACCACTTCGGTCATCGGGGTTATCCGCTTGATCTCGCGCAAGGTTTCGATGCCGTCCTTGCCCGGCATCTTGACGTCGAGCAGGACAACGTCATAGTTTTTCTTCGTTATCATCTCCAGGGCAGTGTCACCATCGGGGGCGCTGTCACATTCGAGATCGCGTTTGCTCAGTCTTTTGACCGTCATTTCACGGAATTCCTCTTCGTCGTCAACAATCAGAACGGTATACAGTGACATGGCTTTTCTCCTGTGGAAGTGGGTTGTTTGTGGTTATCCAGGGGCAGGGGCGAGGCTCCCGGCCCGTTGTTGATTGAATGTCGAGCGCAAGGCCGATGAGCTCGTTCGGCCGGTGCGCGCGGTTGCCAATCAAGGGGGAACAGATGCTCGTTTTCCTCTCCTTGGGGGAGCAGAAAAAGCAAGGGGGATGATGATGCGCGGTGCAATGGTACAGGCGGACCGGGCGGACGGCGGCGGGGTGGGGGATGTCCCCGCAACCAGTGCCGAATCTGCCTGTCGTGGTGGCACCACGCATCAGCATCCAATGCATCAGCGAAGCCAGGCGGGAGGAACGTGCACGCCTCCCCGCTCTCTCCGTGGCGGAGATCTTTGCCTGGCGGTGTGCGGGAGGCTGGTTCACGGTCGGCCTCCTGCTAACTCGCTGAGAAACGTGTCAAGCTCGATGTTCCGGTCGGTGGTCAACGTGAAGAGCGGGATTGACCCGTTGACTATCTTGCGGATGGTCGTTTCTGGGCCTTGGTTGGTCGAATCTTCCTGCAACAGGATGATCACATCCGGACAAAAGGTGATGATCTTTAATTCGATATTGTTGTCAAATCGGACAAAATCAAAGATGTAGGATGTTCGCTTGCGCAATTTGTAGAGCGCCCAGATGACTTCGGTGGTCACCGCGTGGGGCACGGTCTCGTCGGTGAGGACGAACAGGATTTTCCTGCTGTTTTTTCCCTGCAACAGCCTGTCGGGGATGGGAATGTTGTGACGGACGAGATGATGGATCAGGTCATGGGAGTGAATCAGCTTCTTGCCGTTGACCTCGAACACCGGAATGACCCCCTTGTCGATCCACTTGCCGAATCGCTCATCCGAAACAGAGCAGATCACTGCCGCCTGTTCCAGATCAAGATATTCAAGATCGTTATGGGGTTCTGGTCGGGTTCCGTTGGTCATGGCTTCTCCCTGTCGCCGCAGGACTGATGGACACGATTGCTGCTGCCCTTGCTATTGCAGATTGGAGGCCAGGTAGAGATACGTGGCGAGATAAAATTGATTTATGTTTAAAATCAAATGGTTGCTCTGTTTGGCCAACGGTATGCCGGCAAAGCGCGGCCAGCAGGGAAGGAAGCGAACAACGGAGAGGTGTATAATTACGGTGACGAACGATCCGGGATTTGGTGCAATATTTTGTTTTTATTGAATATTGCTTGTGTATAAATTTGGTGACGCGTGGGATGGGATTTGAGGAGGGTGTGTAAAAACGGTGAGGGCCGGGGTGTGGGAGTGGAAGCCTTCCCGCACCCCGGTCAGAGGTGGGAGCGCCGGGATTCAGCCCCGAATGGGCAGTTTGAGGGTGAACTGCGCGCCGCCCTGCGGCCGATTTTCGGCGATGATTTCCCCACCGAGTTTATGGGCGATGTCGCTGCAGATCGACAGTCCCAGTCCGGTTCCCTTGCCGGGTTCCTTGGTGGTGAAAAACGGTTCCCAGATCTTGGCCAGGACCTCGGGTTTGATGCCCGGACCGTTATCGGCGATTTGTATGGAAACCTCTTTGGGGCTGCGGCTGGTGGTGATGTCGATTTGACCGCCGGAACCGACCGCATCCAGTGAGTTCTCGATCAGGTTCAGCAGGGCCTGCTGAACCTGGGAACCGTCAGTTCTGATCACCGGCAGCGCGTCGTCAAAATGGAGATTGAGGGTGATGTTGTTGCTGTTGGCCTCGCTTTCCAGAAAGGAAATGGTTTCCCGAATCAGCTCATTGATCTGCACATCGTATTCGGCACTGATCTTGCGCGAAAAGCCAAGGAGGCGGTGGGTGATGGTGCCGGCCCGATTGACGTGTTGTTTGATCTTGCCCACCGATTGGCGGTATTCATCCAGATTGGCGATCTGTTCCGGGTTTTCCTCCTGGAGCAATTCGTCGATCCAGCCGGCCTGCATTTGGATCAACTGCAGGGGGTTGTTGATTTCATGGGCGATGCCAGCGGCCAATCGGCCGATATTGGCCATTTTTTCAATATGGGCCATCTGCTGGTCAAGCGCTGTTTGTTCCCGGTCCGCCCGCTGCATCCGTTCAACGATGAAGCGGCTGATGCCGCTGGCGATGAAGAGAAAGAGGGCGGCGGTGGCGGCGACAATGAAGATGATGCGATTGCGGTACTTGTAATAGACGCCCAGGGAGTCGGTGATCTTGGTCTTGATGACCAGCAGCCACATGTTGCCGTTGAGCCACTGGCTGGCGTAGAGATATTCGTCGTCCGAGGAAATTTCCGTCCCCGGGTGGTGTTTGAGCATTTTGATCTCCAGGGCGTTCAGTTTATCCATTTTTTGCAGGCTCGGGGTCTGGAATTCGCCGTTGGAATTGAGGATGAAGGCATCGCCGTTGGGACCGATCTGCGCGCTGTAGAGCAGCGAATTGAAGATGCCGGAGTTAATGGTCGCCCGGAGTACATACGTCTTGAGGGGATTGGTGAGGGCGATGACAAAGTGGGGATAGTTGCGGAAGCCGCTGAACACGTCGCTGACATAGGTACCGCGCACCAATACCTCGCTGAACCAGGGGATATCCTTGTAATCCTTGCCCTGCACCTTCTCCTGATAGGGCCCGACGTAGGCGAGCTGTTTGCCGTTGGTGTCGATCAGCTGCAGGTCGACGATGGCTCCTTCCTGCCCCTCCTTGGAGATGGCGAGGAAAAGGTTTTTGAGGTTCTCCTGATTCTCGAGATAATCCAGCGGATAAAGATTCATCAGCGTGGAGAGGAAATTGACCTGACTGTTGAGAAAGGTGTTGATCACATCGGTACGATGCTCCGCCACCTGCCGGGCCGTGACCTCGATGTCGTTGATCGACAATTGCTTGAAGTTATAGATGGAACCCGAAGCGATGATGATAATGGGGATGATGCCGCTGGTAAAAAAACCGGCGGAAAGCAGTCGTTTCAAACGAAGATAATCTTTGAGCTTTTCACGCATAACAGTACTCGGTGGTTGAGATTTGAGGGCAGGTGACCTCTCGGACGTTCGGGTGGTCATCTCTTGTCGAGGGACTATGCTGTTGCTCCATCTGATCAGGCAAAGCACACCGACAGGAAATCCGGCATTATTTTCGTTTGTTTTTCATCCGGATGCCGATGGCCAGGCCGATGATGATGGAGCCGATTATAATGATGAGGAGGATCAGGTTCTGCATGGCTGTTCCGTGCGGTTAAGGTTGCGGAGGTGCCGCTTGCGCGATTAAAGGCGGGCCCTCATTGTTCCAGGGGAGGCGTTGTCAGCTTGTAGTTGCCGGCCACGAAGTTTTCCGCCACCCATTCCACGCTTTTTTCCGTGGTCATGAGCATGTCGAGCTGGCGGGTAAAAATCAGCAATCGCCCAAGGATATCCATCCGGCTTTCAATATAGGATTTGGGATACTTCTGCAGCCGGGCATCGACCTTGTCGGCCTTGACGTTGACCTTGAACCCCTCCCGATCGAGGATCAGGGAGATGGCCCGGACCCGCCTGTTCTTGCGAACGTCGTCGGCCGCTCCCCCCTTGAAGGTGAAGGTGATATAATTTTTGTTGATGGTCTCGCCACAGTAGGCGTCGATGACGCTGTAATGATAGCCCACCCGCGAGCTGAAGTTGAGGTATTTGTCGGCGATGATGGCGTAACTGCGGTCACCGAAACGTTCGCCCACGTGTCCGGGGGCCAAGGTCTGTTCGCGCATCACCGACAGCAGACCGGAGAGGTTGACCGGCCGCGGTTCCAGGCCGTGCACGTTTTTGTTGAGCATGCCCTGCAACAGCGCCGAAAATGGCACAGAGGCGATCTCCTCGACCTTGACCGCGTTCCATTTCGCCGTCGCCTCTGCCTTCAGACCATTGCCGAGATCGATCAGGTGGATGTCCATAGGCAGGGGCGCATCCAACTTGATCGACCATCCATGGAACTTCGATGCCAAATCACTTATTTGAAACATCTCCTTGTACGAAAATTCGTGGCAGAAGCGGGCAAGGTCGTGCAGGGTGGTGCACCCTGCGGCGGTGAATTCCGGGGCAGCCGGGTTGACCAGATGGAGCGGAATGACATGTTGGGCAATCCGCTGCAGCTGTTCATAGACCGGGGTACCCTTCATGTGGGCGTCATCCTTCTTGATCGCGGCCAGCAGTTCATGAACCGTGCCTGCATAGACCCGCCCGGTAAAGGCGTCAACGGTCAGCACCGTCCCCTGGGCGATTCGTTCCAGGATCGGTTGGGCGCAGATAATGGTGGGGACATTGAATTCTCGAGCCAAGGCCGCCATGTGGCCGCTGACGCTGCCGGCTTCGACGATGATGGCGCTGCAGTGGCGCATCACCACCACATATTCCGGGGATGAATGGCGGGCAAGCAACACCCCTCCTTGCGGGAAATTGACCAGGTCTTCCACCGTCTGGATCGGAAAGGCCGGTCCGGTGCCGACTCCCTGCGAGGCAATTTCAGCATTGTCGATGATCAGGGAATACCCCTCCAGGGGGGGGGCCTTGAGCAGACAGAAATTTTTCGGGCTTTGAATCTTCAGCGGCCGCGATTGGAGAATGAGGAGGTTGCCGTCCGGAGCCAGTGCCCATTCAACATCCTGGGGACATTTGTAATGTTTTTCCAGGGCAACGCCATAGCCAGCCAGCTGACGGATCTGCGCCTCGCTGAGACAGGCAGCCTGCTGCTGTTCGGCGGGGACGGGCCGCTCGTCGACACCACCTGTTTGGTTGAGCACCAACTGCACCGGCTTGAGTGAAATATTTTTTTCCAGCAGGGTCAGAGCGTCGTCCTTGGACACGGTATAAACGTCCGGCGTTACCACCCCGTCCACCGCATAGGGACCCAAGCCCCAGACGGCGTTGATCAAGATATGCTCGTTGGTGATGTCATAGGGATGGCGGGTGTACAGGACACCGCTGGCCCGCGAGTCGACCATCTTGAGGCAGGCCACGGCCATGGCCAGATCCTCGTCATACACCCCTTTGGAAGTGCGATAGGAAATGGAGCGGGCGGAGTAAAGACTGGCGATGATCGATTTGTAGGCCTCGCAGATCTCGTCCCGGGTTACCCCCAGCAGGGTGAGGTACTGGCCGGCATAGGAAATGTCGCCGTCTTCACCTACCGCGCTGCTGCGCATCGCCACCAGGACCTCCTGGTCATTTCCCCAGAGCCGGGTGCAGGCGGCGTGAATCTCTGCTTCCAGTTCCGGCGGGAGGGGTTTGGAACGGACCAGTTGCAGCGTCTCGGCGCTGAGGCTGTTCAGTAAGTCAAATTCATTGATATAAATCAGGTTTTTCTGTTTGATAATCTCTTCTTTGAGGTCGTTGTGCTCAAAGAAGAGGTGAAAACCTTTGGTGGTGATGGCAAATCCCTCGGGCACCGGGATATTGAGGCAGTTTTTGATCTCCCCCAGATTGGCGTTCTTGCCGCCGGCCCAGTCGCTGTCCTTGAGGTGGATCTGGTCATAGGGCATGACCGCGTGAGGGGCATGATCCACTTTGCGCTCATTGACGATGGTCTTGATCTGTTCGTTGATCCGCTCCAACGCGTTGTAGAGCTCGCGGTAAGCGCCGCCGGACATGACATTGAGGCATTTGACCATCTGAAAGGCGTGTTTGAGGGCCTTGTTGACCTGGTTGTTGATGTAGGACAGGCCGAAGATCGTCTCGCCTTTGAGTTTTTCATCCATGTCCGACAGGACGGTGAGCAGCTCGGAGTTGGCCACCAGCAATTCCTTGAACAGCGTGTAGCGGAAGCGGAACAGGGCGTTCATTCCCACAGGGCTGACGGGGAGCGTCAAGCCGCTCCTGGCGCGGAAATCCTTGAAGAGCTGTCTGAGATTACCAAGAATGGTGGACATGGTCTTTCTCCGCAATCAAGATTGGTTCGGCATGTGGATAAACCATTGGCGGCCCGTGCCGCCGTGTCTGAACGGCAAAACCGGTTTTCCGTATGGATCGAAAGATTGATTTTTCCCTGTCCGGCGATCCTTCAGCCCGGCACCACACATAGCCCCTCGCGCGACCCAGAATGCGCCAGCGGTCAGTAGCCGCTGCCGACGGTCAGATTGCTTTTGGTCCGCCGCACATAGGTCTCCTTGAGCGCACCTTTCCAGAGATAGGACACCCAGGTCCCTTCCATGGTCGCCTGTTGCAGGGCTTTGTAGATGGGTTCCGCTTTCTCCTGGAGATATTCTCCGGCGAGATACGGGTGGACGATCAGTTTGCCGTTCGGCTCCATAATGAACGCATACGGGGTATAGGTATCGGCTCTGTAGCTGGTTGCCTCCTTGCCGCTGTTGATGGCCGCCACCATGTCATCGACATTCTTTTTGATGGTTGCCTTGTCAGCGGCCAGGGCCCCGACGGCAAGCAAGAAGTACGTCGCCATGGATAGCATGCTTAAAACCTTTCTCATTGTTCCTCCACTTCCGAGTCACCGGTGCACGCCGGATAGCATGACTCCACTGTTAACGGACGAGCCGCCCTCGATGGAACGGCGGCCACCAACCATGCACGGTCACGCCGTGCAGAGGTACTGCTCCTGCAGCAGTGAATCAATGTCCTTGGTGAGCTTATTCATGTAATAGCCGACCAAGGCGCTGTTGTTCATGATCATGTCGAGTTGCCGCGTGTGGAGGGTCAGGTACCCCAGGATTTTCAGGCGGCTGAGCATGTAATCCATGTCATGGCCCTCCATGCGGGCGTCAAGGTTGTCGCCGTTGACCATGGCGCGGAAGCCGTAGCGCTCGAGGATCTCGCGAATGAAATGGACCCGGCCCAGACAGCGCTCGAAATCGGCGGCACCGCCCTTGAACTTGAAGCCAAGATAGTTTTCCGCCGAGCGCTCGCTGACCATGGCCTCCATGGTGGAAAAGTGATATCCCAGGCGGGAACTGAGGGTGCAGTAGTTTCTGGACACCATGAAATAATTGCGATCGGCGTACTTGGATTTGATGCCCGGAACCAGGGCGGTGTTCATGGTCGAACGGAACATGATCGAGGTCATGCCCTTGCCGTCCATGGCCGGCGGGCCATCCCAGGGAATGGCGGCAAAGCCCTCCCAGAAGGCAAGCATCGGGATGGAGGCGATGTCCTCCAACTTAACGTATTTGCTGTGGATTTCGTGGGTGAAACCGTCATCCAGGTTGAGTATCCACCAATTCATCGGCACCCGGTAGTACAGCTGTTTGCTGGAGCGTTCGGAAAAACTGTGATCCTTGCCGAAATTGAACATTTCATACACCGACTTTTCGTGGATGAAACGGGTGATGTCGTGGAAGGTTTGACAATTCTGGGGCACGAAATCGCGTGATTCCGGATCGAGAAGATGCAAGGGGATGATATGGCGGCTGACTTCCTTGAGCGATTCGTACACCGGACTGCCCAGCATCAGTTTTGGTTCTGGCCTCGTCCATTCGAGCAGAGGGGCGATGTTTCCCAGATAGACTTGGCCAAGATCGGCTGCCACGGTGACCGCATCGCCATTGTGCATCTTGGCCATGGCCCCGCTGACCCCAAAGACTGCGGGAATGCCGAATTCCCTGGCCACGTTGGCCAGATGGCCGGCAAATCCACCCTGCTCGGAGACCACCGCAGCGGCTCGGGCCACTAGCGGCGCCCAGGTGGGCAGCGCCTGTTCCACCACCAGGACCGCGCCTTCGGGAAACTGAAGGATATCGACCTTCTTGGCCACCTTGAACACCTTGCCGCAGGCCACGCCGGGACTGGCGTTGATTCCCCCCTCAACCAGCAGGGACGATTCGAACCGCTTGAGATCCAGGTCAGGGCCAGGCAGGATGGATTCCATCTGCTGCAGGGGGCGGGATTGGAGGATGTACACCTTGCCGTCGGTGTCGATGGCCCATTCGATATCCTGGGGTGTTTCATAGTACTGCTCGATCCGAACCGCATGATCGGCGAGCAACTGCACCTGTTCGTCGGTCAGTGAGGGCATGGTCCGTTGTTCGTCCCCGGTCGCGGTGCGGATACACCCCTCCTCCTCGAATGAGTCGATCCGGTAGCCTTTTTCCCGCACGTCCCGGCGGAGGATGGTCAGGGCGTCGTCCCGGGCAACCACGAACAAGTCGCACAAGGCATCGCCGTCAACCACTGCCTTGGGCAGGCCCCAGACCGAGTTGATGTAGATGGCGTCATCCTTGGTGTCCAAAGGGTTGCGGGTGTAGATCACCCCGCCGGCAACGGCGTCGATCATCGCCAGGCAGCCGACGCACATGGCGATATCCTCGTCACGGAAACCTCGGCTGAGTTTGTAGGCGATGGCCTGGACGCTGTACTTGGAGGCCATGACCTGCTTGTAATAGTAGAAGAACTGAGAGAAACCAACGTTGAGCTCGCTACGGTACTGGCCGGCAAAGGAGGTGTTTTCCGCATCCTCGCCAAAGGCGCTGCTGCGGACCGCCATCCGGATATCCTGACCGTTGTTGGCGGTCTTCATCCGGGTGTAGGCCTCGACCACAGCCAGATAAATAGGTTCCGGCACCTCGGCCGACATGATCAGCTGCCGGATCTGGGAACTGACCAGATCAAGATTGCGGTCTTCGTCGGAACCGGCCACCTGAAAAAGCCGGTCGATTTCGCGTTGCAGACCGTCAGCCTGCATGAACATCTCGTGGGCGGCGGCGGTGATCACAAAGCCGCTGGGCACATGCATGTGCAGCCGGTTTTTAATGTCGCCCAGGTTGGCCATCTTGCCGCCGACCAGATCGGTCATGTCGCTGTTGACTGCTTCAAGAGGGATGACGAGACGGGTATCGGAGATCTGCTTCTTCGAGCCAAGCAGGGCATCGATCCGTTTCTGGATAGCAAGAAAACTGTCGCGCAAGGCCGTGTATTTGCCCGGGGCGATGTTTTCCATGTCATTGATCATCCGGAAAACATTGACCGAAATCGAGGTGCAGTGGGTTTGGACGAACGACATGCTGAACGGCTCGTTGCCCTGCAGTGCCCGTTCAATTTCGGCCATGGCCTCCAATATTCTGGTGTTGGCGGCCAGCAACAGTTTGAAGCTGTGATACCGGGACTTGAACGTCAACCGGAGCGCCTCCACCTCTTCGGCTTCCAGTACCGGGTCGCTTTCCTCCTGATGGAAGAAAAAAAATTTTTTAGAAAACGCGGCCAGTTTTTTCAGCATGAATCGCCTTTATCGGCAGCACTGATGAAAGTGGCGGACCTTAAGCTCGCATCGGCTTCTCTTGGCCCGTTTCACGCTGCTGCTTTTCGTTGAGTTTTTTCCGGGTGTAGGCATCTTCGATCTTATAGAGCAGTTCGTCGATGTTGATCGGTTTCATCAGGTAGTCGAAGGTCCCCAGCCGCATCAGTTCGATGGCGTTGTCGACACTGGTGTTGCCGGTGAGCATGATCACCTCGATCAGTGGGTTGATCTTCTTGATTTCTACAAAGGTATCCGATCCATGCAGGCCAGGCATTTCCTGGTCGAGCACCACCACCTCGGGCGGATCGCTGCTGACCACAGTGAGCGCTTCCTCACCGCTGGCGGCCGTGAGCACGACAAAACCGCGCACGGTCAGCTGGCGGGCCGTGGCCTCACGGAAAATATCCTCGTCGTCAACCAGTAAAACTTTAAATCCTCTTTGTTTTTTTTCCATAATGGTGCGTTTACTTGTCGTGTTGCTTGATCGTTTTCTTGGCCTGCTCGTTGACCGGGAGCAGGATGGTAAAGGAACTGCCTGTTCCCGGGATACTGTTGACCTTGATCGTGCCACCAAGGTATTTGACGATGCTTGCCGCAATGCTCAAGCCCAGGCCGGTTCCCTTGCCCCCGCCCTTGGTGGTGAAAAACGGGTTGAAAATCCGCTGGAGGTTCTCCGGCGGGATCCCCTTGCCGGTATCGGCGATGGTGACCAACACCATGCCATCCTTGGCCTCGGTGGCTATGGTGATGGTCCCCTTGTCGGCAATGGCGTCACCGGCATTGATCAGAATGTTGGCGAACACCTGCCGCAACGGCTCTGGTTCAGCTAAGATGTGGGGCAGATCGGGGGCAAGCTGGCACTGCACGTCGAAGTGTTTGGGCTTGAATTCGACTTTTTTCAGTCGGGTCACCACCTCTTCGACCAAGGCGTTGACATCGCATGCCACCGTGCAGGGAACCCGGCTCTTGCCCATGTCCTGGAGTTTGCGGGTAATGCCCTTGGCTCGGGTGGCAGCCGCGTCGATGACCGAGAGCTCCTTGCAGATGGCCTCCGGGCTGTGATCGAGTTCGAACTCGGGGTTCAGCATATCGCGGATCACGCCGCTGGTGGCCATGATGATCGCCAGGGGGTTGTTGATCTCGTGGGCCACGCCTGCGGCCAGTTCGCCGATGGATGCGAGCTTGGAGGCATGGGCAAGCATCTCCTGCAGCTGCTGCCCTTTTTCCGCCATGCGCCGTGCGCGGCGGACCAGTTTCTTGATGGTGAAAAAAATGATGACCGAAACAATCAGGCTAACGCCAATCAGGCCGATGGTCAGCACCAGTCGTGCTCGGATCATGCCGGCCTGGGCCACCGCCACCGGCTGCATGGCCAGCAGGGCCCAAGGCGTTTCCTTGAGCCAGGAATAGGCCACCAGCATGTTCTGATCGTTGAGCACCAACTCTTCCACCCCGGAAGCGGCGGTTACCGGCGGCAGATAGTCGCTGCTCCCAGGAAGTTGGCTGCGGCCGGGATCGACCACCTGGTACTGCCCTTGACGGTTGACCAGGGTCGACTCCACCCCCTTGCCTTGGCTGATGGCGCGCAGGTACAGGTAGAGCTTGTCTGGATCCAAGGAGGCGCGCATCACATAGGTGCGGCCGTCGAAAACCTGCTTGGTGGCGATGGTGAAATGGGGAACATTGCGAAATCCCGTATAGATGTCGCTGATCAGATAGCTCTTGTTTTCCTTGAGCAGCCTCTGGTACCAGTCCTCCTTGCTGTAATCCTTGCCAAGCAGCGAGGCAAAGGGCCCAGCGTAGCCGATCTGGATGCCGTTGGGATTTAAAAAACCGACATCGACAAAGCCGTCGTTGAAGTGTTTGAGACTGCTCAGCGAATTGTCCATGTGCGCCTGGGTGGGCGACAGGGTGAATTCCTTGCTGTGGAACAGGTTGTACAGATTGACCAGCCGTTCCTGCAGGTAGAGATCGATAGTGTTTTTCTGGCTCTCCGCCACCGCGATCAGATTGAGCTTGGCGCTGTTTTTCAGGGTATGGGCAAACTGGTAATGAAAGTAGGCGGAAAGCAGGGCGTTGGGCAGCAGAAAGCCGACCACCAAGCCCAGGATCAACCGGGTCTGGAGCTGTTTGAAGTGCTGTCGAATGCGGTTCAGGTTGGCCTGACTGTCGGTATAGTCGTAGACATGCTCGGTGGAAGCGGTTTTGCTGGCCGGTATATCATCGAGCAGATGACTTGTATCCCAGACTCTCATTGGTTCGGCCTCTCCGTCACAATGCGATACCGTTGCGCCCTGCCTGCTTGCCGTGCTGTCCGGTGGCGGCCGGACATGGAAGCATGACGGCCAGCATTTCGCTGACGTGGCTCTTTCAGTGAATCACGCCACGTTTCTTGTTGTAGGCCTGACCGATGGTGTCGAGCAGTTCGTTGAGCGGCGCCGGTTTCATCACATAGTCAAAGGCACCGAGCTGCATGCCCTTGAGGCCAAACTCCACCGAGGCATGACCGGTGAGCATGATGACCTCGATCTCCGGTTTCATCTTCTTCACGTGCCGCAGGGTTTCAATCCCGTCCATGCCCGGCATCTTGACGTCCAGCACCATGACGTCAAAATCGTGGTCTTTAAGAATTTCCAGGGCCTTGAAACCGCTTTCGGCACCCATGGCCTGGATTTTTCTTGCATTCAGCCTTTTGACAATGGTTTCCCGAAAATCATCCTCGTCATCCACAAATAAAACCCGCAACGTATCCATCATGTACCCTTAATTTTTCGGAAGAAGAATGGTGAACATCGTTCCCTCGCCTACCTTGCTCTGAACCCGCATTTTCCCGCCCAGCTTTTCGATAATGCTGTATGAAATGGAAAGTCCAAGGCCCGTGCCCTTGCCAACAGCCTTGGTGGTGAAGAACGGTTCGAAGATCTTGCTCTGCTCGGCTTCAGGTATGCCCTTGCCGGTATCGGCGACCCACAGCTCCACCTGGTCGGTGTCCTCAAGATAGCGCGAGCCGACAGTGATCGTGCCGTCACTGCCGATGGCGTCGATGGCATTGTTGAGCAGGTTGAGCACCACCTGCTGGATCTGGGACAGGTCGCTGGTGATCACCGGGACATTTTCCGCATACTGCTTTTTGATGAGGATGTTGACATACCGGGCCTCGTTTTCCAGCAATCCGGTCGTTTCGTCGAGCAGGTTGTTGATGTTGATCTTCTCTTTGGCTGGTTCCATTCTTCGGGCAAAACCAAGCAGGTTGTGAACTATTTTTCTTGCCCTGTCGACATGATACTCGATCTTGTCGATCGATTCACTGAACTCGGCGAAATTGGGGCTGGCGGCGATATCCTCTTCGGCAAGCAGGTCTTTCATCCAACCAGCCTTTTCGGAAATCGAAGCCAGGGGATTGTTGACCTCATGGGCGATGCCCGCAGCCATCTTGCTGAGGGCGATCATCTTGTTGGCCTGGAGCAGCATATCGGAATTGGCGGCATTCTCGCGATCCGTTTCCTCGATGCGGTTGATCAGGGTGTTGGTGAACAAGGCGGCGCCGGTGGCGATGATGGTCAAGCCCAGCAGCGAAAGGAAGGCCATCCAATATTTGCCCTTTTGCAGCGGGGAAAGAATTTCATCGGGATTTTCCTTGATCACCAGCACCCACTTGGTGTTGGCGACGGGAATGGCGGCGTAGAACGCCTCGCTGCCTTTATAGGCGAGTCGGGAGATCTTGGTGGCCACGGTTGAAGAAAAATCCGGTCCACCGGCGGGTTCAAGGAAGTCGCCGCCGAAGCGCGGCCTGGTCTGGAGGATATTCTTGCCGTTGACGATGTAGGCATCACTCAGGGTGCCGATCCACGCCTTATGGACGATGTCGTCGATGTTCTTCAGGTTGATCGTCACCCGCAGGATCCAGGAGGTACTCTTCTCCCGAACCATGACCGCGATAATGAAATGAGGCACCTTGCGATACCCCATGAAGATGTCGCTGATGTAGATACCGTTGGCCTTGACGGCGTTGAACCAGGGTTCGTTCTTGTAGTTGACCTGTTTGAGCAGGTCGTAGTAGGGGCCAACATAGGAGAGGTGGCGGCCCTCGTTGTCAATGATGCCAATATCCATGTAGGAAGTGGACTTGGCATGCATGATGTCGAACACGCGGTTGAGATAGTTCTCGTCGGTGAGGTCCTTGAAGGTGTTGGTGTTGGCGACAGTGAACAGCTGGGCGATACGCTCGGAAAAAAACAGGTCGATGGCGTCGCGTCGGTTTTCGGCCGAGCTCCGCAGGGTTTCCGTGACCGTGTCGGTGTATATCCGGTCAAAGAGCACGTAGAGGGAGATGTTGACGAACAACAGGGGAACAACGGAAAAACAAATAATGGCCAGACAGTGCTGCCACCAGAGTTTTCGATAGTTTCTTTCCATGGTGGAATCCTTATCCCGGCCCCGTCAGGCTACCCTCCTGGAATCGGGATGCAACGTGTGGTGAGAAAAAATACCCTGTGTCAACGTGTGTCTTGACTCTTCCCCTACCATGCCTTTGCCGATGCCGCGGTGTGCCACACAGACGGACACGGTGCCCGTTACGGATCACGCCCTGTTATGCGCCTGTAATCCCTACAAAGCATGGCTGGGGTTGTCAATTCTTTTTCAAACGGCGGAGCTGCCCCTCTCCGAGCCATTCTGCTTGCTCTCGACCTGGACACAGGCGACATCGCCCAAACGCACATCAATGGACTGACTGATCAGCAGCAAGACCTCGCCGTTTTCACAGTTAATCACCTTGGCTGCGCCCAAAAGCTCGCCAGATGGTCGATAGACTGCCCCGTCCATGCCGGGTTGGAGGGCTCGGCCACAGTGAAGTTCACAGGTTATTTCCGTGCCTCGTTCCGTCTGGCGGAGCTTGTAAATTTCGCCACAGTGGTGGGTGTGGAGATGTCGCGCCCACAAACGTCCGAAAAGGAAATTGGCCGCCATCCCCGCGATGCCGCCCAAGGCGAAGGCAACGGCGACGACGAAGGGGCTCACTCCGGTCAGCCGGGTCAGGAGCGAAGGCGAATGGGCATTGAGGGTGGCCTGGTCGGGCCAAACGCGGACATTGAAGACCAGCGCGGGATTCTGTTTTTCGCCGTAGGGGTCCTTGACGCGAAACACATGGTGGCCTTCCTGGGCATGGGGATCGACCTCGATGGCTCCGCGCCACATCGACCCGCCGAACCAGTATCCGGAAAAGATGGTTTTCGGGATGAGGCGAACCGAGCCATCATCGGGCTGGCCATCGATGACAAAATCCCTGATTGCCTCGGTTCGTGGCGGCAGGGGGCCGCTGATGAGATAGTGATCGCCGGGGAGGAGTTCGATTAGCCCCCCCCCGCCCCGGAAGCCGCCCACAAGCGCGTCGGCCAGGGACAGCAGGGCCGCCACCAGCAACACCATGGCCACCAGGCCAGCGCGTTTTTGCCAGATGACGAATCCAAAGCCTGCGGTCATATCGAGGTGTTGCAACGGCTGCGGAGGAATCGTTTGCCGATGCACCCGAGGATCAGCGTGGGGATGAGCAGGGAAAAGATGGTCTTGAAAAAGGTGAGATTAAAATCGTCCGGATAAAGCGAGGCGCGATACATGGCGATGAACAGGGCCAGGACCACCAGGCAGTTGATTCCGATCACCAACAGTTTGTGCAAGAGAAAGAAAGTATAGTCCGACATGGTCAACCTCTCGGTGGAGCAGCGGGCGGGATGACTCCCGCCCGCTGTGGAGCCTTTACTTCTTGAAGATATCGGTTTTGGAGATGTTCATGAACCGCAGCGATTGGCCAGCTGTCTTGTAGTAGAGCCGTACTTCATCGCCTGCGTCCCAGGTGCTGTCAGGATAGCTGAAGTACTGGTCCGGGACCGAGAAGGTGCAGAGCATTTTCTGGCGACCGGAGTAAATGGTGATGGTCTTCTTCTCTTTGTCCACGGCCGGGAACTTCTTGGCCTTCTTCTCGGCCTTGTCATACACCAGCGGATGCTCCTTGTCGACGGGCTGTTGCAGATCCACGATGGTGATCGGCACCTCGACGATTTTCTGGGTATTGGTGTCGAAGATCACGATGATTTTCTTGTCCGTGTCCAGCTTCAAACGCTGCCCGGCCTTGGGTTCGGGGCCTGTTTCCTTGGGATCGGTCGGCAGCTTGAACACCGAGGGAGGCAGGACATCGTACACCGGTTTCTGGGGATCCATGGCGCTGTCATGGATCAGGGTAACCTCTTTCTTGTCCTTGTCAAAGGCGATGGCCCGACCTTGTTCCACCTTGCCGTAATCTTCCTTGCATGCCGTGAGCGTCATGGCCATGGCGGCCGCGGCCATGGTGAGCAGTATCTGTTTCACGTTCATTCTGGTCTCCTTATGCGATCCGGATTAAATTTTCTGTTGTTTCATGGCCAATTCCTTCTTCACGCCCTGGACCATCTTGATGAAGATGTAGGCCGACATGGCGGTGATCAGGCCAAGAACGGTGATGGTGGCCATGTTGTTGAGCAGATCCTTGTATTGCGGCAGCCAGGGTTGGACGAGCTTCATCAGGATGGAGGCCATGCAGCCGAGAACCGCGTAGCCGAAGATGATACGGATGCCGTAGCCCTTGATGTACTTGGTGGCGACCGCGCCAACCTGGGCACCCATGGCGGCGCCGACGAGCATGACCATGGCGGCGACCAGTTCGGTCCGGCCCTTGAAGGTATAGGTGGCTGCACCGTACAGACCGGAAATGGCCACTTCAAACAGGTCGGTGCCGACGGCAACATGGGTCGGGCAACCGATCATGTAGATCAGGGCGGGCATACGGATCAGACCGCCGCCGATACCGAGGATACCGGCCAGCCAACCGGTAAGGAAACTGACGAAGATCGGCAGCCAGGCGGAGCAGTAGATGCCAGCGGCCTTGAGATGGACCATCGGCGGGATCTTGATCTTGTGCAGGGTCTTGTGCCACTCGACACCGGTGGCGCCGGCTTCCAGGGTCTCGCCTTTTTCAGCGGCAGCCTTCTCTTTGGCCTTGCGTTTGGCCACATCGTGGAAGACGGTCCAGGCAATGAACAGCAGCAGGCCGACATAGATCCAGCGGACAACCTTTTCCACCGAACCAAGGCGCTCCAGCCACATAACCATCTGGGCGCCGCACTCGAAGCCGACCACCGTGCCGACCAGCATGATCATGCCGAGTTTGTAGTCAACGTTGCCGAACTTGCCGTGCCGCATGGTGGAGATGAGTGATTTTCCGGCCATGTGGGCGATGTCGGTGCCGATGGCAAAGGCCATGGGGAAACCGAGAATGTTAAGGCCGGGGGTCACCATCCAGGCACCGCCCATGCCAAAGAAACCGCCAATGATACCAACGCCGATACCGAGGATAATGAGGCCGGGCCAGAAAATCTTAACACCGGCAATGGGCATGAGAATATAAAGCCAGTCCATGAGGGTCTCCTTGAAATCGAATTAATGTTCAGCCAGTTCGCGGGATTTCAGATCGATGCCGATCCAACCCATGATGATGTCCGCTAGGACACCGAAGATCACGCCGGTGAGGGGAATGATGATGATGGTCAGGATCATGAAGTACACGTGACTTTCGTTGTACAAGTTGGCCCACCAAGCCATGATGCCGTCCAGTTTGCGCGTATCGGCAACAATGACAATGGGGGCGCTTTTCCCGCCACCCGCCGCCAGGGACAGGCTCGGAGCAAACAGCACCAGGGTCAGGAACGCCCACCATAACCGCAGTAATCGTTTCTTCATTTGTGTTCTCCTCTTTTGATGTCTTGCTTGTTGGCTTGTGCATCCCGGCAGGTCTGGTGCCGGGTTGGTCACGAATGGGATCTGAGCGCTACCAGTTGGGGGAGACTGGGCGCTCAGATCGGCTCTTTTTCTGCAACGGGGGAGTGCGTTTCCCGGTTCAAGAAAACAGCTGTCAGTGTGTAAACAAACCGTGTGCCAACTTTTTGTGCAAATGAATATATTTAAAATTTCAAAGAGTTGTGATTTTGCCATTGCGCTATTGCGCGTTATCTGGTAGCGAAAAAAAAGCCGTTCGTGATGCGGCGTGATTGTTACGCAAGGAGAACGTCAAATGCGCTACTCGCATCCCCCCCTGCTGAACCCGTTGATCCGGGTCGATGGGTCGATCTATTCCTGGAGCGTCGGCAAGTTTCTGGTGCTCTTGGGCACTCTGCTGGTGGTGATCATCCTCTCCGCCACGGTGATCGTCACCTATCACATCGTTTCCTCCTATCTCGACCAAGCCTATTCGAGAAATGCTCAAGTGCGGGCTCTAGCGCAGGCGCACGAGATCAACCAGTTGCTGGTGGCGGCCCGATACGAATTGGAATATCTCACCCGTCTGTCCCTCACGCCGGAGTCAATCAGCACTCATCTGGCCGCCAAATCAGCCGAGGAGCGCAACCGCTATCGTGAAATAGCCTTCCATGGTCAGACCGCCGAGGAGCGTTTTGTCCTGGTCAACACCGGAAGCAGCGTGATCCCCGTGCCCATTGATCAGGCCATGGGGGCAAAATTCGGTATTTTTTCCAGTCGCGATCTGTTGACCGGCAAGCCGGCAGGGTACATTCAGATCGGGGAACCCATGGAGGTGGTCTACCCGTCGGTGCATGTCGAGGGAAAAATGAGCGCGCTCAACATGCATGTCATCCGTCTGACCACGCCGGTCTATGACGGCAGCAAGACCTATAAAGGACAACTGACACTGTCGATCGATCTGCCCCACTTGCGCGATATCATCTCCCTGCATACCTCCAAACAGTCGCCGCTCTTCCTCTTTCCCCAGGAAAGCGAGCATAAAAAAAGTTTTTTCTTTGATGCCGCGGGCTGGCTGCTGTTCCAATCCGAATCTCCCGACCGACAGCAGGCCGATCTTTCCGTCGATCTCTTGCGCATGGGATTGCAGGGAGATGTGGGGCGTCCTGGATTCAGCACCGCCTTTCGTCCGGGCTTTGCCCACGATCTCTACTGGGCGATGGTGTCCGACGTCCAGGCCGGAAAATCGGGACAGATATTGGTCACGCGTCCGTTTATCGCGCCGTCCGGGAGTGATCGATCCCTCTATCTCAGCTATGTGCCGATTGTCTTTGAGGAGGGCGCGGGGACACGGCGTATTGTCGGCGGTATCGGTTGCATCGACACCAGTTTTGTGTTCATGGCCTCCACCTACCGGATTGCCGGAACCTTGAGCGTTTGCGTGGCACTTGGCGTCATTCTGGTCTTCATGGCCATGTATTTTGTCAGTCGCCGTATCGCGCGACAGCTCGAATTGCTCGCCGAGGCCGTCGATGTCAGGGCGGGTGGAGACGATCCTTCACCGCTGGCCCTTGGACCGCTGTTTGCGGAGATCAACCAGTTTCAGCGGTCCATCAATATCCTGCTTATGCAATTGCATATTGCGCGAAGTGATTCGTTGTTGCGCGAAGGGCTTGTCGAGGATGATCGCATGCGTCAGCGAGTCAATTTGGAGAAGGAGATGCGTGATAATCCGTTGCTTGATGCGCGATTGCTGGCCATGCCGCTCTACGGGATTGTCGGCGGCAGTCAGGCGGTTGGAACGCTCCGCCAGCAGATCCACAAGGCGTCGCGGGTCCTGGCGGACGTATTGATCGTTGGCGAAACCGGGACGGGGAAGGAGCTGACCGCCGAAGCCATCCATTCGGTCAGTCACCGGGCCAAAGGGCCGTTCATTTCCATTAACTGCGGAGCCTTGGATGAAAATCTGCTCATGGATGCCCTGTTCGGTCATGTCAAGGGCGCCTTTTCTGATGCCCAAAACGAGCGGAAGGGCGCTTTTGTCGCTGCATCGGGCGGTACCCTGCATCTCGATGAGATCGGCAATGCCTCCCCCAAGGTGCAGCAGGCCTTGCTGCGAGCCTTATCCGTCCGCCGGATTCGGCCTCTGGGATCGGATCAGGATGTCGCCTTTGACGCCCGCATTATCGCCGCCACTAATGTTGACCTGCTCCAGCTCTCTCTGACCAGTGATTTTCGGGAAGATCTCTACTACCGCCTGGCGGTGATCACCATCAATACGCCGCCGTTGCGTGAGCGGAAGGAGGATATTCCGGTACTGGTCAAATATTTCCTCGATGAACACATGACCCTCTCAGGGCTGGACCCGGTGGGGATCAGCCGTGGTGCCCTGGAACGATTGCTCAGTCATGACTGGCCGGGAAATATCCGTGAGTTGCGCAACTGTATCACCCGCTCGCTGGCTTTTGCCGAAAGCGATCTGCTGCTCGCTCAGCATATTCTCTTTGACGAGCGAGGCGTCGAGCTGGAAGGTGACGACGCGCCGGAGAACGAGTCGTTTCCGTCCGCACTGCCGCCCACACCCCCTGCAAAAGCCCTGTCTGCCCCGCCAGCCAACGAGGCTGAAGCAGAACAGCAGGACATGGGCGTCCCTCCCGAGTTGAATATCAGGCAACGCAAGGCCTGGCCTCTGATTGTCAAAAATGGCGTCATCAGCCGCAGCGAGTATCAGAAGGTGGTGGGGGATGCCGTTTCCGTTCGCACGGCTCAATACGATTTGCACGACTTGGTCGACAAGGGACTGATGAAGAAGTCGGGCCGGGGGCCCTCCTCAAAATATCTGCTCGCCACCTCATCCCCGCATTGATCCGCCATGCTGTCTTCATTCTTCTGAAGATGAACAATCGCACATTCGCCTTTGTCTCTACGGATACATGACAACTTGAAAGCGAAGTGGCATGGGAGGCCACTCTGGGTGTATCGGGCAACGGTGTGAAGGCGCTGCGCGATCAATGGCGCCGGGGAGTGAGCACGGACGATTGCCGACGGTGATCTGGACCGGGCTCAGGAATCGCTGTGCGCGGTCAATCCTAAACCAAACTCGCCAATGTAGCGATCCACCGGGGCATACTCGTCGGTGAAGGGAGGGGGATGGTTATCGGGTGGGGGCAGAGCGTGGGTAAGCATCCGCCGCAGGGAGGGATCCTTGGGCTCGTTGGTGGAAAGCTCGCCCTTGCCGGCGACGAGCAGCATGTTCTGCCACAAGTGCTTGTCGGTGGGATCGACCACCGCATAGGCTTGGACCGAGGGAAAAGCGGCGCGGAAGGTGGCATGCAACGCCTTGTAAAATCGGCTCGACACCCCTTCGGTGGAGGCTAGCAGGTTCACCAGGACAACGCCGTCCGCCTTGAGAGCGGAATGCATCAGGCCGATGGCCTCGACGGTCACCAGGTGAAAAGGGATGGAGTAGTGCGAGTTGAACACATCGCACAGGATCACATCGTAGGGGTGGTCGACTTTTTTAAGAAAGGTACGGGCGTCTTCCTCGATGATGGTCAAACGGGGATGGTCGGTCAGGCCGAAGTGGGTCCGCGCCAGGTTGGTAATACCTGGATCGAGTTCAACCACGTCAATCCGCAGATCCGGGTACCGGGCCAAGGCGTATTTGGGGAAGGAATAGCCCCCTCCGCCCAGCACCAGCATGCGGCGTGCCGTGGGATGGTAATGCTCGATCAGCCGATAAAAACGCGTGTAGGGCAGGGCCAGTTCGGTAGGATTGTCCAGGTACATGGCCGATTGCCGCCCCTGAGGCCCGGTGACCATCTCCCGCATCAGTCGGTCCGTGCCTTCTTCCTTGCTGGTGTAGACCAAGACCCGGTTGTAGGGGGTATCCCGGTCGAGGAATCCCAGTTGCTCAAGGCGTTGATCCTGGAGGCGGCAGAGGGCGATGGCCAGCAGAAAAAGGAACAGGGAGACGCCCTTGATGGCTTTGTTCGAGGGTTCGGCCAACCATGAAGCCAGGACGAGGAAGGCGGCTGTGATGAAGAGAATCGCGGTGCTGCCCACCCAGGCGATGAGAACAAACCCGGCGAGAAAGGTGCCGACTATGGAGCCGATGGTGGAGAGGGCATAAAGGCTCCCTGCCGTGCGTCCTGTGTGGTCGGTGTCGTGCAGGCAGAGGCGGACCGCAAAGGGCGGCACCATGCCGAGCAGGATCGCCGCTGGCGCGAACAGGGCAACGGTGGCGGTGATGGCCACGGCGTGCAGGTTGCCCGTGCCTTGAAGAAATTCGAGGATCCAGCTCTTGGACAGGCCAATGGCGGCGGTGGACCAGGCGGCCATCAAAACAATGCGCCCCAGGAGATTGGGGCGTGGCGATCGGTCGGCGAGTACCCCACCCCACCAGGCCCCGAAGCTGAGGCTGGCGAGGATGATTCCGATCAGGCTCGTCCAGACGACCAGGGAGGTGCCAAGGAAGGGGGCCAGGATGCGCGAGCCGGTGAGTTCGATGATCATCAGGGCCGCGCCGCAGAGGAAGATGCAACAGTGGAGCATGGCAAACAGGGGGTTGGGGCTGGTCGTTCAATTCGGGAAGAGAGAGTCCCGTGCCGCAAGCGCATTCTTGCAGGCAGAGTTACAGGACAGCGGCCCATTTATCCACAAAAAAGCGCTGATGTTCCTAGAGGTGGGAGCGAGGTCTGAAATTCTCGGTTAACGCTGTGTAAAATTGGTGACGAGCGAGAGGGCCTGCGGGTACTATCCGGCTGTCCTTGACCAGCGGGAGGAAGAACGATGCATGATCAGGCAATAAAAATACTGGAAAAACAACGGCAGGACCTGGTTGTTCGGGTGTTGCGGAAACACGAGGAAATGGAAGCCAGCCGCTCGTTCACCGAGCGGATTTTGGCGGGGATCTCCGAGTTGTTTCTTCTGCTGGACCAGGAATTTCAGGTTATCCAGACCAATCGTGAGTTCCTCGAACGAACCGGTTTTCTTCTGGACAGCGACCAACAACTGGCCTTGGAAGATCTGGTGCAGCCGGAGACGGCCGAAGCAATCCGCCAGGCTTTTGCCAAGGGAGAGTTCACGGAATTCGAAGCCCATCTCAAAACCGCCAAGGGCACCGGTCTGCCTGTGAAGATGCGTGGTTCGACCCATGTCAACCCCAACGGTCTGGTGCTGCATATGCTGATCTGCTCTGACTGCAGTGAGTTCTACGATCTGATGGCGCAGATGCAGGAGGGGCAGAAACAGCTCATCCATTCCAGCCGGCTGGCCAGCCTGGGGGAGATGGCAGCCGGTGTCGGCCACGAGCTGACCCAGCCGCTCAACGCCATCCTGCTTTTCGCCCGCAACTGCCTCAAGGCCCTGGATGCACCGGGCGACCACAAGGACATGCTGCGGGAAAATCTGCAGATCATCATCGACCGGGTCAACAAGGCCTCCTCGATCATTGCCACCATGCGCAGCTTTGGTCGCAAGGTCGAGGAAGAACAGGCGCCGCTCGATCTGAACCAGATCATCCGCAAGATCCTCAAGTTTCTCGAGGCCCAACTGCGCCTGAGCGAGGTTTTTCTCGATTTGCGCCTGGACGACCACCCCTGCGTGGTTTTGGGGGTCGAGGTCCGCCTCGAACAGGTGTTTCTCAACCTGGTGCAAAACGCGGTCCAGGCCATGGGGCGGGTGGTGGTTCCCCGCTTGACCATCACCAGCCGGATCACCGACTGCCTCAATCTGACCACCATGCAAAAGGAGCCCTATGTGCTGGTCACCGTGGCCGATAACGGTGAAGGCATCCCCGAGGAACTGCAGAAAAAGATTTTCGATCCCTTCTTCACCACCCGCGAGGTCGGCACCGGCACCGGGCTGGGGCTGTCGATCGTGGATCGTATCGTTCGCGGCTTTTCCGGTCATATCGAGGTGGAGAGCGTTCCCGGCAAGGGCGCCTGCTTTTCCGTCTATATTCCCCAGTATCGGCCAGCGCCGACAACGGAAGGCCCGCGCCAGGAGGAGCGATGAATACCGATCAGGAGACAGTTCCGGTCCCGGAGATTCTGGTTGTCGATGACGACCTCTATCTGCTGGCGGCCATCAAACAGACTCTGGTGCTCAACGGCTATGCGGTGCGGACCTTTGGCAATCCGCTGGAAGCCCTGGCAAGCGTCGACGGCCATACCTATTCGGCGGTGCTCGCCGACATCCGCATGCCGGAGATGAACGGCATGGTGCTCCTGGAGCGGATGCTGGCCAAGGATTGCGATCTACCGGTGATCCTGATCACCGGGCACGGCGATATCAGCATGGCGGTGGAGGCGGTCAAGAAGGGAGCCTACAACTTTTTGCAAAAACCGGTGGATGAGGAGATGATTCTCGCCACCCTGGCCCGGGCTATCGAGCGGCGGCAGCTGGTGCTGGAAAATCGCCGGCTGGAGCGGCAGCTGATCGCCACCCGCCAGGGCCGGTCCCGCTTTTACGGGCTGGTGGGCAGCCATCCTTCGATGCTCAGTCTGTACAACCTGATCGAGGCCGTCGCCAAGGAGAACGATCCGGTGTTGATCGTCGGCGAAACCGGCACTGGCAAGGAACTGGTGGCCCGGGCCGTTCACGACATCGGCCCACGGCATGCCCTGCCCTATGTGGCGGTCAACATGGGGGCCATTCCCTCGGAGATGATCGAATCCGAGCTGTTCGGCCACGAGAAAGGAGCCTTCACCGGGGCCATCCAGCGCAAGGTGGGCACATTCGAATATGCTGGCGAGGGCACGCTCTTTCTCGACGAGATCTGTTCCATGCCGACGCAACTGCAATCCAAATTGCTGCGGGTGCTCGAGGATCGCACCTTTTGCCGCCTGGGCAGCAACACGGTCATTCCGCTCAAGGCGCGGATCATCGCCGCCACCAACCGCGACTTGCGGGCCGAAATCGACAAGGGCGCCTTCCGCCAGGATCTCTATTTCCGCCTCAATGTCCTGCCGGTACACCTGCCGCCACTGCGCGAACGCAAGGAGGACATCCCGCTGCTGGTCGATTATTTCTGGAAGGAGTACTGTGACGGCCAACCCGGCGAGGTCCGCCCCTGCTCGCCGGAGCTGATCCGCGAGCTGATGGCCCAGGACTGGCCCGGCAATATTCGCGAACTGCGCAATGTTGTGCGCCGATACTGCGTGTTGGGGGGGCGGGACCAGGAACAGGGCGGGCAATCCCTTGCCGTACCTGATGTCGAGACCCCCTGCCTGCCGTGGAAGGACTACATGGACCAGCAGGAGCAACTGTATGTGGAGCAGGTTTTGCGGCAGGTCGGCGGTCAGGTCAGCCTGGCCCACCAGCTGATGGGCATCTCCCGCAAGAGCCTCTACGACAAGATCAACAAATACGGCATAGCGTTGCACCGATTCCGGGAAAAAAGCTGAGAAGCAGCCCTTGCCGGCCGGCCGGACCCTTTGTTCCAAAACGTTTCGAACCATTTCGGGTGTTTCGCGGTGTTCTGTTGCGTTTCGTCCTCCGGGGGCGACGGAAAGGGAGTGCGGGGGGTAACTGGTTGAAAAACTGAGATACTGAATAGTGGCCCGTATCTTGCTTAATGGATAACGAACGATTGACGTCCAGGGATGGAGCTGCGGCCCGGCGGCCGTGCCCCCTGCGACCCGGAGCCACCACGAGCGTATTTCCAAGGAGGAACGCATGTCCGTTATTACCTTAATGTGCGGCAGTTACTGCCAGGGCGAGCAACTGGTTTCCCTGCTCAGGGAACAGGTGCGCTACAGTGTCATCACCGACGAGGAGATTGTTGCCAAGGCGGCCGACATGTCGGCCATCAGCCGGAAGAAGATCGAGAATGTGCTGGCGAACAAGCCGTCGATCTTCAACAATATCACCCACGAAAAGGAACGGGCGCTGGCCTGGATGAAACTGGCCATGGCCGAGACCTTGTTGGAGGCGGACAACACGCTGATCCACGGACTGACCGGTCATCTGATCCCCGACGAGATCACCCATGTGCTCCGGGTCTGCCTGATTGCCGACATGAATTACCGCCTGGTCCAGGCCGGTCGAGAAACGCAGGTGAGCGAGAAGGAGGCGGTGGCGCTGATCCACAAGCAGGACAAGGAAAAGGCGGCGTGGACCGATACCCTGTTCGGGCAGCCCGATCCGTGGAGTGCCTCGTTGTACGACTTGGTCATCCCGGTGGACAAGATCAAGCTGGAAGAGGCGGTCAAACTGGTGGTGGAGAATCTGCGCAGCGAGGTGATCCAGCCCACCAAGGCATCCAAGAGGGCGGAGCGTGATTTTGTGCTGGCGGCTCAGGTGGAAGTGGCCTTGGCCCGGCAGGGCCATTTTGTCAGCGTGGCTGCCCGTGACGGCGCGGTAACCCTGACCATCCATCAGAACGTGTTGCTGCTCAGCCGTCTCGAGGAGGAGCTGAAAACCATCGCCGGCTCGGTCGACGGCGTGACCTCGATCGAAACCCGGCTGGGCAAGGGATTTCACAAGACCGATATCTACCGCAAGTACGACTTCGAAACGCCGCGGCTGCTCCTGGTCGACGACGAGCGCGAGTTTGTTCAGACCTTGTCGGAGCGGTTGTCGATGCGGGATATCGACTCGGCGGTGGTCTATGACGGCGAGTCGGCCCTGGATCTGATGGCCACCGATGACCCGGAGGTGATGATTCTGGACCTGAAGATGCCGGGCATCGACGGATTCGAGGTCCTGCGCAAGACCAAGGAGACCCGTCCCAACGTGGAGGTGGTGATTTTGACCGGCCATGGCTCGGAGGAGGACAAGGCCACTTGCATGCGGCTGGGCGCCTTTGCCTATCTGCAGAAGCCGGTGGACATCGACGAGCTGAGCGCCACCCTGAAACGGGCCTACGACAAAGTGCGGGCACACAAGAGAGCCTGACGGTCGGCGCGCGGGCGAAAGGAGGGCGGCCATGTGGTTGATTGACAAGTTCATCCCGGAATTCTGGCACGACGGCGATGCCTCGGGGATGTACAAGCAGCTGTTCAACTACCGCCGCCTGTGGAAAGAGGCGGCGCTGATTTCGGTGGTGATCGTGTTTCTGCCGCTGGTCATGCTGACCGCCTACGAGTACAAGGTGACCAAGGCCACCTTTGAATCCGAGGCCCTGGCCCGGGCCAGCCGGTTCGTGGCCAAGACCAGGCGGACCGAATCCTTTCTCCTGTCCAAGAAGCGGTTCGCCCTGGAATTCATCATCCATGACAATACCTTTGAGCAGCTGCTCCAGCCGGGGCGGCTGACGGTCCTGCTCGAGAACCTCAACCGCGGTTTGGGCCTGTTTGCCGATCTGGGGGTGATTGATGCCGCCGGCATCCAGCGTGCCTATTCAGGGCCCTTCCACCTGGAGAACGCCGACTATTCGTCCCAGCCGTGGTTCAAGGAGATCCAGAACAGGGGTATCTTCATCAGCGACGTGTTCATGGGGCTGCGTAATCTGCCCCACATTGTGATCGCGGTGAAACGGTCGATGCCGGGCGGATCGTTTTATGTGCTCCGGACCTCGGTGAGCATCGAACGGCTCACGGAAATTCTCTCCCATGAACAGACCGGCGAGGTCGGTGACGCCTTCCTCATCAACCATGAGGGGGTATTGCAGACGCCATCCCGCTATTTCGGCGAGGTGCTCGGCAAGGTGCCGCTGGCGGTCCCCGAGTTCTCCGATCATACCGAGGGGTATCAGCTCGAGGGCATGCCGGTGCCGGGTGCCGCCGACACACGGTTGCCCGAGACGGTGGCCGACGGCACCCTGGTGGTCAGTTACGCCTATGTGGAGAATTCGCCGTTCATCCTCATGCTGGTTAGCCCCAAGGCGGAGCTGATGGCCCAGTGGCGGCAAACGCGGATGAAGATCCTGATCTTCCTCTCCTTTACCGTGGGCATCATCCTCCTGGTCCTGCTGTGCGTGGTCACCTATCTGGTCAACGCCATCCACACCGCCGACCAGAAACGGGTGATGATGCTTCACGAGATCGAGTATTCGGAGAAGATGGCCAGCATCGGCCGGCTGGCGGCGGGGATCGCCCACGAGATCAACAATCCGCTGGCGATCATCAACGAGAAGGCCGGGCTGATCCAGGATCTGTTCATGATCAAGGAGCAATACAAACAGGATGCCAAACTGCTGGGGCTGATTGCCTCGATCGTCTCCTCGGTGGAGCGGTGCTCGGTGATCACCCGCCGCCTGCTCAGCTTTGCCCGCCAGTCGGAGGCGACCGTCACCCGGATCAATCTCCACAAGATCATCACCGAGGTGCTCAGCTTTCTCGGCAAGGAGCCGGAGTATCGTTCGATCACCATCAAGATCGACATTGACGACGGGATCGAGGATATTGTCAGCGACAAGGGGAAGTTGCAGCAGGTGCTGCTCAATATCATCAAAAATGCCTTTGCTGCGGTGGAGGATGGCGGTAACCTGGGAATCGCCGTCCGCAAGGCGGGGAGCGGCGCGGTGGAATTGTCGATCAGCGACGACGGCTGCGGCATTCCGCCGGAAGACCTGGCCAAAATTTTCGAGCCGTTCTTCACCACCAAGGGCGGTCGGGGCGGCACCGGCCTGGGATTGTCGATCACCTACGGCTTGGTCAGCGAACTGGGAGGAACCATCCGGGTGACCAGTGAACAGGGCAAGGGCACCTGTTTCATCATCACGCTGCCGCTCACCATGGCGGAGCACAAGGGGTAAGCGATGAAGGTACTGTTGGTAGACGACGAGGAAGAATTGGTGGTGACCCTGGCGGAACGGCTGTCGTTGCGCGACATCGAGGCCGACTGGGCGCTGTGCGGCGAGGACGCGCTGCGGCTGGCGGCCGAGCGTCCCTACGATCTGGCGGTGCTAGATATGAAGATGCCGAAGATGAACGGCCTGCAGCTCAAGGCGGAATTGCAGAAACTGTCGCCGGCGATGCGGTTTATTTTTTTGACCGGCCACGGCTCGGAGGAGGATTTCGAGGCCGGGGCCTCGGAGGCCGGAGCGGATAACTATCTGATCAAGCCGGTCAATATCCAGGAACTGGTGGCCAAGATTCATGCCGCCTTTGACGCCGGGGAGGAGTGAATGGAACCGCTCAACGAAACGTTGGACGCGGCCTGTTTGCAGGTGTTTGGCAAGATTTCCGCCGCCGTGTCCCATGATCTGAAAAATGTGCTGGCGATTGTCAACGAAAGTGCCGGCCTGCTGGATGATCTGGCCCTGCGCGCGGCCAAGGGGATCGAGATTCCGCCTGATCGGTTGGCCGTGGCCACCGGCCGTATTCTCAAGCAGGTCAAGCGCGGCGATGCGGTGTTGAAGAGTCTCAACCGTTTCGCCCATACCACCGACGCGCCGATTCTCCAGGGCAACGTGGCCGAGACCCTGGTCCTGATGGTCGAATTGGCGGGGCGACATGCGGCGATGAAGGAGTTGGAGTTGACGGTCACCCCGGCCGAGACCACGGTGCGCACCTGCTTGATCTATCTGGAATCGTTGGTCTATCTGATGCTGCGGCAGGTGATCGAGACCCTGCCCCGGCGGGAATCGGTGCTGCTGACAGTGTCGGTGGAGGAAGGAGCGGTGGCGATCCGCCTGGTGAACCCCAGCGGCCTGCCTCTGGTGGCAACCGAGTCCTTTCCCGGAGCGCAGGAAAAGGCGCTGATGGACTGGCTCAAGGTCGACCTGCGGACCGCGGCGGGAGAGATTGTGCTGCGATTGCCGCTGGACGTCACGTCCCATTGATCATTCTGCTGGAAGGAGGTTGTGATGAACGAGCGAGTGTTGCTGATTGACGATGAACAGGATTTCATGGATGTGCTGGCGGAGCGGATGCGCGATCGGGGCATGAACGTGAGCACCACCACCTCGCCGCTGGAGGCCTTGGACAAGGCGGGCGAAGAGAGTTACGACGCCGTCATCCTTGATCTGATGATGCCGGAGATGGACGGGCTGGAGGCGCTGACCCGGCTCAGGGCCAAGAATCCCGATCTGCAGATTATCCTGCTCACCGGCCACGCGACCGTGGAAAAGGGAATCGAGGCAATGAAGCTCGGGGCGATGGATTTTCTGGAAAAACCGATCGACATCCAGGCGTTGAATGCCAAGATCAAGGAGGCCAAGGCGCAGAAGATGCTGCTGGTGGAAAAACGCACTGAAGAGGTCATCAAAAACATTATCGGCTGCAAGGGGTGGTGACCGCTTACGATCGCGCCGATCGCAGGGGCGGCTCGCCTTTCCGGACGCCGCATCACCCTGGATGATCTCCAGACCCCCTGAGCCAAAGCCATGGGGGCCTGGAGGATCAATCAACCAACGCCCGTTTTTTCCCCTCCATGGATGCTCCCTCCTGTCCGGCAGTTTTCTTCGCCAACCTTTCACCTCACCATTTGATGGCCGGCTGAACGTCCGAGCTGACCGTGCCTTTGGCCAATGACTTGAACACGTTGCACGGGATTGACGCCTCCGTCTTGGTGGATTAAAAATAAAAAAAAGACGGACGTCGCACTGTCAGCGTACTTTTCTGCTCAATCTTCCGCACAAGGATGCACCATGTCGCAACAGGCCAAACAGCTCGGTTTTTTGGATCGCTTCCTCACCTTGTGGATCTTTCTCGCCATGTTCGCCGGTGTCATGCTGGGCTACACCGCTCCCGGCGTGCAGCAGGTGATCAACGCCTTTCAGGTGGGCACCACCAACATTCCCATCGCCATCGGCCTGATCATGATGATGTATCCGCCGCTCGCCAAGGTCAAATACGAGCAGTTGGGCCAGGTCTTTCGCAATGGCCGGGTACTGCTGCTCTCCTTGGTGCAGAACTGGGTGATCGGGCCGGTGCTGATGTTCCTCCTGGCTATCGCCCTGCTTTCCGGCCAACAGCATTACATGGTCGGCCTGATCCTTATCGGTCTGGCCCGCTGTATCGCCATGGTGATTGTCTGGAACGATCTGGCCGACGGCGACACCGAGTACTGCGCCGGGCTGGTGGCCTTCAATTCGATTTTTCAGGTTTTGTTCTTTTCCCTTTACGCCTGGATCTTCATTACCGTCATCCCCGGCTGGTTTGGTTTAGCAGGGGCGGTGGTCGATGTCTCCATCGCTGAGATCGGTCAGTCGGTGTTTATCTATCTGGGCATTCCCTTCATTGCCGGCATGCTCAGCCGTTTGCTCGGCATCAAGCTGAAGGGCAGGGCGTGGTACGAGGAGGTGTTCATTCCCCGGATCAGTCCCCTGACCCTCATGTTCCTGCTGTTCACCATCCTGGTGATGTTCTCGCTCAAGGGCGAATACATCGTCCAGTTGCCGTCTGATGTGCTGCGCATCGCCGTGCCCCTGACCATTTACTTTTTGGTGATGTTCTTCGTCTCCTTCTTCCTGTCTATGAAGGTCGGCGCCACTTACGAGCAGACCGTGACCCTGAGTTTCACCGCCGCCTCCAACAATTTCGAGCTGGCCATTGCCGTGGCCATCGCCGTGTTCGGCATTAATTCCGGCGAGGCTTTTGCCGCAGTCATCGGCCCCCTGGTCGAAGTTCCGGTCCTCATCGCCTTGGTGAACGTCGCCCTTCGGCTCAGAAACAAGTATTTCCCTCACGCACAACGCACGCTGACCGGGGTCTGCCATGTCCGCAGCAAATAATAGAACAACCGGCTTGTTCAGCGTTGATGCGTTCAATTTCCAGCGGTAAGAGTTGAATGAGCGAGTTGATCCTGGCAAGGGATGAGGGCAAGGGGCAGGAGGCGGCAATCAGGGAGCTTTGTGCCTCCGGATGAGGATATTTTCTGCATCCTGTAAGTCCAATATCTGAACTTTGAATGTCTTTACCTCCATCGAAGCGATTTAAAAAAACGAACCGAACAACATGCCGCTCAAGGTGGCCATCACGATCACCAAGGCAACAAAGGTGACGGTTTTTTTCACCCCAAGGACACTGTTGATCACCAGCATGTTGGGCAAACTCAGAGCGGGCCCCGCGAGGAGTAGGGCCAGCGCTGGTCCCTTGCCCATGCCGCTGCCGATCAGCCCCTGAACGATGGGCACTTCGGTGAGGGTCGCAAAATACATGAAGGCTCCGGCAAACGAAGCAAAAAAGTTGGCCTGAAAGGAATTGCCGCCCACGGCCTTGGCCACCCATTCCGAGGGTATCAACCCTTCATGGCCAACCCGGCCCAACAAGGCGCCCGCAATCAACACGCCAAACAGCAGCAGCGGCAAAATCTGTTTGGCGAAGCCCCATGAGGAAGAGAACCAGTCGCCCAATTCATCCTTGTCCGTGCTGGTGAACATGGAAAGCCCGACCAGTCCGGCGGCAAAGGCCACGACAGGTTGCTCAGGGAAGAGTAGTGCCAGTGCCACCACGGGAATGGCAATCAGGCCGACTTTCCATGCCTTCATGTTGAACCAGGCAATGAGGATCACCCCCAAGGCGGCGGCAAATCCGGAGGTGATGATCCATTTCATGGCATGGATGGTTGCCCAGGCGCCAACAGGCTCCTGCGGCTTGCCCCAGTTGGCAAACACCAGAACCCCGACCATCGAGGCAAAATAGAGCGCGTTCTGCCACAGAGATCGTTTGACCTCCTCTTCGGGCAAGGCCATGTGAACGGCTGCTTTTTCCTGCTCTTCCCCGCGAAAAAGAAAGGCCATCAAGGCCCCGATGATCACGCTGAACAGAACGGCTCCCACCCCCCGGGCGATGCCGATTTCGGTGCCAAGGATGCGGGCGGTGAGAATGATGGCCAGCACATTGATCGCCGGACCGGAATAGAGAAAAGCGCACGCTGGCCCAAGGCCGGCCCCCATCCTGTAGATGCCGCTGAATAGGGGAAGGATGGTGCAGGAGCACACGGCCAGTATGGTGCCGGAAACAGCGGCCACTCCATACGCCACCATCTTGTTGGCAGTTGGTCCGAGGTATTTCATGACCGAGGTCTGGCTGACGAACACGCCAATTGCACCGGCTATGAAAAACGCCGGTACCAGGCACAGCAGCACATGCTCACGCGCATACCACTTGACGAGGTGCAAGGCTTCGAGCATGGCGTTGTCGAACCGCTCCATCCCCACCGGCAGGTAAAAACAGGCGAGAAAAACACCGATAATCAACAGTAGATATTTCCACTCATCTCTCCATTCCATAGCTCGTCCTTGCTTGTTTGGTCAATTAACCCTGTAAAGGGTGAAAAATAACGACCTGATCAGGTCAGCATCTCCACCTGCTCCTTGACGGTGGTCTTGATCACCGCTTCAACGCAGGACATATACTTGAGAACGCAGGGAACTTTGAGACGATAATATACCTGCTTGCCGCGCTTTTCATCCTCGACGACACCTGCCTGCTTAAGGACCGACAAATGTTTGGAAATGGTGGAAAAATCGGCATCAATGAATTCAGCCAATTCGCATACGCACTTTTCGCCATCAACAAGCTGCTCCGCCATCCACAGGCGGGTGGGATGCCCCAACGCCTTCAAGACGTTGGCCTTTGCCACGATGAGTGCCATTTCTTTGTCGGTCGGTGGTTGTTTTTTCATGTGTCATTTGGTAGATCAACCATGTTTTCTTGTCAAGCAAATAGAACGGCTAGGCATGTGGCTTGCTTTGTGGAGAGGAAATCGGAGCGGGTCGATCACGCTTCGGCCCGAGCGGCTTCCCTGTATCGCCAATGCCGCCTGGGCAGGGGCGCGGTGAAGAAGCGCGCATGTGCCGTGGTTTTTTGTTGAAGCTATCAGATGGAGAGCAATATGGACATCAAGATCTGTGGACCAGGATGCGCTTCCTGTGAAAAGACGCAAAAGGTTGTGGAGGCGGCGGTGGCGGCGAAAGGCATTGCGGCCACGATCATCAAGGTAAAGGACTTTCAAGAGTTTGCCAGGCTCGGCGTTTTTTCTACGCCTGCAGTCGTTGTCGACGGTCAGGTCAAGTGCGTGGGGCGGGTGCCGAAGCAAAGCGAAGTTGAGGGGGGGATCAGCTGATCTCGGTCAAGGAACGACGAGACCGCCCTGGCCGAGGGCATCATTTTCGCGACTAGTGAAGCCGTCAAGCCGATCGCCTGTGTCTGATTGTAATTGTTTTCTTGAATGACCATCATGCTGTCCCCATACCCGAAAAAGGTCTATGTTGAATTGACCACCCGCTGCAACTTGCAGTGTCCCATGTGCTTGAAATTTTCCGAGGGAAGCTGCATTGAGGAAGGGGAACTGCCGCTGGCGCTTTTCAAAAAGCTGGCGACCGCCTCCCTGTCGCACACCGAATTCCTCGTGCTCAACGGGCTCGGTGAGCCCCTGCTCCACCCTGACCTGGAAGAAATGATCGCCCTCGCCCGAGCGGTGATGCCTCCTGATGGCCGCATCGGCTTCCAGAGCAATGGGTTGCTGCTCAATCACGGCCGCGCCGTGCGCTTAATCGAGGCTGGGCTTGATACCGTGTGCTTGTCATTGGACAGTTTGGATGCGGACGAGGACAAGGAGCGCAACCGGGGCGGACATCAACGCTCCTCGGTGACCAAGGCGATTGCCCATCTGATACAGGCAAGAGCAGCAAGCCAGCGGCGCGTTCGCATTGGCCTTGAGGTGGTTCTCCGCAAGGAGACACTGCACCAATTGTCGGACGTGGTGGCATGGGCCGGCGAGCATCAGGTCGATTTCATCATCGTCAGTCACCTGTTTTCCTACGATGGCTCGTTGGGCGAATACAGCCTGTTCAATCCCAACAGTCGTGAGGCAACCAACCTTTTTGCCAAATGGTCGGCGGCGGCCAAGGGGCAAGGGGTGAACCTGGCGGATTTGCCCGTTGCGCAGCTCAAGTTCTCCAAGAGTGCGGCAGATGCCTTGGTCGTCCAACTCGGAGACGCCATGCGCCAGGAAGCCAAGCAACAGGATCTCACGCTTCATTTTCCCAATCTGGTGGCGCAGAGCGACCGCGACATGGGAGAAATCGAGGCTCATTTTCACCGCGCCCGGCTGACGGCAAGCAAACATGGGATCGATCTGTTCCTGCCGCCGCTCCACGCGCCGGCCAATGGCCACCGGAGATGCCCCTTTATCGACGACGACGCGGTCTTCATCGATAAAGACGGCAAGGTCATGCCCTGTCATTTTTTATGGCACACCTGCCCCAGTCAGGTCAATCACGGCAGTATCCGGGTGAACAAGCGCGTTGTGGGCTCCATCGAGGATGAATCGCTGGAGGCTATCTGGCAAAAAGCGGAATATACCGCCTTTCGGATCGAGGTCGGGCACAGCGAGTACGCTCCTTGCTGGAGCTGCACCTCGGCGCCCTGTGCCGATCTGGTCAATGCCAATCTCCTAGGCATGCATGACTGCTACGGCAGTCGTGTACCCTGCGGCCACTGCATGTGGAGTATCGGCTGGCTCCAATGTCTTTGATGCCAGCCGTCGCCGTCCCCAGTCTCCCCGGGAACGGGGAAAAGAGACGATTTGCAGTTTTTTCCGCTTCCTCATAATCGATCTTTTCGGCCTTTTCTTTCCCCTCGACCGGGCTGGCCCACGTCCTGCCCCCTGAACTGCGGCGCCGATGTGCTCTGCGCAGGAGTGGTTCATTGGGTCTTTTTGGGCGAGTGTGAATCTCTTGCGGACATGCAGAGTATCCTTGAGATTTGGCGAATGAATAGGTATACAATTCCACTTTGAATTCTTTTGAACAAGCACCGTTCCATGAAAGCTAACGATACCACCACCGAAGCATCCGTGTTTGAGCTCAAGGGCAGCGTGCTGACCGTGATGGTCCTGCATGTCAAGCTGACCAATCCTGATCTGCTCTATCCGCAGCTGAAGAAAAAGATCGGCCCAGCCCGCTCCTTTTTCAGCAATGCGCCGCTCTTGATCGATCTGAAGCAGGCGTCGGAAGAGGAACAGTTGGCGCTCGATTTTCTCGTGCTCAGCACTTTCCTGCGCGGTTTGGGGTTGGTCCCGGTGGGGGTGCGCGGTGGTGCCGACAGTGTGGCTGAGCGGGTGCTGGCGGCGGGGCTGGGGCTGTTGCCTGCGGCCAAAACCGAGAAAACGGTGGCCGCGCCGGAGGAGGACAAGCCGGTCGAGGTGCCTGAACCGCCACCACAGCAGCCCGCCCCCGAGCCAGTGGCAGAGACGCGCGATTCGACCGGGGCCAAAACCATGGTCATCAGTCAACCGGTGCGCTCGGGGCAGCAGGTGGTGGCGCCAGACGGTGATCTGGTGGTGCTGTCATCGGTCAATGCTGGTGCGGAGGTGATTGCCGCCGGCAATATTCACGTCTACGGTGCGTTGCGCGGCCGAGCCATGGCCGGTGTGCACGGCGATGCCACCGCTCGTATCTTCAGTTTGCAATGCAACCCGGAACTGGTCGCCGTGGCCGATGCCTATGTGGTCAATGACCTGCTCGATCGGGCGGTCCTTAACCAATGTGTGATGATCGTCCATGAAAGGGGACGCCTGCGGTTCGACATTTTGGGCGCCTTTGACCCGCATCATCGGTGAAATCAGAGAGAGAAGCGAAGACAAAGTATTGATGAGCAAACAAGGAGGGAAATCCGTTGTCTAAAGTGGTCGTTGTGACGTCCGGCAAGGGCGGAGTAGGAAAAACCACCACCAGCGCGGCCGTTGCGGCAGCCCTGGCGGTACGCGGATATAAAACGGTGGTCATTGATTTCGATGTCGGTCTGCGCAACCTTGATCTGATCATGGGCTGCGAGCGGAGGGTGGTCTACGACCTGCTTAATGTCATCCATGGCGAGGGCTCGCTCAATCAAGCCCTGATCAAGGACAAACGGGTGGGCAACCTGTATATCCTCCCGGCCTCGCAGACCCGCGACAAGGACGCTCTGTCAAAGGAAGGGGTCGGCGAGGTGATAGCCACCCTGCGGCAGAGCTTTGAATATATCGTTTGCGATTCGCCGGCGGGGATTGAAAAGGGCGCGATGACCGCCATGTACTATGCGGACGAAGCCCTGGTGGTCACCAACCCCGAGATTTCCTCGGTGCGGGATTCGGATCGGATCATCGGGATGCTGGCCAGCAAAACCCAGCGGGCCGAACAGGACCAGCCGCCGGTGAAGGTGCATCTGGTGGTCACCCGCTACGACCCGGTGCGGGTGGAACGGGGCGATATGCTCAGTGCCGACGATGTGTGTGAAATTCTTGCTATTCCTTTTCTTGGCGTTGTTCCCGAGTCCAAGCTGGTGCTGGCAGCCTCCAACTCGGGCATACCGGTGACCCTGGCCGAGGAGAGCGATGCCGGTGAGGCCTATTTCGATATTGTCGACCGTTTCCTGGGCGAAGACGTGCCGTACCGTTTTATGGACGTGCAGAAGAAAGGCTTTTTCTCCCGTTTCTTTGGATCATGATGCCATGAAATTCTTTGACTTTTTTCGAGCAAAAAAAACAAGCTCCGCATCGGTGGCCAAGGAGCGGTTGCAGATCATCGTTTCCCACGAGCGGAGGCGTTCGACCAGCCCCGATTTTCTGCCGCAACTCCAGAACGACATCCTGGAAGTGGTCCGAAAATATATCCAGATTAACGAAAATCAGGTCAAACTGTCCTTGGATCGACGGGGTGATTGCGAAGTGCTGGAGCTCAACATCTCGCTCTCCGATTCAAGCAAACCCTGATTGACTCAACCGCTGTCGAGGGCACCTGTTCGTGCAAGCGGTCGCTCCGGCGCGATTCGCTGGTTGGCCGCCCTGCAGAAGCGCTTCGGGGCGTGTTCCGTTCCCGCCAGATCCGGTCTCTCTTTGTTTTTCTTCCCGGCCCGCCGTTGCCACGGGCCGGGTTTCCCGCCTTGGTTTCTCGTTCAACTTTGCCGGAGATAGGCGTTGATCTCATCGAGGCCGATGATGTCAATCTTGGCTTGCATGGTATGCGACCGAATGGTGGTGGGCGGCGTTTCTCCCTGGGGAAGGGGGATGAGTTGCGCTTTTTCCTCATCAATGAACACGATCACCGCCGGTGCCCGGATCGTGTCCTCCAGGCGAAAGGCTTGCAGCTTGGTGGTGGGTTTGTCGACAATAACCGTTAACTGTTCAATGCGTATCATGAGGGGTGTCTTCTTTGGCTAAGGGTGATGGGCGCTGGGCGGCCCCGTGCTGTTCCCCGCGTGGCGGATGGCGGCCATGATACGCCATTCGCTCAATTTTTGCACACCTGTCCAACAAGAAAACAAGACCGAGCGCGTCCCGTTAGTCAGCCGGAAGCGTTTCAGCTTGGCCGCATGGCACCTAACCGAATCCGTGATGTTGGCGTTCCTGTCCAGGGGCCTGCGCAACAGGTTGATTTGTCGTTTTTTGCCAGCAAAGGGCAAGATGTCTTGCCTTTACAATCGGAATGGTTAATATTTCGTCTCAACACCGCAGTGATCTATTTCAAGATATGGAGGAACGCTAAGACATGCAGACGCAGATTGGAGCACGTGACATCACCCTGGCCAAGGCGCGCCAGGATGCCTCGACCATTTTTCTCGCCAAGGTATTTCATTGGATGGCCATCGGCCTGGCGATCACCGGCGGCGTGGCCTTGTTCACTGCCGAATCCGGCTTGGTCAAGCCGCTGATCGCCAGCCCCCTATTCTTTATTCTGGTGTTGGCCGAGCTGGGCATGGTTTTCTATCTCTCCGCCCGCATTGACAAGCTGCAGCCGGGAACGGCGACCGGACTGTTTGTCGGCTATTCGGTCCTCAACGGTGTGACCCTATCCACCATCTTTCTCGCCTACACCCACGCCTCCATTGGCGCCACATTCCTGGTAACGGCCGGCATGTTTGCCGCCATGGCAGTCTACGGCATGGTGACCAAGCGCGATTTGTCCGGCATGGGATCGTTCATGTTCATGGGGCTGATTGGCATTCTCCTGGCTTCGATCGTCAATATCTTTTTCAAGAGCCCGGCTCTTTACTGGGCCATTTCCGCCATCGGTGTACTGGTTTTTGTGGGTCTAACCGCGTACGACGTGCAAAAGATCAAGACCATCGGCGAGGAAGGGATCATGGAGCAGGGCGAGGTTGCCATCCGCAAGGGAGCGATCATCGGAGCCTTGGCCCTCTATCTTGATTTCATCAACCTGTTTCTGATGTTGCTGCGATTTTTTGGCGGCAGCCGCGACTGAACCGTTCTTCATTTTCAAGCCCAAAATACAAGGGATCGACAACGTCGATCCCTTTGTTTTTCAAGGCAGAGCAGGCTGCTTGCACCATTGCTCCTTTTTCTGCTTGACGCTTATAAGTGAACATTATAAGGTCGTTCAATTTTATTGTTTCTGACCTGCATAGGGTCCGAGATGGAAGAGAAGCGCACATGAAAATGTGTCATTGAACATGTACTGGGAGGTAATTCGCTATGTCTGTTTATGTTGTAGGTCACAAAAGTCCGGATACCGATTCTGTAACCGCCGCCATCGCTTATGCAGCGCTGATGAAGGCCAAGGGTGAGGATTATGTTCCCGCCGTTGCTGGCAAGCTGAATCCCGAGTCCGAGATGGTGTTGAAGCAGTTCGGTTTTGCCACCCCCGAGACCCTGACCGATGCCACCGGCAAGAAAATTGCCCTGGTTGACCACAGCGATCTGGCTCAGGCTCCGGACAATCTGGCCGCCGGCGAGGTTGTGGCCGTCGTCGACCATCACAAAATCGGTGATGTGACCACCAATCAACCGATCTTCTTCTGCAACATGCCGGTTGGCTGCACCGGTACCGTGCTCAAGATCCTCTATGATCTGGAAGGCGTGAAGGTTGATCCTAAGGTTGCTGGTCTGATGCTGGCCGCCATCCTCAGCGATACCGTCAATTTCAAGTCCCCGACCTGCACTGACGCCGACAAGAAGGCCGTGAAGGAATTGGCCGCAATCGCCGATGTCAAGGACACCGAAGCATTGTTCATGGAGATGCTCAAGGCCAAGAGTGCCGTTGCCGGCGTTCCGGCCATGGACCTGCTCCATCGCGACTACAAGGATTTCGATATGAAGGGTAAAAAAGTCGGCGTCGGTCAGCTCGAGCTTGCCACCCTGGATCAGGTAGCCGACATGCGCGATGCCCTGTACAATGCCATGAAAGAGCAAAAGGGCAGCGAACGGCATTCCGTCCTGCTGATGCTCACCGACGTGGTCAAGGAAGGCACCGACTTGATGGTGCTCTCCGATGATCCCGCTCTGATCGAAGGCGCTTTCGGTAAGAAGCTTTCCGGCAACTCCATGTGGATCGACGGCATGATGAGCCGCAAGAAACAGACCATTCCGAACCTGCAGAAGGCATTCGGCTGCTAAGTTCATTGCTTCGACCAATAAAAAAGGCCGCCTCTTGAGGCGGCCTTTTTTATTGGTTATCGGTTAGTGGCAGTGTAGGTCGGCCGATTTCTATCGCCCGGCCTGATGGCTGTCCAAGCGCCTCTTGGTCTGCTGGACAATGGCCTCCACCTCGGGATCATTGGTGATCGAAGGTTTTAACGCAATGAACCGGTTACTGTAGGTTGACGCCGGCTTGTCATCCGGTGTCGCCGCGCCTGGCTGGCCCTCGCGCCAGCGGCCATGGCCATTCCAGTCCACATTCAGCACCCCCAGGTATTTGCCGCGGGTTTCGGTTTGGGCGATCAGGGTGTTGTTGACCACAAGCGGGGTCCTGTTGCCGATGGCATGGCCCGACTGGAGGATGAGGTCGATGGCTCTGTGGTGGCGGGCGATTTCCTGATTATCGATCAAGGAATAGTTGGACAGTAGCAGCACGAAATCGGCCTGCTGCTCGACCTGCGCCAGAACCTCCGGCAGTGATTGCTGCCACGGAAGGGCAAGGAAATCGTTGCCTTGCGCGGAAGGGGCGGTGTGGTCGGTCAGCGCCAGGACCGCGATGTTGATCCCATTCACCTGCTGCCAATGAATCGGGGTGAACAGAGGCTGACGGTTGGAAGGATGAACAAGGTTGAGGGACAACCAGGTAAAGTGCGGTGGTTGATGGAATTGGCTCAGGAAGGCGGTCCCGGCGGCCAGGTCCCGGCTGCCTACACCGGCGATGAGTGCCCCTGTCTTCCGGGTGGCCTGGTACACGCCGTCGGCGGCAATCCTTGCTGTTTCAGCTTCCTCCGGCTGCAGAATATCGGTTTTGAACAGCAGGTTGCCGCTGTTGACAATCAGGGCCGGGTAGTGCGAATCGTTGGTTAATGTCTTGGTTATAAATGCTTTTTTGGACAGACCGCCCAATTTGTTCAGGTGTCAGCCACAGCTGTCGAGTTCGCCGAGGTTGTCGTTGGTGTAAATAAACCGCATGCCCGCCGCTTCAACCTCGCCCCACCAGAGGAGAAGAGCGAGGAGGAGCAGGACGGTCCATAATACGTTTCCCTTATTTATTCCGTTGTTGCAGTTCATGCTGTTGCGCTCGCTGTTTGAGTATTTGTTTCCATTTGGTCAATCGGTCCTTGATCACCGCCTCGTAGCCGCGGGTGGTCGGCTCGTAGTAGACGCGGCCCGCCAGCTCCGGAGGCAGGTGTTCCTGCAGCACCAGACCGTCCCGGTCGTCGTGCGCGTATTGGTAGCCGTGGCCGTAGCCAAAATCCTTCATCAGTGCTGTCGGCGCATTGCGGATGTGCAGGGGGACCGGCAGGGACCCCGTACGTTCGATGTCCGCCCGTACCCGATGGGTGCACACGTAGACCGCATTGCTTTTCGGAGCGGTGGCCAGATAAGCAGCCACCTGATAGAGTGCCAGTTCGCCCTCTGGCGAACCGAGCATATGGTAGGCTTCACGGCCGTTTAGGGCCACTTGCAGGGCTTGTGGATCGGCATTGCCGATGTCCTCGGAAGCAAACCGAATCATCCGTCGGGCAATATAGAGTGGGTCCTCGCCTCCGAGCAACATCCTGCCCAGCCAGTAGACCGCACCGTCCGGATCGCTGTCGCGCAGACTTTTGTGCAGGGCTGAAATCAGGTTGTAGTGTTCCTCGCCCCTGGCGTCATAGCGGAGGGTTTTTTGCTGCAGTGTTTCCCGCACCTGGGCGACGGTGATCGTTCGCTCTGCCTCTCCAGCCGCTGGCTGGCGCTTGAGCTGCTCCAGGGTCAGGGCGGCCGCCGTTTCCAGATGATTCAACGCTCGTCGGCAGTCACCGTCCGCCGTATCGGCCAGGAGGTCGAGGGCCTGATCGTCGATGGTCAGACGATCGTCACCGAAACCGACCGAGGTATCGATGAGGGCGCGCCGCATGACCTGTTTGAGATCGTTGCGGTCGAGTGGAGCGAGGAGCAGGACCTGGCAGCGGGAGAGCAGGGGAGCGGTGATCTGGAACGACGGATTTTCCGTTGTCGCTCCGATCAGGGTCAGCAGGCCACTTTCCACGTGGGGCAGAAAGGCGTCCTGCTGGCTCTTGTTGAAGCGGTGGATTTCGTCGACAAAGAGAATGGTCGGCCTGCCGTCCTGTTCATGGACAGACTTGGCCTGATCGACGATCTGCCGTATCTCCTTGACCCCCGAGAGTACTGCGGAGAAAAAGACGAAATGGGCAGAGACGGCGTGGGCAAGGATGGTGGCCAAGGTGGTCTTGCCCGATCCGGGCGGCCCCCAGAGGACCAGCGAGGGAATTCGGCCGCTGTCGATCAGCTGGTTGAGGAATTTGCCCTCGCCAACCAGATGGCGCTGGCCGACAAAATCTTCCAGGCGGGTGGGGCGCATCCGCTCGGCGAGCGGACTGTGGGGTAGTTGTGCAAGCATGGCCGAGTATACCTCAGGTGGAAGGAAATGAACAGCGGGACCAACCCGGCAAGGGGCTTCTTTTGGCGCTATTGCTTGCCTTGCCTCCTGGTCGATGGTAACATCGCTTTGAAAAGTATGGAATTCCAGCGAGCCCATCAATGAAAACTCCTGTGGTCCTCCTTGCCGCCGACGATGCGCAGGCCGGGGAGGTAATGGCGATATTGTCGCACATAAAGATGATTCGCTGCCGCGACGTATCGGCGGCAATCCACATCTGTGCCCGCCAAGCAGTTGCCGTGGTGCTGATTGTCGAGGATGCCCTCGCCATGGACGGCTGCCAGGTCTTTGCCGCTCTCAATGCTGCCCAGCCGGGCGTGGCCGGGGTGTTGCTGTCCGCTTCGCTCCGTCCGGAATTGCCGCGGGGCGTGTTGGAGGTGGGCCTTTCCGGATTGGTGGAATGGCCTGGCAATCCGGTGCATCTGACACGGGCCGTCGAGCTGGTTCTGGAACGCCACCGGTTGCAACAGGAAAACATCCGGTTACGCACCCTGATTCCCCTCTACAGCCTCGGCGAGCAATTTCTTGCGGCGACCAGTGAGCAGGAAATCCTCGATGGCTTGGTGACCGCGGTGGAACAGCAGACAGGCGCCAGTCATATTTCGGTAATGCTTTATGACCTCCAGGAAGGGAGTCTTCATATTGCCGCTTCCCGGGGCATGGATCCGGTCCTGGCCCGATCCATCCGGCTCAAGCCCGGGGCCCAGATCGCCGGTTGGGTTTTTCAGCAGGGCAAGTCGGTCATTCTTAACAAGGAGGATCAGCATGCCTCCATCTTTTCGGCGCTGCTCCGCCAGCCAGATATCGTTTCCGCTGTTTCTTTTCCGCTCCGCATTCGCGAACGGGTGATCGGGGTGCTCAACATCAGTCAAAAATTGACCGATGAACGTTTTTCCGAGGCGGATACCGAACTGCTCGGGATCATTTGCAGCCAGGCGGCCAATGCCCTGGAAAATTTGCGGGCACGGCAGCAGTTGGCCGCAACTATCCGCATGCGCACCCTGTTCGAACAGTATGTGGCCCCCGAGGTGGCTGAGCTGCTGCTGAAAGGCGGCAATACCGATTTGATGGCGTTGGGCGAAATCACCGAGGTGACCGTCCTTTTTGCCGATATCCGCAATTTTACCCGTTTGGTCCAGCGCATCGATCTGCGGGAACTCCGCGTGTTCCTCAACGAATTCTTTCAATTTTTCACCGAGGAAGTGTTTCACTGGCAGGGGACGGTCGATAAGTTCATGGGGGATGCGGTCCTGGCGGTGTTCGGCGCACCGATCAAGCTGGAGCGGCCAAACTTGGCGGCAGCGCATGCTGCATGGGCGGTCAGGAGACGGTTTGCGGAGCTGCGGGAGCAATGGATGCGGCGCAGCGCTGAATTTGCCTTGGTGGATTTGGGGATCGCCGTAACCTGCGGCACGATTTTTCTGGGCAATATCGGCTCCACCAAGCGGCTCGATTACACGGTGGTCGGCAATGAGGTCAATATTGCCCAGCGCCTGTCCGCCGAGTCCTCATCGGGCCGGATTTATATCACCGAGGCGGTGCGCCAAGCGATCGCCGATCATTTCGAGCTCAAGGAATTGGGCGAGATGCACCTGCGGGGAGTTGAAAAAGCCATTCCGGTCTTTACGCTTCTTGGCGAAAAAGAACAAACACGATGAGTTCAGCGGCAGTCCCGCTCTCTGCGGCCCGCGAAATAACTGCACAATTCAATCCATTTGTTGCTTCTCTCTGGCCGATTTTTTCGCAACGCTTCCTGAATTTCCCGCATGTGCTGCTTTTCCGGATTCCCCGTGAATTCGACCCCTATCTTAAAGGCGCGTATTTGCTGCTGTCGAAAGAGCGCCATCCAGACCGGTTGGGCAGCAAGGGTGCAATGCTGCAGCTCGGGTGGATGATCGATGGTCAGGTGCAACAACCTCTCATCCGTCTCGCGGGTCGAGTAGAAGAGGTGAAAACGTTCGTGCATGACTTGGCTCATCAGCAGGCACGCGCCATGGATCGACAGGTCGATGATTCTTCCCGAGAACGGGCCGGCAATGACGTGGCCGTCCCGTTTGTGGACGACATGCACTTCAAGAGGGAGGTAATCGACAAGGCGGGGGGATCGGCGCTGCTCAATGTTCATCTAGGCCTGCTCTTTTGTCGTGCGGCTGTTATCGGGATGAAAAAAGACACGTCCCGGTGTATGATGGCATCCTTCAAGGCATAGTAGCACACCTGGAGTGATCCTGAAGATAAAAGTAACCCACCTGCAGGCAGCAGCTTCATTTTCGGCATGCTGCCTGCTTTCTTTTTGATGACCCGTGAAGAGGGGGCAATGAAAGTACGTCATCAAGAGCTGTTGCGCTCCCAATGCTTTGCTGGTGGTCGATGGATAGACAGCGTCGCCGGCAAACGGATAGAGGTGGTTGATCCGGCCAGCGGCCGGGCCATCGGTTCGGTGCCAGCCCTAGACAACAGGGAAACCGCGGCCGTCATCGAGGCCGCCCATCGCGCCTGGCCGGGTTGGCGAGCCTTGACCGCCAAGGATCGGTCGCGGCTGCTGCGGCGATGGTTCGATCTGCTGGTCGAACACCATCGCGACCTGGCGGTGATCATGACCATGGAACAGGGCAAGCCGCTGGCTGAGGCCAGGGAGGAGGTGCTTCACGGCGCCAGTTATGTCGAATGGTACGCGGAAGAGGCCAAGCGGGTGTACGGCGACACCATTCCCATCGGCCAGCAGGGCAAACGGATCGTGGTGCTCAAGGAGCCGGTGGGCGTCTGTGCCGCCATCACCCCCTGGAATTTTCCTTCCTCGATGGTCACCCGCAAGGCAGCGCCCGCCTTGGCCGCCGGCTGTCCGGTGGTGGTCAAGCCGTCGAGCAGCACCCCCTTTTCCGCTCTGGCCCTGGCCCGATTGGCCGAGGAGGCCGGCATGCCGCCCGGGGTGTTCAATGTGGTGACCGGTCCGGCGGCGGTGATCGGCGCCGAGATGACCGCCAACCCCCTGGTCCGCAAGCTCAGCTTCACCGGTTCGACCCAAGTGGGCAAGATCCTCATGCGCGACTGCGCCGCCACGGTCAAGCGGGTTTCTCTGGAATTGGGAGGACATGCCCCGTTCATCGTTTTCGACGACGCTGACCTCGACGAGGCGGTCCGGGGAGCCATGGCTTCGAAATATCGCAACTCCGGGCAAACCTGTGTGTGTGCCAACCGCTTCATTGTTCAGGAAAAGGTGTATGCACGGTTTGCCGCCAAACTGGTCGAGGCCGTCCAGCAGCTCAGGGTGGGCAATGGGTTCGAGGAAGGGGTGCAGCAGGGGCCGCTGATCGATCTGGACGCGGTGCGCAAGGTCGAGGCGCAGATTGACGATGCCGTGGCCAAGGGGGCGCGGATTGCCTGCGGTGGCAAACGGTTGGGAACGGCCGGATTTTTCTTCGAACCCACGGTGCTGCTTGACGCCAGTCCCGAGATGCTGATTGCCAGTGACGAGACCTTCGGTCCGGTGGCGCCGCTCTTTTCCTTCAAAGACGATCAGGAGGCCGTGGCCTTGGCCAACAACACGCCCTACGGACTGGCCGCTTACTTCTACAGTCGCGATATCGGACGAATTTGGCGGACCGCCGAGGCGCTCGAGTACGGCATGGTGGGGATCAATACCGGCCGGACGTCATCGGAGGCGGCGCCGTTCGGCGGCATCAAGGAATCGGGCATCGGACGGGAAGGGTCAAAGTACGGCCTTGAGGAATATCTGGAGCTGAAGTACCTCTGTTTCGGCGGGCTGGGCACATCCGCTTGATGGTCGGCGCGATCAGGAGGCCACGGAATGAGGCTCGAGGTCGCGGCTGTCGACAAAGGCATAGGCGCTGTGCTTGTGGATCGATTCAAAACTCTCCACTCCCACCGAAAACCAGGCGATCTCGGGGTGAGTCATGGCCCGCTGGGCCACCTTGCGGGCTACATCCTCGACGAACATCGGCTGGGCATAGGCCTTTTCCGTCACATATTTTTCATCGGGACGCTTGAGCAGGGCATAGACCTCGGACGAGCCGCACCCTTCCACCATGGCGATCAGATCTTCCAGCCAGATCAGGCCCAGCGGCCGGACGGTGAGGGTGACCTCGGCCCGCTGGTTGTGGGCGCCGGCCTCGCTGATTTCCTTGGAACAGGGGCAAAGGGTGGTGACCGGGACCACCACCGTCAGCTGGGGCTCGCCGCTGGTTTCCGACGAGGCGGTAAAGACACACTGGTACTCCATGAGGCTAACGGTTCCAGTGACCGGAGCGTGTTTGGCGATGAAGTAGGGAAACCGCATTTCCAGCTTGGCCTCCCTGGCCTGGAGCTGTTGGCGCACTTTGCTCAGCAGGGCGGGGAAGATGCCGGCATTCACGTCCGGCAGAAACTCGGCCAATAGTCCGGTCATGAGAGTGACACAGGACGCGAGCCGATCCTGGGGGGTGCGCGCGAGCAGGTCGATGACCGCGACGGTGTGCTGAATGCCGCCCCCCTTTTCAGGGATGCGAACAGGGCAGGTGAAATTGCTGATTCCGACGGATTGTAAAGGCATGGGCAGATCTCAACGAAGGGATAATCGCTCCCACATACCCCATTTTCACCGGATCGGCAACGGTCTCGGTCAGCGCTTCTTTGTTTGATCGTTGCCGATAACTGTGGTATTTTGACCCGATACAGAGACCTTGTGGTGAACATGGACAGTGTGCGCATCGACAAATGGCTGTGGGCCGCCCGCTTTTTCAAGACCCGGTCCTTGGCGGCCAAGGCGGTGAGCGGCGGCCATGTGACCCTCAACGGCAACAAAGCCAAGCCGTCCAGAATGGTGCAAAAGGGTGACATGCTGGTCATTCGCCAGGAATTGCTGGCATTCACGGTGCAGATCATTGCCCTCAGCGAGCAGCGCGGGCCGGCGGCGGCAGCCAGGACCCTGTATGCGGAAACCCAGGACTCCATGGACAGGCGTGAACAACTGGCAGCCGAACGACGGATGGCTCGTCTGCAGGGCAATCCACCCGAGCGGCGGCCGGATAAACATGAACGGCGGAAAATCCGTCAATTTTTGAAAAAAGAGTAAGCCGGTGAAGGAGAAACGATGAAACGAGTGGAACGGGCGCTGATCAGCCTGACCGATAAATCGGGATGTGAGGATTTTGCCGGGGCGCTGGCCGCCATGGGCATCGAGATCCTGTCCACGGGTGGTACGGCCCAGAAGCTGCGCGCAAGCGGCATTGCGGTAACCGATGTGTCTGAATTCACCGGTTTTCCCGAGATGCTCGATGGCCGGGTCAAGACGCTGCATCCCCTGGTTCATGGCGGCATCCTCAACCAGCGCGCCAACGAAGCCCATCAACAACAGTGCCGGCAGCACGGGATCAAGCCGATCGACATCGTGGCGGTCAACCTTTATGCCTTTGCCCAGACCGTGGCCAAGGCCGGCTGTACGTTGGCGGACGCCATCGAACATATCGACATCGGCGGTCCGACCCTGTTGCGGGCCTCGGCCAAGAATTTTCACGATGTCACCGTGATCGTCGATCCGGCCGATTACCCCCAGGTGCTCACTGAGTTGCATGCGTACGGCAACACCACCTTGGCCACCCGGTTTCGCCTGGCCCGCAAGGTGTTTGAGCTGACCGCAAGCTATGACACCGCCATTGCCCAATGGCTGCGCACCGTCGACCCGGCCACCGATCCTTTTTTCGCCGGAGCCGAAGACCATGCGTAAGATGGCGGTGCTCCTCTCCGGTAGCGGCAGGACGCTGGACAATTTCCACGAACGGATTACTGCCGGAACGCTGCGGGCCGAGATTCAGGTGGTGATTTCCAACGTCGCTGGCGCCTTGGGCCTCGCGAAAGCCGAACGCTACGGCTATCCAGCCTTTTATGCCCAGGAGAACGACGAGATCAACCGCATCCTCGCTGGTTACGACGTTGATTTGATCGCCCTGGCCGGCTACCTCAAGCTGTACACTCCGCCCCCTTCCCTGCGGCGCGCGGTGCTCAATATCCACCCGGCGCTCATCCCCTCCTTTTGCGGCGCGGGGTATTATGGGCACCACGTTCATGAGGCGGTCAAGGCCAGGGGATGCACGGTAAGCGGCTGTACCGTCCATTTCGCCAACGAATGCTACGACCAAGGGCCAATCGTGTTGCAGCACTGCGTGGCCCTGGAGGACAGCGACACTCCCGACGATATCGCGGCCCGGGTGTTTGCCGTGGAATGTGAAACCTACCCCGAGGCGATCAATCTGGTGGATGCCAAAGGGGTGGACTATTTTTGGGAGAGGGTGAAGGCATGACCGCACGGACCATTATGATCGGCACGGACATTGAGCGCAGCCTGGATCGGATCAGCCTGGAGATCGTGGAACGCAACCACGGGGTCAACGACCTCTCGATCATCGGCATCCATACCGGCGGCGTCTTTCTCGCCCAACGGATCAAGCAGAAGATCGAAGAGCGGGAGGAGGCGCTGCTACCCTCGGGCAACCTGGACATCACCCTGTACCGGGATGACTGGAGCCTGATCTCGCAGAACCCGATTGTCAGAAAATCGGACATCGGCTTTCTGCTCGAAGATAAAAAGGTCATCCTGGTCGATGACGTCATCTTCACCGGCCGGACCATTCGGGCCGCCATGGATGCGATCATGGACTATGGGCGGCCGCTGTCGATCCAACTGGCTGTGCTGGTGGATCGAGGTGGTCGCGAGTTGCCGATTCAACCCGACTATGTGGGCATGAGCGTCAGCCCAGCCCCCAATGAGCGGGTCGATGTGCTGTTGAGCGAGAAGGACAACCGTGACGCGGTGGTTCTTTCCAAACGTTGAGCCGGCTTTTCCCCGGAGAAGCCCTGACGACAAGCAGAGCTTGGCGAGACGTGTCGAGGCATGACTGAGCACCCGAACACTATTCCCATCCCGCCGGATCTGGAAATCGTCTGCCGCCGCATCCGGGAAAAAGCGGAGAGTTATGAACAGTATAACTTCTCCCAGGGGCGCAACGATTTTCTCAAGGCCTTTTTTGACCTGGCCCAGGAGTACGATTCCCTGGATGATTTTTATCGGATCTGTGTTTCCGTTCCCTTGGCGTTGGTCGGGGTGTCCAGTTCGCTCTATCTCTGTCAGGGCGAGGCAAATGGCCTGCAGCTGGTTTGTTCCAGTGAGCGGGGAGTCCTGCCGCATCCAGAACCGGCGCGACGGCTCATCCGGATGCAGGAGGAGCCCTACGAACTGGATGGCTCCTACATGGTGCCGATTTTTAGCAAGTATCCATCGTATAGTCGTACAGGAAGCGACTGTTCCCGGAAGGACCTGGAACAGGGGCCTCTATGGAATGATTTTCGTGGCCTGTGCGGTGGCGGCCGGACTTTGGGCATGTATGAGGTGCGGCGCCAGGGGGGGCTTTCCGAGACCGATAGGTTCTTCTTTGCCAAATACGCCAACAGAATCGGCTATAATCTCGATAATAGGTTGATTGCTCGACAAAATATCGATCGGCTGAAATTCATCAACACCCTGGTGATTGACATTGAGCACAATATCATTGTGCCCAACATGTATTTCCGCCACCTGTTTAATCAGCTAAAAAAGAAAATCGGCCTGATTGACGAGCTGAAACGGGAGATCGTCGACCGCCAGGGGCCGGAACCGTTGGCCGGGCCTTGCGGCTACTGTTGCGGCAAACTCCAGGCCCTGCAGGAGGACCTGCTCAAGTACTACCAGGAGATTGTCAAGCATCACGCCAACATGAGCCTCTTCATCGAGAGCCTGTTCAGGCGCGAACATTTCGAGCGGGGGCATCTTGTCCTGCATCCCAAGCGCTGCCTGGTGGAAAAGGAAGTGATCATCCCCCAGTTGGAGCACTATGCCAGTCGGTTGAAGGCTGCCAATATCACCGTCGACCGGCCGCAGAACATGCACGAGGAAGAATTTCCGATCTTGGTGGACATCGGCCTGCTGGCGCAGGTCTACGCCAACCTGTTCTCCAATGCGGCCAAATATACCAAGGAAATCATCGATCATGCCGGCAGGCCGCGCAAAGCCATGGCCTATGGCCGCGAAGTGGTCGAGAATTTCATCCGGCCCGGCCAAAAAGGGGTGAAATTCAATGTATTCACCACCGGTCCCACCATGTCGGAAGAACAAGGCAACCAACTGTTCCAGGAAGGGATGCGTGGCGACGACAATCCGGATGTGCCCGGAACCGGCCATGGGCTGTCGTTCATTCGTCTTGTTGTCGAAATGCATGGCGGTCGAGTCGGGTACGAGCCCACGGCCGAAGGCAATAATTTTTTCTTCATCCTCCCCCTGCCTCCTGTCGATTATCCCCTGGCCCTTTGTCCGCCGGGTGAATGACGACGGTCGCGTCTGTTTGATGTTGCTCAACGAGCACGCCGGGGAAAGACCCGATGCAGCCAACGCTGCCCTCCATTTTCGTCCATGACCACAACCGCTTCGCCTGTCGCTGCTCCCCGTCCTTTGGAACTCCTTGCGCCCGCTGGAACCGTGCCGGCCTTTGAGGCTGCCCTTCGCGAAGGGGCCGATGCCGTTTATGTCGGCGCTCCCGGGCTCAATGCCCGTGCCTTGGCCAGGGATTTTACCTTCGGCGAGATCGCGGCCATGACTGAATGCGCCCATGACCAGGGAAAAAAGGTGTATGTGGCCATGAACAGCCTGATGAAGGAGGGGGAGGTGCGGCAGGCCGTGGAAACACTTTCCCGGTTGGCTCGAATCGGTCCGGATGCGCTGATCTTGCAGGATCTGGGCATTTTTCATTTGGTCCGCCGTTTTTTTCCTTCGCTCAAGGTGCATGCCTCGACCCTGATGACGGTCAACAATGCACTGGCCGCCCGCTATTTCAAGGAGCTCGGGTTCGAACGCATCGTGCTGGCGCGCGAACTCAGCCTGGAGGAGATTCGGACCATCCATGCCCACTGCCCAGTGGAATTGGAAATCTTCATCCATGGTGCCATGTGTTTCAGTTATTCGGGCCTGTGCCGATTTTCCAGTCTGCATGGCGGCAAATCGAGCCTGCGCGGTCAATGTGTCCAGCCCTGCCGCCGCCGCTACGAATGGCTGCCCTCGGGCAAGCGGTCCAGTTGCGGTAAAACGGCTGAATATCTGTTTTCCATGAACGATCTCAGCGGCATCGATCACCTGACCGAGGTGCGGGCCGCCGGGGTGGTCAGCCTCAAGATCGAGGGGCGGCTCAAGTCGGTGGAGTACGTCCGCAACACGGTCCGGGCCTATCGTTTGGCCCTGCGGGCGCTTGATACCTCGCCGGAGCAGCGGCCCACGTTACTGGCCGAGGCCCATCGATGCCTGGACGCGGCCATGGGACGCAAGCGCTCCCCGGGTTTTCTTGTCCGCGGCTGGGAGGATCGGTTGATCATCCCCAGATTTGCCGGCAGCAGCGGCGAGATGGTCGGCAAAGTGACCCGGATGGAGGAGGGACGGGAGAGCCGGACAGCAAAAACGTTGCGGTTACAGGCCACCCTGCAGACACCGATACGGCTGGGCGATCGGTTGCGCCTCTATGAGGAGCGAAGTGGCGAGCGCAAAAGCTTCACTCTCCGATCCCTGGAGGTCAAGGGCAGAAAAGTGGATCAGGCCGACAAGGGACAGGTAGTGTCCATTGCCGTGAGCGGTCTTGAGTTGAGCGGCTTCCCCCATCGTTCCCACGGACTTCTCTTCAGGGTCGATGTCAGCGGTCGATTTGAGCAGCAATCGGGCCTGGTGCGCCGATTTCATCCACAGCGAAGTGTCGATCCCGATCCCATGCGGCTGCAGCAGATCCTGACCGCCTTGGCCATGGGGTCGGCCAGTCCACCATCCCGAGATGCGGCAACCGATCGCGGCGGCCAAGGACCGGGAAAAACATCCCGTCCACAGTGGTGGCTCAAGGCGGCATCGCTCGATGCGGCGGGAATGCGCTTCCCTTTTCAGGTCGCCAGGCTGGTGCTGGAACTCAATCAACGCAACCTTGACCAAGTTCTCCAGTTGCGCCGGAGCAAGTCCCCGCGACATCCGCCGCTGGTCTGGGCCTTGCCACCCATTGTGTTGCAGGAGCAGCTGGCCTGGTATCATCAGGCGGTTCAGCGGCTTCGAGGCCAGGGAGCGACAGCCTTCCAGATCAGCCATATCGGCCAGCTGGGCCTTTTTACCGAGGCCCCCGGATCGGGCGGGGATCTGCCGCTCGAGGTCTACGGCGCGTACAGCTGCAACCTGCTCAACAGTTCGGCTCTGGAGCTACATGGGGACTGCGGCCTGGCCGGGGTGCAGTTTTCCCTGGAAACGGATCGGGTGACGTTGGCCGCCGCCCTGGCTCAATTTCACAAAGCATGCAACCGTAACGCTCATGCCCTGCGGGTCGGTTTGCTGGTCTACGGTCGGCCACCGCTTTTCAGCGCGCGATTGGATGCCCCACATTTTCAGGGACAACGGACCTTTGTCAGTTCCCGCGGCGAGCGATTTTATCTCGACCGCCGAGAAGGGACCGTGTATGCCCGTTCCCATGTACCGTTTTCTCTTTTGCAGCATGTTCAAGACATTACCCGGATGGGGGTCAATTACTTGGTGGTGGATATCAGCCATGGCCAGCCGAAACGGGAATGCTCCGCAGTGACCGCCCTGCTCAGCGGTCGGGGGGAGGAGCCCTCGGTTTTTTCCGGCAACTATGCTGGCACACTCGCGTGAAATAGGGTAAATGCTGGCGCGGAGGACCAAATCCGGAATGTGGCCAGGGATTGATCACTTTTTCACACCATTTCTTGCATGAACAATAAAGCCCTTTTTTCCAAACTACTGGCAGTGCTCAAGCCCTATCATGCAAAGCTGTTGCTGGCCATGGTCGGCATGGTGGCCGTGGGTGGATTCAATGCCCTGCAGGCGTACATGGTCAAGCCCCTGTTGGACGAGATTTTTTTCAACCGCGATGCGCGATTGCTCAACCTGTTGCCCCTGGGCTTGCTGGCGATTTTTTTCTTCAAGGGGATTTTCTTTTTCGGCTATTCCTACCTGCTGGAAATGGTGGGGCAGAGCGTCATCCGCGATCTGCGCAACCGTATCTATGGCCATCTTCACGAACTGTCGCTCAGTTTTTTCCACCGGCATCCAACTGGCGAGCTTATTTCGAGAATTATGAACGATGTCAGCATGTTGCAGGGATCTGTTTCCCATGCGCTGATTCGCACCCTCCGCGACTTGTGCTCAGTCGTCGGACTGCTCGGGGTCATTTTTTACATGGATTGGCGGCTGGCCCTGATTTCCCTGCTTTTTCTGCCGGCAGCCGCGGTGCCGATCGTTGTTTTTGGCAGAAAATTCAGAAGGATCAGTGCGACCTATCAGACCAAGATCGGCGAAGCGACCAGCCAGCTGCACGAAACCATTGCCGGGGTGCGCATCGTCAAGGCCTTTGGCATGGAAGGGTTCGAGAAGCAACGCTTTGGCGAGAAGATGCAGGGTATCATGGACACCCTGATGCTGGAAACCAAGTACAGCTGCCTCTCCCACCCCCTGATCGAGTTCCTCGGCGGCATCGGCATGGCGATGATCATCTGGTTCGGCGGCATGCAGGTCCTGCAGGGCAACTCGACACCAGGTGCCTTCATGTCCTTTCTCACCGCCTTGATCATGCTCTATGAACCGGTCAAGGGCGTTAGCAAAATCAACACCACCATTCAGCAGGGATTGGCGGCGGCCACGCGCATTTTTTCCCTGCTGGATATCCGGCCCGATATCCAGGAAGCTGAGCGGGCCATTGAGCTGGGGCCGTTCAGCCGCAGCATCGTGTTTTCGGACGTCAGCTTCCACTACGAGAACAACGAGCCGGTGATCAAACACCTCAACTTGCGGGTCAACCGGGGCGAAATCCTGGCGGTGGTCGGCCCGAGCGGCAGCGGCAAGACAACCTTGGCCAACCTGATTCCGAGGTTTTACGAGGTCAGCGTGGGCGAGCTGCGCATCGATGACGTCGATATCCGCGAGGTCACCTTTGCCTCCCTGCGCCGGCAGATCGCCCTGGTCAGCCAGCAGACCATCCTGTTCAACGATACGGTGCGCAACAATATCGCCTATGGGGTCAGTGACTGCCCAGAGGAGCGGATTGTCGAGGCGGCCCGATCGGCCTATGCCCTGGATTTCATCCATGAACTGCCCCATGGGTTCGAGACGGTGATCGGTGAAGCCGGCGCCCGGCTGTCAGGCGGACAGCAGCAGCGGATCTCCATTGCCCGAGCCCTGCTCAAGGACGCACCGATCCTGATCCTTGACGAAGCAACCTCGGCCCTGGACAGCGAATCGGAACGTGAAGTACAAAAGGCCCTGGAAAACCTGATGCGCAACCGAACCACCATTGTGATCGCTCATCGATTGTCCACGGTGCACAACGCGGATCGGATCATTGTCCTCAAAGAGGGGTGCCTGATTGAAGAAGGTACCCACGATGAATTGCTGGCCTTGGGTGGTGAGTACAGTTTTCTTTATCGTCTGCAGTTTTCCGATCAAGCACTGATGAGATAAGGCATGAACGCAATCCGACAAAATCTCGAACAGATTAACCTGTGGTTGATGTTGCTGCTGGCATTTTGCCTGCCGCTCTCCACCTCGGCGGTGACCGTGGCGGTCCTGCTGGTCTTGGCCTGTTGGCTGTATGAGGGGCAATTCCCCGCCAAGATGCGAGAGATTGTCGCCAGTCCGATCTGTATCGCGGTGCTGTTATACTTTGGCGCTCTTGTGCTCGGGTTGTTGTGGACAGATTCGCTTGCCGACGGGCTGGAAGTGATCAGAAAACGATGGAAGATTCTTTTGTTGCCCGTTTTCCTGACAACCGTTCGCTGGGATCGGCGCTGGTGGTATGTCGCGGCCTTCCTTGCCGGCGTCATTGCCGCCATGCTGGTCATCGATCTGGCTTATCTTGATTTGTTTCGGCATCTGGGCATAACCTCGGCCCGGTTTCGGTTTCACACCATTGTCAATCATCTCGTGTTCACGCCGATGCTGGCCCTTGCCGTGTATCTGGTGCTCCATCAGGTCCTGTGGGGCGGAATGCGGGGAGGGCAGCGCTGGCTGCTGGCCGCGCTGAGCGCTGTGATGATCGTCAATGTGTTTTTGACACGGGGTCGGGCGGGACAATTGGCCTTTTTTGTGCTGATGGCAGTGTTGTGCGTTCAACACTTTCGCAAGAATCTGCTTCGGGCCATTTTGATTCCCCTGGTGGCGCTGCCGCTGGTCTTTGTCGTGGCGTATCAGGTCAGTCCGGTGTTTCAGCAACGGATGGATCAGATTCAACAGGATATCGAAACCTTTGATCAACGCCCGGATGTCTCCTCCGTGGGACTGCGTTTGCATTACTGGAAAATAGCCTGGCAGATCATTAAAGAGGAGCCGTGGCTGGGGGCCGGGACCGGTGATTTTGCCCCGCGCTACGCCCAGATCAACCAGCAGCTTTCCCCCCGGGTCCCTCTCACGGACAACCCGCATAACCAGTATATTTTTGTCACCGCGCAACTGGGAATTCTGGGGCTGCTCACCCTGTTGGGCCTGTTTTTCGTCCATTTCCACAAAACCTGGCAGCGACAGGATGAATGGAAGCGGATCCACTGTGCCTTCCTGGTCTTTTTCTTGACCATCATGACCACCGAGTCCTACTTGAATATTTATGGCACCGGTTTTCTCTTTTCACTCTTCAGCGGGGTGTTGTTCAAACGGCAAGATGACTGGCGATGTGCGGTCGAGGGGTCCTGCCCGCCGGCACGAACCGGGAACGCAGCGCCCGTGTCCTAAAGAGCCCGCACCGAGTGCTCCCGCACGCGTGCCGCCAGGTAAATTTCATGGACATCCAGAACCAGCGCATCTTGATCATCAAGCAAAGCTCCCTTGGTGATATTGTGCACACCCTCCCGGTGGCGCATGCCCTGAAACGCTGTTTTCCCGACTGCCATATCGGCTGGGTCGTGGAGCGGGCATTTGCTCCTTTGGTCGCTCAAGACACGGCGGTGGATGCGGTCTACCCCATCCATATTCCCTCGACCAGTGAGCCCGGAGCGAGATGGTATATTGCCTATCCCCAAGCCTTCTGGGCCACCATGCGCGTTGTGCATGGATTATGGACGGCCCTGCGTGCCGCGCCTTATGATCTGATTCTGGACCTGCATGCGTCGTTTCGCAGTGGTCTTCTTTCGTTGATGAATGGCGGCGGCCTGCGGGTTGGGTTTCGGGATGCGCGTGAACTGAATACCCTGTTTCAGCATCGTCTGGTCAGCATCCCCGACCATACGGTGCACGCGGTGGATAAAAATCTCCTGTTTTGCGAACTCCTTGGCTGCGTCCCCACGGATGCGGATTTCTTTCTCTGCTCCGATCGGACCGATGAGCAAAGCGCCGCGAATTTTCTGACGGCACACGGGATTCAGGGCGATCTTCCTTTTGTCTATGTCAATCCCACCGCTCGCTGGCAATCGAAATTCTGGTTGCAGCCCAGATGGAGCGAGCTCTGTGATCGTCTCCTTGCCGCCGGTATTCACGTGGTTTTTGGCGGCAGCGCGGCCGATCTTCCCTATATAAGCGGGATTACCGAACGGATGGCTGGCGCTGGCGTGGTGGCCGCCGGGCGTTTGACCCTGACGGAATCGGTGGCGCTGATGAAGCGGGCCTCGGTCTATGTTGGCGTGGATACTGGCCCCATGCACATGGCCGCCATGGCTGGAATACCTGTTGTGGCCCTGTTTGGGCCGACGCATCCCGAACGGGTCGGGCCGTATCGAGCGCGCGGCGTCGTTCTTCAGGCGAACAGCATTGAGTGTCTGTGCTGCCGCAGGCGCGTCTGTCCCCACATGCGCTGCATGGAGGGCATCTCGGTGGAAACCGTTTATCAGCAGGTCCTTGATTTTGTTGTCATGCCTGCTCGTTGAGCAGGCATGCGTGGTGCGGCATCACCCTTGGTTCGAGGGGTGGCGGCGGAGAGGCGGGGAGGGCGGTGCGGGCCAATTGGCTTGCAGCTCGTGCAATTTGGCGTATTTGTAGAATGTTGCCTCGAAGTTGTAGAAGGCGATGATGAACCCCGGCCAACCGTCCAGGATGCCACGTTTGAGGAAATACATGTGGCAAAAGGACCAGAGGCCGTGGAGCATGGCTGTCCATAAGGAACAGCGCGTCCGTCCATGCAGGGCCAGTTTTTCTGCTCCCAAGGTAGAGTATTTATTGGCCTTGTGCACCAACTCCTCGAGTTTTTTGAAGGGAAATTGCCAGATTGCGTTGTGAAGGTAGGCCACCGGCCGGTCGGTCACGATGGAAAATTCCTCGTGCACCGGATCGTCTTTGAAAACCAATGCCCCTTTTTTGAAGAGCTGCGGCTGACGGTAGTCGGGATAAAAGCCGGAATGCCGTATCCAGCGACCCATGAAATAATTCCGACGGGGTACATAATAGGCATCCGCCTGCGGGGCTTCAAGGCAGGCGAGAATCTCATCCCGTACCTCCGGGGTACATCGTTCGTCCGAGTCCAGGGAAAAAATCCAGTCGTGGCTGCAGGCGGCCATGGCTTGGTTGCGTAGATCACCGAATCCACGAAAGGGGATCTGCACAACCCTGGCCCCAAGCTGTTCGGCTATGGCGGCGGTGTTGTCTTGGCTGAACGAATCGGCGACCACGATTTCGTCGGCCCAGAGCACCGAATTGATGGCCGCCTCGATTTTATCGGCTTCGTTATAGGCGATAATGTAGACAGAAACGTAGTTCATGCTTGGCGTATGACCTGGGGTGGGCGAATTTTTGTCGCGCTGGCGAGCTGCACCACGATGCGATCGGTTTTCTGCAACCGTTCCACCAGGGTGCGAAACAAATGGCGGGAGACTTCCGGGTATTTTTCAATAAGTTCGTTCAACTTGTCTCCTGGATAGCGTTTGATGGTACAGCGGCCGACGGAGATGATGGAGGCGGACCGCGGTTCTTCCAGGATGGCGGCCATTTCACCGAAATACTCGCCGGGCTCGGTGATTTCCGCAATCTTTTTCCCGGAACGCAAAACCGCCACCTTGCCCCTGATCAGTTTAAAGAAGTCCTTGTCCTTGTTGCCTTCCTGGATGATAACGTCACCGTCCTCATACTCTTCCACATCCGGATTGACCAGATAGGCGGGCAGGCTGTCCTCGTGCGCCACGGTGCGTTTCAGGACCTCCTCCAGACTGGTGACGCCTTCACGGGCCTTTTGCAGGCCTGCCTCGCGCAGGGTATACATGCCTTCCTGGATGGCCACCTTGCGCAGTTGCTCCTCCGAAACCTCGGCCTGAATGGCTTCGGCAACCGCCTCCGTGACCTCCATCAGCTCAAAAAAACCGACCCGGCCGCGGTAGCCCAAGCCGTTGCATTCCGGACATCCCTTGGCCTTGAACAACTTCAAGTCGTCGAGTTCGCTTTCCTTGAAACCAGCGCTCAGTAAGGTATGGCGATCGTATTCGGCCGGAATTTTGCATTTTTGGCATAACCGCCTGCCCAGTCGTTGCGACAGGACCATGGTCAGGGACGACGCCAGGATGTAGGAGGGAATCCCAATATCCACCATACGGCTGACCGTGGCCGGCGAATCATTGGTATGGAGGGTGGAGAAAACAAGATGGCCGGTCATCGCCGCCTTCATGGCGATTTCCGCAGTTTCGATATCGCGAATCTCGCCCACCATGATGATATCCGGGTCCTGGCGAAGAAAAGCCTTGAGGGCCGCGGCAAAGGTCATGCCGACCTCGGCGTTGACATTGACCTGATTGATGCCCTTGAAGTTGAATTCCACCGGGTCCTCGGCGGTGAGAATCTTGATGTCCTCGGTGTTCAAGGAGTTGAGGGCAGAATACAGGGTGACCGTCTTGCCTGAACCGGTCGGGCCGGTGACCAGCAACAGGCCTTGGGGGCGTTGCAAGCACCGCTTGAGGGCGGCGAAGGTGTCGACGGTGAACCCGAGTTTGGTCAGATCGACGTTGAGGGAACTCTTGTCGAGGATACGAAGAACAATGCCCTCGCCGTGCAGCAACGGCAAGGTGGAAACGCGGAAATCAACCGCCTTGTTCCGGCCCAGGCGGATCTTGATGCGACCGTCTTGGGGAACACGGCGTTCAGTGATGTTGAGCCCCGCCAGAATCTTCATTCGGGCCGCCATGGCGTTTTTGATGGTGAGGGGCAGGTTCATCGACTTGAACAGGGAGCCGTCCTTCCGGTAGCGGACCTGCATGGTTTTTTCAAACGGCTCGATATGGATGTCGCTGACCCCTTCCTGAACGGCTTTGACCAAGATGCCATTTACCAGCTTGATGATCGGCGCGTCGGAAGCAGAAAACTGCTCATAGGCACCTTCGTCGGCGCCACTGCTTTCGATCTCGAAATCTTCCGCGGCATCGGACACCAGCGCGCCAAAGTCATCAACCTGCGTGACCGTGTCCTCTTCGCCTTCCGGTTCGAATTTAAAGAAGGAGTGATACTCTTCGTCACTGATTTGATAATATTTTTTATAGGCGTCGATGATATCCTTGGCGGTCGACACGCAGACGTTGAGGCTCTTCTGGACAACATCCTGAAGTTGTTCAACATCCAGCGAATCGGTGGGCTCCGCCATGGTCACCTGGAGGGTGTTGCCAGCCAGCCGCAGGGGGAAGGCCATGAAACGCTTGGCGGTTTCATAGGGAACCAGGTCCAGGGCCTCCCTGCTCGGCGCCTCCTGATCGATGACAACAAGGGGATAGTTGTGCATCCTGCTGAGGAAGTTGGCAATCGTATCCCGTTCGATGGCGCCGCTTTCCAAAAGAATGCGGCCCAATCGCTCCCCGGTTTTCTTTTGAATTGCCTTGGCTTCCTCAAACTGTGTAGCGGTAATGTAACCAGCCTTGCTCAACAGTTCGCCGATTTTCAGTTTGCCGGCTCCGGACTGATCCTTGACCGTCCGTTTCATGGAGCTTCTCTGCGAGTCAGTGAATTGTTGTCCAGGTTTTATCGCCATCGCTGCCAAGAGACCTTGAAGTCGGAAATTAGGGAATTTTCAGGTAGTGTACTACAAAACAGACCCGTGGTCAAAAAGGAAGCATCCGTTCCCCCAAAAGGCAAGGAGACGAGCGGCAAAGGCGCAACTCGAAGTTGAACGTATCGCCCGCCTCGTGTCGCCGGAGAGGTGAGGGGGAAATCAGAGGAAAATGGAGGGATAGCGGTCCTGCATGGCCTGTTGCAGAGGAATCATGACTTCCCGCATCGAGGGTTCCGCTGCTGCTGCGGTGCGGAGATTGAAGATATGTCGCCATTCCAGGAGATTGGTGTAGACGATGATTTCAGTTTTGCACGAATTAGGCAGCACGGTCCGCGCCGCCTGGGGGGTAGAGGTTTCAAGAAGACGGAAATACTGCTGTTCCATGGCTTCCATGGATTGCCGCCAAATGGCGAACTCCTCGCTTTGCGGCTCAAAGAACACCGGCTTGATGAAGGATACTTCATTGCCAAATTTATCGGCGGAATAGCGGCAGTAGCGCTGGCTCTCCTGCAGAAAGGTACAGGGGCGATGACGGACCAACTCATGGGTCACCGCCCGGCTGACGATGAATTTGACCGCCAGGTGACGATGCTTGGCGAGCAGTTGCGGCGCAAATTGTTCCACTGCCGACAGCGGGACCTTTTCGACGCTGATCCCTTGTGGCGGCGCTGTTTCGCTGACGGGAAGGGCTTCGAAGAAATAGGGGTGACGATCGCGCAGAAACAGCCCGATGGACCGGGAAATGCCGTCCCCGGGGTGGTTGATCAGCATTTCGCGAAACGCGCGGATGGAACCGGTGATGATCAGGCAATGGCTTTCCAGTTGGTCGATCTGGAGGAATTTGGGTTGAAGAAAATACAGGGCTTGGAGCGGTTCAAACGTGGCGCAGGTGACCATGAAAGTGACCACCCCCATTTCCAAAACTGAGTTGTGACCGTATTCCGCCATTTTACGAACAAAGGGGATCGCGGAATTCCTGTCGATCCGGTTTTCGCTCTTGTAGCAGATGCGGCCGCAGTATTCGATCCGGACAGCCAGGCTTTGCTGGTCCAGTTCATCAAGGATGGTGAAGCATGGCTCAACGATACGCATGGGAAACCGGCGGGTTGGAAAAAACAAAAACAGCGTCGCCTGGTGAGCAGGCGGCGCTGAAAGGGACGCTACTTGTTTTCATCCCAAAAGGGAGAAAGCTCACGCAGTTTGGCGATGATGGCCGGCATTTTGTCGAGGACGAAGTCGACCTCTTCTTCGGTGTTGTACACCGAGAGACTGAAGCGGATAGAACCATGCGCAGCGGTAAAGGGTACGCCCATGGCCCGAAGCACATGGGACGGTTCCAGTGAACCTGATGTGCAGGCGGAGCCTGAGGAAGCGCAGATACCGTATTGATTCATATGAAGCAGAATCGCCTCACCCTCGACATATTCAAAACTGATATTGGCGGTGTTAGGCAGGCGCTGCTCCGCATGACCGTTGCGCAGGGATTTGGGGATGGAGGTGAGCAGCCCCGTTTCCAGCTTGTCGCGCAGGGCCCGAACCCTGGTGTTTTCCTCCTCCATTTTGGCCCCGGCTAGCTCACAGGCCTTGCCCAGCCCTACGATGGAGGCCACATTCTCCGTGCCGCCGCGCCGACCATGTTCCTGGTGGCCGCCGTTGAGAAAGGGGATAAAAGGAGTGCCTTTGCGTAGATACAGCACGCCGACGCCCTTGGGCGCATGGAGTTTATGTCCAGACAAGGAAAGGAAATCGATGGCTGTTTCCTTGAGGTTGATCGGAACCTTACCTACTGCCTGCACCGCATCGGTATGGAACAGGATGCCGCGTTCCTTGGCAATCCGCGCCATTTCCTCGACGGGAAAAATCACCCCGGTTTCGTTGTTGGCCCACATGACGCTGACAATGGCGGTCTCATCGGTGAGGCTGTCCTTGTAGCGTTGCAGGTCGATGGAGCCGTCGGCGTCAACCTGCAGCCGGGTGGTATGATACTTGCGACCGGTGAAGATCTCCAAGTTATCGCATAGGTTCTTGACCGCCGGATGCTCCACTCTGGTGGTGACCACATGGTTTTTTTCGGGATAGGTCTGCAGGGCGGAGAGAATGGCGGTGGAATCACTTTCCGTGCCGCAACTGGTGAAGACAATCTCTTCGGGGGCGGCTCCCAGCAGGTTAGCCACCGATTGCCGGGCCTGGTTGATCGCCTGGCCGACCCGGCCGCCAAAAGTGTGCATCGAGGAAGGGTTGCCGTACCATTCGGTCAGGTAAGGCATCATCGCCTCCAACACCTCGGGGGCGATCCGGGTGGTGGCGTTGTTGTCCATATAAATAACATGTTCTGGGGAGCCCATTATCTGTCCTCCTCGACTATCAGGCTCTCCAGAACCTGTTCGCGTAGTTTTTTCTCCACGTATTCCTTGAGCGTGGTCCGTGAGGAATAGCAGTTGGCGCAGGAGCCGCGCAGTGACACGGTGACGAAATCGCCATCCACGTCGATCAGCTGGATGTCACCGCCATCCTTCTTCAGGGTGGGTTTGATCTCGCGCTCGATGACCTCCTCGATCTTTTTGATCTTCTCCAAACTGGTCATGCGTTTCTTCTTGGTGGCGCCAAAGGGCTGCGCCGGCTGTCCCTCAACGGTCTCGGCGAGCAGGGCGCGCAGTTTGCCCTCACATTTGCCGCAGCCGCCGCCGGCCTTGGTGAAGTTGGTGATGTCCTCCACCGAGGTGAGTGCGTTTTCCTTGATGGCCCGGATGATTTCCAGGTCGGTGACTCCAAAACACTCGCACACCACCTCGCCCTGGGCCATGGGCAGCATGACGCCGGTATAATCGGCAATGGCTGCCTCCAGGGCTTCGCGACCCATCACCGAACAGTGCATCTTTTCCTTGGGCAGACCGCCGAGGGCCTTGGCGATATCGTCGTTGGTCAGTTTTTTCGCATCTTCCAGCTTCATGCCTTTGAGCATCTCGGTGAGCATGGAGGAGGAGGCGATGGCCGAGGCGCATCCAAAGGTCTTGAACTTGGCATCGGTGATCACTTGATTTTCATCCACCTTGATCGTCAGTCGCAAGGCGTCGCCGCAGGCAATGGAGCCAACATTGCCCACTCCGTCGGCATCCTCGATCTCGCCGACGTTTTTTGGATTAATGAAATGTTCCTGGACCTTATCAGTATATTCCCACATGACCGGTTCTCTGTGTTGATGATTTTCGATGATTGAATTCATCCCGTTGCCACGATGCAGGCGAGAAGGGATAAAATTCAATTTGCTACATTAGGGCAGGAGTCCGGTTTCGGCAAGCATCGATTTGGCACTTTTTACCAGCAGGGCTGTTTCCTCCCGGCTTCTCGCCTCCACATAAAACCGAACCTTGGGTTCGGTGCCTGAGGGCCGGATCATGATCCAAGAACCATCGTCAAGGATCATTTTGCGGCCGTCGATGTCGATGACCTGGGTGATGGTTTTCAGGTCTTCCCCCACCTGGACATGGCTGCCAGGGCCATAATGCCGCAATTGATCCAGGGCTTGCAGCAGGCTGTCGCCCTGCTTGCTGACGGTGACACCGTCCCGATCCGGGTAGTAGTGACCAAAAGCTGCCTCGATGTCGGCCAGATATTGCCCCAGGGGCTTGCGCAGTGTCAGGACCATGTCGATGGCCAGGATTAGTCCGATGAAGGCATCTTTTTCCGGGGTGTGGCCGGTGATGGAAATGCCGTCCGACTCCTCGAAATACACCAATGCCTTGTTGATCACCGGCTTGAACTCCTTGAATCCGACTTTGGGCTCAAAAATTTCTTCTCCCAGTTGCGCGGCCAGGGCGTTTGCCAAATTGCTTGAGGCCACGGTCTTCGCCACCATTCCCTTTTTTTTCTTGATTTCGTGGAGGAAATGGTAGGCCATGGCTCCGAACTGATTCATGGAGATCTCAACCGTGCCGTCGGTGAAGCGGATACGGTCGCCGTCTGGATCAATGATCGCCCCAATTTTCAGCGGTTCACTGCGGCTCGCCAAGGTGGTGAGCACGGGCTGCATGTTGGCCGAGGAGGGCTCCGGGGCAATGCCGCCAAAGGTGGGGTCTTCGGTGTCGCGCAGCAGAATCAGCCGATTGGTGGGCGGATTGTCGAGCAGGCGGGCAATATAGTTGCGGGCCGCGCCATGGACGGCATCGACGCACACCACCACGTCGTGGTCATGAGCAAATTCGGTCAGCAGCCGGTCATAGTCAATGCCGTGCCGATCAAAACCCTTGCGCACCAGTTGCTGCCAACTGGCCAGGGCATCCTCGGAAACGAGAGCGGGCAGCTCGCTGAGTGAGCGGGCGAGATTCAGTCCTGCGGGGATGAACGGTACCCGTTGGCTGCCGATGTAGTCGCGGGCCAGTTGAGTGATGGTATCGGTCAGAAGGGGCGAGGCCGGACCTGCATCGGCGGCGTTATATTTGAAGCCTCCGTATTCCAGCGGATTGTGGCTTGGGGTGAGATTGATGGAGAAGGCTGCCTTGTGGATCAGCACCGAGGCCGAGAGTGCCCCGGTGGTGGCCTCGCCGGCATAGAATACCTTGACCCCATTGGCACAGAGAACATTGACCACAGCTTGGGCCAGCAAGGGACCGCCGAAACGGTTGTCAAAACCGACCACGCCGCCGCGCCGCTGCATTTCAGCAAAACTGTGCACGCCCAGGGCAAGACGCATTGCCGCATTGGTCTCGGCTTCCCGGTAAAGGCCGAGAATGGCGGCGGTGACCACCGCCACCGAGCGGACAAAGAGATCCTTGCCCAGGGTGCCCCGCCAGCCGGACGTGCCGAATTTGATGCGTTGCAAAGGTTGTCCCGCATTGGTCAACATCTCGTCCCGAATCAGCTCGTACACGTGGTCGATCGCTGCCTGCCATTGCGGCCGATCCGTGGCCGTGGCCTGATTGCGGGCCGCCACGAGGCGTTTGATGGCATCGAAATATTGGCTTTCTTTGTGTTTGTTTTCAACTATGTAGCGGTTGCAAATTTCCCGAATCTCATGGTCGATGCTCATCCTCGCGCTCCCTTGCTTAAATATAGTCGGAACTTGATGAAAAATGAAATATTTCATTATTATAGCCCCAGGAACAACGCATGGCAAGTGGCTACGAAGCATGGACGCAAGGCAGACGTTTCGGTTGACCGGCTAGATGATTTTTTTTAATATAGTTAGCGTCATAAACGCTAGTTTCCGAAAACGGACGGTTTGAGGAGAAGGAGTCATCCAACTGGCGATTCATTTCACAAGGGAGTAACAGATGGAAAACCGACACGATACAGCACTGATTCTTTGGTTTGATGAAATCGGCATCGAGGACGTGCCGATGGTGGGCGGCAAGAACGCTTCCTTGGGCGAAATGCATCAGAAGTTAACTTCCAAGGGGGTGGCGGTGCCCAACGGCTACGCCATCACTGCCTATGCCTATCGTTATTTACTCCAGGAGGCAGGGGTCGAGGCGGCTATCCGTGACGCCCTGGCGGGTCTCGATACCCATGATCTGCACAACCTCCAAGCCCGCGGTGCCAAGGTGCGGAACATTATCCGCAACGCCGAATTCCCCGCAGATTTGCGCCAGGCGATTATCAGCGCCTATCAAAAAATGGAGGAAGAGTACGGACAAAACGTGGATGTGGCTGTTCGTTCGTCCGCAACTGCCGAGGATCTTCCCGACGCCTCTTTTGCCGGTCAGCAGGACACCTACCTCAACATCCGCGGCCCTGAGGCGCTCATCGACGCCTGCAAGCGCTGTTTTGCCTCCTTATTCACCGATCGCGCCATTTCCTACCGGCATGACAAAGGGTTCGGCCAATTCGATGTGTATCTGTCGATCGTGGTGCAGAAGATGGTGCGATCCGACTCCGCCTGTTCGGGTGTCATGTTTTCCATCGACACCGAATCCGGGTTCAAGGATGCCGTTTTTCTCACTGGAGCCTGGGGATTGGGAGAAAATGTGGTGCAAGGGGCGGTCAATCCCGACGAATATTACATTTTCAAGCCGACCTTGAAAGAGGGCAAGCGGCCGATCGTCGGTAAGCGGGTAGGGACCAAGGAAATCAAGATGATCTACAATCCCGATTCGAACGCCGAGGAACCGGTGAAGAACGTGGAAACCACGGCGGAGGAACGCGGCTCCTACATCCTCAGTGACGACGAGATCCTGCAACTGGCGCGTTGGGCCTGTATCATCGAGGACCACTACGGCCGACCCATGGACATCGAATGGGCCAAGGATGGCGATGGCCAGGCAGTGGGTACCGGTAATTTGTTCATCGTCCAGGCCCGGCCGGAGACCGTTCATTCCCAGGCCTGCAAACGGACTATGGAAACCTACGTGCTCAAGCAAAAGGGTACCGTGCTGGCAAGCGGTCAAGCGGTCGGCGCCAAGATCGGTCAGGGCGTGACCCGGATTCTCAACGATGTCAGCCAGATTCATGACTTCAAGGCCGGCGAGGTCCTGGTCACCGATATGACCGACCCGGATTGGGAACCGATCATGAAGACCGCCGGCGCCATCGTCACCAACCGCGGTGGCCGGACCTGTCACGCGGCGATTATTTCTCGCGAGTTGGGTATCCCCTGCGTCATCGGCACTGAAAATGGCACGCAGATGATTCAAAACGGCCAGCAGGTCACCGTTTCCTGCGCCGAGGGGGAGACGGGGCATATTTATGACGGATTGCTCGAATTCGCTGTCGAAACCCTGGATCTCGACAACATCCCCGTTACGCGCACCAAGGTGATGATGAATGTCGGTCTACCGGAAAAAGCCTTTGTCGAGGGGCAATTGCCCAACGAAGGGGTTGGTTTGGCGCGTGAGGAATTCATCATCAACTCCCACATCGGCATTCACCCGATGGCCCTGATCAACTACGAAAAGCTGTGCGAACTCTCCGAGGTGGACGACGAGGTGCTTGAGATCGTCGAGGACATCAACGCTCGCACCACGGCATACCCGCACGACAAGCGTCAGTATTTCATCGATAAACTGGCCGAGGGAGTGGGGCGGATTGGTGCCGGTTTCTATCCCAAGGATGTGATTGTCCGGCTTTCGGACTTCAAATCCAATGAGTACGCCAATCTCATCGGCGGTCATCTCTACGAGCCGGAGGAATCAAATCCAATGATTGGCTGGCGCGGTGCGTCTCGTTATTATGATCCGCGCTATCGAGCCGCCTTTGATCTCGAGTGCAAGGCTCTCCTTAAGGCGCGCAACGAAATGGGGTTGACCAACATCAAGCTGATGGTCCCGTTCTGCCGTACTCCGGAGGAGGGGCGCAAGGTCATCGAGGTGATGCGGGAAAACGGCCTGGTGCAGGGTGAAAACGGGTTGGAGGTCTACGTAATGTGCGAGATTCCGTCCAATGTCATCGCCGCCGATGCCTTCTGCGATGTGTTTGATGGTTTTTCCATCGGCTCCAATGATTTGACGCAGCTGACGCTCGGTCTTGACCGGGACTCCGATTTGGTTGCGCATATTTACAACGAGCGCAACGAGGCGGTGAAAACACTGATCAAGATGGTGATCGCCACCGCCAGGCGACGTGGTCGAAAGATCGGTATCTGCGGGCAGGCGCCGTCGGATTTCCCTGATTTCGCCACATTCCTCGTGGAGGAAGGGATCGACTCCATCAGCTTGGTCTCGGATACGGTGGTCAAAACCCGATTGGCCATTGCCGCCAAGGAGCGTGAACTGGGTATCGCTCCTTAAAGAGACAGCGGGCAGGAGCAACGCAACAGGAATCGGCGGCCAATGGTCCGCCGGTTCCTGTTTTGAATGTCATTCTTTATCCAGCGGCTTGGCCTCGTCGATCAGCATGATCGGGATATCGTCGCGTACCGGGTAGAGCAGGCCGCAGGCCCGGCAAACAATGCCGTTGCTTTCCGGGTTCAATTCAACCGGCCCCTTGCATTGCGGGCAGGCCAGTATTTCCAGCAGTTCTTGTTTGATCATAAGTTGGTCCTTTGCTTCCTCGTTGTGCCGCGCGTAGCGGCAACATGCACGCATCGTGTTTGTGTAAGGCCTTTACTCTATTTGGCCCCGCGATTCTAGGCATTCTACCCTATCGTTTTGAGCGGGTAAAGATGCTAGCCGTGCCTCGTCCAGAGGATGTCCGCCTGAAAGAGATTGTATTCAAGTCGTTATTCTGATAAAAAAAGAGCGTAGGTGGTTGCAGTCTGTATGATCGTTTACCGATCATGGAAGGCGAGAAGTGCAGCATTTGCAACCAATTGACTGTTGAAGCGCACATGGCGGCGCAGGTGAAAGGGCATGAACGAAGAATCGCTGAAAAAAGTTGTACCGGTGGCAGAGGCGGTGGGCATGGTATTGCCCCATGATATCACCGAGATCGTCAAGGACGAATTTAAGGGACGCGCCTTTAAAAAAGGCCATGTGATCCGGCCTGAAGATGTGGAGCACCTCCGTCGGCTCGGCAAGGAACACATTTATGTGCTTCGGTTGAGTCAGGATGAAATCCATGAAAACGAGGCGGCGCTGCTGATGGCTGAAGCCTTGGCGGGTCCTGGGACGGAGTATTCCCGGGAGATTGTCGAGGGCAAGGTCAGCATCGTGGCGGCAACCGATGGTCTGCTCAAGATCAATCGGGAGTCGTTGTACCGGTTGAACGTGCTGGGCGAGGTCATGTGCGCCACGTTGCAAGACAATACCCCAGTCGAAAAAGGCGAGCAGGTGGCTGCTTCCCGGATGATTCCACTGGTCGGCAAGCGGAAAGTGGTGGACGAGGCCGTTGCGATCGCTTCCTCGGGAACGCCGATAATTCAAGTGCGACCGCTTGCAAAAGTAGAGGCTGGGTTGGTGATCACCGGGAGCGAGGTGTTCCACGGGCGTATCGAGGATAAGTTCGAACAGGTCCTGCGTGATAAATTGACTCGGCTAGGGTCTGATGTGATCCGGGTGGGTTTTGCACCGGACGACCCGGGACTCATTGCCGACGAGATCCGCAAATGTCTCGAGGCCGGTGCGGAATTGATCGTCACCTCCGGCGGCATGTCGGTGGACCCGGATGATGTCACTCGCATTGGCATCAAGGAGGCCGGAGCCAAGGCAATGGTCTACGGTACGCCGGTGCTGCCGGGAGCCATGTTTCTCGTCGGCCGGATCGGCCGGGTCCCGGTCCTGGGGGTGCCAGCTTGCGGCATGTTTCACAAGATCACTGTGTTGGATTTGGTGTTGCCGCGTGTCCTCACCGGGGAATTCATTGGTCGCGATGAACTGGCGACACTTGGACACGGTGGTCTGTGCCGCAACTGCACTCGCTGCCAGTATCCGGTGTGCAGTTTCGGCAAGGCATGAAACGCACTTTTTTTCGTCCTGCAGTCAGAAAAAGAATCACTGCAAAAGAGCCTCTCGCCCGTTCGTGGTGATAACGATCAAAGAGAGCTATTTTCGCATGCGAAAAACGGAGAAGCGCTTGCCCAACAAGGGCATGGATGTCCTGGGTATGTGTTCTTGATCAGGCTGATGGTTCCTCGGCAAACAAGTCGTCTTGGGTGAGTGCGTTTGCCAGGAGTTCAAGGGTTCGCTGAGTTTCCCCTTTTTTCAAGCGAAATTGAACAATCAGCTCGTCGCCCCCTGCACGAGCGGCCGGAGTGATATTAAAATCGCGTTTACTGGCATTCTCGCCAAAACACCTGCGGCGAATACCGCGTACTTTTGCGTCGAGCAGTGCCTTGTGCTCCCCCGTGGTTGCGTCTGATTTTTTGCCGAGCAATCTGATGAGCGTGGTCACGGGCTGGGGAGATGCCAATGCCTTGGCAATAGACCGTTGAACCTGGGGCGTGGCGATGGTCTCGTGTAAACGAAGGGAATCCTGCTCGAGCAGGTTGAGCAATTTGGTTAACTGCGGCCGAGTCGGCATAAACGGCTTGACGATATGCGCGTACAGCGCATCGCGATCTTCACTGTTTTTGATTGGCGCGAGTAATTCGGCGGCAATGGAAAACTGTAGCTTTTCATTGACCACATCGGAAATGATTTCCGGTGACTCGCCACGCAAGCGGATTTGATTGACTTTGCGATATTTATGAATGGTTGAATGGGAAACCTTTTGGCCCGGTTTGCCGATCCCGAGTGTGTCGCCGAATTGCTCAGCAAGTTCCACGTTGCTGAGCCCCAACGTGTTGCTGGCCGATTCGAGGAAATTCCCTATTTCAATGGGGTTGAGATTCCGACGTCGGGTGTTCTCCGCAAGCGAGATGTTGAAAAAATCTTCGGGAGAGAAATCACTCTCCTGATAAACCTTTGCTTCAACAAGGGGCTGATGCAGCCTCTTCAAGGCTTGAAATCTTCTGAAACCGCAGAGGATTTTATATCGACCGTCGTTTTTTTTCAATAAAACCAAAGGGTGAAGAAGCCCGTTGCGATCAATTGAGCTGGCCAGTTCCTCGATGTATGATTCCCGCAATACATCGGAATAGCGGCTATCGCCCTGCAAACGAAATATGTACTGGAGATCCTCATCGTTTGTTGTGTCGATATTGTTGATGTCGATATTTCGCACCAGGGACATGGATTGGCAGAATTGTTCAAGCGCAGGAGCCAGCATCAAGGCGATGGATTCCGCTGTTTGCCGCTGGCTGATCAAATCGTGTCGGAATGTCAGCAAGAGCGAGCGGACTTCCGGATCGTAGAAATCCTGATACTGTTTTTGGCGAAAGAGTTGATTGAGGTGCTGTTGTTCCCTGCCGCAGTAAGCGGAATTGGTTGGTGCGATTGCAGTCCGCAAGTGCTGATCTTCAACAGCCATGCGAATTTTTGCAAGCAGGGAAGGGGAAATCGTCGGGCGGTGGGGTGCTGCAGACGAAGCACGTTGTCCTTGGCCGTAGCCGAAGAGAATCATGTCCTCGCAGTGCTCTTTGGGTGGCATGGCTTGCAGAATCAGGACCAGCGGCAGTAAGCCGTTGCCGACTATTTCCTCCTTAAATTTTTTTATGGGCAAAAGAAACGAATCTCGCACCTTGGGGCGTTCTTGAACAGTTGTCACATGGGAGAGATCCATGATTTCTCTTTTGTATTTGGCATTCACCACCGCATAGCAGGCAAGTTTTTCTGCCATGCTGAGTGCCAGGCTGGCAATGAAATTGCCAGGCTGTGTGTTGTTCGGCGCATTGTAGCCATCGGCGACAATGAGCAGGATATTGTTGCTGCCGAGGATTCTATGAATGGTCTGTGGTGATGCTGTTTTCATGATCGCGACGACGGGAGCTGAATTGTGAAAAACTGCCATTGAGGGCATCGCTTGCAGCAGTGATCGCCTCTGCAGCCAATTGCCCGCCGTGAGAGGGCCCGCTTTCACCGCCAAGGACCAGCCGAACCACCTCGCTGGCAGACATTCTGTCCGCCGGAGTCACAGGCAGCAATGACTCTTCCGTTTGATGCTCGGTTACGCGAAGCAAACCACCTTGCACGAGAAGTGAAATCACCTTCTGAATGTCCGGGCCGGTGTTTCCGGGAAGATTGTTTTCCAATGCGGCGATGGAGGTGGGGTGGCGATTGTCGAAATTTTTGTAGACAAGGTGCAGAATGTCAAAGGCCAATTGCAGCTGTTTTTGCGGCGAGGCGGGACTAATCGAAAAGCGATAGTGATGTTGGTGTTGGATCGCATAGGCAAGGGAAGCGCCAAGCAGGATAAATGTCCAGCCAATTTGCAGCCAGATCAGGAAGAGCGGAATGGAGGCAAAGGAGCCGTAGATCGCGTTGTAATTGGCGACTCCTATTTGCAGGGTGATATACATCTTTTGAAAAACGAACCAAAAGAAGGAGGCGAACAGCGCACCCGTGAGTGCCGCCCCCGAATGGACCTTGGTGTGGGGAAAAAAGAGGTACATGATCATCAGGGTGAGGACGATGAACATGAAAGGAACCAGCTTGAAAAACAAGGCCGCCATCCAGGCCGAGGGGATGATCATGCTCAACTGTCGCATGATACGTTCGTTGGCAAGAATGGCCTCGGCGGCTAAGGCTACATTGAGCGAGAGGGGGAGGAGGAGGAGCAGGCCCAGATAATCCATGAGCTTTCGGGATAGGGACCGCCCTTTGTGCGTATGCCAGATGGCATTCATGGCCTCCTCGATCGAAGACAGAACGAGAAAAATGACCCCGATCAAGCCAATGATGCCGATAATCCCCAACGCGGCAAAGTTTGTTCGGTCAACATACTGAAAAATAAGATCAACGGCACGGTGCAGGTTGGTCGAGATCGGCGAGGGGACCCGGTCGTTGGAAGCACCGCTGGTGATGGTCACATCAGCGCTGGGTGGCGAGGTGGCTGTTATATCGCCACCGCCTTCTGAACGGATTGGCGGTTCCCACTGATCAATAAATCGAACAATGGTTGTTTTGAGCTGTTCATCGTTGCCCAATCCCTTGAGAATGGACGTGCTCAAGGCCAGAATGGGGACAAGGGAAAGAAGGATGGAATAGGTGAGGGCCGCGGCTCGAAGCGCCAGGTGGGTGCGTATAAATTCCTGATGCATGATGAGCAGCAAGCGCGCGCACAAGCGAAAAAAGCAATCAACGCGTCGGCTGGATGAGGCGGGCGAAAAGGCCCACAGATGAAAACGGCCACGCCGGCCCATGTGAGCTGTCGGCGCGGCGTTTGCGGATGATAAACCAGACGCATCCTCCATTGTGTTCGCCCCTGCTATCTTCCCAATTCCCGATGCAGCCATTTCTCGATAATCTCAAAAATAATTTCTCGTTTCACTGGCTTGGTAATGTAGTCGTTCATGCCTGCCTTCAGGCAGATTTCCCTATCCCCCTTCATGGCATTGGCGGTCATGGCGACGATGGGAACCGTGTTGAACCCCCTGCTTCGCAACTCTTTGGTGGCGGCCAGGCCATCCATCTCCGGCATCTGAATGTCCATCAGGATCAGGTCGAAATTTTCCGGGCGTCGGGTAAATAGATCGACGGCTTTGCGACCATTGCTGGCGACCTCAACCTGATAACCGGCCTTGTTCAGAATGAGGACGGCAAGTTTCTGATTAACCGGATTGTCTTCGGCAAGCAGGATTCGTATCGATTGCTTTATCTCTTCGCGGACGCTGTATTGGGTGATAAAGGTTTCTTTGGTGGGAGCAGTTTCGATCACCTCTTCGGGGTCCAGAAGTTTTTCGATGGTTTTAAAGAGAATTTCCCGTCGGGTCGGTTTCGTGAGGAAGGCGTCAAATCCCGCTTCCTTGCACCGTTGCGCGTTTCTTTCTGTCGAAGAGGTGTAAGCCAGCAAAGGGATTGTAGCCGTTTCCGCAAGCTCGTGTCGGATGATATGGGCAAGCGCGTATCCATCCGGCGCAGGCATCTGAATATCCAGGATGATCAGATCAAACAAAGCGTGATTCTCGATGGCCTGCTGCAACACCGATCGAACGTTGCTACTGTCATGGATGGCGACAACATGCAGTTCGGCCGCCATGAGAATATGCCGGAGGATGCTGAGGTTGGTCAGATTGTCGTCAACGACCAAGACCCGCTTGTTGGCCAAGCTGACGCGGTTGAATCGTTTGATTCGCTGTTGGGGAGCCTTGTTCAATGTGGCGGTGAAATGGAAGGTGCTACCGACATCGAGTTCACTTTCCGCCCAGACGTGACCGTGCATCAGGGCGGCGATTTTGCGGCAGATGGACAGGCCGAGGCCCGTCCCCCCGTATTCACGGGTCGTGGAACCATCCGCCTGGCGAAACGCCTCGAATATGGATTCGAGTTTCTCTTCGGGAATACCGATTCCTGTATCGCGAATACGGGCGTGCAGGGTAATTGTCTCTTCCGTTTCGTCATCAACCGCTATCGCCAGCTCCAATTCGCCTTTCTTGGTGAATTTGGCCGAATTACCCATCAGATTGACTAAAACCTGACGGTATCGTCCAGGATCACCCATGACGTTGGCCGGCAAGGTGTCGTCAATTCGGCAGAGCACCTCTATCGGCCGGGAGGCGACCTTGGGCCTGACCAGGTCACACACATCCTGCGCCGTGATTTCGGGATCAAAAGGAATGCATTCGAGGTCGAGCTTGCCCGCTTCAACCTTGGAAAAATCGAGAATGTCATTGATGAGGGACAGGAGGGCACTGGCGCTTCGTTTGATGGTCTGCGCAAATTCTTGTTGCTCTTCGTCCAGACCGGTATCGAGCAGCATGTCGGTAAAGCCAATAATGCCGTTCATCGGTGTGCGAATCTCATGGCTCATCGCTGCCAGAAATTCGCTTTTGGCGATATTGGCGGCTTCAGCTTCCTTTTTTGCCGCACGTAACTCAGCTGTTTGCTGTCTGATTTCCGCCTGCAGTGTTTCGGAATAGTTGCGTTGCTGCTCCTGTATTTTTAAGTAATTTTGTTCGTTCTCCACCATGATATCCTGGAATTTCTTTTCCAGCACAGCGGACTTCCGATCAAATTGTTTCTTTTGAATACGGAGCCTGTTGATCGTTTCCACAGTTTCCCGATGGGAAAGAAACAGTCGAACCGCAAGGCGAATGATGGTGGATATCCACAATTCGGCATCCCGTGCGGCCGGGCCATGCGGGGTTGCCAACACATAGCTTTGCAGGTCCGGGACCACCAAGAGGGAGAAGATGTGCCCTTGGACGGTGAAGATGAGCTCCGATGATTTTTTTTCGTTTTCGTCGATATGCGCTATCGCCTGCTGGGCAGAAAGAGGAAAATGTTCAGAAGCGACATGGTGTCCAGATTGATTGAGGCAGAAGAACGAGAGGGCATCCGTCTCCTGTTCCAGGTGCGCGAGCAAGGCGGCCAATTCACCAAGGGGATCGACGAGATCGGCAAACAGAGAGGTCAGCGCCACGGACGAACTCCTTAGCCACCATACATTTTTTCGGTTTTTTCCAATTCTTCCGGGAGATCTTCCGCAAGAACCCTGTATTCTTCCACATTGCTCTGAATATGTGTCGCCAGGGCCGGGGCGAGACTGGCGGGGAGCCCCTCCTTAACGGCAGGGAAGTTCAACTGTTGGATGATGTATTCGCTCATTTGGAGGATACCTGTCGGCGAATGGGGAATGATATGACCGTTGTCGTGATGGTGGTCACGGATTGCTTCGGCGATTGGGCCAGGGATGCGCCATTCCTGGGCAAGGAGGTAGCCGATTTGACAGTGATCGGTGCCGAGCAGTTGCTGTTCCAGTTCGATAATCGCGGGTCCGCCCGCGGTTAATTGCTCAATTAACTGCAAAAAGATTTCTTGTTCCACCTCCATTTCAACGATTAATCCAATATCGTGCAAGACACCACAGAGATAGGCGTCATCGCCGTTGATGGTAAAAATGCGTTCGGCAATCATCTTGCAGCAGATACCCGACGCGGCGCTATGGAGCCATAGGCGTTGCGGCGAGAATTCGACAGTGCCGGAACTGCTGCGAAGCATGCCCTGAATAGCGTCAGTGACCGCGATATTATGGAGGTTTTTCATCCCGAGCAACGCGACGGCCCGGGAAATGGAATCAACCTTCCTGGCCAACCCGAAGTAGGAACTGTTCACCAGGGTTAGCAGACGGGCCACCAGGGCGGGATCCAGGCGAATGACCGCCTCAAAGTCTTGCAGTGTCGATTCCTCATCATTGACCAGTTGAACCAGACGGGTGACGATATGCGGTAATGTTCTTATTTTTTTGAAATTTTCTATCAGTGATGCGGCTGGGGGCATGAAGGGGCTCCTTGGCGCAAACCGCTTGTGCTGAGGCAACAGGAGTGGTTAAGGCGTAATTTCTTTCTTGGTGACCGCTTCCGCCTTGATCCGGTCAAGCAACTCGGCCAAGACCGGTTTGATATGCTCTCGGATATCGCCGGCAACGATGATAAACAATAAATCGTCTCCTGGGAGAAACCGGCCGGAGCGGGCTTCGATTATTATGTCATAAATACCCGGCCGTTCAAGGTATTCTTTGCGTAATTGTTCTAACTTTTCATGATGTACGGTCGTCTCCAGAGCGATTACGTCTTGATGTCCGTTTCGGGACCAGTTGCGCACGGTGCCGTTGTGAATGAGGATCATGCCGACTTTATCGTTGAAGTCGTGCCGTTTTTTCATGGTCTCGATGGTTTTTGAAATATCCATGGTTGGTTGTCCCGTGAGCTGTTGCTTGAAGGTTGCTGTTGGAATGGAAAGATCTGCTCAGCCGGTGGTCAAAGCGGATGAACAGTTGGTGAAAAAATAATCGGTTGTTACCGCTGTTGTCCTGGAACCACGACCGTGGTCGCCAGGCGCTGGAGAAAAAAATCCGCCTAGTTCATACTGTAACGCACGCCTGATGAGCCACGTGGGGCAGCGAGTTTCGAGGGCATTTTAATAGCCGGTGATTTTGGTGGGTTAATGAAAGCGACACGCGATTCCTTTGCCCGAGCCTTCGCCGGCAGGCGAACCAGAGCCCCTTTGGGAACCGGGTGTTGCCCGGAAATGACCGGTTTTTGCAGAGCGGGATTCAAACGGATGAATTGTTCGTGGTTCAGGCCAAAGGTGGTGCGTAAACGGGTGATAGGGGTGTCCTCCTTGAGGCGGAGGGTGAAGGTTGCTTCCGGTTTCTCGGGGACGAGGTTCGGATGCTTCTCCCATCGCTTGGCAACCCGCGTGGCGGCGACGAATTCCGCATAGAAATTCCGAGAGGCAAACTTGAAATACCCTTGGTCATACGAATTGAAAATGTTGACATAACTCCCGTGTTCCTTGAGCGCTCGCATCATTCCTGCTTTACCGTAATTATAGGCGGTAATGGCCAATGGCCATGATTGGAGGGCCGCATAATTCTCCTTGAGCAGACGGGCAGCGGCTTGGGTCGCCAGGTAGGGGTCGTAGCGCTCATCCACCAGCTGGTTGATGTTCATGTAATCTTTCCCGGTTGACCGGGTGAATTGCCACAAACCGGCGGCGCCCGCTTTACTGTACGCTTTCGGATTGAAGGAGGATTCCACATGCGGCAAGTAGGCCAACTCCACAGGAAGCCGGTGGGCCGTAAAGATCTTCTGGAATTGAGCCAGATATTTTCCCGAGCGAATAACCCCTTCGTGAAAACGATCCTTTTGGCCCAACTGGAACCGAAAATTGTCCTTGGCCTTATGGAATGCGCTACGCGGCTGTTTGTGAAAAAGTGAGGCTATCCGCCGCTCTTCGGCGGTGCGTGGCGGCTGCCCGTTGCCCAGCCGTGTCAGAATGTTTTTGAGTTGCTCTTTTTTCGAGCTGATACGCGCGTTGTTGATTGCCGTGGCCCCAGGAATTTTTGGATCGACCAAGTCGATGATGCTGTATACTTGAGAGAGATTGTCAATATCGTGCAGAATACCCTGCCGGGTCGTATAACGGCTGTATACCTGCTCCCAAAAATGGACGTTGGGTTGGATACAGGGGTAAAGCGGAAATTTTTCCGCGGCCATCGCACCGGTGGCAAAGGTACAAAGCAATATCATGGCCCCTAGAAAAAAGGTCGCGGCCGTGAGCGCAGGAGTTGCTTTCCATTTCGATAGAGTATACATCGTGCCAGGTAATGAGGGTACGGGAGAGCAATACTACAAAATAAAAAAACTATATCATATTCCACATCGTCAGGCGATAAAGTTATGAATTTGACTTTTGTCTTTAATAACAGTGTGTTGTTTGGTTGAAAGGATAAGATATGTACATGCCCATCATTGGTACGCTTGGCTATATCCTGTCCCCCGATGGACTGCGAACCTTGCTTGTCCACCGAAACGCTCGCGCCTCTGACCAGCACCTCGGTAAATACAATGGTCTTGGAGGGAAAATGTTGCCCAACGAAGACGTGGTTACCTGCATGAAGCGGGAGATATATGAAGAGGCCGGGTTGGTGTGTACCCAATTGCAGTTACGTGGCACGATCAACTGGACGGGCTTTGGCCCGGAAGGGGAAAATTGGCTGGGTTTTGTTTTTCTGATTACTTCGTTCACGGGCACGCTCAAGAGCCGCAACGAGGAGGGCGAGCTGAACTGGCACCTGGTCGCCGAACTTGCCCATCTGCCAATGTGGGAGGGAGATCGATATTTCCTTCCCTTGGTGTTTGATCATGATCCACGAGTCTTTCATGGCTACATGCCGTATGCAAATGGACGGCCTCTTTCATGGAAATTCAGCAGGATATAGCGGTGGCAGGCTGAAAGTGGGGTTGAGTTGATCGCCCATGCAAAGTTCTTGCGTTCGAGAGGTTGGATCTGTATAGTTATCCACCAGTTAGTTCTTGCATAATTTCGGAAGGTTATGGTTTTTCAACCTTTTCGGCAACTTGAAATCAAGAGGATGTGTCATGGAAAGCAATGTGGAATTGATTCGCCTGGAGGAGTTTGTCGATAAACTGTTGACGAAATACAATCAATTGAAATCCGATTATCAGATGCTTCAAGAAACGTTGCGGCAGCGTGACGCGGAATGCGCGGAGCTTAAAAATAACGTATTTAATTTGAGTTCCGAACGAACAGAAGTCAGCAATCGGGTCTCAGGCCTGCTGGATCGTATTGAGCAGTGGGAGAATGAACAGATGGGTGCCTCGGTTGACAGGAGCGATAGCTCGGCGAGTTCCCAAGGGTCGTTGTTCTCAAATGATGCGGACAACAAGACGATCTAACCTCACATGTAACGCTCATGCAGGATCGTCTTGTTCGTTTCAATCTGTTCGGCCAGGAGTTTACGTTTTATAGTGACGCCTCCGAGGAAGAAGTGGCATCGGTCATTACCCTGCTCCGGGATGAACTTGAAAGCAATGAGAAGGTAAGCAAAAGTTCGGTGCCGTCCAGTAAGATGCTAGTATTGGGCTGTTTGCGGATGGCTGCGAAATATGTTCAATTAAAGCGAGAGTATAGCGAGTATCGCCAGGCGCAGGACCGAACAGTTGCGCAACTGATCGACAAGTTGTCGTCAACTCTCGACTAATCAATTTTCAGATTCTAGTTTGGTGGATACAGGGCTTCTGGTATAGTGGAAGCGCTAAAACGAAGTACCCCTGCTCTGTTGGTGATCAGCGAAGTATTGAGCCAACTCGTATGATAAGGGTAGCCTTAATCCTGCATGATGGAAATCTTTATTGACTCCCAGACGGTAGGAGGGGCACTGCCCACCTAATCTAATTAGGTTTAATCATTTCGTTGACACGGCAGCGCGGGGGGCTTTTATTGCCAGCGGGTTAAGCCGCTTTTTTATATTGTGCCATTTTCAACGAAGAAAGAGGATGGTTGCGTGGGCGATAACGGACATTGTTGGTCCAGTGATAGAAAGACAACCCTGATGCGATCAGGGTTACTATATATAAGTAACCCGCTATCCAGGCTGTTTACCAAGAAGAATCTGATGACACACTGGAAGTGATTCGGATTTGTTTCTTGCTTTTCTTCAGGCTGAAGACCACCGGGGTATGCTTGCTGGATAGAAGCTGACATCCAGAACATCTCCGTTGCTGTTGTTCTAACAGCATTTCTGTTGGGCCTAGCGGCCAATCGGGCCGCATTTCCTTCCCACGCCTCCTTTTTCCCTTTCTCAGGTATTGTGCTGCCGTCTCCAGCCGAAAAAATCGGAGGGTAACGGCTTTCTTAGATAGATAGGGTGGGTACGGTTTATGGAATTGAATGCTGTCACATTGCTGTTGGCGCTGACCAATTTGGTGGCTGGTTTGGCGCTCGGTGTTTTTTTGCGGAAACGGCTTGTGGAGGGGAATCAAAAAAATATCGAGTTGCAAGGCCGTCAAATCATTGAAAATTCAATCAGCGAAGCGGAGCAGATAAAAAAAGAGGCTATTCTGCAGGCGAAGGAAGAGGCGTTTCAGATCAAGCAGGAAGCGGACCGCGAATTAAAGGCCAGTCGGCAAGAACTCAAGGACGATCAACGTCGACTCAATCGCAAATTCGACGAGATCCAGCGAGAATTTCAAATTCTGGAGGAAAAACAGGCCAGTCTGAAATACCGTGAGGAGCAACTGGAGACCAATGAGGAGGACGTGGCCGCCAAGAAGCAACAGCTTGAAAGTCTGGTGGACGAACAGCGCTATAAACTGGAAAAAATAGCCGGCATTGATCGCGAGGAAGCAAAGGTTCAATTGATGCAGTCCATCGAAAGCGAAGCACGGATGGATTGCGCGAAACGATTGCTGCGCATAGAAAACGAAATGAAGATGGAAGCCGACCGCAAAGGGAAGAATATCCTTGCCTTGGCTATTGCCCGCTATGCAGGTGACTATGTCGCCGATAAAACCGTCTCCATGGTGCCGCTGCCGAACGAGGAGATGAAAGGCCGGATCATCGGCAGAGAAGGGCGGAATATCCGCGCAATTGAAGCCGCGACCGGGATTGATATCATCATTGACGACACTCCGGAGGCGGTTATTCTGTCAGGGTTCAATCCCATTCGGCGGGAAGTTGCACGGCTTGCCCTGGAGCAACTTATCTCCGATGGCCGAATCCACCCGGCACGCATCGAGGAGGTCGTGCAAAAAGTGGCGGAAGATCTGGAGGTCGGCATCCGGGAATCGGGTGAACAGGCCACCTTTGACGTCGGCGCGCATGGGATGCATGTTGATTTGATTAACCTCATCGGTCGGCTGAAATATCGCACGAGCTACGGACAGAATATCCTGCAGCATTCTCTCGAGGTGGCTTTCCTCTGTGGAGTCATGGCCGCAGAACTCGGTCTGGACGTCAAAAAAGCGAAACGAGCTGGACTGCTCCATGATATCGGCAAGGCCGTGGACCATGAGGTGGAGGGATCGCACGCGATTATTGGCCGGGATCTGGCGAAAAAATACGGCGAGGCTGACGACATTGTCTATGCGATTGGCGCACATCACGAGGATCAGCCACCCAAGTCGGTTCTTGACGTGCTCGTCCAGTCGGCGGATGCCTTGTCCGGAGCGCGGCCCGGTGCGCGCAAGGAGATGTTGCAAAGTTATGTTAAGCGACTTGAGGATCTTGAAAATATAGCCAATGGATTTGCCGGAGTGGATAAATCCTATGCCATTCAGGCAGGACGGGATTTGCGGATCATTGTCGACAGCCAGAAGGTCAAGGATGAAGAAGCCGCCTTGCTCAGCCGTGACATCGCCAAGGCGATCGAAGAACAATTGACCTATCCAGGACAGATTCGGGTTACGGTGATCCGTGAAACCAGAGCGGTAGAATACGCCAAATAGGGAGAGAGGATGAAATCTGTAGAAGAGCAGATCGCCCTGATTGAACGGGGCGCCGTTGATTTTCACTCCAGAGAGGATCTGGTCAAGAAACTGACCCGTTCGCTGGAGACTGGCAAGCCGTTGATTGTTAAGGCCGGGTTTGACCCCACCGCTCCGGATCTGCATTTGGGACACACGGTTTTGTTGCAAAAATTACGTCATTTTCAATTGTTGGGTCACGAAGTCAATTTCTTGATCGGAGATTTCACCGGTCTGATCGGTGATCCAACCGGTAAATCTGACACCAGGCCACCATTGACTCCCGAGGATGTGAAACGCAACGCCGAAACCTACAAGGAGCAGGTGTTCAAGATCCTCGATCCGCAAAAGACAAAGGTGGTGTTCAACTCCACCTGGCTGGGACAACTTAGCTCGTACGAGATGATTCGCCTCGCCTCCGAGTTGACGGTCGCCCGCATGCTGGAACGGGATGATTTCAAAAAACGGTTTGAATCCAATCGGCCCATTTCGATCCACGAATTCCTCTACCCCCTTATCCAGGGATATGATTCGGTGGCCATGAAGGCCGATGTTGAATTGGGTGGCACCGATCAGTTGTTCAATGTGTTGATGGGCCGCGATCTACAGCGCAGTCGTGGACAGGAGCCCCAAGTGGTGCTGACCATGCCCCTGCTTGAAGGATTGGACGGCGTCAACAAGATGAGTAAGTCGTTGGGCAACTATATCGGCATCTCCGAGCCGCCGGACAGTATCTTCGGCAAGATTATGTCGATCAGCGACGATTTGATGTTTCGTTACTATGAGCTGCTCAGTGATCTGTCCCTGGAGGAAATCCAAGCGCTCAAGACCAAGATAGCCCGCGGTGAGCTTCATCCCAAAGCGGTCAAGGTGCAGTTGGCCAAGGAAATGGTGACCCGTTTTCATGATCGGGAAGCGGCTGAAAACGCTGAACGCAATTTTGAGCAGGTTTTCGCCCGTCATGAATTGCCAGAAGACATTGAAGAGGTACGGCTCGCCGTTGCGGAAGCGGAGATTTGGGTGCCGAAACTGCTGCTGGATGCGGGGTTGGTCAAATCAACCTCGGATGGGCGGCGCATGATTCAGCAACATGCGGTGACCATTGAAGGAGAAAAAATCAGCGATATCAACGCTGTTGTTCCAACCAAGGGAGAGATTTTGCTGAAAGTTGGCAAGCGGCGGTTCTGCCGGGTCAGTTTTTCTTGAACCGAACGGCCAACAGGCGGAAAATCAAAGAGCGGGTTCCCGACAGGGACCCGCTCTTTGTCCTTTATGTAAGGGACCCAGAGGAAGCGAACAAGGCCTTAGCGGGCCGAGGCAGCGCGCTGCTGTTGGCAGGAACTGCAAATACCGCTAAATTCGACATGGTGGCCAAGAATGCGGTAGGATGTGGCATTGGCGGCTTGGGCAACCAGCTCCTGGATGACCGGGACCTCAATGTCGTCCACCCTGCCGCAGACAGAGCAGCGGATGTGATAATGCTCCTCGGTGGTGGCATCAAATCGTTTTTGCGTGCCGCCAACCTCGAGCTTGAGAATCATGCCGCTATCGGCCATCAATTCCAGATTGCGATACACGGTTCCCAGCCCGATACGGGGCAAGCGACGGCGAACCATATCGTACAGCTCGCTGGCGGTGGGGTGGGTTTTTACTTTTGACAATTCCTCCAGAATGACCTGACGTTGCGTGGTCAATCTGATCATTGGTGCGGGTGCGTTCATGGTCTGCTCTATCATTGAAAGTGACAGCAAGATTAAATAATAATTATCCTCAACTACCACGTTCGATGTTTTTATGTCAAGAAAGAAGTGGTTGATGCGGCCAGCGCGCATCATGGATGGAAGACGATGAAGGTCGGCTCGCAAACAATTTGGCCGCCGCTTTTGCTGGCACCCATGGCCGGTCTCACCCATTCGGCGCTACGGACAACGCTGCTCCATTTCGGCGGGGTAGGGCTGCTGAGCACGGAAATGCTCTCAGCTGCGCGACTGCCGGCGGAAAGCGTAGACCACTCGCCGTATCTGTTCAGGACGACCAAGGAGTCTCCCCTTTCCCATCAGCTGATGTTAACTGACGAAAAGCATATCGCTCCGGCTTTTGCCGCCCTGCATCGTCTCGGGGCGGATGTCATCGATCTGAATCTTGGCTGCCCGGCTCCGCAGATCCGCAGGTCCGGGGGGGGAAGTCGGCTGATGGAGGATCCCGCACGGGTACGGCGGCTTGTTGCCAGCGCTCGCCAACACACGTCCCTGCCCTTGACCGCCAAGATCCGGCTCGGAGAGACGCTGGATGCGGCTAAGCTTCGTGATTTTTGCCGAATGCTTGAGGGGGAAGGCGTGGACATGATCACCGTCCATGCGCGCTTACGCGGTGAATCCTTCGCCCGGCGGCCCCGCTGGGAGTGGGTCGCCAACGTGAAGCGGTGGATCGATATTCCGGTCGTTGCCAACGGCGGGATCGATTCGATCGCCAGCGCACGCACCTGCTTGGAACAAAGCGGGGCCGATGGCCTGATGATCGGACGGGCTGCGGCACGATCGCCCTGGATTTTCGCCGTGCTTGCCCGAGCCCTCTACGCGGTGGATTGCACCGAGCCGCACATCTGCTTGCCACAGCTGTACCAAGGGTTTGCCACGGCACTGGTTGAGCGTTTCTCGCCGGAGCGACGCCTGGGACGACTCAAGGAGTTCACCCATCATTTTGCCACCAACTATTTTTTTGGTCACCAGCTGGCCATGGGGGTACAGTCCAGTCGATCATTCGCCGAGGCGTGCTCGCGGGCAAGTGCGTTTTTTGCGGCGTGCGACCCGTGTGCCGAGGACAATGGGAAATGGTGGGTCAGCGATGCAGGGGCGGATTGTAATAGCCAAATCCCAGGAAGGGGAATTTGATTTTGAGCCGTTCGAGCCAGGCGAGGATGCCGAGAGGGGGGGCGGTTGCCGAATGGTCAATTACCCGGAGATAATATTCGGGGTCCATGTTGAGGTTGCGTAATTGGATGTAGTCGGGCCGGAATTCAGCGATAAGAGCGCTCAGGGCTTCGAATTCGACAAGGTCGTCGGTGCAACCCGGGAGGATGAAATAATTGAGCGAGACGTGCCGCCCATGGCGCTTCATCACTGAGATGGAGCGACAAACATCTGCAAAGGTGAACCCCTTGGGACGATAATAAAGCTGGTGTTTTTTTGCCTGAGCGCTGTTCAGGGAAATACGGATTGAATCCAAACCGGCCTTTGCCAGGCGTTCGACAGCCTCGGGGAGACTGCCGTTGGTGTTGAGGTTGATGGTGCCTCGTGTCGTTTGCGAGCGAATGAGGCGGATGCTTTTTTCCATAACCCGGGCCTGAAGCAGCGGTTCGCCCTCGCATCCCTGCCCGAAACTGACGATGGGCAAGGGCGCGGTTTGCAAATGCTCGATGGCCACTTCGGCAATTTCTCGTTCGGTGGGGACAAAGGTGATTCGATCTTGGGTAGAAGGGCAGCATCCGGAAGGTTGGAGGGAAATGCACCCCGCGCAAGCAGCATTGCAAACCGGGGAGCAGGGAAGGGGGGCTTCCCAGCGCCCGAGAAAATAGTTGCGTGCCGCTGGGCAGCCGTAAGTCAGGCAGCATTTGCCGAGGTGCTGAACGAGGCGGTTGCCGCCATGTCGTTTGAGCTGCTTGCGGGTTCGTTGTTCCAGCAGTCGCTGGTTGAATTGATCGATATCCTGACGACGATCGGCATCGCTGCGGAAGCCTGCAACCCAGAATTTTCCCTCTGCCCAGCCCACGGCCGTGTAGGCAAAGAGTGGCAGGAGCGGAACGTCGGCCTGGCGCGCGAAAGCAGCGGTATAGAGAGCGGTGTGGGCGGGAGCCATGAAGGCGGCAACGGCCTGAACGGGTTCGTTCGGTTGGTAGGGGTTCACCTCAAGCAGGGCGGGTTCGCCGCCCACAGGCTCAATGCCCACAGGCTGCCGTCCAGGAAGGGCAAACAGTTCGCTTCCGGCCGGAAGTTCGATCAGTTCATGGAGTCGAGGTTGGTAAAAATGTCCAGCGGCGCTGCCAGCCATGCGCAGGCCGCTGTAATCCACGATCTCGCCCGAGGGTGTCGCAAAAACCAGCGACGGAGTGCTCGAGGGATGCAAGGCCGACATGGACTAGGTTACCGGGGACGTATCCTATTCAGGATGGAATCAACAGCCCGATAAATTTCAAGATCATCGCCAAAAACATCTTGGATGTTGTCATGATTGATCAGATCCTCGATGATGAATTGGGTGAGAAAAAGGCTGATGACGTTGGGGTCGGGGGTCAGGTTCCGGATGGGAGCGATCTTAAACTGCATGTCGAACTCTTCCATATCGCTCAACTGTTGCAACTGTTTGGCCATGACTTCTTGGATGGCATGCACGGAATTGGTCTCAATGATGTGCAAATCCAGCAATCTTTGGACGAGGGCGACAGCCAGTTCGGCAGCCATTTCTCGGGATTTCTTGAGCATGAACTGCCGTTCCCGCTCTCTTTTGCGGTCGATGGCGTCAATGGTTTTATTGGTGGAATTGCTCGGGTTAATATGACGGGCCATGGGGTTGCTCCTTTCTTCGTCGCTGTTGGTCTCTCAATGATATCGTAGTGCGGCTGCCACCCTCCTGTCGTGCATCGTGACAATGACGATCAGCCGCTGGTTCATCTTGGGGGCAAAAATAGACGATGTATCCGCTGCATGGGAAAAAGCTGACCGGCAAGGAAACATCTCGAAACGCCTCTTGATAGGCATGCCCTGTCAAAGGGCGCCAATCCCGGAAAGATGAGTGTTCTTATACTGTACCTCACAGTGATAAGCACTGCTTTTGTACAGAAAAAGTCCCCTGGGCGGCCCGTTAGCGTTCTTTTTGCGAAAAGGGGGAGGGCCGGTCGCTCATTGCTCGGGCCGGTCGCTTTGATACAACTGGCGAAATCGATCAATGGTCGCGGCCAATGGCGGCACGAGTTGCAGGGCGTATTGGGTGACGTATTCAGCCGCCATCCGATGGGTATTGAAAATGGGAATATTGAGTCGCAAGTTGTTCAGTGCGCGGGTGAGATAGGATTCGGGATCGGTATAAAATGTCTCCAGTACCGTGGGCAGCAGATCGTAAAACGCGGCCGCATCCTCGGTGTACAGCAGGGATTCCGGGTCCTCGCTGAGATCGGCATCGTCAACCGGCCCTTCATAGCCGAATTTCCACCCGGTTTGCCCCTCATGATAGCCCTCCACCCACCAACCGTCCATGATACTGATGTTCGGCACGCCATTCATGGCGGCTTTCATGCCGCTGGTGCCGCTGGCCTCGAGCGGTCGCTTGGGGCTGTTGAGCCAGGCGTGAACGCCGGCGACCATCATTTTGGCCACACGCATGTCGTAGCCGGGAATAAAGACGAGTTTTCCCAGACCGTTGCTCCGTTTGTACAGTTCTTCTTGATTGTCGAGAATCAACTTGAGCACATATTTTCCCGGCTCATCCGCAGGGTGAGCCTTGCCAGCGAAAATGAAGTTGACCGGCCAGTTGTTCTTGATGAGGATATCGGACAGCCGGCCGATATCGTCGAAGATAAGATCTGCCCGTTTATAGGTGGAAAATCGCCGAGCAAAACCGAAGGTGAACACCCCCGGCTTGAGCCATTCGGTTTCAGGAAGACCGGAGAGATGATTGGGAGGATCGATCCACGTTTCGATCATCTGCTCGCGGTGGCGTTTCAACATGTTGTTCACATAACCGATGAGTAACTGGTTGTCCTTGGCCCAGGCGTTTTGTAACAGTTTTGCCAACAACGGCAGATCCTGTTCGGCAATGGCGGAAAAGCAGCTGGGATCGTTGCGCCAGTCGCGCAGGGAAGGGATGCGGTTGAAACAGTTAATACGGTTGTCACTGATCCAGGTCAGATGGTGAACGCCGTTGGTGATGGCTTTGATTTTCTGGGCGAAGGCTGGAAATTGCTTTTTGGTGACGTCGCGATGCAATCGGCTGACGCTGTTGATGGCCCGGTTGATCCGCATTGCCATGGCGGTGAAGTTGTATTCGTGAGCGATGTCTTCGTCGTGGGCAAGCAGGTTGAGTATCCGCTGAAAGGCCTTATGGCTGATCCCCGAATAGAGATCGCGGGAAAATCGGTCGTGTCCGGCTTTGACCGGGGTATGAATGGTATACACAATTTTGCGGGAGACCTGTGCTGCCGCGGCAAGAATGTCGGCATCGGTCATGGTGTCGGGAAAAGCGTCGCCGAGTTTTTCCTGGAGTTCCCGAAGGATCAGGTGCAGGGTCACCGTCACTCCATGCTGTTCGTTGAGATGGATGGTGTCCGTTGCCATGCCGAGCGTTTCCAGTAGGGGCAGGATGGCAGACCCGAGCATGCGGCGTTGATTGGCCTTGATCATGGTGGACTTCGCATTGTACAGCTGATGGGCCGACTCAACCACCCAGGGCGGGGCATCGGGGAGACTGTAATCCAGCAAGAACTCGGGAACAAAATAGTCGAGCTGGTCGGCGATTTCCATTTTCATCCAGACTTGGGCCTTGACCATCGACGGCCTGTGCTGGCCATTATAGAAGGGGATGTCGATGGTCAGTGGCTGATCCGGTGCTTGGGGATCGCGCAGCAGGAACAGGGTGGGCGTGGCTTCGGGCGTCCACCGGGTGGCATGGTCGATTTGCCCAACCTTGGAGTCGACGATCTGGGAAAAGTACCCTTCGCGGTAGAGGAGGCTGATAGCCAGAACGGGCAGGTGCAGATCGGCAAAACTTTTCAGGGTGTCACCGGCAAGGACCCCGAGACCGCCACTGTAGTTGGGGATTTTGCGCGGTCCATGGAGATATTTACGCAGCAGGGCTTGCCGTTGCGGATTGGGACTGTCGATGATTCCCTTTTGTTCCAGAAAATCTCTCAATGGATGAAATACATCCGGATCGGCGCCTATTTCCATGGAAACATAGGCGACCGCGCTGCGATCGGGCTTGGTCAGGTTGCGCCACACGGTGTCAAACACCTGTTGGGGGACACCGAAAAATGTTCCGAAGCGATTGGAGCAGACAAGACTCTCTACGGTATCCGTTGAGGCGGGTTGGTGTACGATCATGTGAGTAATACTTTTTCTCAGAAAAAAAGGGAGAAGGACATCGGCAAAATCTCACAGAATGTAGAGAGGCTCATGGGCTTTTGCAAGGAATTTTATTTTTCGGGAAAAAATAGTTGTTTTTCTTAGTTGGCGAAGTAAATTGTCGAAACGTGCATTTGTTTATTTTTTATTGATATGGGAGGGAGAAATGAGCAGTAAAAAAATGTTGAATTTCGTTATGTTGGCTTTCCTTGCCCTTGGCGTCAGCCTGACAGGCTGCAGCAAGAAGGCTGCGGACACCACGTCACAGGTGACTGGCACCGAGGGGGCAGGTGCGTCGGAGCCTCTGGAGACGGAAGATTCCGGCATCATGGAAGGGCGGACATCGGGCCCGATGGTGCCAGTCTATTTCGAATTTGACAGCTCCAGCATCACCGGTGAGCAGGTACAGCGAATCGAGACCAACGCCGACTTCATCAAAAAGAACCCTGATCTGAAAATTAGAATCGAGGGGAACTGCGATCCCCGTGGCACGCAGGAGTACAATATTGCGTTGGGTGAGCGGCGTGCCCAGAGTGCCAAGACCTACCTGATTAACCTTGGCGTCAATTCCAACCAGCTGACCACGGTTAGTTTTGGGGAGGAAAAGTTGTTGCTGTTCGGCCATGATGAAATCTCCTGGGCGCAGAATCGGCGCGACGATTTCGTTATTGTAAAATAGCATGTTGTATTGATTGGTGAACAGCCGGGTATGGGCAGCAGCCCTTACCCGGTTTTTATATTCTGGTTCATCCATTCCTCGCGACCGTGAAGCAGTCGCGTTTCCGGGATCAAGACAAAGTTAGGAGAAGAAAGAGTGAAGCGTATGAAAAAGACGGTTGGCTACATCGGTTGCGTGGTCGTTATGGCGATATCTCTGGTGTGTGGCGATGTCGTGGCCGCAGACACCAAAATTGGTGTGATCGACATGAAACAGGTGCTTTCTTCCTCGACCGCAGGAAAACGAGCACAAGGAATCATCGAGCAGAAGATGAAGTCCCTGCAGGCTTCCTTTAAAAACGATGAGACGGCGCTGATCAACATGCAGAAGGAAATGGAGAAGAAGGGTTCTGCGTGGAGTGACAGTGTCAAGCAGGAGAAAGCGGCGGAATTTCAGAAAAAGAGACGTGACTTGGCGGTCAAGCAGGACGAAGCGAACCAGGAGTTGAAAAAACTGCGCGAGCAGCATGTCAATCCTATTCTCAAGAAACTGGAAGAGATTGTCGGCAAGGTGGCTGATGATGGAGGCTACACAGTGGTGCTGCCGCGGAATGTCGTCCTCTTTTCCGCTGATTCGGTCGACATTTCCGCTGATGTTGTGTCAGAATTGAACAAGGTGATGAAGTAGGCGCTGGTCGCTCTTCATCATTCCTTTTTCGACATCAGAATGTCCATCCACGTATTGTCAGGAGCGCTTGACCGGTTTGCCAAGGCCAGAGTTTTGGTGATCGGTGACATCATCATCGATCATTTTCTCTGGGGAACCGCCACGCGCATATCGCCAGAGGCCCCGGTTCCGGTTGTCAATGTGCAACGGGAGAACCTATTGCTGGGTGGGGGAGCCAACGTGTTGCGCAATATCGTTTCCCTGGGCGGAAGCGGCGCGCTGTGCGGATTAATCGGCGATGATTCCATGGGACACAAGGCCATCGAGCTGGTCGGCCAGCTCGGAGTGCCCACGGATGGATTGGTCGTGGGGCAGCGTCCCACCACAGTGAAGACCCGGGTCGTTGCCCAAGGACAGCAAGTAGTCCGATTTGATCGTGAACAGACTGGAGTGCCTTCAAAAAAATCACTGGAGGCCCTGTTGCACTATCTTGAAACCAATGTGCACAGCTTTGATGCTGTCGTGGTTTCGGATTACGCCAAAGGGGTGGTCAGCGAGCACCTCATGATCCGCCTGCACCAGTTGCTCCATGCAGTTCGCCATCGGGACAAACGACCGCTCCCCTTGATCGTCGATCCGAAACCTGCCAATGCGCACTGTTTTGTTGGCGCCACCGTCATCACTCCCAACCACCACGAAGCGATGCAGATGGCCGGAATGCGGATCGATGATCAGAAGAGTCTGTTTGCCGCTGCCCGGCAGATTCGAGATGATCTTGGCTGTGAAGCGGTCCTGGTCACCAGGGGCGAGGCCGGCATGGCCTTGTTGCAAGGCGAGGATGAGCTGGTGACCATCCCGACCATGGCCAAGGAAGTCTACGATGTGACTGGAGCCGGAGACACGGTGGCCGCGACGCTGGCACTCGGGCTTGCTGCCGGCTGCGCGATGGGTGAGGCGGCTGCGCTTGCAAATCACGCCGCCGGTATCGTGGTCGGCAAGATAGGTACGGCTTGCGTCACGACCGCCGAGTTGCGCGAGGCGCTGCAAAAGGATTGCGCGTAGCCCCGAGCTTCTTTAGGGGAAGTGGTTACGGGGCAGTTTTATCGCCAGGAGAACAAGCAATGCGACCACGAAGCATGACCGGATTTGGTCGGGGGGAAGCCTCCGAGGGAGGACGGACCTGGGTGGCTGAAGTCCGTACTGTCAACCACCGTTTTCTTGACCAACGAGTTGTTCTTCCACGGCTGTTTGCCGCCTTGGAGGAACCGGTCAAGAAAAAGGTCGCCTCCATGCTTGATCGAGGGCGGGTTGATATCACCTTCAGCCTGCACGGCATCTCACCGGCGGAACCGCACCTGGTGGTCAATGACAGCGTAGCCCGCCAGTACCATCGCTGCTTGCAGCAACTGGTCGAGGACTACCGGATCGATGCCGAGATCAGCTTGCGTGACATGCTAACCTTGCGGGATGTCGTTAGTCTGGAGGAGCAACATCCTGACATGGATGCGGAGTGGGCACTGATCAGCGCTGCCCTGGAGGCCGCTCTCCATGATTGTGACACCATGCGCGAACAAGAGGGGCAAGCACTCGCACGTGATCTGCTTGGCAGGCTGGCCAGGTTCGAATCGATCGTTCGTCAGATCGACAACCGCATTCCAGAGCTCCTCCGGCAACGCCAGCAGGAACTCCGCCTCCGGGTGGCCAAGCTGCTGGAGGGCCTTGATCTCGATCCCCTGCGTTTGGCCCAGGAAGCTGCGATCATGGCCGACAAAAGTGACGTGACCGAGGAAATTACGCGGCTTGGCAGCCACATGGCCCAATTTCGCGCCTACCTGGTCAGCGATGAGCCGGTTGGCCGTCGACTCGATTTTCTCCTCCAGGAATTCTTGCGCGAAGTGAACACCCTCTCCTCAAAGATCGCCAATGCCGGTATTGCCCATCTGGCGGTGGAAATGAAAAACGAGATCGAAAAATTGCGCGAGCAGGTGCAGAATATCGAGTGAATGCGCCGATCTCCGCGCTGTGCAGCGTTGGTTCTCCTCTCCCTCTTACTCTTGATGAAATGTATGGACAGCAGGTTGCTCAATATCGGCTTTGGCAATGCCGTTAAGGTTAGCCGCATTCTGGCGGTGGTCAATCCTGGCTCTTCGCCCATCCGCAAGTTGAAGGAAGAGGCCAGGGCGGAAAAAAAGCTGATCGACGTCACCGAAGGACGACGTACCCGCGCCATCATCCTGCTCGATTCCGGCCATCTCATTCTTTCCTCGGTGCAACCAGAAACGATCAGTCAGCGACTGCTGGCCATTGATCAGGAATACCGCAACCCCACCCATCTACTGGCCAAGGGCAAAGAGGAGGACGCCGATGCATGACTGCCTGTTACTTGTGCTTTCCGCCCCTTCCGGCTGCGGCAAGACCACCATCGTCAACCGGGTGATGCGGGAGCTGCCTGGACTGGTCTTCTCCGTCTCCCACACCACTCGTCCCCCCCGCCCTGGCGAACACGAGGGCATACACTATCATTTCGTCGACCAGAATACCTTCGCCGCCATTCGCAACCAGCAACCCACAGGCTTTCTTGAATGGGCGGAGGTCCATGGCAACCTTTACGGTACCAGTGTAGCCGAGGTGGAGCGACATCAGCGGGCAGGGTTGGATGTGCTCTTGGATATTGACGTTCAGGGGGCGGCGCAGGTGTGCCAAAGAACCAATCCCGTGACGGTGTTCATTGCTCCGCCGACCCTTGCCGATTTGGAGCAGCGATTGCGAGGACGGGGCACGGAAGACGAGGCGACGCTGGCTGTTCGCCTGAACAATGCCCGCAAGGAATTGGCCTGTGTCAACGCCTATGACTATCTGATTGTCAATGACCGGCTTGACGAGGCGGTGGAGAGCCTGCGCAGCATCATCATCGCCGAGCGCTGTCGGCGGCGGCGGACCTCCTCTGGGCAACCGATGTCGTGGTCAACCTGATGGAGTGCAAGCGGCGAGAATCAACGGTCACCAAACCAGCGCGACCGTTTGCTTCAGATGAACCTTCCGAGGATCTCCTGTGGGGATTCAACGCGGTTTGGGAGACCCTCCAGCAGGAAGGATGTGGCGGAATCAGTGAAATTCTGGTGCAAAAGGGCAAAGCCGGTCCGCGTCTGCAGCAGATCATCGACCATGCGAAAAGCCATGCGATCGCGGTTCGCTTTGTTGATGGCGCCAGGATGGGGGTGCCGAAAAATTGCCGACATCAGGGGGTGGTGGCGCGGCAGAGCGAAGCCCGTCTTCTGTCGCTGGAGGATCTGCTGGCCGGGATCACGGACGAAGAACAAACAACTCAGGCACGCATCCTGGTGCTTGACTCTCTGCAGGACCCGCGCAACGTGGGTTCGATTCTGCGTTCCGCCCTGGCCGCGGGGTTTTCCCGGGTGATCCTCACCAGGGAACGCAGCGTGCCCCTCACCGGCACCGTCGCCCGCACCTCGGCCGGCGCCGTGTCCCATCTGCGGTTATGCCAGGTCGTCAATTTGGTCGATGCCCTCAACAGGTTGAAGGAGCAAGGATTCTGGATTTTCGGCGCGATAGCCGAAGCGAATGCCGCTCCGATCTACACCACTGATTTTTCAGGGCCGATCTGCCTGGTCATTGGCAGCGAAGGCAAGGGCATACGGCCACTGGTACGGAAGCAATGCGATGTGCTGGTGACGATTCCCATGCAGGCTTCGTTCAACTCGCTGAACGCCTCGGTGGCTGCGGCCGTCATCATGTTTGAGATCGCCCGCCGTTCCCTGTGAGATCGTCCGTCCCGCATCAGGACACCACGATGTTGCCCTGATGCGGGAGTCTTTGCTATTTTTTCCTTTTGTTCATCTGCGACTTCAATAAGTCGCCCAAGGTGCCCATGGAGGGGGACTCCTTGGCGGCGGGTGGAGGTGTGTACTTTTCCCGCTCCGGCTGCTCACTGGCGGTGTAATCTTCAGGAGCGAGGGCAATGCGCTTTTGCTCTCTGTCGATGGACTCGATTTTTACGGTCAGTTCCTGGCCGGCTTCCAACACCTCGCGAGGATGATGAATCCGCCGCCCCCCCCCGAGTTTGGAGATGTGCAACAGGCCGTCAATCCCCGGTTCCAGGGTGACGAAGGCCCCGAATGCGGCGAGCCGTGAAACCTTTCCTTGGTGGACCGAGCCGATGGGATACTGGGTCAACGCCTTGTTCCAGGGATCTTCCGTGGTTTCACGCAGACTGAGCGAGATGCGATCCTTGTCCCAATCCAGCCGTTTGATGATCACCTCGACCTGCTGGCCGCGTTGGAGGACATCTTCGACCTTGTCGGTTTGCCCCCAGGCAAGTTCGGAAAGGGGGATGAGCCCGTCGATGCCGCCAATGTCAACAAAGGCGCCAAATTCGCGGATGGAGGTGACCTCACCGCTTACCTGCATGCCTTCGTTGAGTCGCGCTTTCAGCGCCTCGCGCTCCTGCTGGCGTTTTTCCTCCTGAACTGCTCGGGCCGACAGGATAATGTTCCTTCCCTGGCTGCCGTACTCGATGATCTTGAAGGTCATGATTTTTTCAAGATATTCTTCGGCATTTTCTACCTTGCGGATATCCATCTGCGAGTAGGGACAAAAGCCGCGCTGTCCGGCAACGGTCACCGAGAACCCACCCTTGACTTCTCCTGTCACCTTACCTTCAACCGGGATGCCCGACTGAAAAGCCTCTTCCAGTTCCCGCGAGCCGGTCTGACCGGAACCAAGACGGGTGGTGAAGACCAATTCGCCGCCACGGGCGGCCAGGAAGAAAACATCGATCCGGTCACCGGGGGCTATGGTCAGTTCTCCTTGGTCGTTGCGCAGTTCTGAGGCATGGAGCACGCCCTCGCTCTTACCGCCGACGTCAAGGAAGATGTTATCGCCGCTGATGCCTACAACGGCAGCCTCCACCCGCCCTCCCGGCTGGAGGGTTGAACGGGCTACGGTGTTCGCCTGGAAAAGATCTGCAAAAGTTTCGTCACTCATGGTTCTCTGCTGTCTCGATAAAATTAACCGGCAGGCCCCCCGATGGGGCGCAGCCAGCGCCGCGATCACATCCGTGCGGGATGGATCAACTGTCAATCAACATCTGGGTTCCAACTGCGAGCCGTTGCACCGTCTTGTGTTCGGTATCGACCAAGGCGAACGTGGGAGCAGCGTCTTTTCCGAGAAGTTCTCCTGGGTTAACCAGCAGGCAGTCACCGATCTGCTCGGAATGAAAAAGATGGTCGTGACCATAACAGACAAGATCGAAATGTCCAGAACAGGCCAGCTCACGGGCGAATGCGGGATAGTGATGGCAGGCGATGCGCAACGCGGGCAAACAGATGGTTCCATGATGACACCCATGGTGATGCAGGTTGCCAAAGATTGCGCCGCAGCGTGTAGCGATCAGATGCTGGTCGCCGATATTGTTGCCGTAAACAAGATGAACCGGGCCTTGAAAAGCGTGCAGATAGGGCAGCATGAAGGAAGAAATCAAATCCCCGCAGTGCAGCAGCAGTTCCGCCCGATGTTGATTGGCCATTTGAACAGCCCTGTGCAGGTTGGCAATGTGATCATGACTGTCGGAGAGAACGGCAATGCGCATGCAGAATGATCGAATCGGTGGCGAGATTAACCTATGGCTGGCGAAGACCGCGAACGAGCTAGGAAAGTCGGGGTATGATTTGATCGCTCTTCTTTACCCTGCTTACCGATTGGGAGCAATGTCTTTTCCCGACGCGGTGGGAAAATCGGTGAGCACAAATCAGACCGCGGATTTGCCCTTTACTGGCGAATGATTTCCGTGCCGGGCGCCAGATCCAGCTGGAGCAGGGATCGAACCAGGCGGGGGTCATTGGCGGGCAGGGTATTGAACCGTACCTGACTGAAGGTCAGTTCTGTGAGCGCACCGAAATGGTCTTCCATCAGTAGCCGGTGCAACGTATGGTCCGCGTTCAGCCAGAGCTGAATTCGCTTGACCTGGGGATGCGGTTCCCGGGGGATGAGCAGGACGGCGTCCAGGGCGGCTGGCGGTGTGTTGAGCAGGAACAATGCGTCCGCGGCAGAGACGGCAAATTCATCGAGCAAGCCTTTGGTGCCGGTGAAAATGGCGTAAGTGATGTCGGATTCCAAATCCTGCACCGGTGAGACAAGCAGCTGTTTATCCTGCGGCGTGTAGACAGAAAGCTCCTTGCCGTCATTGATGATGATCTGGGCGATTGGTTCGCTATAGTTCCAACGCATAATCCCCGCGCCGTCCGAGGTTGTCTTGGCGGAACGGTAAAACGTGGCGTGACCGCTCCCCTGCTTGATCCGGCCACCGGTCTGGGTCGTCTGGGCAAAATCGAATTCCAGGCTGCGCAATTGCTGATACTTTTTCTGCACTTGGAGAACACGAGTTGCGGGGGAGACGGTGTCTGCGGATGGTGGAGCGGCCTTCGCCCTGTTGGGAAGCGCGGCTGTCACTGTCAGCAGCAACACGATGACGAGAAGACGGAGCAAATTAGACATCGGTTTTCTCCAACCGGACAGTCCGGCCGAATATTTTGCTGGCGAGGGCATGCACCGGAGAAGGAATATCGGAAACAAAGAAACGGCTCGGGGTGTCCGGGGCGTAGAGTGACTGGCGAAGGTCGTGGTCACTGTCCAGAAGAGTTTTCAAGTGCAGCGCGACCTCGACTGAGGAATCGATAATATGCACCCGCCGGCCGATGCGCGGGGCAATGGTCTTTTTCAGCAAGGGATAATGGGTGCAGCCAAGGATCAAGGTGTCGATTTGTTTGTCGCGCAGCGGGTGGAGATATTTTTTGACGATCATTTTGGTTTCGCGCCGCTCCAGCCATCCCTCCTCGACCAGCGGGACCAGCAGCGGGCAGGCTTGGCTGTAGACCTTGCAGTCCGGTCGGGCCGCCTGGAGGCGTTGTTCATACAGTCCGGAATTGATGGTGGCCCGGGTACCGATCACCCCGATGCGGCCATTGACGCTCTCCCCGGCCGCACGATCCACGGCAGGGAAGATCACGTCGATGATCAATTGGTGGTAGTGGCTGCGCAAGAAGGAAGAGGCCGTGCTCGCGGCCGAGTTGCAGGCGATGACGATCAGTTTGGCGCCCTGCCGGAGGAGAAAGTCGGTATTGCGGTGCGAGTATTCGGTGATCATTGCCGGACTCTTTGAGCCGTAGGGGGTCCGTGCGAGATCGCCGAGATAGACCAGGGGAAAACCCGGGCAGAACTGTTCAATGGCGCGGGCAACGGTCATACCGCCGACACCGGAATCAAAGATGCCGATCATGGGAATGCAGGAACAGGGTAAACGAAAGAGTGCAAGGCGAGGCGACAAACACGAAGCGTGCGGGAGGAAAGAAAAAATGTCATCCTGGGCACGGGTGCGAATGAACGTCTATGGATACGCCCGAAAACCATGCGGTTGCGACGAAATGGGTGGTGGTCGTGTCGAGAGGACCACCACACCGAATGCTCCGCATGCTATTGAACAAACAGAAAATTATTTTTTCTTTGCTGAATCTTTGGTGCGCATTTCAATGGCCTTGCGAAGATTATCCGGTAAGCCCCGTTCTTTGCCCGATTGTGAACGTTTTTCCGACAACGCCTTGGCGCACAACGGTTGCCGAGCGGAAAATCCATGTTTTTTGCGATACTCCTTGGAATTGAGACCGTGCGACTTCAGATGCTTTGGCGAAAGCATCTTGAATTCCTGTCCGCATTCCAGGCAGATAATTTTATTCTTCTGGATGGACTTTTTCGGGTCTATAGCAGGATTGATTTCTTCAGGTTCAGCTTCAATGCCGACGGATTCGGATTCTTGAAGTGCTTTAAGGGTTTGAAATGTATCGTTAAGCGCCGCCTTTATTTCTTCTGTTGACATTTGTTTGCTGCTGATTTGCGATTGAATGATTTCGGCGGTCATTTCAACGAGAGATTTACTCATTGGTGTCTCCTGAGTAATGAATGTAATGGGATACAGGTGGTTTCTTTTAAAATTACTCTAATAATAGGGCAGGTGGTAGCGCAATGCAATTGTTTTATTCCGATGGATCGAAAAAGAGTCAATCAGCCACCCGTCGCGGTCCGGAAATTATTGATTGATCAAAAAAGAGTATTTGTATGTCGAGAAAGAGGATTTTTTTGTTGGCAGGCCAAGGTGTTGATTTTCGCGTCGCGATGTGGGAGCGGCCAAGAATGGGCGAGCGACAGGAGTTGACAGGGGGGGCGGGAATCATTATTTTTGCCCCTGTTTACAGCTACGCTCATTCTTCCCCCCTTACTATATAGATAGCGTTGAGAGGTCGTGTTATGCCAGTGTATGAGTATGAATGCAATGGATGTCAAAAAGTATTTGAAATGCAGCAACGTATCGCCGATGCACCGATCACGGTTTGCCCCGAGTGCGGCGGGGAGGTCCGCAAGCTGATCTCCATGAGTTCCTTTCAGTTGAAAGGCGGCGGGTGGTATACCGACGGCTATAGCGCCTGTTCCAGCGGCAAAGAAACCAAAGGAGGAGGCGCGGCCAGCGCCGAAAGTGGCGGTGCCTCCTGCCCCGCCAGTGGAGGGGGGTGTTGCCATTGCCCCGCGGCTCATTAATTGCTTGATACACATGCGTTTGCTCAACCCGGCTTCAAGCCGGGTTTTTTATTGGGAGGGCGGCAGGGGCGGTTCGATGCTCAAGGCTTGGTGACAATAGCCATGGCGTCGCCATAGGAAAAAAAACGGTAGGAGGAGGCGATAGCTTCCTTGTAGGCGGCGAGAATCCGTTGTCGGCCGGCCAGGGCGGAAACTAAAAAGAGCAGCGATGATTTCGGCAGGTGAAAGTTGGTGATCAGGTTGTCGATCACTCGAAATTGGAATCCAGGATAAATGAAGAGGTCGCACTCGCTTGCCCCCGGCTGAACCTGTCCGTGTTGATCGGCAGCAAACTCCAGGCTGCGGACCGTGGTGGTGCCCACTGCCCAAATTCTGCCGCCCGCCGCCTTGGTTTGATTGACCTTGGCCGCGGTTGCCGCCGGTATTTCCACCCATTCCCGATGGATGCGATGCTCCCGGATGTCTTCGCTGCGCACCGGCGCGAAGGTGCCGTAGCCGACATGGAGCACAAGCGGCGCAATGTCCACCCTCTTTGCCCTGATCTGGGCAAGCAGCGCATCGCTGAAATGCAGGCCGGCGGTGGGCGCGGCCACAGAACCGACTTGGCTGGCATAGCGGGTCTGGTAGCGATGGAGATCCTCCTCGACATTGCCGTTTGGCCGATCGATATAGGGTGGCAGCGGCATCTGGCCATGGCGTTCCAACAGGTCCTGGAGTGATTGGCCGGGTGCGGGCCGATACCGCAGGGTAACCTCAGCCTTGCCATCGCCCAGCAAGGCGTCAACCCGGGCGTGAAATTGTTCGTCAAACAGCAGCGACCCGCCGACCTTGGGGCGTTTGGAACTCTTGAGCAGCGCGGTGGCCGTGGCCTCGTGCCATGAGGACGTCGGATCGGTCGTGGTGGGCGAATGGGGAAAGTTGAGCAGAAAGAGTTCCACCTTGCCGCCGGTTTCCTTCCTGCCCAGCAAGCGGGCGGGAAAGACCTTGGTGCTGTTGATGACCAGCAGGTCGGAGGGCCGGAGATGGTCGACAATGTCGGCAAACCGCCGGTGAACGAGTTCAGGGACGTTGGTGTCGAGAACTAGCAGCCGGGAATGATCACGTTGGGGTTCGGGGAACTGGGCAATGCGCTCCGGCGGCAGGTCGTAGTCGTACGCATCCAGCCGGTGATGAAAGTCGATCATGGGGACAGCAGCAGGGAGAGAAACACGGTGATTATCTTGCAAAGGCCGCTAACCTACTTTACATTGCACAAAAAGTCTCGGTCTATTCGCCGATGGCCACAGGAAAATCTCTGACAGCTGGAGGCCAAGCGAACAGCCGGTATCCACAGTCCATGTCCGATAGGTCCACTTCCTTTCCGCACAATAATCGTCTCCGCTTCTTGCATGCTCCTCGTCACCGCCGCAACGTCCTTTGAAATGGAGGCTTTTGCCACTGTTTGCCCCGCCTCCGGGGGATGGTCGCCCCTGATCACCGGCATTGGTCCGGTGGAAACAGCCATGCATTTGACCGCCGTGCTAGCCTGTCCGACCGTTTCCTTTCGCGCGATAGTGAATTTCGGAGTCGCCGGAGCCTATTGCCGGGAAGCGGGAGGCGCGGCCCTGCTGGATATCTGCCTGGCGGAGCGTGAGATTCTCGGCGATCTCGGCGTCTGTTACGGAGAAATGACGGAGCCGCTCCGAGGCGAGGGCCTAACGATCCACGATGCGTTTGAGCTCGACAGCGATTTGCTTGCGCAGGCCGCGACGGCGCTCACCTCCGCCAAGGTTCCATTCCATCGCGGAACCTTTGTCACCGTCAGTTGCGTCAGCGGTTCACGCCGGCGCGGCACGATGCTCGCCCGGCAGCACCAGGCGCTTTGTGAAAACATGGAAGGCGCGGCCGCGGCCCGGGTCTGCCAGCGGTTTAGCCTGCCGCTGCTTGAACTGCGATGCATCTCCAATCTGGTCGAAGACCGTAATCTCCAACAATGGCGACTGCGCGACGCCTGTGTCCGGTGCGGCGAGGTGGCCGCGCTGGTGATCAAAGGACTGCAACATGACTGAACAACACGCCCTGTCCCTGGGGTTTTCTCCCTGTCCCAACGATACCTATATTTTCAATGGCTTGGTGCATGGCAGGGTGCCGCTTTCCGGTGCGCGTTTCGCCCAACCAGTGCTGGAGGATGTGGAAACGCTCAACCAGTGGGCCATCGAGGGCCGCCTGGATGTGAGCAAGATCTCCTTTCATGCCCTGGGGCACGTGCTTGACCGCTACGCGCTGCTTCATGCCGGCGCGGCGTTGGGCCGTGGCTGCGGTCCCCTGCTGATCGCAGCCGGCGATCGTGACACCCCTCCGGACATCGCGGCATGGAAGATTGCCATACCTGGCGCCTACACCACGGCCGCCTTGCTGCTGCGGCTTTACCGTCCAGACTGCCGTCAGTTGGTGGTGATGCGTTTTGACCGGATCATGGAGGCCATCTGCCGGGGTGAGGTCGATGCCGGGGTGATCATCCATGAAAGCCGCTTTACCTACCAGCCGCTCGGATTGCGCTGCATTCAGGATCTTGGCCAATGGTGGGAGGAGACCACCGGGCTGCCCATCCCTTTGGGCTGCATTGTCGCCAAAAGAACCCTGCAACCGGCCGTGCGGACCGCCGTTGAGAGCGCCATCGCCGCCAGCATCCGTTGGGCGGATTCCCACCCGGATGAAGGGTGGGAGTACATCAAGATCCATGCCCAGGAAATGGCTCCGGAGGTGATCAACAGCCATATCGGTCTCTATGTCAATGCGTTCTCCCGCGATCTTGGCGACAGTGGCCTCCGGGCCGTGCGCGAATTGCTGCGTCGCGGCGCTGCCGCCGGACTTTTTGCCGAATGCGCGCATCGGACATGATGTCCATCCGCGAACATGGGCGGACGCCTGTCTGGGGCTGTGTGCTCATCGGCGGCAAGAGCAGCCGCATGGGGACGCCCAAGCATCTGCTTGAAACGGCAGGAAGGACATGGATCGAGCGAACCGTGGCCGTCCTGCGGGGTCGAGTGGAACAGGTGGTGATCGCCGGAGCCGGCGCCTTGCCCGCCGCGCTTGCCGAGATGATCCGGGTGGACGATGTTCCCGGGTTGGCGGGCCCGTTGGCGGGGATTCTTGCCGCCTTTCGCGCCTTCCCCGACGTCTCCTGGCTGGTGGTGGCCTGCGATCTGCCCGACATGGGGGAGGAGGCCCTGCAGTGGTTGCTCGACTGCCGGCAGCCGGGGGTGGTCGCGGTCATGCCGGACCTGGCGGGGAATGGCCGGGTCGAACCGCTCTTGGCCTATTATGACCAGTCCTGCCGGCCGCTGCTGGAAGCGATGGCCGCAAGCAACCAGCGACGGATCAATCAACTGCGCTCGGCGCCCGGCGTAGCAACCCCCCGGCCACCGGAGCATCTGCGTCCCTCGTGGCGCAATGTCAACACGCCCCGGGATCTTGGCACCGCCGATAGCTCCATTGGTCGCGGATCCGCGGAAGCGAAACAGAAACCAGCTGTGGACGAGGTGTTGGCCACCATCCTGCGGCGCGATCCCGAACAACGGGAGTTCCACCAGGCGGTCGGCGAATTGCTGGCGACGATCAGGCCGGTGCTTGATCGTCATCCCGAGTACCGGCGGCACGCCGTGGTGGAACGGCTGGTTGAGCCGGAGCGGATGATCATGTTCCGCGTGCCCTGGATGGACGATCAAGGGGCGATTCACGTCAACCGTGGCTACCGGGTGGAAATGAACTCGGCCATCGGTCCTTACAAGGGCGGCCTACGCTTTCACCCCTCGGTCAACCTGTCGATCATCAAATTTCTCGCCTTTGAACAGGTGTTCAAGAACAGCCTCACCACCCTGGCCATGGGCGGGGCCAAGGGGGGCGCTGATTTTGATCCCAAAGGGCGCTCCGATGCCGAGATCATGCGCTTCTGCCAGGCCTTCATGGCCGAACTGTTCCGCCACATCGGCGAGGATACCGACGTGCCGGCGGGCGATATCGGCGTTGGGGCCCGAGAGATCGGCTACCTGTTCGGCATGTATAAAAAATTGCAAAACAAGTTCACCGGGGTGCTGACCGGCAAGGGGCTGGCATGGGGCGGCAGCCTGATCCGGCCCGAGGCCACGGGCTACGGGGTGGTCTATTTCACCGCAGCCATGCTCGCCCACCGGGGCGAGACCTTGGCCGGCAAGCGGTGCCTGGTGTCGGGCTCGGGCAACGTGGCCCAGTTCGTTGCCGAGAAAATTGTGCAAATGGGGGGCACGGTGCTGAGCCTGTCCGATTCCTCTGGCCATATCTACGATGAAGAGGGCATCGATGCGAGCAAGCTGGAGTTCATCAAGACGCTGAAGAACATCCACCGGGGGCGTATTGGGGAGTACAGCGAGCGCTATCCGCATGCCCTTTACGTGGCGGCGAACCCAACCCTGGGTTGGAACCCGTTGTGGCGGTACCCGGCTGATTGCGCTTTGCCGGCGGCAACCCAGAACGAGCTCAATCTTGCCGATGCCCAACATCTGGCCGCCGCTGGTGTGCGGTTGGTCTGCGAAGGGGCGAACATGCCTTCAACACCTGAGGCCATCGCCTTTTTTCGCGACCAGGGCATCCTCTTTGGTCCGGCCAAGGCGGCCAATGCCGGCGGTGTGGCGGTGTCCGGCCTGGAGATGGCCCAGGATGCGATGCGCATCAGCTGGTCGCGGGAAGAGGTGGAGGGCCGGCTGCGGGCCATCATGCACACCATTCATCGAACCTGCCTGGAGGCGGCCGCGGCCTATGGCCTGGAAGGAGACTATCTGGCCGGCGCGAATATTGCCGGTTTTGTCAAGGTGGCCGATGCCATGCTTGATCAGGGACTGGTGTGAGGAGAGGAATCCAGAATGACCGGTCGAAACGATAGGCAGGACGATATCCCGCCGAGCCTTGCCAGAGAGTTGCGGCAATTCTTCATCCACACCGCCGCCGACTGCCCGTATGGCATGGGCACCAAGGCGGTGTACCACCAGGCGATCCTTGCCCCGATCGACGATGCCACCATGGGCGATTTTTTGGCCTACGGGTACCGCCGCAACGGCAACTGCATGTACAACATGCACTGTCCGGAATGCAGGCAGTGTGTGCCCATTCGCATCCGTCCGGACCGGCTTTGTCCCAACCGCAACCAGCGGCGGGTGTGGAAAAAGAATCAGGATGTGGCGGTGGAGATCGCCCCCCTGACCATGTCCAAGGAAAACCTGGCGCTGTTGCAGCGCTTTCTCTCTACCCGCTTTCCCGAAGGGCGGAGCAGCGCCGACAGCTATTATACCGGCTTTTTTATCACTACCATCAGCCGCTGTTTCGAGATCCGCTACCGAGTGGGTACACAACTGCTGGGGGTGGCGGTGGTCGATGCGGCGCCCGCCTGGCTCAACGCGGTTTATTTCTATTTCGATCCGCAGCAAGGATGGCGCAGCCCAGGCACCTTGAACATCCTGACCCTCAATCACATCTGCGCCACCCGCGGCATTGATTATTTGTATCTTGGCTACTGGATCGACGGCCACGCCGGCATGGGCTACAAGCAGGCCTTTCGGCCCCATGAACTGTTGATCGACGGCAGGTGGCGGGAGCAGGGTTGAGGAACGGCTGTGCTCCGCACGGCGGGGGCAGGGTATGGGAGGAAAGGCACCACGCCGGAATTGGGATGCAGGGTCTGCTCCGGCGTGGTGATCAGCAATGAAGGGTTATTTTTCCTTCCAGTCCGGTTGCAGGTGCAGTTCGGTCAACTGCTTGCGCGCCACCGACGAAGGTGCTTCGGTGAGCGGGCAGGTGGCTTTCTGCGTTTTGGGGAAGGCGATGACGTCCCGGATGGAGGTGGAACCGGTGAGCAGCATCATCAGCCGGTCGACGCCAAAGGCGATGCCGCCGTGAGGCGGGGCGCCGAGTTCCAGGGCGCGCAGAAGGAAGCCGAATTTTTCCTGGGCCTCCTCGGTCTCGATGCCCAGGGCCTTGAACACCTTCTTCTGCATCAGGGGGCTGTGGATGCGGATCGAGCCGCCGCCGATCTCGTTGCCGTTGAGTACCAGGTCATAGGCTCGGCTCTTGACCGCGCCGGGATCGGTTTCCAGCAGCTCCAACTGTGCTTCGTTGGGCGCGGTGAACGGGTGGTGCACGGCGGTGTAGCGTTTTTGTTCCTCGTCGTACTCAAGGAGGGGAAAATCAGTGACCCAGAGAAAGTTGAAGCTGTCGCCCTGGATCAGGCCGAGTCGCCGGGCCAACTCAAGCCGCAGTTCGGAGAGGACTTGGTGCACGGTCTTGGCTGTGTCGGCACCGAAGAGGATCAGGTCGCCGGGTTGGGCATCCAAGGCCTGGGCCATGGCCTTGATCTCGTCCTCGGTGAAGAATTTGGTGATCGGTGACTGCCATTCGTCTTCCTTGACTTTGATCCAGGCCATGCCGCGGGCACCGAAACGGCCGGCATATTCGGTGAGATCGTCCAGATCCTTGCGGGAGAAAGCGCCGCAGCCCTTGGCGTTGATCGCCTTGACCATCCCGCCCTTGTCGATCACCGTGTTGAACACCTTGAAGCCGCAGCCGCGCAGGGTCTCGGTGAGGTCGACCAGTTCCAGACCAAAACGGGTGTCGGGCCGGTCGGTGCCGAAGCGGCGCATGGCCTCGTCGTAGGTCATGCGGTTGAAGGGCGGCTGCAGGTCAAGATCGCGGATCTCCTTGAACAGGGCCTTGATCATGCCCTCGACAATGGTGATGATCTCCTCTTCGGTGATGAAGCTCAACTCCATATCGATCTGGGTGAACTCGGGCTGCCGGTCGGCGCGCAGGTCCTCGTCGCGGAAACATTTGACGATCTGATAGTAGCGGTCCATGCCCGCGACCATCAAGATCTGCTTGAACAGCTGCGGGGACTGCGGCAAGGCAAAAAACTTGCCAGCATGGACCCGGCTCGGCACCAGATAGTCCCTGGCCCCTTCGGGGGTGGAGCGGGTGAGCATCGGGGTTTCGATTTCCAGGAACTGGTTGTCGTTGAGATAGGTGCGCACCGTCTGTAGGGCCTGGTGACGGAGGATGAGATTCTTGGCAATCTCAGGGCGGCGCAGATCAAGGTAACGGTACTGGAGGCGCAGGGTGTCCGAGACCTCGACATCTTCGTCCAGGGGGAAGGGTGGGGTTTCGCTGGTGTTGAGAATGCGCAGTTCATCCACCAGAATCTCGATGGCACCGGTGGCGAGTTTGGGGTTTTCCATGGACTCCGGCCGCTTGGCCACTCGGCCGCGGACGGCGATGACCCACTCGCTGCGCAGCTGATGGGCCTTGGCATGGACTGCCGGGTTGATCTCCGGGTTGAACACCACCTGGGTGATGCCCCAGCGGTCGCGCAGATCGATAAAGATGACCCCGCCATGGTCGCGGCGGCGCAGAACCCAACCCATGAGGGTGGTTTCCTGGTCAAGAAAATCGAGACCCAGTTCGTTGCAGGTATGTGTGCGCCGGAGCGCTCCCATTGATTCCATAGTTATTCTCCAAAGATGAGCGGTTCCGTCGTTAGACCGAACCGGAAAATGCGACGCCGGCAGCCTGTTTGTTCGTTTAGGGGAAAGGCCGGAAAGTGCGGTCAGTGTCTTAATACCTGCAAATGTTCCGCCAACCGTCGGCTGAGTTCGTCCGTGGTGCCGACCAGGGCAACAGGTTGCTGTTCCTGGGTCGTCATGTTTCTGAGGATGCCTTGCTGGCTCGCCCATTCGTCATCACCGACGATCAAGGTAAAGCGGGCATTGATCCGTGCCGCTTGTTTGAGCAATGCTTTGAGGCCGCGCCCGCTGTAATCGATCCCCACCCTGATTCCCTGCTTGCGCAGCCCGTGCGCCAATTGGCTGCAGGGTGCAAGGGTGGCTTGGCCGAGGGCGGCGATGAAAATATCCGTGGTGTCGGTCGGCTGTTCACCCTCCGGCCGCTGTTCGAGCAGCAGGGCGATGCGTTCCAGCCCCATGGCGAAACCGATGCCAGACAGCGGAGGGCCGCCCAGTTCTTCAATCAGGCCATCGTAACGACCGCCTGCGCCCACCGCCGCCTGCGCCCCCAGGTCGGTGGTGAGAAATTCGAAGGTGGTGCGGGTGTAGTAGTCAAGTCCTCGAACCATGAACGGGTTGAGCCTAAAGGGGATCTCCAGCCCCTGCAACGCTCCTTGGACTTCCTGGAAGTGGCGGTCGCAGTCGGGACAGAGGGCATCGAGCAGGGACGGCGCATCCTTGACCAAGGCACGGCAGGTTGGTTTCTTGCAGTCCAGTACGCGCAGGGGGTTGGTCTGGGTGCGGCGCTTGCAGTCCTCGCACAACCCCTCGCTGGTTTGTTCAAGAAAGGCGACCAGTCGTTGCTTGAAGGGGGGGCGACATATAGGGCAACCCAAGGAATTGAGTTCCAGGCTGACCGAAAGGCCGAGTTCGTCGAGCAGCATCTGGCCCATGGCAATCAATTCGGCGTCCACCCGTGGCTCCACCGCGCCAATGATTTCGGCGTCCAGCTGATGGAATTGGCGCAACCGCCCCTTTTGCGGCCGTTCATGGCGAAACATGGGGCCGATGGCATAGAGCCGCTGGATCGGCTGCTGGACATGGAGGCCGTGTTCGATGAAGGCACGCATGATCGACGCCGTGGCCTCGGGCCGCATGGTGATGCCCTTGTCGATAAAGGTGTACATTTCCTTTTCGACCACGTCGGTGGCTTCACCGATGGAGCGCACGAAGAGTTCGGTCTTTTCCATGATCGGCGTGCGGATTTCACGCATGCCGAAGCGCTCGAAGATATCGCGGGCGCGCTGCTCGATGTGGCGCCATCGCACCGCCGTATCCGGCAGGATATCCTTGAAACCGTTAATTGCTTGAATCTTCAATTAAAACTCCAATGTATCTCGAAGGGTGCGCTGTGCGCAACCCGATGCGACTGAGAAGGTCGACAAAAAATAATAAATGTACTCGTAAAAGAGGTGAAAAGTCAAGCCGATGTGGTCATATTATGGTAGAATAACTTTTCATATTCATTTTTTCCGTCAAGCCCCCAGGGCTTGACAAACACCAGGGATCTCGGCATTCTTTTTTTGTTGTAAAAGCATGGCTTTTTTGCGCCAACGGGCGCATTTTCCATATAATTCCGAAAGCAACACTTGATCAAGAGGCTTGAATGAAACTGCCAGAACTAAAAATAGGTTCGCTCATCGCGAAAATTCCCATTATCCAGGGCGGCATGTCCATCCGGGTTTCCACGTCCGCTCTGGCGGTGCCGGTGGCCGAATGTGGCGGGATCGGTACCATCGGTGGTTCCGGAATCCCGGTTCCTGAACTGCAGGAGGATATCCGCAAGGCCAAAAAGGCCACCAAAGGGGTGATTGCGGTCAATATCATGTATGCCATGAAGGATTTCTATGATCTGGTCATGGGATCCATCGAGGCCGGGGCCGACATGATCATCACGGGAGCAGGTTTTTCCCGCGATATTTTCAAAATCGGCGCCAAATTCAACATACCGATCGTGTCAATCGTTTCCTCGCCGGGCTTGGCCAAATTGGCCGAGAAACTGGGGGCGGCTGCCATCATCGTCGAGGCCACGGAGGCCGGCGGTCACCTCGGGACCGAAACCCCGTTGCGCGAACTCTTCCCCTCTATCCGTAAGGTGGTGTCCAAGATCCCGCTGATTGCCGCCGGTGGAATCACCAACGGTTTTGAGATGGCTGAAATGATGGATAAATACGGTGCCGATGGCGTTCAGATCGCTTCCCGCTTTGTCCTCAGCAAGGAATGCTCGGTTTCCGAGAAGTTCAAGGAGGCCTTTCTCAAGGCCAAGCAAGAGGATATTGTTCTTGTTTCCTCGCCGGTCGGCATGCCGGGAAGAGCGGTCAAAACCCCCTTCGTGGAAAAGATGCTCAATGGCGACGATATTTCCGCCAAGTCGTGCCTGTTCAAGTGCCTGAAAAAGTGCAGCTACAAATACTGCATCAGCGAGCGGCTGCGGGCTGCCCACGACGGCGATGTGGAGAACGGGTTGGTTTTTTCCGGGGCCAACACCTTTAAAATGAAGGAGATTCTCTCGGTGCAAGAGATCTTCAACCAGTTTGTCCAGGCAGCGGAATCGGTCTACAAGGAAAAGGCCGTTCAGTATTGATGCGGAACGCGCTGTTTTGGCCCTCTATCATTGTTCCCCTGTCGCTTGGATTGCATGACAGCTGAAACCCAGGAGCAACACGCCGCTCCGGAAAAGGGAGCGGCGGTATCCGCCATCATCATTCCCGAATCGGAACACCCCATCCGCGAACATCTGCTGGATCGCGAGGCGCTGAAGGTTCTGTACCGTCTTCGGGATGCCGGGTTCAAGGGATATCTGGTGGGCGGCGGTGTCCGTGATTTGTACCTTGGGCGAACGCCCAAGGATTTCGACATCTCCACTGATGCCCGACCGGGGCAGCTGCGGCAGCTGTTTCGCAACAGCCGGACCATCGGCCGCCGGTTTCGCTTGGTGCAAGTCTTTTTTCGTGGCAACAAGATCATCGAGGTTTCCACGCTGCGCTCCAGCAGCGAGTTCGATATCGATGGCGACGATGCGGTGCTGCCGTCCAACAACACCTTCGGCACCCTGGAAGAAGATGCCTTTCGCCGCGATCTGACCATCAATGCCCTGTTCTACGAGATCGAAAACCACACCATCATCGACTACACCGGCGGGGTCCGTGATCTGGATGACGGAATCATCCGCGTCGTCGGCGATCCGGATCGACGGTTCACCCGCGATCCCGTGCGGATGATGCGGGTGGTGCGGCATGCGGCCCGCACCGGGTTTTCCATTGAGGATGATACCTTTGCCGCTCTGCGGCGGCACCGGGAAAAATTGCTCCTCTGTCCGCCTTCGCGAATCCGCGACGAGGTCCTGAAGGATCTCCAGTCCGGCGCAAGCCGCCCCTGGGCCGAACTGTGCATGACCTCTTCGCTGTGGGCCGCCCTGTTCCCGCTGTATGCCGATGCCCTGCAGGGGGGGGATGGGGAGAGGATCCGCCAGGAGCTGCTCAATATCTTCACCGTGCTTGATCGTCTCCACGCCCGCGGGGGCGAGGATGAACCAGTAAAGATTCCGGAATCCCTCCTGCTGGCCACCCTGCTGCTGCCGTGGGCCTGCCAGCGCTTCAATTTGCCCGAAACAAACGTGCGTGGCCAGGCGTTCCATCGTCTGTCGCGGATGATCAAGGAGGATGTCGACCGTTATTTTGGCGAGCCGTTCAATGTGCAGCGGATGGCCAAGGAGGCGATAACGACCCTGTTGATCAATCTGTCGACTTTTCATCATGCCCGTGTTCAGGGGGGCGATCCCAAGTGGCTGAAGCGAAAAAGCTACTACCGCGACTGCTCCCGCTTTTACGATATCTATCTCGAATCACAGGGTATTGCCGCGCTCAAGCCGGAACGGTTTGTTGTCGATAAGCCGCCCGAGGAGGCGGTCGAGGTGCTGAGTCCGGTGCACGAGGGCAACGGCGAATCACGGACGCGGGGCCGGGGTGGATTGAACCCGGCCTTCAGCAGCGCAGCGCAGGGGGTGTTTGGACTCCGGCGGCCGCGTGAGTAGGGAACGGAGGCTGCGGATTGCGCTTTTTACTCTATAACATTCGCTATGCCGCGGGGCATGGGAGCCGGTTTCACTTTCCGTTTCCCTACGCGGGCTACCTGCGACATTCGCATGATAATTTCAGCAAGATCAGGGAATTCATCCGATCGGTTCAGCCGGACGTGATGGGGCTGGTCGAGGTGGATGGCGGTTCCTTCCGCACCGATCAGCTGTGCCAGGCAGAGATGCTCGCCGATCAACTCGGGTATTACCATGTGATCGAGACCAAATATGGATCGGCTTCCATGGCCAAACGCCTGCCGTTGCTCAAAACCCAGGGCAATGCCGTGCTGACCCGGATGCCGATCATCAGCCACCGCTTTCACTATTTCGACGAAGGGGTGAAACGGTTGGTGATCCAGGTATGCACCGAGCGGCTGACCATTTTCCTGGTTCACCTCTCCCTGACCTACCGCAACCGCCAGTATCAGCTGGAACGCCTCTACAAATTGATCCGCCAGGTTGACCGGCCGATGATACTGGCGGGAGATTTCAATGTGCTCTGGGGGATGCGCGAACTTGAACTCTTTCTCGGCGCCACCGGTTTGATCAGCGCCAATCCCGAGAAAAAACCCTCCTATCCCAGTCGGGCTCCAAAACGGGAGCTGGATTTCATTCTCCACAGTCCGGAGCTCAAGGTGGTGCATTTCCACATCCCCAGCGTGACCTACTCGGATCACGCTCCCTTGATCTGCGATTTCACCTTTTGAGCGGCGTCCCTCGTTTGAGGGCCAGGCGACAGAACGGCGGTTGACGCTGGAAGACCGATGATTGAACCGTTGCGACCGGTGATGCCCTGGGCTGATTTTGTTGCCCGACGGTAGGAGAAGAATCGCTGGTCGCAACAGGTGCACATGTTGGCCGTCTCGATATGATCCGGCTGCACACCCACGCTGATCAATTGATGCCGGCTGATGGCCCAGAAATCGAAAAAAAACGGCCGAATCTGGTAGGCATGCATCCAGGTGGGCAGTTCCGTTCGGTAGTTGATGAATTCCGCGCAACATGGCCCCAATGAAGGGCTGATCACCGCTCGCAGACTCTCGGCAGGCACGTCGTACTGTTCGCTCAGGCACCGCACGGTCTTGCCGATGATATTGAGGACGCTGCCCCGCCAGCCGCAGTGGATGGCGGCGACAACATGGTGCTGCGGGGCCCAAAGCAGCACCGCCTGGCAGTCGGCTTGTTGAATCAGCACCCCTGTGCCCGGGAGGGTGGAGATAATGGCGTCATATCCCTCCTGCTCGGTGCCGATATGGGCCGGCTCGGCCTGGAGTATTTGATCGGCGTGGATCTGCTTGACGGCAATGAGGTGCCGCAGGCCAAGGGCGTCATTGGCCCGCTCGCGGTTGATGCGCACGCGATCGGGATGATCGCCCACAGAGTGGCTGAGGTTGAGCGAGGCAAAGGGGGCGTCACTGGTGCCGCCCGCACAACAGAACAGCCCATGGGGAACGGACAGCAGATTGCTTGTGTAAAAAGGAAAGGGTGTATCTTCAGCTCGCATGATGCTTCCGGTGGTGAGAATAAAAAAGGGAAAGCCGAGCGGCTTTCCCTTGATGATGCAGGCGCAAGGAAGGGATCAGAAGTAGGCCTCAAAGGTGAGATAGACCTGATTGGCGCTCTCAACCGGATCCAGGCCCATCATCTGCATTTGCATTTTTTCGTCATCCAAATCGTACGGCTTGAGGTTCCAATCAAATCCGCCGGAATAGTTGTAATCATAGTACTGCCACCCCAGACGGATGAAGGTCTGCGCATATTTCGAGATCGCCTCACCGGTGGGTAAATCGTAAATCATATACAGTTCGTAGGCGCTGCCCCGGGTGGCCAGTTTCGACATATAGAGATCGTCGTGGCCGGGCGAGAAAGCGATCCAGTACTGGGAGCCGTAGTTGTATTCCGCGCCGAGTTTGAGGCCAAGATTGTCCAGGTCGTAGCGTACGCCGGCATAGACGGAATAGCCGTCTTCCGCATCGGTATTTTTTGGGGTCGCGCTGGTGTAGTCATTGAACATGCCGTTCTCGTTCGGATCGGTACGGCTCCAGCCACCAGCGATGAAATAGTTCAGGTTGTTGATCTTGTCCATATAGACCGCGCTGGTGTGGTAAACATTGCCGAGATTGATCTGGGCGCCGTACTCGCTTGGCGCGCCGTAGTTCACAAGATCGCTGCTGAAGGTTGGGTAGTTGAAGAGATTAAAGGCGCCAAACGATTGGAGGTTGAGAAAACGCGGTCCCTGTTTCAAGATATCCCAATCAATGCCGGCAAAATCGGTATCGTCGATGCTGGCCCCTGTATCGTCTTCCAGCCCATTTTCAAAGCCACGGCCATAACAGAAGCGAATGCGGCCTTCGCCGAGGGCGTCGGTCCCCCAGTCATAGGCATACCCGAGCGAAATGCCGTCAAAGGGATAGTCCATGTAGGCCACGGGTGTGGCCATGCGTTCCTCGTTCCCCATGCGCAGTTGCGCGGGCGGGCCGTCGGTGGTAGGACGACGGCCGATCGAAAACCAAACCGGAGCGCCGCCGATGTTGTTCCAGTTGACAAAGGCGCGGTCGACATAGAGGGCACTGTCATCGGGGGTACGGGTGGTATTGCCGTCAAAAACTGGAAAGCCGCCGCCAAGGCCATCGGGCGTGGATTGCATGCCCCACGCCTTGTACATGGCCAACCGGCCTTTGAACTCCAGGTTTTCGGTGGCCTTGACCCGCATATTCAGGCGGAGACGGTTGGTCATGATGGTGTCGTTTTCCTGACCACCACCCGCTGGCCTGAACTGTGGATTACCGAGACTGTCGTATCCGTCAAACAAGGGTGTTCCAGCTGCAAACACCGTGCTCGCATTGTAATAATCGCCCCGGGCGCGGAAATCGCCGTCGAACTGGAAGCGCGATGCAAGATCCCATTGCTCGGATTTTTCCTCGAGCATGGTGTCCATGTCGTCGACCTTGCCGCTGGTTTCGGTGATGGTTTCGTTCTGCTTGGCCATCTGGGCTTTCAGCTCATCGAGCTGCCGCGACAATTCCTCAATTTTTTGCTCCAGATCAGCATTGCTTTTGCCGCCACCGGCGGACGCGAGTGTGGGTAGCGCGATCAACCCTGCCACGACCAGCATGGAAAATTTTTTGACCATTCCTCTCCCTCCTGTTCGTTGATGCCCTGGAATATACCCCGGCGGTTGTTCCCCCCGAGCTGAATCAATCGGAAGAAAAAAACACCTGGCGGCAATGAATAACACTCTTAATTGCGAAGAACCTTAACGTGTCGTTTTTTGAATGTCAATTCAACAGACAAAGAGTGGTTAAAAAAATTGTACTCAGTGTCGAGGGAAAAAGGGGGAGGAAAGAGAAGGGAACAGCCGGGCGACTTTCGCCGCCCGGCTGCAAGGAGCATCAGAGATAGGTGAAGGTGGTGGTGTCGTTCTTGCGACCAATTTTGACCCTGCCGCCCTTGGCCAAGCGGCCGAAGAGGATTTCCTCGGTAAGCACGTCGCCAATCTCCTTCATGATCAACCGACGCAAGGGACGGGCGCCGAAGGCCGGTTCGTAGCCTTCCTTGGCCAACCAGGAGCGGGCTGCGGAGCTGAGGGAGATTTCGACCTTTTTGTCGGCCAATTGCTGTTGCAACTCGTGCACCATCTTGTCGACCACCTTTTCCACTGTGGCCAGCTCAAGCGGCGCAAAACTAATGGTGGCGTCAAGCCGGTTACGGAACTCCGGCGAAAAGAGGTTCTTGATCGCCTTCTGTTCCTTGCCCTTGGAATCGCCTAGAAAACCGATGGTCCGCTCGCTCATCTCACGGGCGCCGGCATTGGTGGTCATGATGAGGATGACATTACGGAAATCAGCCCGCCGACCGGCATTGTCGGTCAGGGTCGAATGGTCCATGACCTGCAACAGGATCGAGAACACATCCGGATGGGCTTTTTCAATCTCGTCAAGGAGGAGGACGGTATAAGGGTACTTGCGAATCGCATCGGTCAACAGTCCGCCCTGGTCAAAGCCGATGTAGCCGGGAGGCGCGCCTATCAGCCGGGCAACCGCATGTTTTTCCATGTACTCGCTCATATCGAACCGTTCGAAATGGACGGCGAGAGACGCCGCGAGCTGCCGGGCCACCTCGGTCTTGCCGACGCCGGTGGGGCCGGCGAAGAGAAAAGAGCCTGTCGGTGACTGCGGATTTCCCAAGCCCGCCCGCGAACGCTTGACCGCCTTGACCAACGCCTCGATGGCCTCGTCCTGACCGAAAATGACGGATTTGAGTTTTTCGTCGAGATGGCGCAGTTCGCTGACATCGCTGCCGGTCTTGCTGGTGACCGGAACCCGGGCGATTTTGGCGACGATCTGCTCCACATCGCGAACTCCGACGGTCCGTCCGGTTTTACCGCTCAGACGGAAAAAGGCACCGACCTCATCCATCACGTCGATGGCCTTGTCCGGAAGAAAGCGGTCGTTGATGTACCGGTGCGCCAATTCTGCCGTGGCCTCGATGGCGGTTTTGGCGTAGCGAATCTGGTGATGCTGCTCATACCGGGACTGGAGACCGCGCAGGATACGGCAGGTGTCCTCCACCGACGGTTCAGCGATGTCGATTTTCTGGAAGCGGCGGGACAAGGCCCGATCCTTTTCGATATGATTCTTGTATTCCTCGTAGGTCGTCGAGCCAATGCAGCGGATGGTCCCTGCCTGCAGCGCCGGCTTCAGCAGGTTGGACGCATCCATCGATCCGCCGCTGGTGGCGCCGGCTCCGATGATGGTATGCATCTCATCGATGAATAAAATGGCTTTTTCCTTCTTCTCAATGGCCGCCACCACTTCCTTGAGCCGCTTCTCGAAATCGCCCCGGTATTTGGTGCCCGCCACCAGGGTGCCCAGATCCAGCATGTAAATTTCCGCGTCCTGCAACAGGTCGGGAACCAGTTTCTTGGGATCCGGGTTGGCGTCCAGCCGGGCAACGCTGTCTTCATGAATCCGCAGGGCCAATCCCTCGGCCATGGCCGTTTTGCCCACTCCCGGTTCGCCAACGAGCAACGGATTGTTCTTTTTCCGGCGGCAAAGCACCTGCATCATCCGGTACAATTCCTGATCACGGCCGATCAGCGGATCAATGCCGCCCTCGGCCGCACGTTTGGCGAAATTGACCGTGAATTCATCCAGGGCATCCGTTTGTTTGTCCTGCCGTTTTTTCGTTGGCTGCTGGCCCGGAGGCGGCTGGCGAAACGGCTCGCTCTGCAGATATTCGGGTAGACTGTGGGAGATGTATTCGACCACCTCCAGACGTCCCACCCCTTCGCTGCCGAGAAAATAGACGGCATGCGAGTCGGGTTCGGTGAAGATCGACACCAGCACGTCACCGGTGTCCACCTGTTTTTTGCCGCAACTCTGCACGTGACTGACCGCACGTTGCAACACCCGGTTGAAAGCCACGGTCTGGGCCGGTTCGCTGTCGCCTTCCTTCATCACCGGCATGCCGGTTTCAAAGAAACGCTCCAGGCGTTCCTTGATGTTTTCATTGTTGCCACCGCATTTATCAATGATGTGTCGGGCCAGGTCGTCATGGAGCAACCCATACAGCATGTGCTCGACGGTGACGTATTCGTGGCGGTGATTCTTTGCTTCCTTGATCGCTTTGATCAGGGCCAATTCCAACTCTTTACTCAACATAGTAGTGGTCCTCGAGGAGCGCCCTCCCGCCCCTGTTCTCCGGGTTCAACGGCACATTCGCCGCCTGCCGACATGTATCAACAATCCTTTTCCAGCGAGCATCGCAGCGGAAATTGGTTCCTTTTTGCCAGCCGATGCACAATCGCCACCTTGGTTTCTCCGATTTCACGGGTATAAACACCCGCGATGCCCACGCCCTGGTGATGGACGTTGAGCATGATTCTGGTGGCCTCGTCCGTATTCTTATGAAAAACTGTCTGCAGAATCATCACCACGAAATCCATGGTGGTGTAGTCGTCGTTATGCAACAGCACCTTGTACAGCGGTGGTTCTTGCAGCTGTTCCTTGTCACGGGTTTGAATTTTGTCTTGAACGATGGAATCTTCTTTTGCCATTTCGTAAACTCGACGGGTTGCGCAGGTTCCGATGGTCGTGAAGCCGAGCAGAATCCCTCAACGGTCATTCCTGGAGAGCGGAAACCTTTTTGGAAACGGAAGAACCGTTGCAACATGCTCTCCTGGCAACGATTATTCATGTCAGTATTGTAATGCCCGCTTTTGATTTTGCAAGACCGGGCCGGACAGCCTGTTATTCTTTTGCGGTCTCCATGGACAGCATGGAGAGGAGCAGATGCTGGAGCACGATCGGGGCCGCGATCGAGGAACCCTTGAGACGGAGTTCCGCCCGGAGGAGCAGCTGCATCCAGCCGGTGAGGACCGGAAGAGGGAAGAGGGCGGCTGTTTTGAATTGCATGTACAGGGCAAAGGGATGACCGCCCAATTCTTTTTTCCACTGCGGTCGGTCCTTGAGACGTGGCAGGCAGGTGTTCTGAAAAGCGGCGGCGGACATGGTCGGCTGAAAGCGAATGTCGGGTTGTTCCAACAGGGCCCGGCAGAGCAACAGGTTGCGGACAAAGTTGCGGAGCGTCGCCACCACGGCCAGGGGATGAATGCCGTTTTCCTGAAGGCGATCGCCAATCACGAGGGTTTGCTCACGATTCCCGGCGGCAAGAGCGGTGGTCAGTTCAAACAGCGCCTCTTGCCGGGTGCGGCCGACCAGGAGATCGATATCGGCGTGATCGATCTGGCGGCGCTCGCCGACATAGGCCATCACCTTGCGCAGTTCCATGACCAGCGCCACGGGATGAAAGCCCACCCGCTCAACGAGCAGGTCGATGAGCCCGGGAGCCAGGGTCTTGCCCTGCTCGGCCAGGGTCTTCCGGACCAGTTCGTGGAGAACGGCTTTTTGTTCCTTCTGCGCTTTGGCTCCGGCCCCGGATTCGACGCTCAGGTCGACAACCGTCTGCCCGTCTTTCAGCTGCTTGAACAGCTTTTTGCGCTTGTCCACCTCCTCGGCAAGGAGGATGAGGAAGTTGCTTGCCGGCAGACCAGCGGCCAATGCGTTGCCGAGTTGTTCAGCCGGGTCGGTCACGGTCGCGGGTCGGCCGGTGTGATTCGGTTGAGCGGTCAGCAAGGCACTGGTCCAGCTGAGGTCGCCGGAGGGACGGGCAAAGCCGAAACAATGCTGCCATTCGGCCGCCGGCATGGTGTCGAGCAGATTGTTCGGGGACCGTGGATCCAGACCGCCGCTTTCCAGCAAGGCCCGCAAGGCGCGGCCCGCCTGTTCCGGTTTATTGTCCGCATGGGCAGCAACAACCCGATCCCAGATGCGTTTGGCCACCTGTTTGGACACAAAGAGCCGGGTGTCAGTTACCCTGTAGAGCTGACGCCCCGGCAACAGGCTGTAACCGCGAAGTTTAGCCAAAGTGGCGGTACTGTCTTCCTGGTCGCCGTCGATGGCGTGTACCGTCCCGCCCGTTTTTTGCAGCAGCACCTGTTCCAACTGCTCGGCCGCGTTGCGGCAGAGGTAACGCTCACCAAACAGTAGATACACCTGCGAAGGGGCGGCCGCCGCCCGGACAAGCAGCTCGGTCAGGGTTTCGCGGGTGTACAGGGGCATGGTTGCCTTGTTTAGCCGCGGGAACGCTCGAAGCGGTTCCGCGGCGTCGATCCGGTGGCTTGTTCGGTCTCGTCCAGGATCTTGTGGAGGATGGCGGTCAGCGAGCCGGGCAGGAGGTAGTCCTGGCCCCGGTCGCTCTGGAAGATGGAGGCCGATTGCTGGGCCATGGTCTTCCAGGAGATGTTGGTGTTGTTGGTGGCGATGATCTCAAAAAACATCTTGTTGTAGGGGTCATTGATCATCGCCAAGCCGGTCCCGATGGAGGCAAGGATGTCCACCGACGAGGCAAACAGCCGGGTCAGAGTGGTGTAGGCCTTGACGCCGCCGCACGAGCCAAGGCTGAGGAAGCGTTGTTTGCCCCGGAGCTCGGATTCGCTCACCCTGTTTTCCTCGATCAGTTTGGTCAGCGGCTCGATGATTTGCTCGGAGCGCCAGTAGCTGTGACCGCGCTGCGCTAGCATTTCGTCTCCAGAGCGGACGAACCGGTCGAGCATCTCCATCTGGTTGTCCATGTCCGAATAGACAAACTGGGTGTGGACGATGGTGATGCCGTTTACCTGTTTGGTGAAGGCCACGGCAAAATGGCGATTGCGCATGGCCTGGAACAGCGACACCAGGCCGGAGCCGATATACCGCTGGATCTCGGCGGCGAGCGCCGGGGTCATCTGCGGGATGGTGTACTGCTGCGAGGCGGTCAGTTTGTAGCCGTTGCTCAGCAGCAGGTTGGCGTTGGAGACAAAGGATTGCCGGCCGTCGTCATCCGGGTGAAACATGGACACCGAAGCCAAACGGCCGTCCTGTTTCCATTCGGCAAAGGGGGTTACCTGATAGCGGTCGAGGTTGACCGCGCCGTGGCGGACGATGAGCCGGCTGATGAGGGTGCGGTCAGCCGGGCCGAGCAACTCGGGGTAGGTCTGCAGGTAGTACTGGAGGATGACGGTGACCAGTTTGGAAAAGGCGGCGTTTTCCGCCTCGCTGTTCTCGGCCATCAGGCCAATCAGGTACGACCGGGCATCGGGAGTGAGCACCTTGAGCAGGTGGCTCAGGGTCGCGGAAAAAAGCAGGATGGAGTCCTCGTTCTGGAAGGCCGAGGAGGCCACCAGGCTGAGAATCTCCTTCTGTTTGCCGGCGTCGGTGGGGAAAAAGACGGTCAGCTTGCCTTTCTGGGCACAACTGGAAATGAAGTCGGAAACCAAGCGGTTGCCCGGATCGATGGAACGTAGAAAGGCCAGCAGGTCGCCCTGAAAACGGCTGTCGATCCGGGACTGGAGGACCGGCACCATGATATCGCGGAAGGATGAATCATACAGCTCGCTGCCCTGGGCCATGACCGCATAGGCATTGGCGATGGTCAGATCACGGGCGGTCTGCACCCGGGCGGCGGAGGTGGCCTGTTTGAGGATGGCCACGGCCTGGCCCCTGCCGGCGCTGGCAAAGCCGCTGTAGCGGGCCCGAACCGAGGGAACCAGCTCGTTGAACTTGGCCTGCAGCTGCTGCATGGACCAACTGTTCAGCGCCGCCTCGGAGATTTCATAGCCATATTGGTCGGTAACTGCGTGAAGATTATTGATCTTCCAGAGAATTTCCGTGCCGCCTTCGTACAGGGCCTGAAGGAGGATTGATTTTTGCTGGCTGTCGAGCTTGTCGTACTGAGCCTCCTGGACGTTGGTCGGCAGGGCAAAGTAACTCACCAGCCAGTTCCAGGCGTCCCGCGCGGTCACCGATTTGTTGGTGAACAGGCAGCGGGCATTCCAGGCATCGTCCTGGTACAGCTTGGCGATCAGTTCCAGGCCGTCGAGCATGGTCTCGGTGTCCATGGTCGGGATCTTGGCGTAAGCCTCGGCGGCCTTGGCCTGGTTGTTTCTCAGGCGCATCAGGGTCGGCAGTCCTTTCTGGGCGATATCGACCCGCATGCCCTTGATGCTGAAAAAGGCCTGGGCGGCGCGGTTGTTGGCGTCATCCAGTTCGTTGAGTTGCGAGATCATGCTCAGGGCCTGGTTGGCGGTCACTCCCTGCATGCCGGCAAAGGCGCGGAACGAACGGCCCCCCTCGAAGCTCATCGCCTTGACCGTGTCCAGCCCGGCGATACCGTTCTTGATGTCCATGGTGTTCAGGCTGCTGAGCGCTTCGTAGGTCAGGACCTGTTCATAGGTGAATCGTTCGCGGCCGAGGAGCTCGATCACCTGCTTGGCGTAGTCGAAGTTCACCCCCGGCAATGCGCAGATCTTGCGGAGGATCCGCTGGGCGTTATAGTGCAGCTTGGGGATAGCCGCCTTGCCGTATTCCATTTGTTGGCTGGTCAGGCCCGGAATATTCTGGTATAGGCCGACGGTCTGTTGCGCGCTGACCTGGTTTGGTTGATAGGCCGCGCCGTGCGATGCGGGAACGGGACCGGCGAGCAGAGCCAGGGCGGGCAAAAGAAGCAGGGTGCGGCTACAGAACCGGCGTATCCGGCGAAGGGGGGTGTGCATGTGCATGGCGTGAACAATAATGGGTTGATGATGACGGATGGCGTTCAAAGAATGCTGCCTATCATGGCGCTGCTATCTGCCATGGTACTGTGGGGCAGTTCTTTTGTGGCGTTGAAATACAGCTTTCAGGAGATGCATCCCCTGGCGGTTATTCTGGGACGGATGGTGGTTGCCTCGCTCTGTTTCCTTCCATTTTACCGATCGTTTGCCAGGGCGGGCCTGCGGCGCCACCACATGGTGCCGCTGGCATGCATGTGCTTGTGCGAGCCCTGTTGCTATTTTTTGTTTGAATCGTTGGCGCTGGTCTACACCAGCGCCTCGCAGGCCTCGATGATCACCACCATGCTGCCGCTCATGGTCGCCCTGGCCGCAGGTCTGATGCTTGGTGAACGGATCACCCGGCGCACCATCGGCGGATTTTTCCTTGCCGCCGCTGGGGCATTGTGGCTCAGCCTGGGCGGCGAAGGAACCGACCAGGCCCCGCATCCGGCGCTGGGCAACTTTCTTGAATTCATGGCCATGGTGTGCGCGACGGGCTATACTATTCTAATGAAACGGTTAAGTAAAGAGCTCCATCCATTTTTTTTGACCGGTATCCAGGCCTTTACCGGGGCGGTGTTTTTTGCTCCGGTCCTGCTGCTGCCGTCGGTGCAGGCGTCGGCGCTATCGATCGGCGGCATTGGCGCGGTGCTCTATCTCGGCATCGTGGTCAGTGTCGGCGCCTACGGTCTCTATAATTTTGGCGTCAGCCGCATTCCGGCCAGTCAGGCGTCGGCCTTTGTCAATCTGATTCCAGTCTTTTCCATTCTGTTTGGCTTTCTCCTGTTGGGCGAGCGCCTGAATTTCTGGCAATGGATGGCCTGTACCCTGGTGTTCACCGGGGTGCTGGTGAGTCAGGACACAACCAGCGGGCAGAGGCGGGAGGCAGTTTGATGAACAGAACGCTCATCCTCATTGGCGTGGTCTGCGTGGTGCTCGGTGTGGCATGGCCGTGGTTGCGCCAGCTGCCCCTTGGCCGCCTGCCCGGGGATATCGTCATCGTCCGGGAGCATTTCCGCTTCTTTCTTCCCCTCACCAGCTGCATTCTGGTCAGTGTGGTGATTTCCCTCCTGCTGTGGCTGTTTCGCAAATAGAGGTTGCGCGGGCCGACGACGAGGCCGCGATGTCGCTGCGTTCGACCGCAGGGGAGGGCGATGGTCCGCTCCTCGATTCCGACAGCGGCGGATGGTGCTGCCGGTGCGGTGTCGTCCATTCGCTGCCTGTTCGGCCTGCCATCAAGGACGGCCTCCACCTGATGGGGCAATTATGTCGTCATCAACGGATCGACTGGCTGGTTCCCGAACGGTTCCGGGATCCCCGTTGCGATACTCGGTGCTTGTTTGACAAGGCCGGTGGGAAGATGTTCGGGGTGCTGTCATGTCGGGATACCGGGGGCAAGCGAATCGTTCTCCGCGCCTTTTCCGGACAATATAATGGATTGTGGCAGGTGGAGGGCTGGGTGGGGCCGGTGTTTGATGTGGCGGCCTTTGGCGCCCTCGTGGGTGAACCCGAGCGGGAAATCAAGCGGTTGGGCCGGGAACTGACAGCTTTGCCCCATGGATCGAGCGCTCGCCAGCTGCTTCGCGCGCAACGCAGAACCCTCTCGCGCCAACTGATGGAGCGAGTTCATTGCCTCTATCAACTGGTCAACTTTCGTGGTGCAACCCAGCCCCTGCCTCGTGTCTTCATCGGCAACGGCGCGCCGCCTTCCGGAACCGGGGATTGTTGTGGGCCAAAACTGCTCCACCACGCCGCGCGCCATGGCCTGCGTCCGGAGGCCATGGCCGAGTTCTATTGGGGGGCGAGCAACGCTTCGGGCACGAAGGTGCAGGGACGATTTTATCCGGCCTGCGCCGCCAAGTGTCAGCCCATCCTCGGTTTTCTTCTGTGCGGCTTGCCATGACCACGCAATCGTTGTCCGTGCTTTATCTTGACAAGGAATTGGCGGTTGTCGACAAACCGGGTGGCCTGCTGGCCGTTCCCGGTCGGGGGCCAGACAAGCAGGATTGTGTTGTCAGCAGATTGCGGCAGATGGTGCCGTGGTGCATCGAGCAGCCAGCGGTTCATCGGCTGGACATGGACACTGCGGGGGTGATGGTCCTTGGCCTCACCGGCGCTGCCCACCGCCATCTCTCACGTCAATTTGCCGAGCGCCGGGTGGAAAAACAGTATCTTGCCCTGTTGGAAGGAGTGGTGAGCGGGGAAAAAGGAGAAATCTGCCTGGCTTTTCGTCTGGATCCGGACAATCGCCCTCATCAGGTGTACGACGCGGTCCGAGGAAAGATGGGCGTGAGTCACTGGCGCAGGATCGAAATACGTGGGCAGCGCACCCTGGTGGAATTTATTCCCCAGACCGGTCGCACGCACCAACTCCGTCTCCATGCCAGCCATCCCCTGGGATTGGGCTGCCCCATTGTCGGCGATCGTCTCTACGGCGCGGGAAGGGACGGAGATTCGCTTAAACTGCATGCAACCCGGTTGCATTTTCTCCATCCAGCAACGTATCGGCCGATGGAGTTTGTTTCCCGAGCCCCCTTCGACTGGCGACAAGCCAACTAGCGCGGCGGTTCTGACGGGGCGGTCTTCAACACATCCGGGCAGCGGCTTTTCATGCCTGCCAGGCTTAATTCCATGCCTGGACGTAATTTTTTTGGGTCGGAGACGAGGTGTTTGTTGAGGCGGTAGAGGGTCTTCCATGCGCCTTGGTCGCAAAACTGCCGTGTTGCAATCGAGCTCAACGAATCACCGGGTTGAACGATGTATCGATCTTGGGCTATCGGTTCGGAAGGCTCGGGTGGCTGCTCGGTCAGTTCGGGGCTGGGCGGAGGCTGTGTTGCCGGATCGGAAGCGGTGGCCGGTTCGTTGACCACTGGCGGCGGCGGTGCGGAGGGCTGTACCGTGACCTCCTCTGGTGCAGGGGGGGGGACGGGTACCGTGGCGATGGGCGCCGGTTCGAGAGTGCCGGTCGATACCGGCGGCTCCTGGGTGACCGGCAGCGAATGCGCTGGCGGGGAGTGCTGCGGTGCGGGGCGGAAGAAGAGCAGGAAGAGGAACGCCGCAGCACCTGCCAGGCCCGTTCCCAGAAGTGCGGGAAGCAGTCGTCTGCGAGCCGACCTGGCATCGTCAGTGGATTCGCGCCGGCGTTGGCTGCGGCGCTGGACAGCCCTGGTCAGGGCAAGGGCCTCGTCCATCCGCTTGATATGCTCCTGGATGCCTGGATAATCAGTGAGTTGGGATAATACGGATTCGTAGAGGGACTTGGCCTCTTCCGTCCTCCCCTGGGCCTCCATGGTTTCGGCTTGGGTCACCAGCTCCTTGGCCGCCTGCCATTGCCGATCCAATTCCTGTTCCAATGCCCTGTATTCCTCCTGGTCCAGGAGCGTTTGCTCCATGGTGAGCAGGGTTCTGGCCTCAACAATGCGGCCGGTCGAGATCAGTTCTCTGAGAGGTGCGGCTGAAAGAGTGGACACCGATTCGCTCCTGGTAAAAGACGATATTGCTTGAGCGTAGCGGTCATCGAGCGATTTTGTCAAGACAGGCGAACAGATAAAAAAAGGGGGTGCTCATCGAGCACCCCCTTCGGGAATCGCGGAATAAAAAAGATCGCCTTACTTGATGTGGTCAGCCACGGCGGCTCTTTCGCTCTGCAGTTCGGCTTCGGTCTTTTTGATCATTTCGCGGCTGTAGTCGCTGATCTCCAGACCTTCGACGATTTTCCACTCGCCGTTTTCGCAGGTGATCGGGAACGCGAAGATCAGATCCTGATCAACACCGTAGGGATTCCCCTTGCTGTACACGCCCATGCTGACCCACTGACCGTTGCTGCCCAAGGCCCAGTTGCGCATGTGATCAACAGCGGCGGAAGCGGCGGAAGCGGCGGAGGAAGCGCCACGGGCCTTGATGATGGCTGCACCGCGCTGCTGAACGGTGGGGATGAACTCGTTCTTGTTCCACTCGTCAGTGACCAGCGATTTGACTGCTTTGCCGTCGGCGGTGGCGTAGCTGATGTCCGGATACTGGGTGGAGGAATGGTTACCCCAGACAACGACTTTCTCGACCTTGGTGGAGTGGGTGCCGGTTTTTTCAGCGATCTGCGACATGGCCCGGTTGTGGTCCAAACGCATCATGGCGGTGACGTTGCGCGGGTTGAGTTTCGGCGCATTTTTCAGGCAGATCAATGCGTTGGTGTTGGCGGGGTTACCGACAACCAGAACTCTGACGTTGGGTTTGGCGTTGTCGCTCAGTGCCTTGCCCTGAACGGTGAAGATGGCGCCGTTGGCGTTGAGCAGATCGGAGCGTTCCATGCCCGGACCACGGGGACGGGAACCGACCAGCAGGGCGAAGTCGATGTCCTTGAAGGCCACGTTGGGGTCGTCGGTGGCGATGACGCCCGCAACCAGCGGGAAGGCGCAGTCGTTGAGTTCCATCAACACGCCCTGAAGGGCGCCCATTGCCGGGGGGATCTCCAGAAGCTGCAGGATAACAGGCTGATCAGGTCCGAGCATGCTGCCGCTGGCGATGCGGAAGATGAGGGAATAGCTGATTTGGCCGGCAGCTCCGGTTACTGCTACACGTACTGGTGCTTTCATTTGTTTCTCCTTGTGGTTGAACCGAACAATTAGTAGACCAAAAAATTTGGCAATCTACCGTAACGTTGTCATGCGTTTTCCCGTACGGGAAAGTCGATCAAGAAGCTGTGTACCTTTTGTGAAGCATGTCTGTCGATGGAATTGAAGCGCGGGAGTGTTGCGGAAATGGTCTGCGCGAAACCGGGCGGGAAGCGTGTCGCGGGACAAACACGACTCCGGGAGACGGAAGAAAAACGAAGAATTCTTAGGTCCTCCCACCAAAGAGACAAGTCCCCTTTCAAATCCGCCGTTATTGATACAAGTCAGCGGCTGAAAAGTCAAGCGCTCTTTGACCGTTACCTTAACTGTGTGCAATAGAGATATTTTTCAGGAAATGTGGGCGTAACGGTCGGCGATCACCACCATCAGCATCTCGTAGGTGAATCCCCAGACAAAACCCTCGCTGGCAGGGATGCAGGGAAAGAGCACATCCGGACAGCGCGGGCTCATGGGTCGCTTGATGATGTTTGATTCATCGGCGACATAGTCGAGGTCAAGCCATTCATGACAGCTGATTTCCGATCGTTGCAGCCGGATAACCGGCGGTTCAGGCAGCTCGAACAGATAGGTGGTCACGGGGATTGGCTGATTGAGGTGGTTGCCCGCCTGGCGGACGGGGTACTTCTTGATCAGGTGCTCGGTGGAGAGCTGGATGCCGCATTCCTCATAGGTCTCACGGATGCAGGTGGCCAACAGAGAGGGGTCGGCCTCGTCCCTGCGCCCGCCCGGAAAGGCGTAATGTCCCGACCAAGGATCCCTGGGGTTGGCCCGGCGTTTGAGGACCAGGACCTCCGGGGACGCGTCACGGGTGATGATGGTGGCCACGGCGGCTTCGTGTCGAATGAAAGGTTCCATAGCTTTTTCTATAGCAGATTCCCCTCCGGTCCGCCAAGGGCCGATTGCGCAAAATCGGGCGGCCTCCCGGCCGGTGGTGCGCGGTGCGGTATTTTCCTGCGCATACGGGCAAGCACTGTACAAATATTCCGATTGTGAGTATTTTTCAGCCGGTCGAGTATTGTGTTCCGCGCCCGGGGTATGCCCAAGCATGGCCACGGGACGGTTTGCCAACGGGTGCTGGCGCGGTGGCGCCGAAAACGCTGTCGGCGGCAGGGCGCCACCACAGCAACGGGCGAATCCGTTTTCGTTGCCTTGTTACGAGGGACTGCATGAACATCCTTATCTACGGCGCGACCGAAACCGGTTACATGGTCGCTTCTCAGCTGTACCGTAAGCACAATATCGTCATTGTCGACGATCTGGATCGGCTGCCGGAAAAATTCAGCAACCTGGACATCAGTTTCGTGGCCGGCAACGGCGCCGATGTTCTGGTCCTGGAACGGGCCAACGCCGCCAAGGCCGAACTGTTCATCGCCTGCTCCCTGATCGATGAAGCCAATATCGTCGCCTGCTGGACCGCCAAGAAGATCACCGAGGCGGAAACCATCTGTTTCATTCGCCGGATGGAGCTCTATCGCAACCTGGCCTCGCTCTCCCAGAACCGCTATCAGAGCCGGTACGACATCGACACCATCATCTGGCCCGAACAGCTGCTGACCCAGGACATCTTCCGCATCATCATGGTCCCCGATGCCATCGATGTCGAGTATTTTGTCCGCGGCAAGGCCAAGCTGTTTGAATACCGCATCAAGGAACAGTCCATTATCCGCGGTTCACGGATCATGGACTGCTCCTTCCCGCAGAATGTGCTGATCGTCGGTATCACCAGGAACAACAGCCTGTTTATTCCCAATGGCTCGACCACCATCCAAACCGACGACAAGGTGGTCTTCATGGGCACTGGGCCGGCCCTGGACACGCTCGCGGCCCAGTTCTTCCAGAATGTCAGCAAGATCAAGACGGCTTCCGTGATTGGCGGCGGCAGCGTTGGCTTCATGCTGGCACAGAAGCTCGAACAGGCCGGGATCCGGGTCAAGCTGATCGAGCACGATCGGGCCCGTTGCATCTTTTTGGCCGATAACCTCAAGGACAGCCTGATCCTCCAGGGTGACGGGACCGACCTGGAACTGCTGGAAGGCGAATCGATCGGCGACAGCGACGTGACGGTCTGCGTCACCAACAACGACGAGAAGAACCTGCTCTGTTCCCTGTTGGTGAAACAATTGGGCTGCGAGCGCATCATCACCCGGGTGAGTAATGTGCGCAACTCGACCCTGTTCGAGCGAGTGGGCATCGACGTCGTGGTTTCGCCTCGGGATTCGGCCCTCAAGGAGCTGCTCAACCGCCTGCAGGCCAAGGACGTCAATATTCTTGCCCTGGTGGAGGGAGGGCAGGGCGAGGTGCTGCGGCTGACCCTGCCGGAAACCTTTCCCGAAACCCTGGTGCGGGATTTTAAACTGCCGGCGCGGGCAATCATCGGCGTGGTCAAGCGGGGACGCAACGTCATCTTTCCCCACGGCGACACCCCGTTGCAGCCGGATGATCAGCTGATCATCTTCACCATGGCCAAGGACGCAGAGGCCATCAAGGCGGTCTTCACCCGATGAAACTGGCGTCGATTTTCAATCCCCTGGGCATCATCCTCGTGGCCCTGGGCATCATCATGCTGACCCCGATCAGCGTGGCCCTGCTGGCGAGGGAATACGGTTCCATCCTTCCCTTTGTCGTGGCCTGCGGGGTCAGCGTGGCCTTGGGGCTGATTTTGCAATGGCGGGGGGGGTTTTCCCGCGATTTCGATGAACTGAGACGCAGCGAGGGAATGCTGATCGTGTCCCTGGCCTGGGTGGTCACCGGAGCCATTGGCGGCATTCCCTATCTGTTCTATGACCTGGGGCCGATCGACGCCTACTTCGAATCGATCTCCGGCTTCACCACCACCGGGGCCACGATCCTCAAGGATTTCGCGCCCTATCCCAAAACTTTCTTTTTCTGGCGCAGCCTCAGTCAGTGGCTGGGCGGCATGGGGATCATCGTGCTTTTTGTCGCCGTCCTGCCCCAGTTCGCTGTGGCCGGGCGACAGATGTTCTTTGCCGAGGCCCCCGGTCCCACCGAGGAGAAAGTCACTCCGCGCATCACCCATACGGCCAAGGCCCTGTGGCTGGTCTATATCCTCCTGACCGTGCTTGAGGTCATCCTGCTCCGCGTTGCCGGCATGCCCCTGTTCGACGCGGTCTGCAACGCTTTCTCCACCCTGGCGGCCGGCGGTTTTTCTCCCCATCCCCAGTCGATCATGGGCTACCAGAGCGCCAGCGCCACCTGGATCATCACCCTGTTCATGTTTCTTGCAGGCGGCAACTTCGCCCTCCAGTACCGGGTACTGTTTCAGGGAAAAATCCGCGCATTGCTGCACAACGAGGAGTTTCGCCTGTACGCGACCATCGTGGTGCTGATGTCGCTGCTGCTCTGTGCGGCCCTGGTGGTCAGCGGCACGGCCACCTTCAACGACGGGCTGCGCGACGGTTTTTTCCAGATTGCCTCGATCATCACCACCACCGGCTTTGCCTCGGTGGATTTCGGACTTTGGGCCGTCCCGGCACAGACCATTCTCTTTACCGTGATGCTGATCGGCGGCTGCGCCGGTTCGGCGGGCGGCGGCGTCAAGGTGGTGCGGGTCCTGTTCGGGCTCAAATACCTCAAACGGGAGATCGCCCAGGTCGTGCACCCCAAGGCGGTGCTGCCGATCAAGATCGACCGGGTGACCGTGCCTGACGATATCCAGCGCCAAATCCTCGGCTTTCTCCTCTTTTATATCTTCTTGATGACCCTCTCCTCGCTGCTGGTGAGCATCATCGAGGGCGATGCGGCCGTCGGTATCGTCGGCACGGCGGCGACCATCGGCAATATCGGCCCAGGGTATGGCGCCATTGGCCCGATGGGCACCTTCGGGAACCTCACCGATCTGACCAAGCTTATCTTTATCGTCGACATGGTGGTGGGCCGGCTTGAGCTGATTCCCTTTCTCGCCATGCTCCACCCCGATTTCTGGGTGTTCAGGCGGTGAGTGCCTGTGACCATGGACCATTGCGGGAACTGCACCATGCAGATCCTGAACCGTACCTCGGCTTTGAACAGGGGCCTATCCGGCCGCCCAGCGAGAGTGGGAGTCTGCTCCTTCGGGTGACGCGCAACTGTCCCTGGAACCGCTGCACCTTCTGCGGTCTGTACAAGGGGGAGCCGTTCAGCCAGCGGCCGGTGGACCATGTGCTGCGCGATATCGACACGGTGCGCCGTTTCGTCGAGTTGCTGCGAACAGGGCAAGCGCTGCCTTCCTTGGATAGGGGGGCGGACTGGCGCGAGCAGATGGCCCTGCACGCGGCCCGCCACTGGATGAGGGCCGGCAGCCGGTCGGTCTTTCTCCAGGACTCCAACAGCCTGATCATCAAGCCCGATCATCTGGTCGCCATACTGGCGCATCTGAACGAGGCCTTTCCCGCCATCGAGCGGATCACCTCCTACGCCCGTTCGCAGACCATTGCCCGTATGCGTGATGCCGACCTGGCACGCATCGCAGACGCCGGGCTCAACCGCATCCACATCGGCCTGGAATCCGGCTGCGATGCGGTCCTGGCCAGGGTCCGCAAGGGCGCGAACCGTGAGACCCATGTGCGTGCGGGCCGCAAGGTCAAAGGGGCCGGCATCGAGCTTTCGGAATACTATATGCCCGGTCTCGGCGGGCGGGCGCTCTCTCGCCCGCATGCCCTGGAGAGCGCTGAGGCCCTGAACCGGATCAACCCGGACTTCATCCGCCTGCGTACCCTGGCCCTGCCCGAGGGCCTGGAACTGGCCCACGAGCAGGCAACCGGCACGTTCGCCAAGATGGGCGACCGGGAGACTGCCGAGGAGTTGCTCCTCTTTCTGCAGTCACTCTCCGGCATCACCAGCCGGATCAGGAGCGACCACATCCTCAACCTGTTCGAGGAGATCGACGGCGTCCTGCCGGATGACCAGCAGCGGATGCTGGCGGTGATCCACCGCTTCCTCGCCCTGGACCCGGAGGAACAGGTGCTGTACCAGATCGGCCGCCGCACCGGTCTGTTCCGGCGGTTGGATGACCGCCTCGATCCCGCCCTGCGTGACCAGGCTCAACGGTATGTCGAGCAGTGGATGGTCACGCCGGAAAACGTTGACCCGATCTGCGATGCCCTGATGCAGCGGTTCATCTGAGCGACCACAGAGGCCATTTCTGGTGGTGACTTTCCTTTTTCCGTGACCGCGTTGAAAAAAATCTACATCGAAATCACCAACCGCTGCAATCTGGCCTGCCCGTTTTGCGCCCGCAGCGATCGTGCCAAGGGGACCATGGCGGTGACCGCCTTTGCCGAAGTCCTGCACCGGCTTGCAGGGGCCACCCGTTATCTCTATCTCCACGTACTCGGCGAACCGTTGCTCCATCCTCATTTTGACCGCCTGCTCGCCCTCTGCCAGGAACAGGGGTTTCGTGTCAACCTGACCACCAACGGCACCTTGCTGGCCCGTCATCGGCAGACCCTGCTCGCCAGCCCTGCCCTGCGCCAGATCAATATTTCCCTCCACGGCTTGGCGCATCTGGAACGGAGGAGCGCGGAGGCCCATCTTGCCGGGGTCCTCGATTTTGCCCAGGAGGCGAGCCGGACCACCGGCCTCTATCTCAGTCTGCGGCTGTGGAATCTGGGGACAGGGGAGGCGCAGGCGAAGAAGGTTAACCCGTGGCTGCTACAGCGGCTGACCTCTGCTTTCGGTCATCCTCCCCTCCGCGCCGATGCACTTCGGAGCGAACGCGGCATTCCACTGGCACCCCGGGTCTTTCTCAATCCCGAAGAACCGTTCACCTGGCCCCGTCCCGATGACCCCGACCTCGGTCGCCTGGGGCACTGTCGCGGCCTGCGCGATCATCTCGCCATCCTGGTCGACGGCACGGTGGTGCCCTGCTGTCTCGACGCCGAGGGCGTGCTTGCCCTGGGCAACATCTTCGCGCAGTCCCTGGACGAGGTCCTGGCCAGCCCCCGGGCCGTGCGGATGCGCGAAGGGTTGGGCCATCAATGGCTGGTCGAACCGCTGTGCCGCCGCTGTTCGTACCGGCTGCGCTTTTCCGTTCCTGCCGGGTCTTGACGCTGGAAACGGAAGACGCGGCCCTTGCGCCCGCCTTCGATCCCGACTATGGTGCGGCCCTTTTTTGCGTTCACCAGTCCCTGGCCCTCTGAGCCCTCGGCCCGCATTGTATCCTTTTCTGTGAGTTTCCATGATCCATCTGACCAACATCACCAAGCAGCACGGCGCCCGCGTTCTGTTTCACGACGCCGCCTTGCAGATTCTGCCCGCCACCCGCACCGGCCTGGTCGGTCCCAACGGCGCCGGCAAGACCACGCTCTTTCGCCTGATCACCGGCCAGGAAGAGCCGGACAAGGGGGATATCTCCTGCGCCAAACGGACGGTGATCGGCTATTTTTCCCAGGAGGTGGGCGAGATGTCCGGCCGTTCGGCCCTGGCCGAGGTCATGGCCGCCGCCGGCGCGATCACCGCTCTCGGGGAACAGATCCGCGAGATGGAGGCCGCCATGGCCACGCCGATGGCCGAGGACGCACTGGCGGCTCTGTTGGAGCGCTACGGCACCGCCACCGAGGAGTTCGAGCACCGGGGCGGCTATGACCTGGAGAACCGGGCCCAGGCGGTGCTCACCGGGCTGGGCATCGGTCCCGATCGCTACCATTTTCCAGTGGAGTCGTTCAGTGGCGGCTGGAAGATGCGCATTGCCCTGGCCGGTATTCTCACCATCAACCCGGATGTCCTGCTTCTGGACGAGCCGACCAACCACCTCGACGTCGAATCGATCATCTGGCTGGAGGAGTGGCTGGTGAACGAGTTTACGGGCGCGCTGTTGATGACCTGCCACGATCGCGACTTCATGAACCGGGTGGTCGGCCGCATCATCGAAGTGGCCCACCAGAGCGTGACCACCTACAGCGGCAACTATGATTTTTACCTGCGTGAACGGGAGATCCGGCGCCAACAGCTGCTGGCCAGCTACCGGCGCCAGCAGGAGATGCTGGCCAAGGAGGAGGACTTCATCGCCCGCTTCGGCGCCCGGGTCTCCCATGCGGCCCAGGTGCAGTCGCGGATCAAGAAGCTGGAGAAGATCGAGCGCATCCAACTGCCGCCGGAGCAGCGGACCATCAGCTTCGAGTTCAGCGAACCGCCCCGCAGCGGCGACGACGTGGTCCGGCTGGACAACCTGGGCAAGGTTTGGCGACAGCCCGACGGCACTACCCGCCCGGTGTTCAGCGGCATTTCCGGCATGATCCGGCGGCGGGAGAAAATCGCCCTCACCGGCCGCAACGGTGCCGGCAAGTCAACCCTGCTCAAGGTCCTGGCCGGGCAGGTGGAACCGACCACCGGCGCCGCCACCCTCGGAGCCAATGTGTCGGTGGGCTATTTCAGCCAGCATTCCATGGATCTGCTCGACGGCGACCGGACGGTGGCCGAAACCGTGCAGGCGGCTATGCCCCAGGCCAACATCGGCGTGGTGCGCAATCTCTGCGCCGCCTTCCTCTTCCAGGGCGACGACGTCGACAAACGGATCAAACTCCTCTCCGGCGGTGAAAAGAGCCGGGTGGTGCTGGCCATGCTGCTGGCCCGGCCGCTCAACTTTCTCATCCTTGACGAGCCGACCAACCACCTTGACATCCAGTCGCGCGAGGTGCTGCTTGAGGCCCTGCTGCAGTTCACCGGCACCCTGATCATGGTCAGCCACGACCGCCACTTCCTCCGCGCCCTGGTCAACCGGGTCTTTGAGATCGACCACGGCCAGATGCGCGTTTTCGAGGGCGATTACGGGTATTATCTCGGGCAGATCGCGTCTGACGAGAATGCTCATCGGGGATGAGGGTGAGGGGCGAAGCGTGATGGAGCATGGAACCTTCGGCTGTTCGGAGCAAAATGTGCGGGTGGTTCGCTTCTTGATGATCGTTGCTGCACATTACGGGCGAAAATTTTATACTCTAGGCTCCTGGTGAGCCCTGGCCGGTTCTGACCCGACTGCTGCGGACATTGCTGAGGGAACACAGGTTGCTGCACGCCAATGGCCTGACCTGAGCCAACCTCCATCACAGGGGAGTACACGCCTATGCTGCGCATCGACAACTATCTCCGCGCTTCCAGTCTTGCCGAGGCGTATGACACTCTGACCTCGGTGCCTGGCAGTGTGGTGCTCGGCGGCTGCGGCTATCTGCGTCTGGGAAGGCGCAGGATCCGCACGGCCATCGATCTGTCGCAACTCCCTCTTGAGGGCATTGCCGAGTCCGCCGGCACGGTCGAGATCGGGGCCATGACCACGCTGCGGACCATCGAGACCCATCCGCTCACCGGCAGCCTGTGGGGCGGAGTGCTGCCCCGGGCACTGAGGGCGATCGTCGGGGTGCAGCTGCGTGGTTGCGTCACCATTGGCGGCACCGTGGCCGGTCGCTATCCCTTCTCCGACCCGCTCACCGCCCTGGTGGCCCTGGATGCCACGGTGCAGTTGCATCATCAGGGGCCGGTCGCCTTGTCCGAGTATCTTGCCGCCAGGGGCGCGCCGGACATCGTCGAGAAAATCATGCTCCCCCGGGACGGCCGGCTGGCTGCCTTTGCCAGTGTGCGTCGATCGGCCACCGATTTTGCCGTGCTCAATGTTGCCGTGGCCCGATGCGCGGACGGCTTTCGCCTGGTGGTCGGCAGTCGCCCGGGGCGGGCCATGCGCGCAGTCCTGGCCGAGGCCTCTCTCAACCAGCATGGCCTGGATCGCAGGACGGCGATCGAGGCCGGGCGGCTGGTTGCCGAAGAGCTCGCCTTTGGCGACAACGCCCGGGCCAGCGGTGCCTATCGGCGGGCCATCTGTCCGGTGCTTGTCGAACGGGCGTTGACGGAGGTGCTGCATGCAGCTTGAAACATGGATCAACGGTCGTGTGGTGACCCTTGATTTTCCCCCTGGCGAGTTTTTGGCGGAGACTCTGCGCCGCTACGGCTATCTCAGCGTCAAGCAAGGCTGCGACACCGGCTCCTGCGGCCTGTGCACCGTCTGGATCGACGGCCGGCCGGTGCTCGCCTGCTGCACCCTGACCGCGCGCACCGGCAACCGGGAGATCACCACCCTCGAAGGGGTCCAAGACGAGGCGGAACAGTTTGCCCGTTGCCTGGTGGCTCAAGGGGCGGAGCAGTGTGGCTTCTGCGCTCCCGGCCTGACCATGACCGTGCTCGCCATGAAGCGCGAGCTAATCCACCCGACCGAGGAGGCCATCAACCACTACCTGGCCGGCAACCTCTGCCGCTGCTCCGGCTACCAGGGACAGCTGCGGGCCATCAAGCATTTTTTGGAGGGGGAATGATGCGCATCATCGGCACAGCGGTTCCCAAACTCGACGGCATGGCGATGGTCACCGGCAAGCCGGTCTACACCAGCGACCTCGATGGCAACAACCAGGCACTGATCGTCAAGATTCTGCACAGCCCGCACGCCTCGGCCCGCATCCTGGCCATCGACGCCGCTGCAGCCCTGACCCTGCCCGGGGTGGCCTGCGTGCTCACCCACAAGGACGTACCCGAAACCCGCTTCACCCTGGCCGGCCAATCCTTTCCCGAACCCTCGCCCTATGACCGCCGCATCCTCGATGAGTGGGTGCGGTATGTGGGCGATGCCGTGGCCATTGTTGCTGCTGTGAACGAGGCGACTGCGCTCCGGGCCCTGGAGCAAATCCAGGTGGACTACGAAGTACTGGAGCCGGTGCTCGATCCAGAAACGGCGATCGATAACGAGCACCGGGTGCACGACCATCAGCCCTTCACCCATGGGCATATCGGTACCGATGCTGCCCGCAACATCGCCGCCAGCTATGCCACCGGCCTGGGCGATGTCGAGGCCGAACTGGCCGGGAGCGAGGTGGTGATCGAGCGGACCTACACCACCCAGGCCCAGGCGCACGCCATGATGGAGACCCACCGGGCCACCACCTGCCTGGATGTCCACGGCCGGCTGCAGGTGATGAGTTCCACCCAGATCCCCTTTCATGTCCGGCGCCATCTTGCCCGTGCGCTCGGCCTGCCGGCCAGCCGGATCAAGGTGCTCAAGCCCCGGGTGGGCGGCGGATTCGGCGGCAAGCAGACCGCCTCGGTGGAGATGTATCCGGCCCTGGTCACCCTCAAGACCGGCCAGCCGGCCCGGATCGTCTACAGCCGCGAGGAGACTTTCGGTTGCACCACCAGTCGCCATGCCATGCGTCTGACCGTGCGCCTGGGCGCCGACCGGCAAGGCAACCTCCGAGCCGTGGACATCCACTGCCTCTCCGATACCGGCGCCTACGGCGAGCATGCCTTCACCGTGTTTGCGGCCGTCGCCCAGAAGACCCTGCCGCTGTACAGCAAGGCCCGGGCCTGCCGCTACCATGGTCACGTCGTCTACACCAACAAGATGCCGGCCGGAGCCCTGCGCGGCTATGGCGCGCCTCAGGGCACCTTCGCCCTGGAATCGGCCATCAATGAGTTGGCCGACACCCTGGCCATGGACCCGGCCGAGCTGCGGCTGAAAAACCTCATTGCCGAGAGCCAGTCCCATCCGCAACTCTCGGGCTCAACACCCGGCGCGCCCGCGGTGCTGCGCAGCAGTCGACTGCACCAGTGTATTGAGCGCGGCAGGGAACTGATCGGCTGGGCCGGCAAGTATCCCCGGGTGCGGATCGACGGCAGCCGGGTGCGCGGCTATGGCATGGCCGTGACCATGCAGGGTTCGGGCATTGCCGGAGTCGACACCGGTTCGGTCATCCTGAAACTCAACGAAGACGGCTTCTTCACCCTCAGCCACGCCGCCGCGGATATTGGCCAGGGCTCGGACACCGTGCTCTGTCAGATCGCTGCCGAACGGCTGGAGGTGGGCATGGAACAGATCGTGGTCTGCAGCTTTGATCTCGACACCCTGCCGTACGATTGCGGGGCCTATGCCTCCAGCTGCACGCATGTCACCGGCAGAGCGACCCTGATCGCGGCAGACGATATGCGCCGCCAGATGCGGGCTGCTGTCGCCCGCCTGTTCGGGGTTGACGCAGAGGCGGTCGGCTATGCGGCCGGCATCTTTTCCATGGCCGCCGGCCAGACCCTCACCTTGGCCGAGCTGGCGCGCACCCTGGCCTCGTTCTCCGGCCAGGACCAGCTGGTGGCCAAGGGAACCTACGGCGGCCAGACCTCGCCGCCGCCCTTTGTTGCCGGGTTTGCCGAGGTGGAGGTGGATCTGCAGACCGGCGAGGTCCAACTGCTGGACTATGTGGCTGTGGCGGACTGCGGCACGGTGCTCAACCGTAACCTGGCTCGCATCCAGGTGGAGGGCGGGGCGGCCATGGGGATTGGCCTGGCGCTGTTCGAGGAGGTGCGCCATACTGCCCAAGGGCGGCTGGCAACTGACTCGTTTTTGGACTACAAGATTCCCAGCCGGCTGGATATCCAGGGCCTGCGGGTCGAATGCATCGAGAGTTTCGAGCCCACCGGTCCTTTCGGCGCCAAGTCCATCGGCGAGATCGGCTGCAACCCGCCGGCGCCGGCCATCGCTCACGCCATCGCCAATGCCACCGGTGTCCGCTGCCGGCATCTGCCGATCACCGCCGAGAAGGTGCTGCTGGGCATGCGGCCACGGTAACCAGGGCTCACGGCCTCTTCAGTCCGCTTCTTTCCTCAATCAGGACGGCGATCGCCTCGGAAAGCAGGGAAACCTGCCCCCCGCCCCCGCCAGGTGCGTTCGAATCGTCCCTGCGTCTTCCTTCCTAACGCAACCATTCCGGCCGAAAGGCCATCACGCACCCCAACACGATCAGCACCGCCCCGCCGACAATCCGGCAATGACCGGCGTAGCGTTGGCCGATGCTGGTATCCAGGGCCAGGACCGCCAGGCTGAAAATGAGCAGGTCATCAAGCATGAAGAAGAAATCATAGAGCAGAATATAGCCGTAGTATTCAATGGTTGGTAGATGGCGCAGGGCCAGGGTATGGGTGAAAATGGCCGGCAGGGCCGCCGAACAGGCAAACTCGATCGAGTTGACGATGAAGGCCAGGACGATGATGCTGAAGACGGTGAAAAAAGTCAGCGGCGCATCGACGATCCGATCGATCCGGTGCATGGTCCGTTTCCGGGCGGCGGTATCGCCGACGGCACAGGTGAGCTGCCCCCTGGTGTGCACATATTCGCGGATATTGAGGATGCCCGCCCCCAGGGCGCCGAGGCCGATGATCAGCGTCAGAATGCGCAGGTAGCCGAGAAAGAGGAAGACATTGAGCCAGGCGGTCATGAAGAGAAAGTAGAGGATCCCCGAACTGGCCACAAAGGTGCCGACCAGGAGCCAGATCTTGCGGCGGTCGCCGAGACTGACGATCAGGGTGATCAGATAGACCAAAACCCACATGGCGCAGGGGTTGAACCCATCGACGAGGCCGAGGAGCATCGCCAGGGCGGGCAGCGAATACTCGGCCAGGCGGATTGTGCCCAAGAGCGGCAGGGTGACGGTCTTCCGACTGTCGCCGCGATCATTCTGTTCCACAAACAGAGTGGGATCGTTGTGCAGCACCGCCCGGATGGCCTGCTCAAGCCGCACGCCGGTGGTCTCCGGGGCATCGAATCCTTCGATCGCATAGGGGCCGATGAAGGTCATGGGGACGCCGCTGCCCCTGGCCGGTGGGTCGCTGCGGGCCATGAACTCGGCCAGCAGGCGGACGTTTTCCGGCTTGGAGGTGTCATACGATGTCCAGGAGAGTTCGGGGTATTTGGCCTGGAGATAGGGGATAAAAGCCTTCTGCGCGCGGCAATGGGGGCATTGGGGATGGAAAAAGAAGGCGATTTGCCGCTCCTGGGGCGCAAGGTGTCGTTGCCCCGTACTCTCGGACCAGGCAAGCCAGAGTCCGAGCAGGATCAGGCCGAGGAAGAGGGTTCTGCGGAAGGGGTCGTGGAGAATGTCCCGCAGCCAGTTCGGCAGCTGGAGAAAAGCCGTATCGTTCATATCGCCCCGCAGAAGAAAGAGTTGGGACTGGGCTGCTGGAAAGCGGTTCGCCGTTTTTTTCAGGGTCACAACGACCTGGCGTGTTCAGCGAAAACTATACGCCCTCCATCCGTTATGCAACAACCTCTTGCCCCGGCAAAAGAGAATTTTGCCCAGCGCTGTCGATGATTGCCCCGTTGTCACCTCCTGGTGGGCGATGTGGCAGGAACGCATGCCGAACACAGCATTGGGCGGATTGGGTACCCGGCCGGAGGTGGCACTTTGTGGGACAAATTGTCCCGGGCAATCCTTTCGGAGACGATGTGACACTTGGTTTGCTCTTTCTTGAATCTGTTTGATTTTATTGTGATTTTGATGCGCATGCGCATTCTTTCGCTTTCTTTTTGCCATTGAGCCGGGTCAAAATGACCCGGCTCGATAATTTTCATTCTTGTAACACGTTGATTGGACAACGTAAAATTAGGCATGTGAATTGCTAAATGGTCATTGCCGCCCCATGCCAGGCAAAGGGTGGGGCACTCGTCCATAAGGTCAAGGGTGCTGCTCCGGGAATATTGGCGCCGGCGCAATAACTTGGACGTGATACGGCTGTACGTTTTTGGACCGTGCAATCACCAGATATACACAATAAGGGGGGAGAGAATGAACATTACATCTGTACGCACGAAAATAGCTGGCATTGCCGGAGTCTGCCTGATTGTTTCCTCGGCGGTGCTCGTAGGCTACAGTCTTTACACGGCCCGCTCGAATCAGCAACTGGTCAATACCCGGGTGTCCAAGCTGATCGAAACCAGGTCCCTGGATGGCTTGAAAAATTTGGCGCGCGACTATGGCGGCAAGATTCAGGCCGAATTTTACGTGGCCCTGGATGCGGCCCGCACCATGGCCGATGTGTTCATGCTGGCCAAATCCAAGGACAACGGCGGGTTGGAACTCGGCCGGGAGCAGATCAACGGCATTTTGCTCAAGGTATTAAAGAATAATCCCAATTTCAACGGCACCTACTCCTGTTGGGAGCCCAATGCGCTGGATGGCAGGGATGCCGAGTTTGCCACCGGTAAAGACGGCAACAACCAGCAGACCGGCCGTTTCACCCCCTATTGGAACCGGGACGAAAAGGGGAATATCGCCGTGCAGCCCCTGGTGGAATACGATACCAGGGATCGACATCCCAACGGTGTGCTCAAGGGCGGCTGGTACATCAATCCCAGCGAAAATCATACCGAGAGCGTGCTCGACCCTTTTCCGTACATTGTCCAGGGCAAGCAGGTGTGGCTGACCACCCTGTCGGTGCCGATTCTGGTGGACAAGAAATTCTATGGCGTGGCCGGAACCGATTATAACCTCAATTTCGTTCAGGAATTGGCCAAGAATGTCGACCGGGAACTGTTTGATGGTCAAGGGGAGATCATTATTGTCAGCAACATGGGGCTGATCGTCGCCCATAGCGAAAAGCCGGATCTGATCGGCAGCCCGTTGAACAATGTCATTACCGAGGGATGGGAGCAGAATCTGCGCGACATCCAGGCAGGCAACAGCGTCGCCGCGCTCAACCAGAAAAACCAGCAATTTGAAGTGTTCGCCCCCATCACCCTGGGCCGGACCGGCAAGCCCTGGTCGGTCATGATCCGGGTCAAGCAGGAAACGGTGCTGGCCGATGCCATCGCCCTGGACAAGGAGTTGTCGGCCGCCGGCCGGACAAGCACCTCGATGCTGATCGGTGCCGGCGCGGCGACCAGCGTGCTCGCCATCGCCCTCTTGTGGTATGCTGCGGGAGGCGTTGTCCGGCCCATCCGGGGAACGGTCGACATGCTCAAGGACATCGCCGAGGGTGAAGGGGATTTGACCAAGCGTCTGGATATCAAGGCCAATGACGAGGTCGGCGAAATGGCGACCTGGTTCAACCTGTTCATGGACAAACTGCAGGAACTGATTAGACAGATCGTGGATGACGCCGGTTCGCTCAACACCGCGTCCGCCTCGCTTTCGGGCATCGCCCGGCAAATGAAGGAGGGCGCGGAGTCCATGGCCGAACGCTCCCGATCGGTGGCCACCAGCACCGAGGAAATGGATGTCACCATGAGCGGGGTCGCTTCGGCCTGTGAACAGGCCGCCACCAATGTCAACATGGTCTCCGCATCCACCGAAAACCTGACCCTGACCGTGCGGGAAATTGCCAAGAAAACCGAGGAGTCGCGAACCATATCCGAGTCCGCCGTCCTCAAGGCAGGCGAGGTGTCGGAAAAGCTGGGCAATCTCGGGCAAAGCGCCTCGGAAATCAGCAAGGTCACGGAAGTGATTTCCGATATTTCAGATCAGATCAACCTGTTGGCCTTGAACGCCACCATTGAGGCAGCCCGCGCCGGCGAGGCCGGAAAGGGCTTTGCGGTTGTTGCCTCCGAGGTCAAGGATCTGGCCAAGCAGACCGCCGAGGCCACGCAACTGGTGCAGCAACAGATTGAAAACATTCAGACCTCGACCGATGAAACGGTTTCCGAGGTGGGACAGATCCTGGATATTTTCAAGAATGTCAGCGAAAATGTGGCGTCGATCGCCGAGGATGTCGAGGGGCAGGCCGGCATGACCCAGGAGATTGCCGATAACATTTCCCAGACCTCGGCAGGCATCCAGGAGGTCAATCATAACGTCAGCCAGGGGTCGGTGGTCATTGGTTCGATCACCAGCGAGATCACCGGCGTCAATCAGTCGGTCCAGGAAGCCTCCGCCTCCATCGGCAAGATCAACGAACGTGCCGTGGAGTTGTCGGACCTTTCCAATAAACTGCAGGACCTTGTCGGCCGATTCAAGGTCTGATCGAAAAATTGCCGTGGCGCCGCCCAAACGTGCGGTGGCGCCACGGCAATGGGGCCCGGCCGACAGCGCTGGTTCCCTCCCTGCGGTACCGCTCCCCTCTTCCCGGCGCACGACAAAGAAAGGCTGCGCCGCCTTTCGCCTTGAGTTCGCGTAAGCGTGTTGCTACCATTGCTCCAGCATCTGTTTACCCATTCATGACTGGAGGTATACCGTCGTGTTTTCAGCCCTTCCAGCGGTACCGCATTCCATGGCATGGCGCCTCCAGGCATTCCGCGTGTGCTTCCGGCATGCCGCACGCCGCTTGATCGGTATGCTGCTGTTTCTTTTTCTGTCCCTCGTTGTTTCGCAGGCACCCGTCCGCGCCGGGGAACGCCCCCTGGAAAGCGTGCGCCTGCAGCTGAAGTGGACGCATCAGTTTCAATTCGCCGGCTACTACGCGGCGGTCGCCCAGGGCTATTTCCGCGAGGCGGGGCTGGAGGTCGAACTGCTGCCGGCCAAGCCCGGCCTGAAGCCCTCCGACCTGCTCCTTTCCGGTCAGGTGCAGTATGCGGTGATGTCGCCGGCTGTTCTGATCGAACGTCAGCAGGGCCGTCCCCTGGTGGTGCTTGGAGCCATCTTTCAGCATTCGGGCACGGTCATCATGACCAAAAAAGAGGCCGGCCTCACGACCCCGCAGGACCTGAAAGGAAAACGGCTGATGTTGACCGCCGATTCCGATCCGGAAAATCAGGCCATGCTGATCAACAGCGGCGTGCCGCTGGAAACACTGACCATCGTGACTCACAGTTGGGACCTGGATGATCTGATTTCGGGCAGGGTGGACGCGCAGACCGGCTATCTGACCAACGAACCCTATCTGCTGCGACAACGGGGCGTAGAACCCGCGCTCCTCAAACCCATGCAATACGGGATCGATTTTTACGGCGATTGCCTGGTGACCACCGAGGCTGAACTGAGGGCGCATCCCAAGCGAACCGAGGCCTTTTTCCGGGCGGTGCAGCGGGGGTGGCAGTATGCGATGGCCCATCCGGAAGAAATGGCGCAACTGATCGTCGATCGGTATTCACGGGAAAAGACCGTGGAGCACCTGCTGTTCGAGGCCAACATGATCCGGTCCTTGATTCAGCCCGAACTCTTTGGGATCGGCTATATGAATCCGGAACGGTGGCGGCTTATCGCCGATACCTACGCGCAATTGGGCATGATGCCGCCCGGCTACAGCCTTGATGGCTTTCTCTATCCCCAAATCCAGGAACAGTTGGCCTTTGGTAGACAGCGCCTGATCCGGCTGGCCCTCTATGTTTTGGCCGGGGTGCTGCTGGCGGGCATGGGGGTTGGCGTCTTGCTGTTGTTCTTCAATGCCCGGCTGGCGCACGAGGTGCAAAAACGGACCGCGGCCCTGGCCGCCAGCGAGCGCAGTTTCCGCGCCTTTTTCGAGCTGGCCAGCGTCGGCGTGGCCCAGGTCGACGCTCGGACAGGCCGTTTCCTCAGGATCAATCGCAAATACTGCGACATTGTTGGCTACAGCGAGCAAGAGATGCTGGAGCGATCTTTCCGCGACATTACCTATCCGGAGGATATTCTGCTCGATCGGCAGCAGCGGCGGGACTTGGTGGCCGGCAGGATTCCCGAGTTCACCGTGGAAAAACGCTACATCCACAAGAACGGCTCCATCGTGTGGGTGTTGATATCGGTTTCTCCGCTCTGGAGCGGCGACCAGGAGCGCCGTCACAACCTTGCCGTGATCCGGGACATCACCAAACGCAAACAGGCCGAGGAGGAACTGGTCTTCGCGGCCAAGGTGTTTGACAACTCCATTGAAGGGATCGTGGTCACCGATGCCGACGCCACCATTTTGCAGGTGAACCCGGCTTTTACCGTGATCACCGGGTATGGACCGGCGGAGGCGATCGGCCAGAATCCGAGAATGCTCAAGTCGGACAAGCATTTGCCCGCATTCTACCAGGCCATGTGGAACCAGTTGGCCAGGGAGGGGCAATGGGCCGGCGAGCTCTGGAACCGGCGCAAGAACGGCGAGGTCTATCCGGAATGGCTGACCATCAGCGCCATCCGCAATCCGCTGGGCAGGGTCACCCACTACATTGGCCTGTTTCACGACATCACCGAATTAAAGCGGCAGCAGGAGGCTCTGGAACATCAGGCCCAGCACGACGCCCTCACCAATCTGCCCAACCGGGTGCTGCTCAATGACCGGTTGGCGATGGCGTTGGCTCGAATGAAGCGCAAGAGCGTCAAGGCGGCCCTGCTGTTTCTCGACCTCGACCATTTTAAAAACATCAATGACGGGTTTGGCCATGTGGCCGGCGACAACCTGCTGGTGGAACTGTCCAGGCGGCTCAAGGAGCAGCTGCGGATCGGCGATACCCTGGCGCGCCAGGGAGGCGACGAATTCCTCATTCTGTTGCCGGAGGTCGACAGCGTCGATGACGTCGGTCTTGTTGCCCTGCGCCTGCTGAACAGTCTGCGGCAACCGTTTCACCATCAGGATATTGAATATTTCATCGGCGCGAGTATCGGAGTGACCATCGCGCCCGACGACGGCACCGACGCCGACACGCTGATCAAGAATGCCGACATGGCGATGTACCGGGCCAAACAGCTCGGCCGGAACAATTACCAGTTTTTCACCCCCGAATTGGATGCCCAGGCCCATCGCCGCATTTCCCTGGAATCGAAGCTGCGCCGGGGCATTGAACAAGGGGAGCTGGAACTGCATTTTCAGCCGGTGGTGAGCAGCGGGTCCGGCAAGATCCACGGCGCCGAGGCCTTGGTACGCTGGCGGCACGAAGGCGAGCTGATCGCGCCGGGCGAATTCATCCCCCTGGCCGAGGAATCGGGACTGATCCTTCCCTTGGGCGAATGGGTGCTGCGCACCGCCGCCGGCCGGGCCAGAGCGTGGCAGGATGCGGGGTATCGGTTGGGCTTGTCGATCAACCTGTCGTCCCGCCAGTTCACCGACCAGGAGCTGGTCAAACTCTACCTGGCGGTGCTGGCGGACACCGGGCTGGAACCGGGCCGGCTCTATTTTGAAATCACCGAGTCGTTGCTGATGAAGGAGATCGACCGGGCCCAGCATATCCTCGGGGCGTTGCGGGACATTGGCGGCAAGTTCTACCTGGACGATTTTGGCACCGGCTATTCCTCGCTGGCCTATTTGAAGCGCCTGCCTCTGGACGGGCTCAAGATCGACCGTTCGTTCATCCGCGACATTGAAAGCGACGCCGACAGCCGGGCCATTGTCGAGGCCATCGTTTCCCTGGCCCAAACCCTGCATCTGGCCATTGTCGCCGAAGGGGTGGAAACCACGGAGCAGTTGGGTTTCCTGCAGGGCATGGGTCCCATGCTGATTCAGGGCTATCTGGCCAGTCCGCCGGTCCCGGCCGAGCGCTTTGATGCCCTGCTGCGGCAGGGCGACAGTCTGCTTCCCCCGTCAACCACGGCAAACGCAAACGGCCCCGCGCCTCGATACCCGTGAGGGGCGAGAGGCGCGGGGCCGTTTCGTGTGGGCCGTCAACCAACCCAAACAGGAGCGGCGCTGTTACATCTTGCGGAACAGTTCGAGCACCCGCTCCTTGGTCATGACGTTCTTCCAGTCCTTACCGAAGCAGTTCTCCCACAAGGGCGCCAGGCCCAGGGCCACATTGGCCATGGTGTCGAGGGCCTTGTCGTCGAGATTTTTGGTCAGGTTGCGCGGCAGGTGGATGTCGTGCTTTTCCATCATCCGGCGGAATTCCTTGACCCCCTCCGGATAGACATCCTCCAGGTAGTCGAAGGTGATGCAGCAGCCGATGCCGTGATGGGTACCGAGCACGAACGACAGCCCGTAGGACAGGGCATGGCAGGCGCCCACCTGTGAATAGGCGATGCTCATGCCGCCGAAATAGGAGGCCATCATCAGCTTGTCGTCCTTGTCCGGATGCTCCTCAAGGAAGACCTGGCGGCACAGATCGATCGACTTCTCGCCGTAGGCGCGGCTGAACTCGTTGAGGTAGGTGCCGTTGAGGGACTCGACATCGTGGATGTAGCAGTCCATGCCGGTGTAGAACCACTGGTCCTTGGGCACTCCGGCCAGCAGCTCCGGATCGAGCACGATCTGGTCGTAGAGGGTGTAGTCGGAGTTGATGCCCAGCTTTTTCTCCGGCCCGGTGAGCACGGTGGTGCGCGAGATCTCGGCGCCGGTGCCGGCCAGGGTGGGCACGGCCACATGGTAGACCGCCGGATGCTTGATCAGATCCCAGCCCTGGTAGTCGGCGGCCGAGCCTGGGTTGTTGAGCATCAGCGAGACCGCCTTGGCGATGTCCATGGTGGCGCCGCCGCCCAGGCCAATGATGCCGTCGGGCTTGCGCGGACTGTAGGCCCGCACTTGGTCGACCAGTTGGTCGATGTATTTGGTCTTGGGTTCGTCATCGACGTTGACCAAGAGCAGCAGGTCGCCCTTTTCCATCGGCAGCCGTCCTTCCAGGGCGCGGCCCTTGAACACGTCGTCGAGGACGAACACCATGTAGGCATCGGCATCCGTCCGTTTGGGTTTGAGGATGTCGCCAAGCTGGTTGAAGCAGCCGCGGCCAAAAATGATATTGGGGACTATTTTGAAATTTCTATACATCGGATATGGTACCAGGGTGAAGGAAACAGGAAGCCGTGGCGCTCTTCAGGGTGTCACAGCGATACGAACAACGTCGAAATAGCCGCCACAGGCGCGCCGTCCGGTCGGCAGGGAGAAAGACGGGCCGACGGTTGGATGGAAAGGCGCACCTGAGTGATCGGAAGGCCTTTTTGTACCAGAAAAGGGCGTAAACCTCAACAATGATCTGGATTTTCGGCAGGGACGGAAGCCTCGGCCACGACAGAAGAAGAACGGCAAATGAAGGAAATCGAAGCCTTAACCCGAGAACTGTATGCCGACATTCCCCTCGGCACCCTGTACCATTACACCACCTTCAGCGGTCTGCTCGGCATTGTCCGCAGCCGTGCCCTGTGGGCCAGCGATATCCGCTACATGAACGACTCCGCCGAACTGCGGCACACCGCGGATCTGATCAACGCCGAGGTGCGCGAACGGATCGACAGCGGCCAGGCCAACACGACCCTGCTGTCGCAGTTCGCCGATTGGGTCTCCTATCGGATCACCAACGGCCACATGCTGTTTGGCGCCTCGTTCCGTTCCCACGGCAACCTGCTCAGCCAGTGGCGGGGCTATAGTTCGCCCGGCAAGGGGGTGAGCCTGGGGTTCTGCCCGGACTACATCCTCCAATGCGCCCGGCGGCAGGGGTTCATGATCGGCAAGTGCATCTATGAACCGGCACGGCAGCGGATGCTCATCCGCCAGGTGGTCGACGCGGTGGAAACCCTGGCCGCCGATCAGGCCAGTGGCGAGCGCTCGGCGGTTGAACGATCGGCGCTCTACCGCGAGGCCTTTGCCTCCATGGAAACCGATCTGCTGCGCATCGCCGCCATTCTCAAGCACCCGTCCTTCCGGGAGGAAAAGGAGTGGCGGATCGTCTCGCCGGTGGTCGCCAACACCGCCGAGGCCCCGATCCTCTTTCGCGAGGGCCATGCCATGCTGGTGCCGTACATCGAGTTCGACATCGGCCTGGACGACAGGCCGCTGGCCATGGACCATCTGTTTCTCGGGCCAACGGCCAACATCAATATTTCCATGAATTCGCTCAAGATGTTCCTCGAGCAGCATGGCATCATCCCCAAGCGCGGCATCGATTATTGCCAGATCCCCTTTCGTCTGCGCTAGGAGGGGGAGGCCGGCCGCTACTAGACGAATTTTTCCTGCTCGATCCAGGCCCGGGTGCCCAGCGAGGTGCAGGAAAAACTGGCCACCTCGCCGGCCCGCTCCAGGCTGAGGAGAAAATCGTTTTCCAGGATGTAATGGCAGAAGGCGCCGTGGAAGATGTCGCCCGCTCCCAGGGTATCCATGGGGTGGATCGGCATCACCGGTACCTCGCTGGTCGCGCCCTGGGTGTGGGCGAGGATCGGGTCGCCGTCACGGGTGATGGCAATGTGGCGAATGCCGAGCTCGCCCAGCCGGCGGATGACCCCTGCGGCATCGCTCACGCCCGGTGGGAAAAAATTGTTGGAGCACACCGCATAATCAACCAGGGGCAACAGCTTGTCCAGCCCCTCCTTCCAACTGCCGCCGTCGAGCACCACCGGGATGCGCAACGGCTTGGCCCATGTGGCCAGTTGAATCGCCTGGGGCAGATAGTAGCCGTCGAGCATGAGAATATCGGCATATTCGAGCAGCGTTTCGTTGACCGCTTCGTGCCGCAGTTTGCGCAGATCGGTGTTGGAGTAGACCACGCTGCGGTCGCCGTTGGACAGATCCACCATGATCGAGGCCAGGATCGGCGGCCGTTTGGGCTGGTCGGTACAATCGATCAGGTGCACCTTGTGTTCGAGGATATCGTAGCGGGCCGTGTAGGCCAGGGGGTGCTGGCCCAGGCCGGTCACCAGCGAAGCCTCGTTGCCGAAGGCGGCAAAGGCGACGGCGGCATTGGCGGCCGGCCCGCCGGCAAAGGAGAACTGCCGCTCGGCTCTCAGTTTCTGATTTCTGTGCAGGTGATGGGGAACGTAATAAACTATATCGGCCGTTGTCAGGCCGAGAAAGATGCCTTTATGCATGATTGGAACGGTTCTGTTGGAAAAGAGTCGGGATAGAAGGATTCATGGGGCATCATAGCCGCAATACGGGAAAAACAATAGCTTTTCCCGGAAAAAGTTCCAGGAGGAACGGATGGGCGGCAACCCGCTGTCAGTTGCTCATGTCGAGCGCCGAGCGTACCGCCGCGCTCAATCCGCGCAGATCGACCGGCTTCATCAGCAGATCGCAGGCGCCGGCCTCGCGGGCGATGTCATAATTGAGCCGATCGGAATACCCGGTGCAGAGGATGACCGGTATCTCCGGATGGAGTCGCCGTATTTCCTCGGTCAGGTCCAGGCCGGTCATTTTCGGCATGGTCTGGTCGGTGATCACCAGATCCACCGGCGGTTGGGCTCGATCGAGCAGGGCCAGCACCTCCAGCGGCGAACCGGAGGTGGTCACCGCATACCCCAGGTGGCCGAGCATCATCCGACAGGTTTCGCGGATCTCCTTTTCATCATCCACCACCAGGACATGTTCCGTGCCGGTGAGCAGCGGGCCCTCGCCGCTCAGCAGCTCCCCGTGGGGCTCCTGATCCACCAGGGGCAGCAGGACGGTAAATACGGTCCCTTCTTCCGGCTGCGACCGGACCGTGATCTCGCCGCCGAGATCGCGGACAATGCCATGGACCACGCTCAGGCCCATGCCCGTGCCCTCGCCGGGTTTCTTGGTGGTGAAGAACGGCGTGAAAATCCGTTGCAGGGTTTCGTTCTCCATGCCCTGGCCGGTATCCTCCACCACCAGGGCGAGCCAGTCGCCGGCCTCGTGGTCGCCCGTCTTGCCCAGTTCGGCCGCGCGTTTTCGTCTGAGACGAAGAGTCAGGCGGCCGCCTTTCTCCTTCATCGAGTAAAAGGCGTTGGCGCAGAGATTCATGACGATCTGCTGGATCTGCACCGGCGCGGCCATGACCTTGGCCGTGTTCTCCCACAGTTCCTGCTTGATGTCGATGGTGGCCGGCAGGGTGGCCCGCATCAGCTTGAGGCTTTCCTGGATCAGGGCCGCCACCACCACCGGGGACTTCTCCTCGGCGGACTGGCGGCTGAAGGTCAGGATCTGCTGAACCAGGTCGGCGGCGCGCTTGCCGCCCTGACGGATGTGGAGGAGATTGCTGTGCAGTTCCGTTCCCGGCGCGCACTGCAACAGGGCCATGTCGGTGAAGCCGATGATGCCGCCGAGGATATTGTTGAAATCGTGGGCAATGCCGCCGGCCAGGGTGCCGATGGCCTCCATCTTCTGGGCCTGGCGCATGCGGGCATCGATCTCCACTTCATGGGTGATGTCGCGCTGCACCAGGACATAGTGGGTGATGGCGCCCATGGTATCCCGCACCGGCGAGACAGTGGCGGCCGCAACAAAGAGGCTGCCGTCCTTGCGCTGATTGACGATCCGGCCGCGCCACACCTCGCCCAGCTTGACCACATCTTCAAATTTTTGATCAAAATGGGCATCCTGCTCCCTGGCCCACAGCATTCGCGCCGGTTGGCCGCCGCATTCGCCCCGGCTGTAGCCGGTCATCTCGCCCAAGGCGACGTTGGCATATTCGATGATGCCCTGATCATCGACAATCAGCACCGCCTCCTTGACCTGGTCGACGGCCGCGGCCAGGCGGCGCTGCCAAGCCGCCGATTTCCGTTCCGCGCTCACATCGCGGACAATGAGGATGCACTGCTGCAGGCTGCCTATCTGATAGGGGGTCGCGGTGATGACCACATCCCGCAGCGAACCGGATGCGGTGAGCAGCTGCGCCGCCTCGACCTGAACCGCCTGGCCGGCTATGGAATCCTTGATCTGGGCCGCAACCGCTGGCCGGCAGCTCCGATGGAGAAAATCGATCAAGGGGCGGCCGGCGACCACCGCCTCGGTCGTGTCCGTCACCAGCCGTTTCGCTTCCTGGTTGGCGTAGACGACCACGCCCCGGGGATCGAGGAGAAAAACGCCCATGGGGGCCAGGTCGAGCAGGCCGGCCAACTGCTCCTTCATGGCTTGCAGCCGCTGTTCCTCGCGTCGCTTGGCCAGGTTGCCGCTCAGAAAAAAACTGAGCAAGCCGACGCTGACCACGGCGAGCCCGGTCACCACGAGCCACTGCGAGCGAAAGGCGGCCATGGCGCCCAGGACCTTCTGGGCCGGAGTCACCAAAACGATCGACCAGCTGTTGTCCCCCGGCAGGGACACCGGGTAGACGACCGCGAAGACGGCGCCGTCGGCTCGCGGGCCGCCGCCGATCGGATCGGTGCGGAGCCGGACCAGGGTTTGTTCCTGGGCGGCGATGCGCGACCGCAACAAGGCGATGTCTTCCTGCGGACCATGCAAATGGCTGCCTTCCCTGCCGATAAACGAGGTGTCGGGGGCGTGGAGGATGGTGCCCGAGCGGCTGAACAGCAATACATAGCCCTCGTCATGCATGGGGATCTGGTTGAGATAGCGGTTGGCGATGCGCGCATAGGGCAGGGAAAGGGAAAGGCAGCCGTCGAACCGCTCTTCCCGGAGAACGGGGATGGAGAAGAAAATGCGCTCTTTTGCGCCGCGATGGGCGATGACGTCGCTCACCAGGGGGGTTTGCGCATCGAGGGTGCGCAGGCAATGGGCCGATTCTCCTTGGACCGTCGTGTCCTCGGGGAAGGTGAAAAGTGACGCGCCGTTGGCATCGATCCGTTGAATATTGCTGATGTCTTCGGTATGGATGGAAAAAAAATCGAGCAACAAGGCCTTGCCGCTGTCCTCCATGGTCTTGATGGCACCCTGCTCGCTCAGATAGGTCAAGGCTTTGGTGTAGGTGGCGAAATAAGATTGCAGCCCGGAACCGGCCTGCTGGGCAAGGAGCATCTGCTGGGTGTAAAAGGCATCGATGGTCTTGGTGCGCACCGACAGATAGGGCAGATAGAACAGTCCGGCGAGGACCAGGGTGGCCAGCAGGGCAAGGACAATGGGCTGATAACTGAACCGTGGCGTCATGGGCGGCGGGGGAAAATGGCCAGCAGAAGTTCGGTTTGCGATTTAACTATAGCAAATTATTTGCATCTCCATACAATAAAAATCCATTTTTCTCGGCGCTCTCTTGAGGCAAGGATGCTCCCGCCGGCTCGGGCCTGCCTCCGGGAGCTCCCATGAGGCGCCCACCCGCAAGGAGCTCAGGTGTTCCATCTCCATCAATCCAACCGACTGGAAACATTATTCGCGCAACTTTGCACCCTCATGCGTGAACCGCCCGCCGACCCGCTGACACCCGAGATCATCGCGGTCCACAACCAGGGCATGGCCCAGTGGGTGCATCGGCAACTGGCCCTGGCCACCGGCATCGCCGCCAACCTCCGCTTTCCCTTGCCGGGCCGATTGGTGTGGGAGCTGTTGCACCGGCTGACCGACGAGAAACCGGAAGAGGACCTGTTCCGGCCCTCGGTGCTGCGCTGGCGGGTGGCCGCGCTCCTGCCCTCGCTGGACACCCGACCACCTTTCCATGAACTGGCGGCGTATCTGCGGGATGACGCGGATGGCATCAAGGCCTATCAGCTGGCCGGGCGGATCAGCGAGGTGCTGGACCAGTATCTGGTCTTTCGTCCCGATCTGCTGGCCCGCTGGGAGCGGGGCGAGGACGGGCACTGGCAGGCCGTGTTGTGGCGGGCGCTGGTCAAGGAGGGCGTGCCCCATCGCGCCCGTTTGGGCGAACGGTTTCAGGCGTTGCTGCGCGGCGGTGCCGTGGCCGAGGGCATTCTGCCCGAACGGCTCCACCTTTTTGGCCTCAACGCCCTGGCGCCGGTCTATCTCGACATTCTTGCCGGGATCAGCAACCACAGCGAGGTCCACCTCTTTCACCTCAGTCCCTGCCGCCATTTCTGGGGCGACCTGGTTTCGGCCCGCCAACTGGCGGGGATGCGGGCCAGCGGACGGGAGGAGGTCGGCAGCGCGACCTACCACGAACAGGGGCATCCGCTGCTGGTTTCGCTCGGCGGCACGGGCCAGGATTTCTTCTGCCAGCTGCTCGACCGCGAGACGCAGGAGAACGACCTGTACCAGGAAAACGGCGCGCGGCATCTGCTTGCCGCCCTGCAGGACGATCTGCTTGATCTCCACGACCGTTCAGCCGTTGGCGCTGAGCGGTACGTCCTTGGCCTGGAGGATCGGTCGCTCCAGTTTCACCGTTGCTTTTCGCCCCTGCGCGAGATCCAGGTGCTGCATGACCGGTTGCTCGATCTCTTCCAGACGATACCGGATCTCGCTCCGGACGACATCCTGGTCAGCGCCCCGGACATCCAGCGCTACGCCGACGCGGTGGCCGGGGTGTTCGGCGCCGCCGGGCAGGAACGGCATATTCCCTGGTCCATCGCCGACCGGTCCTTGGCCGAGGAACAACCCCTAATCCGCTGTTGGCTCGACCTGCTGGAGCTCCTCGGCGGGCGGTTCACCGCGCCCGAGGTGTTGGCCCTGTGCGAAAGTCCGGCGGTGCTTCGCCGTTTCGGGCTTGATCCAGCCCTGCTTCCAAGGCTGCATGTCTGGGTGGGCGAGGCGGGCATCCGCTGGGGACTGGATGCCGACCACCGCCGGGAGCTGGGCGTGCCCACCGGAGAACCGCACAGTTGGCGGTTCGGTCTCGATCGGCTGCTGCTCGGCTATCTGATGGGCGAGAGCCCTGTGCCCTTTGCCGGCCGTCAGCCCTACGGCCCCCTGGCCGGAGGCGAGGTGAACGAGCTGGGCGGCTTCGCCTCGCTGATCGACACCTTGGACCATTGGCGGCGAACCCTGCGGGCCGAGCGTCCGGTGGCAGCCTGGTGCGACGAGCTGCTGGCCCTGCTGGCGGACGTTTTTGCCGCCGAGGAGGACGATCCGGGCCTGTTACACCTCTCTCAGGCGATCAACGACTGCCGGACCGACTGCCGCCTTGCCCGTCACGACGCGCCGATCCCCCTGGCGGTGATCAAGGCGTATCTCCAGGAGACCCTGTCCCGGTCCGACGGCGGTCAGGCCTTTCTCAGTGGCCGGGTCACCTTTTGCAACATGGTGCCGATGCGTTCGGTGCCCTTCCGGGTGATCTGTCTTCTGGGGATGAACGATCAGGACTTCCCCCGCGGCCAGCACCCGGTCAGCTTCGACCTCATGGCCGCCGAGCCTCGTTTGGGCGACCGCAACCGCCGCAACGACGACCGTTACCTGTTCCTCGAGGCGCTGCTGTCGGCCCGCGATGTCTTCTTTCTTTCCTGGGTGGGCCGCAACCAGCGCGATGACAGCCTTGCGCCGCCGTCGGTGGTGGTGAGCGAGCTGCGCGACTACCTCGAACAGAGCTGCCGCTGTGCGGAGGGTGCAACGGGATCCGTTCTCGACCAGCTGACCACCGACCATCCGATGCAGCCCTTCAGCCGCCGCTGCTACGGCGGGGACAGCGCCGTTGCCAGCTACAATCCCTGCTGGCTGCCGGCCGGGCACGAGGCCGAGCCTTCGCCTTTTCTCGCCGTTCCCCTGGAGCCCCCGGGCGAAGAGTGGCGCACCGTCGACATCGGCCAGCTGGTCCGCTTCTGGCGCCATCCGGTGCGTTTCTTTCTCGAACGGATCATCGGCCTTCGCCTGCGTGAGGAAATTCCGGTCATCGAGGAGAGCGAACCCTTTGCCCTCGACCCGTTGCAGCAGTATCACCTGCGGCGGCAGACCATCGGCGAACTGCTTGCCGGCCTGTCTCCGGAGCAGGTGCGGTCGAGCCTGGAAGGCAGCGGCCGGTTGCCGCAGGGAGGTTTCGGCAGCTGTGCGTTCAAGGCCGTCGCCGCGGAGAGCGAACCCTTTGCCGCGCAGCTGCGACCGTTGTTGGCCGAGGCTGTGGCGCCGATGGAACTCGACCATGCCATCGGCTCGTTCCGCCTGACCGGCTGGCTCGGTCAGGTGCACCGGGGCGGGCGGATCAACTGGCGGACCGGTGCGCTCAGGGGGGCGGATCTGGTCGAACTGTGGGTCCACCACCTGTGCCTCAACCTGCTGGCCCCCGCCGGGGTCACCTTGTGTTCATTGCATCTGGCCCGGGACAGCCAGGCCGACGTCCCGCTGCGGTCCATTAGTCTTGGGCCGGTGGCGGAGGCGGAAAAGCATCTGCACCAGCTGCTTGCCTTCTATTGGCAGGGGTTGACGCGGCCGCTGCCCTTTTTCCCCGAAACCAGCTGGGCCTGGGCCCGGGCGGAAGCGGACAGGGCAGAGGAAGAGGCGCGCAAAACCTGGGAAGGCGGCTTTCTGCGGGAAGGCGAGGGCCGCGATCCGGCCTACGGGTATTTTTTTTCGGGCAGCGAACTCGACCTGAGCGAGGATTTTTTCCGTTTGGCCGCGCTGTATCATCCCATCCTCGATCATGTGGAGGACAGCCGTGCGGCCGCTTGATCCCCTGACCCTGCCCCTGGACGGCCGCCGCCTGCTTGAGGCCAGCGCCGGCACCGGCAAGACCTACACCCTGGCCCTGCTCTTTGTCCGTCTGTTGCTGGAACGGGGCCTCGCCATCGATCAAATCCTGGTGGTGACTTTTACCCGCGCGGCCACCGCCGAGCTGCGCGACCGCATTCGCACCCGGCTGCGCGAGGCCCTTGATGTCTTGCACGGCCGGAGGGACGCCGACCCGCTGTTGCTCCGGCTGCTCACCGCTTTGCCTGCCGCACGGAGCAGGCAGCGGCTGGAAGATGCCCTGGTGCGGATGGACGAGGCAGCCATCCACACCATCCACGGGTTCTGCCAGCGCATCCTCCGTGATCACGCCTTCGAGTCGAGCCTGCCCTTTGACCTCGAGTTGCGGGAAAGCGAGGCGGCGCTTGTTCAGGAGGTGCTCGAGGATTTCTGGCGCACCCATCTCTATCCGGCCTCCGAGGAAGAGGCCGCCTGGGCGTTGGCCACCTGGGGCGGTCCGGCCGGGCTGCTCAAGGGATTGGGCAAGGCGCTCACCGCCCTCCGCTGCGACCTGATCCCCCAGGTCGAGGATGCCGAGGTGGCGTCCCTGGCGGCACGGGCCCGGGACGTGTTCGCCCAGGTGCGCGAAGCCTGGGAACGGCAGCGCGCCCAGGTGGCTTGCCTGCTGGAGCAGGATTCGAGTCTGCTGCGCAATCAAAACGCCTACCGTCACGATCAGGTGACGGGGCTGCTGGCTGCCATGGACGGTTTGGCTGCCGGTCCGGTCATGCCCTATCTGCTGCCCAGGATCGTCGCCCGGATGGCTGCCTCGGTCATGGCCACGCTGGTGAAGAAGAAAAGCGCCGGGCCTCCGGAGCATCCTTTCTTTGCGCTGTTCGACACCTTTGTGCAGGATCACGGTCGCTTCCTCCGCTGCCGGACCATCCAGGTGCTGACTACGGCGCGGACCTTTGTGCATCAGGAACGGTCCCGTCGCAAGCGCGCCCAGGGGTGGCTGGCCTTTGACGACCTGCTCACCCGGCTGGCTGAGGCGCTGGAGCAGCCGGGGAGCGGTGGTCAATTGGCCGACCGCGTTGCCGCCCGTTATCCGGCCGCCCTGGTGGACGAGTTCCAGGACACCGATCCGGTGCAGTACCAGGTGTTCTCGCGCATCTACCGCCAGGAGCGGCCGGCTGGCACCGCTCTGTTTTTGATCGGCGATCCCAAGCAGGCGATCTACTCGTTTCGCGGCGCCGACATTTTCACCTATATCCGTGCCCGCCGGGAGACGGTTCCGGAGAATCGCTACACCATGGGCACCAACTACCGCTCGACCCCGGCCATGGTCGGGGCGGTCAATGCCCTGTTCGGCTGCCGGCGGGATGCCTTTGTCTTCACCGAAGATATCGATTTCCAGCCTGTTCAGGCCGCTACCGAGGCCAGGGCCGAGCCGCTGCTGCTCGATGGTGAGCCGGCTCCTCCCCTGATCGGGCTGCTCCTGGACAGCGAGCGGCTCAAGAGCACCCGGTCAACCACCATCAGCAAGGACAAGGCCCTGCGAGCCGCAGTCACCGTGTGCAGCAACACCATCGTCGGTCTGCTGGACCAGGCCCGGCTGGGGCAGGCGACCATTGGCGGCCAGGCGCTGCAGACCTCGGATATCGCCATCCTGGTGCGCAGTCACCGCGAGGCCGAGGCCATGCAGGCCGGTTTGCGGCGGCGGGGGGTGAACAGCCTCGCTTCCAGCCAGGCCTCGGTCTTTGCCAGCGAGGAGGCACGGCAGCTGGCCCTGGTGCTGGCCGCCCTGGTCGATCCCGGCGATCCGGCCCGTATCCGCACCAGCCTGGCCACGGACCTGTTTGGCTGTAACGCTGGGCAGCTGCATGCCCTGAACAGCGACGAACGGGCGTGGGAGATCCGTCTTGCCGATGTGCACCGCTACCGTCAGCTGTGGCAGGAACAGGGGATCATGCCCATGTTGCAGCAGTTGCTTGCCCAGGAAGCCGTTACCCGCCGCCTGTCGGCCCGGGTGGGCGGCGAGCGCAGCCTGACCAATTTTCTCCACCTGGCCGAACTGCTCCAACAGAGCCCGGCCGGCCGCCACGGCATGGCCGCCTTGCTGCGTTGGTTCCGGCAGCAGATCGACCACCCGGACAACACCGCCGCCGACCAGCTGATTCGATTGGAAAACGATGAGCAGCTGATCCGCATCGTTACCATCCATCGAGCCAAGGGGCTGGAGTTTCCAGTGGTCTTTCTTCCTTTCCCGTGGGCGGGCCGCGGTCTTGACGCCGATCAGCCGCTCAGTTTTCATGAACGCGACAGCCTGGGGCTGACCCTGGATCTCGGCACGGGCCAGGAAGAGCATCAACGCTGGGCCGAGCAAGAGCAGTTGGCCGAGGAGCTCCGCTTGCTCTACGTGGCGGTGACCCGGGCCAAATCCTGCTGCCTGTTCTGCTGGGGCCGGGTGAACGGCTTGGAGCGGAGCGGATTGGCCTACCTGCTGCATCGGGCGCGCTGCCCGGAAAGCGATGCGCAGTTGTGCCAGGAATTGGAACAGCTGGGCGGAGCGCAACCCCTCGTTGGCCTGCGGCCTTTTCCCGAGAGGTTCGGCCATCACCGCTTCCAGAGCGACATCGACCTGCCCATGCCGCAGCCGCGCCTTTTTCGTGGTCGCGTCGTTCCCGGCTGGACCATCACCAGCTATTCGCGCCTGGCATCCGGCAGCGACGCCGCGTTGGAAACCGATCGGGACGAGCCGGCGATGGCACCCAGCGAAGAGGCGGCCAGTGGTTGTTCGCCGTTCACCTTTCCCCGGGGCGCGGCCAGCGGCACCTGCCTGCATACCCTGCTGCAGCGGCTGGAATGCAACCACCCGGTCGAGGGGCAGCAACAGCTTGTGGCCGAAGTGCTGGAACAGGGAGGGATCGAGGCGCGTTGGCAGGCGACGGCCGTCCGCTGGCTGGATGCGGTGCTGGCGGTGGAGCTGCCCGGTGCCTGCAGCCTCAACCAAGTGCCGGTCCGGGACCGGATCAATGAACTCGGCTTTCTCTTTCCCCTGGAAAAGGTGGATCTCCGCCGGTTCAACCGCCTGCTCGACGGGGCCGGCCTGCGGCCGCTGACCACCCCCGTGACCAGCCTGCAGGGGTTGATGAAGGGATTCATCGATCTGGTTTTCCGTTTTCAGGGACGATATTGGATCGTCGATTACAAGTCCAACCATCTGGGGCCCAGTCTGGCCCATTACACCCCCGAGGCCCTGGCCGAGTGCATGGACAGTCATCAGTACCACCTGCAGGCCCTGGTCTACACCCTGGCCCTGCACCGTTTCCTGGACGCGCGTATCGCCGATTACCGGTATGAGCAACATGTGGGCGGGGTCTACTACCTCTTTCTCCGGGCCATGGATCCCGCCCACCCGCCGGGCAGCGGCGTTCATGCCTTCCGGCCTGACGCGGCCCTGATCGAGGCCCTGGACGACTGCTGTCGGGGAGGGGCGGGACGATGAACCCAGCGCATCTCCTTGACTTCCTGCTCGCCGGCCATTGGTTGCGGCCCATTGATGTCCAGGCGGCCCAGTTGTTGGAACGGATCGATCAGGGTTGCTGCCCGCAACTACTCCTGGCCGCCGCCTTTGCCAGCTGGGCAACCGGACAGGGCCACACCTGTCTGCCCCTGTCCGTCCTGCCGGAGCTTCTGGCGGCGGCAGGCGTGGACAACGCCGCCTATCGGGACAGCGGACAGCTGCGCGTGCAGTTGCTGCGCTCCACCGTGGTTGGCGCGCCCGGCGATCTTCGGCCCCTGATTCTGGATGCGGACAATCATCTCTTTCTTCACCGTTTGTACCGGGACGAGACGGTCATCGCCCGCGCCCTGAGCCGGCGGGCCGCCGGCATCGAGGCCGTGGACCAGAGGGCGGCCCTGCCCCTGGTCGAGGCCCTCTTTCCCGAAAGCAAGGGGGCGGTCGAGGTGGACTGGCAGCGGGCAGCGGCGGTTCTGGCGCTCCATAAACGGCTGGTGATCATTTCCGGGGGACCGGGAACCGGCAAGACCTACACCGTGGCCCGGATGCTCGCCCTGCTGATTGCCCTGACGCCAACCAAGCCGCGTATCGCCCTGGCCGCTCCCACCGGCAAGGCGGCGCTCAGGCTCAGGGAATCCATTCGCCGCGCCAAGGACGCCTTGCCCCCCTTGCTGGCGACGCCGATTCCCGAACAGGCCCAGACCCTGCACCGGCTGCTCGGCGTGCATCACGACCGTCCCGGTTTCCGCCACCATGGGGCCAATCCGCTCCACCTTGATCTGTTGATCCTGGATGAGGCCTCGATGATCGACGTGCCGCTGATGGCCGCCCTGCTCGCCGCCCTGCCGGCCGCCTGCCGGGTGATTCTCCTCGGCGACCGTGATCAGCTGGCCTCGGTGGAGGCGGGTAACCTGTTTGGCGATTTGTGCGGGGAAGGGGCTGCGGGCTGGTCGGCAAGGCTGATTCGGCACATGCGGGGGCTGCTCGGACCGAGGCAGATGCCTGCCTCCGTCCCCTTGGCCTCGTCCCTGGGCGATTGCCTGGTGTTGCTGCACACCAGCCGTCGCTTTCATGAAGGCTCCGGCATCGGTACCCTGGCGCGGGCAGTCAACAGCGGCGCGCCCGAGGCCGTGGCCGCGATTCTGGATGCCGCCCCGCCGGATCTCCACATCGAGGAAACCCATGGGGCGGCCCAGACCCCCTGGCTGCGCGACCAGATCGCGCAATGCTTCCTGCCGCTGTTTGCCGCCGACACACCGCTGAACGCCTTGCGGGCGCTTGGACAACGCCGCATCCTCTGTGCCCTGCGCGAGGGGCCGGGCGGGGTGGAAGGCATCAACCGGCTGGCGGAGACGATCTTTCGCCGCCTGGGGCGTATCGCAACGATGGAACGGTTCTATCGCGGCATGCCGATCCTCATCCAGCGCAACGATTATGGGTTAGGGCTGTTCAACGGCGACACCGGCATCCTCTGGCCCGACGACCAGGGCAGGTTGCAGGCCTGGTTCGCCGAGGAAAACGGCGAGGTCCGGCCGGTCAGCCTGGCCCGTCTGCCAAGTTGGCAGGTTTCCTACGCCATCACCGTGCACAAGGCGCAGGGATCGGAGTTCGACGAGGTGCTGCTGCTCCTTCCCCAGGAGGATGCACCGGTCCTCAGCCGGGAACTGCTGTACACCGGCATCACCCGAGCGCGGCGACGGTTCTCCCTGTTTGGCCCGCGCGCCTTGCTGCTGCGCGCGGTCCGGCGGCGGCTGGTGCGCTATTCCGGTCTGGCGGGGATCGTGGCCCGCATCGGAGGGCACCCACCGGGCGAGGAGGCGACACGAGCCGGAGCAGGCGACTGAGGGGGGCGACCAGACCACCAGGGATACGGCAGGGGGCGGTTCGTCTTAGCCGTGCCGCACGGCGGCGGTATCGCCGCCACTCGCCGCGAGGACAGGCCGGTCGGCGGGTCCGGGGCGAAGCTCGAATCGGCGTTCAAGCTGGGTCTGCCACTCACCGCGCGCCTGCAGCCAGTTGAACAGCAGATCGTGCCGTTCCTCTTTCCGGACCATGGTCCCGCGCAGCCGCTGGCCGGTGAGCATCATCTGCAATCGCATCCGCTGGATGCCGATAATGTCCCGCAGCGCCCGCAGGGCGGTGTCGAACCGGGATTCGGTCGGGGATGGAACAGCGGATCCGGCGTTTTCGGGGATCGCGGGCGACGCCAGGTCCACCTCGTGCATGGGGCGCACCTGGCCATCCTCGGTGAGGAAGAGACTGCTGGCCTTGATCGTGCCCAATACCGTGCCGTCGGTCTGTTGCAACTCAAAACCGCTGCCGGCGTGGGTGACGGCAATCGCGCCCACGCCCGCCTCCTTCAGGGTGCGCAGTGATCCTCCTCCCTGGCCGTCCTGGGTCCAGATTCGCAGTTGGGCAAAAAGCGGATCGCTTTCATCAATCCACAAATTGGCGTCGTCATCGAGTTCCGCCAATTCGCCGAAGCCGGAGCCGCTGCTCGGGCCGAACAGTTCCAGTCCGTTGTTGATCACGCCGTCACCGTTGCGGTCAAAGGCGAGAAAGCCGCAGCCGCTGCCCGGGCAGGCAAGCTCCTCCTCGATGCCGTCACTGTCGAGATCAAAGCGGAAGACAGTGTCGCCGAGCAGAGGGGCATCCAGGTCGAACTGCAGGATCAGGGGATCGATGAAGAGCGGCGTAACGCCGAGCAAGGCGGTTTGGGCGGCCACGGTGGTCCGCTCCATGGATAGCCCGAGATCAAAGCTGATGCGCCGGCCATCGGTGGTTTCGACACATCCCTGGGCGGCAAAGAGCAGCGATTGCCGTTCGCTGGAGAGGGTGCCGCGCATCAGCTGCGCCGTGCCGAGGCTGAACAGCGGCGAGGCGGTCTGGCCAGGGGGAAGGGCAGTCAGCTCTTGTTCCAACGCGGTGATCGTCACCTGCTGGCCGATGACCTGCTCGGCCAGCTGCGCCAGGACCGTTTTGCTGGTGTCCGTTTGGGCAGGGGCACCGGCATCGAGGGGCGCCACACCGCCACGGACCGGACTGATCACGGAGCGGCAACTGCAGAGACTGTGGGTTGAGCTGGCCAGCAGGGAGGCGAGGCGGATGCCGAAGGCATCGGTCTGGCCTGTTGCCGAGCTGGTGCTCAGGTGATTGATTCGTTGTTCCGTTTCCTTGGAAGTAAGCGCTGCATCCATGCCGATGGTGGTCGCAGCTATGCGCATCGGTTCTCCTTGTCGGTGATGGAATGGATGGAAAGAAGATGCTGTTGTATCGACCGTTCGCGTGTCGGAGTTTATGACAAACTGTGCCGGTGCCCCAGACATGCGCCGCCGGACCATTTGACAAATCCGCCAACCGGGCCTATTGGTGTGCAAATACGGGGAACAGCGTTCCTGCTGTTTTCGAGCCGCTGAACAATCTCAAGGAGGATCGTCATGACAACCCAGGCAACGGCCATGGTACTGGCCTCGTTTGCAGCCGACAGTCTGGCCCTCGGCGCGCATTGGATCTACGACACGGCCGAAATCGACCGGCGTATCGGCCGGGTGGAACGATTGTTGGCTCCCCTGCCCGATTCCTACCACGCCGGCAAGGGGGCGGGGGAGTTTACCCATTACGGCGATCAGGCCCTGGTGCTGTTGGAATCGCTGGCCCGGAGCGGGACATTTTCCCTGGTCGATTTCGCCGCGGCATGGCAGGAGCTGTTCGTCGGCTACCGGGGGTATGTCGACAAGGCCACCGCCACCACCCTGGAGAACTTGGGACGGGGGCTGCCGCTCGATCAGTGCGGCTCCCGCTCCTCGGATCTGGGAGGGGCCGCCCGGATCGCACCCCTGGTCTACTGGTACCGAAACGACCGAGACGCCTTGCTGGCGGCGGTGCGCCAGCAGACCGCCCTGACCCACAACAATCCGGCCACCCTGGCCGGTGCCGAATTCATCGCCAAAACCGCCTGGGCTGTCCTGCACGGCGCCGATCCGGCCGAAGCCATGGAAGGGGCATTGGAAGAAGGGGTGGACGACATTGACCTGGACATCCGTATCCGCGGCGGCCTCGATTCCGGCGGCAAGGACACCCGCACGGTGATCAACAAATTCGGTCAGATGTGCGGCATTGCCGCAGCCCTGCCCGGGGCCATCCATCTTGTCCTCACCTACGCGGACGATCTCCGGACCGGGCTGATCGAGAACGTCATGGCCGGCGGCGATTCGGCGGCGCGGGGACTGGTGGCGGGCATGATCCTCGGCGCCCACCTGGGCCGGCAGGCCATTCCCGACGAGTGGGCGGCGGGTATGGTCCATGCCAACCGGATCGGCGAGCTGCTGGCCACCACCGAGCAGGCGGCGTGAGGGCAGCGAACGCACAAGCCGCGACCGAAGGAGCGACGCCGCTTCGCCTACCACAATGAGGGAGAATGCAGAATCTCGTTGACGGCGGTATGAATACCTTTTACTACAGATCAGTAACGAATATTTAGTAAAAATTATCAGTTTTATGCGCATGGAAACGATACACATTCAGCGGCAAATTCAACATTTTGAGCAGAGATGCAAGGGAGCGGGTCTCAAGGTGACCCACCAGCGGCTGGAGGTGTACCGGGAACTGCTCGGGGCCCGCGACCATCCATCGGCGGAAACGTTGTACAAGCGATTGGAAAGGCGTCTGCCAACCCTGTCGTTGGATACCGTCTACCGCACCCTGGCAACTTTCGAAAAGCTGGGGCTGGTCCACCGATTGGAAACAGCGGCGAGCCAAGCCCGCTACGAGGTGCTTCACACCCGCCATCACCACTTCCTGTGCGATGTCTGCGGTCAGGTCTTTGATTTTTTCTGGCCCTCCTTCGATACGGCCGAACTGCCGTCCAATGTTGGCGAGATCGGCACGGTCGATCACGCCAGCGTGGTGGTGCACGGCACCTGCACCGCTTGCGCCCAGGCCCAACAGGAGTACGATGCACGGCAAGCCGAGTCCTTGCAGTGATGGAGCCGGGCATCCCCGGGCCGACCGTCCAACGCGTTCTTCCGGAGGGCAGGAAAAAAATCTATCCGCTTCTTTTTGCTTTACAAAAAAATGATAATGATTATTTTCTGCATCAATGTATCATTCTTTGCTGGTGCACAGCGCATGGGATCTATCCCATGCGCTTTCGGGACAGACATTTGACGCAAGTTGACAACTCATTTGAACAAAAAGGAGACTCACCATGGCCAAAATCACGTTGAAAGGCAATGCAATCGAGACCATCGGCGAACTGCCGGCCAAGGGTTCAGCCGCCCCCAACTTCACCTTGGTCAAGACGGACCTGTCCGAGGTCAGCCTGGCGGATTACAAAGGAAAAAAAATCGTGCTCAATATCTTTCCGAGCATCGATACCCCGGTGTGCGCGGCCTCGGTGCGCCGCTTCAACAAGATGGCCGGTGAGACCGACAACACGGTTGTGCTCTGCATCTCCGCGGACCTGCCCTTTGCCCATACCCGTTTCTGCGAGACCGATGGCCTCAAAAATGTCGAGTCGCTTTCCGTGTTCCGTTCTCCGGCCTTTGGCAAGGACTATGGGGTGACCATCACCACTGGCCCCATTGCCGGCCTGCTGTCCCGTGCCATTGTCATTGTCGGCGCTGACGGCAAGGTGGTCCACACCGAGCAGGTTCCTGAAATCGCTCAAGAACCGGACTACGATGCCGCCCTGGCCGCCTTGAAATAATTGGTTGCCCCCGGTTTCACCCCTCCAGCTCCGGTCTTCGTTGACCGGAGCTTTTTTTTTGCCCGACAGGCGCACTTCTCTTTCCCGGCCGTTCAGGCGCACCTCGGTCGCGTTTTTTTTTGTGTTTTGACGTATTCGGCAAAAAAAAAGATCAATGTTGACAGGATCGATATTTTTCTTTAGCGTTTGATCAATATTTCATCAAATCGCCGCCGCCCATGCATCTTGACGCCACCAGTCTCGCTATCATCAACCGCCTCAAGGATGGCCGGGCCTCCTTCAAGAAAATCGCCGACGATCTCCATCTGGCCGAAGGCACAGTGCGCTCGCGGGTCAAGAAGCTGATCGACGAGGGCGTACTTTCCATCAGCGGCCTGGTCAACCCCGAGGCCTTGCCCGATCAGCAGATCGTCATGGTGGGCGTGCGGGTCAAGGACATGGATCTGGTCAAGAAAGGCGAGGAGTTCAGCCGGCTGCGCGGCGTCATTTCAGTGTGCGTGGTCACCGGCCAGTTCGACCTCATCGTCACCGCCATGCTGAGTAAGGACTTTGGCCTGCTTGAGTTCTTCACCCAGGAGGTGGCGACCATCGACAATGTGCGCTCGGTCGAGACCTTTGTGGTCTACAAGAGTTTCAACCTCAAGGTTCCCTTGACCGGTCAACCGGTTCCAGGGTTCAGTGAGGGCAACGAGTAATGGGAGGAGAGCCGCGAATGGAAACAGCGTTGAAAACCACCCCGCTGCATGCCTGGCATGTCAGCCATGGGGCCAACATGGCGGCCTTCGGCGGCTATGAGATGCCGCTCTGGTATCCGGCGGGCGCCAAGGCCGAGCATCTGACGGCCATCACCGCTGCCGGGCTGTTCGACACCAGCCACATGGCGGTGCTCACCCTGCACGGCCCGGCGGTGCGCGAATTGCTGCAACGCTGCTTTTCCAAGGACCTGGAGCAATGCATCGGGCCGGGGAAAGGGCCGCTCGTTCCCGGCCGCTGCGTCTACGGGGTGTTTCTCGACGACAACGGCTGGGTGATCGACGACGCCATTGTCTATCAGTGCGGCGAGACGGACTACATGCTCGTGGTCAACGCCGCCATGGGCGGACCGGTGAGTGCCCATCTGCACCAACGTAACCCGAACGGCGATGCGGCGCGGATCACCGACCACACCGACCGGGTGGGCAAGATGGACATCCAAGGGCCGCTGGCCGGCAAGATTTTGACCCGGGTGCTGCGCGATCCTGACCAGGTTTTTGCCAAGATGGTCTACTTCTCGTTCAAGGGGAGTTTCGCTCCACAAACCCTGCCCGCCGCCGTGTCAGTGACGCTCATTGACGGCACGCCGGTGCTGGTCTCGCGCACCGGCTACACCGGCGAGTTCGGCTTTGAACTCTTTATTGCGCCGGCGCATGTCGAGCGGTTGTGGAGCCTGCTGCTCTCGGCAGGCGAGTCCGAGGGGATTATCGCCTGCGGTTTGGCGGCCCGCGACTCGTTGCGCGCCGGCGCCGGCCTGCCGCTCTCCCACCAGGATATCGGCCCCTGGCTCTTTGCCGCCAACCCCTGGCTGTTTGTGCTGCCCTGGGACGAGGCCGCCACCGGATTCACCAAGGAGTTCATCGGCAGCGCCGCCCTGCGGGCGGTGTCCGGTGCGCCCTGCACCCAGGCCTTTGCCGGCTTCGATCCACGCAAGATCCCTCTCGGCGACAGGAGCCTGGTGACCGATGTGGACGGCAATCCACTGGGCACCATCCTCACCTGCACCACCGACATGGCCATGGACCGGGTGAACGGCACCATTGTCAGCATTGCCACCCCGGTCGAGAATGGTCGCCCTGCCTCTTTCTCACCGCGCGGCCTCTGCTGCGGCTTTGTCCGTCTCCAGACCCAACTGCCCGTGGGCACGGAAATTGTGCTCACCGACGGCAAACGGAGGCTGAAGGCGGAGATCCGTGACGACATCCGGCCGGACCGCACCGCCCGCAAACCCATCCAGAATATGCTGTAACCTTTGAGGAGAACCATCCATGAAAGAACTCGACGAACTGCATCTGCCCGGCGACCTCGGCTACACCGATGACCACGAATGGGCGCAAATCACCGGTGACACCGCACGCATCGGTGTCAGCGACTATGCCCAGGACCAGCTGGGCGACATTGTCTTTGTCGAGCTGCCGGCCATCGGCGACAGCTTCGCCAAGGGCGATGAATTCGGCACCCTGGAGTCGGTCAAGGCGGTGTCCGAGCTGTACATGCCCCTGTCCGGCACGGTGATCGCGGTCAACACCGCCCTGACCGATGCGCCGGAACTGATCAATCAGGATCCGTACGGCGCCTGGATCATCGAGATCAAGCCGTCTGATCCGGGCGAATTCCAGCAGCTGCACACCGCGGCCAGCTACCTCGAGATGCTCAAAGGATAAGCCGATGCGCTACCTGCCTCATACCTCCGAAGAGATCGGTGCCATGCTCGCGGCCATCGGTGTCGACAGTCTGGACCGACTGTTTGACAGCGTGCCTGCCGAGTGCCGGATGACCAACCCCTGGAACCTGCCCGCCGCCCAGAGCGAATGGGAGCTGAACGACCACCTGCGCCAGTTGGCCGGTGCCATGCGGGTGGACGACACCTCCCAGTTGCTGGTCGGTGCCGGCAGCTATCGCCATCACATCCCGGAAACCGTGCGCAGTCTGGCCGGCCGCTCGGAATTCCTCACCGCCTACACCCCCTATCAGCCGGAGATGGCCCAGGGCACCCTGCAGGGCATCTTCGAGTATCAGACCTTGACCGCCCGGTTGCTGGGCGTGGATGTGGTCAACGCCTCGATGTACGACGGTGGTTCCGCCCTGGCCGAGGCCCTGCTCATGGGCTTGCGCATCGCCAAGAAGAAACGGCGGGTGGCCATGTCCAAGACGATTCATCCCCACTATCGCGCCGTGGTCCGGGCCTATCTCCAGCCCGCCGGCTTCGAGATCGTGGAGCTGGACTATCAGGCAGATGGCCGCACCGATCTGAGCGGGCTGGCCGGTGTCGACGACCTGGCTGCCGTGGCCCTGCAGTCGCCCAACTTCTTTGGCGTCATCGAGGATCTGGATGCGGCCGGATCGACCATTCATTCGGCAGGCGGACTGTTCATCACCTGTTTCACCGAGCCGCTCGCCTATGGCCTATTGAAAAATCCCGGTGCCTGCGGGGCGGACATCGTCTGCGGCGAGGGCCAGAGCTTCGGCATCGCCCCCTCTTTCGGCGGGCCGGGATTGGGCATGTTCGGCTGCAAGGAACCCTTTGTCCGCAATCTGCCCGGACGGCTGGTCGGCGAGACCAAGGATGTCGAAGGGAGGCGCGGCTATGTGCTGACGCTCGCCACCCGCGAGCAGCATATCCGCCGCGAAAAGGCCACTTCCAACATCTGCTCCAACCAGGGGATCTGCGCCCTGACCGCCGCCATGTACATGGCCTCGCTGGGCGGCACCGGCCTACGCCAACTGGCCCGGCTCAACTACGACAAGAGTCAGTATTTGCACAAGGCGTTGCAGCAGGCCGGGGCGCGGATCGTCTTTGCTGCCCCGAGCTTCAACGAGTTCGTGGTCGCCTTCCCGACCGATTTCAGCCCGGTGCGCGAGCGGCTGTTGGCCAAAAACATCGTCGCCGGTCTGGAGTTGGCTGCGCTCTACCCCGAGCGTGCGGGACAGTACCTCTTCTGCGTGACCGAAACGATCAGCAAACAGACCATGGACGCCATTGTGGCGGAGGTGCGGGCATGAGCACAGTGAATGAAACCTTGGGCACCGGCGGACTGATCCTCAACGAGTCGCTGCTGTGGCACAAAGGGAAAAAAGGACGGGTCGGGATGTCGATTCCCGAGAGCGATGTCCCGGCTGCCGCCATCGACGAGGCGCTGCTCGGTGCACCGGTGGATTTTCCGGATCTGAGCGAGGTCGATGTGGTCCGCCACTACACCCGGCTGTCGCAATGGAATTTCGGCGTGGACACGGGCATGTACCCGCTCGGCTCCTGCACCATGAAGTACAACCCCAAGACCAATGAGCGCCAGGCGGCCACGCCGGCCATCGCCAGCGCTCACCCAATGCTGGCCGACGAACTCTGCCAGGGCACCCTGCGGCTGCTCCATGAGTTGCAGCAGTTCCTGGCGATCATCACCGGCCTGGATGCGGTCTCCTTGCAACCGGCGGCCGGGGCACACGGCGAACTGACCGGCATGCTGATCTTCCATGCCTATCATCGCAGTCGCGGCGGTCAGCGCCACAAGATCCTCATCCCGGATACGGCCCACGGCACCAATCCGGCCTCGGCGGCCCTGTGCGGCTACAAGGCCGTGCCGGTCAAGTCGGACGACCAGGGCATGCTCGATCCGGCCCTGGTGGCCTCGCTGATGGACGAGGATACCGCCGGCATCATGCTCACCAACCCCAACACCCTGGGGCTGTTTGAGGAGCGCATCCGCGAGATCGCCGAGATCGTCCACGCCAAGGGCGGCCTGGTCTACGGCGATGGCGCCAACATGAACGCGGTGCTGGGGGTGATCGACGCGGGGCGCTGCGGCATCGACGTCCTCCACCTCAACCTGCACAAGACCTTCTCCACCCCGCACGGCGGTGGTGGGCCGGGGGCTGGGCCGGTTTGCGTCACCCGCGAACTGGAGCCCTTCCTGCCCGTGCCCCGGGTGGTCAAGGAGGGAGAACACTACCGGCTGGACAGCGACCGGCCGCTGTCGGTGGGCCGGGTGCATGCCTTTCACGGCAACTACGGGGTGCTGGTGCGGGCCTACAGCTACATCCTCACCATGGGCGAGGCCGGGTTGAAGCGGGCCAGCCAACTGGCGGTGCTCAATGCCAACTACATCAAGGAGCAGCTGAAGGATGTCCTTCATCTGCCCTATGACCGGCCCTGCATGCACGAGTGCGTCTTCTCCGACCGCAACCAGCAGGAGCGCAAGATCACCACCCTGGACATGGCTAAGCGGCTGATCGACTACGGCTATCATCCGCCGACCATCTACTTTCCGCTGGTGGTGCACGGGGCGCTGATGATCGAGCCCACCGAAACCGAGTGCAAGGATGACATCGACCAGTTCATCGCCACCCTCCGGACCATCGTTCGTGAGGCGGCCGAACAGCCCGATCTGCTCCGTCAGGCCCCGCAGCGGACCAAGGTGCGGCGGCTCGACGAGGTGCAGGCGGCCCGTTGCCCCTGTTTGATCGGGCCGTCAGACAACTGATCTTCGCTGTTGTTTTATGTCGATGTCCGCCGCCTTCTGCGATCTTGGCCTGATGGCCTATGCGGCCGTGCATGGCCTCCAGGTCGAGCTGGCGGCGCGGCGGCATCGGGGTGAGCTGGCGCGGGACTGCTTTCTCTGTGTCGAACATCCGCCGGTGTTCACCCTCGGCCGCCACGGCGACCGGACGCATCTGGGGGTGAGCGAACCGTTTCTGCGGCAGCGAGGGATTGACGTGGTCCCGATTGAACGGGGCGGCGAGATCACCTTTCACGGGCCCGGGCAACTGGTGCTCTACCCGATCATCAGCCTGCGGCAGCGACGCCTCGGCGTCAGCGACTACGTCCAGCTGCTGGAAGAGCTGATGCTGCGCATCGCCGCCGACTGCGGTATTGGGGCCGGCCGCGACTGCCGCAACCACGGCATTTGGGTGAGCGACCGCAAGCTGGGCAGCATCGGCATCGCCGTCCGCCATGGGGTGGCCTTCCATGGCCTGGCCCTCAATGTCGACCTTGATCTGGAACCCTTCCGTTGGATCAACCCGTGCGGTCTTACCGGCGTGACCATGACCTCGCTCGCAGCGGAAGGGGCCAGCGGCTGTAGCCTCGACCGGGTCAAGGTGTGCCTGCGTCGTCATCTGGCTGAACTGTTTGCTGTGGAAGTCCAATCGCTCGCCATTGATGATCTGATGGCCACATTCCCCTGCATCCAACCCCGTCCATGACCACCGAACCGATCCAACCGAAACCCCCCTGGCTGCGGCGCCGGCTGCCCAGCGGCCCCCAGTACGAACGCATCCGCTCCCTGATCAAGAACCAGTGCCTGAGCACGGTCTGTCAGGAGGCGATGTGTCCCAACCAGTTCGAGTGTTTCGGTCAGGGCACCGCCACCTTCATGCTGCTCGGCGACCGCTGCAGCCGCAACTGCCGCTTCTGCGCCGTCGGCCATGGGCCTCAATCGCCACCCGACCCGGACGAACCGGCCCGGGTGGCCGAGGCGGTGGAGACCATGGGGCTCAGCTACTGCGTGCTCACCTCGGTCACCCGCGATGATCTGGCCGACGGCGGCGCCGGCCATTTTGCCGCCGCCATTCGGGCCATCCGGGAACGCAACCCGCACACCCTGATCGAGGTGCTGATTCCCGATTTCCAGGGCAATCACCAGGCGCTGCAAACCGTGGTCGAAGCCCGGCCGGAGGTGCTCAACCACAACCTGGAAACCGTGGTACGCCTCTACCCAACGGTCCGGCCCCAGGCCGACTATCAGCAGAGCCTTGCCGTCCTGCAGCGGGCTAAAACCATGGCATCGAGCATGGTGACCAAGTGCGGCATCATGGTCGGGCTGGGGGAGACAGAGGTGGAGTTGGGCCAACTCTTTGCCGATCTCACCCGTGCCGGTTGCGATATCCTCACCATCGGCCAGTATCTTCAGCCCTCGCGCGCCCATCTGGAGGTGGTCCGCTATCTGCTGCCTTCGGAGTTTGCCCTCCTGGAACAGCAGGCCCTGGCCATGGGACTGAAGGCCGTGGCTTCGGCCCCCTTTGTCCGTAGTTCCTATCAGGCCGAAGCGCTGTACCGGCGTGTTCTCCACGCAGTCCCGTCCCGGTGAGCCTTCTCTGCCCGTTGCGGGAACCTGCTTCATAATTCTCCGTCGTTTCGTTCTTCTCTTCAGTGAGGTTGACACAAAGGGGAGAATGGTTCATTATAGGCGATCTTTGCACACACCATTGGCCTTGCCCGCACCTGCGGGAATCCGGCCGCATGCTGCCAGTCCAACCTCCGGTACCCCATGCTGAAGAGAAAAAACGCCGCGCTCCAACTGGGCCAGTTTTTGGCCCTTGTCGCCAGTCTGCTGATTGTCGGGCAGATCGGTTACACCCTCTATCAGGGATCGCCCCTGTGCCTCAATGGCGGCTGCAAGGTGGTGGAAAAGTTGACCCGGGTTTCGCCCTTGGTATTCAATGGGGTGGGACTGTTCTTCTTCCAGCTGGTGTATTGGGGGCTGCGTTCAGCCCGGGGAGAGATGCGGCGGCTGCCGCAGTTTATTCGCACGGTCCTGCTGGCCGGGCTCGGGGTGGAGGCGGTACTGGTCAGCTTCCAGTATCTGGTCGCTCAGGCGTTCTGTGCCTACTGTGTCGGGATTCTCGCCTTCGTGGTGCTGCTTAACCTGCTGCTTGGCTGGAAACAGATCGTGCCCGGATTTCTGGTCTTCGCCACCGCGGCGCTGGCCTTTGCCAGTCTGGACCTCGCCCGCAACCCTGTCAACGGCGAACAGGCCTTCACCGCCGGCGTGTTCGCCAGCCGTCCGGGACTGCTGAAGTACCCCCAGCACTATCTGTTCTATGCCTCCACCTGTGACCACTGTGAACGGGTGATCGCCTCGCTGAAAACCAACGGCCGGGCCACCGTGGCCTTCAACCCCATCGACCAGGTCACCTCCATCGACCTGCCGCAGGTGATCGTCAATGCCGGTTATTCGCCTTCCCTGAACAAAAACCTGCTGACCGCCTTGGGGATCGAGGAAATTCCCGTGCTGATGACCAGAACCCCGGAAGGGTGGACGATCCGCAGGGGAGAAGCCGCCATTCTGGCCTATCTTGGCACCCCGGAAAGCACGCCGGCAAGCGGTCAGTCCAGCGTTTTGCCTGGGACCGCACCCCCGTCCGGCATCCCCGGATTGGACGGCGGCGATGGCTGCCAGGTCTCGACCGACTGCACCAGTGGCGCTTCCGGGCAGTCGACCGTGCCGTGATCGTGTTCCCGCTGCCGTCTTTGGCTCAGACCAGGGCCTGATCCAGATCCCAGAACAGATCCTCCGTATCCTCCAACCCGACGCTCAGGCGGATCATGTCCGGCGTGACCCCGGCCCCGCGCAGTTCTTCATCGCTCAGTTGACTGTGGGTGGTGCTGGCCGGGTGGATGGCCAGGCTTTTCGCGTCGCCGACATTGGCCACATGGCTGAACAGCTTGAGATTGTCGATAAAACGTTCGCCCGCCTCTCGTCCCCCCTTGATGCCAAAGGTGAGAATCGCCCCCGCGCCCTCGGGTAGATAACGCCGTGCCCGCTCGTAACTGGGATGATCGGCCAGCCCCGGATAGCTCACCCAGGCCACCTGCCGGTGCTGCTGGAGAAATTCGGCCACAGCCAGGGCATTGGCCACATGCCGTTGCATGCGCAGGCTCAAGGTTTCGATGCCCTGCACGGTCAGCCAGCTGTTGAAGGGCGCGGCGGACATGCCCAGATCGCGCAGCATCTGCACTCGTGCCTTGAGGATGAAGGCCGGCGGCCCGAGGCTGCTGTAGACCAGGCCGTGATAGGAAGGGTCGGGTTCGGTGAAGGTGGCGAACCGGCCGGAACGCCAGTCAAAGGTGCCGCTGTCGACCAGCAGGCCGCCCAGGCAGGTGCCGTGGCCGTTGAGGAATTTGGTGGTGGAATGGCTGACGATGTGGGCGCCCCATTCGATCGGCCGGCACAGGTAGGGCGTGGCCAGGGTGTTGTCGATTATCAGCGGCAGATTGTGCGCCCGGGCGATGGCCCCGACCTCCTCGAAGGGAAAGACGATCAGACCGGGATTGCCCAGGGTCTCGCCATAGATCAGCCGGGTGGTGGGGCGAATGGCGCGGGCAAAGGAATCCGGATCGCTTGGGTCGGCAAAGCTGACCTCGATGCCCAGACGAGGCAGGGTGTAGCGCAGCTGGTTGTAGGTGCCGCCGTAGAGGCTGCTGCTGGAGACGATATGATCGCCGGCGCCGCACAGGGTGAGAAAGGCGAGCGTTTGCGCGCCATGGCCGCTGCTGGCCGCCAGCCCGCCAATGCCGCCTTCCAGGTCGGTCACCCGTTGCTCGAGCACGTCGGTGGTCGGGTTCATGATCCGGGTGTAGATGTTGCCGAATTCCTTGAGGGCAAAGAGGTTAGCCGCGTGCTCGGCGTTCTTGAACAGGTAGGACGTGGTTTGGTAGAGCGGCACGGCCCTGCTGCCGGTAACCGGATCAACGCTCTGGCCGGCATGGAGTTGACGGGTGGTGAATCCGAAGTGGCGGTGTTGGTCTGTCATGGAACGACCTCTTTGCATGGGGGTTGGCGGGCAAGAAACAAGGGTATGGCGAACGATGGGAACGAGCGGGCAACGGTCTGTCTCTGTTTTTCGGAGGGCGTGCATTGCATCGGCCCATCCGTGGTTGCCCAGGGAGTATACAATATTTTCCGGCAAACAACGAACGTCTTGTCACGGGAGCGGGCATCGGGTTCGCCGCCGTCATTCCCCAAAACGAGCGGGAAAAACAGCGGACCGTGATGTTCTTGGTGGACTGCACGCCTGCCGCGCGGTATGGAGAGTTTTTTCTCCGTGTCCTTGACGATGCGTGCAAGAACCATCACCCTATGTCCCAATAGAGGAGCAAGGTCGTGCCGTCAATCATCCCCGACAATCTTGAAGACCTGGTGGCCGAGTATAAACGACTGTGGCCGCTGATGCCCGTGCTCCATGCCCGCGCGGCCAAACTGGCCGGCAAGGAGGCCATTCGGGCCTGCGGCAAGCGGTTGGGCATGTTCAGCAAACAGAGCGGAAAATTCGTCATCGGTTTCGAGCACGAACTGGAGATGGATGTCTTTCAGGACTATCTGCTCTACATGTATCGGCCGCGTGGATTCAGCCTGGTGCGGCAGCTGCTCAACCGCAAGCTCTATCCCCAGGGGAGCGATGAGCGCATGCTCCTGGAAGGTATGATCCAGGCCCGGTTTTCGGTCTTCTGGCTCAGGGAGATCGTCCCGGCAGGCGGCGTGGTGGCGCTTGATGTGATCACCGGCGAGGAGCTGTTCATCCTCGACCAGTCCTTGCCACAACAGGGAGATGCGGTCGGCCTGCTCACCGCCTTTCGTCTCTTTCCCTTTGGCGACGCCTGGATGCACACCGGGGCCAACATGTCCTTCGGCAGGATCGAGGATGCCGGCGATTTACGACCGCTGGGCCGGTTTCTGAGTGAAAAGGAAGAACGGCAACTGAACGAGGCCAATATTCGCCGCTGGCGGGCACTGCTCGGGGAGGCCGAGTAACCGCCTTCAGCGGCCGAACTTCCAGGGGATGAACATCGGCACGTTCCGGCAATAGGCGCGGTAAGGCTCGCCGAGGAGTGCCCGCATTTTGCGTTCCTCCAGCAACGCGCCAATGACGAGATAGACAGAGAGGATGGCGCGGCTGACCAGGGTGACATCGGTCAGTTCCGGCAGGGCCCAGAGCAGGGCGAAACCGCCGCTGTACCAGGGGTGGCGGACAACGCGGAGGATGCCGCGTGCCTGGAAGGTCGGCGGCGGACTGGCCTGCCCTGCCCGGTACGCGCGCCATTGGGCGAGGCCGAGGAAGGTTTGCAGGTCGTAGACCCGCAGGCCGCCGACGAACAGGACCAAGGCATAAAGGAACAGCAGTCCTTGCACACCCCGCAGCCACAGGGGCACTGGACCGAAGGGATGCTGCGGCAGATGGGCCGTGTACCACAACAGCGGCAGCAGGGTGCCGAGGGCGGCAACCACATAGCCGATCCGGTACAGCCCCAGCCAAAGGCCGCCCCTGTGTTCAACCCACCGCCTGACCGTGGCGGTGATCAGCAGGCTGTGCACCGCGCACCATCCCACCCACAAAATGATCAGCAGCAACATCGGTGTTGATCCTCAAAGAACAGGAGCATGCCGCTCCGCCCAAATGCCTTCTTGTGGCTATTCATTGCGAAAATCACGCAGGCTGTTGGGGTGGTGCATTTCGTCCTCCATGGCCACGGTGTGGCAGACCGCGCAGTGGCGATTTGCTCCCAGGGGTAACCGGTTGCGCTGGTACTGCAACGGCTGGAGGACATCCAGCCCGGGGCCGTGGGCATTGACGGCCGGATAGACCGCATGCGGACTGGAGTGGCAGGCGGCGCAGAACAGGCGGCCGCTGTCGTCGGTGCGGTTGCGGTACAGCGCCTGTTCGTCCTTGGTCCAGGTGTTGGCCAGGGTATCGCTTGCCGGAGCCTGGTACTCGACATGGCAGTGCAAACAATCGGGCTGGTTGCTCCAGGGGACGCGCGGGGCGACCTGCTCCCTATCCGCCACGGATCGTGGCGCGAGGTGGGACATGAGGGCGACGGCCCGCGTCGTGCCTCTCTTTCGTTCCTGTTGCAGCAGCCCCAGGGCAAGATCCTCGATGGAGCCATGGCAGTTGGTGCAATCCATGCCCAGGGCGGCATGGATGTCGCGCAAACTCCTGGTGGCGCCGGTGGGCGAGGAGGGATGGCAGAGGGCGCAGGCTTCCGCGCCTTTGCCCCTGAGGTAAGGGGCGTGGAACCCGTGGATGGCGGCGGAGAGGTTGAGCCGGGCAGGATCGCCCCCGGCCTCGACCAGGGGATCGCCGTGGCAGTTCTGACAGCGGACCGCTTGGCCGTCCCTGGTGGCGGCCAGCAACTGGGTGTGGCTCAACCGGTCGTGAGCCTGGAGGATGTTGAGGGCGGTCATTCGGGTGAGGCCGGCGCGATTGCCGGGTTGGCCGCCGTGGCAGTTACTGCAGCCGATTTCGGTGGACACCGGCGCCACCATCTCAGTGGTGGCCAACAGGGTGTCGTTTTCGTCCCGCGCCTCGATGGTGACCACCGGGTAGGGGTCGAAATCCGGTCGCTCGGTGGGCAGCAGTCGAAGGTCATCGGCCACGAATACATCCTCCTCGATGACCATTTCTCCGGTCAAGTCATCTCGTTGGGCTACGCCGTCCTGTGTTTTGTCCACCCGGTAGGTGAGGGTGACGCCTTGGTTGACGATTTCCGGCGTTTCGCCGCGCCGAATCAGCTGGGCCCGCAGGCCGTTGCCTGGGGGCAGCAGTGACAGCAGGCCGCTGACTTCGCCGACATAGCGCATGCCCAAGGTGCTCCAGGCGAGCAGCACAAATGGGCTCTGCTCGGGATAGAAAGGAGGCGGCGTCACCTTTTTTTCCGGCAGGGTTGGCGAGGCGGGGTCGCTGCGGCCGTTGAGCCCATGGGCGATGAAGGCGGCGAGGGCGGCCCGTTCCTCGGCGGTGCCGGCAAAGGGCGGCATGGAAGGGGAGAATAGATCCATGCCGCTGATCATGGCCTCCAAGCCGCTCGGGGTGAACGGCGCGGCCAGCGGTTTGATGTCCCGCACCGGTCCGCCGATGCTATGGCAGGAGAGGCAGAGCAGGTTGTACAGCTCCCGGCCGGCAGCCAGTTTGTTGTCGGCGGTGATTTTTCGGTGGCGCACCCATTTGGCTGTTTGCAGCAGGCCGTCCCGCTGCAGGCGGGCGATGTCCTTGTGCTGGATGGAGGTTGAATACATGACCCCGCGAATGATGTCCGGTCGGCGGCCGCCCTCACGGATGAATTCGAAGCAGCCGATGTAGAGCTGGCCGACCAGCAACAACCCCACGGCCAGTACCTTGCTCAGCCCGACGGGCAGGCGGAGGATCAGCAGCAGGCCGCCGAGCACCAGCAGCGGCGAGCCGAGGAGAAAGCCGTCGATGAAGGGGCGCATCGACGGCATGCGGGTAAACATCGTTTCCTCTAGTTCGGGCGGCAGGGCGGCCCGATACCAGAAGGCGGAGGTGGCAAAGAGCACGAAGGGAACCAGCAGCCAGCGGGCGCAGAAACGAACCATGGTGGTGCGCAGGTTGGCGTCCTTGATCCAGGTGGCGGTCAGCAGGCCGAACAGGCCGGCGATGATCAGGGCCAAAAAGGTGCGGAAGAAGAGCGAGGGCCAGAAGCTCGGGTTGAAGAATCCGGACCAGAAACTGCCGGTTTGCGGCCAGTCTCCGGGCGTGAGCATGAAGCCGATGATGCCGTTGATCAGGAACAGCGACATCCAGGCTGAGCCGAAATAGATCCAGCCGAGCACCCGATGGCGGGAGGGGTGCAGCCGTCCGAAGGTATAGGCATAGAGGAACAGGGAGACGATTTCCAGCAGGAAGAACACCCATTCCGAGGCCCAGGCAAAGACAAAGGTGTGGATGAGGATCGAGGTGGCTGCTGGGTTGAGCAGGGCGATGATGAACCAGATGCCCACCCCGGTGATCGAGCCGGCCACCATGGTGAGTACGAGAAAGAAACGCGCATGCCGGCGAACATACTCGAGGATCGCCGGGTTGTGTTCCCGCTCGGCCTTGCGCTCGGCCAGCACCAGGAACAGGCCGCCGCCCACGGCGAAGTGGGCGATGTAGACATGGAACACGGCAATGAGGATGATCCACAGGCCGCCGCCGAAAGCATCGAGCTGCCAGACCGGATAGTTCATGGCCGGTCCTCCTGGTTTGCGCACGAACGCAAGGTGAAGCGCACCATCCAGCCGATCAGCGTCACCCCGGCGAGAAGCACGAGCAGGAAGAACAGCAGGGGGGCGGAGGAGGGGTTGACCGGCAGTTGCGCCGGTGAAAACCAAGGCGCCAACAGGACGGTCCGCAGCAGACTGCGGGCGAGCACCATCAGGCCGATGGTGCCCAGGGTGCACCAGAGGGCGGGGAGGGCCCGGCCAGCCAGGCCGAGGCCAATGGCCGGCACGGAAAGGGCAATGCCGCCGACCAGGGTCGCGAGCAAGAGCAAGCCGGGTATGGTTGTCGTGAGCATTCCTTTGGGCAGGGTGGCCAGGAACCAGAAGCCGACGGCAAAATTGGCCATGGTGGCATAGCTGAACCACCGGCAGCCGGAAGCCACCCACGCACCTGCGTTGCGATCACCGCCGCGTTGCCGCCAGTGGAAAAAGAGGGCGATGGCCAGGCCGCCAACCGCCACCGAGGACACCATGAAATGGAGGTAGCGGGGCAAGAGCATGGGATCATCCAGGGCCAGGAGCAGGCCCCTTGGCTGATCGAAGTAGCGATCCCAGGCGATCGGCTTCTGCATGAGACTGATATTGTTGGTAAAGATAAAGGCAATGGCCAACAGCAGCAGGGTGGCTAAACCGATCACCGCCAGCCGCGCGTCTCCCAGTCGGGGGTACAGGTCTTTGTAGACATAGGCCAATCCATAGGCGATGATGAGCAGTCCGACCACCGCCAGCCAGAACACCGCCATGAGGATGGAACTGGTGTAGATGAGATGCCCATAGAGCACCTGAACAAAGAGCAGTGGCGCCACGCCGAAGTTGACCGCAAAGGCGATGGTGAAGGGCAGGTTGCTGGAGATCGCTTCGGTACAGGAGGCACGATCGTTCGTACCGCGTAGATGGCTGACCAGGCCAATGAACGCTGTGCCGAGCATCGCGTTCATGGCCACAAGGTGAAGAAAAAAGGTGAGCAGCAGGAATGCCTGAAACCACCACCAGGAAACGGGAATGGCGTCGGGAATGGGAATGAGCGCGGCGGGATCCATGGTCGCCTCCTTGCTTGGGTTGGTTCACTGGCTCCGCGTACGGGAACAGGATGCACCCCGCCCAGGGGCGTCGCGGCACGAATGGTCCAGGCCGGGAATCGATGGAATCCGACTGACGACGCAGGCTGGCCCCGTTGGTCTGGTCAGGCGTCGATATCCTCCCCGCTGACGAGGATACACTTCTTCGGACAAAAGGCCGCAGCCCGACGAACGTCCTCGGTTACTTCCTGATCGGGGTTGAGCAGTTGAGCCCTGCTGGTGAGCGGGGTAAGTCCGAACACCTCGGGACACATCTCGCAGCAGCTGCCGCAGCCGTTACAACGATAACTGTCGATGGCGAGCGCAGGCATGCATCCGGCAGGGGGATCAGCAACCGCAGCCGGAAAAGGCCTCTTTGGTAAAGGTCTTGTCCGGCTCGATCGGGTATTCGCCGGTGAAACAGGCCAGGCAGAAGTGGTCGCGGCTCAGGCCGGTGGCCTCCACCAGCCCCTCGGGACTGAGGTAGTGGAGCGAGTCGAGCCCCAGGTAGTCGCGGATGCCCTCGACCGTGTTGCCAGCGGCCACCAGCTGCGAACTCGACGGGAAGTCGATGCCGTAGTAGCAGGCGTGCCGGGTGGGGGGGCAGCTGACCACCATGTGCACTTCGGCGGCGCCAGCGCGGCGCAGGGACTGCACCCGGCTGCGGCCGGTGGTGCCGCGGACGATGGAGTCCTCGACGATAATCACCCGCTTGCCGGTGAGCAGCGAACGAACCGGATTGAGTTTGACCCGGACGGAGAAGTCGCGCATCGACTGGGTCGGCTGGATAAAGGTCCGGCCGACGTAGTGGTTGCGGATCATGCCCATCTCCAGCGGGATGCCCGAGGCGTTGGAATAGCCGATGGCCGCGTAGTTCCCCGAATCGGGAAAGGGCATGACGAAGTCGGCCTCGATGCGCGCTTCCCGGGCGAGGATTTCGCCCATCCGTTTGCGGGCCGCGTAGACATTGAAGCCGAAAACGTCGCTGTCGGGCCGGGCGAAGTAGACGTGTTCGAAGATGCAGTAGCTCTTTTGCGCCGGCGCCCAGGGAAAGAGCGAGGTCAGGCCCTTGTCGTTGATGATCAGCGCTTCGCCGGGCTCGACGTCGCGGATGTACTCGGCCTCGATCAGGTCCAGGGCGCAGGTCTCGGAGGCGACCACATGGGCGCCGTTGTCGAGCACTCCCAAACAGAGCGGCCGGAAGCCGTTGGGGTCGCGGACCGCGATCATGGTGTCCGGGGTCATGAGCAGCAGCGAATAGGCGCCCTGGATGCAGGAAAAAGTGGTTTTGATCGCCTCCTGCAAGCCGCGGTCGATGTGACGGGCCATCAGGTGGATGACGATCTCGCTGTCCATGGTGGTCTGGAAGATCGATCCCTGTTGTTCCAGGTGTCGGCGGAGGGCAATGGAATTGACCAGATTGCCGTTGTGGGCGACGCTGAGCGCGAGCCCCTTGTGGGTGGCCATGAACGGCTGGGTGTTGATGATGTTCGATTCGCCGGTGGTGGAATAACGGACGTGGCCGGTGGCCAGATGACCGGAGAGGCGCTGTAGGGTGCGCTCGCTGAAGACGTCGGCCACCAGGCCCATGTCCTTGTGCAGCACGACCTTCTTGCCGTCGCCGGCAACGATGCCCGCGCTCTCCTGGCCTCGGTGCTGCAGGGCATACAGGCCGAAATAGACGAGTTTGGCGGCATCCTGGTGACCGAAAACCCCGCAGATACCGCATTCATGCCGGGGTTTTGTCGAGAGATCCTGATGTGGTCCGTTTGTGTTCATATCCACAGCCTACAAAAATGTCGGGTGGCGCCAAAAATCGAAAGGCACAAAGGACATTTTCCTTGTGCCTGTACTTGTGTCGATCCAGCGCTCTTGAAGAAGGTTATTTACAACCAGATTACACGTTTTTTTTCAACAAAATATCGGGTATTCTCACAGAATATTGCAGCAAGAACCACGGAACATTTCAACATCGATCCCTGCCATGACTACCCTACCGATCAAACTGACCGCCACCGTCAAGGCTGCGGGCTGAGCCGCCAAGCTGGGCCCGGGGGACCTGGGCCGGATACTGTGCGGACTCGACCTGCCACACGACCCCAACCTGCTGGTGGGCACGCAGACCTGCGACGACGCCGGGGTGTACCGCCTTGATGACACCACCGCCCTGATCCAGACTGTGGATTTTTTCACTCCCATTGTCGACGATCCCTACGATTTCGGCCGGATCGCCGCCGCCAACGCCCTGTCCGATGTCTACGCCATGGGCGGCCGGCCGCTGTTGTGCATGAACATTCTCGCCTGTCCGGTCAAAACCATGGAGCAGGAGGTGTTCCGCCGGGTGGTGGAAGGGGGGCTGGACAAGATCCGCGAGGCCGGCGCCCTCTTGGTGGGCGGCCACTCGATCGAGGATGCGGAGTTGAAGTACGGTCTGGCGGTGACCGGCCTGGTCCATCCGCAGCGGGTGCTGCAAAACAGCGGCGCACGCCCGGGCGACGTGTTGCTGCTCACCAAACCGCTGGGCACCGGCATCCTCTCGACCGCGATCAAGGGTGGATTGGCGGGAACTGCGCTGGAACAACAGCTGGTGGAACTGCTGGCCACCCTCAACCGGCTGCCGATGGAACTCCTCAACAGGGATGAGAACTTGCGGGCCGGGGTCCACGGTTGTACGGACATCACCGGGTTCGGCCTCTTTGGCCACCTCCACGAGATGGCCGAGGCCTCGAAGGTTTCCCTTCATGTTGACCAAGCCCAACTGCCGATCCTGGCCGAGGCGCGCGGATTTGCCGACATGGGCATTATCCCCGAAGGCGCCTACCGGAACCGGGAATTTTACCGGCAGTGGGTCCGCTCGGCGCTGCCGGCGATGGACAGCCTGGAGATGATCGGCTACGATCCGCAGACCTCGGGCGGCCTGTTGCTGTCGCTCAATCGGGCAACCGCCGAACAGTTGCTGGAGCGGCTCGGCCGGGAAGGGTATGCGCCGGCCTGCGGGATTATCGGCGAGGTTCGGGCAACCGATCCGGGGCTGGTGTCCATCCGCTGAGCATTTCCGTACCGGTTAGCAGGACGGCTCGGTCAACAGGGCGATCAGCAGCCGGGTCAGGTCGACCATGTCCTGCAGTTCCACCTGTTCGCTGGTGGAATGGACGTTGGTCATGCCGGTGGCGATGATCGCCGTGGCCAGCCCATGGCCGTTGAAGATATTGGCATCGCTGCCGCCGCCCGCCTTCTCGTAACTCAATTCCATGCCGATTGATCGCGCGGCCGCCTCCACCCGCCGTAGCACCGGATTGTCCGGGCTCAGCCCCATCACGGAAAAATCCTGGCGCACCTCGATGTTGACCGAAGGCACGCCCTTGGCCGAACCGGTCGGGTCGGACCAGGCGGCGATGGCGGCATTGAAAATCTCGCGGATTTCCTCCGTCACCCGCTCCAGCTTGTCCAGTGAATGGCTGCGCACCTCGGCCTCGATCATCACCCGTTCCGGGACGATATTGCAGGCCGTGCCGCCGCTGATGGTGCCGAAGTTGACCGTGGTTTCCTCGTCGATGCGGCCGCTGCGCACCTTGGCCAACGCTTGACCGGCGAGGATCATGGCATTGACGCCCCATTCCGGATGGAGGCCGGCATGGGCCGCCACGCCGTTGATGGTGATGTACACCCGGTTGAGGGCCGGGGCATGGGTAACAACGCGGGCAAAGCCGCTGGAGTCAAGGGCATAGCCTTCCTTGGCCCGTACCAGCGCCGGGTCGAGGGCCTTGGCGCCGATCAGGCCGATCTCCTCGCAGGTGGTGATCACCAGTTCCACCGGGCGGTGGGCAGTGCCGTTTTCCCGCATCAGTCGCAGGGCTTCGATGCAGGCCGCGATCCCGGATTTGTCGTCGCTGCCGAGAATGGTGTCGCCGGCGCTGGTGAACAGGTCGCCGCTGCGTTTGACCCGCACCCCCTCGGCGGGTTGTACCGTGTCCATGTGGCAGGAAAAGAAGATTGGCGTCAGCGGCAAGGTGCCGTCGAAGCGGATGATCAGGTTGCCGCATTCCGAACCGGTTTGGGCGCTGGAATCGTCCTCGATGATCTCTGTTGCCCCCATGTCGCGAAAAAGTTCCTGCAAACGCCGAGAGATGCGTCCTTCCCGGCGCGATGGGCTGTCGATTTCGCACAGTTCAATGAAGTTGGCGGCCAGTCGTTCTCTATTCACATCCATGCTCAGACCTCACAAGGACGACGGCATGGGCGGCAATGCCCTCGCCTCGTCCGGTGTATCCCATTTTTTCGGTAGTGGTTGCCTTGATATTGATGGCCGCGGGTGCGACCTTGCAGCAGCGGGCCAGATTGATCTGCATTCCGGCCAGGTGCGGCGCCAGCTTGGGCTGCTGGCAGACAATGGTAATGTCGGCGTTGCTCAGCGTGTATCCCCGGCTTTCCGCCAGGTGCTGCACCTGGGCGAGCAACAGCAGGCTGTCGATTCCCTTGTACCGGGGATCGGAGTCCGGAAAATGACGGCCGATGTCGCCGGCGCCCAGGGCGCCAAGCAGGGCATCGGTCAGGGCGTGGGCCACGACATCGGCGTCGGAATGGCCGTCCAGGCCCAGGGCATAGTCGATGGTCACTCCACCGAGGATCAGCTTGCGGCCAGGGACCAGGCGATGGGCATCGAAACCGTGACCTATCTTCATGCTCCGTTCCTCCTGCACCAGGGCGGCGGCCAACCGCAGGTCTTCTGGGCGGGTAATTTTGAAATTGCGTTCGCTGCCTTCCACCACCCGTACCGGGATACCGGCGGCCTCCAGCAGCGAGGCCTCGTCGGTGCCGACAAAGCCCTGCTGCTCGCCCCAGGCAAAGGCCCGTTGCAACAGCGACCTGCGCGCCGCCTGCGGCGTCTGGGCCTGCCAGAGGCCGGAGCGGTCAACGGTGTGGCGGATGACGCCCGAATCGGCCACGTTTTTGAGCGTATCCTTGACCGGCACCGCGGCGATCACCGCGCCCTGTTCGGCAGCCCCGCGCAGGCAGCGGAGAATGGTGGCCCGGTCGACCAAGGGGCGGGCCGCGTCATGGGCCAGGACCAGCTCGATCTCCGGCGGCAGGGCGTTCAACCCGGCGCGTACCGAATCCTGGCGGGTGGCGCCGCCGACGGTCACCCGCAGGCGATCGGTCTGTCCGGGCGTCAAGTGGGTGTGGAGCAGCTCGAGGGTTTGATCCAGGTAGGCGCTGGGAGCGGCCACCACCAGCCAGCGGATGGCGGTGACCTCAAGGAAGGCCCGGCAGGTGCGCACCAGCATCGGCGTCCCGGCCAGGTCGAGGAACTGTTTGGGATGGGAAGCGCCGAAGCGGGCGCCGATCCCCCCGGCCGGAATGATGACCCCGGCACAGGGCGGCTGCAGGGTGTTGTTGTCCACGGTGTGAGAAAAAGAGGGGTGAATTGTAAGCCGAATTCTGTTTCCGCCCGAAAGCGGACCATGATCATTTAACTGGGATGCCGGTCGCCCGGCATCTCGTGCAACCTACCCGGAGGCTTCAGGCGGGCCGCCCTCAAACGCCTCCCTATTTGGTCTTGCACCCGGTGGGGTTTGCCTTGCCCCCCATGTCGCCATGGGGGCGGTGAGCTCTTACCTCGCCATTTCAACCTTGCCTGTGGGCGCCTGCGCGCCCCATCGGCGGTGTGTTTTCTGTGGCACTTTCCCCCGGTTGCCCGGAGTTCGCGTTACGAACCACCGCGCCCTGTGGTGTTCGGACTTTCCTCCCCGGCACGAGGCCGGAGCGATCATGCATTCACCCCTCTAGCTTGGTCGGCGGCATGACGGCACATGAACATACCCTCAACCGCCGTGTTGATCAATCCCCCTGTTGGCCAACTGGTCGGCGCGGGCGTTTTGCGACCGGGGCACATGGGTGATGGACCAGGCAGCGAACCGGTCGAGCCGTTCCCGAACCTGCTGGAACAGGGGGAGCAACGCCTCGTTTTTGACCTTGTATCGCCCCTGGATCTGGCGAACGATCAGTTCCGAATCGAGAAACACCGCCACGTCGGTACAGCCATGCCGCAGGGCCTCGTCCAGTCCGATGAGCAAGGCCTTGTATTCGGCGACATTGTTCGTGCAGACGCCCAGATAGACCGATTTGGCCGCCAGCTCCTCGTTGCCGTTATCGAGCAGCACCGCCCCGGCACCAGCCTGGCCGGGGTTGCCCCGGGAAGCGCCATCGGTGAACAGCCGGCAACACCCTTGCGCACGAGCGGTCACAGCTGCGGTGGCGGGAGGCCCGGTGGCCGCTGGTGCCTGGGAAGGTTCATTCCCCGGCCCGCCGGCAATGATCCGGCGCAGAGAGGCGGGGAGCTGGCCAGGAAAGAGGCGCCTCAACTCCGCATCGTCGAGCTGATCCGCCAGCCGCCGCAGAACCGCTTCCCGGACCGCCGCGTCATTTGTCAACGGCGAATTCCTCGGGTTCCTTGTAATAGAGAATGCGCTGGCAGGTCGGGCAGAGGTTGAGTTTGTCGGCCTTGCGCACCTCGTTGACCTGCTGGGGCGGCAGGGCCATGTAGCATCCCTGGCAGACGCTATCGTTGATCGGCACCACCGCCAAGCCGTCGCGCTTGGTGAGCAGCATGGTGTAGCGTTTGAGATAGGGGCCATCCAACTCCGCGGCCTCGACCTCCCGCTGGTTGACCACGGATTTTTTTGCCTGCTCGATCCGTTTGATCTCCTTGTCGACGTTCTCAGTTTCTTCCGTCAAAAGCTGCTGTTCGCCGGCGCACAGGTTTTCCAGGGTGGCGACCTCCTGCTCCAGTTGCTCGATCTGCTCGATAAACTGCAACAGACGATCCTCGGTTTCCTTGACCAGCTTCTTGTTGTCCTCGATTTCCTTGAGCAGGGCCTGGTGCTCGCGGCTGGTCTGCACCTGCATCATCTTGTTCTGCCGGTCCTTGACCCGGGCGCCGGCATCATCATGCTCGCTTTTGGTTTCCCGCTGTTTCTGGTTGAGCAGTTCGATCTTGCCCCGGAAGGCGGCGATCGCCTCTTGTTTTTCGGCGATCGCCTGCTCGCGGCCGGCGATAATCGCCTGATGCTTGGCGATGGCGTGGTCGAACCCGGCAATTTCACTGTCGATTGCCTGCAGCTTGATGAGTTTGAATATTTCCTCTTTCAATGATGAACTCCTCGATCGGTCTGTCTGGTGGTAGAAACGGTACAAAAGGAATGCGAACAGGGCGGTGATGTTCCTGCCCCGTTTACGGTGACGTGCTCCTTGACGGCCGGGTGTGCTGATGTGCGGGTCATGCCAGTCGCAGCGGTGGCAGCTGCCGTGCCGTGTCAATTGTCAGCTCCCATCCGCAGGCTCGGGCCTCGTGCCGCAACCTGTCGCGCCAACGGGCCATGGCCGGATTTTCCGTGGCAAAGTGTCCCCCGTCCAACAGCCACAGGCCCGCATCCTCGGCCCATCGGGCCACGGCATGCTTGACTTCGGCGGTCAGCAGAACGTCGGCGCCGCTGTGGAGCGCGGTCTCGGCGAAATCCGAACAGGAACCACCGCAAACGGCGACGCACCCCACCCGCTCGGGCCGCGGACCGGCTTCCAGGATCCATGGCGGATCACAGGTTTGGCGGACGCGGGCAAGAAATGTCTTGGCGTCAAGCGGTTGGGCATAACGGCCGATGCGGCCTAAGCCGCAGGCCAGATCACATCCCCCGCGGGCGGGAACCAGCGGCTGGCAGTCGAGCAGGCCCAGCCCCTGGGCGAGAACGTCACTGACCCCGTCGCGGGTGGCATCGAGATTGGTGTGGCAGGCGATGACGCTGATCTGGCTGCGAGTGGCCGCGGCGATGAAACGGCCGGTGGGTGTGTCGGTACGGAGAGCTTTGAGGGGGCGGAAGATGATGGGGTGGTGGGTGAGCAGGAGATCGTATTGGCCGCGGCGGGCCTGCTCGATCAGCGAGCAGGTGGGATCGAGCGCGATCAGGATGCGCTGCACCGTTTGCTGCGGATCACCCACCAGGAGGCCGACATTGTCCCAGTCTTCAGCCAGGTTTTCCGGGGTTATGCGTTGCAGGGTATGAAGAATGTGTTGAACGGTAGGCACTCTGTATTACTCAGTAATGAAAAAGAGGCACATCCTCTTGGAGATGTACCTCTTTTCAGACATCTGTTTCAATGCCCCGCTGATGGTTCAGCCATGATTGCCGGTAACTGCTCAAAATATTCAAATCAGGGGTAGCCGTGATGGAGAGCTTCAGGGGAAAGCCGGTCCGCTCTTCCGGAAATGTGGTGGGCCCACCTGGACTCGAACCAGGGACCGACCGGTTATGAGCCGGTGGCTCTAGCCAACTGAGCTATAGGCCCGAACGCTACGATAAAACGCAACATAATACCAAGGAATCGTGAAAGGTCAATAAAATTTCATATTTTTCCGAAAAATCAGGGGACTGCCAAGAAAACGAGGCAAAACTGCAAACGATTCTGGCATATTGGCACAAGCATGCATAAGGTGAGCGGTACCATCCACCACCCGCGGCCCGCACGGCATCGCGCCCCATGCATGCGACCACCCAACCTACAGGCAACGGTATGCTGTACAATAACCTGCTCTTTTTTCTGGTCGTCATTTTTGTCATTTCCACCACCAACCCGACCGCACAGCCGGTGCTTGCCCCCCTGTGGACCCTGGCGGCGCTCGCGGCCGTCCTGTGGGGATATGGCCAGGTCGCCGCCCGAACTTTTGCCCGCGCGGGCGGCGGCCCGAACGCCTATTTTTCGGCGGAAAAGCGGCTGTCGGTCCTGGCGGTGCTGGTCTTCATGGGGCTGGTGTATCTGCTGGATCTCAAATATTATCTCATGCCCCTGTCCGTGGGCGGCCGTTTGCCGGTGTTGGCCGACAGCGCCGGTCTGGGCTGCTTTTTCGTTTTGTTGATGCTGATGTGGCGGGCAGGTCGGCCGCGCTATCAACAGCTCTTCCAGCGCCGCTACACCACGCCGGCCTTTCTCCGCTCCAATGTCAAGGCCAACCTGCCCATTGTCCTTCCCTGGCTGATCCTCTCCTTGGTGTTCGACGGTCTGCGGCTGCTTTCCTTTCCCCGGCTGACCAAACTGCTGAACTCGCCGTGGGGGGACCTGATCCTCTTTGCCGTGTTCCTCGTGTTCTTGATCCTGGTGTTTCCGCCCCTGGTGCGCACGCTCTGGGGATGCACCCCCCTGCCGCCCGGACCGGTGCGGGATCGGTTGGTGGCCTTCTGCCGCTCCCAGGGGTTCCATTCCGAGATCTACTCCTGGCCGCTGTTCGAGGGGCAGGTGTTGACCGCCGGCATCATGGGGATCGTCCCCCGGCTGCGTTTCCTGCTGATCACCCCGGCCCTGCTGGAAACCCTGAACGAGAAGGAAATCGACAGTGTGCTCGCCCATGAGATCGGCCATGTCAAACATCTCCATCTGATCCTCTATCTCATCCTTTTTTTGGGATTCAGCCTGCTCGCCGGGGCGGTGGCCACGCCGCTGCCCCATCTCATCCTCTCCAATGAACTGTTCTACCGTGTCCTGCCCCATCTGTCCGTGGCCCCGGAAAACCTGCTGGGCATACTGGCCACCGCCCCCCTGCTGCTGTTGATGCTGGTCTATTTCCGCTTTGTCTTTGGCTATTTTATCCGCAATTTCGAACGCCAAGCCGATGCTTACGTCTTCCGGGCCCTGGGCACGAGCTGGCCGTTGATCACCTCATTTGAAAAGATCGCCCTGCTCAGCGGCAACCGGGAAGAAAAAAACTGGCATCATTACGGCATCGGCGAACGGATCGATTTCCTCAGGCGATGCGAGCAGGACCGCCGGCTGATCCGTCGGCACAAACGCAAGCTGCACGCCAGTCTGCTGCTCTATTTCGCCTGCATCGGCTTGGTGGTGTTGGCCCTGCAGCGCGTGGACGCGGCCAAACTGTCGGAGGGCTACGAGACCAAATATGCCGAGGCGGTGCTGTTGCAGAAGGTGCGGCAGGAGCCGGAAAACAGTCTGTGGCTGATGTATCTCGGTGATTTCCTCCAAAGCCGCAAGATGGAAAAAAGAGCGGTGGAGGCTTACGACAAAGCGTTGCAGCTCACGCCGACGAACGCCGAGATCAACAACAACCTGGCCTGGCTGTTGCTGACCGCCCAGGACAAATCACTGCGCGATGCGCAACGCGCCCTGACCCTGGCGCGAACCGCGGCCTTGCTCAAGGAGCGCGGCTATATTCTCGATACCCTGGCCACCGCCTATTGGGCCAACGGTCTGATCGAGGAAGCGGTGGCCACCGAAATCCGCGCTTTTCGTCTGGACCCGCAAAACCGGGCCTATTATCAGGCGCAGCTTGAGAAGTTCAGAAGCAAGCAATGGGACGAACACTGAGGCGCAGGCGCGATTGAAAAGGTCGACCGTGGCAAAGCCGGTGGTCAGAGAATGATGTGGGGGAGTTCCATTTCCCGCCGTTCGAAGGCGGTGGCAAAGGCCTTGACCACCTCTGGCGCGAACGACGGGTCCTGCTCGGTGATGATTTTTTCCTTGGCGGCTTCGGGTGAAAGGGCAGGGGAGTCGGGACCGCCGGCGGTCAGGGTGTCGTAGGCATCGGCCACCGCCAGAATGCGCGCGCCCAAGGGAATCGTCTCGCCATCGAGGAAAAAGGAGTGCTCGAATTGTTCGTGCTGGCCAAGGAGCAGCGGCAATATGCGGCCCATGGGTCCGCTGAGCAGCTGCTCGTCGGCTGCCGGGGTAGTATCTGCGGGCAGGCGTTCGTCCCGGCCGAGTTGGACGGCCTTGTGAAGAATCGAGCGGCTGATTCGTAGCCGGCCGAGATCGTGCAGCAGGGCCGCCGAACGGATATCCTCGATCTCTTCCTTGCTCAATCCCATGCAGGAGGCGATACGGGTGGCGTAAATGGAAACGCGAAACCCGTGGTTTTCCTTTTCCTCGTCCTGGGCGATGAAATGGCGCAGGATGAGCAGCAGACCCTGATAGGTCTGTTGCAGCTCCTCTACCTTGGTTTTGTTGCGCTCGTACAGGGTGCCCATGGTGTAGGCGGTCACCAGCAGGATGCAGCCCCAAGAGACGATGTGGTACCATTGGTTGTTGCCGCCGATGCCCGCCAGATTGGCCTGGTCGAAACGGCCGGGGTTAAAATGGCTGACCAGGCCGACGAGGAGGATGCTGGCAAAGGCGGTGAGCACCGCCTGGCGGCGACCGAACAGGTAGGCGGACACCACCGCCGGCAGGGTGTACAGCCCGAGCAGCAGATACTGGGAGGCGATGGTGTCGTTGAGCAGCCAGGCGATGCCCAGCATGGAGAGGATGATCCAGACCTCCTTGTTGATCTGGCGGAAGCGCTGGAAGGCGCGCCGTTCTCTCCAGAGGGCTGTTCGGCTGTGCCGGGGCGCGGCGGGAGCATCGGGTGACGCCGCGATGGTATCGGCGTCGCCGGTCCCGAACGGTACAAAGACCGCCTGGGCCCCCAGCTCTTCCAACCGGCGGATGACAATCCGGCCGGTTTGCTCGGACACGTTACGGCTGAGGGTCACCGGCAGATTCTTGAGCAGGAAGGGGATCTTCTCCGGGGGGATGCTTTTGGCCCGCTTTTCCAGGTAGGCGGTGATCGGCGCTTCATCGGCCCCTGGGGAAAGTGCTTTGAGGATGAGCGAGCCTTTGCTATTATTCATGGTCGTTGCGCCCGTTGCCCTCGCAGGGGCCATGCTGTTTCGTGTGTGAGAGATCTTGTCGGCAGTATACGGAAAAGGGCTGGCCTGATCAAGCCTGGGTCGCCTTTTCCAGGGAGAATAACGATTGATGGCCACCAAGACCCATTGGTTATGGAAACTGCAGCTGCTGTGGCTGGCGCTCGCCCTGGGGGCGGTGTCGGCCTTCCGGCTCGATCTGCTGTCCTGGCGTCCGGCCCTGCTGGGAGTGGCGGCCGCGGCGGCCGGTCTGGTGTTGACCGGTTTTTGCAGCCTGTTGGTTCTGTTTGTCGTGCTGCGGACCGGCCGCGGCGGCGGCAGACCCTGTCTGGCGGCCGTTGCCTTGTCGCTTCCGCCCCTGATCGGCATCGTGCTCATGGGCCTTCAGGGGGCCAAGGCGCCCCCGATCCACGACATCACCACCGACCTCGACAATCCGCCGCCGTTGACCGCCGCGCGCACCCTGCGCGGACCCGGCGACAATGCCGTCGAGTACGCGGGGCCAACGGTTGCCGATCAGCAGCGGCGGGCATACGGAGATGTCACGCCGCTGCTGGTGGACCTGTCGCCGGCAGAGGCCTTTGACCGAAGTCTTGCCGTGGTCCAGCGGCTGCACTGGCGGCTTGTCGCCCAGGATCGGGACCGGGGGACGATCGAGGCCCTGGAACAGTCGTTGTTTTTTGGCTTCACCGACGACATTGTCATCCGCATCGGAGCCCGCGAGACCGGCAGCCGGATCGATCTTCGCTCGGCCTCCCGTGCCGGGATTTCCGATCTGGGGAGCAACGTCCGGCGAATTCGCGCTTTTCTTCAAGCCTTCAACGCCTCTCAGCCGAAATAAGCCATGCACAAGCCACTTATCCTGGTCACCAACGACGACGGCGTGTACGCGCCGGGCATCCGCGCCCTGCACGAGGCGGTCAGCTCGCTGGGCGAGGCGGTGATCGTCGCCCCCGAGCGGGACAACTCGGCGGTCAGCCATTCCCTGACCATGAACCGGCCGTTGCGGGTGGTGCGGCTGGACGAACACATCCACACCATCGACGGCACGCCCACCGACTGCGTAACCATCGCCATCAACAAGATCCTTCACCGCCGGCCCGACCTGCTGGTATCCGGGATCAATCCCGGCGCCAATCTGGGAGACGACATCAGTTATTCGGGCACGGTGTCGGCGGCCATCGAGGGCACGATGTACGATATTCCCTCCCTGGCCTTTTCGCTTGGCGGCTCCCCGCCCTTTGATTTCGAAGTGGCGGCGGCGGTGGCCTGGAAGCTGGCCTCCATGGCGCTGGCCATGCACCTGCCGCCCAAGTCGCTCTTGAACATCAACATTCCACCGCTGGCCGCCGGCAAGATCGGCGGCATTCGCTTCACCCGCCAGGGCCGCCGTCTGTACCAGGATGCCATCCAGGAAACCTTTGATCCCTGGGGACGCAAGCACTATTGGATCGGCGGCGGCACGGTCCACTGGTCGGGCGGGGACGACACCGACGAACAGGCGGTGCGCAACGGCTTTATCTCGGTCACCCCGATCCAGCTCGATCTGACCAACCACGACGGACTCGCCTATCTGGAGCGGCAATGGCAGATGTGAGCCTTTGCCTCCGCCCCCTTGGAGGCCACTGATGCCCCTGCTCGGCGCCCATCAGTCGATCGCCGGCGGCTTGCATCTGGCTTTTGACCGGATCCGCCAGGTCGGCGGCGAGTCGCTGCAGATCTTCACCGCCAACCAGCGGCAGTGGCGCAGCGCCCCGCTCTCCGAGGAAGCCATCCGCCTGTTCCGGCAAGCCCGGCAGGCGCACGGCCACATGCCGGTGGCCTCCCACGCCTCCTACCTGATCAATCTGGCGGCATCGGAAGCGGACAAAGCAGCCAAATCGGTGATGGCCTTTGCCGAGGAACTGGCGCGTTGCCGCCAGCTGGGTATCGAGGCGGTGGTGATCCATCCCGGCAGTCACGGCGGCGCCGGCATCGAGGCCGGGCTGACCGCGGTGGCACGCAATCTGGACCAGGCCCTGGAACACTCGGGAGCACTCGACTCGTCCCTCGTTGTGCTGCTGGAAACCACCGCCGGGCAGGGGACTTCGCTCGGCAGCCGCTTCGAGGAGCTGGGGTGGCTGCTTGCCCATAACCGCTACCCGGCACATCTCGGCGTTTGCGTCGATACCTGCCATATTTTCGCCGCCGGCTACGACCTGCGTGACGCCGCCGGCTACGCGCGAACCATGACGGAATTGGCGCGCCATGTCGGCATCGATTCTGTCCACTTCTTCCATCTCAACGATGCTAAAAAAGATTGCGGCAGCCGGATCGACCGCCACGCGCACATCGGTCAAGGCCAGATCGGCCTGGAGGGGTTTCGCCTGCTGCTCAACGATCCCCGTTTCCGCCACCATCCCATGACCCTGGAGACCGACAAGGGCCCCGACCTGGCCGAGGATGTGGAAAACCTCCGCCGTCTGCGCGCCCTGCTGGTCTGATTCCCTCACCCTCGATCCGGGCCGCCAAGTGTCCGATCGGGTACCACATTTACCGGAAATTTACTGTACATTGCCGTTGTTCCCCGCTACCTTCAACCATCATCTTCCCGTTCCATTTTCCCTCATATCCTGCAAAGGAGGATCAAGGCATGAAAAAGTATGTTGCGGAAGTTTTCGGTACGTTTTGGCTGGTTCTTGGCGGGTGTGGCAGCGCGGTGCTGGCGGCGGCCTTTCCGGAAGTCGGCATCGGCTTGCTCGGGGTCTCGTTCGCCTTTGGCCTGACCGTGCTGACCATGGCCTATGCCATCGGCCACATCTCCGGCTGCCATCTCAATCCGGCGGTTTCGATTGGACTGTGGGCCGGCGGCCGTTTCCCGGCGAATCAGCTGTTGCCGTACATCGCCGCCCAGGTGATCGGGGGCGTGCTGGCCGGCGGGGTACTGTATTTGATCGCCAGCGGCAAGGCGGGATTTGAGGTGTCGGCCGGGTTTGCCTCCAACGGGTACGGGGCGCATTCGCCGGGCGGCTATTCGATGGTGGCCGCGCTGATCACTGAAGTGGTGATGACCATGATGTTCCTGCTGGTCATCCTCGGGTCCACCGACCAGCGGGCGCCGCAGGGCATGGCCCCAATCGCCATCGGCCTGTGCCTGACCCTGATCCACCTGATCAGCATCCCGGTGACCAACACCTCGGTCAATCCGGCCCGGAGCCTGGGCGTGGCTCTCTATGTGGGTGACTGGGCGCTGGCCCAGCTGTGGCTGTTCTGGGTGGCTCCGATCGTTGGTGCCCTGCTCGGCGCCGTGGTGTATCGCTTTATCGGTACTCCGGAGAACTAACCCCCCTCTTGCACCATTGGCGGCGGGTTTTTTCGCCTCTCTCCTTGCCCGCCGTCGGTGGTGTCTGGCCTGCGCTCGCAGGTCTTGCCTCCGTGCTCGTGTCTTGCCTTGCGCGGCCAGATTTCACACCGTTCTCTCCCGGCCCAGCACTGTTTCCAGTGGACAATGGGGCAGGCCAAAGGCCTCGGCCACGCCCTGACAGGTGATCCGGCCGGCCGCCATGTTGATGCCCCGGCCGATGCCCGCATCGTCCAGCGCCGCCCGTTGCCAGCCTTTATTGGCCAGGGTCAGGGCATAGGGCAGGGTGGCGTTGGTCAGGGCCAGGGTCGAGGTCAGGGGCACCGCGCCGGGCATGTTGGCCACGCAGTAGTGAAGGATGCCGTCGATCTCGAACACCGGCTGGTCATGGGTGGTGGGCCGCGATGTCTCGAAACAGCCCCCCTGGTCGATGGCCACATCGACCAGCACCGCCCCCTTTTTCATCGACGCCAGCAAGTCGCGGCTGATCAGTCGGGGAGCCTTGGCGCCGGGCACGAGAACCGCGCCGATGATCGCATCCGCCTTGGGGGCCAGTTCACGGATAGTCGCCGGCGAGGACATCAGGGGAATGCAGTTTTTCGGCATGATTTCGGCCAGGTGTCGCAAACGGGGCAGGCTGGTGTCGAGCAGGAAAACCATGGCTCCGAGCCCGCAGGCAACCCGCGCCGCTTCCGCCCCGACCGTGCCGCCACCGAGCACCAGCACCGTCGCCGGCGTCACCCCGGGCACTCCGCCCATGAGGATGCCGCGGCCGCCTTGACCGCGTTCCAAATACTTGGCCGCCTCCTGGGCCGCCATTCGTCCGGCGATCTCGCTCATCGGCGTCAAGAGCGGCAGGGCGCCCTGTTGGTCGGTGATGGTTTCGTAGGCAATGCACACCGCCCGCCGGGCCAGCATCGCCCGGGTCAGTTCCTCGGAGGCGGCGAAATGAAAGTAGGTGAACAGCACCTGTCCTTCGCGGATCAGTTCGTACTCCGGCGGCAACGGCTCCTTGACGTGCATGACCATTTCCGCCTGGGCATAGATCGCCGCCGGAATTGACACCAGCTCGGCCCCGGCGTGCGCGTACTGTGCGTCGTCAAAATCGCTGCCCACACCGGCGCCTTGTTCCACCAGCACCCGATGGCCGCTGTGCACCAGCACTTCCACTCCCGACGGCGTCATGCTGACGCGATTTTCCTCTGCCTTGATTTCCTTGAGCACCCCGATGATCATCGCCTGCCCTCCCCACGCGCCTTGGTTGTTTGCTGATTGATGCAAACGATCGTAGCAGAAAAACAGGAAAAGAGCACGGTGTCGGCGGTAGGCCGCGGCGTTGGCTTATCGCAGCAACGCGCGGATGGCTTCGCGGATGTTTTCGGTGGTGTCGAGCTTGTCGACGATGCCCACCGGCTTGACCGCGTCGGCCCGCGATAACAGGTCCGGGTCCTGGTACCCGGTGAAGAAGAGGATGGGAATGTCCCCTTCGGCCTTGATCATCCGGGCGGTCTCGATGCCATCCACGGTGCCGTCGAGACTGATGTCCATGAGAATCGCATCCGGCCGTTCATTGCGCACCGCCCGCACCGCCGCCTGACCGTTGGTCACCACCCCGATCACCCGGCAGCCCAATTCCTTGACGTTTTCAGCCAGCATCAGGCCGATCAGTTTTTCGTCCTCGACAATCAATACGTTCTTGGCCATGGGAGCGGGTTCCGGTTGAGGTGGGTTTTGAGCAGGGCCGGGAGGCGCCTTTTGCGGTGGCGCTTTTCCACAATGGCAGACTCCGCCAGTTGGGTCAAGTGTTTTCAATCGTTGATTTTTCTTTTGTTGCAACTGGTTAGCCATTCATCTCCGCTTGATCTGTCCAAGGCGTTGGCAATCAACCCTTCACGCCCCGCACTCGCGAGGTGGCCAACAGCGGCTGCCCCTTTCTTCGACGAAAGATCAGATCGCTGCCTGACAAAATCGTCCTCTCTCTTCATTTTTGTTGATCGTCCGACAAAAACCAGGACGCCCCGGTACGGTGAATGTCCTGTGTTTTCTGTGTAACATTCCAATTTTATGTGTTTTTTAAAAAAATGCCGCCGTGGCACGTGGATTGCCTTGAAGGGGCAAGACAGTTGTCATCCAGTGAAGGGGGATTGATCATGGAAGCAGTGGCGCTCAAGGAACGGGAACAGCAGATATTCGTCAAAGGCGAGGCGCCGTTTGACATCGTCTGCAACAAGGACAGTCTGGCCGGCGCGGTCAGTCAGCGGGCCTGCGTGTTCTGCGGCTCACGGGTGGTGCTCTACCCGATTGCCGACGCAGTGCACCTGGTGCATGGCCCCATCGGCTGCGCGGTCTATACCTGGGATATCCGCGGCGCCCTGTCGTCCGGCCCGGAGCTGCATCGCCTGAGCTTTTCCACTGACTTGCAGGAGAAGGACGTCATCTTCGGCGGCGAGAAAAAGCTGGCCGCCGCCCTGCGCGAGTTGATCGAGCGCCATAGTCCCAAGGCGGCCTTTGTCTATTCGACCTGCATCGTCGGCATCATCGGCGATGACTTGGAAGCGGTCTGCCGCCAGGTGGCCATCGAATACGGCATCCCGGTGATCCCGGTCAAGTCCGAAGGGTTCAAGGGCAACAAGCGCGCCGGGTATCAGGCCGCCTGCGATGCGCTCTTTCGCCTGATCGGCACCGGCGACACCACCGGTATCTCCAACTATTCCCTCAACATCCTCGGCGACTTCAACCTCGCCGGCGAGATCTGGATGATCCGCGACTACTACCAGCGCATGGGCATCGAGGTGGTGGCCAACATCACCGGCGATGGCCGGGTGGCCGACATCCAGCGGGCCCATGGCGCGGCCCTCAACGTGGTTCAGTGTTCGGGCTCGACCATGCAGCTGGCCAACATGATGGAAGAAAAATACGGGATTCCGTCCATCCGCGTCTCCTACTTCGGTATCGAGGACATGGCCGAGGCCCTCTACGACATTGCCCGCTTCTTCAAGGACCCTGCGATGCTGGAGCGCACGAAAAAGATCGTCGAGGAAGAGGTCAAGAAGCTGGCCGTGGCGCTGGAGCCCTACCGCCAGGCCCTGGCCGGCAAGAAGGCGGCCATCTACGTCGGCGGTTCGTTCAAGGCTTTTTCGCTCGTCAAGGCCTTCCGCCTCATCGACATGCAGGTGGTGATGGTCGGCTCCCAGACCGGCACCAAGGAAGACTACATCGAACTGGCGGCGATCACCGATCCGGGCACCATCATCGTCGACGACTCCAATCCGCTCGAGCTGACCACCTTCCTCAAGGAAAAGGAGGTGGACGTGTTCGTCGGCGGGGTCAAGGAGCGGCCCATCGCCTACAAGCTGGGCATCGGTTTCTGCGACCACAACCACGAGCGCAAGGAGGCCCTGGCCGGATTCGAGGGCATGCTCAACTTTGCCCGCGAGGTCTATTCCTCGGTGATGAGCCCGGTCTGGCAGTTTGTGCCGCGCAAGAAAAGCGCCCCATCAACCCGTTGACCTCCGCTTTCAACGCGCAAGGAGACCATCATGAGCACCAATCCGCCCACCTTCAATAAACCGAAGAAACCCAACTACCTCTCCACCACCAACGCCTGCAAGCTGTGCAAACCGCTCGGCGCCTGCCTGGCCTTCAAGGGCATCGAAGGCGCGGTGCCCTACCTGCACGGCTCCCAGGGATGCGCCACCTACATGCGGCGCTACATCATCAGCCACTACAACGAGCCGATCGACATCGCCTCTTCCTCGCTCTCCGAGAAGCATGCGGTTTACGGCGGCGGGCCGAACCTCAAGTTGGGGCTGACCAATGTGGCCGCCAAATACCGGCCGGAACTGATCGGCATCGCCACCACCTGCCTGACCGAGACCATCGGCGACGACGTGGCCATGTATCTGCGCCAGTACGCCGAGGACACCAAGGGTTCGGTGGGACTGCCCACCTTTGTCAATGTCTCCACCCCCAGCTATTCGGGCACCCACATGGAGGGGTTCCACACCGCGGTGCGCGAGGTGGTGGCCCAGTTGAGCGAGGGCGGGCCGCGCAGCGAGACGGTCAACCTCCTGCCCGGCTTTGTCAGCTCGGCCGATTATCGTCTGCTCCATGAGATTCTCGCTGATTTTGGCCTCAACGCCACCGTGCTCCCCGATCTCTCCGAGACCATGGATGGTCCGGCCCTGCTCGAATACGAGAAAATCCAGGGTGGCGGCACGCCGATTGCGGCGATCAAGGCCATGGGACGGGCCAAGGCGACCATCGAGTTCGGCACGACGCTCGGGGCCATGACAACCGCTGGCGATGTGCTCCGCGAGAAGTTCAGCGTCATGCACCACCGCATCGGCATGCCCATCGGCATCCGTGAAACCGATGTCTTCTTTAACCTGCTCGAAGAACTCAGTGGTCAGCCGACCCCCGAGAAGTACGTCAAACAGCGCGGTCGCCTGGTCGACGCCTATGTGGATGGCCACAAGTATGTCTTTGGCAAGAGGGCCGTGGTCTACGGCGAAGAGGACCTGGTGGTGGGCCTGTGCGCCTTCCTGGCCGAGATCGGCATCCAGCCGGTGCTCTGCGCCACGGGCGGCACCTCGGGTAAACTGAAAGAAGCCATTGCCGCCGTCACTGGCGACACCTTGCTTGAACAGCCCCAGGTCTTTGAAGACGTGGATTTTTACGAGATCAACGAGATGGCCGGGCAGATGAATATCGATCTGGTGGTCGGTCACTCCAAGGGTTATCCGCTGGCCAAGAAACTCGATATCCCGCTCATCCGGGTCGGCTTCCCCATCCACGACCGGATCGGTGGCCAGCGCATCCTCCATCTTGGCTATAGCGGTGCCCAGCAACTGTTCGACACCGTGACCAACGCCCTGATCGAGAAAAAACAGGACGATAGCCCAGTCGGCTATTTCTACATGTGAGCCCGTACGGCAAAGGAGCCCGTTATGCTGAACGAAAAAGAGTTGAATCGTCACCCCTGCTTCAACGTCAAGGCCAAAGGCCAGTACGGCCGGGTGCATCTGCCGGTGGCGCCCAAGTGCAACATCCAGTGCAACTACTGCAACCGCAAGTTCGACTGCGTCAACGAGTCGCGGCCCGGCGTCACCTCGACCCTGCTCAGTCCCGAGCAGGCCCTGGTCTATGTGGACAAGGTGGTGGAGAAGGAGCCGCGCATCTCGGTGGTGGGGATCGCCGGCCCGGGCGATCCGTTCGCCAACCCGGATGAGACGCTCGCCACCATGCGGTTGATCCGCACACACCATCCGGAGATGATCCTCTGCCTCTCCACCAACGGCATGCACCTGGCGCCGCATGTGCCGGAACTGGCCGAGATCGGCGTTTCCCACGTGACCATCACCGTCAACGCCATCGATCCGGAGATCAGCCAGCACATCTATGCCTGGGTGCGCGACGGCAAGGTGCTGTATCGCGGCCTTCAGGGGGCGGAGCTGCTCCTGGCCCGTCAGTTGCGGGCGATTGCCCTGCTCAAGCGGCACGGCATCACCGTCAAGATCAACACCATCGTCATCCCCGGCATCAACGATCACCATGTGCCGGTGCTGGCCGACACAATGAAGGAGCTGGGCGTGGATTTGCTCAACTGCATGGCCATGTTTCCCAATGCGGACACCGCCTTTGAGCATATCCAGGAACCGGGCAAAGAGATGATGGAGCGCATCCGCGCTTCGGCCGAACAGTTCCTGCCGCAGATGCGCCACTGCACCCGGTGCCGCGCCGATGCGGTCGGCCTTCTGGATCACGACAAGACCGACGAGTTCCGTGGGTGCCTCAGCGCCTGTGCCCAGCTGCCCAAACCGGAAGAGGCGGCTCGGCCCTATGTGGCGGTGGCGACCCTGGAGGGGGTGCTGGTCAATCAACACCTGGGCGAGGCCAGCCGGTTCCAGATCTGGGGCGAGGACGGCCAGGGCGGCTACCGCCACATCGAGGACCGTCAGGCACCGCCCGCCGGCGGCGGCATCCAGCGCTGGTTCAATATCAGCCGCATCCTCGCCGACTGCCGGGCCATCCTGGTCAACGATCTGGGCGACTCGCCCAGGGAGATGCTCAAGAAACGGGGCATTCAGCCGGTGGCCATGGCCGGTTTCATCGAGCGCGGACTGGAGGCGGTCTATACCGGCAAGGGCTTGACCAGCCTGAAGGGCCGGATGCGCAAATGCTCGTCAAAAGGCGCCTGTGCCGGCGGCGGGACGGGCTGCGGCTAATGACTCCCCCGCATCGGCCGCAGGGTCCGCCGTCTGTGGGCGGGGGCTGACCGGCAAGCGCCCTGGATGTGTCAATCGGCGGCCCCGTGGTCAAGAGCGGGCGCCGGATGGCGCCAGAATGAAAAATTCAGGAGGAGAGGATGTCATACTCCGCAACAAAGCGGGGAGCAGGCTCGCGATCCCTCTTCTTTTTGTCGAACATCGCGCTTAAGCAGGTTAGGATGTCTGCCGATGAACAGACAAGCGAAAACACCATGAGGAGGTCGGAGAGATGAACAAGCTGATGCTGATAGTCGCGGTTGCCGTGCTCACGGGTTGCAGTGCCAAGGGCCCGGTGTTGTACCCCAACGCCCATCTCCAGTCGGTCGGGGAAGCTCGGGCTCAGCAGGATGTGGCGGAATGCGAGGAGCTGGCCGATCGCTACGTTAAATCCCCGGAGGGACTCGCGGCAGCCAAAAGCACGGCGGTTGGCGGCGCGGGGGGGGCCGTGGTCGGTGGTGCGGCGGGCGCGGTGACCGGCAACCTCGGGCGGGGAATCGGCATCGGTGCCGCCACCGGCGCGGCCGCGGGGCTGGTGCACGGCATCATTCAGGCCTCGCAGCCGACCCCTGTGTTCAAGAACTTCATGACCCGCTGCCTGCAGGAACGAGGGTACGATGTCATCGGCTGGGAATGATGCGACCGCCGGCCATCCACTCGGAAGCGTCAACGCAACAACCAACGGAGCGTTCCTCCATGAGTGACCTGCCACCGCTGCCCGCCATAGCCCTGGGGCGTTACCGTCATTACAAGGGCGGGGAATACGAGGTGCTGGGTGTGGCCCGCCACAGCGAAACCCTTGAGCCGCTGGTTGTCTATCGCCCCCTGTACAACGAATCGGGGTTGTGGGTTCGTCCCCTGGCCATGTTCCGTGAACAGGTCGAGGTGAACGGACAACTTCAGCCCCGTTTCGCCTTCCTTCGGGACTCCGATTCCGGGTTTCAGCCATCGTGACCCCCGCGTGCGAGCCGCGTTTCCGCTTGGCTCATCGCCCCATTTTGCGTCTGGAAATTTTCCCCTAACCGGCGTATGGTACGAAGCTTTCCGGCGAGCCTCGATAAGCTTCGCCCTGAAGAATGAACCTCAGCCAACGTTTGCGATCGGAGTACTGAACAATGCATATCAAGAAAGTGGTCGACGACATCTATCGTCTTTCCGTCAACATCGAGGACAAAAACTATCTGTTCGAGGGCATCTGGCCGATTCCCCACGGCATTTCCATCAACGGCTACCTGATCAAGGCGGAAAAGAACGTCATGATCGACCTCACCCAGGATATCTTCAACTTCCCCCAGGAAATCACCCAGCAGCTGGGCGGCGCGACTTTGGGCGTCGAGGATATCGACATCCTCATCGTCAACCACATGGAGCCGGACCATTCGGGCTGGCTGCGCGAGTTCTGCAAGCAAAACAGCAAGGCGGTCATCTACTGCACCAAGAAAGCCATTCCGCTGCTCCAGGCCTTTGCCGAGGTGCCGGCCGAGCGGGCCATCGCCATCGCCGACGGCATGGTGCTGACGGTGGGCGATTACGAGCTGCAGTTCTTCGATACCCCCAACATCCATTGGCCCGAGACCATGATGACCTACGAGCGCAAGCGGGGGATTCTCTTTTCCTGCGACGCCTTCGGCTCCTACGGCAGCATTGACGAGAACGCGATTTTCGACGATCAGATCTCCTCGGAAAAACACAAGTTCTTCGAGGAAGAGGCCCTGCGTTACTACGCCAACATCGTTGCCACCTTCTCGCCCTTTGTGCTCAAGGGGCTGGAAAAGCTGGGCGGTCTGAACGTCAAGGTGATCTGCCCTTCGCACGGCATCATCTGGCGCGACAATCCGGCGGTGATCATCGATCTCTACAAACGTTATGCCGAGTACAGCAAAGGGCCGGCCGAGCGCGAGGTGACCGTGGTGTGGAGTTCCATGTACGGCAACACCAAGCAGGTGCTGGGGCTGGTGATCGAGACCCTGCGTAAACGGAACATCCCGGTGCATGTGTTCCAGGTGCCGGGCGACGAGATTGGCTACATCCTGGCCAGTGCCTGGAAATCCGCCGGCCTGATCTTCGGCATGCCCACCTACGAGTACAAGATGTTCCCGCCCATGGCCCATGTGATCGAGGAGCTGCAGGTCAAGAAGGTGACCAACAAGAAGGTGTTCCGTTTCGGCTCGTTCGGGTGGGTCGGCGGCGCGCAGAAGGATTTCGAGGCCAAGACCGAAAAGTCCGGCTGGGACAAGCTGGGCCACTACGAGTGGCAGGGCGCCCCCACCGACGCCGACAAGGCCGCCATCCAGAAGGCGGTGGAAGAGTACTGCGACGCGGTGATCGAGTTCACCAAGTAATCCGCCTGGGCCTGCAAGAGGCGCCTTTTTTCTTGTAGAGGTGGGCTTACACCAAAAACGCGTGTCCACCCCACGGATACATGACACCTTGAAAGCGCATTGGAAAAAACGCGCGCCGCGTTGAGGCGGGGATGACAACGGGAGGCAGACATCTGCCTCCCGTTTTTTTTTTAGAGTTTCCGCTGCTGTTGGAACAAGTGCTGACTGACCAGGGTGAGGAGGATGGCAAAGAGCATGGCGGCGGCGCCGAGCAGCACGTTGTAGTAAACCGGCGCCACCAGGGCCAGACGGATCATCAGGGTCGACAAGGCATAGCCGGAATTACGGAAGATCATCTTGGCCGAGGGGTGGAAGCACTGCGACACCAGGACGATGAGAATGTCGGTGAGGATGAGCTGGGTGTAGAAGCCGTGGAGAAAATCCGGGTGTTCGATGCCCTGCAGGGTTTGATAAATCGAGTAGCCGCCCATGCAGACGAAGGACACCAGCAGCAGCAGGGAGATCGCCTTTTTCGAGGCGACAAAGCCGTACAGATCAATGGACCGGCCGTCCTCGCCGCTTCGTTTCTGGATCTTGTAGTACACGCCCAACAGGGCGAAAATCAGCAATGCGCCAAAGCCGCTGGCCAGGATATGCAGGATCTTGTCGATGTTGCCCTCGTAGCTGAGTGGTTCGGCGAAATAGGACAATTCCTTGAAAGCGTTGCGGATCAGGATCAGGGACAGGATCTCGAACTGCTTGCCCAGCGAGCGGGAAAACGAGCAGGGCAGGACAAAGATCAGACTGATGACCTCAAGCACCAGGATGACGGTGAAGGCGGCATGGACCGCGTAGAAATGGTTGCGCGGCAGGAGGGCGGCGAGCTCGGCGGGCAGCAAACCCTGCCGGTTCAGCTCGATGAGTCCCAGGCTGCAGAGAAAGAGAAAAACCAGGGAGATGGAGATCTTGCGGTAGACCCTCTCGTGCTCGTAAAAGGCGTGCAGCGGGTCGAAGATGTAGGTGATCCGGGAAAAAAGGGTGTCCATGGGCGTGTTGCTCGTCTTTGATTGGGATCGCCAGGCCGAAGGGGCGCTGGACGGGAGGCATCACTTACCGCGCTCGGGATGGATTCGCAAGTAGATTTGAATCTCACTTGATAATTTGTATCGACAAAGCCCGCTCGATTGCCCCGCTCCCGCGAGCCGCAGGCTCATCGCGGTCGAAAAAAACGCAGCCGGTTGGCATTGGTGACCACGGTCACCGAGGACAGGGCCATGGCGGCGCTGGCGAACATCGGCTCGAGTTGCCAGCCGGTGAGTGGATAGAACAGGCCGGCCGCCAAAGGAATGCCGATGACGTTGTAGATGAAGGCGCCGAACAGGTTCTGCCGGATGTTGCGGATGGTGGCGGTGGAGATGGCGATGGCGTCGGCCACCAGCAGGAGCGAGTCGCCGGTGAGGGTGATGTCGGCGTTCTCGATGGCCACGTCGGTGCCGCTCCCCAGGGCAAAACCGGTATCGGCCTGGGCCAGGGCCGGGGCATCGTTGACCCCGTCGCCGACCATGCCAACCTTGCACCCCTGCTGCTGCAGGGCCTGGATGACCTCCAGTTTCTGCTCTGGCAAAATTTCGCTGTGCACCTCGGCAATCCCCACTTCGCGGGCTACGGCCTCGGCGGTCGCCCGGTTGTCGCCGCTGCACATCACCACCGTGATGCCCTGCCGCTGGAGGGCGGCGACCGCCGCCGCCGAATCCGGGCGCACCGGATCCTTGAGGATCAACAGGCCCATCACCTCCGTGCCACGGGCCAGCCAGACCGGGGTGCCGCCCTGGGCTGCCTGGTGTTCGGCCTCGGTCCGGAGCCCGGCAGGCAGGGCCAATCCCTGTTCGTCGAGGAACAGGTGGTTGCCCAGCAGATATCGGACGCCGGCATGCTCCGCCTGCACTCCCCGGCCGGGGATGGCGGTGAAGTTGTCCAGGGTGCGCAGCGGTTCGCCGCGCTCCAGTTGCGCGCTCAGCACCGCCTCGGCCAGCGGATGCTCGGAGCCGCTCTCCAGGCTGGCCGCCCACAGCAGCACCTCGTCCTGGCGCATGCCGGCCACCGGCATAATGGCGGTCACCGCCGGTTTGCCTTGGGTCAGGGTGCCGGTCTTGTCGACCACCACATGGGTCAGGGTCGAGGCGGTCTGCAGGGCGTCGCTGTTGCGGATGAGGACGTTGCATTGGGCCGCCCGGCTGGTGCCGACCATGATGGCGATCGGCGTCGCCAAGCCAAGGGCGCAGGGACAGGCGATGACCAGCACCGCGATGGCCGCGGTCAATCCATGGGCAAGCGCCAACTCCTGGGCAAAACTCCACCAGGCGAAAAAACTGACCAGGCTGATGGTGATCACCACCGGCACAAAGACCCCGGCAATGCGGTCGACCAGCCGGCCGATGGGCGGCTTGCTCATCTGCGCCGTGCGCACCATGCGGATGATCCGCGCCAGGGTGGTATCGTCGCCCAAGCGGGTGACCCGGAGGATAAAGGCGCCGGAGCGGTTGATGGTGCCGCCGGTGACCGGATCGCCGATCTCGCGGGCCACGGCCAGCGGCTCGCCGGTGAGCATCGATTCGTCGATGGTGGTTCGGCCCTCGACGATTTCGCCGTCAATGGGCACCTTCTCGCCGGGTTTGACCCGCACCCGGTCGCCCAGGCGCAACAGCGACACCGGGATCTCGACCTGGCCGCTGGCGCGGATTACCCAGGCGGTGCGCGCCCTTAAGCCCACCAGGGCGCCGATGGCCTCGCTGGTGGTCCGTTTGGCCTTGGTTTCAAGGACATGGCCCAGCTGGAGAAAGGCGAGGATCATCACCGCGGCATCGAGGTAGAGATAATCGGCCGCGCCGGGGATGAAGTGCGGATCAGCGATGACCAGCACTGACGACAGCCATGCCGCGCCGGTGCCCAGGGCCACCAGGGTATCCATGTTGGCCGCGCCGTGGCGGGCCTGCTTCCAGGCGCCAATAAAGTAGTTGCGGCCGCTGTAGAGCATGGTGCACAAACAGAGCAGGGCGGCCCCGGCCCAGAACAGCCGGCCTTCGTGAAGATGGGGAAACAGTCCGCTCATGTGGCCGGCCATGAGGCCGAACCCCATCAGGCCGGCGAGCAGGGCCCGCCGCCAGGAGCGCCTGATTTCCTGCCAGGTCTCCTCGGCCTGGCTGATGGCCGGGTCGGTGAAGGATTCCTCCAGGGTCACCTGATAGCCGATATCGGTCAGCCGCAGCAGCACATCCGCCGGGTGCTGAGAGGTGGAGACGCGCAGTCGCCCGTTGTCCACGCTCATCTCCGTGGCAGGATCCAGGGCGAGCAGAATCTCGCGAACCTGTGCCAATTCGTCGGCATCCGGCTGCGGCTGCAGGGTCAGGAAAAAGGTGTCGGCGGTTGTTTGGTGCCGCAGCGAGGCTCCATAGCCTTGATCGACAATGGCCCGCACCACCTGTTCCGGGTCGCCGCCTTGCACCTGGGCCTTTTTTTCGATCAGGTTGACCACGGCCCCGGTAACGCCGGGGAGGGCAAGGATGGCCTGTTCCACCCGCGCCACGCAGCTGGCGCAGTGCATGCCGAGGATGTCGATCTCGTACCGATCCCCGGCAGAGGTGTGTCCCTGCTCCTCAAGCAGCGAGGCCCCGTATCCCGCCTGGTTCACCGCTTCGACCACCTTGATCGGGTCGCCGCCGACCACGCTGGCGCTCCTGTCCACCAGGTTGACCGCCGCCTCGCGCACTCCCGCCACGGCAAGGATGGCCTGTTCCACCCGGGCCACGCAGCTGGCGCAGTGCATGTCGTCCACCCGCAGCAGATAGCGGTCTGCGGCGGACGGCGGCTGTGAAACGGCGGGAGACGAGACCGTTTCCGCCAGCGGGCAGCCAGGTCGCGGGGCGTCAATCTGTTCGATCGGATAGCCGGCCTCCTCCACCGCCCGGAGGATGGCTTGCGGATCGCCACCGCGCACGGTCAACATTCCGGCCGTCAGGTCAACCCGCGCCTCGCGCGCTCCCTCCACAGACCGCGCCGCCCCTTCCACCCGGGCTTGGCAGTGTTCGCAGCTCATGTCCTGGACCGTGAAGCAGTGAATGGATTGATCGGGGGGGAAAGGGCTGGGGCTGTTCATGGCAGGTGACCGGGCAGAGAAAAGAAACAGGCCAGCGCACCGGCTATTGGGGGGACGCTGGCGATCATGATTTAGGGTCTACTATAAGTCCGAGCAGGCGGGTTATAAAGGCAGAATGTGCACCTCCTCGCGCAGCGGGAAGTTGCCCTCGATCAGCAGGCCGTGGCGGCCGTCGATGGCAATCGGGGTGCCGAAGGTGATGCGCGTGCCGTTGATCTCGGCATACTCCTCGGTTTCCACCACCTGCATGTCACGGCAGCCGACCACGCAGGTCTTCTCCAGCCGGGTGGCCACCACCGAGGCGTGCGAGGTCTGCCCGCCGCGCGAGGTCACCAGCCCGTCGGCCAGGGAAATTTCGCGGATATCCTCGGGCACGGTGTCGCGGCGAATGAGGATCAGCGGCGTGCCCGGCTCCTCCCGGCGCAACTGGCTGATGTTGTCCTCGTTGAACACCGCCTTGCCGCTCATCGCCGACCCGGACACGCCGATCCCCTTGGCGAGGATCGCCTTGTGGGCCAGGTCGGAATCGACGAAGACGTTGAGATGCTCCTTCTTCTTGATGGTGATCATGTCGCGGGTCTGGAGCAGATAGAGCTGTTCCGGTTCCGGCCCCTCGAAGGTGAACTCGATTTCCTGCGGATTCCACTCCTTTTCGTAGACCAGATCGCGGCTGATTTCCAAAAGCCGCTGGTAGACCTTGGGAAAGCGACGCTCCAAACTCTTGTTCTCGTCACGGCCGTCGATCTCTGCCTGCTCCACCGATATCGGGTGACTGGTGACCAGGCCGGAAACAATGTCCTCGCCCTGGTCGCCGGTGGCGTAATCGCCCCACAGGGCCACCCGCCGCACCTTGCGATAGGGATGAGCGGTGAACAGCACCCCGCTGCCCGCCTGGGAGCTGAGATTGCCGAACACCATGGTCTGGACGATGACCGCCGTGCCCCAGTCGTCGGATACACCCATCAGGCGGCGGTATTCCTGGGCCTTGGGCGTGTGCCAGCTGTCGAACACCATGTCCACCGCGCCGATCAGCTGCAACCAGGGGTCCTCGGGCATGCCGAAGCCGCGGCCCTTGACCGCCTGCTGGTAGTTGAGGGCCAGCTGGCGCATCTGCTCGGGCGAAAAATCGCGCTTGTAATGCACCTGATGCTGACGTTTGTGCGTGTTCATCAGCTCCTGGAAGTCCTCGCGCTCCATGCCGTTGGCCATGCCCCAGGATTGAAGAAAGCGGCGGAAGTTGTCCCAGGCAAAGTATTTGGCCTCCGGATGGAGGGCCACATACTCCTCGACCATCTCCTCGTTGGCGCCGACATTGTGGATGGTGGACATGATGCCGGGCATGGAGATGGCTGCGCCGCTGCGCACCGACAGCAGCAGCGGCCGCTCCGGCGAGCCGAACACCAGGCCGGTCATCTGCTCGATGCCGGTGACCGCGGCCCGCACCCGCCGCATGTATTCGTCGCGGGCCCGCTCGAACTTGCGGATCGCCCGATAGCAGCGGAAGACCTCGGTGGTGATGATGAAGGCCGGCGGCACCGGCAGCTTGTCGCGGGTCAGCACCACCAGGTTGAAGCCCTTGTTGCCCAGGTGGATCAGGTTGTGGGTGCGCAGGTTTTCGGCATGGAGGCTGCTGATCGCCTTTTCCGGGTTGTAGGTCATCAGCAGATCGAGCGTCTTCTCGTCGAGAATGTCCTTTTGCGCCTCCAGGGTGCCAATGACCTTGCCGATGAAGTTGTCCAGGTGCTGCAGGCCGAAGGTGGTGGAAATCAGGTCGCGGAAAAAGGTTTCCGAGAGGCGGAGCACGGTCTCGGGCATGTTTTTCTCGTCCCAGGACCCATGGTACTTGGGCAGCAGGTTGTCCTTGCCGATTTGCGGCACGATGATGGAGAGGTTGTTCTGGTGGATGTTGGTGTAGTAGGCGTAGATGATGTCCTTGACCCCTTCGGACAGGCCGCGCATGATGTCGAGGTGTTGGGTATAGGAAAAGCGGCGAATGCCGATCGAGGTGGCCAGCAGGCTGATGTAGGTGTCCAGGCGGCGGCTGGAGATGCCGTCGATCTGCAGGGCGCGGGTAAAGAGCCGCAGACACTTGAGGATGCGGATGAAGGTCGCTTGGGTGATGAAACTCAGGTTGACGGTGGAAAAGAGCCGCTCCAGGTAGACGTTGGCCAGGCTCTCCAGGCGGAAGGTCAGGCCGAGGGCATCGAATTTGCGTTCGGAATAGCGGCCGTAGACCGAGGGAATGTCGACCGCGATGTGGCGCTTGTAATAAATCTCCTCCTTGGGCTCGAACTTGTCTGGACTGAGGATGATTTCCTGCAGGTGTTCGAGTTCGTCGAGCAGGGCATCGAGGCAATGGATCGGGTCGTTTTCCCTGAGCACGTCGAGCAGGCGGGCCAACTCGGGGAAGCCGGCATTGATGGCGTGGTGCAGCTGGCTCTGGATCTCGGGCAGGCTGAGATTGTACTTGAGGTGCAAGAGCTTGTACATCCGCACCAACAGGGCGAATCGCCGCCGTTCCACTTCCGAGAGATCCTGCTGGCGGTCAAGGAACTGCTGCCGTTCGTCGTCGTCCCAGGCGAGAATGTGGGCCATGCGGGTGAAACGCAGTTCCTTCTTGATCCGGGCCGCCAGTTCATGTTGGTCGTCGACAAAGGGGCCGCTGGTTTCCACTTGGCGCAGCACCTCGTCGGGCAGGTATTCGCGCAGGTAGCTCTGATCGAGGGTGATCCAGAAGGTGAAGATGGCTTCGATGAAACCGACGATCAGGTTGCTCGACTCCACATGGGCCTGCTTGCGCAGGAAGTGGACGAGGATGTCCTTGCGTTTGTGAATCTCGTCGAGTTCGGTGGACACGTCGCGCAGCTCGCCCTCGGCGCCGATCTCGTTGAAAAAGACCGGCATCAGCTTGGTGAACTGCTTGGCCAGGTTGTAGATCGGGCCGATGGGATGGTTGAGCAGTTCGGTGATGTCGCGCTGGAACAGGTCGGTGTCGCGCACGCAGGTACCCGACAGCCGCAGGTTGATGATCAGGGCCGAAAACAGGGTCGAGCACCACTTGGGCTCCTGCTCGATCAGGTTGAGCCAGACACGAATGTTGGTCAGATGGGCCGGGTTGGCGATGGGCTGCCAGTCCTCGTCCACGCCGCGCACGTTCGCGTACTGGAAGCCAAAGCGCACCGCCTCCCACAAAAAGGCCTCGACCAGGCGGGAGTTGCCGCGCTTGAATACCTCGTTGCCGATCACCTGGATGCATTGCAGCGAGGTGTGCGGGTAGCGGCGGACATTGGCCTTGAGCAGGTGGAAGGTGGTGACGAAGAACTGCTCGATCTCCTCGAAGCTCTGCTTGCGGATCAACTGCACCAGCGAGCGGTTGATCTCGCGCAGGGTCTCCTCGTGGATCAAAAACAGGCCGGCGGTTTCCATGATGCGGAACAAAAAGAGCAGCTTGCGGTTCTCGACGAAGTTGGCCGAGGATTCGCTGGCCGCCTCGACCGCCACCATCTTGGCCGGGATCTCCTTGTACAAGCGAACCAGGTCCATGTGGGCGGGCAGGGCAAGGAGTTGCTCCAGGCCGGCCTGGTAATCGGCGGCAAAATCGATGGCCTCTAATGTGCGAAGGCATTCGGCGATCCGTTGATGGGAGATGGACAACAGCAGATCCTGGCCGTGCCACTGGCGGCAGTAGTCGCCGCATTGCCGCTCGAACCACGGCAGCGGATCCTCTTCGTTCAGCCAATACTGATAGGTGCGGATGAGGAGGGTACGGAGCAAGAGGGCCAGTGCCTGGAGATCATAGGGCTGCTGCGGCTGCTGTTTGCGCAGGCCGAGCACCTGTTGCACGATCTTGCGGATGGGATGATGACCTTGGACGATGGAGAGCATCACCTGCGGTTCGGTCCGGTCCAATTCCCGCAGGCGGGTGAAAAATTCGGTGAAGACCGCTTGGTAGCGAAACAGGGCCGGGCTGTCGAGCGAGAGGATCAGCTTGTCGGCATAGGCGAGCATGGCTTCGAGAATGCGCTGCAGCAGCTGCTCGTTGCGGCCCGAATCCTTGAGCGCGTCGAAGAAAATGGCCATGAACAAGGCGAAGGCCTCGGGCCCCTGCTCATGATCGCGGTAGTGGTTGCTGTTTTTGAGCACATAGGCCCGCAGCTCGGGGATGAGCAGTTTCCAGTTGCGGAAGGGGTGGCTGATTTCGTAGAGCAGGGTGTCGAGCTTGCCCAGGATGCCCTGGAAGCGGCAGACCGCGTCACGCAGCGGCAGGTAGGCGGGATTGATCACCACCGGGGCGGCGGTTTCACGCAGATTGGCCTTGAGGGCATCGGAGGCAAGGGGCAACGGACAGGAATCGGCGGGCATGGGCAACCTCGGACGTTGAGAGAACGGAGAAACAGCACAACGTATCTATTGTATAGAGCTTGCCCCGGAAAGTCAGCAGGAGTTTTGCCCGGTCGGGCCGGTCGGGCCGCCGCGCGGTTTCTCCCTTGAAATCGGCTGGAGGGGTGCTACTATAACCCATTTGCGGCGAACGCAAACGATCCGCCCTGGTGCGGTCAACCGGCCGCGTCATCTCCACCTCTCGCCTTCAGCGAGGAGAGCACCATGAACCGCTACACCCTGACCATTGCCCTGTTGTCGGCAAGCAACATCTTTATGACCTTTGCCTGGTACGGCCATCTCAAGAGTTTGTCGCACAAGCCGTGGATCATCGCCGCCCTGGTCAGCTGGGGTATTGCCCTCCTGGAATACCTGCTCCAGGTGCCCGCCAACCGCATCGGCCACGATGTGATGTCCGTCGGCCAGCTCAAGATCCTCCAGGAGGTCATCACCCTGTCGATCTTCGTGCCCTTTTCCGTGCTCTATCTCAAGGAAAAGCTCACTCTGGACTACCTCTGGGCCGGGCTCTGTCTGCTGGGCGCGGTCTTTTTCCTCTTTCGCAAGAAGATCATGGGGGCTTGACACCTACCCTTTCCACCCTCACCGGAGATTTCGTCATGCCGACCACCCCGCCCCGTTTCATCCTCGATCTGCCGGATTGGGCTCCAGCCGAACTGCTCCATGTGCCCGAGTACCTGCCGCGCCTGGAAGACCGCATGGCGGCGGTGCTCCGCTTTGCCCGTCTCAACACCGAGCACCAGAGCGGCGGGCCTTTTAGCGCCGGCGTTTTTGAGCGCGATTCCGGCAAGCTGATAGTGATTGGCGTCAACCGGGTGATACCGCTCAACTGCTCCTCGGCCCATGCCGAGATCACGGCCCTGACGCTCGCTCAGCAGATGCTCGGCGTCTACGACCTCGGTGGGCCCGGTCTGCCCGCGCACCAACTGGTGGTCAACTGGAGCCCCTGCGCCATGTGTTTTGGGGCCGTGCTCTGGTCCGGCATCCGCTCGCTGGTCATCGCCGGCGCCGATCCCGAGATGATGGCCATCACCGGCTTTGACGAGGGTCCGATGCCGGAGCACTGGCGGAGGGAGCTGGCCGACCGGGGCATTGAACTGATCGAGGGGGTGATGCGGGAGGAGGCGTTAAAGGGGTTTCGGGAGTTTGCCGCGACGAATCCGGTTATTTACAATGGCCGCCAGGGAGGGTGAGGGATGGATGGTGCAGGAGCGCACGCCTTGATTTCACTGGCGAAAGCAACGTGCATTTGGCGGGACGGATGCAATTCGGTTGCATTCATAGCCCGGCAAGCAAAAGAAAAGAGGGCCGAAATCGGCGCGGCAAACAGCGGGTAGGTTTGGCCAGCCGGCGCTCGTTGCGCTCAACTCGCCCTTGTTCGCGGGCATGGCCCGCTCCTACGGCCCCAAGTGGTGCGACCGTCGGGTAGGGGCGGGCCCTGCCCGCGAAAAAACATTTACCCCAGCTTCAAACCGGCCAGGAAACCGGCCACCGCGCTGCCGCCCTTCCAGGTGAGTCGGGACAGACGGTCGTAGAGGAAGCTGCCGGACTGGTTGGCCAGGTCGGCGGCGGCCTGGGCGGTCTGGTGCAGGGCTTGGTCGTTGACATGGGTGACGCCGTAGTATTCGGCGGCAAAGAGCAGAACCACCGCCGCCCCGCCCAGGAACAGGGCGATCTTGACCACCTTCTTGGCGAAGTAGCCCACGGCCAGGCCGACGAGGAAGGGGGCGCCGATATTGGGCAGGAGAAAAGCGGCGGAAAAGAAATCCAGAGAGGCTGGGCCGGTGGCAGGCGTGGTCATGGCGTTTTCTTTGATTGATCCGGGGTTGCATGTACAGGCCCCGCACAGCCGAGGCCTCGGACCGGGCATTAAACCCCTAATGCACGATCGTGGTCAAGGTGATTTCCATGCCCTGTCGGGGGAAATTACCTGCGTTGACCGTCGTCGGGCTCCGGGCTGGTTCGCCGGCACCTGTCTGACGTTGACGGTTGCCGGCGCTGATGGGGGAGAGACGGGTCGAAGGAGGGGTGCTTGCGGGTGGCGAAAACGGGCCCGGCGGAGCCTGGAGCGACTCCGCCGGGGAATGGGAAGAATCAGACCTTGAATTTTTTCACCAGGGCATCCAGCTGGGCTGCCATTTCGGAGAGACCCTGGGCGCTCACCTGCACCTGCCCGCTGCCCTCTCCCACCTGGGCCGCCTGCTGATTGATGCCGGCAATGTCCCGGGCCATGTCGGCAATGACCACCGTGCTTTGGGCAACGTTCTCGTTGACTTCGGCAATGCCCTGGGAGGCTTGGGCGATATTGCCGCTGATCTCGCTCGAGGCGGCCGACTGCTCTTCCACCGCCGTGGCGATCCCCTGGATGACGCTGTTGATCTCGGTGATAACCTGGGAGATGCGGTCGATATCTTCCACCGTGGTGGCGGTGGTGGTCTGCATGCCGCCGATCTGGTTCTTGATGTCCACGGTGGCGTCTGCCGTCTGCCGCGCCAGTTCCTTGATCTCGTTGGCGACGACCGCGAATCCCTTGCCCGCCTCGCCGGCGCGCGCCGCCTCGATGGTGGCGTTGAGCGCCAGCAGATTGGTCTGCTCGGAGATCTCGGTGATGGTCTCGGTCACCCGGCCGATCTTGCGCGCCGTCTCGCCCAGGAGCGTCATTTTTTCCGTGGCCTGGCGGGACTGTTTGACCGCGCCCTCAGAAATGGAGCGCGCTTTCTCGGCGTTGTGGGCAATCTCGTTGACCGTGGCGGTCATCTCCTCGGTGGAGGAGGCGACCATGTTGACGTTGCTGGACGACTGCTCCATGGCGGCCGAGACCGACTGCATGTTGCTGTTCATCTGTTCGGCGGCGGCGGCGACGGCGCCCGATTTGTCGGCGGTGTCCTTGGCGGCCGAGGTCAGCTGCCTGGAAACGGCGGCCAAATCGTTGGAGGAGGTGGCAACCACCTGCACGCCCTGCAGGGTGTCCTTGAGCAATTGGCGGGTGTTGTTCACCATGGCTTGGGTGGCGTTGGCAAGCGTGCCGAATTCGTCGCGCCGTGCCCGAAACAGTTCCGGCACATCCTTGGAAAAATCGTTCTGCGCCAGCATCTGCAAGAACGCGGTACAGGCGTGGGCCGGAATGGTGATGCCGCGGGCGATGATAACGGCCAGGACCGCGCTCAAGACCAGAGCGATGCCCATCAGCACGGCAACGGTGCGCGTGGCCGTGTTGGCGGCAACCTCGGCCTTTTCTCCGTCTTTCTTGGCCACCTCCTCGATATAGGTGCAAATTTCCTGGATCGATGCCACATAGGCGGCCTGGGTGTTCCGGACCTCGGACAGCAGCATTTTCTTGGCCTGGTCGAGCTGTCCCTCCTTGATCAACGCCATGTAGGATTCGGTCTGGCGCACATAGGGCCCGCGGGCGTCGATAACCTTCCTGATCAGTTCCTTGCCTTTGTCGGTCGACATCTTTCTGTTCAGTTCCTCGACGCGTTCCCCGACGATTTTCCGCGATTCGGCGATGCGGTTGAATTCGGCCGCTTGCCGGTCCTTGCTGTCATCGATGAGGACGTTGCGCAGGGCGCGGGCAATGATGTTGACATGGTCCATGACGTCCTGGGTGAGACCGACCTTAACCATCCGGTCGTTGACCACCAGCTCGATCTGTTCGTCCAAACCCTTGATCGATTTGATCGCGTAACCGCCCACGAGCAGCAGCAGCGCCATGACCAGTCCGAATCCGAAAAACAACCTGGTTCCCACTTTGAAATTGTTCAACATACCTACCTCTTGTGCAATGAATGGGTGAGCGGCCCAACAACGACATGAAAACAAGCCAGAAACCGCCATGGTGGGGGCCATGTCCGGTGTGGTCGTTGCTGGGACGAAGAATGAATGGTCCTCTTGCCTATTCACTCACCACCGGAGAGGGTTGTCAAATTTTTTAACCGCATGGAGAAGAGACTGTAAAAATTTGCGATGCCGCATTGTTGCCGAGCCTTTGCCTGAGGCTGTCACCGGCTCTGGCCGGGCTTGCGGTCATCAACCACGGCCTGATCGTTGTCGGCCGCCACGAGCAGGAAAAAAGGCCGCGGCTGTCGGGTGATTGGCGAAATTTACGCCGAAATGGGCGCGCGCCGCTTGTGCCAAAGAGGTCTATGGAGTATTCTCCCCGGATTGTCGCGGTTTGAGTTGAAAGGGTGGGCAACCGGTCAGGGCTGCCTGGCGGCGCGCGAAGAGCACCGCTTTTTCCTGCATCCGCGGGCCCGCAATCTATGTTCAAGACAACACGAAACCGGTTGGAGCAAACCGGCGAGCACAAGGTGAAAAGATGTTCAACAAGGAGCTTGAAGTTACGCTGCACAAGGCATCGGCCGATCAGTTGAAACCGAAACCGGATCAAAACAGTCTGGGGTTTGGGCAGTTCTTCACCGACCACATGTTTACCATGCGCTGGAACCGCCGGCAGGGCTGGCACGACGCGGTCATCGAACCCTATCGCAATTTCGAACTCGATCCGGCGGCCATGGTCTTTCACTATGGGCAGGCCATTTTCGAGGGCATGAAGGCCTATCGCAGCAAGGACGACCAAATTTTCCTCTTCCGGCCGGCCGACAATTTCACCCGCATGAACCAGTCGGCCCTGCGCATCTGCATGCCGCGCTTTCCGCAGGACCGCGTTCTCCAGGCCCTGCGCGCCATGGTCTATCTCGATCAGGAATGGGTACCCAAGACGCCGGGAGCGACCCTGTATATCCGGCCGACCATGATCGCCACCGAACCGGCCCTGGGCCTGCGTCCGGCCGAGGAGTACCTGTTTTTCATCATCTGCTGTCCGGTCGGCGCCTACTATGCCGAAGGCTTTGCCCCGACCAGAATCTACGTGGAAGACCAGTACGTGCGGGCGGTGCCGGGCGGAGTGGGCAACGCCAAGACCGCCGGCAACTACGCGGCCAGCGTCAAGGCCCAGGTCGAGGCCCACGACAAGGGCTACACCCAGGTGCTGTGGCTCGATGCGGTCGAGCGTCGCTACATCGAGGAGGTCGGCACCTCCAACATCTTCTTCCTCATCGACGGCGAGTTGATCACCCCGCCGCTGGAGGGGTCGATCCTCCCCGGCATCACCCGGGATTCGGTGTTGCAGCTGGCGCGCGACTGGGGGTACCCGGTCAGCGAGCGCCGCATCACCATTGACGAGGTGATCGCCGCCAGCAAGAACGGCACCCTGCAGGAGAGTTTCGGCACCGGCACAGCGGCGGTTATCTCGCCGGTTGGCGAGTTCTGTTATCGTGACCAGCACATCCAGCTCAACGGCGGCACCACCGGTCCGCTGGCCCAGCGGCTGTTCGACGAGTTGCAGGCCATCCAGTTCGGCGATCGGGAAGACCCCCACAAATGGCGTGTCCGGGTTGGCTGAACCGCCACCGGTTTTTTCCTTCCTGTTTTTCAAATTCCTTTCATTTCAACGGGTTGGGCTGATAATTTTTTCGCCCAACCCGCCCTTGATTTTTCAAAATCCAATCCTATTGTTTTGCGCAGTTTGAAGACTGAAGCTTCGTTTTCGTCCATACACACGGTTTGAGCCGACCGTTGGACAACCAAACTACCCCATCGGCGCAAACGTTTTTTTATTTCACTATCGATAAAAATCAAACAGGAGGAATGCTCATGAAAATTCGTCCATTGAATGACCGCATCTTGGTCAAACGATTGGAAGGAGAGGAGAAAACCGCTGGCGGCATCATTATCCCGGACTCGGCCAAGGAAAAACCGGCCGAGGGCGAGATCGTCGCCGTTGGCCCTGGCAAGCTCAATGACGCCGGCGAGCGGGTGGCCATGGATGTGGCCGTTGGTGATCGCGTGCTGTTCTCCAAATACGGCGGCACCGAGGTCAAGCTGGACGGCGAGGATTTTCTCATTATGCGCGAGGATGATATCCTTGGTGTGGTTCAGGCGTAAAAACGATATCCATCCATTCGTTAATTAAGGAGATACACATATTATGGCTGCAAAAGAATTGAAATACGGCGGCAAGGGCCGCGAGAAAATGCTGACCGGTGTCAACGCCCTGGCCAATGCCGTCAAGGTGACCCTTGGCCCCAAGGGCCGCAACGTCCTGATTGAGAAATCCTTCGGCGCACCCGTCATCACCAAGGACGGCGTGACCGTGGCCAAAGAGATCGAGCTCAAGGACAAGTTCGAGAACATGGGCGCCCAGATGGTTAAGGAAGTCGCTTCCAAGACCTCTGATGTCGCCGGTGACGGCACCACCACCGCTACGGTTCTGGCCCAGGCCATCTACACCGAAGGCGCCAAGCTGGTGGCGGCCGGTTCCAATCCGATGGAGATCAAGCGCGGTATCGACGCCTCCGTGGCTGCCGTTGTCGCCGAGCTCCGCAAGATCGCCAGCCCGACCAAGGAGCAGAAGGAAATCGCCCAGGTCGGCACCATCTCCGCCAACAACGACGAGACCATCGGCAACATCATTGCCGAGGCCATGGACAAGGTTGGCAAGGAAGGCGTGATCACCGTGGAAGAAGCTAAATCCATGGAGACCTCGCTGGACGTGGTGGAGGGCATGCAGTTCGATCGCGGTTATCTCTCTCCCTACTTCGTCACCGATCCGGAGCGGATGGAAGTGAGCATGGATGAGCCGCTGATTCTGATCAACGAGAAGAAGATCTCCAGCATGAAAGACCTGCTGCCGATCCTTGAATCCGTGGCCAAGATGGGCAAACCGTTGTGCATCATCGCCGAGGACGTGGACGGCGAGGCCCTGGCCACCCTGGTGGTCAACAAGCTGCGTGGCACCCTGAACGTGTCCGCGGTCAAGGCTCCGGGCTTCGGCGACCGCCGCAAGGCCATGCTCGAAGACATCGCCATTCTCACCGGCGGCCAGGTGATCACCGAGGATCTCGGCATCAAGCTGGAGAACGTCACCATCAATGACCTTGGTACCGCCAAGCGCGTGGTTATCGACAAGGACAATACCACCATCATCGACGGTGCCGGCGATAAAGAGAAGCTGGCCGCCCGCGTCAAGCAGATTCGCGCCCAGATCGAGGACACCACCTCTGATTACGACCGCGAGAAACTGCAGGAGCGCTTGGCTAAATTGATCGGCGGCGTGGCCGTGATCAATGTTGGTGCCGCCACCGAGGTGGAGATGAAGGAGAAGAAGGCCCGCGTCGAGGATGCCCTCAACGCCACCCGCGCCGCAGTGGAAGAGGGTGTGGTTCCCGGCGGTGGCGTGGCCTACCTGCGCTGCCTCAAGGTGCTCGATGACCTGCAGCTCGAAGGCGAGCAGGCCCTGGGCATCAACATCATCCGCCGCGCTCTTGAGGAGCCGGTGCGTCAGATCGCCGCCAACGCCGGTCGCGAAGGATCGGTCATTGTCGAGCATGTCAAGAACCTGGAAGGCCCCATGGGCTTCAACGCCGCCACCGAGAAATATGAAGACCTGATCGAGGCCGGTGTCATCGATCCTGCCAAGGTCACCCGGTCCGCGCTGCAGAACGCGGCCTCTGTTTCCGGTCTGCTGCTGACCACCGAGTGCATGATCGCCGAACTGCCCGACGAGGACAAGGCTCCGGCTGGTATGCCTCCGGGCGGCATGGGCGGCATGGGCGGCATGGGCGGCATGATGTAATCCGTCCCGCTGTCCAGCGCTGACTGTCGCTGTACGTTGGCCCTTTCCCGTCGACCTCGCCGGGAAAGGGCTTTTTTTTTTGCACAAAAATCAACAAGCGGCTTGTCTATCAACAGTTTTGTTGTTGACAAACGGAAAAATTTTTAAGATATTGCTCCGGTTCAAGCCCGTAGGCTTTTTGAGATACGGCGATGTAGCTCAGCCGGTTAGAGCATACGGCTCATATCCGTAGTGTCCGGGGTTCAAGTCCCTGCATCGCCACCATTTTCTTGGTAATTCTCCGGAATTACTACATATATAACCCGAATTGTTTGCCCCTGGTACAAAACTCTTGTACAGTAAGGTGGTACAATGATTCGGGTTTTTTCTTGTCTTCAGCGGCACCCCTCAAGCGGCATTCTTTATTTCCGCTGCTCCGTTCCGGAGCGGTTGCGCCCCGTCCTTGGCCGGACTGAAATCAAGCGTTCGCTTCAAACCGCTGATAAACGGGTTGCAATCCCCGTTGCAATGCGGCTTTATGTCGAGGTTCGGGAACTATTTTCACGACTGGAGACGGGCGAACCAATGCGGAAACCGACAAAGCGAAAGGCCAAACAGGATGAAGGCGGCTTCATCAGCAAGATTGTTTTCGATGAACTGACATTGCCCAGCGGGGCAACGGCCAAGGGCATCACCATTGACACCGGCGACGACAAAAAGGATGCTGCCATTGCCAAGGAATTGCTTGGCGGCATTGTTGGCACGACACCGGCGGCCACTTCTCCGGCCATTGAGTCCGGCAAATTGTTAAAGGTTGCCGGAAAGTACAGGGCCGAAAAGGTTAAGGAAGGATCATGGACACCAAAGACCCATGATGAACACCAAGCGTTGCATGAGCTGATTTCTCAGGTGACCGGCAACATTGACATTGCTGCAATCGGCCACAAGGAAGCCCGCCAGTTCAAGGAAGCCTTGCTTTCTCTACCTGCCAACATGGGCAAGGGCACCTATGCCGGGAAAAGCGTTCGCCAGCTCCTGAGCATGAACATTCCCGACAATGCGAGGATGCACCCGCGAACGGTCAACGAGAAGCTACAGCGGGCTTCAAGCCTGTTCCTTTGGGCCGTTCGCCACGGTTACTCGGCGGTCAATCCGTTCGAAGGCCTGAAGCTGCGGCTATCAGGCCGGGCCAGTGAAGAACGGGCTGTATTTGATGCTGATGATCTGCGAACCATCTTTGACCCGGTGCGCTTCAATCCGGAGAAGCTGCGGAAACCGTTTCAATACTGGTGTCCATTGTTGGCATTGTTCACCGGAGGCAGGGCTCAAGAGCTTGCCCAGCTTCGCGTCGTTGATGTTATCGAGCGAGACGGTATATGGGCCATCTTCATTTCAAAAGAGGCTGGCAAGATCAAAACCAAGGCTTCGCAACGGGAAATACCGTTGCACCCTGCCATTATTCAGCGTGGCTTCCTGGAGTATGTGGAACGAATTAGGGCGGCCGGACATGAGCGGCTATTCCCTGAAGCATGGGATACTCAAAACGGGCCAGGTGACAAGCTGTCCCGATGGTTTGCCGTATATCGGAAGAGTTTGAAAATCGGTTCACTCAAGAAAGGAGACGGTCTACCGGTGAAGTGTTTTCACAGCTTCAGGCATTGTTTTATCAACGAACTGAAGCAGGCCGGGGCTGATACTTTAAAAATTAAACAACTCAGTGGCCACGATGACCCCGATATTGCAACCGGCAGGTATGGGAAGGGGTATCCATTACAGCCGATTTATGAGGTGGTTTGTTTGTTGTCGTTCGATTTTCCATGACCGGCGGCAAGGATCAGGATTATTTTAATACATATTGTTGCGGTCAAAGAATGGTGATATTGAATAAAATCAGGATTGCACAATGGAATTATATAATAAAATAGAAGTTATAAAGAATTTTATTAAAAAATCTTTGTCATTAATAAATAAACATTCGAGTGCATTGAATATAATGATGTCATTTGTGATGACATTTTCAACTGTATTGCTGGCGTTATATAATTATAATTATTTAAAGTTAACGCAATTGCAGCTTGGTGAAATTAAAAAGCAAAGAGAATTTACAGAATTGCAATTAAAAATTAACAATTCTTCCGAGATAACCATACTCACACCTGATAAAGAAGAAAAAAATAACAAGTTGTTTGCTAAAATCACTCTTGATAACAAGCAGGGAACTGCTAAGAATGTAGAAATTTATGCTTATATATTAAATACAGACGCAAAGAAATCAATTATAAGTAATTATGATTTGTCTAAACATTACGTTAATAGTATAAATCAAGATAAAAAACATTGGTTTTCAATTCACCTTCCTGAGGAATTTAAATGGATTAAAGATTCAATGGGATATGAAAGAAATGTTGCTCTGAGGTTAACGGTAATTGTGAAATATATACAGCCCCCCATTCTTCCAGAGGATATTATTCAACCAAAGTTTGAATCAGCTTCTTTTTTCTGGGATAAAAATAGGGATCAATGGGGCAATCTAGATGGTATTGAGAATATCGACCTTCTTCACCTTTTAAAAGAAAACGGCTTGTGTGCCGATTGTCCACCTTATTGAGTTGGCCTTTTACAGTTCCAACCGCAAGTAGGCGCTTTTAATTTCTTCCGGTTGGATGCCAAGATATTCGAGTGTCTGTTTTTGACTGGAGTGGTTGAACATCGTCATCAACTCCACGATGGATGTTCCAGCCGTCACCCGCTGGTGATAACCGAAAGTCTTTCTTAGGGTGTGGCTGCCATAGTTGCCCGGCAGCTTAATTTCCCGGCACCATCCTTTCACCATGGCATTGATGGTCGGCACGGTCAATGCCCCCCTTTGCCCTGTAAATAGCAAGTCCGCGTCTTGGTACTCCTTCGCCCTCAATAGTCGCTGTGCGGCCTCGACAACAGCCTTGTTCACGGTGATTGCCCGGTGCTTCCCGGTCTTCTTTTCCTTCAGATTCAGTGTGTCTCCGGGTTGCAGGTGCCGGACTTGCCCGGCAGTGATCCTGAGTAGATCGCTTGCCCGCAGGTTGGTGTTGATCCCCAGAACGAACAAGCACAGATTCCTTGGATTGTCGGTCAAGAGTTTTTTGATCAACTTAATGTCCTTCAGTTCGCGAATCGGGTCAACCTTGATCTTGCTTTCCTTGGCCGGTCGGTTGGTGTTCTCACCTTTTCTCATGCTGCCCTCACTCGTTAAGTTTTTATATCTTTTACTTTAAAACTTAACGAGTTGTCAATGGCTATTTTCCCGATATTTACAAGAAACTTGCTTAAATTATTGTTTTTATTGTATTTTAACTGGTTTACAACTCGTTAACTTTTATGTAGAAGTTAACGAGTATAATTTGCTCAAGCTTGAGTGAAAAATGAATTTTCCTGTCTGGATGAATGCCCGATTAAAAGTTGATGAAAGCAACATGCGAAAGTATTATAGATTTTCATATCATTGCACCTGTCCAAAAATTATATAAAACTATGAGGTGAAATTATGTTTTTTAATACTGTTTTTGCAGGGCTTAAGGTTCTTACTTATTGGGAAACATATTTAGCTTCTTTAGAATTTTTAGCAATTAGCATGATTCCTTTGTTTATCAGTGGGTTATTTATGAGTAAGTTTAAAAAAGCCGAAGGTCCAATTGGGTGCTTGTCATTATTGATCTTGCCGCTTGCTTTGTCTGGCGCAGTTATTGTAATGATATTGTCGCTATCTCCTATAATATTTGGTTTTGGTGAAGAAGCTTTCTGGCGATTTCCACTAATTATAATTTCTATGTTTCCCTGGTCATTTTTTAAATTATTATTTATTATGATTGTATCATGCTTTTTGTTTGCTACTATACCAATAGTAGGAAAAATGCCATCGATGCATTTTATTTTAATTGGTTGTATTTCATTGGCATATGCTCTTGAGACAACATTAAGATTTCATTCACTTGGGGTTATAATAAACAACGTTCCTGACGTTGTTCAAAAAGATATAATTTATTTTCCAGGATTTTTATTTTCTGCATTTTTATTGATTATCGGTGGTCTGTTTTCCTGGCTCGGAATGATAGCATCAAGCGTTGTTGTTGCATGGATTGAAGAGAGGTGGAATACTGGCGGTGTGGCGGACCTTGTCATAACTCCTATAGTAGCAATTTTTGGATTTATTCCAGTATTTATGTACGGGGCATGGCTCGGAGCTCAAGTAACTGGTTGATTTTAAGTTGCCTTTCCTGGATAGGTTCGTGACAATTAAGACGTTGCGAGCGCTTGAATATGTATCTGTGGTGGGAATGTGGCCGGCATCCCTTCCAGCCGGCCACCCGCAGTGCGTTTTCCGCGCCCAATGGAAAAGGAATTGGCTTCGCGGTCAGTAACAGTTTTCGGGGCGTCATTGCCCCTCGCACGGCGTTGTCTGGTCACTCCTCCGGCACGGGCGAAACAGGATGCCGAGCATAATCGCGTTGGCTCTGCCGACTCCATCCCTCGTGCAAAATCCATTCACGACGCGCATCATCGTCAGCGATTTCTTCATACTGCTGGGCACGGAGGTGCCAAAGCAGGGTCGTGTCGGATTCGTCGACGAGCAACGCGTTGTTCACGAACTCGATTGATGGGTAGATGTTACCGCAACCTACTATCGCGGTTGGCTGGCTGTCATTCCTGATGAAAAGTGGCATGGTTCAATCTCCTTTTTCAATTTTGTAAAGTTCGTCGTATGCCCGGCGAAGGGCTGGGCTATATCGTTCGTCATCGCGGCCAATGCGCTCGTAACCTGCCGCCCCGGCCATTGCCTGAAATTCGTGGTCACCAGGCGGTACGAGCAAGTGGCCACCCATGACGTCAATGTGAGGCACCCCTTCAGGTGCGACATAAAGCAAGTATTCATCAAACATCTGCGTTCTCCTCTGGTGCCGCCATGATATTGGCGTTCATCTGGGCGATGAACTTCGTTGTTTCCTCATCGAACGGGCCAATGACAACGTTGGTGACTACATCCGCCAGGCCATTGGCTGGTTGCAGTGCTTTCATAATCCCGGCCATTTGACCGCATGCGTAGGTTAGCGCCCGGAAATCACTTTCGGTCATTGATCCGGATAAAAACTGCCGGATCAATCGGGCTTGTAGGCGGCGAAGGTCGTTTAAATCCCGCAAGGTTCTGACACCATCCCCACGCTTGACTACCGGAACCGGCGATACTTCAGGCTTTCCGGTTTTTTGAGGTGTGATTTCAGGCATACTCGGGCCTCCTTGTCTGCTGGGCGAGGCTTCTTGCCGTTGCTACCATGCCGGCCTGCTTCAGTTGGTCCACAAAATCGACCATTGCCGGCATCTTCCCGCTTCGCACATCGAAAACGATCTGGAGTAGGGTTTCAGGATGTAAGCCGGCTCCCTCTGCCGCAACGCTCCAGCTCTTACCGCCGGCAACGGCTTTGATGATTGTGGTCTGCTGTTCAGGTGTCATTATCCGATTTCCCGCAGGGCTTGAGTGGCCACCTGAATGGTTTGGTCGATCAGGGCTTGAACGCCCTGGGCCTGTTGAAGGGCGGCTTGCTCCTCGCTGGCAACCTGTCCGGCGATGATGCTTTCGACCTCGGTCATTGTCTCCGGTGACAACTCAGCGGCTACCCATGGCCAACCAGTTCCACATGCCTGCAAAACGATCTCCGCTTTTACCATGTTATCGACGTAGCCCTCAGCGGCTCGCATGGCCATTTTTGCAAGGGCCTGGGCCGGTGGTATCTGCTGCATCTTCGCATCAGCCAGGGCTTTGGGAATGACGTGCAAGCGCAACTCCTGGGCAAACTGGGCGGCATCCTGTGGTTGCTCCTTCCGTGCTCGCCCTCTTGTGCCGTTGACCTTGGTTGAAACACGCTGGGCAAGGTCACTGATGATTTTGTGGCGACTGATGCCATCGGCAAACTTGTTGATGAAGTCGGCAACTTCGGCCTTGGCCTCGGCAACCTTTGTGTTTTGACCGGCGGTACTCAAGTTGCCATCCTTTCGAATAGCCTGCACCCTTGCCTGGAGGGCTTCAAGGGTATCTGTGAGTGGTTGAACCTGCTGGGCAAGGTGTTCGGCTTGCTCTGGTGGTAAGCCAATCTTAAAGCGGGCATCCTTTTTGAATTGTTCAAGTGCTAATCGAAATGAATTGTTCATAAATCCTCTTTGATATGTTTCATTTTGTTAAGTAGCTTCAATCCTCTTGGCGACAGAAATGAAGCTGATTGTTTGTCGATGGTGTTTTCTTCAATGACGTACCGTGCTGCACCTGGAACATTATCCAGCAACTTGAAGGTTGCTTGACGGTGCATCATATCTTTCCAGTACTGCAAAATATCATTAATGGTGTCCTCGCTGGTGTCAGCCAAGGTTACACCAAAGCGATTTTTGCCAAGCAACAACACATGCCCATGCGTTCCATGGTGCTTTGTGAAGACACCCCAGCTTGCAACCTGTAGTTTTGACAGGTGCGCAAGCCTTCCCCTGAGATTTCCAACGGCCTTATCGAACCGCTCAAGACTGGTGTCCGGTTCTGCCTGGAGATGAACCCATGCTTGCCATGGGTAGCTGTTCAAAAAGTCCATAAGTTCAGCACTTTGCGTTGTGGTGTATGGTGCTTCGTTTTGATTGTCGAAGTATTGATTCACTTTCTCCAACCACCTTGACCTTTCCGGTCTTGGCCCGTCCTTTCTTGAGTGCCACCGCTCAGGCCTCAACCGAACCAGGCAGGCAATCCTAGGTCAGCCGTGTACAGCCCTTCACGTTCTTCTAACTCGCTCCGTTTAACGCCTTGGAGCTGGGCGTGCTCTTTACTTCAAGCCGGGAAAATCTCTTCCGGTTTGCACCGTAGAACGCGGGCCAACACCCGCACCTCTTCCGGTTTTGGTGTTGAATGACCATTGGCCAACCTGCTCAGCCGGGATTCGGTGATGCCAGTTTTTGCCGCAACTGCATATTGTAGCAAGCTGACCTCTCGAATTTTTGTCATCAGTGGCGTTATCATCGCAAGCCCTCCTTGCTGTGAAAATTTTTGCTTTCACTATTAAGCAATTTGGCTTTTTTAAGTCACCGCCACATTGTGGGTATTTATTTTTCAAAAATACTATAAATATAGCTATTTAGGCCAAGTATATAAAATTATGATGTTTTGTATCGGTTGCGCTTATGGATTTTGGCGCATTTTTTATCGGAAAAAGGCAAAAAAAAATGCCCGCCGATGTGGCGGGCACTGCATGGGGCGGGCTGTTTATGGCTGGTGTTACTGCTGGGCGGGCTGCTCCACGATCATCAACAGCGCGGATTCGTCGGCGTTGACGATGACCAGGCGGCCGGATTCAGGGCAGGCATAAACGCCCGGCATGATTTCATTGTAAAGGTGGTTGGCAAGTTCGGCGGTCGTGGTCGGTACAATCTGCATGGCGTGCTCCTGTATGGGTTGAAGTTCAATTCCAAAACACGGACTTGAATTGACTGCCCAGAAAATACCGTTCACCTTTGCCGATTGCAAGCAAATAATCTCATTTTTTATAGTTAAAACAGCAACTTAAATAACATGTTACTTATTTATCAAACCGGTTGCGCCTGCAACACCTACATGGTAAAAAGTTGTTGACACCACACGGTTTTTTTCGATTGGTACGCGGTTATGGTGCGTCTAACTTGTACAGAGAACAATCGAACCTTTCGCAATAGGCAAGCAACTTCGGTTAGATAGTGGTTTTGAGGGGTGAAAAACACCACTCCCTGCATCGCCACCATTTCTAAGTCCTGTACATTACAGGCAATATATAGAAACCCTGCTTTCGAAAGAAAGCAGGGTTTTTTGTTTTGTGGGTTCGTGTACGCACTATGTAAGCAGTTTTGGTCTATTGGAATCCGTAGAAACATCGGGATAATAGGAAAATGAGGTTTCTGCCCAGCGCTGCGGTCCTCCTCGAACTGGTGGCTTTGCTGGCGCGGACCAGCAGCATCCAAGGCACACGCTGGCTGAGGCGGCATGGAAGAAGGGCGGGCCGGCTCCCTTTTTCCCGGCCAGCACAAGAAGGTGTTGACTGTGCTCCTGGTTTCTTATAGGAACTGACCCTGTGAGGTTGACCGGGGCCGCCGGCCCGCCGGAAAAGCGATTTCTTTCCGCCGCATAGCCGCCAGCGGCTGCGGCGTGTCGAGATGCTCCAGGGGTATTTGTCATGTACGACGTCTTCAGCCTGCCGCCCATCCACTTCCCTGACCACTTTGTGTGGGGCAGCGCCACCGCTGGGCATCAGATCGAGGGCGACAACATCCATTCCCAGGCGTGGTACAAGGAGCAGCTGCCGGAATTCTATCAGGAAGACCCGAACCGCGCGGTCCGCGCCCCGTCGGGCAAGGCCTGCGACCACTACCGGCTCTACCGCCAGGATGTGGAATTGATCGCTGCCCTGGGTCACCGGGCCTACCGCATGTCCATCGAGTGGAGCCGGATCGAGCCCGAGGAAGGACGATGGGACCATGAGGCCCTGGCTCATTACCGCGATCTGCTGGAGCGCCTGGTCGACCGGGACATCCAGGTGTTCGTCACCCTGCACCATTTCACCCATCCGCTGTGGTTCGACCGGCTGGGGGGCTTTGCCAAAGCCGACAACCGCCGCTTCTTCGAGCGCTATCTCGCCTTTCTCCTGCCGCGCATCAGCGCTTATGTCAGCGGCTGGAACGTGATCAACGAGTTCAACCAATGGGGCGGGCTCACCGCCGGACCGGAGGTGGCGGCGCTGAAGTTCAACATGCTGCGGGTCCATGCCCTGGGCTACCGGTTGATCAAGACCCACTCCACCGCCCCGGTGAGCAGCGCCCACGCCTTTATTCACTGGTTTCCGCGCCGTTTTCATGACGATTTGGACCGGCGGATGACCGGGCTTGCCGACTTCGTCACCAACGAGTTCTTCTTCCATGCCCTGCGTACCGGGGAACTGGTCCATCCGGGCGTGGATGCCGAGTATGCCCCCGAGGTCAAGGGCGCGCTCGATTGCTGGTGCGTCAACTATTACACCCGCCACATGGTCGACGCCCGCCAAGCCGGTTTGGATGGCCGCCGGTTCCGTCACAAGGAACTGAAGATGATCCCCATGCGGTTTTATCTGGAGGAGATGTATCCCGAGGGGTTGATCGCCAACCTGGAGCGGTTGCGCGACTATCCGGTCTACATCACCGAAAACGGCTGCGCGTGTGACGATGACCGCTTCCGCATCGTCTACCTGGCGTTGCACCTTTCCGCGCTCCACGAGGCGATGGAGCGCGGGGTGGACGCGCGCGGTTATTTTTACTGGTCGCTGATGGATAATTACGAATGGACCTCCTTTGTCCCCCGTTTTGGCTTGGTGGCGGTGGATTTCCAGACCTTCGAGCGCACTCCAAAACCCAGCGCCCTGTTCTATCGGCAGGTGATCCGGGACAACGGCTTTGACGGCGAGACGATCCGGGCTTTTCTCGATGCGCTGCCCACTCTGGAGCGCCACGGACGATGACCGGGTCATGCTTCCTGTCCCGCCGCTGCCTTGCCCGGCCCACGCCGCCCCTGCGGTCAACTCCGGCGCGCCGGCCAGCGACCCCGTCGTCGGCTGGCGCCCTGTATTCCTAACCCCCCTGATTCAAGATGCCTCCATCCCGCCATTTTTTTGTTGAATTTCTTCGGCTGAGCAAGCTGTTCTGGTTCTCGAACCGAAAACGGATGATCCGGAAAGCCGCCGTCCTCCTGGCCGTGCTGACCATGGTGCAGATGGTCATGGCGGTGCTGCTCACCCAGTGGAGTGCGGGCTTGTTCAACGCCCTGGAGCAGCATTCCATGAGCGGCCTCATGACCCAGACCGGTCTGCTGGCGCTCCTTTTCCTCGGCGACATGGTGCTCACTGGCTGGCATCTGGTCGTCAAACGCAACCTGCAGATATATTGGCGCGACTGGATGACCGAACACGTCTACTCCCGCTGGATGCAGGCCGGCCGCCACTACCTGATCACCCATCTGCCGGGCGAACACGACAACCCCGACGGCCGCATCGCCGAGGATTGCCGGGTGGCCACCGAGTCGGCGGTGGTCCTGGCCCATTCGTTGCTCTACTCCATCCTGCTGCTGATCGGCTTCACCGAAGTGCTCTGGTCGCGCTCCGGAGTGGTGACGCTCGATCTGGGGTTCGCCGCGATTCCAATCCACGGGCATCTGGTGTGGATCGCCATTCTCTACTCGGCCGTGGCCTCCTGGCTGGGCTGGCTGGTGAGCCGGCCGCTGACCGGCGCCACCAATGCCCGGCAGTCGGCCGAGGCGGACTTCCGCGCCAGTTTGCTGGAAGCTCAGGATAACAGCCAGGCCATTGCCCTGATTCATGCCGAGAGCTGCGAGCGGCACCAGTTCCGTGAGCTGTTCCGCCGGATACGGGTGATCTGGGACGCGCAAACCACCGCATGGCGCAACATCCTCATGTTCGGTTCCGGTTATTCGGTGCTGTCCATGGCCTTCCCAATCCTCATTTCCGCCCCCCGCTACATCCTGGGGAAAATTTCCCTGGGCGCGCTGATGCAATCGGCCCAGGCCTTTCAGCACATGACCTCAGCCCTTTCCTGGCCGGTCAACAATGCCGGCGGCATCGCCGAGTGGCGTGCCTCGGTGGAACGCATCCTGGGCCTGCTGACGGCACTGGAAAACGTCGACGAGGAGCTGGCCAAAGCGGAGCATCTGATCCAGGTAAAGAACTCCGACCGGCAGGTGCTGGCCTTCCACGATCTGAGTATTGTCAAATACGACGGATCGGTCCAGGCCGAGGGGATCACCATGGAGATCAACCAGGGCGAACACGTCCTGCTCACCGGCAACGCCTTCACCGGGGCCAAACTGTTTCGGGCCATCGCCGGCATACGGCCCTGGGGCGGGGGGATGATCGAACTGCCCAGCCAGGGACGCCTCTTTTTCATGCCGCCCCGGCCGCATCTGCCCACCGGCACCTTGCGCAACGCCATCTGCTACCCTTCCTCCCGGCGGGTGTTCACCCAGGAACAGATCGAGCAAGCGTTGCGGCTGGTGGGGCTTGAGCATCTGATCGGTCAGCTCGACCGGGAAGAAAACTGGCTCCACACCCTGGCCCCGGCCGAGCAGCAGCGCTTGGGCATGGTCCGCCTGCTGCTCAATCGGCCCCAGTGGATCTTTCTTCAGGAGGCCTTCGATTCCCTGGAACCCGAGGACGAGGAACGCATGCTGCGCCTGATCTGCGACCAGCTTCCCGGTGTCACCCTGATTGCGATTTCCCATACCGCCAACGGCTCCGCGTTCTACTCGCGCCGTTTGGCTCTCTGACAAACACCCTCAGGAGCAACCCCCATGACAACTCCAACGGTTCACGAAAACGGCGACAAACTGCGCGGCGTCAATCTCGGCGGCTGGCTGGTGCTGGAGAAATGGATCACCCCCAGCCTGTTCGCGGGGCTCAAGGCCACCGATGAAACCTCGTACTGTGTCGAGCTGGGCGAGGCCGAGGCCAACCGGCGCCTACACCAGCACTGGAACACCTTCATCACCCGCGACGACTTCGCCTGGTTGCGCCGCGCCGGCGTCAACGCGGTACGGTTGCCGTTCGGCCACTGGCTGTTCGGCAAGGACTATCCCTATCACCGCAGTTACGGCGAGGCACGCCATCCCTTCGTGGTGGGCGGGTTGGACATCGTCGACAAGGTGTTCGAATGGGCCGGGGAATTCGGCTTGCGGGTGGTCCTGGATCTCCATGCCGCGCCCGGCTGCCAGAACGGCTTCGACAACGGCGGCATCCTCGGCGTGTGCGAGTGGCACACCAAGGAGGAATATATCGAACACTCCCTGGATGTGCTGGAACGGCTGGCCGAGCGCTACGGCGAACACCCGGCGCTGCATGGCATCCAGGCGCTCAACGAACCACGCTGGGACATCCCCACCGAGCTGCTCAAGCGCTATACCCTGGAGGCCTATCAGCGCATCCGCCGCCACTGCCCGCCCGAGCGGACCACGGTGGTGTTCCACGACGGCTTCCGCGATTTCCGCGAATATGCCGGATTTCTCCAGGAACCGGCGTTCCGTAATGTGGCCATCGACATCCATCGCTATCAGTGCTTTGCCCGCGACGACATCGACATGGATATTTTCGGGCACATCCGCAAGAGCGCGGTGGATTTGCGTCTTGAGGCGGACGAGATCATCCGCGAGTCAGGTTACCAGGTCTACTGCGGCGAATGGAGTCTGGGGTTGGATCTGAAAGTGGTGTCGCTGTGGGCGGAAGGACCCTTCAACCATGCCCTGGAGGCCATGGACGAGTTTCAGATGGCCGCGGCCTATCGCGGCTACGCTTCGGCCCAACTGCTGACCTTCGAGAAATACGCCGGCTGGTTCTTCTGGACCTACCGCACCGAGACCACCCCGGAATGGAGCTACCGCGACTGCGTGGAGCAGGGATTCATTCCCGACCTGGGCCGGACTGAGCAGATGGCGGGCATACGCGCCATCCTCGACCGGGCCAGGGATCTGGCGGCCTGAGCGGGCATCCTGGCCATGATCAGGGTGATGAGTTTCAATATTCGTTATGGCCTGGCTGACGACGGGGACAACCACTGGAACAGGCGCAAGCATTTCGCCTTGGACAGGATTCGGGCCTTTGGCCCCGATCTGCTCGGGCTCCAGGAGTGCCGCGACGATGGCCAGGCCGAGTTTGTCCGTGCCTGCCTGCCGGAGTACCATTTTTGGGGCGTTCATCGGCAAGGTCCAGGCGACACGGCCCTAGAGATGGCGCCCCTGCTGTTTCGTCGCTCGGCCTTCACGTTGCTCGACAGCGGCTGTTTCTGGTTGAGCGAAAGCCCGGATGATCCCGGCAGCATGAGCTGGGGGAGCAACTACCCGCGGACGGTGAGCTGGGTCCGACTGGCCTGTCGCGGGACCGGCAAGACGCTTCTCTACGCCAACACCCACTTCGATTACGAGCCCTCGGCCATCGACGGCGACGCCCGGTGCCTGCGGCAGTGGTTGGACAGGCATTGCCGGGAGATGCCGTGCATCGTCACCGGCGACTTTAACGCCGATAAACGCTCCGATGCCTATCGGTTACTGACTGATGGAGGGAATTTGCTCGACGCCTTGCGTCAGGTTGCGCCGCAGGGCGGGAACGAGAGCACCTTTCACGCCTTTGGCCGGCCGGAGGAGCAGGCGGCCATTGACTGGATTCTCGTCTCCAGCCATTTCCGGGTGACCGAGGCGCGGATCGACCGTTCATGCCACGGGCACCTTTTTCCCTCGGACCACTATCCGATCACCGCCGTGCTCGACTGGCAGCGTTGAGCGGCCGTGGCGGCGAAGTTATCGGTGCCGCTGCCGCAGGCTGTCCATCACCAGCGGCAGATGGTCGGGCGCATCGACCAGAACATCGGGGGCGCTGGCCGTCAACTCGTCGAGGGTGCCGTAGCCGTAGGTCACCGCGCCGGTGCCGATGTGGTTGGTTTTGCCGCCGATGATGTCGTACTTGCGGTCGCCGACGATCAGGGTCTGGTCGGGCCGCAACCCCTCGGTGGCGAGAATGTGCCGCACCAGCGACGGCTTGTCGGTGAGGGCGCCGCTGAGTTCGCTGCCGTGGGCGGTTTCGAAATAGACGGCCAGGCCGAAATGCGCCAGGATACGTTCCGCGTAGACGCGCGGTTTGGAAGTGGCGAGGAACAGACGGAAGCCCGCGGCGTTCAGCCCGGCCAGGGCTTCGGGAATCCCGTGATAGACGGCGTTTTCGAACAGGCCGACCTCGGCGAACCGTTGCCGGTAGAACAAGACCGCCTGCTCCAGCAGGCCATCATCGGTCGAGTCGAGCAGCTTGGCGAAGGAGTGGCGCAGCGGCGGGCCGATGCACCATTCCAGGTCGTCCGCCGGGGGAGGGTCGACGCCGAGTTCGCTCAGGGCGTGCTGGATGCACCGGCTGATGCCGAGCTTGGGGTCGGTCAGGGTGCCATCGAGGTCGAACAGCAGATTGACAAGCGGCATGGGCGCCTCACGATCCCTTCTTGACGGGGGCTGATTTTTTGTCGGCTTTGTCGACCATCGGCGGCAGCGGCGGCTGCCACTTGAGCCACGCCTCGTCCACGGTTTCGCTGACCTGAAAATGCTGGCCCGGATAGGCGGGCGGCCCCATCTCCGTGCCCTCGGGGGTGGCCAGGCCGATGCCGCCGGCCAGCACCGATTCCATGGATTCGGTGCGCATGGTCATGCCGCTGAGCACGCTGCCGCTGACCTTGATGCCGCTGGCGTTGTAGAACCGGGTGCCGGAATAGATCAGCTTGGTGTAGTCCGGTTCAATGTTGACCTCCAGCCAAACCTGTTGGGCCGTGGGCGACAGCCGGTAGCCGGTGACCCGGCCGACCTTGATCTGGCGATAGTAGACCGGACTGCCCTGCTTGAGCGAGCCGAGGGTGGCGGTTTCGAGCACGATGTTCAGGCCGGTGGCCGGTTTGAAGGTATCCTCGGCCAAGGGGAGGACGGAGAATTCCGTCTGCAGTGCCCCCATCCCGGTCCGGACATCGATGAAGGCGCCGGTGATTACCGCTTCCAGATGACTGACCCCGGCGAGGCTGACCTCGGGGCGCACTAGGCGCAGGGTGGTGGACTTGCGGAACAGGCGCGCCATCTCCCGGTCGACGCTGGCTTCGCCGCGGATATCGCCGCTGGCCGGGTCGAGGCTGAGATCAGTCACCTTGCCGATGGTGATGCCCTGGTAGCGGATCTCGGTGGCCGTGGCCAAGCCCTCGCCGCTCGGGAAATGAAGGGTCAGGCGCAGGGCGTCGGCATTGAGCGCTTCCTGCTGCGAGGCAAACAGCGGAAAGGTCTGGTCGGCACGAGCCGGTTCCCCCTTGCCCTCGGTGAAGAAGGCGATGCCGCCGTTGAGCAGGGCGTCGAACGGCGCGGTTTCCAGGTTGACCCCCTGGAGCGAGGCGTTGACCGTGACCCCGGAGTAGGTATAGAAGCGCGAGGTTCCGGTGACCAGGTCGCGGTAGTGGTCCTTGATCAGCACCTGGATGACCGTGTCCTGCCGGTTCTGGGCCAGGTCAAAGCCCAAAATCTCGCCCACCCGGATGTTGTTGTAGAGCACCGGCGCCCCGGCGTTGAGTGGCGGTGCCTTGGCGGTGCGCAGTTGCAGTCGCAGCCCCTTGAGCTCCAGCTCGGGCACGGCCTTGAGGGCCTCGCCGTAGGACCCGTGCAGGGTGAAGCGGCTTTCCGCCTCGGCCGCCGGCGGACGCGACTTGAGCGGCGGATTGGCGAAGGCGACGCCGCCGGCAAGCAGCGACTGGACCGAGCCCATGTTGACCTGAAGACGGCTGAGGCTGGCATCGATCTTGACCCCGCCGCCGTTCCAGAACACGGATTTTTTGGTGACCAGATCGGCGTGGGGTTCGTGGATCAGTACCCGCACCAGCACCTGCTCACCCTTGGGGGCGAGCGCCAGTCCGGTGATCTCGCCGACCGTGATCTGCTTGTAGAGCACCGGGGCGCCCACCGTCAGTCCGCCGCTGTCCGGGGCCACCAGGGTAAAGGCGATACCCGGCCGGGTGGCCGAGGCGACCATGGGGCTGGATTCCTCGACAAAGGTATCGCGCCGCTTGCCCTCGCCGATCTCGAAGGTGATGTAGGGGCCGGTGAGCACGGTTTCCAGATTCTTGACCCCGGTGATCTGCACCTGGGGGCGGACGATCCAGAAGCGGGTCGTCTCCTTGAGAATGGCTTCCGCCCGCGGGTCGAGCAGCAGGGTGGCGGTGACCGTGTGGAACTGGTCGTCGTTGATGTCGATGGTCTTGACCACCCCGGTTTTCAATCCCCGGTACAGCACCTTGGTCTTGCCGGCGACAATGCCCTCGCCGGTGGCCAGCTGCAGGGTGGCGGTGATGCCGTACTCGGCGTCCTCGAAGTCCTTGTACAGCTTGAAGGTGCTGCTGTTGGTGGCCGGTTCCGTGGTTTCCAGGGACGGCGGCGTGTCGCAGGTAATGCCGCCGTAGATCAGCGAGGCCAGCGACTCGACGCTGACGCTCAGGCCGCTCTGCACGTCGCCGGTCAGGCTGAGGCCGCTGGCGTTCCAGAAGCGGGTGCCGGTGTGGATCAAGTGGGCGAACCGTTCCTCGATGAAGGCCTTGACCAGGATGGTGCCGTTGTCCTGGAGCAGGTAATCCTCCACGTAGCCGATCTGCAGGTTTTTGCTGTAGATGTTGGAACCGCGCTGCAACGAGTAGAGGGTGTCGGTTTCCAGGGTGATGTGTAGGCCCGGGGTGGTGCTGTCGACCGAGGGCTGTTCGGGCAAGCCCTGAAAATGATTGGCCAGGGTGGTGGATTTGCCCTGACGCATGCCGATGTACGAACCGCCGAACAGGGTGTCGAGGCCGCTGATCCGTCCGGCCGACACCTCGGGCTTGACGATCCAGAAGGCGGTGTCTTCCACCAAGGCGAAACGGACCTGGTTGTCCATGTTGATCACCAGGTTGACGCCTTTCATCCCTTCGTCGATATTCAATTTTTTGACCGTGCCCACGGGAATGCCGCGGACGATGACCTTGGTCTTGCCGGGGGTGATGCCGGTGGCGTCCTCAAAATGGACATAGATGTCGATGCCGGCCTCCTTCATGCTGGTGTGGAGCAGCCAGGCGCCGATGCACAGGGCGACCAGCGGCAGGATCCAGATGGGGGAGACACTGCGCCGACGACGAATAACAGGTTTTTCCATGGGTTACTGACGGGTTTCGGTGGCGGCGGCCGCATCCCAGAGAAGCCGGGGATCGAAGCTCAGGGCCGCGAACATGGTGGAAAGGACGACGCCGGTGAAATACAGGGCGGCCGGCGCGGCGCTGATGGTCGAGAGAAAGCCGAACTGGGCCAGCGAGCAGAGCAGGGTGATGACGAAGATATCGAGCATCGACCAGCGGCCGATGAATTCGATGGCCCGGAACATGATGGCCTTGTGCCGCAGCCAGCTCTGCCAGCGGTAGCGGATGGACAGGAGAATGATCACCAGGCCGACGATCTTGAACAGCGGCACCAGCACCGAGGCGACGAAAATCACCAGGCCGATGCCGTAGGAGCCCTCCTGAAAAAAGTAGATGATGCCGTCCATGATGGTCGAACGATCGGGCACGCCGAAATAATCGACCTCCATGATCGGCAGCAGATTGGCCGGCAGGGTGAGGATGGCGGCGGTGGCCAAGAGAGCCCAGGTGCGGTTGATGCTGTTGGGCTTGCGCGGATGCAGCGTGTGACCGCAGCGCGGACAACGGTGGCGGCCGCTTTGCTGCGGATAATCGGCGGGCAGCAGCTTGTGGCAGCCGTGGCAGGCAAGCAGATCGGCGGGTTGCGGCTCGGTGCCGTCCGCAGGTGTTTGCAGGGGGCTGGGCTGCGGTTCCTGCTCCTCCATCAGCGACCAGAACAGCGGCGGATCGATCACCGTCTGCGCGGCCACAGTGGTGACCACCAGGCCGACCAGGCAGAAAAATCCGGGGTTGAGGGTGACGGCGGCCATGTGGGACATCTTGATGATCGTGATCAGCACCCCGACAAGAAAGACATCGGTCATCGCCCACTCGGTCAGATGGTGATAGCTGCGGAACAGGGCCGGCATCCAGGCCGCCTTGCGCTGTCGCGACAGCCCCAGGGTGATCAGCAGCAGCCCGGAGAGAATGGCCAGCGGAAAGACCAGGGTGGTCAGGGCCACGATCAGGCCGATGAAAGACTGGCCGGAGGCGAACATGTGTCCGCAGGCCTGGACAATGGAGCCGCGGCTCTCGATGCCGAGCACCGAGAAGGTCATCAGCGGCAGCAGGTTGGCCGGCAGATAGAGCAGCAGGCCGGTCAGGCTCAGGGCCAGCCCCTTCTGGACAGGATTGTGCCTGTAGCGGCGCAGCGCCTGGGCGCAGCGCGGGCAGACCGCCACCAGATGGGGGCGCAGCCTGGGTGAGCGCAGGATCAGGCCGCAATCGGGACAGACCGTCATCGCGGCGGCAACAGGGACGGAACGAGTGGTAAGGGACATGCGGCTAATGGATGGTGACGGACTGGACGGCTGTGGTATCCTGGGACGGTGAGTCGGCGCGGAGCTGCAGGTAGTGCAGGGTTTCCTCCTCGGGCATCGGCCGGGAATAATAAAACCCCTGCACCTCATTGCAACCGATTTGTCGCAGCCACTGCAATTGATTGCTGGTTTCCACGCCCTCGGCCACCACCTTGAGCTGCATCTGCTTGGACATGGCGGTGATGGTGGAGACGATGCTGCGGCTGTTGGGGTCATCGGCGCCGATAAACCGCTTGTCAATTTTCAGGGTCGACACCGGCATTTCGCTGAGATGGCTGAGCGAGGAGTAGCCGGTGCCGAAATCATCGATCGAAAAACGGATGCCCCGCTGGCGGAAACGGTGCATGGTGGCCAGGGTGTGCTGGACGTCCTTCATGGCCGTGGTCTCGGTGATCTCGAACTCGATCAGCCGGTGATCGATGTGGTGCGAGCCGAGGATGGCGTCGATGGTTTCGACGATCTGCACGTTGTTGAAGGTCCGGGGCGACATGTTGACGCTGATCGGCAGCATGCGTAGGTTGTGGCCCTGCAGCTTGCCGAGGAACAGGCAGACCTCGTCCAGGACGTAGAGGCTCATCTCGTCGATCAGGCCCGACTCCTCGGCGATGGGGATGAACTGGTCCGGGCCGATGACGACGCCGTTGCGGTGCCAGCGGGCCAGGGCCTCGAACGAGGTGGGCCGTTCACTGGCGAGATCGATTTTCGGCTGATAGAAGACTGAGAACTCCCGTTTTTTCAGTCCGGCGCGGATGGCATTTTCGGTGCGGACCCGGTTGAGCAGCTTTTCGTTCATCTCCCGGGTGAACAGGACAAAGGTGTTCTTGCCTTCGCTCTTGGCCTTGTACATGGCCATGTCGGCGTTTTTGATCAGTTCCTGGGTGGTTTGGCCGTCCTCGGGGAAAAGGGCGATGCCGATGCTGGCGTTGATGTAGATGGTGTGGGGCGTGAGCTGGATCGGCTGCTTGAGCGAGGCCAGGATGCGGCTGGCCAGGGTGTAGACCGCCTGCTCGTTGTCGATGCTTTCGCTCAGCAGGATGAATTCGTCGCCACCCAGCCGCGACAGGGTGTCCTCGCTGCGGATGGTTCCGGACAGACGATCGGCCACCTCGATCAGGACCTGGTCGCCCTTGTCATGGCCCAGGGTGTCGTTGATATTTTTAAAATTGTCCAGGTCGATAAAGAACACCGCCAAGTTGAGGTGGTTGCGGCTGGCCCGGGCAATGGCCTTGGTCAGGCGGCGTTCCAGCGCCGCCCGGTTGGGCAGCTTGGTCAGGGCGTCGCTGTAGGCCATGATCGAGATCTGCTTTTCCCGGCGCTTGAGTTCGGTGATGTCGTGGAAAAAGGCGAAATAATGGGTGATCTGCTGCTGATCGTTTCGGATGACGCTGATCGAGAGCCATTGCGGGCAGACGGTGCCGTCCTTGCGCTGATTCCACACTTCGCCCGACCAGGCGCCCATGGTGCGGAGGTTGCGCCACATGCCCTGGTAGAATGCCTTGCCCTGATCGCCGTAGCCGAGCATGCTCGGATTGCGGCCGATCACTTCCGCATCCTGGTATCCGGTGATCTTGCAGAACGATTGGTTGACGGTCAGGATGCGTCCCTCGGGGTCGGTGATGTAGATGCCCTCGATGGCGTTGTCGAAGATGCTTTTGAACAGCTGCAGGTAGTTTTCGGCGCTTTTGCGGGTGGCGTTCTCGGTCAGCAGCTTTTGTTCCATCTCCTTGCGGCTGGCTATTTCCTGATGCAGCTGCCGTTGCACAAGGATGCAGGCCTCTTGTTCCTCGACCAGCTGACGGCGGTGGTGTTCGAGGGCTGCCTGCAGTCGCGCGCAGGCCATGACGATGTGGGCCAGCTCGTCGGTGCTTTCGTCGGCGGCGGATGGGGGGGGCTGGTCTTGATCGTTGGCGTCCAGGTCGCGGGCCAGCTGCCGAAGCGGCGCGGCAAGTCGCCGGGCGAGCAAGTGGGCCAGGCCGAGGGCTACCAACGCGAGCGGCAGCAGAAAAAAGAGCGCGAGGCGGCGGAACTGGGCGAACGGTTCTCGCAACGCCGCGCTCGGAACAACAACGCCGGCGAGCAGGTCGTTGTCGGGCTGGTGGCGGAAGAGGATTGTTTTCTCTTCGCCCTGGAGAGCTGTTGGCGGTGTCCAGGTAATCCGGCCGTTTTGTTGGCGACGCATGGTTTCGGCCAAGGACAGGAGGGCTTGCCGCTGCTCCGGCGTGGGTGCGGCTTCGGGGAAGAGAGGCGGCCAGAATACACCGCTCGGCGAGAGGAGGAACGATTGGCGGCCGTCGACCGGCAAGGCCGTGGCGGGTGTGCCGGCGGCAAGGATCTGGGGCAGCATCCGCTGCCGCTCCCCCAGTTCGCAGGTGGCGAGGATGGTCCAGCCCCAGGGCGGGAAAGCGGCCCGGTAAAGGGCTGTCGGCGGTTGACCGCCGGGCTGGTGCTCCAGGTAGCCGTCGGCGGTCAGCTGTTGCAGCCGACTGAAAACAGCGGCATCCAGGCGGGTGCGGATCCTGGTCGTGTCGGGATGCCGCAGGAGCATGCCCTGGCTGTCGATGCAGAGCACCGTGCCCTGCTGGCCGACGCGCTGCGCCGCCAGTGCCTCGAGCGCAAGCCGCTGGGCCTCGTCCAGGGTCAACCTTCCTGATTGATGTTGGTGGAACAGCGTTTGGCAAACAAGGCGGATGTTTTCGGCCGTGGTCCGCAGGGTGTGAGTGAAAACGGTTTGGGTGGCGGTTTCCGCCAGCTGGCGGACAACGGTCATGTCGGCCTGCGCTCGCGCTTCCTCCCGGTGGGTGAGGGCGGAGGCTATCAGGTAGCCGCCACCGCCGAACACGACACAGAGCGGAACGAGAAAAAACACTGTATAGGCAAGAAAAATTCTCGATCGCAGTGTCATGTTCCTGTGGGTTCCGGCCCTGGCGGTTGCATGGAAGCGAGCGTGGTTGTCGCGTGAAGAGAACTGTTTTTAACTATAAAGGATCACGGAGGAAGAGTCCAATGCAATTGCCTGTTGGCCGGGAAGGGCTGGGGAGCGCGGCGCGAGAGGCGGTTGGCGGCAACGGGGTCGACCGATGAACAGATCGCCGCTCGCCCTGCCCAATATCCGTTTGTTCGTGATGTTCCGCGTTCTGTTCAATGCTCGATTCTATTATCCGGTGTTCACCATCCTCTTCCTTGATTACGGACTGAGCCTGGAGCAGTTTGCCCTGCTCAACACCGTGTGGGCCTTCACCATTGTCCTTGCCGAGGTTCCTTCCGGGGCGCTGGCCGATTTGCTGGGCCGGAAACGACTGTTGGTGACCACCTCGGGCCTGATGATCGCCGAGATGGCGCTGCTCGCCTTTGTGCCGCTCGGCAACCCGCAAGGTATTTTTCTCGCCTTTCTCGCCAACCGGATACTCAGCGGCCTGGCCGAGGCCCTGGCCAGCGGCGCCGACGAGGCCTTGGCCTATGACACCCTGGCGGCTCATGGCTTGGCTGGCGAATGGCCCCGGGTGCTCGAGGTGCAGATGCGGGCCCAGAGCATCGGCTATATGTTTGCCATGACCCTTGGCGCGGTGGTCTACGATCCCGGCATGGTCAATCGGATACTGGGGTGGGTGGGCTGGGGCGGGAACGTGACCCAGCAGATGACCATGCGCTACCCGGTGTATCTCACCCTGATCTTTGGCCTACTGGCGCTGGCGGTGACCCTGCGGATGCGGGATTCGGCGGGGCGAACGCGCCGGTCGCAAAGCGTGTCGTCCCTGGCAGCGCTCTGGGAGCTTTCGCGGCTGACGGTGCGCGCCGGCGGATGGATTGTGCACACCCCCCTGGCCCTGGCGATCATTCTCTACGCCATGACCATTGATCATACCCTGCGGCTGATCGTCACTCTCACCAGCAAGTATTATCGCCTGATAGATCTGCCGGAGGCCAGTTTCGGCCTGATCGGTTCGCTGGTGGCGGTGCTTGGCCTGTTCGTGCCACGCCTGGCGCGGGGGATGGTCGAACGGTTTTCTCCTGCCAGGAATTTGCTCCTGCTTGGCGGCGGTTCCCTGGTGGTGCTGGGCGGTTTGACGGTATTCGTCCCCTATCTGGGGGTGTTGCCGATGGTTGCGGTGTTCGTCGCCCTCACCCTGACCAGCTTTTTCACCAGCCATTATCTCAACGAGATTGCCGAGTCGCATCAACGCGCCACGGTGCTGAGCTTCAAGGGGCTGGCCTTCAACGCCGCCTATGGGGGCATCGGCCTGGTTTTTGCCGGGCTAATGCAACGGTTGCGCGACACCACGGCGCTGTTACATCCCGAGTGGCCGGCAGCGCGTATCGAGGATCAGGCCTTCCGTCTGACCATGGGCTATTTTCCGTGGTACCTGGTTATCGGCCTGCTCCTTGTCTCCTTGCTCTGCCTGTCCCGGTTAAGGCGGCACCGAGGCGCGACAGGGCAATGATGGAAACGGCGGAACCGGCACGCGAGCTACCGTTGTTCCGGGACGCCCAATTTTTTCAGGATCAGCCCCAGTGGGCAGAATTTGCTGAAGCCGAACTGCAACAGGTTGGCACCGACAAAAGCGGTGAGCAGCAACCAATACCGGCTGACGAACAGGGGGTTGTTCGGGCTGTCAACGCCCAGTGCCAGGCTGATCAGGATGAAAAATCCAGCAATCGCGTGAATCCAGTCGGTGATGATCATCAAAACCTCCAAGGGTGGATTTCAGGCAGAGCGCCTGGCCAGAACGGTGCGTGACCGTTTGTTGTCAGATTGTCGTGCATGCGTCATCACCGAGCGGCCGGTGGTCACGCGTGCGGGTATTTCGTTATCAATACTATATTGGTCATACTGTGCAAACAAGCAAGATGGCAAAGTGCGCAGCTCCTTGAAACCGCAAGGAAATTGATTCCAATTCTCGATTCTGCTGATGGAACGGGCCGCTTTTTGTCAATAGTGAGTCTCTTTCGCGGGAAAATGCACATTGACAGCGGTTTCACGCGGGAATCGTTTTCTTTTTTTGCAAATCTCCTGTACATATTCAAACTAGGAGTTCTGAGCCGAAAACCTCAGTACCAGATCGAACAGCAGAAGTTGTCCTTGGTGGCAGGCTTTTGCCGAAGAAAAGGCTGACGGCGCGGTCCAGTGTTCCGAGTTGGCTGGCCATGGCTGCCTGCGGAGGGGTTGAGACGCGGGAGGCATGGGTAACATGGAACAAGCGGTTTTTTTGTTGAGGGGGAGCGTGTTATGAGTGCAATGGAAGATAAAATCACCAGTCTGTTGGCCGAAGGCAAAGTATTCCAGCCGCCGGAAGAGGGAAGTGCCCAAGCCTGGGTCAAATCGATGGAGGAGTACAAACAGGCCTATGCCCACTCCATGGAAGATCCCGAGGGGTTTTGGGCCAAGCGTGCCGAAGAGCTGGTCACCTGGGATAAGAAATGGGACAAGGTGCTCGAATACGATCTGTCCATTCCCGAGGTCAAGTGGTTTGTCGGCGGCAAGCTCAACCTCTCCGTCAATTGCCTCGATCGTCATCTGACCGACGGCCGGCGTAACAAGGCCGCGATCATCTGGCAGGGCGAGCCGGAAGAGGATGTCCGCGTCTATACCTACCAGATGCTCCACGACGAGGTCTGTCGATTCGCCAATGTACTGAAAAAGAAGGGAGTGAAGAAGGGCGACCGGGTGGCCATCTACCTGCCCATGGTCCCCGAGTTGGCGATTTCGCTGCTGGCCTGCGCCCGCCTCGGCGCCGTGCATTCGGTGGTTTTTGGCGGTTTTTCCGCCGTGGCTCTGCAGAGCCGCATCGAGGACTGCCACGCCAAGGTGTTGATCACCGCCGATGCGGTGCTCCGTGGCGGCAAGGCCATCCCGCTCAAGCCCAACGCGGACGAAGCCCTGGAAACCTGCCCGAGTGTCGAGACCTGCATCGTTGTCCGCCGGGCCGGCAACGAGATTGAGATGAAAGAAGGTCGTGACTGCTGGTGGCACCGGGAAATACACGCCAAAGACATTTCCTCGTATTGTGAGCCCGAGTCCATGGATGCCGAGGACATGTTGTTCATCCTCTACACCTCCGGCTCCACCGGAAAACCCAAGGGCGTGGTTCACACCACCGGCGGCTACTTGACCTACGCCATGCACACCGCCCAATGGGTCTTCGATCTCAAGGACAACGACGTCTACTGGTGTACCGCCGACCTCGGTTGGATCACCGGCCACAGCTACATTCTCTACGGACCGCTGGGGCTGGGCGCCACGGCGCTGATGTTCGAGGGCGTGCCCAACTATCCGGGACCGGACCGGTTCTGGCGGATCGTCGAGAAGTTCAAGGTCAACATCTTCTACACCGCGCCGACCGCCATCCGCGCCCTGATGCGGGAAGGGGTCGAGCCGACCCAGCGATGGGATCTGTCCAGCCTGCGCATCCTCGGTTCCGTGGGCGAGCCGATCAACCCCGAGGCCTGGATGTGGTATTTCATCAACATCGGCAAGGAGAAACTGCCCATCGTCGATACCTGGTGGCAGACCGAGACCGGCGGTATCATGATCTCGGCCTTGCCCTACGTGACCCCGCTTAAACCCGGTTCGGCCACCCTGCCGCTGCCGGGCATCGACGCGGCCATCTACAACGAGGAAGGCAAGGAGGCCAGCCCCAACGAGGGCGGCCATTTGGTCATCCGCAAACCCTGGCCGGGCATGCTGCGCGGCGTGTTCGGCAACCCCGAACGCTACAAGAAGGCCTACTTCAACCGCTACCCGGATACCTATGATCCGGAAGACGGCGCCCGCCGCGACGAGGACGGCTATTTCTGGATCATGGGCCGGCTGGACGACGTCATCAACGTGTCCGGACACCGGTTGGGCACGGCCGAGATCGAGTCCGCCCTAGTGGCCCACGAGGCGGTAGCCGAGGCTGCGGCGGTCGGCATGCCGCATCCGGTCAAGGGGCAGGCGATTTTCGCCTACGTCACCCTGATGAGCTGGGCCGAGGAGAGCGAGGAGCTGCGCAACGAGCTGCGCCAGCATGTGCGCAAGGAGATCGGTCCGATCGCCACCCCGGATGTGATCCAGTGGGCGCCCGGTCTGCCCAAGACCCGCTCCGGCAAGATCATGCGCCGTATTTTGCGCAAGATCGCGGCCAACGATTTTGCCGATTTCGGCGATACCTCCACCCTGGCCGACCCGACTGTGGTCGAGCAGCTGGTCGATACCAAGAAGCAGATGGGGTGATCAGCCCCATCGGTTGTTCCACGCGCGCCGCCGCCAGCAGTCGGCATGGTCGCAGGGAAATGGACAGGCGGGATGCATGGCATCCCGCCTTTTTTTATCAGGGACTCCTGGTGTCATTTTTTCTTTGCAACGGCTGATTTCATGGTATCATGGTCAGCTCTGCTGTGGGCACCTCGCCTGCTTGCCCTGGAGTGTTTCTCCTCTTGGCGGGCACAGCGGGTGGCAAGCGGCTGCCCGTCAGTGGTCCCGGTGTGGATTCTCCCTGAAAAAATCAAGCCATGACAACACAATGACCGGTAACGAAATTCGCGCATGTTTTCTGGAATTTTTTGAGAGCAAAGGTCACACCAGGGTTGCCGCCTCCTCGCTGGTCCCCCACGACGATCCCACCCTGCTGTTCACCAACTCGGGCATGGTGCAGTTCAAGAAGGTGTTTATGGGCGAGGAGACCCGCCCCTATGTGCGCGCCACCACCGCCCAGAGCAGCGTCCGTGCCGGCGGCAAGCACAACGACCTGGAAAACGTCGGCTATACTGCCCGCCACCACACCTTCTTCGAGATGCTGGGCAACTTCTCCTTTGGCGATTATTTCAAGAAGGACGCCATCGCCTATGCCTGGGAGTTTCTCACCAAAAAGCTGGGGCTTGATCCGAACAAGCTTTGGGTTTCGGTCTACAATGACGACGACGAGGCCTATCGACTGTGGGAGCGGATCGAAGACCTGCCCAAGGGCCGCATCGTCCGCATGGGCGAGAAAGACAATTTTTGGGCCATGGGCGATACCGGCCCCTGCGGTCCCTGCTCCGAGATTCACATCGACCAGGGGGCCGAGGTGGGCTGCGGTCGTCCGGATTGCGCCCTGGGCTGCGACTGCGATCGCTTCCTCGAACTGTGGAACCTGGTGTTCATGCAGTTCTACCGCGACGAACACGGCACCATGACCCCCTTACCCAAGCCGTCGATCGACACCGGCATGGGCCTGGAACGGGTGGCTGCCGTGCTCCAGGGCAAGTTCAACAACTTCGACTGCGATCTGTTCACCCCGATCATCGACCATGTGGCCGCCCTGGCTGGGAAAAAATATCATGAAAACCGGGCAGACGATGTTTCCATGCGGGTCATTGCCGACCATGCCCGGGCCACCACCTTCCTGGTCGCCGACGGGGTGCTGCCCTCCAACGAGGGGCGGGGCTACGTGCTGCGCCGGATCATGCGCCGCGCCATCCGCTACGGCCGCGCGCTGGGGTTGAGTTCGTTTTTTCCCGGGGTCTGCGCCCTGGTCACCGAGTTGATGGTCCATGCCTATCCCCATCTGGGCGATACCCGCGAACTGCTGGCCAAGGTGGTGACCAATGAGGAGCAGCGGTTTGGCGAAACCCTTGATCACGGCCTCAACAAGCTCGAGCAGGAGATCCGGCGGTTGAAGAAAGCCGAGGGCGAGCGAGCCGTCATTCACGGCGACTTCATCTTCAAGCTCTACGACACCTACGGCTTTCCAGTGGATATTGTCCGTGATATCGCCATCGAAAAGGGGATCGCCTTCGATGAGCCCGGTTTTGCCCGAGCCATGGAACAGCAGCGCGAACAGTCGCGCAAGTCATGGAAGGGCAGCGATGTCGATCACCTCGAAGCCGGTATCATCGAGCTGGGCAGCAGGGGGCTGAAGGCCGAATTCATTGGCTACGCCACCACCCATGGAGTGTCGACCGTCGAGGGCATCGTCAACGCGGTCGGACAGTTGGTGCATGAGGCCAAGGCCGGCGAGACCCTGCGCCTGTTCTGTGCTCAAACCCCCTTCTATGCCGAGTCGGGCGGTCAGATCGGCGATCAGGGCGAGATCACCTGGGAGGATGGCCGGTTCGTGGTCAGCAAGACCCTGGCCCCGGTCGAGGGCTTGATCCTCCACGAAGGCCAGATCGCCCAGGGTACCCTGACCACCGGCACCCGGGTTGAGTTGCAGGTGGCCGACCGGCGCACCGATACCGCCCTTAACCACACCGCCACCCATCTGCTGCAAGCGGCGATGAAAAAGGTCCTGGGCGACCATGTCAAGCAGGCCGGTTCCGCGGTGGATCACAACCGGCTGCGTTTTGACTTCACCCATTTCTCTCCCCTGACCCATGGAGAGATCTGCACCATCGAGCAGTTGGTCAATGCCCAGATCCGCCGCAACACGCCGGTGGACACCACTCTGCTTGGCCGCGAGCAGGCCATTGCCGAAGGCGCCACCGCCCTGTTCGGCGAGAAGTACGGCGAAGAGGTACGCGTGGTGCGCATCGGCGACTTCAGCAAGGAGTTGTGCGGCGGCACCCATGCCCGCATGACCGGCGATATCGGGCTGTTCAAGATCGTGATGGAAACCGGTATCGCCGCCGGCGTACGCCGGATCGAGGCGGTCACCGGGGCGGGCGCAATCCACTGGGTGCAGGAACTGGCCCGGCAGGCGAACGCGATCAGCGCGGTGCTCTCCGGGCCGCTCGACGGCGCGGTCGACAAGATCCAGGGGTTGCTCAAGCGGCATAAAGAGTTGGAGAAGCAGATTGCCGCTCTCAACGCCTCCATGGCCCTGTCGGATCTCGACCAACTCCTGACATCCAGCATCGAACTGGACGGCATGCGGGTCGTGGCCAGCCGGGTGCCGCTCGATTCCCCTAAAACCCTGCGCGAGATCGGCGATAAGATCCGCGACCGGATGCAGAGCGGCATCATTGTTCTCGGCGGTGAATTCGAGGGCAAGGCGGCGCTCTTGGCCATGGTCAGCAAGGATTTGACCGGTCGGATCAAGGCCGGTGACCTGGTCAACCGCGCTGCGGTGATCGTCGGCGGCAAGGGCGGCGGCCGGCCTGACATGGCCCAGGCCGGCGGCCCCATGCCGGATAAACTGGACGAGGCCATCAACAGTGTGGCCAGCATTATCAAGGGGTTAGCAGGGATCTGATCCCCTGAATGAGCAGTATGGAACAACACGCAACACATCAACGTATCGTCATCACCGGTGTCGGTCTGACCGCGCCCGGCGCCGCCAATCTGAGCGAATTCCGCGCCAATCTCCTGGCCGGCACCAGCGGCATCTCCACCCTTGACCTGCGCTATATGGGCGTCCATCCGGCCGGTCTATGCAGCTTTGCCGAGACCCGCTACCGCAAGAAGCGGGAGAACAGCCGCGGCACCCGCGCCGGTTGCATCGGCGTCTATTGCGCCAACGAGGCCCTGGTGGATGCGGGCATCGATTTTTCCACCTACGACCCGGCCGCCACCGGTGTGTACATCGGTCTGACCGAACACGGCACGGTGGAGACCGAAAACGAGGTCTATAACATCGGCCAGTACGGCCATGATGTCAACTACTGGACTCACCACCATAATCCGCGTACCGTGCTCAACAATCCGGCCGGCGAGATCACCATGAATCTCCGCCTCACCGGGCCGCACTATTCCATCGGCGCGGCCTGTGCCGCCGGCAACGCGGCCCTGATCCAGGGGGTACAGATGCTGCGCCTGGGCGAGGTCGACCTCGCCCTGTGCGGCGGCCTCTCGGAATGCGTCGGCTCGTTTGGCATCTTTGCCTCCTTCCGGGCCCAGGGGGCGCTAGCCGAGCACCAGGACCCGACCAAGGCCAGCCGTCCCTTTGACCGCGACCGCAATGGCATCGTCATCTCCGAGGGCGGCTGCGTCTTCACCCTGGAGCGGCTGGATGCGGCCCTGGAGCGCGGGGCCTCAATCTACGGCGAGATCACCGGCTATGCCATGAACTCCGATGCTCGCGATTTTGTCCTGCCGTATGGGCCTCGCCAACGGCAGTGCATGGAAATGGCGCTGGCGCGGGCTGGCCTGTCGCCTGCGGACATCACCATTGTCAACACCCACGCCACCGGCACCAAGCAGGGCGACGTCGAGGAGTGCAACGCCGTTCGCGAGACCTTTGCCGGCTGTGAGAACACCTGGATCAACAACACCAAGTCGAGCATCGGCCATGCCATGGGCGCTGCCGGCGTGCTCGAACTGGCCGGCAACCTGCCCTCGTTCACCGACAATATGGTCCATCCGACCATCAATGTGGACAACCTCGACCCGGAATGCGCCTTGCCCGGACTGGTGGCCAACGCCCCGAAGCAGCTGGAACGGGTCGATGCCATCCTCAACAACTCCTTTGGCATGCTGGGGATCAATTCGGTGGTCATTGTCGAGAGATTTGTGGCGAACTGAGGGTGTCTGTGGTATTTCTCTCCAATTTTTACCGAACTTCAACTGTATTTGTTTTTTTATATAGAGGAACCGAAGTATGAGCCGTGACGAAATCAAGGACGTAATCCTTGAAATCATAGCAGATATTGATGAAGAAGCCGATTTTGCCAGCCTGGATGCCGATGCCCCCCTGCGCGACCAGCTGGATCTCGACTCCATGGATTTTCTCGATATTGTCATGGAGTTGCGCAAACGCTACAAGTTGCAGATCCCCGAAGAGGAATATCCGCAGCTCGCCACCCTGACCAGTTGCGTCAACTATCTGGAACCCAAACTGCAAAACGTCTGAGCCTCCTGCCGGCGCGCGAGTGGTCCTGATGTCGGACCACGTCCGCCGGTCCTGCCCGCGTCCATGGCTGACTATGAACTGATCATCATCGGGGGTGGGTTGTCGGGACTGGCGGCCGGTATCCGCGCTGCCCGCTTCGGCCGCAAAACCCTGATCCTGGAGCAGCACAGCCTGCCCGGTGGGCTCAACTCCTTCTATCTCCGCCAGGGGCGGCTGTTTGAAACCGGGCTGCACGCCATGACCAACTGTGCCGCGCTCGGCGACAAGCGCGCCCCGCTCAACCGGCTGTTTCGCCAGTTGCACCTCTCCCGCAAGCAGTTTGCCCTGCACGAGCAGATCGGATCCGAAATCCGCTTTGCCGACCGCTCTCTGCTATTCAGCAACGATCCGGCGACCCTTGAGGCCGAAATTGCCCGCGAGTTTCCCGAAAGCCTCGACCATTTTCGAGCGCTGCGGGCCGAGATCGCGGCCTACGATCCCTTTGCCCCGGCCCCGTGGCGATCCACCCGGGCTGTGTTGGCCGAACGACTGGGCAATCCGCTCCTGGAAGACATGCTGCTGCTGCCGCTGATGGTCTACGGCAATGCCGAGGAGCAGGACATGGACCTGGGCCAGTTTGTCATCATGTTCCGCGCCGTGTTCGAGGAAGGGTTTTTCCGGCCCGCCGCGACCATGCGCGAGTTCCTCGATCTGCTGGTGCGCCAGTATCAATCCTTCGGCGGCGAACTGCGCTTTCGCAGCCCAGTGGGTGCCCTTTGCATCGATCAGGGTCGGGTTGCGGGCGTGCGGCTGGAAAACGGCGAGGAACTGAGCGCCGAGGTGGTGCTGTCCACCGCCGGCATCCCGGAAACGATCCGGCTCTCCGGTTGGAAGGCCGACCAGGAACGCTATTGCGGCCGGATGAGCTTCATGGAGACCATCTCCCTGCTGCCGCAGGCTGCGGCCGCATCGCTTGGCCGGGAGCGGACCATCATCTTCTACCACAACGGCGAGCGGCTCAACTATTGCCGGCCTGCCGACTATCTCGACCCCTCCTGGGGGGTGATCTGCTTTCCCGAGCATTTTGCCGGTCTGCCGCCGGCGGACATGGCCCAGATCCGGGTGACCAACGCCGCCAGCTATCCGTTGTGGAAGGCTTTGGCTCCAGCGGCGTACAGGGCTGCGAAACAGCACTGGACCGAGGCCGCCACCGTGGCCAGCGAGGAAATCGTTGGGAATTATCGCCGGTTCATTGTATATCAGGACAGCTTCACGCCGGTGACCATCGAACGCTTCACCCGCAAGGCCCAGGGTGCGGTCTATGGCAGCGGCATCAAGATCAAGGACGGCCGGACTCCCTGGCCCAACCTCTTTCTCGCCGGCACCGATCAGGGTTACCTGGGTATTGTCGGTGCCATGCTCAGCGGGATTACCGTGGTCAATCAGCATATTTTGCGGTGATCCGCCCCCAGAGCAGAGCTGTGTCCGTCCGTTTTGCAACCACCATGGAGAACGATGCGCTATACACCGCTGGATAGGGTTCGCCCCCAATATGACGTCATTGTGGTCGGTTCCGGGCTTGGCGGCCTGACCAGCGCCAACCGCTTGGCCGCGGCCGGCCACAGTGTGTTGCTGCTCGAACATCACATTCAACTGGGCGGGCTGGCCACCTGGTTCAAGCGCGGCGGCCATATCTTCGACGTCTCCCTGCACGGCTTTCCCTACGGCATGGTCAAGACCTGCAAGAAGTACTGGGGCAAGGCCATCCGCGACTCCATCGTCCAGCTGCAGCACATCGTCTTCGACAACCCCCAGTTCTCCCTGACCACCACCTTCAGCAAGGAGGACTTCATCCGCATCCTTCAGGAACGGTTCGGCATCAGCCAGCAGGTGGTCGAGGACTTCTTCGCCACCGTGGATGGCATGAACTTCTACGACGACCAGCGGCTCACCACCCGGGAACTGTTCGAGCAATTCTTTCCCGGCCGTAGCGACGTGCACCGGTTGCTAATGGAACCGATCACTTACGCCAACGGCTCCACCCTGGACGAGCCAGCCATCACCTACGGCATCGTCTTCTCCAACTTCATGAACCGGGGCGTGTTCACCTTCGAGGGCGGCACCGACAAACTGATCGGCCTGATGGCTGAGGAACTGCTGGCCAAGGGCGTGGATATCTGCACCGGCGCGCGGGTGGACCGCATCCTGGTGAAGGACGGCGTGACCACCGGCGTGGTGGTGGGGGACCGCGAGATCAGCGCCCGGGCAGTGGTCTCCAACGCGGGCGTCACCAACACCATCGACCAGTTGGTCGGGCGGGAGTGTTTTACCAAGGACTTCCTCGGCCGCTTTGGTAAGGTGCAGGTCAACAATTCGAGCTGCCAGGTCTATTTCGGTATCCGCCGGGGCGAGACCATTCCCGACATCGGCGACCTGCTCTTCACCTCCACCGCCCCGGAGTTCTCCTCGGAGGAGATGCGGCGCATGGACACCCAAAGCCGCACCTTTTCCCTCTACTATCCCAAAACCCGGCCGGATGCGGCGCCCGATTACACCATCGTCGCCTCGATGAATGCCAACTACGACGACTGGGCCGGGTTGGGCGATGCGGCCTACCATGCGGCCAAGGAGGCGATGATCGAACGCTGTCTGGTCGATCTGGACCGCTACCTCCCCGGCATCCGCGCCAAGATCGACACCATCGAGTCGGCCACGCCCAAGACCTTCCACCGCTACACCCTGCACACCAAGGGCACCTCGTTCGGCACCAAGTTCGAGGGCCTCGACATCTCCCGCTTCCTGCACAAGGAGATAGGGGGCCTCTTTCATGTCGGCTCGGTCGGGATCATCATGAGCGGTTGGCTGGGGGCGATCAACTATGGGGTGATCGTGGCCAACGATGTGGATGGGTATTTGAGGGGGTAGTTAGGGAACATGGAAAAGAAATCCCGTATATTTCCTTTTACGACCGGGGTTGAGGATTGGCAGGCTTTGCTGGCTGATCCAGATAGACATTGGCGAAAAGGATATTCCGCTCGGACCTTAGCGTATTGCTGGGAGTCGTCGGAGGAACTACCAGAGGAAGTTGCACAACCCTTTGCAGAGAGCATGGATCCACTTTTAGCTAATCTTCAGCCTGTCATCGGCATTCCCGAATTTAAGGTTCCTTTGCCTGGGGGAAGGAATAGTTCGCAAAACGATATCTTTATCTTATCCCGATCCACAGCTGGCCCTGTCTGCATCATGGTGGAAGGCAAAGTCAGCGAGTCTTTTGGACCAAGAGTGACAGATTGGTTGAAAAATGCTTCGGAGGGGAAGATGAAACGGCTGGAATTCCTTTTGGATTCCTTGGGGTTGACGTCTCTACCCGATGATACGATTAGGTACCAACTACTTCATCGCGCAGTCTCCGCTATAATCACGGCAGAGCAATTTAGGGCTGTTGCTGCGGTGATGCTGATTCATTCGTTCAGCCGAGAGCTTGTTGGATGGTTGGATTATAGCAGGTTTGCAAGCTTGTTTGAAGTTGAGGCCGTTGTTGGATCATTGCAAAAATTAAGTGTCTCGTCAAAAGTTCCTCTTTTTGGGGTTTGGGTTATAGGAAATCACGCTTTTTTGGAGTGTTAGCTCAAAATTAAAATAATTAGCAAAACGGTAATAAAAAATCCATGCTCGAATTTGAAGGGAAAAAAGCTCTCGTCACCGGTGCCACCCGCGGCATTGGCCGGGCCATCACCGAGGCGTTGCTCGCCCAGGGGGCAAACGTGGTCGGGGTCTATGGCGGCAATGCAGCGGCAGCCGAGGCCATGCGGTTGGACTGTGCGCAATACGGCGACCGTCTGCGGCTCAGGCAGCTGGATGTCAGCGACTACCCGGCCGTGGCTGCCTTTTTTGCCGAGCTGGAAGCCGAGTGGGAGACCCTCGACATCCTGGTCAACAACGCCGGCATCCGCCGTGATGCGGTCCTGGCGATGATGAAGGAGGAGGACTGGCGGCGGGTGATCGATGTCAACCTCACCGGCGGCTACACCATGTCCAAGTTCGCGGTGCCGCTGATGATGAAGCAGAAGTATGGCCGCATCGTCTTTGTCACCTCGCCCATGGGCCATCTGGGCTTTGCCGGCCAGGCCAACTACGCCGCCTCCAAGGCCGGCCAGGTGGGCCTGATGAAATCGCTCTCCAAGGAGGTGGCCAAGCGCAAGATCACGGTCAACGGCGTCTCGCCCGGGTTCATCGCCACCGAACTGATCGCTGATCTGCCCGAGGCGCAGGTGAAGGAATACAAGAAGATGGTGCCGGCAAACCGTTTCGGCACCCCGGCCGAAGTGGCCGAGGCGGTGCTCTTTCTCGCGAGCGATCGTGCCGCCTACATCAACGGCGCGGTGCTCGAAATCACCGGCGGGCTGTAACCATCATGATTGATCCCTTCATTCTCGAACGCATTCCCCACCGGCCGCCCTTTCTCTGGCTGGACCGGGTGGTGGCGATCAGCGGCGACACCATTCGCGCCGAGAAAAAGGTGGACGAAGATCTGGATGTCTTTCGCGGCCATTATCCCGACTATCCGCTCATGCCCGGTGTGCTGCTCTGCGAGGCGGTCTTTCAGGCTGGGGCCCTGCTGATCGGTGAACGGATGCGCGGCGCGGCGGAAGAGGGCGACGGCGTGCCGGTGCTGACCCGCATCCTCGGCGCCAAATTCAAACGCGAGGTTCGGCCCGGCGATACCCTGGAGATTAGCGCCTCCCTAGTCGAGCGGATGGGGCCGGCCTGGATCATGAAAGGTGCGGTCAAGGTGGGCGGCAAAACTGCGGTGCAGGTGGAGTTCGCCTGCGCGCGCAAGGGGGGCTGAGTGGATTTTTTGCAGCTTGCGGGCAAAACGATTGTGGTCTTTGGCCTGGCCAACAAGAAATCGGTGGCCTGCGCCATCGGCCGGGTGCTGGTCGAGGCCGGGGCAACAGTGGTCCATGTGGTGCGCAGCGGGCAGCGGGCGGAAGCAGCGGCCAAGCTCTTCCCCGCCAGTCCGGTGTTCTGCTGCGATGTCGAAGACGAGGCCAACATCGTCCGGGTACGGGACGAGATCGCCGGCCAGATCGACGCACCCCTCGACGGCATCGTCCATTCCATCGCCTTTGCCAACTACAGCGAGGGCATGCGTCCCTTCCACCAGACCCCGAAGCGCGATTTCCTCCAGGCCATGGATATCTCCTGCTTCTCGTTCATCAGCATCGCCAACCATTTCAAGGAACTGCTGGCCCGGCAGGCCTCGCTGGTGACCATTTCCATCTCCACCACCCGCATGGCGGCGGAGAATTACGGCTACATGGCCCCGGTCAAGGCGGCGCTCGAATCGTCGCTCTGCTTCCTGGCCAAAAGCTTTTCCGCCTTCTCCGAGGTCCGCTTCAACGCCGTCTGCCCCGGCCTGCTCAAGACCTCGGCCTCGGCCGGCATTCCTGGCTACATCGACAGCTATCTCTTTGCCGAACAGGCCACCCTGCGCAAGCGGGCAGTGCAGACCGACGAGGCCGCCAATGTGGCCGCCTTTCTCCTCTCGCCTCGGTCCTCGGGCATGACCGGCCAGTGCCTGGTGGTCGACGCTGGCATGGGCATGAACTACTTTGATGCCGCCATCGTCGCCAGGGCGATGGGTTGAGGGACGACGCCATGCAGCAGTGGCCAATGCTCGCCCGGTTGTGGCAGATGCTCCTTCACACAAAAGATGTGTTTCTCTCGCCGACCACCCCCCTGGGGGTGAAGGTCGCGCTCGCTCTTGGCCTGCTCTATACCGTTTCTCCCTACGATCTCATTCCCGAATGGGTGCCGGTGCTCGGCGTCATGGACGATCTGGCCCTGGCCGCCTTGCTGATCGCCTGGGCCAACAGCTTCAAGGTGCCCAAATGACTTTGCGTTACACCCAGGTCTGTTTGCACGACTTCGGCTATCAACTGCCGCCGGTGGAGTTGTCTTCGGCGGCGATCGAGGAGCGGCTTCAGCCCCTCTATGAGCGGCTGAAGCTGCCGGCCGGTCGACTGGAGCTGATGACCGGGATCAACACCCGGCGTCTGTGGCAACCCGGCACCCGGCCAAGCGCAGGGGCGGCAGCCGCTGGAGCAGATGCCATGGCCAAGGCCGGGGTGGACGTGGCCGATCTCGGCTGTCTGCTCTTTACCTCGGTGAGCCGCGACATGATGGAGCCGGCCACCGCCGCCTTTGTCCATCGCAGCCTGGGGCTGCCCTCGTCCTGTTTGCTGTTTGACATTTCCAACGCCTGTCTCGGCTTTCTTGACGGCATGATCATGCTGGCCAACATGCTGGAATTGGGACAGGTCAAGGCCGGGTTGGTGGTGGCGGGCGAGACCGCCGAGGGTCTGGTCGAATCCACCCTGGCCCATCTGCTCGCCGAAACCGGACTGACCCGCAAATCGATCAAGCCTCTCTTTGCCTCCCTGACCATCGGCTCGGGGGCCGTGGCCCTGGTGATGACCCGGCGTGACTACCGGGATACCGGCCATTATCTGCACGGCGGCGCCTGCTGGGCCCAGACCGTCCACAACGATCTTTGCCAGGGCGGGCAGAATGCCGAACAGGGCACGCTCATGTCCACCGATTCCGAGCAGCTGCTGGAAAAGGGCATCGAGACCGCGGCCGCCTGCTGGCAGCAGTTTCACGCCACCTTGGGCTGGGACAAGGGTTCCATCGACCGCTTCTTTTGTCATCAGGTCGGCAAGGCCCACGCCCAACTGCTGTTCGAGACCCTGGAACTCGATCCGGCCAAGAATTTCGAGACCCTGCCCCTGTTGGGCAACGTTGGTTCGGTGTCCGCGCCCATTACCATGGCCTTGGGCATCGAGCAGGGCGCCTTGGGTGCCGGACAGCGGGCCGCCATCCTGGGCATCGGCTCGGGCATCAATTCGCTCATGCTGGGCATCGACTGGTAATGAATTCCCAACCCTTGGCGGAATATCCGTTTCAGCCCCGTTTTTTCGATCTTGATGGCCACCGGCTGGCCTATCTCGACGAGGGCCAGGGGCCGGTCGTGGTCATGGTCCATGGCAACCCTTCCTGGTCCTATCTCTATCGCAATCTGGTGTCCGGCCTGCGCGATCGTTACCGGTGCATCGTGCCCGACCATATCGGCTGCGGCTTCTCCGACAAGCCGCAATCCTACCCCTACCGGCTGCGCACCCATATCGACAACCTCGAGCGGCTGCTCGATCATCTCGGGGTGGAGCGTTGCACCCTGGTGGTCCACGACTGGGGCGGAGCCATCGGCATGGGCTGGGCCGGCCGGCATCCCGAGCGGGTGGCCGGTGCGGTGGTGCTCAACACCGCCGCCTTTTGCTCCCGTCGCATCCCCCTGCGCATCGCTGTTTGCCGCTGGCCGCTGATCGGGCCGCTGCTGGTGCGCGGTCTGAACGGGTTCGCCGGCGCGGCCGTGTTCATGGCCGTGCGCAAGCGGCTGCGGCCTGAGGTGGCCAAGGGGTTTCTCGCCCCCTACGACAGCTGGCGCAACCGGATCGCGGTGCTCCGCTTTGTCGAGGATATCCCCATGGAGGCAGACCATCCCTCCTGGCCGACCCTGGTGGAGGTCGAGCAGTCTTTGGCGCGGCTGCGGGACATGCCGCTCATGCTCTGCTGGGGCGGGCGTGATTTCTGTTTCAACGACAGCTTTTACCAGGAGTGGCGGCGACGCTTTCCCCAGGCCGAGGCGCACTATTTTTTAGAGGCCGGCCACTATGTTCTTGAGGATGGTCTGGAGGCGATCAGCCCTCTGATCGAGGACTTCCTCCACCGCGCCCAGGAGGGGCCATGAGGGATTGCAATATCGCTTCCGCCCTGCACCAGTCTGCGGCCACCCTGGGAGAGCAAACCGCCCTGGTGGCCCTGGATGGCAAGCAATGGCGCCAATGGACCTTTGCCGATCTGGGGCGCAACAGCGATGGCTACGCCACAGCCCTGTATGACGAAGGGGTACGCCAGGGGGACCGGGTCATGCTGATGGTCCGGCCCTCGATGGAATTCGTCTGCCTGACCTTTGCCCTCTTTCAGTTGGGGGCGGTGGTCATCCTCATCGATCCGGGCATGGGGTATAAAAATTTACTGCGCTGCATCGGCTCGGTCCGGCCGGATGTGCTGATCGGGATCTCGAAGGCGATCCTGTTCAGTCGTCTCTTCCGGGCGCCTTTTGGCTCGGTCCGTCGGCGGCTGGGGGTGGGCAGGGGGATGCTGTGGGGGGCTCGGCGGCTCACGCTACCGGCCACAATCAATTCGCCGCCCCGCCATGCGGCCGAGGACAATGACCTAGCGGCCATCATCTTCACCACCGGCTCCACCGGCCCACCCAAGGGGGTGGAGTATACCCACGGCATCTTCCACACCCAACTGCAACTGATCCGCGATTATTACGGCATCGGTCCCGGCGATGTCGATCAGCCGGGTTTTCCCCTTTTTGGCCTCTTTGCCACTGCCCTCGGCGCCCAAGCGGTCATTCCGGACATGGATCCGACCCGGCCGGCCCAGGTCGATCCGGTCAAGTTCGTCCGCACCTTGCAGGCCCATCAGGTGACCTACTCCTTTGGCTCGCCGGCGATCTGGAACGTGGTCAGCCGCCACTGCCTGGAACAGGGCATCGTCCTGCCGGTACGGAAGGTCTTGATGGCCGGCGCCCCGGTGTCTGGGGAACTAATCGAACGGATGCAACGGATTTTGCCGCCTGATGCCCAGATTTTCACCCCCTACGGCGCCACCGAGAGTCTGCCAGTGGCCTCGATCGAGGGGCGGGAGATTGTCGACCAGACCTGGCCCCTGACCCGTATGGGCCACGGCGCCTGTGTCGGCCGTGCCCTGCCGGGGATCGACGTGCGGATCATCGAATCCATGGACGGCCCCATCGAGTCATGGTCGGAGGTGCGCGTGCTGCCTCCGGGAACCATCGGCGAGATCGTGGTCCGCGGTCCGGTGGTCACCCGGGCCTATGCGGGCAATGGGGAGGAAACGCGGCTGGCCAAGATTGCAGACAACGACACCTTCTGGCACCGCATGGGCGACATGGGCTATCTCGATGCGCAGGGCCGCCTCTGGTTCTGCGGTCGCAAGGCCCACCGGGTGCGCACGGCCCAGGGGATGCGCTACACCATCTGCTGCGAGGCGATCTTCAACGAACATCCCCGGGTGCGCCGCTCGGCCCTGATCGGGCTGGGCCCCTGGGGGGAGCAGACACCGGTCATCGTGGTTGAGCCCGTGGGGCCAGTGGCCGACGAGCAGCAACTCTTTGTTGAACTGCGGCAACTGGCCTTGGCCAATCCCTTGACCGCGAATATCGAGCACTTTCTCGTCCATCGGTCCTTTCCGGTCGATATCCGCCACAACGCCAAAATTTTTCGTGAACAGCTGGCCGATTGGGCGTGCAAACGGGTGCAACTGCCCTGCGGCTGATAGAGGCGGGGCCATCCGGGGCGGATGGTGGACACGGCAGGGTGGACAGCGAAAACACATCACAACAGGGCAGGAGAGGGGAGCATGAACAGGGTGTTGGTCACCGGCGGAGGCGGTTTTATCGGCAAGGCCCTGGTGCGAGAGCTGGTCAGCCGGGGCGTCGAGGTCACGGTGGTGGGCCGCAACCCCTACCCGGAACTCACGGCCCTGGGAGTACGCTGCTTGCAGGGCGACATTCGTGATCGCCGCTTTTTGGAGCAGGTCACGGTTGGCCAGGACACCGTCTTTCATGTCGCCGCCAAGGCCGGTATCTGGGGCCCACGTCAGGAATACGTTGCCATTAACGTCACCGGCACCAAGAACGTCATCGCTGCCTGCCGAAAAAACGGCGTGCCTAAGCTGGTCTACACCTCGACCCCTTCGGTGGTCTTCGACCGGCAGAGTCTTGAAGGGGTCGACGAAAGCATCCCCTATGCCCGCCGACCGTTATGCCACTACGCGGCCTCCAAGATCGTGGCCGAGCAGGCGGTTCTGCGGGCCAACGGCGATGAATTGCGGACCATTGCCCTCCGGCCGCATCTGGTTTGGGGCCCGGGTGACCAGCATCTCATTCCTCGACTGCTGGCGCGTGGCAGGGCCGGACAGTTGAAAATCGTCGGCTCGGGCCGTAATCGTGTCGATATCGCCTATATCGACAATGTGATCCATGCCCATCTCCTGGCGTCGGAGAATCTCCACGCTAGCGGCAGCGGTGCCGGGCAGGCGTTTTTCATCGGCCAGGATGAACCGGTCGAGCTCTGGTCGTGGATCAACGATTTGTTCAATCGGTTGCAAATCCCGCCGGTCACCCAGCGGTTGTCGTTCAACCTTGCCTATGTGGCGGGAGCACTGTTGGAGAGTGCGCATGCCGTGTTCGGCAAGGAGGAAGAACCGCGAATGACTCGTTTTCTCGCCCATCAGCTGGCACACTCCCATTGGTTCAGTCATCGCAAGGCAAGAGAGCTGCTCGGCTACCGTCAACAGGTGACCACCGATGAGGGGATGGAGCGGTTGGTGGGATGGGTGGGCGACTCGGCAGGCACGGTTCCCTGAGGAGGAAGAAACACGGAGGGAAGGAAAATACCATTTGGCAATTTGCCGGTGGTACGCTATTTTTGCTCCGCGCTGCGGGCAAGTCTGTTTGCAGGCGCCGCTGACCTGCTGATGCAGGGATTCGCGTCCGAGTTGTTTTTGTCAAGACCAGCAACAAGCATAACTGAAAAATCCTATAAATATTATTTAAAAAGATTTGACAGCAGTTGCATTTTTCAGTAGTTATCCGGAGCGGAAGATGAACCGCCATTCACTTGCTTTGGCGGGTAATTGCCATATTATCTGTTATAAGGGGTAGTTAGTATGATTTCGATTGATGTTACACTGTTGATGCACATTGTGAACATGATTGTATTGATGTTCGTCCTCAATGCAATTCTGTACAAGCCCGTGCTGGGAATCCTGGAAAAGCGGGCCCAAAAAATCGAATCCCTGAATGGCGATGTTGCTCAATTCGAGCAGAATGCCCGTCAGCGCCAAGCAGAACTGGACGCAAAAATGCGGGAGGCGAGCAGCAAGGCCAAGAAAGCCTTGGATGGCGCCCGCGCCCAGGCTCAAACAGCCGGTGCCGAGAAATTGGCGACGATCCGCAAGGAATCCGATAGCGTGAAGGAAAAACAACTGGCCGAGCTTCGGTCGCAGATGGAGGCCGCCAGAAAAGAGCTTCAAGGAAATGCCGCGGGTTTCGCCCAGGCAATGGCAGGAAAGATACTTGGAAGGAGTCTGGACGCATGAGAACTTGCATCACAACTGTAGTACGGTCGGTGTTGCTGGCGATTTTGATCGGCGCGTTGCCGCCGGCCATCGCCGCCGCCACCGAAACCCCGGCCGCCGCTCCGCATCAGGAGGTGAAAACCGACACACACGCCGCTGCCCCTGCGGCTGCGGGTCACGAGGTGGCCGCCGATACCCACGGTGCCAAGGCTGATGCCCATGGCGATGCGGGGCATGGAGAGGCGCACGGCGGCTCGTTGTCGCCGGAAAAATTGAAAGATTTGTTTTGGCGGGCGGTCAATTTTCTCGCCCTGGTCGTCATTCTGGTCAAATTCGGCGCCAAGCCGATCATGTCCGGTTTGAGCGGTCGGCAGCAACAGATCCGCGAAGAACTCGAAGATCTCACTGCTCGGCGTGACGAGGCGGAACGAGCCTATAAGGATTTTGAGGTTAAGCTCGCCGGCATGGAAAAGGAAATGGAGCTGATCGTCGAGCGGGCGATCGCCCAGGCACAGGTGGAAAAAGAGCGAATTTTAGCGGATGCCGAAAAGGCCGCTGAAGATATCAAGCGTCAGGCTGAGGCAGCCGTGCAGGCTGAGCTGGAAGATGCCAAGCGTATTCTCCGGGAAGAGATTGCGGAGCAGGCGGCGGCCATGGCTGAAGAGTTGATCGTGAAGAATCTGACCCCTGCGGATCAGGTCGCGATTACTGAACAGTATCTTGAAAGAGTGGGTGCGGTACAGTGAGACAGACAATACTAGCTCGTCGATATGCAAAAGCGCTCTTTTCCTTGGGAAAGGAGCAGGGAAAAACCGGCGAATACAGTGAGATGCTCAATGCCATCGCCGGCTTGTACGGTGAAGGAGAAACCGGCGTGGGCGATGCTCTGAACAACCCGCTGTATCCGCTGGATGTTCGGCAGAAAGTCATGGCCAAGATCGCGGAATCCGTTCAGGCAGACGCGATCATGACCAGCTTTTTGAATCTGCTGGTTGAAAAGAAGCGTGCCGATATCTTGCCCGACATCGCCATGGAAATGCAGGTGATGGTGGACAAGGATCAGAATATCAGCCATGGATCCATCATTTCCGCCATTGAACTTGACCAGACCTTGCTGGACAAGATTCAGGCAACATTGGAAAAACTGACAGGAAATAAGGTTATACTTGAAACCCAGGTCGATCCGTCCATTATAGGCGGGATTATAGCCAAGGTTGGTGACTTGGTGCTGGACGGAAGTATAAAGACACAACTGAATGGATTAAAGGAATCTATCAAGGGGAGAGAATAATCAATGCAGATCAAAGCCGAAGAAATCAGCCAGATTATAAAAGATCAGATTGCTGGCTATAAAGCAGATATCGACTTGAAGGAAACCGGAACCGTGTTGTCTGTCGGTGACGGTATTGCCCGCGTCTATGGTGTTGAAAATTGTCAGGCCATGGAGTTGCTCGAGTTCCCCGGCGGAATTTTTGGCTTGGCACTGAACCTTGAGGCCGACAATGTTGGTTGCGCCATCCTTGGTGATGTTCGCGACATTAAAGAAGGCGATATCGTCAAACGGACAGGGCGCATCGCCGAGGTGCCGGTTGGTCCGGAAATGGAAGGCCGTGTTGTGGACGGTATTGGGCAGCCGATCGATGGCAAGGGTCCGATCAGCGCCTCAGAAACCCGCAAGATCGAAGTCCTCGCCCCTGGTGTTATCGCGCGGAAGAGCGTGCACGAGCCATGCTACACCGGCGCCAAGGCGGTCGACGCCATGACCCCGGTTGGTCGCGGTCAGCGCGAGCTGGTCATCGGTGACCGTCAGATCGGCAAGACCGCGCTGTGTGTCGACGCGATCATCGCCCAAAAGAACACGGATGTGCATTGTATCTACGTTGCCATCGGTCAGAAAAAATCCACTGTGGCCCTGGTTGTCGAGGCCCTGCGTAAGCACGGTGCCATGGAGTACACCACCGTAGTCGCCGCCTGCGCCTCCGACCCCGCGCCGATGCAGTATGTCTCCGCCTTTGCCGGCTGCGCCATGGGTGAATACTTCCGCGATAAAGGACAGCACGCCCTGATCATCTACGATGATCTTTCCAAACAGGCTGTCGCTTACCGCGAACTCTCCCTGCTGCTCCGTCGTCCTCCGGGACGTGAGGCCTATCCGGGCGACATTTTCTTCAACCACTCCCGTCTGCTGGAGCGCGCCTCCAAGGTGAGCGATGCCCTCGGCGCCGGCTCCCTGACCGCTCTGCCGATCATCGAGACCCAGGCCGGTGACGTTTCCGCCTTCATCCCGACCAACGTTATCTCCATCACCGACGGTCAGGTCTATCTGGAACCGAACCTGTTCTTCGCCGGCGTCCGCCCGGCGATCAACGTCGGTCTGTCGGTTTCCCGCGTTGGTGGTGCCGCTCAGGTCAAGGCCATGAAGCAGGTCGCCGGTACCCTGCGGCTTGACTTGGCCCAGTATCGCGAGCTGGCCGCTTTCGCCAGCTTCGGTTCCGATCTCGATGCCGCCACCCAGGCTCAGCTGACCCGCGGTGAACGTTTGGTTGAAATCCTCAAGCAGCCGCAATACCAGCCGTTGCCCATGGAAAAGCAGGTCACCATTATCTTTGCGGGGACCAAAGGCTTCCTGGACAAATTCCCGGTCAACGTCTTGGCTGACTATGAGAAGGAACTGTATAGCTATATTGAGACCAACGAACCTTCAATCTTCAACGAACTCCGCGAAAAGCAGGTGATTTCTCCTGAGTTGGAAGAGAAGATGAAAAAGACACTGGCAACCTTTGGTGAGACCTTCAAGGCAACAAAGGGCCTGAACTGAGCACAAGGGTAAATTCTTATGCCTGGATTAAAGGACGTTAAAAATAAAATCGCCGGTGTAAAGAAAACCGCGCAGATTACCAAGGCCATGAACATGGTGGCCTCGGCGAAACTGCGCGGCGCCCAGGAAAAGATGGAGCGCTTTCGACCGTATGCCGCGAAATTCGCCGAAGCCATGCGCGATTTGTCTAGCGGCATGGAGAGCACCGATCTTCCCTTGATGGAGGTCCGTGAGGTAAAGACCGTCGAAATCGTGGTGGTCACTTCCGATCGCGGCCTATGCGGTAGCTTTAATGCCAACATCATTAAAACTGCCGATAAACTCAGAAAACAGTACGAGGCCGAAGGCAAGAACGTCACTTTCGTCACTGTCGGGAAGAAAGGAACCCAGGTATTCAAGAAATCTGGGAAACTGCGTCGGTCGTTTGTCGATATCATGGGCTCCTTCCAGATGTTCAACGCCCGTGAGATTTCTCAGAATATCACGGAGGCCTTCCTTGCCGGCGAAAGCGATCAGGTGGATATCGTTTACGGAAAATTCTATTCGGTTGCAGTCCAGAAACCGGAAGTGGAAGAACTCCTGCCGATCAAGCCCCTCGTCGCCGAGCAAGATGAAGCTCAGTCAACCGTAGGAACGGGCGGGGCCTATACCTACGAACCGGATCCCAACGAGATCATGGAAGTGCTGCTTCCCCTGTTTCTCAATGTACAAATCTACCATGCCATGCTGGAAGTTGGCGCTAGTGAACATGCTGCCCGTATGACAGCCATGGATAACGCCACCAACGCATGTAAAGATATGATCACAGCCCTGACCCGGTTGTACAACAAAGCACGCCAAGCCGCTGTTACCGGCGAATTGATGGATATCGTCGGCGGCGCCGAGGCGCTTAAATGATAATTTGATACCGCTTGGTATTTGACTAGTTTAGAGGAGGCCATTGCACATGGGTGAGTCACGCGTAGGTAAAATTATACAGGTCATCGGACCTGTTGTTGACGTTGAGTTCGAGCCGGGCAATCTGCCCGACATCATGAATGCCCTTTTTATCACCAACCCGGCTATCAACGATCAGCCGGACAACCTAGTCTGCGAGGTTGCACAGCATCTCGGTGACAACTGCGTTCGAACCGTCGCTATGGATCAGACCGACGGTCTGGTACGCGGCATGGAGGTGCGTGATACCGGCTTCCCGATCACCATCCCGGTTGGCGCTCCTGCCCTGGGCCGAATCATGAACGTTGTTGGTCGGCCAGTGGACGGTATGGGACCGATCTCTTCCGAGAAGAGCATGCCCATCCATCGCCCTGCACCCTTGTTCATCGAGCAGGATACCGAGGTGAACGTCCTGGAGACCGGGATCAAGGTTATCGACCTGCTGGTTCCGTTCCCCCGCGGTGGCAAGATGGGACTGTTCGGCGGCGCTGGCTGCGGCAAGACCGTTATCATGATGGAAATGGTCAACAATATCGCCATGCAGCATGGCGGTATTTCTGTTTTCTGTGGCGTTGGCGAGCGGACCCGCGAAGGCAATGACTTGTACAACGAGATGAAGGAATCCGGCGTATTGCCGAAAGCCGCTCTGGTATACGGCCAGATGACTGAGCCTCCCGGAGCCCGTTCACGCGTGGCCCTGACCGGTCTGACCGCTGCCGAGTACTTCCGCGACGAGGAAGGCCAGGACGTGTTGTTCTTCGTCGACAACATCTTCCGCTTCACTCAGGCTGGTTCCGAGGTGTCGGCGCTGCTTGGACGTATTCCTTCGGCGGTTGGTTATCAGCCGACCCTGGCCACCGACCTTGGTGCCCTGCAGGAGCGCATCACCTCCACCACCAAGGGATCGATCACCGCTGTGCAGTGCGTGTACGTTCCCGCCGACGACTTGACCGACCCGGCACCGGCAACCACATTTGCCCATCTCGACGGAACGGTTGTTCTTTCCCGTCAGATCGCTGAGCTCGGTATCTATCCTGCCGTTGATCCGCTGGACTCCACCTCACGTATTCTCGATCCCAACGTCGTTGGTCAGGAGCATTATCAGACCGCCCGCGGCGTTCAGGTTGCCTTGCAGAAATACAAAGAGTTGCAGGATATTATCGCCATCCTTGGTATGGACGAGCTCTCCGAGGAAGATCAGTTGACCGTTGCCCGTGCCCGTAAGGTACAACGCTTCCTGTCCCAGCCTTTCCATGTGGCCGAGGTCTTCACCGGCTTCCCTGGCAAATACTGCAAGGTTGAGGATACCGTACGTGGTTTCAAGGAAATCCTTGACGGCAAACATGACGACCTGCCCGAGACCGCCTTCTACATGGTCGGCAGCATCGAAGAGGCCGTTGAGAAAGCCGCTACGCAACGGGCTAAAGCTTGATCCTTTTTTCTGATCTGAGGTACGAGCAATGGCACAAATTCAATTGGAAGTTGTAACCCCGAACGGAGCGGTTGTTAGTGAAGAGGTTGATATCGTCACTGCGCCCGGCGTGGGTGGTGAGTTTGGTGTACTTGCCAATCATGCTCCTTTTTTAAGTACCATCAAAACCGGTACCTTGAGCTTCAAGAAAGACCGTGTGACCAAATATTTGATGGTGACCGGAGGGTTTACCGAGGTCTCAAACAACAAAATCACTTTTCTTGTCGAAAGCGCTGAGTTTGGCAACGAGATTGACGTGGATCGCGCCCTGCGAGCCAAAGAGCGAGCCGAGAAACGTCTGACGCAAACCCAGCAGGCAACGGAAAAGATCAATCGAGTCCGTGCTGAAGCCGCCCTGCAAAGGGCGATGGCCCGTCTGCGCACCGCAGAATTAGCTCGACACTGATTGGTTTACCAATACGTAATATGAAAAAGCCGCCTTGCAAAAAGGCGGCTTTTTTTGTTTTTGCAGGATTTAGCACGATACGCGGTTCGTATCAATCATCGGGGAACAGATTGTTTCCACACCGCGATGGTATGAGAGAAAGAGGGGCCAACCCACTATCGCACAGTTTTGAGGGCAGCGAAGAGCAACGAGGTAGATATCGAACAGGATTCGCCTGCACTTTCCTAACCATTCCGCCTTGACTTCCTGCGATAAAGAAAATTCGGCAAAGTGACGCGCTCAATCACAGGCTGGCAGCGGCTGTTCGCTGATGATCAACATAATTGCTGATGCCATTGGCTATTTGGTTGACCATACTGTCTTGGTACTGCTCGGTCTGTAAAAGTTTTGCCTCGCCAGGATTGGTAATGAAGGACAATTCCGCAAGAATGGCTGGCATTTCCGCGCCGATCAATACATAGAATGGCGCCTGTTTCACGCCCAGATCTCGAACGGGATATTTGCCCTTCAAGCCCGAAACGAGAGTGGTATGCACGAAGCGGGCTAATCGGGTCGATTCATCGATTTTGGCATTGCGCATCAGATTGGTCAAGATATCCTCCAATTCGCCAATGCTGTGCGTTGATGTCGCATTCTCGAGCGCAGCCACCCGCATGGCACCCGCATCGGTGGCTAAATTGAGGAAGTAGGTTTCAATGCCGCCGCTGGCTTTATCGGTGTGGGCATTGATGTGAATGGAAATGAAGAGGTCACATTTTTGTGAATTTGCGACCGCTGTGCGTTTTTCAAGCGGAAGATACACATCCTTGGTCCTGGTGAGGATGACCTCGTAATTGTAGCGTGACGTGAGAACGTTGGCCAACTTTTTGGCAATGGCCAGAACGATGTCCTTTTCCTTGAGGCCAAAGGCCATTGCTCCAGGGTCCTTACCTCCATGGCCCGGGTCAATCACGATCTTGCGCACTCCAAGACCCAATTGCTGTGCGAGGGAAAGGGATTCTTTGTTTTTCGTACGTGTTATCCCTTGGGGAGGCAGCCGTTGCTCGGCCGGGAATTTTTTCAGATCGGTTAGGCTAATCGGTATCGGGTTGGCATTGACCGTGCCCGTGGTCCCTTGGAGAGGTTGGTCCGGAACAGGAGCTGCCTGGGACTGGTCTTTGTCCTTGCTGACCAGGCTCACTGTCTCACCCTGTCCGTGGACATCGACGATGATACGAAAGGGGTCATTCAACGTGAAAATCTTGTATTCAGCAAACGGTTCGAAATCAAATCTCACCTGCACGGTCTTGTCGTTGGTCTGCATGGTCTGAACTTGCTTGAGGAGCCCGGCTTCCATGCGGGTTGGGGCGCGCAAGGATGGGGCAATGAAGCTTTGCTCCAGCTCCAACACAAGCTGGCGGTGGTGCTGATCGTTGCTTTGGTTGAATGTTTCCTTGAAGGAAAGGGGCGCCGAAGATTCGATCACGACCCTGCCGTATTCCGCGGAAGACCAAAATTTAGCCGGTGCAATGTGCGCGAGGTTACCGTTTGACGCGATTGGGGAAGGTGCGGTGGCGGCTGTTTTTTTTGCCTCTGTGTTTTGGGGAGGAGACAAAAAGGTCCGAGCCTTTTGATACTGGTCCCCTTGGGGATACAGATCGACAATTTGTTGGTACAAGGCGCGGACCTCTTGTTCATGGGCGCGATTGGCGGCAAGCAATTCTGCCCTTTCGAGAAGGGCGTCATCGGCGAGGTAATGGCCAGGATAGAGATCGGCCAATTCTCGATAGGCCAGCATAGCCTTGTCCAGATCGTCGGCAATGTGGAAACGACTGTACGTCAATCGGTAGACCTTTGCTGTCATGTAGAGGCTTGGTGGCCCCAGTTCTCCTTTTTTCTGCGACCGATGAAGTTGTCGAAAACTGCTTGCGTTATTCAGCCAGTTGCTCCGGTCTTTGCCGAACGCCTTTTCCTGTTCAAGACGCGAAAGATTCTTTTTTGCCGCTTGGTATTGTTGATCGGGTGTGTCCTTTTGACCGGAAGCGATTTTGATACTTGCTTGAGGCGCCGCCCACGCATGGTGAAAGGGAAGGGCGAGAAAGAAGGCACCAATAACGAATATTGCAAGCACTCCCGGGAAGACAGGATGCGTTCGTTTCAGTATGGGAAAATTCAATGCGCACATGGATGATACATCTCGATGTGGAGGATTCCGTGACGGGAGAATGCGCCATAACCGGAAAGAGAGCGAATGAGGCCAATTATTTTTTAAACATACAGTATTTGGTCTCAAAGGTAAAAGAAATTGTACTTTGCGCAGGATGGTTGCCCTGAAAATTAAAAAGAATGTTTTGATAGGGAGTTGGCTGTTTAAAAATTTTAACTTTTGAAAGGGGCGGGCTCACGCTGTGAGGGCATGGGAAACGGTAATTATTCTTCGTTTTTTTTCATTAATTCCACGGCTTGGTAGATGAAGTCCAGAGCCTGCTTTGGGGTGAGCAGATCTGGATTGATCGTGCGCAGCAAATCCGTCAAGGGGTGCGTTGCAGGAGAAAATAACGGCAACTGCATGGGATTCTGTTTTTTCCCCGATTTGCCGGCCGCAATTTTTGGCTGCCCCTGAAGGGTAAACTCTCCTTGTTCGATGTTTTTGAGGATGGTGTAGGCACGGGTTATGACGTGTTCAGGGACACCGGCCAAGGCGGCAACCTGGATGCCATAGCTCCGATTGGTGGCTCCTTTGACCAACTTGTGCAGAAAAATGATCGAATCGTTCCATTCTTTGACCGCGATGGAATAATTCTGAATTTTGTCGCTGGTCGCGGCCAGGTCAGTCAGCTCGTGGTAGTGGGTGGCAAAAAGCGTCTTGATGCCCAGGCCGTTTTTGTGCGCCAATTCTTCGGCCACCGCCCAGGCAATGGCTAGGCCGTCATAGGTCGAGGTGCCGCGGCCGATTTCATCAAGGATTACCAGGCTGTCCTCGGTGGCATTGTTGAGGATGTTGGCGGTCTCGTTCATTTCCACCATAAAGGTCGACTGGCCTCGTCGCAGATCGTCCATGGCGCCAACCCGGGTGAAGATGCGGTCAACGATACAGAGATCAGCGCTTTCCGCCGGGACAAAACAACCAATGTGCGCCATGAGCACGATCAAGGCCGTTTGGCGCAAAACGGTGGATTTACCTGCCATGTTGGGTCCGGTGATGATCAGCAGTTCATGGCGTTCCTGGTCCAGATGCACATCGTTGGGCACGAATCGCCCCGGATCCATGGACCGCTCGATAACCGGATGTCTTCCCTCGCTGATGGTGATGGTGCGATTGGTATTGATCTGCGGGCGGCAGTAACGGTATCGAGTGGCCACCTCGGCAAAACAGGCGAGTACGTCAAGCTCAGCGAGTTGCGCGGCCACCTGCAGCAGACGGTGATCGTTTTGAACCAGGTGCTCGCGGATATCGAGAAAAAGGGCGTATTCCAGCTCAAGCCGCCTGTCGTGGGCGGTGACGATGGCGTTTTCCAGTTCTTTCAGTTCCGGGGTGATGAAGCGTTCCGCATTGACCAGGGTCTGTTTGCGGATGAAGTACTCCGGAAGTTCCTGCGTCTGACTGCGGCTGATTTCGAAATAATACCCAAAGACCTTATTGTACCCCACCTTGAGTTTGGCTATGCCGGATCGTTGCCGTTCGGCATGCTCGAGATCGAGAATCATCTGTTTGCCGTCACGGAGCAGTCGCAGGAGGTGATCCAGTTCGGCGTTGTAGCCTTCGCGAATGAGATTGCCCTCGCGCAGAGTGATGGGGGCGTCGTCGCGGATGGCGCTGTCAATCAAGCGATGGAGGTCGTCGAGGATATCAAAGCGTTCGGCAATCGCTCGCAGCAACGACGAGGTGCATCCGTTGAGCTGGTGATGCAGGTCCGGCAGCTGGGCCAGCGAGGTTTTGATGGCGCTCAAGTCGCGGGCATTGCCGTGGCCAAGGACAAGGCGGCTGCTCAGACGTTCGAGGTCGTAGATCGAGTCGAGCAGGCTCCGCAGGGTATTCCGTACCGCTGGTTGCTCGATCAGTTCCTCGACACCGTCAAGCCGGCGCAATATTTCTTTCCTGTCCTGAAGGGGGAACAGCAACCAGCGGCGCAACAGACGGGCGCCCATGGGCGTGGCGGTACGATCGAGCGTTGCCAACAGGGACCCCTGGCGCTGCCCTCCGACCAGTGTCTCGGTCAGCTCCAGATTGCGACGGGAAGCGTCGTCAATGATCAGGTAACCGCTCTGATGCAGGGGCATGATTCGTTTGACATGGGCCAGCTCTGATTTCTGCGTCTCTCGCAGATAGAGGAGCAGGGCCCCGGCAGCATCGATGGCTGCCGTGTAGGCATCGCAGCCGAATCCAGCCAGATTGGCGGTGCGAAAGTGTTCGGTCAGGGTGGCGATCGCCGTCACTGTCTCGAAATGAAAATCGGGCCTGGCGGTCAGGCAGAGTTGGCCCATCTGCTGGCTGAGCAGATGGGTCAGCGGCGCCAGGGTGTCGAGTTCTGCTTGTGGGATGAGGAGCTCGGCGGGCCTGAGCCGGGAGAAAACATCGACCAGCGCGCCCGGATCTTTGGGCGAAAAGCTGACCTCGCAAATTTGAAATCGACCGGTGGAAATGTCGAGCAGGGCGAGGCCGGCGAGGTGTTCCTTGGTCGATTTCTTCTGCACCACCAAGGCGCAAACATAACAGTCGGCCTTTTCGTCCAGGAGTTGATCGTCGGTGGTCACGCCCGGAGTAACCACGCGAATCACCTCGCGCCTGACAATTCCCTTGGCTTCCTTGGGGTCCTCGACCTGTTCGCAGATGGCCACCCGATACCCGGCCTTGACCATTTTGCCGAGGTATCCGGATACGGCATGGAAGGGCACGCCGCACATCGGAATCTTGTTGGCCTCATCCTTGTGACTGCGGGAGGTGAGGGTGATGCCGAGGACTTTGGCGGCGACCACCGCATCCTCGAAGAACATTTCGTAAAAATCGCCCATGCGGTAGAAGAGAATGGTGCCAGGATACTGCTCTTTGATCTCCAGGTATTGCTGGAGCATGGGGGTGATTTTGGGTGAAGCGCTCATGGGATGGCTGGCGTGGCCAGCAGTTGGAAGTCCGGCAGCAGCAAGTCAAAGGTCCGCTCGATATGCTGGGGGATGGTTCTGATCTCCGCGCACACGGTCATGAAATTATGGTCGCCCTCCCATCGGGGAACAAGATGGAAGTGCAGGTGGTCGGCGATGCCGGCGCCGGCAGCCTTGCCGAGATTGAGGCCGATGTTGATCCCGTCCGGATGGAGATGACGCCGCAGGATGGCGCAGCAGGCGGTCAGCATCTCCATCAGTCGGCTCTTCTCCTGCGGCTGCAATTCGGCCAAGTCGGCAAGGTGGCGCCGGGGAGCGAGCAGCAGATGGCCGTTGGCATAGGGAAAACGGTTGAGCAGCACCACGGTCCAGGAGTCTCGATAGAGCAGCAGGTGTTCCTTGTTCTGTTCTTCGGTTCCAGGCGGTTCGAACAAACAACCGGTCACCTTGGGCGCGGTCCCAAGGACATGGTCCATGCGCCAGGGGGTCCATAGGGTATTCATAGTTGCGGGACGTCAAAAAGACGGGCCTGGAGGGTATCTCCGGCCTCAAGGATGGCATAGCTGCCCGGGGCCCCGTAGCGGCCGGTTGCTTGGAAACTGCCCGGGTTCAGGAGAAGAATTCGGCCAACCCGGCGGCAGAGAGGCCGATGAGTGTGGCCATAAATCATGCAGTCCACTTCGGGAAAAAGATCCCATAAGGCGGCTTCGATGTCGTATCCCAGGCCGGCGCCGTGGGTAAGGCCGATGACAAAGGAGCCGATGGAGAATTGGAGCTGGTGTGGGTAGCGGTCCCGCACCGAGGCATGGCACATGTTGCCGTGCACCGCGTAGACTGGCCGGCCGGCGAACACCTCCAACACTGACAGGTCGGTGAGGTCGCCGGCATGAATGATCATGTCGCAGGTGGCGAAACATGCCGCGACCTGTGTTTTGAATCGGCTGTCCGGCCGGATCAAGTGCGTATCGGAGAGGACTCCAGCTCGAATGACCATGGCTTGCAGATGTTGGTTGAGGAACAGTTTGCCGCCACTGTATAGAATCGGCCGGGTGAAAACAAGAGCAGAGAACGGTCGGACAGCATTAATTCATCACCAGGGCAGGAAGCTGTTGCAAAAAAACAGGACTTCCCGTAACATGCTTCCCCTTCAAATCAACCGATAAATAAAGACTTAAGGATAACTATGTATACTGCTTCTGATTTGCGCAAAGGCCTGAAAATTCAAATTGATGGCGAGCCCTATATCGTCACCGAGTTCGATTTCTCCAAACCGGGCAAGGGGCAGGCGCTATACCGGACCAAAATGCGGAACATGATCACCGGGGTTCAGTTCACCCAGACCTATCGCTCCAACGACAAATTCGAACGGCCCAATCTGGAAGAGAGGAAGATGCAGTTTCTCTACGCTCAGGACAACGAGTACCACTTCATGGATACCTCGTCCTACGAGCAGATTTTCTTGACCAAGGAGCAGTTAGGCGACAATCTCAATTTTTTGATCGACAACATGGAGGTGGAAGTGTTGTTTTTTGGCGACCGTCCCATCGACATCAGCCTGCCGACCTTTGTCAACCTGGAGGTGACGGTCGCCGACCCGTGGGCCAAGGGCGATACCTCCGGTTCCGACACCAAACCGGTAACCGTGCAGACCGGCTTTCAGCTGCAGGTTCCGCCCTTTGTCGAGCAGGGTGACAAGATTCAGATCGATACCCGAACCGGCACCTATATCACCCGCGTTAAAGAATAAGTCGGCAATGCTCGGTCCTCACGGCCTGCGGCAGCGATCCTTCCTGCTGCAGGCCATTCGCTCGTTTTTTCTCGAACGCGCCTATCTGGAAGTTGATACGCCCCTGCGACTTCCTGTTCTTCTCCCCGAGTCAAATATCGTCCCCTTCAACAGCGAAGGCTGTTTTCTCCACACATCTCCCGAGCTCTGCATGAAACGGCTTTTGGCAAGGGGCTGTTCGCAAATTTTTCAAATCTGTCATTGTTTCCGCAAGGAGGAGCATGGTCGGTTGCACCAATCGGAATTCACCATGCTGGAGTGGTACCACACGGGCTGGGATTATGTTGATTTGATGCAAGAATGCGAGGAACTTGTTTGTTTCGTGATGAACCGTGGTTTCTCGATGTTCAGGGGCGTCCATGGGAGCTTGCTGTGCTGGCGGGATCACCGTGTCGCTATGACCCGCCCATGGGACCGCTTGACCGTGGCGGATGCCTTTGACATGTTCGCCGGTATCTCGGTCAGCGAGGCCATACGAACGGGGATGTTTGACGAGATCTTGGTCACGGCGATAGAGCCGCATCTGGGCAAGGATCGGCCAGTTTTCCTCTACGATTATCCGATTTCGCTGGGATCGCTTGCCCGTCGCAGCCAGAGAACGCCTGACGTAGCGGAACGGTTTGAATTGTATGTTGCTGGAATCGAACTGGCCAACGGCTTTTCCGAGTTGATCGATCCCGAGGAACAACGGTCACGTTTTGCCGCGGAGATAGACGCTATCCACTCTCAGGGCCGCACTGCATCCATGCCGGAGAACTTTCTGGCGGATTTATCCAGGGTTCCGGAGACCGCCGGTATTGCTCTCGGGGTGGACAGGTTGTTCATGCTCCTGACGGAACGGGACATCTTGTCGGCAGCCATGCCGTTTATTTTCGAGGAATTGTAGTTAACTTCTTTGTCATTTCCCTCTCTTTCATTTACCATAGAACCATGTCACCGCGTGTCGGGATTTCCCGGCACGCTGACCACCTCCCTCATTGGCAACAATAAGGCAGAGAGCTTGCCGTTATAGACCGCGCCTGTGTCGATGCCGATTTTGTCAGCCGTCAGAAAGGGGTCGTCGAAAACGGTGTGGCCAAAGACAACGGGCTTGCCGAAATTGTAACGACTTTGCAGGAATTGTTCCCGAGCCCACAGGCACCAATGCGATGTCTGTTGGCTGAGATGACGACCGGGTTCCAATCCTGCGTGGACATAGATGCCGTGTTGATCGTGCCAAAAGAGGGAAAGGCTGCGAAAAAACGCAATATGCTCAAGAGGCACTCGCTGCTTGATGGCCTCAGCCCCCTCTGCAGGATGTAGGCCATAACTGGCCAGAGTCTGCAGGCCGCCGACTTGAAGAAAAACCGAACTGTCCCGGCCTTCGAGGTACTGAAGGAAGAGAAAATCATGGTTGCCCATGAGCGGCACAACTCGGGGGTGTGTTTTTTGCAAGGAAAGTATGGTTGCCACGACTTCTTTGGATTGCGGGCCGCGATCGACATAGTCGCCGAGAAAAACGATGGTGTCGGCGCGATGTTGGACTTGTTGCAATAAAACGGTGAGCGCCGCATTGCAACCGTGGATATCGCCAATGACACAGGTGGTGGAGCTCGCGTTGATCATGGAAAAAATTTCAGTTTAAACGGTATATTGTTGAATTATGGACGTTAAGCAGCGGCAGTTGATCAAAAAATATGTGGATCTCGTCATTCATCGGTGGCGTCTTATCAGCATCAGTTTGCTTGTCGGCCTGACCATTGGATTGGGATATTATTTCTCTCTGCCGAAAACCTATCAAAGCACCGCCTTGCTCAGCTACGAACAGCAGCAGATTAATCCGGCGAAAATGGATCCTGAGCAGGGAAGGAGTCGCCTGCAGGAATCGTTGGCAACCTTGAAGGAATTAGTAACCAGTCGGAACAGCCTTGAAAAGGTGATCGTTCAGTTTTCTCTGTACGAGGAAGCACGGAAAAAGTTGCCGATTGAAGATGTCATTGAAACGATGCGCAAGGATATCAGCATCACGCCATCAAACAAAGGCGATATTTTCAGCGTTTCCTACCAGGGGCTTGATCCGCAAAAGGTGATGAAAGTCACCAACGCCTTGGCTTCTTTGTTTATCGAAGAAAATCTCAAATATCGGGAAGAGCGAGCCACCGAGACCTCCAGATACACGGAGAGTGAGCTGGCGATGGCCAAGAAGGTTTTGGACGAAAAAGAACAGCAGATGCGAGATTACAAACTCAAATATTTCAATGAGATGCCGGATCAGCGGCAAAGCAACCTCGCTCAATTGCAGGCGCTGATCCAGCAAAATCAGGGAATTCAAAATTCAATTCAAGAACTTGAGCGCACCAAGGTCATGGCCCAGGAGCAAGCGAGCATGCAGCAGCGCCTGGCCGCGATGCGCATGAGCAGCGAGCCCATTGCAAACCAGGCGGCCAGGCTTCCGGAAACCGATGCCGAACGGTTGCAGCGAATGCGGCTGTATCTCGAGAACCTGCAGGGAAAATATACGGACAAGCATCCCGAGGTTCGCCGAACCAAACAGCTGATTGAACAGTTGGAGCAAAAAGTGGGGAAAGGGCCGACATCGGTGCAACAGGGACCAGCCTCGGCTTCTTCGAACCGGGCCGCCATCGCCGCAGGATTGGAAAGCCAACGGCTGCAGGTCCAATTGAAACAAATTGACCTCAATATCAGCCAGTTGAGAGAGGAGCTGGCGACTATCCCCCCCCAGATCGCCAAATACCAACGCTATATTGAAGCCGCTCCCATCCGTGAAGCGGAGTGGAATGGCTTGACCCGGGATTACAACGAGTTGCGCCGTCATTACGACCAGCTTGTCGCGCAAAATCTGCAGGCCCAGTCGGCGGAGAATTTGGAGCGAAATCAGAAGGGCAGCAAGTTCAAGATCGTCGATTCGGCCCGCCTTCCCGAGAAACCATCCAAGCCAAATTTTTTGAAAATTTTTCTTGTCGCGATTGCCGTCAGTTTGGGCCTGAGCGTCGGTTCTGTGTTTGTGCTCGACTTCATCGACACATCGTTCAAGGATGTGGGCGATTTGGAGGAATATATCGGCGTGCCGGTGGTCTGCGCCATTCCCTACATTGAAAAAGAGACCGAGAAACGAAAAGAGCAACTGGTTTTTCGCGTCAGCGTGGCAGCTGTTTCGGCGTATGGGATCTTCTTGGTGGGGGCAATCGCCTATTTTTGGATCAAGGGCCTGATCATTATTTAACCGAATATTCACTCTTCTTTTTCCTGGTTCATTAAGCATGTACACGAAATTTTACGGGCTTGCCAAAAAACCCTTCGCTCTGACCCCTGATCCAGCCGTGGTGTTCATGAGTGAAACTCATCAGGAAGGGTTGGCGATTCTTAAATACGGAGTTCTCAGCAAAAAGTGTTTTCTTGTGCTGACCGCCGATGTCGGTTCGGGGAAAACAACCCTGCTGCAGTCGCTGATTCATTCGCTTGAACAGGATGTGCATCTCTGTTTGCTCAATAATCCGATCCTGTATCGCGACGAATTCTTTTCTTACATTGCCAAGAAGCTCGGCCTTAAGTGGGATGGCAACAAGGCGATGTTTCTGATCGAATTCGGCAATTTGTTGAAGGAATGTTACAAGAAGGACGAGCGGGTCTTGCTGATTTTTGACGAGGCCCATGTTCTTCCCGTTGATCTGTTGGAGGAGATTCGCCTGCTTTCCAATCTTGAAGAGAAAGGTCAGGATGTTCTCTCCATCTTTCTGGTGGGACAGCCGGAACTCAATGAACGGATGAGCGACGACCGGTTGTTGCCCCTGCGGCAGCGAATCGGCATTCGATTTCATCTCAGCCGTTTTACCTTGGATGAAACCAGGCAGTATATCCTTTTTCGGCTCCGCCATGCCGGTGCCCGCCATTTCAACATCTTTTCCGAGGATGCCATCGCCATGATTCACAAGGTGAGCCAGGGCACTCCGAGATTGATTAACATCATCTGTGATCACGCCCTGCTTACAGGGTTTGCCGAAAACAAACCGGTCATTGGCGCCGAGCTGATCGAAGAGAGCGTGGCCGATCTGCATTTTCCGGGCGAGGCGAACCCTCTCCCCATCGCCAATCCAAACAAATCCAATACATTCAAGGTGACGGCAATCCTTGGCGGAGCCACGCTTTTCTGTCTTCTCTTGGCGATTTTTTTGTGGCGATACTATCGGTGACACGCAGAGCGTTTCGAGTTGAACAAAGGGGACTGGAAGAAAGGCTTTTTTTATGATTGTCGGAGGATATTGTGGGTAAGGTATTCAACGCCTTGAAACGGGTCGACGCATCGGAAGACACTGTACCGAGTGCTGCGGAGCAGGTTGCGCTTGAAAGCCAAAATTTTCCTGAAGTCGATTCCAGGGAAACTGGCCACACGCATGAAGACGAGGCCGCTGACCGGCAATCTCCCCGACAGGGGCGGTGGGATGATCGTCTTTCCCTGGCCACCGTTACAACCGGACCAGTGGCGGAGAGTATCCGAGCGCTGCGGACGCGCATTCTCTACCCCAATTCGGGACCGATCCCTCGCAGTATCCTGGTGACCAGCGCTTCTCCAGGAGAAGGAAAAAGTTTTATTTGCGCCAATTTGGGGATCTCTCTGGCGCAGGGGGTGGATAATTATTGCCTGCTGGTGGATTGTGATCTGCGCCGGCCAGCGCAGCATACGCTTTTCGGGTTGAGCAACCGTTCCGGGCTTGCCGATTATCTGCAACACAAGAAAAAACTCTCCGAGCTCCTCGTCTCGTCGGGGGTGGAGAAGCTTTCCATCTTGCAAGCCGGCCCCCGATCCATCAATCCCGCCGAACTCCTCGGGTCGGCGTCCATGATCAGTTTGGTTGATGAGTTGGCCAAGCGTTATGATGACCGTATTGTGCTTTTGGACAGCCCGCCACTCCATGCTGCCAGTGAAACCGCTGTGCTTGCCCAGCATGTGGACGGGGTCATCCTGGTCGTGCGCTATGGCGCTTCCCGTCGAGAATACGTCAAAGCCTTGGCCGACGCCATCGGTAGGGACAAGATTCTCGGCGTGGTTTTCAATGCCTATAAAGCAACGATGCTCGATTACAAGGTGTTTGGTTACTACGAGTACCAACAGGATTATTATTACAGTGAGCAGTGAGGCTGCCTCGCTGGCGACCGTTGTGTTTTTTTCCGATGAGAGGGCCGCCGACACGATGGCTTTTTCGCCTCCATTCATTTTCCCTGTGGCTAAAATTCACTCTTGCTGATATGTTTTTGCGCTTCATTCACCGGAATGAAATGCGAAAAGCCCCCATGGCCTATTGTTTGTTCCCTATGAAACAAAACTCTGACCACAAAGAGGACTTGGACAATGCAGTCAGCAAGAAGACAGCTCACAGGAAAAGAAGCGCTCCAGCGATTACTTGATGGAAATAAACGATTTCTTTCCGGCAAACTCGAACACCCCAACCATTGTGAAGAGTCGAGAAAAGGTTTGGTCTCTGGACAAGAACCGATTGCCGTGGTGCTCACCTGTGCCGATTCGCGCGTACCGCCTGTCGATGTTTTCGACCAAGGCTTGGGTGATATTTTTGTCGTCCGAGTAGCCGGGAACATCATCAACGATCATATCCTTGGCAGCATTGAATACGCGGTCTCCCATCTGCATACCCCTCTGGTCATGGTCATGGGGCATTCCTCGTGTGGAGCGGTGACCGCCGTCGCGCAGGGGGTCAAGCTGAGCGGCCACATTGCCAGCCTCACGCCCTCCATTGATGCGGCCTTGAAAAAAACCAAAGGATTGGAAGGACACTGGACAAACAACGCGGCCAAGGAACTTGCCGTGACCACTGCAAGGAAAATCGAAGAATCCGAACCGATTGTAGCGGATCTTGTAAAAGAGGGGCGCGTTTTGGTCGTGGCCACCTATTACGATCTGGAAAGCGGTGAAGTCTCCATGCTCAGCCAAGGAATTTTTTAACCGCACATCACCGTCATTCGCCCATTCCCTGTGGTACAGGGAATGGGCGTTTTTTTTCGCGCTCCGTGAGCTTTTGGTTCACAGGTTTTTTCTTTCGAGCGCGAATCTCAGAACTCTTGCTCAAGCGAGGCATCCCTGTTATTTCCATCTGGAGGATTGTGCCAGTTATGCAATGACTGAGGGGCCATACATCGTTTGATCACGCCATTTGAAATGATTTTCCCCATCGACACGGTTATTCCCATTCTTGAGCGCGAGGTCAGCAGCTACGATGTTCCGGTCGTTGACTTGATTGCCACCCAGACAAACGATCCGTTCAAAGTGCTGGTGGCCACCATCCTGTCGGCCCGAACCAAGGACGAGGTGACAGCGGCGGCTGCCCGTCGACTGTTCGCCCGGGCGAGCACCGCCGCTGAGCTGGCGACGTTGACGGTTGCGGATGTGGAACAGCTCATCTATCCCGTTGGGTTTTTTCGAACCAAGGCAAAACATCTCGGCGAATTGCCAGGCGCGCTGCAACGGTTCGGCGGGGTTGTTCCCGATGACATAGATTCGCTTGTCCAGTTACCGGGAGTGGGGCGAAAGACCGCCAATCTGGTGGTTGCCGTCGCCTTTCACAAACCGGCGATCTGCGTCGATACCCACGTCCATCGGATTATGAATATCTGGGGCTACGTGCAGACGACGACGCCGTTGCAAACTGAGATGGTCCTGCGGCAAAAGCTGCCCCGGCAGTATTGGATCCGAATCAACGGCCTGTTGGTCGCCTTTGGTCAAGGAACGTGCAAGCCGCAACGCCCTCATTGTGACCGTTGCGTTATTGCCGCCTATTGTCCCCGCCTAGGGGTAACGCCTCGAAAAAAACAGCAGGGAGGAACTGTGCGACAGGGACGGGACGAAAGAAAGTTGATTTCCTGGAATGTCAATGGTCTTCGAGCGGTGGCCAAAAACGGCTTTCTCGATGTCCTGCATGAGCTCGACGCCGATATCCTTGCCCTGCAGGAGATCAAAGCACATCCGGATCAATTGGACGATCAGTTGCGCAACGTTTCAGGATATCAGAGTTTTTGGCATCCGGCCAAAAAGAAAGGGTATGCCGGCACAGCGGTTTTCAGTAAAATACCGCCCTTGCGGGTGCTCTATGGAATGGAGCAGCCGCAATTTGACGACGAAGGGCGAGTGCTGACCCTTGAATACCCGGATTTTTATTTGATCAATACCTATTCGCCCAATGCCCAGCCTGAGCTGAAACGGTTAGCCTTCAAGCAGGAATTCAATCGCACCCTCTTGGCCTATATGGATCGCCTCCGCTCGGAGAAGACCGTTGTGCTCTGCGGCGACTTGAATGTCGCCCACAAGGAGATTGACCTTGCCAACCCCAAGGCAAACGTGAAAAATCCAGGTTTTTCCGAGCAAGAGCGCGCCTGGATGGATGAACTCATCGCCGCTGGCTATGTTGATACGTTTCGCCAATTCAATCAGGAAGCGGGGCAGTATACGTGGTGGAGTTATCGTTTTAACGCACGGGCAAAAAATATTGGGTGGAGAATCGACTACTTCATTGTTGATGGATCAAGCAGGGATCGCGTGCTCGAAGCCGCCATCCACGGTGAAATAACCGGTTCCGATCACTGCCCCGTCAGCCTCCTGTTCCGGTAAAAGCAGATGAAGGATTGGGATTGCATGCAGCAACGATACCGCATTGTTGTCGCTGACGACCATAGTCTGATCAGGCAAGGACTCAAGAGTCTTGTTTGCAAGAATCCAGCCCTGCAGATCGTTGCCGAAGCCAGCGACGGCGTGGAATTGCTTGGGCTTCTGCGGGAGGAGGTGCCGGACATGGTGATTGTGGATATCACCATGCCCCATTTAAACGGTATTGAAGCTGTTTCCGCCATCCGAAAGCAGTATCCAGCGGTCGACATCCTCGTCCTGACCATGCACGCCAACAAGCAGTATTTTTACCAAGCCATTGCCGCGGGTGCCCAAGGGTATCTGATTAAGGATGATTCGGACGCCGAATTGCTTGCGGCCATTGAAGCCATCAGATCGGGGAAAACGTACATTTCATCGCAGTTGTTTTCTGAGGTCACCGATGAAGCGCTCACCGCGTTTCGTCAGCCGGGCACAGTCCCGTATGTCATCCTCAGCGAACGGGAGAAGCAGGTGCTCAAGTTGGTGGTGCAGGGGTGCTCCAGCAAGGAAATTGGCGAGATATTGCAGTTAAGCCCCAGGACCATTGATCACCACAGGGCAAACTTATTGAAAAAATTCAAAATGAAAAACACCGTGGACCTGGTCAATCACGTGGTCCGCAATGCAGTGCTTTTTCCCGAAAAATAATTTTCTTGCATTATTTGTATCGGGACCACCACGGTCTTTGCTTCTATTTATTTTATTTTTCTCTACTATTTTCCTCGTTAGGTAAATCTACCTACAAAGAAATAGGTAGTTCCGACAATTGTTTTTTTCTCCTCCCTGAGATTTATTGCAACGTCTCTGAAGACGTGTCCGGCTTTTTTTCTGGTGCGGAATGGGGCGATCAATGAACATCAGGCGAGGAGGAAAACATGAATAAGAGCGATCTTATTGAATCTATCGCGCATTCAGCGCAAATCAGCAAAATCGCCGCGGAACGTGGTCTCAATGGTTTGTTGTCAACCTTGTCTGCGGCAATCACAGAGGGAAAAAGGGTTACGTTGGTTGGTTTCGGCAGCTTTTCGGTGGTGGATCGTGCTCCCAGAAAAGGGAGAAACCCGAAGACTGGAGAGACGGTGCCCATTCCTCCGCGTCGTGTGGTGAAATTTCGTCCCGGTAAGGAGCTTGCTGGAAAAATCCTCTGCGATTAAGTTGCTGAGGGGGGGGGGTGAACGGTTGCTTTTTCCGTTTGCGCTGTTATCCGCGCATACCAGAGGGCTGTTCCCGCCACCACCATCAGCAAGCAAAGCACCTGACCCATGGAAAAGAGACCGATAATAAAACCGAGTTGCGCATCGGGTTCGCGGAAAAATTCGACCAAGAATCGGCAGCAGCCGTATCCAATGAGAAAGAGGGACAGCATGCTCCCATGTGGCCAGAGTCGTTTCTTCGGCTGATGCCAGGGGTTGGCTTTCATGCCCCATAAAAGCAGAAACAGAAGCAATCCTTCAAGCGCCGCTTCGTACAACTGGGAAGGATGTCGGGGCAAAGGTCCGCCATCCGGGAAGACCATGGCCCACGGCGCGGTGCTGATGCGTCCATAGAGTTCGCCATTGATAAAATTGCCCAACCGTCCGAAAAAAAGACCGATGGGTGCGGTGGCGATGAAGAGATCCGCAGCCCGCCAATAGTCCAATCCCTGTTTGCGGCAATACAACGCGCCGGTGAGCAGTGCCCCCAGGCAGCCACCATGAAAGGACATGCCTCCGGACCAAATAGCGGGTATTTCCATGGGATGCATCAGATAATGCATCGGGTTGTAGAGGAGCACATATCCCAGCCGTCCACCGATAATCACGCCGATAATCAGGGCGAGGTTAAGGTTGTCGACATGGGTGAGCATTTGTTTCCAGGCGAATTTTTTTGCCTGGTGAACGACCAGCAGATAGGCGCAACTGAAGCCGATGACGTACATCAGGCCATACCAGCGAATCTGCAGAGAGCCAAAGCTGAGAAGGACCGGATTTATCGAGGGGAATTCAAGCATTGGGGATGGTGATCATAAAAGGCCAAGCCGTTTCAGGTGAACCTGGAGCACGGAGAGTGCCGCTGGTGTCACCCCGGAGATTCTGGAGGCCTGGCCAAGTGAACGGGGCTGGACTCTAGTTAGTTTTTCCACCACTTCATTGGAAAGGCCAGGGAGTCCCTTGTACACGAGTCCGGGCGGCAGTTCGATGCTTTCCAGCTTTTTAAAGCGGGAAATTTGCTCTTCCTGCCTTTTGATATAGCCTTCGTACTTGATCTGCAGTTCGATCTCGTCGTGGAAGGCAAGCGCTTCTTCCGGAAAGGGCGGAAGGCTGTCGACTGCCCGGCTCATTTGGGCAAGCATGTGCAGTCTGATCTCTGGCCGGCGGAGCAGTTCCGCCAGCGTCATGGCCTGGGAGAGGGCCGGCGCATTGTGGGCGGCGAGAAAGGCATTGATTCCTGGCACGGGTTTGATTCTGGTTTCATGCAAGTAGTGCAGCACCCGGCTGATATATTCTTTCTTGTGGACGAATTCGTGCCAGGTCGGTTCATCCACTAGGCCGATGCGATGGCCGATAGGTCGCAACCGCATGTCAGCGTTATCCTCGCGCAGGAGCAGCCGGTACTCCGCGCGGGAAGTGAACAGCCGATAGGGCTCCTTGGTGCCGAGGGTCACCAGGTCATCAATCAGGACCCCCAGATAGGCTTGGGATCGGTCGAGGATTACCGGTTCCTCGCCACGCACATACTGCACACTGTTGATTGCCGCCATCAGGCCTTGGCCGGCAGCCTCCTCGTATCCCGAAGTGCCGTTAATCTGCCCCGCAAGAAAAAGGCCGACAATTTTCTTGGTTTCCAGTGAAGGCTTGAGCTCCCGCGGATCAACATAATCGTATTCGATGGCGTACCCGGGACGGATGATACGGGCATGCTCCAGCCCTTGAATGGAGTGCACCATCTCGATTTGGGTGGCCAGCGGCAGGCTGGTGGGGATGCCGTTGGGGTACACTTCGATGGTTTCGAGTCCTTCGGGTTCGAGGAAAATCTGATGGCGGACTTTTTCGGGAAAGCGCATCACCTTGTCCTCGATCGACGGACAGTATCTCGCGCCCACTCCCTCGATGATTCCGGCATACATCGGTGATTGGTGGATGGACTGGCGAATGATGTCGTGGGTGCGTTCGTTGGTGTAGGTGATGTAGCAGGGCCTCTGGACAAGGGGCGGCGCTCCGTGGGAAGAAAAGGAAAACAGCGCGGGCTGCTCATCGGAATACTGGGCAACAAGCTGGGAGTAGTCGATACTGTTGCCGTCCAGTCGGGGAACTGTCCCGGTTTTCATGCGACCAACCGTGAAGCCTGTGGAGGCGAACCACTGGGCCAGTTTCGTCGAGGGCGCATCGCCCATGCGGCCGGCGGGAAAGTTTTTCAGGCCCACATGGATAAGGCCATTGAGAAAAGTACCGGTGGCGACCACGATCGCTCTGACGCGCACACATTCGTCCAACGAGGTACGTAACCCGACAACTCGGCCGTTTTCTATCAGGATTTCGTCGACCACAGCTTGACGAATGGCTAAATTTGGCTGATTTTCGAGAATGTGTTTCATGCGCAACCGGTAGAGGAGGCGGTCGGCCTGGGCTCTGGACGAGCGGACCGCTGGCCCCTTGCTGGTGTTCAGCCGGCGGAATTGGATGCCCGTGGCATCTATATTCTTTGCCATTTCACCGCCCAATGCATCGATCTCCTTGACCAAATGCCCCTTGGCCAGTCCACCGATGGCCGGGTTGCAGGACATGGCCCCGATGGTGTCTGCGTTAATGACGCACACCAGGGTGCTGCATCCCATGCGGGCGGCGGCGAGTGCGGCTTCGCATCCTGCGTGTCCTGCCCCTATTACGGCGATATCAAAGTCAATCATGATTGTCGTTTACTGGTTGCATCGTCGGTGCCACACGGTATGGTCGCTCAAAATAGATCTCTCCGACCAAGTGCGAGGCGCATGAAAATCAAGCATTATACGGTGTGAGATGATATTTGCAACCTTGATGGGGCGCATCCCGTGACGCGTATCCACGGTCGCAACGAGAGTTATGCTCCGTCGCGGAAAGGACAGTCGAATGACCGACCGATTATATCCTTGGCCTTGGGGGAAATAATTTGACATAAATTGTCCTCTATGATTAAAATAAACTCTTTTGAAAAGTGATTTGACGACATTGGGTCGCTTGCTCTTTTCGTCGTCCGTTGCTTCGGTCGGGCTTAACGAACCGCTTGCGCCAGCGGATGGGCGAGGACAGGAAATGGAGCGGTAACCTCCGGTTGCCCCATATCGTGAAGAATTCATCAAGTTATCTGCAACAAAGGATAGGATCATGAGTAAAAGAACCTTTCAACCAAGCAATACCAAGCGTGCCCGGACCCATGGATTTCTTGTTCGCATGAAGACGCATTCCGGTCGGGCCGTCATTCAACGTCGGAGAGCAAAAGGACGGAAACGGCTGGCCGCTTAACCCCCTTGGATCGCTTCACGCTTCCCAAGGCGCACTTACTGCGGAAAACGGGAGAGTTTCAACGCGTTTATCGGTCTGGACAGCGGCATCGCGGCAACGGGTTCACCGTGATCGTCATGCCGAATACACTTCCCTGGAACCGACTGGGAATCAGTGTGCAGAGAAAAACAGGAAATGCTGTGCGGCGGAATAGGGTTAAGCGGTTAGTGCGCGAAGTGTTTCGGCTTAACCGCGGAGACTTTCCGGCTCATTGTGATGTTGTCATCGCTGTTCGGCCGGATTTTTCCCTGGACAGCTTTGCTGCTTTGCGGGCCGATATAGCAAGAACGCTCTGCGGCTGAGACAAGGAACAGCTCCATGGCCTTCGATGATCACCATCCGAGCTCGTCGTCGGAAGGAAAGTCTGGACGATCATGGCGGAAAGCGCCTGCAATGTGCTTGATTGCCTTGTTCAGAGGCTATCAACTTCTTCTCTCCCCCTTGTTTCCCCCTGTCTGTCGATTCATTCCTTCTTGCTCCCAATATGCCATTGAAGCGGTCAGGAAACATGGCGTTTTCCGCGGAACCTTGATGGCTATATGGCGAATACTGCGCTGCCATCCCTTTTCCCGCGGTGGCTATGACCCCGTGCGCTGAGGCGTGAGAGCGGGATGCGTCATTTTCAGTCAACACCTCTGCACATAGAGGCACCCCAAGGTACATGACATGGATCTTTACAGAGCCTTTTTGGCCATTGTCCTCTCCTTTCTCATTTTGATCGGGTATCAGTATTTCTTTGTCAAGCCCGTTCCTCCCCAACCGCAGGCCCCTGGACAGGCCACGCAGGCTGCCTCCTCCGCCAACCAGCAGACAGCCGGTGGGGCACCCGCCGCCGCGACCGGTATCGCCGCAACTCCATCCACGGTTGCCGTCGACCCTCTCGCTCACGATGTCACCGTGGACACCCCGTTGTACACAGCGGTGATCAATGAACAGGGCGGGGGCGTGAAGGGGTTTGTTCTGAAGAGCTACCGGAGCACGAATGCGGAAGACGCGGGTCCGATGCAGCTGATCATCGGCAAGGGGCCAGCGGATGCGCCTGTCCTGTTCTCCTTGGATAATGGAGCGGGCACGGTCTTGCCGACCTACACGGCGGACAAAAATGCCGTGACCCTCACCAATCAAGGAGATACCGGGACGTTGACCATGACGGCGGCCCTGGCCGACGGGATAGCGATTGTCCGTACTCTGACATTTCGAGGCGACAGCTATCTGATCAATGTTGAATATAAGGTCAGCAACACCACCGATCGGCCTGTTCAGGTTTCACCCGCCCTGACCATGGTCAACGAACCGTTTGCCCATGCCAGTGAAACCAGCAAGTATCTCTTTGCCGGGCCGGCTGCCTATGTGAACGAAAAATTGGTCGAAACCAAGGCGAAAAAGCTGACCGAGGCGCCGGTGGTTCTCCAGGGCAAGGTGAGCTGGACAGGGTATGTCGACAACTATTTCATGACCACCGTGGCACCGGCAGTCGGCAATGGCCGCACCATTACCCTGCAGGGATCGGAACAGCAGGTACGGACGGTTCTTTCGGAAGGCATTCAGACAATCGGGCCCCATGAAGGCAAATCTTTTGCCTACACACTGTATTTCGGCCCCAAAAAGCTCCAGGTTCTCCAAACCGCAGGCAGCGACTTGGCCAAGGCCGTGGATTTCGGCTGGTTTGATGTCTTGGCCAAGCCCATGCTTTGGTTGCTCAATTTTTTCCATCAGTTCAGCCATAACTACGGCGTCGCCATCATTCTCCTCACTATCCTGATCAAGCTCATTTTCTGGCCCATCACCCAAAAGGGGATGAAGTCCATGAAAAACATGCAGAAATTGCAGCCCAAAATTGCCAAGCTGCGGGAGCGGTTCAAGGATGATCCGGCCAAGATGAATCAGGAGATGATGACCCTGTACAAAACCTACAAGGTCAATCCTGTCGGCGGTTGTTTGCCGATGCTGATTCAGATTCCCTTCTTTTTCGCCCTGTACCGGGTATTGATGGCCGCCATCGAATTGCGCCATGCCCCCTTCATGCTGTGGATCAATGATTTGTCCGCTCCCGACAGACTGTGGATAGGGTTCGACATTCCCTATCTCCATGGCATTCCGATCCTGACCCTGCTGATGGGCGCTTCCATGTATCTGCAACAAAAGATGACGCCGACCACCGCGGATCCAACCCAGGCGCGCATCATGCAATTCTTGCCGATAGTCTTCACTTTCATGTTTATTAATTTTGCATCGGGCCTGGTACTGTACTGGTTTGTCAATAACCTGCTTTCCATTTTGCAGCAATATCTCATCAATCGGCAGAACAAGGCGTGAACCTCTGGTGTAGGAACGGTGCACATGGCAAAGGAAAAAGATTTTTACGGCAAGGATATTGCGGAAGTAATTGAACAGGCATGTCGGGAGATAGGGGCCTCCCGGGAGGATCTTGACATCGAGGTCCTGGAGACCGGATCAGCCGGCATTTTCGGCCTTTGCAAGAAAAAAGCCCACATTCGTGTGCAACGAAAGGCCGTCCCACTCTCGGCGGAGATCGCCCCCCCCGTTCCCGCCACCCCTGTCAAGACCGAGGAGGAGGCCGCACCGTCGACGAGCGACGAGCCGCAAACCGTGGAGGCGGTGGCGGCGGTCGAACGAGTTGCCAGGCCGGCGGAAATGGCGAAAGTGGTTGAGGAGCAAGCACGGCCACAGGAAGAAGCGGGGGAGGAGGGGGCCGATGGCGATGTGGAATCATTCGAAGAGGACATTGCCTTTGAACCGCCCTCGGCAGAAAATCTGGGCGCAATCCAAGAAGATCTGCACCAATTGCTGACCCTGATGAGGCTGCCATCGGAAGTCCGAGTGAGCTATGAGGACAACACGGTCCAGTGCCACATTTCAGGGGCGCATGAGGAGCACATCGTCGGTCCCGAGGGGCGTACTTTGGATAGCTTGCAATATTTGCTGCGCAAAATGGTTTCCCGCCACTTGCCCGACCGAATCATGCTTGCTTTGAATGTCGGTGATTTTCGCGAGCGGCGAGCGGAAGAGTTGAAGGCGCGGGCGGTCCAGTTGGCCGAGCTGGTAAAGGCGGATGGCAAGACGCAGGCCATCCCGGCTCTCAACCCCTCGGAGCGTCGTGTCGTGCACATGGTCCTCCAGGAGGATAAAGGGGTTCGCAGTCGGTCGGTGGGCGAAGGATTGTTCAAAAAAGTCCTGATCTACAAACCCGGCAAAGGACGCCGACCGGTGGCGAAAAAGCGACGGGGAGGACAAGGTGGCCGTCCATCGGGCGAATGATACCATCGCCGCCATCGCCACCGCTCCGGGAACCGGTGGAATCGGCATAATCCGCATCTCCGGGCCGGAGGCCCTGACGCTTTTGCGTCAATTGTTCGTTTCCCATAAACCCCATTCCCATTTTACTAGCCACCAACTTTATTACGGCACCGTCATGAATCGCGCGGGCCAGGTTCTCGACGAGGCCCTGGCCGTGTATATGCGTGCCCCGCATACCTATACCCGTGAAGATGTGGTTGAGTTGCAGTGTCACGGGTCCTATCTCGTTCTTCAGGAAATTCTCCGAACAGTGTTTGAGCGTGGAGCCCGGCCCGCCGACCCTGGTGAATTCACCAAGCGGGCCTTTCTCGCCGGCCGTATCGATCTGACCCGGGCCGAGGCCGTGGTTGATTTGTTGCAGGCTCAGACCGAAAAAGGGGCGCTGTTGGCCGTCAATCAGTTGCGAGGAGCACTGTTCGCTGAACTCGAACAGATTCGTGACCACTTGCTCTCCATTCTTGCCGTGCTGGAAGTGGCCATCGACTTTCCGGACGAGGATGCGGAGATTTTTGCTGCGCAACAGATCCAGGATCAGTTGCAAACGCATCTCATCGGGCCGCTTGAACGGCTCATCGCCATGGCCGAGCAGGGTAAAATCGTTCGGGAAGGCGTTAAGGTGGTCATCGCCGGTCAACCGAATGTCGGTAAATCGAGTCTGCTCAACACGCTACTTCAGGAGGAGCGGGCCTTGGTCACTCCACTGCCGGGAACAACGCGGGACACCATCGAGGAGCGAATCGCCATCCGGGGCATTCCTCTCCACCTCGTGGACACCGCCGGCATCCGTCTGCATCACGATCCTGTCGAGGCTTTGGGCATTGAGCGGGCTCGACAGAAGGTGGAACAGGCCGATCTGGTACTTTTTTTGGTGGATGCGCAGGTCGGCTGGCGGGAGACCGATGAGGAATTGTATCGGTCGCTGGGCAATAAGCCGCATGTGATTGTCGTCAACAAACGTGATCTGGCCACTAAGGAACAGATCGCTTCGATTTTCTCTCGGTTTTCCGGAAAGAAGGTGGTGGCCATTTCAGCCAAGCAACAAGAGGGGATCGACGAACTCCAAGAGGCGGTTTATCAGGCAATCATCGGCGATGGTGCGGAACTGTGCGAACGGATGACCTGCGCGCCCAACACCCGGCACCGATCGATTTTACACAAGACCCTGACGGCTTGCCGAGGATTCGAGGCGGCCATGGCAATGGCCGCACCCGTGGATCTACTGGCGGTGGAGGTGCAGTCCGCCCTTGATCACCTGGGGGATATCGTTGGGCTGACAACGCCTGACGATGTTCTTGATGTCGTATTCAGCCAGTTTTGTATTGGAAAATGATCGACAAAAACAAGCAAAAACGCCTCCTCACGCTCGCGGTACCAGGTGGAAGCGTGAAGAGGCGTGTCGATGGGTTCGGTTGGTCAAAAAGAGAGCGGGGTTAATTGGCGAAGCTGTCGACAAACAGTTGGTTGATGGCGGCGATGCCATCGTCGCTGAGATAGCGGGTTCCTGAACCGACAAAGGTGCTGTAACAAATTCGGGGAGAATCTTCCTTCCAGGCGCCTTCCTTCCAGGTGAACCATTGGCTGCGGGGTTGGTCGTAGACATGCAGGGGGCGATTGAACAGTTTTGCCAATTCCACTGCCCAGCCGGTTCCGCCTTTGACGGAATTATCGTCAAGAATGGTGCCGACGACAAAGACCTGATGGCCCTTGTTGACCATGTGAAAGATTGTTTGTAAAACCCTGCGGATTTTTTCAGTTTCATAATAGGTCCGATTCATCATCCGCGAGGCGAGTTCCATGCTGATATCGCCCCGTTGCAACTCCTCCTCGCTCAAAATCGTCGCGTTACGGTCGCGATTGAGCCGGTGTCCTGCAAACGTGAAGACCACCTCGTGCACGCCATATTTCTCGGCGTTCTCACCAAAAACCGATTCAGCCCCTTTCAGGCCGCCGTGGTACAATGTGCAGTCTTTTGCATTCATCATTGATTCATCCTGTTTGTTCGTTATGCGATTGAATGGCTGCTGTGGTGCAGCCGGAGATAGTGGTTGCAATAACCTGTTGTACTCGCGGTTATTTTTTTGCCTTGAAGAACACTCGGCGGGGTGCCGGATACCCTTCTATAGTAAGCGCGGGATTATCCTTGTCAATGAAATCTTGGTAGGATTCAAATTCCATCCAGGCGGTTCGCCTTTGTTCCGCACTACTCATGGCGTGATCACAAAAGAGCCGGACCTCGGAAAACCCTGTTCTCGTCAGCCAATTGTGGAGGCAGGTGGCGGTGGGGACAAACCAGGTTCCGGGAACCTTGGCATAAGTGTGGGCGGGAAACAGGGCCACAGGGTCATTACCAGCGATGGCTTGCGATTCGACAAGCAAAATGCCTCCGGGACGCAGGGCGGAGTGCAGATCACGTAACGCCTCCAGTGGTGAGGGGCGGTGGTAAAGAATGCCCAGGCAAAATATAACGTCGAAACATTCAGGGAAAAGGGCAAGGTGCTCGATGCCCAGCGGCTCCGCCCGGAGGTTTGGTTGTTGGGCGAAGGTGTTGAGGATGTTGAAGGTGTAGTAGTGATGGACATAGGGCTCGAAACCAAGGACCATGGTCGGCTGGTACGGGGCCATGCGGAACATGTAGTAGCCGTTGTTGCAGCCGATATCAGCCACCATCTTGCCGGCCAGGGCGGGCAGTTCCGGAACGAGGCGGTTCCACTTGCGCTCACTCCGCCACTCGGCGTCGATGTCGATGCCGAAGACAGAGAAAGGGCCTTTGCGCCACGGCATTAAACCGCGCAGGATCTGATGAACCCGGGCATGATCGTCTGCGCTCAGATCGTCAGCCGTGCCAATGCGCACCACATCGCCGGAAAAATCACAGGATGACGCACGCAAATCTTGTACCGACCGCAAGGGGAGGCGATAGCGTAGAAACCCCTTTTTATCCTGGCTGAACCACGCTGATTTTTCGGCGAGCAGACGCCGGAGGGGATCCCTTTTCGCGTCTTGAAAATGTTCGAGTAGATCCATGGATTATCGTTTCAGGGCCACAAGAGCGGTAAAGTTGAACCACTTGAAATAGGTTTCGATCTCATCGAATCCTGCATGGCGTAACAGGGCGATGTTTTCGTCCAGGGAAAAGGGGATGAGCACATTTTCCAGGGCCTCGCGCTTGGCGGCGATTTCCAGTTCGGAGTAGCCCTGTTGCTTCTTGAAGGCATGATAGATTTCGATGAAATCGCGGTTCAGCCGTCCGGCATGGGAAATGGTTTTTTCGCTGAGAAAAAAAATCCCTCCAGCGGGCAGGGCGGCGTGAATCCGGTCGACAAAGGCCTGGCGGGTCATGGGGCGGAGAAATTGCAAGGTATAGTTGCAAATGATGGCCGAGGCAGAGGGCAGGGGACAGGAAGTGATGTCGTCTTGTATGAATTGGAGTACCGTGCGCTTGCCGAACATGGCACTCTTCTTTCGCGCCTTATCGAGCATAGATGGGGCATTGTCGATACCGATGTAGTGGAATTGCCTCTCCGGCAGTCGACGGCATAGTTCCAGCAAGGTGGTGCCGGTGGAGCAGCCCAAGTCATAGAGGGTTCCGCCCCCCGGCAGCCTGCAGGCAAGCAGTTGCGCCATGCCGTCTATTACCGTGCGGTAATAGGGAATAGAGCGGCTGAGCATGTCGTCGAAGACCTCGGCCACCCGATCGTTGAAGGTAAAGTCTTCCTCGACTTCACCGCTGGAGTACAGGGTATCCTCGCTCATGGTGTCGGCAGTGCCTATTCTGTTTGTTCATTGATTTGATTGATGAAAAGAGTCTTGCCATTCGAAGGAACCATCGGTATAACCTCAAGAAATATCCGCATTCGACATACCATAACGGTTTCCGCTCCGGATAGGAAAAAATGCGAAAACCAATCTGGTCCCTCGCCCCAGGACCTTGATTTTGTTGGTGCACGATTCACATTTGGACGCTCGTCCATCTGTGATGACGCCGGAAACGTTCCACCAAGTCTGACAACTCGAACTGAATCGTACAGGAAAGGAGAGACGATGAATCGACAACCATATCTTCTGCTGCTGATGATCGTGCTTTTCCTGGTCGCCAATGTTATGGCTGAGGACCGGATGGCGATTGAGAAAAACGTCAACGAACTAGCGACCGCCATTGAAGCGGGCAAGGATGCCTCAAGTTTTGCGGCGGATGCTTATACGCCGTATGTGTTTGTCATGGAAATCAACGGCACGTTGCTTGTCCATCCGACCCTTGCCGGAGAAAACTTGAAAGACAAGGCCATGCCGATTTTTGAGGCGTTGCTCAATGCCACCCCCGAGGGAAAATGGGTGGAGTATACCTGGAAAGGCAAGGAAAAACACACCTTCGCCAAGCGGCAGGGCGCTAGCCTGATCATCGCCAGCGGCTACTAGCTGCAAGGGGGAGGTTACATGGGGGACATGGTTTCGTTGTATCCTTCGGGGTTGGCCGCCTGCCACCGCCACGTATCCTCGCACATTTCCGCAAGTCCGCACTGAGCGCGCCACCCCAATTCATGCCAGGCCAGCGTTGGGTCGGCATAGCATCTCGCAATATCGCCGGGGCGGCGACCGATAATCCGATGGGGAATAGGCCGCCCACAGGCCTGCGCAAAGGCCGTGACCATCTCAAGCACGGAGTACCCCTGTCCGGTTCCCAGATTATACACAGCGATTCCCGGTCGTTGCCGAAGTTTTTCCAGTGCCCGCAAATGGCCGAGCGCCAGATCCACCACATGGATGTAGTCGCGGACACCGGTACCGTCCGGGGTGGGGTAATCGCCGCCAAAAACAGAGAGCTCCCGCAACTTGCCGATGGCCACCTGGGCGATGTACGGCACCAGATTGTTGGGAATTCCGTTGGGATCCTCGCCGATCCGACCGCTTTTATGGGCCCCGACCGGATTGAAATAGCGCAGCAGGATCACGTTCCACTGCGGATCGGCAATCTGTAGATCGCGTAGTATTTCCTCGATCATCAATTTGGTCCGCCCATACGGGTTAGTACAGGAAAGCGGAAAATCCTCCCGGATAGGGACAGAGGCCGGATCGCCATAGACCGTGGCCGAAGAGGAAAAAACCACGTCCGTCACCCCATGTTCCCGCATTGCTTGGCAGAGATTGAGGGTGGAATCGAGATTGTTGCGATAGTAGCGCAAGGGATGCTGCACAGATTCACCAACCGCCTTCAGACCCGCGAAATGAATGACCGCCTTGGCCTCAGGGGTGCGCCTGAAAACCGCACGAAGAGCGTCGAGGTCGCACAGGTCAACCTCGTGGAAAGCGATGGCTTTGCCGGTCAATGCCTCGACTCGCCGGATCGATTCCCGGCTGGCATTGCAGAGGTTGTCAATGACCGTGACCTGGTAACCGGCATTGAGTAGTTCCAGGCAGGTATGGCTGCCAATATACCCGGCCCCCCCGGTAACGATCACATTCATCTTGTCATTCCTCCTGTGTGCCCATGAGATAAGCGAAGCAGGGCCCCGGAAACCTCATCGACGTCTTGCTGAAATTCTGCTATCTTTTACCCGTGTTCAGTGTGTTTGTCTTGCAAAAAGGAAATGCTGTCCGGGACATTGCCCCTCGATTCCTGACACAGCAGGCACTGCATGGAAAACACGCGTTTATCCTTTTATAATGTGGAGGTGGTCCTATGCCCTATGTCAGTATCCGTGTTGCTGGAAAGCTTACCAAGGAGCAGAAACAAAAAATCGCCAAAGGGGTCACGGATGTGATTTCCGAGGCTGCGGGCAAACCGAAGGAATCGATCCTGCTTTTTATTGACGAGGAGAGCCGTGACAGTATCGCCAAGGGCGGTGTGTTGATCGAGGATATGTGATCCATGGACAAGGGGAGGGCGGCTGACCGGTTGGAAGAGTTGCGCGGGCAGCTCAGGTTTCATGCGCATCGCTATTATGTACTTGATGATCCCATTATTTCAGATGGCGAGTATGACGCATTGTTTCGGGAACTTTTGGCACTCGAACAAGAATATCCCGAGCTTGTCACCGCAGACTCGCCCAGCCATCGCGTCGGTGGCCCCCCTTTGCATTCCTTTGCCCAGGTGGAGCATGCCTCGCCGATGCTCAGTTTGGACAATATTTTTGATGTGCAGGAGCTTGCTGCCTTTGTCGACAAATCGTTCCGTTTTCTTAAAGCTGACGGGCCGCTGTGTTTCATGACCGAACCAAAGCTGGACGGCTTGGCGGTTGAACTGGTCTATCGCCAAGGTATGCTGGCCGTCGGTTCAACCAGAGGAGATGGGCTTGTCGGTGAGGATATTACGGCACAATTGAAAACCGTTCCGTCTATCCCCTTGCGTTTCATCAACAACGAGGGCATCGGGGGGGCGGAGGAATTGATTGTCCGCGGTGAGGTTTTCTTATCCAAGCAGGGATTCCAGCTGCTCAATCAGCAACGGCAGGAAGCGGGCGAGCCGCTGTTCGCCAATCCAAGGAATGCCGCTGCCGGCTCTTTGCGCCAATTGGATCCGCGAATCACCGCCCGTCGCCGGTTGGATTTTTTTGTGTATGGGGTTGCCAATCCCGATTCTTTGGCGGCGAAGAGTCAGGAGGAAGTCTTTCATGGTCTGGCCAGGCTCGGCTTTCCCGTCAACCCGTTGGTGCAGGTTTGTGCGACCGAGGAGGAAATCAGGCAACGGTATCATTTCATGTTGGGGGCTCGTCATGACCTGACCTATGAAATTGACGGCATTGTGGTCAAGATAAACGATCTTGGCCTGCAGCAACGTTTGGGAACGACGGCGCGCGCTCCGCGCTGGGCGGTGGCATGGAAATTTCCCGCTACCCAGGCGACCACCGTTGTCGAACGGGTCGAGTTTCAAGTGGGACGGACTGGGGCCATCACCCCTGTGGCGCATCTCCGGCCAGTCGAGATTGATGGGGTTGTGGTTAAGCGGGCGACGCTCCATAACCAGGACGAGATTGTACGCAAAGATCTCTATCGTTATGATACGGTGCTCGTTCAACGGGCTGGCGATGTTATTCCCGAGATTGTCAAGGTGATTGCCGAAAAACGAGATGGCAGGCAGGTGCCGATCCTCTTTCCCGCTGAGTGTCCCGAGTGTGGCCAGCCTCTGGTCCAGAAACCGGATGAGGCGGCCATCCGCTGCGTCAATCCCGATTGCCCTGCCCAGCAGGTGCAAAAATTGATTCATTTTGCCGGCAAGAGCGGCCTCGACATCGAGGGGCTCGGAAAAAAAAATGTTGAACAACTTGTCCGTGAGGGGCTGGTCCGCTCCATCCCCGATCTCTTTAACCTTCGGATGGACAAACTGGCCAGTCTTGATGGCTGGGGGGAAAAATCGGCCCGCAATATTCTCGAGGCCATTGAACAACGAAGATCCCTGCCCCTGGCCCAATTTATTGCCGCACTCGGGATTCGCCATGTGGGTGAGGTGACCGCTTCGGTGTTGGCGGAGCATTTTCGTGAGTTGCGCGAGCTGATGGCGGCGAAAAAGGAGGCATTGCTCCGCGTTGAGGGGATTGGCGAACAAACAGCGGATTCCGTGATCGAATATTTCCAGGATCCGCTCACCGTTGCCATGGTTGAACAGCTCAATCGGGCCGGAGTCGTCATCAGGTCGTCGACTGCGGGGGGGGCGCCCCTGACCGGGCGGGTCTTTTTGTTCACCGGAACATTGCAAACCCTTTCAAGGGACGAGGCCAAACAGTTGGTCAAGGCCCTTGGCGCGCAGGTGGCCACCAGCATGAGTCACCGGGTCACCGATGTGGTTAGCGGTGAAAAAGCGGGCAGCAAGCTGAAGAAGGCGAAAGAAATGGGGCTGCCGATCCTCACCGAGCAACAGTTTCTTCCCTTGGTGGCCAGGGCCTAATGGAACGAAAAAGAATTCACGCCCGGGTGCATGGACGAGTGCAACGGGTCGCTTTTCGCGAGTACACACGCAGGGAGGCCATGCGGCTTGGACTTTCCGGGTGGGTGAGAAACTTGCCGGATGGGACAGTGGAGGTACAGTGCGAGGGCGCAGCAGACAACGTCGATTTGTTGCTCGCGTGGTTGTCCATCGGTTCTCCCTTATCTCGCGTGACCCATGTCGAATATAATGAAACCTTGCCGCAAGGGAAGACGGATGATCCTTTTGTCATTTGGTATGCTTCGTGATCATAGGCGATAACCGCAGCCTGTTCTCCGCAGGAGAGGGCGATGTGATGTGCCGTTCAACCAGATAGAATTCTATGAAAAAAGTCCATGTTCCGACCGGTGAGCCCGCAGGACGCATTGTTTGTCCGCAGTGCGGCAACAATAAGAATTTTGTTGAGATTGCCGAGAATGTCCTGGTGACGACCCATTATCTGCAAAATGGTGATGGATCGTTTACCCCTCAAGAAAACACGACAGAGATTTATGGGGACGTGAAGTTCATCTGTGGCAAATGCGGCCAGGATATGACCCGGTTTCATGCCCACTTTCTGGAAATGTCCTTTTAGTCGGCGAGCCGTTTTTTTAGAAAACGTTTTTAGGGAAGGATCGCAGTGGGTATAAAAAAAGGCTGCCTGAAAAGGCAGCCTTTTTGCTAACGCGTGGGAAACGAACGATCAGACGCAACCGGTCGGTTTCGGCAAACCAGCCATCTTACAGGCTCCCTTGCCAGGTCCGGACGGGAAAAGTTCATAGATACGTTTCAGCGGAAATCCAGTGGTCTTGGAAAGGATACGAACCATCGGAGCAATACCATTCTTCTTGTAGTACTCTTGCAGGGCATCGATAACTTTCTGGTGCTCATCGGTGATGTCAACGATACCTTCAACGGTCTTTACATAATCGACCCAGTTCTCGTCCCACTCTTCAGCACCTTTCAACAGGAAGCCGTCTTCGTCCACCTCGTAGGTTTTTCCTTTGTGCTCAATAGTTGCCATGTGTTCCTCCTTGGCCAAAGCGTTTAATATGGATGAGTAATGAATTCCTAATCTGAAAAATCACCAGTTAATTACTATAGGGGGGGGGCTTTGTCAAGCAAACACCCTGTTTTTTTTGAATGAGGTCTCAAGCACTTTTTGCTGGAATGGCTGTGCATTTTTCTCTGGTAACTTGCTGAGAAATTGAACATAATGCTCGCTCCGAAAAAACTTGGGATCTGGCCTGGCCTCTGGGAGGTGCTTCTATCATGCTGAATATTATTAGGAAAAATGCACAGTCGATTGTCGTTCAATCGATTGTGGTGATCATCGCTATTGTTTTCATTTTCTGGGGGGTGGGCACCAATCTCAATGACAATCCCAATGCTGTGGCCGTCGTCAACGGCAAGGAAATCTCCTATCGAGATTTTCAGCAGAACTACGAACGAGCGATCGAGGGCTATAAACAGCAATTCGGCGGTCAACTGCCGGAGAAATTTGTGGAAAGCCTCGGCGTCAAGGATCAGGTGCTCAATCAGCTGATCCAGTCGGAACTGCTTCGACAAGGCGCTGAAAAAATGGGGATGACGATCAGTAAAGAAGCGACCCAGCGCAAGATCCAAGATTTGGAGGTATTCCGCGACGAGAACGGTCGGTTCGACTTGGACCGATACAAGACGGTGCTTGCACAGAACCGCTTGTCGCCCACATCGTTTGAGGCAGGAATCGGCAACGACTTGTTGATGAACCGCGCTGTCGAATCTCTCGGCGCCTTTGCCACTGTTTCCGCTGCCGAGTTGGACAACTGGGTTGAGTTCCTGGATCAAGAAGTCAAGCTTGCCTACACCACGGTGAGGAGCAGCGCCTACGAACCGCAGGTCAAAGTAGACGATGCGAGCCTGCAATCTTGGTATGAACAGACCAAGCAGCAATATAAGACACCGCCGCAGAGCAAATTGGCCTACTTGTCTTTTCCTTTTGCCGATGATCTGAAAGCGGTGGCTGTCAACGACGAGGCTGTACAGAGATATTATCAGGAGCATGCCGAGCTCTATGCCACTCCCGAGCAGCGACGGGCGCGCCATATCCTATTTAAGATAGCAGATGGCGACACCGCAGAGACCAAGGCCGCGAAAAAGGCGGCTGCGGAAAAGGTGTTGGCGCAGATCCGAGGAGGGGGGGATTTCGCCCTCTTGGCCAAGCAGTTTTCCGAGGATACCTCGAAAGAGAAGGGTGGCGATCTTGGTTTTTTCAGCCGTGGTCAGATGGTTGAGCCTTTTGAGCGAAGCGTGTTCTCGCTGCGCACGGGCGAGATCAGCGGTGTTGTGGAAACGCCCTATGGGTATCACCTCGTCAAGCTCGAAGAGATAAAACCGGCCACGACCCGCTCCCTGGAGGAGGTGCGTGCTTCGATTCGCGCAGAATTGGAGCGGCAAGGAGTCAAGGCCATTACCTTCAAAAAGGCATCGACCGCCTACGAGGAAATCATCCGTGCCGGCAGCTTGACAAAATACAGTGAAAAAAACGCAGTTGCCGTTCATCGGACCGATTTCTTTCAACAGGACAAGCCACCTAAAGATACCTTGATCAGCGATCCCGCTTTTTTGCAGTCAGCCTTCGCGCTGCATAAGGGGGAACTGAGCTCCATCGTGGAAACGGCGACAGGCTATGCCATAATCTTTGTGGAGGATGCCAGGGAATCCGTGGTTCCCGAGCTTGCCATTGTTCGCGAGCGCGTTGCTGCCGATTTCATCAAGGAGAAAAGCGTGGAGCTTGCGCGGAGCGCCGCCGAACAGATGCTTAAAACCGCCAAGGAGCAGCAGCGGTTTCCGTCTGATGTGGAGCGGAAGGAGTCCGCCTATTTGAAGCGAACCGGCCCAGCAAACGGTGTTCCTGAAGAGATTCGCCGTGATGCCTTTGCCCGTTTGGGGCAGGGTGCATTCCCAGACAAGGTCATTGTCGAGGGGAACACTTGTTATCTTTACCAAATCCTTGAATCCCGTCGCGGACAAGGCGACACGGATGCCGCCAAGCGGCAGGCTCTGGAACAGCAGTTGCTCGCCGCGCACAAGAATACATTGATGGCCGACTGGATTGATCAATTGAGAAAAGAAGCTAAAATTTGGACGAATACCAAGATGTTGCAGTGATGAGCATGTACTGCTGCGCTTTCAATCAAGAACACGTCGTCCCCTAGAGGAGAACATTCCCTTTTGCCGCACTGTTGCGCAGATTTGGCGAGGCCACGATGGAGATCGGCCGTTTTCCTGTCTGTGCTCATTCCCTGTCCCGTAGCCATCATGTAACTTTTGCCCCTCCCAACATTTATTTTGAAAGCATCTGCCGTACCCCATCCCCCTGCCGCCCACGTTCCTGCAGTCAAGGAGTCTGCCGCTCTTCAAAGCCTTGCCGCGCTTCCCGCGATCGAGCAACTTGTGCTCCAGCTCATATCCGTCATTTACGAGCCGGTTTCCGTCAGCTTTCTGGCCCGCTGTTTGAGTGCTCTTGACCCCGCGCTCCTTGAAGATCGACGCCTCAGCAGTGAAGAGCTCGGTGAAATGGTTAGTCGACTGCGACGTAAGGGATTTTTGAATGGCAAGAATCAATGCCCCCCGATGTTAGCGGAAACCCTGACCCGGCAGGCGGTTGATCGCGGACGTTTTCCTCAATTGGCCGCGCTGATCGAACGAGCGGCGCCGGTCGATTATATGCATGGTAAATGGCCAACCCGATGCTGGCGCGCCCTGCGCCAGTTCCGAATCGGCCTCTATACCCAGGACTTTGACAAGCTAGACACGGCGCTGCTTTTTTTAGAAGGCGAAGGCAAGCCCTATTACGATGCCGAGCCTCCCGCTGTTCTTGTGGCCGCCCGAGCCTTTGACGCCAAGTGGTTTGCCTCGTTGCCCGGGTCCTTTCAATTTTTCTTGCTCGACCAGGTCATTCGCTATTCTCAGGAAAAGCTGCATCATTTTCCCGCTCTCCACGCTTATCTCGAAGATGAACAGGCCCAGACCATTGCTCCCGATGAACGGGTGCCGTTCCGTCGTATCCTGGCCAGCTGTTACCTGTTGCAGGGACGGTTCGATGCGTTGCAACAGTTGCTGAAGCGATACAACGATTCGTTCTTCGGCTCGGGATTTGCCGGTTCCGTGGCCTTCCTGCAAGGGGAAACGGAAGTCGCTCTGGAATTGTTCGCCGAAGATTTGGACCATTTGCAGCAATACGCGGGCAACGACCCCTGTTTTTTTTACGGCATTACCGGCCTGTATTGTCTTTTTGCCCTGCTGGATCGCGATCAGCCCGGCGACCGTGAACGCGCCCGTGAGGCGGTCGCCGTCGTCTTGAAGCGGTGCAACGGCTGCCCCGAGGAAATTCCTTACCGGTTTCTCGATGCCGTGCTCCGCTCGACGGATGAAATGCTGCCCGATATGCTTGCCTTGACCAAGGATTTGGTTGCCGACAAGCGGAGCCTTACCTCTCTCGTCGCCCTGTTATCGCTTTACTGGATGGGGGTGGAGATCCCGCCCGATTTCCAGACGATGCTGCGGCAACTCTACGACCAGGGCCGTGCACACGGTTTTCTCTGGGTAGCCATGGAATCAGCGGAATTATTGGCGGCCCTTGATGAAGAGCACACCGGGATGCACCAAGCCGCTGTCGAGCTGGCTGGCGAATTGCAATGTCGCTACCTGACCCACATCATTGCTCCCCATGGAACCTGGAAGCAAAGTTTGCAGGAGTTGATCGAAGTCACCAGGAAAATCAGGGAACCTGAACGGCTGACGCGTCTCTGCTGGTTGGTTGAGTATGGTGAGGGAACGCTGGAATTGTTGCCCAAGGAACAAAAAAAGACAACAACCGGTACCTGGACCAAGGGGCGGACCATAGCCTTCCAGCGTTTGCTCCGACAAGGTGAACTCGATTATCTGACGGAACAGGACCATTTGATCTGCTCGGCCTTGTATCAAGCGGAGCAAGGCGGCGGAAAAAACGGCGGCTATGCGTTTGATCGGGTCAAGGCGCTCCCCGCCCTGATCGGCCATCCCCACGTTTTTCTCAAACGGTCGCCGCAAACACCGGTGGAAATTGTCGCCGGTGAGCCGGAGCTGGTGGTCGAAAGAAAGGGCGATTCGCTGTTCATTCATTTTTTCCAAGATATAGGCGATGGCCCTGTGGCCGTCTGGAAGGAAACGCCCACCCGCTTCCGGGTCATCCTGATCAGTGAGGAGCACCGGAAGGTTGCCGAAATCACCGGTCGTGACGGGTTGTTGGTACCGCTCGCCGCCAGCCGGCAGGTACTTGATGCCATCGGCAACATGGCATCGTTCATGACCGTTCATTCTGCCATCGAGGTTCCGGGCGAGGGATTGCCCGCAGAATTGGTGGCGAGCGATCCGACCATCCACATCCACATCATCCCCTATGGCAGCGGGTTTCGCATCGAACTGTTTGTCCGGCCCTTTGCCCACGGTGGACCCTATCTCAAACCTGGGGCCGGCGTGGCCAATCTCATGGCTGAAATCGATGGCCGGCGACTGCGTACCAAGAGGAATTTACGGCTGGAAGAGGAGAAGGCGAGGGAAATTGAAGAAAGCTGCCCCATGCTTGATCTGGCCATTGATTTTGAACAGGAGAACAAGCGGGAATGGCATTTGCTTGATCCCGAGGAATGCTTGCAGGTTTTGCTGGAAATCGAGGAAATCAAGGATCGGGTTATTCTTGAGTGGCCCGAGGGCGAGAAACTGGCCGTACGACGGCAGGCTGGGGTCAACCAGCTGAATCTCAACATCCGGACCAGCCAGCAGGATTGGTTTTCGCTGTCGGGGCAGCTGGAGATCGATCAGGACGAGGTCATGGAGCTGAAGACCCTCCTGGACAAGGTGCGGGAAACCAGGAGTCGCTTCATTCCCATGGGTGAGGGGCAGTTCATCGCTTTGACCCAGGAATTTCGCAACCGGTTGGAGGAACTGATTCTCTATGGCACCACCCAGCCTGGAAGCGACAACGAGGTTAAGATCCATCCGCTGGCGGCGATAGCTCTGGAAGAGCTGACCCATCAGGCGCAGACCACGGCCGACAAGGGGTGGCGTCAACGCCTGCAGGCCATTGCCGAGGCCCAGGAGATGACCCCGAAGGTCCCGTCGACGCTGAAGGCTGAATTGCGCGAGTATCAGCGGGAGGGGTTTGTCTGGATGAGTCGGCTGGCGCATCTTGGAGTGGGTGCATGTCTAGCCGACGACATGGGGTTAGGAAAAACGCTTCAGTCCATCGCCGTGATCCTCAGCCTGGCCCATCAAGGGCCGTCATTGGTGGTTGCGCCAACGTCGGTGTGCATGAACTGGGAGACCGAGGTCCGTCGCTTTGCGCCAACGCTCACGTTTCATATGTTTTCCGAGGCAAACCGGGACGAAATTATTCCGACTCTGGGCAAGTTTGACTTACTGGTCACCAGTTACACCTTGCTGCAGCAGGAGATCGAATTGCTGGCCCAGGTCAAATGGCAATCGATTGTGCTCGACGAGGCCCAGGCGATCAAGAATGCGGCCACCAAGCGGTCCAAGGCCGCCATGCGCTTGGATGGCCGGTTTCGGCTGATTACCACTGGCACGCCGATTGAGAATCATTTGGGTGAGTTGTGGAATCTTTTCAGCTTCATCAATCCCGGTCTGCTGGGGACGTACAAACAGTTCAACCGCCGATTCGGTATTCCCATCGAGAAGCATCACGACCGCGAGGCACGGAGAACCTTGAAAAAGCTGATTCGGCCCTTCATGCTCCGCCGTATCAAGTCGCAGGTGCTGGAGGAGTTGCCGCCGCGAACGGAGATTACCCTGCGGGTGGAAATGCAGCCGCAAGAACTACAGTTCTACGAAGCGCTCCGGCAACAGGCCATCGAGAATATCGAGGGCAGCAGCGAGAAAACAGGCCGTCACCTGCGAATTTTGGCGGAAATCATGCGATTGCGGCGGGCGTGCTGCAATCCGCGGCTCATCAACGATCAGGTGGATATCCCGTCCACCAAATTACAGGTCTTTGCCGAGACCGTGGAGGAATTACTGGGCGGTGGCCATAAAGCCCTGATTTTCAGCCAATTTACCGGTCATTTAGCCTTGATCCGCGATTTTCTCGACGATCGGGGCATCAGTTATAAATATCTGGACGGCACCACTCCAGCCAAGGAGAGGCAACAGCAAGTGGAACGCTTCCAGGCCGGAGAAGGCGATCTATTCCTCATCAGCCTCAAGGCTGGAGGGCTGGGGTTGAACCTGACCGCAGCCGACTATGTCATTCACATGGATCCATGGTGGAACCCGGCGGTAGAGGATCAGGCGGCCGATCGCGCCTATCGCATCGGCCAGAAACGGCCGGTGACGGTGTATCGTCTGGTGACCGCCAATACCATCGAGGAAAAAATTGTTCGGTTGCATCAAGAAAAGCGTGATCTGGCCAACTCGCTTCTTGAGGGTGCCGATGTGAGTTCCCGGATCAGTGCCGAGGAATTGCTGGAACTGATCCGGGCAAATTGATTACTGTTCGTCCGTGTTCATGCCTCGCAACGGGGCCATGACACCGACCAGTTTCGCCGGCAACTTGGGCAGACCGCTGATCAGCGAAACCAGCACCGAGGCCGCATAGGGTATGGTCTGGATCGCCAGGACCAGGGCCCATATCCGCACATCCAGCATGTCTCCATCTTCACGCAGGAGAACTCCGACAATGGCCAGGCAGAGGGCCACGGTGAACAGCAGCTCCTCGCGGGCATCGCCGAGTGCCTTGAGAAAGGCATTGGCCTGGGCTTTTTTCGGGGTACGGAAAAAGCCGATCTTGCGGGTAATGAATCCGGTGAGCATGGCCCGGGCAATGGTGTGCGACAAGGCCAGTCCCGCCAGGCCGGCGGCAAGACTCTGTCTACGTGAGGCGGTTACCCTCGTCCGGTAGAGGAAGAACATCTTCAGGCTTTTAAAGAAGAACAGAACCACCGGCAGAAAGGCAAAGACAATGTGCGGCGGCGACAGGTAATCGGGAAAGATGATCATGCCGCAGGACCAGCCCAAGGCCAGCAGGTTGAACAGCATATTGATGCCGTCGGCGAACCAAGGCAGCCATCCGGCGAGAAAATGGTAGCGCTGACCGCGGGTCAGTTTGGTTTTTTGCAGCCCGAACATCGCCATCATGTGGTGGCGGAGGATGAGGACCGAGCCATAGGCCCAGCGAAAACGCTGTTTCTTGAAATCAAGAAAGGTGTCTGGCATCAAACCCTTGCCAAAACTGTACGGCACATAACAGGCCGCATACCCCTTCTCAAAGATCCGCAGCCCCAGTTCGGCATCCTCGGTGATGCACCATTCGGCCCAGCCGCCAACCTCGTCGAGCACCTTGCGCCGCACCATGGTCATGGTGCCGTGCTGGATGATGGCGTTGCGCTCGTTTCGGGTGACCATGCCGATTTGGAAGAATCCGCGGTATTCGGCCAGGCACATTGCTTTGAAGGTGTTTTCGTCGCCGTCACGATAATCCTGAGGGCCTTGGACGATAGCCATGTTGGGGTCGGCGAAATGGGGAGTCAGCGCCCGCAGCCAGTTCGGCTCCACGATGTAATCGCTGTCGATGACCGCCACGACCTCGGCCTCCGGAGCCGTTTCCCGCAGGGCATAGTTGAGCGCGCCCGCCTTGAAGCCAGCAAGCGGATCCACATGAAAAAAGCGGAAACGCGATCCGAGGGTCTGGCAGTGGGCCTCGACCGGTTGCCATACAGCCGGATCCTTGGTGTTGTTATCGATAATCAGCACTTCGAACCGGGGATAATCGAGTTGCGCCAAGGCATTGATCGTCTGGATCATCATGTCCGGTGGTTCGTTGTAGGCCGGAACATGGATCGATACCATTGGCAGATCCTCGTCGGCAATGGCTTCCACCGGTTTGGGCAGCCGGCGCCATTTCCGTGTCCATAGGGACTCCGCCCATTCGTGAGCTTCGGCGAGGATGACCAGGATGGCCCCTGTGGCGGCGAAGAGCAGGACAATGCCGACCACCAGGGAAGAAATACTCATGTACTGCCGTTGAAAATCGTAGATCACCCACACGGCAAAGGTGGTGATGGCATAGGCGATGATGGCGAGAAAGCCGCGGCCGGTATCGAGCAACCCTTTGCTGTCCCGAAACAGCAACAATAGAATAAGCACCGCCAAGACAATGCTGATGGCGGCCAATTCACGCCAGTGGGGAATGGGGACAACCGGTTGGGTGAATTCGAATTTCGGCTGTCGCAAGTCATTGTACACGCCCCACAAACTGCCTGCCTCGCCCTCCAGATCCTTCTTCCAGATCTGGTCAAAGGCTTCCATGATATAATAGGTGTAATTGTTCTTTTCAGCGACATCGAGGAAACGGCGCAGAAATTTGGCCTGATTGGTGGGGCTGGCAACCGCGCCTTGGCGTATGCGGCCGCCGCTTGGCCAGCCGACCTCTCCAATGACGATTTCTTTGCCCGGATAGGCCTGTTTCAACTCGTTGTAGCGCATGACGCAGTAATCCACGGCTTCATCAACCGGAATGCCTTCCCAATAGGGTAGGAGATGAACGGCAATGAAATCGACCTTTTCCACCAATTTTGGGTATTTCAGCCAGATGTGCCAGGGCTCGGCGATGCTCACCGGCGCCCAAATGGATTTCTTGGCGGTCTCAATGTAGTTGATCATCTGATCGACGGTCTGGTCGGTGCGGAGCAACACTTCGTTGCCGACAAGCACCCGGACGATGTTCCGGTGATTCTCCCTGTACACTTTGATCAGTTTGGCGATCTGCTCCTCATTCGCTTGCTCATCCCGGGTGATCCATGCCCCGAGCACCACATTGAGGCCACGGGCGGCGGCAAGTCGAGGAATCTCGGCAAGCGTATCTTCAACCGTGTATGCTCTAACAGCATGGACATCGCCTGCCAACGTGGCCAAATCTTTGTCGATTTGCTCCACGGTCGGATAGATTTTTTTGCTGGGCGACTGATTTTCCCGAAAAGGCGAGAAAGAAAACCCCTGGATCTTCGACGGCCAAGGCGGTTCCATGTTCGGCACATTGACAATCTTCCAGAGCAGGACGGCAAGGCAACCCATGATGATGGTTATGATAAGACCAGAACGGTTCATAGCGAGAATGTCTGCGTGAAAGGGTTAAAATGCATTGATTAGCGCTGCTTGACAGATGAGCCGCTGTTCGAGGGTACGCGGCAAACCGAAAACAATATACACGACAAAAGCTGAAAAAGGTCAACACAATCAACTGGCGACCGTGGAAAAAGCAAAAAGGGAGAGGGGTAAAGGAAGGATGCGCGCAGAAGCATTTGGCGATTTTCAGTCTACCGTGCACTGACAGAAGGAGAACATTCAGGTGGGCGGGGCAATGGTCGGGGGGGAAACTTTACCGTTCGTCAAGCAGCAGCCGATTGATCCGCCAGGAATGGATATCCTGTTGCAGGAGGTGGAGCGTGTAGTGATGCAAGGCATTCATCGCTTCGATAACGGCATGACGGGGTAGTTGCAAACGGCCGAGTCGCTCCAGGTTCATGGTTTGTGCGCGGGTTAGGATATGGAGTGTCTGCACAGAAAGACGATGCTGAACATGACGTTGCGGTGGTTGACAGGCGTCGCAAAGGAGGGATCCCGAGGCGGCGATGAGTGTATAGGTGCGTCCTGGTGTGATCGGATGTCGGCACGATCCGCATCGGTCAAGTTCTGGACGATAGCCGCTAGCGGCAAGAAGATGCAGATAGGAGAAGACCATGATTTTCAGTGGAGCCTTGTCCACGCTCAGCAGGTCAAGCGTCCAGCGCAACAGTTCGTAAAGATGCGCATCGGGGTCGTTTTCACGGGTAAAACGCAAAAACAGCTCGCTGAGGTGGATGGCTACAGCGTAGCGCCGGTATTCGAGGCGAAGCGGGAGACGGGCATTGAGCAATTCCGCGTCATCCAATACATGCAGCCCTCCGTGGACACGCGGAGGGCGATACAGGACTTTGAGCGAGGAAAACAGTTCAAGCTTGTTGACAAAACGTTGCTTGCTTTTTCTTGCTCCCTTGGCAATACCGGTCATCCGGCCAACATCGCGGCTATAGAGGGTCACCAACTTGTCCGATTCCCCGTGCTCGGCTATTTTGAGAACAAAACCGCAGGTGTTGCGGCTATTCTTCATAGGGAATCGACTGGGTTGGCAGGCGAAGGATGTACCGTCCCTCGGTGCTGCCAGGAAAAGGCAGTGGGGTACCGTTGAAGTGTAATTGTGCGCTGTTTGGTTGGGAAAATTCAAGCTGGATTTCCCGTTCAGCCGTCCATTGCATGCTCGTTCCCTTGGCGTAGGTCTGCTCCATAGGCTTTCCATTGTCCAACGCTACCAGCATGCGGCAATCCGTAAGAAAGACAGCCTGCACGGTAAGGGGAGGGGGCTGTATCTCTCTGCTGGTGGCTGGATCCGCAGGGTGAAAGGTATTGGTCACGGACGAGGAAAGATTGCGCGTCTTATCCACCAAATAACCAAATGGATTCCAAGCGAAATACAGACAAAATCCTGTGAACGAAACAACGATGAGCACAAGCAGAATGGTGGCGAGAGCTGCCGAGGAGATATGCGTGGGTTCGGCCAGCTTTTTGGGCTCCAGCGCGTGCGTCATGCGGCTTTTCTTGAGAAAAGACAGGTGGATGTGCTTGCCGCCGTCTCTTTCCATGAAAAACTGATCGGCCACTTGAGGACCAACGAGGCCGAGAAAGTTCGCGTACAGGGTAATCAGGCCGCGGGTAAAGGCGTCTGCGGGAAGATGGTCGTACTCTGACGATTCGATGGCCCGAAGAGTGGAGCGGGAGACCCGTGTGCGGGAGGCAACGTCGTCCAGGGTGAGTGATTGTTTTAATCGTGCTTCTTTGAGCCGTTCACCCACGCGTGGCTGTTCACACGTCGGGACGGCAGAGGGATCTATGACTGTCATGGGAACAGGTCGTCCAGCTCAAGGCCTAATGCTTCTTCAGGATGAGCAGATATCCAGGGCGGGTGGATGCTCCATCATTGTTGTTTGGTATTCGTCTGGACAGATTAGAGAATTTTGATGTAGGCCTTGTCGCGGATCGACTTCACCCAGTCCTTGAAGCGTGCCTCCATGGCTTGTTTATAGAGTCTTTCCCGGATTTCTTCTTTCACTGCCTCGTAATCAGCCTTGGAAACGGTTGCTCCACCTTGGCTGGAAACGAGCTTGAAAAAGTGGTAGCCATTATCGATTTGCACAACAGGACTGATCTCTCCGGATTTCAATTGAGCAACAGCTTGTTGCATGGCGGGTGCCAATTCGTGCAGTTGAAAGGTGCCCAAGTCACCTCCATCCTCGGCGGAAGGCAAGTCGGAGTATTTCTTCGCCAGTTCGTTGAAATCATCTCCGTCTTTGGCTTTCTCGTAAGCTTTTCTTATTTTTTCCTTTGCATCGTCCTGGCTGGGAACAACCCCGTTGGCGAGAGGTTCTCCCCAGGTGCATCCGATCTGTTGGAGGTGAAGTTCACCGCCGCCAACCTGCCTTGTGTAGTTGGATTGATAATACTCGAGAATTTTTTCTTCGGGAATGACCACCTTGGTCCGGACCTCGTGATTGATCAGCTTTGAGCTGAGGATTTGATCGCGGAGTTCTTCCTTGTACTGCTTTTCGGTCATCCCCATGGCAAGTAATTCCTTGTGGAATTGTTCCATGGTGGCCTTGTTGTTGGCAAGAACCCGTTGCAGCGCGTTGTCGACTTCCTGATCACTCACCTGGATGCCGAGTTTCTTGGCTTCTTGAACCAAAAGCTTTTTGTCGATCAACTTGTCAATCACCGTGTTGCGAGCCTGCTGCAACGCTTCAGGCAATCGATCCGCCGGGGTTTCCTCGGTGACTTTCTTGAAAAACGACCGGCCCAGCTCGTTGACTTCCGAGAGGGTGATGGTGTCATTGTTGACAATCGCGACGCTCCGGTCGACCACATTCGCATTTGAGGCTGCCGAGACGAAAACAAGGCAGATCGAGACTAAAAAAAAGAGGATTCGTGATGCCATGGTAAGATGAAAAAGAAAGGTGTGTTGATCGGAAGCATCGACTGTGCAACGAATTTCATGCACGCACAACTATCTACCCGGAAGAGGGGGGCGACGCAATGATTTTCCAAAGAGAAGCCAATGGCGCTTTTTTTCGAAGCAGGCTTGTCTTGTTATGTGGTGCGCGTTTTGCTATCTTAAAAAAAGAAGAAATTTACTCTGCATGAGAGGAAAACACATGATATCAGGCATCCAATCAGCTCTATCCGGGGCACAGGCATTTTCCGCGAAAATTGAAAGTAATGCCCATAATATCGCTAATCTGAACACGGAAGGGTATAGGAAAAGCCGGGTTGTTTTGTCGGCGGGAGTTGCGCAAAGTGTTCAGGCGACGGTTGGTCGAGTCGATGCGCCGGGACCAGTGGTCAATGAGGAAACCGCGCAAGGCTATGCTGTGCGGGAATTGTCGAATGTCGATCTTGGCGAGGAGATCCCGGACCTGATGCGTAATACTCATGGGTATGCGGCCAATTTGAGAACCGTACAGGTCTCGGACAATATGTTGCAAACGCTTCTCGATATCAAGGCCTGATCGATGGCAACCAACGCCGGTTGTTCAAAAAACAGCAGGGGATCGCGCGGGGTAAGGCTGCCACGCAATTGCCAAGGGTGCCAGGTTTCGTCATGAGAGAGTGGGGGAGCGATGCGCTACAGAGATTGAAAGATATGAAAAAGTATATGGTTGCGTTGAGATTGCTGATTTTTTCGGTAGTTGTTTTCGGTTTGTCCGTGCGGGTGCAGGGGGCGGTGATGATGCCTGCCTTTTCTTTGCCAACCGCCATCGATGGTGCAGTTGTTACCAGCGAAATGTATCGTGGAAAGGCCATGTTGATAACTTTTTTCGCCACGTGGTGTCCTCCCTGTCTGCAGGAAATTCCAACCCTGAAAGCGTTGCATGCCCGGTTCCAACCCCAAGGCTTTGCTGTGGTGGCGCTTTCCGTTGATGAAGGCCCTTCACGAGCGGTGGCCCAATTGGTCAAACGGGCGGAGATCAACTATCAGGTTTTGATGGCGGACCGGAAAACAACCCAAAATTTTGGTGGCGTGGTAGCGATTCCGACCTCGTTTCTTGTCAACAGGAATGGCCATGTCGTGAAAAAATATCCCGGTTTTGTGCCGCACAGTTTGTTGGAAAAAGATATCGTATCAGTACTTTGAACTTGCTGAAGCCCTGTCACTGCCATCGGTGAATAGCTGTTGACATTCCCATGCGTATTTCTTAGATTGTGGCACAGGAAAGAGGCAACTGGTTTAGAGATACAACCCTATTTCATAATGGAGAGTGCCATGAAAAAAATTGTAATCGGTATGATGGTTGCGGCTTTTGTTTTGAGCGCGGGTGCAGTCTTTGCTGCCAAATGCACCGTTGACAGTGTTGACGGCAATAAAGTGACTGTCACCTGCGACAAGGTTGATGTAAAGGCTGGTGACAATGTGACCATGAAGGCTAAAAAAGCCCTGGAAGGCTGCTGATAGTCTGAAATATTTCTGCAAGAATGAAGAGCGGGCCGATTCGATAATCGACCCGCTCTTTTTTTATTGTCCCGTATTGAGTGTCTGGTGGCCGCGCCTTGAGTGGAAGTAGACAGGGAAGCGCGCTGGCTTATCGGGCAGGATCGGAATTTTCTTTCACCACACCTAGAGACACATAAACATGGATCCACAAACCTTGCCGGCTGAGGAGCGGGCCTTGTACCAAGCCATCAAAGAGCGGTACACCGTGGCCTTTGAACCGCTCAAAATCAGGGAGCATAAATTGCAACTGCTCAAAATCACCGATCTGGAGCAGATTCTCGAGGGCAAGGACCCGTTGAAAGATGTGTCCACCTTTCCTTTCTGGATTCGGTTGTGGGAAGCGGCCATTGTGTTATCCGAATTTATCGCTGGCCTTCCGTGCGAAAAGGGGACGACACTTCTCGAGCTAGGGGCTGGGCTGGGTGCACCTGGTTTGACCGCCGCAGCTTGTGGGTATACTGTCACATTAAGTGATTATGAACAGCTAATTCTCGATTTTGAACGGGTCAACGCCGCAGCCAGCAAGCTTGACGGTGTTCAATTTGCCATGCTCGATTGGCTCGACCCGCCGGCGATGGAACAATACGACGTCATCGTCGGGGCTGAGATCCTCTTTCGGGAAGAATTTTTCCAGCCACTGCTTGATGTCCTCCGTAAGGCGCTCAAACCAAACGGCGTGGTGTACCTGGCCCATGATATCAAGCGCCGCAGCCTTGAGCCGTTTCTGAAAATGGCTGAACAGGAATACCGGATTGCCGCCTCGCAGAGAAAGTTGAAAAGTTATGACGAAGATAAAATTATTCTCCTGACCCGTTTGCAGCCGTTGCAATCACGGAATTGATCGCCTTTTTGCCAAGGCGGATCGTCTCTGCAAACGATGCGTGCAGAGTGAACCTTTGACCTGTACGACCACGATGTATCCTGTATGTCTTGACATTGCCGAACGGCTGTGCGTGGTTATCGGCGGCGGACAAGTCGCGGAACGCAAGGTGCGGGGACTGCTCATCTCTGCAGGCGTGGTACGCGTTGTCAGTCCGGAGGTGACGCGGGGGTTGTTGTCGCTGATAGAGAACCGGGCCGTGGAATGGCGACAGAAAAAGTATCACCCCTCCGACCTTGAGGGAGCCTTTCTCGTCTTTGCCGCCACCAATCTATCCACCGTGCAGGCCGCTGTCCATCGGGATGCGCGGGCGGCAGGCCTGCTGATCAATGTCGCCAATGCGCCACAATTATGCACCTTTCAGGTACCTGCAACCATTCGTCGGGGCGACTTGACAGTGAGCGTGGCCACCAACGGCAAGAGTCCGGCTGTGGCGGCCATGGTCCGGAAGCGGCTGGAGCGTGAATTCGGCGAGGAGTGGGCGCTTCTTACCCGGCTTGCCTTCCTATTGCGCGAACAGATGCTGGCCGAGGAAGACCGCAACATGGAGGTCAAGAATCTGTTTCAAAAGATACTCCATGACGATATAGTCGATTGGCTCCGGGAGCGGCAATGGGCAAACATTCAGCAGCACCTGGAGAGCGTGCTCGGTCGGCCAGTCGACCGTGAATTGGAGATCTTGATCAAGGAGAATCCATGAGTTTTCTGCTCTTTCAGGGAAGCGTCGCGGTCTACATGCTGTCCACCGCCGCCTATCTGGTGTTCTTTCTCAATCAAAAAGCAGCGTTGCGCAGGACCGGCCGGGCCATTTTCTTGACCGCCTTCTGCATCCACACCGCCAATCTCTTCGCCCGCGCCATTGAAACCGGCCATACTCCCATTACCAGCCATCACGAGACCGTCTCGTTTTTCGCCTGGTCGGTGGGGTGCTGTTATCTGTCCTTTCGTTGGCGATATACGGTCAAGAATTTGGGCATCTTTGTTAGCACCCTCGTCCTGGGGCTGATGCTGGTCGCGGCCTTTTCCTCCCGCGGCATGGTGCCTTTGCCGCCGGCTCTGCAGTCCTGGTGGCTGCCGATCCATGCCTCCATCACCCTGTTTGCCGACGGATTTCTGGCCTTGGCCTGCATCGGCGGGATCATGTATCTGCTGCAGGAGCGTGAAATCAAAACAAAACGATTCGGACTGTTCTATTCGCGCCTGCCTTCCTTGGAGGCGTTGGACAAGCTGAATCACCATTGCCTGAGTGTCGGTTTTCCCTTGTTCACCCTTGGACTGATCACCGGCTCGTTATGGGCCAAGCAGGCTTGGGGGGCCTATTGGCACTGGGATCCCAAGGAAACCTGGTCGCTGATTACCTGGTTCCTCTATGCTGCCGCCGTGCATCAGCGCTTCACCGTGGGCTGGCGGGGACGCCGAGTGGCCATTCTCAGTATCGTGGCCTTTTTGTCCGTGCTGTTCACCCTGTGGGGCGTTTCCTTTCTTTTGGAAGGGGTGCATACTTATGTCTCGTGACGCCATAGTGCTGCTTGGCGTCAACCACAAGACGACGCCGGTGGCTGTCCGTGAGAAACTGGCCCTTTCGGCAGGTTACGAGGAACCGCTGAAAGCTTTGGGCACCTTGGAGAAATTACGCGAGTACTATCTGCTTTCCACCTGCAACCGGGTGGAGGTGCTCTTTACTTGCCGGAACGTGGACGAGGCGACGAAGGCGGTGCTTGAACTGCTCTTCGCCCACGGGATTACCACCGAGGAACTCGACCGGTATGTATATCGTTATGTCAATGACCAGGCTGTTGAGCATCTCTTTCTGGTCGCAGCCAGTCTTGACTCGATGATTGTCGGCGAGGCCCAGATTCTTGGTCAGCTCAAAGAGGCATACCGTCACGCTACCAAAATGGGTAGCAGCGGTTTTATTCTGAACAAGCTGCTGCATAAGTCTTTTTCCGTGGCCAAGCGGGTGCGCACCGAAACCAGGATCGGTGCCAGCGCCGTCTCCATCAGCTATGCGGCGGTCGAGCTGGCGAGAAAAATTTTCGGCGATCTCGGCGGAAAAAAAGTCTTGCTGGTCGGGGCCGGCGAAATGGCGGAGCTCGCTGCCGAACATCTGGTCGGGCAGGGTGTTGCCGAGGTGGTGGTGGCCAATCGAACCCTCCAGCGGGCGATCAACCTGGCCCGCTGTTATCATGGTCGTGCGGTTTCTTTGGAAGAGCTGCTTGATCAGTTGCAGTTTGTCGACATCATCATCAGCTCCACTGGGTCGCCCGAACTGATTCTGCGCAAGGAGGATGTACGGTCGGTGATGCGTGAACGGCGCAACCGGCCGCTGTTCTTCATCGATATCGCCGTGCCCCGCGATCTTGATCCGTCCATCAACCAATTGGACAATGTCTATCTCTATGACATCGACGACCTGCACAATGTGGTCGAGATGAACAAGTCCGAACGCGACAAGGAAGCCGTCAAGGCCCAGCGGATCATTGCCGAGGAAAAACTGAAATTCGGCAAATGGCTGGCGAACATGGAATCAACCCCGACCATCATCCAGCTGCGAGCGACGATCGAGCGGCACATTCGCTCGGAGGTGGAAAAAACGTTGGGACGGTTTGAGGAAATGGAAGGGGAGAAGCGTCAGGGTTTGGAGAAAATGGTGGCCGCCCTGACCGGAAAAATGGCCTATCCCCCCTTGCATTATCTCAAAAGCGACAATCACTGCATCAGTCTGCCTGAACGGATCAAGACCATTCGCGAATTGTACCATCTCGATAACGGCGACAATGGGCAGGAAGAACCGTGAACCTCAGTAATCGCCAGTCTCTGCTGGAGGAAGAATGGTTGTTGGTGCGCCATTCCGGCGAGATTCCCGAGGTGGCCCTGCATGCCAGCTTCTATTACCTCTGCGAGGATGAGGAAGGGCCCGGGCTGGTCTTGTCGCAAGTCGAGAAACAGACACTGGAAAGCGCTGCTTTACATCGGTATCAGGAAATCATCCTGCGCGATCTGGATGTGGCCAATCGCGATCTGTCGTTATTCCGAGGGATTCGACGCGCCAATCACAATTGGTACCGTTTCGTTCGGTTTAGTGACAAAGTCGGTTCTTCTCTTGAAACGTTTCAAGCCGTCGCAGCCGATGCCCTGTTGCATTATCTCCGACAGGAGCAGGATGAGGTGAGCCGCGGTGAACGGCTGCCATCGATCAACTGTTCGGCCCATGCCCTGTTGACTTTTGCCGTGGCCTTGGGGATCGATCCCTCCCTGTTGCCCGAGAATTGGGCCGATCTGTGTGAACAAGCCCCTTGAGCCGGCCTGGGGAGCAGGCACTCCCCATTTCATGGATCCTCTCATTCAGGTACGCGATTTTTTTCCGCAGGAGGGCTCTCTTCAATGCAGGATGCAGAACAGACTTGGCGGGTGGGGGTTATTGGTGCGGGTAAACATGGCAGTCGTTATGCCCGTCATCTCGCCCAGGATGTGAATGGCCTGGGGCTTGCTGCCATCAGCCGCAGGTCGGAACAGGGGCGTCTTTTGGCCGAGACCCTGTCCTGTCGTTGGCATGCCGATTGGCGGCAGTTGGTGGCCGATCCTGGGGTAGAGTGCGTTGTCGCCGCCTTGCCGCCAGTGCTGAACCTGGAGGTGGCCTTGGCCTGCGCCCATGCAGGAAAGCCGCTATTGCTGGAAAAACCCATGGCGGTTTCCGTTCGGGAAGCTGAACAGATTCGTGACGCCTTCGATGCGCACAAGGTGACGCTGACCATCGGCCAGACCCTGCGGTATAACCGGGTGATCAGGATGCTCCGCCGGCAGCTGGCCGATATAGCACCGCTTGCCAGTTTTACCGTCAATCAGCGGCTGGAACCGGCCACGCTCTCTTGGCTTGACGATCCATCGTCTGCCGGGGCAGGGGTCAGCTTTCACTCTGCGGTGCATGTATTTGATGCCCTGCGTTTCATTACCGGCCATGAGATCGTGCGCGTGCTGGCTCGGACCCGTTGTGTGCACAGCACTTTGTTGGAGGATCACCTCCTTGCCCTGGTCGAGATGGACAATGGGGTGATCGGATCGGTGGACTGTTCCAAAATCGGCGCGGCGCGAACCGGCCGCTTCGAATTTATCGGCAACGGTGGCCAACTGCAGGGGGATCAGGTCCATCATGTCGGCGAACTGATCCGGGGGCAGCAACGCACGCCGCTGGACCCCGGGGAACCGGTGAGTACCCTTGTTCCCTTGCTCGAAGACTGGCGCGATTTTCTCCGTGGCCGACAGGCTAACCCAATTTCCCCCCAAGAAGGACTGGCGACGGTTCGGGTCTGCGAGGCCTGTCTGCGTTCAGCCGCCACCGGTGGTTGGGAAGCGGTGTACCCACACCGGGAACCGCCCTGCAAGGCGGCTCCCGGATAACGGCAGGGTTAATGCTTAAAGGAGCGCTGGCCGGTGAACATCATCGCCACCTGCGGATCGGCCTCGTTACAGGCCTGAATCGACTCGAAATCACGGATTGATCCACCTGCCTGAAGGATGGCGGTGACCCCTTCACGGATCCCGACATCGGCTGCGTCCCGGAAGGGAAAAAAGGCATCGGAGATCATCACTGATCCTGGAATGCCGGCCCGCTCCGCCTTGACTTTGGCATCGATCGCCAGCTTGTCGTCCGCACTCCTCGTACCGCGGGCAATTTCCAGCACCAAATCGGCATAGGGAATACCGTAGGTATCAAAGCAGGTGATGTCGGCATATTTGGTGTAAGCTTTGTGAATGGCGATTTCGGCCACCCCGACCCGGTCCTGTTCGCCGGCGCCGATAGCCGTGGTGCAACCGTCCTTGACGTAGATCACCGAGTTAGAGGTGACGCCGTGTTCCACGGCCCAGCCAAACAGCATGTCGTCGATCTCCCGTTGCGTGGGTTGGCGTTCGCAGGTATAGGCCACGCCTTTGTAGGTGGTGGTGGCGGGTTTGAGGTCGGCGGCGGAGCGGATGGAATTAACCGCCGACTGTTGAACGATGATGCCGCCGTCGATCAGTGACTTGAAATCGATGAACCGATGGTGCTCGAATTCCGCCAACCGAGCAATGCCAGCCATGCGAATTACCCGCAAATTCTTGCGGCGGGCGAGAATTGCCAGCACCCCTTCCTCGAAGTCCGGGGCGCAGACCACTTCCAGGTAATTTTCGGCCATGAGTTCAGCTGTTTGACGGTCCAGAGGGCGGCTGGTGACCACTGCTCCACCGAAGGCGGCTATCCGGTCGCACCGGTTGGCACGGTTATAGGCATCGGCCAGACTGGTGCCAACGGCGGCTCCGCAGGGATTATTGTGTTTGAGAATGACCACCGCCGGTTTGTCGATCAGGTACTTGATGATGTTGAGGCCGTTATCGACATCGGTCAGATTGATCTTGCCCGGATGCTTGCCCACTTGAAGCATGTCTTCGACGGTGATGGCGCTCACCAGGCCGTTGCCCGGCTCTATGTAGCGGCAGTCGCCGAGCAGGAGGTTGCCGTTGACCAACTCGTACAGAGCGGCTTCCTGATCCGGGTTTTCTCCGTAGCGGAGGCCACGCTCATCGAGCGCTCCGTTTTCCATGGGAATCTTCCATGTTTTTTTCCGGTAGACCAAGGTCTGGTCGCCGAAGGAGATGGTCATTTCCATGGGAAAAGAATCACCCCGAAGGGTAGAGTACATTTTTTTCAGGTCAGTCATAGTGGACATGGCTCCATAAAAGGGAAGGAAGGCATTGCCGTAGCGGCCGGGACAGTGTCAGGAGGGACCCGCCGGTAACGGCCAAAAGTTCTATTGTTGGTGGTGCGTAACGTCCGAATGTTTCCCGTTGCGGGGATCCGTGCGGGTTTGATCACGCGCCGCTTCGATAGGTGAGGGGGGGGATCGTCTCCCCTTCAGGAATGCGACAGTGTTCAAGAACACTGTTGGCGCCGATGGTAACCCCATCGCCCAATTGGCAGTCATGCAGGACTGTGCCGCTGGCGATCCAGCATTCCCTGCCCACGGAGGTGCCACCACTGATCCGGACGTTGCCCATGATGGCGGTGTCCTGCCCGATAGCGCACTCCGGAGCGATGAGGATGGTTTCCGGTGCCTGGAGGGTGACCCCGGACAGCATCAGGGAACGGTTGCGCCGGTGTTGCAAGACGGCCTGGGCCTGGGCCAGTTCGACCCGGGAATTGACCCCGAGGACATCCATGGCCTGGGGATGAACAAACTTGTGCACCGTCAAGCCCTGGCGGTTGGCAACGGCGACGATATCGGTCAGATAGACTTCCCCCTGGCTGTTATCGGTGCCGACCTGGCCCAGGGCTGCAAACAGAAAACTGCGGTCGACCAGATAAATACCGGCGTTGATTTCCTGGATGCGACGCTGTTCGTCGGTGGCATCTTTCTCTTCAATAATCGCCTGCACCTTGCCGCGGGCATCGCACAGAATGCGGCCATAGCCAAAGGGCTGATCAAGCAGGGTGGTCATTAAGGTGAGGGTGGCGCGTTGCTCCCGGTGGGTCTCGATCATGGCCTGAAGAGTGGTGGCCTGAATCAACGGCGTGTCACCGCAAAGGATCATCACCAGGTCTGTCTCGCTGCAAGCGTTTTCTGCACAGAGAACGGCGTGCCCGGTCCCCAACTGCGCCTCCTGCACCACCGGGATGATCGAAAACCCTTGGAGCACCCGCAGCACTTCCTGGCGCTGATGACCGACAATCACCACGCAGCGATCGATCCCTGTCTCCTGGATCGTATTGAGCACATGGTGGACCATGGGCTGAAAGAACACTTCGTGGAGGACCTTGGCGCGGGACGATTTCATGCGGGTGCCTTTGCCGGCGGCCAGGACAACGGCGGTGATCGGTGGATGCATGGGCATACCCTGATAAAGTTGAGGGGAAGACAATAAAAGCCCTCTACTCTAGAAAAAAAAGAAGTATTTGACAAGGACGCGATACCCATTGTCCTCGGCAAGCAAGCAAAAAGGTAATGCGAATTCGTGGCATTATCCTTAAAGTGGCGATATCGCTCCGCCGTCAACCCACTGGCGGGAATGGGCGAGATCAACCGTTACCGATTTCTTTTCATCCTTTTACACCTAAACGAGACGTACAATCAATGCAACCACATGATCATGAGGTGCTGATTCTTGACGGCGCCTGCGGCACTAATTTACAGGAAATGCACATCCCGCCTTCAGCCTGGAAGGGAAAGGAAGGATGCAATGAGCTTCTCAATTTGACCGCTCCCGAGACAATCACCGAACTCCATGCCAGCTTTGTCACGGCTGGAGCCATGGTCATTGAGACTAATACCTTTGGTGCCAACCGCATTGTGCTGGATGAGTACGGCCTGCAGGATCAGGTCGAGGCAATCAATCGCGCGGGAGTAGACAACGCCAGGGCCGCCATCGGTGGCAAGGCCCATACCTACATCGCTGGTTCGATCGGACCGGGCACCAAACTCCCCTCGCTCGGTCACATCTCGGTGGAAGACATGGCCAATGCCTACGCCGAGCAGATTCGTGCCCTGGTTCTGGCCGGTGTCGATCTGCTGATCATCGAAACCTGCCAGGATCTGCTCCAGATCAAGACCGCCATGATTACCTGTTTCGATACGCTTGAGGCCCTGGGTCGTGATATCCCGGTCATGGCTTCGGTCACCATTGAACGAACGGGCACCATGCTGGTGGGAACGGATATTGCCGCTGCCGCTACCACCTTTGAACCCTATCCGATCTTTTCCTTTGGCCTGAACTGCGCCACCGGTCCGTTGGATATGGAGTCGCACATCCGGTGGCTTAGCCGGAACTGGCCAGGGCGCATCTCCTGTGTTCCCAACCAGGGGCTGCCAGAGGTGGTGAATGGCAAAACCTGCTATCCTCTTGATCCGAAGACGTATGCCCAGGAAATGAAACGATTTGTTACCGAATACGGTGTCAGCGTGGTGGGGGGGTGCTGCGGGACGACCCCAAACCACATCCGTCAACTGGTACAGACTCTGACCGGGGTGAAACCGGCAGTCCGGAGGGTAAACGCATGAAGCCATCGGTTGCCAGTCTCTACCAGGCTGTTGAATTGCAACAAGAGATTCCTCCCCTACTAATTGGTGAACGGGCCAACGCCAACGGCTCCAAGAAATTCCGCGAATTGCTTCTTGCCGACGATTATGAGAGCTGTCTTGCGATCGCCCTGGAGCAGGAAACCAAAGGCGCGCAGGTCATTGATCTGTGCACCGCCTACGCGGGCCGGGATGAAATCAACGATTTGACCACATTGGTGCGTCTGTGCGCCAAGTCCTTGAAAGCACCGTTGATGATCGATTCAACCACGCCAGAGTGCATCGAGGCCTGTTTGCGGATTTACCCTGGCCGAGCGATCGTCAATTCCATCAATCTCGAGGATGGGGGAATCAACATCCGCCGCATCTGTCGAGCGGCAAAAAAGTTTGGGGCCGCAGTGGTTGCCCTGACCATCGACGAAAAGGGCATGGCCATGTCCAGTGAGGACAAAGTCCGCATTGCCAAGGCCATCCATGCCATCGCGGTTGACGAGTGCGGCCTGCGCCCCAAGGATCTTCTGTTTGATTGTCTGACGTTCACCGTTGGTTCTGGCGATGACAGCCTGCGCAATGCTGCTCTCCATACCCTGGAGGGAATACGGCGGATCAAGGCCGAGTTGCCAGGCTGTCTCACGGTTCTTGGATTGAGCAACATCTCCTTTGGCCTCTCCCCCCAGGCCCGTCGTATTCTTAATTCGGTTTTTCTGCACCAAGCGGTGGAGGCGGGATTGGATGCGGCCATTGTTGATGCGGCCAAGATTGTTCCTCTCGCCCGGATTGCCACAGAGGATCGAGAGGTTTGTCTGGATTTGCTCTTCAACCGGAGAGGAGAAGGAGATAAGGACCCCCTGATGCGGTTCATCGACCATTTCAGCGCGAAAAAGCAGGAAGAAGCAGGGGAAGAGCAGGGGACAACGTTGACGGCGGAACAGCAGCTTTTCCGCAAGGTGATGGATGGCGATAAAAATGACCTCGAGGATCTCCTGGTCATTCTGCAGCAACGGTTCAAAGCGATCGACATTATCAACCAAATTTTGGTGCCAGCCATGCGCCATGTGGGTGAGTTGTTCGGCAAGGGAGAGATTCTCCTGCCCTTTGTGCTACAATCGGCAGAAGTGATGAAGGCAGCGGTCACCCTGTTGGAGCCGTTCATGGACAAAACCGAGGGCTCCACGACTACCAAAATTTTGCTGGCCACTGTTCAGGGCGATGTCCACGACATCGGCAAGAATCTGGTGGACATCATTCTCTCCAACAATGGCTACACGGTCTACAATATCGGTATTAAGGTGCCGGCGGAAACGGTGATCGAAAAGGCCAAAGAATACCGGGTCGATCTCATTGGCCTCAGCGGCTTGCTGGTTAAATCAGCCTTGGTCATGCAAGATTCCATGCCACAGTTCCGCGAAGCCGGCCTGGGCGCGCCTATCTTGCTTGGAGGCGCGGCGTTGACCGCCAAATTTGTCGCTGAGTCGTGCGTGCCCCAATACGATGGACCGGTGGTGTACTGCGCCGACGCTTTTGCTGGCCTGAAAGCGGTTCAAGCGTTTGAGGCAGGGACCCTGCGGTCCACCGAATACGACAGTTCTGCGGCCATTAAGCCGATGAAACCGGGCATTAAGGTCACTGATCTTGATCGGACGAATCCTGTCCCCACCCCTCCTTTTTGGGGCCAGCGCTATGTTGAAGATATTGACCCGGAGGTGCTCTTCCCCTTGGTCAACATGCAGGCCCTCTTCCGTGGCCGCTGGGGATATCGACGCGGTAAAATGGGGGCAGGGGAGTATGATCGACTCATTCAGGAAACCGTTCGGCCCTTATATAAGACACTGAAGCAGAAAGCTTTGACTGAAGGCTGGCTTCGGCCAAAAGTGAGTTATGGATACTACCCCTGTTATTCGGAGGGAGAGACGCTGGTTGTCGAGGCGGATGGTAGAGAACATCGATTTTCCTTTCCGCGACAGAGTGAGGCGCCCTTTCTTTGTATCGCTGATTATTTCAAACCAGCACCCATGGGGGGAGACGTTGCTGGATTTTTCATTGTCACCATTGGCGAGAGAATTGGGTCGGAGATAGCCAAATTGTATCAGGAAAACGCGTACCATGATTATCTCATGCTCCATGGGTTCAGTGTCGAAGTCACCGATGCCTTGGCCGAGTACTGGCATGGAAGGATGCGGGATGAACTGGGGATTGGCGGTAAATCGCCGAATGTGTATGGGGCGCTGACCCAAGAATATCAAGGTTCTCGGTATGGATTTGGTTACCCGGCCTGTCCAGATCTCGACGTGCATCGGTTGCTTTTTGCCTTTCTCAAGCCCGATGCCATCGGTATTTCGTTAACCGAAAACATGCAGATGGTTCCTGAACAGACAACTTCGGCGATAGTTGCCCATCATCCTCAAGCCAAATATTTTGCGGTGTAGGCCATGACAACAGCCAATGAGCGATACATCTGTGCCAATTGTGGCTACATTTATGCCCCTTCAGCGGGCGATTCTATGAATAATATTCCGCCGGGTACCCCATTTGAGGAACTTCCACCGGAATGGGTTTGTCCCATGTGTTACGCCAGCCAGGATCAATTTGACCCTCTTGATTAAGCGTGGCCAGTTGTTCCACGCCTTTTCTTAGTTTGGCAGCTTGTATCAACTCCGGAGAGGGAGTGTGTGATAGAGGGGGTAAAAAAGGAAAGCCCCATCAATCGTGTGATTGATGGGGCTTTTAGAAAGGAATCGGCGGCGACCTACTCTCCCACATAGTCTCCCATGCAG